>Ga0180218_1000008_pt1 | contig 802816 bp, 805 predicted proteins | sample eDN3rd37CKraftBY_FD_151334 | JGI IMG/M metagenome (GOLD analysis project Ga0180218, IMG submission 151334) | Enriched backyard soil microbial communities from Emeryville, California, USA - eDNA 3rd pass 37_C Kraft BY (version 2) (version 2) | ecosystem: Environmental > Terrestrial > Soil >... | reverse complement strand
TCGACGGATGGATCGAGGACTATAATGAAATCCATCCACATTCCGCGCTCAAGATGGCTTCCCCTCGGCAGTTCATCAGGGCTAAATCAAACTAGCCGACCTGTCCGGTGAAATGGGGAGCACTCCACATTGGCAATAAGGTGCCGATTTCGCTTATGAATGGCTCAACGGCATCCCCGCCGCTTTGAGCCTTAAACCCGGAAAATTCCAGCTCTCCGTGGTACAAATTCGGGGTGCACCTCAAAACCCGGAAAATTCCAGCTCTCCGTGGCCCAAAATCGGGGTGCACCTCAAAAAAACGCTGGAGCAAACTCAAAACTGGATAAAACTTGGGGGAACGTCATCAGCATTAAATGAGCTTGGAGCCATGAATTGTATAGAATGTTATTGCTGATTTAATAAAGGTTCGGATATGCCAAAGTCCCTTCTTTGATGCGTTTCCACCCGAATGAAGTACCCGTACGGTTGGGACATATGCTATCTCGGAGAATTTGTGCACTCTTAAAGACAGGTCAAAGTCCTCGAAATAAAGAAAGTATGAATCCGTGAAGCCTCCTGCCTGAAGCAAGATTTCACTTCTAAAAAACATAAAGCATCCACTAACAATAGGTGGATTCCAATAAACAATATTCTGAGTTTCGGCCTGCATTTCGTAGCGTTTAAGACGATTACTAAAAAAGTTCCGAACGAGTGAAGGTGCGAACCCTCTTAAAAAAAGATCGAACGCGGCTGGAAATCTTTTGCAGAGATACTGCCGCTCCCCGTTGGGCCAATTAGCATAAGGGCTAATCAATCCACATTGTGGGTTGGATCCCATAAATGTTATTGCATTAGCTAGTGCATCTGGATGTAGTTGAATGTCTGGGTTGAGAATGAGATGAAACTGCCCAACTCTATTAAGAGCTAGATTATGCGCACGGCCAAATCCGATATTCCCGTGTCCATGAATTAGCCGAAGAGGTAGGTGTCGATAGTTTTCCGCCAGAAATGTCGAAACTGAACTATTGGTGGAATTATCAATGATCGTCAAGAAGAAGCAATTTTTCTCTAGTCGGTTAAGAGCTATTTTCAAGCTGTCGAGAGTCTGGCTTAATTCTACAAAGTCTGGATTAAACGTTACGATGGAAACAGTTAAGAGTGGTCGGTTTTCTATGGAATGATCCGTATTTGAGGCATGGTTGTTCATTTATTTTCTTGACCTTCTCAGGTAGGGAGCTAAGGAGTCCTAAATTGGCAATGTTGTCGTAAGCGGAAATTTACATGCGGTTTTTCTTTGTGAGCATCGAGTCGCTTCTATTTATCGCCAAAACGAAGCCATGATGTTATTGCAAATGAATCCGTTCAAATAGTGAAAGCAGTAAGATGCAGGGAACTCAAATCATATGAAGGGCATTGTACTCGCGGGTGGTAGCGGAACTAGACTTTATCCGCTGACTATCGCGGTCTCCAAACAGATCCTCCCGATTTATGACAAGCCGATGATCTACTATCCGCTGAGCGTGCTCATGCTGGCGGGCATTCAGGATATCCTGATCATTTCGACGCCGCATGATTTGCCTCTCTTTCAGAAATTGCTCGGTGATGGCCACGAATTCGGAGTGAATTTTTCTTACGCCGAGCAGGCGCATCCCAATGGTCTGGCTGAAGCATTCATTATCGGCAGGGAGTTTGTTGGCAACGACAGCGTGGCCATGATCCTTGGCGACAACATTTATTTTGGCGACGGTCTTTCGAATCTGTCGCAACTTTCCTCCCAGCCGATGAAGGGTGGCACTGTTTTCGCCTATCGCGTAGACGATCCACAGCGCTATGGCGTTGTCGAATTCGATAGCAAAACAGGCAAAGCAGTCTCGATCGAAGAAAAGCCCGAGAATCCGAAGTCCCATTGGGCCGTCACGGGTCTCTATTTCTACGACAATCAGGTCGTCGATATCGCGCGTTCGATCAAACCATCCGCCCGTGGCGAGCTGGAGATCACCACCGTCAATAACGTGTATCTGGAACGCGGAGAATTAAACGTTCAGCGCTTCGGTCGCGGCTATGCGTGGTTGGACACAGGGACGCATGACAGCCTTCATGAGGCTTCCTCTTTTGTTCAGACCATTGAAAAGCGTCAGGGGATTAAGATCGCCTGCCCGGAGGAAATCGGCCTGGATAAGGGCTGGCTGAGCAGTGATGCAGTGCTTGAGCGCGCAGCCAAGCTCGGTAAAACCGAATATGCTGCGTATCTTCGCCGCCGTGTAGCTGAGTTGGGAAAAGATTGATGCAGATTCGTCCTTTAGATTTAGACGGTGTACTTGAAATCAGCCCGCGTAGATTCGGTGATGACCGTGGCTTTTTCTCCGAGACCTATAATGCGAAATCATTCGCCGAAGCCGGTATTGATCTGACTTTCGTTCAGGACAACCATTCCTATTCGACGGCCAGGGGCGTTGTGCGCGGCCTTCATTATCAGTTGCCGCCATTTGCGCAGGACAAGCTGGTGCGCGTCACGCGCGGTGCAATTCTGGACGTTGCAGTCGATATCCGCAAAGGCTCGCCCACATTCGGCAAGTGGGTGGCGCTGGAAGTCTCGGCTGAAAAATGGAACCAGATTCTTGTGCCGAAGGGCTTCGCACATGGCTTCATGACGCTCGTTGAGCATACCGAAGTCATCTACAAGGTGACCAATTATTATTCCCCTGAGCACGACCGCTCGATCCGCTTTGATGACCCGGCAATAGGCATAGACTGGCCGATAGCCGCATCAGGCGTCCAGCTTTCGGACAAGGATCAGAAAGCGCCGATGCTAGCCGACGCAGACGTTTTTGCTTGAGGAAATGATATGAATATTCTCGTTACGGGTGGGGCAGGCTTCATTGGCTCTGCGGTGTGCCGGTATCTGGCTTCCGATCCCAGGATCAATGTCGTCAATCTCGACAAGCTGACCTATGCAGGCAATCTGGCGTCTCTCCGGCAGATTGAAAATCATCCGAATTACAGCTTCCTCCAGGCTGATATCTGCGATGACACGAGCGTTCTGGATGCTCTGCGCGCCAACGAAATCGATGTGGTCATGCATCTGGCGGCAGAAAGCCATGTCGACCGTTCAATCGATGGTCCGGGTGCTTTCATCGAGACGAATATTGTCGGAACGTTTCGCCTGCTGAATGCGGCACTTGCCTATTGGCGGGAACTGCCGGAACCGCGCAAGTCGAGCTTCCGTTTCCACCATATTTCGACAGACGAAGTGTTTGGCGATCTGCCTTTCGACAGCGGTATTTTTACCGAGGAAACGCCCTATAAGCCTTCGTCGCCCTATTCGGCTTCAAAAGCGGCCTCCGACCATCTGGTGCGCGCCTGGCATGAAACCTACGGCCTGCCGGTTGTACTATCGAATTGCTCGAACAATTACGGCCCGTTCCATTTCCCCGAAAAGCTGATCCCGCTCGTCATTCTCAATGCGCTCGATCAAAAGCCGCTGCCGGTTTACGGGGCGGGGGCGAATGTGCGCGACTGGCTCTATGTTGAAGACCATGCGCGGGCCCTCGCTCTGGTCGCGACGACGGGCAAGCTGGGCGAAAGCTACAATATCGGTGGACGCGCGGAACGCACCAATCTGAATGTGGTGGAAACCATCTGCGCCATTCTGGACAAGAAGCGGCCTCGCGCAAACGGCAAGAGCCATGCCGACCTGATCACCTTCGTGACGGATCGCCCGGGTCATGATCGCCGCTATGCGATCGACGCTTCGAAGATCGAGCGCGAGCTGGGCTGGAAGCCGCAGGAAACTTTCGAGACCGGGCTGGAAAAAACCATTCAATGGTATCTCGATAATGCATGGTGGTGGGAGCCGATCCGCAGCGGTACCTATGCCGGTGAGCGTCTGGGCAGCACGGCAGTAAAAGAGGCCAATGCATGAAAATCGCCGTCACCGGGAGGGAAGGGCAGGTTGTGCAGAGCCTTCTTGAGAAGGCGTCGCAGCGTGAGGACCTCGAGGTCATCGCTCTGGGCCGCCCGGAGCTGGATCTGGCAGAGCCGGACACCGTGCGCACTGCCATTGAAGCGATCAAGCCCGACGTCGTCGTCTCTGCCGCCGCTTATACGGCGGTGGATCTGGCCGAGGATGAGCAGGAACTTGCCTTTGCGGTGAATGCAGCAGGCGCCGGGGCAGTTGCGCAGGCAGCGAAGAACTGCGGCGTTCCTGTCATTCATCTGTCCACGGATTATGTTTTCGCGGGCGACGCTGACAAACCCTATGTTGAAACGGACGCCACCGGCCCTCGCTGTGTCTACGGAAGCTCCAAGCTTGAAGGCGAGCGTCTCGTAGCGCAAGCCAACCCGCAGCACATCATTTTGCGGACAGCGTGGGTCTATAGTCCTTTCGGCAAGAATTTCGTCAAGACGATGCTGAAGCTCGCGGAGACGCGCGACGCTCTCTCGGTTGTTGCTGACCAGTGGGGCAATCCGACCAGCGCGCTTGATATCGCTGATGCAATTATCCGGGTGGCGGATCATCTGGCGGCGGCACCGGAGTTTTCAGCTTATGGTGTTTATCATCTGGCCGGAACGGGCGATACGAACTGGAGCGGCTTTGCACGCGCCATATTCGGGGAAAGCGCCAGGCTTGGCGGGCCGACAGCGACCGTTGCGGATATTGCGACTGCCGATTACCCGACCAAGGCCGTGCGCCCCGCCAACTCCCGCCTGTCGACGGCCAAATTCCAACAGGCATTCAACTGGTCGGCACCGCATTGGCAGTCGTCGCTGCGGGACGTCGTGTCCCGGCTGGTATAGAGCATTTCCAGCAAAAGTGCGAAGCGGTTTTGCGTGGGAGAACGCGTGAAAACAAAGAGATGGAGCGGTTCCCCGATTCCGTTTCAACTGGAACCGCTCTAGCTTTCAGCCAAAGAAGCAAAACAGCAATTATTAACGCAGTCTGCGTTAAGGATTTGATATTGCCCGCCTATACGGATTATGACCCACAATAAGGTGCATGGGATTGCACCATTGTGGGGATGATGATTTTCGGATTCACGTTATAAGATGGCAAGTCTTTTAAGCCCGGCGGGCGCTTGCGGGCGTCGCCTCTTCGATACTGGAAAATCTGGCGGGAAGCATGAGCGGTACATCGCTTAAATTTGGCACGAGCGGTTTGAGGGGACTGGCGGACGAACTGAATGGCCTGCCTGCCTATGCCTATTCCCTTGCTTTCGTCGGAATGCTGTCGGAGGACGGAAAGCTGCACAGGGGCGACAAGGTCTTCGTCGGTCGCGACCTTCGCCCGTCAAGTCCGGCCATCGCGGCGCTGTGCATGGCGGCTATCGAGGATGCGGGATTTCAGCCGGTTGATTGCGGCGTCTTGCCGACCCCGGCGCTCAGCAATTATGCAATCTCGCAGCAGGCGCCGAGCATTATGGTCACTGGCAGTCATATTCCAGATGACCGCAACGGGCTCAAATTCTATCGCGCCGACGGTGAAATCGACAAGAATGATGAAAGCGCCATCAGTGCCGCTTATGCGGCCTTGCCTGCAAATCTTGCATTTCGTCATCTGCACGATGCGCCCTATGGCAGCGATGCAATCGACCTCTATGTGAACCGCTATGTCGGATTTCTGGGGCATGAAAGCCTCCGCGGTTTGCGGGTCGGGGTCTACCAGCACTCGTCCGTAGCGCGTGATCTCATCGTCCGCATCCTTACCGAACTCGGGGCCGAAGCCGTACCGCTCGGACGGTCCGATGTGTTCGTGCCAGTCGACACCGAGGCCCTTCGTTCCGAAGATATTGAGCTTCTCGACCAATGGGCGAAGGAAAGCCGTTTTGACGCCATCGTGTCCACGGATGGGGATGCCGACCGCCCGTTGATCGCAGACGGGAAGGGCCGCTTTGTCCGGGGCGATCTGGTCGGGGCAATCACCGCACGCTGGCTTGGCGTCAAGACGATTGTAACGCCCGTGACATCCAATTCCGCGCTGGAAGAAAATTTCGAGCGCGTCATCAGAACTCGCGTGGGGTCGCCCTATGTTATCGAAGGCATGACGCAGGCTGTTGCCGGCGGCGCCCCGGTCGTGGTTGGGTTTGAGGCCAATGGCGGCGTGCTGCTGGGCACGGATATAAACCGTGACGGTCATGTGCTGGCCGCGCTTTCGACCCGTGATGCGCTGCTGCCAATCCTGGGAAGTCTCGGTTCCATCAAGGAAACGGGCAAGCCGCTGTCTGACATTGCGGCAAGCTTTCATTTCCGCACTGCGCTGAGCGACAGGCTCCAGAACGTCCCGCAGGAAAAGAGCCTCGCCTTCCTGTCCCTCCTCAAGAACGAGGCGACGCGAAGCGCATTGTTTCAGATGGACGAGCCGATCGTCCGGACCGAGGTCATTGACGGTGTGAAACTCTTCTTCCATTCAGGCAATGCCATCCACTATCGTGCTTCCGGCAACGCGCCGGAATTGCGGTGCTATGTGGAAGCCTCAGGCGAGAGCCAGGCAAAAACGCTTCTGGAAACGGGACTTGCCATCGCCCGCAACGCAACGAAGGACAACTGAGCAATGAGCTTTATTCCTGTCATCATCAGCGGCGGTTCCGGTTCAAGGCTATGGCCGCTTTCGCGCGATGCGCACCCGAAGCCATTCATCGAGCTGCCGGACGGCAGCACCCTAATAGGCAAGACCTACAAGCGCGCGGCGCGGCTGGGCGGTGTGGACCATATCCTCACCGTCACCAATCGCGACTTCCTGTTTCTGACGCTTGACGCCTATGCCGATGCGAAGGCGCCCAAGGTCGATAACGCATTTCTGCTGGAGCCGCTCGGACGCGATACGGCGCCTGCCGTTGCCGTCGCCGCACTCCATGCCGCCGCCACTTATGGCCCTGACGCCACATTGCTCGTCATGCCCGCCGATCATCTGATCGAGGATGAGGCCGCGTTCGCCGAGGCCGTTTCCAAGGCGCGACCGCTTGCTGAAACGGGCCGCATCGTCACCTTCGGCATCGTGCCCGATCATCCTGAAACCGGCTTCGGCTACATCGAGGCCGAAGGCATCGACGTGCTGCGCTTTGTCGAAAAACCTGACGCCGAGACGGCACAGGCCTATGTCGAAAGCGGCCGCTATTTCTGGAACTCCGGCATGTTCTGTTTCACAGCCGGAACCATGCTCGAAGCGATGCAGCGCCACGCGCCGGAAATCTTCACTGCCGTTCAGGCTTCGCTCGAACATGCCCGGCGCGGCGTCAACGGCGAGACGAAGACGGTCGAAATCGCCAAGGATGATTTTGCGGCGGCGCCAGCGATTTCCATCGATTATGCCATCATGGAAAAGGCCGACAACATTGCCTGCATTCCGGTGTCCTGCGGCTGGTCCGATATTGGTTCCTGGGCGGCGATGGCGGATCTGATCACGCCCGACGACGAAGGCAACCGCCTGCGCGGCGAAACGGTCATCGAAGACACGACCAACAGTTTTGTCCTGTCTGAAACACGGTTGGTCAGCCTTGTCGGCGTCCACGACCTTCTTGTGGTCGACACGCCCGACGCGCTGTTGGTCGCCCATCGCGACAAGGCGCAGGAAGTGCGCAAGGTCTTCAACAAGCTGCGTGCCGATGGCCATGAAGCTGCCAAGCTTCACCGCACGGCCCATCGTCCATGGGGCACCTATACGGTGCTTGAGGAAGGTGACGGCTTCAAGATCAAGCGGATCGAAGTGAAACCGGGACGACGCTTGAGCCTTCAGGCACATCATCACCGTTCCGAGCACTGGATCGTCGTTTCCGGCACCGCGAAGGTGACCAATGGCGATCGCGAAATTCTGCTTACGACGAACCAGTCGACCTATATCCCCTGTGGCTTCCGTCATCGGCTGGAAAATCCGGGCATTCTGCCGCTCGTGCTCATCGAGGTGCAAAGCGGCGAATACCTCGGCGAAGACGACATCGTGCGTTTCGACGACGTCTATGGACGCACCTGATATCAAGGTCCTTGAGCGGAACTCGTTGGACTTTGATTAAGCCCGGATGGTGATTGAATTTTTTCAAGGCGCGGCGCGTCAGCATCCCGGCGCCTTGTCAATTACTCGGAAACCGCCGGGCGCGGCATTTAATCGGGAACCATTCGCCGCCGCGAATGTTTGCCTCCTATGCCCAGTAATGAACAGGATACGGCTACCGATCTGATCGGCATGCCGGTCGTCGATTTTCAGAACCACGCGCTTTTTTTCGACGTCGATGGAACGCTGCTCGATATCGCCGCCGATCCCGACGGCGTGGTCGTTTCGACCGGCTTGCAAAAATCCCTCTCGGTTATTTCCCGGCATTTGTCCGGTGCGATGGCGCTCGTCACGGGCAGGGCCATAAGCTTCATTGAGGAACGCTTTCCCGATTACCACGGGCCGATAGCCGCGCTGCATGGCGCTGAATTCCGGCACGCATCCGGGCTTGTCGAACTGATCGAGCCGGGCGAACAATTCCAGACCGCCAAGAATTTTCTGCGGCAGGCAGCGCTTCGCGTCAGCGGCCTTCGTGCCGAGGACAAGGGAAGTGCGGTTGCGCTTCATTATCGCGCCGCGCCCGAGAAAGCCGAACTTGCCCATGACCTCGTGGACAAGGCGTGGAAGCTCGCCGGGCCGGACTGGACCGTGCAGGGGGGCAAGATGGTTTTCGAGCTGCGCCCCGCGCTCAGCGACAAGGGCGCCGCCTTGCGCCGTTTCATGCGGGAAAAGCCGTTTGCGGGCAGGGTGCCGATCGCATTCGGCGACGATCTGACTGATTTGCCGATGCTCGAGGCGGCGGAACAACTGGGCGGAACGGCCGTGGTGATCGGACGAGCGATCGACCGTCCGGGAGCTGCGCGCTTTGCAAGCCCGGATGAGCTTCGCCTCTGGCTCTCCCGCATCCGGGACAATGGACAGCAACAGCAATGAAAGGATTTGGTGTATGGGTCGGCTGATCGTGGTCTCCAATCGTGTTCCCCTGCCTGATGAACAGGGCAAGGCACCAGCGGGCGGTCTGGCGGTCGCGTTGCAGGCGGCGCTCAACGAACGCGGCGGCATATGGCTCGGTTGGTCCGGCAAGACGCTTCCCGCGCGTCAGCCGCAGGAACTGACGATCCGGGACGAGGGGCCGATCCGCTATGCGCTGCTCGATCTCCACAAGAAGGATATCGACGAATATTATGCGGGCTTCGCCAACCGCATGCTCTGGCCGCTCTGCCACTATCGCCTTGATCTCATCGATTACACGCGCAAGGACATGGCGGGATATTTCCGGGTCAATCGCCTGTTTGCAAAGCATCTCCTTCCGATGATCCAGCCGGATGACCTCATCTGGATTCACGATTACCATCTCATTCCGCTGGCTGCGGAACTGCGCAATCTGGGCGTCACCAACCGCATCGGCTTCTTCCTGCACATTCCCTGGCCGCCCGCTGATATAGTTTTCACGCTTCCCGTGCACGAAACAATCATGCGCGGCCTTGCTTCCTACGATGTCGTCGGCTTCCAGACCGAAAACGATGTCGACAACTTCATCAGCTGCCTGCGGCGTGAAAAAATCGGCAAGCCGCTCAGCGATGACGGGCTGTTTGAGGCCTTCGGCCACCGGTTCCGCGCCGAGCGCTTCGGCATCGGTATCGAGACGGCCGCATTTGCAGAGATAGCCAACAAGGCGGACGGCCATTCGACAGTGCGGCGCATGCGCGAAAGCATGCTGGACCGCAGCCTCATCATCGGTGTCGACAGGCTCGACTACTCGAAGGGCATCACCAATCGCATGGAGGCTTTCGAGCAGTTTCTCAATGTCGATCCCGGCAATCGCGGCAAGGTTACCTTTCTGCAGGTCACGCCGAAATCCCGTTCCGAGGTGCCGGAATACAAGGACATGCAGCGCGCGGTGGCCGAACTGGCCGGGCGGGTGAACGGAGCGAACGCCACGGTGGACTGGACGCCGATACGCTACATCAACCGGTCCCTCAATCGCGACGTGCTGGCCGGACTCTATCGGCTCGCCGCCGTCGGTCTGGTCACGCCGTTGCGTGACGGCATGAACCTCGTCGCCAAGGAATATGTTGCCGCCCAGAACCCCGAAAATCCCGGCGTGCTGGTGCTCTCCCGCTTTGCCGGCGCCGCGCAGGAACTGGACGGCGCGCTTCTGGTCAATCCCTATGACACGGAAGCGATGGCCTATGCCATGGCCCGCGCGCTGGCTATGCCTCTGGAGGAGCGCAAGGAGCGGTTTGAAAGCATGATGGGCTTTCTCAACACCCACGACGTCAACCGCTGGTGCGACGACTTTCTGAAGCGCCTTGCATCGGGCTGATGTCGGCTCATGGCTTGATGATGCCCAGTTTGGCGACTTCTTCCGAAAGGTGAATCGTGTAGTCGAACTTGTCCAATACCGGCGTCAGCAGATCCGCCTCGCAATCGCGAGCGTCCCTCGGCAACATGCCGAAACGGGCCTTGAATGCCTTGGTGAATTTCGTGCCATCATGAAAGCCGAAACGATAGGCAATTTCCTTCAGCGATACGTGCCGCCCGCGTTCATCGACAAGAATGCGATAGGCACGGTCCAGCCTCTTGTCGCGGATGATCTTTGCAATTCCGCCTTCCATCTCGAATGTCCGGTAGAGGCTCGAGCGGGAAATGCGCAGGTTCTTGGTGATAAGGCATGGCCCCAGCACTGGATCGGAAAGGTTCTCGTCGATATAGGCGAGGATGCGCTTGCGCACTGGGAGGTTGGCTGGAAGGCTTTCAATGACGCCGCCCTCGGTGCCGTTGATGCTTGCGCCGAGAAGTATGAACATCGCATCCAGCGCTGATTGTGCTTCCACCCTGTCCAGTGTGCCGCTCAATGACTGTAGATTCTGGAGGTAGCTGAAGAGCACCCGTGTCATGGGGGCAGTTGCAGGCATAACGAGGCCGTGCAGATTGCGCCAGCCGACGATCCTCTCCAGCTCCTTACGCGGAATCAGCACGGTGATGCGGGAAGTTGGATGCGTGGCTTTCCTCCGTCTGGCTCAAATCGATAACGACGATATCGCCCTGTTTCGCTTCGACATCGACACCATTGAAATCGCCGTGCAGATCGCCGCCGGTGATGAGTTGCAGGACATAGTGATTCAGCCCGCTCTTGGCGATGAGCTTTCGCGCACGCGTGTAGCGCTGTGAATTGAAGGAGGTTGCTCCAATCTGAATGGAGCCTATGGAACGCGCAACGATTGATCCTGAAAACTGGTAATCGTCGCTGTCGCCCGTGATTTCATACATGGGCTACAGGATGGCGCGCCAGAATTCATTGCGCAGCCGGTCCTCTATCATGTCTGTTGAAATTGTTGTCTCGTTGCTCATTGCAAATCGTCAAGCCAAAGATCATGAACATTGATGTGGGGAATAATCATTCATTAGAAATAAATAATATATATCCATTGGCATATGCTCATTTGTTGCCAGCCAATAAATAGGAGTTGTATTCTTATTTCCGGTAAATAGGATTGTCTATATAACTTTCCATGATTACAGTTTCATTATTTTGTAATATATAATTGCAACCTAATATAATTGTAGTTTTTTCTATAAGGTCAGTTATGGTGCCGTCCTGCAAGGTCAGAAATCGTTTCACTAATAGCTATTAACAGGTAATCTCGCCAAATATGTTCGGCTCTTTCCGCAGGCTATTTCTATAGAGCATTCATTGAATATGAGAAGGTTTGAAACTATTTATTGTGTTTGAAAGTTATCGCAATATGAGGCTGGTTTTTACTTTTTTGCTCGCCCTGTTCGGCTGCACTCACGTTGCCTCCGCAACAGGGCTGCAGAGCGATTTCGGGCTGGAATGCCGGCGCGTGCCGATGCAGGGAACGGGCGCTCCAGATGCAGCTGCACGGCCCGGCTGGGCCATGCCCTTGGCAAACCCGGTGGGCCAGCCGTCACGGCGCGCCATCGTCTATCCGCGCGCGGTGCCATCGCCACAGCTCTACCGTTATGACTGCGCTCCCAAGTCCGCGGGACCGGTTTCGGTTCCACGGACCCGGTTCAGCGATCAATAAGGGCTGTCGACCTTGCCCATCTCCACATAGACGGTCTTGATCTGGCTGTAATGCGCCAGAGCGGCGATGCCGTTCTCGCGTCCGATGCCGGACTGCTTGTAGCCGCCGAAGGGCACTTCCACCGGCGTCAGGTTATAGGCGTTGATCCAGCATGTCCCGGCCTTGATCTGGCCGATGACGCGATGGCCCCGTGCAATGTCTGCGGTAAACACGCCCGCCGCCAGACCGAATTCGCTATCATTGGCGCGGGCAATCACCTCATCCTCATGGACAAATTCCAGCACGCTCATCACCGGCCCGAAGATTTCCTCGCGGGCGATGGTCATGTCGTCTGTCACATCCGTGAAGATGGTCGGCTCGATGAAATAGCCCTTATCGAAACCTTGCAGCTTCGGTATGCCGCCGCCATACGCAAGGGTTGCGCCTTCCGCCTTGCCCTTTTCGATATAGGAGAGAACCTTCTCGCGCTGGGCTGCATTGACGAGCGGCCCCATCTGGGTCGCTTCGTCCAGCGGGTCGCCAATGCGGATTTTGCGTGTACGTTCGACCAGCCGTTCGATAAAGCGTTCGCGCACGTTCTTGTGGACGAAGACGCGGGTGCCGTTCGAGCAGACCTGACCCGTCGAATAGAAATTGCCGAGCATCACGCCGCCAATGGCGCTTTCAAGGTCGGCATCGTCAAACACGATGATCGGGGACTTGCCGCCAAGTTCCATCGTGACGTTTTTCAGATGTTCGCCCGCTTGCGCCATGATGCGCTTGCCGGTCGGCACGGAGCCGGTCAGTGAAACCTTGGCCGTCAGGCGATGGTTGACGAGTGCGGCACCCACATCGCCGAAGCCCTGCACGACATTGAACAGCCCGTCGGGCAATCCGGCTTCCTTGTAGGCTTCGGCCAGCGCCAGAGCCGAAAGCGGCGTGTTTTCTGACGGCTTGAAGATGAAGGCATTGCCCATGGCAAGCGCAGGCGCGGATTTCCACGCGGCGATCTGGATGGGATAGTTCCACGCGCCGATGCCGACGCAGATGCCGAGCGCTTCGCGGCGCGTATAGGCAAACGAGCCGCCCAGTTCCACGAACTCGCCGTTGAAACCGGAAATGATGCCGCCGAAAAACTCCAGCGCATCGGCGGCTGAAGCAGCATCCGCCACCAGCGTTTCCTGAAGCGCCTTCCCAGTGTCGAGCGTTTCGAGCTTCGACAGTTTCTTGTTCTTCTCGCGCAGGATTTCCGCCGTGCGGCGCAGGATGCGTCCGCGCTCGACGGGCTTCAGCGCGGCCCATTCGCCTTGCGCTTTCAGCGCCGCCGCATAAGCTGCCTCGATCACGCCGGGCGTGGCGGAATAAAGCTTGGCGATCTCTTCACCCGTCGCCGGATAGATGACCGGCAAAGGCTTTCCTGCCTTGTCTTCCACGAATGCGCCGCCGATGAAGTGCGAGGCTTTGGGTTGTGCTTTCATTTCTGGTTCCTTGTTTAAGGGAATAGGGGGTAGGGCAGTAAGGCAGTAGGGCAGTATGTTGTTAAGCGCGGGAACACGAGCTGACATATTCCCCTACTGCCTTACTGCCCCACTCGTTGGACCGCGTCAGCGGTCCGCAACCTGCCACCTCGGGTTGATCCATGGTTCCTGATTGGAGCGCGCCAGCGGCGTGCGGCCAAGAATATGATCGGATGCCTTTTCGCCGACCATGATCGACGGGCCGTTGAGATTACCATTGGTGATGCGCGGGAAGATGGATGAATCCGCAACGCGCAAGCCTTCGACACCGATCACCTTGCATTCAGCATCGACTACGGCCATCGGATCGTCAACCGCACCCATTTTGCAGGTGCCGCACGGATGGAAGGCGCTTTCGACATGCTCGCGGATGAATTTGTCGATTTCATCGTCGCTCTGGACCTGCGCGCCCGGCTGGATTTCCGCGCCGCGATAAGGATCGAACGCCGCCTGTCCGAAGATTTCCCGCGTCAGCCGCACGCAATGGCGGAAATCGGCCCAGTCGTCCTCATGCGACATGTAGTTGAACTTGATGACCGGCTTTTCGCGCGGATTGGCCGAACGAAGCGTCACGCTGCCGCGTGATTTTGATCGCATCGGCCCGACATGGGCCTGAAAACCGTGCGACTGCGCTGCCGCCTTGCCGTCATAGCGGATGGCGACCGGCAGGAAATGATATTGGATATCGGGATATTCCACGCCGGCCTTCGAGCGCACGAAAGCTGCGGATTCGAAATGATTGGTCGCGCCGTCGCCCGTCTTGAAGAACAGCCATTCCGCGCCGATCCTGGCTTTCGAAAACAGGTTCAGCTTGGAATAGAGCGTGATCGGCTGCGTGCATTCCTGCTGGATATAGACTTCCAGATGGTCCTGCAGGTTCTGGCCGACGCCGGGACGGTCGGCAACCACTTCGATGCCATGGTCTTTCAGATGCGCGGCAGGCCCGATGCCGGAAAGCATCAAAAGCTTTGGCGAATTGATCGACGAGGCGGCAATGATGACCTCGCGCCGCGCACGGATGGTCGAAAAGGTGCGGCCTGCCTCGATCTCGACGCCAACCGCACGCTTGCCCTCAAGCACGATCTTGCGCGCCAACCCCTTGACCAGCCTGACATTCGGGCGCTTGAGCGCGGGCTTCAGATAGGCATTGGCGGCGGACCAGCGACGACCATTATGGATCGTCTGCTCCATCGGGCCGAAACCTTCCTGCTTCTCGCCATTATAATCTTCCGTCACTTCGAAACCCGCCTGATGACCGGCCTCGACAAAGGCATGAAACAGCGGATTGTCGCGCTTGCCGCGCTGGATATAGAGCGGGCCGCTGGTGCCGCGCCAGCCTTCCTGACCGCCGCTCGAATTTTCCATGCGCTTGAAATAGGGTAGCACATCGGCATAGGCCCAGCCGCGCGCACCGCTTTCCGACCAGTGGTCGTAGTCGCGGGCGTGGCCGCGCACATAGACCATGCCGTTGATCGAGGACGAACCGCCCAGCACCTTGCCGCGCGGCGTCACGAGGCTGCGCCCGCCAATATGCGGCTCCGGCTCGGTGGAAAAGCCCCAGTCATAGGTCTCCATGTTCATGGGGAAGGACAGCGCCGCCGGCATCTGGATCAGCGGCCCGACATCCGGTACGCCATATTCGATGACGATCACCGAATAGCGGCCGTCTTCCGACAGGCGATAGGCCATGGCCGATCCGGCGGAGCCGGAGCCGATGATGACGAAATCCGCTTCCATACTCATTTCCCCCCCGAAGGCCCTTCCAGAAGTGGGCTTGAAAGCTGAACCGCGATGTAATCTTCCACAAGTGCCGTGGCCCTGGCTGCATCCGGCGCATCGGCGCCGAGCGCATGGCGGATATAGAGGCCGTCGATCATCGCTCCCGCGCCCTCGGCGATGCGGTGCGCCTGTTCGCGGCTCGTGAGCTGCTCCAGCGCGAAAACCAGATTCGAATGAAGGCGGCGCGCATAGATGCGCAAGAGTCGCCGCGTATCTTCCGACTGCTGCGCATGCACATAGAAGGTCAGCCAGGCTGCAATCGTTTCCTGCGTGAACTGCGAGGCGGAAAAATTGACTGCGATGATGGCGGCGATACGCGCCTGCGGCGTCTCCGCCTGTCCGATGGCCGCGTTGAGATCCTGCCCCAGTTCGCGCAGCAGATGCCGCATCGTGGCCAGAATGAGCTTGTCCTTGCCGCCGAAATAATGATGCGCAAGCGCGGGCGAAACCCCCGCCTCATGCGCGATCTGCGCGACGGTCACATCCAGCGAACCGCGCTGGCCGATTGTGCGGATGGCGGCATCGATCAGCTCGCGCCGCCGCAAGGGCTCCATCCCGATCTTGGGCATAATTCTGGTCCGTTCTCAGGCTAATTCCAGTGCAGTCTATCTTTGATTGACTCATCAATCAATAAAAACCCGCCATGCAAATCATGCGTTTACGCGTCGCAGAAGCGGGCGGGTAATGGGGGAGGCTTGCCGGACGGGGTGCGCTTGCTTACATTGAAATGATGAGCAGAGCTTTCACCAAAGAACAGGATGATGCGCCGACCGACCTTGGCGAGCGCCCTGTAAGCCCGTATCGCAACCTCGTCACGCCGACGGGGCTGAAGATGATCGAGGATGAAATCGCCCGGCTGCAACGCGAGCTGGCGGATGCCAATGTCGCCGGCGAGCGTTCAGCGGTTGCGCGCATTTCGCGTGATCTGCGCTACTGGACGGCGCGGCGAGAAAACGCCGAGCTTTCGGTTCCCGCTGCCGATAGCGATGTCGTGCGTTTCGGCATGACCGTGGAACTGGAAAATCTGGATGATGGCAAGGTCCGTCGCTGGACCATCGTGGGCGAGGACGAGGCCGACCCGTCAAACGGCAAGATCTCCCATGTCGCGCCTGTCGCCATCCTGCTGTTCGGCAAGCCGGTCGGTGATGTCGTGAAAATCAACAATGTCGAATGGGAAATCCTGTCGCTGACGACAGTTTAGACTTCTTCTATCGCGACTGTATGGTCACGGAAAAAAGCGGTCGCGCCAGCTTCATCAATCTCGCCGGAAGCAATGCCCATCGTGAAACTGTAAAGCAATCCGTCGTCTGCGGTCAGTGCATAGCCATTGACGAGCAGAAACGTAACAGCGGTAACGATAGCGGTGCGCTTGTTGCCATCTACGAAAGCATGGTTGCGGCCTATTCCGAAAACATAGGCTGCTGCGATTTCCGCATGATCAGGTTGGCCATAAACCTGTTTGTTCTGCGCGCGAGCCAGGGCAGACTCAAGAGCATTCTCATCACGAAGCCCTTGAGCGCCGCCGTGGCGTTGCAGTTGTTCGATGTGGATTGCCTCAACGACGCGTCGCGAAAGAAAACGCCAGTTCATTCGGCGAGCTTTTGCAAGGCGACCTTGTACTTGTCCATCACTTTACGGGCAGCTTCCATCTGCCGCTCGAAAGTATCGTCAACAGGCTCCAGCGTCAGGCCGTTCGGTGTTTCGATCACCTGGAGCTTGTCTCCGGTCTGGAGGTTGAGCCGCTCCAGCACTTCCTTAGGCAGGATCACACCATCGGAATTGCCGATCTTGCGCAGGGTCACATTCATGGCGGTTCTCCTATGTTATAACGCTTGATATAACATGGCGTGCGCCTCTTGTCACTACAAGCTACAGCCAGCCTTTGCGGCGGAAATAATAGAGCGGTAGCAGGGCAGAGGCGACCATCAGGATAAGCGCCATCGGGTAGCCCCAAGGCGAATGCAGTTCCGGCATGAAGGAAAAGTTCATGCCGTAGATGGAAGCAACCAGCGTCGGCGGCATGAAGCCAACTGCCGCCACCGAGAAAATCTTGATGATGGCGTTTTGCTCGACCGAGATGAGGCCGACGATCGTATCGAGCAGGAAGGTAACCTTGTTGGATAGGAAATCCACATAGGCGGTCAGCGATTGGGTGTCGCGCTCCAGCGACTTGATCCAGCTGCGCGTTTCCTTCTTGCCCGAAGCCGGATTGCTGGTGGCCGACAGATAGACCAGCATGCGGCTGATGCCTGCAAGGCTTTCCCGCATCCGCGAGAGAAAGGTTCCCTGTCCGCCGATCTGGGTCAGTATATGCCGGAAGTCCTGCGTCGTCATCGGGCGCGCCTTGGGCTGGCGGCGGTAGATGGAATGCGAAGCCGCATCGATCTTGCCTGCCACGCCTTCCAGAATATCGGCCAGCCGGTTCGTCGTGGCTTCGGTGATCCCGAGCATGATCGAAAGGCCCGAGCATTTGGCTGAAATGAGGCCGTTGCCCGGTTTGGTCGAGCGCAGAATATAGGTGGTGAAGGATTTTGGATTGGCATAGCGCACGGTTATCAGTCGTGAGCCGTGTAGGATGAAGGTGACGGGCGCCAGCTCCCGATGATCGAGATCGACCGCGTGCAGGATCGGAACGGTCAGATATTGCGCGCCGGTTTCCATGTAGAAGCGGCTCGATTCCTCGATTTCCGTCATGTCCTCGCGCGTCGGGATCGAAATGCCCGTCCATGCTTCGACAATGCTGTCCTCGTTGACGCCGGGAGCGAACAGGTCGATCCAGATCACATTCTCGGGCAAGGGGGTGCCCGGCTCGACCTCCACTTGTTCGAGGTGGTCACCGGAAAGGCTGTAGAGTGTGATCATACTGGCACCTGGAGTCTGGCCCGAAATTTCGGGCAGCTGAATTATGGGCACTGTGCGCGAAAATTGTTAACGGAATGCGGCAGCGGTTTCCAGTCCGCAATCGGCTTTCTGCATGACGGTTGACAGCTTCCTTCCGCAGGTCTAATTCATCAAGTCATCAGATGACTTTGGTGGAGCTATGAAGGCAATATCCCGCAAGACCCTGACGGATTCGGCCACGCAGGCATTGCGTGCGGAAATCATGTCGGGACGCTGGTCGGTCGGCGACCAGCTGCCCAATGAAGCGGCACTTTCCGCAACGCTCGACGTCAGCCGCGGCACGGTGCGCGAGGCCGTGCGGGCGCTGGTCGCGCAGGGCATGCTGGAAACCCGGCAGGGCTCAGGAACTTATGTCCGCTCGACGGCGGACACGGCTCGCAGCCTGGACCGCATTCGCCACACCAGCCTGCGCGACCGTTTTGAGACCCGGGCAGTTCTGGAAACCGAAGCGGCCCGTCTTGCCGCCTTGCGCATCACGCGGAAGGGGCTTGCGCATCTTGAAAAAATGCTGGCGCAGCGGGGCAGTCGCGACGAACTCGACTGCGAAACTTTCGTGGCGCGAGACTTTGCCTTCCATGAAGCCATCGTCGCGGCCTCGGGCAATAACGCCCTCATCGAGGTCTATGCCTTTTTCTCCGCCTCCATTCGCGAATCCATAGAAGCCACGCTCAATGGCGAACTGCCCGAGCCGAGCGATGAAGCGCACCGCCAGATCGTCGAGGCCATCGCTTCGGGCGATCCCGACAAGGCCGGAGCAACCGTTCGCCGTTTCATGGCGCCCCTGATTGAAGAACTTGAAAGGTTGCTCGCATCATGAGCCACACAAATACAGCCCTGTCGGACACGGCAGAAAACGAGGCAATGCAGCCGGATGCGCTGGTCGATGCGGAGGCGGACAGCGTCCCGCCGCCGCCCGTCCAGCAGCCGCCCAGCAAGGCGATGCGCATCTTGCTGGGCTTGAGCCTCGTGCTCATCGCCGCCAATCTGCGGCCGGTATTCTCCAGCGTTTCCGTGCTCTTGCCAGAAATCATTGAGGCGACGGGCATGTCGTCGGTCGCAGCCGGCATATTGACCACGCTGCCGGTCATCTGTCTCGGTGTCTTCGCGCCGTTTGCGCCGCGGATGGCGCAGCGCTTCGGTGCGGAGCGTGTCCTGCTTGTCGTGCTGGCCGTGCTCACAATCGGCACCGCCATTCGCGGCTTCGGTCCCTTCTATTGGCTCTATATCGGCGCCGCGCTCGCTGGTGCCGCCATTGCCACAGGCAATGTTCTGCTGCCGGGCGTCGTCAAGCGCGACTTTCCGAAGACAGCCGCCATCATGACCGGCCTTTATACGATGGCATTGTGCGGCGGCGCTGCATCCGCAGCCGGTTTCACCATTCCCATCAAGGGGTTGCTCGGCGGCTCGTGGAACCTCGCTTTGGCATTCTGGGCCGTTCCGGCGGCACTTGTGCTGCTTCTGTGGCTGCCGCAGGCCTTGCGCGCCAGGCACAATGTGGCCCATTCGGGCTTCCGCGTGATCGGGCTCTGGAAGGACAGGCTGGCTTGGCAGGTGACGCTGTTCATGGGGTTGCAATCCTCCACCGCCTATATCGTTTTCGGATGGCTGGCGCCGATCCTGCGCGAGCAGGGCCTGAGCCCCAAGGCGGCAGGCGGCCTCGTTTCCTTTTCGATCATGGTGCAGGTGGTGACCTGTCTCGCCGTGCCTTCCATCGCCACGCGTCAGAAGAACCAGAGCTGGCTCAATGTCGCTCTCTGCGCTTGCGCAGCCTTGCCGCTGATCGGATTTCTCTACCTGCCGCAATGGACATACTGGGTGCTGGCGGTCATTCAGGGCATCGGGCAGGGCGGTCTCATCGCAGCCGCGATGATGGTGATCGTGCTGCGCGCCCCGGATTCGCACACGGCGGCACATCTGTCCGGCATGGCGCAATGCGTCGGCTATACGCTGGCCGCGATCGGTCCGCTGATCGTCGGCATGATCCACAGCGCGACTGGCAGCTTTGCTGCTTGCGGGGCGTTCTTCGCCCTGCTGGGACTGGGTGCCGCCATCGCCGGATGGGGTGCGGGACGCGCACGGCATGTGGGCGTGCAGGTGATCAAGGACTGAAGGCAACAAAAAACCCCGGCAAAACCGGGGTTTTTCTTATTCTCACAGGAAAGGCATCAGGCCTTTTCATACAGCTCTTCGACGAATTCCCAGTTGATGAGATTGTCGACGAAGGCTTCGAGGTATTTTGGACGCAGGTTGCGATAATCGACATAGTAGGAGTGTTCCCACACGTCGACGCCGAGGATCGGCGTTGCGCCGTGAACGAGCGGGTTTTCGCCGTTCGGGGTCTTGGAGATTTCGAGCTTGCCGTTCTTGACCGACAGCCAGGCCCAGCCCGAACCGAACTGGCCGACACCGGCGGCGATGAAATCTTCACGGAACTTGTCGTAGCCGCCAAGATCGGACTCGATTGCCTTTTCAAGCTTGCCCGGCAGCTTCTTGCCGCCGCCGCCCTTCTTCATCCATTTCCAGAACTGGATGTGGTTGTAGTGCTGGCCGGCATTGTTGAAGAGGCCCTGGTTCGTCCCGTAGCTTTCCTTGACGATCTCTTCCAGGCTCTTGCCTTCGAGGCCGGAGCCTTCGAGCAGCTTGTTGCCGTTTGTGACATAGGCCTGATGGTGCTTGTCGTGGTGAAGTTCAAGCGTCTCGCGCGACATGAAAGGCGCAAGGGCGTCGTAGTCATACGGCAGGGCGGGCAGTTCGAAAGCCATTGGAAACTCTCCTCTTGTCATTCGGCTTACATGGGCAGCCAGCGGCGGGCCGAACAGATGCTGCCTCAAAACTTGTGTGCGGAATCTACATAGGCCGCATCGGTGCGGGCGGCAATGGCGTGATTGAGCAATTCAGCTTCAAGACAATGAATTATTATTGAAATCACAGTAGGATGGCGTAATTCTCGATTTAGAGCGCATCCCGAAAAGTGTGAAACGGTTTTCGGATAAGATGCGGGTCAAAAACAATTGATTAGAGCGCCAGTCTGATCCAATCAGATCGAAACGCGCTCTAACGCTTCGCGATGCGGGCGGACCCTCACAGGAGGAAATGGTGTCCCACAGTTCTTATGTCTTCGACGCTTATGGCACATTGTTCGATGTCCATTCGGCGGTGCGGCGGCATGCGGAGAAGGCCGGGCCGGACGGACGGGCATTTTCCGAACTGTGGCGCGCAAAGCAGCTCGAATATTCCTGGGTGCTGAGCCTGATGGGCGCCTATAGCGATTTCTGGAAACTCACCGAGGATTCGCTTGATTTCGCATTTGCGCGCTACCCTTCCGTCGATCCCGGGCTACGCAATGACCTGCTCGATGCCTATTGGAAGCTTGATTGCTATCCGGAAGTGCCCGCGGCCCTCAAAGGCCTGAAAGAGAAGGGCGCAAGGCTCGCCATTCTCTCCAACGGATCGCCCGCAATGCTGGAATCCGCTGTCCGTTCGGCTGCGCTCGATGTTCTGCTCGACGACGTGATTTCGGTCGATGAAGTCAGGAAGTACAAGACCGCGCCGGCAGTCTATGAACTCATCACCCTCCACTGGCGGCTTTATCCGTCGGCCATCTCGTTCCAGTCTTCGAACCGCTGGGACGTGGCGGGCGCGGTGCGGTTCGGCATGCGCGGGGTCTGGATCAACCGTTCCAACCAGCCCGACGAATATAAGGAGTTCGCTCCGGCGCTCATTTTGCCAAGCCTCCAACTGCTCGATTGAGTTTTCACTAAAATTTGAACTTGCCGAATTTATCGAAAGCTGGCCGCTGCACCCAAAATTGTGTCGCGGCTGCAACACGAGCCATGCTGGTGGGCCTTCGCCACGATTAGGCCGCATTAAGAACGGGTGTACGCCACAATTTTCGGGCGTTTTCCGTGCAACCAAACACCGGAAACAGCCGTTTCAGGCCGTTTTCACCGCCCACTGCGTATCTGCCACAATTTGGTCGGGTCGCAATTCGTTAACCCTGAATGTGTATCTGTAACTCCTCCCGTCACTAAACTGGTTTTCATATGCAAACGACCCTTACCCGCCGTTCCTTTCTGACGGCAATGACAGCAACAGCGGCCGCCGGCCTGGCCGGTTGCGCTCAGTTGGGGCAGAATGTTCCAATTATCGATGTGGATCAGTCGGGCAACCCGATTAACCGCACCCCGCAGGCCAATGTCGATTCATCCTATGGCGGCTGGGCGCAGATGTACGCCGCCGTTGAAGATGGCGGCTTCATGCTTCCGGCAATCCCGATCCAGAAGATGGACAAGCGCTTCCTGCGCCAGGTGGTGCAGGATCCGACCGGCGAACTGCCGGGTACGATCGTCATCGATACGGCCAACCGCTTCTGCTATCTGGTCCTCGAAAACGGTCAGGCAATGCGCTACGGCGTCGGGATTGGCCGCGAAGGCTTTGCATGGTCGGGCCGCGCCGTGATCCAGTACAAGCGCCAGTGGCCGCGCTGGACTCCGCCGGATGAAATGGTCGCCCGCCAGCCGGAACTGGTGCAGTACAGCGCCAAGAATGGCGGCATGGCTCCGGGTCTCAAGAACCCGCTTGGCGCCCGCGCGCTCTATATTTTCCAGGACGGCAAGGACACGCTGTACCGCCTGCACGGCAACCCGGAATGGTGGTCAATCGGCAAGGCAGTCTCTTCGGGCTGCGTCCGCTTCCTGAACCAGGACATCATCGATCTCTATGATCGTGTTCCGGCAAAGGCACCCATTCTGGTGATGTAAGGTTAGGGGAATAGGGCAGTAAGGCAGTACGGCAATATGTTTGCTTGACTGAAACCTTCTGCCCTATTTCACTTACTGCCTTACTGCCTTACTGCCTTACTGCCTTACTGCCTTACTGCCTTAAATTACCTCTTGAAGCTGCCGAGGATCCCGCGCACGAGCGCACGCCCGAGCGAATTGCCGACCGAGCGGACGACGGATTTCATGGCTGCTTCCGCCACCGTCTGGCGGCCGGAGCGGCGACCGGTGCCGAGCACCGTACCGGCGAGCTCACCAAAGATGCCACTGCCGCCTTCTTCCTCTTCCTTGGTCTTTTGCTGGGCTGCCGCTGCATTCTGCGCCTTGCGGGCCAGCATTTCGAAAGCGGAATCGCGATCCACGGCCTGATCGTACTGTCCGGCGACCGGGCTCGCCGCGATGATCTTCGCACGTTCTTCCGGCGTCAGCGGCCCGATGCGTGAAGAGGGCGGGCGGATGAGCGTGCGCTGCACGATGGAAGGCACGCCTTTTTCCTGCAAGGTGGAAACCAGCGCTTCACCCGTGGCAAGATTGGTGATCGCCTGAAATGTGTTGAAATCCGGGTTCGGGCGGAACGTGTCTGCTGCGGTCTTCACGGCATTGGTCTCGCGCGGCGTATAGGCGCGAAGCGCGTGCTGCACGCGATTGCCAAGCTGCGCCAGGACGGTTTCCGGCACGTCGAGCGGGTTCTGCGTCACGAAATAGACGCCGACGCCCTTGGAACGGATCAGGCGCACGACCTGCTCCACGCGATCGATCAGCGCCTTGGGCGCTTCGTCGAACAGAAGGTGGGCTTCATCGAAGAAGAAGACCAGCCTCGGCTTGTCGGGATCGCCGATTTCGGGCAACTCCTCGAACAGTTCCGACATCAGCCAGAGCAGGAAGGTGGAATAAAGCCGCGGGCTCATCATCAGCTTGTCGGCGGCGAGCACGCTCACCACGCCGCGCCCGTCGGTGGTGGTGCGCATCAGGTCCGAAATCTTGAGCGCCGGTTCCCCGAAGAATTTCGAGCCGCCCTGCTGGTCGAGAACCAGAAGCGAACGCTGGATCGCGCCGACCGAGGTCTTGTTCACATTGCCGTACTTTCCGGAAAGCTCTGCCGAGCGCTCCGCCATCTCGGCAAGGATCGCCTGCAGGTCCTTGAGGTCCACAAGCAACAGGCCTTCTTCGTCCGCCAGACGGAAAGCGATGTTCAGCACGCCTTCCTGCGCGTCGGTCAGGTTCATCAGGCGAGACAGCAGCAGCGGTCCCATTTCGGAAATGGTTGCGCGGACAGGATGACCCTGTTCGCCGAAAATATCCCAGAAGATTACAGGGGCTGCGCGCATTTCATACGGGTCGAGCTTGATCTCCGCCGCACGCTTGAGGAGCCCGTCATTTTGAACGCCGACCGCGCCGATGCCGGAAAGGTCGCCCTTGATGTCGGCGCAGAAAACGGGCACGCCTGCCGCCGAAAAGCTTTCGGCCAGAACCTGCAGCGTGACCGTTTTGCCGGTGCCGGTAGCGCCGGTGACGAGGCCGTGACGGTTGCCGTATTTCAGCGCTAGATATTCCGGCTGCTGGTAAGAGTCGTCTGGCTTGCGGCTCGCGCCAAGAAAAATAGCGTCTTCGGCAGTCATCAGGCGGCTTGCTCCCTCTGTTCAACTCACTTTAGAGCATAATCCGATCGGAGTGAAACGAGGATCGATAAGATTATGCTTTCAATAAAAGAGTTTAGAGTTCGTTTCGATCTGATTCAATCAGATCGAAACGAGCTCAAGCATATAAACACCGCTTGTCGTCACGACAAGGAAAAGCCCTGAACGAACTGACGGGCGCAGCTTGCAATTGGACCTCAGCGGGCCGGATAGCCGTTCGGATGCGCCGGAATGGCTTTCAGATAGGCGGCAATGGCATTGCGATCCGCCTCGGCGAGATGGGCCATGTTCGCAACCACATCGGTCATCGATCCGCCGAGCGAATCGAAATCCGGGGTGAAGCCGCTCTGCAGCGCATAGGCGATGTCTTTCTCGCTCCAGCCGCCAATGCCTGCTTCGCCCGGCGTGATGTTCGGCACAACGCCTCTTTTCCCGTCGCTGCCGGTCTCGGGCGATAATGCCCCTGCGAGCCACTGGCCCTTGTCCAGCCCTCCGATGACATTGCGCGGCGTGTGGCATTCACCACAATGGCCAAGGGCCTCGGTCAGATACTGGCCGCGCTTCACCTGATCGGAGGCATTTGCGATTTCCACCACGGGCTGGTCTGACAGGTAAAGCTGTTTCCAGAGGCCCAGCCCGCGCCGGATATTGAACGGGAAAGAAAGCCTGTGCGGCGCCGTTGCATTGTCGGACGGCGGCAGCGTTTTCATGAAGGCGAAGAGATCGGCCACGTCCTGCGGCTGCATTCTGGTATAGGATGTGTAGGGGAAGGACGGATAAAGATGTTCGTTCTGCTTGCCGACGCCTTTCAGCATCGCATTGGCGAAATCATGGATCGTCCAGGTGCCGATCCCCTGCTCGGACGGGGAGATATTGGGCGCGATGAACGTCCCGAAATCCGAAACCAGTTCGTGCCCGCCCGCCAGAACCTTGCGCGCATCGCCGGTTGCACCGGGGGCCGCGTGGCAGGAGGCGCAGCCGCCCGCCCAGAAAACCTGTTCGCCCTTGACCGGATCGCCCGGTTCCATCGCATCCAGAACGGTTTGGCTCACCTTCTGCGGCGTGGTCAGAATCCAGAAAGCTGCGGCTCCAAGGACGACCACGGCGCCTGCGACATATGCCAGTTTTCGGACCATTTCATCCGTTCCCGTCTGGCGGTTCCGACGATTGCGGACCGCTCTTATGGCTGTCATTCAGCACGCCAGCCTCAATGCGCGAAGGCGCCGGAGCAGCACCGCGCTCTGCTGGAAATGCTTTTGCGCACCGAATGTTTCCGTCCGGTGCGCGCGGTGTCAACCGTGAAGATCAGTTCTTCTTGACGCGATAGACCTGATGGCAGGAACCGCAATTGGCTGCAACCTGCTGGAAGGCGGACTTCAGCGCATCCAGATCCTGCGGCTTGGCAGCCAATGCAGCCGCGGCGTCGGTGCGGAATTTTTCAACGTGCTTGACGAAATCGTCCTTGTTTTCCCAGATTTTTGGTGAGGCTTCCGTGTCGCCCTGATCCGAACCCGCAGGGAAAAGCGTGTCCACGTCCATTTTCTTGGCGTCGGCGTCGATCTTTTCCAGCGCGGCAAGTGCGGCGGCGGCGTCGAAAGGCTTCTCGCCCTTGACCATGGGAGCAATCGAGCCGACAGAACGGCCAAGGTCCTTCATGATTGCCTGACGATCGGCTGTGACGTCAGCCTGAGCTACACCGGCGACCAATACAGCAGCAGAACTGACAGTCAGGAAAAACAAACGCATGCGATCCTCCGCGTTTAAAAATTGAACAGATTTCGTCCCTTGGTTCAAATATCCGATACAATCCGGGACATTGCAATCATCGCACCGGTTAAATCGCCAATGCGGCAAGTATCATCCAGAATTTAGTGGGATTATTACATGGGCTTCACGTTATCGTGAAAAACATGACTTAATTACTATTGTTTTGTATTGGCGTGTGGAGATTGTGGGACCTGCGGCGAAGGATGGTTCTGCCGGGAGTAATGATGCAAAAAGGCCCCGGAAACCGGGGCCTTTATCGAAAAATGCAAGGTTGGTCAGACGAACTGGCCGAGGCCCGGGATCGCGCCGATAACGGCATCGACGGGTTCGTCGCCGGCCTTTTCCTTGGCAAAGCGGATGGTCTCCTTGGCGACGCCGGAAATCTCGCCCATGCCGAGGCCAGCGCCCATGAGCTGCGAGCCCAGACCCATCACGCCGCCCATCAGACCGGACAGGAAGCCGCCGCCCTTGACCTGCGAAATCGCTTCTTCAGCGCCCGGAAATGCTGCGAGAAGCTTCTGGACTTCTGCCTCCGGACCTTCCTTCTGCAGGAAGGCGAGGATCATGCCGACTGCCTTTTCTGCCGTTGCCGCATCGATGCCAACTTTGGAGGTGATGCGTGCGATCAGTTCTTCCATGGAAACTCTCCCAAAAATCTTACGTTTACGTAATATGCATTCTCGGTTTCGCTTTGCAAGCCGGCGGGAGCGAAAATATTAGAACATGGTTCCGAAAAAGTGGGAGCGGCTTCGGACATGATCATATTCAGACAAAACCTGGGAGCGGGACGGCGGGACAACTTACAAACATCCCGCTCCTGGAGAATATGACTCCGGACACGACGGCATAATTACGCCGTTCTAATTTCCTGCAGTTCCAGTTCTTCTATCATGGCCTGTCGCATGACGAATTTCTGGATTTTGCCGGTCACGGTCATCGGAAACTGATCCACGAAGCGGATATGCGCCGGAACCTTGTAATGCGCGATCCGCTGCCGGCAATATTCGCTGAGGTCCTCTTCGGACAGTTGTGCGTCCTTGTGCAGCTTGACCCAGGCGCAGATGATTTCGCCGAACTTCCGGTCCGGAATGCCGAATATCTGGACGTCGCTGATCGCCGGATGGGCAAACAGGAACTCTTCGATCTCACGCGGGTAGATATTCTCGCCGCCGCGAATGATGAGGTCCTTTATGCGCCCAACGATGTTGCAATAACCTTCCTCGTCTATGGTCGCGAGGTCTCCCGTGTGCATCCAGCCCGCATCGTCAATGGCGCCGGCTGAACTTTCCGCGTCGTTCCAGTAGCCGCGCATGACACTGTAGCCGCGCGTCAGCAATTCGCCCTTTTCGCCGCGCGGCACGACCTTGCCATCCGCATCCACGATCTTCACCTCCAGATGCGGGTGAATGCGCCCGACCGTGGAAACGCGCCGCTCCAGCGGATCGGACGTCGAACTCTGGAAACTGACCGGGCTCGTCTCGGTCATGCCGTAGGCGATGGTGATTTCGCCTTGATGCATCTCGCTCACGACACGCCGCATGACTTCGATGGGGCAGGGCGACCCGGCCATGATGCCGGTGCGCAGGCTCGAAAGGTCGAAGCGGCTGAAGTCCGGATGATCCAGCATCGCGATGAACATGGTCGGCACGCCATGCAGGCCGGTGCATTGCTCCTCCTCGACGGTCTGCAGCGTCAGGAAAGGGTCGAAACTGTCATTCGGGATTACCATGCAGGAGCCGTGAGTGACGCAGGCAAGATTGCCGAGCACCATGCCGAAGCAATGGTAGAACGGCACCGGGATGCAGAGCCGGTCCTGTTCGGAAAGTTGCATCGCCTCCCCAACGAAAAAGCCGTTGTTGAGGATATTGTGATGCGAGAGCGTCGCGCCCTTCGGGCTGCCGGTCGTGCCGCTGGTGAACTGGATATTGATGGGATCGTCGAATTGCAGTTCGTCCGCAAGCTGCGCCAGTTCCTGCCTGGTGACTTCATCGCCGGATTGGGCCACATCGTCGAAATTCAACATGCCCGGCGTCTGTTCCGTACCAAGCCGGATCACGCAGCGCAGCGAGGGAAGCCGCCCGGACATCAGATGCCCCGGCCGGGCCTCATCGAGTTGGGGCACGATGCTGCGCAGGATATCGATATAGTTGCTGCTCTTTAGCGACGGCGCGAGGATGAGCGCCGCGCATTCGACTTTCCCCAGCACATATTCCAGTTCATGCGCCCGGTAGGCGGGGTTGATGTTGACGAGGATCAGGCCCGCCTTGGCGCTCGCGAACTGGGTGAGAATCCATTCGAGATTGTTCGGCGACCAGATGCCGAGACGCTCGCCGGGGCGCAGCCCTATGGCGAGGAAGCCTTCGGCAAGCTCATCGGTCCGCTGCCTGAGTTCGGAATAGGTCAGCCGGATATTCTGGTGGCGGATGACGACTGCGGGACGTTCAGGATATTTTTCCGCGATTTGGTCCAGATGCCGGCCGATCGTATTGCCGATGAGAAGCTTGTCGCTCGCGCCATGCACATAACTGGGAACAGAGCTGGCCTGCTGCATTTCCGATCCTCCCAAACCGAAGATGACGCCCGAAGGCGATGCATCAAGTGGTGAGAGGATGCCATCCGCAGCGCTTCATGAAAACCGCAGATTTTTAAGGCCGGGTTCAGCGTTTCATGCAGCGCACCAGCGTGGCGGCTCCGGCATTGGTGTATTTGCTCTGCATCGTATAGAGCCAGCCCTTGCATTCGGACATGCTGCTGAAGCAGCGGATACGGTCGATCGGAACCAGCCCGTCGCCGCCGGTGATGAAGGGTGAATCGTCCACGCCGCTGAACTGGCCGACGATGATGCCGCTGCCTCTTCTCGGCACGCTGCAGCGCTGGCCGGCAAATTCACCGACATCCTTGCGCACCTGAGCCTCAGCCGACATGGGCAGCGCAACAAGGCCGGAAACCGCAAGCGATGCGGAAGTGAGGCAGACAGCAATGACCTGACGCAGCATCGAACTCTCCTTCAAAAGAATAGTTACAGAACAATAGTATAAGGGAAATGGCGCGTTCTTCCAGAGCATGCCTCCCGAAAGCGGGACCGGTCGGGAAAAGGCATGCGTAAGAGGAAGGCATCGCGCCCTTGAAAACTGGACGCGATGCTATCTGGCGGGAGCCGGAACAGGGCGGCTCTGGATGAGGCTCCTAGAGCGTGCCGCCCGCCTTGCCTGTCACCTTGAGCGCGAAAGCGTAAGTGTAGGCGACTTCTTCCAGCCGCGAGAACCGACCCGAGGCCCCGGCATGGCCTGCATCCATGTTGATGCGGAACAGGACAGGGTGGTCATCGGTCTTCAGTTCACGCAGCCGGGCGACCCATTTGGCGGGTTCCCAATAAGTCACGCGCGGATCGGTAAGCCCCGCCACCGCCAGAATGGCGGGATAGCCCTGACGGCTGACATTATCGTAGGGCGAATAGCCGGCAATGATCCGGTAATCCGTTTCCGATGTGATCGGGTTGCCCCATTCCGGCCATTCCGGCGGGGTGAGTGGCAATGTGTCGTCCAGCATCGTGTTGAGCACGTCGACGAAGGGCACTTCGGCGATGATGCCGCCGAAGGCGTCGGGCGCCATATTGACAATCGCGCCCATCAGCATGCCGCCCGCCGAACCGCCATGGGCGACGATGCGGTCATGGCTGGTAAAACCTTCGGCAACAAGGTGCCGTGAGGCGGCGATGAAATCGGTGAAGGTGTTCACCTTTTTGTCGCGCTTGCCGTTTTCATACCAGGCAAAACCCTTGTCCTTGCCGCCGCGGATATGGGCGATGGCATAGACGAAGCCGCGATCCACGAGCGACAGCCGCGAGGTGCTGAAGCTGGCCGGAATGGTGATGCCATAGGAACCATAGCCATAGAGCAGGCAGGGCGCGGAGCCGTCGAGCCGGGTGTCCTTGTGATAGAGCAGGGAGACCGGCACCAGTTCGCCATCCGATGCCCTGGCGAACACGCGGCGCGTGACGTAGTCCTGCGCATTGTGGCCGGACGGAACTTCCTGCGTCTTCAACAGCTTGCGCTCGCGCGTCCGCATATTGTAGTCGAAAAGCTGTTCCGGCGTCGTCATGGACGAATAGGAGAAGCGGATTAAATCCGTATCATATTCGGCGCTGCCATGAAGGCCGAGCGAATAGGCTTCCTCGTCAAAGGCAATGGCATGTTCCTCGCCGGTTTCGCGGTCGCGGATCACGATGCGCGGCAGGCCGTTATCGCGTTCCATCCAGACAAGGTGATGCTTGTAGGCCGAATGCGACAGGATCAGCCGTCCCGGCTTTTCCGCCACCACCTCGACCCAGTTTTCCGGCTGCGGGGCGCTGGCGGGCGCCTGGCAGATCTTGAAATCCTTGGCGCCGTCGGCATTGGTCAGGATGTAGAACACATCGCCGCCCGGCGCGATGTCGTATTCCGTGCCGGTCTTGCGCTTCATGACGAGCTGCGGCTTGGCCGCCGGGTCGCTGGCGGGAAGGAGCCAGCATTCCGATGTTTCATGGTCATGAATATCGATGAAGATATAGTCGTCCAGCGCCGAACCGCCGACCCCGAGGAAAAAGCCGGGGTCTTTCTCCTCATAGATCAGCCGGTCATCCGACTGCGCCGTGCCGATCCTATGATAGAAGACCTTGGATGGCCGATGGTTTTCATCAAGGCGCGTATAGAAGAAGCCCTCGCTTTGTGCATCCCACGCGCCGCCGCCATTCGTGTCGGTGACGATGTCCTCAAGGTCCTTCATCGAAGACAGGTCGCGGACCTTGAGCTTGTAGAATTCCGATCCCTTGTCGTCATAGCCCCAGATCAAAAGCTTGTGATCCGGCGCGTGATCGGCGGAAGCGAGGCGGAAATATGCCTTGTCCTTGCCCTCCACGTCACCGTCGAGAAGGATGGTCTCAGCGCCGCCATCGCGCGGCGTGCGGATGAAATAGGGCTGTTCACCGCCGGTGCGATAGGACACGCCATAGGCATAGGGACCATCCTTGGAAGGAACGGACGAGTCGTCTTCCTTGATGCGCGCGCGCATTTCGGCAAACAGGCTTTTCTGCAGCGCTTCCGTGTCCTTCATCAGCGCTGCCTGATAAGCGTTTTCCGCCTCCAGATGCGCGCGGATTTCGGAGGAGAGAACCGAGGGGTCCTTGAATACATCCTGCCAGTTATCTGCGCGCAGCCAGGCATAATCGTCGGTGCGGGTGATCCCGTGACGGGTGTCATTAACCGGATGTTTGGTTGCGTGCGGCGGTTGAATTTGCAAGAAGCTCTGAGACATCCACAATTCCAATGAATACTGTTTCGATTTGCTGCAAGGCAGGTAAGTAGTGCCTTCTAGTGGATTGATTTTGAGGATGAATCCCGGCTGACATAGATGCTGTTTCGAACGTCAAATTCGAAAAATCCACCAGATACATATACTTCCTGACGGTCTTTTGAATACCAACATTTGCTCAGCGCTTGAACCAGGGGAGGCAAATGTTGGAATCAGACCAAGAGCGGGTGACGGTGATATTTATATAGTCGGCTGAAAAGGCGAAAGCGAGTTCAATCCGTGGAAATATATTTGAACAATGCCATTTTGAGGCCCGATTCTGCGCCCAAAAGCTACGTTACGGAAGGCAGTTAGTCTTGAGTCGCGTACAAGAAAACTTGAGGGAGAAAACTATTGCTAACGATAGCTCGGCAAATTAAAGGAAGCAACGCAGTGAACTGCGGCTCCACCCATATCCTGTAATAAATGACAGGGGCGGCAACGCCAACACATTGTGATTCAAAGTTTCCATATGTTGGCGCGGTTGCGATCCGAATTTTTGTATTTGACGATTCAAGAAGAAAGACTTGGTATTAATGTAATGTGGTTTGACAATTCTATTGCAAATGACATTATCAACTGATATTCGCAGTCGGGAATGGATGGGGCAGAGTTGGAATACGTAACGGCGATGGCAGGCGGGGATCTCCAGTCGTCGATTGCGCAACAATAAGAAGTAAAAAAGGAAATCTGATGGAAAATCTGGACACGCACGACGAGAGCGCAGAACTGCTTCTGAGCCTTACTGCAGATGTTGTAGCTGCATATGTCGGCAATAATTCGATTCGCGCTGGCGAGTTGCCGCTGCTGATCGCCGAAGTACATGCCGCGTTCAAGCGTCACGTCGAACGCGAAGAAGCGCCTGTCGTCGTTGAGAAGCCGAAGCCTGCCGTCAACCCGAAGAAGTCGGTTCATGACGACTACATCATCTGCCTCGAAGACGGCAAGAAGTTCAAGTCGCTGAAGCGTCACCTCATGACCCATTACAACATGACGCCGGAACAGTACCGCGAAAAGTGGGATCTCGACCCGAACTATCCGATGGTCGCCCCCAACTACGCTGCTGCCCGTTCGCGTCTTGCGAAGAAGATGGGCCTCGGCCGCAAGCCGAAGGAAGCTTGAGCGCTCTGACTTTCGAGCGCACTGCGCTTTGCCACATCTATTCTTGAGCGTTTGTTGAAATGGCCGTTATCGTAAAGCGCAAGCTCGACGATAGCGGCCATTTTGCTTGGGGTGCCATTTCCGAAATGCTGGCCCCGTCAGCCGATCCGGTCGAAAGCCTGTTTCAATGCGATGTGTCGGTTCAGGTCATAACTCCAGTGACCGCACATTCCTTTCAGGCGCTCCCTTTCCATAAGGCGCGTCAGGCGCCGCTTGGTCCGTTCCTTTTCTTCCTGCGGCGCCTTGAGAACTTCATCCAGATCGATCCCGGCGATGATCTGCAAGGCGATGCGTTGCATCGCCGTCAGTTGATTCTCTTTTTTTCGGGCAAGGAATAATTTGCGGGCGTGTCTGATATCCGCATCCATCGTCACAATCCTCATTTCTCGGTGTGAACGAGCATGAACCTCGTGAGATGCCGTTGGATAATATTCCTAGATTTTGGCGCAGTTTTCTGTAAAATAGCGAGTAGCCGCACCCCTTTGGGTCCCGTTAATTCCACGCTTACAAGGCCTTAGCCTATCTTAGAAGTGTCGAAATTAACCGCGAAACACAATCCATTCTACAAAACTTATCCACTCTTGCATTTTTCTCCGTATAAGAAGATATTCCTATTCTGGCGAGGGAAGATGAATGTCTTTGGAACTATCGGATGTCATTCACACGCGGGCGGAAGCTTTCGAAGCATTGAAGCTGCTGGCAGCAAGGCATGGTCGGAACCTGAGCCTCACAATGGAGGAGGGCTGCGCCGACCGGTTGCGGCAACGGCGGAATGTGGCGCTGTGCGACGCACTGATCGATTTGCTTGTGGCCATGTTCGGGGTTTCCGGCACCGAATTGCGGTCCCCATTGCGTTGCAGGCGGGAGGTCGCGCGGGTCCGGCAGATCGGCATGTATGTCGCGCACACGGCTTTCGGGCTGGCCATGCGGGATGTGGCCGCGGGCTTTGCACGGGACCGCACCACGGTAATGCATGCCTGCCATCTGGTGGAAGACATGCGCGACGATACCGAATTCGATGCAATCGTCTCGACCTTCGAGCGCATTGCGCACAGTGCTTTTGTGGAGTGGAGGATGGCGGCATGACCACCCAACTGTCAGTGTCCGAAGCGAGGATCATGCGCTTTCTGAAAGGCGGAGCCTGCGAGGTTCAGGATTCGGTCCGCGCGACGCATGTATTGCTGGCGGCGGATCGCGGAACCATCGCCGCTTCCCGCGCCGAACTGGAATCCATGCATCGGAAGGGGTTGCTGCGCTGGGAGGATGAACGGCTTGTTCTGGCGCCGCACGGTAACAGATGCCTGAAGCAGAGGGGCAAGCCGCTGCCTAGCCCGGCAAGAGCCACGCTGACCGTCGAGTATGAGCAGGGCGAGAAGGTTGAAATCAACCCTGAAGAGTCGCCGCTTGCCATGCTTTACCGGCGCAAAACCGCAAGCGGTTCTTCGTTTATTTCGCAGAACGAGTTTCTTGCAGGTGAAAGATTGCGCGCCGACTTCACGCGCGGCTCGCTGATGCCTTCCATCACGATGCGTTGGGACAAAAGCGTCAGAAGCAGGGCGAGTGGGTCGGGCGGGCCGGGCGGCATGGCCGAACTGACGGATATTGCGCTTGCCAGCCGCATCCGGGTCGAGCGGGCGCTGGAAGCGGTAGGGCCGGAATTGAACGGCGTTCTGGTCGACGTCTGCTGCTTCCTGAAAGGTCTTGAAACCGTGGAGCGCGAGCGGCAATGGCCCGCGCGTTCGGCCAAGATGCTGCTCAAGGTCGGCCTGGCCGCGCTCCACCGGCACTATAATCCGCAACTCGAAAAAGAACGCGGCGGCGGCGCTGTCCTGCATTGGGGAGCCGACGACTATCGTCCCCGGATGCAGCCGCTGAACAAGTGAAGCAATCTCCCGGATTGACACTCCACTGGGGCGGGTCTATCGCCTGTGTCCCAAACAAGCCTGACAGGCCTGATGGGGAAGTGGGAGAAATCACATGAATTCGGTACGGGATCGGCTGGAAAGCATCCTGTCGCGGCTGGAAGCGCGGGCAGGCAACGAGCGCGTTTTCAGCAAGATTTATGCACGGCAGGCGCGTGCCGAGGCGGATGCCGCCGATGCGCGTCTGCGCGACGGAGGCGCTGTCGGCCCCCTCGACGGGCGCATCGTTTCGATCAAGGATCTCTTCGACATTGCCGGAGAACCGACGCTGGCCGGTTCGGTCATTCGCCGTGACGCGGCGCCCGCGACCAGAGATGCCGCGATTGTTCGCCGTCTGCGCGAGGCGGGTGCGGTCATCGTCGGCAAGACCCATATGACGGAATTCGCCTTCACGCCGGTCGGTCTCAATCCGCATTATGGCGAGCCGGGCAACGCCATTGATCCCACGCGCATTCCGGGCGGTTCGTCATCGGGCGCTGCCGTTTCGGCGGCGGAAGGCACCAGCGAAATCGCCATCGGCTCGGACACGGGCGGGTCGGTGCGCATACCGGCGGCCCTGAACGGCCTTGTCGGCTTCAAGCCGACGGCGCGGCGCATTCCGCTCGACGGTGCTTTTCCGCTGGCGCCATCGCTCGATTCCGTTGGTCCGCTGACCAGAACCGTCGCCGACGCCATTCTGACCGACGCGATCATGGCGGGCGAAACGCCGGTCCTGCCTGAAGCCCTGTCGCTGAAGGGCCTGCGCATCGCGCTGCCCAAGGGCTATCTTCTGGCCGATATGGAGCCGGACGTGGTGAAGCACTTCGAGGCAACGGTCGCGCTTCTTGAAAAGGCGGGTGCTGTCATTGCCGATCTGGGGGTCGATGACCTGATCCAGCGTCTGCGTGAGGCAACCCGCGTCGGCTCCATTGCCGGGATCGAGGCAAGCCATGTCCACGCATCGACCTGGCTTGGCGATCCCGATGCCAATGTCGATCTTCGCGTGAAGCGTCCGCTCGCCGTGCGCGTCAAGGTGCCGATGGAAACCTATCGCGGCATTATGGAAACGCGCGCGGCGCTGGTGCGGGAAATGGACGAACGCCTGAGCGAGTTCGACATGTTCGTGACACCCGCCACGCCGATCGTTGCCCCGACGATTGCTTCGGTCAGCAATGATGAGGCCGAATATGACCGTGTGGAAGGGCTTCTGCTGCGTGATACGCAGGTTGGAAACCAGTTCGACCTGTGCAGCATCACCGTGCCGATGCCGGGCATGACCCTGCCGACCGGCTTCATGCTCACAGCACGCGGCGGCAACGACAAAAGACTGCTGGCGGCTGCCTTGTCGGTTGAGAAACTTTTACGCTGATTCTTTCGCCAGCTCTGCCTCACGCCGTATGCGCGCCACCATGGCGCGCAGGCCGTTGGAGCGTTGCGGCGTCAGATGTTCATCGAGGCCGAGCTTTTTCAGAATGGCTTCCGGCTCAATCGTCAGGATTTCCGACGCCTTGCGGCCCGAATAAAGCGCCAGCACGATGGCCACCAGACCGCGCACGATATGCGCATCGGAATCGCCCAGAAACTCCATGACCGGATCGTTGCCGCCTTGCGGCAGCGTCTTCAGCCAGACCTGGCTGACACAGCCCTGCACCTTGTGCACGGCATCGCGCGCATCGTCGGGATAGGGCGGCAGTTCCTTGCCGAGATCGATGACATAGCGATAGCGGTCTTCCCAATCGTCGAGAAATTCGAAATCGGACATGATGCTATCGATGGTCGTGGTCATGGTACTCGCCTGAAAAAATTTCTTGCCGCTTATATAGTGATGAAACGCCGCGAGGTCACGGAAAACCAGAGCATGAATCCGAAAAGTGGCAACCGGTTTTCGGATTCATGCTCCAATAAAAGCTTGAACCATGATGACGTTTCAACTTGAAAAAATCCCGCTCTAACGCCTAATCGCGCCGGTCGAGCGGCGATCCAGTGCGCGAAGGGCTTCTTCCCGCGGTGTCGGGATGGGAATGCCGGTTGCCCCCTGCACGGCTGGGGATGCCGCCGGTTCCGCTTTCGCCGGCGGTTGCGGCTTGGTGCCGAAGCGGTCGCTCAGGTATTCGAGCGCAACCCGGCTTCCTTCCAGAAGGCCGCTTCCGGCGCTGGACACAAGCGACGTTCCGTTCTGGCAGAAGGAAGGATTGTCGATGCAAAGCTTGCCCAGTTCCACGGCGGTTTTGCCGTTGGCGAGAAGCTGGTCGATGGAATCCGGCTCCCGCCTGGTGCCCGTCATGGCGGGCTTTTCCTGCGGGGTGTTCTGCTTATCCGCGGGGAAGATGCGTGGCATCACGAGGAATGCCAGCGTCAGCCAGAATGCGGATTTGATGAGAAAACGGATCATTGCCTTGCTTCGGTTGCGATGTGTCGCCGTCAATGTCCGATGAATTCGAAAAGATTCCGTAACCGTTCGGTCTGAACGTTAAAATTGCATCGGCCAGCAATGGCGTCTCGCCGATTGCTACTCTCTGTTTACCATAGACAGAAAAGCAGACCCGGCATGTCACTTATCCGCTTTGGGCGCTCCCGCTTTATCGTTTCTTTAAAGCCTCCGCTGCAATCTGTTGCTGGCTGGGAATGCGTCGCCACGGCGAAGGGTTTCCAGTTCGGATCATGCAAGAGTATTGAGTGAGTAGGGCACGTTGAACGCCATTCTTTTGAAAACAGCCGATACCGTCCGCACGAGCGTGCAGGCGATCAGCCGTTTTTACGAACGTTTCTGCTGCCGCTGGGTGTCCACACCCGACGCGGCCTCCATACGTGTCATCGGCTCGGTTCTCACCGTGCCGGTCCTGCTTTGTGCTGCGGTGCTCGGCTCCGGTGTAACGCCGGGCTTCACGGAATTTGCCATTCTCGCCGCCAGCTTTGCAGGCGTGGCCATGATCCTGTGCGCGCTGTCGCTGATGGGCGTTGCCGCGCCCGTTCTGGCGGGCCTGAATTTCGCCGCCTATGGCGCGGGTCTCGCTGCCATTGGCGCCTTCTCGCATGGCAATGCGGTTCTGTGGCTGATGGCGGCAGGCCTGCCGCTTGAAGTCTGGTTTGCGACCCGCCGACCGGGCGCTGCCGCAGCAGGCGCTGCGTTCGCCGCCATGATTCTGGCTTTCCTCGCGACCGCAAGCGGCGGCGCTGTTTCCGGCGGCAGCTATGCGTCTGTCGCGGTTCTTGTCCTTTATGCCGCAAGCCTTGTGGCGCGTGGCTTTGTGAACGCTGCCAAACCTGCCGAGATCAAGGTCGGCGCACCGCAGATCGCGGTTGCTGCCGGTGACGTGCAGTTCAGCCTCGACATGGAAGGCGTGGTGTCTTCGGTCGATGCAAATTCTGCCAAGCTTCTGGGCGTGCAGCCGAAAATGCTGGAAGGCACGGCCCTGATCGACCGCGTGCATGTGGCCGACCGCGTGGAATATCTTTCGCTTCTGGCCGATCTACGCGCCGGTGCCACGGTACGCAAGATCGACGTGCGCCTGCGCTCCATCGAAAATGGCGAGACCATCTTCCGTACCTATCGTCTCGAAGGAGCTGCAAGCGCCCACGCTATCACGCTGATCGGCCGTTCGCTGGAAGGCGAGCAGAAGCTTCTGGAAGAGATTGCCACGCTGAAAGCGGAGCTGGAATCGGAGCGCATCGGCAAGGGCCGTCTGCTTGCCGCCGTCAGCCACGAACTGCGCACGCCGCTCAATTCCATCATAGGCTTTTCCGACATGCTGTCGCATGAAATGGGCGGCAAGCTCGCCAGTGAAAAGCAGCGCGAATATGCGGGCCTCATTCACCAGTCCGGCCATTATTTGCTGGAGCTTGTTAACGCCGTTCTCGACAATTCGCGTCTGGAGACCGGCAATTACAGCATCGATCCGCAGACGCTCGCTTTCCGCGAAGCAGCCGAAATGTGCACCGCCGTCATGCTGCCGCTGGCTGAAAAGAAAGGCGTCGCCTTCTGCCATCGCGTCGGCAACGGTATTGGCGAACTGGTGGCCGACCGCCGCGCCGTCCAGCAGATCCTGCTCAACCTTGCCGGAAATGCGGTGAAGTTCACGCAAAGCGGCGGCTGCGTCACCATCGATGCAGCGCGCGTTATGGCCGAAGGCCGTGCTATGCTGGAATTCAGCGTGTCGGATACCGGCATCGGCATCGAGCCGGAAGACATGCAGCGCATCGGCACGCCATTCGTGCGCGCCAACAACAATTATGCGCGCGCGCAGGAAGGTAGCGGCCTCGGCCTTTCGGTGGTCAAGGGGCTGGTGGAACTGCATCAGGGAACGATGCAGCTGAAAAGCTGCCCCGGCGAAGGCACGGTCGTCACGGTCCGCCTTCCGGTGGCGGGTCCGCAATTTGTGATGGGAGAAGACGAATATCAGGAGCTTGGCCCAGAGCTTGGCATGGTGATCGACATGCACCGTCACCACGGAGAAAGGCGTCATGACTGGCAGAACGACGAAATCCGGGAGCAGAAAAATGCGCAAACCCGCAAAACGGCGTAGTCTCGGATCGCGGCTCCTCCATTTCTTCTTCACCTCGGCCTCCGCGCTGGCAATTGCCGCCGGAGAGTTCATCGCGCGCAACCCCGTCCTCACCGGCGGGGCAACCGCGTTTCTGGTGGTCATGAGTTTCGTTTCGGCCAATGCGCTCTGGTATCAGCCGGAGGCGCATAATGCCGTGTTCTTCCGCACAAGGCCGGATTTCGTGTTCAACCCAACGCCGCGCGCGGTCCTGCCGGGAACGGCGGCGGCGAGCGACAACGCTCCGAAACCGACCGAAAGCGCTTCCGCAGCGGAGGTGAACAACGAGCCAGCCCAACCGCTGGAACCCGCCAACCTGTCGGCTGACCGGCTGAATATGAACGCCTCGGTGGACGATATGCTGCCGGCGCTTGCGCCCAATGCCGATCTGGAAATCGCGCGGCTGCAGTATCGGCTTTCGACGCTTGGAATCTACAAGGGGCCGGTGGACGGTTTCACCGGGCCGCAGACCCGCGAAGCGGTGGAACGCTGGCGCGCCTTGCAGCAGAAGCTCGGCGTGCAGGAGGCCAACATCCCGCCGCAATTGCTGGCCGACACCCAAAACGGTAACCCGAACCGCACTCCGGCTCGGGACGATGTGGCAAAAGCCATCGAGGTCGCGGTTCCATCGCCGCGTCCGCAGCCCGCTGTCCTGAAATCGGAAACAGTTTCCAAACCGAAGCCGGATCTTGCTTCCTATGAAAAACCGGCGCCGAAAAAACAGGTCGCGGCAGCACCCGCCGGTCAGTCGGCGAAGGTGAGTTCGCAGGATATCATCCGCGTGCAGGCCGGGCTGAAGGCATTCGGCAACGACACGGTGCCGGTGAACGGACAGCCGGGCAAGTCGACACAGGAAGCGGTGCGCGAATTCCAGAAACTGTTCAGCCTGCCGGTGACGGGCGAAATCGATGGAACGCTCATCGCCAAGATGCGCGAGATCGGCCTGATCAGTTGATGGATTTGCGATGCGCCTGACATCCGATTTCTGGGTTTCAGCCTTGATCCGCAAGGTGCAGGGCGAGGGCGGCTTTGCCTATCTCGCCCGTCGCGGCTCGCCGGAAGCCGGCGCGATCTTCATCAAGGTAAGCTCGCGCTTCGGCACCTGCGATCTCTATTCGCCAGCGCCGCAAACCTCCTATGAAGAAGATCATGACGGGGAGCGCATGTTCCTGCGCATTCTTCATGACGCCGATGACATGGCGGCAAGTGACCGCATGGCGCGGGAAACCCGCTTCGACCCCGACCTGTGGCTGGTCGAACTGGAAGATATTGCCGATGCTTCGGCGCTGTTCTCGATTTCGCAGGACGGAGAGGCGTTCTGAATTTTTTGATGCGCTTATTTCGCCAGCCGCTGGCGGGAGGGATGATCGGAATTGGCCGCATCCACGAGCGGGGTATCGTCTTCGGCTTCCGCCATTTCGCGCAGTTTGCCGCGCAGCATGGCCGACATGTCTTCAGCCTTCCAGCGCCGCACGAGCGCCATCGCCTTTTCGCGGTCGATGGATCGGTAGATGTGGACGAACTCCCGCAGGCTGTCGCGATTGGTGTCGATCGGTCCCAGAATGGCTGTCATGGTGAGATAGCATTCCGCAGGCGACAATCCCAGCGCCTTGAGCGCAATCGGCAGATGTGAATCCGGCCACTGGCCGATGATCGCATCGGCCCGCTCGAACGAAATGTCGAGCGCATCGGCCAGCGCATTGCGAAAGAACTGGCTGTCGATCAGAAGCGCGGTATCGATGAGATGCTGCGCGCCGGTGGCCGCACCTGTCTCGTAGAAAGGCTGTTGCAGCGCGCGCGCCAGCCGCTCGGAACTGCCTTCCTTCATCAGCGGCGTTCTGGCGGCCGAAAGGTCGGGTACATCCGGCTTTTCCAGCGGTTCGGCTTCCATATTGGCGAGATTTTCCTGAAGCGCCAGCGTGCGGTCGATCACCGGATCGGCAAAACTGCGCAGCACGCCTTGCAGAAGCACATCGCCGGACTGACGCCGTGCAACAGCGCGCGCATGGGCAAGTCCGTTCCTGCCGATGATCTCGATCAGGTCGGACGGGCGCAGAAGGGGAGAGCGCAGGAGAATAGGCGCGGAGATTTCCACGGGCTGGTCGGCCAGCGCCAGAATGAGGCGGCGTGGCGCGTCTTCCAATTGCGCCAGTGCATTGGCTGCGTGGCGCTTGCCGCGGGTGGAAGCGCATTGCAGAAGGGGCATGGCAAGATCTTCGAGCTGCTGCATATCCTGCCGTCCGGGGCGCGTGATACCCGCGAATGCCGAAATGGCGGCCGCCAGAAGGTCGTCCGCCTTGCTGCTCCCCGCTTTTGAATTCGACGGGCTCCGGTGGCCTGAAATATCCTCCAGGGCGCGGAACTGATCATTTGTCACGCAGAATACTCCGGTAGGCACACAACTCACCCGCCCCAAATCGCAGATCACGCCTCCGGCAGCGGCCGGCTTGCGCGCAAATGCACCCCGCATGGGTCGGTGTTCCGGATAGTAGCGTTGAAGCGTTAGCAACTCATTAACCGTGCCAAAAAGAAACAGCATCGCTTCAGGCTTGGAGAGGTTCCAGTCGAACCGGGGTCGTCGGAAACGCATTAAGGCGGGACGCCGGGATGCCAACGCATCACGCGCTGAAAATGCCGGGCACGGGTATTAGAGACCCTCAAACGGCGCACAGCGCGCTTCGGTGAAGAAGCGCTGCACTTGCCTGTTCCACGTTCCATCGGGCACGAAAGCGCGCAGCACGGCGACGCCTTCGCCGATATTCTGCTCGATCAGGATCGAACGCGCATCAGCCTGCGAACCATCCGAGCGCAGACTTGCCATGCCGATGGGATCGGCAAGGATCAGGTCGAGCTTGCGTTCGTTGGAAACGCTGTCGTTGAGGCTGTAGAGATTGTCCCCGTTGGGCGCGTAGATCGAGAGCGACCAGTAAGGCACGTTTGCGCCTGTCGTGATGTGCACGGGGCCGTCGGCAAGATCAAAGCGGCAGGTGGCTTCCTGTATCAGCGGGTCGCTGTCGCTGACCGGACCGGTCTTTTGATCCAACCGCTGGAAGCGGTATGGCTCGCTTCCGGTTTCGATCCGCGACCAGGCATTCTTGTCGGAATAGAAGGGAACGAGGAAGAGAACCGCGATATGGACGATCGCCGCGCCGATGATGCCGAGAAGGACGAGGCGGAAAATTCTAGCCACGGCACGCTCCCGGATTTGCTCCCGCAATACGCACCAGCCCCGGCATGACCAGATCGGAAAGACCCGAGGATGATGCCGCAGGCGTGTCGTAGAGCGTCATGACGAGAACGAAATCGCCGCCGCCTTCGACGGGAAGCCAGTTGCCGGGCGCGGCATCCGGGCCGATGGTGATCGTGACGCTGCCGTCATCGCCATAAAGCACCTCGCGGGAATGCAGCGCTTCCAGCAATCCGTCGCGCGGCGTGATCGGCTCGAGATCGGGCGTGGCCGGATAGACCGTCCAGAAACGGGCGGGCGGGGTTAGGCCGCTGAGGCGATAAGTGCAGCCGCGCTGCAATGTGCGCCCGCCATTGTCGGTACGCGCATAGAAAGGCAGCCCTTCCGCCGTTCCAAGCGCGAGATAGGCTTTGCGGGCCGCACGGGCCTTGGAATAGGGATCGGCATCCGGCGTGCCAGCCGCCGGATAGGCGCTCCAGGCCCCGACGCGGAGTTCACCGAAACCCTCGAACCGGTCGAGCACCTTGTCGACGCTCCAGATGCCGCCGCCGAGCGCCAGCACAAGCACAATCGCCGTGTTGAATATCGTCTTGAACATCGCCCCTCAGAGTACCGATACTTTTGTGCGCCCGGCGATCTTAGGCAGAGGCGGTGCCGCAAGGAAGCGGTCATGCAGTTCCTTGATGACTTTTGTCGACATGGGCGAGAGCACGCGCGGCGGCGCGGCCATGACTTCTTCCGGCTTGGCGTTGGCCACTTGCGGCTCGCTCTTCTTGGGCGGCGCGGGGAAGGGCGGCGTCACGCCCGGTATGGGCTTCAGTTCGATGTTCTGATGCGCATAAGCCATCATCCGCTGCCAAGCCATGGCAGGCAGGACACCGCCGGTCATTTCCTTCATCGGGGTGAAATTGTCGTTGCCGAACCACACCGCCGCCGTGAAATTGCCGGTGAAACCGACAAACCATGCGTCGCGATAATTCTGCGTCGTGCCGGTCTTGCCGCCAACGCGCGTCGTCGGCAGTGCGGCGCGGCGTCCGGTGCCGCGTTCCGGCACCTGTACCAGCATGGAGTTCATCTCGAGCGCCGCTTTCTCCGACAACGCCCTGTGCGGCTTCGGTGCATCGCGACCGAAATCCCACAACACCTTGCCATCCGATGAAACGATCTGCGTGAAGGCGTGGCGGTTACCGGCCATGCCCGTATTTGGAAACACGTTGAAGCCGGTAGCCTGATCCATCACCGTCATTTCCGATGTGCCGAGCACCATGGTCTTGTGCGACGAGATCGGCGATTCCACGCCCATCGCCTTGGTCAGCGCAACGATGGGGGCCGTGGTCAGATAATCGCGCGCCAGCCGCACCGGCACGCTGTTCAGCGAACGGACAAGCGCGGTGGTCAGGTCGACGCGGCCCGCAAAGCTGCGGCCATAATTGCGGGGCGACCAGTTGCCCCAGCTGATTGGCGCGTCCGAGACTATGGTGCTGGGCGTCAGCCCCTTTTCCATCGCCGCCGCATAGACATAAGGTTTGAAGGACGAACCGGCCTGCCGCAATGCCTTGGTGGCGCGGTTGAACTGGCTTTCGCCATAGTCCCGCCCGCCGACCAGTGCGCGCACGGAGCCGTCATTGGCGATCACAACGGTCGCCGCTTCCGAGACATTATAATCCTTGCCGAACTGGCGCAGGTGATATTCCAGCGATTCCTCCGCCGCCTTTTGGATGTTGCGGTCCAGCGTCGTGCGCACGATCAGCGTGTGCTGAGGAATATTGGCGGCGACCTTCTTCACCTCCTCGAAAGCCCAGTCGAGAAAATAGTCGGGGCTCTCGTTCTTGGCGCGGTCGATGACGCTTGCCGGATGGCGGCGCGCAACGGCGACTTGCCCTTCGCTCAGGAAACCGCTTTCAACCATATTGGACAGCACGACATTGGCGCGTGCACGCGCCGCCGGCAGGTTGACATGCGGGGCGAATTTGGCAGGCGCCTTGAAAAGACCGGCCAGCATCGCGGCTTCCGCAAGCGAAATATCCTTCACGTTCTTGCCGAAATAGAATTCCGATGCGGCGGCAATACCGAAGGTTCCGCCGCCCATATAGGCGCGGTCGAGATAAAGCTGCAGGATTTCCTTCTTGCTGAGATTGCTTTCCAGCCAGAGCGCGAGAAAGGCTTCCTTGATCTTGCGCTCGATGGTGCGCTCGTTGGAGAGAAACAGGTTCTTGGCAAGCTGCTGGGTGATGGTCGAGCCGCCCTGGACAACGCCATTGGCGCGCATGTTCTGGCTGAAAGCGCGGGTCAGGCCCCAGAAGTCGATGCCGTAATGATCGAAAAAGCGCCTGTCCTCGGTGCCGAGCACGGCCTTGATGACATGGTCCGGCAATTCATCGATGGGCACGGCCTGACGATGCAGGATGCCGCGCTGGCCGATCTCATTGCCGTAGCGATCAAGGAAGGTGACGGCATAATCGTCCTGCGCGCGCCAGTCCTTCTTGGTCTCCTCGAAGGCGGGCAAGGCCAGCACCAGCATCAGCACCGCTCCGGTAACCCCGAGCGTAAATCCCTCGTCGAGAACCTCGACGACGAAACGCCGGAACCCGCGCACGCGAAAACGCCGGGAGAAGATGGTGATGTTTTCCCACCACTCGCCGAGACTGTAGCGCAGGCTGTAGAGGGTGGAATCGATCCACGCGTCGAGCCCGATCAGGCGCGAAACCCTGAACGGTTTACGCTTCTCGCTTCCCGGTTCTTTTTCTGCCGTCTTACGCATTCACTAACTTCGGCACGGTTGGTTGTCGCAGACAGATGGAGTGTCTATCATAGCAGATAAATAAGCCACAGCTCATGTGAAATGGTTAAGGCCCTGGCAGCTTTATATGGATAGGAACAAAATCAAATTATAGGAAAATAGTCCTTGACGGCGTAACGGTGCTTTGCTAGGTTTTATCTACGGTCGACAAAGTGTGACTGTCGCCGGTCCCTGCTATATACCCGGCAGATACCGGTGTGCATAACCCTGAGAGGCTATAGCGGCTTTTCAGGGTTATGTCTTTTAGACAATTGTAAAAATTGTGATGGTACACCCTAAAATTGTGGATAAGTTAGCACGTGGCGAAGCACGCCTTCGTCTGACGCACCAATTGCAGGTTGCACACGGCATCGACCCCGCGGATATCGCGCTATTGCTGTCTGTTCCGGTAAGCCAGTATCTCAACCGTCTCAATCGCCTCAATCTGGACTGTTCATCCGCTGCGGCTGATTCGCAGGTGAAGACGCGCGATGCAATCCTGGCGCGTGCAAAAATTCGGGCGTGGGGGATCCTGGACGGCAGGCCTGACGCCGCAGCAAGTGGAAGCAGCGGAGGAGGAATGGCTGTTTCAGGCGCGTGATGCGCAATTGTCCCCTATGGTTACCTGGCGCACCTGAAGGAAACCTGGGGCATGCTGCAATTCGACTTGCGTCTGCGCGCTTCTCCAAGACAGGTCGTGACAATGACACCGCGAGCGGTTCCGCTGCTGAAAGCGTTGGTCCGCGACGCCTCGGTTTCGATGACGCCCATGCGCACGGACGAAAACTCCGCGAATCTGGCGCAAGGCTCATGCAGACGATCAGCGACCGCTATGGCGAGATGCCTCTGGGACGGCGGGAACTCGACGGCGCGCATTTTCGATGCCTCATTTCTCAGCGACGAAGAAGAAACGCGATGCGGTGGGCTACCAACCGCATTCAGCCAGGAGGTCATCATGACGAACTTCACCGATGCAGTATTTACCTCGGAGACGACGTGGATATGGTTCGCCAAGATGGTGGGCGCGATGGCAGGTTCTGCCGTATCGCTCGCCTATATGCTGCCGCATGGAAAGCGTGAAGCGGCCATTCGTTTCGCCGTCGGCATCATTTGCGGCATGGTTTTCGGAGGAGCGGCTGGCGTCAAGATTACCGATACCCTTGCTCTCAGCGGATTGCTTGGCCGGGCCGAGCTGATGCTGATGGGATCGGCTGCAGTAAGCATTACCGCCTGGTCGGCGCTTGGCATCTTCAAGCGCTTTTCTGAACGGCTGAAAAAGGCGCCGATCCCTGGAATCCTGACTGAGGAAAGGGAAAGCAATGGCGATGCTTGATATGCGGCCCGAAACGATGCAGCCCGCTCTCGCCATCGAGGATGTGGAGCTGGCCGGTAGCCTTTCCGGCTATGCCAGTGTCTTCGGCCTGTCCGCTCTGCGCAAAGACGTCGTCAAACGGGGGCGATCGCCCGCTCGCCCGCCAAGGCCGCGTGTCGGACGTGCGGATGCTCTGGCAAGCATGATGCGGCGGAGCCAATCGGCATGTGGACGGCAATCTGCGAGGATGCGCGCGGCCTTTATGTCGAGGGCAGGCTGGCGCGGATGCGCGATGCGCTGGAACTGATGCGCGGCGGCGGCTGGAAGGCTTGTCCATCGGCTTTCGCACCGTCAAGGCGCGCACGGATGCCCGCACTGGCCCGCGCCACATCATCAAAGCCGATCTTTGGGAAATCTCGGTCGTCACCTTTCCGATGCGGCCGCAGGCGTGTCAGCAGCGGCAAGGCGGGGACTGCCGACGATCCGTGAATTCGAACGCTGGCTCACGCGGAATACGGGGCTGAGCCGAACTGCCGCGAATACCGAATTTGCCACGGGCTTTGCGGCGTTCGCCGGTGAGGGAGAGGGACAGGGGCGGGACGCTCGCCTGTCGTGGCGGGAAACAAGCCTCGCCGAGAGCTGGTTCGACGTCGGCATGGTCTGGGGGCGGATCGAGCCGCTGTCTACGTCGCAGAAGGATTTCGGCACGATCCGCGGACCGTTTCAGATAACGGCGCCCGAACATGGTGGCAATCACGATGCCGAGGTGACCTTCGAGATCGCACTGGAATCGGCAAGCCAGGCGCTCCAAGGGGAAGGGTGGTGGAGGGGCAATCGGTTGAGGTCGCACTTCATTCCGACGAGATGCAATCGCGGCCAAGGGCGCAGATATTGAATGGCGCCAATACAGGCCTGCTGCTCGTCCAATGGAGAAGGGAGGGTGCTCCTGTTTTGGATGAGGAGGAAATCGGTCTAAATCGCTGGAAACTCACGCGCGCCTCACGCGGGCATTTTGAAACAGAGCAGGCCGCGTCGGTCGTGAAGAATGCCGAGACACCTTTCATATGGCTGGACGGTGCGGTTGTGGCTGCCAGTCTGCAAGCGTCGGAAGTCGGATTTGAACTCAATTGGCGTGTCGGCAACTGACAGGAAAAAATATGAACGCAGATAAATCATGGTATCTTTCGCGCACGGTCTGGGCTGGTCTGGTTGCGCTTTTTCTATCGCTTGCGGGCGTTTTCGGCGTGGCGACGGATCTTTTCGACCAGGGCGCGCTAACGGATGTTTTGCTGCAACTGGCGACCGCAATTGCCGGAATTGTTACGATTATCGGGCGCATCGGGGCAACATCACGCATTTCATAATTACACAAACCGTGATAGTCAGATGCTGATTTTTCCTTTGGGCCCGCAAGAAGTTTGGTTGTTCATGCATCATTCAGCTGTTGGGCGCTATATAAGGCGGCATGATGAAACAGAACCCTGCACTCAAAGTTTTCGCGCTTCTCGCCGTTAGTATTGGCTTGCTGCCGGTCAGTGCCGGTGCCTTGCCGATAACCGCGCCGCAGAAGTCCAATCTCATTGTCGCTGCCGCTGGTGATTGCGCCGCGGTCGGCGAACAGGTGGCCGCCCAGCAGGGTGGCCAGCTGGCCAAGGCAACTGCCACGACGCAGAATGGCCGCCCCATGTGTGTGGTCGTCGTGCTGGTGCCGGGCCGTGATGGCGAACGTCCGCGCCGCGTTGAAGTGGCTGTTCCCGCTCAATAGGGCGGTTTCGTCAGACTGAATCGTCGAAACCGCTCTGCCAGTTTGTCTTGACGCGCATCTTCCTCCGAAAACCGCTTCGCTTTTTCGGGATGCGCTCAATGACAACGGCTTTCACCGCCGTTCGGTTATGGATTGAGGGAGAATGTCCGCTTGCGTATCCTGATCGTTGAAGACGACAAGGACCTGAATCGGCAGCTTGCGGAAGCAATGGCTGCTGCCGGTTATGTGGTCGACCGCGCCTATGACGGCGAAGAAGGCCATCATCTGGGCGACACCGAGCCTTATGACGCGGTCGTGCTCGATATCGGCCTGCCACGCATGGACGGCATCAGCGTCGTGGAGCGCTGGCGGCGCAGTGGCCGCGCCATGCCCGTTCTCATGCTCACCGCCCGTGATCGCTGGAGCGACAAGGTTGCCGGCATCGACGCCGGTGCCGATGACTATGTAGCCAAGCCCTTCCATATCGAGGAAGTGCTGGCGCGGCTGCGCGCGCTGATCCGCCGTGCGGCTGGCCATGCATCGTCTGAGCTTGTCTGCGGGCCGCTTTATCTCGATACGAAAACATCGAAGGCCAGCATTAATGGCGTCGCGCTCAAGCTGACCTCGCATGAATACCGGCTTCTGTCCTATCTTATGCACCATATGGACGAAGTGGTGTCACGCACCGAACTGGTGGAACACCTTTACGATCAGGATTTCGACCGCGATTCCAACACGATCGAAGTCTTTGTCGGTCGCCTGCGCAAGAAGATGGGCGTGGACCTGATCGAGACCGTGCGCGGCATGGGCTACCGCATCCGTTCGGAAGGCGGGGGCGAAACGAAAGGCAACGACAGCTGAAGCTTCTTCGCGTCTTTCCTCCGCTGCGTTCGCTCGCGGTCCGCGTCGTCACCCTCTCAACGATCTGGGTCATCGTGGCCCTTGTGGTGGTCGCGACCTTTATCGGCTCCCTATACGGCGAAGCTGCGCGCAGCAACTTCGAGCGGCTCCTGACCGCCCATCTGTTCAGCCTTGTCGGCGCCGTCAGTACGTCGGGCGAAGGCTTTTTGCAGGGGCGGCCTGAACTGGGAGAACTGCGCTATTCCAGCCCGCTCTCTGGCTGGTACTGGTCTGTCGACCCCGTCACGCCGAACCTGTCCGGAAAACTGCAGTCACCTTCGCTGCTTGGTCGCATCGTGCCGGAAATGCCGGTCTCGCAGGCCCCTTTCGACAGTTCCTTCATGCGCAGCTACACCTTGCCCGGTCTCCATGGCGAGGAACTTTTCATCGTTGAAACCGAAGTGGTTCTGGACGCCGCCAATCGGGTTGCGCGTTTTCGCGTGATGGGCAATCTCAGCGAAGTCCTCAAGGAAATATCCGATTTCAGAACCAGCCTCGCGACCTATCTGGCGATCTTCGGCATCGGAAGCATTCTCATCAACGCGGCCGTGATCCTGTTCGGATTGCGCCCGCTCGACAAGGTGCGTCAGTCTTTAGCCGACATTCGCGAGGGGCGTTCGTCAAAGCTCGATACGTCGCTGCCTGTGGAGATCGCGCCGCTCGCCAGTGAAATGAATGCGCTGATCGAAAACAATCGCCGCATCATGGAACGGTCGCGAACACAGGTCGGCAATCTCGCCCACTCTCTCAAGACACCGCTTTCGGTGCTGGTCAATGAAGCACGAAGCATGGGCGGCGAACATGGGCGCATCGTCCAGGAACAAAGCGAGGCGATGCAGGTGCAGATACAGCATTATCTGCAACGCGCCCGCATTGCCGCGCAGCGCGACAGCGTTGTTTTCCGCACGCCTGTGACCCCGGTTCTCGAGCGCATACAGCGGGTAACGGCTAAGCTCAACCCGGCTTTCAAGGTCATGTTCCGCAACGATTTGCCTGACGCGGTCTTCGCGGGGGAACGGGAGGATTTGGAAGAAATCGTCGGCAACCTGCTGGAGAATGCGGGCAAATGGGGCCGCAAACGCATCAATATCGGGCTTTCCCCCGTTTCCGGCGAGCAACGCCAGTTCGAAATCCTGATCGAAGACGACGGGCCGGGGCTGGCATCGGACAAGATCGAGGCGGCGCTGAAACGTGGCAGCCGCGTCGACGAAACGAAACCGGGAACCGGGCTGGGACTGGCGATCGTGCAGGATACCGTCCGCGAATATGGCGGCGGCTTGCATCTGGGCAAGAGTTCGTTCGGCGGACTGGGAGTCCGTGTCCTGTTGCCCCTGACAGAAGATTGACGGTTGTTTTTGGCTGAAAGCGAACTAGAAGATAAATTGAAAAGCCGCATGCCGTTATAGTATGCGTGCTAATTGTTCATGAAGGCTGGTTGTTATGGTAATGGTATCCAGGTTGTCTTCTCACCCGGTTTCAGTTGCTTCGACGATGTTTGCCGTGGCGCTTGCATTGTCAGCTTGTGGCACGACCACCGGCAAGGGGATCGGGCTTGGCTCGCTAGGCGGCGGCTCTGCGGCGCAGAAGCCGGAAACCAGCCTGTTGACGCCGCTCGGCAATGGTCTTCTCGGCAGTTCGGCAAATCAGCTGAATGCAGCCGACCGAAAGAAGGCGCTTGAGGCCGAATATCGCGCGCTCGAATATTCGCCCGCGGGCAAGGTCGTATCCTGGAGCGGCAGCGGATCGAATTCCGGCGATGTGACTGCGGCGCAGCCTTATCAGGTCGGCTCCCAGAATTGCCGCCAGTATTCGCACAGCTTCACCATCGGCGGATCGCAGCAGACTTCGCGCGGAACGGCCTGTCGCAATCCGGATGGCAGCTGGACGCCATTGACCTGACATCCTTTGCGGCGAATTGCCCTAGGCAGCAACTTACTGCAGGTAGTGGTTGGTTTTTCCCTTGGCTGCGCTTAAGTCGTAGCCATGGGATTCTGGCTTATTGCAGCATTACTGACATTGGCAGCCACTCTGGTTGTTTTGTTGCCTCTCACGCGGCGCAAGCAGGCGTTTTTGCCCGCTGAAAAGAACGACCTTGAGGTCTATCGGGACCAATTGCGCGAGGTCGAAGCCGACGCTGCCCGAGGCATGATCGACCCGCAAAGCGCCGAACAGGCGCGCATCGAAATTTCACGTCGCATTTTGAACGCCGAAAAGTCAGCGAGGGAAGCTGCCGAAGCCGCAGGCAAGACGACACCGGGCCGGTTGCTCGCTTTTCTGGCGGTGCTTGCAGTGCCGCTGGTCGCCTGGGGCGTCTACCCGCTGTTCGGAAAGCCGGACATGCCGTCCATGCCGCTCGCCGAGCGGCTTTCGGCAAGCGCGGATCGTGGCTCTGTCGATGAGCTGGTAGCGCGTGCCGAAGCGCATCTGGCACAAAATCCCGACGATGTGCGTGGATGGGATGTGCTGGCGCCGATTTACTTGCGGCTTGGCCGCGCTGCCGATGCCGTCAATGCATATCGCAGCTCCATTCGTATCGCGGGTGAGAATTTCCCGCGCGTTCTGGGGTTGGGTGAAGCACTGGCAACCGCTTCAGGCGGTACTGTTACCGCCGAGGCCGAAGGTTTCTTCAGGAAGGCTGCCGATCTCGAACCGAATGATGTGCGCCCGCAATTCTATCTCGCGCAGGGTGAGATGCAGGATGGTCGCATGGATCTGGCGGCCAACCGCCTGCAGGCGTTCCTCGACAAAGCCCCCGCCGACGCGCCGTGGCGCGGCCAGATTGAACAGGCCATCGCCCGGCTTCGCGATCCTGCTGCTGTTCAGCAGCAGCCGAAGGGGCCAACGGCTGACGATGTCGATGCCGCTTCGTCGATGAGCCCCGAAGACCGGCAGGCGATGATCGAAGGCATGGTTCAACGTCTCGATGAAAGTCTTCGCCAGAATAGCGGGGATGTCGAAGGCTGGAAGCGCCTTGTGCGCTCCTATATGATCCTCAACCGCCGCGATGCAGCGCTCGACGCTCTCAATCGCGGAATGACAGCCCTTGAAGGCGAAAGCCGGTCGAACCTTGAGAGTTTCGCAGCCGGTCTTGGACTAGATCTAAAGGCAGGGAACGCACAAAAATGAGCGCGACCGCAGACGACAACGCACGCAAAAGCAAACCAGCGGCCAATTTCGCCCGTACCGTAAGCCAGAGAAAGCGCAAGCGCCTGTTCCTGATCGGCGGCGCGCTGGCAGTTCTGGCTGTGGCGGTCGGGCTGATGCTGATGGCTTTCAGTCAGGACATTCGCTTTTTCCGCACGCCAGCCGACCTGACGGAACAGGACATGGCCTCAGGCGCGCGGTTCCGTCTCGGCGGTCTCGTCGAGGAAGGGTCGGTCAGCCGCCAGGGCAGCGAACTGCGTTTCACGGTGACCGATACGATCAAGACCGTGAAGGTCGTGTTCGAGGGCATTCCGCCTGATCTCTTCCGCGAAGGGCAGGGCGTCGTCGCCGAAGGGCGTTTCGGTGATGGCGGGGTTTTCCGCGCCGACAACGTGCTGGCGAAGCACGACGAAAATTACATTCCCAAGGACCTTGCCGACAGCCTAAAGGAAAAGGGCGTCTGGGAAGGCAAGTAACAGTTGGGGCACTCCAACCGGCGATGTCCGGTTGCGTGCCTGATGGAGACTGCAGATGAGCGTCGAGATAGGCCATTTTGCTCTGGTTCTGGCACTGGCACTGTCGATTGTCCAATCGATCGTGCCGGTGGTCGGCGCGCATCGTCGCGACCCACAGCTCATGTCAGTCGCCGCCCCGACTGCAATTGCAGTCTTTGCGCTGATCTGCCTTGCATCCGCCGTGCTTGTCCATGCCTATGTCGTGTCGGATTTCTCGGTCCTGAATGTGGTCGAGAATTCTCACTCGCAAAAGCCGCTTCTCTACAAGATCACCGGCGTCTGGGGTAATCACGAAGGCTCAATGCTGCTGTGGGTGTTTATTCTCACCTTCTTCAGTGCGCTGGTCGCGGCTTTTTCCGGCAACCTGCCTGAAACGCTGCGCGCCAATGTCCTCGCCGTGCAAGGCTGGATCGGGGTGGCTTTTCTGGCGTTCATCGTCTTCACCTCCAATCCTTTTACCCGTATTTTTCCGGCTCCGATGGAGGGCGGCGATCTCAACCCGATCCTTCAGGATATCGGCCTCGCGATCCACCCGCCGCTGCTCTATCTCGGCTATGTCGGGTTTTCGGTTTGTTTCTCCTTTGCCGTGGCGGCCCTGTTGGAGGGGCGCCTTGATGCTGCATGGGCGCGCTGGGTGCGCCCATGGGCGCTTGTCGCATGGATGTTCCTGACCGGCGGCATCGCCATGGGTTCCTACTGGGCCTATTACGAGCTTGGCTGGGGCGGCTGGTGGTTCTGGGACCCGGTTGAAAATGCATCCTTCATGCCTTGGCTGGTCGGCACCGCACTGCTCCATTCAGCACTCGTCATGGAAAAGCGCTCGGCGCTGAAAATCTGGACCGTGCTGCTGGCGATCCTCACCTTTTCGCTGTCGCTGCTCGGCACCTTCCTTGTCCGCTCCGGCGTTCTGACTTCGGTTCACAGCTTCGCCACCGATCCGGGGCGCGGCCTCTTCATTCTGGCCATCCTTGCAATCTTCATTGGCGGTTCGCTCTCGCTTTTCGCGCTCCGGGTGCAGAGCCTGACGGCAGGCGGCATCTTCCATCCGATTTCGCGCGAAGGTGCACTGGTCTTCAACAATCTGTTTTTGACGACCGCCGCTGCGACCGTGCTGATCGGCACGCTTTATCCGCTGCTGCTGGAAGTGATGACCGGCGACAAGATTTCCGTTGGCGCACCGTTCTTCAACATGACGTTCGGCCCCCTGATGATCCCGCTTCTGTTCGCGGTGCCCTTCGGCCCGCTGCTCGCCTGGAAACGCGGCGATCTTTACGGCGTCTCGCAGCGGCTGATGACGGCTTTCGCGCTCTCGCTCGTGGCTGCGGCAATCGTCCTGTGGAGCACATCGGCGAAATCGGTTCTCGCCGCCTGCGGGATCGGGCTTGCGGCATGGCTGATTTTCGGCAGCCTGACGGACCTCGTGCTCAAGGCTGGCATAGGCAAGGTCTCCGCGAGCAAGGCGTTTGCGCGCTTCAAGGGTTTGCCGCGCTCGGTTTTCGGTACCGCACTTGCCCATATCGGGCTCGGCGTGACACTGCTGGGCATCGTGAGCGTCACCACTTTCGGCACGGAAAATGTGCTGATCATGCGTCCGGGCGATACCGCCAGGGTACAGGATTACACGCTGCGCTTTGAAGGCCTGCGCCCGCTCACTGGCTCCAACTTCACCGAAAATCGCGGTACTTTCACGCTGCTCGATTCCAGCTCGCGCAGTCTTGGACAAATCGAACCGTCCAAGCGGTTTTTCCCGGCTCGCCAGATGCCGACAACTGAATCAGGCATCAAGACGCTATGGTTCAGCCAGGTCTATGTTGCGCTTGGCGACGAACCGGGGGACGGATCGGTCGTCGTCCGTATCTGGTGGAAGCCCGATGTGACACTGATATGGTACGGGGCTCTCGTCATGATGGTGGGTGCACTGTTTTCTCTGGCTGACCGGCGCCTGCGGGTGGGTGCGCCTTCGCGCAGCCGCAAATCGGCTCGCCAAGAGGCGGAGGCCGCGGCATGAAAACGCGCTCGGCATTTGCGGCACTTCTGCTTGGCGCAGCCCTGGCCTTTCAGGGAACTGCAGCGCTCGCCGTCAATCCGGACGAGGTTCTCTCCGATCCAGTGCTTGAAAAGCGCGCCCGCACCATTTCCGGCGAACTGCGCTGCATGGTTTGCCAGAATGAATCCATCGACGATTCCAATGCCGAGCTTGCCCGCGATCTCCGCATTCTTGTCCGTGACCGGCTGAAAGAAGGCGACAGTGACGAACAGGTGATGGACTTCATCGTCGACCGTTACGGAGAGTTCGTGCTTTTGAAGCCGCGTCTCAACGCGCGCACCGTACTCCTGTGGGGATTTCCGGTCGTCATATTGCTGATCGGTGCTGTAGCGCTGGTTTTCGCCTTTCGCGGACGCAAGCGGGTGGGGGAGGCGCCCCAGCCGCTTACCGAAAGCGAAAAGGCGGAATTATCACGCCTGCTCGACGGAAAATAGGCGCCGGTCGCCGGTATTTGTTATTCGTAACCTTACGAAACTTTCATGTGGTGGAAACGGAGCGGTAAGGTAGCCCTGACTATCTTACGCTCTATAAAGGTTTCACAGGTCCACGTTTCCTGAATGATCAGGACCGCGGCCGGATTACTGCTCGTAAGGAGAAATACATGTCCAGAGCCAGGATTTCCAACTATCGCAAGAGCGTTGCCGCGATCGCATTGTCGGCCGTTCTCGCCGGTGGTTTTGTCGCGACCGGTCCTATCGGTGCGCTCAATGACGCCCGTGCGGATGCCGTGCAGGTAACGCCGCCGCCGCAGGCTGCGGGTTTTGCCGATCTCGTTGAGAAGGTTCGTCCGGCTGTCGTCAGCGTCCGTGTCAAGAAGGACGTGCAGCAAACCGCTGATCGTGGGGGTGGCCAGTTCTCCGGCCCTCAGGGCTTCTATCAGCTTCCGGACGACCATCCGCTCAAGCGCTTCTTCCGTGATTTTGGCATGGACCCGCGCGGCGATGCACGTCCCGATGCGCGCCCTGATCGCCGCGGCCCCGGCAAGCGCGGTCCTCGTCCCGGCCACGAACGTCCGGTTGCCCAAGGTTCCGGCTTCTTCATCTCTGAAGACGGTTATGTCGTAACCAACAACCACGTTGTTTCCGACGGCGATGCCTATAGTGTGGTCATGGACGATGGCACGGAACTCGACGCCAAGCTGATCGGCACCGACCCGCGCACCGATCTGGCCGTGCTGAAGGTCAACGATCCGAAGCAGAAGTTCACCTATGTCGCATTCGGCGACGATAACAAGATCCGCGTCGGTGACTGGGTCGTGGCTGTCGGTAATCCGTTCGGTCTCGGCGGTACGGTGACCTCCGGTATCGTGTCGGCCCGTGGCCGTGATATCGGCGCTGGTCCTTACGACGACTTCATCCAGATCGACGCGGCCGTGAACAAGGGCAACTCCGGTGGTCCCGCCTTCAACCTGTCGGGTCAGGTCATCGGTATCAACACCGCCATCTTCTCGCCTTCGGGCGGCAGCGTGGGCATTGCCTTTGCAATCCCGGCCTCGACCGCAAAGCAGGTCGTTGACCAGCTCATCAAGAAGGGCTCGGTGGAACGTGGCTGGATTGGCGTACAGATCCAGCCGGTGACGAAGGATATCGCGGCTTCGCTCGGCCTTGCCGAAGAGAAGGGCGCACTCGTCGCTTCGCCGCAGAAGGATGGACCGGCTGCCAAGGCTGGCATCCAGTCCGGCGACGTGATCACGGCAGTCAACGGCGAAACCGTGCAGGACACTCGTGATCTGGCACGCAAGGTGGCGGGCGTTGCTCCCGGTGAAAAGGCGGCTCTGACCGTCTGGCGCAAGAATAAGGCCGAGGAAATCAGCGTCACCATCGAAGCTATGCCTGGCGATTTGGGCAAGTCGGCCAGCCCTTCGACCGACAATGGCGGCGGCCAGAACGAGACCCTCGACTCCTATGGCCTCACCGTGACCCCGTCCGAAGACGGTAACGGCGTGGTGGTGACCGATGTCGATCCCGACAGCGACGCCTCCGACCGCGGTATCCGTTCCGGCGACATCATCGTCAGTGTCAACAACCAGACGGTGAAGAGCGCCAAGGACATCAACAACGCCATCAGCGAAGCCGAAAAGTCGGGTCGCAAGGCGGTGCTGCTGCAATTGCAGAGCAACGACCAGAGCCGCTTCGTGGCCCTGCCGATCGATCAGGGATGATGACCGGCTGCTCAAGGCTCTGAGAAATTCGATGCCAGGCGGTGCACCGCCTGGCATCGCCTTATCCTCAAACACTATTATAGTAGCGCCATGAAGATTCTCGTTATCGAAGATGACCGCGAAGCGGCCCGCTATCTGGAGAAGGCCTTCACCGAGGCCGGACATTCCGCCGATATCGCCGGTGACGGCGAGACCGGCTATGCGCTGGCCGAAAATGGAAGCTACGATGTTCTCGTAGTCGACCGCATGCTGCCAAAGCGCGACGGCCTGTCCGTGGTGGCAGGTTTGCGCGCCAAGGGCATGGAAACGCCAGTCCTGATTCTTTCCGCGCTGGGCGAAGTGGATGACCGCGTTACGGGCCTGCGCGCCGGCGGCGACGACTATCTGACCAAACCTTATGCATTTTCGGAACTGCTGGCCCGCGTCGAGGTTTTGCAGCGCCGTTCCAGCCCGCGTGAGGCGGATACGATCTACCGTGTCGGCGATCTGGAGCTTGACCGGCTTGCGCACACTGCGCGCCGTCAGGATGTGGACATCACCCTCCAGCCCCGCGAATTCCGCCTGCTCGAATATCTGATGCGCCACGCCGGACAGGTCGTGACGCGCACCATGCTGCTCGAAAATGTCTGGGATTACCACTTCGACCCGCAGACCAATGTGATCGATGTGCATATCTCGCGTTTGCGTTCGAAGATCGAGAAGGGCTTTGACGTTCCGTTGCTTCACACGGTGCGCGGCGCCGGTTACATGCTGAAGGCTGGCAAGTCGAAACAGTCCACAGGCACCAAGGTGGATTGAGCATGTCTCCCAAAAGTGGCAACCGGTTTTGGGATAAAGACATGCGTAAAAACAAAAGGATAGAGCGTGTCCTATGATTCAGTTTAAACAAGAAATGCTCTAATGGGCCGCTTTTCCGCGCTCATGCGCACCACCGCCGTTCGATTGTCGACGCTTTATCTGCTGCTCTTCATTGTGGGTGCGGTGGCGCTGGTCTTCTATATGACCAATCTGTCCGCCTCCATGCTGGCTGCACAGACCCAGCAGTCGCTCGGCGAGGAAATAGGCAGCATCGGCAAGAGCTATGCGCGAGGCGGCATTCCGCAGCTTGTGCGGACCATCGACTATCGCTCGCGACAGCCGGGCGCCTACCTCTATCTGGTCGCTGATCCGACGGGCCGCATCCTTGCGGGCAATGTCGAGAGCGTGGAACCCGGTGTTCTGGACACGAATGGCGTTATCGAACGTGATTTTAAATATCGGCGCTACGGCGAGCAGGGCGCCGAGACGGAACACCGCGCCATTGCGGTCGTGATCGCCTTGCCGAACGGCATGCGGCTGCTGGTTGGCCGTGATCTTGGCGAACCGGAACGGTTCCGCGATGTGGTCCGCCGGTCGCTCATGCTGGCGCTGGGCATCATGGGAATCGGGGCGCTGCTGATATGGCTGTTCGTGGGGCGGCGCGCCTTGAAGCGCATCGATGAAGTATCGAAGGCCTCACAGCGCATCATGGATGGCGACCTGACGGGCAGGCTTCCGGTCAACGGTTCCGGCGATGAATTCGACCGCCTGTCGGGCAATCTCAATGTCATGCTCGGCAAGATTCTCGAACTGAACGAAGGGCTGAAACAGGTCTCCGACAATATCGCCCACGATCTCAAGACACCGCTTACGCGCCTGCGCAACCGTGCGGAAGAAGCCCTTTCCGGTAAGAAGGCTGGCCCGGAATATCGTGAGGCTCTGGAAGACATCATTGGCGAGTCGGATCAACTGATCCGTACCTTCAACGCAATCCTCATGATCTCGCGGCTTGAAGCGGGCTATTCATCGGAGAGTCTCGAAAACATGCCGGTGGCGCCCATTCTTCGGGACGTGGCCGAAATGTACGAACCGGTCGCCGAAGATGCGGGCGTGAATCTCACGCTTGGCGATCTTGATGAAGTTGCGCTTCACATCAACCGCGAACTGGTCGGGCAGACGATTTCGAATCTCGTTGATAATGCGATCAAATATGCGGGCGGTGATGAGCGGACCGCGACCGTCAGTCTTTCGATGGAACGTGATCCGAACTGGGTCCGCATCATCGTTGCCGATAACGGCCCCGGCATTCCGGAGGAAAAACGCGAACAGGCGACGGAACGTTTTGTTCGCCTTGAGGAAAGCCGCACACAACCCGGCTCTGGACTCGGTTTAAGCCTTGCCAAGGCTGTGATGAAATTGCACGGTGGCGCACTTCGACTTGAAGGCAACGATCCGGGCCTGCGCGCCGTTCTGGAGTTCCCGTTGCCGTCGGAGAAGGTGGAATAACGTGACGTAAGAGGGGATCATGGCGGCAGAAAACGCAAAGGCACAATTTTTCGGCAGAGATATTCGTGCTTTGACGCCGCTTGATCCCGCAAGGGCGGAAGGTTTTTTAGCCGACCTTGCAGCACGCGCCGGAGAAGAGGAGCTTACGGGCGTCGTTGCCTTGCTGCGAAAGGCGGAAGCCGCCCGTTTCCTTTCGGCTGTTCTCGATCTCTCACCGTTCATTCGCGAAGCTCTGACCCGCCATCCGCGCATTCTCGACCGCATCGTCGCAAAAACGCCCGAGGCGGCGTTGAAGGATATTCTGTCGGAAATATCGGCCAGCGCTGCAAGCGACGCCGTGACGGAAGCCTCGCTCATGACGAGCTTGCGCGTTTTGAAACGCGAAGCACATGTCCTGATCGCCCTCTGCGATCTCGCCGGTATCTGCGACACGCAGGCAACGACTGGTTGGCTCACCGATCTGGCGGAGGCCTGCACGGGCGCTGCCGTTCACTTCCTGCTGCTCGATGCGGATAGCGCGGGCAAGATCAAACTTCCTGACCGCAACCATCCCGACAAGGACAGTGGCTGGATCGTGCTCGGCATGGGCAAGTTCGGTGCGCGTGAACTCAACTACTCGTCCGATATTGATCTTATCGTCTTCATTGATGAAACCCGACCGGCTATCGGCGATCCTTATGAATGCGTCGAGACTTTTTCACGGCTGACGCGCCGCCTTGTCCGCATCCTGCAGGACCGGACGGGTGACGGCTATGTCTTCCGTGTCGATCTTCGCCTGCGCCCCGATCCCGGTTCCACGCCGCTGGCCATTCCTGTCGGCGCGGCACTTCACTATTACGAAGGGCGCGGCCAGAACTGGGAACGTGCTGCCATGATCAAGGCGCGGCCGGTTGCCGGTGATCGCGAATCCGGAAAGCAGGTGCTCGCGGAGCTTTCCCCCTACGTGTGGCGCAAATATCTCGACTATGCGGCCATTGCCGATGTGCACTCGATTAAGCGGCAGATTCACGCCCATAAGGGCCATGGGGATATTGCCGTGCGCGGCCACAATGTGAAGCTTGGACGCGGCGGCATCCGTGAAATCGAATTCTTCGTCCAGACGCAGCAGCTGATCGCTGGCGGGCGCTTTCCTGAACTGCGCGGCAACCAGACGGTGCCGATGCTGGCAAGACTGGCGGAGCGGGGCTGGATCACCGATAAGGCCCGCGATGCTCTGGCGAAGGAGTATTATTTCCTGCGCGATGTGGAGCATCGCATCCAGATGATTGCCGACGAACAGACGCACATACTGCCGGAAGACGATGAAGGCTTTGCGCGTGTCGCCCATATGATGGGCTATACTGATCCGGCAGTCTTCGCCGATGCATTTCTCGACGCGCTCAGGGTTGTTGAAAAGCACTACGCGGCGCTGTTCGAACAGGCTCCCGAACTTGGAAGCTCATCCGGCAATCTGGTCTTTACCGGCGATGTGGACGATCCGGGTACGCTGGAGACACTCGCCGCAATGGGCTATGAGCGTCCGAGCGATATATGCCGCGTGATCCGTACATGGCACTTCGGGCGTTATCGCGCGACCCAATCTGCCGAAGCGCGTGAGCGTCTGACCGAACTTACGCCGGCCCTGCTCAAGGCTTTTGCCGAGACCAAACGTGCCGACGAGGCGTTGCTGCGTTTCGATGGCTTTCTGAAAGGCCTGCCGGCGGGCATCCAGCTTTTCAGCCTGCTGCAATCCAATCCCCGCCTCCTGAACCTCCTCGTGATGATCATGAGCGCCGCACCCCGGCTTGCTGAAATCATCACGCGAAATCCGCATGTTTTCGACGGTTTGCTTGATCCGGCGATCTTTTCCGAAATGCCCACGCGTGCCTATCTGGAAGAGCGCCTTCGCGTGTTTCTGGGGGCTGCGACCGACTATGAGGAAGTTCTGGACCGACTGCGCATCTTTGCCGCCGAGCATCGCTTCCTGATCGGTATTCGCTTGCTCACAAGCGCCATTGACGGCGTGCGGGCTGGCCGCGCTTTTTCCGATCTGGCCGAACTGATGATCGGCAAGGCTTTCGAGGTTGTCGAGGCTGAACTGGAACGGCGACACGGCAGGGTGAAGGGCGCAAAAGTCGCCCTTCTGGCGATGGGCAAGCTTGGCAGTCGTGAGCTTACCGCTGGTTCTGATGTCGATCTGATCCTGCTTTACGATCACGACAAGGATACGGATGAATCCGACGGCGAAAAGCCGCTGGCTCCGTCACAATATTATATCCGCCTGACGCAGCGGCTCATTGCAGCACTTTCCGCGCCAACGGCGGAAGGGGTGCTTTACGAAGTCGATATGCGGCTGCGCCCTTCCGGCAACAAGGGACCGGTTGCGACCCATATCGAGTCCTTTGGCAAATATCAGCGCAGCGAAGCATGGACATGGGAGCATATGGCCCTGACCCGCGCGCGCCCGATCCACGGCGACGCGGCCTTTATGGAGCACATCAGGAGCGAGATAGACGAGGTCCTTTCAACGCAGCGTGATGTAAAGAAGATCGCCAAGGATGTGCGTGAGATGCGCGATCTCATCTATCAGGAAAAACCGCCTGCCGACGATTGGGATTTCAAGCTCAAGCCCGGTGGCATTGTCGATCTGGAGTTCATTGCCCAATTTGCCGTGCTGGCGAACAAGCTTGACCGGAAGCCGCGCCCCCTGGGTACAGAAGAAATCCTTTCAGCGCTCGACCCGTCCTTTGCCGATCCGGCGCTTGCCGACAATCTGGTGAGTGCACACCGCCTCTATACCAATCTGAGCCAGACGATCCGCCTGTGCCTTGGAAGCGACGCCAAGCGCGAGGAGTTCATTCCGGGCATGATCGATCTGTTATGCCGTGCGGCAGACATGCCCGATATAAAGCGTGTCGAGCATCATCTGGCGGAAGTTGCCACTGACGTACGGACAGGTTTCGAGAAGCTCTTGAATATCTGATCAAGCCGCGTGAGTTTCTGCGCCATTTCCAACGAGACCGCGCTTGCGGTCAGGAATGCAGACAGAAACCACGGTGCCGACGCCTTCGGTCGAGCGAATGCGAAGCCAGCCGCCGTGAAGTTCGGCGAGAGAGCGGGTGATGGCAAGCCCCAGACCGGAACCGGTGTGGGTCTTGGTGAACTGGTTCTCCACCTGCTCGAAGGGCTGTCCGATCTTCTTGATCGCCGATTTCGGAATGCCGACGCCGGTATCCTGAATGGTCATGAACAGGGCCGAGCCGGTCTTGCGTGCCCGCACCGTGATCTGCCCGCCATAGGACGTGAATTTCACCGCATTGGAAAGAAGATTGATCAGCACCTGCTTGATCGCACGCCGGTCGGCATAAAGCTGCATCGCGTCTTCAATGCGCGTATTGACCGCAATATTCTTCTCATCCGCCTGTAGCGAGATCATGCGCACTGTCTCGTTGATGAGCGGGCAGAGATCGATCTCCTCGCGGTCCAGCGAGAAATGTCCGGCCTCGATCTTCGACATGTCGAGAATGTCATTGATGACGTTGAGCAGGAAGTTGCCGCTCGTATGGATGTCGTTGATATATTCTTCGTAGCGATCGGAGCCGAGCGGGCCGAATGTACCCGCCTGGATCATTTCCGAGAAACCGATGATCGCGTTGAGCGGCGTGCGCAATTCGTGGGACATATTGGCGAGGAATTCGGACTTGGCGCGGTTGGCAGCCTCGGCGCGTTCCTTTTCCTGACCATATTTGCGCGCTAGCTCGGACAGCTCGCGCACACGGTCGCGCTCGCCCTTTCGCGCAATCGACAGGTCGTGAATGGTCGCCATCAGGCGGCGTTCGCTATCGACCAGACGTTCCTGATGCAGCTTGAGCTGGGTAATATCCGTGCCGATGGAGACAAGGCCGCCATCCTGCGTGCGCCGTTCGTTGACCTGAAGCCAGCGTCCATCGCTCAACTGCCGTTCAAATGTCTGGCCACCGGCGCGGTTATGCTCATTGGCCATGCGGCGCTCGAAGGTGAATGGGCGCGTATGGGCGTCGACTTCGTTGCGTGGCACGCCGGGTTTCAGCGTCCAGACCGGAAGGCCTGCATATTCGCTGAATTTGGAGTTCGCCATGACGAGGCGATTGTTGGAATCCCACAGGATGAAGGCTTCCGAAATGTTCTCGATGGCTTCGCGGATGCGCATGTCGGCTTCCGCCGTCTGCTGTGCAAAACGGTGCTGTTCGCTGACGTCGAAGGCAATGCCGACCAGATGGAGGTCGCCTTCGCTCGCAATTTCTGCGCGGACACGCATCCACACCCATGAACCATCGGCATGACGCATGCGGAACACACGATCAACATGCGAAATATCGCCCGCAGCTGCCTGTTCGGCGATGGAATAGAGGTCGCCGTCTTCCGTATTGATGATTGCAGCCACATCGCCGAATGGCAGCACTGCGTCCTGCGCTTCATAGCCCAGCATTTCATACATCGAGCGCGACCAGTAGATACGGCCCCGCGCCATGTCCCAATCCCACAGCCCGCAACGGCCGCGCGCCAGCGCCAGATCGATACGCCGCTGGATCTGGCCGGAAAGATCGTCGGCCTCGCGAGCGCGCGCCGCCTGGCTGAAATAGGCGTAGAGAATGGCGAACATGACGCCCGTCGTACCGGCAAAGAGTGTCACATTGAGCGACACGGCCCGGCGCCATTCCGCAAAGATCGTGCTTTCCGGTTCCACGGCGATAATGGAATAGGGCAGGGACAGCGGCTTCGACAGGGCGCCGAATGCCGGTTCGGCCTGCAGCGTGACTTTCAGCACACCTGCACGCTCTGCAAACAGGAACAGCGGCTGCGCATCCGACAGGATTGTGTCGAGTGGTTTGCCGGAAATATCAGGGCCCGGACCCGATGCCGCCACCACGGATGATTGCCCGTCAATGACTGCAAGCGTCATGCCCGGGGATGACAGCCCGCGAGAGCGAAACTCCGCCATCGTGTCCTGAATGTCCTTCGCGGATAACTGCGCACCGGCATCGGTGCCATTGGCGGCGCGTTCGATCATCTGTGCAAGATTGGCCGTTGCAGCCGACAGAAATGCCTTGTGCTGCTGCTCGATATCGTCGCGCCACGCCAGCATCGAAAAGACGCGCGCAACGCCGAGAATAATCAGGAAAATGATGATGAGTGCAGGTACGAGACGTCGCAGGATAGGCTCGATCGAGACGAATTTGCCATAGGCCGGACCAGCAAGAAGACTGACATGGCCCGAAAGCTTGCCCTTTCTTCTTTTCCGACCGGATTCGCAACGCGTCCCCGCCGGCGCGCCATACGCGTCGGTGCTCGCCATATAATGGTCCCTCGTGAATTCCCTGCGAGTGAAGTGATTCGGAATACGCCACCTCCGAATGATATCAATGAATCAAAAGTGATTCGCGCTGTCCAGCGAATTCGTTAACGAGGCGTAAAAATCGGAAATTCACCGGCCAATTTATTCATGAATCTCAAGCTGTTAAGTGGAATCTGCGTGGCATTTGATTCGGCTAAACGCATGAAAAGACTCATGAAAGCTGACTGCCTCGCCACCTTTGCCCTGGCCCGCATGAAAAGCTCCGTTCCGGTAGCATATCAGCAACCGGAACGGGCGAATCATCACGATGGCAGGATGGAACGCGAATCAGGCGAGAGTGCGGTCCACGATGTCGCGCAGGTCGGTCGACAATTTGCCCGCGCCGGAAATGCGCGCCAGCGCTGCCCTGGCATGTTCACGGCGGGTATCTTCGAGCGAGCGCCAGGAACGGAGCGCAGTCAGAAGCCGCGCCGCCAGTTGTGGGTTCTCCGGGTCGATGGACAGGATCGTGTCGGCAAAAAACTCGTAAGCCGCACCATCCTTGCGGTTGAAGCCGGTCGGGTTGGACGCGGAGAACGAACCGATCAATGAACGGACGCGGTTCGGATTGTCGAGCGAGAAGAGGGCGTGTTTCGTAAGGTCGCGCACGGCCTGCAAGGCTACTTCGCCGGGACGGCTCGCCTGCACGTTGAACCATTTGTCCATCACGAGCCCATCCTTGCCGAACTGCTGTTCGAAGCTTGCCAGTGCGTCCTTTGCTTCGCGCGTATCGCCAAAGCGATGCACCAGCACGGTCAGCGCCGCGAAGCGGTCGGTCATGTTATCGGCAAGGGCGAACTGGTCGGCGGCGCGTTGCTGGCTTTTTTCATGACGGCTCAGATAGTCGAGCAGCGCGTTTCGCAAGGCGCGCTTGCCCGCTGCATCGGCATCCGGCGAGAAGGCGCCATCCTGTTTGAGGGCATCGTAGAGCTTCGCAAATTCATCGGCATAGCGGGCGGCGATGGCATCGATGAAATGGTTCCGGCTGGCAAGGATCGCGTCCGGATCGACATTGCTGCCCATTTCGCGCGCGATATCGCTTTCGGTAGGCAGCGTCAGGCAGAGCGCGCGGAAGGCCGGATCAAGCGTCTCATCGGACGCCACCTTGCCCGCAAGTTCCACATTTCTCTCATCAATCGCCGGTGCATGATCGCCGCGAACGCGCTTGGCTCCTTCAAGCAGGACCTGGCTGAAAATTCCGGTCAATGCCTGCCAGCGTGCGACCGGGTCGCTGTCGTTCAGGGCAAGGAATGCGCGGTCATCATCCGATAACGGCGCCGTCAGGTTAACGGGAGCCGAGAACCCGCGCAGCAGCGATGGCACGGGGCGTTCCTTGATGCCATGAAAGACAATGGTTTCCGATGCGCGATGCAGATGGATGACATCGCCGCGCACATCACCGCCTTCAATGGAAGCTGGAGCCATGTCCTTGCCGTCTGGCCCGACAAGGCCGAAGGCGATCGGAATATGCATCGGCTTCTTGACCGATTGCCCCGGCGTGGCTCCAAGCGACTGCGAAAGTTCAATCGTGTAGGTTTCCTTTGCCGCATCATAGGCGAAGGCGGCTTCTACCTTCGGCGTTCCCGCCTGATCGTACCAGAGCGCGAACTGTGAAAAGTCCTGGCCGGAAACATCAGCGAAAACCTTGACGAAATCCTCGATGGTTGCAGCGTCTCCGTCATGACGCTCGAAATAGAGGTCCATGCCTTTGCGGAAGAGATCGGGTCCGATGATCGTGCGGATCATGCGCACCACTTCCGAGCCTTTTTCATAGACGGTCGCCGTATAGAAGTTGTTGATCTCACGATATTCACGCGGGCGCACCGGATGGGCGAGCGGCCCCGCATCTTCGGGAAATTGCTGCGCTTTCAGAATCTTCACTTCGGTAATGCGCTTGACCGGGCGCGAACGCTCGTCAGCGGAAAATTCGTGATCACGATAGACCGTCAGGCCTTCCTTGAGGCACAGCTGGAACCAGTCTCGGCAGGTGATGCGGTTTCCGGTCCAGTTATGGAAATATTCGTGCGCGATGACCGCCTCGATACCTGCATAGTCGATGTCGGTTGCTGTCTCTGGATCGGCCAGCACATATTTGTCATTGAAGACGTTGAGCCCTTTGTTCTCCATCGCGCCCATGTTGAAATCGGACACGGCAACGATGTTGAAGACATCGAGATCATATTCGCGACCGAACTTCTCCTCATCCCAGCGCATGGAGCGTTTCAATGCATCCATCGCATAGACTGCGCGGCTTTCCTTGCCATGTTCGACATAGATCGCCAGATCGACCGGTTTTCCCGACTGCGTGGTGAAGTGATCCTTCACGACGCCAAGCGATCCGGCAACGAGCGCGAAAAGATAGGAAGGTTTCGGGTGCGGATCTTGCCAGACGGCGAAATGCCTGTCGGGCTTGCCTTCGACCGATCCGCCATCGACCGGATTGCCGTTGGACAGAAGGATTGGAGCGGCTTGCCTGTCAGCGTCGATGTGGACCGTATAGACTGACAGTACGTCCGGGCGGTCGTAATAATAGGTGATGCGGCGGAAGCCTTCGGCTTCGCACTGGGTGCAATAGACACCGCTTGAGCGATAAAGGCCGGACAGCTGGCGGTTTGTCGTCGGATTGATTTCCGTCACGATTTCAAGCGTGAAGCGCTTTCCCTCCGGCAGGTCGCTGATTTCCAGCTGGTCGGGCGTTGCGACATAGCTGTTATCGGCGAGCGGCTTGCCATCAATGGCGATGCTGACGAGTTTCAGTTCGTCGCCATCCAGCACCAGAGGCGTACCGGCGGGGGTGCCATCGCGGCGTTCGATAGTGAGGGTCGCACGGACGATGGTTTTTTCCGGTTCCAGTGAGAAATCCAGTTTCGTCTCGGGTATGGCGTAAGGGGTCGGACGGTAATCTTCGAGACGAAATGTCTGGCCGGTTTCAGTACGCATAGTGGAAACTCTCTCCCTGAACTCACGTTGAACTCACGATGCTGGATTCGTACCCGGAATTGCTGCCGAGGGAAACTTAATTCCAGAACAACCAGCCCGGCTTTGCAGCAGGATGGATGTTTTACCAAATATTTTTCGACTTGACCTTTGAGCTACTGGTGCTGTGTCACAAACAGGAATAAGAAAGACGGGCACGCGAATATTTCGGGTGTAGCTGCGCATAATATTTTAAGGAATTGCGTTGTGAACGCTCATGCGAGCGCGCCTGTCGAGGCTGCCCATCTTGAAACGAACCCGATGCTTGGCATCGGTCTCAAAATCGCTTCCGTTGCTGTTTTCGTCGCCATGTCCACCTTGCTGAAGGCGACTGATGGCGTGCCGGTCGGGCAGTTGATCTTCTTCCGATCTTTCTTCGCAATCTTCGCGATATTGCTCTATCTGGCGTGGCGCGGGCAACTTTCGGGCGTATTCCGCACGCAGAACGGTTTCAGCCATTTCTGGCGCGGATTGGTCGGCGTCTGTTCCATGTCGATGAGCTTTTTCGCTCTGACCAAGTTGCCGTTGCCGGAAGCAATCGCCATCAATTACGCTTCGCCGCTGATCAGTGTCATTCTTGGCGCGGTCGTCCTGCACGAAGTGGTGCGGCTTTATCGCTGGAGCGCGGTGCTCATCGGGCTCGGCGGGGTAACGTTCATCTTATGGCCGCGGCTGACGGTGTTCTCTGGTGGCGATATAGGGTTTGAAGAGGCCGTAGGTGCCCTTGCCGCCCTCGGTGGAGCGGTCATGTCCGCAGTGGCCATGATGCTAGTGCGCCATCTCGTGCAGACGGAACGCACATCGACCATCGTGATCTATTTTTCCATATCCGCGAGCGTCATCTCCCTGGCGAGCTTTCCATTCGGCTGGATCGTACCAAGCTGGCCGCAGCTTGCCATGCTGATAGGGGCCGGCTTTGCCGGTGGGGTCGGGCAGATCCTTCTGACCGAATGTTATCGCCACGCGCCCATGTCGACCATTGCCCCTTTCGAATACACATCGATGCTGCTGGGGCTTGCCATCGGGTTCCTGCTGTTCGGCGATATCCCGACACTGGAAATGCTGGCAGGCAGCGCCATCGTCATGGCGGCTGGCGGTTTCATCATCTATCGCGAGCACAAGCTTTCCATAGCGCCGCACAAGGTGAATGCGCCGCAAACGCAGTAATCAACTCTGGCCAGGTGCGCCTTCTGCGCGAGGGTCGAGTTGCATGGTCTCCGGCGTGGACTGGCCGTCCGGCGTATGGAACTTGTATTCGGTCTTCTGGTCGCTGATGGCCGGACGCTCGAAGCGGCGGATGCGCCAGAACGCGTGCAGGCCATATAGGGCATAAGCGATAGCCATGGTCACGAAGAAGCCCGAAGCGCCGATCAGATCCATCAACGGGCCGGAAAGCGCGGGGCCGATGACACTGCCCACGCCGTAGATGATCAGCAATCCACCGGAAACCTTCACGAATTCGCTGGCGTCTGCATAGTCGTTGGCATGGGCGACGTTGAGGCTGTAGATCGGATAAATCACCGAACCGAACAGAAACATCATGATGTAGAGCGCTGTGGGCGAAGTGGGATGGAACAGCACCATCACCAACGACAGGACAAAGCCGATGATCCCGGCTATCACCATCACATAGCGACGGTCCACGAAGTCTGATCCCCGGCCAAGCGGATACTGGAAGATCGCACCGCCGATCATGGCGCAGGCAAGCATGGTCGCAATGCCGAAGGTGGAAAGGCCATTCATCTCGCCGTAGATGGCGGCGAGGAAATTCCACGTGCCCGCAACGATACCGGCGATCAGCGAGCCGACCGCCGCAGCCGGCGACCGCCGGTAAAGCCCCTTGAGGTCAAGCGAAACCTGCGTCAGCGGATTGGGCGATTGCGCGCTTGAAAGGGCTGTTGGAAGCAGCGCGCTGGCATAGATGATGGCGCAGATGATGAAGAGCGTCTGGGTTCCTGCGTCGCCGAACGGCAGGATATACTGTCCGCAGAGCAGGCCGAGCATGGTGATGATCATATAGATCGAGAAGATGCGGCCGCGCGATTCATTGGTGACGCGCTCGTTCAGCCAGCTTTCGATAATCATGTAGCTGCCAGCGAGTGAAAAGCCGGCGACGCCGCGAAAGATCATCCATGCGACGGGGTTGACGAGCAGTGCATGCAAGAGAAGCGCCATCGAAAGCAGTGTCAGCAGCGCGGAGAAAACCCGAACATGCCCCACGCGCCGCACCAGATGCGGCACCACGATGCAGCCAATCGTGAAAGCGAAGGAGTAGCTCGTGCCCATCCAGCCGATGGTCGTGGTCGACCAGCCTTCAATGCCGCCGCGCAAAGGCAGAAGAATGCCCGCAAGACCGCCTGCAAGCAGCATGAGGAAGGTGCTTGCAAGCAAAGCGGCTATGGGCAGGAGCTGGCCAGCCATGAAAAACTCCACTCGAGCATTTCCAGCAAAAGTGCGAAGCGGCTTTGCGTCGGACAATGCATAAAACAAACAGATAGAGCGCTTTCCGCTCTATGAACCAGAATTTAGGGCTACATGTCGCCGATAGGCGCTTTGGCAAGCGGCGGAATAGACCATGTTTGCGGCATGTTGGTGACAATGCCGCCCGGGTCCTTGTCGATGCCACTGAAATATCCGGTTATCAACTCGTCAATTCGGCCAATTTCAGCTTCACGGCCAGAAAATCACGCCAGGCGAAACGTTTCTGCGCCGGAGTGCGCAGAAGATAGGCCGGATGCAGCGTCGGCATGACGGGGATTTCGATGCCGGATGGTGTCCGATGAATCTTCCAGTTGCCGCGCAGCCGCAGGATGCCTTCCGTCGCACCGGTGAGCGCCTTGCCCGCCGGTCCGCCCAGCGCAACCAGAACCTTGGGTGCGGCAAGCTCGATCTGCCTTTCAATGAAAGGCCGGCAAAGCTCTGTTTCAAGCGGCGTCGGTGTACGATTGCCCGGCGGACGCCACGGGATCGTGTTGGCGATATAGACGCTTTCCCGCTTCAGACCGATGGATTCGATCATACGATTGAGAAGCTGGCCGGATTTTCCGACGAACGGCAACCCTTCCATATCCTCATCCCGTCCGGGCGCTTCGCCGATGAACATGATGTCGGAGGATGGATCGCCGTCGGCAAAGCAAAGGTTCTTCGCCGTGAATTTCAGATTGCAGCCATCGAATGCGGCAAGCTTTTCCCGCAGTTCGTCCAGCGTTGAAGCCTGCGCCGCCGCTTCGCGCGCAAGCGCAATCTGGGCCGTATCGGGAAGATCGGCCGCAGCTTGAACAGGTCTGCTGGTGGGGGCAGGCGCTGGTGCGGGGCGAGGCTGCTGCCGGGGGCGTTCAGGCGGGCTTTGCGTCTGCATGGCGGGCTGGGCCGGGGCAGGGCGCTGCGGCTCGGCAAACCGATCTATCGGCGTTTCGGAAAGCGGCATGTCGACGCCCGCTTCTGCATAGAAGCGTAGCAAACCTTCAATATCCAGCGTTTCGCGATTTTCAGCCATTATCTACCTCACCTTTGAGGTGGCGAATTTTGCAGGTGAATGCAATAGCCGTGTTCAGATTTCGGGGGTGTTTGGCCCATTAGTTCCGGTTCGTACCCTGTTTCCTGCGCCGGCTTGATCAGAACCCTCAATATGACATGAAGTTATGCTTCCCTACCGTTCGGACAAATGCTCATCGCAGCTTCTTGAATGGAGTAGATTTGACGTTTACGTTAAGGTAAAGATAATTGAGGACGTAAGACGCCCGTTTTGGACAATTGGACGCATTTGCGACAGTCTCCAACTCTGCGACAGGGTAAGGCGGAATACGGGGAAACGGCAGGTCTTTCGTGTGCCGCCAGTGCTGACGGGCAGTCGGTTCATGGATATTCGCGATCAGATCATGCACAAAAACAATTGGATGTGTCGTCTGGGCTATCTTAGTGAGAAGACGATATTACACCGGACGGAGGGATGAATGTCTGAAGCCCCAGAATATGCAAATCAGGAGCTTCCCGAACGCGAGAGCATGGAGTTCGACGTTGTGATCGTCGGCGCAGGCCCGGCGGGCCTTGCTGCGGCAATCCGTTTGAAACAGGCGAATCCGGAGCTTTCCGTCGTTGTCCTCGAAAAGGGCGGGGAAGTCGGCGCGCATATTCTTTCCGGCGCTGTCGTCGATCCCGTGGGTATCGACCAGCTTCTGCCGGGCTGGCGCGAGGAGGAGGGACATCCGTTCAAGACGCCGGTGACGGCTGATCATTTCCTTGTTCTGGGGCCTGCTGGATCGGTGCGCCTGCCAAATTTTGCCATGCCGCCTTTGATGAACAATCACGGCAATTACATCGTGTCGCTCGGCAATGTCTGCCGCTGGCTTGGCACGAAGGCCGAAGAACTGGGCGTGGAAATCTATCCGGGCTTTGCGGCAACCGAAGTGCTTTATAATGATGAAGGCGCGGTCATCGGCGTCGCCACGGGCGATATGGGCGTTGAACGCGACGGAACGCACGGGCCGAACTATACGCGCGGCATGGCGCTGCTCGGCAAATATACGCTGGTCGGCGAGGGCGCACGCGGTTCGCTTGCCAAGCAGCTGATCTCGAAGTTCAAGCTTGATGAAGGTCGCGAACCGGCCAAATACGGTATCGGCCTCAAGGAATTGTGGCAGGTTGATCCTTCCAGGCACAAGCCGGGTCTGGTCCAACACTCATTCGGCTGGCCGCTCGACATGAAGACCGGCGGCGGCTCGTTCCTTTATCATCTGGAAGACAATATGGTTGCGGTCGGCTTCGTGCTGCACCTCAACTACAAAAACCCGTATCTGTCGCCATTTGAGGAATTCCAGCGCTTCAAGACGCATCCGGCTATTCGCGACGTATTCGAGGGCGGCAAACGTCTTTCCTACGGTGCACGTGCGATTACCGAAGGCGGTTTCCAGTCGGTGCCGAAGCTTTCGTTCCCGGGCGGTGCGCTCATCGGCTGCTCGGCTGGTCTGGTCAACGTGCCGCGCATCAAGGGCAGCCACAATGCAGTTCTGTCGGGCATTCTCGCCGCCGACAAGATCGCAGAAGCAATTGCAGCGGGCCGCGCCAATGACGAGCCGGTGGAGATCGAAAACAACTGGCGTTCGAGCCTGATCGGCAAGGATCTGAAGCGCGTGCGCAACGTCAAGCCGTTGTGGTCGAAGTTCGGCACGATTGTCGGCGTGGCGCTCGGCGGCCTCGACATGTGGACCAACCAGCTGTTCGGCTTCTCCATCTTCGGGACGCTGAAACACGGCAAGACCGATGCGCAGTCGCTGGAACCGGCCGCAAAGCACACGAAGATCGACTATCCGAAACCGGACGGTGTTCTGACGTTCGACCGGCTGTCGTCGGTGTTCCTGTCGAACACGAACCATGATGAGAACGAGCCCGTGCATCTCCAGGTCGCTGACATGAAACTGCAGCAGACTTCCGAGCACGATGTTTTTGCAGGTCCGTCGACACGCTACTGCCCTGCGGGCGTCTATGAGTGGGTGGATGCGGACGGTAACGCCGCTGCCGATCCGCAGGCAAAGGACGTGCGGTTCGTCATCAACGCGCAGAACTGCGTGCACTGTAAGACATGCGACATCAAGGACCCGAACCAGAACATCAACTGGGTACCGCCACAAGGCGGCGAAGGACCTGTTTACGTAAACATGTGATGTTTGCGGAAACGGCGTCCGTCTCGTCCGCCGGCCGGGCATTTCCAGCAAAAGTGGGTACCGGTTTTGCGTTTCGGAAATGCGTTTAAGGGAGTGTCGGCGAAGGACCGGTTTACGTGAACATGTAAAAGAAAAAGGCGGTCCCGGGCCACCTTTTTTATTGCAGCATCACGGATTGCGTTTCCGGTTCTTCTTCATCGGGGCGGACAGGCGGCGGAACGGAAAAATCGAGCCGCACCGGCAGGTGATCGGAGCCGGCGTCCTCGCGGGACGAAACCCTCGCCCCTCCGATTTCGGGGCTTACAAGTATCTGATCAATGGGTAAGCCAATATAAGGCGACAGCGAAACCGGCAGCAGGTGCGTCATCCAGGTGCCGCCGATACCGGTCAAGTGGCGGGTTCCGGAGGCGTACTCCACCCGGCGAACGGCATTGCTCCACGGAGCCGCATTGAAATCGCCGGCAATGATCATTGGACCGTTCAGCTTCTGCAATTCCGGTTCAATATAGCGGAGCTGATGCGGCTGCCAGCGCGGCCATGGCCATGAAAAGTGAATGGCGGCCACGTGCACGGTGGTTCCGCCGAAGTTGATCGGCGCGATTGCCAGCAAGCCGTCGCCGACGCAGGCCGTCTGCGCCTCTTCGCTGAAAGGTCGCTTGGATAGGATACCCACGCCCCAGGTATTGGGGTCGTCAGCGCAATTAAGATGATAGGGATAAGAACCCTGGAGGATGGTGAGCCATTTCGACCATTGGTCGCTCGCTTCCTCATAGGTGATGACGTCGGGCTTCTCCCGCGCGATCATCTGGAGAATGCGTTTCGGCTCAGGATTGTCTTCGCGCAGATTGATCTGGACGAGGCTATAGCGTGCGCCAGCCTGTTCGTCTGCCTGTGCGCCGGTGGACCCGCTGAGGAAATCGCGTGCGGCACCGATAGTCGTGCTGAGAGCCATGACCGCAAAAAGCAGGAGCATAGCCGCTTCACGCCGCATCCTGGTGAAAAGCAAGGGCAAGGTCAGCACTGCCAGCAGGACGGCGATATGGGCTCTGAAGTGCGAGAAGGAATCGAGAGCCGGATGCACTGCCCCCAGAAATCCAAGCACGAGCGGGACAGACAGCGCAACGGCAGCCAGCAGCAACAGGAATGAAAGGTTTTCACGGCTTTTCGACATGAAAATTCCCATAGGTGTCGATTGCGGCGTGATGATGAAGGCAAAGGGAAGGGAATAGGGGAATAGGGGAATAGGGGAATAGGGGAATAGGGTGCTAAACGGATGTGGGCTAGGCAAGAAAATATTTGCCATGCACGACAATAATGATCCTCTTCCCTTACTCCCTTACTCCCTTACTCCCTTACTCCCTTACTCCCTTACTCCCTTACTCGCCGGCCTCACTGGAAAGCCGTCTCATAGAAGCTGCGGAGCTTGCGGGAATGCAGCCGCTCATCCGGCATGGCCGCAATCTTTTCCATCGCCCGGATGCCGATGCGCAGATGCTGCGCCACTTGCCGCTTGTAGAATTCGGTCGCCATGCCCGGCAGTTTCAATTCGCCATGCAATGGCTTGTCGGAAACACAAAGCAAGGTGCCGTAAGGCACGCGGAAGCGGAACCCGTTCGCGGCAATCGTGGCAGACTCCATATCGAGTGCGACCGCGCGCGCTTGCGAAAGGCGCTGCACCGGGCCGCGCTGGTCGCGCAGTTCCCAGTTGCGATTGTCGATGGTCGCGACCGTGCCGGTGCGCATGATCTGTTTGAGGTCATAGCCTTGCAGGCCGGTGATTTCCTCTACGGCTTCTTCAAGTGCGACCTGAATTTCCGCAAGCGCCGGCAAAGGCACCCAGACCGGGAGGTCATCGTCCAGTACATGGTCTTCACGCATGTAGGCATGCGCCAGAACATAGTCGCCGAGTTGCTGGCTGTTGCGCAGTCCCGCGCAGTGACCAAGCATCAGCCACGCATGCGGGCGAAGCACCGCGATATGGTCGGTAATGGTTTTGGCATTGGACGGGCCGACACCGATATTGACCATTGTGATACCCGAATGGTCTGCCCGCTGCAGGTGATAAGCGGGCATCTGGGGCAGGCGCTGGAGCGGATTGCCGTTGCTGGGCGCGGTTTCTCCCGCCAGCGTGACGATGTTGCCCGGCTCCACGAAGCGTTCATAACCCCCGCCGCCCTCTGCCATCAATTCGCGGGCATAGGCGCAGAACTCGTCCATATAGAACTGGTAGTTGGTGAACAGCACGAAGTTCTGGAAATGCGCGGGGCTTGTCGCCGTATAATGCGCCAGCCGATGCAGCGAATAATCGACGCGCTGGGCGGTGAATGGCGCAAGCGGCATCGGTTCGCCCGGTGCGGGCTCGAAGTCTGCATTGACGATCTTGTCATCCGTTGCAGCCAGATCGGGTACGTCAAACAGATCACGCAGCGGATGCGTGAAGGCGCTCGCGACAGAAGCCTCGACATAGGTGCCTTCCTTGAAGGCGAAATGGATCGGGATTGGCGTCGAAGATTCCTTCACCGTCACGGTCACACCATGATTGCGCATCAGAAGGCGAATCTGTTCGTTCAGGTAATGATCGAACAGATCGGGGCGCGTGATGTTTGCGGAATAATCGCCCGGCGTCGAGACGTGCCCATAAGCCAGGCGCGAGTCCACATGCGCGAAGCTGGACGTCGACAGACATATTTCCGGATAATAGGCGCGGTAACGCTGCGCCGGGACCTCGCCGCGCGCAACCTTCTCGAACGCATCGCGCAGGAAGGCCGTGTTGCGATCATAGAGTTTTTGCAGGGCGGCAACCGCCGCACCGGCATCGGTGAAAACCTCCGGGTCAACCGTCGGCGGTGTTTTGATCTCGGTCAGAAATGGATGTTCGATTCGCTGTGTCATGGCCTGGTGTCGTGATCTCGAAGTTCGCCTGTGTTTCGATATCGTCGTCGCAACCGAACTTCGAGATCGAAACGACACTAGGAAACCACGCTGCTAGTGTCCCTTTGCTTCTGAAATTTGCATCCCGCTGGATATATCAGCCCAATGCAAATTTCAGAATCAGGATGCCAGTATAGCAAAGTCTGTGACCATGACATGACCCAGTTTATGCGGCGCGCTGCAGGCTAACGTAAAGTACGAGGCCGATGCCGCTCATCTGAGAATGTTGACCGATCTGCGTATAGGCGAAGGTGGCTGCCGGACCCGTGAAAATGGCCGTGAAAAGGAAAACACGAAGCGCGATTGCGGCGATGGCCCGGGTTCGCCTCATGGCCGTTCTCCGGCGTGCTTCTGGGTGAATGCGGCGACAGGCCCGATCACCGGCTGGTCCCGATACACATTGTATCGCTGGTCGACGAAAATGCTGGCGACAGCCGCAAAACCAGCGATCATCAGGCAGACAATTGTTAAACGACGAAGCATACCACTGACCCCAAAGCCGTTCTGATTTCCGTTCTCCCTTGCCAATTTAGCGACCACGCCTGAACCGCCCCTGAGAGCGTCGTTCATGCGGCGTTCAAAAATATTGATGTTCCGTTTATTGCGGCACGGCGCTCTTGTGCCTGTTCGAAAGGGTCTTATGTTTCCCATCATTGGAATGCGGGACCGTGTCCCGCGCAACTTCAGGATCAGCGGGAGAGAGCCCATGGCCCAACAGACCAAGCCCATCGAATTGTACTACTGGCCCACGCCGAATGGCTTCAAGATCAGCATCATGCTGGAAGAATTGGGCGTTCCCTATGAGGTTAAATATGTCAACATCGGCAAGGGTGATCAGTTTCAGCCCGACTTTTTGAAGATTGCTCCGAACAATCGCATGCCCGCCATCATCGACCCTGAAGGTCCGGGCGGCGAACCGATTTCGGTTTTCGAGTCCGGTGCAATCCTGCAATATCTCGGGCGCAAATTCGGCAAGTTCTATCCCACTGACGAGCGCAAGCGCGTGGCCGTCGATGAATGGCTGATGTGGCAGATGGGCGGCCTTGGCCCGATGTCGGGGCAGGCGGGGCATTTCCGTATCTACGCGCCGGAAAAGGTTCAGTACGGGATCGACCGCTATACCAACGAAGTCAATCGCCTCTATGGTGTGTTGAACAGGCAGCTGGAAGGCAAGGAATATATCGCGGGCGAATATTCGATTGCCGACATGGCCTCGATAGGCTGGATCAACGCCTATAAGAACTATGACCAGAACCTTGATGATTTCCCGAACCTGAAGCGCTGGCATGAGACGATGAACGCTCGTCCGGCAGTGCAGCGCGGCCTGCTTGTGGGAAAAGAGGAGCGGGAGAAATCCAATCTGGCAACCGACAAGGAAGCCCAGAAAATTCTCTTCGGCCAGAAGGCACGCTGAGGCGAACATAGAAAGGGCGGCCCCGGGCCGCCCTTTTCGATTCCGATGCCGCCATTACTGGCGCGTGAGGCTCTCGCTCTTGCAGATCAGCCCGCCCATCACGCAGCCGGAAAGTGAGAGCGTGTTGCCTTTGACACTGGCCTTGCCGGTATAGGTCTTGCCTTCGTCGAGCTTGTTGACTTCACCCTTGTAGCTGCCCCCGGTGCCGGACATCGTGCCGATGGACTTGCCCTTGTACTCGCCCGTCTGCACCGTACCGCAAAACTTGTTGGCGCCGCAGGATGCATAGCTGATGATCGTACCGTTGGGGCGCTTCCACGTGCCGACAATTCCCTCCTCGGCAAGGGCAGGAGCGGCAAAAGTAGCTGCAAGCGTCATTCCAAGAATAAATGTGCGGATCATTCGTTCCTCCCAAGTCGCCGCTGGCCCGGCATTGCCGGTTGCAGCGGTGAAACCGCTGTTCTGCGCTCTGAGGTTTGAAACAGAAGCCTCCTCGACCACCTGCCAAACTTACGCAAACGTAAACGTAATATAGTTTTAGACCGAGCGGAAGAGGATAGTTGCACCTGCAAATCATCCGTGAAACAGCCTGCTTCTATACGGATGGCTGCGTTTGAATGTTGTCTATAGTTAGCAACTGGTTTCGTTCGACGAAGAGCATTTGAATCGAATTTTTGCAAAAATCCAGCAATCGGCGGCACTTGCATGTTTAACAAAATCCCAAGTTTACCCCTTGTTCGGATTTTGTTGGTCGCTCGTTAAGCATCCGATTTAACGTGCATTTCAACCCTTTCCCGTAGATTTGAAAGCATGAACGGAACGACAGAGACGGCAGTTTCAAAGCAATGAAATCAAGCTTTGAAAATAAAGACCGGACGGTTCTCGGGATTTAACAGGGACAAAGAAAATGGCACAGTTTCAGAGCTTTACGAATAAGAACAGCGCAGTTGCACAGGATCGCATTCTTCTGGAAATGGGCATGAAATACGCTATCGGCCGTGATTGCGAGATCGACGTTGTGGAAGCCCACAAGTGGCTGAATATCGCCGCCATCCGCGGTAGCGAAAAGGCCGCCCGCATGCGCAATCAGGTAGCGGCCACGATGAGCAAGGGCGAACTGGCTGCAGCCCTGCGTGGCGCGCGCGAGTGGATGACCACCCACTGACGAGTTATCTTTCGTGACAAAAGCCGCCTTTCGGGCGGCTTTTTGTTGTTCAGCTTATGCCGAGATATCTACCGGGCTTGTGGTTGATCGCGATGATGAGGTTCATCGCAATGGCGCCGATCAGCGAAAGCAACATATTTTCCCACGGAATAAAGAACAGCGATGCCAGCATGATCACGCCATCGAGGCCGAGCTGAAACCAGCCTGCTCTTATCCCATAAGTATCCTGCAGATAGAGCGCGAGAATGTTGACGCCGCCGACGCCGGAACGATGCCGGAAAAGCGCCAGCACGCCCATGCCAATAAGCGTGCCGCCCATGAGTGCCGCGAAAAGCGGATGGACGCTTGAGAAATCGACGCTGAGCGGCATCAACCGGGCAAAGCCAGACATCATCGCCACCGCGACGAAAGTTCTGATGGTGAACGCCCAGCCCATCCGCCGCACGGCGAAATAATAAAACGGCAGATTGATCAGGAAATAAAGCAATCCGAATTCTGCGCCCGTCGCATACTGGATGAGCAATGCAATGCCGGCGGTGCTGCCGGTCATCAGCGTGGCCTGGCTGTAAAGTGTAATGCCGAGCGCGATGAAGGATGTGCCGATCAGCATCGCCATCGCATCTTCATAGAGACGGTGACGATCGGGCGCGGCGGATTTTGACGCATCGATGAGCGGGGCGGCGTTATCAGCGATATCGGCCACGGGTAAACTCCAGAACAGCGAAAAGCCGGCAGGCCGGCAAAAAGATTACGAGGCCGGAAAGAAATCCGGTGTGGCATGCATTCGCGCTGTGCAGATGGCGAGGCCGTGGCACGCAGCGTAAAGTCTTGGGAGACGGCCAAATATAACAGTCGCCTCGGCCCTTCGCACCGCTTGAAAAATTGTTATTTCGCGGTCGACTTTGTGGATTTGTCGCTATCGGAGGGGGCGTTTGTTTTATTTTATTTCGCGCTTCACCAGCGACAGAAAGCGTTCCACTTCACGCGGGCTGCGCAAATGGTGCTTGACGAGGTGTGGGGGCGCCTTGTCTAGAAAGGCGAGCGCACGAATGCGACCGTTCTTGCGATAGCCCGCCACCCATTTCAGGAAGTCCCAGTCGAAACGCTCCACGCAGCCTCGCGCCATATCCGGACGGGAGCGGCCATAATGCTTCAGCGTCCTTTTCACCACCCGCCACAGCCGCCGCCCGGTCGATATATCGAGAAAAATGAGCATATCCGCTCGTGAGGCTCGATAATTCATAGTTTCGCTATGATTTCCCTCGAATATCCATGCATCCCGATCTGCCGCTTCGATGGTGAGGCGACCGATCTCGTCACGCGGCCGCATCACCCAGCCGGGCTGCCAATAGAGGGTGTCGATATGAACGACCGGTAAGCCGGTAATGTCGCCGAGCGCACGCGCAAGGCTTGATTTTCCGGAACCGGCACCGCCAATGATCATGATCCGCTTCATCACCTGTCTCGTTCCCGGATTTTAACTCTGTTCGAATAAAAATCGGACATGAGGAGCGAAGTACTATAATTTTACTTCATGGCACCCGAATGACCATAACGAGCAAAGAAAGTCCGTTAGAAAATTTGTATTGGAGTTGAGGGTAATATTGCCCAGATGATTGACAGTCAACTTTGCGAGGCGCAATGTTGACGTATAAACGGAACGGGTCAGAGCAACGATGACGTCTGCCGTTTTTCTATATTAGCAAGATCGCAAGGCATGAAACATGCCGGGTGATTGCAAGAGCTGCATTCGACAGGAGTGACACGATGTCTATTCGATCCATCACAGCTATGGCCGGCACAGCCATTATCATGAGTGCCGCCGCATTCGCTTTTTCTTCGCCTGCCAATGCGCTGACGATGAAGGAATGTAGCGCAAAGTATCAATCGGCCAAGGATGCCGGTACGCTTGGCAACATGAAGTGGAACGATTTCCGCAAGGCTCAGTGCGGTGACGCCGCGGATGCCGCCGCAGCTCCGGCTGCGCCCGCAGCTGCTGCTCCAGCCAAAAAGGCCGCCGCTGCACCTGCAGCAGACGATAGCGCCAAGGGCCTGACGATGAAGCAGTGCAGTGCCAAGTATCAGGCGGCGAAGGATGCCGGCACGGACAATGGCGCGAAGTGGAACGATTTCCGCAAGGCCGAGTGCGGCCCGGGCGCCGATCCGGTTGCGCTCAGCACGGACGGTAATTCCGAACCTGCGGCGCCGACGGTTGCTGCGCCGAAGGGCGTGAAGTTCCCGACCGCCGTATCGGCGAAGTTTTCCAGTGAATCCGCTGGCAAGGCTCGTATGCACACCTGCCTCGAACAGTACCACGCTTTGAAGGACGCCAATGCGCTGGGTGGCCTGAAGTGGGTGCAGAAGGGCGGCGGTTATTACAGCCTCTGCAATGCACGCCTGAAGGGTAATTCCTGATTTTCGGCGCATGAGAACGAGAAGGGGCCTTTCGGCCCCTTTTTATTTGGTTCTTGAGAACCAACTGGCGACTGCGACGACCAGCCAACCAAGAATCATCAATGATCCACCGGTCGGTGCGGCCATCGGAAAAAGCCGGTCACCCGTCATGTCGCGCATGAAGAGGTCACCGCAGAACAAGGCGAGGCCGAGAGCGAGCAATGCCCCGCCCAGATAAGCGACGCGGCTTGCCGGTACAATCAGCGACAGCGCGAGGAAGGCAGGCGCATGGCCGAGAAGCAGCGGAGCAATAGTGCCCAGGTGGTTCTCTCCTCCGTGTGCAGCACCTGCATAAGCGGCAATCGCAAATGCGCCGCACAAGCCGGCAAGCGTGCTGAAAAGAATACTCTGAGGCCAGCTATCGGATCGTTTCTGCAATTTGGACCTCCACCGTTCGGGCAGTTTCGCGAATGTCTGCGTGCTTGCGGGCATCTTCCAAAGCTGCAGGAAGGGCAGCCTCGAAGAGATCGAGCTGCTCTTCAACGCCGACACTCACGCGAATGCAGCGTTCCAGAATCGGAGCTCCGGGTTTGCGGACAAAAATGTCCCGCGCAATGAGCCCGTTGAGAACTGCCGTGGCAAACGCTCCATCCCTGCCGCAATCGACGGCGACAAAATTGGTGGCGGATGGAATGGCTGAAAGGCCATTGGCCTCGGCGATTTGAGCGATACGGTCCCGCCCGGCCTGTATTCTCGCAACCACGACGTTCAGGTAGGCCTGATCCTTGAGGGCAGCTATAGCTGCCGTCTGTGCAAGCCGGTTCACCGCGAAATGATCGCGAATCTTATCGAAGGATTTGATGGCTTCGGCACTGCCCACAACATAGCCGCACCGAATCCCGGCAAGGCCATAGGCTTTGGAGAAGGTGCGCATACGAAGGACGTTCTGGCGGTCGGTTTCGAAGGGCGGGAAAGCGGATGCAGGCCCTGTTTCACAATAGGCCTCATCGAGAATGAGCAGCGTGCTTTCCGGCACACGCTCGATGAAGGACTGGATATCCGAACCCTCATGCCAGGTCCCCATCGGGTTATCAGGGTTGGCGAGATACAAAATCGCTGCATCTTGCTTGCGCGCCGCATCAAGCAGGCCGTCAAGGTCGGACTTGTCATCGATATAGGGAACAGTGACCAATTTGCCGCCATAACCGGCAACGTGGTAGTTGAAAGTCGGGTAGCCACCAAGCGAGTTGATGACCCTGTCGCCTTCCCGAACATATTGCCTGACCACAAGGCCAAGCAGAGCATCCACGCCGGCTCCCGGCATGATATTTTCGGGCTTTACACCGTGATGTGCCGCAATTGCGTGACGCAGCTCATAATTTTCAGGATCGCCGTACTTCCATATCTCGCCTGCTTCAGCTTGAATGGCTTCGAGAACGGAAGGCGCAGGCCCAAAACTGCTCTCATTCGCGCCGATTCGCGCTTTGAATGGCTTTCCACGCTGCAACTCAAGCGTCTCGGGACCTGTAAATGGAACGGTAGACGGCAGGTTTGCAACGAGCGGTGTAAGGAGAGGCGATCCCATGACGATTTCCAGTCGATTCTCAGTCCTGTAAATGCGGACAAGTCGAGCGACCGATAATGCTGTCAGTCACCGCGCCTGTTCCGGTGAGAAAGGCATAGCAACTTGTATTGGCCGGTGCCATCACAATGATTCTGCGTCGACTGAATTATCAAGCAACGATCAGGCTGGCAGTCGTTCGAACGGAGTGAACTCGAGATCCACCCAAACTGAATGATCCGGACGTGGGTCCGAATATGGGCATCGCCATTATCACTGCCGCACCAACCCAGTTGGCCGTCAAATCCCCCACAGTGTTGAAGTCGCACCGGACGCATTTTGATCAGTTCGACGGAATGAATTCCAGCCGATAGCCGTCTCACATCTTCCGAAAACCGTTTCGCAGCTTTCCAAGGTGTTTCAATGGACTTCGAGCACTTTCACGCATGAATCGAGATCGTGTGTCGCCAAATGCGCATAACGCATGGTCATCTGCAGGGTCTGATGGCCCAGCCACATCTGAACGCGACGGATATCGATCCCGCCCCGGACCAGACGGGAGGCACAGGTATGACGCAGAATATGCGGAACGACCTGATCGTCGGTGCCCAGCCCAACCTCCATCTTTGCTTCATTCCAGATCTGGCGGAACCGGACCTGATTGAGCATCGAGAAGGGACCTTTGAGCTTCTCATGCGGGATATGTGCTGCTTTTCGTGCACGCCGGGTGAGGGGGACAGTGCGACTACGATTCGACTTGGTGAGCCAGAAGGTAACCCGCTGATCCTGAACATCGTTCCAGGTAACGCCGATTGCTTCACCGAGACGGCAACCCGTGTCGACAAGGAATAGGGAAAGCCGGTAGCTATCTTCGCATCGCGATTTGATCGCGGCGAACAGGCGCTTCTCTTCCTCATATTCAAGGAATCGGATGCGTCCGACCCGTTCTTTCTGCCGGACGAACTCCGGTAAATTGAAGATATCTCCCATCTTATGCGCCTTTCGCAGCAGCTTGCTCAGCGCAGCCATCTTTCTATTGATGGTTGCATTGCTGTTGCCGCGCTCACGGAGCGAACCGATGACGGAGTCAAGCATTTCCTGATCGAAACCTGAAAAACGCTCGCCTTTCAGAATCTCGTCAATTTCGCCGAGAAACGACTTCACATTATACTTGTGTGATCCATCATCCCACAGGATGTTGATGTATTTCCCCGTCAGTTCCGCCACCGAAAATTGTTCGACAAGCCGGTGGTTCGGACTTTTGCTGGATGTGTACTTTAAGTGGTAGTCGACTATCGGCGTAAACTTGTCGCCCATGTCGATCTTCGTTTCCCCAACGACGATCATTGCACGCCCCCCATAGCTTTATGAGACGCACAATTAATGAAATAATTCTCAGAGCACAAGATAAGTGAGCTAACTTTATGCGGAGACATGCTCGGACCTTTCTAAAAGACCGTATTTGCCCCCAACTTTTTGTCGTCCCCCGTCACTCCCCTCGGTTTTCGATCCTTTTCGAAATCCCCATTTCTGAAGGATCAAAATTCACGCGTTCGTGAGCATCGTTTCAAATGAATGTGCGCCAACGGTTTCCCGTTGGCGCTTTTCGCCTAAGCGTCGACCTGATTAGAACGAGCGCTGGAAGCGAAGCATGCCCTGGAACGCATCTTTGGTGACACGCAGCGGATGGTCATCATCCCAACGGGTGTAGGAAACTTCAGGCGTAATGGTGAAGCCTGGAACCAGCTGATAGGCAACGTTTGCTGTAACTGCGGTCTTGCCCCAGTCTTCATATGCAGCCTGAACGTTGATGACAGCCTTTTCAGTGGCCTTGTACTTCAAGCCACCCCAGACGGCCCAGTCACCGCCCCACTGACCATACATCTGATCGTTAGACTCTTCCGAGGAATATCCAGCCTGCACCCAGACAGAGAACTGGTCGGTGAGGTTTACGTCACCGCGAACCTTGGCTGCCCATTCTTCAATTACGGAGTCATAAGCTACCACAGCTGCGATCGCGCCCCAGCCACCGGCGTACTTCACGCCACCAACGACATGCGGAACATAATCATTGACGACATAGCCTTCGCCGCCTTCTTCCAGAGCAACAGTCGCTGAGAAACCGTTGCCGCCGGTGAAGGTGTAAGAAATCTTGCCCGTACGATAAGCACCCGCAGCTACAACGTCGTCGTTGATGACATCGCCAAGATAGCCGGTGAAGGTATGGAACGACGATTCGTCGAGACCTACGCGCAGGCCGCCCAGTTCGATATAAGCGAATTGCAACGTCGTCGACTGACGGTCAGCGCCATAGCCTTCAAAGCCGGTGTCACCGAGATTGCCCGGAACAGCGTCCCACTGAAAGCGGTTCTCGGTAAACGTACGAAGAGTACCCAGTTCCGTTTCAGTCGCAGTATGGGTGCGCAGCGCGAAACGTGCACGCTTTACCCAACCACCCAGTTCAACGCCGGAGTAGGCATCATCGCCACCCTTTACGTCGTAACGAACGTAACCGGAAATACGCAGGCAGGTTTCGGTGCCTGGGATGTAGAAGTAGCCGGCGCCGTAAGCATCGCAGACGCGGACATATTCAACGGCTTCTGGCTCTGGTGCGACGATTGCGTCGGCAGCCTGAGCGCCGGAAGCTGCAACCAGAGCTGCAGCGGAGCCAAGGAGAAGGCTCTTGATGTTCATTTCTGACCTCCAGTCAAGAATCGGAGGTTTTGGAAATAAACTATATATTTCAAACGGTTGTCGGATTTCGGAAACCAAGGCGCAAAAAGTCAGGAAATCGGCTGCCAGTCGATCGCGCGGCTGATACGGTGCGAAAAGGCGCATAATCGCACGCGAGGAAGCGAATCTGGATCTGATCTTGTGAGGGAATGTGCGTGGAGCAACTGGCGGAGAGGATGGGATTCGAACCCACGAGACCCTTATGAGGTCTACTCCCTTAGCAGGGGAGCGCCTTCGACCACTCGGCCACCTCTCCGGTAAGGGCGAGATAGCCGGTACGCTTTGTCATTTCAAGCGAATTGCGCGCCAACTGGCAAAATTTCCTGCGAATTATCGCACTTTATATATACGCGATCAGGAATGTGCGTGGAATCATCGGCTTTCGTCCGGCCCGGCGCTGTCGTTTTGCCTCGCATAAGAAGGAAAGATTCGCCCTGGTTTCGACCAATGTGGCGGCCCATGACGATAGTCTGACATATTCTCCGCCTGGAACGCCAGAAGTCGTGGATTCGCTTCCCTGAAGTGGGGGCGATGCCAAAAAACGCGTGTTTTCAAGCGTTAAGACCCGTTAATTCCCATTTACTCATGTTAATAAACCCTAAACTCCCTGCCCGGAAACGGGCAATTTCGTGTCTTTTCTGCAACAGAGCTCCCTCATAGAAGCACCAGAAAGGTTGGGAGAGTGCATTCGATGTTGAAACGAGAAAGCGGGCGAGTATCTTCACATCCAGAAGAAGGAGCGCTTCGGGGTGACTTTTTCAAAAGGGGATGGGGACAGGTTGTCCTTCAGCCAAATCAGAATGCCCAGACCCATTTTTAACTTTGACTGGAGGTCAGAAATGAACATCAAGAGCCTTCTCCTTGGCTCCGCTGCAGCTCTGGTTGCAGCTTCCGGCGCTCAGGCTGCCGACGCAATCGTCGCGCCAGAGCCAGAAGCCGTTGAATATGTCCGCGTCTGCGATGCTTACGGCGCCGGCTACTTCTACATCCCAGGCACCGAAACCTGCCTGCGTATTCATGGCTATGTTCGTTACGACGCTACGGGCGGCGATCGCGTTTACGCTCGTTCGCTGGGCGACGTCGAGCGCGACACCTGGGGCAAGAACGCCCGTGCAACGCTTCGCTTCTCGACCGCTTCGGAAACCGAACTCGGCACCCTGAAGACCTTCACCGAACTGCGTTACAACTGGAACGGCGGCGGTGACGGCGAAGAATACGCTTACGGTTCGAACGAAAACAGCTCGCTGCGTTACGCTTACATCCAGCTCGGCGGCCTGCGCGTTGGTCTCGATGAATCGGCCTTCGTGACCTTCCCTGGTTACCTCGGCAACGTCATCAACGACGACGTGATCCTCGCTGGCGGCTACCGCACCAACCTCATCAGCTACACCTTCACCGGCGGCAACGGCTTCTCGGCCATCCTGTCGCTCGAAGAAGGCGGCAACGGCGACTCCGACGTTGACGTAACGCTCAAGGACTACACGCCGCACGTCGTTGGTGGCCTGAAGTACGCTGGCGGCTGGGGTTCGATCGCAGGTGTTGTCGCTTATGACGCCCGCAACGAAGAGTGGGCTGGTAAGGTCCGCGCTGACGTGAACATCACCGACCGTTTCTCGGTCTGGGTAATGGGTGGTTACAAGTCCAACGACGACAACTACTACGTCACGCAGGAATTTGCTGACGGCAGCTGGCGCGGTATTCGCCGCATCGACTCGTTCTACGGCACCTGGGGCGGCGATTGGGCCGTTTGGGGCGGCGCAGCGTTCAAGGCAACCGAAAAGGCTACCTTCAACGTTCAGGTCGCTTACGAAGATGCAGAAACCTTCGCTGCAACCGCAAACGTTGCTTACGAACTGGTTCCTGGCTTCACCATCACCCCGGAAGTTTCCTACACCAAGTGGAACGACAAGCACTCCGAACTCAAGGGTGAAGACGCCTGGCAGGGCATGGTTCGCTTCCAGCGCTCGTTCTAATCCTTCGGGATTGTTCAAAAAGAACCCGGCAGCATCGCTGCCGGGTTTTTTGTTTATTGATTTTCACGGTTGTGATCTTGCTTTCACCGAAAACTCGGTCTTTGTACGGAGAAGGAGACGATACGTGTTTCGTCGCTACACCTCCCATCATTCCCAGCGTGGAGATGCCCCGATATGTTCAAATGGTTTTGGCCCGGCATGACATGGACCGCAGCGCTGACAGCGCTTGCGCTCTGGTTCGGGGCCGACCGGGTCGAGACGGATATTGCGACGCGGACCGGCGCAGCACTTGCTCCATTCGTGTGGACGGGCTTGGATGTGGACGGCCGCGATGTGACGCTGAAGGGCATTGCTCCCGATCCAGAGGCTCAATCTGCGGCGCAGGATGCGCTGGCAAATGTATGGGGGATTCGCGAGATCACCGATCTGACGAGTGTTTTGCCGCTCGTGTCGCCCTATGCGTTGCAGATAAGGAAGAGTGCTGACGGAATAATCCTGTCCGGTTCAGTTCCAGATAATGATGTCAGAGACCGAATCATGACTGCCGCCGAAAGTGCGGCTCCGGGCATTCCGCTTGATGACCAAATGGCAATGGGTCGCGGCAGCCCACCGGACTTCGCTGATTCGGTGGAGTTTGCCTTGCAACTTCTGTCGGGATTGCGGGAAGGGGAGATCGGGATTTCTGATCGCAATATTTCGATCAAGGGCAGGGCAGCAGACACGGCGAGCTATCAAAAGCTCGAGTCCCGATTGAATTCGCCGCTCCCTTTCGGCCTGACGGCCGGACAGGTTGAGATTGGCGAAGCCGAGCTTCAGCAGTGAGGCAGGCTGATCTGATTTGGAGTTCATCTCCGCCAGTTTTCTGTTCGGAATTGACAGCTCGCCTGTTCGGGCCTTTCCTTTCGCACTATGAATAGACATAGCGGAGCATATGTTCCGTTTCCGGAATAGAAAGCGGACCTGACAATGCTTTATCTAGCTGTATCGTTTTGGCCGGTTCTCGTCGTGTCGGTTCTGATCGGCGCGGTCGTGGGCTGGCTGACCGGTTCGAAGTAATGGTTGCAAATTTGGGGCAGGGAAAATTGACGGCGACTATGTTCGTCGGGCTTGAGTAATTTGGAGTACGAGGAAACCATATGCCGTTGCTGATTGTTCAACTGGCTGTTCTTGTTGCCGTCGCTTTTATTATCGGGTGCCTTCTGGGCCGCTTTCTGAGGCGGAGAAACGCTGCTGTCCCGGATAGCGAACGCACAATCATTGCCGCAGCACGTGCTACATTGCCTGTCGACGAGAAGCCGGAAACGCCCAAGGAAGCTGCAGCACCGGCTGAAGCTGAAGAGCCCAAGGCTTCAACACAGCCGAGCGAGCCGGAGACGATTCCGGTCAAAGCTGTACCTGAGGCAGAAGTGGTTGGAAGTTGGCCCTTGGAGGCCGAAAGCCCTGACGCAGATGCGGAACCGGTTCTCGATCCGGGCCGTCCGGAGCTTCTTGAAGCTGCGCGTCGTGGAAAAGCCGACGATCTCACCGTCATAAAAGGTATCGGCAGGGCTGTTCAGGGTTTGCTCAACGGTATCGGCGTATTTCACTATGACCAGATTGCCAGCTGGAACGATGAAGAGTCGCGCTGGATTGAGCGAAATATTGGCTTCCCGCGCCGCGTGGAGCGCGAGGATTGGGTCGCGCAAGCTGCAAAACTGGCAAATGCAGCGAACAAAGCGAGCGCCAAGCAGGCGGACAAGCCCCGAAAGGCGCCGGCCAAACCCAGGCCGCGACGGACAAAAAAAGCAGGCGAATAGCCTGCTTTTTCTTTGTCTTGTATTTTCGCTTGGAGCATTTCCAGCAAAAGTGTGAAACGGTTTTGCGTTGGATAATGCGATACTTCCGGCGCTTCTGTTAAACAGGACCAACTCTAACGCCGACCGTGGATCAGGTCAGCCTGGATATCGGCGCTCCCGGTCAGGCGAGCCTTATATACCTCGTAGTTTTCCATCACGCGCTGAACATAGTTCCGCGTTTCCGAATAGGGAATGCGTTCAATCCAGTCCACGACCTGATCGATAGGCTTCCCACGCGGATCGCCATATTTCTCGACCCATTCCGATGCGCGGCGAGGGCCGGCATTGTAACCGGCGAAGGTGAGCACATAGGAACCGTTGAAGCGGTCGAGCTGTTCTCCGAGGAAGTGGGCGCCAAGCGTCGCGTTGTAGCCTGCATCCGTGGTTAGACGCGGCGCGGAGAAGCTCATACCGTTACGGGTCGCCACGCTTTTCGCTGTTGCGGGCATCAATTGCAGGAGGCCGCGTGCACCGGCCTTTGAAACGGCACCGACGTTGAATTCGCTTTCCTGTCGCGCGATTGCATAGGCGAGGGCCTTGCCGGACCCGCTTATATTGGCGGTAGCAGGAATTGCACCGAGCGGATGTGACAGAGCGCCGACATCGAGACCGCGCAATGCAGCGGTTTTGCCGACGCGCAGCGCCAGATAATGATTTTCGTTGCGTTCGGCCATGACCGCCAGCAGGGCCAGTTCGCCCACGCTGTCGAGTTCCTGCGAAAGCTGGTTAAAGAGCGCAGTTGCACGATTGCTGTAACCGACCTGTTCCAGCCGCTTGATTGCCTGCACAGCAGGGCGACCGGCAAAGCGCGTACGATCCGCGTCGGTCGGTTTCGGATAAATGAGTTCCGGTGCCCTTTCGTTCAGCTTGGCTGCTGAAAGTTGTCCGTAGAATGTCGTGCCGAAATGAGCGGAGCGACGATAAAAGTCGCGCGCATCGCCGCCGCTGCCCGCCTCAGCCGACCTTCCGAGCCAGTAGAAAGCCCGCGATGCGGAAATGGGACGCGAGGAAATTTCCGCGATCCTTGCGAAATGCGGTGCAGCAGTCTTTGGCTGGTTCAGGGCGCGGAGCGCATACCACCCGGCATGAAATTCAGCTTCTGCCGCCATTGTCGGGGATTCGGCTGCGTGGGTCGAAACCACCTTGTAGGCGAGTTGCGGCTTGCCCTGATCAAGCAGTTCCCGCGACAGGATACGCCGCTCCACCCACCAGGCATCCGGATCGACCAGTGCCGAGGCCTGACGCGGCGCTTTCAGCATGAGGTCCGTGGCTTCGTTGAAGCGTTCGGCGCGACGCAGATAGCGAATCTTCAGGAACTGGTAGGCGGCATTGCCCTGCCAGCTGCGGTCGACATCCGCTATCGCCTTGGCTGCGTTCGGAGATTTTTGTGCAACTGCCGCAAAGGCGTTGTAGAGCGATTGAGCCTGCGCCGGACCTGCAAGTAATTTTGCCGATTGCATACGGTCATTATAGAGCGAGCGCAGAATACGGCGCTGATGGTCCTCACGCGTCAGGACGCCCGAGAACTCTTTCAGGATCTTTTGCTCGTCATCGGCAGAAAGGCGCTGCGTAGCCCACCATGGTGAAAGTAGTTCACGCGCTTTGCCAGCATTGCCGGAGCCGACATAGGCGCGGGCGAGAACGATCATGCCTTCGGTCGTTTGTGGACGCCTGTTGCCAAACGTGGCGATGACCGTGGCGGGCGCCGGATTTTCCTTGAAGAGGGCCCGTTCCGAATTGCTGCGCAGAGCCGACATTCCGGGCCAGCCGCGAAGATCCGTCGCTGCTGCAGCGATTTCCGCACTCGGCACACCGTCGAGGCCCGAAGTGGCAATCGCCCAGGTCAGGATTTGACGGTCAAGCGACCCATGCGGCATGGCGTTGCGAAACGCGATCGCACTTGCTGCATCACGAGAAGAAAGAGCATCGAGCCCGCTTTTCAGCGTTCCGCCGATGGTGGCCGGATTTTCCATGCGTCCGACCGCCGATGTCACAACCGGGTCGGGCGTAGCCGGACGGGGTTTCGGCGTCACCAGATTCATCGGCGACTGATGTGTCGCGGTCGGTGCAAATGGGCGCGCGAGCGGGGTTGGAATATCCGACGGCAGCGACGATTGTGCAAGCGAAATCACCGGCTGCAAGGCAACCGCAATAAAGCAACTCGCGAGGAGTGCCTTTTTCGTCAGGGATATCGCTGCGGCTTGTTTTAACATTGGCTAACTAGAACAAAGACTTGGTTGATGCGCAATATGTTGTTGAAATCAGGCTTTTCTTAGCCGGGCTTTAGGCCGTCGATTTCTCCGTCGAGGTTAGGCTCAAGGAATGAATCTCTCCTTAACAAAGCGTTATCTACAACCTCTGCGGGGCGCGGCCACTGCGTGACGCTTGATGTTCCTTTAATCAATCCCGGCGTATCATTGGCAGCGCACGGAACCGGCAACAAATTTTGCCGCAAAACTGCCGCATTGCGCCTGTTTTGCCAGCATACCCCGCTTGCTCCACTCGTGCTGCAAGACTATTGTGCAACGCCTCGACCCGGTCACATGCCCAAGATGACTGCGGAATGAGGTCCCGTCTTTCTTTTTTCAGGAGTTCACTAATGCTGAAGGGCTCAATTACCGCGCTTGTCACGCCATTCGATTCCGAAGGAGCGTTCGACGAGAAAGCCTTTCGCGCATTTGTAAACTGGCAGATCGAAGAGGGTACCAAAGGACTGGTTCCGGTTGGCACGACCGGCGAAACGCCGACCCTTTCGCATGACGAGCACAAGCGCGTCATCGAGGTTTGCATCGAAGTTGCGGCTGGCCGCGTTCCGGTCATTGCCGGTGCCGGCTCCAACAATACGGTGGAAGCGATCGAACTGGCGCAGCATGCCGAAAAGGCCGGTGCCGATGCCGTTCTCGTCGTCACGCCTTATTACAACAAGCCGAACCAGCGGGGTCTTTACGAACATTTCTCGCGCGTGGCCCGCTCAATCTCTATTCCGCTCATCATCTACAACATTCCGGGGCGTTCGGTCATCGACATGACGCCGGAAACGATGGGCGCCCTTGTTCGCGACCACAAGAACATCGTGGGCGTCAAGGATGCTACCGGCAAGATTGAGCGCGTTTCGGAACAGCGCGCAGCCTGCGGCAAGGACTTCATCCAGCTTTCCGGCGAAGACGCCACTGCGCTCGGCTTCAACGCCCATGGTGGGGTAGGGTGCATTTCGGTGACGTCCAATATCGCGCCGCGTCTTTGCGCCGAATTTCAGGATGCATGTCAGGCGGGCGATTTCGCGAGGGCGCTTGAATTGCAGGATCGCCTCATGCCGTTGCACAAGGCGCTCTTCATCGAGCCGAATCCCTCGGGTCCGAAATATGCCCTGTCGCGACTTGGCCGCGTGGAAAATGCACTGCGCTCGCCGATGGTGACGGTGGAAGCCGCGACGGCAGAGAAGATCGATCAGGCCATGAAACATGCGGGTCTGGTCAACTGACCTGCAAACTTTGCCGCTTTCGCTGATTTTTACGCTCCCGTAGCTTCGGGAGCGTTTTCATTTCAGGCATTGCACATTATATGGTGCCATCATGAACAAGCCTAAGAATTCTCCCGTGCGCAAGATCATCGCGGAAAACCGCAAGGCGCGCTTCAATTTTGAAATCCTCGATACGCTCGAAGCCGGTCTCGTTTTGACAGGCACCGAGGTCAAGTCGTTGCGCGCCAATCAGTCCAACATAGCGGAAAGCTATGCGAGCTTTGAAAATGGCGAGTTCTGGCTCATCAATTCCTATATTCCGGAATATACGCAGGGCAATCGCTTCAATCATGAGCCGCGGCGCCTGCGCAAGCTGCTCATCAGCAAGCGTGAAATGTCCCGCCTCTTCAATTCCGTGTCCCGGGAGGGGATGACCGTGGTGCCGTTGAAGCTCTACTTCAATGATCGTGGCCGCGCGAAGCTGGAACTGGCGCTGGCGCGAGGCAAGAAGACTCACGACAAGCGCGAGACGGAAAAGAAGCGCGACTGGAATCGCGAAAAGGCTCGCTTGCTGCGGGACCGCGGTTGAGCACCGGAATGTAGAAAGAGCGCCTCAGGCGCTCTTTTGATTCAGATAATCCCGCACATTCCGGAACACGGTGCGGAACATGGCATCCGTCAGTCGCCCGGTATTCGTATTATAGCGTGAGCAGTGATAGCTGGAAAAAATACGCAAGGTGCCAATGTCGCTTGCCCTGTCGTGGCCGAAGGGGTGCCGCGCAACCGGCGCGCCGAGTGCACGAACGGTTGATTGATGCGCGATCGTTCCAAGCGTAACAACGGCTTGCAGATTGGGAAACCGGGTCAGCATTGGCGACAGGAACTGGCGGCAATTATTGATCTCGGAGCCGATTGGCTTGTTTTCCGGTGGGACGCAGCGTACCGCGTTGACGATGCTGGCATCCAGCAGCCGCAGGCTGTCGTCCGGACGCGCCTCGAACTTGCCGGTCGCAAATCCGAATTCGGACAGAGTGCTGTAGAGAAGATCGCCGGCATAATCGCCGGTAAAGGGACGCCCGGTCCGGTTGGCGCCGCGCAGGCCCGGTGCCAGTCCCACAATCAGGAGCCGGACATCGGTGTCATCTGCCGGAAGAAACGGAGGAACCGGGGCGTTGTGCCATGACGGCTCCTTGCGCCGCCATTCTTGCAGAAAGGCGTGCAGCCGCGGGCAGATGTGACAGTTGGGAGATGGTTCGGAAATCATGCCCTTGCATGAACCGGCTCGACGATGGCGTCAATAGCTCTCGTCGAGATCATCATCCTGGCGGCGCGGGGGACGTTCTGATGGATCGCGGCCGATCTCGGCCTTGAGCGAGACCAGATCGATGAAATGATCGGCCTGGCGGCGCAGCTCATCCGAAATCATGGCTGGCTGGGTGGTGAGGGTTGAGACGACCGAAACCTTGCGGCCCTTGCGCTGGAGAGCTTCAGCGAGCGACCGGAAATCGCCATCGCCGGAGAAAATAACGAAATGGTCGACTGTATCGGTGAGCTGCATGGCATCAACCGTCAGTTCGATATCCATGTTGCCCTTCACTTTGCGGCGTCCGGTGGAATCGGTGAATTCCTTGGCAGCCTTGGTGACGACCTTGTAGCCATTGTAATCCAGCCAGTCGATCAGCGGGCGGATCGAGGAATATTCCTGATCTTCAACAAGGGCAGTGTAATAATAAGCGCGGAGCAGATAGCCACGCTTTTGAAACGCCTTCAAAAGCTTCCGATAATCAATATCGAACCCCAAGGTCTTGGAGGCGGCGTATAAATTGGCGCCATCAATAAAAAGCGCAATCTTTTCACGAGAATCGAACATCGTGCAATATATCCACTCTACGGCCGGACGGGAGTGGACCGGCGACCGCTTATTCAGTTTGTTTTCTAAACGGCGGGTGGTATCGAAATTTACCAGTGCGTTTATTGCCTTCTAAGGACATATCACAGAAAAACAAGCAACCATTGGTTGTTATTTGCCCCCGCTAAATTACCAGTAAGGGAGTCTTGTCTCAGTAATCGCGTTCGAGATTATAAAATATTGTGCCGTTTTGACGCGCCGCCGTGTTTTATGAGGCGAATCCATGAAATTGACGTTGTTTTGGCAGATTTCATGCGGCGATGCACGAGCAATTCCGCTTTTGCTTGTAATTTGGCTCCACACGCGTTATGTGGGGAAAAATCCATTAAAGTTCGAGAAATGAAAGGGACCGCGCATGGCCCGCGTCACTGTTGAGGACTGCGTAGATAAGGTCGAGAACCGTTTTGAGCTGGTTCTGCTGGCTGGTCACCGTGCTCGCCAGATTTCCCAGGGTGCACAGATCACCATCGACCGCGACAACGACAAGAATCCCGTCGTTGCCCTGCGCGAAATCGCCGACGAAACCCTGTCGCCGGACGATCTGAAGGAAGACCTCATCCACTCGCTGCAGAAGCATGTGGAAGTCGATGAGCCGGAAGCGGCTGCACCTGCACAGATCGCCTCTTCGTCGGAAGACGTCGCGGAAGGCATTGCCGAAGCCGCTGAGGAAGATGTGGTTACTTTCGACCGCATGTCGGAAGAAGAGCTGCTCGCCGGTATCGAAGGCCTCGTTGCGCCAGAGAAGAACGACGATTTCTGATCGTCTTCTGGATTAATTCTTTTTGCATGCGCTGCGACTTTCCGGTCGTGGCGCATGTTTTTATGCGCCGGTGACAGCTTGAACTATCGGTTGCGATTTTCGGAAAGGCAGGCGCGCAGTTTCGGTGGGTGGAGGCATCCTTTGTGGGTCGAGTGGATGCGCACCCCTTTAATGACGGGCCATTTCCGCCGGAAATTAATATTGTCGGCAGAAAATCAAACCTGAATGTCGAGAATTGTTCGATTTTCGGCGATTTTGGGTCAGAATGCCCGATACGTTTGCCGCGTATGCATGCAAGTATCGGTTTCCAAAGGGAGTTTTCGTAGATGATGCGCCAATATGAGCTTGTGGAGCGTGTACAGCGATACAAGCCTGACGTGAATGAGGCGCTTCTTAATAAGGCATATGTCTATGCCATGCAAAAGCATGGCAGTCAGAAACGTGCTTCCGGCGATCCCTATTTTTCCCATCCTCTCGAAGTCGCCGCGATCCTCACCGATATGCATCTCGACGAAGCGACGATTGCGATCGCCCTTCTGCACGATACGATTGAAGACACGACAGCAACCCGACAGGAAATCGATCAGCTTTTCGGCCCCGAAATTGGCAAGCTCGTTGAAGGGCTGACCAAGCTCAAGAAGCTCGACCTCGTTTCAAAGAAGGCTGTGCAGGCGGAAAACCTCCGCAAGCTGCTTCTGGCGATTTCCGAAGATGTCCGCGTGCTTCTCGTCAAGCTGGCGGACCGTCTGCACAATATGCGCACGCTGGGCGTGATGCGGGAAGACAAGCGCCTGCGCATCGCCGAGGAAACGATGGATATCTATGCGCCGCTTGCTGGCCGCATGGGTATGCAGGACATGCGCGAAGAGCTTGAAGAACTTGCTTTCCGCTATATCAACCCGGATGCATGGCGCGCCGTTACGGATCGTCTGGCAGAACTTCTGGAAAAGAATCGCGGCCTGCTGCAGAAGATCGAGAAGGACCTGTCCGAGATTTTTGAAAAGCACGGCATCAAGGCCAGTGTGAAGAGCCGCCAGAAAAAGCCCTGGTCCGTCTTCCGCAAGATGGAAACAAAGGGGCTGTCGTTCGAGCAGCTTTCCGACATTTTCGGCTTCCGTGTCATGGTGGATACGGTGCAGGATTGCTATCGGGCGCTTGGTCTTATCCATACGACCTGGTCGATGGTCCCGGGCCGGTTCAAGGATTATATCTCCACGCCAAAGCAGAACGATTACCGGTCGATCCACACCACTATCATCGGTCCGTCGCGCCAACGTGTCGAGTTGCAGATTCGCACGCGCGAAATGGATGAGATCGCCGAATTCGGTGTCGCCGCCCACTCGATCTACAAGGATCGCGGCAGCGCGAACAATCCGCACAAGATCTCCACCGAGACCAATGCTTATGCATGGTTGCGTCAGACGATCGAACAGCTTTCCGAAGGCGACAATCCGGAAGAATTTCTCGAACACACCAAGCTTGAGCTTTTTCAGGATCAGGTCTTCTGCTTCACGCCGAAAGGCCGTCTCATCGCCTTGCCGCGCGGCGCGACCCCGATCGATTTCGCCTATGCCGTTCATACCGACATTGGCGACAGTTGCGTCGGGGCGAAGGTCAATGGCCGCATCATGCCGCTGATGACCGAGCTGAAGAACGGTGACGAAGTGGATATCATCCGTTCCAAGGCACAGGTTCCTCCTGCCGCCTGGGAATCGCTTGTCGCGACCGGCAAGGCGCGCGCCGCCATCCGCCGCGCAACGCGCTCGGCAGTCCGCAAGCAATATTCGGGACTGGGCATGCGCATTCTCGAACGCGCCTTCGAGCGCGCCGGAAAGCCATTCAGCAAGGATATCCTGAAGCCGGGGCTGCCCCGTCTGGCCCGCAAGGATGTCGAGGACGTGCTGGCCGCAGTCGGCCGCGGTGAACTGCCGTCGACCGATGTCGTCAAGGCTGTTTATCCCGACTACCAGGATACACGCGTGACCTCCCAGAACAACCCGGCCAAGACCGGCGAGAAGGGTTGGTTCAACATTCAGAATGCAGCCGGCATGATATTCAAGGTGCCGGAGGGCAGTGAGGACGCGACAAAGTCCGATGCCGACACCGCGCCGAAACCGGGGAAAAAGGCATTGCCGATTCGCGGTACCAATTCGGACCTGCCGGTGCGCTTCGCCCCGGAAGGTGCTGTGCCCGGCGACCGTATCGTCGGTATTCTTCAGCCGGGCGCCGGCATCACGATCTATCCGATCCAGTCGCCCGCGCTGACAGCCTATGACGATCAGCCGGAGCGCTGGATCGATGTGCGCTGGGACATTGACGAGCAGATGAGCGAGCGTTTCCCTGCGCGCGTCAGCGTGTCGGCCATCAACTCGCCGGGCTCGCTGGCCGAGATCGCGCAGATTGTGGCGGCCAACGACGCGAATATTCACAATCTTTCCATGGTGCGCACCGCACCGGATTTCACCGAGATGATTATCGATGTCGAGGTTTGGGACCTCAAGCATCTCAACCGTATCATTTCCCAATTGAAAGAAAGCGCGAGCGTCAGCGGCGCGAAACGCGTGAACGGATAGGACTAAGATGAACACCGAAGATGTGCTTGCCGTCTTCCGCGAAGCGGGAGCGATCCTTGAAGGCCACTTTATTCTCACATCAGGCCTGCGCAGCCCCGTTTTTCTTCAAAAGGCGCGCGTTTTCATGCACGCCGACAAGACGGAAAAGCTCTGCAAGGCACTGGCGGCAAAAATCGAGGCGGCCAATCTCGGGGCCATCGATTACGTGGTCGGCCCGGCGATTGGCGGCCTGATTCCTTCCTATGAGACCTCGCGTCATCTGCGCGTCCCGTCGGTCTGGGTGGAGCGCGAGAACGGGGTGTTCCGCCTGCGGCGTTTCGATGTGCCGAAAGGCGCGCGCGTCGTCATCGTGGAAGATATCGTCACGACAGGGCTTTCCATTCGCGAAACCATCGACTGCATGAAGAACCTCGGTATCGAAGTCGTGGCTGCGGCCTGCATCGTCGACCGCTCGGCGGGAAAGGCCGATGTCGGCACGAGGTTGATTTCGCTCGCCGAATATGAAGTTCCAGCCTATCCCGCGGATAAATTGCCGCCGGAGCTTGCTGCAATACCGGCTGTGAAGCCCGGTAGCCGCAACATTTAAGCAGGCCAGCCGACGGCTTTCCACACGCTGCAGGGGAGGATACACCCCTGCGGCGAAATTCCGCTTTGCGGGACGCGTTCTAGTTACCTATTTAGGGGGTGTCGCGAAGACACCCTTCCGGCCCCGTAAACAGGATTCCATCGTGAGTGTAGCGCCTATCATATTCGATCCCAGGTCGCCTTATCGTGCGCCATGTGGGGTATGCGTGGATTGCGATGTTCGGCGGATGGCGGTTTGTGCTGCGCTGGACGATGGGGATCTCGGCGCTCTGGAAGCAATCATGACCTCCAAGCGGCTTGATGCCAATGAGCAGCTGGTGGAGGAGGGCGAGCCGAAGCGTCGTGTCTTCAGCCTGACTTCCGGTATGCTGCGCATCTATACGTCGCTTCCCGATGGGCGTCGGCAGATTGCGGGTTTCCTGTTCCCCGGCGATTATCTCGGTCTGGCTGACGACGAGACTTACTCCCAGTCGGTCGAGGCTGTGGTGCCATCGGTCCTGTGCGCCTTTTCCACCAGGGAAATGGACGACCTGATGGAGCGTTTTCCCAGGCTGAAGGAGCGCCTGCATCAGATGACGCGGGCCGCACTTCGCACGGCGCGCGACAACCAACTGGTTCTCGGTCGCCTTGCGCCGGTGGAAAAGCTCGCGAGCTTCCTACTGGTTCTTTCCGCCCGTGCGGAAAAGCGCGGTGAGAAGCCCAACCCCGTTCATCTTTCGATGAACCGTACCGACATTGCCGACTATCTAGGCTTGACGATCGAAACCGTCAGCCGCAGCTTCACAAAGCTGAAAACCCAGGGCCTGATTCAGTTGATAGACGCCAATACGGTGGAAATCCTGTCCCGCCGGTCGCTGGCGGCTGTTGCGGGAATGGACCCGGAGAGCCTTTAGGGCTTTCCAGCAAAATTTCTGAGAAAATACTCTGATTTCGAGCCATCGCCGGGCCTATTTGCGTTGATTCAAATCAATGCGGAGTCCGGCGGAACAGCCTATTCCTGACCATGGAAGTTGACGCGGCCTTGAGGGTCGCGCCGTTCAGAATGGGGAAAACAGGTGCTGTTGTGGCTGGGAATTGCAATATCGGCTGTCATGCATGCGGGCTTCCTTGCCGCATCATGCCGTCTTGCCCCGCAGAATGTCGCCCCGGTTCGGGTGTGCGTATCCCCGGACGGGCTTCGCCGGAGCGCCCAACGCTTAAGGTGGACGCGCTATGCATGAAGAAGCGATAAGACGCTACGCGGCGTTGGCGGTTCCCAGATATACATCCTTTCCAACGGCTGCGGATTTCATACCGGTAGGTGTCGAGACGACGCATCGCTGGCTGCGCCAGATCGGGCCGGAGGAAAGTGTCTCCCTTTACATCCATGTGCCTTATTGTCGGCAGTTGTGCCATTACTGCGGTTGCCACGCAAAAATGGCTGTCCGCAACGATGTGGTCGAGAATTTCTGTACCGCTCTGCTGAGCGAAATCGAGACCGTCAGCAAGAGCTTGACCGCGCGGCCGAACGTCGTCCATCTTCATTGGGGCGGGGGGACGCCCTCGATCTTGAACCCGCGCCAGTTTACCAGCATTCTGGCTGCACTGCGCGTGGCGTTCGACTTTTCGCCCGAGATGGAACATGCCATCGAGCTTGATCCGCGCACCGTCACGCCACAGCTCGCCCGTACGCTTTCGCTCATGGGCGTCAATCGCGCCAGCCTCGGCGTGCAGGATATCGACGCCGAGGTTCAGAAAGCCATCGGTCGCATCCAGCCGATAGAGACGGTTGCCAAGGCCGCGAGCCTTCTGCGCGAAGTCGGTATCGATCGGCTCAACTTCGATCTCATCTATGGCCTGCCGTTGCAGACGGTGGAGACATTGCGCGAGACCTGCGAAAAGGTTGCCGCGCTCAAGCCTGATCGCGTTGCCTGCTACGGCTATGCGCATCTTCCGCAGCGCCGCGCCAATCAGCGCCTCATCGATGCGAGCCTCCTGCCGGATGCCGATGAACGCTTCGCGCAGGCGCGCGTCGTCGCGGAAAGCTTCATCGGTTTCGGTTATGAACCTGTGGGGATCGACCATTATGCATTGCCGGACGACAGTTTGGCCGTTGCCGCGCGCAACGGCACGCTGCACCGCAATTTCCAGGGCTATACGGATGATCGCTGCCAGACTTTGATCGGCCTGGGTCCGTCATCGATTTCGCAGTTCCCCGGCGGCTATGCCCAGAATATCTCGGACGTGACGCAATATTCAAAACGCGTCCAAGCGGGTGAACTTGCAACGGTTCGCGGCTATGCCATGCGCGAAAGCGACCGTATCCGCGCCGGTATCATCACAGCGTTGATGTGCAATTTCCGGGTCGATCTGAACATGACGGCGCCGGGCGTGGAGTTTTCCGACGAAATGGCCCTGTTGCGCCCTCTGGTCGCGGACGGATTGGTGGAAATCCGTGGCGGGGTCATCAGCGCGACAAGCGACGGCAAGCCGCTGATCCGTCTGGTTGCTGCTGCTTTTGATGAATTTCGCAGGGAGACGATGCACGGCTTCAGTTTTGCCGTCTGAACTTGCGCTGGAACAAAGAGGTAGAGCGAAAGAAGCTCTATCAAAAGAATGCTGCTGCACCGGGCCGTCAAAAGGTCAGTGGCATGGGAGCACCGCCGTTGGGGGACGTGCGGTGCTCCACTATTTTAGAGCACAGCCCGGAAGCCGGAGGGCTTTCGGGCTGTGCGTTTAAGGGTCAGGCTTTGCGGTTCTTTTCGAGCTTTGGCAGGAAAATCGTCAGCAACCCAAGCAGGGGCAGATACGAGCAGATGTTGTAAACATACTCGATGCCCTTCTGGTCAGCCACGACGCCGAGGACGGCGGCTGCAATACCGGCCATGCCGAATGCGAAGCCGAAGAACAGGCCCGACACCATGCCGACGCGTCCCGGCAGCAATTCCTGTGCGAATACCACGATGGCCGGGAAGGCCGAGGCGAGGATCAGGCCGATGATGACCGTCAGGACAGCCGTCATTTCGAGGTTGGCATAGGGCAGGGCAAGCGTGAACGGCAGGACGCCGAGGATCGATGCCCAGATCACCTTGCGCGCACCGATCTTGTCACCGATGGGGCCGCCGATGATCGTTCCTGCGGCAACCGCGCCGAGGAATAGGAACAGAAGCAACTGCGATGACTGCACCGACACGCCGAAGTGGCTGATGGTGTAGAAGGTGTAATAGCTCGTCAGGCTGGCCATGTAGATGTACTTGGTGAAGACCAGCATCGCCAGAACGCCAATCGAGACGAGAACCTTGTTGCTCGGCAGCGGAAGGGTCTTGTCCGGCTTTGCCTTGCTGGCATTGGCAATCCGGTAGCGATTGTACCAGTTGCTCACATACCAGAGCAGCATCATGCCGATCAGCGCGGCAACGGAGAACCAGGACACGCTGATCTGGCCGAACGGCAGAACGATGAACGCTGCCAGAAGAGGGCCGATCGACGAGCCGAAATTACCGCCCACCTGGAACAGGGACTGCGCAAAGCCATGTCGTCCACCCGAGGCGAGACGTGCGACACGGGCCGCTTCGGGATGGAAAACAGATGAGCCGAAGCCGACGAAGGCCGCACCCAGAAGCAGGATCGAATAATGATGCGCGGTCGCCAGAAAGACGAGGCCGACAAGCGTGCAACCCATGCCGAAGGGCAGGGAATAAGGCATCGGCTTGCGGTCTGTGTAGATACCCACCAGTGGCTGCAGGATCGATGCCGTCATCTGGAAGGTGAACGTCAGAAGTCCGATCTGCCAGAATGACAGGCTGTAATTGTCCTTCAGCATCGGATAGATGGCCGGAAGGAGCGACTGCATCATGTCGTTCAGGAAGTGGCCCATGCTAGTGGCCAGAATAATGGCGAGGACAGTATTGTCCGCGCCGCTGTTTGATGGCTGCTGTGCAGCACTCATGCTCATACTGCTACTCCGAAGATGGAAGTCAGTCTTCTGGTGTATTTCCTGCCGATACTATCTGACAGCTGGAAACGAGACCTCAAGGAAATTGCGGGGCTTTGATGAGAAACCAGCGAAAATTTGCGAATTTGATGTCTGAACAGGCACGTGTCCTGCTCAAACGTCAAATTCATTCCGCCAGCGAATGTCGCGACCCATTCTCAGCACGCTATTAATAGGACTATTGCCTCTCGCCCGCTTTCGTGATTTGGTCCAATAGTTTCGAGAGTGGGCCAAACAAGGGGCAGAGCTGCAATGAAACCGAAGTCGCCGCCGGGCCTGCTGCTTCCGGGAAGCGAGGAACTGCAGAAGTTCCACGAGCAGCGCATTGCCATGCTGGAAGGCATGAGCGGGCCAGTGATTGCCCTGCCGACGCGCTATCCCGATGGCTATTTCGTGCCGCGCCACCGTCACAGCCGGGCGCAGCTTCTTTGCGCTTCCCAGGGGGTGGTGCTGGTGACGACCGACGCTGGACGCTGGATGATCCCGAGCGATCACGCCATGTGGATACCGGCGGGTGTGGAGCATTCGGTCGAAATCCTCGGCGAAGTCTTCATGCGGTCGATCTATATCTGCGTCGATGCCGTGTCCGGCGTGCCGGATTATCTTCATGTGGTCGGGCTGACCGACCTGATGCGGTGCCTCATAACCGATGCAACGGCGCAGGACAGCACGCCGGAACCGGACAGTCGCGATGCTCTAGTGATCGAGCTTATATTGCGGGACCTTCACACATTGCCGCAGCGCTCGTTGGGGCTGCCTTTTCCATCCGATCCGCGCTTGCAGAAACTATGCCGGGAATTCGTGAAAAAGCCTTCTTCACGCGCCACAATTGACGACTGGGCGGACAGAATGGCGATGAGCCGACGCTCGTTCACCCGGCATTTCCAGCGGGAAACCGGCGTAAGCCTTTCGGTCTGGCGCCAGCAGGCATGCCTCTTCGCTGCGGTCCCACGCCTCACGGAAGGGGAAGCGGTGACGAGCGTGGCGCTGGATCTGGGATATGACAGCGTTTCCGCTTTCACGACGATGTTCCGCAGGATGCTCGGAGTTTCGCCGCGGTTCTATCTGCCGCGGCTGGATACTGTTCCGTTTGAACGCAGCGATAGCGTCGCGGCGGAATAATAACAATTGTCTCTGCGATTGGAGCGCATTAATAGGGCCACATGCTTTTTCAACGCCGTAATCCCCCGACCAGAAAAGAGCGCCTGAGGCTTCTGGTCTGGCCGCGCCGCTCCTTCTCCCGTTCCCTCCGGTACGGTGGCAAGCGGATTCTGCGCATCACTGCCTCGCCCCATGCCGTGGCCGCCGGCCTGGCAGTCGGCGTGTTCTCGGCCTTTACGCCCTTCTTCGGCTTCCATCTCATCATCGCAATCGTGCTGGCTTATGTCCTTGCCGGAAATATCGCGGCTGCGGCCCTTGGCACGACACTTGCCAACCCCCTGACGCTGCCGTTCATCTGGGGGAGCACGTTCGAGCTTGGCCGCTTCATCATGAATGGAAGCATCGATGATGCGCCGCCGATCCATCTGGGGCGGGCCCTGGAAACCATGCGTTTCGATGAAATCTGGACCCCGCTCCTGAAGCCCATGCTGTTCGGTTCCACCATTCTGGGTGCTGCATTCGCCGTCGTGGTCTATTTTGTCACCCGGTTTGCGGTTTCGGCTTTCCGTCGCCGCCGTATCGAACGTCTTGCGGAAAAGCACCGCCTGCACCGCGCACAGGAGCCCCAGAAAGTATGATTGTCGGGATTGGCAGCGACCTCATCGATATTCGCCGTGTCGAAAGTGCGCTTGAACGGCATGGCGACCGTTTCCGCAACCGGGTCTTTACAGAGGTCGAGCAGAAGAAATCGGATGGACGCAAGCAGCGCGCCGCATCTTATGCGAAGCGTTTCGCGGCGAAGGAAGCCTGCGCCAAGGCGCTGGGAACCGGAATAGCCCAGGGCGTGTTCTGGCGCGACATGGGCGTGGTCAACGCTCCTTCCGGAAAGCCCACGATGCATCTAACCGGCGGTGCGGCGAAACAGTTGCAAAAACTCTTGCCCGCTGGAACGCGCGCCGCCATACATCTGACAATTACCGATGATTTTCCTCTCGCTCAGGCCTTCGTTATCATCGAAGCCCTGCCTGAGACGGAATAATTGTGATTGTGGCAGATAACTCCTGCTCATAATCGTGCGATAAACCCGCGTTCTGCGGGCGGCGTGATTGCGTCATCCATTCATAGTCGTTATTAGATCGCGTTATCGGAAGCGGAGATACAATGAGCGTGTCCAGCAAGAGTGAGACAAAAAAATCCGGCGGCCTTGGCGAAACCATCAGCGTTATCGTGCAGGCGCTGCTGCTGGCACTGGTCATCCGCACCCTTCTTTTCCAGCCTTTCAGCATACCGTCCGGCTCGATGCGCCCAACGCTTCTGGAAGGCGATTATCTGTTCGTGTCGAAATATGCCTATGGCTATTCGCGCTATTCGCTTCCGTTCGGACTGGACCTGTTTTCGGGCCGTATCTGGAGCGCGGAGCCGAAGCGCGGCGACGTGGTGGTGTTCAAGCTGCCAAGCGACCCATCGGTCGATTATATCAAGCGCGTGATCGGCCTGCCGGGCGACCGCGTGCAGATGCGCGGCGGCGTGCTCTATATCAACGATCAGGCGGTCAAGCGCGAGCGGATCGGCACGATCGATAATCCCGATGTGACCGAGCAGAACCGTCCGGTCGATGTCTATCGGGAAACCCTGCCGGAAGGCGTGACCTATGATACGCTTGATCTCGCACCGAATTCCATCGGTGACGATACGCGCGTCTTTGAAGTTCCCGCCGGTCATTTCTTCATGATGGGCGACAACCGCGACAACTCGCTCGACAGCCGCTTCAGCGTTGGCTACGTGCCGTTTGAAAATCTTGTCGGACGCGCGAACATCATCTTCTTCTCCATCGCCGACAAGGCGAGCCCGCTTGAAATCTGGAAATGGCCGACTGAAGTACGCTTTGGCCGACTGTTCAGTTCAGTTGCAGGCACACCGCATACAGCCGTAACCGGAAATTGAAATGGCTTCGGCAAATCAGGCAGCAGCAATTCTGGAAGAGCGCACTGGACACCGTTTTCTCAACGTGAAGCGGCTGGATCGTGCGCTCACCCACTCAAGTGTGCAAGCGCCCTCGCGGGCAAATTATGAACGTCTCGAATTTCTCGGCGACCGCGTTCTGGGACTGACGGTCGCGGAAATGCTGTACGACGAGTTTCCGGAAGCGTCCGAAGGCGAATTGTCGGTTCGTCTCAATGCGCTGGTGAACGCGGAAACCTGTGCGGCGATTGCCGACGAGATCGGGCTTGCCGATCTCATCCATACGGGTTCCGATATAAAATCATTGAATGACAAACGCCTTTTGAACGTGCGCGCCGATGTCGTGGAGGCGCTGATCGCCACGATCTATCTGGATGGCGGACTGGACGCCGTGCGTCCCTTCGTCAAGCGCTTCTGGAAGAAACGGTCTTTGCAAACCGGGGCCGCCCGCCGCGACGCCAAGACGGAATTGCAGGAATGGGCGCATCAGCAGGGCAATGTCCACCCTGCCTATTCGATCATCAGCCGCACCGGCCCGGACCATGATCCGCTGTTCATGGTAGAGGTGACGGTCAAGGGCTTTGCTGCGGAAACGGGCGAGGGCCGTTCAAAACGGATAGCCGAGCAGCACGCGGCGGAAGCGATGCTTTATCGTGAAGGCGTCTGGAAGCGTGACAATCCGGCTTGATGCAAGAATTGGCAAATTTTAAATCGTGATCGGTTATAATGGTCTGATACGGATAATGCCGCTTTCACGAGCAGTTTTGTCGTATCTGGGACGTCGTGCGCTGGAGGACGGCGGCGTTCCGCAAGGAAATATCGTCTGGAAGGATAAACAATGAATAATCGGACGACGCCGGCTGACGGCGAAAACGAAGCAGGACAAACCCGTTCCGGCTTCGTGGCGTTGATAGGGGCGCCGAATGCGGGGAAATCCACACTGGTCAATCAGCTTGTGGGAACAAAGGTTTCTATCGTCACGCATAAGGTGCAGACCACACGCGCGCTCGTGCGCGGCATATTCATCGAAGGTCCGGCGCAGATCGTTCTGGTGGACACGCCGGGGATTTTCCGCCCGAAGCGCAGGCTCGACCGCGCCATGGTCACCACGGCCTGGGGCGGCGCCAAGGATGCCGACATCATTCTGGTCCTTCTCGATTCGCAAGGCGGCTTGAACGAGAATGCCGAAGCGCTGCTTTCGAGCATGAAGGATGTGCGCCAGAAGAAGGTTCTGGTGCTCAACAAGGTAGATCGCGTCGATCCGCCGGTTCTGCTGGATCTCGCCCGCAAGGCCAACGAGCTTGTCGCATTCGACCAGACTTTCATGGTCTCGGCCTTGAACGGCTCCGGCTGCAAGGATCTGGCGAAATATCTGGCCGACAATGTTCCGAATGGTCCATGGTACTATCCGGAAGACCAGATCTCCGACATGCCGATGCGCCAGCTCGCAGCCGAGATCACCCGCGAAAAGCTTTACCTGCGCCTGCACGAGGAACTTCCCTATGCGTCGACCGTGGAAACGGAGCGCTGGGAAGAACGCAAGGACGGTTCCGTTCGCATCGAGCAGGTCATCTATGTCGAGCGCGAGAGCCAGAAGAAGATCGTGCTCGGTCACAAGGGCGAGACGATCAAGGCGATCGGACAATCCGCACGCAAGGAAATCTCCGAAATACTGGAACAGACGGTTCATCTCTTCCTTTTCGTAAAAGTGCGTGAGAACTGGGGTAACGACCCGGAACGCTATCGCGAGATGGGTCTTGATTTCCCAACCTAGATTATAACACTGGTGACCATGGAATGGCGCGATGAAGGCATAATTCTCGGGACACGACGCCATGGCGAGACAAGCGCCATCGTGGAAGTGATGACCCGTGAGCATGGCCGCCATATGGGAATGGTGCGCGGCGGGCGTTCCCGCCGCATGCAGCCTCTGCTGCAACCGGGCAATCATGTGGATGTGACATGGTGGGCGCGGCTGGATGAGCATATGGGCAGCTTTACCATCGAACCGCTGGAGTTTGCTGCCGCCCGCCTCATCGAAACGCCAGTGGCGCTTTACGGCATCCAGCTTGCGGCTTCACACCTGCGTCTTTTGCCCGAGCGCGACCCGCATCGCGGTCTTTATGAGACGCTTCGGCTCATCATCGAACATTTCGACGATCCGCTTGCGTCAGGCGAACTGGTATTGCGCTTTGAAGTTATGATGCTGGAAGAGCTGGGCTTCGGCCTAGATCTGAAGGAATGCGCCGCGACCGGCGTCAAGGAAGACCTGATCTATGTCTCGCCAAAATCGGGGCGTGCGGTCTGCCGCGAAGTGGGTGCGCCTTGGGCCGACAAGCTCCTGCTTTTGCCGGGTTTCGTCAACAATACTGCCGTTCGCGCAGCATCCTATGACGACATAGACCATGCCTTTACGATGACAGGCTATTTTCTGATGCGGCACGTCTGGGAACCACGGGCGATAACGCCACCCGATGCGCGGGGCGGGTTCCTGAACGCCCTCGGTCGGGCGATCAATGCCTAGAGCATTTCCAGCAAAAGTGTGAAACGGCTTTGCGTTGGATAATGCGATAAAACAAATAGTTAGAGCGGTTCCGGCGATTCTGTTAGAACAGGAACCGCTCTAGTCGCCTGATTCCGACATTTGCATCCCTCGAATATGAGCGCTGAGCAAATGCCGGAATCAAAAAGACCACTAGTAACTTTATGAATCTGGTGGATTTACAGGCAGGCTGAAAACCTCGCCTTCAAAGGCATCTGCTCCGCGCCCGATCGCGCGTATGGCTGCAACCATCCGCCCCTGACGCCCCAAAATTTCGTCTGCGAGCGCCACCAGCCGGATATTTGGCGTCGCGGAAGGAGAGAGGCTGCGAATAATCGCGGCAAGCTCGTTTTCACCCAGTTCCGGGTTCAAAGCGGAAGCTGCGATGTAAGCCGCCGCCGTGGAACGGGAAATACCAGCATAACAGTGGATGAGCAACGGCGCATCCATGGGCCAGACCTTTGCGAAGTCGAGAAGCGCACGCACATGGCTTTCATCGGGGGCAACCAGTCCCTCGCGCGGTTCAACAATATCGTTGAATGTCAGCGTGAGACGGTTGGCATCATGGCCATCAGGCAAGGCTGCCGGGGCCTCGCTTCCCAGCGTCACGACATGGCTTGGCCGGTGCAATGCGAGTTGCGCCGCCAGTTGCGACAAGGGCGTCACGACGATCAGACTCATCGGTTCTGCCGTGCTTCTTCCAGTGCCGCAAACCGTGCGAGGAAATCCGTCTGCACCTCCTGTGTGGGGCGGGGTGTTATGTCCAGCCCTGCCGGATCGAAACCGCGCGGACGGCCGAAATATTTGACGGCTTCCGCCTCGGTGAAACCTGCGAGCCGCGTGGCCTCAAAGAAGGCTGCGACCTGATCGGCGCGCTTGATGAGCGTCTTGAGTTGGGCGGGAACGGTTATGGGTAGAGAAAAACGCAGGTGAATGGCGTTTTCCAGCCGCGTTTCGATCATCTTGTAGTTGCCGCCCATCACCGCCTTGAAGGGTGAAATCATGTCGCCGATCACATATTCCGGCGCGTCGTGCAGAAGCGAGAGTAGCTGCCACTCGATGCTGGCGTCAGGCACCAGTCGGGTGAATATCTGGTTCACCAGCAGCGAATGCTGGGCAACGGAAAATGCGTGTTCACCGACAGTCTGCCCGTTCCACCGCGCCACGCGGGCGAGACCATGGGCTATATCCTCTATCTCGACATCGAGCGGCGACGGGTCTAGCAGGTCAAGGCGCCGCCCCGACAACATGCGTTGCCAGGCGCGCGTCTTGCCGGAAGATCGGTCGGCGCTTGCCATCAGGCGTTACCTGCTTCGGCTTCCGGAAACCCGAACCGCACATGCGGCGGCAAGGTGAGCGTTACGGGCGTCTCGCCCGCCAGAACGGTGCTGCCGGCATCCATTGCATCCTTGACGCGATCAATGCGCACAAGTGCGATGCCGACCATATCGGCCGAACTTCCCATCGTGCCGATCTCGCGCCCGTCCACAGTAATCGGTGTGCCCATTGGCGGAAGAGGGACTTCGGAACGTGCCACCAGAACGCGCCGTCTGGCCGTGCCGCGATGCTGCATCCGGGAAACGACTTCCTGTCCGATGAAACAGCCTTTCGGAAAGGAGACGCCGCCCGTCTGGTCGAAATTGACGTCATGCGGGAAGACGTCATTGTAAGCGAAATCCGTTTCACCTTCCGCTATGCCATGTTCCGCCCGCAGCTTTGTCCACGCGCTCTGGTCGGTCGTGCCATCTGCGCGGCCATAAATCCGGCGGACATTCAGTTCAGCCGGAAAGCGGCTGTCGCGCTTGATTGAATCATCTTGTGAAGGCGGTGAATCACCTTGCCAGGAAACGCTGACAAGTGATTCTGGCTGCTGGGTTATCTCGGCTTTCGCGCGCAGCCTGTAGAGGGTGATCCGCTTGATGAAATCGGCGGCAACGCTTGCCGGAAGATCGAAGCGCAAGCCGCCATCGATGCGTGAAACGAGAAAATCGAACAGGATTTTCCCTTGTGGAATGAGCAATGCTCCGGGTTTCAGGTCGTCCGGTCCGAGTTTGTCGAGATCGGTGGTGATCACCGCCTGCAGGAATTTTTCCGCTTCCTCGCCCGTGATATGAACCAACGCCCTGTTGGAAAGATTTACCGTTTCAGCTGCCGTCGTCATCGCTTCGTCCTTGCCTTTCGCGCCCTCGTTACGTAAGCCCCAATGGACAGGCTCGCAAGTCCCATCAATCTGGCAGGAGACAACCATGGCCGAAACATTCGATACGATTTTGAAGGGTGCAACCATCGTCAACCACGACGGTATAGGCCAGCGAGACATCGGGATTCGGAATGGTCGCATTGCTGCCATAGGCTCCCTTTCCACCCATGCGGCGGGTGAGGTGATCGATTGCACCGGCCTGCATATCCTGCCCGGTGTGGTCGACAGTCAGGTGCATTTCCGCGAGCCGGGCCTTGAGCATAAGGAAGATCTCGAAACCGGTTCCCTTGCCGCCGTGCTGGGTGGCGTGACCTCTGTCTTCGAGATGCCGAACACCAAGCCCCTCACCACTTCCGCCGAGACGCTGGAAGACAAGGTGAGACGTGGCCGCCATCGCATGCACTGCGATTTTGCCTTCTGGGTTGGTGGCACGCGCGATAATGCGAAGGACGTTGCCGAACTGGAACGCCTGCCGGGTGCTGCCGGCATCAAGGTTTTCATGGGGTCGTCCACCGGCGATCTGCTGGTCGAGGATGACGACGGCGTTCGCTCTATCCTCAAGAACACGCGCCGTCGTGCGGCTTTTCACTCCGAGGACGAGTTCCGGTTGGAGGAGCGCAAGGGTCTGCGCGTAGAGGGCGATCCGTCGAGCCATCCGGTCTGGCGTGATGAAATTGCAGCGCTTCAGTGCACGGAACGCCTTGTGCGCATCGCACGCGACACTGGCGCACGCATCCATGTGCTGCATATCTCGACTGCCGAGGAAATCGACTTCCTGAAAGATCATAAGGATGTCGCGACGTGCGAAGCAACACCGCATCATCTCACCTTGTCGGCCGATGACTACAAGACGCTCGGCAATCTCATTCAGATGAACCCGCCCGTTCGCGACAAGCGCCACCGCGATGGCGTGTGGAAAGGGATCGATCAGGGTATTGTCGATGTGCTCGGTTCAGACCATGCTCCGCATACGCTGGAAGAAAAGCAGAAGCCCTATCCGGCTTCCCCGTCCGGCATGACGGGCGTGCAGACGCTGGTGCCGATCATGCTCGATCACATCAATGCGGGCAGGCTGACACTGGAGCGCTTCGTCGATCTTTCCAGCCATGGCCCGAACCGTATTTTCGGCATGGCCCGCAAGGGGCGCATCGCGATCGGCTACGATGCAGACCTGACCATCGTGGACATGAAGCGCCGCGAAACGATCACGCATGAACAGGCCGGTTCGAAAGCTGGCTGGACGCCCTATCACGGCAAGACCGTCACCGGATGGCCGGTAGGCACTTTCGTGCGCGGGATCAAGGTGATGTGGGAAGCGGAAATCGTGAACGCCAGCAAGGGCGAGCCGGTGGAGTTCCTCGAAGCGCTGCCGCATCGCTGAAGGTCGTCTCGTGTTCGTTGTCAACCTGACTTACAGCAAGCCTCTCGAAGAGATCGAGAGGCATCTCGAGGCGCATCGGGATTTTCTGAACCGGCAGTATGCGGAGGGTATTTTTCTCGCTTCCGGACCGAAAAATCCACGCGACGGCGGCGTGATCCTCGCAAGCGGCAAGATCAGCAGAAACGAGCTGGAAGCGATACTGAACCTGGATCCTTTCAGGCAGTACGGGCTGGCGACTTATGATGTTACCGAGTTCACCCCCGTGAAATATGCTCCGGCTCTGGCCGAGGGCTGCGGGCCCCGCGCGTTGGCGTGATCTGTCCGCTCTTTGTCCGCAAGGTGGCTTTCGGTCCGGGTTGCAAGGCGTATTTTCTCCCTATAGTCTTTTCATAGGGAGAACGAAAATGTCCGCTCACGATACAGCCCTGCTGGTTATCGACGCTCAGGAGTCATTCCGCCATCGGCCTTATTACCGGGACGAAGAGGTGGGTGCCTATATTGAACGCCAGCAGGCGCTTATAGACGGCGCGAAGCGTGCCGGCATTCCGGTGGTCCAGATTTTTCATGTCGAGAATGAAGGCCCGTTCTCAGAAGCCTCGGGTCTGGTGAAGCCGATTTCGCCGCTATCCATTGAACCCGATGCGGTTTTCCGCAAGCGTCGCCACAGCGCGCTGGTCGGAAGCGGGCTCGACGTCTGGCTGGTTGCCAATGGCATCCGCCGCGTGCTGGTTTCCGGCATTCGTACAGAACAGTGCTGCGAGACAACCACGCGGCAGGCATCGGATTTTGGATATCAGGTCGATTTCGTGAGCGAAGCGACGTTGACCTTCCCGATGACGGACGCAACTGGCCGGGAATGGAGCGCTGCGGAAATCAAGGCTCGTACCGAACTTGTGTTGGCCAATCGCTTTGCCCGTATCGTAACCGTGGAACAGGCGTTGGCCGCGCCCGGAGAACGGAAGGCGGCATGAGTGACCACGCGGACATTGCCCGGCTGATCCCGGTTTATGTCGTCATCCCGCCACGCGTGCTTCTGCTCGACGTGGCGGGACCGCTTGAGGTTCTGCGCAAGGCAAATCTTGAACAGAACAAGGTGCGGTTCGACGTTCATTATGTCGGGCCCGCACCGACTGCGATCAGTTCCATCGGCCTGTCGGTCGCGGGCGTGGAACCGTTGCCGCAGGCGCTGCCGGATGGCGCGCTGGTCATTGTTTCGGGTGCAGCCGATGTGCCGCTCGGAAATGCGGAGACTGACCGGTCTACCGATGCCGCGCTGGAAAAAGACATTGTTGTATGGCTTCGGCGGACGGTTCGTCCCGGCGTGCGGCTGGTGACGATCTGTTCCGGCGCGCTGCTTGCAGCGCGTGCGGGACTTCTCGACGGCTACTCATGCACCACCCACCACCTGACGATCGGCGAGCTTGAGAGGCTGGCGCCCGCCGCGCGGGTGCAGGAAAACAGGCTCTTCGTGGAAGACGGCGAGCGGCTGACGAGCGCCGGCATCACCGCCGGGATCGATCTGATGCTGCACATCGTTGCGGGGCTTGCCGATCACGCCACGGCGCTGGCGGTCGCGCGTTATCTGGTCGTCTATCTGCGCCGCAGCGGCAGTGATCCGCAGCTATCGCCCTGGCTTGAGGGGCGAAATCACATGAACCCCGTCGTGCACCGCGCACAGGATGCCATCGCCGATGATCCGGTGGCGGACTGGTCTGTGGAGCGGCTGGCGCATATCGGCGGGGCAAGCCCGCGCAACTTCTCGCGCCTGTTCAATGAATATGCCGGAATGACGGTGACGGATTACGTCAACAGGCTCAAGATCAGCCTCGCACGCGAGATGCTTCTGAATTCCGAACTCGATATCGAGAATGTGGCGACAAGGGCTGGCTTTGCCTCCGCGCGGCAATTTCGCCGGGTCTGGCAGCGCATCTACAACGAGCCGCCGAGCCGGGTCCGCCTTGCGGTCTGATTATTCGCCAGCGGTGAAAAAGCGCCAGCTCCCGTCCGGTCCGATGCCGATACTGTAGAAGATGTAGCCGCCCGCCTTCTTCATGTCCTCGAAATCGCCTGCGGTGACGATTTCGAACAGCTCGACGATCTGCGGCGGCGTCAGCCTGTCGAGCGGCATGGCGTAGAAATAGGGCCAGACATAGACCTCGTCGTCCTTGCCTGCATTCAGGTGCACATAGCCCGTATCCAGCAGATCGACAATGATCGCCAGCACCTCGCGGCCTGCCTCGTCGCCCGAAAGCGATTTGAGGAAATCGATGACATCTTCCTCGTGGTCTTCCAGCGACAGTTGTGTAGCCTTGTCCTCGATACCGAGAAGCGGACGCAATTGCTCTATGTCGCCGGAACGGGCGGCTTGCAACATGCGCTTGCGCATCAGCCTGACAGGCTCAGGTAGCTTGTCGAAGTCGCGGTGGATTTCCGGCATGGGCTTCGCGGATGCTGCCGGGGCAGGTGCGTTGTCCGGTGAAATTCTCGGCACAGCGCGGGGAAGCGCGCCGGGCAAGGGAATGGGGGAAGGGTTGTCGTCTTCATCCGCCGCAACGCGGGCGCCGGGACGTTGCAGGAAATCCGACTGATCCGCCAGCGCGACGTCGAATGCGTTTGCCGCCGCCGCGGGCAAGGCAATGCCGCAGGCAAGGAATATCCCTGCCAGTAGATTTCGGGGCGAGGCGGAGTTCCTGATCGAGAATGACATTTGGCGCTGGAATGGGGGACGCCGGAGGGAACCGCTGCGCCGGTCTGGTCCCGCGACCGGCGTTATATGGAATGTTTACTGAAGAACGCGCTGCGGCAGGAAGGTTCCCGCCACGATCTGTTCACGCATTTTCTCGATCAACTCCAGTGCACAGTCGTCACCGGCTTCGCGGATCAATTCGGTAAGCGCGGTCGTAAAGGCCGCTTCAGCAAGGATTTCCGGTTCGATACCTTCAGAGATACCGTCTGCCCAGGCCTCGTTATGATATTCGATTGCGACGAGCTTTTTCTCGCGCGCAATCATTTCGTCCAGATCGGCCGGTGCATGTTCCATAGACTTCATCCTGGCTTTCGCCTTTCTGTTGCGCTGTCGGTGTCTCACCGTTTTGCGGGAGCTCAACCACCTGGCAACGTGACTGCCTTCTTAAGACAGTGTTAACAGATTATCACGGATTTGAATGAACTAATCCTGTCAATCCGCACAAGAGTGAATGATTGGTTAATTTCCATAGCGTGAGATGATCTCGTTCGACAAGTCCCCGCCTTCCTTCATGTAGCGATCTATCGCCGCAAGCGCCGAGGGTGTGCAGCGGGTATAATTGTCGCTGAACACGCGATAGCCGTGGTTGAAGCTTGAAACGAGCCGCACCCGTTCGGCTTCGGAAGGCTTTTCCGCCGTCACTATCGCATCCATCCGATCGCGCCATTCACTGCCGGCTTCGCCGCACAGATTGCGCAGGTAATGAAGCGAACCGAGAATTTCGGCGAGCCGCAACATCTTCCCTTCATAGGGCGCGTCCTGAGCGAAGGCCGGAAATGCCGCCCCGACCCACAAAGCAATCGAGAAGCAGGCAGCCGGTCGAAAAAACGGAATGCTCTTCAATCGAAACCTCTCACCTGAAATGAGCTATTGCCACAAATAGGGGCCGCTTCAAGGCAGATCGCTAAACAGGATTAATATCCGGACATTTGTCTTCTGTCTCCGCCACCGACCGGGCGACATCGAGCGTGCTGTCCGTCACCTTCGCGACGGCCATTTCTTCTATCGTCAGCCAGTGGATGGAAGCGGCGTCGTCCCCCGCTATCTCCCGGCCCGACACGTGCAGGGCGCGGAAGACGGACAGGTAATAGCTCCTGGCATAGGCCTTGCCCTCAAGCGCCAGATCCACGGTTATGACATGCGACAGGGCCTTTGCATCGAGCGCGGTTTCTTCCTTCAGTTCACGAATTGCCGCTTGTTCCGGCGTTTCGCCTGCTTCGATACTGCCACCCGGAAAGGCGAGCCAGCCTTTCCACGGTTCTTTCCCGCGCTCGACCAGCAGGAAGCGCCCTTCGCGCCGGCAGATCAGCGACACACCATGAACCTTGGCGGGAATCGGAAATACGGGAACTGTTTTCATCATGCCCTAGCTATGATCGTGCAGACACTGGTTGGCAATGGCAAAGCGCCCCTTGACCGCTTACCAAAAAGCTTGAACATGCCCACTATGTGTGGACGTTTTTCATTGACTGCAAGCCGGGAAGAGCTGGAAGCCTTCGCGGCCGCATTGATCGCAGAGGATTTTCCTCCACGATATAATATCGCGCCAACGCAGCCCATATTGACAATTCTGGGCGGGGAAACGCCGCCCCCGGGCAGCAACAGGCCGGATCGCGTCGGGTTGCTGGTGCGTTGGGGATTTGTTCCGTCCTGGGTCAAGGACCCGAACGACTGGCCGCTCATGTTCAATATCCGCTCCGAGACCGCTGCGGAGAAGAATTCGTTTCGCGCAGCCCTGAACCACCGGCGCGTTTTGATCCCGGCATCGGGTTTCTACGAATGGCGTCGCGAGGGAAAGAACAAGGCGCAAGCCTATTGGGTGCGCCCGCGCGGGGGCGGTATGGTGGCTTTTGGGGGCCTGGTCGAGACGTGGAGCAGTGCGGACGGATCGCAGATCGATACCGGAGGCATATTGACCACGAGCGCAAACGGCCTGCTGCGACCGATCCATGAGAGGATGCCCGTTGTCGTGCAGCCCGAGGATTTTGCCCGCTGGCTGGACTGCAAGCGGTTCCTGCCGCGTGAAGTGGCGGATATAATGCGCCCGGCTCAGGATGATTTCTTTGAAGCCATTCCCGTGTCGGACAGGGTCAACAAGGTGGCCAACACGACGCCCGATTTGCAGGATCGCGTAGAGGAACAGCTAGCTTTGGAGCGTGCAGTGCCAAAGCGAAAGAGCAAGCCCGATTCCGATAACGGCAATGACGGGCAGCTTTCGATGTTCTGACAGCATTCGCCAGTCTTTCCGGACTGGCGCCGTTTATTACGCATCCACCAACTCCGGGCGCCTCACTTAAGGGCGCTCCGGGCGCTGAACCGGACCAGCTTTCTCAGCCTGTCTTCTTGACGGCGAGAATAGAACGCCGGCGATTGTCGTTGCGACCGTCGCTGCTGCGCCGCGTTGCGTTCAGCAATGCTGCAACAAGCACGGCAGGCCCGATCTCGCGGTATTTGTCAACCAGTCGGTCTTGGCGGGGTTGCAGTTCACTCTTAGACGTTTGTCCTTCCTTTCGATAATGCCTGATCACCATTTTGTGATGGATTGAGACCGAATGAAGGCTGTTTGGAGCCGGTTTTGGGGTTTTCCGGTTAACGCCGGAAAGGACAGTCGCGGGTTGCAAAAATACAACATTTCCGGCGCTGTGATTGGGACCTGCGAGGACCTGGCTCCAAAACTGCTTCTCGGCAGACGCTAAACTATCAGTCATCTCGTGAAAGTTCTTGACGACGGCACCTCCACTGAGGATAAGTGCTGGCATGAAAACGCCGACCACGATCATTTGTATTTGTGCGATTATTATTGGCTAGCAGCTTGCTGGTCCGGCCGTTTTCGTCTCCCTTCATAAAAATTGGATGATAACGCCCCGGCCAGTCGGCTGCAGTCAGTCGCGCACTGATTTCACAGGTCTTTTTGGGGAATATTTACAATGGCTTATGCGCCGCAACTGCGTCTGTACAACACGCTGACCCGCACGAAGGAGGATTTCTCCCCCATCGATGCCGACAATGTGCGCATGTATGTCTGCGGCCCCACGGTTTATGATTTCGCGCATATAGGCAACGCCCGTCCGGTGATCGTTTTCGACGTGCTGTTCCGTCTGCTGCGCCATGTCTATGGCGCAGATCATGTCACCTATGCGCGCAACATCACGGACGTCGATGACAAGATCAACGCCCGCGCGGCCCGCGATTACCCTGACCTGCCGTTCAATGAAGCAATTCGCCGGGTGACGGAAAGCACCAATGCGCAGTTTCAGGCCGATGTGACGGCGCTGGGCAATCTGGCGCCAAGCGTGCAGCCGCGGGCGACCGAGCATATGGACGAGATGCGCGCCATGATTGACCGTCTGGTGAAGCTTGGCGTAGCCTATGTCGCCGAGGATCACGTCCTCTTCTCGCCATCCGCCATGAACGAGCGGAAGGGGCCGCGCTATGGCGCGCTTGCCCGCCGCTCGCTGGATGAGATGCTGGCCGGTGCTCGCGTCGACGTGGCATCCTACAAGCGGGACGAAATGGATTTCGTCTTATGGAAACCGTCGAAGGAAGGGGAGCCAGGCTGGCCGTCTCCTGCTGGTATCGCGGTATTGGGCCGCCCGGGCTGGCATATCGAGTGCTCGGCCATGTCGATGGCCAAACTGCTTGAGCCGTTTGGCGGTGGCCTCAAATGCGATGATCCGCTGAAGAACCAGTTCGACATTCATGGCGGCGGTATCGATCTCGTCTTCCCGCATCATGAGAACGAAATTGCGCAATCATGCTGCGCATTTGGCACGGAGCGTATGGCGAGCATCTGGATGCATAACGGCTTCTTGCAGGTCGAAGGGCAGAAGATGTCGAAATCGCTTGGCAATTTCATCACCATTCGCGATGTGCTGAATGATGGCTTGCCGGAACTGGGTGTCTGGGACGATGTTGATGTGCGTGACCGCTGGGTCGGCCTGGCGGCGCGCCTGTCGATGTTGCAGACGCATTATCGCGAGCCGATCAACTGGACGGCGCAGCGGCTGGCGGAATCCGCCGAGGAGCTGCATCGCTGGTACGGCCTGCTGCGCGACAGGAATTTCACGGTGCCGGAAAAGCTGACGGCGGTCGGCGAAGTGGTCGAGGCTCTTTCTGACGACCTGAACAGCTGGACGGCTATCACGGCCTTGCGCAAGGCTTTCAAGGCGCGGGATGTCACCGGGTTGGGCGAGGGCATGGCGCTGCTGGGCTTTTTCGATCCGCATTTCGTGACGGCGGATGACGTTCCGGTCTTTGCAAAGGCAGAGGTGGATAGCGAAGCCGTCGAAGCACGTATCGCGGAGCGTTTGCGCTTCATAAATGAGAAGAACTGGGCCGAAGCTGACCGCATTCGCGATGAACTGCTCGGCGAAGGTATCCAGCTCAAGGATGGCAAGGACCCGGCAACGGGCGAACGCATAACCAGCTGGGATGTGGTAGGCTAATGCCTGGAGCGGTTCCCGCCATTCCGTCTTAACCGGAACCGCTCTGGCAGGCTTGTGGAACAGGGAGAATAATATGACGCTTGATATTAAACCGGTCTATACTGGCGGATGCCAGTGCGGTGCGGTTCGCTTTAGGGTCGACGGAGCGATGGGCTCCCCATCGATCTGTCACTGTCGCATGTGCCAGAAAGCGTTTGGCAATTTTTATGCGCCGCTGGTCTCCGTCAGCAAGGCGAAGCTCGAATGGACCCGCAACGAGCCGAAGCGCTTCCGTTCGTCCAATCACGTGCAGCGGGGTTTCTGCCCTGAATGCGGCACGCCGCTTACCTATGAAGCGCCCGACGGAATCGCGCTTGCCATCGGCGCTTTCGATGCCCCGGAGGAAATCGAGCCGACCATTCAATGGGGGATCGAGAAGCAACTGCCCTATGTGCCGAAGCTTGCGAGTCTTCCCGGCTATGTAACGGAACGCGATCCGGAGAGCATCGAGTTTGTGAGAACGATGGTTTCCTACCAGCATCCCGATCACGACACTGAAAGCTGGCCGCAACAGCAAGGTTGACCGGACCGCAGCATACCCACCGACAGGCAGGCACAATGGCACGCGAACGCATCTACATCTATGACACCACCCTGCGGGATGGGCAGCAAACACCCGGCGTTGATTTTTCCGTGGAGGACAAGAAGTCGATTGTCGTGCTGCTGGAAGAGCTGGGCGTCGACTATGTGGAAGGCGGCTATCCGGGTGCCAACCCGACCGATACGGCGTTTTTCAAGCGCCGCCAGACTGCTCGCGCCAAATTCGCCGCTTTTGGCATGACGAAGCGTGCAGGCGTTTCGGCGTCCAACGATCCCGGCCTGTCCAGCCTGCTACAGGCTTCCGCCGATGCCGTCTGCTTTGTTGCCAAGAGCTGGGACTATCATGTCCGGCTCGCGCTTGGCTGCACCAATGAGGAAAATCTCGATTCAATCACTGCCTCGGTCACTGCTGCGCGCATGGCGGGGCGGGAGGCGCTGGTCGATTGCGAGCATTTCTTCGATGGATACAAGGCCAATCCCGAATATGCGCTTGCCTGCGCAAAGGCCGCCTATTCGGCAGGCGCGCGCTGGGTCGTTCTTTGCGATACGAATGGCGGCACGCAGCCATCGGAGGTGGCCGAAATCATCGCTGCCGTGACGGCTGTGGTTCCCGGCGAGAGCCTTGGCATCCACGCTCATAACGATACGGAACAGGCGGTTGCCGTTTCGCTTGCTGCCATCGATGCGGGCGTGCGCCACGTGCAGGGGACGCTCAACGGCATCGGCGAGCGCTGCGGCAATGCCAATCTTGTTTCGCTGATCCCGACCCTTGCGCTGAAGTCCTATTGGGCGAAACGTTTTGAACTCGGTATCAAGCCCGCTGCACTGAAGAGCATCACGCGCATTTCGCGTGCCTTCGATGACATCCTGAATCGTCCCCCAACGGAGCAGGCGCCCTATACCGGCACTTCCGCTTTCGCGACCAAGGCCGGAATTCATGCCTCCGCGCTGCTCAAGGAGCCGCAGACTTATGAGCATGTGCCGCCGGAATCGGTTGGCAACAGCCGCCGCGTCATGGTGTCGGATCAGGGTGGAAAATCCAATTTCATCGCCGAACTCGAGCGCCGGGGCATTCGCGTCGCGAAGGACGATGTGCGCCTTGATACGCTGATCGCGCTGGTCAAGGAGCGCGAGGCGGAAGGCTATGCCTATGAAGGTGCTGATGCGAGTTTCGAGCTTCTGGCTCGCAACATGCTGACGCCGCAGCCGGAATTCTTCAAGGTCGACTCCTTCCGTTGCCTCGTCGAGCGGCGCTTCGATGCCAACGGCATGTTGAAGACCGTTTCGGAAGCGGTGGTCAAGGTGGAGGTCGATGGCGAGGTTCGCATGTCGGTGGCCGAAGGACACGGCCCCGTCAACGCGCTCGATATTGCATTGCGCAAGGATTTGGGGCGCTTTCAGGCCGAGATCGAGGATCTCGAGCTGGTGGACTTCAAGGTGCGCATCCTCAATGGCGGCACGGCGGCTATCACCCGCGTTCTGATAGAGTCCGGGGATGCCACAGGCGCGCGCTGGCGTACAGTGGGCGTGTCCGACAACATCATCGATGCGTCCTTCCAGGCGCTGATGGATTCGGTCAATTACAAGCTGATGAAGAACCGCTCGATGGCGGGGCTGGCCGCTGCCGAGTGAAGTCATCCGTTCACAACAATTGATGCTTCGATCAGTTTAATTGAATGGATTTTATGAATTGTTGGGCGCATAGCAGGTGAAGTTCGATGCTTCGCCTGCCTCATCCGGCGCGCGAACAATTGTGATTTCGCCGAGGAGAGAGGCATGTCCGACCAGACCATCACCGATATGCGCCTTTCTGACGGCGCGCGCGGATTCCTGATGGCGCTGGGAGCATACGGGCTCTGGGGCGCGCTGCCGTTCTATCTCAAGGCGCTCGGTCATATTCCGGCGATGGAAGTGGTTTCGCATCGCGTGATCTGGTCGGTTCCGGTCGCGCTTCTTCTTCTTCTGGCCCTTGGACAGTTCAGGGATATACTCAACGCCGTGCGCCAGCCGCGCATGCTGGCAATGGCTGCCCTGACAGCCGGGCTCATCACCATCAACTGGTCGATCTATGTCTGGGCCGTTGCCCATGATCAGGTGATGGGCGCCGCGCTTGGCTATTACATCAATCCGCTGTTCAACGTGGTTCTCGGTGGTCTTTTCCTCGGGGAAAGACTGACCAGGGTTCAATATGTCGCCGTCGGGTTTGCTTTCGCAGCGGTGCTGCTTCTGACCGTCAACGCTGGCGGTTTGCCCTGGGTATCGCTGGTGCTGCCGCTGACTTTCGGTCTCTATGGCTTCTTCCGCAAGTCACTGCCGATGCCGCCATTGCAGGGCTTCACGCTTGAAGTACTCATTCTGTGCATCCCGGCGCTGGGCTATGTGCTGTGGCTGGCGGCGACCGGTCAGGATCATTTCTTCACCGGCCCTGCATTCAACGTCTCAATGCTGCTTCTGGCGGGGCCTTTCACGGCCATCCCGCTGATCCTCTATGCTGGCGGCGCGAAGCTGCTGCGCTATACGACCCTGGGCCTCATGCAGTACATGACGCCGACGATGTTGTTTTTCTTTGCGATTTTCATCTTCAACGAACCGTTCTCGGCAGCACAGCTTGGTGCGTTCGCGCTGATCTGGGCAGGGCTTGCGCTCTATACCTGGTCGATGCTGGTCGAACATCGCCGGGGCCGGGCGAAGGCCTGATCTTCACAATTCGCTGAATGTGGTTCTCTTCCGGTGGATATCGCAACAGCGAGCCTTATTTTAGCCGCTCTCTCTCCCGCTTATCCGTCAATAATCCAGCGGTAGAGAAATATAAGAATGGTCTTCGGGTCAGCCCAACCAAGCGCCCCGGCAAGCGAAACGCAGTCTGCTGAAACGGCGGAGCGAGAACTTGCGGCCTTCGGCGTTGCCCTGAAGGGCGAACCGCTTTCCTCCAAAAGCCTCAAGCCATTCCGGCAGGTCCGTTTTTCCCTGCACACTCATCTGCGGTTTTGTCTGGCGCTGATGGCCGCTACCGCCATTGCCGGTGGGGGATTGCTGTTTGCGACAGGGCTTCTGGTACGTCACGGCCATGCCGCACAACCCGTCATGGTCAATCCGGCAACCCTGGTTCACACTCACGCCGCACCGAAAGAGGCGCGGCTGACGCCCGCAATGGGCGGTGATCCGGCGAGCAACGTATCGCGGCGTATCGATATCGCGGAAGGTGTCGAGGACGGCGACGCTCGCCTTTACACCTACCAGCATGTGGTTCTTGACCTGAAAGGCCAGAGCCGGGCCCAGATCGACGACACGCTTCGCGGTGCTGTTTCCACACAGAAATCTCTTCCAAAACGGCCCGAGGAAGAACTGGAGCGCGGCGTCCCAATCAATGTCAGCCTCGCCAAACCGGCTTCCGCTACCGGTGCAAAGGTTCACGAGATCATCGTCGCGCCGCAGTCACGTGAGCGGTTGGGCGCGTTGCTGCAAGCGGCCGGTATCGCAGTTGAAGACAGCAAGCGTCTGGAAGAAGCGCTGGCGCGGACGGAACTCGTGCCCGGCGACAATCTTGAACTGCTGGTCGATAAGTCCAGACAGCACACCAATGGAGAACAGCACATCGCTCTCGCCCGTTTCGAGCACGGTGATATCGGCAAGGCAATCTATGGACGGGCCGACGATGGCGTTTTTCGCGCCACGGGCGATGAACGTCTGTTTGCACGCCTCTCACGTGACGCCATGCTTACGGCCTATAGCCCGCAAGGTGCGCCGGACAGCAGCGGCTCCATTGCCTCGCGTCTGGGGCAAGCAGGAGCGCCGAAGGCGATCGTCGACGAAGTTGGGAAGCTGGCCGCGCAGAACGGCGTTTCGCTGGATGGCGCCGGAAAGCCGGATTTGATCGACCTGCTGTTCCGCAGGAGCGCCGAGACGGAACCGGAACTGGTTTTTGTCGAGTTCACGACCGGCGATAATAGTCGCCGCCTTTACCGTCATGAAAGCGAAAATGGCACCGGCTATTTCAATGAAGACGGTTCTTCCATGGCGAAATATCTCATGCCCAAGCCCCTGCCGAATGGCCGTCTCAACGATGGTTTCGGCTGGCGCGTTCATCCCGTTCTGCATGTGCGCAAGCACCACAATGGCGTCGACTACGACGCGCCAATCGGCTCGCCCATCGTGGCGGCGGGTGACGGTGTCGTGGAGCTGATTTCCTATCAAAAGGGATATGGAAAATATGTCCGCATACGCCATCAGGGCGGCTACAGCACGACCTATGCGCATCTTTCATCGGCACGAAAGGGCTTGAAGCCCGGCGAACATGTCAAGCAGGGGGATGTGATCGCCTATGTGGGATCGACGGGCTACTCGACCGGCCCGCATCTTTATTACGAACTCAAGGTCGGCGATCAGTATGTCAATCCGCTGACAGCGCGCCTCAATGCTGGCGAAAAACTGACGGGCTCGTCCCTGAACAGTTTCCGAGAGGAAATCGACCATGTTGGGCAGATCGTCAACGAAATGAAGCTGCCCGTCATTCCGAATGCGCCCGAATCCACGAAGCCAGCTCCAGGGAAGGGCAGCCGTCACCGCTGATTATCTTGGCGGGCGATAGGCATTTGCCAGGGCGACAAATTCTTCCACACTCAGCGTTTCAGCGCGGCGTGTCCCGTCGATGCCGGTCTTGGCCAGAAGCTCGGCACCGCCAACCGGTTTCAGGCTCTGGCGCAACATCTTGCGGCGCTGCCCGAAAGCGGCTTGCGTGATCTGACCAAGCGCATTTGCATCGCAGGGCAGCGGGTCTTCACGCGGGATGATATGGACGACCGACGACATGACTTTCGGCGGCGGCGTAAATGCCTGAGGCGGCACATCGAAGCTGATCTTTGAAACGGTTCTCCACCCGGCAAGCACGCCCAGGCGCCCGTAATGATCGGTGTCGGGCGTCGCGACGATACGTTCGGCGACCTCGCGCTGGAACATCAACGTCATGGACGAATAGAAGGGCGGCCAAGGCTCGACCAGAAGCCAGTTGAGCAGCAACTGCGTGCCGACATTGTAAGGCAGGTTGGCAACGATGCGCGGCTTCGGCCCGTCTGGAAACAAGGCCGAAAAATCCTGCTCAAGCGCGTCGCCGGAGATGATGCGCAGGCGACCCGGATAATGCGCCTCGATTTCCGCAAGCGCATCCAGGCATCGTTCGTCGCGTTCGATTGCGGTGACATAAGCGCCTTGTGCGAGGAGCGCGCGGGTCAGGCCACCGGGCCCCGGACCCACTTCGATCACGGGCTGCTCCTGCAAACTGCCGGCCTGTCGGGCAATCTTCGATGTCAGGTTGAGGTCGAAAAGGAAGTTCTGGCCGAGCGACTTCTTCGGCATCAGATCATGCCGCTCGATCACTTCGCGCAGTGGAGGAAGGTTGTCTATGCTCATGCGTTTCCGTTCGCTGCGTTTTCCGCCAGTCGCCGCGCCAGGCGAATCGCGGCCACGAGACTGTCTGGACGGGCAATGCCCTTGCCCGCAATATCGAAAGCCGTGCCGTGATCGGGCGATGTGCGAATGAAGGGCAGTCCGAGCGTCACATTCACCGTTTCGTCAAAAGCCAGCGCTTTGGCAGGAATAAGGGCCTGATCGTGATACATGCAGACCGCCGCGTCATAGGTTGCGCGGGCGGATGCATGAAACATCGTATCGGCGGGCAGGGGACCGCGAGCGTCAATCCCTGCGCGGCGCAGCACTTCGATTGCAGGCAGGATGATGGCGTCATCCTCCTGGCCCATTGCCCCGCCTTCACCCGCATGCGGGTTGAGGCCGGATATGGCTAGACGCGGTGCAGGAATGCCGAAGCGTTGCTTCAGTTCGGCGGCGGTGATCCGCGAAACTTCGATGATATCGGCAGTGCTCAGACGGACCGGCACTTCGGCTAGCGGGATATGGATAGTGACCGGAACGGCGCGGAGCTGCGGACCGGCCAGCATCATGACCGGCGTTACCGGTTTGCCCGTATGCTGGCTCGCGAGTTCCGCCAGAAATTCCGTATGGCCGGGATGCCGAAACCCGGCTTCATAAAGCGGCTTCTTCGAAATCGGGCAGGTAATGACCGCCGAAGCCTCACCTTTCAGCGTCAGTTCGACCGCTCGTTCTATAGCTTCGATGATGCCCGCAGCGTTTTCCGGCAAGGGCTTGCCGACGCTGTCCGTCAGTGTGTTATTGAGCGGAAGCACCGGCAAAGCATGCGCAAAGACGTCGTTTGCGGCAGAAATGGTTGGGATGACTTCGATCTGGACTTCAAGCCCCAGATGCCGCGCACGCGCGGCAATCTGCTGTGGGTCCGCCAGCAGGGCGAAAGGCGGCAGTGAAAGCTCGTCCCGCCGCAGCCAGGCCGCAAGCGCAACATCGGGGCCGATACCGGACGGGTCGCCAATGCTGATGGCAAGAGGAGCAAGCGGTGCTGCGGACATCACTTCAATATTCCACTGAATACGGATGAGGGCGTCCAGAGCGCATCCCCAAAGCGGTAGTCCATTTTCGGGAAAAGATGCGCCCAAAACAAACAGTCAAAGCGGCAGTCAATCAGATCGAAAGATGCGCTGACTGTCAGCGATTGATGATTTTCGCCTTCTCGCGCAGTTCGCCCAGATATTTTTCGCTGAGCTGTTCGGCCTTCTTTTCCTGTCCGGCAGGGGAATCCGCCCCCTCCATGGAGAAAACCAGCTGCGCAACGCGATCGTCAGATACCTGTCGGGTCGAGCAGACAGCCAGGAATTCGACGCCCTTTTCGGTTTCCTGCGGGGGGGTGGTGCCGCCGACCGAAGTGGACTTGATCGCTTTCGACCATTCGTTCGGCAATTGCTGCTCGATGATGCGGCCGAGATCGCGAACGGTCACGTCAAGAATGCCCTTGGCCTGCTGGCGGGTAGCGTCGCAATTCTGGAAGCGCGAACGGAGCGCGTTGGCCTCCTGCTTGCGCTTGGCAAGCAAGGCAGGGGAGCGCTTCGAGGCAGGCACCACGAAAATGACCTGCTGCAGGCGATATTCGGTTGCGACAGGCTTCTTGCCGCCGTCCTTCAACATGCGCTGGACGGCTTCCTGCTCGCTGACCATGCCGGTTGCGCGGAAGCGTGCGCTGACGAGACGGCCCCAGCCCATCTGCACCATGATGTATTTCTTGAAATGATCCGGCGTCACGCCCGACTGATTCATCAACTGGTTCAGTTGCGCCAGGCTCATCTTGTTGCGGGTGGCAAATCCTGCATAGGCCTCGTCAACCTGCCGGTCGGAAATGTCGATGCCGCGCGACTTCATTTCGATGCGCTTAAGCATCTCGTCGGTCAGCTCTTGCTTGGCGACCTGAGCGAGATTGCCGCCCTTGCGCTGCAACTTCAAGAAGGCCACGCGGTGCTGGATATCGCTGTTGGTGATGGCATTGCCGGAAACGATGACCTTGACCTCAGAACCTGCGCCAGCCGCAAATGCGGGAGCTGCAACCGTCCCAAGCGTCGTCAGGCAGACTGCGGCGCTCAGCATGGAGGCGAAGAGAGGTCTTGCAATCATCATCTTTCTTTCCCGATTCCTTCCGGTCGACGAACGACAATCCTTACCGGACATATCCCATCATGGTCATTGCCGCTATCCAGCCGAGCAAAAATCATATCAGCGGCTGATCATAAGCTGCCTGTATAGATGAGCTAGTGCGGCGAAACAATGACCCAAAAGCTATTTTGCGAAGCTTGCATCCTCTGAATACTGCAAAAAGGACGCCGGATTAAGCTGTGAAGTGTAAAATTTCTTTGTCGAATGAAATGGAAAGACCGGAAGCATTTCCAACGCTTCCGGTCCCTCAAGTTTAGAATGTCTGGTTACCGCTGCCTATATCACCCAATGTGCGCAGCGAAATATTGAACCCGACGCCATGGGACGCCTTGTCATCGCCCGGGTTACGGGTCTGGACGTAATTCATCGAGTAAGTGAAGCACTCGTCATCATAGGCAAGGCCAGACGATGCGCGCACCAGCGTTTCGGAAACCAGATCATAGGTGCCCGAACCGAAAACGCGCCAGTTCGTGTTGATGCGCGCTGTGGCCGCACCCGTGACTTCCTGACGGAGATCGTTATATCCGTAAGCAGGCTGAGGCGCGATATAGGCATATTGCGCGGAGATCGTCAGCTTTTGCCAGCTCTGCTGGGCTTCAAGTTCGCCGCGACGAACCGAGAAGCTGTCCTTGTCGAAGCGTCCGCGGGCAGCGAGGGCGAGACCCGTCGAGTTGGACGTGCCGATCATGGCAACATAGTCGGAGCGTGCATCCTGCAAGCCGGAATCTGCGCCGACATTCAGGAAGTCGCTTGTGCCAAACGAATTGACGCCACCCAGCTGGAACGACTGGCCGCCGAGGGCGTAAAGAGCCCAGTCGCTATTGTTGAAATTGCCCGAATAGCGCAGACCGAGATTGGCGCGCGTGCCACCTTCAACACGGTCATAACCGGAGAACTTGTCGCGCGAGAACAGGTTGGTCGCGTCGAAGACGAAGCTCTGGGCGTCTTCATTCGGCAACTCACCCGCATAGCGTTCGTTGTTGCGAACATAAAGCTGCGCGATCGGCTCGATAATGTGGGTCGAGCTGGTGGACGAGAACAGGATCGGCCAGCGCAGTTCAAGCCCGGCTGTCGCCATGGCGCGAAGCGCTTCCGAACGCACGACCGCATCCGTATAGCCGGCATCCGTCAGGTTGAAGTTCGTGTTCGCGCCAATCGCATCACCGCGCAGTGCCAGCAGGGGCGTGATGACCAGACCGGCAGGCGTGATGAAAGTGCGCTTCCATTCCGCTTCAGTGGTCAGGCGCGCATTGGTACCGTCAAAGCCGGGAACGCGGGGATACGGATTGGGTCGCTGAACCCAACGGCCATCTTCCAGAACGTTAATAAACCTTCCGGCGTAATTCGCATTCTGCCGATAGAGAACCTGCAGATTGGTATTGAAGTTCAACTCGCCGCCATAGACCGGTTCCGGCAATGTGTAGGAGTAATCGAGGCTCGGGAATACCCACGGCTGCTTCGAGTGCATCTCATTAGGATTGTTCGACAGCAGCGATTCCTGCACATTGAAGCGATAGAAGTTCAGGTCGAAATAATTGCGATTGCTGATCCCCTGCAGATAAATCTTGGAGACCTGCGTGCCTGCATTATAACCGTCAATGCTGTAGGTACGGCTGAAGTTGCGGTCGGTCTGCGCCATCACATCCCAACCGAAGCGCCAGCGCGAATTCAGCTCGAAATCACCCTTCGAGGCGACCATGCCACGATTGTCTTCTTCGCGGTCAACGGTGTTGACATCAAACTCACCCGGCTTGTTCTGATGAATGCCCGCGATGCGAAGATTGTAGGTGCCGTTTTCCAGGCGGTGACGCCATTCGGCTTCCGTCAGGAAGCCCTGCTTGGTGTAGCCAGTCGTGGAAAGCGTCAGGTCGTAATTCGGGGCGAGCGCCCAGAAATATGAATTCTTGATGCCGACGCCCAGATCGTCCTTGTAGGAGAAGCCCGGAAACAGGAAGCCGCTCTTGCGCTTCACCGTTGGGTCGGCCATTTCGAATGCCGGGAAATAGGCAAGTGGCATGCCGAAGAATTCAAAGCGGCCATGTTCGAAGCGGACCGTCTTGGTCGTGCTGTTCCAGATGATCTTGCGCGCCTTGATCTGCCAGAGAACAGGCTTGTCAGGATTTTTCGCGCAGGGTTCGCAGGCCGTATAGACGCCGTTGTTGAACGTCGTGATTTCGCCATTGCTGCGTTCGGCACTTTCGGCGGCGAAACGGGTGTTATCCGTCGTCTCGACGCGCAGGCCGTTCACGAAGCCGTCGCGGAAACTGTCGGTGACGTCCATATGGTCGGAGTAGATCTTGTTGCCGTCGCGTTCGACGATCTCGACATTGCCCGTCGCGGTCATGCGCCGCGTCTGCTGGTTGTAGGTCACCTTGTCGGCGACAAGATGATTGCCGTCATATTCGATGCGCACCTTGCCCTGAGCCGTGACGGTATTAACGTCACGATCATAGACGAGTTCGTCGGCCTGCAGGAGCATGCGCGCATTCGGATCGCTCTGGTAATTGGCGCCGAGAGCGTCCTGTGCCAATGCGGGTGAGGGCAGGGCTGCGACAGAAATGAAAGGTAAAGCAAGGACGCACGCCAAGGCCGTCCCGCGCGTCAGGCGTGAGAGCGAATGGGGCAATACCATGCGGGCGTTACTCGAACCCACTAACCATCCTCCTTATGCAACAAAAAGGAGACACCAAAAAATGTCGCGATAATAACCGGTACCCAGGCAGCCACGAATGGCGGAACGAATCCCGCATTCCCGAATGCCTTCACCAGCACCGAAACGACATAAAGCATGAAGCCTGCGATAACGCCACCCAGAATCATAGCTCCTGACTGACCAAATCGCACAAATTTCAACGACACTGTTGCAGCAATGAGAGTCATCGCCATCAGCAATGCCGGCAAAGCCAGAAGTGACTGGTATTGCATGTCAAATGCGTTTGCGGAGTACCCGAAGGAACGCGCGACCTCGATCTTGTGGCGCAACTGCGTGAACGGGATCGTGTCGGGCGTCGCGAGCTTCTCTTCCACATATTCGGGACGCAGCTGCGTCTCGATCTGGAAACTCGCCATTTTCTGTGGCTCTTCGCCGCGCGCGAATCGCGTCACGTCGGTAAGTTCCCAGTGACCGTCCCTGAGCTGCGCCCTGCGCGCGTCGAAACGTTCCCTGATGTTCTTTTTCTCATCGAACTGGATGAAAGTCGCGTCGGCCAGCGTCGCGCCCTGATCCAGAATGCTTTTCGCGCCGATGATGGTCTCGCCTTCATCGGTCTTCTGGCGCAGCCACGGATCGCGCAGCGCGGAAACGTCGGTAGTCTTACCGGTCTTCCATGTCGATGCGATTTCATCGGCCTTGGCGAAGCCATAGGCGGCGAAGGGATTGAGAATGAAGATCGTGGCGAGGCCGAACAGGAACGCGCCGAAACAGGCGGGCAGAAGGAACTGCCAGGCCGACACGCCGACGGAGCGTGCGACGACCAGCTCATATTTTCTGTTGAGCGAAATGAGCGTCGCCATTGCCGAGAACAGGGCGACGAAGGGGATCATCTGCTGCATGATGAAGGGCACGCGCATGGCGGAAAGGCCAAGCGCCGCCCACACGGAATAGTCCGGCAGGTTTGAAAGCTTGCTCGCATTCTCGGTGAAATCGAGCAGCAGCGACAAGGCGAAAATGCCGAGCAGAAAATAGAAGGTGATCTGCACATAGCGGATGAAGAAATAGCGCCCAAGCGTCCAGCCGATCATGCCTTTCCTCCGGCATTATTGCGCGAACGTCCGGTGAGGCGGGCATAGAGCGCCGAGCCCCGGCGCCTCAAACTGTCGAAACCGTCGAGAATGCGGTCGTTCCATTTGTCCGGCAGGCCGATCCGCCGCCCGGTGGCGAGCGCGAAGCCCGTCACGAGAATGACGGCGGCCGGAACCAGATACATGAGGACGATATAGCCTGCATCCTTGTCGGCGCGGTCAGAGGCGAAATAGCCTGCCCAATAGACGAGAAGAGCGGTGCTGATCGCCGAGAAGGACGCCGACACGCGGGCTTCGCGATGCGAGCGGGAATCGCCTGCGAACGCCAGCGCAATCATCGCAAACACAACCGGATAGAGCCATTGCGTCAGCCGCCGGTGCAATTCGGCCTTGTAGCGCAGCGGCCGCGTCTGAAGAATCGGGTCGTTCGGGTCCGGGTTCAGCAGATAGGAAAGCGGACGGTCCTTGGCATAGATGACGAAATCATCCCCGGCCGAGGCAAACTGGCTGAGGTCGAACGCATAGGAATTGAACTTGATAATCGAAACCGTGCCATCCGACACGTCACGGCGCTGCACCTCGCCGTTTTGCATCAGCAGCATGTCGCCGGTCGGCGTCGAAGCAATCGCGCCATCGGCGGCATAATAGATGAGATCGAGCGCCGGATCGCGGGAATCGGCGATGAAAAGCCCGCCAATGCTGCCATCGGCGCGTCGTTCCGCCACCTGGATATAGAGATTGTCGGCAAGTTTGCGGAAATTGCCTTCCTGAACGATGACATTCATGAGGTCGGCGCTGGCATTGGCGATCATGGCGCGCATGTTCATGCGCGCATAGGGATCGACATAGTTGGCGACCAGAAACGACACGACGGAAATGACGGCGGCAAGAATCAGGATCGGGCGCATGACCGCGCTGCGCGGTGCGCCGGACGCATTGATGACGACCAGCTCGGAATCCTGGTTCATGGTAGACAGCGTTTGCGTGATCGCAATGATCAGCGCAAACGGCATCACGAGCGGAATAGCCGATGGAATCAACAGCGAACTGAACTGAACGATCGTCTGGAATGTCTGGCCGCTTGTGGTCAGGAAGTCGATGCGCTGGAGCACCTGCACGGTCCAGGTGATCCCGACCGCAGCGCCAAGCACTGCGAGGAACATGATCGCCACCCGGCGCAGGATGTACAACTCGATCAATCGCATAGGTGGAGTCTACATCCCGGTTCCGTTGAAGGAGCGCGCATCCGAAAAAGGCTGCGGCACTCGTGACAATGACTAAACTTAATGACGCTTGGCTAAGATTGACCCAATAAACGCGGTTAACAGACTACTAAAACCATCACGAAGATGCCAGCTCTCGTGTTCCTGTTGACGGTCCCGTTAATGAGCGATGAGTCGGCTCAAGGCAACCAGTTTTTGCATGGAGCGGGTAAGACAGGCTCGCAATTGTGTCTTGCACGGTTTTCCTCGGCCTAAAACTGGAACAATCTTGGTTCCACTCTTGCTGTTTCGCCATATTCGTCTCACATGAGTGGGGAAAAGTCGCGACACAATCGTGTCATTCTTAAATCGACATCAGGTTTGGAGTTGTCATGTCTAAACGTCCTTCGATCTCTTTCAGCGAATTTGCAGTGCCGGAAAGAGGCGTGTCCATCGTCCTCGTCGCCAAGGGCGGCGGCTTTGCGGACGAGGCGGCCGCGGCTGCTGGCGGTGCGGAAAAGATCAAGCGTATTGCTGAAATTTCCGGGTTCACCGGTGCTTTGGGCAAGACGGCGGAAGCGATCGAGACGACTTCCAGCGGTGTCGACAAGATCGTTCTGGTCGGCGTCGGCGAGCCGGGCAAGCTTGGCAATGACGACTGGCTGAAGATCGGCGGCGCGGCATTTTCACGAATCGGCAAGGCGGAGCGCGCAACCGTGACGCTGGCACTGCCTGAAACCACCATCGCCGGTGATGAAGCTGCCGATCTGGCGCTGGGCATGATGCTGCGCTCCTACAAGTTCGAACGCTACAAGACGCGCAAGAACGATGAGGAAAACGGCGATCCGAAACACGCCGCGAAGATCAACATCTGCGTTGCGGATGCCCACACTGCGAAGCGGGCCCTCGAAGTCGCCGAAGCGGTGGCGGACGGCGTTATCCAGGCGCGCAATCTCGTCAACGAGCCTGCCAATATTCTGGGGCCTGTGGAGTTCGCGCAGGAAGCCGAAAAGCTCGAAAAGCTTGGCGTCAAGGTCGAAGTCCTCGGCGAAAAGGAAATGAAGAAGCTCGGCATGGGCGCGCTTCTCGGCGTGGCGCAGGGCTCTGTCCGCCCGCCGCGTCTTGTCGTCATGGAATGGCAGGGCGCGAAGAGCAAGGAAAAGCCGGTCGCGTTCGTCGGCAAGGGCGTGGTGTTCGATACGGGCGGCATTTCCATCAAGCCTGCCGCTGGCATGGAGGACATGAAGGGCGACATGGGAGGCGCGGCAGCCGTCACCGGATTGATGCGCGCCCTGGCTGGCCGCAAGGCGAAGGTCAATGCAATCGGCGTTATCGGTCTTGTGGAAAACATGCCTGACGGCAACGCCCAGCGTCCGGGCGACATCGTTACCTCGATGTCCGGACAGACGATTGAAGTCATCAATACTGATGCGGAGGGCCGTCTCGTCCTCGCCGACGCACTGCACTATACGAACGACCGTTTCAAGCCGCGCTTCATCATCAATCTGGCCACCCTCACGGGTGCGGTCATGGTCGCGCTCGGCCAGTATCATGCCGGTCTCTTCTCCAACGACGACGAGCTTGCGGACCAGCTTTACGATGCGGGTCAGTCGACGGGTGAAAAGCTGTGGCGCCTGCCGCTCGGCACCGAATACGACAAGATGATCGATTCGAAGTTCGCCGATATGAAGAACAGCGCTGGACGTTACGGCGGATCGATCACGGCGGCACAGTTCCTCAAGCGCTTTGTCGGTGAGACCCCTTGGGCGCATCTCGACGTTGCCGGAACGGCCATGGGTTCGCCTGCAAACGAATACAGCCAGACATGGGCTTCCGGCTATGGCGTCCGCCTGCTGGACCGCCTTGTCCGGGATCATTTCGAAAGCTAAAATCTTTTCTGAACAAAGGGATGGGTGGAGAAGCGGAATCAGTTTCTCCACCCGTTCGCGAAACGGATAGTGCATGGCGGAAATCCTCTTCTATCACCTGACGGAATCGACACTTGATGAAGCCTTGCCCGGCCTGGTCGAGCGGTCGCTCGCACGCGGCTGGCGCGTCACGATCCAGACCGTCAGCGAGGAAAGACGCGATGCGCTTGACGGCTTGCTCTGGACCTTTTCCGACACGTCCTTCGTGGCGCATGGCACCGACAAGGAGCCTCATCCCGAACACCAGCCGGTATTGCTGACCACCAGTGAAGCCAATCCGAATGGCGCGACTGTGCGCTTTCTCGTCGAAGGCGCCGGGCTGGAACAGGCGGACGCCTATGAACGCCTTGTGGTCATGTTCGACGGGCACGATCAGGAGCAACTCGATATTGCCCGGGGGCAATGGAAAAGTTTCAAGGCGGAGAACCACGATTTGACTTACTGGCAGCAGACGCCGGACCGCCGCTGGGAGCGCAAGGCATAATGAGGACGCTATTCATCTTGATGGCCGTCGCCGGCTTTGGTCTTGCCATTGGCTATCCGTGGTATGTGCGCCATTTCACCGGCAGCGAAATTGGCCGCTGGACCATGCTGGAAAACCGGCAGAGCGGTTTTAAGATTCAGGAAGTCAGGCTGTCGGCGGCTGATGGGCCGGTGCGCGTGTTCATCGATGCCACGCCTCTGCCGGGTTATGTGCCTGCGGAACGGCGCTCGGCGGTGACGCTTGCCGTCAGCCGTGACGGACAGCCGGTTCTCTCGCAGGGGCTCGACTTTGCCTCGACCACCGGTTCCATCAACACGGACCGCCCGCAGGATGGCAGTGTTCTGCGCCAGAGTGCCGGGGACATCGATCCCGTCATTCCGGGGCTTTATGCATTTCGTCTGGTGCAGGGAAATACAGACGGGCTTCAGATTTCAAAGGCCGATCTGGTGTTGCGGCGAGGGGCGGAAACGCCCAACGAGGTCAATACGACCATCGGCCTGATCCTCGGTGCCTTCGGGCTTTATGCATTGATGCGCACGCGCCTGCGTCCTCAAGGCTGAGGAAGCGCAGATGGGCGCTGCGATTTTCGACCGCATTCTGCTGTTGCTGCTGTCCGCACTTGCCGCCTTTGTCGCGCTCGTTCCGATGGCGGAATTGGGCTGGTTCGGTTCGTCCTTTGAGGGATCGAGCGGCTATCTGGCCATGTTCGTGGCTTTTCCGATTCTGACCGCCATTCTCGCAGTTCTTGCGGTGCGGTACGCACCGCGCCCGTTGCCGAAGGCACTGCGGATCGCTGGCGCGTCGATCATCGGTTTGGTCTATATAGTTTTCTTCGTGCTGTGATTGCCACTGCAGCGCAATGACTTGCCAGCGGTGGCGGATCAGTCCGCCATCGCTTCTTCATATTCGGTGGAGAGTTCCAGCCATTTGTCCTCTGCATCCGCAAGGGCGGAGCGTGCATCGCTCATCTTCTTGTTGATCCGGATCGCCTTTTGAGGCTCTTTCTCGTAAAGAGCCGGGTCTTCGAGCTGTGACGAGAAGACTTGAATCTGTTTCTGCAGCTTCTGGATCAAGGCTTCGGTTTCCTTGATCTTTTTTTGCAGCGGCGCCATGGCTTCGCGTTTCTGGGCGGCGAGTTTTCGCTGCTCGGCCTTGTTGACCCTGGCGTTGTCGTCGCGGTCGGAAACCGGTTCTCCCTTCGCGTCGGCCAGAACGATCTGCCGGTACTCGTCGAGATCGCCTTCAAACGTCTTCACGCCGCCCTCGCGGACCAGCCACAGCCGTTCCATTGTGGCTTCGATCAGATGGCGGTCGTGGGCGATCAGGATCACCGCGCCGTTGAAAGCGTTGAGCGCATGCACAAGCTCTTCGCGGCTGTCGATGTCGAGATGGTTGGTCGGTTCGTCGAGGATGAGCAGGTTCGGGCCGTGAAAGGTCGCAAGTCCCATCAGGAGGCGCGCTTTTTCACCACCGGAAAGATCCTTGGCTGGTGTCAGCATCTTTTCGGTCGAAAGGCCCATCTGCGCAACGCGCGCGCGGACCTTGGCCTCGGGTTCCGTCGGCATCAGCTTGCGCACATGCTCGATGGCGTTGTCCTCCGGAACCAGATCATCAAGCTGGTGCTGGGCGAAGAAGGCAACCTTCAGATTGGGCGAAACCGTGAGCGTGCCCTTTTCGGGCATCAGGCGACCGGCAATCAGCTTGGCCAGCGTCGACTTGCCGTTGCCGTTGGAACCGAGGAGCGCGATGCGGTCGTCATTGTCGATGCGCAGCGTCACATTGCGCAACACCGGCTTGCCCGGCACGTAGCCCACATCGGCATTGTCCAGCGCGATGATCGGGGAGGCGGCCTTCTTTTCCGCATCCGGGAAGCGGAACGGCTGCACATTGCTTTCGACATAAAGCTCGATTGGCTTGAGCTTTTCCAGCGCCTTCATGCGCGATTGCGCCTGACGGGCCTTGCTGGCCTTGGCGCGGAAACGCTCAACAAAGGATTCCATGTGCTTGCGGTGGGCTTCCTGCTTGGCATGGGCCTTCTGCTGCAATTCCAGCATCTCATGCCGCTGCCGCTCGAACTGGTCGTAATTGCCGCGCCAGAAGCTGATCTTCTTCTGGTCAAGATGCATGATCGACGACGTGGCCGAGTTCAGGAGATCGCGGTCATGGCTGATGATAATGACTGTGTACGGATAGCGCTTCACATAATCGACCAGCCAAAGCACGCCTTCAAGGTCGAGATAGTTGGTCGGTTCGTCGAGCAGCAACAGGTCCGGCTCGGCGAAGAGAACCGCAGCCAGTGCGACGCGCATGCGCCAGCCGCCGGAAAAGGCCGATGCCGGCTGGCGTTGCGCTTCCGCGCTGAAACCGAGGCCGGACAGAATGGCGCCGGCGCGCGCTTCCGCGGAATGGGCATTGATATCGGCAAGGCGCGTATGAATTTCGGCGATGCGATGCGGATCGGTCGCGGTGGCCGCTTCCTCCAGAAGCGCCGCGCGCTCCTTGTCCGCCTTCATGACGATTTCGATCAGCGCTTCGTCGGTGCCGGGCGCTTCCTGCGCGACCTGGCCGATACGAGTGTTCTTCGGCAGGGAGATGCTGCCGGTTTCGGGTGCGAGATCGCCCGTGATGACGCGAAACAGCGTGGATTTGCCGGTGCCGTTACGGCCGACGAAACCCGTCTTCGATCCCGCCGGCAGCGTTACGCTGGCGTGGTCGATAAGGAGGCGTCCGGCAATTCTTACGGAGATGTCGTCAAGGATAAGCATGATGAAAGCGCTTTTGCACGGCTTGAAGCGTTTCCGCAAGTATCAACATCAGTCAGGCGAAACGCCGCCCGCCTTCCGTCCGCAGGAAATGCATGAGATCGAGCGACGGCGCTTCCGTTCCCAGTCTGGTAAACGCGGTATGGATCTGTCCGCGATGGTGTGTCTGGTGGTTGAACATATGGGCAAGTGACGGCATGAGCCGCTGGCTTATCGTGCGCATTTCATTGAGTTTAGTATAGCTGAAGCGACCGCCGAGCTTCTGTGTGTCGAGGCCGTCCGCATAGCGGCATATGCGCGCGTCTTCCGCCTGCCGCAGATCGCGCAGCATGATGAAATTGTCGGAAACGATCGCATCAAGCGTCTTCGGATGATCGCCTTCCGTGGTGAAGCGTTTCATCCAGATGCGGTCGGCGACGAGCAGATGATTGAGTGTGCGATGGATGGAGCCGAAGAAGAGACCGAGATCGAGCCTGTATTCCTCGTCGCTCAACTGGGCAGCGGCGGCATAGACCAGTTCATTTGCCCATCGGTTGTAATAGGCGAACATTTGAAAATGCTGTTCCACGAGAACCCCCTGACCACCCGTCGGCGCCGCTTCTGCGAGGCTGAATCGGCGCGGCATCATCTATGCAATCAATTTTCTGTCGTCTCAAGGTGCTAATCGGTTCGCCTCTTGGCAATCGGGCCTATCGACGGTATAGAGCCTCACTTTTCTGAAAATTCCAGCACAAGGTGTCATAATGGCAATCGAACGTACCTTCTCCATGATCAAGCCCGATGCGACCCGCCGCAACCTGACCGGCGCAATCACCGCCAAGCTCGAAGCAGCTGGCCTGCGCGTCGTCGCTTCGAAGCGCGTCTGGATGAGCCTGCGTGAAGCTGAAGGCTTCTATGCTGTTCACAAGGATCGCCCTTTCTTCGGCGAACTGACCGAATTCATGTCTTCCGGCCCGACGGTCGTTCAGGTTCTGGAAGGCGAAAACGCCATCGCCAAGAACCGCGAAGTCATGGGTGCGACCAACCCGGCAAACGCTGACGAAGGCACCATCCGCAAGGAATTCGCCCTGTCGATCGGCGAAAACTCCGTACACGGTTCGGACGCTCCGGAAACCGCTGCGGAAGAAATCGCATACTGGTTCTCGGGCACCGAAATCGTCGGCTGATCCCAACGAGAATATAAAGAAAAAGCCCGCCTTCCCGGCGGGCTTTTTTGTTGTCTGGGCGATGCGTGGAAACAGGTTTCAAAGGCTCTGCGCGAGCCTTGCCACTTCCTTCCCTTCGTCGTCGAAGAGAACGAGCTTGCCCATATCGATCTTGTAGGACCGGGTCTTGCCGAGCACGTCGAGGAACTTGCGTTCCTGGTTCATGAGGGCAGGCGGGCACTGGACATAGGTCGATCCGATCTCGGCGAAGGAAATATTTTCCCCGGTCACGGTCGCCTTGCTGAAATAGCGGTTGCAGCCGCCCGACCCGCTGACCGCGCCATCGGTCGAAACCGTCAGGGTTGTCTGGGCATTGTCGATCACGCCGCCGCCTTGAATGTCCTCCGCGAGCCAGTCCTTGCCCTCGATGCCGATGGCAGCGCCTTCGTCACCGCTCTTGCGCACCATCACAACCTTTATTTCCGCAGGTTCGCCGGGGTTTTCCGGATCGATCGCATAGCGTTCGTCATTGACGAACCACAGCGTGTCGCCCGCCGAAATGCGCGCCTGCAAGGCATAGCTATGGCCGGGCTGGATCTGGTCCATATCGAAATTGATGGCAAACGGGATCGGCGATCCCTGAACGGATTCGATCCGCGTTTCGCCGATGACCTTCGAGGGGGCGTCGGCCAGCGAGACGTCGGAAAGCTGGACCGTCAGGCTTGCTTCCGGCGGCAGCGCGATCCGCTCGCGATACACGACCTTGCCGCTGACGGTCTTTTCCGCCGCCAGGCTGCTTGTCGGCATCGAGGTGGTCAGGAACAAGGCAGCGCCGCCAAGCGCGCCAATGCCGACCACAAGTGCCGCCGCAATTGAAAGGGTTTTCGCCAATCCATTTCGCATCGTTAAAGCCCGAAACTTCCGTTCCCGCATGCGTTGTTTGTTGCAAGACAGATGGCGCTGATGCGGATTCCAGTCTGTCTGTCATCATCGCCTGTCGGCATCTGATTCATGATATCGACAATAGCGAAATCTTCGTGTGAAAATTGTGGCGGCGCAAGAACACGCCAGCTAAATTACCCACTATTCTAGGGGGTTAAATAGTTAATTCGCGATTAAAATGAAAAATTGAGATCAATAGCGAACCCCCTGATCGGAAGATCATGACTGTTTCCAGCGTTCGCGTATCTTCTCGTCTTCCTCTTTGGACGATACCCATCCGCCGACAGAACCGTCGGCGAGATGCTCCCTTTTCCAGAACGGAGCATCGGTTTTCATGTAATCCATCAGGAACGACGCGGCCTCGAAAGCCGCGTGGCGATGCGACGAGGCCGCAGCCACCAGAACGATGTTCTCGCCGGGCCTGATAAGCCCGTAACGGTGAATGATCGTAAGCGCGGTTATCGGCCAGCGCGCGATGGCCTGTCGGGCGATGCGGGTGATTTCCGCTTCGGCCATGCCGGGATAGTACTCCAGTTCCAGCGCGGAAAGCGTGCCGCTTTCATCGCGGCAAAGACCGGTAAAGGTGACAATGGCGCCTATATCCGTGCGCCCCTGTTCGAGCTTGCGCAGTTCCGCCGCCGTGTCGAAATCTTCGCTTCTTATGCCGACGAACAGTGGGCATGGAGCTTGCCCGCTCATCTCATCCTCCCGTCATGGGCGGAAAGAGCGCGACTTCGTCGCCGTCATTCACCAGTTCATCATGCTCGGCATGTTCCTGATTGATCGCGGCGCGAATGACATGCTCATGCTCGAAAGCGGCATCATATTCCGGCCCAAGCGATTTCAGATGGCCGATGAGATCACCGACGGTCGTTTTGGGTGAGGGGAGTTCGATAGTCTCCTCGCCCTTGCCAATTTTCTCGCGCACCCATGCGAAATAGACGAGTTTTACCGCCACTGGATCAATCCATCACGTGTTTCAGGCCCGCCTTGAAGTAATCCCAGCCCGTGTAAAGCGTCAAAAGGGCCGATACCCAAAGCAGGACAATGCCTGTTTCCGTTACATAGGGCATGATCTTGTCACCGGCAGGGCCTGCCAGCAGGAATGCAAGCGCGATCATCTGTGCGGTCGTCTTCCATTTGGCGAGGCGCGAAACGGGCACGCTGACCTTCAGCTCGGCAAGATATTCGCGCAGGCCCGAAACCAGGATTTCGCGGCAAAGGATGATGATGGCGGCCCAGAGCGTCCAGCCGGCAATCGTGCCGTCAGCGGCGAGCAGCAGCAGGATGGCCGATACGAGAAGCTTGTCGGCGATCGGGTCGAGCATGCGGCCGATGGTCGATGTCTGTTTCCATATGCGGGCGAGATAGCCGTCGAAAAAGTCGGTGATGCTGGCGACGGCGAACAATCCGAGAGCTGTCCAGCGGGCGAAATCGCTCGACTCCAGCCGTCCCTCGATAAAGAAACACAACACCACAAGAGGCACGGCGATGATCCGGCCATAAGTGAGGATATTGGGTAGGGAGAGGGTATGATTCTTCTGCATTCGTTCCGCCGCATGTTTGTCAGTCGCACATCAACAGGGATATGACATAAAATCAACTCCCGCTAACATGTTCGCCCGCGACTTAGAGCGCGTTTCGATCTGATTGGATCAGATCGGCGCTCTAATCCTTTGTTTTGACGCGCATCTTATCGGAAACCGTTCCACACTTTTCAGGATGCGCTCTAATGACGCTTGTAGATGATTCCCGGACAAGTTTGTGTCATCGATCCCGGAAATGGTCGTGGATCGTCCGCGCCATGGCTTCCGAAATGCCGTCGATCTGCATGAGGTCCTCGACCGCAGCACGCGAAACCGCCTTTGCGGTCCCGAAATGATGCAGGAGCGCACGCTTGCGCGACGGGCCGATTCCCGCGATTTCATCGAGCGGATTCTTGACCATTTCCTTCTTGCGCCGGGCGCGGTGCGTGCCGATGGCGAACCGGTGGGCCTCGTCGCGCAGACGCTGGATGAAATAGAGCACCGGATCGCGCGGCGGCAGCGTGAACGCCTGCTTGCCTTCCACGAAGAAGCGTTCACGTCCCGCTTCGCGGTCGACGCCCTTCGCGATGCCGATGGCATTGACAAGATGGCTGATGCCAAGCTCGCCAAGAATTTGCCGCACGGCGCCCACCTGGCCTTGCCCGCCGTCGATCAGGATGACATCGGGCCAGGCTGGAAACGTATCCGTTACTTCGGTGTCGGCGGGTTCTTCCGGCGTGCCGTGTTCCTTGACCAGCCGCGAGAAGCGACGCTCGATCACTTCTCGCATCATGCCGAAATCGTCGCCCGGCGTAATGTCGGTCGAGCGGATGTTGAACTTGCGGTACTGATTTTTGACGAAACCTTCCGGCCCGGCGACGATCATGCCGCCGACAGCGTTCGTGCCCATGATGTGGGAGTTATCATAGACCTCGATCCGGCGCGGCGGTTGCGACAGGCCGAAGGTCTCGGCCATACCCTGCAAAAGACGGGCCTGCGACGATGTTTCGGCAAGCCGCCGCCCAAGCGCCTCGCGCGCATTGGTGAGCGCGTGATCGACAAGGTCCTTCTTCTCGCCGCGTTGCGGCACGTTGACCTGTACCTTATGGCCCGCGCGCGTCGAGAGTGCTTCGGCAATAAGCGATTGCTCCTCAACCGTCTCGGACAAGAGAACCAGCCGCGGACTTGGCTTGTCGTCATAGAACTGGGACAGGAATGCCCCCAGAACCTCCGCCGGGCCGAGCGAACTGTCCGCCTTGGGGAAATAAGCGCGATTGCCCCAGTTCTGGCCGGTACGGAAGAAGAAGACCTGAATGCAGGTCATGCCGCCTTCCTGATGGATGGCGAAGACGTCAGCCTCTTCAACCGTCTGCGGATTGATGCCCTGATGGGATTGCACATGAGAAAGCGCCGCCAGACGATCCCGGTAAACGGCTGCATGCTCAAAATCGAGGTCCGCCGACGCGGCCTGCATTGCCGTTGCGAGGTGGTCCTTTACCGACTGGCTCTTGCCGGACAGAAACGCCTTGGCCTCATTGACGAGTTCGGCATAGTCCTCATCGCTGATCTCGCGCGTGCAGGGGCCGGAACAACGCTTGATCTGAAAGAGAAGGCAGGGACGGGTGCGCGTTTCAAAAACCGAATCCGTGCAGGTCCGCAGCAGGAAGGCACGCTGAAGCGCGTTGATCGTGCGACCGACAGCACCGGCAGAGGCGAAGGGACCGAAATAGTCTCCCTTGCGGGACCGCGCACCGCGATGCTTGAAAATGCCGGGTGCCCGATGGTCGCCGGTCAGCAGAATATAGGGAAATGACTTGTCGTCGCGCATCAGCACGTTGAAGCGCGGACGCAACCTCTTGATGAGATTGGCTTCCAGCAACAAGGCTTCGGTTTCCGTCCGGGTGACGACGAATTCCATCGTCACCGTTTCGCGGATCATCCGCGTGATGCGATTCGAATGGCCGATCCCGCGCGCATAGTTGGACACCCGCTTCTTGAGATTGCGCGCCTTGCCGACATAGAGCACGTCACCATCGCCGTTGAACATGCGATAGACGCCCGGATTGTTCGGCAGGCGCTTCACGAAAGCATTGATGATGTCCTGACCGCTCAGGCCTTCAATATCCGGCAGGCCATCCGAGGAATCCCATTGAATGGAATCGGCAGCGGACGGAGAGGCCGGAACATCGGCTATATCGTCGGTCTCGTCATCCTCTTCGGTCTCCGCGTCGCCAATGATGATACCGGCCACATCCTGCTCGTCATCGGACGGCAGGTTTGCAACGGCATCCTCATTGTTCTTGCGGTTTCCAGTCATTCCGTAATTCCTGCAATATCCGGGGTTTCCCATGCCAGGTGCTGTCCGCCGTCAAGGGCGATCATCTGGCCGGTGACGGAGCGGCTTTCCCAGAAATAGCGAACAGTACGCCCAAATTCCGACAATTCCGGCGCGCGCTGCAAAAGAAGTTGTTCGACCTGCTGTTCAAAATCGCCCGGCTTCTGCCGTTCGCTCGGCAATGTGGGGCCCGGCGCGATTGCATTGACCCGGATACGCGGCGCGAGCGCCTGCGCCATGGTTCGGGTGGCATTCCACAGCGCCGTCTTCGAAAGCGTATAGGAAAAGAAGTTCGGATTGAGCTTCCATACGCGCTGGTCGATTACATTGACGACAAGCGCGTCCTCGCCGTCGGGCAGGGCATTCGCCATTTCCTCGGCCAGCAGGACCGGCGCCTTAAGGTGGATCGCAAAGTGCTTGTCCCACAGTGCCATGTCCAGTTGCCCGATACGGTCGTCTTCAAACAGCGATGCATTGTTGACCAGAAGCCGGATCGGCCCGAGCTGCTTCGCTGCATCCCGGACAAGGTTGCGGACATCGGTTTCCGAGGCAAGGTCGGCGCGCACGACACAGGCTTTTCCGCCTTGTTCGTTTATGGCTGCGGCAAGGGCCGCGCCGTCATCGACGGAGTGATTGCAGTGTATGGCGACCGGGAAGCCATGGGCGGCAAGGTCTTCGACGATTGCCTTTCCAATGCGCCGTGCGCCGCCGGTTACCAGAACCGGACATTTGGCAAGCAGGCGAGGCTCGTGATCATTCAACACGGTAAACACTTTCTTATCGAGATTCTTCAATCGATTTCATGCCACTTCGGTCGGAAAATTGCAGCTAAAAATAGCATCCGCAACATTCATAGCTGACAAAATTGTAGGGATTTCAGCGACTTCGTTTCGTCTGGCCGGGCGGCGTGCGGCGCCACCGACACCATCCTCCCACTATATAGGTGCCAGCAACGGGCGTTGCGATAATGCAACATCGCAATTTTGCCACGTTCTCGTCAGGTTCTCTCCACAGAAGCGGGCATTTCGTGCCGCAATTACCGTCGATATGTCGGTCCTGTCAGCGCGGCATGGACGATTACTCCCAATGTCGCCCGCCCGATAAGGGACCGCGCAAAAGGTAATTTGTGTAAGGAGAATGCTATGCGCACTCTTAAGTCTCTCGTAATCGCCTCGGCTGCGCTGCTGCCGTTCTCTGCGACTGCTTTCGCTGCTGACGCCATCCAGGAACAGCCTCCTGTTCCGGCTCCGGTCGAAATGGCTCCGCAGTACAGCTGGGCTGGCGGCTACACCGGTCTGTACCTCGGCTACGGCTGGAACAAGGTCAAGACCAACACCGACGGCAGCATCAAGCCGGACGACATGAAGGCTGGCGCTTACGCTGGCTGGAACTTCCAGCAGGACCAGTTCGTATACGGTGTTGAAGGCGACGCCGGCTACTCCTGGGCCAAGAAGTCCAAGAACGGCCTGGAAGTCAAGGAAGGCTTCGAAGGCTCGCTGCGTGGCCGTCTCGGCTACGACCTGAACCCGGTCATGCCATACATCACCGCCGGTGTTGCTGGTAAGCAGGTCAAGCTCGACAATGGCTTTGACGACGAAAGCAAGTTCCGCGTTGGTTGGACTGCTGGTGCAGGTCTGGAAGCCAAGCTCACGGACAACATCCTGGGCCGCGTTGAATACCGTTACACCCAGTTTGGCAACAAGACCTATGATCTTGGCACCGAGTCGGTCCGTAACAAGCTCGACACCCACGACATCCGCGTCGGCGTTGGCTACAAGTTCTAATTATCTGATAATTGAACACGGAAAACCGGGCAGGCAACTGCCCGGTTTTTTGTTGCGCCGTTTTTGGGCTCAGTTGGTCGCGGCATCTGTCAGCCAGCCGCGAAAAGCCGACATCGCTTCGGTTCCCGCCCGCGATTGCAGCCGCGTCAGCCAGTAACTGCCCATCGTCACCGTCGTTTCGAATGGCTGGACGATGGTTTCCGACAGCAATTGCCGGGAAAACATCAGCGGCGGCGCAAGCGCAATACCCGCTCCCTGCATGGCGGCTTCCATCATCGCAAGCGACGAATCGAACATGATGCTTCGGGGCAGGGGCATGTCGCCCGTGACGCCTGCCGCCAGAAACCACTGCGTCCATTCATCGGCACGGTAGGAGCGCAGCAACGTGTGGCGCGCAAGATCGGCCGGTGTTCGCAATTCGCGCGCAAGTTCGGGAATGCAAAGCGGCGACAAGGGTGCTTCCAGCAATCGCGTTGCATCGATGCCGTGCCAGGCGCCGCTGCCGAACCGGATGGCGTAATCCAGCCCCTCCGCCGCAATATCCACCCGGTTGTTGTTGGTCGAAAGCCGCAGGTCGATGAACGGATAGCTTTTCTGGAAATCTGGCAGGCGTGGCAGCAGCCAGCCCACCGCAAGCGTCCCCACCGCGCCAACCCGCAATATTTCCCGGTAATGCCCCGCCTCGAAACGTTCGAGCGTTCCGGCAATCCTGTCGAATGCGTCCTTCAATGTGGGGAGCAGCGTTTCCCCTTCGCTGGTCAGCATCAACCCGCGCGGCAGGCGCTCGAACAGCGTCACATTCAGCCGGGTCTCAAGGCTTTTGACCTGATGGCTCACAGCGGCCTGCGTGACGCAAAGCTCGATCGCGGCCTTGGTGAAGCTGAGGTGGCGCGCCGACGCTTCGAAGGCGCGTAGCGAATTGAGCGGGAGATGCGGACGAACCATGGAGACCCAAATTTTTCTAACGTCAAATGCTAGATAACGTCGTTTGTCGCCGCAGCGCAAGCATCGTATATCAGCAGGGCCTGAAAGGCTTATATCCCGTGGGAAACGGGTTTCAGTATAATGGATCGCGCAGCGACGGCTATGTCTCGGTTGAGAGGCAGCCGAATGCATAATCATGAGGTTTATTCATCTGTCATGAGAAAATATACGACGCTTTTGATTGGTTTCCTTGCTGGTTCAGCCATCATCCCCGCCGGCGGCGCGCTGGCGGCAGGCACTATAAATGATGAGGAACTTCGCCGCATTGTCGATGAAACCGTGCGCCCGCTCATGGCCGGGCAGAAAATCCCCGGCATGGGCGTTGCCATAAGCATCGATGGCAAAAGCCACTTCTTCGGTTACGGGGTGGCGTCGAAGGAAAGCGGGCAGAAAGTCGATGAGGATACGATTTTCGAAATTGGCTCGATCAGCAAGACCTTCACCGCGACGCTTGGCGGCTATGGATTGGCGACCGGCGCATTTTCCCCGTCCGATCCCGCGACCAGATGGGCTCCCGAACTTGCGGGCAGCAGTTTCGACAAGATCACCATGCTGGATCTTGGAACCTATACGCCGGGAGGATTGCCCTTGCAGTTCCCCGATGCTGTCACCGACGACAGTTCCATGCTGGCCTATTTCAGAAAGTGGAAACCGGATTACCCGGCGGGCACCCAGCGCCGTTATTCGAACCCCAGCATCGGGCTGTTCGGTTATCTCGCAGCGCGCAGCATGGGCCAGCCGTTCGATGTGTTGATGGAGCAGAAGCTTCTGCCCGCATTGGGTCTGAAGAACACTTTCGTCCATGTGCCGGAAAGCCGGATGAAGGACTATGCCTATGGGTACGCCAAGGCCGACAAGCCGACCCGGGTGGCAAGCGGCACGCGGGATGCGGAGGCTTATGGCATCAAGACCACGGCGCCCGATCTCCTTCGCTTCGTGGAGCTGAATATCGACAGCGCCTCGCTTGCGCCCGACTTCCAGAAAGCCGTCGCCGCCACGCATACGGGTTATTACCGTGTCGGGGCGAACAATCAGGGCCTCGGCTGGGAAATCTATACCTATCCGGTCACGCTCAAGACGCTTCTCGCTGGCAATTCGTCGGATATGGCGTTGAAATCGCACAAGATCGAGAAATTCGATCCCCCACACGCGCCCTCGGCGGATATGTTCATCAACAAGACCGGCTCGACCAAGGGTTTTGGCGCCTATGCGGCCTTTGTCCCCGCGAAGAAGACCGGCATTGTTTTGCTCGCCAACCGGAATTATCCAAACGATGAGCGCATAAAGGCCGCTTACCGCATTTTGCAGGCGATCGATAAAAGCGAGTGATCCGCAAAAGAAAACCCCGGAAAATCCGGGGTTTTCTTCTTTTAAAACCAATCAGCCGCGCGGCAGAAGTTCGGTCAGTTCCGGGTGCAGTTCCTGAAAACGCTTCATCCAGCGCTTGAGCTTGGAGCGGTTGCGCTCCCACTTGCCTTCAAAGCGCAACGACAGATAGCCAAGCGCTGCGGCAACGGCGATATGTCCCACATGCAGCTTGCCCGCAAGGCGGGGCGGCGCTTCGTTCAGAAGGTCGAGCGCCCGCTCGGCCTTGCGCCATTGCAGGTCGAGCCAGGGCTGGTGGACCTTCTCTTCGGGGCGCATCCGCCGTTCATAGACATGGGCCAGCAGCACGTCGCAAAGACCATCGGCGATGGCTTCATAGCGCTCGGCATCGGTACGTTTTTCCGCATTGCGCGGGAAAAGCTTGTTGCCCGAAACCCGGTTCAGGTACTGGGTGATCGCGCGGCTGTCGAAGACGGCCTTGCCGTCATCCGTCAAAAGCGTCGGAATCTTTCCGAGCGGATTGGCCTGAATCAGATCCGCCGGTTCCGCCGAAGTGTTGACGATGACGCTTTCAAACGAAATGCCGGCGTGATGGGCGGCCATGCGAACCTTCGCGCTATAGGGCGAGGCGGGTGAATAGAGAATCTGTGTCATCGTAATTTCCTGAACAGGCTATGTAGGGTCTATTGCGTGGCGGGCATCATCACGGACCGGCTTGGGCAGGCATTGGCGTCCACCTCATCGCAGGAACGGAATTGCAGGTCCTTTGTCATGCAGATGCGGACTTCCTGCAGATAATTCCGCTTGCAGCTGATCGAAATACCGTCCGGCTTCATGCCGGGATTGGCTGCGATGAAGGCTTTTTCGACAAGGATAGGGTCCACGCGTCGCCCGCCCGCCGTCCCGCTGGCCAGACTGCGCAGGCTGGGCGGAATGTTGACCTGATCGAAAGCGTTGCGCAGCGTGGCGAAGTAATCATTCTGTGAAAGGCCCGAGCAACTGCCGTGCTTGCGCCATTGATAGGCGACGAGGCCCGCAGCAGGCATGATGTCCGACAGGCTGGAAATAATCCGCCGCGGCACATAACTGCCGCCGCTTCGGTTATTGTCCACCTGACAGTTCGCCGGATAACCCCATTCGTTCTGCGGCCAGAGGCCATGCACCACGAAACCGAATGGCCGGCTGGTGCCGCATTGCTGCTTGTTGGCGCGCGGACCTTCCGATGCGCAATAGCTTGGCGACCAGGAAAGGGCGAGGACGTAGAAATCGAACTCGCCCGGAATATCATCAGCGCGTGCAGGCAGAGCTGCCAGAACATTCGCCGTTGCCGCTGCAAGCAACGTAATCGCAGCAGCGCCAAACTTCCGCAGCATGTGCCCTCCACTCAATCGTTGCTCAAGGCGTCAGTGTCTGAATCAAAAAAGCGGGAGACCGGCATGGCGATTCCAAGAGCAGATACCAGTGGTCTTTTGGTTCCGACATTTGCTCAGCGCTCATATCCGAGGGATGCAAATGTCGGGATCAGACCACTAGCGAAGAACGCGGCACCGGGCGTCGTATACATACCAGCGGTCGAAACCGTCGACGCAGAACTCGACGTTGCGGCCCATGGAGGCAAAGCCCTGGCCTTCCTCGACCATATACCAGACCGAGCGATACTGACCGTCGCTCAGAACGGCGGTCGCCTTGCAATAGGTGCGCTCAATCTGGGCAGGGTTGGTCTTCGGCTCATACCGCGTCAGCTGAACGTCGCTCATGGCCGAAATGCCGACCTGCGGCAGGTTCGGGACGTGGCGCACCTGATAGCCGAAATCGGAAACCACGGAGCGCAGCACGCTCTGCTGGCTGCACGCACCCGCATCTGCAACACCTGCGGGTGCCGGGGCAAGATAGTCTGCGGCGCTCGCTGGCAGGGAAGCCAGCGTCAGGGGAAGGACGGCTGCGGCGAAAGCGGCTGCGCGTGAAAACTGTCCGATGCGATCCAGGGTTCGTTGCATATCTCTATCCTGTCCGAAATTGCGAGCCAGCTCGCTGAATTCTGTGATGACCGAAGCCTCGTCGAGGCGCAGTTTCTGCTAGCAATTTCTCCGGGTCAAGTGCGATCCGTCTCGCTGCGCACCCACTTGAGGCTGAAATTGCTCCCCTTTTCCTCGGCCAGAAGCTTGGTAAGGCAGGGAAGCAGGGTTTGCATCTCACTTTCGAGTGTAAAAGGCGGATTGACTACAATCATGCCCGTGCCATCGAGGCGCGGTTCTGCAGAAGGCGCGCGAATCGCAAGCTCGATCTGCATGATCTTGGGAATGCCGGTTTCACGCAGGCGTTTGGTGAACCGTTCGGTTTCCCTGCGGTCCTTCACCGGATACCACAGCGCATAGATGCCGCCGCCGAAACGCTTGTGCGCCTTGGCCAGCCCGTCGACCAGACGGTCGAATTCGCCTTCCTTTTCAAAAGGCGGATCAACCAGCACCATGCCGCGCTTTTCCTTCGGCGGAAGGTGCGCGCCAAGCGCCAGCCATCCGTCGAGTTCGGTCACGCGCACCTGATAGTCGCCATCGAAGAGTTTTGCCAGCCTGGCCGAATCCTGCGGATGCAGTTCCAGCGCGGACAAACGGTCCTGCTTGCGCAGAAGATGCCGCACGACAAGCGGCGAACCCGGATAATGACGAAGCTTTTCGCCTTCGTTGACGGCGCGGACGGCGGCGAGATAGGGCTCCAGCAATTCCAGCGCTGGCTGCTCGATCTGCCCTTTCTTCACCGCATCCACGATGCGGTCGATGCCACCTGTCCATTCGCCGGTCTTCCCAGCCTCGATACCTTTCAGGTCATAGAGGCCGATGCCCGCATGGGTGTCGATGACGCGAAAGGCCTGATCCTTGCGCTTCAGATATTCGACAAGACGGGTCAGGATGACGTGCTTGACGACATCCGCGAAATTTCCGGCGTGATAGGCGTGACGATAATTCATGGCTGCGCTTGTTTCATGTCGGCCTGTTTTCGGCAAGAGGCAGGGAATGGCAAAACGCCCCGGTGTCTCAATCAAAAAGCGGCAGGCCGGTTTGAAAATCGCGACTTCTGGAGCGGGTACTGCGTCGTTGCTGCAATATCTCTCCTGTCACAAATGTGACATACAACCTTCAACATCTGCTCCTTATCCTCTGAGTCGAGTCCCGAAATGTCTGGTGGCGTCCTTCTGATCGTCCTCTTTGGCGCGTTCCTCCACGCGAGCTGGAACGCAATCGTAAAGGGGAGCGGAGACAAGTTCTTCAGCGCCGCCAGCGTTACCGGCGCTGCCGGGCTGATCGCTCTTTTCATCGTGCCTTTTCTGCCGCTGCCGAACCCGGCGAGCTGGATTTACATGCTTCTGTCGACGGTAACGCAGACCTTTTATATGTCGCTGGTGGCAGCGGCCTATAAATCCGGCGACATGAGCGAAGCCTATCCGATCATGCGCGGCACGCCGCCCTTGCTGGTGGCGCTGGTGAGCGCGCCTCTGGTGGGCGAGATCATGGGCTGGCAAAGCTGGCTTGGCATCATCCTTATCTGTTCCGGCGTGCTGGCGATGGCGCTTGATGCCCGGCGCAGAAATCGCGGTGCTTCAAGCCGCACGGCCTTGCTGGCTCTCACCAATGCCGGTTTCATTGCCAGCTATACGATCATCGACGGCCTTGGCGTCCGCGTTTCGGGAGAGCCGATTTCCTATACGCTGTGGCTGTTCCTGATGAACGCCATACCGCTTGCCGGCTGGGCATTCTATCGCGAGCCGGACCGCTTCATCCATTACCTGCGCAATCACTGGCGACCGGCCATGATCGGCGGGGTGGGCACATTGGGGTCGTATGGCCTGGCGCTCTGGGCGATGACCATGGCCCCGATTGCCGTCGTGGCGGCACTGCGGGAGACGGCGATCCTCTTCGGCGTGCTCATTTCCTTCGTGGTACTGAAAGAAAAAGTCGGCCTGCCGCGCTTTGTAGCTGCCGGGCTTATTGTCTTCGGCGCGATTTCATTGCGCCTGTCGTGAAAATTTATTTCGTCACAGTTACAATCTTCCGGCAGAAATTCGTTTCTGCGGCAAGTGGCTTGAGCTAATAAAGTAGTATGAACCAGCACGCTCCCATTTCGAATATCAAGATCGGTCATTCGGCCTGTCCGCATGATTGCCCGTCAACCTGCGCACTCGACGTGGAAATTCTCGACGAGCGCACCATCGGGCGCGTGCGCGGCGCAAAGGACAACAGCTACACCGCTGGCGTCATCTGCGCCAAGGTGGCGCGCTATGCGGAGCGTGTGCATCACCCCGACCGCCTGAAGCACCCGCTGGTTCGCGCCGGTGCAAAAGGTGAGGGGCAGTGGAAGCAGGCTTCGTGGGAAGCAGCCCTTGATCTCATCGCAGAGCGTTTTTTGAAAGCCGAACAGGATTATGGCAGCGAAAGCGTCTGGCCCTATTATTATGCAGGCACGATGGGGCTGGTGCAGCGCGACTCGATCAATCGTCTGCGCTTTGCCAAGCGTTATTCCAACCAGTTCGACAGTTTCTGCACCAATATGGCTTGGACCGGCTATTTCGCCGGAACCGGCAGCCTGACCGGTCCCGATCCGCGTGAAATGGCCAAGGCCGATGTCGTGGTCATCTGGGGCACCAATGCCGCCGCAACGCAGGTCAATGTCATGACCCATGCGGTCCGCGCGCGCAAGGAACGCGGTGCCAAGATCGTCGTCATCGACGTTTATGCCAATGCGACAGTCCGGCAGGCGGATATGGGCATCGTGCTGAAGCCGGGAACCGATGGCGCCTTTGCCTGCGCGGTCATGCATGTGCTGTTCCGCGACGGTCTGGCTGACTGGGATTATCTGGAGCGTTATACCGACGATCCGAAGGGGCTTGAAAAGCATCTTCAGACCCGCACGCCGGAATGGGCGGCTGCGATCACCGGCCTGTCCGTTGAAGAGATTGAGGCATTTGCTCATCTCGTCGGCAAGACCAAACGAACCTATTTCCGCCTCGGCTATGGTTTCACCCGCCAGCGCAATGGCGCGGTCAACATGCATGCTGCCGCTTCGATCGCCTGCGTGACGGGCGCTTTCCTTCATGAAGGCGGCGGGGCGTTTCATTCCAATTCCGGCATCTTCAAGATGGACAAGCGCGAGATCGAAGGTCGCGCCATGCAGGATGTGAGCCTCCGCTTTCTCGACCAGTCGAAGATCGGACGCATCCTGACCGGTGACCCGGAAGCGCTTTATGGCGGGCCGCCCGTCATGGCCATGCTGATCCAGAACACCAATCCGATGAATGTGACGCCGGAACAGCGGCTGGTCCGCAAGGGCTTCGCGCGCGAGGATTTGTTCGTTGCCGTGCATGAGCAGTTCATGACGGATACGGCGAAGATGGCCGATGTCGTCCTGCCTGCGACCACATTCCTCGAACACGACGATATCTATCGCGGCGGCGGGCAGCAGCATGTCGTGCTCGGGCCGAAGCTGATCGAGCCGCTTGCCGATGCGCGTCCGAACATCTTCGTCATCAACGAACTGGCGAAACGGCTTGGCGTAGGGCATCTGCCGGGCTTCGACCTGGACGAGCGCACGCTGATCGACAACATGAATGCCAATAGCGATCTGCCGCATTTCGACGAATTGAAGGAAAAGCGGTTTGTCGATCTGCAACCGCCCTTCGAGGAAGCGCATTATATCAACGGTTTCAAATGGCCGGACGGCAAGTTCCGCTTCCGCCCGGACTGGACGGGAAGCCCTTCGCCCAACAAGCCGCCGGAAGTCATGGGACTTCAGGGGCCTCATCATTCCATTCCGGAATTTCCGGACCATTGGGAAGTGATTGAAACGGCGGATTCCGAACATCCATTCCGCATGACGACCTCACCGGCCCATAATTTCCTGAACTCGACCTTTGCCGAGACGCCGACATCGCTTGCCAAGGAAATCCGGCCCGAACTACTGATCCATCCCGACGATGCGGCAGAGCTTGGCATAGAGGACGGCGAGCGCATCGAGATCGGCAATCATCGCGGCGAGCTGGTGCTTTATGCCGTGCTGCGCGCGGGGCAAAAACGCGGTGTCGTTGTTTCCGAGGGCATTTTCCCCAATTCCACCTTCGAGCGCGGCGAGGGGATCAACATCCTGATCGGCGCCGAACCGGCAGCTCCCTATGGCGGGCTTGCGGTGCACGATACCAAGATCTGGATACGCAAAATAAATGCATAAATATTAATCCAACAACGCCGGGGCGCATATATAAACTATATATGCGCCCCGGCGTTGTTGTTTATTCGCGCTGCCCGTTAGCCGGCGTAACGCAGTTTCAGCTTGGAAACACCCACGGCGGCATTCAGGCCGCGCTGGCCCTGAAGCGAAATCGGCTGAAGCGAAATCGTCTTCCACGAACCGCCCGTCAGGATATTGGTGCCGAAGCCGACGCCGATGGCTGCATTGGCGGAAGCACCGACATAACGGCCCTGAAGCGCGCCTTCCGGACGAACGCTCGGAGCCCATACGGCCCAGGCGACACGGCCACCATTGATGAAGCCGACATCGACGCCGAGCTTGGTGATGGTGCCGGTGTAATGCTCAATCGGGCCGCGACCGCGGGCAGGCCGGAATACGCAATCCACATCCTGCTGGCTGCCGATGATTACGCCGATAGCCGGGGAGATGTCGCAGGACAGCATACCGACTTCCGAGCGTGGCTGGGTACGACCCGAAGCGGGAGGAGCTACGAAGTCGGCTGCGAGAGCTGGAGCCGTAACCGCAAGGCCGGAAACCACGGCCATTGCCGAAAGGAAGGAAGTCGAGAAACGGAGAGACATGTCTTTGTCCTCTTCTGAAAACATATTGAAAGAATCGCTTTCCACGACTCTTAACGGGGTTTGCCGAAGCAAGTTCCGTTACGAGGGGGAATTAGAGCTTTTTGCGGGAAATTAAAGTTTTGTTAACAAAAAACTTCGTGTGTGATGATTTTGCCGCGGATCAGACGCTGACAATTACGCTATCTGCCTGAATCTCTGCCCGATCCCCTGCCTCTCCGGCGGCGAATTTGCGAAGGGCGGCGGCATAAAGCTGGTGCTCGGCCTTGAGGACGCGCGCTGCAAGTGTTTCAGCATCATCTCCGGCGCGCACCGGCACTGCGGCCTGCGCCAGGATTGGACCCTCATCCATCCCCTCGGTCACCAGATGAACGGTGCAGCCTGCGACTTTCATGCCCGCATCCAGCGCCCGCTGATGGGTGTGCAGTCCGGGGAAGAGCGGCAGCAGGGAAGGGTGAATGTTGAGAATGCGGCCTTCATAGGGAGCGATGAAGCGGCCCGACAGAAGGCGCATGTAACCGGCAAGGCAGATGATGTCCGGCTGCAACGCGGCAAGGGCTTCCAGAATGGCATCTTCATGCTCATCCTTCGAGGCGTAATCCTTGCGCTTGAAGACCTGCGTCGCAACGCCTGCGCCTTGCGCCCTGGCAAGACCGCCAGCTTCTGCCTTGTCGGAGAATACGGCCACTATTTCGGCTGGAAAATCCGCAGGTTGCGCGGCGCGGATCAGCGCTTCCATGTTGGAGCCGCCGCCCGAAATGAAGATGACGACCCGCTTGCGGCTCATAGCGCAAGCTGGCCCTTGTAGACGACGCCATCCTTTTCGCGCTTGACCATCTGGCCCAGCGTGACGACCTTTTCGCCTTCGGTGGCAAGCGCTGCCACGACTTCATCGACCTTTTCAGGCTTCACGACAGCGATCATGCCGACGCCGCAATTGAAGGTGCGCAGCATTTCGTTCGGCGCGACGCCGCCGGTTTTGGCAAGCCATGAGAAGACTGGCGGAACGGAAATGGAGGCAAGGTCGATTTCGGCGGCAAGACCTTCCGGCAGGACGCGCGGAATATTGTCGGGAAAACCACCGCCAGTGATGTGCGCCAGCGCCTTGATGCCGTCCGAAGCGCGGATCGCGGCGAGAAGCGGCTTCACATAGATACGCGTCGGGGTGAGCAGCGCTTCACCGAGCGTCGCGCCCGGCTGGAACGGCGCATCGGACTTCCAGCCGAGGCCGGAAAGCTCGACGATGCGGCGCACCAGCGAAAATCCGTTGGAATGAACGCCGGACGAAGCCAGACCGAGAATGACGTCACCTTCGGCAATGTCGCCGCGCGGCAGCAGGCGGTCGCGCTCAGCCGCGCCAACCGCGAAACCGGCAAGATCGTAATCGCCGTCGCGGTACATGCCCGGCATTTCAGCGGTTTCACCGCCGATCAGCGCAGAACCGGCCTGACGGCATCCTTCGGCAATGCCCGCAACGATGTCCACGCCCTGGTCCGGCGAAAGCTTGCCGGTCGCAAAATAATCGAGGAAGAAAAGTGGCTCGGCACCCTGAACAACGAGATCGTTGACGCACATGGCAACCAGATCGATGCCCACCGTGTCGTGCTTGTCGGCGTCGATGGCGATCTTCAGCTTGGTGCCGACGCCGTCATTGGCGGCAACGAGCACCGGGTCCTTGAAGCCTGCGGCCTTGAGGTCGAACAGGCCGCCAAAGCCGCCGATCTCTCCGTCCGCACCGGGGCGCCGCGTGGAACGCACGAGCGGCTTGATCTTCTCGACCATCAGGTTGCCGGCATCGATGTCGACGCCAGCCTGCGCATAGGTCAGGCCATTATGGGCGGCAGACTTGTCGGCGGGCTTATTGGCGGGCTTGTTTTCCATGGTCATGGCCTGCTCCTGAAATGGGCGCTTATCCACGCAGTTGTCTAATGCATTTTCGGCAAAAGCGTATAACGGTTTTGCTCAGGAAAAATGCGATAAACAGAGAATGTGCGCGCAATGCCATGAGACGGCGCTGCCTGCAAGGCCACAAGGCCCGAAAAGAGTGAAACAGCGCAGAATTCCGACTAAAATTGTAAAGCGCTGCCCATCATCCGACAGAAAGGTTGTGTTTCGTCAGGCCTTTCGCACAGACATTGCAATCCTCGGCAACCGTTCTAACTTGTCCGCGACTGCAATAAGACATCCGTAACGCCGTTCTGCTATCAGGACTGGTTCTATCCAACAGTTTTCCTTTAAAATGGACGCACATGGTCAAGAAACCGACACCCACGCGCACCACCGCCAGCCGAACGATCCGTCAATCGGAAGCGAAGGTTCGCGACGGCGACATTCACGTCAATGTGGAAGTCGGTGCGCTGACCGGCTCTTCGGTGCGCCGTCAGGCGATGTTCTGGGTGGGCGCAGTCGCGGTCTTCGTCCTGTTTCTCGTCGTGTTCAGTTCCGTCCTGCTGCCTTTCGTGGCCGGGATGGCGCTGGCCTACTTCCTCGATCCCGTTGCGGACCGGCTGGAGCGCCTCGGCCTTTCGCGGCTTGCCGCCACGGTCGTCATCCTGCTCATCTTCCTGATGGCGCTGGTCCTCGGCCTGATGATCGTCGTGCCGATCCTCGCAACGCAGCTTGCGGATTTCATTTCCAAAATCCCCGAATACATCACCCAGCTGCAATCGCTTCTGGCGAATGAGGATTCGCAGTGGCTGAAGAAATATATCGGCATTGACAGTTCCGTCATTCAGCAGAATCTGAGCTCGCTGCTCCAGCAAGGCGCCGGTTTCCTCTCGACCTTGCTTCAGTCCCTGTGGAATTCGGGGAAATCGCTGATCGATATTGCGGGCCTTTTCGTCGTCACACCGGTGGTCGCATTCTACATGCTTCTGGACTGGGACCGCATGGTCTCGAGCATCGATTCATGGGTACCGCGCCGCCAGCTTCACACCGTGCGCCGCATCGCACGCGAGATGAACGCCGCCGTTGCCGGTTTCATTCGCGGGCAGGGAACGCTCTGCCTCATTCTTGGAACCTATTACGCCATCGGCCTTACGCTGACGGGGCTCAATTTCGGCCTGCTGATCGGCTTTTTCGCCGGTCTCATCAGCTTTATTCCCTATATCGGCTCCTTTGTCGGGCTGGCGCTCGCCATCGGCGTGGCGCTGGTCCAGTTCTGGCCCGACTGGATCATGATCTGCGCCGTCGCGGGCGTGTTTTTCCTTGGCCAGTTCGTGGAAGGCAACATCCTCCAGCCGAAGCTCGTCGGCTCGTCCGTGGGCCTGCATCCGGTCTGGCTCATGTTTGCGCTTTTCGCCTTCGGCTCGCTGTTCGGCTTCACCGGAATGCTGGTGGCGGTGCCTGCCGCGGCGGCGGTCGGGGTGCTTGTGCGGTTCGCATTGAATAGCTATCTCCACTCACCGATGTATGATCCTGCCTACCATCAGCCGGACCCGGATGCGGGGCCGCTGATCGAGGCGGGCGAGAGTGCGGGCAGAGAGAAGTGAAATTGGGTCGTGACGGGCCGGGCGTTACAACAGGATGTGCAGGAGGCTGCGATGCGTGAGGCACCGCGCCAGATTCCGTTGAACCTTGAGCATCAGCCCGGTTACCACCGGGAGGACCTGATCGTCACGGGCTCCAACCGGGCCGCCGTCGACCTCATCGACCGCTGGCCGAACTGGCTGTCGCCCGTCACCATCCTTGCCGGACCGACCGGCTCGGGCAAGACGCATCTGGCGGAAATCTGGCGGGCCGGAACGGGCGCGCTTCTGGTCGACCCTTCCAGCATCACCGAAGAAGCCGTGAATGGCGCTGCCGAATATCCCGTGCTGATCGACGATATTGGCGCCACGCCTTTCGATGAAACGGGGCTTTTCCACCTCATCAACAGCGTCCGGCAGAATGCGGCGCAGGGAATTGGACCTTCCTTGCTCATGACCTCACGGCTGTGGCCCGCGAACTGGAACGTCAAGCTTCCCGATCTTGCGTCGCGCCTCAAGGCTGCGACCGTCGTGGAAATCGCCGAACCGGACGACTTGCTGCTTTCAGGCGTCATTCACAAGCTCTTTGCTGACCGGCAGGTGAGCGTGGAGCCCCATGTCGTCGCCTACCTGGTCAGCCGGATAGAGCGCTCGCTTCTGTCTGCAATCCGCATCGTCGACAAGCTCGACCGCGCGGCGTTGGAGCAGAAAAGCCGCATCACGCGCACGCTCGCCGCACAGGTTCTGGCCGACAGCGAACAGCCGGAACGCTGAGGATGAGGATAGCGGTCACAGGGGCAGGCGGTTTCATCGGAAGCGCACTGACGCAAATGTTGGCCGGTGAGGGGCACGAAGTGCTGCCTCTGTCCCGAAACGCGCTGTCCGGTCCGGACCTTTCAGGCGTGGAAACAGTCGTCCATTGTGCGGCACTCGCGCATCGGACGGGCGCGGAACGTCCCGATGCCGCAACATTCGATGCGGTCAATCATCGGCTGGCGGTGGAACTTGCCGCCAGGGCAAAGGCGGCCGGTGTAAAGCGCTTCGTTTTCGTATCCACGATCTATACGGTCGCGGGAAACCCGTCGCCCTTGACGCCGGACATGCCGCTGAAGCCGCGTGACGATTATGGGCGCGCCAAGGCCAGGGCCGAAACCGATCTGCGGGAACTAAGCGGGATAGAGATCGTCATCGCACGTCCGGTTCTGGTCTATGGCCCGAGAGCGCGGGCGAACCTGAAAGCGCTGATAAGGCTCTGCGACAGCGGATTGCCGCTGCCTTTCGGTCTGGCAAACAACCGGCGCAGCTTTGTGTCGCTGGAGAATGTCGCGCGCGCGCTGACATTTCTAAGCGTTGCGCCTGCGCAAAAGGTTGCCGGGCGCGTGTTTCACCTTGCTGAACCACAACCACGTTCCACGAAGGAACTGGTGACGAAGCTGCGGGCTGCCTTGGGAAAGCCTTCGCGGCTTGTGCCGGTTCCGCCGGTCGTCATGCGGCTCCTGCTTTCGGCAGCGGGCAAAAGCGGGCTTTACGACCAGCTTTATGGCGATCTGGTCGCGGACACTTCATCGCTGATTGAAGCAGGATTCGATTATCTGCCGGGTGACCGACAGCTTGAAGCAATGGCGCAGGCGGTCTGATCCAACATTCTGGATCAATTCTTCTGGCCGACAGCTTTTGGCGGCTCCATGCGGGAATGCGCTGGACGCGGAGCCTGTCTGGACGGCGCTACGGTCGCGGTTTGCTGCTTCTTGGCAATCGAGCCGGTTATCAGGCTGGCGCTGTCCGGCTTGTTGCGTCCGCCGATAAGCTGGTCCTCATGCACCCAGCCGATCATGTTCGTCTTCGGGACGATCACGCGATGCCAGCGTCCGGTCTTTCCATAAGAGCGCATCTCGCGGCCTTTTTCCACGACGCCGATGGATGGCGACTTGTCCCAGGCATTCTTGTGGATGGTGAGGCGCGCCTTGGCGTAGATCACCGAAGGCGAGCTTGCCGGTGTGTTGACGCCGCGCGGCGGCATTGAGCGCAACGCAGCCGCGGGCGGCTGGGGCGCAACGACCTGATTTGCGGGGCGCGGTGGGGTGGCGGTCTGGATTGCAGCCTGCTGCACCGGCTTTTGCGGAGCGGGCGCCGCAACGGGCGCGGACGGGCGTGGCACCGGGCCGACCGCAGCGCCATAATCCTTCGACGGTGACTTGCTTTCAGGGGCCTTGCTGGTGACGGTCGCCTTCGGTTCCGTTTTCGCGGCGGGCTGCGCAACCGGCCTGGACACAGGGCGCTGGAAGAGCGCTGTTATCGCAGCCTGTGGGCTCTTGTGCTGGGACGTCGCCCAGAGGCTGAAGGCACCGAGACCCAGAATGGCGGCCAGCGCGAGCAGGGGAGTGGACGAGCCCGAAGATTTGGCTGAACGCTTGGTGGAGCGCTTGGGCGAGCGGGTGGTGCGTTTGCGTGCAGCCATCGTCTGTCTCCTGTTCGAATCGCGATGGGGAGACGCTACCAATTGTTCCTTCGCATTTGGTTACCGGGGCTTGCCGCCGGTGCTGCCCGAGCGCTGCCCCAGCGCTGCCCGAGCGCTGAGACGGCAACAAAAAACGCCGCTTTCGCGGCGTTTCGAGGCAGGGTGGCAAGACTTACTGGTGGCCAGACGTCTTATGATCGCAGGAGGTCTGGCCGGAAGCCTTCTCCTGCTGCCGTTGGTTGGCTTCGCTTGCTTCAACCGCGTTGCGCAACTCCGCCCATTCGCGTTCATGACGACGATAAAGCTCATCGGAAACAGTCTGGATACCCATTTGGTCCTCCGTTTTATCTGGTGCCCCAAATAACATGGCGAGGGCGAAAACGTTGCATCACAAAGCGTAAGCGCTTGAAATCTTAATCGGTTTATATGTTTATAACTTGAATTCGATTTCAATTTTCCTGAATGGAAATGCCGCCTTCTCCGATTTTCATCTCGATCCCGGCGGGTTTGGTCTCTTCGCGATAGACATAGATCGCCAGACCTGCGGCCACGACGATCAGCGCGCCAATAATCAGATAAAGCCCGTTTCTGTTCACATTCAGTCTCCAGCTGGTTGGTAGTGAATTGAGAACGCCAGCGCGTGGGGTTTGGTTCCGGAAGGAACTTTCTCAAAACAAAACCCACGCAAGCGGGGGCTCGCGTGGGTCTGCCTTCCGGTCGATCACGTCAATGCGTGATGGCCGGCAGTGTTTCTGTCGGGACCATGGAGGTAAATGGCGGCAGGTAGGCCTGTGCCATCACCAGAAGGCCGACGAGGGCGGCAAGCGCCACGGAATGGAAGAACACATAGCGCAGGATCTTCGATTCATGCCCGTACCACTGCGTTGCGGTGGAGGCGACGACGATGGACTGCGCGTCGATCATCTTGCCCATCACGCCGCCGGACGAGTTTGCCGCAGCCATCAGGACGGGTGACAGGCCGAGCTGTTCCGCCGTGATCTTCTGCAAGCCGCCGAACAGCACATTCGATGCCGTGTCGGAGCCCGTCAGCGCCACGCCGAGCCAGCCGAGCATCGCACCGAAGAACGGATAGACCCAGCCGGTCTGCGCGAAGGCGAGCCCGAGCGTCGCGTCGGTTCCCGAAAAGCGCGTGACATAGCCGAGCGCGAGCATGGCCGAGATCGTGATCAGCGAGAAGCGGACCACATAGGCCGTCCTGCCATATTCCTTCAGCAGCCGGAGCGGGTTGAAGCCCAGCACCAGCCCGCCCACCACTGCCGAGAGAAGGATGCCGGTGCCGGTGGCCGAAAGCAGGTTGAGCGTATAGATCGCGGCCTCCGAATGCGCTTCGGCCACCACCGGCGGAACCTTGAACACCATGTTATGCAGATAGGGGATCGGCATTTTCCACACCCACAGCGAATCGAGCCATGTCCGGAACTGCGGCGTGCCCCAGAGGAACACGAACACCGAAAGGATAAGCCACGGGGTCCATGCCCGGAAAACGGTTCCGGTGGAATGTTTCGGCGGTGCGGGCATGGGGCCTGCATCCACTTCGCCTTCCTGTCCCGTCGACGTCCATATCCGCTTCGGCTGCCAGACCCGCAGGAACCCCGCCAGCGCTGCCATCGAACAGATCGCAGCCACCACATCCACCAGCCATGGCCCGTGGAAATTGGAGACCAGATATTGCGGAATGGCGAAGGCCACGCCCGCCACCAGCAGCGCAGGCCAGACTTCCAGCATGCCCTTGCGCCCGGCAAAGGCCCAGATCAGCCAGAAAGGCACGAGGACGGAGAAGAACGGGAGCTGACGCCCGATCATCCCCGACAGCTGCATCAAGTCTATCCCCGTCACCGCCGAAAGCGCGATGACCGGCGTTCCAAGCGCGCCATAGGCGACCGGCGCGGTGTTGGCGATGAGCGAAAGCCCTGCTGCGGGCAGGGGCGCAAAACCCAGTCCCATCAGCATCGCGGCAGTCACAGCGACAGGCGTGCCGAAACCCGCGGCACCTTCAAAAAAGGCGCCGAACGAAAAGGCGATAAAGAGAAGCTGGAGACGGCGGTCCGGCGTGATGCCCGCAATGGAATCGCGCAGGATGTTGAACTGGCCGGTCTGTTCTGTCAGCCGATAAAGAAAGATGACGTTGAGAATGATCCAGCCAATGGGCAGAAGTCCGTAGGCGGCACCGTAAACGGCAGTGGCGCCTGCCATGTCGGCGGGCATCCCGAAGCCGACAACTGCAATCACAAGCGCTGTAAGAAGACCAAGTATGGCTGCGGTATGCGCCTTGATGTGAAAGAAGCCGATACCGCCCAGCAGGACGACAATCGGCAAGGCGGCAAGCAATGTCGACAAGAACATGCTTCCCAAAGGGTCATAAACTTGATTCCAGGGCATCGGTCCTCCCTTCCTGGATATGCGTTCCTTTCCTTGACATGAAATACGCCGCCGCAATTTCGCCGACGGTTATGCAATGAACGGCCATTCTCTCCCCGAACGGCAGTCATGTGGTGCGTTGCTAATTTATGTAGGCAGATAATTGGTAAGCTTACTTTACCAGCGCTGTCAATTCGGTGATTCTGCTACTTTCGGACGGAGAATGGCTTTATCCGTTGCAAGCGACCCGGTTTCTGCTGCCGGAGGTTGCGCTCATGCTGGCGGGACGTCGAGGGCGGCGAGCGAAATACTGCGAAAACCCGCTCTTCCCGCCATCCTGTTCGGATTGAAGGGAAAAAGCGCAATCTGACAATTTTGCCTCTTGCTTTATCTCGTTTGATTATCTAGTGAAGCCGCACCCGCTTGAAAGCGACGGAGCGTAGCGCAGTCTGGTAGCGCACCTGATTTGGGATCAGGGGGTCGCAGGTTCGAATCCTGCCGCTCCGACCATCTTCCCCAAGGTTTAAATGGTCGACACTTTGGATGCCCCGGCAGAGGCTGTGGCGTGCGTCTTTATCGCGTTGACATGCATTCACGTGTAAACTATTGCCTTGGTGGATTTTCAGCTCCCCGGCGGAGCAAAGCAGTTCAGGGTTCTTCAAATGGTTGCACGTATTTACCGTCCAGCTAAGACTGCCATGCAGTCCGGTCAGGCCAAGACAGACCAGTGGCTTCTGGAATATGAGCCGGAAAGCCCGCGCATGGTCGAGCCTTTGATGGGCTACACGTCTTCCGGCGATATGAAGAGCCAGATTCGTCTTTTCTTCGCCACCCGGGAGGAAGCCGTCGATTATGCGAAGCGCAATGGCATCGCCTATCGCGTTTTCGAGCCGAACGAGCCGAAGCGCCGCAAGGTTTCCTATTCTGACAATTTCCGGTTCGACCGGACGATGCCCTGGACGCACTGATTGCCTGTATGGCCTGACAATTGCATCAGGCCCGGCAATAGGTTAGTTCGGCAGGGCTTTGCCATCAAAGCCTTGCATTCATTGAATATCTTCGATCTTAATCGAAAGATCAGGTCCCGTAGCTCAGCTGGATAGAGCACCGGCCTTCTAAGCCGTAGGTCGCAGGTTCGAATCCTGCCGGGATCGCCATCTTCGCCTCATCAATTATTTGCTTGATCGCTTCCCTGCGGCACCTGTCGAGGGCGACGCTTTCCGTAATCCGATAATGCAGGTTTTAGCGCGAAACTCGACAAAACTGCGCGCAGACGCCGCGAAGTGGTTCGCTTCGCGGCGTTTGCCGTCTCTACGTGAATTGTCAGTCACTGACCGTGCGGGCCGTCCGGTCCGCGCTGCCTCAGGTAGACGCGCGGCCCGTGATTGCCATGCCAGCGCGGGCGGTCACGCCAGTCGCGACGATCCCAATGTCTGTTCCGGTAATAGCGACGGTCGCGATACCAGTAATCGTCACGATCATTGAGGGCCGAGCCTATGGCAAGGCCGGCGATCAGCGGAATGCCGATCAACGCAGCGGTTCGACCGAAATCATCGGAATATCCGCCGGAAGTTCCTTCCCTGAACGCGAGATAGCGTGACGAGGCCCAGCCAAAGGTCGGGCCATAGCTCACCTGACACCAGCCGTAGCCGGCTGTGCAGCCGCGCACCGTCACGGGCGCTCCGCTCGGGATGGAGCCCAGCGTCGCATAGCGCGTGCCGGGGCCGGTGCGGATATTGAGATTGGTGGTGGAAATGGCGTTCGCCGCCTGCGCTGCGCCCGCCGCAAACACGCCCAGGGCAACAAGGGCGGCTTTGAGAGCAAGCTTCATCGGAGTTCTCCCTGTCGTTATTTCCAGTAAAACGCCATCGGCGCGGGAAGGTTCCAGCGAGGGCAGGCGGGCCGCAATCCCCGAAAGCAAAAGCGCCGGAGAACCGGCGCTTTCGACAACCTTGCACGGTTTGGGGATTATCGCCGGCAGCGCGCCACATAGATGCGGCCATGACGGTCGCGATACTGGCAATTGCCGTTGCGCAGTTCACGCACCAGCAGGCCGCCCAGCGCACCCGCACCGGCGCCGATCAAGGCGCCGCGTCCGCCACCGGCAATGCCGCCGATGATGGCCCCGGCGCCCGTGCCGATGGAAAGATCCTTTTCCGTAGTGGTGCAGCCCGTTATGGCCAGAAGGGCAACCAGCCCAAGTGCTACTTTCCGCATCCCCATCTCCTCCAGAAAAAATACCAGACCATGTATGAACGATCGATCTCAAATTCGGTTGCGTCGGACCGGCAAGGTCCAGGCAAAAATATAGCGGTGCGAACCGGCGTCAGTGGCGGCGATGGCGCAGGATGACCGCGATGGCCAATGCGGCCAGTCCGAACGCGATAACGCCTTGCAGAATGAAAACCCAGTTCATCATGATCCAGTCCTCTGAGCCTTGCCCTTGCGGGTGCGCATGTATTCGGGCTTTACCTAGCGCATTTTGCACGGATGGGAAATGCGGGGCTGCTGCTTTGTGCCAGGCCGATGAAATCATTAAATTAATTTAATGGGCGCATTCACTTGGCATTCACATTGGCGGGCGCATTGTCCTCCCATCGAATGTAACAAAGGAAAGCCGATATGAAGCGGATCGTTATTGCTCTCACTGCCCTTTCATTTCTCGCCGCGCCTGCTGCGATGGCACAGTCTTATCCGTCGCATCACGGCAAGCCGTCTCACGGCCAGATGCACAAGGGCGGCCCGAAATATGATGCGCGCAGATATGACGACCGCCGTCATCAGAGCTGGAGGAAGGGCAACCGCCTGCCGCCGAACTATCGCGGTCACGTCGTGAACAACTATTCGCGCTACAAGCTGCGCCAGCCGCCGCGTGGTTATCACTGGGTCAAGGTCAACAACGATTACCTGCTGATCGGCATCGCAACCGGCATCATTTCGTCGATCGTCGCGGGTCGGTAAATCACTGGCGGAAATGAAAAAGGCGGCCACTGGCCGCCTTTTTTGCGTCTGCGCATCAGTTCTCGGGGCCGAAATATTTGGCTTTCAGCTTGGGGATTTCCTCATTCTCATGGGCACTGATGATCGCCACGCTCGCCGGTTTGACAAGTTCGCTCTGGCGCGGGAAGGCGAAGCCATATTTGTCCGGACTGAACACATTGCCGACGAGATCGATAGGCTGGTCGGCATGCTGATGGGCATAATAGTCGAGGACCGGACCGTCGCCGACGATTGCCGCAATCTCGTCGTTCACGAGCGCGCCGACGGCTTCAGGCAGGTGATCGAAAGGCACGGTCGCGATGGAGCGTGATTTCAGGAACTGCTCCGCGACACTGCCCGCGCGCACGCCCACGGATTTCCCTTGCAGGTCCGACAGGCTGGAAATGCTGTTGTCGATATGGGCGACCGTCATGACGCTGGTAACCGATGAAGTCACATAGGCGATGACCGCAATGCCGAACACCATCCAGAATGTCTGCCAGACGCGTCCCACCCAGCCGAACAGGTTTTTGCGCGAGGTTTTGCCCGAAGTGGCAATGGAAACGACGTGGTAGAAGCTCTCCGCAAGCCCCTCGCGCCACCGCTTTGGAAAACCTTCATCAAAACGCCGGTCGAAAATCGTCAGCACCACCGTAGCGGCGAGGAGGATGAACAATATCCACGCATAGGTCGCCAGATGCCCGGCATCATCCAGGCGATTGATCAGATCGTCCCAGCCGCTGCCCGCCTGGGTGTGGATCATGATGCGCAGGCCCGCATCGAACCATGGATGCGTGAAATCGATGATTTCAGCCCGGCTCTCCGTGATTGTGAGATTGGTGACGGCTGCTTCAACCTTGCCTTCGGAAACAGCTTTCACCAGCTCCCCATAGTTGGGATATTCCACATATTGCGAAGCAAGATTCATCCGCGTGGCGATATCGTGCCAGATGTCGATGGCCATGCCGGAGTAGGAATCGCCTTCCTTGTTGACGAAAGGCTCGCTTACATACACACCCACCTGAACAGGCCTCGGCGTTTGCTGGGCGTGTGCGAATGAAGAAGCCGCTACCAATAGTAGAGTAAGCAGAGCTTTCCATAAGTTGCGACTGATTAAGCTCGTTGCTGCCTTTAACGACACGGTATCCCCCATAACTTCCTGCAGATGCTTCAATCTGGCCGATTTCTGTATTTGAATTATATTAATATTGACTTCCATTGCAGGCAATTTATTCCGCGTAATATTATTATTAGTACCCGCTAATTAAATTTATTATATGTTCCCTCGTTCTATGGAACCGAACGCGCCTTTTGCAGTTACCCGGCTGACAAGCCGAAAGTCATAAAGCGGCAAAAGAGGGGTTCATGGAAAATATCGACAATCCGGATTCTGCCGTGCGGCCGATCACGTCGGCGCCGCCGCGTCTGCCCACCCTGGCAGCAATGGCGGTCACCGTCGCCATCCTTTACTTTGCAAAGGATGTGTTTCTGCCGCTTGCCATCGCGGTGTTGCTGACATTCGCGCTGGCGCCGATCGTCGCCTTTCTGCGCCGGGCGGGCCTTCCGCGCCTGTTCGCGGTGATTACCAGCGTGGCGGGCGGCTTCCTGATCGTGGCCGTTTTCAGCGCCGTGGTTGCCTTCCAGGTTTCCGAAGTCGCGCAGAATGTTACATACTATCAGTACAACATCATCGAGAAGATCAGGACACTCAAGGAAGCGGGTTCCGACAACAGTTTCTTCGACAGGCTGAACAGCTTCGCCGAGCGCATAGGCACGGAAATCAACCGGCCGGAACAGAAAACGCAGGCGCTCCCTTCCGATGAGCCCGAGGAAAAGCCGCTCCTTGTCCAGATATTCGCACCACGCCATCCGGTGGAAACGCTTAGGAGCATCATCGAACCGCTTATCGGACCGCTGGCGACGACGGGTCTCGTCGTTGTCGTGGTGATTTTCATGCTGCTCGAAAGGGAGGAACTGCGCGACCGCTTCATAAGGCTGGTGGGTTACGGCGATCTTCATCGAACGACCGAAGCCTTGCAGGATGCGGGAAAGCGGGTCGGCCAATATCTGCTGACGCAGCTCGTGGTGAATATAACCTATGGTGTGCCTCTCGCCTTCGGTCTCTGGATTCTCGGCATCCCCAACGCGGCCCTGTGGGGAATGCTGGCAATCGTCTTGCGGTTCGTGCCCTATATCGGCCCGGTCATCGCGGCCATCTTGCCGCTGTTCCTTGCCTTTGCCGTGGCGCCCGGCTGGAACCTGCTTCTCTGGACGATCGGGCTGTTCGTCGTCATCGAGCTTCTTATAAACAACGTGATCGAGCCGTGGCTTTATGGTTCACGCACCGGCCTGTCGCCGCTTGCCATCATCGTGTCGGCCATTTTCTGGGCGTGGCTGTGGGGGCCGGTCGGGCTCGTTCTGTCGACGCCTCTGACGGTCTGCCTCGTGGTGCTGGGCCGCCATGTACCGAAATTCGAGTTCCTGGAAATCCTCTTCGGCAACGAGCCTGTGCTTGACCCGAAGGAACGCCTCTATCAACGCCTCCTTGCAGGCGACCCGGATGAAGCCACTGACAATGCCGAGGAAATGCTGGAACAGAAATATCTGGTCGAGTTCTACGGCTCGGTTGCTGTTCCCGCACTTCTGATGGCGGAGCGCGACCGGCTTCGCAGCGTGCTGACAGAGCAGCAGTTGCAGATCGTCACTGAAAGCACGAAGACGCTGGTGGCCAATCTGGAGCAGATTGCAACCGAGGAGGAGGGCGACGATGAAGAGATCGCGATTGAAAATCCTGATGGCGATGGCAGCAAAACCGATCTGGAGCTTCCTTCCGGCGAAGGTCGGTCGCTCCTGACCTTCGGCGGGCGAAGGGGGCTCGATGACACGGCGGCGGTCATGCTGGCGCAGGTGCTTGCCGTGCAGGGCGCCTCGGCAGAGGCGGTCGCGCATGATGCGCTCACTCCCGCCAGATTGAAGGCGCTGGATATTTCCGGCAGGGATACGCTGATGATCTGTTTTCTGGACCGGCAGGCGGCGCGTCACGCCCGGTTTGCGGTGCGCCGTCTGCGGCGGCTGCAACCCGCTGTGAGGGTAGGCGTGGTGCTGTGGCATGAGCCGAACGAAGCACGATCTGTCGACCGGGAGGCATTGCGGGAGGAGATGCAGGCGGATTTCGTCGCCTGCACCATGATTGAGGCCGTCGTTGAAGGGCTGTCGGAAACAAAGCCGAAGCCGCTGAAGGCAGCGGGCAAGACGGCGCGCGCACAGTCGCGCAAGGCAACCGCTGCAAAGCCCGCATAGACAAAACGCGATGAGCCTGACTCATCGCGCTTTTGTTAAGCCCCTGCGGCGATTGAGTATCTCAGTGCCTCGGTATCAAATTGCCGCGAAACCTTTTTCGAGATCGGCAATGAGATCCGGCACGTCTTCCAGACCGATCTGCAGGCGGATCACCGGTCCCGGATAGTCGCCCCTGGCGATGGTCCGGTCATTGAGGCGGACATGAACCGCGAGGCTTTCATAGCCGCCCCAGGAATAGCCAAGGCCGAAAATCTCCAGCGCATCGAGGAAGGCATGGGCTTCCTTCTGCCCGCCGCCGGCAAGCACGATGGAGAAAATGCCGGAGGAGCCGGAAAAGTCCCGTTTCCAGATTTCATGGCCGGGATGGCTTTCCAGCGCTGGATGCAGCACGCGGTCAACCGCCGGATGGCCTTCAAGCCAGCGCGCGATTTCCAGCGCGTTCTTGCGGTGCTGTTCCAGCCGCACGCCCATGGTGCGCATGCCGCGCAATATCTGGTAGGTGTCGTCAGCCGAAGTGCAAAGACCGAGCGTTCCGTGCGTTTCCAGAAGCTGCGGCCAGCATTTTTCGTTGGCCGATACCGTGCCGAACAGAATATCGGAATGGCCGGACGGATACTTGGTCGAGGCGTGGATGGAAATATCCACGCCGAAATCGAGCGCCTTGAAGTAGAGCGCGGTGGCCCATGTATTGTCCATCATGACGATGGCGCCGCCCTTGTGCGCCTCTTCGACGATAGCGGGGATATCCTGCATCTCGAACGTGTTCGAGGCGGGCGATTCCGTGAACACGACCTTGGTGTTCGCACGCATCAACTTCGCGATGCCGGACCCGATCTCCGGATCGTAATATTCGACATCCACGCCCAAGCGCTTGAGGATCGTATCGGCGAAATGGCGGGTCGGATTGTAGATCGAATCGACGAACAGCGCATGGTCGCCGGGCGACAGGAAAGCGAGAAGCGGAACCGTGACGGCGGCAAGGCCGGACGGGACGCAGATCGTGCCCGCCGAACCTTCCAGCGCGTTGATCGCGGCGCAAAGGGCATCGCTGGTCGGCGTGCCGCGCGTGCCGTAGGTGTATTTCTGGCCGCCGGTCGCCATTGTTTCCGCATCGGGGAAAAGCACGGTTGAGGCACGGACAACGGGTGGGTTCACGAAGCCATGATAGTCGCGCGGCTGATAACCGTCGTGGGCGAGACGCGTGTTTATACCCAGCTTCTCTGTCTTGACCTGCTGCTTAGTCACGAAAATGCCTCCAGACCATGTTGCATGCTATCCCGCTGATTCTCGCCTGCTGATTCTCGAAAGAGAGGATTCTGCCGGGTCGCATCAAGGTCGGCTGCGGCAAAAAGATCTGCGATTCCGTCTGCGGCGGAAATTTTGAATACTTGGATAGGATGCGCGCGTTCCGGATGCAACCTCGCGTGCCATTTGTTGCGTAATAAGCTTGTGAAAGGACATTTCAGTATGGCGGCGTCAGGCACGGGAAGCACTTTTCTTTATCCCTTTCGCGCAGCGCTGGAACTCCTTCAAGCTCTTCTGCGTCCGGCCTATAAGGGCGCGCCGTCCTCGTGGACGCTGGAAATGACAGCAATCGTCGTGCTTCTGCCCTTCATCATTCTCGTGCTGCATCTGTGGGATGCGGACATCATTCGCGTGACCGCGCAAAGCACCAATTTCATCATGCAGCTCCTGCGGACGGTAACGGATGCGATTCGCACCGTCGTATGGCTTGCAATCGGCATCGTCGTATGGCTCGCCACGGCGATACTGCTCTCACCGAAATTGCGTTCCGGCGCCAGAGCGTGGCTGGTGAAGCTCCACGGCTGGGCAACGCTCATCCTGACCTCGATCATCGTCGCAAGTGTGCCGGTCGAAATCGGCAAGCTCGCGATTGGCCGGGCACGCCCGTTCCTGCTCGATGACGTCGGCGCAGCCTATTTCTCGCCTTTCAAGGGCCAGTTCCTCTATGAAAGCTTCCCTTCCGGCCATTCCATGATGGCTGGCGTCATGATGGTTTCGCTCTGGATATTCCTGCCGCGCTGGCGCATCCTTACCGTTATGATCTGCATTCTCTTCGGAATAAGCAGGCTCGCAGCCGGGGCGCACTACCCCACGGATGTGGTCGCCGGTCTGACAATCGGATTCGTCACGACCTGGTGGGTGGCTCGCTATATGGCCACGCGAAATATTATTTTTTCTCTGGACGACGAAAGCACGATGCCGCGCGTCTGATTTCTACCGGAAATTGCCGGAATCGCGGCCCATCTGGTATGGTAGTACTGCCTAACAATCTGTGTTTATTTGAAAAAACCTGTGCTCCGTCCTCGCGTGCAATGTGGGCTGCACCCGACGACCTTCCTACCCAGAAATCGGGAAATCGTGTAAATTTTCGAATATTTCTCCCTCATCTTTTTTGAAAGCCTTTTCGCTCGCCTGCGTTAAAGCCTTGACCAAAGACAAAATTTCGCCTTCGATAAGACCCGTGAAGGCGACAGGTTTGTCACTGCGCTCAAAAGAAAAATTGAAGACCGGATAGCGGTCTCGGGCGAGGGCAAGCTGTTGTAGGGCATGGGCTTGGGAGGTCACGCGACTTATCCAACGGGTTTATGCAAAAAATAAAGCAACAAGAGACGCCATGGGCCATAGGTCCGGCGCTCTCCAGGGAACGAAAAAGGTTGCAGGCCAGATGAAAAAAACTCTTATGACGGGTGTATTGGGTGCGGCGGCGCTGTTTTGCGTAGCTTCGGGAGCATCCGCTGACACGCTTTCCGATGTGAAGGCGAAAGGTTTTCTACAGTGCGGCGTTAATACGGGTCTGCTTGGATTCTCTTCCCCCAACGACAAGGGTGAGTGGTCCGGCTTCGACGTAGATTATTGCCGTGCCGTGGCTTCTGCGATTTTCGGTGATCCGGCGAAGGTGAAGTTTACGCCGCTCAACGCCAAGGAGCGCTTCACGGCCCTGCAGTCAGGCGAAATCGACGTCCTGATCCGTAACACGACCTGGACCATCAGCCGCGACACTGCGCTCGGCCTCGATTTTGCCGGCATCAATTACTTCGATGGTCAGGGCTTCATGATCAATTCGAAGAAGCTGTCGGGCATCAATTCCGCATTGCAGCTTTCCGGCGCTTCCATCTGCGTTCAGGCCGGTACGACGACCGAAATGAACATGGCCGACTATTTCCGCGCCAACAAGATGGAATATAATCCGGTGGTCTTCGAAAAGATCGAAGAAGCGAACGCCGCTTACGATTCCGGCCGTTGCGACGCCTATACGACCGACCAGTCCAGCCTTTACGGCGTTCGTCTGGCGCTCGCCAATCCCGACGATCATGTCATCCTGCCGGAAATCATCTCCAAGGAGCCGTTCGGCCTGACCGTTCGTCAGGGCGATTCCAAGTGGACGGACGTCGTTCGCTGGGTGCACAACGCGCTGCTCAACGCCGAGGAATATGGCATCACGCAGGCCAATGTCGAAGAGATGAAGAAGTCTGACAACCCGGACATCAAGCGTCTTCTCGGCGTGGAAGCGGACACCAAGATCGGCACCGATCTCGGTCTCGAGAACGATTGGGTGGTGAAGATCATCAAGGGCGTCGGCAATTACGGCGAAATTTTCGAGCGTAACATCGGCTCCGGCAGCCCGCTCAAGATTGCACGCGGCATCAATGCCCAGTGGAACAAGGGCGGCCTGCAATATGGCATCCCCGTCCGCTGACGGGCATTACTCTCCGGACTGATCATCGGCGGGTGCAGCAGCGCCCGCCGGATTTGTCGGCTTTGCAGTTTGTCCGTTTGCTGTCGATCCCGCATCTGCCGGGCATAGGATGCTGACAAGCTGCTTTTTGGAATTCAACCGCGTCTTGCAGTCCTCGAAGGCTCGAACCGAGCCCGGACAGGAACGGCAGGACCGAACGGTTCGGCATTCGATATTCCGATTTCAGGCGTTGCCCGCAAAGGCGGCCAAGTCAATTTTTCGGGTTTGATGCTGTCAGCCGAGAGGCACAGGAAACATATGGCTTCCTATTCTGCAACTGAACGCCGCCAAGATAGCGGCGGAACCTCGCTCCTGTATGATCCGCGGGTTCGCGGCATCTTCTATCAGGTGATCGTCTTCGGGGTGGTCATCGGGGCAATCTACTGGATCGTGGGCAACACGGTCACCAATTTGCAGCGTGCGAACATCGCGTCCGGTTTCGGTTTCCTCAGTGGCCGCGCCGGTTTTGATATCAGTCAGACGCTCATTCAATACAGCAGCGACTCGAACTATGGCCGGGCCTTTCTGGTCGGCCTGATGAATACGCTTTACGTCGCCGCGCTCGGTGTCGTGACGGCTTCAATCATCGGATTTCTGGTCGGTATCGGGCGGCTTTCGCGCAACTGGCTGATCCGCAAGATCTGCACGGTCTATGTCGAAGTCTTCCGCAACATTCCTCCGCTGCTCGTCATCTTCTTCTGGTATTTCGGCGTGCTTTCGGTGCTGCCGCAGGCTCGCGACAGCATCGCCCTGCCGCTCGGCACATACATGAACAATCGCGGCTTCTTCATGCCCGCGCCGGTATGGGGCGAGGGGGCATGGCTTCTGCCCGTGGCGCTGCTCATCGGCATCGTGGCTTCGATCGTCATTGCGCGCTGGGCAAAGCGCCGCCAGATGGCGACGGGCCAGCCTTTCCACACGATACGCGTGGCGGCGGCGCTCATCATCGGCCTGCCCGTCCTGGCGCTGATCGCGACCGGCTTTCCGATCTCGTTCGATTTGCCGAAACTGGGGACCTTCAATCTGACCGGCGGTGCGCAGGTCAAGCCGGAGTTCCTCGCCCTGTTCCTGGCGCTGTCCTTCTACACCGCGTCCTTCATCGCTGAGACGGTCCGCGCCGGTGTTCTGGGCGTCAACAAGGGGCAGACGGAAGCGGCCTATGCCGTTGGCCTGCGTCCCGGCCAGACGATGCGCCTCATCATTGTGCCGCAGGCGCTGCGCATCATCATCCCGCCGCTGTCGAGCCAGTATCTGAACCTTATCAAGAACTCGTCGCTGGCAATCGCCATCGGCTATCCCGATCTTGTCGCCGTCGGCGGAACGATCCTCAACCAGACGGGTCAATCGGTCGAGGTCGTGGCGATCTGGATGGTGATCTATCTCGGCATCAGCCTGATTACCTCGGGCCTCATGAACTGGTTCAATGCCAAGATGGCGCTGGTGGAGAGATGACAATGGAAAACGCAGATCTCCAATATGTACGCACGCAGATGGTGGATGGCGAAGCGCCACCGCGCTCGGTGCAGGGGCTTTCCCACTGGCTGCGCGTCAACCTGTTCGCAACGCCCGTCGATGCGGCGCTGACCATTCTCGGCCTGCTGGTCGTGGCCTGGTTTCTTCCGCCGATCATCGAATGGCTGTTCGTCAAGGCCGTGTGGACCGGTGCGGATCGCACCGCCTGCCTCACCGTCGCGCAGGGCGGCGCACAGCCGGAAGGCTGGTCGGGCGCATGCTGGGCTTTCGTGAATGCGAAATACGAGCAGTTTCTCTATGGCCGCTATCCGATTTCGGAGCGCTGGCGCGTCAACCTGACGGCGCTGATCTTCGCCGTTCTTCTGGTGCCGCTCCTGATTCCGAAGGCGCCGAAGAAGGGGCTCAACGCGATCCTGTTCTTCTTCGTCTTTCCGATTGTCGCCTTCTTCCTGCTGGTCGGCGGCTGGTTCGGCCTTCCCTATGTGGAAACGCCGCTGTGGGGCGGGCTGCTGGTCACGCTTGTCCTGTCCTTTGTCGGCATCGCCGTGTCGCTGCCGCTGGGGATCGTGCTGGCGCTCGGACGGCGTTCAAAGCTGCCGGTCATCAGGGCGTTCTCGATCATCTTCATCGAAATGGTGCGCGGCGTTCCGCTGGTGACGGTGCTATTCATGGCCAGCGTCATGCTGCCCCTGTTCCTGCCGCCGGGCGTGACTTTCGACAAGTTGCTGCGTGCCTTGATCGGCGTGGCGCTTTTCGCTTCGGCCTATATGGCGGAAGTGGTGCGCGGCGGCCTCCAGGCCATTCCGCGCGGGCAGTATGAAGGCGCGGATGCGCTTGGCCTCAGCTACTGGCAGAAAACGGGACTGATCATCCTGCCGCAGGCGCTGAAGCTGGTCATTCCGGGAATCGTCAACACCTTCATCGGTCTCTTCAAGGATACGAGCCTTGTCTACATCATCGGCATGTTCGACCTGTTGGGCATCGTCCGTCAGAACTTCGCCGACGCTAACTGGGCTTCTCCACAGACGCCTGCTACTGGTCTGATCTTTGCGGGCTTCGTTTTCTGGATTTTCTGTTTCGCAATGTCGCGATACTCTATATTCATGGAACGACGCCTCGATACGGGTCATAAACGATAAGAATAAAGGGAATAATGGAAATGAGTGCACAAAGCGCCCTCCCGCAATCCGAGCTCGGAGTGGAAGTTGACCGTTCAAAGATGCAGGTTTCCAAAACCGATGTCGCCATCGAAATCACCAACATGCACAAGTGGTACGGGGAGTTCCACGTTCTGCGCGACATCAATCTGAAGGTCATGCGCGGCGAGCGCATCGTTGTGGCCGGCCCGTCGGGCTCGGGCAAGTCGACCATGATCCGCTGCATCAACCGTCTGGAAGAACACCAGAAGGGCAAGATCGTCGTCGACAACATCGAGCTGACCAATGACCTGAAGAAGATCGACGAAGTGCGCCGCGAAGTAGGCATGGTGTTCCAGCACTTCAACCTCTTCCCGCACCTGACGATTCTGGAAAACTGCACGCTGGCGCCGATCTGGGTGCGCAAGATGCCGAAGAAGCAGGCGGAAGAAATCGCCATGCATTATCTGGCGCGTGTAAAGATTCCCGAACAGGCCAACAAATATCCGGGCCAGCTTTCGGGCGGCCAGCAGCAGCGCGTCGCCATTGCGCGCGCACTGTGCATGAACCCGAAAGTCATGCTGTTCGACGAGCCGACATCGGCTCTCGACCCGGAAATGGTCAAGGAAGTGCTGGACACGATGGTGAGCCTTGCCGCCGAAGGCATGACGATGATCTGCGTGACGCACGAAATGGGCTTTGCCCGTCAGGTTGCCAACCGCGTGATCTTCATGGATCAGGGCCAGATCGTCGAGCAGAACTCACCGGACGAGTTCTTTGACAATCCGCAGCACGAACGCACCAAGCTGTTCCTCAGCCAGATACTGCACTGATCAGGCTTATCGCTCGAAATTAAAACACCCGCCGGTCCGACGGCGGGTTTTTTTACGAGAACGGTAAGGGGCATTGTGACGAATATTCAATGGATCGAAGAGCTTCCAGCCGAGCGCTATCAGGAGTTCCACAGATTCTATTGCAACGAATGGTGGACCAGGGAGCGCAGCCTGGAAGACGTCACCCATATGCTGGCCCATTGCCACCTGCTGTTGTTCTGTCTTGATGGCAATGACCGTATTGCCGGTTTTGCGCGGGTGCTGAGCGATTTCACCTTCAAGGCGATGATCTTCGATGTCATTGTGGCCGAAGAGCATCGCGGGCAGGGCCTCGGACAGGCTCTTGTGGAGCGTATACTCCACCATGAAAAGCTGAAGCGCGTGAAAAGCTTCGAGCTTTATTGCCCGGATCGGCTTGTGCCCTTCTACGAGAAGCTCGGCTTTGTGAAGGGCACTTCGTCGCTTCTGTTCAGGCAACCCTAATCTTCGGCAAACCGGCGCAGGCGCTGGAGTGCATCGTCCCACTGGCTGGAAACGCTTGCGAGATAGGCGCGGGCGTCGACAAGCGGGGCGGGATGCAGCCGAAACCGGCTCTCCCGGCCGACCTTTTCGCGTTCGACCAGATTTGCCTGCTCCAGCACGGACAGGTGCTTGGTGACGGCCTGCCGGGTGATGCTGCCATTCTGCGACAGCACCACGATCGAGCGGCTTTCGCCGTCGCTCAGGGTCTCGATGAGCGCCAGCCGGGTTGGATCGGCAAGCGCTGCGAAAACCATGGACATGTCCGTGCCGGTCATTTCTGGCCTATCGTCCATTTTCGGCGTGTCTCTTGATGTTGCCGACCTGTTCCTCCCAGCCGCCTTCGTTCATCCGCAGCGCCAGCGGGCGGCGTTCTGCGGGCAGGGCATCGAAACCGCTTTCGATCACCGTCAGCCGCGTTCCCGCCTCGATCGGTTCCAGCTTGAACTCCACCAGCGTCGGCGGCTCCTTGGAATAGTCGATGCTGTGGTCCACCGCGTAAGGATGCCATGTGAAGGCAAAATAGGACGGAGCCTTCATTTCTTTGATGAAGGATTCCCACGGTTCATGCTCGAAACCCGGATAGGTGATGTGTCCGGTCGACTTGGTGCCGACGATGAACGGGCCGTCGAGCTTGACCTGGAACCAGCTCCCGAATTCTTCATGGTCGGTGAGGGCGCGCCATACGCGGTCAATCCCCGCGCGGATGTCCACAGTCTTCACAATGCGGTCGGTATTGCTTTCAACGGTCATGATTGCATCCTCCGTAATTGGCAACTTGATGGTTGCCAATATAGGGGCGGGGGCAAAATAAGCAACCAAAAAGTTGCTTATCCTATTCAGGCAATGGGGCCTTGTCGGGAAGCGGGAACAGCGTCACGAATTTTTCTGCAAGCGCGCGGTCGCCCATGACCTTGAGAACACTGGCGCTTTCCAGCGCCGAAAGAGGTTGCCCGCCATAGATGGCAGCGGCGAGCATACGCGGTGAACTTTCGAAATGCAGGTCATATTCCTGCGCCGCGCCGCGTTCGATCCGAACCCCGGAATCGTCAAGATGAGCCGTGAAGTCTTCCCCCTCCAGACAAAGGCCGATCACCGCCCGCAGGCCCGCAGCCCTGTCATGATCGATCATGGTCCGCAGCGAAAGCAGGAAGGAAACGGTCGAAATCGGCAGGTTGGGATCATGTTTCGGCGAGCGCGCCGCCCATCGGCCCAGTGTCTGGAGAATAGGTTCGCTCTCATAACCCCACTCGGTCAACTCATAGACCTGGACCGAGGCGGGAGGGGGCAGTTTTTTCTTGCAAAGAATGCCTGCTTCTTCCAGCCCTTCAAGGCGTTGCGTGAGGACATTGGCGCTCACGCCCGGCAGGTCAGCCCGCAAATCACTGAAGCGTTTGGGGCCGAACATCAATTCGCGCATCACCAGAAGCGACCAGCGTTCCCCAATCAAATCAAGGGCATGGGCCGCCGCACAAGCATCGTCATAGCTGCGCTTCGCCGATGGTTTTTGCGAGTTGGTTATTTTTTCTAACTTCATGGTTGCTAATTATAACTTATATGCCATTATGTACAAGCGAACTTTGAGTTCTTCCGATGCCAATTGCGTGAGTTCTGCGCCGGAAGGCTCGACCTTGTTATCGCCGGGGAACCGGGCAGGCGATAGATAATCGAAAAAACAGGAGCGGGCCGCCGGCCCACCAACGGAGGAAATCCCATGCCGAAAATGATTTTCGTGAACCTGCCTGTGAAGAATGTCGCGAAGTCGACAAGCTTCTACGAAGCCATCGGCGCCACCCGGAACCCAATGTTCTCGGACGAAACGGCTTCCGGCATGGTCTTTTCGGATACGATCCACGTGATGATCCTCGATCACGACAAGTTCAGCCAGTTCACGCCGAAGAAGATCGCCGATGCCAACACGGTCAGCGAGGTGCTGGTCTGTCTGTCGGCGGAAAGCAAGGCCGAAGTGGATGCGACTGTGGAGAAGGCGGTCAACGCTGGCGGAAAGGCCGACCCCGGCCCGAAGCAGGATTACGGCTTCATGTATGGACGCAGCTTCGAGGATCTCGACGGCCATATCTGGGAGATCATGTGGATGGACATGGAAGAAGCCAAAAAGGTCATGGGCTAGCATTCGGGAGAATGACTACCCCGGACAATGGAGGAGAAAATGTCAGGTTTGACGATTTGTCTCTGGTTCGACGGAAATGCTGAAGAAGCCGCCAACCACTATGTTTCGGTCTTCCGCGCGTGCGGAAGACCGGCTTCGATCGACGGGGCCATCCGTTTCAGGCATGGCCATCAGCAAAACGAGAACCAGCCGGTTGTGGTGAACTTTACGCTCGACGGGCAAAAAATATGCGGCCTGAACGGCGGACCCCAGTTCAAGTTTTCACCGGCAAGTTCGCTGATCGTGCGATGCAGGGACCAGGCGGAAGTGGATGCGTTCTGGGAAAAGCTGCTGGAAGGCGGCTCGCCGATGGAATGCAGCTGGCTGACCGACAAATACGGGTTTTCGTGGCAGATCGTGCCGGACATGCTGCTGGATATCCTGCAGGACGGTCCGCCGGACGTGCGCCAGCGCGTCGCCGATGCCATGATGAAGATGGTCAAGATCGATGTTGCAGCGCTGGAAGCCGCACGCGACGCGGCCTAGGGTCAGGACCTGCCTTGGTCCCGCATGGCCGCAATAGCGTCATAGCCATAAAGCCAGTCCAGATCCTTGAGGAAGCTGTCCGGGCTGCGCAGGGCGAAGAGCGTGTTGCGGCCAAGCGCAAAAATACCGGTGGCGTGATAGGCAAACCTGTTGAGCTGGCCCCGTTTGGCGACCGCAGCGATCCGCTCCTTGCGGACCGCATCGAAGCGCCTCAGCCCGGCTTCGCGGTCGCTGCCGTCCAGCGCCTGCGCCAGCGCCGCCGCATCCTCGATCGCCATGGCAGCGCCCTGCGCCGCAAAAGGCGTGACCGCGTGCGATGCGTCGCCGAGAAAAATCGTCCGGTCCGGCCCGACGAATTGAGCATCCGGCATTTCAAAAAGCGGCCAGTAGGTCCACTCATCGGCAGCCGCCAGCACGTCGCGAACGGGCGCGCCCCAATCGGCGTAGATGGAGCGCAGACGCGCGAGGTCGCCGGTTCTGGACCAGACTTCACCGGGATTCTCGCCGGTCGTGATGGCAACGAAATTGAAGAAACTGCCGCCCTTGACCGGATAGGCGATGAAATGCGCCTTGTTGCCGAGCCAGGCTGAGACGGCTTTGCGTTCCGGCATGGCGTTGAGGAAGGAAGCGGGCAGGGCGCTGGCGGCAAGCGTCGTGCGCCACGCAATATGCCCGCTGAACCGCGCCTTGCTGAAACCTGCCTTGGATCGTTCAGCCGACCAGACCCCGTCGCAGGCGATCAGATAGGCAGCGTCGGCAGGCTCTTCGGAATTGCCAAGGCGGACGGTGGCCACAACGGTCCCGTTCTCGACGTGATGATCTGTGATTTCTGCGCCGAGGCTGATCTCGATGCCCGGCTGTTCGCGGCAGGCGTCGAGCAGTGCCAATTGCAGGTCGGCGCGATGGCACACGGCGTAGGGATGGTGCCAGCGCTGGCGGGCCTTGTCGCCGAGCTTCATTTCCATCAGTGCGCGCGCCTTGCGCCCGTCCATGAGGTAGAGCGCTTCCGGCGTGACAGCCTGGGTGGAAAGACGGTCGGCCACGCCGAGCCGTTGCAGGTGGCGCATTGCATTGGGGGCAAGTTGCAGGCCAGCGCCGACTTCCGAAAGGGTTTCTGCCTTTTCGACGAGCCGGACGTTCCAGCCGCGTGCTGCCAGTTCCAGCGCTGCCGACAGGCCGGCAACTCCGGCCCCGGCAATCAATATGCGCCCTCTGCTCATGTCGGTGAGACCATCCGGAGTTCGGCCCGGATCAACAGCCGTGATCAGGCTGCCTTATCGGCAGGTGCTTCGTAGGCGCAGCCAGCCGGAACGGTTTCGTCGGCATGGAGCTCTGCATTGTAGCGATAGAGCGTCGAGCAATACGGGCAAACGGCTTCGCTTTCATCGCCCATGTCGAGAAACACGTGCGGATGATCGAAAGGCGGGTTGGCACCGACGCACATGAATTCCTTCACGCCGATTTCGATGGCAGCATGGCCGGCGTCGTTCTGAAAGTGAGGAATGATGTGATCGGACATAACATGCTCCGGTTCTGGTCGATGGGCGGTATGGGCATGGTCTTGCGCCGGGTGCCGGACAGGATCATGCTGGACATTGGCATGCGTGTACCGCGAAAGTCTTGTTTCCGGAAGCGTTTTCATCAATTCTGAGGACATTTCAAGCTATTTGCTATCAAACTGTCATATGACAGCCATAGGCTTATCGAGCGTCCGGAAAAGTGCGAAGCAATTTTCGATCAGGATGCGCGGAGAAACAGACAGACGGAGCCGGAATGTTCCGGTGGCGGTCGGGACAGGAAACATGAGCGAAAACAGCGTTATGGCGAGCGAAACCCCCAGCGTGACCGAAGGCGGGAACCACGAGATGACAGCCGGACTGGCCCCCAACCCAACCGTCGTTCCCGATATGGAAGCGGACCCCGAGGTTCACAAAGCTTTGAACGGCGAACTGATGCAGAGCGCCGACCGCTTCGTGAACCGCGAGTTTTCCTGGTTGCAGTTCAACCGCCGCGTTCTCGAAGAAGCCGCAAACATGCGCCAGCCTCTGCTCGAACGCCTGCGCTTCCTGTCCATCTCCGCCGCCAATCTCGATGAGTTCTTCATGGTTCGCATCGCCGGACTTGCCGCACAGGTGCGTGCTGGCGTGGCGCTGCGCAGTGCCGATGGGCGCACGCCGCAGGAACAGCTCGATTTCGTTCTGGACGAAGTGGGGCGGCTGCAGGAAGAACAGCAGGGGCGTCTGCGCGCGCTACGCGAGGAACTGGAACAGGAAAGCATCGAGATCGTCCGCCCCTCCGCGCTTTCCCGGCCCGAAAAGGAATGGCTTGAAAACCACTTCCTCGAAACGATTTTCCCGGTCCTGACGCCGCTCTCCATCGATCCTGCGCACCCGTTCCCGTTCATTCCGAATCTTGGCTTCTCCATCGCGTTGCAGCTTGCGCGCCGCGCCGACAATCATCCGATGACCGCGCTCCTGCGCATTCCGGTCGCGCTGAAGCGCTTTATCCAACTGCCGACCGAGCAGACCAACGACTATCGTTTCATCACCATCGAGGATGCGGTGAGCCTGTTCATCGGGCGGCTTTTCCCCGGTTATGAAGTGCGTGGCGCCGGTACGTTCCGCATCATCCGCGACAGCGATATCGAAGTGGAAGAAGAGGCCGAGGATCTGGTTCGTCTCTTTGAAACGGCGTTGAAGCGCCGCCGCCGCGGTCAGGTGATCCGCATCGAGTTCGACGGCGAAATGCCCGAAGCGTTGCGCATATTCGTGGCGACGGAACTGGGCGTTTCGGAAAACCGGATCAGCGTGCACGAAGGCCTGCTGGCGTTGAACATGATTTCGGAGATCGTTTCGATCCCGCGTGAAGACCTGAAATTCGTGTCCTACAATCCGCGCTTCCCCGAGCGCATTCGCGAACATGGCGGCGATTGCTTCGCTGCGATTCGCGAAAAGGACATCGTGGTCCATCATCCCTATGAATCCTTCGACGTTGTGGTGCAGTTCCTGCGGCAGGCCGCAGCCGACCCGGACGTGCTGGCCATCAAGCAGACGCTTTACCGCACTTCCAACGACAGCCCGATCGTGCGCGCGCTGGTCGATGCAGCCGAGGCAGGCAAGTCGGTGACGGCGCTGGTGGAGCTGAAAGCCCGTTTCGATGAGGAAGCCAACATTCGCTGGGCGCGCGATCTGGAACGCGCGGGCGTTCAGGTGGTGTTCGGCTTCATCGAGTTGAAAACACACGCCAAAATGTCGCTCGTGGTGCGCCGTGAAGACCAGAAGCTGCGCTCCTATGTGCATCTGGGCACCGGCAATTATCATCCGATCACGGCGCGCATCTATACCGACCTGTCGTTCTTCACCTCGGATGCGGATATTGCGCGCGATGTGGCGCATATCTTCAATTTCATTACCGGCTATGCCCAGCCTGCCGAGGAAATGAAGATCGCGATTTCACCCTTCACGCTGCGCGCCCGAATCCTCAAGCACATCGAGGATGAGGTGGCGCATGCGAAGGCTGGACGTCCGGCTGCGATCTGGATGAAGATGAACGCGCTGGTCGATCCACAGATAATTGACGCGCTCTACATGGCGAGCCAGGCTGGCGTGCAGATCGATCTCGTCGTGCGCGGCATCTGCTGCCTGCGTCCCGGCGTTCCGGGGCTCTCGGACAATATCCGCGCCAAGTCGATTGTCGGGCGTTTTCTGGAGCATAGCCGCGTTTTCTGCTTCGGAAACGGCAACGACCTGCCCTCCGACAAGGCAATCGTCTATATCGGTTCCGCCGACATGATGCCGCGCAACCTTGATCGCCGCGTGGAGACCCTCGTTCCGATCACAAATGCCACAGTGCATCAGCAAATCCTGTCGCAAATCATGTTTGCCAACATAATTGATAACCAACAGAGCTATCAGCTACTTGCGGACGGCACCTCTCGCCGGATAGAAAAAGAGGCAGGAGAGGAAGCTTTCAACGCGCAGGAATATTTCATGACCAATCCTAGCCTGTCGGGTCGCGGAAAGTCGCTGAAGTCTTCGGCCCCCCGCCTTATCGCGCATCGCAAGCGTGCGCAGGCGGAAAGAAAAACGACTGCATGAGTCCAGCTGTAGCACAAGGCCGCCTCAAGGGGCTGAAACCCGTTGCGGTCATCGACATTGGCTCGAACTCGATCCGTGTCGTCATTTATGAAGGCATCGTCCGTTCGCCGACGGTGCTTTTCAACGAAAAGATTCTCTGCGGCCTTGGCAAAGGCCTCGCAAAGACCGGCAAGCTCAACGAGAAATCCGTTGAGGCGGCGCTTCGCGCGCTGAAACGTTTTCGCGCCCTGGCCGAACAGGCGGGCGCGGTTTCCATTCATGCGCTGGCGACTGCCGCCGCGCGTGAAGCGAAGAACGGCCCCGACTTCATCGCTCAGGCGGAAGCCATTCTTGGCCGGCACATCGAGGTATTGTCCGGCAAGGAAGAAGCCTATTATTCGGCGCTCGGCATCATTTCCGGCTTCTACAAGCCGAAGGGCGTGACGGGCGACCTTGGCGGCGGCAGCCTAGAACTGGTCGCCGTGGATGACCACGAGGTGGGCGAGGGGATCACCTTGCCGCTCGGCGGCCTGCGCTTGCAGGATATGTCCAACGAGAAACTGCCCGAGGCGACGAAGATTGCGCGCGCGGAACTGGCGAAGGCGACGCTTCTGAAAGCTCATCAGGGACAGGTTTTCTATGCCGTAGGCGGCACGTGGCGTAACCTTGCCAAGCTGCATATGACGGCGAAGAATTATCCGCTGCACGTCATGCACGGCTACGAGATGAACCCGGTGGAGGCACAAAGCTTCCTGAAGCGCGTCGCCAAGGGCAATCTCGACACGATGCGCGGCATCGAGGCAGTTTCGAAGAACCGCCGCCAGCTCTTGTCCTACGGCGCGACGGTGCTGCTTGAGACGATCCGCCTGATGAAGCCTTCCAAGATCGTTTTCTCGGCGCTCGGCGTGCGCGAAGGCTATCTTTATTCGCTATTGCCCAAGAACGAGCAGCTTCTCGATCCGCTCCTGGCCTCGGCGGAAGAGTTTTCCATTCTGCGCTCGCGCTCTCCGCGCCATGCCCGTGAGCTGGCGACGTGGACGACATTGTCCCTGCCGGTACTCGGTTTTGACGAAACCGATGACGAGGCGCGCTACAGGCAGGCCGCCTGTCTCGTGGCCGACATAAGCTGGCGCGCGCATCCCGATTATCGCGGCTCGCAGGCGCTGAACATCATCGCCCATGGCTCGTTCGGCGGCATCGACCATAAAGGACGTTCCTTCATGGCGCTTGCCAATTACTATCGTCACGAAGGGCTGATCGAGGACGAAATCGCACCGGAGATCATGCAGCTCGCCACACCGCGTCTGCGCGAACGGGCCAAACTGCTCGGGGCGCTTCTGCGCGTGGTCTACCTTCTGTCGGCTTCGATGCCGGGCGTCATCCCGCGTCTTTTCTGGCGCGAGGAAGAAAACGGGATTGCGCTGGTCGTCCCCGGCGATCTCGCCGATCTGATTTCAGACCGCCCCGAAGGCCGGTTGCAGCAACTGGCGAAACTGACGGGCAAGAACATCTATTTCGCGGTCGGCGACGGCGCGATTGAGGGGACAAGGGAATAAGGCAGTAAGCGAGTAGGGCAGGAAGGCAGTATGTTCAGCGCGAGCATTCACATACTGCCTTACTGCCTTACTGCCTTATTGCCCTAACTCCACCGCCCTTATCCGCCGGTTCTCGAACTTGATGCCGATCTTGCCGTCGATGAGATCGAGAGCTTTCTGACCGAAAACCTCGCGGCGCCAGCCATGCAGGGCAGGCACGTTTGCATTGTCGCCTTCCGCGGCGATCTTGTCGATGTCGTCGGAACTCGCCACGATCTTTGCCGCGACGCCGTGTTCCTCTGTCACAAGCTTGAGCAGGACCTTGAGGATATCGGCTGCCGCCGCGCTGCCTTCCGGCGAGTGCGACTGCTTTGGCAATTTCGGCAGGTCTTCCTTGGGGATTTCAAGCGCCGACTGGATCGCAGCGACCAGACCGGCAGCCTGCGCGGAACGCTCCCAGCCCTTGGGGATGGAACGAAGACGTCCAAGCGCTTCCGCGTCGCGCGGCTGCTGTTGGGCGATTTCGGCAATCGTGTCGTCCTTGATGATGCGTCCGCGCGGCACATTGCGTTCGCGGGCTTCGCGCTCGCGCCAGGCGGCAACGGCCTGCACGATTGCCTGCTCGATGGGCTTGCGAACGCGCGCCTTCACCCGCCGCCATGCGTCGTCGGGATGAAGGTCGTAGGTTTCGCGGGAAGTGAGCACCGCCATTTCCTCGTTCACCCACTCGCTGCGTCCCTCTTTCTCAAGTTCCTGCTTCAGATAGAGATAGATGTCGCGCAGATAGGTCACGTCCGCCAGCGCATAGTCGAGCTGCTTTTCGGAAAGGGGGCGGCGTCGCCAGTCGGTAAACCGCGATGACTTGTCGATGTGCTTGCCCGTAACCTTCTGGACGAGCTGGTCGTAGGAAATGGCGTCGCCAAACCCGCAGACCATTGCTGCCACCTGACTGTCGAAGACGGGAGAGGGGATCAGGTCGCCGAGGTGGAAGACGATTTCGATGTCCTGCCGCGCGGCATGGAAAACCTTGACCACCTTTTCGTCGGCCATCAGGCGGAAGAAGGGTGCGAGGTCCAGTCCGGGCGCGAGAGCGTCCACAAGCGCTGTGTGGTCGGGCGAGGCCATCTGGATAAGGCACAATTCCGGCCAGAACGTCGTTTCGCGGATGAACTCCGTATCGACTGTGACGAAATCGGATTTGGCAAGGGCGGATACGGCCTCTTCGAGGGCCTCTGTCGTCGTAATAAGATGCATGGTTACCTTTTAGAGAAAGCGCGGCCGCTTGTCGCGAAAGAATGCGCAAAACGCGCCGTATAACAAGTGCAAATAGTGTTTTTTGTCGATACTTTGCGTCAAGGCGCCCGAACCTCGACGCTTGCAGAGAGTGCAGACTTGACAAAACCTGGTCAAAATGCGCTTTTCCGCCAGAATTTGCAGCGCTTTGCCTGCACTGATTTATCTTACCAAAAGGCAGAAATCATGCACCGTTACCGCAGCCATACCTGCGCAGCCCTTCGCAAGACGGACGTTGGTTCCAACGTTCGCCTTTCCGGCTGGGTTCACCGCGTCCGTGACCATGGCGGCATTCTCTTCATCGATCTTCGCGACCATTACGGCATTACCCAGATCGTGGCGGATCCCGATTCGCCCGCCTTCAAGGTTGCCGAAACCGTTCGCGGCGAATGGGTTATCCGTGTCGATGGTGAAGTGAAGGCCCGCGCAGACGATGCGGTCAACGCCAACCTGCCGACCGGCGAAGTCGAAATCTTCGCAACGGAAATCGAAGTGCTGGCGGCTGCCAAGGAACTGCCGCTGCCGGTCTTCGGCGAACCGGACTATCCGGAAGACATTCGCCTGAAGTACCGCTTCCTCGACCTGCGCCGCGAAACGCTGCACAAGAACATCATGAGCCGCACGAAGATCATTGCCGCGATGCGCCGCCGCATGACCGAGATCGGTTTCAACGAGTTCACCACGCCGATCCTGACGGCTTCCTCGCCGGAAGGAGCGCGCGACTTCCTCGTGCCGAGCCGTATTCATCCGGGCAAGTTCTACGCGCTGCCGCAGGCGCCGCAGCAGTACAAGCAGCTTCTGATGGTTGCCGGTTTCGACCGCTACTTCCAGATTGCGCCCTGCTTCCGCGACGAAGACCCGCGTGCCGACCGCCTGCCGGGCGAGTTCTACCAGCTCGACCTCGAAATGAGCTTCGTGACCCAGGAAGAAGTCTGGGAAACGATGGAACCCGTCATGCGCGGCATCTTCGAAGAATTTGCCGAAGGCAAGCCGGTAACGCAGAAATTCCGCCGCATTGCCTATGACGATGCGATCCGCACCTATGGTTCGGACAAGCCGGACCTGCGCAACCCGATTGAAATGCAGGCCGTGACCGAACATTTTGCAGGTTCGGGCTTCAAGGTCTTCGCCAACATGATCGCCAACGACCCGAAGGTCGAAGTCTGGGCAATCCCGGCCAAGACCGGCGGAAGCCGCGCATTCTGCGACCGCATGAACTCATGGGCGCAGGGTGAGGGCCAGCCGGGTCTCGGCTATATCTTCTGGCGCAAGGAAGGCGACAAGCTTGAAGGCGCTGGCCCGATTGCCAAGAACATTGGCGAGGAACGCACTGAAGCGCTGCGCAACCAGCTCGGTCTGGGCGATGGCGACGCCTGCTTCTTCGTGGCTGGCCTGCCGTCCAAGTTCTACAAGTTCGCGGGCGACGCCCGCACGCGCGCCGGTGAAGAACTGAACCTCGTCGATCGTGACCGTTTCGAACTGGCATGGATCATCGACTTCCCGTTCTACGAATGGGACGAGGACAACAAGAAGCTCGACTTCGCGCACAACCCGTTCTCCATGCCGCAGGGCGGTATGGACGCGCTGGAAAATCAGGACCCGCTGGCGATCAAGGCCTACCAGTACGATCTCGTCTGCAACGGCTTTGAAATTGCTTCCGGCTCGATCCGTAACCAGCTGCCGGACGTCATGGTCAAGGCATTCGAGAAGGTCGGCCTCAGCCAGCAGGACGTGGAAGAGCGCTTCGGCGGTCTCTATCGCGCATTCCAGTACGGCGCGCCTCCGCATGGCGGCATGGCCGCCGGCATCGACCGTGTCATCATGCTTCTGGTCGGCGCGAAGAACCTGCGCGAAATCTCGCTGTTCCCGATGAACCAGCAGGCGCTCGACCTCCTGATGAACGCGCCTTCGGATGTGACGCCCGCGCAGCTGCGCGACCTGCATATCCGTCTGGCTCCGGTACAGAAGAGCTAAGCGGTTTTACAGAAAGAAAAAACCCGGCCTTGAGCCGGGTTTTTTATTAGGTGAGAGAAAAGCCCGGTGGAAATGCACCGGGCTTTTTTCATTCTGGGGCGCTTCCGACTGAAACGGAATCGTCGGAACCGCTCCAAGTATTTGTTTTGCCACATTATCCAGCGCAAAACCGCTTCGCGCTTTTTGCTGGAAATGCTCTAGTTGTTGGCGTCGACGCTGATTTTCAGAAGCTGGATGATCTTGGTCGGATCCAGCGATGCGGTCGCAACGATGGACGCGAAGGTCACCGGCTGATCCGGCGATGCGCTGATGGTCAGCGACTTCGGATCGGTGAAATACTTGTCGGCCGCGACCTTGAGCTGCTGGGCGAATTCCGGGTTCTTGAGCTGTGTCGCCATCAGCGGAACCATCATCTTCATCTGCTCGCCGAGCTGCTTGCCGTCCGCGCCCTGCTGCTTCGCATAATAATCCAGGACCTTCTGGGTCAGGGTATCGTTATCGAAGCGGATCGACAGGTTCTTGAGGTTGAGCTGTTCCGCCAGACCAAGAATGGCGAGACCGGCGGCGTCCTTGTCCGCATCGGCCTTGCTCATGTTTTCCTGCGTCTTCTGGACGGCTTCGAGGAATGCCAGATCGTACCCGCCGAGGCTGCCGGTGATGTTGATCTTGCCGAGTTCCTTCGCCTCAAGCTCCAGCTGGTCCAGCGACGTGTCGCCGGAAGTCGGCGACCAGCTGCCCTTCGAGGTTAGCGAGCCGTTGAACGTGTTCATGTCGAGCGGCGCCAGCGGGTTCTTGCCGCCCTTTTCAAAGGTCGCGTCTATATTGGCGATGGTCCAGACATAGCCGATCTTCTCGGCCTTGTTGGTGGTGTCGAGCGACAGGTCGAAGCCCTTCACCGTGGCGCCGTCCTTGCCCGGCGTGCCGAACTGGATTTCATCGATCTTCAGCTTGTCATACATGACGACGCTGTCGAGCGGGCCCTTGGCCTTTTCCGACGGAATGTGCACGTTCTGCAGGGCAAGGCCCTTCATTTCGGCCTTGTCGTTCTTGTCGGTCTCACCGGCAAGCGCCAGGTCGGGCACGGTGACCTGCTCGATGCTGTAGCCGCCGTCCGGTGCATCCTGAACGTTCTGCAGCGTCACGTCACCGATGGCGGTTTCCTTTTCGCCGATGGTCGGCAGCTTGATCTTGGTGCCCTGAAGCACGATGTCGGAGCCGCTCGCCTGGACATTGGCGAAGCTCAGTTCGCCACCCTGTTTGGCATAGAGCGCCTTGATGCGCTCGGCGACTGCATTGGCGTCTGCGGCCATGGCAGCACTGCCGAATACCAGCGAAAGCGCTGTTCCGGCAGCCAGAACACGTGCCGCTGGCCTGATATTGACGAAAACCTGCATTCGAAGCTCCTGCCTGATCTTTAGAGCGCATCCCGAAAAGCGTGAAACGGCTTTCGGATGAGATGCGCATCAAAACAAAGGATCAGAGCGCCGATCTGATCCAATCGGATCGGCGCTCTGATGTAGCGCGGCATTCATAGGCGGAAATCACTCGCAATAACAACATGATTTCCTCAGCCTGCGATTGCAGCGGGGGAAATTCACCCTGATAGCTCTATAGGACGCAAATGGCGGCAGGATTGCGACTATTGCACACTAATGTACTGGATTGGTTCTCCTGAACTCTTGCTGGCGAATCGCGCAGTTGGTACGAAGAGACATGGGAAAAAGTCTGATTCCGCCGGACGACGGCGAAGAACACATCGAGCGGGTCGATCTCAAATCGGCTCTCGAGGAACGTTACCTCGCTTATGCGCTGTCGACGATCATGCATCGCGCGCTGCCGGACGTGCGCGACGGCCTGAAGCCCGTGCATCGCCGCATCATGCATGCCATGCGCCTGCTGCGCCTCAATCCCGATCAGGCCTATGCGAAATGCGCCCGTATCGTCGGCGACGTGATGGGTAAGTTCCATCCGCATGGCGACGCATCGATTTATGATGCGCTGGTGCGTCTGGCGCAGGATTTCGCGGTGCGTTATCCGCTGGTGGACGGGCAGGGCAATTTCGGCAATATCGACGGCGATAATGCTGCCGCCATGCGTTACACAGAAGCGCGTATGACGGAAGTCGCGACGCTGCTGCTCGAAGGCATCAACGAAAACGCCATCGATTTCCGTCCGACCTATAATGAGGAAGACGAGGAACCCATCGTCCTTCCCGGCGCTTTCCCGAACCTGCTCGCCAACGGCTCCGCCGGTATCGCGGTCGGCATGGCGACCAACATTCCGCCGCACAATGTGGCGGAGCTTTGCTCATCGGCGCTCTATCTGATCAATCATCCCGAAGCGCCGGTGGAGGAACTTGTTACCTCGCCCGAACAATGGGAAGAACTGAAGCGCGAAGCCGAGACCGATCCGGCAGCTCTGCTGAAATGCAAGGTGCGAGGCCCGGATTTCCCGACCGGCGGCATTCTTGTCGAAGAGCACGGCAATATCCTCGATGCCTATCGCACGGGCCGCGGCGCGTTTCGTGTCCGCGCGCGTTGGGAAAAGGAAGAGGGCAATCGCGGCACCTGGGTGATCGTCATCACCGAAATTCCCTATCAGGTGCAGAAGTCGCGCCTCATCGAAAAGATCGCCGAACTGCTTCTGGCAAAGAAGCTTCCATTGCTTGACGATGTTCGCGACGAGTCGGCGGAAGACATTCGCATCGTTCTGGAGCCGAAGAACCGGACGGTCGATCCCGAACTGTTGATGGAATCGCTGTTCAAGCTGACCGAGCTGGAAAGCCGCGTTTCGCTCAACATGAACGTGCTGTCGCACGGCAAGGTGCCGAATGTCCTGTCGCTGGGAGCCGTCCTGCGCGAGTGGCTCGACCATCGCAAGGAAGTGCTCGTCCGCCGTTCGCAATTCCGGCTGGCGGAAATAGAACGGCGCCTGGAAATTCTCGGCGGCCTGCTGATCGCCTATCTCAACCTTGATGAGGTGATCCGCATCATCCGTGAGGAGGATGAGCCGAAACAGGACCTGATGCGCACCTTTGAACTGACCGACGTTCAGGCCGAGTCGATCCTCAACATGCGCCTGCGTTCGTTGCGCAAGCTTGAGGAATTCGAAATCCGCAAGGAGTTCGATGACCTCACGGTGGAGAAGACGGACCTTGAAGGGCTGCTCGCTTCCGGCACGCGCCAATGGAAGAAGATCAGCGCCGAAATCAAGTCGGTACGCGAAAAGTTCGGCCCGAAGACCGAACTTGGTGCGCGCCGCACGACCTTCGCCGACGCGCCAACCCACGATCTGGAAGATATCCATCAGGCAATGATCGAGCGCGAGCCGGTCACGATCGTTGTATCCGAAAAGGGCTGGCTGCGGGCGATGAAGGGGCATCTGGCCGATTTCTCGACGCTCGCCTTCAAGGAGGGCGACAAGCTCAAGCTCGCTTTCCATGCCGAGACGACCGACAAGCTCCTGTTCTTCACGACAGGCGGCAAGTTCTTCACCATCGGCGCGAATACGCTTCCGGGCGGTCGCGGACATGGAGAGCCGATCCGCATCCTTGTCGATATGGAAAACGATCAGGACATTCTGACAGCCTTCGTGCACGATCCGGCGGCGAAACTGCTTCTCGTCAGCCACGAGGGTAACGGTTTTATCGTTCCCGAAAGCGAGGCTGTGGCCAATACCCGCAAGGGCAAGCAGGTGATGAACGTGAAGGCGCCGGACGAGGCGAAGCTTTGCCAGCGTGTTTCCGGCGATCATATCGCAGTGGTCGGCGAGAACCGCAAGATGGTGGTCTTCCCGCTTTCCGACATTCCGGAAATGACCCGCGGCAAGGGCGTGCGCCTGCAAAAATACAAGGATGGCGGTGTGTCCGACGTCCGCACCTTTGCAATTGCCGAAGGACTTTCCTGGCAGGATTCGGCAGAGCGCACGTTCAATCGCAGCAAGGAAGAGCTTGTGGAATGGATCGGCGCGCGCGCCTCTGCGGGCCGTCTGGTGCCAAAGGGCTTCCCGCGTTCAGGCAAGTTTTAAACTTGCAGTTGGAGGCTGCTCGAGAGCCTACAAGTTGTGATCGATTTTCGAGCTGATTGCGGCTTTACTTACAACACGACCCAGCGGGTCGTGTTGTAAGGAGAAAATCATGCAGGTTCGTCCGGCCTTACTCAATGACGCTGTACTCATTGCGAGATTTTAAGGCGTTCGATCAGTGAACTGTGCGAGGCAGATCACCATAATCGCGATGATATCCTCGCGCCGTGGCTAGCCAACAAGACGCCTGAAAACGTGTTCAAGTGGATTGAAGCTCCATCTCAACTGATGCTCGTTGCTGAAATAGGGAATGCCATAGCCGGTGTGGGGCTGGCGACGGATGAGGGAGAGATCCTGCTGAATTATGTTGCGCCGGAATTTCGCTTTCATGGTGTCAGCAAGGCGCTCATTTCAAAACTCGAGGAATATCTTTTATTTCGAAAGGTGGCTGTTGCGCGTCTTGTCAGTACCGAAACAGCGCGCCGTTTTTATGCCGGACGAGGGTATGTAGCGGTAGGCGAAGCGGAGATAAGGCGCGGCGGAGAGCTCTCATATCCCATGGAAAAACCGCTGGTAGGCTAGCCCTCGAACCGCTGCCAGCCGCGGGGGCCAAGGTGCTCCTGCGGTGTGAAGCGGATTTTATACTGCATCTTGCGTGATCCCTCGACCCAATAGCCGAGATAGACATGCGGCAGACCGGCGGCATGCGCGCGCTGGATATGATCGAGGATCATATAGGTGCCAAGCGACCGATCATGCATATGCGTTGAGAAGAACGAATAGACCATCGACAGACCATCGGCCATCACGTCGGTAAGTGCTACCGCGACCAGCTCTCCATCGCCCTTGGCGCTGATGAAGCTTTCCGGGCCGCGCTTGCGATATTCGATGATCTGCGTGTTCACATGCGTATCCTCGATCATCATCGCATAATCGAGAACCGTCATGTCCGACATGCCGCCCGAGCGATGGCGCGCATCGAGATAATCGCGGAAAAGCGCATATTGCTCGGTGCTGGGCTGGGCCTTGTGCACGCGTCCGATCAGATCGTTATTCTGCGTCCAGACGCGCCGCATGTTGCGCGTCATCTTGAACTCTCCGGCAAGGATGCGAACGGATATGCAGGCCCGGCACAATTCGCAGGCCGGACGATAGGCTATGTTCTGGGATCGGCGGAAACCGCCCTGCGTCAGGAGATCGTTGATTTCGTTCGCCTTGTCGCCGACCAGATGCGTAAAGACTTTTCGCTCCATCTGGCCTTCGAGATACGGGCAGGGAGACGGAGCTGTCAGAAAGAACTGCGGAGACTGTTGCGGTTGATGGGTCATTCAATATCCACGAAATGGCAATACCGAAACCATCACGATACTTTTTGTAAGGATTGAGCCGACCGCACAAAACGTCAATAGGCATTTTGCGCAGCCGGCTCTGAATTTTTTTGATCTGAAGCGCACCCCGAAAAGTGGGAGCCGGTTTTCGCGCCAGGATGGCCGATAAAAAAGCAGAGCATTTCCGGTGTTTCATGAAGAATCAGGAAATGCTCTGTCGTTTATCGATCAGAACGAATGACAGCCGTGCCGAGCAGAAGATCGTGCACGGTGCGCTTGCGGTCGAGAACCAGCGTTGCAAGCAGGATCAGCGGCGTCAGGACGACATTCAGACCCCAAAACAGGACCGTATGGACGATTGCGAGCATGGGATCGACCGTGCCGCCTTCAAGCCGGACGAGCTTGATATTCATCATCTGCATGCCCTTGGTGGCCTGCTGCGGCCCGCCCAGGGTCCGCGCGACATAAAACAGCGCCACCATCGGGAACATGATGCCGTAGAGCATCCAGCCGAGGCTGAGCGTGATTATGCCCAGGATTGCGATGACGATTGCTGCCGGGATGCAGAGCAGGAAAACAATCAGGTAATCGATGAGAAAAGCCATAATGCGGCGCGTGCGCACGCCTTCAAAAAATGCGCGGCTTTCATAACGCGGGCCCATGACTTCGCCGTGCAGGATATGGTCGGACATTTTTCCTTCCAGTCGTTTCAAAAGAAGCGCCCGGGGGGATTTGACAACCGGCGCTGCCCCGCCACCTCGGCGGAACAGTCATCAACATGGGAACCAAAACCGGCGGATTCAAGGAAATGTGATGATTTCCCGAAAGGGTGCCTTGCCGGTCAGCCTTGCTGTTTAAGCTTTTGAGCTGCTTCGATTGCGAAATAGGTGAGAATTCCATCACAGCCGGCGCGCTTGAAGGCGAGCAGGCTTTCCATCATCACCTTTTCTTCGTCGATCCAGCCGTTGATCCCGGCGGCCTTGATCATCGCATACTCGCCCGACACCTGATAGGCATAGGTGGGAAGGCGGAATTCGCTCTTCAGGCGATGGATGATGTCGAGATAGGGCAGGCCCGGCTTGACCATCAGCATGTCCGCGCCTTCGGCAATGTCCTGCTCGGCTTCGCGCACGGCTTCTTCCGGATTGGCCGGATCGAGATAATAGGTCTTCTTATCGCCTTTCAGCAGGCCCTGCGTGCCGATGGCGTCGCGATATGGACCGTAAAAGGCGGAAGCGAACTTGGTTGCATAGGACATGATGGGAATGTGGCAGAAGCCATGTTCGTCCAGCGCTTGGCGCACGGCGCCGACGCGACCGTCCATCATGTCGGAAGGTGCGATGATGTCGGCACCGGCTTCGGCTTGCGAAAGCGCGCCCCGAACCACCATGGCGACCGATTCGTCGTTGATGATTTCGCCGTTGCGCAGGATGCCGTCATGGCCATGCGTGGTGAACGGGTCGAGCGCCGCATCGGTGATAATGCCGATTTCCGGCACTTCCTTCTTGATTGCGCGCACGGCGCGATTGATCAGATTGTCCGGGCTTGCGACGAAAGCGCCGTCCTCGGTCTTCACTTCCAGCTTCTCGCGCGGGAAGGGCGCGATGGCGGGGATGCCGAGCTTGGCGGCTTTCTCCGCCATGCGCACTGCCATGTCGACCGAATAGCGCTCGACGCCGGGCATGGCTTCCACGGGCTCGGCAACGCCGGTGCCATAGGTCAGGAAGAACGGCAGGATAAGATCATCGACCGTCAGCCGGGTTTCCTGCACGAGCCTGCGCGACCAGTCGGCCTTGCGCATGCGGCGCAGGCGTCTGCTGCCGGTGACGTCATCGACATGCTGGCTGATATTGGCGGGCAGATATTTGGACTGGCGATCGGTCATGAGGCTATTCCCGAGAATGGAGGCCCTGGAACATGAAATCGCAGGGCTGGTCAAAAAGACCACCGGTAACTTTATGGATCTAGTGGATTTTCGAATTTGACGTTTGAAACGGGATTAATATCGGACGGATATCAAACGTCAAATTCAATCCACTAGTATCGGATGCGCTTCGTTTATCATGGGAAAAGTGCCGAAACCAAGAACATTGACCTGTGCAGGATTGACGCGGGGCGTCTCACTTTCTACCCATTTACAGGAACGGGAGACACGATATGCAGATTGACTTCGGCGGTGGCAGCGAAATCAGCTTTGAACGCAAGGGAAAAGCGGGGCTTGTGAAGCTTACGCGGACCGAAGCCCTCAATGCGCTCACGCATAAGATGATTCTGGCGCTCGACCGCGCATTGCAGTCCTGGGAAGACGACCCTGAAGTGGCATGCGTCATTCTCGAAGGCGAGGGGCGGGCCTTCTGTGCCGGCGGCGATGTGGTCGCTGCCTACAAGTCCGGTCAGGCCGGAACACCAGCTTACGAATTCTTCCGCGACGAATATCGGCTCAATGCGCGCATTGGCCGTTTTCCAAAACCTTATATCTCCCTGATCAACGGCATCGTCATGGGCGGCGGCGCGGGCATCTCCGTTCATGGTTCGCATCGCATCGTGACGGAAAACACCATGTTTGCCATGCCGGAAACCGGCATTGGCTTCTTCCCCGATGTAGGGGGTAGCGCATTTCTCCCGCATCTGCATGATAATTTCGGGTATTATCTGGCGCTCACCGGCAACCGCATCCGCTGGGGCGACTGCCTGCAGAGCGGGATCGCAACCCATGCGGTCGCCGCAAGCGATCTGCATGACCTGCGCGAAGACATCATCGCTACCGCCGACATCGACGCGGCGCTGACGCGCAGCCAGTACCCCGATTTTGAAACCTCCGTCGAAACCCGCCAGATCATTGCGGAGTGTTTTTCGGGCGCAACGCTTGCCGACTGCATGGCCGCGCTGGAAAAAGAAGCGGAAGCCGGCAACAAGGCCGCAATGGACATTGTGAAGGTGATCGCCACGCGCTCCCCGACCAGTGTCGCTGTCACTTTCCGCCAGATTGCCGATGGGCGCGCGCTCGATCTCGACGATTGCATGCGCATGGAATACCGCATCGCCAACCGCATGCTGGAAGGGCATGATTTCTATGAGGGCGTTCGCGCATTGCTTATCGACAAGGACGGCGCGCCGACATGGAAGCCTGCAACGCTCGATGACGTGAAGCCCGAACAGGTCAACGCCTATTTTGCAAATCTCGGCGACGGGGAACTGACCTTGTGAGGATCTCCTGATGCATATGAACGAGCTGCGCCAGCATATCCAGCCCAGCGGAACCGAATGGGCCTTCACATGGTTCATCCGGATACTCGCGCTCGTGGCGCTGGCCAGCGGTGTGTTCTACTGGGTCAGGCTGATCGGTATTCATCCCGGGCTTCTGTGGCGGTTCGACCTGATGCCATGGACCTGGCAGACGGCGGTCGTCGCTCTGGCTGTTCTGATGCCGGTCGCGGCAACGGGACTATGGATGCGGGCGCCCTGGGGGCCTGTGCTATGGTTCGTGGCAGCACTCGGCGAAATCGCCATCTATTCCGTTTTTTCGCGACATTTCGAGTACAAGCCGCTCACGGTCGGGTTCAACGCGGCCTGCATCGTCATATTTATCGCATTTCGCATTCTGCTCTTCTTTGAGAAGAAACGGCAGGCCCGCGCGAGCCTGCCGATATAGATTCTATAGCGGCTGCGTTCCTTCATAGCGGGCGAAGGGCTTCGTCATCTGGCCTTTGAAAAGCAGCACATCATAGGTTTGGGCCTTGCTGCCCGGCATATCCATGCCGGGCGAGCCCATGGGCATTCCGGGGGCGGTCAGCCCCGTTGCCTGCGGACGTTCCGCCAGAAGCCGCTTGACCGCGCCAGCCGGAACATGCCCCTCAATGACATATCCATCGACGACCGCCGTGTGGCACGAGGCAAGATTGGCGGCGACACCATGTTTTGCCTTTACGCTGTCCATCGCTTCCTCGACCTTCACGGTCACATTGAACCCGGCGGCTTTCATATGTTCGGCCCAGCCGTCGCAGCAGCCGCAATAAGGGTCCTTGTACATGGTCATTTGCGGAGCGGCGGAAACGGGTTCGGCATGAGCGAAATTCGTGAAGCCGGTAAAGCTTAACAGTCCGCCGACCACAAAATACTGTGCGAAACGAAGCGTCATGGTCCCTCCAATGGAATGTTGATAGCCGGTAACTAGCTCCTGTCCACATACTTCTCAAATGACGAAAGTTTAATGTGACGCGCTTTCCAAGGCCCGGAAAACCGGCATTTTACGCCAAAACAGCGCATTGCGGAGCAGGCTCAAGGTCGCCGCGGAGTAAGCAAACATTAAGCCTGAATGGCCAATTTTGCCGGTAAGTTACTGTTAAGGCTGACTTTTAAGTCGAATTTTATGCATCTCCCCTAAATTGCTCTCAAGACGGTGAGAAACAATACACCGCGTAAAACAGGACAGAGAGCTGCATCATGGTTTCATGGAATGCGGCTCCGGCAGAGAGGCAAAAGAAATGATCAACGCACAGCGCAAGACGGAGTTGTCCGTTCCGCTCACGACACCGGAAACCGCACTTCGCTCGCTCTATCTGGAAGCCCTCCAGCTGGTCGAGCGCCTGCATCGCCGCCTGCTCGACGTCGTCAAGGACGAGTTCGACCGCAACGGCCAGAGCGACATCAATGCGACGCAGGCGCTTCTGCTTTTCAACATCGGCAATTCGGAACTGACGGCAGGCGAACTGCGCTCGCGCGGTTACTATCTCGGCTCCAACGTTTCGTACAATCTGAAGAAGCTGGTCGAGATGGGCTTCATCCATCATCAGCGCTCGCGTGTCGACCGCCGTTCGGTGCGCGTCAGCCTGACGGACAAGGGCAATGCCATCGCCGATCAGGTGGCCGCGCTCTACGAACGCCATATCTCTTCCATCGAGCAGATTGGCGGTATTCAGGTCGATGAATTCATGGCGATGAACAAGTCGCTGCAGCGTCTCGACCGCTTCTGGAACGACAGCATCGCATACCGCCTCTGATCTCGGCTCGCCGCCTCTGGCTGACTGATGGTTTGTTGCAGAACTGTCACAACAGGCTGCCATTGAGAAGAATAAGGCGCTGTGAAGCTCTCAATCGTAAGGCGCGTGGCTTGAAATTCCGGCCATGCGACATGATTAAGCCATAAAAAACGACATAAGCGTTTTACAATGGCACGGGCAATATTGTGCCTCCTTCATTCAGGAATGGGCTCGAAAGTCGAATTTCGGATAAGCGGGCATCGTCGCATCGCTTTCTGTCCGGATATCGCCTTGCTGAACTATTGCTGATATTCTCTGGGAAGATCCCGCGCGAGCGGTTAGCCTTTTGGGACTACGCAAGATGACCAAGACCGACAGACCAGCCGATGCTTTCAAAGTAGATCGCCGCAGTTTCCTGCGCGGCGCGGCAACCGCCGGCCTTTCCGTGGCAGCCTCCGCCATGGTTTCCTCGGCCTATGCCCAGCAGGTTCTGACTGATGTTATCGCAGCGCCGCGGCGCGGCAACTGGGACGACCAGTTCGATGCCCGTGCAACGGGCGGACAACGCGTCGCGACCAACCAGCCGGTTCTGAGCCCCCAGACGGTCGGCAATCTCCAGACTGCCATCGCGCAGTATACCGACATTGCCGGTCGCGGCGGCTGGCCGAGCGTGCCGGGCAATGCAAAGCTCCAGATCGGCGTGACCGATCCCGCCGTGCAGGCGCTGCGCAAGCGTCTCATGATTTCCGGCGACCTGCCGCAGGAAGCCGGTCTTTCCAGCTCGTTCGACACCTATGTCGATGCTGCCGTCAAGCGCTTCCAGTCCCGTCACGGCCTGCCTGCCGATGGCGTCATGGGGCAGTTCACCTATGCCGCGATGAACGTGGACGCGAATACGCGCCTCGGACAGCTCCAGACCAATCTCCAGCGGCTTTCGCCACTGGCCGATCAGGGCATGCAGGAACAGCGTTTCGTGATGGTCAACATTCCGGCCGCGCGCATCGAAGCCGTTGAAGGCGGCAGCGTCGTGCAGCGTCATACGGCGGTTGTCGGCAAGATCGATCGCCAGACGCCGATCCTGAACTCAAAGATTCACGAAGTCATTCTCAATCCTTACTGGACCGCGCCCAAGTCGATCATCCAGAAGGACATCATTCCGCTGATGCGGAAGGATCCGCAATATCTGGCGAAGAACAAAATCCGTCTCTACGACCAGTCCGGTCAGGAAGTTGCGCCTGAAACCGTGGACTGGAACACGGATGATGCAGTGAAGCTGATGTTCCGTCAGGACCCGGGCAAGATCAACGCCATGTCCTCGACCAAGATCAACTTCCACAATCAGCATCAGGTCTATATGCACGACACGCCGCAGAAGAGCTATTTCAACAAGCTCATGCGCTTCGACTCTTCCGGCTGCGTCCGCGTCCAGAATGTCCGCGATCTCGACGTATGGCTGTTGAAGAACACGGCCGGTTGGGATCGCCAGACCATCGAAAATACGATCAAGTCGGGTACGAACACGCCGATCCAGGTTGCCGATCCGGTTCCGCTGCACTTCGTCTACATTTCCGCATGGTCCACCGGCGACGGCGTGGTGCAGTTCCGCGACGACATTTACAAGATGGACGGTGCAACGGCCCTCGCGCTTGGCACCGACACCTGATTCTCATCTCGACTGCGCGTTTCAAGCCGTCCGGACCCGTTCCGGGCGGCTTTTTCGTCTTGGCTCAATTATCAAATCGGTTTGCCGCATTTTGGAATAAGCTTTTCGCTTTGCGGCCATTGGCCTTGTGCGCTCAAGTGTGATAATGCGCCTCATCCATATAGCTTTTACCGGCTAACCCGGAGGGTGTGAAACATGTCTCAAGCCAACGCCGCCGCCAAGAACGCGTCTTCCGACGTTTTCTTCAATGCAAGCCTCGAGGACATCGATTCCGAGATTTTCGGTGCAATTCGCAACGAACTCGGTCGTCAGCGTCATGAAATCGAGCTGATCGCCTCGGAAAACATCGTTTCGCGCGCTGTTCTGGAAGCACAGGGTTCCATCCTTACCAACAAATATGCCGAAGGCTATCCGGGCAAGCGCTATTACGGCGGCTGCCAGTATGTCGACGTTGTGGAAGAACTGGCCATCGAACGCGCCAAAAAGCTCTTCGGCGCAGAATTTGCCAACGTTCAGCCGAATTCCGGCAGCCAGATGAACCAGGCCGTGTTCCTCGCGCTGCTCCAGCCGGGCGACACGTTCATGGGCCTCGACCTGAATTCCGGTGGCCACCTGACGCATGGTTCGCCGGTCAACATGTCCGGCAAGTGGTTCAATGTCGTTTCCTACGGCGTCCGCAAGGACGACCACCTGCTCGACATGGACGAAGTTGCCCGCCTTGCACGCGAAAACAAGCCGAAGCTCATCCTTGCCGGTGGCACCGCCTATTCGCGTATCTGGGACTGGAAGCGCTTCCGCGAGATTGCCGACGAAGTCGGCGCCTATCTCATGGTCGACATGGCGCATATCGCCGGGCTGGTTGCCGGTGGCGTTCATCCTTCGCCGGTCCCGCATGCGCATGTCTGCACCACGACGACGCACAAGTCGCTTCGCGGTCCGCGTGGCGGCATGATCCTCACCAACGATGCCGACATCGCCAAGAAGATCAATTCGGCTGTCTTCCCCGGCCTTCAGGGTGGCCCGCTGATGCACGTCATCGCTGGCAAGGCTGTCGCCTTCGCGGAAGCACTGAAGCCGGAGTTCAAGCTCTATGCGAAGAACGTCGTCGACAATGCGCGCGCACTGGCCGAAGAGCTGAAGTCCCACGGCCTCGACATTGTTTCGGGCGGCACCGACAACCACCTGATGCTGGTTGACCTGCGCCCGAAGAACGCGACGGGCAAGCGTGCAGAAGCTGCTCTTGGCCGCGCCAACATCACCTGCAACAAGAACGGCATTCCGTTCGACCCTGAAAAGCCGTTCGTCACGTCCGGCGTTCGTCTTGGCACGCCTGCCGGCACGACGCGTGGTTTCGGCGTTGCTGAATTCAAGGAAATCGGTTCGCTGATCGCCGAAGTTCTCGACGGCCTGAAGGTTGCCAATTCCGACGAAGGCAATGCCGCTGTCGAACAGGCCGTGAAGGAAAAGGTCATCGCGCTTACCGACCGTTTCCCGATGTACGGTTATCAGGGATAAGCCGGTTTCCATGATCGAGAGAAAACCCCGTTCAACCCTGTTGAGCGGGGTTTTTTTCATTCTCCCATCCGGTAGGTGGATTGCCACTAATCGGCTATGATCGGCAGGAATCGGCTACGGAGAGCGCGCTCTTGAGTTTTCAAGGGGAGTGACCCCACATATGAGCGGTCCATTGCCAGTGTTAAGGTTGCCAGTTTTGAAGCTGCCGATATTGAAATTGAAAGAGTTCCATGCGTTGTCCCTATTGCCAGTCTGAAGATACGCAAGTGAAGGATTCCCGCCCGGCGGAAGACGGTGCTGTCATCCGCCGGCGTCGTGTCTGCTCGGTTTGCGGCGGGCGTTTCACGACCTTCGAGCGCGTGCAGTTGCGCGACCTGATGGTCGTGAAGAAAAGCGGGCGTCGCGTTCCTTTCGATCGCGACAAGCTCACGCGGTCCATCGAGGTGGCGTTGCGCAAGCGCGATGTCGATAATGACCGGGTTGAACGGGCTATTTCAGGCATTGTCCGCCAGCTTGAAAGTTCAGGCGAAGCGGAAGTCACCTCCGACGAGATCGGGCGGCTGGCCATGGATGCGCTGAAAGGCATCGACGATATCGCCTATATCCGCTTTGCGTCAGTCTATCGCAATTTCAGCAAGGCCGTCGATTTCCACAATGTCATCGACGAGCTGACGGTTCCTGAAACCGAGGACGATCTGGACGCTTGAGCATGAGTGGCAGCAAGTTTCCGCATTCGGACGTGACTTCGGATGATGTTCGCTTCATGGAGGCGACGATCCGTTATGCGCGCCGTCACAAGGGGCTGACCGGCACCAATCCGTCCGTCGGCACGATCATTGTCAAGGATGGCGTCATCGTCGGGCGCGGCGTGACCGCGCTGGGCGGCAGGCCCCATGCGGAACCGCAGGCGCTGGCGGAGGCGGGAGACGCCGCGCGTGGCGCGACGGCTTATGTGACGCTGGAGCCATGCGCCCATCACGGGCGCACGCCGCCCTGCGCCGAAACGCTGGTGCGGGCAGGGGTGGCGCGTGTCGTGGCGGCGGCGACCGATCCGGACGAGCGGGTCAGCGGAAAGGGCTTCGCCATCCTGCGTGAAGCAGGGATAGAGGTCGTACCCGGCATTCTCGCCGATCAGGCTGCCGACGATCTGGCGGGCTATCTGAATCGATCTGCGAAGAAGCGCCCGGAAGTGATTCTGAAACTTGCGCTTTCCGCTGATGGCATGATCGGCAGGCGCGGCGAGGGACAGGTCGCGATAACGGGACCGATTGCGCGTGCGCAGTCCCATATCCTCCGCGCGCAGACAGATGTTATCCTGATCGGTATTGAAACAGCGCTTGCGGATGATCCCGTTCTGAACTGCCGCCTTCGGGGGCTGGGACAGCGTTCGCCGGTCCGCGTGGTGCTCGATGGCGGATTGCGCCTGCCGCTTTCGTCAAGACTCGTACAGACCACCGATGCCCAGCCCTTGTGGATCGCCTGCGGCGAGGAGGCGTCGCCCGAACGGCGTTATGAGTTGACGGCTGCCGGTTGCCGCATCCTCGCGACCGAAGCCGACGATTGCCGCATCGCATTGCCCGAGTTGATGGACGATCTTGCCGCGCAGGGCATTTCCTCGGTTCTCGTTGAAGGCGGCGCGGGCGTTGCAAAGAGCTTTCTCGACGAGGGGCTGGTGGACCGGCTTGCCATCTTCCGTTCGCCGGTTGAAATCGGCTCGGAACATGGGGTTGCCGTGGACGGCCTTGAAACCCATATCGCAGACGAATTCAAAATTCTGAGGCAGGCGCGCTATGGCGACGATGCCTATGCAGAATATGTAAGGAAGATTTGATGTTTACAGGCATTATCACCGATATAGGCAAGGTTGACCGGATCAAGCCGCTGAATGAAGGCGTCCTTCTGCGTATCGAGACCGCCTATGACCCGGAAACGATTGAACTGGGCGCGTCGATTGCCTGTTCCGGGGTCTGCCTGACGGTGGTGGCGCTGCCGGAAAAAGGCACCAATGCCCGCTGGTTCGAGGTGGAGGCATGGGAAGAGGCGCTGCGCCTCACCACGATCTCCGCTTGGCAGAACGGACGCAACATCAATCTGGAGCGTTCGCTGAAGCTTGGCGACGAAATGGGCGGTCATCTGGTTTCCGGCCATGTGGACGGACAGGCTGAAATCATCGACCGCAAGGAAGAGGGCGACGCCGTGCGTTTCACCTTGCGCGCGCCGGAAGAACTGGCACCGTTCATCGCCCAGAAGGGTTCGGTTGCCCTTGATGGTACGTCGCTGACGGTCAATGGTGTCGATGGAAACGAGTTCGATGTGCTCCTGATCCGCCACTCGCTGGAAGTCACAACATGGGGCGAGCGGAAAGCGGGCGATAAGGTAAATATCGAGATCGACCAGCTGGCACGATACGCAGCAAGGCTTGCGCAATATCAGAAATAGGCTTAGAGCCTAAAACTCTAAAGCTGTAACAGCATTTCCCGATTTTAAGCGTTGACCGCAATCGTTGCGGTCCGCAAGATTTGTCATGGAGTCTCTCATGTCCAAGCACGAGGCGCATGCGCCGCATTTGCTTATTGTTGAAGCGCGTTTCTACGATGATCTCGCCGACGCGCTTCTGGATGGCGCAAAGGCAGCCTTGGATGAGGCAGGGGCGACCTATGATGTCGTGACGGTTCCCGGCGCTCTCGAAATTCCGGCGACGATTTCCTTTGCGCTCGACGGTGAAGAAAATGGCGGCACGGAATATGATGGCTATGTCGCGCTGGGCACGGTCATCCGTGGTGAAACCTATCACTTCGATATCGTTGCCAATGAATCCTGTCGCGCGCTCACCGACCTTTCGGTCGAGGAGAGCATCGCCATCGGCAACGGCATCCTGACCGTCGAGAACGAAGAGCAGGCATGGGTTCGCGCCCGCCGCGCTGACAAGGACAAGGGCGGTTTTGCTGCCCGCGCCGCACTGACCATGATCGACCTGCGCAAGAAGTTCGGAGTCTGATCGTTATGAGTTCTTCTACCGGAGGCCGCCCGACTCCCAATGCCCCGCGCATGGCCAACAAGCGCGGCGTCGCCCGTCTTGCTGCCGTGCAAGCGCTCTATCAGATGGATGTGGCCGGGACGGGCGTCCTGGAAGTGGTGGCCGAATACGAAGCTTTCCGCCTCGGCAAGGAAGTGGACGGCACGCAGTATCTCGATGCCGATCCGCAATGGTTCCGCGCAATCGTAGCCGGCGTCGTGGATGAGCAGCTGAAGCTCGACCCGATGATCCATCAGGCGCTGACGGAGGACTGGCCGCTGTCGCGTCTCGATTCGACGCTGCGCGCCATTCTCCGCGCCGGTGCATGGGAATTGCAGACGCGCAAGGACGTGCCGACGGCAGTCATCGTGTCGGAATATGTCGATATCGCCAAGGCCTTCTATACGGAGGAAGAGCCGAAGCTGGTCAATGCCGTGCTCGATCGTCTGGCGTTTGTCATTCGTGGCGAGAGCCGTGGCGTGAAGCCGCGCTGATCCGGCTTCGCCGACGATAATCCTGAAAGAAGGGCTGTGAGAAATCGCAGCCCTTCTTTCATTGTACGCTGGCAAAGAACGACTTGACGTTTGTTAAACCGTTTCGCATGTTGGTCGCGCGGCATTGAGAATGCTGAAATGCAGGGAATCGCGCCAATTCATTGAATCCAAGGCGTAAGTTTCCTGGCGAATATACCGAAGAAGCCCGGTATCTTGCATTGGCTTCAGGCACTTCCATGCCGCTCAGTCGGGTCCGGGGAGGGGTTTTCGGGCCTATCCTGCGCACGTGTCTGCCGACATCGCGGCTCGCGGTCAGACGGCAGCCAGCGCGAGCTATGGAGCGCGTTCCGATCTGTTGCGGCAGGCCGGCGCTCCAATTGTCTGGGTGGCCGCGCATATTTTCCGAAAATCGTTTCACATTTTTCGGGATGCGCTCAATGGGAGTTGGCCTTTATGCAAATGGGAGTGGCAGTCTTAGTTCTCGTCATTGCCTGCGGCGTGCTTTCCGTTCTTTTCGCCATATGGGCGATCCGTTCGGTTCTCGCAGCCGATCAGGGGACGCAGCGCATGCAGGAAATTGCTGAAGCCATCCGCGAGGGTGCCTCAGCCTATCTCACAAGACAATATTCAACGATTGCCATCGTTGGCGTCGTGGTTTTTCTCGCCGCCTGGTATCTGCTGTCGATCAGTGCGGCAATCGGCTTTTTGATCGGTGCAGTTCTGTCGGGCGTCACCGGCTTCATCGGAATGCACGTTTCGGTTCGCGCCAATGTGCGCACTGCGCAGGCGGCATCGCTCAGCCTTGCCGGGGGGCTGGAATTGGCCTTCAAGTCCGGGGCCATTACCGGTCTTCTGGTGGCCGGGCTCGCGCTGCTCGGCGTCTCCGTCTACTATTTCATTCTCACCGTCTGGCTTGGTTACGCGCCCTCTGATCGCACCGTTATCGATGCGCTGGTGTCGCTCGGCTTCGGCGCTTCGCTTATTTCCATCTTTGCGCGTCTTGGCGGCGGCATCTTCACCAAGGGCGCAGACGTTGGCGGAGATCTCGTCGGCAAGGTGGAAGCCGGTATCCCGGAGGATGACCCGCGCAACCCCGCGACCATTGCGGACAATGTCGGCGATAATGTCGGCGATTGCGCAGGCATGGCCGCCGACCTGTTTGAAACCTATGCGGTGACAGTTGTTGCCACCATGGTTCTCGGCGCGATCTTCTTCAACGGATCGGATGTTCTTTCAAGCGTCATGCTCTATCCGCTGATGATCTGCGGCGCCTGCGTGATTACGTCGATCGTGGGCACTTTCTTCGTCAAGCTCAGCGTCGATGGCTCCATCATGGGCGCGCTCTACAAGGGGCTGATCGCAACGGGCCTGCTTTCCATTGTCGGGCTTGCCGTCGCCAACACGCTGACGATCGGCTGGGGCGAGATCGGAACGGTCGCCGGAAAAAGCATCACTGGCACCAATCTCTTCATCTGCGGGCTGATCGGCCTCATCGTTACCGGTCTGATCGTGGTGATTACGGAATATTATACCGGCACCAACAAGCGCCCGGTCAATTCCATCGCGCAGGCCTCTGTGACGGGGCACGGCACCAACGTCATCCAGGGGCTGGCGGTTTCGCTGGAATCGACCGCGCTTCCGGCAATCGTGATCGTTGGCGGCATTATCTCGACCTACCAGCTTGCGGGCCTGTTCGGGACCGCTATCGCCGTTACCGCCATGCTCGGCATTGCGGGCATGATCGTAGCGCTCGATGCTTTCGGCCCGGTTACCGACAATGCCGGCGGCATCGCGGAAATGGCCGGTCTCGACCCGGAAGTCCGCAAGGCCACCGATGCACTGGATGCCGTGGGCAACACAACCAAGGCTGTCACCAAGGGCTACGCCATCGGTTCGGCGGGGCTTGGTGCGCTGGTGCTGTTTGCGGCTTATTCCAACGATCTGGCCTATTTTGCCGCCAACGGGCAGACCTATCCCTATTTCGCGGATATGGGGCCTGTCTCCTTCGATCTCTCCAACCCCTATGTAGTTGCGGGACTGATCTTTGGCGGCCTTATCCCTTATCTGTTCGGTGGCATGGCGATGACCGCCGTGGGCCGGGCCGGGGGCGCGGTGGTTCAGGAGGTGCGCCGCCAGTTCCGCGAGAAGCCGGGCATCATGACCGGCAAGGAACGCCCGGATTATGCCCGTGCGGTCGATCTTCTGACGAAGGCGGCAATCCGCGAAATGATCATCCCGTCGCTCCTGCCTGTGCTGGCGCCGATTGTCGTCTATTTCGGCGTTTTGCTTATTTCAGGCTCCAAGGCTGCGGCCTTTGCAGCCCTTGGTGCATCGCTTCTGGGCGTCATCATCAATGGCCTGTTCGTCGCAATTTCCATGACATCTGGTGGCGGTGCATGGGACAACGCCAAGAAGAGCTTCGAGGACGGGTTTACCGATGCCGATGGCGTGAAGCACCTGAAAGGTTCGGAAGCGCACAAGGCATCGGTGACGGGCGATACGGTCGGCGATCCCTACAAGGATACTGCCGGTCCAGCCGTCAATCCGGCGATCAAGATCACCAACATCGTGGCCCTGCTGCTGCTGGCTGTGCTGGCGCATATGTCCTGACGGACTGAGCTTCAAACAAAGAAAACCCGCCGTGAAGGCGGGTTTTTCGTTTTGGAGGTATCGGCAGGATCAGTTGCTGGGGCCGCCTGCGGCGCCCGGCAAGGATGTCGGGGCCTTGGACACGCCCTGAATGATCTGGCCGAGGAAGCTCTGGTCCTTGCCGCCGGTCGGCGTCGTGCGCGACACGAAATCGAACAGCTTGCCGTCCTTCAGGCCGTAATTGGCGATGTGCTCGACCTTGCCGTCCTTGTCGAAATAGATGGCGAGGATCTGTCGCTCGATGATCTTCGGCTTCATGAACTGCGCGGCGCGGTAACGCTTCTGCGAAATGTAATAGAACACTTCATTGTCGAAGGTCGCGGTGGTGGACGGCGTGCCGAGCGCCAGAAGCACCTGCTCGCGGCTGGAGCCGACAGGGACCGAATCAAGCGCGTTCTGATCGAGTACGTAACCCTCTGTCAGAGTTTCGGACGGATTAAGCGTGGATGCAGTATTGCACCCCGCAAGCGCCACTGAGACGAGAATTGCCGTGCCTGCGAGAAGAGCACGCTGCGTGCGCATGCTTGGAAAAATTCGCTGCAACAAAGACCTCTCCATACATTCTAAATCAGCGCGGCACTTTCGCCGTCGGGAGAACTTCGGTAAACCACCTTGCTTATTTATGCAACTGGAACGGTCGTACGGACATGATTCTCCAACTTTTCCGCCGCAAATCCAAAGCAAACGAGGCAATTATGCTTCGCGTTTACGAGGTGATCGTGGCGGCGGCGCGGCAAAAACGGTTCTATGCACAATTTCAGGTGCCTGACACGCCGCTGGGCCGTTATGAAATGCTTTCCCTTCATATTTTCCTCGCGCTTCACCGCATGAGGGGAGAAAACAGGGCGCTTGCCGATCTCGCGCAGGAAATCGCCGACGAGTTTTTCAAGGATGTCGACCATTCGCTTCGCGAACTGGGCATCGGCGACCAGGGCGTGCCGAAGCGCATGAAAAAGCTTGCGCGCATGTTCTATGGCCGCGTCGCGGCTTATGGCGAGGCGCTCGACGCGAATGATGGCGATGCGCTGGCGGCGGCCCTGACGCGAAACATCCGCCCGGATCTCGAATTCTGGCCGCATGCCCACCATTTGGCTGAATATGTGCTGGCGTGCCGCGACCGGCTGCAAAAAATTGCAGACGACGCTTTGGTGGCAGGCGACATTTCCTATATGGATGCAGACTAAAGCATGTCTCCGAAAAGTGGGAACCGGTTTTGGGAGACATGCATGGGAACAAAACTTAAGAGCGCATCCTGAAAAGTGTAAAACAGTTTTCGGATAAGATGCGCGCCAAAGGCGACTTTGCGCCAACGAACAATGCTGAAAAAGGCCAATGAGAATGACTGATAAACCGGCGCTCACCTATCCTGTTCCGGTTCTTCACCTGCCGCAAAAGGGCGTAACGGTGAAAATAGGCACGGATGAGAAAGAGCGCGCAGCGCTCGCGGCAGACCATGGGCTTGAGGCCGTGAATGCCTTTGCCGCAGAGTTTCTGATTACGCCTTGGAAAAAGGATGGTATCCGGGTGCGTGGCCGTATCGACGCGGAAATCGTTCAATCCTGCGTCGTGACGCTGGAACCGCTGACCAACAGCATTGCCGAGGAAGTCGATACGATTTTCGTGCCGAAAAATTCACGGCTGGCGCGAATTCAGCTTGATGATAGCGGCGAAATGCTGCTCGATGCGGAAGGCGCGGACAGTCCGGAAGTTTTTGTCGGCGACAAGATCGATGTCGGTGCGATTGCGGAGGAATTCTTCGATCTCGCCATCGATCCCTATCCCCGCAAGCCAGGCTTGCCGGACGATAGCGAGCCGAAGGTTTTCGGGGACGATGATGGGGAAGAGAAGCCCGTTTCGCCATTTGCGAAACTTTCGGAATGGCAAAAGAAGCCGTAATTCACAGTGAGTTTGTCAGAATTTGGTTGTGTGGAAACGCAAAAGCACTATTTTCGCCGAAAACCTGTCTGCTGCAAAAGGCAGAGCAGGAGCAGGGTCGCACAGGAATAATCAAGAGTGATCAAAATTTCGATTGACGCGATGGGCGGTGATTTTGGCCCTGAAGTGGTCATCCCCGGCGCAGCGAAGGCGCTTGAGCGTCATCCTGACATCCGCTTCATATTCTTCGGTCTCCCCGCGCAGGTGGAGCCGGTGCTGGCACGCTATCCGAAGCTGAAGGCCGCATCGGAGTTCCGCGCGAGCGAGGTTGCCATCAGCATGGACGACAAGCCAAGCCAGGCCCTGCGCGCCGGTCGTGGCAAATCGTCCATGTGGCAGGCCATTGAGGCCGTAAAGACCGGCGACGCCCAGGCATGTATCTCCGCCGGCAATACCGGCGCGCTTATGGCCATGTCCAAGTTTTGCCTGCGTATGATGTCGGATGTCGAGCGTCCGGCGATTGCGGGCATCTGGCCAACGCTGCGCGGTGAAAGCATCGTCCTCGATATAGGCGCCACCATTGGCGCCGATGCGCGCCAGCTCGTCGACTATGCCGTCATGGGCGCGGGTATGGCGCGTGCCCTGTTCGAGGTGCGCAAGCCGACCGTCGGGCTTCTCAATGTCGGCACGGAAGAGGTCAAGGGCCTCGACGAGATCAAGGAAGCAGGCCAGATTCTGCGCGATACGCCGCTTGAAGGACTTGCCTATTCCGGTTTTGTTGAAGGCAACGACATCGGCAAGGGTACGGTGGATGTGGTCGTGACCGAAGGTTTCACCGGCAATATCGCGCTCAAGGCCGCGGAAGGTACGGCCCGGCAGATGGCGGAGCTGCTGCGTCAGGCCATGAGCCGCACGCTGCTTGCCAAGATCGGCTATGTTTTCGCCAAGGGTGCGTTCGACCGCCTGCGTGAGAAAATGGACCCGAACAAGGTCAATGGCGGGGTTTTCCTTGGCTTGAGCGGAATTGTCATCAAAAGTCATGGCAGCGCGAATGCCGAAGGCTTCTGTTCGGCGGTGGAAGTCGGCTATGACATGGTGAGAAATCGCCTTCTGGAAAAGATCGAGGCCGATCTGGCGCATTTCCACCACAGTCATCCGCATGTTTCGAGTGAAGGTGACGAGGCTGCGAAGGCTTGAATTCCGCAACGCCATCCAGGAAGTGCATTTGAAAGACTTGCGGATTGCCGGATATCCTTCGGCGCCGAAGCGGTGAAGTAACTTTTGCCGGTTATGTGTAGGGCCAGAATTCTCGACTGCGCGCACGATGTTCGCCGCGCCGGTCGCATGTAAGGACAGGAAATAAGAGATGATAAGATCTGTCGTGCGGGGTATCGGTTCGGCATTGCCGAAGCGGGTCATGAAGAATACCGATTTCGAAGGTATCATCGAAACCTCGGACGAATGGATCGTGCAGCGCACGGGTATCCGTGAACGTCACATTGCAGGCGACGATGAAACTACGGTTTCGCTTGGCACCGCAGCAGCGCGCGCGGCGATCGAGAATGCAGGCTTGCAGCCGACCGATATCGATCTCGTCTTGCTGGCCACCTCTACACCCAACCATACGTTTCCGGCCAGTGCCGTGGAAATCCAGCGCGAGCTGGGAATCACCAGTGGTTTTGCATTCGACATGCAGGCCGTGTGCAGCGGCTTCATCTATGCCATCACCACGGCGGACCTCTATATCCGCGGCGGCATGGCGAAGCGGGTGCTGGTCATCGGCGCGGAAACCTTCTCGCGTATTCTCGACTGGAGTGACCGCACGACCTGCGTTCTTTTCGGCGATGGCGCTGGTGCGCTCGTGCTGGAAGCCGCCGAGGGCAATGGCCTGACCTCGGATCGCGGCGTTCTCGCCGCCAACCTGCGTTCGGACGGCAATCACAAGGAGAAGCTCTTTGTCGATGGCGGCCCGTCCACGACCCAGACCGTCGGCCACCTGCGCATGGAAGGCCGCGAAGTCTTCAAGCACGCAGTCGGCATGATCACCGATGTTATCGAGGCCTCTTTCGACGAAACCGGCCTTACTGCCGAGGATATCGACTGGTTCGTCCCGCACCAGGCCAACAAGCGCATTATCGACGCTTCCGCCAAGAAGCTGAATATTGCGGAAAACAAGGTGGTCATCACCGTTGACCGTCATGGCAACACCTCTGCCGCCTCGGTTCCGCTGGCGCTCGCAACCGCTGTTGCGGACGGTCGCATCAAGAAGGGCGACCTCGTTCTTCTGGAGGCAATGGGCGGCGGATTCACCTGGGGCGCGGTTCTGTTGCGTTGGTAAGCGATAAATTTGATCTGCCGTGAGGAAACTCGCTGCTTGACCGTTGCGCTTTTATTTGTGTAACGTCCTGTCACGTAAGGATATTATCTGTTCAAACGCTAACCAGGCAGGTTCGGTCATGGGAGGTAAAACGGTCACGCGAGCTGATCTGGCAGAGGCTGTTTACCGGAAGGTAGGCCTTTCCAGAACGGAGTCGGCGGCTCTTGTCGAGATGATCCTCGACGAAGTCTGTGACGCTATCGTCAACGGCGAAACGGTGAAATTGTCGTCCTTCGCGACATTTCAGGTTCGTGACAAGAACGAGCGCATTGGCCGTAATCCGAAAACAGGCGAGGAAGTTCCAATTCTTCCCCGCCGTGTGATGACTTTCAAAGCTTCCAACGTTCTCAAGCAGCGTATCCTGCAGGAACATCAGAAGCGCGAAGCCAAAAGCCAGAAATAATTCCTGAAATGCTGCCCAACGGGCGGCATTTTTGTTTTTGCGCCGTCATCTCAAACTGACATGGTTTCCTTCTGCGCCTGACCCCGGGCCAAGCGTAAGGACTGGCTTTTGTCTGATGCAGGTTGCCATTGCATGGCTAGCGCATTTCCAGCAAAAGTGTGAAACGTCTACGCGGTGAAATCAGTTCACTGGACTGATTTCTTAACCCGCTTCGATGCGTTGGATCATGCGATAAAACAAGTAGTCAGAGCGGTTCCGGCGATTCTGTTAGAATAGGAACCGCTCTAACTGTGCGCCGGTGCCAGCCGCGCTGCCTTCCGTTCTGCGTGAAGGGATGCTTATAAAGCTCTGATATTATATAATGGATTTTGCAGGGCGAATCGCTTTGCTAATATTGCACTCTGAAAAACGGCAGGTTTTTCAGAAAGAGTTTGCGTTGAGCGCCGTCCGGTTTTGAATGACGTTGAGCCGTGCCTTTTTGCATGCTGGAGATTGTTAACTCCCGTCCTTTAAAATCCGATGCTGAAACGCCTTTTGTGTAGCAAGCGCGTTCGCGTTGGCGAGTTGAGCTATCTGGATCGGCGAGGTTGCGCCGCGACGGCGAAACCCGAACCTCTGGAAAGGGCAAGTGGAATGGACAAGAGCCCTGATGCATTCAGGACGATCAGCGAAGTAGCGGAGGACCTTGATCTTCCGCAGCATGTGCTGCGTTTCTGGGAAACACGCTTTACCCAGATCAAGCCAATGAAGCGTGGCGGTGGCCGCCGATATTATCGCCCGCTCGACGTGGAATTGCTGAAGGGCATTCGCCATCTGCTCTATGATCAGGGCTACACCATCAAGGGTGTGCAGCGTCTGCTCCGTGAAAACAATGCGCAGTTCATCATCGCGCTTGGCAATGGCGACGTGCAGGCCGTAGAGGCGATCACGCGCCAGAAGCAGGCCGCCGCCGACAAGCGTGCTGCCGAAGAGGCGGCGGATAATGAAATGGCCTTGCCAAGCGGCATCAAGGCGCCGCAACCGGCCCGCAAGCTTTTCGGTCTCCTGAAGGGCGAGGAAGATGGTCCCATCGGCGCCGATGGACGGCGTCCGTCGAAGGATAATCGCTCGCTGTTGCAGGAGGCATTATTCGACCTGCTCGAATGCAAGCGTCTTCTCGATCAGGTTCGCTGATCGACTCTAACCCATGAAAAAGGGAGGCTTTTGCCTCCCTTTTCTTTTGTAGGCGAACTATATCAACTGGATGAGAGTTTCAATCCGATGATACCGGCGAGGATCAGCGTCACGCTTGCGACGCGGAAGAAGGTGGCCGCTTCGCCGAGGATGACGATCCCCACCACGAAAGCGCCCACCGCGCCGATACCTGTCCATATTGCATAAGCCGTGCCGAGCGGCAGGCTGCGCATGGCTATCGACAACAGAGCGAAGCTGCCGATCATGGTCACGATGGTGATGATGCTCGGTGTGAGAAGGGAAAACCCTTCCGATTTTTTCATGAAGAAGGCCCAGACAACTTCGAGAATCCCGGCCACGGCCAGATAAATCCATGCCATTTTAATGCTCCCTGATGAGGGTTCTGAACGGGCCGTCCCGTTCGTTGATGAGGGCAGGAAGGCCGTCCTTCCCGCGAAGTCCTTGATCAGTGCGACGGATGCAGTGCATCGTTGAGATACATACAGGTCAGCATGGTGAAGACATAAGCCTGAATGATCGCCATCAGCAATTCGAGCGCCGTCAGCGCGACGGTCATGGCAAGCGGCAGTACGGCGGTCAATATACCGAGTGTTCCAAGACTGCCGAGCCCGATGACGAAGCCGGCAAAGACCTTCAGCGTGATGTGCCCCGCCAGCATGACGGCGAAGAGACGGACTGAATGACTGACCGGGCGCGAGATATAGGACATGATCTCTATCGGCACGATGATAGGTGCGAGCACGACCGGTACGCCCTCAGGCATGAACAGCCGGAAGAACCTGAAACCGTGACGCACAAGCCCGTAGATCGTCACTGTCAGAAAGACGAGCATGGCCAGCGCGAAGGTCACGATGATATGGCTGGTCACCGTGAATGCGTAGGGAAACATGCCGATCAGATTGGCGAACAGGATGAACAGAAACAGCGAGAAGACGAGGGGGAAGAAGGTCATGCCTTTCTCACCGGCATTCTCGCGCAATGTCTTCGACACGAATTCGTAGAGAATCTCGGCGGAGGACTGCCAGCGTCCCGGGACCACGCTGCCCCTTTTGGACGAGAGGAACATGAATGCAGCCGCGCCCAGCGCTGTCAGCACCATGAAAAGCGCGGAATTGGTGAAAGCAACCGGCTGTCCGCCGATTTCGCCAAGTTTAACGATGGGCTTGATTGCAAATTGTTCGATCGGTCCTGCCATAGGACTTCCTCCTATGGGGCCGTCCCCGATGCGAACACTGGCGCAGGTCGTCCCACGCGGCATTTTAAATAGTGATTCTTGCCGGGAGAGGCAAGAGAATTGACGCTTCTGGAAAGCCCAACAGAAACTTGATCACGCATCCCATGTATCAGGGAGCTTTTTCGCGTATTCTACCGTTCTTAACCACAGATTATGCCGGGAGATCGATCCATGACCATCTCAAGACGTAATTTCATTGTTACAGCATCTGCTGCCGGGGCCGGACTGGCCTTGTCGCCGCTGGAGCTTGCCAGGGCAGCAGCCGAAACAGGCGGTTCCAAAGTGCAAAATCCTTCACAGGTAGAAAATCCGGGCTTCCATCGTTTCCAGTTCGGTGATTTCGAAATCACCACGCTTTCCGATGGGCGCAGGGCAGGCGAGGCGCCCGAAAAGACTTATGCGGTGGGGCAGGACCCGAAGGCGGTCGCCGCACTTCTCGAGGAAAACCTTCTGCCCGCTGACCGTTTCGTCAACAGTTTCACACCGGTGCTCGTCAATACGGGCAAGGAGCTTGTGCTGTTCGACACAGGCATGGGGGCTGGCGCTCGCGAGGCGGGGCTGGGCAGGCTGGCCAGCGCGCTGGAAGCCTCTGGTTACAAGACGGATGATGTCTCGCTGGTTGTGCTGAGCCATTTCCACCCCGATCATATCGGTGGGTTGATGGAAGACGGCAAGCCAGCCTTCGCCAATGCCCGATACGCGGCCGGACAGAAGGAGTTCGATTTCTGGACAGACCCCGCGCGGCTCGACAGTCCCGCGAAGACAGTTGCCGAAATGGTGGCAAAAAACGTCAAGCCTCTGGCCGACAAGATGACGTTTCTGAGCGAGGACAGCGAGGTCGTATCCGGCATTCATTCCGTGGCGGCCTACGGCCACACGCCGGGTCACCTCGCTTTCCGGATCGAAACGGGCGGCAAATCACTCATGCTCATCTCGGACACGGCAAACCATTTCGTCATCACCTTGCAGCGGCCCGAATGGCACGTTTCCTTCGATATCGACAAGGAAGCCGCCGTCCAGACCCGCAAGCGCATGTTCGACATGATCGCGACGGACAGGCTGCCCTTCATCGGCTATCATATGCCGTTTCCCGCCTTGGCCTATCTCAAGCGGGAAGGTGAGGGCTATCGCTACGTCGCGGAAACCTATCAGCTGCGTGAGAAATAGTTTCGAGCGATGACCGCTCGTCCAGAGCATTTCCAGCAAAAGTGCGAAGCGGTTTTGCGTTGGAAAATGCGGCAAACAAATACTTGGAGCGCTTCCGGCGATTCCGTTTTAGTCGGAAGCGCTCTAGCGTCCGCCGGCAACGTCGATGAATGTGCCGGTGACATAAGCGGGAGCGTCGTTCAACAGCCAGAAAATGGCTTCGGCGACCTCCTCCGCCTTTCCGGCTCGCCCCACCGGCGTACCGGCGCCTAGTCGCGCCGCGCGGTCCGGATTACCTCCGCTTGCATGAATATCGGTATCGATCAGGCCCGGTCGCACCGCATTGACCCGGATGCCCTTTGGCGCCAGTTCCTTCGACAGGCCGATGGTCAGCGTATCGAGCGCGCCTTTCGCTCCGGCATAATCCACGTATTCAAAGGGCGATCCAAGACGTGACGCCATGGACGAAACGATGACGATGGCGCTGTCGGGCTGCAAGCGTCGCGCTGCCTCGCGGGCGCATAGATAGGTGCCGTAAACATTCACGTCGAACATGGTTTTCAGGCGCTCGGCGCTCATGTCCGCAAGCGGCATCGTCTGGGCCACGATGCCGGCGTTCAGGACCACGCCTTTCAGCGGACCAAGCTCCGCTTCGGCCTTGTCGAACATGGCGATCACGTCCTCTTCGCTGGATATGTCGCCCTGGACGGCCAGCGCTTTCGCACCAAGCCTCGCTGCCTCGGCCGCTGTTTGGTGCGCAGCCCGTTCGTTCCCGGCATAATTCAAGGCCACGGACCAACCCTGCGCCGCACTGCGCAGGATAGCAGCGCGACCGATGCCGCGACTTCCACCAGTGATCAGAACGTTCCTCATGCTCTCCTCCATGCCAACCATGGCAGAGGTAATCCGATTTGCACTTTATGTGCAAAGGAAAGATCGTACGAAAATATAGGTTTGGGGGAGGAAGGGGTTGAAGCGGCGGGATACGAACCCACGGAGTTCCACCCGGGACCGCCTCAGGGATGCGCAATCATTTCAATCACTTCATTTTGTTAGGCATCCGAAATCAAAAATGCAATCGTTGCAAGGCGTGCTATTGGCCTCCCGCTTGACTGGAACACGGGGGCACTCACAAGTTTTCCCCTTGGTTTTCTCTCGTTCCGAATCTTTGTCTTAATTTACAATAGCCTGGCAGAGATTCTTCTGCGCTGTTTCGGATATCGGCATTCCGTTATTTCTAAGAAACTCCTCAATGGCGAATTCCGGCGTGTGACCAAGGCCGATTTGGGTATTAGCCATAACCTTGCCATTGGAGCGAACAGCTCCAGCAATATAAATGGTCTTGCCTTCGGATTTCTTGATCGGGTCAAGTTTATAACCGACCCACGCGCCAAATCTTTCTGACGCAAATTCGCTATACGTCCAATTGCGAAGATTATTGTCACGCCTGGCGATCATTGGCCCCCTCCCAATAGTTCCCCAACGCGCTGCAAGTAACCGCAATTTTATAGTGTAGTCAAACTCCTCTTCACTCGTTCTGGACGAATTTCCGTGTTCGGGGATTGGCTCCCCACATTCCCCTTGCCGGGCTAATTACTGGTAGTGGATTTTTCTTTTGAAACAGCGGGGAGTAAGTCGGGAAACAGTACGGGATTTTTCGGTATTGTTCCGGACTTCTGGCGCTCTTTACGGGATCTGGATTCCGTTTCGTTCCCTTCAATGCCATTGCAGTCCCGATTGAAAGGAATTGCAAGGCATTAAATTTTAAGGGGAAAAATGGTCGGAGCGGCGGGATTCGAACCCACGACCCCTTGACCCCCAGTCAAGTGCGCTACCGGGCTGCGCTACGCTCCGAGCCGGGGAAAGCCGTAGAATATAACGACTTGGTGCGCAAGGGATAATTTCTCGAAACTGTTAAATTGCACACGGACTTTGCGTCATGCGCGAAATCGCAAACGTTGCTCCAATCCGGCAGGGGCGCATTGTGTCGGAATTGTGAAGAAATTGTGACAATCTGTCACCTTCGATAGCAGCTATGCCTCTCCTAATAAATTGGGGGAAGGAGGGTATCGTCGGATGAGAATCAGTCACCTTTTCAACACGCTTGATTTCTGGCGGGCGCATCTGGCGGTCAATCGCGAGCCGGTCTGGGAGAATATATTGCCATTGTTCTTCTTTCATCGCGACGGGGTGCTGGCGATCCAGAGATTGGCGCGCGAGTGGACCCGGCTTTACGGCCTTCGGCGGGTCGACGTGTTTCGGGGAAATGTCGTCCGTGAGAAATGGTCGAACCGCCGTATTGGTGAGCTTCTCGATCAGATGCAGAAAGTCAGCGATGCCCGATCAGCACAAAAGCAAGTGCGGACAGAGGAAGCGCCCCGTTATGTCGACGGGTGTCTCGTTGTGGTCCGCACGCAGGACACGGACATCCTGATTGACGGTCGTCGCCGGGCGAATGTCTGGTGTAACATGCCGGGCCAATATGCGGTCTGGGTAATCGAAGTGGAACCGCGTCCATCGCGTCTTTCGAAGCTGATAGGCGGCGGCGAGTTCGAGCCATCTCGCTTATAGGCGCAGCAGGCTAGGTTGGGGCTACGAAATCAGGAGCGCGGCGCGAACAGGATGATGCATGTACCGGCGAAGGCCGTGCATGCGCCGACCACATCCCAGCGATCGGGGCGGGCGCCCTCGGCGAACCAGATCCAAAGGATCGACGCGATGATATAGATGCCGCCATAAGCCGCGTAGGCGCGACCGGCGACATTGCTTTCAATCAGTGTCAGCAGATAGGCGAACAATGCGAGGCACACCATGCCGGGCGCCAGCCAGAGCGGTGACTTGTCGAGTTTCAACCATGCCCAGAAGGCGAAGCATCCGGCAATTTCAAAGAGGGCTGCGGCGGCGTATATCGCGAATTGCAAGGTTCTGCTCTCCTGAGCCTTCTTTGAATTTGAGTGAAGGCTGATACTTGTATTCCAGCCCCGCACAACCCCAGATTATTCCGAAAAGCAGATAAAAATGACGCCAGTGATCGGTATCGATGACATTGCCGATCAGGACATGCCCGAGATAGGTTGCATAGGCCACCAATAGAAACGGCTGCCAGGGGCGATTGCGAAACAGCAGCTTGAAGCCGATCGCGAGTGTCAGAAATGTCAGTGTCAGAAAAGCCATGAAGCCGACCCAGCCATAGTCGAGCACGGCCTTGAGCCAGATATTGTGGGTGTCTTCGCCGAACATCGGCCCGAATTCCAGCGGCCCGATACCCAGAGGATGCTGCGTGGCCAGAACCATTCCAAGCCAATGTCGCGCGAAACGTCCAAGCCTTGCGCTGTCGTAGCTTTGTTCAAGGCGTGCGCGCTCGCGAAAGAACTCGCCGACGCCGGGGATCTGCAGGATAATCAGGATCGCGAGAATGATCGCCACAACGGCAAGGAGACCGATTGCGATCAGGCGAAGGCGGAAGCGATTGCTGTTGCTCTGTAGAAACAGCACCCCAAACAATACGACGAAGGAGAGGGGAACCATCGCCCATGCCGCGCGCGAAAAGGACACCAGTACGCCAAGCGTGAGCAGGCAGCAGAGCGGCAGATAGACCGCCACATCGCGCAGGCTCCAGCGCATGATGCGATAAAGCGTCCAGGTCAGCGGCAATATCAGGAAGGGCCCATAGACATTGGGGTCCTGAAAAGCGCCCTGCGCACGTCCGTAACGCGTGAAGTTTTCCGCTCCCGGGAAGAGGCCGAAATAACCGGCAATGCCGAGGAGGGACGACAGCATGCCGACGAGAAGATAGGCGTTGAAGATGGTTCGCAAGCGCCGGTAGTCAGCTTCGATCACCGCCGCGAAGAATACCGACGTAAAAGCCAGAAACAGCGAAACGGCAATATAGAGCGGGGCTTTCTTGACGTCAGCCATCTGCATGACCGAGATCATACCGCCGAAATTGAACACCGCGAGGATCGCCAGCAACACCAGGCTGGTTCGCGTCAACCGCAGGCCGAACAGCAATGCCAGCGCGATAAGGCCAACCATGTAGAGTTCATACGGCGCAGGCTCGCTCATCACGAAGCCAAGCAGAAAGACGCCGAGGCCGATTGCGCTGTTGGCGATGAGGCGGTTGAGCGCGCGTTTGCGCGCCGCATCCGCCGGCAGCGTCAAAGCTGGACGCGGATTTCCGTCAAGCCTTTGCGCAATGCCGGTCAATAGGCGTTTTCCGTGTTAAGGAGCCGTATCGGCGTCAGGAACAGAATCTTCAGATCAAGCCAGAGCGACCAGTTTTCGATGTAATAAAGATCGAATTCCGTCCGCATACGGATCTTGTTTTCATTGTCGATTTCGCCGCGCCAGCCGTTTATCTGTGCCCATCCGGTGACGCCGGGCTTCACGCGGTGCCGTGCGAAATAGCCGTCGACCACTTCGTTATAGAGTACATTATGCGAATGGGCGGCGACCGCATGCGGGCGGGGACCTACGAGTGACAGGGAGCCTGCCAGAACATTGAAGAACTGCGGCAGCTCGTCTATGGAAGCCTTGCGAATGAAGCGCCCGACACGCGTGACGCGAGGATCGTTTTTGGTAACGGCCTGCTTCGCAGAGGGGTCGCACATCTCGGTGTACATCGACCGGAACTTCCAGACATTGATGATTTCATTGTTGAAGCCGTGCCGCTTCTGCTTGAAGATCACAGGACCCTTGCTGTCCAGCTTGATGGCAATCGCCGTGCCGATCATGATGGGCGACAGCAGAACGATGCCCAGAATGCTGAACACGACATCGAAGACGCGTTTGGCGACTGAGTCCCAATCGTTGATCGGCTTGTCGAAAATATCGAGCATTGGCACCGCGCCCACATAGGAATAGGCACGCGGGCGGAAACGCAGGTGATTGTTGAGGGCCGAAAGGCGAATATCGACCGGCAGAACCCAGAGCTTTTTCAGCAGGGCCAGCACGCGGGCTTCGGCGCTGATCGGGAGCGACACGATCAGCATGTCGATACGGGCAATGCGGGCGAACTCGATCAATTCATTGATATTGCCGAGTTTGGGATAACCCGCGACGATGGGCGGCGAGCGCTTGTCATCGCGATCATCGAAAATTCCGCAAATGCGGATGTCGTTGTCGGGCTGCTGTTCCAGCGATCGGATGAGCAGTTCTGCATTGGGCCCCCCGCCAACGATGACGGCACGGCGTTCCATCGTGCCGTTTCGTGCCCAGCGCTTGATTTTCCAGGCGATGAAGAGACGCGAGAGCACGAGCAGAACACAGGCGCTGAGCGCCCAGTAAAGGAACCAGCCGCGCGAGAAATCGGAGGAGGACTTCATCAGGAAGCCGGCGATGGCCAGCGTTCCCAGTACGGCAGCCCAGCTGATGAACAGCCGCCGCAGATAACGGCCTGGACTGCGCAGCACGTTGATCTGATAGCCGTCGTTGATCTCCATCATCAGGACAAAAAGTGCGCCCCCCGCGATGATTGTGAGTGGGTAATAGAAGATGAGATGCGTACCGAGACCGACATAAAGCAGAAAGCTCGCAATGCCGGACAGGAAGACAAGCCCGAATTCCACCATGCGCATGACGCCGCTCAGCATCAGCGGCGAAAATGTTTCGCGCTGATACTGCTCTGCCATCTGGCGCGCAAGGGGGCCGAGTTTCACGGGACCGTGTGTCCCGGCATCCTGCTTGCCGCTGGCTTCCAAGGCTTTTCGGCCAAAAGGAGAAAGCGCATCATTATCTCGCACAACATTGCCCCTGATCATAAAATGACGCGTAGTGATTAGCCCCAAAGTCCTAAGCAGAATATAAACGTCGCCGGACAAGCTTATGGCTTAGGTAAACACTCGATTAAATACATGACTGAAAGCCGTTACTGTTAGCAACGGCTAAAATAAAAAGATTTCTGCCCGCACTGTTACAGCATTGGCAGCCGCTGCTGGTATGCGCCAGTTGTCGCAACGCGAGCAGCCGCAAGGCTTGCCTTGTCGGATTATATTGCCTAGGACGGTGATATGGAACCGTTGGAAGATAAAGCAGCAAGCGGCATTTTGCCGTCGAACTGTTCGGCACATATTGCCGTCAACAGGCAGGCTCTCTTCCCACTCCTGATCGGCACCAGATCGGACGATGTCATGGGGTTGCTGCGCGCCTGACCGCACAGCGACCCAAAATCCTGATGAGAGCAATTCACGCTGCGACCTTTTGAGGTCGTATTAACTGTTTGTTTTGATGCGGTTTTGTCCGAGCCGTTAGCGGCATTCGGCAAGGCGCGCTAGGGTTGATCATGACTATCTGGGCCGAACTGGCGAGAGCGGGCAATCATGCCGGCGATGAAATTCTGTTGCGAAAACGCGATCACATCTATGAAATCCGTTATAACGGCCTGGAATTGATGTCGAACGTCAACTTCCAGTCCGAGACAGTATTGGCAGAGAGGTCGCTTCGCCTGCACGGGCGGGCGGTGTCGCATATGCTGATCGGGGGGCTCGGCATGGGCTTCACGCTTCGGGCCGCGCTTGACTTGCTTGGACCCGGTGCCAGGGTGACGGTGTGCGAGCTTGTTCCAGAGATCGTGGATTGGAACCGGACCCATATCGGCCATCTTGCCGATCATCCGCTGAACGATCCGCGGGTCGATGTCCGGATTGCCGACGTGATGGATGTCCTTCGCGCTGAGCAGGACCGGTACGATGCCATACTGATGGACACGGATAATGGACCGGATTTCACCGTCCGCGCTGCCAACGGAGCCATCTATGAGGACGATGGGCTCAGGGTGGTGAAACGGGCACTGAAGCCGAACGGCATCGCCGCGTTCTGGTCCGCAACCATATCCGACCCGTTTGAAGACAAGTTGGACATGCTGCCCTGGCAATGGCAACGCGAGGATATATCGTTGATCGGCGGGCGCGCCGACGCCTTCCACTACATCTATTTTGCGGCGCGGGGCGGATTTCGGTCACAGGTGGACAGAGCTGTGTCCGCCTCCGAACCCTTCGCCGCGATGGTTGGGTGAGGGGTATCCCTCAATCTTCCGGCACTGTCCGGTCGGGATGTGCCTCGTAATAGATCGTCTCGATCGAGTGGGCCATGGTTTGCAGGCTGAAACGCTCATGCAGCCGCGCCGCGTCCGGCATCGCGGAGCGAAACGCTGCGGGATCATCCGCAACGCCCAGCATCTTATGCGCAAGCGCCTCCTCCTCCGGCTCCACCAGTGCGGGGGAGCGAGGCCCAAACACTTCGGGAATGCCGCCAACATTGCTGGCGATGACGGACTTTCCGGCAGCGAGCGCCTCCAGAACGATATAGGGAAACGCTTCGGCGCGTGACGGAACCACCATTATACGCCCCAGGGCAAAGGCCTCGCGCGCAGCCATGCCGGGCAGAAAGCGGATTTGCCCGGAAAGGCCTAGTTCTTCGGCAAGGGCGATGAAGCCGGGCTTTTCCGCGCCGTCTCCCACCATGGTCGCGGTGAGGGCGCGCTGGTTCCGGTCGCGCAGGCGGGCAAGGGCGCGGATCATGACGTCCGGTCCCTTCAGTTCGCGCATCGTGCCCACGAACAGAAAATCGCTGGCACCGGCTGCGTCGGCGATGGGTATGAATTCATCTTCGGCCAGGCCGTTATAGATGACGGCATGAAGGCCATAGGGCCTCCCTACCTTTTCTTCGTAAATACGCTTTTCGAAGTTCGAGACGAACATCACCGCATCGGTCAGAGGGGCCAGCAACCTCTCGATCAGAAAGACGGCGCCGCCGCGGCGCGTCTTTCTGTCAAAATGCAGGCTTCCGCCATGCGGTGAATAGATACGGGCTACGCGAGACCTTAATACCCGTAAGACTGAGCCGAACAAACGCGCATAGACGCCGCCCTTGGCGCCATGTCCGTGCAATATGTCCGGCTGCAATTTCTTGATGATGCGATATGTTTTGTAGGCTGCCGCTGCATCGCCCAGTCCGACACGGCGCTGCATGGCAATGCGGTGAAGGCCGAGCGCGAGCTTTGGCCGCAATTCCTCCATAAGCGCGTCTTCGCGCGGACCGCCGGTCGTTGCGTCGCAGACAATGCCGACCGCGTGGCCTTTTTCCGCCTGCAGGCCCACCAGATCGCGGACGTGGCGGAAGAGCCCGCCGGTCGGTTCGCGGAAGCAGTGGAGGATGCGCAGCGGGGAGGCATTGGTATCATCAGCCATCAATCGCCATCAGAATAGACGTTCGCGCACATAGATCGTGTCGCCCGGCAGGATGGGATCGGAAATCAGCACGCGGCCCGTCAGGACCTTGCCGTTGAACTGGCGCGTGATATCGACATTCTCCTGATTGGCGCGCGGGCTGAAACCGCCCGCTGCGGCGATCGCTTTTTGCGCGGTCATACCCGGAACATAGGAATACTGGCCGGCAGCACCCACTTCGCCCATCACGAAAATCGGACGATAGCGGTCGATTTCAGCGCTGACGTCAGGGTCGCGCAGATAACCGCCACGCAGCTTGGATGCGATGACGCCCTCCAGTTGCTTGGATGTCTTGCCGCGTGCCGGAACGCTGCCCACGAGTGGGAAAGCGATATAGCCAGCCTGATCGACGCTATAGGTATTGGTAAGGCTCGGCTGCTCGAAAACCGTGATACGCACACGGTCGCCGGCATCCAGCATATAGGGCTGGTTCAGCGCCTCGTGGAAAGCGGGCGGGGCGGGGCGATAGCTGGAGCAGGCAGAAAGCGTCATGGCGGCAAGGCCGAGTGCCACGAGCAGAGTGTGGCCTTTGCGCTTGTTCTGAATTGTCTTCGCCGTCATTTTCCGCCTCGGTTCTTCCGAAAAGCAATATTTCTCAACGCACGCAATCGACGCTGTACTGACAGCGCGATTACGAATATCGGTTGCAAGCGTTATCGATTGATTAGGGTTAATGGCTGGTAAAGAAGACAGGGTCCGGTGCAAAATCTTTATGCTTCGTCACGGTGGCGAACTTACCCTGCTTAACCCTCTGGTTACCTTGTTCCTTTACCTTCCGCCCAGATTCGGGGGTGTTTCATCCCACGCGGGCGAGAGCGATCACGCGCGCAAGCGCACTCGCGAAGTCCATGGAGAATGGGGAATGGCAGAAGTCGATCCGTTATCAAGGGACGCAGATATTGATATCGGTGCGCTGTTCTCCAGCCTGCGCCGTCACTGGCTGTTCATTGTGGGCGGCGCGCTTCTCATGGCGGCGCTTGCCTGGGCCATTTGCCTTCTCCTGACACCGGATTACCGCGCCGAAGCACGCCTCATGATCGAGGCCCGTGAATCCATCTATACCCGCCCCAACGGCGAGACTTCTGCCGAGCGTCCGCTTTTCGATGCCGAAGGGGTGAAGAGCCAGGTCGAGGTGTTCTCCTCCGGCGATCTTCTCAAGAAAGTTTCCGACGAGCTCAAGTTGACCAGCAATGAAGCCTTCACGACAACGGAAGTGAAGCCCTGGACCCGCGTTCTCATCATGCTTGGCATGCGGACCGATCCGGAGCGCCTGACCCCGGAAGAGCGCGTCTTGCAGAAACTGCGCAAGAACATGCAGGTTTTTGCCGTTACTGCTTCGCGCGTCATCGTGGTGCAATATACGTCGGCGAACCCGGAAACGGCAAAGAATGTCGCCAACGCGCTGGCCGATCAGTACATCCTGTTTCAACAGGCCGCGAAGCTTGAATCGAACGACGATGCGACCGGTTGGCTTGCCCCTGAAATTGACGACCTGCGCAACCGTGTCCGCGACGCGGAAAGGAAGGTTGCGGATTACCGTGCTTCGCGCGGGCTTCTGACCGGGCAGAGCAACAGCACCATCGCGACACAGCAGCTTTCTGAAGTCTCGACCGAACTCACCCGGGTTCGCACCAACCGCGCTTCTGCGGAAGCCAAGGCGGAAAGCATTCGCAAGGCGCTCGCCTCCGGTGCGCCCATCGACACGCTGCCGGATGTGTTGGCTTCCGGAATGATGCAGCGTCTTGCCGAAAGGCGCATCCAGCTCAATGCCCAGATTGCCGATCTTTCGACGACACTTCTCGATGGCCATCCGCGTATCAAGGCGCTGCGTTCGCAGCTCGCCGATCTCGACCAGCAGATCAGGAACGAAGGCCGCAAGCTCGTTGCCAGCCTCGACAATGAAGTCTCCGCAGCAAAGCTTCGCGAGGACGAACTCAATCGCGAACTGAACCGGGTGAAGGCACAGGCGGCACAGGCTGGCGATCAGGAAGTCGAGTTGCGCGCATTGGAGCGCGAAGCGGCGGCACAGCGCCAGCTTCTTGAAACCTATCTGACGCGCTATCGCGAAGCCGCGTCCCGTACCGACCGCAACTATGTGCCGGTCGATGCCCGCGTCTTTTCTTCGGCGGAAACCCCGGCGGTTCCCTATTATCCGATGATATTGCCGATCGTCGGTTCGACTTTCGTGGCGGGCCTGCTGCTGCTGTCTATTTTCGTTCTGCTGCGTGAATTGTTCAGCGGTCGGGCCTTCGTGACGACCGGTGGCCAGAGGGCTGCCGCAGTGGAGGAAATCGAGATGCCGGTTATTGCCGCTGCCGCCGAAGCTGCTGCTGTGCCGCCATCGAGAGCCGAAGGCGGCGATGCAGTTTCGAATGAAACAATTGTGGCACCGCGCCGTTCATGGAATATGCCGTTTGCGGTGAGGCCACCGGTTTCGGATGCACGGAAAACCGTGGAGGAGTTTCCCATGATCAGGCGGGACAAGACCAGCCAGCGCGAAACGCGCCAGCATAATCCCAATGGTGTGGAAGCTGTCGCCGATCTGCTTGCCAGCGGTAAGGAGAAGCGCATCGTGGTCGTTTCTCCCGAAGGTGACAAGGCATCGGCGGGGACGGTGCGTCTGTTGCGTGAATTCGCGGATCGCGGCAAGCGGGCGATTCTCGTGGATATGACTGCTCAGGGAACCGTAGGTCTGGCCATGCTGGATGGTACGCATCTGCCCGGCATTACCGAGCTTTTGTCCGGCGAGCGGCGTTTCAACGAGGTCATCCACAGCGACCGGTTCTCACAGGCTCACGTTGTGCCGCTGGGGGAGGCGGATCCCGAAATCGCCATGCGCTCCGCCGATCGCCTGCCGCTCATTCTCGACGCGCTGGAAACGGTCTATGATTTTGTCGTCGTAGAGTGCGGTCCGTCGTCTTCGGAACAGATCGGGCGCATTGCCGATGGACCTGCTTCGGTGGTGATGAGCATTGTCGATCCGGACGATAAGGGCGTCGCGCTCGCCGCGCTCGACCTCGACCAAGGTGGTTATGAAGACGTCGTCATTTTGATGGACGAACCGGCCTGATTGCCGGAATCTGATTCTGGAACAATGTCTTGCAACGGGTTCCTGAATCGGATCGCCAGCACGCTCTACCTTTTCGCGAACCTGCTGCGCAGCGCCTTGGCCATGCCCCAGAGACGCGGATTGCGCTTGAGGCTTCCGGCGACCGCGTTGCGGGCTGATTGCAGCGCCGTGAAAAACCTGCCCTTGGCTGATAGCGGCACCAGCGTGTCATAGATCGCAAGATCGATGTCGCACCATTCGCGCTTGTAGGGCTCGTCGCCAATGCCGAAACTGTAGACCGAATGGCCTTCACCGCAACTACGGCTGATATCCTCGAAGAAGAGGAATTCACCCGGACTTGCCGTCATCAGTTCATCTTGTGCGATTGCGCCGAACTCAACGGTCGGTCCTGCAACGCCGAACACCTTTCCGATGATCGAACGTATGGTCCCGCCCACCTCAAGAAAGCGCAATTCGTTCAACTGATGATCTTTCGTCAGGCCCGCGCAGAAAAAGACTTTGAAGAAATTGCGCACATTCTCGTCGGAGAATGGGTCGCTGATACCCATTTGCCGAAAACGCTGCGCCTTCATCGCGAAAAAGAGATCGAGAACCTTTTCTGACTCCGCAGGGCTTCGGGGTGCGTCAATTCTCCAGCCTCCGCTTTCCTCATAGCGGCGGTCGTGCTGGCGATGCTTTTTCAGCTTTCGCTTGCGATTGGCGCGATCAAGCACGGCATCGAAGCCGCCATTAAGAGAGACGGCGAGAACCGGATTTGGATTGGGCGCTTTTCCGAGAGCAAGCAGTGGGTTGACTGCACCCTGCATTTCAGAAAACTGGCGTGTCAGCGACAGTGCATCGATGTCCGGTCGCACCTTGCGGATGATGCCGAGTAGCTGATTGACTGCCTCGCGACCGGCAACGCCATCAAATTCCTTGCTGAGCCAGGGAAAATTGCAATTGGCGTGGCTTCCGCCGGGATAGCGCGCAATTTTTACACCCCTGTGGCTGACAGCTTCCAGCGGCACGAGCAGGATCGGCGTGGTTCCGTGAAAAAGCCCGACGACAAAACTGTCGGCATTGACGATGGCGCGCCAGTTATCGATCCATTCGAGCGATTGGGGCGCGCCGTGAACGGCCTCGGCATCTTTCCAGAGCCGCGCGATCTCGCTGAAATCCGTCAGAACGTGCGCTGCGACTTCACCCGCCATTGTCTGCAGCTTCCTCGGAGGGGATTAATGTTGTTTCTTGCGTGGTGGCTGCGCCATCCACCAGATGATGCCCATGGCTGGCAGAACCCACAGAATGCCGGTCACGAAGAAATAAAGGAGATGCACCCACGCGCTTGACTGGGCCAGATGCGCCACGGCGATAATGGTCGCGAATACCGCGTAGATGATAACCAGTGCAACCAGCAAAAAAGTGCCGATCAGTTTCTTCAGCCGAACGGGCATGGCGCAGTTCTCCTTTTCCCGTTTCTTCACTAACCGGTGAACGGTGACAGTGAAAGGGTAAAAACGCGGCGGCATGTCGCGTGACACCAACTTGTAACGGCTTCACCTATGCGGCATGTATCCTTCTCTTGTTATCGAAGGGTGAATGGCATGACGGCAGCAACGGCGCAGCGTGTAGGACAGGGCAGGTCATCGAAAGAGGACCGCGACCGTCGCCTCGTGCGTTATTGGCTTTATGCAGTTTTCGTCGTGCTGATTGCCATCGTCATGGTCGGCGGTGCCACACGCATGACGGGTTCTGGCCTTTCCATAACCGAATGGAAGCCCATTCACGGCGTCATTCCGCCGCTGAACCATGCCGAATGGGTGGAAGAGTTCGACAAGTATCGCCAGATTCCCCAGTATCAGCAGATCAACAAGGGCATGTCGCTGGAGGAATTCCAGTACATTTTCTGGTGGGAATGGGCGCATCGCCTGCTTGCGCGTTTTGTCGGGTTTCTGGTCGCCGTTCCGCTGGCCTTCTTCTGGGTGACGGGACGCCTCCGGGGTGGCCTCAAATACCGCATGCTGGGTCTGCTGGCGCTCGGCGGCCTGCAGGGCGCTATCGGCTGGTGGATGGTGGCCTCCGGCCTGAGCGAGCTGACGAGCGTCAGCCAGTATCGCCTGGCGATCCATCTGACGACGGCCTGCGTCATCATAACGGCGGTATTCTACATTGCGCGGGGCCTTGTCACCTATAGCGAACGACCGGCGGAACGGTCGGTCCAGCGCTTTGCGGGTTGGATCGTGTTCGCCGTGCTTGTGCAGATTTACCTGGGTGGGCTCGTGGCCGGGCTGCATGCCGGTCTGACCTATAACACATGGCCGCTGATGGATGGTGCTGTGGTGCCGTCGGATCTGTTCATCCAGTCGCCATGGTGGCGCAACCTGTTCGAGAACCCGAAAACGGTCCAGTTCGTGCACCGCGTGTTTGCCTATACGGTTCTTGTTCTGGCTGTGCTGCATTCGCTGCAGGTTTGGAATCAGGCTCCGGGCAGCACCCATGCGCGCCGCACCATTGTTCTCCTCGGTCTGATACTTGTGCAGGCTGTTATCGGTATTGCAACGCTTCTGATGAGCGTTCCGCTGCACCTGGGCCTGACGCATCAGTTCTTCGCGCTGATCGTTCTGGCGTTCGCGGTTGCGCACTGGCGCGCAACCAAGGGCGCTTACGAGGGGTAGCTGGTCCGACGCAATTGCCTGAGCGCGGAGGCGATCTTCAGTTCCCGCGCTTCATCCGCGTCGTTACCGTCTTCACGATGCCACGCGGCTGAGAGACAGCCATAGGCGAAGGCATAATCCAGAATATAGGCCGCATCTCGCCCGATGATCGGCGCGAAATGTTCGGCCATGCCCCGCGCACGTTCGAGATCCAGACAGAGATCGTCGCGATCGAGCGGATTGTAGAAGATGTTGGCCGCATCGAAGGCGGCGTCCCCAGCCACCCCGTGCGGATCGATGGCGAGCCAGCCGCGGGGTCCCTTGATGATGTTTTCATGGTGGATGTCGCCATGCAGCGGGATAGTTTCGTGTGGCGTGGCCAGCAAGCGCCTGGCGACCGCCGTGCCTTCTGCATAGAGCGGGCTTTCATCCGCCACCGCGAAAAGACCGGAAAAGTGTTTGTCGAGCGGTTGCAAGTCAACCGGTATCGGGGCGGGAGAGGGCGTATGCAGCGCGCTCAGCACCTCGCCGAAGATGAGCAGGCATTCGGCGTCGTTACCGCGCTTCAGGTGTTCATCGAGGTGGTAGTCGCCCGCATATTCGAGCAGCATCGACGCACCATCCAGGGCGTATAATCGCGCCGCACCATGCCCATTCTGCCAGGCAAGATAATGGGCTCCGCGCAATTCTTCCATTCCGGCCGGCTTCAATTGCTTGACGACAAAAACCTCGCCCGGATGATCGATGCGTTCGACCTTCCAGACGAGGCTTGAATGCTTATCCGCCAGTGGCTCGAACGAGCCGATATTCCATTCGACAGGAAACACCGGCTGCTTCGGCATCATGCCTTGCCGAGCATGAGGTTCATGTTCTGGACGGCGGCACCCGACGCGCCTTTGCCCAGATTGTCGAGCAGCGCCACGAGATTGACTTCTCCGTCGCCTTCGGTGCCGAAGACGAAAAGCTTCATGCCATCCTTGCCCGCAAGCTCTTCCGCATCGACACGCGGAAGCTTCGCGCTTTCCTCAAGCGGCACGACTTCGACAATATCCTGACCGGCATAATGATCGGTCAGCGCAGCATGAATCTTTGCAAGCGACGGTGATCCTTCAAGTTCGCTCAGGAACAGGGGAACCTGTATGATCATGCCTTGCGGGAAGCGTCCCACGCTGGGTGAAAAGATCGGGCGGCGTTCCAGACGGCCATGCATTTGCAGTTCCGGCACGTGCTTATGCTTGAGCGGCAGGCCGTAAAGGAAATTGTTTGCCGCCAGATAGTCCAGATGGTCCTTGTCTTCCATCTGGGCGATCAGCTGCTTGCCGCCGCCGGTATAGCCGGAAACAGCATTGACGCTCACCGGGTAGTCGGCAGGCAGCAGGCCCGCATCGCGAAGCGGGCGAACAAGCGCAATCGCGCCGGTCGGGTAGCAACCCGGATTGGCGACGAGGCGCGCCTCGCTGATGCGTTCGCGCTGGCCTTTCGCCAGCTCGGCAAAACCATAGGCCCAGTCGGGGTGCACGCGATAAGCGGTCGACGTATCGATGATGCGGGTCGAGTTGTGACCTTCGAGCAGGGAAACCGCTTCCTTGGAGGCATCGTCCGGCAGGCAAAGGATCGCAATATCGGCAGCGCGCAGATAGTCGGCGCGCAAATCCTTGTTGCGCCGCTCGGCTTCCGGGATCGAGATCACTTCCAGATCGTCGCGCTCGGCCAGACGGGCGCGGATCTGCAGGCCGGTGGTGCCGTGTTCGCCATCGATGAAGATTTTCGGTTTCATGCGTTTTGCCTTTGAATTCAGAAAGTTACGACATTACGTGGAATCAGCGTTTGAGCTGTTTGAATCACTTTGTGAACAAGCGCCTCATCGTCGTTCTTTCCGTTCGGCCAGAAGGCCCAGATAGTACATTGCAATCGTCGCTCCCGCGATGGCTGTTATATCGGCATGATCATAGGCTGGTGCAACCTCGACCACATCAGCGCCCACGAAGTCAAGAGCTGCGAGCTTGCGCAGGACGGACAAAATCTTTGCCGATGACGGGCCACCAGCGACCGGCGTACCGGTTCCCGGCGCGAAGGCCGGATCAAGGCAGTCGATGTCGAAGGTGAGATAGGCCTTGGTGCCATTGGTGCGCTTCAGGATTTCATCGGCGATCGCCGCCGCCGACATGTCCTCCACCTCGTGGCCATAGATGATCTTGATGCCACAATCTTCCGGCGCGTGGGTGCGGATGCCGATCTGAATCGAGTGGTCGGGATCGATGATGCCATCGCGCACCGCACGGGCCACGAATGAACCGTGGTCGATCCGCTTGCCATCGTCGAACCATGTGTCCTGATGGGCATCGAACTGCACCAGCGCCAGCGGGCCATATTTTGCTGCATGGGCCTTGAGAAGTGGCCATGTGATGAAATGATCGCCGCCAAGTGTCAGCAGGAACGCATCGGATTTCAGAATTTTTGCCGCTTCGCGCTCGATAGTGGCGGGGGTCTTGTAGTGATTGCCGTAATCCAGCAGGCAGTCGCCATAGTCGATGACAGCGAGATTCTCGAAGAGGTCACGCTCGAACGGATATTGCGGGTCATTGTCGAAGATGGCCGAGGCCCGGCGGATCGCCTGTGGACCGAAGCGTGCGCCGGGCCGGTTGGAAACGGCGGCATCGAAGGGAATGCCCCAGACAACCGCTTCGGCTCCCTTGAGCGACTTCGTGTATATCCGCCGCATGAACGATAGCACGCCCGCATGGGTCGGGTCCGTGGCTGCGCTGGTCAGGCTGCGGGCAGTGATCGCGTGGTCGATGGTCTTTGCAGGCATGTCTGTCGTCCGGGATGATGGTCTGGCTTCTATAGCGTTTTCATTCGCTCTTGGCATCAAATCCATAGGCGCGCTCCACGCGTCCGATACGCACGCGATAGGCTTCATACCATTTCTGGCGCCCGAGTCTCTGCGCAACCAGATGGTCCACGTCGCGCTTCCACGCGCGGATGCTTTCTTCGTCGGCCCAGAAAGAATTGGTGATACCAAAGCCTTCCGCGTCGCGCGCGCTTTCAATACCGAGATAGCCGGGCTGTTTCGCCGCAAGTTCACCCATCTGAACTGCCATGTCGCCATAGCCATCGTCCTCGCCGCTGACACGCTGCGAAGCAAAGGTGACAATCAGGTAGGGCGGCTCCGGCGTGGCCGCGAAACGGTTTGATGCTACAGGCAGGGACATGGGGTTTATCCGCTAGTGAGTAGGGTCAGAGGTTCTTGGAATAGTCATGACTGCTATCGAACCGGCTTGCAACTGTGGCGAAGGCGCACTGCTACCTAACATCTTGAGGGCAAATAACAGCAATTGAGGTGCGGGAACCGTTAAGCGCTAATGGCTCTCATTTATGGAGGGACATCATGCGAAAAACGCTTCTTGCGATCTCGGCCATTCTTGTTTGTTCCGCTTCACTTGCGGGCTGTGCAACGAACCAACGCTCCGCCAGCTATCAATTGGAGCAGCAGAATGTAAGCGCAATCAACTGGATGCAACTGTCAGGCGAATATGACGCGCTGGCTTATCAGGCATTCAATGGCGCGCGTCGGGCCTTCGACGCAGCAAAACCGGCAAAGGGAAGAAAGAAGGCCGTAATCGTCGATCTCGACGAGACGATGATCGACAATACCGCCTATGCCGGATGGCGCGTCAGGCAGGGCGTACCCTTTACGGAGGAGGCATGGGCGCGCTGGATGGCCGCCGGGCAGGCACGTCCAATTGCGGGCGCTGTGGAGTTTGCAAGGCATGTGAACGCGAACGGCGGCACGATGTTCTACGTCACGAACCGCGATGCCCGGTCGTTTCAGTCTACCGCAGCCAACATTGAAAGGCTTGGCTTTCCGGGCGTGTCCGCAAAAACGCTTCTGCTGAACAGCGGTCAGTCCAACAAGCAGGAGCGTTTCGATAGTATCAAGGCTGAGGGATATGATGTCGTCATCTATATGGGGGACAATCTCAACGACTTCGGAGCTGCAACCTATCACAAGAACAACCAGCAGCGACGCGCATTCGTCGAAGCCAACCGGGAAGCATTCGGCACGAAGTTTTTCATGCTGCCCAATCCGAGCTACGGCGACTGGGTTTCAGGCATGGCGCAGGACTATTACAAACAGTCTCCGCAAAGGCAGCTTGAGATCAAACGCAAGTCCATCCGCAGTTGGGCAGGCTGAAATGCGGTGTGGAACGAAAACAAAAAAGCGGACCCGAAGGCCCGCTTTTCTGTAAATCCGAAGCGAAAAGATTATTAGCGCTTGGAGAACTGGAACGAACGGCGAGCCTTGGCCTTACCGTACTTCTTACGTTCGACAACGCGGCTGTCGCGGGTCAGGAAGCCACCCTTCTTGAGAACCGTGCGCAGGCCCGGCTCGTAGTAGGTGAGGGCCTTGGAGATGCCGTGACGAACGGCGCCGGCCTGACCGGAGAGACCGCCACCGGCAACGGTGGCAACGATGTCGAACTGACCAGCGCGATTCGAAGCGACGATCGGCTGCTGCAGGATCATCTGCAGAACCGGACGTGCGAAATACTTTTCGAATTCCTTGTCGTTGACGGTGATCTTGCCAGTGCCCGGCTTGACCCATACGCGTGCAACGGCGTCCTTGCGCTTGCCGGTGGCATAGGCGCGGCCCTGTGCGTCCAGCTTCTGGACATGAACCGGAGCGGCAGCTTCGGTCTTGGCAACGGTGCCGAGTTCTTCGAGCGAGTTGAGCTGCTCAGCCATGATTATGCATTCCCTTTGTTCTTGCGGTTCAGCGCTGCGACGTCGAGGACTTCCGGCTGCTGAGCTTCATGCTGATGGTTCGGGCCTGCATAAACGCGCAGGTTCTTCATCTGGCGACGGCCGAGTGGACCACGCGGGATCATGCGCTCGATTGCCTTCTCAAGAACGCGTTCCGGGAAACGGCCTTCGAGGATCTGGCGAGCAGTGCGCTCCTTGATGCCGCCCGGATGGCCGGTGTGCCAGTAATATTTCTTGTCGGCATACTTGTTGCCGGTCAGAACAACCTTGTCGGCATTGATGATGATGACATTGTCGCCATCGTCAACATGCGGGGTGAAGGTTGCTTTGTGCTTGCCACGCAGGCGATTGGCGACGAGCGATGCGAGACGGCCGACGACGAGACCTTCGGCGTCGATCAGCACCCACTTCTTCACCACTTCAGCCGGCTTCTGAGAGAAAGTTGCCATTGAAGTCTTCCTTGACTTGATCCCTGTCCTTGCGAACCGGGCTTTTTTTGTTGCTTGTGTTGGACTGATCCAACCCGAACGAGCGGGCAAAAGATCACTTCTGCTCGCTTCCGGCGGGTCGATATACAATGTTGACGCTTCCGTCAAGCCCTTTAATCCGAGCGCCCGTTTAAAAATTAAACAAAATCAATAAGTTATAGATTTGGTATTATAATACCATATAATTTTCCATCATTTTCAGCGCGGCGGGATCGAATAAGTGGCCGTCGCGTGGGCAACGAGTTCGCCGTTTGCAGCGTCGGTCAGGCTGATTTCGAGCACAGCGAGACGCTTCCCGAGTTTCAGGAGATGCGCCACGGCATCGATCGCTCCGGGAGATGGCTTGCGCAGGAAATTGATGTTCAGGCTGGTCGTCACCGCCAGGGCAACCGGACCAATATGGGCGAGTATGGCGGCATAGGCGGTTACGTCGGCTAGGGCAAAAAGCGAAGGGCCGGACACGGTGCCGCCCGGTCGCAGATGCTGCTCGTCGGCATGAAGGCGCATCGTTGCAGAACCATCGTCGATTGCCGTGATCTCGAATGTGTCGCCAAGCTGTGGGAACTCGCGTTTCATGAAAGCTTGCAGATCCCCGATTGTCATCACGGGGCCGACGCCTGTGCGATGCGTGGTATTGATATTCATGCGTTCCTCCCAACTTAAATACTCAATAAGGGGTGCATGTGCCTCTATGCAAGCACCGGCTCCAGCCATTCGAAGGGAACAGAGATGCAAAATCCTTCCGACGACCAGATTCGCGAAATTCTCCTTTCCGTCAGAACCATAGCGCTTCTCGGCGCTTCGCCGAAGCCGGAGCGCCCGAGCAATGGCGTCATGGAGTTCCTGCTTTCCAAGGGTTACCGCGTGATTCCGGTCAATCCGGGGCAGGCGGGCAAGGATATTCACGGCCAGCGCGTGGTGGCCCGGCTGGCGGATATCGATGAGCCGGTGGACATGATCGATGTCTTCCGCGAACCCTATTCGCTGCCGGGAATCGTCGATGAGGTGCTGGCCATGCAGCCGAGGCCGAAAATCCTGTGGACGCAGCTTGGTGTGGTGCACGAAGAAGCGGGAAACCGCGCCCGCGAAGCAGGTCTGACCGTGGTCATGGACCGTTGTCCAGCCATCGAATACCCCCGCCTGATCGCTGAATAGAAAGTTTTGGATTTAAATTCTGCGATTCCGCCATTTCGCGGAAAATCCGCCTTTGCTTTCCTGGCGGCAACGCCTAACGTCCTGTCATCATTGGGGCTTAGACGCTGGAGGAAATCATGTCGAAACGTTCGCCCGGAATTGAAACGCTGGCTGTCCACGCAGGCGCAAAGCCCGATCCAACGACGGGGGCGCGTGCAACGCCGATCTACCAGACCACATCTTTCGTGTTCGAGGACGCCGACCACGCGGCATCCCTGTTCGGCCTTCAGGCTTTCGGCAATATCTATACGCGCATCACCAACCCGACCACGGCGGTTCTGGAAGAACGCATTGCCGCGCTTGAAGGCGGTACGGCGGCGGTCGCGACCGCATCGGGCCATGCGGCACAGCTGCTCGTGTTCCACACGCTTCTGCGGCCGGGCGACAATTTCATCGCAGCACGGCAGCTCTATGGCGGCTCGATCAACCAGTTCGGCCAGTCGTTCAAGTCTTTCGACTGGCATGTGCGCTGGGCCGATGCTACCAATCCTACCGATTTCGCCAAGCAGATTGACGATCGGACCCGCGCCATCTTCATCGAAAGCTTCGCCAATCCGGGCGGTATTGTCGTGGATATCGAGGCGATTGCCGAAATCGCTCACAAGCACGGCCTGCCGCTGATCGTGGACAACACGCTCGCATCGCCCTATCTGGTGCGCCCGATCGAGCATGGCGCGGATATTGTGGTCCATTCGCTGACCAAGTTTATCGGCGGTCACGGCAATTCGATGGGCGGCATTCTGGTCGATGGCGGAACATTCGACTGGGCGAAGTCCGGCAATTACCCGCTGCTCACAGAACCGCGCCCAGACTATGCCGGCCTGGAACTGCACAAGACTTTCGGAAATATTTCCTTTGCTATCGCTGCCCGTGTTCTGGGCTTGCGGGATTTCGGGCCTGCCATTTCACCGTTCAATGCGTTCCAGATCCTGACGGGCGTGGAAACGCTGCCGCTGCGCATTCAGCGCCACAGCGACAACGCGTTGAAGGTTGCTTCCTGGCTGCACGGTCACGACAAGGTATCATGGGTCAATTATGCCGGATTGCCGCATGATAAATTCCACGCGCTCCAGCAGAAATACGCACCGAAGGGGGCCGGCTCGGTGTTCACTTTCGGCCTCAAGGGCGGATACGACGCTGGCGTGAAATTCGTCGACAGCCTCGACCTCTTCTCACTGCTTGCCAATATTGGTGACACGCGCTCGCTGGTCATCCACCCGGCATCCACCACCCACCGTCAGCTGACCGACGAGCAGAAGGTGGCTGCGGGTGCGGGACCGGATGTGGTGCGCCTTTCCATCGGCATCGAGGATGCTGATGATATCATCGCCGATTTGGAACAGGCGCTGGCGAAGGTCTGATCGATGAGCCGGTTTCTCGATTTCAACCTTTCCGGCATCGAGCCGGAAGAAGGCGCTCCCTTACCGGAGCGCATTCTTTCAGGTAGCCCCGAATTCCGCACATGGAATTTGGAGGAGAACGCCGAAGGAACGCTTTTTGCAGGCATATGGGAGAGTACGCCGGGAAAATGGCGTATCGAATATGACGAATGGGAGTTCTGCCACATTCTTTCCGGCCGCTCCATCGTCAGCGAAGAAGGCGGGGGGAGCCGGGAAGTCGGGGTCGGGGACAGTTTTGTCATCCGACCCGGCTTCAAAGGCAGTTGGGAAGTCATCGAGACCACCCGCAAGGAATATGTGATCAGGCTCTGACGCAAATGCTGTGTGAAACAAAACACCCGCCGGGAGATCGGCGGGTGTTTTGTCTGGTGGCATGTTGTCAGTTATGCGACTCGCGCCTGATCGGTCGGAAAACCGGAACCGTATTCGGTCCGGGCCGCTCTACGGCAGGGGTACCGGACGACGGACGTTCGGGCCGCGGCGGACGAGGGCGATCCGGCCTGTTGTAGCTTGGACGGTTCCGATCCCTGTCCCGGTCGCGGTAACGATAACCGTCGCGATAGCGATAACCAGAATCCCGATAGTAACGCGGGTAACGACGATAATCGCGGTAATAGCCGCCGCTATCATAAATGACGCCGGTGCCGATATAGCTGCCGCGCGAATAATAGGGATCGTAACCGTCGCCGTAATAGCCTTCGGACACGCAGCCGCTAAGCGTCAGGCTGGCAGCGCCGATGCCAAGCGCAAGTAAAATGGATTTCAATGACATGTTCGCTACTCCCGAAAGGCCGGGGTCAGCGCTGGGAACGCAATAACCACGCGGCGAACCACTATTTAGAGGGATTATGCGCATTTCTATCGCTAACCCATAATCAATAAAGATTACAGAACGTTAGCTTGGTTGGCTTACTTCGTATCTCTACGTCAACGGCATTCATTTTCGAACTGATGCTGCATGCCTGTTGAATAACGCAATAACGTTTCAAAAGTTGCTTGGACAGGTAAAAAGCATTCCAAAAGACAAAACCGCCCCGGAGGGCGGTTGAGGTGTTCGGAGTCATTATCAGAGATTACTGAGACTTCGCAGCACCGATCTTAGTAGCGATTTCGGTGAACTTTTCGCTGATGTTGGTTCCCAGCTGGGTTGTTGCCGTGATGATGACGACAGCGATCAGGGCTGCGATGAGGCCGTATTCGATAGCGGTTGCGCCGGATTCATTTTTACGAAAGCGTGCGATAAGCTTGGTCATGTGTTGCTCCTGAGATCATTTTTGTTTGTTTAGCGGTCGTTGTGACCTGCGAGCAAACTATCCGGCAATTATGTTCACCCTCTTAAGTTGCATGGTAAACGGAAGGTGAGTATTGCATATGCTTAATAAAGTGCTGAATACAAAATGAAATTCGAAACTTCGCCATGAAGGACATTGGAGAATTGCTGAATGCAGGGTTGCAGATAGCAATGAGCCCCGCTTGCGCGAGGCTCCATTCTGATGTGGTTGTCGTCCAGCTTACTGCGGCAGCTGAGCGCCAGCCTGCTTAACGGCGTCTGCCATGGTCTGGCAGAGCTTTTCCTCAGAGATGTTCTGCGCTTTTGCGCTCGTGGCAATATCCTGCTCCATACCCATCGCGGAAACCTTGCCTTGCTTGCCGGTTGCTTCGGCAGCTTCGGCCTTGGACGTGTCGGCTGGGGCTGGGATAAGCGCGATCATTTTCGACTGGATTTCGATGGCGCCGCCATCGGTATAACCCTTTTCCTGGCAATACTGGAGAACGCCAAGCTGATTGCGGGCGGCATTATAGGCCATTTCCATCTGCTCCGGCGTTGCCTGAGCGAAAGCCGTGGCAAGATTTGCGCCGAGGAAAAGACCGGTCAAAGAAACACGTACCAGATTGCGCATGATAATTCATCTCCATGAGTCAAATACACGTTGTGATAGAGCGAAATTTTTCGGCGAAGGAAACTCAAGAAAAATTAAATAGTGAAATGAAAAATAAAGAAAAATAATTCCTCGCTGAAGGCGTGAGCGTCATGAATATTTCATGGGGGCGTCATACGCCAGTCATTCCGCAGGTTGCATAAGATTTGCGATCAAACGGAAAGCACCGGGGACAAGTTGGTCGAGCTGGTGGTGCAATACAAGACTCGTATGCGTATGACGGCCTTTGCCAATTCGGGCCGAAACAAGTGAGCCATAAAGCGGTTGTTCTCCATCATCATGCATTGAAAGCAGCGGCTGATAAGCATCGTCCCATGCGGAAGCGAAATAAAGCCCGCGCTCCTTGTGCCAGCCATCCCAATCCGCTTCAGTGATGACATTGGGGCCGACGAGCAGTGGGTGTTCAGGCTTAAGAACTGTAACCGCCGCATCGGGATTTGTAACGCGCCAGCGCAACGAGGGGGAGCCAATCGTCAGTTTTCGCGGCGGCGTTTGGTCGGGATGCCAACCATCGGATGGCCGATGATAGAGCGTCACGAGATGCCCGCCATCTTCTACGAAGCGGTGCAGCCTGGCTGTCGCTGCTGCGAGGTCGTCGCGTATGCCGAAGGCAAATATTCCGACCACGATTGTGGTGAATTGTGAAAGATCGCCCGCAAGATGGTGCGCTTCGAGGTCGGTCATGTCGAAACCCATGCGTTTCAACCAAAGGTCGACATTGTCGGCACCGCCGCCAATGTAGCCAATGCGTGCATTGGGCAGTTTCACATCAAGAACCAGCACCGGCAGCACTGCAGGCTCGCGCCACACGGTTCTGCCAATATGCGGATAGTCGGTAAACTGCATCTGCCAGGCGGGGTTTTCGTTGATCGCAGCTTGGAGGTTTGTCAGGCCCGGTTTCGGAGCGGAAGGCCCATGCAGCACGGCGCTCTGACCGTTCAGGCTTATATTCCAGCCGTTTTGCGATGTGAAAGCAATCCGGTCAGCCTTTCCGTCGACAGCAAGCCTGACCCGCAAATGTTCTTCCCCTCCGGATACAATGACGGCAGGCGGATCGAACTTCAGTGAAGCGGGGGGAACAATAGCGAATGGCTCTTCGAGATCGAAGCCGCACTCCGCCAGATGGTCGTCAAACTGCGCCCTTAGCCGGACAAAAGCTTGCCCGTTACCGCCCAGCGACCGCCATGCAGGCTCGAAAAGCGGGGAAGGTGGCGCGTCTTCCATGAGCGAAACGGTGAAAATCTTTCGTTCCGAGGTTTGCTGCTTGCAGGCGATAGAACAGGTTTCAGGCAGGACAGGTTCAGCCATTATTGCGATTTCTGCCGCTCCGGGACCATGCTCGATGACGAGCCTTGTCTCATCCCCCGACGCCAATATCGGTTTTTCCAGATAAGCACGCTCGAATAGCGAAGCCGCTTCCATCAGGGCAGCATCTATTTCCTGCCGCTTGCGCTCCAGCCTGTGGCCATGCAGCAGGAGAAAACCGTCAGGTGCGCTGGTCAGGACTGTTTTCAGACTTTTCGCCGCATCGGCAAGGTTTTTGATGATGGCTTCACGATCCGGAAACGCTGCAATGGCCTGTTCGACGGATTCATGAACATGAACAAGCTGCTTCCGATTTTCAAATGCCAGCCCATCGGCGAGAACGGCGAGGGTCTCCTGTAGTCCCTCAAGAATTGTCTTTTCCGAACGGCTATCCGGCAGTCTCAGATGCAGTGGCCATTCGACCTTTGGCTTTTCCGGCCATTGACCCATGCCTTGAGTGGCGTGGCAGGCACGCGACCACTCCCCAATGCGGTCAAAATCCGCGCCCGTTGCCTCTTCCCGGCCACTGGCATAAAGCGTCAATGTTGCGTCCGGCGGCGGAAGTTCGTCATCATATGTATCGCCACCGCCTGACCATGCAGGAAGATAGAATTTCGCTACCTGCCACGGCGTCAGCCCCTCAGCAAAATGTTCAGGAAAGGCATCGGGATCGGCGGCGAGCCGTATAGCCCGTTCGGCGGCCCGGGTCATGGCGCGATGGTGACCGTGCTGGCCGGGAACATCGAGAAAGGTAGGCAGCACGATATCCGGGCGCTCGGCGCGATAGGCGCGAACCAGCCGCTCGATGGTCTGCTCCTCTCCCCAATGGGCAAAGGTACCGTCACCATCCTTGGAAAAGCCGAAATCGTGGACGCAATCGTCAGGCCCGTGGCCAAGCCAATGCACGTCGCAATCGAGAATGCGCGCCGCTTCCTCAATCTCGCGGCCGCGGATGACGCCGAGCGCACCGCCGCGTTCAGGGCCGAGCGCGTTCTGTCCGCCTTCGCCCCGCGTCGAACAGGCGATCACCACCCGCACACCAAGTCCGAACCGCAAATAGGCCATGAGGCCGCTTTGCTCGTCGTCCGGATGCGCGCCCGTATGCATCAGCGTCACGGTGGAGCGGAGCCTGCCGAGCGACCGATGCAGGCGGACGAGGGCGGGGGACGATTTCTGGCGCTCAATGCGCTGGTGGGCGGTCAGCATGATCAGACTTCCGAATTGGTATCGAGCTTCGGCGTCATGGCCTCGAACATCGGAAGGGACGCGGCACCCAGAGCAGCGGTAAACTGTCCCGTCTGTCCGCGAATGACGCGCGGCAATGCGCGGGCGCGGCGGCTCGCGACCGAAATCGGCAGGCCGCCCATATGCCAGATCAGGTCGTCGATAATCGCATCGGGCAACATGCCGCCCAATATGATCGTCTCGGGATCGAGGATATTTTCGATCATGGCGATCATTGGCGCCAGATGGTCGGCAGCCTCCTGCACCCAGCCCATCAGAACCGGATTGCGGGCTTCGTGCAGTTTCTGGAGTGCGTCGAAATCGGTTTCCCCGATGCCCGACGCATGAAGCTTTTCACGCAGGGCATGAAGCGAGGCATAGGTTTCAAGACAGCCCTTCTGGCCGCAGGCGCAGCCACGCCCATTGGGCGTAATGACGATATGGCCGATTTCGCCGGCATTGCCGAAAGCACCGCGAAATGGTGCACCTTCCTGGATCATGCCGAGCCCGATACCGGCCCCGAAATAGATCATGGCGAAGTTGGAAATGGCATGCCCCGCACCGAACAGGCGTTCGCCAACGGCGGCGGCATTGGCATCGTTTTCGACCAGGACGGATTCTCCGCAGGCTTCACTCAAAACCGCCGCCGCGTCGATTCCGGACCAGCCGGGCAGGGTGGTCGGTCCAACCGAACTCATGCCTTCAATGTCGAAAGGCCCCGGCATCACCACGCCTATGCCGAGGAGGCGCGCCGGAAACGAAGTCTTTACTGCATCGACTTCCTTTCGCAACTGCGCGGAAAGCTTGTCGGGGCTGACATCATGGATCGGGCGTACATGCTGCGTTCTTGGCTTGCCGGAAAGATCGAGGGCAGTCGTTACCATATGCGTCGATCCCATTTCGACGCCGATGGTCATCGCGCCTTCAGGATTGACCGCGAACTGGATCGGCGGCTGGCCGCGCCCTGTTTTCAGCCGCCCGAGCTGCATCAACAGGTTCTCTGAAACCAGTTCGTCGACGATATTGGCGATGGCCTGTGCGGTGAGGTGGGTCAGGCGGGCGATGTGCATACGGCCAAGCGGCCCATGCCGGCGCACGACGTCAAGCACCACGCGCCGGTTATGATCGCGGATTCGTTCGGGATTCTTGCCGAGGGTAACCGCAAGCGCCCCGTTTGCAGCGGTCGCAGATGCGGTGACCGGTTCGCCGTCCGATTTCGATGTCATGGTCCCTCCTGTCTCCCGTCAGAGAGATATCGCGGGCTGTTTCTAACAGCAATATATTAATTCAACTAAATTATCTTATTGACAAAACGCTCGCAACATTGAACCGTAAGAGAGGGTGGTGAAGACTGCTCTTGTTCATGTGGGGAAGTGGGTCCCTGCGTGAGGAAAATGGGCGCTGCGCACGACCTGCGCGGCATGTGGTGGAATAAGCGGATGATGCCAGGCATCTCCGTGGCCGTGCCTGGGACCGCATTCGTACCGGTGGGCGGGGCAATAGGGAGGTTTAAATGCGCAAGCTGTTATTGGCAGGTCTGGTTGCGGGGCTCAGCACCGTTGCAATCAATGCCGCACAGGCTGTCGAAATCGAATATTGGCAGTATGTCTTTGAGACACGCGTCAAGGCGATGGACAAGCTGATCGAGAATTTCGAAAAGGCCAATCCGGATATCAAGGTCAAGCAGGTCACGTTCCCTTACGACGATTATCAGACGCGCGTTATCGCAGCCAAGATGGCCGGTAAGAGCCCGGACGTGATGCAGCTCTTCTATGGCTGGCTCGACAAGTTCGTGGCTGGCGGCATTCTGCAGCCGCTGCCGCAGGATGCGTTCCCGCATGACAAGATCGAAAGCGAATTCTTCCCGATCGTTTCGGCGATGAAGCGCGGCGACGAATATTACGGTCTGCCGACCGCCGTGCGTTCGCTGGCGCTTTTCTACAACAAGAAGCTCTTCACCGAAGCTGGTCTCGATCCGAACAATCCGCCCAAGACGCTGGATGAAATGGTCGAAGCCGCCAAGAAGACGACGAAGCGCGACGCTTCCGGCAATCTTCTGGCCGAAGGCATCACGCTCGACATGCCGGGACAGGACCAGCATTGGTGGCGTGAGGTTCTGGTGCGCCAGTTCGGCGGTCAGCCTTACACCGACAACGACCGTAAGGTCGCCTATAATGACGCTGCCGGTGAAAAGGCGCTTGCCTTCTATACCGGTCTCCAGACCGAACATAAGGTCGGCGAAGTCAAGTTCATGGACGAAGGGCAGGCGGCTTTCCGTGCCGGCATGGCAGCCATGACCATCGACGGCACCTTCCGTCTCGGTTCGTTCCGCACCATCAAGGACTTCGAATGGGGTGTGACCGAGCTTCCGGCCAATGCGGAAGGCGTGCGCTCCAACTATGCCAGCTACTTCGCCAACGGCATCAGCGCCAAGGCAAGCGGTGAGAAACTCGAAGCTGCCAAGAAGTTCCTGAATTACATCTCCTCGCCGGAAGCCATGGAAATCTGGCTGAAGGACGTGGGTGAACTGCCTGCGCGCCGTTCGGCGGCCCTGACGGAAACGAACCTTGCCGATCCGATCTACGGTCCGTTCCTGAAAGGTCTGGAATATGCGCACACGACCATGTTCGTGGACGAACTGAAGCAGCGCCAGACTGCGGTCGACATGGCCAACCGCGTCATTCTGGAAAAGCAGCCGGTCAAGGAATCTCTCGAACAGGCCGCCAAGACCGAGCAGGAAGTGCTCGACGCAGCCAAGTAACAGGCTTTGAAATTGCGGCGAGGTACGGCCTCGCCGCAACCGAAGGATCTTGAAACATGACAACGACTGTAGCCGGGACGACTGCAACAGGCGGCACGGCGAAGGAGCCTTCGGGCAACCGCCTGACGGATCGCCTTTCCATGCGCACAAGACGGTTGATCTGGGTCTGGAGCTTTCTGGCTCTCCCGATCCTGTTCTATTCGGTCATCCGCTTTTACCCGACGATAGAGGCTTTCTGGCTGTCGCTTACCGATTGGGATCTGATGAACCCGCCAAAGTTCATCGGCTTCGCCAATTACCAGAAGCTTTTTGCCGATCCCGAATTCTGGAAAGTGTTCCGGAACACCTTCACCTATCTTCTGGTCGGCACACCGATCAGCCTCGTGGTGGCGTTTACGATCGCTTATTTTCTGGATCGTGTGCGCATCATGCACGGCTTTATCCGTGCTCTCTATTTCCTGCCTTATCTCACAACGGCGGCTGCCATGGCATGGGTCTGGCGCTGGTTCTACCAGCCTGCGCCTATCGGTTTCATCAATAATATCCTGAATGCACTGGGCCTTCCGCAGCAGGGTTTCCTGCGCTCGGTCGATCAGGGTCTCTATGCGATCATGGCGACGTCCATCTGGGCCGGCCTCGGTTTCCAGATCATCATCTTCATGGCGGGCCTGCGCGCTGTTCCTAACACTTTCTATGAAGCCGCACGCATCGACGGCCTCGGCGAATGGGCGATCCTGCGCAAGATCACGATCCCGCTTTTGAAGCCCACTACGGTATTCCTCGTCGTCTTCTCGTCCATCGGCTTCCTGCGCATCTTCGATCAGGTCTACAACATGACCACGAATGATCCAGGCGGGCCGCTCGGCTCCACCAAGCCGCTGGTGCTGATGATCTATCAGACCGCCTTCTCCTCCTATGCGATGGGCTATGCGGCTGCGCAAACCGTCGTTCTCTTCACCATCCTGCTTTGCGTCTCGCTGTTGCAGCTCTGGATCCTGAGGGAAAAGAAATGACAGCGTCCGCTCAAAACAAACCGCTCCCGTTCCAGAACCTGCGGCCCGGTCGCATCGTGACATGGACATTGCTGCTTATCGGCGGCCTCATCATGATCACGCCGCTGGCCTTCATGTTCTCCACCTCGCTCAAGACGGCAGGGCAGGTCTACGACCTGCGCCTGATACCGGCAGAGCCGACATTGCAGAACTATGTCACCATTCTCGCCGATGGCCGCTTCCTCCGCTGGTTCCTGAATTCGATGATCGTTGCAGTCGTGGTCACGCTGTCGAACGTGTTCTTCGACAGTCTCGTCGGCTATACGCTGGCGAAATTCCAGTTCCGCGGACGCTATTTCATCTTCCTCGCCATTTTGTCCACGCTGATGATCCCCACCGAAATGCTGGTGATCCCCTGGTATCTCATGTCGAGCAAGCTCGGCTGGCTGGACAGCTACTGGGGCATCATGTTCCCCGGCATGATGACGGCCTTCGGCACCTTCCTTATGAAGCAGTTCTTTGAAGGCGTTCCCAACGACTTTCTGGAAGCTGCCCGCGTCGATGGTCTCAACGAATTCCAGATATGGTGGAAAGTGGCCATGCCGCTTGTGACGCCTGCGCTCTCGGCGCTCGCAATCTTCACCTTCCTCGGCAACTGGACCGCATTCTTCTGGCCGCTGATCGTTGCCACCAGTCCGGAGCTTTACACGCTGCCGGTCGGGCTTTCGAGCTTCGCCGTCGAGCAGTCCATCCAATGGGAAATGATCATGACCGGCGCAGCCATCGCCACGCTTCCCACGCTCGTCGTCTTTCTTCTTCTCCAGCGTTACATCGTGCGCGGTGTCATGCTTGCTGGCCTCAAGGGTTGAACATGTCCGATCTTGATCCACGGCTGTCCGATAAAAGCGTCTTTCCCGATCCGGTTTACAAGAAAACCGTGCTTCGCCCGCTTTTTGACGGCGCCAAGACCCACCATGTCGATGGCTTTCGCCGCATCGACCGCGCCCATCTCGTCATGCTGGTTGAAACCGGCATTCTCGACCGCGAACAGGCTGCAGCCATTGCCGGTGCGCTGGAAGCAATCGACAGGGAAATCGATCCTGCGAAACTGACTTATACCGGTGAGGTGGAGGACTTTTTCTTCCTCATCGAGAAGGAGCTGAAAGCGCGGATCGGCGCCGATATTGCAGGCCGCCTTCACACGGCGCGTTCGCGCAACGATATCGACCATACGCTGTTCAAGCTCGGCCTGAAAGCCCGTATCGATACGTTGATGGCGCAGGCGCGCAACCTGCTGGATGCAATGATTGAAGCCGCGGAACGCGAAAAGCAGACACTGATCGTCGCCTATACGCACGGCCAGCCTGCGCAGCCATCGACTTTCGGCCATTATCTTTCGGCGGCAATCGAGGTTCTCATTCGCGATATGGAACGAATGGAAGCTGCGCGCGCCATCGTCAACATGTCGCCCATGGGGGCGGCGGCCATCACCACCTCAGGCTTCCCGATCGATCGCGCACAGGTCGCTGGCCTGCTGGGCTTTGCCGCCCCCTTGTCCAATTCCTATAGCTGCATCGCAGCGGTGGATTACATCACCTCGACCTACTCGGCGCTGGAACTGATGTTCGTCCATCTCGGGCGTCTCATTCAGGACTTCCAGTTCTGGACCAGTTTCGAGGTCGGCCAGATTTATGTGCCGAATGCCTTCGTGCAGATTTCATCGATCATGCCGCAGAAACGCAATCCGGTTCCGGTGGAACATATGCGCCATCTGGCAAGCCAGACCATGGGCCGCGCCCGCACTGTTCTGGATGTGATGCACAACACGCCCTTCACAGACATGAACGACAGTGAAGGCGAAACGCAGCAGATGGGCTATGAGGCATTCGCTTCCGCAGGCCGCGTGCTCGAACTTCTGGCCGCTTTCATCGGTGCGATCCGCATCGATCCGGCCCGTGTCGCGGAAAACATCCGCCGTTCCTGCATCACGATCACCGAACTGGCGGACTCACTGGTCCGTATCGAAAACCTCTCTTTCCGCCAGGCGCATGAAATCGCGGCCAAGGTTGCTCGCTCTGTCGTGTCGATGGGCGGCGGGCTGGAAAAGGATGGTTTCGAACCTTTCCTTGAAGCATTCCGCGAATCCGCCGGACGCGAGCCATCCTTCGGGCGTGAGAAGTTTGAAGAACTGGTGTCGCCGCAGCATTTCGTGGCTGTGCGTGATCGTCTCGGCGGTCCGGCACCGGCCGCGATGAATGCAGCGCTTGCGCGGCATAAGGCGGAAGCAGATCGCTTCAAGGCGGTGGCTTACGATCATGCAGCCGCAGAGGCCAAGGCTGCTCGCGAACTCAATGAAAAATTCAGTGCACTTGTGGAGGCACGCTGATGGCAACCATCGAACTTGAAAAGCTGGTCAAGCGTTATGGCAAGGTCGAGGCGGTCCGGGCAATCGATCTCCAGATCAAGGACGGCGAATTCGTCGTTTTTGTCGGGCCTTCAGGCTGTGGCAAGTCCACCACCTTGCGCATGATTGCAGGGCTTGAGGATATTTCTGGCGGTCATCTCAAGATCGGCGGTGAAGTCGTCAATGAACGTGACCCCAAACAACGCAACATCGCCATGGTGTTCCAGAACTATGCGATCTATCCGCATATGACCGTGCGCCAGAACATCGGTTTCGGGCTCTACACGTCGAAGCTGTCTAAAGCCGAGAAGGACAAGCGCATTGAGGAAACCGGCAAGGCGCTGGGGCTGGAACCCTATCTCGACCGTCGCCCGGCAGCGTTGTCCGGTGGCCAGCGCCAGCGCGTCGCCATCGGCCGCGCCATGGTGCGCAATCCGTCGGCCTTCCTGTTCGATGAGCCGCTGTCGAATCTCGATGCCCAGCTTCGCGCCCAAATGCGCATTGAAATCAAGCGCTTGCATCAGCGCCTCAAGACGACGACCGTTTATGTGACCCACGATCAGGTCGAGGCCATGACCATGGCCGACCGCATCGTCGTCATGCGGGATGGCCGTATTCTTCAGACCGGCACACCGACAAAGCTTTATGAAAACCCGACCGATGTGTTTACGGCACGCTTCATCGGCAGCCCGTCGATGAACCTGATTGCCGGCCGCCGAAGCGGTGCGGGCGTCGAACTTGCACCCGATGGCGACATTCTGATCGGCGTTCGCCCGCACGACCTCAAAGTCGAGGAGGGAACGGCCAATGGCCTGTCGCTTACCGGTACGGTGACGGCGGTTGAGCCGCTTGGTGCGGAAACGCTCGTGCATCTCGATGTCAACGGCGTTTCGGTCATTGCAACGGCGCCGGGCAAGGTCATTCCCGCAACGGGCGGCACGCTTTCCGTGTCTGCGCCAGCCGGAAGCCTTTATCTCTTCGATGCCAGGACCGAGAAGAGCCTGGGCCGCCTATGATGCCGCAACAGTTCAGGCGTCCGGCTGTCCTCAGCATCGGACGGATTTATTGCGACCTCATCTTCACCGGGCTGCAATCGCTGCCGCAGCCGGGACGCGAGGTCTTTGCAGAAAACATGAAGATGGCGGCGGGAGGCGGTGCTTTCATTTCCGCGGCGCATCTCGCCCATGCGGGAAGGGCGGTTGCGCTGGTTGCGCGGCTTGGCTTCGACGGACTGTCACGCGGGCTTGAGCCGGATCTGAAGATCGACGGTGTCGATCTGCGCTTTCTGGAGCGGGCCGACGATGCCGGGCCGCAGGTGACGGTGGCAAGCGTGATCGGCAATGACCGCGCATTTCTGTCGCGCCGCGCCGGTTCGGCGCTTCCCACAACCCTTTCTGCTGCCTTGCAATGGAAGGATGCAGGGCATTTGCATATTGCTGAATTTGCAACGCTGCACGAAATCCCTGACCTCGTGCGGCAGGCAAAGGCGGCGGGTCTGTCCGTCTCGCTCGACCCAAGTTGGGACGATGCGCGGATCCATGATCCAAGCCTGCTTGCCGCCTGTGAAGGCGTCGATATCTTCCTGCCAAACCGCGAGGAAGCGCAGGCCATCACCGGCTACGATGACCCCGCAAAGGCGCTCGATGCGCTGGCGGTCCATTTCCCGGTCGTCGCTCTCAAGGGGGGCGGCGAGGGCGCGTGGCTGCGCACTGCTGATTCCAATATTCATATGGCGGCAAAGGATGTGCCGGTTGTCGATACGACCGGGGCCGGCGATGCCTTCAATGCCGGTTTCATCGATTCCTGGCTCGAAGGTCACGATGTTCATCGTGCACTCGCTGCCGGTATCGAATATGGAAGCCTTGCAGTGCAGGCGGCGGGCGGCGCTTCCATCCTGCGTTCGCCTGACCGTCTGGCGGGATAAAATTCGGGGCGGCGGCTGAATGCTTGCCGCCCCCGACAATTTGTTTTCCTGCTTCGTTCAGCAATCATCAACACCGGGTGCCGACTTAGCCGACGCTTGGCTTGATGCGGTGTTTTTCGGGTGGCTGTCCTGCGTCTGACTGGTCCCTTGGCGGGAGGACGGAGGTGCTTGTAGAAAAATACAAGAAAGAAGCCAGATGCTGATTTTTGCACTTGCGCTCGTCGCGCGAATTGCCTAAACGGCTCTCACAACGACTGGCCAGACACTTGGCGAAGCAGTCGGGCGATTAGCTCAGTTGGTAGAGCGCTTCGTTTACACCGAAGATGTCGGGAGTTCGAGTCTCTCATCGCCCACCACTTACCCCCTTGAAATTGCTTGTAAATTTTGACTGAATAGATTGCGCGGTTGTTCGCGTTTTTCGCCTAGCAACAGCCTAGCAACAGCATTGCTGTAGCTACGGCAAACCCCTTGCGTGACGGCATGAGCATTCTTCCTCAAAACTCCCTAAAGTTCCCGCGGCATCATTCAATGAAATTTGGAATGATATCGGATATGCGCTCGAATATTGACACATGACGTCCTGGAAAATCCCGGTTCGCCCTAGTTGCCACGAATCAATGGATGAAGCGTCTTGGAGAACCGACCCTACGTTCGGGTCAGCATTTCGGGGAGCAACCTAAGCTGGTTTTCGAGTGCTGAAGGACCCGAGACCTGTCGAATGACAGCACAATGAAGAGTTCGTGATTTTCACGCGAAGCGAAGCAGAGGTACGGAGAGGGGCGGGAATGTTTGATATCCCGTCGTGCCGCGTGCCTCATGCGCCTGCTGCCCTTAGTGCTACAACTCGTGACGGGCTCCAAGCGCAGATTTCAAATCTCAGCGCTGAAAAAAACTCGGACGAAGCCAGAACAGCGGCGCAATACGCATTGGCAATCGCTGAGGAAGGATATTGGGGCGGTGAGTTGAGAAGTTTCGCCAACAGCTATCTTGCCTATGATAGCCTGCAGAAGGGTTTACCGCAGCAGGCGCTGTATTATCTCGACGGTGCCACTGACCGGTATAATTTATGCCGTCAGATAAGGGCTTTGCGCGGAGCGACCTTGGAAGCTCTCGGTGAAAAGGAGCGCGCTTTGCGAGAGTTCCAGGCTTCCAGGCGGACATATGGTTGCTCATCCACGGAAAGCGGCTTCTCATACGACGACGCCGATATCGATAATAGGATTGAAACGCTGGCAACAGAAACAGAAGCCCCAAGGCCCCTGTGAGTTCAACCCGTTGCGCTTCACCACGGCGACCGCCCTTGGTGAGCGAAGTGACCGGGCCCGCGAAGGGTGCCGGAACAATTGGTGCCGTTCATGAGTTGTCCTCCCTAGCAATCAGATGCCGTGACTGGCATCGCCAGCCGAGAGCGCAGGAGGGCAAATTGGGTGGATTCTTGTTTTGGATCGTCTTGATCGGACTGCCAGCACTTCTCGCAGGCGGGTTCGCCTATGCGCACTATCTCAAGCGTACCGGGGGAACGACCCGCCATGAAGATGGCGCCTGAGGGAAGCGAGACAATCGATGGCACCCCGTGCAAATTGGAAAGGCCAACTGAAGATCGAGCAGCTTTTGTGCCCTGTCGCACTCTACACGGCAGCATCGACTTCAGAGCGCGTTTCGTTTCATCTGATCAATCGCAAGACCGGAAACCGGCTCAGCCGGGAGTTCGTGGACAGCGACACGGGCAAGCCTGTGTCGCGCGATAACCAGGTCAAGGGTTACGAGGTTTCGTCCGGCTCCTATTTGAGTTTCGACGAAGAGGAAATCGCCTCGGCCATTCCCGAAAGCAACAAGACACTCAATGTCACCCGTTTCGTCAAATGCGACGAGATCGACGATGTCTATCTTGACCGGCCATATTATCTCGCACCTGCGGGAGATGACGAAAGTTTCACGCTCGTGCGTGAGGGCATGAAAGCTGAAAAGGTGGCGGCGATTGCAGAGGCTGTCCTTTTTCGCCGTGCGCGACAGGTTCTCATCCGTCCCGACAATCAGGGCTTGATCGCCACTACGCTCAATTTCCAGTACGAGGTGCGCGCCGCGGCGGAGGCATTCGCTGATCTTGGCTCCTTCAAGTTCGATCGGGAAATGCTCGATCTGGCGAAACACATCATCGATACCAAGATGGGTAGCTTTGACCCCGCAAGCTTCGACGACCGTTACGATGCCGCCCTGGCAGATTTGATCAAGGCAAAGATTGAAGGCAAGCCGCTTAGGAAACCGGCTGCGCCGAAGACCGCAGACGTTATCGATCTGAAGGAGGCCCTTCGCAAGAGCGCGGGCCTCGACGGGGGCGGGCAAACGTCAGCCAAAGCAAAAAAAGGCAAGCCGAAGTCGCGAACTGAATCTGGCGTGAAGTCTCGCAAGAGGGCAGGGTGATCATGGGACAGCCACTCGAAACCTACCGCAAGAAACGCGATTTCACCCTGACCAGCGAGCCGAGGGGCAAGTCTGCACGGGCGAAAGGTGATCTTTTCGTCGTGCAGAAACATGATGCGCGCAGGCTGCATTATGACTTTCGCCTCGAAATGGACGGCGTCCTGAAAAGCTGGGCCGTGACGCGGGGCCCAAGCCTCGTTCCCGGCGAAAAGCGCCTCGCGGTGCATGTCGAGGATCATCCTCTCGAATATGCGGGCTTCGAAGGCACGATACCCAAGGGCGAATATGGCGGCGGCACGGTAATCGTCTGGGATACGGGGCGTTGGAAATCCACCGGCGATGCACATAAGCAATACAAGAAAGGGCATCTGGAGTTTGAACTCACCGGAGAAAAACTCAAAGGCCGATGGCATCTGGTCCGTATGCACGGAAAGCCGGGCGAGAAGCGGGAGAACTGGCTTCTCATCAAGGGAGAGGATGAGTTCGCCCGCGAACCCGATGAACCTGACATTCTCGAGGAAAAGCCTGAATCGGTGAAGACCGGTCGCGTAATCGCCGATGTTGAGGATGAAGAGCCGGGGTGGTCATCGAAAACCGGTCGCATCAAGACGAAGCCGGCCACCGCAAAGAAACCTGCGGCCTCACGTCCCACGAACGGCCAGAAGCGAGCGATGCCGGATTTTATCGAGCCCGAACTCGCTACGCTCGTACCGGCTGCACCTGAAGGAGACCGCTGGCTCCACGAGATAAAGTTCGACGGCTATCGTGTCCAGGCCCATGTTGCGCAGGGCGAGGTCAAGCTTTATTCGCGCAGCGGGCTGGATTGGACCGAAAAATTCGGTCAGCAGATCGTCGCCGATCTTGTAGGAACAGGCGTGGACGAAGCCGTTTTCGATGGCGAGATAGTTGTCGAAAATCAGTCGGGACTGTCCGATTTTTCTGCCCTGCAGGAAGATTTGAGCGATGGGCGGTCAGATCGTTTCACCTACTATCTCTTTGATCTTCTTCATGTGGGCGGCAATGACCTTCGCCAGACACCGCTGGTTGAGCGCAAAAAGCTGCTCGAAAAACTGCTTTCCAAAGCGTCGGCCACTCTGCGTTTCAGCGAGGCCTTTGATGCCGACGGAGCGGCGGTATGGGAGAATGCGTGCGGACTTGGTCTCGAGGGGATTGTGTCGAAGCTCAAGGATGCAGCCTACAGAAGCGGACGCAGCAACGACTGGCGCAAATCCAAATGCATTGGCCGGCAGGAATTTGTTATTGCGGGCTACGTTCCTTCAACGGCAACAAGAGGGGCGATTGGCTCGCTGCTCCTGGGCGTACAGGATAAAAAGGGGCTGGTTCCGGTGGGGCGGGTTGGAACGGGCTTTTCGGTCAAGGTCGCCAAGGAACTCTACAAACGACTGTACGCCATGCGGTTGGACGAAAGCCCTTTCGCAGTGCCGTTGACAGCAGATGAAAGGCGCGGCGCGAAGTTCGTCAAGCCGCAGCTGGTGGCCGAGATCGAGTTTCGCGCCTGGACCGCCGACAAGCGATTGCGCCACGCTTCCTTCAGGGGGCTGCGCGAGGATAAGGCCGCCAGCGATGTCAGATGGGAGGAGCAAAACGTGCCAGCTCGTGTTTCCGACAAGGATACCCAGAAGATTGATGTGAAGCTTACTCACCCCGACCGGGTCTACTGGCCGGGCGAAGGTGTCACCAAGCAGGGGCTCGCCGATTATTATGCCGAGGTCTGGCCTCGCATCGAACCTTTCATCGTCAATCGCCCTCTGGCGTTGCTGCGCTGTCCGACCGGTATCGAGGGAGAATTCTTCTTTCAGAAACATGCATGGAAAGGGCTGAACGAGCATATTGTCGAAGTTCAGGACCCGAAGGACAAGGACGAGGAACCCTATATCAGCATCCGTGACTTCAACGGGCTGATCGGTCTGGTACAAGCCGGGACACTGGAAATTCACCCTTGGGGATCAACGCTCAAGAACTGGGAGCTGCCCGATACGCTGACGATGGATCTCGATCCGGGCGAAGGGGTATCCTGGCCGCGCGTGATCGAAGCTGCTACCGAGACCAGGGAACGTCTGGAAAAACTGGGATTAACGACCTTTGTCAAAACTTCCGGCGGGAAGGGCCTGCATGTGGTGGTGCCGCTGAAGCCGAAAGCTGACTGGGACACGCTGAAAAGCTTTACCAAGGCTATCGCCGACCAGATGGCTGCGGACAGCCCGGATCGTTATGTATCCACGATTTCCAAGGCCAAGCGCAAAGGCAAGATTCTTATCGATTATCTGCGCAATCAGCGCGGCATGACGGCCGTGGCCCCTTATTCTCCCCGTGCGCGCCCCGGCGCAGGAGTTTCCATGCCGCTCGCCTGGGAGGAAGTCACTCCGGCAATAGGCCCTGCGCATTTTACCATTCTCAACACGCCGACCCGGCTGGCTGCGCTGAAAAGCGACCCCTGGCAGGATTTTCGCAGTGCCGAAACGCCGCTGCCAAAAATGAAGAAGCAAGGCGGGTGACGACTAACAGCTGAAACGCGGCGGCCCTAGGATGTTTTTGCCTACGATTTCTTGCCTTCCTTGGCGAGGCTCTTGCGCAGCGCGTCCATGATATTGATCACATTCCCCCCGCTTTCCGGTTCCGTCTTCCGGGATTTCGGACTTGTTGCCGGTTTCTTCTTATTTTTGGCAGTGATCATGGACTGAAGGTTTTTCTGTACAGGGTCCTGAAGGAAGTCCGGGTTCCAGTCTTCCGTCTTGTCCTTGATGAGCTTGCGGACCATCGAAAGCAGCTTCGTGTCGGGTTTGCCTTCCTCAATTGCTGAAAAATAGTCGTCGGCATTGCGCACTTCATCGCCGAAACGCAATGTCCACAGGACGATCCCCGGACCCCGTGGTTCGAGCAGCACGGCTCTTTCGCGCCGGTACATGACGAGGCGGGCGAGACCGGAGACCGAGCTTTTTTCCATCGCCTCCCGAATGACCGAAAAGGCTTCCTGGCCAACCTTGTCGGAAGGGGCGAGATAATGCGGCTTGTCGTACCAGATCCAACCGATGCTGTCGCGCGGCACGAATTTGTCGATGTCGATTGTTCTGGTGCTCTCAAGCGCCACGGCCTCAAGTTCATCCTCCTCAAGGACGATATAGCTGCCATCCTCCTTCTCGAACCCCCTGAGCTCGTCGTCGTCCCGCACGGGCTTGTGCGTGACCGAATCCACATATCGGCTGATCACCCGGTTTCCGGTCTCGGCATTGAGGGTGTGAAAGCGCACTTTCTCGCTTTCGCTGGTCGCAGGGGTCAGCTCCACCGCACAGGTGACGAGCGAAAGTTTGAGATAACCTTTCCAGAAACTGTGGGGCACGATCTGATCCTCCGGAGATGAGGATAACCGGCTGGCGGCCAGATGGTTCCGGACCGGATTTGTACAGGCCGGGAACCAGTCGAGGTTCATCGTGGTTATCCGGCTGGAAGAATAAGATCGGGGTTTCCCATTGCTTGAAAAATCTCCCACCATGCCGCGAGTTGAAACGGAGGTCGCTCGGAACGGGTTGCTTCATATCAGCGACGCCGCACCGGGTATCAAACGCCTGCGTTGCGGAAAGGGTTTTCGCTACGTCCGCTTTGACAGAAAGTCGATCACCGATGCGGATCGGGACAGGATCGCCCGGCTTGCCATTCCGCCGGCATGGACCGATGTCTGGATATGCTGCGATGAACGTGGACATATTCAGGCCACGGGCCGCGATGCGCGCGGAAGAAAGCAGTATCGTTATCATCCGTCATGGATGGCGATGCAGGACGAAACGAAATTCTCGAGCCTGCCGGATTTCGCCCGCGCCCTCAGCCGGCTGCGCAAGGCTGTCGATGCGGATATGCGACGGCGCTCGCTCTGTCGTGAAAAAGTTGTCGCCACCGTCATCTGGCTGATGGACCGGCTGCTGCTGCGTGTTGGAAATCCCGATTATGCGCGCAGCAATAACAGTTTTGGCGCAACCACGCTGCGCAACCGGCATCTGCGCGATGATGGAACGGGCCTGCGGCTGGTCTTCACCGGGAAGTCGGGCAAAATGTGGAGCCTGAAACTTTCCGACAAGCGGATCGCCCGTATTGTGCGCTCCATACAGGAACTGCCCGGACAGCAGCTGTTTCAATATGTCGATGATGCAGGAAACCGCTGTCCGGTTACTTCGCAGGATATCAACGACTACCTGCGAACGATCATGCAGGCTGACTTTACGTCCAAGCATTTCCGGACATGGGCTGCAACGGCAGCAGCGCTGGAGGCCCTTTGCTGCATTGAGCTGCCTGACAGTGAGAGTGGAAAAAAGCGGATGTTAAACGGTGAAATCGACAAGGTTGCGCAACGGCTCGGCAATACGAGGGCGGTGTGCAGGCAGTCCTATATCCATCCCGCCGTTCCCGAACACTGGCTGGCCGGTGGGTTGGCATCAGAGGTAGAGGCGGCTTCGGCCATCCGGCTGATGGCTCCCGAACTGAACAGTGCGGAACGCCGCACCTTGAAGTGGCTGCTTTCCATTGAAAAGGCACATCCATGACGTGCTGGGGCCTGCAGCGTCGGGCTGGCATCAAACCAGAATGCCGGACGTTGAAGCTGCCCGTTGGAAGGCGAGCCTTGCATCTTCTGTACTGGTAATGTCGTGCGAACACAGAAGGCAGGCTTTGATAGCGGCCCCGAGGCTGTTCAGTTCAAACCGGTTCCATTGGGATAACAATATGTTCTCCGCATCCGCTACCGTTCGTACTGACTGCGTGATGCCGTCGGCAATTTCGATGATGACGGCGTCATCCCAGTGCACCTGTTCCATGGCGGGCTCCTTCATGCAATGAACCCGGCAGAAGTATGAAAGTTCCGTAATTTGCCGCTTTTATCGATATTGGTGGGGTTTTTCTCAAGGCGAACGGTACTTGATATTTTAAATAAGAGACTTGTTTATTTCTCCGATAAAGCTAATTTTCATCAGAGTTTCTTGGTTGCGGAAGAAGAAATTCAATCATTGCTATAAGGAGGGAATATTCATGACCTCGATAAAGCAGCGTATGATTCAATTCGCGTTGATGTTGGGGCTTGTTTCCCTTGGCTCCATTGATGTTTCAAATGCCCAGTTCCTGGACTCTTTCAGGCCGCGAAATACAGTAACGGCAGACGTCATTACCCGGACGCCGGTCGGCACCCGTGTCGAACTTACCGGGTCGATCAAAAGCAATGTCCGAAGAGCCGAGTATGTTTTTCAGGACCGCACCGGAAGAACGAGGGTCCGGATCGAGCGGGAAGTCTGGCGCGGTCGAGAAATAAGCACAAGGAATGTCATCCGGATCCGGGGACGCGTCGAAAACGACGTCAGGGGCAGGTTCATCGACGTATATTATTTCAAGGTCATCAAATAGCTGCCTTCAACGGTGCCTCATGCAGGAGCTGCCATGTTTAGAATGGGTGGGAAGTATCAGCATTTTGTTCACGGCGACGGCTGCGGTTGCTCCAACCCGATATTGCAGCAGGTTTCCCGGCGACTGGATCGGCTGTCCCGAAGGCATTTCCTGACGGGCATGGCAGCGGCAGCCGGCGTAACGATGGTTGCCGATCGCTCCGTCGCGCAATCAGCGAAGGTTTTGCTGACGCGGGCAAGGCTTTTCGACGGCAAGGCGGATACGCTGAAGTCTGGGGTACAGGTTCTGGTCGAGGGCAATCGCATTGCGGCTGTTGATACGTCGAACAGCGCTCCGCCCGATGGAGCGACGGTCATCGATTGCGGCGACCGTGTGCTGATGCCGGGGCTGATCGATGCGCACTGGCATGCCATATACGCGGCGGTGCCGCTTCCGGTTCTGCTGGAAGGTGATCTTGGTATTATTTTCGCCGCATCGACGGCAGAGGCGGAAAGAACGCTTCTGCGCGGCTTCACGACGGTGCGCGATATGGGCGGGCCGACTTTCTCGTTCAAGCGCGCGATCGATACCGGCATTATCAGCGGGCCGCGCATCTTTCCGGCAGGGGCGATGATAACGACGACCGGTGGCCACGGCGATCTCCGGTTGCCCACGGAAATACCGCGTGATGGCGGCAAGCTCAGCACCAGCGAGTTGATGGGCGCTTCGGCCATAGTCGATGATGCAGGCAGCTTGAAACTTCGTGTGCGCGAACAATTGTTGCAGGGCGCATCGCAGATCAAGATCGTTGCTGGCGGCGGCGTGTCCTCGCCGCGCAGTCCGCTTGATATGTCCACATTCAGCGAAGACGAGATACGCGCTGCGGTCGATGTGGCAAGGGACTGGAACACCTATGTCACGGTTCATGCCTATGCGCCGAATACAGTCCAGCGATCCATACGTGCGGGTGTTGCCTGTGTCGAACATGCGCATCTGATGGACGAGAAAACCGCTCGGATGATTGCGGAAAAAAATGTCTGGTTGAGCACCCAGCCTTTCCTGACGATGGACGATGCGGCGTCACAGACGGGCCCCGGTGCCGAACGCATTCAGCAGCTTTTCGCAGGTACGCCGCGAATTTACGACTTTATCCGCAAATATGGGATCAAGACCGCCTGGGGTTCCGACGTTCTGTTTTCGCCCGAATTGACCCCGCGCCAGAATTTCATGCTGACCCATTTGAGCCGCTGGTACTCGAATGCGGAGGTGCTTCGTGTGGCCACATCGGTCAATGCCGAACTTCTCGCGCTTTCCAATCTGCGCAATCCCTATCCCGGCAAGCTCGGTCTTATAGAGCCCGGTGCTTTTGCCGATCTTCTGGTGCTGAACGAGAATCCGCTCGACGACATTCACGTGCTGGAAAAGCCGGAGGAGACGCTGGCGATCGTCATGAAGGATGGGCAGATTCACAAGAATACCCTGAAATCATAAGCTCGTTTCGTCCTCAGGTCAGGGAGGTCCTATGCTGAAAGCTGGCAATGCAGCCCTGATCCTGATCGCGGGATGCGTGCTGATTGCAATGCTCCATTATGGCAGCGCTGTCTTTGCGCCGGTCGTTTTCGCGCTGTTCATCATCATGCTCGTTTGGCCCATTCAGCGGGCACTTTCGTTGATCATGTCGCGCTATGTTGCATTGGCGATCACTTTTCTTCTGGTCGTCTGTCTTCTGCTCGGTTTTGGATGGCTGATCGCCTGGACAGTCGGGCAGGTGGGACGCCGGATAGTGATCGACGCAGTGCGATACCAGTTGCTCTACGAGCAGCTCAGAACCTGGCTCGACGGGCATGGGATTGCCGCATCGGTCCTGTTGTCGGAGAATTTCAGCGTAAGCTGGACTTTGCGAACGCTCCAGACGATAGGAAGCCGCCTCAACAATACGTTCAGCTTCTGGATCGTGGCGCTGGTCTATGTACTGTTGGGGCTGGCGGAAACCGAGGAGTTCGGGGCGCGGATCAGGCAGTTGAAAGATCAGGCGGCTGCGACCGCGTTTCTGCGCGCCAGCCGGTCGGCAGCAGCCAAAATCCGGTTCTACATGGTGCTCAGGGCTTTGATGAGCATTGCGACGGGTTCCTCCGTCTGGCTCCTGACCTGGCTGGTCGGTCTGCCATTTGCCGAAACGTGGGGATTTGTAGCGTTCATTCTCAATTTCATCCCCTTCCTCGGGCCGCTGGTCGCCACCCTCTTGATTACCGCCTTTGCGTTCACGCATTTTGCCAACTGGCAGATGGCGCTCATGGTCTTCATCGGTCTGAACATCGTGCAGTCCGTCATTGGAAGCGTGATCGAGCCCCGGCTGACGGGAAAGACGATTTCCCTGTCCCCCTTCGCAACGCTCTTTTCCGTTTTCGCATGGGGTTCCCTGTGGGGCGTCTTCGGAGCGTTCATCGGCGTACCGATCACTATCGTTGCCCTGACTTTCTGCGCGCAATACTCCGCCACGAGCTGGTTTGCGGAAATATTCGGCTTTTCCCGCGAACAGCTTTGAAAGTTGTGGGATAGAAATTGCTATCCCGCACCCGTCCCATATCTTGACCTTTCAAGATGCGGCCTATGTATTCTGCGGTAAAGCGCATCATCCAAATGGGAAGGATATTTCGATGAGAATGATCCTGTACAGCGTCGTGACGATGGCCGTAATAGGAGCCACCGCCAGCGGGTGCACGACAGATGAACGAAGAACAGCCGGCTATGGTCTCGGCGGCGCCGCTATTGGCGGTCTTGCCGGAGCGGCCATCGGCGGCGATACACGCGGCGCGCTGACCGGCGCGGCTATCGGTGCAGCAGCAGGCACGCTGGTGGGCGTCGCCCAGACCCGCAACGGTGTGCAGTACTGCCGTTATCGCGATCGCCACGGCCGCGTTTTTGAAGCACGCTGCCGCTAGAGCATATCTCCCGAAAGCGGGAACCGGAAATACTCCAGAACCCTATGAAACACTGATTTCCGGATCCGCCCTTGAGGGGACAAGGATGCTGCGCGGTCGCTCCGGCACCGTGCATCCGTTATGGAGCGCCTCTTGATCCGATTGCATCAGAAGGCGCTCCAAAAGACTGTTTGAATGGCATTTTTTTCCGAACTGTGTCGCCTGATCTTGTGGTGTCGGCATGGACCGCCAGACAAGACATTGGTGAAGCGGTTTGGCTTGTGAGTTTGTGGTTCTTTGTTACTTGGAGGGAAACATGAAACTGCATTCAATAACCGCTATTCTTGCATTCACCGCCTTCTTTTCCGTCGCAACCGTTGCCGAGACTGTTCCCGCATTCAGCCAGAGCCGCTCGGCTACCGTAGGCGTGCGGATCAACAACGGTCACAGAATACGCTGCTCCGATGGCGTCAGACTCCTCAGGATGCGCGGCTTCCGCAACGTTCGCGCCCTGGATTGCCGCGGCAGCCACTTTCTCTACCGGGGTGACAGGCAGCGCAGAACCTACGACGTCACGGTTCGTGCCAGAGACGGCAGAATAACCAATGTTCGCCCCGTGAGATGGCGTCGCTGATCCCTGTGGCGTCATCATTCTGGGTTATCAAGAAAGGAACACAGCTGTGTCGGAACTGGTCGTGATTGGGTTTGATACCGTCGGAGAGGCGGACGCCGTGCTTTTGAAGCTCAACCAGCTTCAAAAGGAATATCTCGTCGATCTCGAAGACGCTGTGATCGTCGTTCGTGACGAACAAGGCAAGGTTCATCTCAAGCAGAAATACAATATGCTCGCCATGGGCGCCGGGTCGGGATTGCTTTCCGGTGCGATATGGGGCGGACTGGTCGGGCTTATATTCCTCAACCCGCTTGCCGGCATGGCTCTTGGCGGCGCGGTAGGAGCCGGGGCAGGAGCCTTGTCGGGTTCGCTCGCCGACTACGGCATCGATGACAAGTTCATCGTATCGCTTGGTGAGACAATCCCGGAGAACTCGTCGGCCCTGTTTGTCCTCCTGCGCAAGATTCAGTGGGACAGGGTCATGGCGGATTTCCCTGACCTGCGGGGCAGGGTGTTGAAAACATCCTTGTCTGTTGAGCAGGAAAAACGTCTGAAGGAAGCGCTGGAAGGAGCGTTGCCGGCAACCTCGTAAATATGGTGCTGCCGAGACCCGTCTTGAAGCATTTTGCAGTCAGGTGGAAACGCCCGACGCGGAAGAAATGCGAAAAGACAATCAGGTAGAGCGGAAGGGCGAACCCATGTGAGCGCATTCGGTTCTATCGAGCGAGGGCGTGAATTGAAGCAGGTTTTCATCCTCGCACTTGTTTTGCTTGTCACCGCGGGATGCGCCGGTAACAGGGCTGTCACCGGGCTTGGAAGGGATGTGGCTGGCGAGACCCATCCCGGCGCGGTGGTTCCCTTCGCGGTTGCGACGGTTCGGGAGCGTATAGACGATCCAGCTATCGCCTATTCCCGCGACAGATCCCAAACGCTGAAGCTCTCGACCATAGATGTACATATTCCCGAAATGCACCGTGCGGGAAATGTTGAAACGTCATCGGTGAATCCCGATCCCCGACGCCATTTCATGGCGTCAAACTATGTGCCGTTGCCGGACCGGCGCGCAATGGTCGCCGAACTGAACCGGCGTCTGGCGAGCCGCCCCGCCGCGCAACGCGAAATATTCATTTTCGTCCACGGCTATAACAACAACTTTGCCGAAGGACTGTTTCGCAATGCGCAGATCGTTCACGACTATGGCGTCACATCGGTGCCTGTTCATTTTTCGTGGGCATCCGCCGCATCGTTTACGCGATACCTGTATGACCGGGACAGCGCCATCATCGCGCGCAGGGGATTGGCGGAGACGTTAGCGCTGGCGGCGCAGACCAAAGCCAACGGCATCGTCATCGTCGGCCATTCCATGGGTGCGGTGGCCGTCATGGAAGCCTTGCGAACGCTGTCGGGCGACAAACGCCGCGACGTGCTGAAACGCATCAAGGGTGTGCTTCTTGCAGCCCCCGATCTCGATCCCGATCTTTTCCGCAGCCAGATTGACGATATCGATTATCTGCCCCAGCCCTTTACGATCATCGTATCCCGACGCGACCGGGCGCTGGACATCTCCCGGAGGCTGGCCGGTGGAGCGCCGCGGGTCGGCAGTGGTTTCGATATTGCTTTCCTGCAGAACAAGAATATTCAGGTTCTTGATATTTCTGAAGTCGACAGCGGCGGCCACAGCCTGTTTGCAAGTTCAAATACGCTGATCAAGTTTCTGGGCTCGGGCCATCTGCTGCGCAGGCTTATCACGGACGAATATGCAGGCATGGACGACACATTCCTCGCAGCAGGCCAGGGTACTTTCGAGCAGGCCTCGCTGGCGCTTCACCTGCCTGCACGTGTCATTGACCGATTGGCTACCCGCTAGAGAAGATAATGCGAGGAAACAAATAGTTAGAGCGTTCCATTGTCCAGCGAAAATGCGGATTGCTCAAAAAATGAACACGCTCGCATCTGTCATGACCCTTTATCCATATGAACTCGACTATGGGTTATTTTGCGGTGTTCTATTGAATCAAGTTGACGGACGTATCAATCAAGTCTCTAATTAAGCTTGTCTATGGTGATGTGCGGGGTTATCCTGCCTCAATATTGCATTCTGCCTTCGTTTTATTGCTCGACATCGATAACGCATCGAAATCTACGGGAACGCAGAGGTGGCAAGCATTCATGAGCAAGGGTTGGCATGCCGAGCTTGAACTGGGGTTCGAGCATAGTCATGAAGTGACGCGCCTGATGCGGCGCCGTCACGTTGGGCCGCTCGCGGTGCAACAACCCTTCTATCCCGAAAAAGACGGAAGCGCACATGTCTATCTTCTTCATCCGCCCGGTGGTGTTGCGGGTGAGGATGTCCTTGATATTTCCTGTTTTCTGGGGCGGGGCTCCAAAGCCGTCCTTACGACGCCGGGCGCGACCAAATTCTATCGCAGCGACCGGGGCCGCAGCATCCAGACCACGCGGATCAATGTGGGCGAGGGTGGCGTATGCGAATATCTCCCGCAGGAAACAATCGTTTTTGATGGCGCGAAGGCTTCCATAAGCACGCATGTCTCGTTGAGTGGAGACGCAGTTTATCTCGGGTGGGACATTGTCAGTCTCGGGCGGCCCGCCTGTCGGGAGAATTTCGATGCGGGCGAGCTTCGCCAGAGGGTCGAAATATTTCGGGACGGAAGGCCGATCTGGTTCGAGCAGTTTCGCCTTCAAGGTGCCGACCAGGCAATGAATGCGGCCTTTGCATTCTGCGCCAGACCCATCGTCGCAACGATGGTTTATGCCGGTCCGGCGCATGAAAACACACTTCAGCGCATTCGCGAAGCACTCGGCGATGCAGGAAAAAATCTCTTTTCGGTATCGCAGCTCGAGCGGGTGATCGTCTGTCGCTATCTCGGTGGACGCATGTCGGAAGCCAAAGCACTGTTTCGCAAAGCCTGGGAAGTCATCCGCGAAACCGGATTGGGAAAACCGGCGGCTGCACCACGCATATGGGCAACATAATGACTTTGAGAGGGCCTACAAATGGAACTATTGCCACGTGAAAAGGACAAACTTCTGATTTTCACCGCAGCACTGGTTGCGGAACGACGAAGGGCCAGAGGGCTGAAACTCAATTATCCCGAAGTCGTGGCTTTCATCTCCGCCGAAATTCTGGAGGGAGCCCGCGACGGCAAGACGGTTGCGGAACTCATGTCCTACGGAGCCACCCTGCTCACCCGCGATGAGGTGATGGAGGGCGTGCCCGAAATGATCCATGACATTCAGGTGGAAGCCACCTTTCCGGACGGTACCAAGCTTGTGACCGTTCACAATCCAATTCCGTAGAACATCTCCCGCACTGCCGGGAACGTTTGGGCTTTTGCTTTAACGCGCATCTTGAAAATATCCGGATGCGCTTGAGGAGACGATCATGATACCGGGTGAATATTTCATCGAAGACGGGACGATCGAACTCAATGACGGTCGTGAAACCCGCGTCATCGCCGTGGCGAACACTGGCGACAGGCCGATACAGGTCGGGTCGCATTATCATTTCTACGAGACGAACGAGGCTCTTGACTTCGACCGGGAACGGGCGAGGGGCTTCCGCCTCAATATTCCGGCTGGGACCGCCGTGCGGTTCGAGCCCGGGCAGGACCGTGAAGTCGAACTGGTCGCGCTGGCTGGTGACCGCGAGGTCTACGGCTTCAATGCAAAAATCAACGGGAAGCTGTAGGAGGGGGAGATGGGGACCATCTCAAGACAAGCCTATGCAGAACTCTATGGCCCGACAAAGGGCGACCGTCTGCGGCTGGCCGATACGGAACTTATCATCGAGATCGAGGACGACCGCTGCATCTATGGCGAGGAAGTGACCTTCGGCGGCGGCAAGGTTATCCGCGATGGGATGGGGCAGGGACAGAGACCTGCGGCCGAAACAGCCGATCTCGTCATCACCAATGTCATCATCCTCGACTATTGGGGCATCATCAAAGCCGATGTCGGCATCAAGAATGGCCGTATTTCGGGGATCGGCAAGGCCGGAAATCCCGATATCCAGCCGGGCGTCGATATAGTCGTCGGTCCCGCCACCGATGTCATCGCGGGTGAGGGCAAGATCCTCACTGCCGGCGGGATAGACACGCATATTCACTTCATTGCGCCGCAGCAGGCCGAGGAAGCGCTGGCCAGCGGCACCACGACGCTGGTCGGCGGCGGAACGGGGCCGACGGTCGGCACGCTCGCAACCACGGTTACACCGGGGCCATGGGCCATCCACCGCATGCTGGAAGCCGTGGAGGCGCTCCCCATCAATGTGGGACTGCTGGGCAAAGGCAATGCCAGCAAGCCCGAACCCCTTCGCGAGCAGATAAGGGCCGGAGCTGTCGGCCTGAAGCTCCACGAGGACTGGGGAACGACGCCCGCCGCCATCGATAATTGCCTGAACGTGGCCGACGAGGAGGACATCCAGGTCGCCATCCATACGGATACGCTGAATGAAAGCGGGTTCGTCAAGGATACCTTTGCCGCGATGAAGGGCAGGACCATCCATAGTTTCCATACGGAAGGTGCCGGCGGCGGTCACGCGCCCGATATCATCACGGCGGCAGGCGAAGAAAACATCCTGCCGTCTTCAACAAATCCGACGCGTCCCTACACCATCAATACAGTCGACGAACATCTCGACATGCTGATGGTCTGTCACCACCTCAGCCCGAAAATTCCCGAGGACGTGGCTTTCGCTGAATCCCGTATCCGGCGTGAAACCATCGCGGCGGAAGACATTCTCCATGATCTGGGCGTCTTCTCGATGATGTCGTCGGATTCGCAGGCCATGGGCCGCATCGGGGAAACCACCCTGCGCTGCTGGCAGACGGCTCACAAGATGAAGGTGCAGCGCGGCCCGCTCGGCGAAGACAGCAGCCGGAACGATAATTTCCGCGCCAAGCGCTATGTCGCCAAATATACGATCAATCCGGCGATCACGCACGGTTTTGCGCATGAGATAGGCTCGATTGAAGTTGGAAAGCGGGCCGATCTCGTATTGTGGAAAACGGAATTCTTCGGCGTGAAGCCAAGCCTCGTCATGATTGGCGGCATGATTGCAACGGCCCCGATGGGCGATCCCAACGCATCGATTTCAACGCCGCAGCCGGTCCATTACCGGCCGATGTATGGGGTCCTGGGGCGCGCGCTCGGTTCCACCGGCGTGACTTTCGTCTCGAAATCGGCGCTGGACGACGGCATCGGCGAAAAGTTGAAGCTCAACAAGCAGCTCGTTGCCGTGAAGGGCATCCGGAATATCCGCAAGAAAGACATGATCCACAACGGGCTGACGCCCAAACTGGAGGTCGATCCGCAGAACTATCAGGTGCGGGTGGACGGTGAATTGATCACGTGTGAACCGGCTGACGTCCTGCCGATGGCACAACGCTATTTCCTGTTCTAGAGCGCCCTGGTGTCCCTCGGGACTACGCAAGGAAGCTCTACCTGTCGAAGCTGCGCATCGTGTTTCCGAAAATCGATTTCGATTTTTGGAGCCGATGCCGTAGCGGAGGAAATAGAGCATGTCTCCCGAAGGTGGAAACCGGTTTCGGGGTAAGGAAATGCGTAGAAACAAACGGATGGAGCATTTCCGACGCTTCGATTGAGCGGGGAAATGCTCTGGATCAATATAGAAGGGAATACGTCCATGCAGCTCAATGCAATGCGGGATCATCCTTCTCTGGGATTCATCGACTGGACGCTGCGCGGCATCGGGCAGGTGGTGTTCCAGAACAACCCGCTATCCGGATTGGTCATTCTGTTCGCCATTCTGGTGAACTCCTGGATTTACGCGCTTGTCTGCCTGCTCGGGGTTGTGTCCAGCACGCTGACGGCAATCATCCTCAAGGCTGACAAGGGCCTCATCCGCGACGGCCTGTTCGGGTTCAACGGTGTTCTGGTTGCCCTTGCGCTGGTCGCCTTCACCAGTGAGGATTTCCGCAGCGGCGCAGTGCCGTCACCCGCCATGACGATTTATGCCATTTGTGCCGCTGCCTTGACCACCATGGCCTTCACCAGCATCGCCGCATTGTTGGGACCGCACAAGGTCGCGCCCCTGACAATGCCCTTCGTGCTGGTCGGCTGGCTGTTTCTGTTCGCCATTCTCAAATTCGATGCCATAGATGCGGGGCCGATGGCGAAGCCGGTTTCACCGGAGCAGTTTTCCTACGCCATCCCCTATGACCTTCCGACCTGGTACATGGGGATCGGCACGGCCATCGGGCAGATATTCTTTCAGGATAACTGGATCACCGGCTACATCATGCTTGTCGGCATCGCCATCCACTCCCGGATAAGCGCCTTCATGGGCCTTCTGGGGGCGATAATAGGAGCGGTGATCGCCGCCACCTTCGGCGGTCCGGAAGGGGCCATTCGTGACGGGCTTTTCGGCTATAACGCGGCGTTGACGGCAATGGCGCTGGGCGGCTTCTTCCTTGTTTTCAGCTGGAGCAGCTTCCTCTACGCCGTCTTCGGCGCCGTCGTGTCCACCTGGGTCTGGGCCTCGATCGCGATATTCCTGAAACCGATCGGAATGCCGGTGCTGACTTCGACATTCGTGATCGTCACCTGGATCATGCTGATCGGCCAGTATGCTTTCAAGGCTCTGGTGCCGGTTGCTCCGGCGGATGCGACCACCGCGGAAGAAAATCTCGAACGATACAGGCAAACGCTCCGGTCACGACCGGAATAGGCGGCTGTATTGTGTTTCGTGCCAGGCGCTGGCCATGGCCAGCGCGGGTGCCGTGTTGCCGATTTCATCGTCATTCAGCGTGCGGGCCTTTTCCACGGCGCGCTCGATCTTCGCTGCGCCGGCGATAAGTATCCTCTGGCCTGCCGTATGACCGAGCGGCACGAGACGGATTGCGGCCATGATCTGGCTTTCCACCACGCTCCACATAAGGCCGCGCAGGGCATCGACGGGCGCGATATTCCAGTGACACGCTGCAATCGCAAAGGCCGCCGGATAGGTCGCGCGCTGGTCCGAAGCGAAGCTGCGGGCCCGCTCGACACCAAGTTCCGACAGCAATGTGAGCAGGGACTCGCCCATCCGGCGGTCCTCCAGTTCAAGTTCACTGCTTTCGCGGCTTGCTCCAAGCCAGTCGTTCAGACGATGGAATTCGGCCTCATTGTCCTGCATCAACGCCGAAACCATTCGCCAGAAAATAGCGCCGTCAAGTGCGGCGTAGCTGTGTTCCAGCAGGCCGAATACCCATCCGGCACAGCTTTCCTCATTCGTGACCGTTCCCGAATGGACGGCCCATTCGAGGCCGCGTGAATAGGAAAAAGCACCCACGGGCTGGCTGGGACTGACCAGCCGCATGAGATGCAGCATGGGCAGCGCCGGAGAATGCACGGGCATTTCCGGCACCGGCCCATCGTTTGGCATTTCAGGTTCAGTATTTCTCTTCGAATGATCCAGCAAGATGACGCTCACATCATCCTGCCATCAGGTAAAGTCCGCTGAGGGCCGCAAAGCCGCCAGCCACTCGCATCGCCATCTGCCCGCCGGATCCGTGCAGCGCGCGTCCGGCTGCAAGCCCTACGCCAATGCCCGCCGCGTGAAGCAATGCGGTCGCAAGCGCAAAACCGGCACCATAGGAAAGAAACGCAGCGCTGCCGATTTCTCCGCCATGCGCATAGCCATGGAAAAATGCGAAGAACCCGACGATAAGTGCAGCAACCGGGGTCGATGCACGGAATGCCACGGCAACGAGAAGGCCGAGCACGATAACGGATGCGAGGATGACGGGTTCCACATAGGGGATCGGCACGCCGCTGAGGGCGGCTACGAAGCCCAGCAGCATGACGCCCACGAAACTCAACGGAACGGCGATGAGCGCGCGCCCGCCAAGCATGGAGGCCCAAAGACCGACGGCGACCATGGCAAGTATATGATCGGCGCCGGACAGGGGATGAGTAAAGCCCGCCGCAAACGAACCGTGTTCGGCGGGGTTGAGATGCGCGAATGCGGGGCTTGCCATCACTGAGAACAGTGCGGCGGCAAGAAGAAATGTCCTTTTCATTTTCGCTTCCTTTCAACAACAATGATCATGCTTAGAAGGAACCAAACACAGACCCGAGCACGAAGACGACAGCGAGCGATATGATCACACCGACAATCACGGTCATGACCATGTCGAAATAGCTTGATGCGTGGGTCTGCTTGCTGATCTGCAGGAGCAGAAGCACCGTACCGTTATGAGGCAGAGCGTCCAGCGTGCCAGCGCTGAGCACGGTGAGGCGGTGCATGAGGTCGGGGCTTATCCCATACTGGATCGCAAGTCGCATATATTCATCGCCCAGCGCGTTGAGCGCTATGGCCATGCCGCCGGATGCGGTCCCGGTGAGAGCCGCGAGAGCATTCATGGCGACAATCAATGAGACGAGAGGCCCGCCCGGCACCTCAAGCGCCGCATCCCGAACCACGGTAAAGGCGGGCATGGCGGCCACGACCGCACCAAAGCCGACGAGACTTGCTATGGTGAGGATCGGCAGGACCGAGGAGTTGGCCCCGGCGTCGAGGCTTTCCCGGATTGCCCGCAGCCGGTTGAAATTGACCACCAGCAACGTCACGATGGCCGCTGCCAGCGCAATAAGGACCGCCCACAAGCCGATCGAAGAACCGACGTCGATATTCCATGGCTCCTGCTCGAGAAACGAGAAATCGACACGGGGCAGGATAATCAGCGCCATCAGGAAATTGACGACGATGACAACGAGCAAGGGCAGGAGGGCGAAGAAGAAGGGGGGCAGCGCGGCCGCGCGCGCTCCGTGTTCGAACTCGGCCGGGTCGAAGTCGCCCGAGAGGGTCGATTGTTCCCTGACTTTCTCTGTGATTTCGACATCGCCCGTGTCATCGACATAGTTTTCGCCCGCAGCCCGCGCCTTGGCTTCCGCGCGCTGCAGCCACCACATGCCGAAGACCAGCGTAATGATGGAGGCTATGATGCCCAGTCCCGGCGCCGCGAATGTAGTGGTTTCGAAATAGGGCATCGGAATGGCGTTGTTCGTGGAGGGCGTGCCCGGCATTGCCGACATGGTGAAGGTAAAGGCGCCAAGCCCGATGGCCGCAGGCATCAGGCGCGCCGGTATGTTGGCCGCCTTGAACATTTCCCGCGCCATGGGCACGAGAACGAAGAAGGCGACGAACACACTGACGCCGCCATAGGTGACGACTGCCGATGCAAGCACGACCGAAAGCATCGTGCGCTTCACACCCAGTTTCTCCGTCAGATATCTTGCAATGGATGTAATGGAGCCGCTGTCATCCATCAGCTTTCCGAAAATGCCGCCAAGCAGGAAAAGCGGAAACCATCGGCTGACGAAGCTGGCCGTTCCGCCCATGAAATTCGATGTCCAGTTGGCCAGAAGGGGCTCACCGGAGAGAAGCGCGACAAGCAGCGCCGCCACCGGCGAAAGCAGAATGACGCTCCAGCCGCGATAGGCAAACCACATGAGCAGGGCTAGTCCGAGTAGTATTCCAAGCAAACCCATGCAATCTGACCCCTCAGTCGATTTTGGAAAGAATGCGTCCGGAATTTTTCGATGAAACTACTTTAGATGAAATAATTCAAGCACTATAATAAAAATATGATATCGCACAGATGACAAGTCTTCCTAATCTGCACAAAGAATGCCTATACTGGCTCCTGTTCAGTTGAGCGGCCCTGCCTGCGCACAATCAGCTGTAATGCGGATGTCTGGTGCAAGGGCGGACATCTCTGCTTCATGGAGGCAATTGCCTGCCTGATCGCCCGAGGCATAAAGGACCTGCATGACGGAAGTCGTCGCAATCCCGTCTATCATGATCAATCTCGGGCTGGCACTTCTGCTCGGTTGCGTGATTGGTCTGGAGCGCCAGATCAAACAACGCCATTCCGGCCTTGTGACGCACGGCCTGGTGGCGCTGGGCGCTGCGGCCTATGCTTCGCTGCCCTATTCGCTCGGCCTTGGTAGTGACCTCCGAATGGGGTCGCAGGTTGTGACAGGCATCGGCTTTCTCGGCGCGGGGCTGATTATCAAGGACGGTGCGAGCATCAAGGGGCTGAGCACCGCAGCCACGGTCTGGAGCACTGGCGCGGTTGGCGTTCTGACCGGTTACGGGATGTGGCTGCTCGCCATCGAAACGGCCTTTTTCATCGTCTGCCTGAACATTTCGCTGCCAAGGATCGCGGTGCTCGTGAACCGCTATTCCTTCGTCGAACCCGAGAACGAGCAGTTTTATCTCGTGAAATTCCGGTGTCCTTCGGAAAGCGAAATTCCGGTCAGGGCGCTGCTGATCCAGACGCTCGATCTGAAGAAACTCCGCTTCCACGCGATCCGGAGTCACCACATCGAAGGAAGCAACGAGACGGAAATAGAGGCGACGCTGTTCGCGGGCAAGGAAGATGACCGGCTGGTCGAAGCGCTGGTGGCGCAGATGAGCTTGCGTTCCGGCATCACCTCGACGAGCTGGCTGAAACTGGAAGACGGCGATTGGTGATCCGCCATCTGGTTTTATTGCAAGCGGACTATACTATTATATCGAAACATGCACATACTTTCACATTCGCAGTAACGTCCTCCTGTTGACATTGAGGGGTCCGCAATGGACATCCAGCAACTGCAATTAATGGAACGAAAAACTGTCGAACAGAGAAAATGGAAAGGTTTTCTCGGTATCGGCATTCTGCTTTTTGCGGGTGGAATACTCTGCCTGTTCTTGCCTGCAATCTCGGATTTTGCAGCCAGCACCATGTTCGGGCTGGTGCTGATGGCCATCGGTGTCGTCAAGATAATCCAGTCGCTCTGGATCAAGAGCTGGGCAGGTTTCGTCTGGCAGGAACTGTCCGGCGTGGTGGAGCTTATAGGCGGGATCATGATCTATCTGAACCCGCTCAAGGGCGCGCTCGCCATCACCCTGCTGATTGCAATCGTCGTGTTCGTCCATGGTTTCCTTCAACTGGCGCTATCCTGGAAAATCAGGCCTGCAGGCGGCTGGTGGTGGTTTACCCTCTCCGGCCTCATTGCCTGGTCCGCCAGTGCGGCACTAGTGGCGAAATGGCCTTTGACGCGTGACCTGCCGTCCGGATCAATCGCTGGAATTGCGCTGATGATCGCGGGTGTTGCCTATATCGGAATAGCCCTGAGTACCCGAAATGCGTGAGTGATCGACCGATGCCGTCCCGGAGGGAGGACACGCAATTGAAGAAGTCTCTCGTTCGTCGTTCTGTTACCGCTGCCCTTGTAACGATGCTCTGGGCCTCGCCGGTGCTGCCCGGTCTCGCCCAGCAGGCTCCCGCTGGCGGAGCGCCTCCCGTGGTCGTGCGCAAAGTGGAATTGGCGCCCGCAACCGCGCCGTTTCGTTTCAACGGGCAGGTGGAGGCGATTGAAGCGGTCGATATTCAGGCCCGGATCACGGGTTTCCTGAAGGAGAAGGCGTTTGAACAGGGATCGGCGGTCAAGGCAGGCGACCTCCTTTTCGAAATCGAGCCGGACCAGATGCAGGCGGCGGTCATGTCCGCGGAAGCACAGGTCGCGCGGGCGGAAGCCGCCCAGAATGCCGCCCGACAAACACTCTCCCGAACGCGGACCCTCGCCAACCGGAATACCGTTTCGCAAGCCGCTCTCGACGATGCGCAGGCCGCGTTCGACATCGCCACGGCTGATGTGCGCAACGCCGAAGCCACGCTCAATAATGCCCGGCTCAATCTCTCCTATACGCAGGTCAGATCGCCGATTGACGGGACGATAGGACGCTCGCTCTTCACAGTGGGCAATCTGGTCGGCCCGAGCATGGGGTCGCTTGCACGCATCGTGCAGCTTGATCCCGTGCGGGTTGTGTTTTCCATCCCGGACCGCGCGCTGATCGCCATTCGCCAGAAGGAAGCGGGAGGTGGCACGGTCAGCCCGGAAAGCTTCAAGGTGAGCCTGACGCTTGCCAATGGTACGCAATACGGCGAACGCGGGACCATCCAGTTCATCGACAATGAAGTGAGCGCGCAGACCGGCACAGTGGCGGTGCGGGCGCTGTTTGCCAATCCGAACCATATTCTGGTTCCGGGGCAGGTGGTTGCCGTCAATCTCATGGATGAAACGGCCGGTGAATTGCCGGTGGTCCCCATGGGGTCCGTGTTGCAGGACCGGCAGGGCAAATATGTCTACGTTCTCAACGAAGGAAACACGGTTTCCCGGCGACCCATCGTGACGGGCACACGCATTGACAATGGGTGGTCGGTCACGGATGGCCTCAAGGCCGGTGAAACGATTGTCGTCGAGGGCTTGCAGCGCATCGCAGACGGGCAGGCCGTATCTCCCCTTGACCCGATCCCCGGCAGTGCAGGGGTGGGGCAATGATTTCAGAGCTGTTCATCAGGCGAACCCGCCTCGCAATCGTCATCTCGATCATCATTTCCATCGCTGGTGCGATTGCGATCTTTTCATTGCCTATCCAGCAATATCCGCAGATCACGCCGCCGACGGTCAATGTATCGGCCTCCTATCCGGGCGCGAGCGCGGAAGTGATCGCCGATGTCGTCGGCGGACCGCTGGAAACGGCAATCAACGGTGTCGATGGCATGATGTATATGTCGTCCACCAGTTCCAATGCCGGGCAGTATTCGCTGTCCGTCACTTTTGAAGTGGGAACCGACCCTGAACTGGCGCAGATCAACGTCCAGAACCGCGCGCAACTGGCGATCTCCCGTCTGCCCGCGGCGGTGGCGCAGCAAGGCGTGTCGGTCCGGTCCCGCTCACCGGATTTCGTGTTGGGCATAGCGTTCTACTCACCGGATGACAGCCTGAACGCCCTTGAAATCACCAATTTCGCCACGACCACGATTGTCGATGCGCTGGCCCGCGTACCCGGCGTCGGCGAGGCGAATGTTGTGGGCGCGTCCGAATATTCGATGCGCGTCTGGCTCAATCCGCAGCGAATGGACGCGCTCGGCATAACGGTCGATGAGGTTTCGGCGGCGATCCAGCGCCAGAATATCCAGGCGACGCTCGGTCAGGCCGGCGCGCCGCCCATGCGCGTGGGGACTGAGCTTCAATATACGCTGGTAGCCGAGGGGCGGCTTCGCGATACGGAGGAGTTTGGAAACATCGTCGTTCGTACCGGGGCGGACGGTGCGAACGTGTTCCTGCGCGACATCGCGCGTCTGGAACTGGGCGCACGCAACTATGCTTCGAGAGCAAGTTTTGCCGGTCATGAATCGGCTATGCTGCAGATCAACCAGTCCCCCGGCGCCAATGCGATCCAGACCGCGACAGCCGTGGAGGCAGAGCTTGAACGTCTGTCGTCGAGATTTCCGGCGGGGCTGCAATATCATGTCGTCTATGATGCGACACGGTTCGTCGAGGCGAGCCTGCAACTGACCACTCGAACATTGTTCGAGGCTTTCGTCATCGTGCTCGCGGTCACATTCATCTTCCTTCAGGACTGGAGGGCGACACTGATCTCGGCGCTGGCCATACCGGTCTCGATGCTGGGCGCGGTGGCGGTGCTGTTTGCAGTCGGCTATTCACTGAACATGATCTCGCTGCTGGCTCTCGTCCTTGCCATCGGGCTTGTGGTGGACGATGCAATCCTGGTCGTGGAAAACGTCAAGCATGTGCTGGAAGACGAGCCGGACATTCCGGTCATCGATGCGACGCGCAAGGCGATGCACCAGATCACCGGGCCGATCATTTCCACGACGCTCGTCCTGCTGGCGGTGGTCACGCCCACCGCTTTTCTGGAGGGCATCGGCGGACAGCTTTACAGGCAGTTCGCAGTCACGATCTCGTCGGCGCTGGTACTTTCCTCATTCGTGGCCCTGACGCTCAGTCCAGCGCTTGCGGCGTTTCTGCTCAGGCACGGCCAGCGCGGTTACCGCAGGGGTCCACTGGCGTGGTTCTCAAGCTCCATGGAAAAAACCCGCGAAGGCTACGGCAAGATCGTCGGTGTTCTGGTGAAGCACTGGGTCATACCGGTTGCGGGCGTCGTCGCCTGTTTTGCACTGGCCTATTTCGTCTTTGTCAATCTTCCGGCAACCTTCCTGCCCGATGAAGATCAGGGCGCGCTCTTTGTCGACATACAGCTGCCGAGCGCCGCTTCGCTCGACCGCACGAACCTGATCGTCGAGAATGTGCGCAAGACGCTGAGCGAAACCGAAGGCGTTCAGGATGTCATAACGGTGGCGGGGTTCAGCATCCTGCAGTCAACGAGCACGCCCAACAGCGCCATGGCCGTTGCCGCGCTTACGCCATGGGCGGACCGCGAGACGAAGGCATTGCAGCTCAACAGTATCGTCAACGGCCTGCGCGCGAAGTTCTCGCAGGTTCCCGGCGCAAATGTTGCCGTATTCGCGCCGCCCGCAATCGCGGGCATGGGAGCGGTTGGCGGTCTCGATTTCCGGCTGCAGGCCTTGCAGGGCCAGCCTCCGCAGGAAATCGCGCAGGTGGTTGCCTCCTTGCTGGGCTCCATCAATCAGCGTCCCGAAATCGCTGGTGCGGCAACCACGTTCAACGCGAATGTCCCGCAGATCTATGTCGATGTCGACCGTTCCCGCGCCGAAGCCCTTGGCCTCAGCGTGTCGGATATATATGCGGCGATCGGTGCGAATTTCGGCTCGCGCTACGTCAATGATTTCACGCTGAACGGGCGCGTTTTCCAGGTCAACCTGCAGGCCGATTCCGACTTCCGCGCGCATAGCGAGGATATCCTCAAGCTCCATGTCCGCAACCGCAGCGGAGCCATGGTCCCGCTGCGAAGCGTGGTGTCGCTGACCACGGTTTTGGCGCCCTTCGTCATCACCCGCTACAATCTTGCAGCTTCGGCGCAGGTCAACGCCGTAACCGCGCCGGGTTCCAGCAGCGGGCAGGCCATGGCGGCGATGGAACAGGTCGCTTCGGAAGTCCTGCCGGAAGGCTATGGCTACGAATGGTCGGGACTATCCTTCCAGGAGAGAAGAAGCAGCGGTCAGGAGACGCTCATCTTCGCGCTGGCCTTCCTCTTCGCCTATCTCTTCCTTGTCGCCCAGTACGAAAGCTGGGCCTTGCCGGCAGTCGTGATCCTGTCGCTGGGCGCAGCGCTTTTGGGGGCCGTCGCGGGCCTCACATTCTTCGGGTTGCAGAACAGCCTCTATGTGCAGATCGCGATGGTGTTGCTGATCGGGCTTGCCGCAAAGAACGCCATCCTGATTGTGGAGTTCGCCAAGGAACAACGCGAGGCCGGTCTGACGGCGGGGGAGGCTGCCCGTGCCGGTGCCGAACAGCGTTTTCGTGCCGTCATGATGACAGCCGTTTCCTTTATCCTCGGCATTCTGCCCCTCATCCTGTCGTCGGGCGCAGGCGCTGGCGCGAGACAGGCTGTCGGCGTCACGATCTTTGGCGGGATGGTGGCCGCCACCAGTCTGGGATTGCTTCTCACCCCCGGTCTCTACTTCGTCATTCAGCGACTGGCCGAGCATCTGCCCGAGCGCCTGGGCGGGCGACCCGATGAGAAAAAGGATTCAGTTTCTGAAACCGTGCAAGAGTGAAATTTCCCACAGCTTCCGCTCCATTATTGCGATAGTGGGAACGCAACAGAAAACGAGAGCATGACCATGAAAGCCAGACAATTCTTGCAGATAGGGCTGATCGCAGCCAGTTTCGCCGTTCCCCATGTCGCGAGCGCCGAGGGAAAGACTGAATCTGAAAGGAACCTGCAGGCTTTTCCGGCAGCGCGGTCCGGTTCCTACCGCTATGTCATCCATCTTCCGCCGCTTGAAAAGGAACAGGATGCGAAAGTGGAAATCATCGCCGGGCGCAACGCAACCGTGGACTGCAATATAAGCTGGTTTGGCGGAAGTCTGACCCCGAGTACCGTTGAAGGCTGGGGCTTCGACTATTTCACCCTCACGGCAAGCGACCGCATGTCCGGCACGCTGATGGCCTGCCCGGAAGACAGCAAGCGAACCGATTTCGTGCCGGTGCGCGGCGAGAATTTCATGCTCCGCTACAATAGCCGTCTCCCGATCGTCATCTATGCGAAAGACGGTTTCGAAATCCGCTATAGAATCTGGAAGCCTTCGGAAGAAACCCACAATGCGCAGCGGGGATAGGCGTCGCGCTATCGCGCAAGCCGATCAATCCCGCTATGCCGTCATCATCCGGTAGATCGCGGGCAGAGCGAATGGCAGTTTCGACAGTCTGGCGACGAGCGCATAGTTTCTGTGGCCGAAAAGTGCGGGGAGGTAGCTGCTCGCCTCGCGGTCGACCGTCACGGCAAAGACGTTGACGCCTCTGGCGCGCGCTTCTTGGACTGCCCTGCGGCTGTCCTCAAGGGCGAACCGGCCTTCATAGTGATCAACATCGTTCGGCTTGCCATCCGTCAGCACCAGCAGGAGCTTCTTGCGGTTGGGCTGTTCGGCAAGCTTTGCCGTTGAATGGCGGATGGCTGCTCCCATTCGGGTATAGAAGCCGGGTTTCAGCGCCGCAATGCGGTGTTCGACCGCCGGTCCGAAGGCTTCGTCAAAGTCCTTCACTGTCTCGACCCGCACCCATGAGCGGCGGCGCGAGGTAAAGGTCTGGATGGAACAGCGGTCGCCGCAGGCTGCAATGCCATTGGCCAGAACCAGAAGCGCCTCCTTTTCCACATCCAGCACGCGCCGATTGTCGATCCACGCGTCGGTGGACAGCGACACGTCGACCAGAATGGTGACGGCAAGGTCGTTTGCCTTTGGGCGGCTCATCAGGTGCACACGGTCGCTCCCCTGACCACCGGCGGCAAAGTCGCATCGCGAACGGACCACGGCATCAAGATCGAGATCATTGCCATCGAGTTGCGCCCGCATCAATTCACGGCCCGGACGCAGGATTTCAAACTGGCGGCGCACGCGTCGCACAAGGCTCATTGCTTCATCATCGAGTTCCATTGGCACGTCACGGGCTTGCGCGGGTGCAGCCAGAACGTGGCAATGATCCTGAAGATAGCTTGCCTTGCGGTAGTCCCATTCAGGGTAGGTCAGTCCGGCGGCGAGAGCCGTGCGGTCGATGGCTTCCGGCGGCAGGTCGAGGTCGAACCGGAAACGGGCAGCAGGTCTGCCCTTGCGCTCACCCAGTGTCAGATCGTCAAGCTCGTCGGCGGATTTGGCGTTCTGCTCGTCGCTATCGTCGGTTGGCCGGTCGACGCTTACCATTTCGGCCATGGCCAGGATTTTTTCGAAGCGGTTGAGAATGAACGGGCTTCTGTCGGCCAGTCTCGGGTCCTGCTTCTCGCGATTGGCGATCTGCCGTCCGGTTTCGACGCCTTCGACCTTGCTGCCGGGCACCGGCTGGTCGTCGCTGTCGCGCGGCGGGGTTTCCTCGCGCCTTATCAATTCCGGCCATAGCGGGACGGGCAGGGCAGGCAGATAGCTCGCGGGCGCGCAATGCGGAAAGATCGTGGGGAGGCTGTCGTCGGGCAGTCCCGCGCCCTGTTTCAGAAGTGCCAGAATCCGCTCTTCCACCTGTCGCTCCAGCCCATGGAGCGGACGTTTGGGGCGTGCAGCCAGCACTGCTTCGCACAACCGCGCATAACGTTTCTGCAAGCCGGGAAATACCCGGCAAGTCTTCGCAACCGTTTCCGATGCGACAGCAAGTGACGCAAGATTGCGGCGCAGCGGATCGGTGGGAAGCTCGTTCACCTCAACCGGCATCACCGCCATGTAACCCGCAAGCCAGACGTAAAGATCGTAATTGAGCGTGCGGTCGGGAAAAAGCGCGATCTCTGGCGGCAGCATCAATGTCGCTTCATCCCGCAACGGCTGGCTGAGTTTTTCTTCACCCAGGGCCATTCGCTGCCGCAGGCCCAGCCTGTGGCCGGAGGTTCGCGCGCGAGCAGGGGCAATCTGCACGGCCACGTCGCCGCCAAAGCCGCGAAAGCAGATAGCGAGCTTCTGGCGAATATCGCCAAGCTGCACGGCTTGCTCGGGATAATGCGGCCATGATCCCGTCTTGCCGATCAGGCGATGCCACGCCCGACCGACGGTTTCCTCCAGTTCCAGAAAATCCAGCATCGTGCGCCCGCCTATTTCAGCATTGCATCGGCAACTTCAATCAGTGCGGCCTTCACGTCCGGTTCGTCGGTCAAAGGCTCGATCATTGCGGCGCGCGCCGCTTCGCGTTGCGGCATGCCCGCCTCGATCAGCGTGGCGCAGTAGACCAGCAGGCGGGTCGAAACACCTTCTTCCAGATCGTGGCCTTTCAATCCGCGCAGCCGCTGAGCCAGCGCCACCAGCGGCGCGACCTTCTGTGCAGCAAGTCCGCTTTCTTCACTCACCACCGCGATTTCCTGATCTTTCGGCAGAAAGTCGAACTCGATGGCGACGAAGCGCTGTCGCGTACTGGGCTTCAGGGATTTCAGCAGGTTCTGGTAACCCGGATTGTAGGATACGACGAGCATGAAGCGGTCGGGCGCTTCGAGCAGCTCTCCGGTGCGCTCCAATGGCAGAAGGCGGCGGTCATCGGTCAGCGGATGCAGGACCACGGCCACGTCCTTGCGCGCTTCAACGATCTCGTCGAGATAGCAGATGCCGCCTTCGCGCACGGCGCGGGTCAGCGGGCCGTCAACCCATATGGTATCGCCGCCCTTGAGCAGATAACGCCCGGTCAGGTCGGCGGCTGCCAGATCGTCATGGCAGGAAACCGTCGAGAGCGGCAGGCCGAGCTTTGCGGCCATATGGCTTACAAACCGCGTCTTGCCGCAGCCGGTCGGACCTTTCAGAAGTAATGGCAGCTTGCGCGTCCATGCCATTTCAAAAAGCGCGCATTCATTGCCCGATGGGCTGTAGGCAGGGATTGAGACGCCGGTATTGTCGACATTTCTGAGAATGGAGTTCATGGCCGTTTTCCTTTGCATCAAGCGGTGAAGCCCCGCCTGATGGCGGGGCCTGGCGTCGATCATTCGGCGGGTTGTACGAAGCCGGAAGTGTTTTCGCGGCGTTCCTTGCCCGGAACCAGCACGGCCCAGATGAACATGAAGGCCGAGATCACCACCACGACGCCGGAGCCGAGGCGTATCCAGTAGAATACGGCCAGCTGATCCTGCACGGTCATGAACGCTTCTCCGAGCACGCGCTGAAGGTGGGTCTGGACAACGCCCGCAAAGGTCAGCGCGAACGTCATCACGGACATGGCCGTGCACATCGCCCAGAAGCTCACCATGGAGAGCATCTGGTTGTAGGGCGCCCGTCCACGCAGTTCAGGGATCGCATAAGCCATGACTGCGAGATTGAGCATGACATAGGCGCCGAAGAAGGCGAGGTGTCCGTGGGCGGCGGTAAGCTGCGTGCCGTGGGTGTAATAGTTGACGGACGACAGCGTGTGCAGGAAACCCCATACGCCCGCTCCGAAGAAGGCCATCACCGAACAGCCGATGGACCAGAGAAGAGCCGCGCGGTTTGGATGTTTGCGACCGGCCTTCCATGTCATCACGAAGGTGAAGATGACCATGGTGAAGAACGGAGCGACCTCGAGCGTCGAGAACAGCGAACCGATCCACTGCCAGTAACCGGGCGCGCCGATCCAGTAATAATGGTGACCGGTGCCGAGAATGCCGGAAAACAGGGCCAGCCCGACAATGACATAGAGCCATTTTTCGACGACTTCGCGGTCGATGCCGTTGAGCTTGATCATCAGGAAGGCGAGGATCGACGCCATGATCAGTTCCCACACGCCTTCAACCCACAGATGGATGACGTACCACCAGTAAAGCTTGTCGAGCGCGAGATTGATCGGGTTGTAGAAGGCGAAGAGGAAGAAAAGGGCAAGGCCCCACAGGCCGAACAGAAGGATGTTTGTTACGGTCGTCTTGCGGCCCTTGAGCGCCGTCAGCGTGATGTTGAACAGGAAGATCAGGCAAACGACGACAATGCCGACCTTGATGATGAATGGCTGTTCGAGAAATTCCCGCCCCTCGTGAATATGGAACAGGTAACCGACAACGGCGATGCCTGCGGCGACGAAGAACAGCCAGAACTGGATGACTGCGAGCCTGGTGCTGTAAAGCTCGGTTTCGGTCTCTTCCGGCAGCAGATAGTAGGTCGAGCCCATGAAGCCCATCAGCAGCCAGACCACCAGCGCATTGGTGTGGATCATGCGGACGATGTTGAAGGGCAGCAGCTCGGAGAGCGTGTTGGGCAGGACATAGATCGTACCGGCGAGAACGCCGAATGCGACCTGCGCGATGAACAGTACGAGCGCTCCATGGAAATAGAGCATCGCAACCTTTTGGCTTTCATATTTCATAATGTGTAACTCCGTTCATCCCGCGCTCAGCCTGCCTCGTTGGGCGGCCAGTCCTGCGTCTTGATGCGGCTGGTCCATTCAAGGAAATCAGCCAGATCGTTGAGTTCCTGTTCGCTCAGGTTGAACTGGGGCATCTGGCGACGCCCTTCGATCCCGGTGGGTTGTGCCTGCATCCACGCTTTCATCGTCTCGCGTGCGCCTTCGGGGTCTTCTTCCCCGCCCCAGCGCTTCCAGACATTGCCGAGCTCGGGCGCGAAATAGGCGCCTTCACCCAGCAGCGTGTGGCAGTTGATGCAGGAGTTTTTCTCCCAAATGTGCTTGCCGCGGGCGACGGATGCCGTCAGCGTCGATTCATCCGTGGATGTCGTTTTCATGTAGTAGTGGCTGTGCGCCGTCAGCCCCACGAAGATCGCGAAAAAGAAAATAGACCCGCCGTAGAAGACGTTTCGAGCGCCGGTCTTGGTTAGGCGTTCTGCCATCCCTTCGTCCTTTCATTGGCCGGGGTCAAAGCCCGGCAAATTCCCCCGTCGATAATGTGGCTGGTCATTTCCCCTCGCCAGCATCACGGGACAGGACCGTTCTATCGGTCGGGCGAAAGCCTTCTTTGCGATTTGGCAAAGACTGGAGCGTTTCCAGAAAAGCGCAGAACGGGAGATGGAACAGTTGTTTACAAGAGGATGCGGACAAGGATGGCTCGTCCGAGCGCAAGCGCCAGCAGGAGCGCAGGCCAGGCCAGCAAGGCAGGCCTCAAAAGGCCGTCAGTCCCGCGCATCTCCATGAAGTCGAGGATGACGAACCAGCCTTTCGCGAAGGCCAGGATCAGCACGATGACCACGGCCGCGAGCATTCCTGCGCTGGTGGCTGCGATGAATGCGCCGCTCAGGGCAAGGACAACGAGGACAATGAATGTTCGGGTGAGCGAAGAAGTGCGATCGGACACTGTGGGCCTCAGGCAAGATAAAGGACAGGAAACATCACCAGCCATACGAGGTCGATGGCGTGCCAGAGCGTCGTGATCAGCAGGACATTGGATCGTGTCGGCCGCCATGCGACCAGCGCCAGCACCACCGACCCGAACAGCACATGCATCAGGTGAAAGCCGGTCAGCAGAAAATAAAGCTCGAAGAAGGAACCGGCGGCATCATCGCCCCCGAACTCGATTTCATGCGAATATTCCACGAGTTTGATCGCCACGAAAACGAGGCCGAAAAAGGCGGCAAATAAAAGCGGACGGCGAGCCTTGCTCAAATCGTTGCGCCTGCGCACGGCAATTGCCGCTCGCCAGCCGCTCATCAAAAGCACGACGGTGTTGGTTGCGGCGAGGGCGGGGCTCAGATGCGAACGCAACTGCGTCACCCCTTCCACGTCGATGATCGACATCACCATGAAAGCGGTCAGCAGGATTGCAAAGGCGGCAAGCTCGCTCCACACCAGAATCCAGAGCAGGAGATCGTCTTCGGGGCGATCCTCCGAACCCGTTGCAACTAAGGTCAAATCTTCGGTTCCAGACATGGAACATGCCTAGCGCCCGCAATCGGGAGCTTCTTTGCGTTTTGGCAAAGAACAAACGCACTGACCGGGCCAGTGTATCGCCACCATAGCAAAGGAAACTTCAATGACGGACGCACAGATCGGGCTGATGGTCGCGACACCGGCGATCATCGGCTTTTCACTGGTTCTCTATCGTATGGGAGCCTTGCAGGGCGCGGGCACCCTGTCCGCTGTTGCGGCTTCCATCGTGATTGCCGCCGTCCTTTTCCTCGGTCAGTAGGCGAGGGAGACGGGAGCCACGAATGCGCTGCCCGTCGTCCCGAATCTCTTTGAAAAGAAATATCTTTAAATATTTGTTTTGATTGAATTTTGCTTGGATTTCGGCGGCTGTTTTCGCTCGATTTTCAGGCGTTTTCCGCCGCCTTATCGCTCACCATCGGCCAGCCGCCTGATGCCCGACATGTTGAGAACGGTCAGTTTCTGGCGTCCGCCGCGAACAAATCCCTGTCCTTCCCAGCCGGTGAGTATGCGCGACACCGTATGCAGCGTCGTCCCGGTCATTTCGGCGATATCCTGCTTCGTGATCGGGAAATCGATGCGGATACCGTCTTCCTCTTTCCGTCCGGCCTGACGCGCAAGGCGCAGAACCGTGTGCGCGACACGCCGCTCGACTTCTTCCGTCGACATTTCGCGGATGCGCGTATGGGCTTCTTCCAGTCGCTTGCCGATGGTCTGGATCGCATTCATCGCCAGACCGGGATTCTGTTCGACGAAATAGTCCCAAAGCTCGGTGGGCCAGGCGAGAACGATGCTTTCCGCCACGGCGACCGCCGTGCCGGGATAATCGCTTCTCTGCAAGGCGCGCGCAAAGCCGAAAAGGTCGCCCGGATGCACCATGCGGACGATGATCTGCTGTCCGTCCGGCGTCACCTGATTGACCTTCAATCGCCCGTGCAGGAGCAGATAGAACAGGACGGCATCGTCGCCCTGTTCAAAAATCGCCTCTCCGGGCAGAACGCGCTTTGTGGTTGCATATGAAACTAGCTTGTCGAGTTCGCCATCACTCATTTTGGCGAACAGGGACAGTTTCCTGACAAGTCCGCGATCTATCATGGACATTGCATTTTCTCACACTCCAAGACCCATGTTTACCTTAGCACAGCACAGCGGGCTTGGAATTGTTTTCGCAGCCGGGGACCGGGCATTCACAGCTCATGCACCTATGTTCTGGATACGCTTCCACACCACGGCATACCAGCGGTTGTCACGCACAAGCCTGAAACCGAGATTGTCGGGCGGGACGCCGACGCTGCATCCTCCGGTTTTCGGGTTGCGGATAAACGAGCTCATCGCCGCGCGGTGCTTGCCATTGACCACGTAAACGCCGCACGACGGCACTTCCGCAACCTGCTTGCCATAGGCATCGATATTGACGCGACGGTGGCAGGTCTGCGTCCATTCCCACACATTGCCTGCAATGTCGGCTACTCCGAGTTCGTTGACGCCGAAGGCACCGGCGGGGCGTCGCGCGGGGCTCCTGTCCAGCTTGCGGGCGCTCTGTTTCTCATAATCCCTCAGCCAGCGGATTGCAGGATTGCTTGCGGCATCGTCCTCGATACCAAGCGCATCGTCGGGAAAGCGCGACCCTGCGGCGAAAGCCCACTGCTCGTCTGTCGGCAGGTGCCAGTTTTCGCCGGTCTTGCGCGACAGCCAGTCGGCATAGGCCAGTGCATCATCGTAACTCACGCCGACGACCGGCGCCTCGGCAGCCGATGCATCGTGATTGTGCGGCAGGGCCTCGGCAGGCTGGCATGCGCCATCCTCCACGCAAAGTTCGTAGTCGGTCGTGCCGACCTGATATTTCATGATCTCGAATGGCCGTGACAGCCTGCGCGTCGTCAACGGGGCATCGACGGGGTAATTGTTCTTCTGGAAGTCGCCATCGGCCCGATAGGTCATGGTGCGGGGCGTAATGACAACCGTTTCGGGACGCAGCGCGGATGCGCCCGGCAGCGATTGACCCGGACGCCCCACGGCGTCAACGGCGAACAGCCCCGCCACAACTGCCAGCAGAACCGCCGGAACGGCCACCGCAAGCTCTCGCAGGCACTTCTTTCCTTTGCATTTGTTCATCGGATAACAGGGGACCGCATCCATCCGGGAGGCAGGCGGATGCAGCCCCGAGCCTTTCTTTGCAAAGCAACAGTTGGGGAAGATTTGCCAAAGGCGCTCCGGGAGGCGAAGCGCCTTCGTGCATTTGCCTTATGTGCCCGACGGCGCGAGAACCGATGTCATCAGGTCGTCGTTCCATTCACCCGTGACCTTGAAATGGGCTGCTGCGCCAAGTTCAAAGGCCTCGATCAGGTTGTGGTTCACATAGGCATAGATGCCGGGCTGCTGGAACGTGTAGAAAGCTGCTCCGGCTGCACCACCCGGAATGAACCAGGTTTCCTGATCGACATCGGGCGGCGTGTTGAACTTGCCGGTCGACCAGACATAGTCCCCGTGACCTCCGATGAGGTGCGGTCTGGTATCGCGATTGGCCTGCGAATGGACGATCAGGACCTTCTCGCCAACCGCCGCCGTCATCGCCTTGTCGCCCGTCAGTGCGCCGACCGCGCCGTTGAACACGACATGGGTCGGGGTGAGGGTGCGCATCACCTTGACGGTGTCTTCATATGCGTCGCCCAGCGCATCGTACTTCTTGAATTTCCCGTTCTCGTCACGCGGCACATAGAAATCCTGCTCCCCGACATAATAGATCTTGTCGTAGGTCAGGGTCTTGCCCTTGCCGTCATGCAGTCCCTCGCGCGGCAGCACCATGATCGCGCCGTTCATGCCCGAGACGACGTGCCAGGGAACCATTCCGGGAGGTGCGCAGTGATAGACGAAGACGCCGGGCTTGGTCGCCTTGAAGCGCAGGATGGTCTTTTCCCCCGGATTGATTTCCGTCAGCCCGCCGCCGCCAAGCGCACCCGTCGCGGCGTGGAAATCGATATTGTGCATCAGCGTGTTGGTTTCGGGGTTGATGAGCGTCAGCTCGACATAATCGTCCTGATGCACCACCATCAGCGGTCCCGGAACCGTGCCGTTGAATGCCATGGCGTGAACTTCGGTTCCCGCGTCATCGATGACGATCTTCTTTTCCTCGATCACCATGGTGAATTCGATCACCTTTGGGCCACCCTCGGCAACCTGGGTGTGGGCGTGCACGAAGGGAGGGTCCACCAACTCCACCTTCTGGCGCGGCAGCGCCGCTATCTCCGCAGCACTTGCCTTTCTCACCGCGCCCTGTCCCCAGGCCGATGTGGTTGCCAGCACCGGCGCAAGCGCCCCTGCGAGGGCGGCTCCCGCCAATATGCTGCGGCGGCTGATTTGCATCTGGTCGACCATCGATACTCTCCTTTACGATAGGACCGAGCATTTCCTGCTCTGTCATGCCGACTATAGAAAAGGCCGTGTGGATGGTCCTTGACTGCGATCAAGGTGATGCAGAAAATCGGGTAATATTAACCGCGCAATATCAATAGCTTATCTTCAGTTCTTGATTTATGTTCCGCCTTGTTTGCGCTGGCGCAAAGGGTCTGCGGCAGAAGGTTCCGCCCAAACAGAAACCAGCGAACAGTTTGGCGCCATTCGCTGGTTTCGATGAGGGGTTCGCGTGACCCTGGATTACTCGCCAAATCGGGCCTGTACTTCAGGCGCCGCCATCTCGGGCATCCACTCCGGTTCATAGGTCAGCTCGACATTCACCGTCCGAATGCCTTCGACCGATTCGACGCTGGCGCGCACGGCATCGGTCAGAAAACCGGCTGCGGGGCAACCGGGCGTCGTTGTCGTCATGCTGATATCGACCTTGCCGCCATCATCTATATCGATGCTGTAGATCATGCCGAGATCGATCAGGTTGAAACCGAGTTCGGGATCGAGCACCAGACGCAGACTGTCGATGATCTGCTGCTCCAGCCGGGCATGGGCTATGTGCTGCATGGCATCTACCCCGGCTCTCCGACGCGGATCATGATGCGATAGGCATTGCCGGTTTCATCGAAATTGCCGACCCATGCATGGCCGCGTTTTTCAAGCTCGGGAAACAGAAACAAAGGCTCCCGGTGCAGGAGGGCGAACAGAACCGCACCGGCGGGCATATCCTCCACTTCGGCCAGAATGCGCACCATGGGTTCCGGCGGCTGCATGTCCGAGCAGTCGAGATAGCGCGATGGCTCCGGCCAGACATCCGGCGAAACGACATTGTCGGAAAACTGCAACTCCGGCGCAGCATCCGCCGCCGGGCTGAAAAGCACCTGCCAGTCGCCGTTTTCCAGAGGCTCGGCCTTTGCGGAAAAGCCTTTCCGCTCCATGACGCTGAAAAGCGGTGCCGGTTTGAACGGAGCGATCAGCAGGAGGCCTTGTCCCGGCGCAAGGCCATCGACTGCTTCCATGATGGCGTTGAATGGTTCCACGCCGCCCTTGATCAGCGGGCGCACGTCCAGCACATGGTGTGCGATGTCCTGAACTGAGAGTGTCATTTCGATCTCCTGAAGATTGGTTCACCGGCATAGATCAGATGCGGCAGGGTTGCCCCTTTTGGCAGACGCAGGCCGTGCGGTACATCAAGAAGCCGCCGGGCGCGAAAGAATTGCACGGTCAATGCGAGTATGGCGGCGAGACTTAAGGCTACGGCAAGGCGAAACACGGTCGGATAACCGGCGATCAGGGCCAGCGTCGCGACAGCAACGCCGCTATAATAAAGAGCGAACCATTGGCGGGCGCGCCCCTCGCTGACCATATCCTGCACGCGCGGCGTCGGTGCGCGTCCCATCACCGGACCATAGCATTCGAGCCAGGTCAGGAACGGTATGATCTTGTAGAGCTGGGCAAGGCTCAGGCCGGAAAGCCAGCCAAAGGTGAACAGATAGACGAGACCGGCAATCATGCGGTCGGAGACGCCTGTCCAGAACAGGGCGACGGCCAGCAGCAGCGAAAGCCCCAGCGCGATGAAGGCCGGAATGCTGGCCGCGCTGTTCAGCTCAATCGTCTTGCGTTTGCGCTGCCGGTAGATCGCACGGATATCGACGATATAAAGCGCGATGCAGGCAATGCCGGGAACCAGAGCCGCCGTGACGGCAATTTCGGTCGATCCCATTTCCAGCGCTGCGATGACGATCCCGGCTGCAAGGATGGTCAGGGCGGCAGTGCCTTCCCACCATATGATTCTGGTTGTTTGCCGCACGGCGTCGGGCGATAGCATGAACATTGTCAAAAGCCTGTAGCTGACGCCCATGGCGGTGAAGGTCATCCAGCCGCCAAGGCCAAGCGCGGCGTGGACCGGCAACGCGGATCCCGCAATATCGAGCAGGACGGCCTGCTCCGTGAAGCCGGACAGCGCGAAGGTGAAAATACTGCCAAGCAGTGCCGTTATCAGAAGACAACAAATGCCTGCCGCGACGAACCGCGCGGGCAGGGCGATCGGGCGGGCAAGCCAGAGCGTCATGCCCAATATTGCGAAAATGAGGGAAAATCCGCAGGTCAGCAACATGCCCGAGACCGGCAGCAGCCATGCCGGGCTTTCCGTCAGCCCCGCCATGCCCGCAAAGCCGACAAGCAGGCCGGAAAGGCCCGTCACCAGCAGAAGCAAGGCGGGGAGGCTTGCACCGCTTCCCCATAAGGAGCGGTTCACCAGAACCGGGACGAATTGCAGGAGTGCGCCGCTCATCAGCAGGGCCAGCCAGCCGATGGAAACGGCATGCACGACGATGAGCGTTTCGGCGGCGCGAATCCCATGAACCGGAAAGCCGAAACCGCCCGCCATCAATCCAAGCCCGAAGACGAGGAAAGCCAGCGAAGCAGTAAAATAGGACAGGGTCCAACGGGAAAGCGTCGCGCCGATCATCTCAATTCGCCCCGGACATGGGTCTGCAAGACTTCAGTGATTGCCGCAGCTGCATTCATGGTCTGCGCCATGATGAGTTTTCCGGCGACCGATCTCGACGCGCCATAGCGGGCCGGTTTCCTTGTAGACCCAGGAGAAGGCGCCCGGATTGCGGGTTTCGAGCTGGCGGCGCAGCGGCACCGGATCGTGATCGTTGACGATTTCCAGCGCTTCGCCGGGCTCAAGCGCGTCGATCATCGCGAAGATCGTCGCATGCCGCGAAATCGGCGGTATGGTGCGGACATCGATTACGGGGGAGAGGGAGACAGGTTCTGCCGACATCTTGTTGTTCCGTGGCTGTCAGGCTTCGAAGCATGATGACGACAGCCGCATCATCATTGGAGCCATTCTAGAGTGACAGGTGAGAACCGGATTTGTTGTATCTCAAAGAAGGCGGGAAATTTTCTGTTCGATATTTAATTCGTTCGGTGACGCGGGGCAGGCGGCCTCTGCCGCCAGCCCCGCGCGTGATCCCTGAAACGGGATTACTGGGTGATTTCAGGCTCGACCAGCTTCTTCAGCTTTTCGAGGGATTCCTGCCAGCCGAGATAGCAGGCTTCAGCCGGAATTATATCCGGCACGCCCTGCTGTTCGATATTGATTTCGGTGCCGACCGGTACGGCTTTCAGCGTGATCGTGACTTTCATTTCGCCCGGCAGGTTCGGATCGTCGAAACTGTCCGTATAGACGAGCCTTTCTCCCGGAACGAGTTCGACATATATGCCGCCGAATGAATGGCTTTCGCCCGTCGTAAAGTTCCGGAAAGACATTCTGTGCTTGCCGCCGACCTTTGCCTCCAGCTCATGGACGGTGCAGACAAAGCCATAGGGCGGCAGCCAGCTTGCCATGGCATCCGGCTCGATGAATGCGCGATAGACCTTTTCCGGCTTGGTGGCGAATACGCGGTGCAGGCGGATAGTGCTGGGCATGGTTTCCTCCCATTGTCGCTTTCAGCGGGTGTTGGCGGGTTGTTTGAAAAGCAGGCTTATATATCGCTTGAGATGATCGATGCTTTCGACCGCACGCTGCGGATCGCCGCTTGCCTTGGCGATGATGAAGGCACCCTGAATAACCGCCTGCGTATGAAGCGCGAGGCTTCCGGCGGTGAAATCACCGGCAACCGGATAGCGCTCCATCGCGGCTGCAATGTCGGGGACAAGCGTGTCCGCATGGCCTGAAATGCTGGCCCAGCAGGCATCCCTGATGACGGAGTTGGTCTCATAGACCTCCTGCGTCATGGTGCCGACGAGGCAGGTGAAGTCAGGCAGTTCGCCCTGAACGAGCTGCTTGCGCAACTCGACATAGGCCAGCACGCGCTCAAGCGGGTCTTCGGGAGCGTGATAGGCGGCATCCGCAAAAAGCGCACCCGTTGTTTCCGACCAGTAATTGGCGGCGGCAACGGCCAGATCTTCCTTGCTGGAGAAATGGTGAAAGAAAGCGCCTTTCGACAGCGATGCCTTGGTGCAGATGTCATCGACCGACGTTGCGGCATAACCCTTGGTGCGAATAACGCCGAGCGCTGCATCAAGCAGATTGGACCGGGTCGATGGGTTCTGTTTGCGTGCCATTTTCGTACTCCCTGACTATATCATACCAACTGGTCGGTATTAAATCAAGGGAGAACGAATCTGGTCCTCGGGGTTCTGGAAGCGGGCAGGATGTGGGAGGTGGAATGACTGCCGGTATTGCACCCGTGGCGCATTACCGGCAGCGATAGGCGCGGGCGGTCAGTCGATCTGGACGTTGGCATCCTTGACGACCGGCGTCCATTTGGCGATTTCGGCGTTCACATGCGCGGCGAGTTCTTCCGGTGTCGAGCCGACGATGGTGGCGCTGAATTCCTTCATGCGCTCCTTCACCGTCGGATCTTCCATGGCCTTGTTCGCGGCTTCATTGAGCTTGGCCACGACCTCGGGCGGGGTTCCAGCCGGTGCGAACAGCGCGTTCCATGTATAGGTCTCATAACCGGGGATCGTCTCTGCGATCGTCGGCACATCGGGGAAGGACGGGGCGCGCTCCTTGGTGGTGACACCGAGGGCCTTCAATGTACCGCCCTTCATATGTGACGAGGAGGAGGGCAGGTTGTCGAACATGATCGGAACCTGATTGCCGATGACGTCATTGAGAGCGGGGCCGGACCCTTTGTAGGGTATGTGCTGCATCGAAACGCCAGCCATCTTCTTGAAAAGCTCGCCGGACAGATGCAGCGGCGTGCCGTTGCCGGATGAGGCATAGCTGTATTTTTCCGGCTCGGCTTTCAGCAGGTCGACAAGTTCCTTGACGGAGTTCACCGGAAGCTCCGGATTGACCACCAGCACATTGGGAACGATCACCAGAAGCGAGATCGGAGCGAAGTCCTTTTCCGCGTCATAAGGCTTGGTCTTCAGAATCAGCGGATTGAGCGCGTGCGTCGCCACGGTGCCCATCAGAATCGTATATCCGTCCGGGTCGGCCCGCGCGACATTCGCAGCGCCAAGGCTGCCACCGCCGCCGCCGACATTCTGGATAATGACCTGCTGGCCGAGAATCTCCGACATTTTTGCCGCGATGACGCGGGCAACCACGTCCGTCGAGCCGCCAGCCGCAAACGGCACGACCATGGTCACCACCCGGTCTGGAAATGTCTGTGAACGGGCAGGGCTGCCAAGTGCGAATGCTGACAGGATGGAAAGGCCGAGCGCGAGGCCCGCGCGCCGTGTGATCCGATAAGCCGACATATATTCTCCTCCCAATGTCGAAACTCAATTGAAATGTCCGAAAGTAGAAACCTGCTTCGGGAAAATGCGATGCGTACAAACAGAGAGATAAAGCGCCCGTCGAAGTAGTTTCCGGGCCGGGCATCTGGATATGACCGGGATCGATTATCGGTATGATTGTCTTTATTGAACTCCGGTCCGGTTTCAGTGAACTACGTCACTTGCCTGAAAGCAAGCAACGAGATTCTAGCGCTTTAGTAGCGGAGAAACAGGCACTCTCCGTCGCGGGTGGCGATGATTCTGGAAACCGGACTGATTCCGGGGCCATGGCGGCGCTTGTGGATAAGTTTGATGTCATTGAAAATGCCCGGAAAACAGGCGTTCCGCAGCAAAATCGAAAATTCTTATCCTTTCTTCATGACCCTTGCTTGACACTTGTCCGAGAACCCCTTAAACGACCGCTCACACCGGACGGAAACGCCGGTGCGACGCAGCCGCAAGGTTGCCGAGAAATGCGCGGGTGTAGCTCAGTTGGTTAGAGTGCCGGCCTGTCACGCCGGAGGTCGCGGGTTCGAGCCCCGTCACTCGCGCCACTTTCCTCTCAACAAATCGATAGATTGAACGTTGACACGAAAGTGGCGCCCACCGCCGTTTCACTTCTTTTCATCCAGCATTTCCAGCAAAAGTGAGAAGCGGTTTTGCGTAGGATAATGCGCAGAAAAAGAGCGAGCATTTCCAGCAAAAGTGAGAAGCGGTTTTGCGTAGGATAATGCGCAGAAAAAGAGCGAGCATTTCCAGCAAAAGTGAGAAACGGTTTTGCGTGGGATAATGCGCAGAAAAAGAGCCAGCATTTCCAGCAATTGAACGGGCGTTGAAACGTCCTGTGAATGATTTTTCCAATATCGCAAATCTTCTCCAAACACGCGCTTGACACTTGTTCGAGAACCCCTTAAACGACCGCTCACACCGGACGGAAATGCCGGTGCGACGCAGCCGAAAGGTTGCCGAGAAATGCGCGGGTGTAGCTCAGTTGGTTAGAGTGCCGGCCTGTCACGCCGGAGGTCGCGGGTTCGAGCCCCGTCACTCGCGCCACTTTCCTCTCAACAGATCGATAGATTGAACGTTGACACGAAAGTGGCGCCGGACCGCCTTCTTCAGGAAAATCATGGAATTGCCGAACCGTGGGCCTGCTACTTGGAAAATTGTTTCCAGGACAGATAGGCAACCGACAGGATGATCGCCGCAATGACAAGAAGATCGCCGCTGGCGAGCAGATAATGGCTCATGCGTGATCTCCTTTCGCTGCTATGGCCGACAATGCATCCATGATAGCCGGTGCGAATGCGATCTGAAGGCATTGCTTCGCAAAGCCATCGCCATCCGGCATGTTTCCATTCCAACTTTCACCGCAAACGCGAACGGAATTTTCCATCATTCACGCAAGCGGTCCTCCGCCTTGAATCGTGGCGGCGGAAAATCAGCCACCTGACCATGCATTGCCAAGGACCCGATTTCCTGTTTTCAATCGCGCGGAACCGGATGACAGGAACGGATCGCTGCGACGATGACCCGACACGCTCTTCTTGGTGTGCTTGCAACGTTTTTGATTCTTGCCGGCTGTGACACGCCGCGCGCCGTGTTGTGGCACGGTCCCAATTCGAGCCCGCAATCGGTGGCAGCGGCGGAAGCCGCCATCGTCAAACCGGCGAAACCGGCGGCTGTGGTGCCCATCTATGTTGCGACGAGCCGCCAGCGCTCCGACGATTTCTCGCAGCCCTACAATTCAAATCGCTCCAAGACGCTCAATTTCGCGCAGGTCGATGTCGGCATTCCGGCGGCCCATGTGAAGGGGCAGGTGGAGTCGACCGGCTACAAGCCCGACCCCGCCAAAAATTTCGCGGCAACCGCATTCCAGCCATACGAGGATGCGGAGCAGTTTCTCGCACAATTGAATGCCGCCCTTGCGAAGCAGGGGCCGAAGGACAGGGAAATCCTGATCTTCGTGCATGGCTACAACAATAATTTTGCCGACAGCACATTCCGCACCGCGCAGTTCGTCCATGATTACAAGATGAAGTCGGTGGCGGTCGAATATGCCTGGCCGTCCGGCGGCGATCTTGGCCTTTATGTCTATGATCGTGACAGCGCGGACTTTGCGCGGGACGGTCTGGCCCGGCTGCTCGAACTTGTCGCCCGCAGCAAAGCCGAGCGCATTGTGCTCGTCGGCCACTCGATGGGCGGCTTCGTCACCATGGAGGCTTTGAGAACCCTGTCCCTGCGTGGCGAAAAGCATGTGCTGCGCCGCATCACCGCGCTGTTGCTCGCGGCACCGGATATCGATCTCGACGTCTTTGAAAAGCAGATCAGGGACATTGACCCAATGCCGCGTCCGACAGCGGTAATGACATCGCGCAGCGATCGGGCGCTCGGCGTCTCGTCCTTCATCACGGGCGGCCATGCGCGGGTAGGGGACGGCACTAGCATTCCGATACTTCAGAAATACGGGATCGCGGTGATCGACGCGACCGATCTGGATGGCGGCGCGCATAATGTCTTTGCATCCTCGCCGTCGCTCATAGCTCTGGTCAGCGACGGCACGCTCTCGCTGAACGCCCTGAACGGACGCGAGAACCGGACGACGGGGCAGGCGGTGCTGGCGGACGGCGCTTCGGCGATCAAGGGAGCCGCGTCGCTCGTGCTCTATCTGCCGGGCCGGCTGGTGGGAGCGGCGGGCTCCGCTGGTCCGTAAGCGCATTTTCAGGCGAGTGCCTGGATTGCGGGTTTCCACCCACGAAGTCGTGGGCAATTGATTCTCACGGAGGATTGCCGGACAGTGCGGACCGGGCGACTTTTCCTCACGAAATTATGATCTTTTCATGTTATAGGGGTTTTAAGGGGGATAAGCGGGCCGGATGCATGGCTTGTTAAGCATCTTGGTTCGACTTTGCCCAATAGATCGTGCCGGAGGGGTTGCGCTTGCGCACGCGCTGCGATAACCGTCCCGGCGAAAAGCGCTTAGTTCGCACGGCATGCCTTTTGAAGCTGCTTGGGGCGACGGGGTTGCAACAGATGCAATGTGTCGCATGGTCGTCAGCTCCAAAAAGCTTATGACAGGCGGCGCAGCCTCGTATTCAAGCCGGATAAAGGACCATGAACGAGCTTTTAAGTTCCTACCTGCCGATCGTCATCTTCCTCGGCATCGCGATGGTAATTGGCGTAGCCCTTCTGGTTGCGCCGTTTCTTGTCGCTTACAGACAGCCCGACCCCGAAAAGCTTTCTGCTTACGAGTGCGGCTTCAATGCCTTCGATGACGCCCGTATGAAGTTCGACATCCGTTTCTATCTGGTGTCGATTCTCTTCATCATCTTCGATCTGGAAGTCGCCTTCCTTTTCCCGTGGGCCGTGTCCTTCGGTGAAATCGGCTGGTTCGGCTTCGCGTCGATGATGGTGTTCCTTGGCGTTCTGACCATCGGCTTCATTTATGAATGGAAGAAGGGAGCGCTGGAATGGGATTGACCTCAGCCAACACAACGCTCGTGGCTCCGCAGCCGAAGGGCATTCTTGACCCGCGCACGGGCAAGCCTGTCGGTTCCGACGATGCATTCTTCAACGATCTGAACAGCGAGCTTTCCGACAAGGGATTCATCGTCACCTCCGCTGACGCTCTGATTACCTGGGCGCGTACCGGCTCGCTGATGTGGATGACCTTCGGTCTGGCATGCTGCGCCGTGGAAATGATGCACATTTCCATGCCGCGCTACGACGCCGAACGTTTCGGTATCGCTCCGCGCGCATCACCGCGTCAGTCCGACGTGATGATCGTCGCCGGCACGCTGACCAACAAGATGGCGCCCGCCCTGCGCAAGGTCTACGACCAGATGCCGGAGCCGCGTTACGTCATCTCGATGGGTTCCTGCGCCAATGGCGGCGGCTACTACCACTATTCCTATTCGGTGGTGCGCGGCTGCGATCGCGTGGTTCCGGTCGATATCTACGTTCCGGGCTGCCCTCCGACCGCTGAGGCTCTGCTCTACGGCATTCTTATGCTGCAGAAGAAGATCCGCCGCACCGGCACCATTGAACGCTAAGGCCGAAGAAAAGGACATTTGATCATGAGCGAAGAAGCTCTCGGTGAACTTTCCGGCTACATCAAGGAACGTCTCGGCGATGCGATCGAGGAGGCGAAGCTTGCCTATGGCGAGCTGACCCTGTCGGTTCCGGTTGCCAGCATCATCAGCGTTCTGACCTTCCTGCGCGACGATGTGCAGTGCCAGTTCGTCAACCTGACGGATATTTCGGGCGTCGACTATCCGCAGCGCGCCAAGCGCTTCGATGTCGTCTACCAGCTCATGTCTCCGCGCCAGAACCAGCGCATCCGCGTCAAGGTTCAGGCTGACGAGGACACGCTGGTGCCTTCCGCGGTTCCGGTTTTCGTCGGCGCCGAATGGTTCGAGCGCGAAACCTACGACATGTTCGGCGTCCTGTTCTCCGGCCATCCGGACCTGCGCCGCATCCTGACCGACTACGGTTTTGAAGGCCATCCGCTGCGCAAGGACTTCCCGCTCACCGGTTTCGTTGAAGTTCGTTACAACAACGAGCTGAAGCGCGTCGCCTATGAACCTGTGCAGCTGCGTCAGGAGTTCCGCAACTTCGACTTCCTCTCGCCATGGGAAGGAACGGACTACGTTCTGCCGGGCGACGAGAAAGCCAAGGCGAACTGAGGACATACTCATGGGCGCAGGCGAGAGATTGAACGGTCAATGTCTTTGCGGAGCGGTGAAGTTCACCGCTGTTCCGGCAAAGATGGAAATGGATGTCTGCCATTGCAGCATGTGCCGGCGTTGGTCGGGCGGTGCTTTCATGGCCGTCAATTGCGGCACTTCGGTCGAAATCGAAGACGAAGCTGCCCTCTCGACCTATTCGTCTTCGGAATGGGGCGAACGCCGCTTCTGCTCGAAGTGCGGTTCGTCGCTGTTCTGGCGCGGTGTCCATGATGGAATGACGGTCGTTTCGATGCAGGCTTTTGCCGAGCCGGAACGTTTTCATTTCGCCGAAGAAATCTTCATCGATAACAAGCCTGCGAATTACGATTTTGCCAACGACACCCACCGGATGACCGGCGAGGAGTTCTTGGCGGCTCTTGCAGCCAAACAGGAAGCTGAACATGGCTGAGACTCAGGTCCGCAATTTCAATATCAACTTCGGTCCGCAGCACCCTGCCGCGCACGGCGTGCTGCGTCTGGTGCTTGAGCTCGACGGCGAAGTGGTCGAGCGCGTCGATCCGCATATCGGTCTGCTGCATCGCGGCACCGAAAAGCTGATGGAAGCCAAGACCTATCTTCAGGCCCTGCCTTATCTCGACCGCCTCGACTACGTGGCGCCGATGAACCAGGAACACGCCTATGCGCTCGCCGTCGAACGCCTGCTGGGCATCGACGTGCCGAAGCGCGGCCAGCTCATCCGCGTTCTCTATTCGGAAATCGGCCGTATCCTGAACCACCTTCTCAACGTCACCACGCAGGCCATGGACGTTGGCGCGCTGACGCCGCCGCTCTGGGGCTTCGAGGAACGCGAAAAGCTGATGGTGTTCTACGAACGCGCCTGCGGCGCGCGCATGCACGCAGCCTATTTCCGTCCGGGCGGCGTCCATCAGGACCTGCCGGACCAGCTCGTCGAAGACATCGGCAAATGGATCGATCCATTCTTCAAGACGCTCAACAATCTCGATGACCTCATCACGCCGAACCGCATTTTCAAGCAGCGTAACGTCGATATCGGCGTCGTGAAGCTGGAAGACGCATGGGCATGGGGCTTCTCGGGCGTCATGGTTCGCGGTTCGGGCGCTGCATGGGATCTGCGCAAGTCGCAGCCATATGAGTGCTACAACGAGATGGAATTCGACATTCCTGTCGGCAAGAACGGCGACTGCTATGACCGCTACCTGATCCGCATGGAAGAAATGCGCCAGTCGGCGAAGATCATGCGCCAGTGCGTTGACCTGCTCCTCGGCAAGGAACGCGTCGGTCCGGTTTCCAACGCCGACAACAAGATCGTGCCGCCGAAGCGCGGCGAGATGAAGCGCTCGATGGAAGCGCTCATCCATCACTTCAAGCTTTACACGGAAGGCTACCACGTGCCTGCCGGTGAAGTTTACGCAGCAGTTGAAGCGCCGAAGGGTGAATTTGGCGTCTTCCTCGTATCGGATGGCTCCAACAAGCCTTATCGCTGCAAGCTGCGCGCTCCGGGCTTTGCCCATCTTCAAGCCATGGATTTCCTGTGCCGCGGCCATATGCTGGCTGACGTGTCGGCAATTCTTGGCTCGCTCGATATCGTGTTTGGTGAGGTTGACCGCTGATGTCCGTTCGCCGTCTCGCAGATGATGCCGTCCAGCCAGCCGCTTTCGCGTTCAACGCGGAAAATCAGGTCTGGGCGCTCAAGACGATTGCAAAATTCCCCGAAGGCCGTCAGCAGTCGGCCGTCATTCCGTTGCTCATGCGTGCGCAGGAGCAGGATGGCTGGGTCACGAAAGCTGCCATTGAACACGTTGCAGCCATGCTCGAAATGCCGCTGATCCGCGTTCTGGAAGTTGCGACCTTCTATACGCAGTTCCAGCTGAAGCCGGTCGGCACGCGCGCCCACATCCAGGTTTGCGGCACCACGCCTTGCATGCTGCGCGGTTCGGAAGCGCTGATGGATGTCTGCCGCCACAAGATCAACCACGACCCGTTCGAGCTCAATGCCGACGGCACGCTGTCGTGGGAAGAGGTGGAATGCCAGGGCGCCTGCGCCAATGCACCGATGGTCATGATCTTCAAGGACGCCTATGAAGACCTGACGCCGGAACGCCTTGCCGAGATCATCGACGCTTTTGAAGCGGGCAAGGGCGACACCGTCAAGCCGGGCCCGCAGATCGACCGTGAAACGTCCAATCCGCTCAATGGCCTGACGTCGCTGACGGAAGAGCTGGACTACAAGAAGATCGGCCTCGAAACCCGCAAGGCATCCGATGCCGCCGCTGCCAGGGCAAAGGCGGAAGCCGAAGCCAAGGCAAAGGCAGAAGCCGCGAATGTTCCGCCGTCCAACGCGGCGAAGCCCGTGACCAACGCGCCTGAAACCGCTCCGGCGCTCAAGTCGCCTTCGGAAGTCAAGGTTTCGAATGCAGCCGAAAAGGCCGCTTCTGTCGAAACCACGCAGGAATACAAGCTCGACGACAAGAACCGTCCGCAGCCCATGGAGCGGCCGGAAGTGGTCGACGACCTCAAGCTGATCTCGGGCGTCGGTCCGAAGATCGAGCAGACCCTGCACGAGCTTGGCATCTTCACCTTCAAGCAGGTCGCTGCGTGGAAGAAGGCCGAGCGCGACTGGGTCGACGGCTATCTCAGCTTCCACGGTCGCATCGAGCGCGAAGACTGGATAAAGCAGGCCAAGGCTTTGGCCAAGGGCGGCGTCGAGGAATACATCAAGGTATTCGGAAAGAAGCCGGTATGATGACTTCGATATTGGCAAACACGAACGGAAACAGGTGAGACATGCTGGCTGATAAAGATCGCATCTTCACCAATATCTACGGCTTCAAGGATCGCTCCCTGAAGGGTGCAATGGCGCGCGGCCATTGGGACAACACCAGCGGGCTGATCGAAAAGAGCCGTGACTGGATCATCGAGGAGATGAAGGCGTCGGGCCTGCGCGGCCGCGGCGGCGCTGGCTTCCCGACGGGTCTCAAGTGGTCGTTCATGCCCAAGCAGAGCGACGGTCGCCCGCATTATCTGGTCGTCAACGCCGACGAATCCGAGCCCGGCACCTGCAAAGACCGCGAAATCCTGCGCCACGATCCGCATACGCTGATCGAAGGCTGCGTGATCGCCGGTTGCGCCATGGGCGCCCACACGGCCTATATCTACATCCGTGGCGAATTCATGCGCGAGCGTGAAGCCCTCCAGGCGGCAATCGACGAATGCTACGAAGCCGGTCTGCTGGGCAAGGGCAACAAGTGCGGCTGGGACATGGACATTTTCGTCACCCACGGCGCTGGCGCTTATATCTGCGGTGAAGAAACTGCTCTGCTCGAAAGCCTCGAAGGCAAGAAGGGCCAGCCGCGCCTCAAGCCGCCGTTCCCTGCGAATATGGGCCTCTATGGCTGCCCGACGACCGTGAACAACGTGGAATCGATCGCCGTTGCGCCGACGATCCTGCGTCGTGGCGCGGCATGGTTCTCGTCCATCGGACGCCCGAACAATGTCGGCACCAAGCTGTTCCAGATTTCCGGTCACGTGAACACGCCTTGCGTCGTGGAAGAAGGCCTCGGCATTCCGTTCCGCGAACTGATCGAAAAGCACGGCGGCGGCATTCGCGGCGGCTGGGACAATCTGCTGGCGGTCATTCCCGGCGGTGCGTCGTGCCCGGTCATCAAGGGCGAGGACATGATGGACGCCATCATGGATTTCGACGGCATGCGCGACAAGAAATCGTCGTTCGGCACCGGCGGCCTGATCATCATGGACAAGTCCACCGACATCATCAAGGCGATTGCCCGTCTGGCGGCGTTCTTCAAGCATGAAAGCTGCGGCCAGTGCACGCCGTGCCGCGAAGGCACCGGCTGGATGTGGCGCGTGATGGAGCGCATGGTCAAGGGTAACGCGCAAAAGCGCGAGATCGACATGCTGTTCGACGTGACCAAGCAGATTGAAGGTCACACGATCTGCGCACTGGGCGATGCCGCTGCATGGCCTATTCAGGGCCTGATCCGCAATTTCCGTCCGGAAATTGAAAAGCGCATTGACGATTATACGCGCAACGCCGTTCAGAGCCGCAATATCCGTCTGGAAGCGGCTGAATAAGTTGTGTGAGCCTGCCCGGCAGGGCATGGCCCCGAAAAGTGCTTGGCGGTTTTCGGTAAAGGCCATGCCAATAGTAAGGGCAGGGCAAGAGTTTGAGATCTGGAAGATGCGGCACAAGCCGCAGGTTTGGATAAGCGATGGCAAAGATCAAGGTTGACGGCACAGAGATCGAAGTACCCGATCACTATACGCTCCTTCAGGCTGCCGAAGCCGCGGGCGCGGAAGTCCCGCGTTTCTGTTTCCACGAACGGCTTTCCATCGCCGGAAACTGCCGTATGTGCCTGGTTGAAGTGAAGGGCGGACCGCCGAAGCCGGCGGCATCCTGCGCCATGGGCGTGCGCGATCTGCGTCCCGGCCCGAATGGCGAAGCGCCTGAAATCTTCACCAACACGCCGATGGTCAAGAAGGCCCGCGAAGGCGTGATGGAATTCCTGCTCATCAACCACCCGCTGGATTGCCCGATCTGCGATCAGGGCGGCGAGTGCGACCTGCAGGATCAGGCAATGGCGTTCGGCACCGACGGTTCCCGCTATCGCGAGAACAAGCGCGCCGTTGAAAACAAGTATATCGGTCCGCTCGTCAAGACGGTGATGACGCGCTGCATTCACTGCACGCGCTGCGTCCGCTTCACGACGGAAGTGGCAGGCATTTCGGAACTGGGCCTCATCGGCCGCGGTGAAGACGCCGAGATCACCACCTATCTCGAACGCGCCATGACGTCTGAGTTGCAGGGCAACGTCATCGATCTGTGCCCGGTCGGCGCTCTGACCTCGCGTCCTTATGCCTTCCAGGCCCGTCCGTGGGAACTGAGCAAGACCGAAACCATCGACGTGATGGATGCGGTCGGCTCGAACATCCGCGTCGATACCCGTGGCCGCGAAGTGATGCGCGTCATGCCGCGCGTCAATGAAGCGGTGAACGAGGAATGGATTTCCGACAAGACCCGCTTCATCTGGGATGGCCTGCGCACCCAGCGCCTCGACCGCCCATATGTTCGCAAGGATGGCCGTCTGGTCGCCGCAACCTGGCCGGAAGCATTCGCTGCCATCGCCGCCAAGGTCTCCGCAACGTCGGCTGAAAAGATCGGCGCTGTCGCTGGCGATCTGGCTTCGGTCGAAGAAATCTACGCGCTGAAGGGCCTGATGGCCTCGCTCGGCACCGCCAGTATCGACAGCCGTCAGGATGGCGCAGCTCTCGATCCGGCTCTGGGCCGCGCAACCTATCTCTTCAACTCGACCATCGAAGGCATTGAAAACGCTGATGCTTTGCTCATCATCGGTTCCAATCCGCGTGTTGAAGCCGCTGTACTGAACGCCCGCATCCGCAAGCGTCAGCGCATGGGCCATTTCCCGGTCGCCCTGATCGGTGAGAAGGCTGAACTGCGTTACGATTACGAATATCTGGGTGCTGGCGCCGAAACGCTGGGCCAGCTTGCTGCCGGTCAGAATGCATTCCGCGACGTGCTGGCCAAGGCCGAACGTCCGCTGATCATCATCGGTCAGGGCGCGCTCACCGGCGAAAACGGCCGTGCGGTTCTGTCGGCTGCCGCCAAACTCGCTCAGGACGTCGGCGCGATCAAGGACGAGTGGAACGGCTTCTCCGTTCTGCACACCGCCGCTTCGCGCGTTGGCGCTCTGGATCTCGGTTTCGTGCCGGGTGAGGGCGGCAAGGCTGCTGGCGACATGCTCGGCAATCTGGATGTCGTGTTCCTGCTCGGCGCAGACGAACTCGACATGACCCGCAAGGGATCGAGCTTCATCGTTTACATCGGCACGCATGGCGATGCCGGTGCCCACGCCGCCGACGTTATCCTGCCGGGCGCAGCCTATACGGAAAAGTCGGGCACCTGGGTCAACACCGAGGGCCGCGTGCAGCTTGGCAACCGCGCCGGTTTCGCGCCGGGCGAGGCAAAGGAAGACTGGGCGATCCTGCGCGCTCTTTCCGACAGCCTTGGCAAGCGTCTGCCGTTCGATTCGCTGCAGCAGCTTCGCGCCCGGCTCTATGCGGACTATCCGCATATGGCGGCTATCGACACTATCGCGCCTGCTTCCGCCGACGATCTCGTCGCGCTGGCGGCCAAGGCAACAAACCCGGGCGGCGGCGCTGCGTTCGTCTCCCCGGTCAAGGACTTCTACCTGACGAACCCAATCGCGCGCGCTTCCGCCGTCATGGCCGAATGCTCGGCGCTCGCGGCCGGCGGCTTCCAACAGGCAGCTGAGTAAGCGAGAGAGAGACGGAACAATGGAAGGAATTTTTGCAGCTTACGTCTTGCCCGCGCTTATCATAGCGCTGAAGTCGGTCGTTCTGCTCGTCGTATTGCTGATCGTCGTCGCTTACCTGCTTTACGCGGATCGCAAGATCTGGGCAGCGGTGCAGCTTCGTCGCGGCCCGAACGTTGTCGGTCCCTGGGGTCTGTTCCAGGCCTTCGCCGACTTGTTGAAGTTCGTCTTCAAGGAACCGATCATCCCGTCGGGCGCAAACAAGGGTGTCTTCCTCCTTGCGCCTTTCGTTTCCGCCGTTCTCGCAATGGCGACCTGGGCGGTCATTCCGGTCAATGAAGGCTGGGCCATCGCCAACATCAATGTCGGCATGCTCTATATCTTCGCCATTTCTTCGCTCGAAGTTTACGGCGTGATCATGGGCGGCTGGGCATCGAACTCGAAATATCCGTTCCTCGGCGCGCTTCGTTCTGCCGCGCAGATGGTTTCCTACGAAGTTTCCATCGGCTTCGTGATTGTTACGGTCCTGCTGACGGTTGGCTCGCTCAACCTCACCGACATCGTGCTTTCGCAGAATACCGGCCTCGGCACCATGCTCGGCCTGCCGGCTTCGTTCCTCGACTGGAACTGGCTCTGCCTGTTCCCGATGTTCGTGATCTTCTTCATTTCGGCGCTGGCCGAAACGAACCGCCCGCCTTTCGACCTTGTCGAAGCTGAATCCGAACTCGTGGCCGGTCACATGATCGAATATTCGTCCACGCCGTTCCTTCTGTTCTTCCTCGGCGAATATGTGGCGATCACGCTGATGTGCGCCCTGATGACGACGCTCTTCCTCGGCGGCTGGCTGCCTCCGGTGGATGTGTGGTTCCTCAACTGGGTTCCTGGCATCATCTGGTTCATGCTGAAGCTCTGCTTCTGCTTCTTCCTCTTCGCAATGGTGAAGGCTTTCGTTCCGCGTTATCGCTACGACCAGCTGATGCGCCTTGGCTGGAAAGTGTTCCTGCCGATCTCGCTCTTCATGGTCGTCGCAACCGCGACCTTCCTCAAAGTCTTCGGTCTGGCGTAAGGAGTAATCATCATGGCTTCATTCGCTCAAGCAGCCAAATCGCTCCTTCTCAAGGAATTCGTAGGCGCGTTCTTTCTTTCCATGCGCCAGTTCTTCGCGCCCAAGGCGACGTTGAACTACCCGCATGAAAAGGGGCCAGTCTCTCCGCGCTTCCGTGGCGAGCACGCGTTGCGCCGTTATCCAAACGGCGAGGAACGCTGCATCGCCTGCAAGCTTTGCGAAGCGATCTGCCCGGCGCAGGCCATCACCATCGAGGCCGGTCCGCGCCGCAACGACGGCACCCGCCGCACGGTGCGTTACGACATCGACATGGTGAAGTGCATCTATTGCGGTTTCTGCCAGGAAGCATGCCCGGTGGACGCCATCGTGGAAGGTCCGAATTTCGAATTCGCGACCGAAACCCGCGAAGAACTCTACTATGACAAGGAAAAGCTCCTTGCCAATGGCGACCGTTGGGAACGCGAAATCGCGCGCAATATCGCGATGGATGCGCCATATCGCTGATTGGTCCTGCTGAAACAATGTTTCGGCATCCGGTTTGAAAAGCGGCAACAGGAAGGGGCGGCCCATCTTGTTGCTGGAATTTAAGTTTCGCGATTATTCGCGGCAAACAAAGACTAAAGAGGGCAAGGCAATAAGGCTTTGCTCACGGAAAGGTGTTGGGGGATCCCCATGCTGACAGGTATTGCGGCAGCGTTTTTCTATCTGTTCGCCTTCATCATGATCGCATCCGCGTTCATGGTGATCGCGGCACGCAACCCCGTGCATTCGGTGCTGTTTCTGATCCTCACATTCTTCAATGCGGCAGCCTTGTTCCTGCTGACGGGGGCCGAGTTCCTCGCCATGATCCTGCTCGTCGTTTACGTCGGGGCAGTGGCGGTTCTCTTCCTCTTCGTCGTCATGATGCTGGATGTGGATTTCTCCGAACTGAAGCGCGGCGCGCTGCAATATGCGCCGGTTGGCGCTCTCGTTGGCCTCATCCTGCTCGGCGAACTGATCTTCGTGTTTGCAAGCAACATGTTTGCACCGAAGCTCGGGCAGGGTGCCGTGCCGATCCCGAATATCGCCGAGCGGAGCAATACCGCTGCTCTGGGTGACATTCTCTACACCGACTTCGTCTTCTACTTCCAGGTTGCTGGTCTCGTCCTTCTGGTCGCGATGATCGGCGCCATCGTTCTGACGCTCCGGCACAAGCCGAATGTCAAGCGCCAGTCCATTCCGGCCCAGGTTGCTCGCACGCCCGAAACGGCGATCGAGATCAAACAAGTCGAAACGGGCAAAGGCATCTGAGGATAAGCATATGGAAATCGGTATCGCCCACTATCTGACCGTTTCGGCCATCCTGTTCACGCTTGGCGTCTTCGGCATCTTCCTGAACCGCAAGAACGTCATCGTCATCCTGATGTCGATCGAATTGATCCTTCTTTCGGTCAATCTCAACTTCGTGGCGTTCTCCAGCCAGCTCGGCGACATGGTCGGGCAGGTGTTCGCCCTTTTCGTTCTGACCGTCGCGGCTGCGGAAGCGGCCATCGGTCTGGCAATTCTCGTTGTTTTCTTCCGTAATCGCGGCTCCATCGCGGTGGAAGACGTCAATGTTATGAAAGGTTGACGGGCAAATGCTCTACTACGCGATCGTCTTCCTTCCGCTTCTCGGCTTCCTGATTGCCGGTCTCTTCGGCAATCAGATCGGAGCCAAGGCGAGCGAATACATCACTTCCGGTTTCATGGTCGTCGTCGCGGTCCTGTCGTGGGTCGTGTTCTTCCAGATTCCGCTCGGCCACGACGCGGAAACCGTCCGCATCCCGGTTCTGCACTGGGTAACCTCGGGCGCGCTTTCCTTCGACTGGGCATTGCGCATCGATACGCTCACCGGCGTCATGCTGGTGGTGGTGAACTCGGTGTCGGCTCTCGTGCACATCTATTCCATCGGATATATGCACCACGATCCGCACCGTCCGCGCTTCTTCGCCTATCTGTCGCTCTTCACTTTCGCCATGCTCATGCTGGTCACGTCGGACAATCTGGTCCAGATGTTCTTCGGCTGGGAAGGCGTGGGTCTGGCCTCGTACCTCCTGATCGGTTTCTGGTTCCAGAAGCCTTCGGCCAACGCCGCCGCCATGAAGGCCTTTGTCGTCAACCGCGTTGGTGACTTCGGCTTCCTGCTCGGCATCTTCGGCGTGTTCGCGCTGTTCCAGTCGGTCGACTACAACACGATCTTCGCTGCTGCCGCCAATTTCCTCCCCGCTGAAGGCGCTGCCGATGCCAATCAGGTCGTTCTGAACTTCCTCGGCTATCAGCTCGACAAGCAGGGCGCGATCACCATCACCTGCCTGCTGCTCTTCATGGGCGCGATGGGCAAGTCGGCGCAGTTCCTGCTGCACACCTGGCTTCCGGACGCCATGGAAGGCCCGACCCCGGTTTCGGCGCTCATTCACGCCGCTACCATGGTTACCGCGGGTGTGTTCATGGTCGCCCGCATGTCGCCGATCTTCGAACTGTCGCCAACCGCGCTTCTGGTCGTGACCATCATCGGCGCGACGACTGCCTTCTTCGCGGCAACGGTCGCCCTCGTGCAGAACGACATCAAGCGCGTCATCGCCTATTCGACCTGTTCGCAGCTCGGCTACATGTTCGCTGCACTCGGTGTCGGTGCCTATGGCGCCGCCGTGTTCCACCTGTTCACGCACGCTTTCTTCAAGGCGCTTCTGTTCCTTTGCGCCGGTTCGGTCATCCATGCCGTTTCGGAAGAGCAGGACATGCGCCGCATGGGCGGCCTGCGCAAGCTGATCCCGATCACCTACTGGATGATGGTCATCGGCACGGTCGCCATTACCGGCCTCGGCATTCCGGGCACGGTCATCGGCACCGCAGGTTTCTTCTCCAAGGATGCGATCATCGAATCCGTCTTCGCTTCGCACAGTGCTGCCAGCGGCTACGCTTCGACGCTTCTCATCATTGCCGCGCTCTTCACGAGCTTCTATTCCTGGCGCCTGATTTTCATGACCTTCCACGGCAAGCCGCGCGCTTCGGCGGAAGTCATGCATCACGTCCATGAATCGCCCGCCGTCATGTTCGTTCCGCTGCTGATCCTCGGCGTCGGCGCGCTCTTTGCCGGTGTCGTGTTCAAGGAACTCTTCTTCGGCCACGAATATGCCGAGTTCTGGAAGGGCGCTCTGTTCACCTCGGCTGCCAACCAGATCCTCGAGGAATATCACCATGTTCCTCTGTGGGTTAAGCTGTCGCCGTTCGTTTCGATGGTTCTCGGCTTCATCGTCGCCTGGATCTTCTACATCCGTTCGCCGGAAACGCCGAAGGAACTGGCTGCCCGCCATCGCGGCCTCTACCAGTTCCTCTTGAACAAGTGGTACTTCGACGAGCTGTACGATTTCCTCTTCGTGCGTCCGGCTCGCTGGCTTGGCCGCGTGTTCTGGAAGGGTGGCGACGGCTGGCTTATTGACGGCTTCGGCCCGGATGGCGTCTCGGCCCGCGTGCTCGACGTTACCAACCGCGTCGTCAAGATGCAGTCCGGATACCTTTATCACTACGCATTCGCGATGCTGATCGGCGTCGCCGCGCTCGTCACTTGGATGATGCTCGGGAGCTCTTTCTGATGACCGACTGGCCAATTCTTTCAACGGTCACGTTTCTGCCGCTCGTCGGCGCGTTACTGATCCTTCTGATCAAGGACGACAGCGAGGCATCGCGTCGCAATATCCGCAACGTCGCTTTGCTGACGACGATATTCGTCTTCGCCCTGTCGCTCGTCGTCTGGGCCGGGTTCGACAATTCGAACCCCGGCTTCCAGATGGTCGAGCAGGTCGACTGGATGGGCGGCGGCATCAGCTACCACATGGGCGTGGACGGCATCTCCGTCCTGTTCGTGGTGCTTTCCGCTTTCCTCATGCCCTTCTGCATTCTGGCAAGCTGGGTGTCGGTGGAAAAGCGCGTCAAGGAATACATGATCGCGTTCCTCATTCTGGAAACGCTGATGATCGGCGTGTTCTGCGCGCTCGACCTGTTCCTGTTCTACGTGTTCTTCGAGGCAAGCCTTATCCCGATGTTCATCATCATCGGCGTGTGGGGCGGCAAGCGCCGCGTCTATGCGAGCCTGAAGTTCTTCCTCTACACGCTTCTGGGCTCGGTCCTGATGCTCATCGCCATCATGGCCATGTATTGGCAGGCTGGCACGATGAACATCGTGGAACTGCTGAAATACGACTTCCCGGCCGGCATGCAGACATGGCTATGGCTCGCCTTCTTCGCGTCCTTCGCGGTGAAGATGCCTATGTGGCCGGTCCACACCTGGTTGCCGGATGCGCACGTTGAAGCACCGACGGCGGGCTCGGTCATTCTGGCCGGTATCCTGCTGAAGCTCGGCGGCTACGGCTTCATCCGCTTCTCGCTGCCGATGTTCCCGCTGGCTTCCGCTGATTTCGCTCCGTTCATCTTCGCGCTGTCGGTGATCGCAATCATCTACACCTCGCTCGTCGCGATGGTGCAGGAAGACATGAAGAAGCTGATCGCCTATTCGTCGGTTGCGCACATGGCCTATGTGACCATGGGTATCTTCGCGGCAAACGAGCAGGGCCTGCAGGGCGCCATCTTCCAGATGCTGTCGCACGGCATCGTGTCGGGCGCGCTCTTCCTCTGCGTCGGCGTGATCTATGACCGCATGCATACCCGTGAGATCGCGGCGTTTGGCGGTCTGGTGAACAACATGCCGAAATATGCGGTGGCCTTCCTCATCTTCACGATGGCGAATGTCGGCCTGCCGGGTACTTCGGGCTTCATCGGCGAGTTCCTGACGCTGTTCGGCGTGTTCCGGGTCAACACCTGGGTGGCGCTGTTCGCAACCACGGGCGTCATCCTCTCGGCGGCCTATGCGCTCTGGCTCTACCGTCAGGTGATCTTCGGCGCGCTGACCAAGGAAAGCCTCAAGGCGCTCCTCGACCTCAGCCCGCGTGAGAAGCTCATTCTCTACCCGCTTGTGGTGCTCACCATCTTCTTCGGCGTCTATCCGACCCCGGTCTTCAATGTGACCGCCGGTGCCGTGAACGCCCTGGTCCAACATTACGACGCAGCACTCGCGGGCTCCGCGAGCGCCGTGCTGGCACAGTAAGAAATAAAGGCGTAGGTCATGCAGACTGATCTGATAGCTCATCTGACCCTTGCAGCACCGGAGGTTCTCCTTGCTGTAGGCGCCTTGGCACTGCTCATGATTGGCGTGTTCTCCGGCGAACGGGCGGCCACGCTCGTCAACGGATTATCCGTCGCGGTGCTTATTGCAGCGCTGGCTCTGGTCATCCTTTTCCCGGCGAACGGCGCTGTTTTCGGCGGCGCCATCGTCAATGACGGCTTTGGCCGCTTCATGAAGGTGCTGACACTGGTCGGCTCCATCGTGACGCTGATCATGTCGGTCGGCTTCGCCAAGGCGGAGAAGTTCGACAAGTTCGAATTCCCGGTCCTGATCGTGATTTCCACGCTCGGCATGCTGCTGATGGTTTCCGCCTCCAACATGCTGTCGCTCTATCTCGGCCTCGAACTGCAATCGCTGGCGCTCTACGTTCTGGCAGCGTTCAACCGCGATAGCGTCCGTTCGACGGAAGCAGGCCTGAAATACTTCGTCCTCGGCTCGCTGTCCTCGGGCATGCTGCTTTACGGCATCTCGCTCGTCTACGGTTACACCGGTCATATCGGCTTTGCCGAAATCGCGCAGGCCGTCTCCGGCGGACAGCGCGAACTGGGCCTGGTCTTCGGTCTGGTCTTCATTCTGGCCGGCCTGGCATTCAAGATTTCCGCCGTTCCGTTCCACATGTGGACGCCGGACGTCTATGAAGGTGCGCCGACCCCGGTAACGGCATTCTTTGCCGCCGCTCCGAAGATGGCCGCCATGGCGCTCATCATCCGCGTCGTCTCGGAAGCCTTTGCCCCGGTCACCCATGACTGGCAGCAGGTCGTCATCTTCATCGCGCTTGCCTCGATGATCCTCGGCGCCTTTGCCGCCATCGGCCAGCGCAACATCAAGCGCCTTATGGCTTATTCCTCGATCAGCCACATGGGTTATGCGCTTGTTGGTCTGGCCGCAGGCACGGTGATCGGCGTGAAGGGCGTGATGATCTACATGGCGATCTACCTCGCCATGACGCTCGGCACCTTCGCGTTTATTCTTGCAATGCGCACCAAGGACGGCAATGTCGAGAACATCGATGATCTGGCCGGTCTGTCCCGCACCAATCCGGTGCTGGCAACCATCATGACCATCTTCCTGTTCTCGCTCGCCGGCATTCCGCCGCTCGCAGGCTTCTTCGGCAAGTGGTACACCTTCCTTGCCGCTGTGCAGGCCGGTCTCCTGCCGCTCGCCATCATCGGTATCGTGGCTTCGGTCGTGGGCGCGTTCTACTACCTGCGCATGATCAAGATCATGTGGTTCGATGAGCCGACCGGCGGTTTCGTTCCCGTCGCGGGCGAGCTTCGCCTGGTTCTCGGTGTAACCGGTGCCTTCGTGCTCTTCTACGTCTTCATTGCTGGCCCGATCGGTGGTTTTGCCGAAGCCGCAGCCAAGACGTTCTTCTGACAAATGCATGAGGCGGAAGCATAGATGAGTTTTGCGCTTTTGCCTGTTGCGAAAAATGAGGGCTACCGTCTCGAAAGCTTCGAGACGGTAGGTTCCACCAACGCCGTTGCCCTGGAACGGGCAGCCGCGGGCGATCCGGGCAGGCTCTGGCTTGTCACGAAGAAACAGGAAAGCGGTCGCGGAAGACGGGGCCGTGCCTGGTCTACGCCGGAAGGCAATCTTGCCTCCACACTGCTTCTCGTTGAATCCTACGAAATGAAAACGGCGGCAACGCTGGGGTTTGTCGCGGGCCTGTCGCTCGCAGACGCGCTTGACGCGGTATTCGCCGCGACCGGGCCTGCCGTGCCGCCGACAATCGGCCTCAAATGGCCGAACGATGTTCTGCTGAATGGCGCAAAACTGTCCGGCATCCTGCTCGAATCTTCCATTATGGGAAAAGACCTGTTCGCCGTTGCCATCGGCATCGGAACCAATGTGGTCGCCTTTCCCGATGATCTGCCCTACGCGGCGACTTCCCTGCGCTCGCTTGGCAGCAAATGCGATGCCGAAACCTTGTTCGCGGCCCTGTCGGATGCATGGTCCGTCAATTATCGCGTCTGGAACGAGGGGCGCGGCCTTGATGACATTCGCAAGCGCTGGCTGGAGCGCGCCCATGGCCTCGGCCAGCGTGTGACGATGCAGGTCGAAGGCCGTATCGTCGAAGGTCATTTTGATACGATTGACGAGGCATGCCGTTTTGTTATTCGCGAAGACGATGGTTCGCGGGTTGCAGTAACGGCTGGCGATGTCTATTTCGGAACTGCTGCTACAATACGCAAATAATTTGCTTTGTTTCGTCTTGCCAGGGTTGCAACAGGACAACTTTGGGTTCAGTTGGTGCGGCAAGACCGCTCGATAGTCATAGAGGAAATTTCATGGCCCGATCCAATACTACGGAACTCGTCTTTCTGCCGCTTGGCGGCGTGGGCGAAATCGGCATGAATTTGGCCATGTACGGCTTCGGCCCGGCGGATAACCGCGAGTGGCTGGTGGTGGATATGGGCGTGAGCTTTGCGGGGCCGGAACAGCCGGGCGCCGATCTCATCCTGCCGGATATCCGCTATCTCGAAGCTGAAAAGCACAATCTGCGCGGCATCGTGATCACCCATGCGCATGAAGACCATTTCGGCGCCTTGCTCGACCTTTGGCCGCGCCTGAAGGTGCCGGTCTATGCGACGCCATTTACCGCCGGTCTGCTGGAAGCCAAGCGGCAGTCGGAGGATGGCGCGCCCGACATTCCGATCACGATCTACAAGGCTGGCGAAAAGTTTGAAGTCGGGCCTTTCAAGATCGAGGCCGTGGCCGTCACCCACTCGATCCCGGAGCCGGTTTCGCTGGCCCTTACGACGCCGCTCGGCACGGTCGTGCATACGGGCGACTGGAAGATGGACCCGGAACCCTCGCTCGGCCCCGTCATCGACGAGGCGCGTTTCCGCGCCATCGGCGATGCTGGCGTGCTGGCGCTGATCTGCGACTCCACCAACGCCTTGCGCGAGGGTGAATCGCCTTCCGAGCGACAGGTGGGCGACAGCCTGCGTGAGCTGATCGAAAATGCGCGTGGCCGCGTGGCCATCACCACCTTCTCGTCGAATGTCGGTCGTATTCGGTCGATTACCGAGGCGGCGCGTGACGCGGGCCGTCAGGTGCTGGTGGTCGGGCGTTCGATGAAGCGCGCCATCTCCGTTGCGACCGAGCTTGGCTACATGGAAGGCCTGCCGGAATATCTCAGCGAAGAGGATTACGGCTATATTCCCCGCGAGAACGTGGTGATGATCCTGACCGGCAGTCAGGGCGAACCGCGCGCGGCACTCGCCAAGCTTGCGCGTGACGAAATGCGCAGCCTCGCTCTCACGGCGGGCGATACGGTCATCTACTCGTCGCGCGCCATTCCGGGCAATGAAAAGGCCATTCTCGACATCAAGAACCGCCTTATCGATCGCGGCATCAAGATCATCGGCGACGAGGATGCACTGGTCCACGTGTCGGGCCATCCACGCCGCAGCGAATTGCGCCGCATGTATTCCTGGGTTCGCCCGCAGATTCTGGTGCCGGTGCATGGCGAAGCCGCGCATCTTGTCGCGCAAGGCTCGCTTGGCGCGATGGAAGGCATCGAGCAGGTCGCGCAGGTGCGCGATGGCGACATGCTGCGTCTGGCGCCCGGCAAGGCCGAGATCATCGATGAAGCGCCGGTTGGCCGCATCTACAAGGACGGCAAGCTGATCGGCGACGAGGAAGAAATCGGCATGGTCGAGCGCCGCAAGCTCGCCTATGTCGGCCATGTCGCCGTTTCGGTGCTGCTGGACCGCGAGCACAAGATCATTGATGAACCCGACCTCGTGACTTTCGGCGTGCCGGAGGAAAATGCGCAGGGCGACCTGCTGGAAGATATCCTTCTGGACGCGGCGATCGAGGCCATCGACAGCATTCCGCGTGTTCGCCGCAAGGATATAGAGCTGGTGCGGGAGTCCGTGCGCCGTGCCGTTCGCGCTGCGGCAAATGAAGCATGGGGCAAAAAGCCCGTGGTGACCGTATTCGTGAATAGGATACGGTAACCACATATATTTGCAGAATGACCGGCATGGGAGGTGCTGATGCTCGAACGCTTGAACCACGTGGCAATCGCCGTTCCGGATATTGACGCCGCCGCAGCGCTTTATCGCGGCAAGCTCGGTGCCAAAGTCACCGAGCCGCAGGCGCTCCCCGAACATGGCGTAACCGTGGTTTTCATCGACGTCGGCAACACCAAGATCGAATTGCTGGAACCTCTGGGCGAGGGGTCTCCCATCGCGGCCTTTCTGGAAAAGAACCCGTCCGGCGGCATGCACCATCTTTGCTACGAGGTTGCGGACATCATCGCCGCCCGTGATCGCCTGAAGGCGGAAGGCGCGCGCATCCTGGGTGACGGCGAGCCGAAGACCGGCGCGCATGGCAAGCCGGTCCTGTTCCTGCATCCCAAGGATTTCAACGGCACACTGATCGAACTGGAGGAAGTGTAATCATGTCTCTGGTTTCGGGTATCGCGATCTATTTCATCATATGGTGGACCACGCTGTTCGCGCTGCTGCCGGTCGGCTTGCGTACGCAGGCCGAAGAAAACGAAGTGACCCTGGGCACGGTCGCCAGCGCTCCGGCAAGGCCGCGCATCGGCCGGGCCTTCCTGCGCACGACGGTCGTCGCGACGCTCATCTTCCTGCTCTATTATTATCTGACGCAGGTCAGCGGTTACGGCCTCGACGATATCCCGCATTTCTTCCCGGATCTGACTTGACCCGACCGGGTTTCGCAGGTCTGTTTCAGGCATGAATTTTGAGGCTGCCTAAAAATTAGGCAGCCTCTTTTTTGTATAAAGAAAAGTGGATGACTCTACCAAAAGTTGTAGTCTGTAGCAAACCTCAGGCGTAACCCGTTGAATTTCCGACAGGCTACAACCCGCCGTCATTTGTGACAGCGAGGCCATTTCCTCGGCAATTGTGCATGAATAAATCGATTTATACTTAAGTGAAATTTAATACTTGGATGCGCAGAGGGCACCGGGATAAATCCCACAAAATCAATGTGTTATTCGCGCAAATAAAATAGCGAAACTGCGGAGACCAGAGCCGTCCCGCAAGTGCAAAAAAAAAGCAAGGCTTTCGCCTTGCTAATCAAATACGCGTTCGATCCGTTTCCATTTGACTGGCGGCTGCGAAAGTCGCGCCTGGATCCATCCTCCCAAGACTTTGACCGCGTGAAACCAACGGTTTTATTCCGTTGTTGCTCTTATGATGAAAAAAATAGCGAACTGCACAGCTTTTGTCACGAAAAATCTTCTATCGCGTCATATTTCTTTCGCAAAATTTCCCCGGAGAGAGTGATATATCTGTAATATATTGAATTTGAATGTGAATCTGGATGCCCGATTTGGCGGAGGCAGTTCTTTCGGCAGGCGATCATGGCTGTGGATGGGGAAATCCGCCGCCGCGAAAGCTTTTCCAGGCGGGTTTCCAACCGATCTATAACCCGGTAAGAAACCGACAAATATGCTTAATTTTTGCCTGATTCTTGAAGCACTCAGGCAGTCCCTCTTGATTGGTGGTTACGATGCGTCTGTCGCGGTATTTTTTGCCTATTCTGAAGGAAAACCCCAAGGAGGCGGAAATCGTCTCCCACAGGCTGATGCTGCGTTCGGGCATGATCCGTCAACAGTCGGCCGGCATCTATGCCTGGCTGCCGATCGGCCTGAAGGTGCTCAACAAGGTCTGCGACATCATCCGCGAGGAGCAGAACCGCGCTGGCGCCAATGAAATCCTGATGCCGACCATCCAGTCCGCCGACCTGTGGCGCGAAAGCGGTCGCTACGACGCCTATGGCAAGGAAATGCTGCGCATCCAGGACCGGCAGGAGCGCGACATGCTCTTCGGCCCGACCAATGAGGAAATGGTCACCGACATTTTCCGCTCCTATGTGCGTTCCTACAAGGACCTGCCGCTCAATCTCTATCACATCCAGTGGAAGTTCCGCGACGAAGTGCGCCCGCGTTTCGGCGTCATGCGCTCACGCGAATTTCTGATGAAGGACGCCTATTCGTTCGACCTCGATTATGAGGGCGCGAAAATGGCTTACTACCGCATGTTCGTGTCCTATCTGCGCACTTTCGCCCGCGTCGGCCTGCAGGCTATCCCGATGCGCGCCGATACCGGCCCGATTGGCGGCGACCTTTCCCACGAATTCATCATTCTGGCCGAAACCGGCGAAAGCCAGGTTTTCTGCGACAAGGCCTATCTCGATCTGGCCGTGCCGGGCGCGGACACCGATTTCCGCAACGATGCGCAGCTGACCGACATCGTCCAGCGCTGGACGACGCCTTATGCCGCGACCGACGAAATGCACGACGAGGCCGATTGGGCCAAGGTCAAGCCTGAAGATCAGGTTTCCGCGCGCGGCATCGAAGTCGGCCACATCTTCCATTTCGGCACCAAATATTCCGAACCGATGGGCGCGAAAGTGCAGGGCCCGGATGGCAAGGAACACCTGGTTTCCATGGGTTCCTACGGCATCGGCCCGTCGCGCCTTGTCGCGGCTGCCATCGAGGCCTTCCACGACGATGCAGGCATTATCTGGCCGAAGGCCATCGCGCCGTTCGGCGCCGGCATCGTCAACATGAAGCCGGGCGACGAAGGCTGCGACGCCGTGAGCGAGAAGCTCTACGAAGCGCTGACCAATGCAGGCGTCGATCCGCTGCTTGACGACACGGACGACCGTCCGGGCGCTAAATTCGCCACGATGGACCTGATCGGCCTGCCAACGCAGGTGATCGTCGGACCGCGCGGCGTTGCCGCCGGCGAAGTCGAAATCAAGGATCGCAAGACCGGCGAACGCCAGAACCTGAGCGTCGAAGCTGCGATCAACCTGTTGACGGCAGAAGCATGAGCAACGCGGCGGCAGCAAAATCCGGGGACAAGGCAAAGGTAGCCCAGAAGGCTCCGAAGTCAGGTCCATTCTCGGCCTTTGAGCGGATGATCGCATGGCGATATCTGCGTGCGCGCCGCCGCGAGACCTTTATCTCGGTCATTGCCGGGTTTTCCTTCACCGGCATCATGCTGGGCGTGGCGACGCTCATCATCGTCATGGCGGTGATGAACGGCTTCCGTGCCGAGCTTCTTTCGCGAATCCTCGGCATCAACGGCCATCTCATCATGCAGCCGATTGACCGCCCGCTGGATGATTATGCCGATCTCATCAAGCGGATCGACGGTATTTCCGGCATCAGGTTCGCCATTCCCGTGGTGGAAGGGCAGGCGCTTGTGCAGGGCAATATCGGCGCAGGCAATGGCGCGCTGATCCGGGGCTTGCGTGAGGAAGACCTCGAAAAGCTCAAGCTCGTTTCCGGCAATATTCGCCAGGGCACATTGAAGGGCTTCGATCAGGCGGGCGGCGTCGCCATCGGCACCCGCATGGCGGAAAATCTCGGCCTTTCCATCGGCGATACGCTGCGCGTGATCTCGCCCGACGGCGATGTGACCCCGTTCGGCGTCAACCCGCGCGTGAAGGCCTATCCGATCGTCGCCATCTTCGAGATCGGCATGTCGGAATATGACTCGTCCATCGTCATGATGCCGCTTTCCGAGGCGCAGCTTTTCTTCAATCAGGAAGGAAAGGTGCAATCGCTTGAAATCTTTGTCGATAATCCCGACAAGGTGGATGCGATGCGCGCCCCGGTGGAAGAGGCGGCGGGACGCCAGCTCTCGCTTGTCGACTGGCGCCAGCGCAACCAGACTTTCTTCTCGGCGCTGGAAGTCGAACGCAATGTCATGTTCATGATCCTGACGCTGATCGTGCTCGTGGCGGCGCTGAACATCATTTCCGGCCTCATCATGCTGGTGAAGGACAAGGGGCATGACATTGCGATCCTGCGCACCATGGGGGCAACCCGCGGCGCGGTGATGCGCATCTTCCTGATGACGGGCGCCGCCATCGGCGTCACCGGCACGGTGGCCGGTGTGGTTCTGGGCGTCGTCGTCTGCCTGAATGTCGAGCGAATCCGCGAGTTCTTCTCGTGGCTCTCCGGCACCACGCTCTTCAATCCGGAACTCTATTTCCTGAGCCAGCTGCCCGCGAAGATGGACCCCGGCGAGACGATTTCCGTCATCGTCATGGCTCTGGTGCTGTCGTTCATCGCCACCATTTTCCCGGCCTGGCGCGCTGCCAAGCTCGATCCGGTCGAAGCATTGAGGTATGAATAATGGCGGCTGAAATCATCATGCGGCTGCAACGCGTCGGCCGCGCCTACAAGGAAGCCGACCGCGAACTGGTGATCCTCAAGGATGCCGATTTCACGTTGCGTCGCGGCGAAATGGTTGCGCTTGTCGCGCCATCGGGTGCGGGCAAATCGACCTTGCTGCACACGGCTGGCCTTCTGGAACGTCCCGATGAGGGAGAGGTTTTCCTGGACGGACGCTCCTGTAGCAAGCTTTCCGATGACGAGCGCACGGCGGTGCGCCGCAACGACATCGGCTTTGTCTATCAGTTCCATCACCTCCTGCCGGAATTTTCCGCGCTGGAAAACGTGATGATGCCGCAGATGATCCGCGGACTGTCGAAGAAGCAAGCGGCGGAACGTGCGCAGCAGCTTCTTGAATATATGAAGATCGGCAAGCGCGCCTCCCATCGCCCCTCGGAGCTTTCCGGTGGTGAACAGCAGCGTGTCGCCATCGCGCGCGCCGTTGCCAACGCGCCGCTCGTTCTTCTGGCCGACGAACCGACCGGCAACCTCGACCCCACGACCTCTTCCTACGTCTTCGGTGCTCTGGAAGCGCTCGTGCGCCAGTCCGGGCTTGCGGCGCTGATCGCCACCCACAATCACGAACTGGCTGGCCGCATGGATCGCCGCGTGACGCTGAAGGACGGCAAGGTCGTCGACCTTTAAAACGTCCACATTACAGTAGCACCTCATCCTGAGGAGCCGCCGCAGGCGGCGTCTCGAAGGGCGAGGTGCGGCACCACAGCCAGCGCATTCCTGTCTGACCGGACAGCCGATGCTTTCCCATCTGTTCTGCTGTGCGTTTAATCGGGCGGGGCCTCTTAGGCCTGCCTATATTCCCATACCCCTTAGCGGCCGGGGGCCATGGAACCGCCTCCGCCAGCCGCACCTCATCCTGAGGAGCCGCCGCAGGCGGCGTCTCGAAGGGCGAGGTGCGGCACCGCTGCCAGCGCGTTCCTGACCGGACAGGCCAGTGCTCTCCCATCTGTTCTGCTTGCGTTTGATCGGGCGGGGCGTCTCAGGCCTGCCTGTATTCCCGTACCCCTTAGCGGCCGGGCGGCCATGGAACTGCCTTCGCCGCCAGCAGCACCTCATCCTGAGGAGCCGCCGCAGGCGGCGTCTCGAAGGGCGAGGTGCGGCTCTGCCTGAACAGAGCCCGGCAGCGTCACCCTCACTCTCTTCTCGCGGTTCCTGCCTGCGGTTGTATATTCACTATTCGTAAACCCTAAAATGAATGCCGTCGCAAAACGGGTGTTGACTTTGGAACAAAAATAGAACAAAAAATAAACATACGTGAACACAGAGGAGTTTCCAACATGACCGATCTCGTCCACGACGTTCTGTCTTTCATTTCGGTAAGCCTGTTCATTGCAACTTTCGCCATCTGGGTGAGCGCTATTTGAAGGAAATAGCGGGTTCCTGTGAACCCGCGCCATGGGGGCGATAGTCGTACTGGACATCGCCACTTCATTCCCCGAAACTGATGCTTTCAGGCGACAGAGTCGCCAGCCGCGATGAATCACGAATGTGGTTCATGCTTGAAGCAATGTGCTATCAGGCGGCTACTGTATCGGCGTCAGGATCGAAATCGATTTCTGGAAAGTCTGATACATGGATTTGGAGCGCCGGATGTATGTCCATCCGGGTGGCTCGGCAGATGATCGGGGTCGATGGAATGAGTGATGCAGCAGCAGCCAATGCAGCAAATGACGGTGCTTTGACGCCCCGTTTCGTGCATCTGCGGGTACACTCGGCCTATTCCTTGCTGGAAGGCGCATTGCCGCTCGGCAAGATCATCAAACAGGCGATTGCCGACGAGGCGCCGGCTATCGCAGTCACCGACACCAACAATCTGTTCGGTGCGCTTGAATTTGCGCAGAAGGCATCGAAGGACGGGTTGCAGCCGATTATCGGTTGCCAGATCGATGTTGCCTTTGGCGACCATGCCGACAATGGACGCAGCGCCAATCGCCGGGTTGCGCTGGACCTTGCCCCCATCGTGCTGCTCGCGACGACGGAAGAGGGCTATGCCAATATCGTGCGGCTTGTCAGCCGCGCGTTCCTGGACACTCCGGCGGGTGATCCGGTGCATGTCGAGGCGAGCTGGCTGCCGCCCCTGGCGAAAGATGTCATCGTGCTTTCCGGCGGCGCATTGGGGCCGATCGGCCGCGCCTTTGCCGCCGACCGTCCGGACAGGGCGGAAGCACGGCTTGCTTTCCTGCGGGAAGCTTTCGGCGATAGGCTCTATGTCGAACTGCAGCGTCAGGCGGGCTATGACCGTGCGCTGGAGGCAAAGACCGTGGCGCTTGCCTATGAGATGGACCTGCCTCTGGTGGCCACCAATGAGGCGTTCTTTCTCAAGGCGGAAGACTTCGAGGCCCATGATGCGCTTCTGGCCATCGCGGAAGGGCAGATATTGTCCAACGATGATCGCCGCCGCCTGACGCCGGATCATCATCTGAAAAGCCGTGCGGAAATGGCGGCACTCTTTGCCGATCTGCCGGAAGCGCTCGAAAACACGGTCGAGATTGCCCAGCGCTGCAGCTGGTACACGCAGACGCGCAAGCCGATCCTGCCGCGCTTCACGGGCGAATCGGATGATCCGGAAGCGGCCCTTCAGGCGGAGGCCGACGAGCTGGCGCGGCAGGCGCGCGAGGGCCTGAAGATGCGGCTCGAGACGGCGGGCCTCGCGGAAGGCTATACGGCGGAGCAATATGCCGAGCGTCTCGAATACGAGATCGGCATCATCACCCGCATGAAGTTCCCCGGCTACTTCCTGATCGTTGCCGACTTCATCAAATGGGCGAAGGCCCATGGCATTCCGGTCGGGCCGGGCCGCGGTTCCGGTGCCGGTTCGCTCGTCGCCTATGCGCTGACGATTACCGATGTCGATCCGCTGCGGTTCTCGCTGCTTTTCGAACGCTTCCTCAACCCGGACCGCGTTTCGATGCCCGACTTCGATATCGACTTCTGTCAGGATCGCCGTGAAGAGGTGATCCGCTATGTGCAGGAAAAATACGGGCGCGATCAGGTTGCGCAGATCATCACTTTCGGAACCTTGCAGGCCCGCGCCGTGCTGCGCGATGTGGGGCGCGTTCTGGAAATGCCTTACGGTCAGGTCGACCGTCTGTGCAAGCTGGTGCCGCAGAACCCGGCCAATCCCGTGTCGCTGGCGCAGGCCATCGAAACCGAGCCCAAGATAAACGAAGAGCGCGAGAAGGAGCCGGTCGTCGGGCGGCTTCTCGATATGGCGCTCAAGCTCGAGGGGCTTTATCGCCACGCCTCGACCCACGCCGCCGGTATCGTGATCGGTGACCGTCCGCTGTCCGAACTGGTGCCCATGTATCGCGATCCGCGTTCCGACATGCCGGTCACCCAGTTCAACATGAAATGGGTCGAGCAGGCGGGACTGGTCAAGTTCGACTTTCTAGGCCTGAAGACGCTGACCGTTCTGGAAACGGCGGTCAAGCTGGTGGCGCGCAAGGGTATCGAGATCGACCTTTCCCATGTGCCGCTCGATGATCCGCTCACCTATGAAATGCTGTCGCGCGGCGAAACGGTGGGTGTGTTCCAGGTTGAAAGCGCCGGCATGCGAAAGGCGCTGCTCGGCATGCGCCCTGACCGGATCGAGGACATCATTGCGCTTGTGGCGCTTTATCGTCCCGGCCCCATGGAGAACATCCCGACCTATAATGCGCGCAAGAACGGCGAGGAGGAGATAGCCTCCATTCACCCGAAGATCGATCACCTGATCAGGGAAACGCAGGGCGTTATCGTCTATCAGGAACAGGTGATGCAGATCGCGCAGGTGCTTTCCGGCTATTCGCTCGGTGAAGCTGACCTCCTGCGCCGCGCCATGGGCAAGAAGATCCGCGAGGAGATGGACAAGCAGCGCGTCCGTTTCGTGGATGGCGCGATCGAAGGCGGTGTCGACAAGGCGCAGGCCAACATGATCTTCGACCTGCTGGCCAAGTTCGCCGACTACGGCTTCAACAAGTCGCACGCCGCTGCCTATGCCATCGTCTCCTACCAGACGGCCTATATGAAGGCGCATTATCCGGTCGAGTTCCTCGCCGCGTCGATGACCTACGATATGTCGAACACCGACAAGCTCAACGATTTCCGCCGCGAGGCAAATCGTCTCGGCATCGAGGTCGTGCCGCCGTCGGTGATGACGTCGTTCCGTCCGTTTGAAGTGGGCGAGAAGCAGATTTTCTATTCGCTCGCCGCCATCAAGGGCGTGGGCGAGGCGGCGGTGGATCATATCGTCGAGGTGCGGGCCGAGAAGCCTTTTGAAAGCCTTGAGGATTTTTGCGAGCGGGTCGATCCGCGCATCGTCAACCGGCGGGTGCTGGAAAGCCTCATCAATGCCGGTGCGATGGATTGCTTCGGTCGCGAGCGCCCGGCCATGAGTGCGGGCATGGATCGCATCATGGGCTTTGCCCAGCGCACCCAGGAAAATGCCGCAAGCGGCCAGTCCGATATCTTTGGCCTGTCCGGCGCGCCCAAGGAAACGCTCATCCTGCCGCAGGCAGCGCCCTGGCTGCCGTCGGAAATGCTGCATCGCGAGTTTCAGGCGGTCGGCTTCTATCTGTCGGCCCATCCGCTCGATGAATATCGCGATGTGCTGAACCGGATGCGTGTTCAAAGCTGGGCGGATTTTTCCGCAGCCGTCAAGCGCGGCGCCAATGCCGGACGTCTGGCGGGCACCGTGACCGCCCGTCAGGAGCGCAAGACGCGAACCGGCAACAAGATGGGCATCGTGCAGCTGTCCGATGCCAGCGGCCAGTTCGAAGCAGTGCTGTTTTCGGAAGGGCTCGCGCAATATCGCGATCTTCTGGAAAGCGGCAAGTCGGTGGTGATTACTGTTCAGGCGGAAAACCGTCCCGAAGGCATCGGCCTGCGCATCCAGACGGTGCAGTCGCTCGAAGACGAGGCCTGTCGGATGCAGAAGGCGATGCGGCTTTATCTGCGCTCCGCCGATGCGGTCCGTCATATCGCGCCGCATTTCAATACGCGCGGCGACGGGCAGGTGAGCCTCATCGTCATCAAGGATAATGGCCAGCGCGAAGTTGAGATCGAACTGCCGCACCGTTATCGCGTCAGCCCGCAGATCGCGAGCGCCATGAAAGCCATTCACGGCGTTGTGGACGTGGAACTGGTTTGAGGTAATTAAGGCAGAGCGGCGGCAAGCCCGTTTTGCGGTCTTTTTGCACGAAAAACCGGTGGTGATGTGAATATTTCACCACCGATTTTGTGGCGAACGCCCGTCAAAAATGTGGCATTTCTGTGATTTGCCTTAGTAGGCGGCTGTGAAACGCTGGCGGATATGCTGGCCTTTTTCAGCTTCATCCAGAATGGCGACCGCCAGATCGGCGACGGAAATCTTGCTTTCACCCTTGTCGTCGAACACCGGTCCGTCGCCGCCGAGACGGTATTTTCCGGTGCGCTCGCCCGGCTGGAGAATGATCGCCGGCGACACGAATGTCCATTCCAGTTGGTCCTCGCCGCGCAGGTCTTCCAGTGCCTGACGGGCGCCGAGCGCACCTTCCTTCCATTCGGCAGGAAACTCGGGCGAGTCGACCAGCTGCTTGCCATTGATCGAAAGACTGCCTGCGCCACCAATCGCTATAAGGCGCTTGATGCCGGCCTTTTTGGTGGCTTCCGTGATGGAACGGCTGCCATTGATGTGGTTTTCGCGGATATTTTCGTCGCTCCAGCCCGGATTGTAGGCCGAAATCACGATGTCATGTCCCGCAAGCTGGCTTGCGAGCGCATCGGTATCGAATACGTCAGCCTTTAATGCTGTGACATTGGCGAGCTTTTCCACTTTTTCCGGATGGCGAACCAGTGCGGTCACCTGGTGGCCGCGTGCTGCGGCTTCCTTGAGAATGGCGGCGCCCACAAAACCCGTTGCGCCGATCAGTGCGATTCTGGTCATGGCATTTTCCTTTCCGAACTTCTCGTATCGAATGAATTGAGGTATGTTTCGTAATCAGGTTATTTCTGATAACTACATAAGTGATGCTGCCAAGCGTGTGAAGAACGCACTTTTACATGTTCAGGGTACATGGAAGTAACCGCGTCGAAGGCAAGTGTTCAGGGCGGTTTCGATGAAGCCGAAAGGCAAGGACCGAGCTAACGAATTGTTTTGCCGGGATTTTGCCGCCAACATAGACCATGAGCGTTCGAAAGCGGCGGAGCTCGAAGAATAAAATGCGCGCCGCGCGGTGGACCGCCTGTCCGAGGAGAAGCAGATGACGATATCGACACGGCCTGACGGCAAGACGCCCTTGCTCTCATCCACTCCGGCCTTCAAAACCGATGGCGACGGCGCCTGTCCGATCCGCGAGGTGCTGGATCGGGTGGGCGACACGTGGAGCATTCTCGTCATCTTCAATCTTCAGGAAGGCTCGATGCGCTTCAATGCCTTGCGGCGATCCATCGAAGGCATTTCGCAGCGCATGTTGACGGTGACGCTGCGGTCGCTGGAGCGGGACGGGCTGGTTTCGCGGCATGTTCGCCCGACATCTCCGCCGGAAGTGGAATATTCACTGACCGAGCTTGGCCATTCTCTGGCCGTGCCGATCGATGTGCTCGGCCAATGGGCCGTCAAGAACCGCGACCTGCTTCGCGATGCACGCGCACGTTTTGATGAGGGCAACGAATAAAAGGGGAACCGGGCCGACTCGCCGTGCGTTTGTCTTGTCAGACAGGAGAGAAAGCCATGCCCGCTAAATCACAAGCCCAACAGAAGGCAGCCGGAGCTGCCCTTGCTGCCAAACGCGGCGAGATCAAGAAAAGCGAACTCATCGGCGCGTCGAAGGAAATGTATGAATCGATGACCGAAAAGGAACTGGAAGAGTTTGCCGAAACCAAGCGCAAAAGCCTGCCGGAGCACGTAGACGGCGGCAAGAAGCACTGAAGATGACAGGCGAGCGCCGTCTGGCACTCGCCATGTGATCTTTACTTGTCGGCCTTGTTGGGGGCGAGTTCGATTGCTTTCAGCTTGCCGTCGGTGATGCCGCAGCGCAGCGTGATGCTGTCCCACTTCGCGGAAACACCCTTGTTGCGCGCTTCACCGGGAACCGAAATCACCGCTGACACCTTGCGCGGGTCGCTGGAACTGAATTTCGATGATTTATCATCGGTTTGCGCGTCGGAAATATCGTCTTTGGTGAAGCCGAGACGATCATATTTCTTGCTCTTCTTCACATAGTCATAGCCGCTGGCGATACAGTCGGCGATCTGCGGCGCGACCCGCTGATCCTTGACGAGCGTCTGGTAATTTCCTGTAAAATCCTTCGAGCGCTTCGGAACGGCATCGGCATGAGCCGCAGCGCAAAAACCAAGTGTGAAAATTACGGAAACTACAAGTTTGGTCGATTTCATGCCCATGTCCTTCTGGAGACCCGTCTTTCACTGGCGATCAGGCGGGGTTGAATCGATAATGGAACCGAGATTACAGGCGCAATTCTGATTTTTTTATGAATTTCCAACGCTTACGATAGCTTATTGGCAAATGCGTGCAAGACAGGATTTGCCGTGGCAGCCTTGGTCGAGATGCATGTTGGTGCGGTGCGCGGCGTCGCCATCCGGACCGATCACGGTCATGAAAAGCTTGCAGCTTGCACCGTGCACGGCGCGCCAGAATGCCTTTTCCTTGTCGTTGCCGTTCCAGCCGCTTTCCAGTTGCGTTTTGCTGCCGTCCGCGAATGTGAACGACATGATGTCGAGCGCGTTGGCAAAGGCGTGTTCCGAAACCCGCCCCGACGAGGCTCCGTTTACCTTTCGGCATTGATAGTCCGAGCCGACGCCGATCTCCGTGATTTTTGAATCCGGGCCGTAAACATCCTTCGCGGCTTTCTTCACTTCACTGCTCCACTGCGCCAGCGTGACGGCCATTGCGCAATTCGTGGTCACTGCATTGGCGAATTTCAACGGCTCGTCCTTGCCGATGGCGGTCAGGGACAGGGGGGAATGAACCCCGCATTGCTCGCCGTCCTGGATCGGAGGCAGGAGCTTGCCCTCGACCTCGCCGGAAATGAGCGCCGGGCAGGACACCTGATAGATTCGTTCTTCGATTTCCGGCCCGGCGTCCTGCCGTTTCTCATCAGCCTGTTTCGGATTGTCTGCCGGCTCCGAAGGTCTTGCCGGAATCTCCGGAGATGGAGCCGGGGCCGGGCGGGGCTGTTCCTGTAGTTCCGTACCCGGCTTTTCCTCGGGAAGGGGCGTGGCTTCCGGCTCCGGTTTCTTGTTTGCCGTATCCTCCGGTCGCGGGATGGGAACGGGTATGGTGAAGCCGGGCGCCGGTTTTGCTTCAGCCTTCGGTGCGGGGCTCGCTTGTCTTGCCGTTTGTTGCTTTGCGGCTGGTTTTCTCTCGGTATGTCTTGCCGCCAGACGTTTGCGATGCTGCCTTGCCTTCTGGGCGTCCTGTTTGAGGATGCGTTCGATGAAGGTTTGCGCCTGCGCCTCGCCGGAAAGAATGCCGGACAAGGACGGCATTGCAACGAGGCCAAGCGCGATCAGCGCGGTGAATGCACCCTTGCCGGACGGAGGAAAAGACAAAGCCATTGACGCCTCATGAGTAGCGGTTCCGTCAGGGCTAATGACGAAACAGGGAATGGCGTTCCTTCACGCTTGATGGCAGAGCGTAGCAAATGGTAGGAAATGCATGCCGAACACCGGTTTTTCCGGCTTTTTCGACCCTGCGCGCTTGACAAGATAACAGCTGGATGACTAAAAGCCGCCATCGCTGGCGCGTCATCGCGCTGGCGTTTCATTTGACGTGTCCCGTGGATGAAGATTGCGCTCGCGCGCTTCATCCTGTCAGTCCTCGAAAACGGAGGGCAGAGGAGGGCGCGTTTCCTCCAGCGCCTTCGGGCGCTATAACCTTTGAAGGAAATGCGATGAGCAAGCGCGAATCCGCTAAGTACAAAATTGATCGCCGTCTTGGCGAAAACATCTGGGGCCGTCCGAAGTCCCCGGTAAACCGTCGTGAATATGGCCCGGGCCAGCACGGCCAGCGCCGCAAGGGCAAGCTGTCGGACTTCGGTGTGCAGCTGCGCGCCAAGCAGAAGCTCAAGGGCTTCTACGGCGACATCTCCGAAAAGCAGTTCCGCAAGACCTACGAAGAAGCCGCTCGCCGCAAGGGCGACACCGGTGAAAACCTGATCGGTCTGCTGGAATCGCGCCTCGATGCAGTCGTGTACCGCGCCAAGTTCGTTCCGACGATCTTCGCTGCCCGCCAGTTCATCAACCACGGCCACGTGAATGTGAACGGTCGCCGCGTCAACATCCAGTCCTACCGCCTGAAGGCCGGTGACGTTGTTGAAGTTCGCGAAAAGTCGAAGCAGCTGGTTATCGTTCTGGAAGCTGTTCAGCTCGCAGAACGTGATGTTCCGGACTACATCGAAGTCGACCACAACAAGCTGGTTGCGACCTACTCCCGCGTTCCGACCCTGACGGATGTGCCTTACGCCGTTCAGATGGAACCGAACCTGGTCGTCGAATTCTATTCGCGTTAATTCCATGCGCGCTCTGGCGCGCTGGATATTTGCCGAAATCGAAAAGCCGCGCTGTCCATCAGCGCGGCTTTTTCGTTTAGCATTTCCAGCAAAAGTGCGAAGCGGTTTTGCGCGGGATAATGCGTAGCTTGAATGAGCATTTCCAGCAAAAGTGCGAAGCGGTTTTGCGCGGGACAATGCGTAGCTTGAATGAGCATTTCCAGCAAAAGTGCGAAGCGGTTTTGCACGGGACAATGCGTAGCTTGATTGAGCATTTCCAGCAAAAGTGCGAAGCGGTTTTGCGCAGGACAATGCGTAGTTTAAAAGAGCATTTCCAGCGAAACTGCGTAGCGGTTTTGCGCAGGACAATGCGTAGTTTAAAAGAGCATTTCCAGCGAAACTGCGTAGCGGTTTTGCGTCTTTCGCAAACAATTATGGTTTCCCGGTTTTCCCCGCGCCCGCTTTTCGGTATGAAGCCTGCAACATCCTCAATTTTCGGGAAGCACCATGAACGCTTTCGATCCAGATATTGCAGAAGATGCGGGCAGCGACGGCTGTCATCCGCTGTTCCGCGATGTGCCGACCACGGTTGAATTCAACAAGCTGCGCAAACGCCTGTTGCGCCTGACGCGGCAGGCCATCGAGGATTTCTCGATGGTCAGACCCGGCGAACGCTGGATGGTTTGCCTTTCGGGCGGCAAGGACTCTTATGGGCTTCTGGCGCTGCTGCTGGATCTCAAATGGCGCGGCCTGCTGCCGGTCGAACTGCTGGCGGTCAATCTGGATCAGGGCCAGCCGAATTTTCCCAAGCACATTCTGCCGGATTTCCTGAACCGCTACGAAATCGAACATCGCATCGAATATCAGGACACCTATTCGATCGTCACCGACAAGCTGCCGGAAACGAGCACCTATTGCTCGCTTTGCTCGCGCTTGCGCCGCGGCAACCTCTATCGGGTCGCGCGTGAGGAAGGCTGCTCGGCGGTGGTGCTCGGCCACCACCGGGAAGACATTCTCGAAACCTTCTTCATGAACCTGTTCCATGGCGGGCGGCTTGCCGCAATGCCGCCGAAACTCGTCAATGACGAGGGCGACCTGATGGTGTTCCGTCCGCTGGCCTATGCGGCAGAGGACGATCTGGAGAAATTCGCGACCGCGATGCAGTTCCCGATCATTCCGTGTGACCTGTGCGGCAGTCAGGATGGGCTGCAACGCAATGCGATGAAAGCCATGCTGACCGACATCGAGAAGCGCATGCCGGGCCGCAAGGACACGATGATCCGCGCCATGACGAATGTTCGTCCAAGCCACCTGCTGGATCGCAAGCTGTTCGATTTCGCGGGACTGACGCTGAACGATGCAGGAGAGGGCGATCATGCGCTTTGATGAAGGACAGATGGACTGGCTGGCCGATTTGCTGGCCGATGCGGCGCGTGAGGAGATCATGCCGCGGTTCCGCAGGCTGGATGCGGGCGATATCAAGCAGAAGACTTCTGCTGCCGATCTGGTCACGGAAGCCGATGTGAATGCGGAGCGCTATATCACAGCCAGGCTAAAGGAGCGGTTCGCCGACGCGGTGATCGTGGGCGAGGAAGCCTGCTCGGACAATCCGGCCTTGCTGGAAGGTCTGAACGACGCGGAACTTGCATTCACAATCGATCCCGTTGACGGCACCTTCAACTTCGCATCAGGCGTTCCGCTTTTTGGCGTGATGCTGGCGGTGGTGTCGAAGGGAGAAACGGTCGCCGGTATCATTCACGATCCCGTCGGCAATGATTGGATCATGGCGTCCAAGGGCGGCGGGAGCCATGTTCGCCATGCCAACGGCGATCTAAGCCGGGTAAACGTTGCGAAGCCGGCTCCCATCGACCAGATGACCGGCTCGATTTCGTGGCAGTATACTGCCGAGCCGATACGGTCGCGGCTGGCGCGCAATCATACGAAATTCCTGTCGCAGATCGGCTATCGCTGCGCGGCGCACGAATATCGGATTATCGCGACCGGCGGGGCGCATTTCGCCGTCTACAACAAGCTTATGCCCTGGGACCATCTTCCCGGAGCGCTGATCCATCAGGAAGCGGGTGGCTACATCGCGCGCTGGGACGGCAGCGCGTACCTGCCTTCTCACACCGGCGGAGGGCTTATTGTTGCGCCGAGCCGGGAGAGCTGGCAGTCCATTCAGGCCGCGCTCTGGGCAGAGTAGCCGGCCCGCTTGTGTTTTTGGCATGTGAATATTATATTGGCGGAGTGGGTTGGAAGCGCGAACTCCCAACCCGTTTCGCTTACGTAAAGAGTTGGACCCGCACGTAGCATTGCCAGCCCGTGCGGGTTTTCTTTATCGTCAGCGTGATACTCACAGGTATGAAACCCATTTGTGTCACTCCGGTGCGAGAGCAAAGCCCTTGCCAAAGTCGGGGTGGCTTATCCTCCTCGATGCGCCTGCTGGCTGACGCGTTCTGCTTTTGCCCCCGAAACCGCCAATTGATAGCATGTGCATGGCATAAGAAAAGCCCGCTAACTGTGAGCGGGCTTTGATTGTTTATCAGTGGTATGCGATCAGATCACGTGTTCGGCGGGCGGGTTTTGTACCCTGAACAATCGCCCGCGTTCGGCGATCAGAACGCAGCCGAGCGCCACAAATCCGAGCACGCAATAGCCGGTTGCAACCGGCGTCGTGGTGCCGTCGAAAGCCTGGCCGATAACCGCGCCCAATGCCGCACCGATCACCGTTTGCGCAAAGCCCAGAACGGAGGAGGCCGTGCCTGCGACTTCGCCGAGCGGCTCCATCGCCAGCGCGTTGAAATTGGCGGTCACGAGGCTGAACGAGAACATGATGGTCATGTAGATCGCCATCAGGAGCGGGAAGGGCACAGGCCCTTCCATCGTGACCGAAAGGACCATCCACAACAGGCTGAAGCCGGTGAAGACCAGCAGCATCGACTGCGAAATGCGGCGCATGCCGAAGCGGCCGACAAGGCGCGAATTCATGAACGAGGCGAGTGCCAGCGTCATGGCAACGGCTGCGAAAGCCAGCGGAAACAGCGCGCCAAGCTCATAAATGCCGACGAAAATCTGCTGGGCCGAGTTGATATAGCCGAACAGCGCGCCGAGAATGAACGAGGTGCCGAGCATATAGAACAGGGCGACGCGGTTCGACAGAACGATCCCGAAGCCGCCGATGACGCTCCTGACCGTCAGCGGACGCCCGTTGGATGCGGGAAGGGTCTCGGGCAGGCGGAAAAAGGCCCACATGCCGACGATAAGCGCCATCAGCGCCATCGACAGGAAGATCAGGTGCCATTCGCCGAGCAGCATGATGAGCTGGCCGGTTGCCGGCGCGACAACGGGCAGGATCATGAAAACCATCATGACGAGCGACATGACTTCCGCCATCTGGCGGCCGGCGAACTTGTCGCGGACCACCGAGACGGCGATCACGCGCGTACCGGCTGCGCCAAGGCCCTGAAGGACGCGCAGCACGATCAGCGTCGTGAAGTCGGTGACGACAGCCGACGCCAACGCGGCGAGAATGTAGATGACAAGCCCGCCGAACAGCGGCAGCCTGCGACCGAAGCGGTCGCTCAACGGTCCGTAGAACAGCTGCGAAACGCCGAAACCGAGCAGATAGGCGGTAATGACGAACTGGACGTGGTTTTCCGACTGCACGCCAAGGCTTGCGCCAATCTGCGGCAGGCCGGGCAGCATGATGTCGACCGCCAGCGCATTGATGGCCATGATGGCTGCGATGAGCGCGATGAATTCGCCGCGTCCGCGCATGGAGGTTTTCTGGTCCGGCGAACCGTTCTTGATGTCGAGCGGCATGACTGGCATTCCCTGGCAAAGTAGCGCATAGCGTCGGGGGACACGATACGAAAGACAAAATTTAGAAAGCAGAAGCAGACAGACGGAAATCCGTCGTTGAACATCTAGCAAAACGCAAAAGGCGCCGTGGAACGGCGCCTTCGGAAAAGGTGAGGCTGAAGCCGTATAACCGGCAATTAATCCTCAAGCCGCCTTGGTGGCAATACCTTTATCGGTAAAAAGTGCCTGCAATTCGTTCGATTGGAACATTTCACGCACGATATCGCAGCCGCCGACGAATTCGCCCTTCACATAAAGCTGAGGGATGGTTGGCCAGCTCGAATATTCCTTGATGCCCTGACGCAGTTCGTCCGAGGACAGAACGTTGACGCCCTTGTACTCAACACCGAGATAGTCGAGGATCTGGACGACCTGACCGGAGAAACCGCACTGCGGGAAACCCGGCGTGCCCTTCATGAAAAGCACGACGTCGTTGGTCTTCACTTCATTGTTGATGAAATCGTTGATGCCGGTCATTTGCGGTCCTTTCCAAGCATAACCCCGAAAAGTTGCCTGACTTTCCGGACAGGATCATGCGCTAAACAAATACGCCGAGGCAAATTCCGGCGTAAACTGGGAGGTCTTCCCGAATATAGTCGCTTTGAATGCTGGTAACCACCCGGATCGGGCGAAAGCAAGTCAAATGCGCGAGAATTCCGTCTCCGGGGGAGCTGCATCTTGCCGCAGCAGGGCTGGCTCCCCCGAAACGGCCGTCCGTTATTCCGGTACGCTTGTCTGCAAGGCGAGTGCATGCAGCACGCCGCCCATATTGCCCTTCAGCGCGTCATAGACCATCTGGTGCTGCTGCACGCGGGACTTGCCGCGGAAACTCTCCGCGACGACCTCGGCGGCATAATGGTCTCCGTCTCCGGCAAGGTCGCGGATCGTCACCTTTGCGTCGGGAATCCCCTCGCGTATCAGTTTTTCGATCTCATGTGCGTCCATAGCCATGCAAAATCTCCTGCCGTTTCCGGCCTTTTCTTATCGTTCGGTCGAATCGTAACGCACCATCGTGGAACGTCAACAACCATCTGTCTAACGCTTAAATCAAAGACAAGCAAACCGCCCGGACAGGCTTTCCATCCGGGCGGCAAAAGGTATCGACGATGCGGACCGAGGTCAGTTATCGGTTGCGGGCTCGCCGCTCATGAAGGCCGGGAACCAGCCTTCAAAAGCATCGGTCAGATCGACAACGCTGACATCGACCAGATCGCCGATCTTCAGGCGGTCGCCGCCGACAGTGCCGAGCACGCGGAACGGGACGCCAGCGCCTTCGGCATTGAGGGCGATGAGCTTTGCCATTTCAGCCGTGGCCGCGACGACATAACGCGCCTGATCTTCACCGAAAAGTGCGGCATGAGGCAGGCCGTCACCGGCATCGATCACGGCGCCCTTGCCGGACTTGATTGCCATTTCCGCAACGGCAATCGCCAGGCCGCCATCGGAAAGGTCGTGACAGGCCGTGACCTGACCGTTGCGGATGGCCGAGCGGACAAATTCGCCATTGCGCTTTTCAAGCGCAAGGTCGACCGTCGGGGCAGGACCATCGGCGCGGTCGAACAGATCGCGCAGATAAACCGACTGGCCAAGATGGGTGCCGTCGCCGCCAAGCAGCACCAGCGTGTCGCCGTCCTGCATGCCGCCGATCTTCGCCATTTGCGACCAATCCGGGATGAGCCCCACACCGGCAATGGTCGGCGTCGGCAGAATGGCCTGGCCATTGGTCTCGTTGTAGAGCGAGACATTGCCGGAAACGATCGGGAAATCCAGCGCGCGGCAGGCTTCGCCGATGCCTTCGATGGCCTTGACGAGCTGGCCCATGATTTCCGGCTTTTCCGGGTTGCCGAAGTTCAGATTGTCGGTCGATGCCAGCGGCTCGGCACCGGTCGCGGTGATGTTGCGCCAGCATTCGGCAACCGCCTGCTTGCCGCCTTCAAACGGATCGGCTTCGCAATAACGCGGCGTCACGTCGGAAGAGAAGGCGAGAGCCTTGGTGTCGTGGCCTTCCACGCGGATCACACCGGCGTCGCCGCCCGGAACCTGCAGCGAGTTGCCCTGAATGAGCGTGTCGTACTGTTCGTAGACCCAGCGACGCGACGACAGGTCGGACGAGCCGATGAGCTTGAGAAGGGCTGCGGAATAATCTTCCACCTGCGGAACATTGCTGGCCGGAAGCGGCGCGTGCTTGCCGGGTTCCATCCACGGACGATCATATTCCGGCGCTTCGTCGCCCAGATCCTTGATCGGCAGGTTGGCGACTTCTTCGCCCTGATGGATGACGCGGAAACGCAGATCGTCGGTCGTCTTGCCGACGATGGCGAAATCGAGGCCCCATTTGCGGAAAATGGCCTGCGCTTCAGCTTCCTTTTCCGGCTTCAGAACCATGAGCATGCGCTCCTGGCTTTCCGAAAGCATCATTTCATAGGCCGTCATGTTCTCTTCACGGACAGGAACATGATCGAGGATGAGTTCGATGCCGAGGTCGCCCTTGGCGCCCATTTCGACAGCGGAACAGGTGAGGCCCGCCGCGCCCATGTCCTGGATCGCGATCACTGCGCCGGAAGCCATCAGTTCAAGGCAGGCTTCAAGCAGGCATTTTTCGGTGAAGGGATCGCCAACCTGAACGGTCGGGCGCTTTTCCTCGATCGACTCGTCGAATTCAGCCGATGCCATCGTCGCGCCGCCGACGCCGTCGCGGCCCGTCTTCGCGCCGAGATAGACGACCGGCAGGCCGACGCCTTCCGCCTTGGAATAGAAAATGCCATCGGTTCTGGCCAGACCCGCCGCGAAAGCATTGACGAGGATATTGCCGTTATAGCGCTTGTCGAAATTCACTTCGCCGCCGACGGTCGGCACGCCGAAGGAATTGCCATAGCCGCCGACGCCGGAAACGACGCCCGAAACGAGGTGACGGGTCTTTGGATGGTCCGGTTCGCCGAAGCGCAGCGCATTCATTGCCGCAACGGGACGCGCACCCATGGTGAAGACATCGCGCAGAATGCCGCCGACACCGGTCGCCGCACCCTGATAGGGTTCGATATAGGAGGGATGGTTGTGGCTTTCCATCTTGAAGACGATGCAATCGCCATCGCCAATATCCACGACGCCCGCATTTTCGCCCGGACCCTGAATGACGCGCGGTCCACTGGTCGGCAGCGTGCGCAGCCATTTCTTGGACGACTTGTAGGAGCAATGCTCGTTCCACATGGCCGAGAAAATCCCCAGCTCTGTGAAGGTGGGCTCGCGTCCGATCAGACTGAGAATGCGCTGATACTCGTCCGGCTTAAGACCATGCGCTTCGATCAATTCCGGCGTGATGTCTCGCGTATTGGAAATAGTCATGGAAATGGGGAACCCCGTCGCAGGCTGCGGTACCCGAAAACCTTCTGCCGAAGGCTGGATACCTAAGGTTTCAAGGCGCCTCTTTAACCTAAGTTTCCATGAAGTGCGACAGGAAAATGCCGCTTTCCCGGCCTCAATCGTACATCAGTAACGATAAAGAGAGGCCGGGCGCTTCAGACACTCCCTTCATATCCCGCCTGTTCGTTTTCGAGCAGGCGACGGAGCGTCAGGAAACAGTTTTCAACGACATTGCGATCGGAGGGGGAAGAGAAGGCGACGCGGACCCTGTGATAAATCTGGTCGACGCGTCCGGCCTTGAACTCGTCCTCGTCATCGATCAGGATTCCGCTTTCATAGGCCGCCGCCTTGAACGTTCCCGAAAGCCAGGGCTCGGGCAGGCCCATCCACAGGAACGGAACGGATGGTTTCGATACGAAGTCGAACCCGTCGAAGATTCTGCGGGCCATTTCTTCGCGAATGACGGTTTCCTCGCGGCATTTGCTGTGAATGGCGTCTGCCTCGCCGGAGAGTACAAGCTGCGCGCCGGTCTCGGCGAGCAGGAAGGCTGCGCCGCCCGTGACCATCTTGTGCGTCACCTTCACGCGCTGTGCGCAATGGGCGGGGCAGGCGACCCAGCCGCTGCGTATCCCTGCCGCTACGGCTTTCGACAGGCCGGAAACGACGAATGTGCGTTCCGGCGCAAAGCTTGCCAAGGGTGGAATCTGGCTGTCGCACATGACGCCATAGATATCGTCTTCGATGAGCCAGACATTGTAACGCCGTGCAATGTCGGCAATGGCGCGGCGCCGTTCTTCCGGCATGACGGACAATGTGGGGTTATGCAGCGTCGGCATCAGGAAGGCGAGGGTCGGATGCTGCTGGCGGCAGGCGCGTTCGAATTCTTCCGGAATGAGCCCATATTCATCCAGACCGGCCTGAATGGTGCGCCGCCCGAGAAGGCGAACGGAACGGCTGATCTGCGCGTAAGTCAGGTTTTCAAACAGGATGCGGTCGCCGGGATTGGTGAAGGCCGTGATGATGGCAATGCTCGCAGCCTGCGCGCCGTTGGTGACGACGATGCTGTCGAGGTCTGGCCGCCAGTCGGCCCGCGAAAGCCATCTTTGCCCGGCTTCCAGCCAGTGCTGCGGGAAATAGCGCGAATAGCTCGCTATATCCTGCGGGAAATCCCGATGAATGTCGGCATTTATCCGGGCCAGAACTTCGTGCTGGCCAACATCCGGTGCCGCTGTCGTGTCGAAGCGGATTTTACCGGACGGGACATCGGCGGGTTTGGTTCCGGCAATGCCTGAAGCGGTCAGCGCATTGTCGGCGGGTTCTTCACCGAGCACATAGGTTCCCCGACCCACTTCGCCCGTCACAAGGCCGCGCTCGTGGGCCAGGGCATAGGCGCGGCCGATTGTGCCGATTGTTACCTTGAGATCGAATGCGAGATTGCGCTGCGGCGGCAGCTTTGCACCCGCGGGCAGCCCGCCGCTTCCGATTGCCTCTTCGATGGCGTCGGCGAGTTGCAGGTAAAATGGGCCGGACTTGCCGGAAAGGTCTGGAATCCAATTTGTCATGGTGACAACTTATAAATTGTACCTATTGCCAAGTCAATTATAGAGTCAATTCGTCGCTGCCGGTGAATTGTAAATAGGCGGCGATCAAACGAACTGCTTGGAGCATCGTGTGCGCGTTCGCGTGGTTGAAGGGCGCTCCGACCAGTTGAATCCGGGCATCGTTCCGCTGGAAGCCGACTTCGATTTTCAGGCCGATGCCGTAGCAGCACCGGGCTCCCAACCGGCTCTGCTTATGAGGAATGGACCGAGACAATGTTTTACTTCAGGCCGCAGACCGAGACAATAGATACAATTCTTCCTGTTCCCGTGGCTGATACGGCGGCGGATTTGCCGAAAGGATTGCAGGCGCATCTGGCAACGGCCTCGCAACCGCGAGGCGGATATCTACGGCAGGTCTTGAATTGGCTGTCTTATCGAATGATGCTGCGGCGCACCCGGATTGCGTTGGGCGAACTGACGGACGCCCAGTTGCGCGACATTGGACTGCGGCGCAGTGAAGCCGAACGCGAAGCGCGGAAGGTGCGTTTTCACTTGCGTTGAAATGTGTCGCGGAAAGCCGTTTCCGGTGTTTCCGCGACACATCTGGTTGTTACTGGCAGCCGCTCTGGCCCGAAGCCCAGCGGTTGACGTCGGCGGCGATACGGCCGCCATGGCTTTCACCCATCATGGGGCCGAAAGTTTCGACGCGAGCCGGATTTCCCTGCGCCTGCACGACCAGCAGCGGACGAGACGCCGGGTTGCGGGCCGGCACCACCAGAATGCGCGGCCGTCCGGTGAAGGAATTCAGTTCCGGTGCAAGCGAGTATCCACGGAAATCCTTGTCCTTGGATTTGAACCAGCATCTATTTGCCGCCAGCGCAATGCGCTCCATGGTTGGTAATGCAGCCTTGCTGGCATCGACGGCAACGGGGCGCGTCGGCTTGCTCGAGGTGCAGGCTGCAAGCAATGCAATGGCCGGGAGGGCCAGAAGAGCGAAAGTCTTGGTCTTCAAGGAGGGGCTCCGAAAGGGCGTGCCTTTGAAAAGCACGCTGGGGGTGAGGTAGATCGGCAGAATCAGGCGAGTTGCGGCATGAAGGACTTCAGTCCGTCGCTCATCTCGTTCCAGATGCGTTCAAAGACCGGGTGCTGTTTTGCCTTGGCCGCATATGCATCGAATTTCGGGAACGCGTCCAGCAAATCCGCTTTGCCGGATAGCTTCTTCAACGGTTCCATCAGAAAACGCACGGGCAGCAGCCAGCAATCCGCAAGCGTAGGTTCGTCTCCGGCGGCGAAAGCCTTGTCCGAGAGGCGGCTTTCGACCACTTTCAGTCCGGTATGCATCTTGTCGAACAGGCGCTCGATGCTTGCATCGTCACGCTCGGGTTTGCTCGACAGGATGAAGAGCTTCATCGTCGGTCCGAGCACGTCGAGTTCCGTCACGCGCGCCAGCAGGCGGATGAGCGCGCGCTCGCGCGGCGTGCCGGGCAATACGGGTGTTCCAGGAAAATGATCTTCCAGATATTCCGCGATGACGGCGGCTTCAAACAGCGTTTCTCCCGAACTGGTGATCAGCACCGGTATGCGGCGAAGCGGCGTGACATTGCCGAAATCGGCGGGAAACGGATAGGGCAGGTTCATCGGCTTGAAAGGCAGGTCCTTCAGGTAGAGGACGCCGCGCACGAAAGATGAGTAGGGGGAGAGAGGCCTGGAATAAAGCTGCATGAATGAATTCCCCTGATTCTTTATCGCTAAAATCTGTGAGGCATTTCCAGCAAAAATATGGACGATTTGTGCCGGGAAAAATGCACGGACAAAATGAGGAGACCCCGACGGTTTATCTCTTGTCAAAGTCCTCCCGGAGCCAAGCTGCCACGAAACCCGGCGCTTTGCCAGTGCAGTTTTGAGGCGAGGCAGGCGCAACAAAAAAGGCGGCTCGATGGGAGCCGCCTTTTCCGTTTATCTGTCTGCCAGCTTAGGCCGCGACGCCGAGTGCGCCTGCAAAAAGCGCCCGGCCATCGTTGCCGCCATGGGCTGCTTCGATCAGGTTTTCCGGGTGTGGCATCATGCCGAGCACATTGCCGCGTGCATTGACGATACCTGCAATGTCGTTGACCGATCCGTTCGGATTGGTGCCTTCGGCATAGCGGAACACGACCTGGCCTTCGCCTTCGATGCGCTTGAGCGTTTCGGCATCGGCGAAATAATTGCCGTCATGATGCGCGACCGGGCAGCGGATGATCTGGCCCGGCTGGTAGCCGCGCGTGAACGAGGTGTTGGCGTTGGTCACTTCGAGCTTCACTTCGCGGCAGACGAATTTCAGCGAGGCATTGCGCATCAGCGCGCCCGGCAGAAGTCCGGCTTCGACGAGGATCTGGAAGCCGTTGCACACGCCCATGACCATCACGCCCTTTTCGGCCTTCTCGCGCACGGCCTGCATGACCGGCATGCGGGCGGCAATGGCGCCGCAACGCAGATAGTCGCCATAGGAGAAGCCGCCGGGGATGAGGATCAGGTCCACATCGTCGGGGATGCTGGTGTCAGTCTGCCAGACGGTCACCGGAGCCTGTCCGGTGATCTTGGTCAGCGCCGCGATCATGTCGCGATCGCGATTGAGACCGGGAAGGAGAATGACTGCGGATTTCATGGCGACTGCTTCCTTGTTGGGCTCAGGCGATGGCGATGGAATAATCTTCAATCACGGTGTTGGCGAGCAGCTTCTCGCACATGGCTTTCAGGTCTGCTTCGGCCTTGGCCTTGTCCGAGCCTTCCAGTTCCAGATCGAACACCTTGCCCTGACGGGCGGAATTGACGCCGTCGAAACCGAGGCTGCCGAGCGCGCCGACGATTGCCTTGCCCTGCGGGTCGAGAACGCCGTTTTTCAGTGTAACGGTGACGCGTGCCTTGATCACTCTGTAGTTCCTGCAATTTTAGAACGAATGAAACAGCCCGGAAGGCTTTGTCTGGCTCGATCCCGAAAACCGGCTTCCACTTTTCGGGACCAGGCCCTTCCGGGCTGGGCGGATGATTACTTCACAAGCGTGGGGCCGGACGGACGCGGCGTGTCGTTCTCGTTCATGATGCCGAGACGGCGCGCAACTTCCTGATAGGCCTCGACCAGACCGCCCATATCGCGGCGGAAACGGTCCTTGTCGAGCTTGTCATTGGTGGTGATGTCCCAAAGACGCGCAGAGTCCGGCGAAATTTCGTCGGCGACGACGATGCGCATCATGTCGCCTTCCCACAGGCGTCCGCATTCCATCTTGAAATCGACAAGCTGGATGCCGATGCCGAGGAACAGGCCGGTGAGGAAGTCGTTGACGCGGATGGCAAGCGCCATGATGTCGTCGATTTCCTGCGGGCTTGCCCAGCCGAAAGCCGTGATATGCTCTTCGGTGACCATGGGATCGTCGAGCGCATCGGCCTTGTAGTAGAACTCGATGATCGAGCGCGGCAGGATGGTGCCTTCTTCCAGGCCAAGGCGCTTGGCGAGCGAACCGGCTGCAACGTTGCGCACGACCACTTCGAGCGGAATGATTTCCACTTCCTTGATCAGCTGCTCACGCATATTGAGGCGGCGGATGAAGTGCGTCGGAATGCCGATGCGGTTGAGCTGGGTGAAGATATGCTCGGAAATGCGGTTGTTCAGCACGCCTTTCCCGTCGATGACTTCATGCTTCTTTGCATTGAAGGCAGTTGCATCATCTTTGAAGAATTGGACAAGCGTACCGGGTTCAGGGCCTTCATAAAGAATCTTGGCCTTGCCCTCGTAAATACGGCGGCGACGGTTCATGGCTTTTCTCGGATTTCCATATTTATGGTGATCGGCTCTAAGCCGCTATTCTCGCGGGCTACCTATAGCAATTGTGGGCTTTTAACAATCCTGCTTTGTGCCCGTTCCCCCGTTTTCGGCGTTTCTGACGCAAGTTTATGTATGAGTCGCAAGAAAGTGGTCTTTAAGCCCTTGTATAATCTTGCGCCCCTTGCCAGCTTTAGGCAAGAGAACGGATGACGATCTCTTCTAACTTGTAAGTCTGGGAGCTTTATGAATGACCACTGGCATGGATGATCGCCGCGACGCTTTTGAAAAGAAATTCGCGCTTGATGCGGAACTGCGCTTCAAGGCGGAGGCACGCCGCAACAAGCTTCTGGGACTCTGGGCCGCAGACCAGCTTGGCAAGAAGGATGCGGAGGCGGAAGCCTATGCCAAGGAAGTCGTTGCCGCCGACTTCGAGGAAGCTGGCGACGAGGATGTTTTCCGCAAGATCCGCGCCGATCTCGATGCTGCAGGCGTGAGCGTTGCAGACGAGGTCATCCGCGAGAAGATGTTTGCTTTCCTCGAAGAGGCAATCCGCCAGGTAAAGCAGGATTGATGCAGGTTTCGGGGCGCAAGGGAAGCTAGTGGTTTTGATTGCGGACGAGTATCGAACGTAAAATTCAATCCACCAGCACTTCCGCCCCGATGCTTTGAAATGAAGGAAATTCGAATGTCGTTGTCTTCGCGCCTTCGCGCCGGGGAAACAGTGCTTTCCGCATGGTCCTCGCTTCCTGAACCCCTGACGGTCGAAATTCTCGCCCATAGCGCTTTCGATGCCGTAACGCTCGACATGCAGCATGGCGGCCACGATGAGGCGAGCGTGCTTCGCTCTCTGGGCCTTATCCTGAATGCCGGCAAGCCGCCCGTCGTGCGCGTTCCCGTCGGCCGTTTCGACATGGCAAGCCGTGCGCTTGATTTCGGCGCGCAGGCGGTCATCGCTCCAATGATCAATTCCGTCGAGGATGCCCGCCGGTTTGCAGCCGCCATGAAATATCCGCCGGTGGGCGAGCGCTCATGGGGTGTGTTCAGGGCCAATGCGGATTACGGCACGCCGGGTTCCAACGATTATCTGACGACCGCAAATCACGACACGCTCGCCTTCGCGATGATCGAGACGCGGGACGCCTATGATGCGCTCGATGCCATCCTCGACGTTCGCGGCATCGACGGCGTTTTCGTCGGCCCCGCGGATTTCTCCATAGCATGGAGCAACGGACGCGAGGCCAACCCGAATTCCGATGCGATTGTGGAGCCGATCGGCAACATTGCGCGCAAGGCAATTGCGGCTGGCAAGATTGCAGGCATCTATTCGCCGACCGCGGAATTCGCGCGGCGTTACATTCCGCTTGGCTTCCGCTTCCTGACGCTCAGCAATGATGGCGGTTACATCCGGCTGGCAGCCGAAACGCTGACGAAAGCGGTCCGCGATTAAATTCGTCGTAATAGCCAAGAAAGAAAAGGCGGGCTCGTGGCCCGCCTTTTTTCATGCAGCATGCATAAATCAGTGGTGCTTGGGCGCCTGTAGCTGCGTCATGAACTCGGCGAACACCATCGAACCTTCCGGCCAGGGTCCATGCCCGGATTCCGAATTGATGTGTCCGGCTTCACCTGCATCGATGAGCATGGCGCCCCAATCCTTCACCACGTCCTCCGCAGCCTCGAAGCTGGAGAAGGGATCGTTGCGGCTGACGACGGTAATCGTCGGAAAAGGCAGGCGCTCGCGCGGGTAGGGACCGAACGTCATCAGGTGCTTGGGCCTGATCTTGTCGTTGGAAACATCCGGAGGCGCCACGAAAAAGGCTCCGGCGACCTTGTGCTGGATTTGCGGCACGGCATGAACCGCTGTTGCAACGCCGAGCGAGTGCGCGACCAGAACGATTGGCCGGGTGGCCGCATTGGCAGCCTTGACGACTTCGCCGATCCAGTCTTCGCGAACAGGTTTCGACCACTCCGCCTGCTGCACGCGCCGCGCCGTGGAGAGTTTGTTCTCCCAGCGGGTCTGCCAGTGGTCGGGGCCGGAATTGGTATAGCCGGGGATGATGAGGATATCTGCGTCTTTGACTTTCATGGCCTCCCATTTAGAGAGGCTTGCTCACTTCTTCAAGCGGTGCTTGCGGTATGCCCGGTCTGGACGGCATGCGAATGATGAACAGCCTGTTCGCTGATCGCGATCTTGTGAAACATGTCGCAAATGGTGATGTTTAGGCAAGATTTGAAACGCGACGGAGATAACGACATGGCAATCAGCAGACGCAAGATGCTCGGCGCAGCCGGGACTGCTGTCATGGCCAACATTCTTCCTGTCCGCGCAGAAATGCCGTCGAAGGAGAGCGATATGACACAGAATTTGAAAGCGGCGGCAGCCGAAACCGGGCGTCCTGTCGCTCCGCTTCCTTTCGCGATGACCACGCCAATGCGTGTGGCGCGCGTCGGCCTCAAGGCGCGCGACGCCGAAACGCTGGCTGAATATTACCGTGATGTGGTGGGCTTGCGCGAGATGACCCGCCGTGGCGCGTCGATTGTTCTGGGCGCGGGCGACCGCGAACTGATGGAAATCGAGCAGTTTTCAGCAGCCCGTCCCGACGATCCGCGCAGCGCCGGTCTCTATCACACCGCATTCCTGCTACCGACCCGTGGCGATCTGGCGCGCTGGTCGCGCCGCGCCATCGACAAGCAATTGCCGGTCAGCGGGGCGTCGGACCATAAGGTGAGCGAAGCGATCTATCTGACCGACCCCGAAGGCAACGGCATCGAAATCTATTCAGATCGTCCCAACAGCCAGTGGCAGTGGAATGGTGATCGTGTGGCCATGAGCACCGATCCGCTCGATGTCGGCAATCTGCTCGATGTCATCAAGCAGGAAGGCGGAGAATGGACCTTTGCGCCGCAGAACACGGTCGTGGGCCATGTTCACCTGCGCGTTGGTAATGCCCATGAAGCCGAAACCTTCTGGCACAATGAACTCGGCCTCGAAACCGTCCAGACCTATGGAGATCGGGCAGTGTTCATGTCCACCGGGCGCTACCATCACCATATCGCGGCCAATGCCTGGCAGAGCGCCGGTGCTGGCAAGCGCGACGAGGATCGTACCGGCCTCGCATGGGTGGAACTGGAAGATACGCGCGGCGGTAATGACAGCACCTTCGTGGACCCATGGGGCAATGTGGTCAACACGATCAAGACCAAGGCCTAACCAGCGATCTTCAGAATGTAGAAAAGCCCCCACGTTCAGAACATGGGGGCTTTTTGTTGTCTCCGTGCTCTCTCCCTCATCCTGAGGTGCGAAGCGAAGCGAAGCCTCGAAGGACGAGGGCATGCGGAGTGTTTCCCTCAGCCCTTCGAGACGCCGTTTTCAACGGCTCCTCAGGGTGAAGGAGGGGTGGGCAGAGCCACTTCAACCAAAGACGCGCTTGAAAATCGTATCCACATGCTTGGTGTGGTAGCCGAGATCGAACTTTTCGCGGATCTGGTCTTCGGAAAGAGCGGCGCGCACTTCCGTGTCGGCCAGCAGTTCCTCAAGGAAGTCGGCGCCCTGTTCCCAAACCTTCATGGCATTGCGCTGCACGAGACGATAGGCATCCTCACGCGACACGCCTGCCTGCGTCAGCGCCAGCAGAACGCGCTGCGAATGCACCAGACCGCGGAACTTGTTCATGTTTTTCAGCATGTTGTCCGGGTAGATCACCAGCTTTTCAATCACACCGGCCAGACGGTTCAGCGCGAAATCGAGCGTGATGGTGGTGTCCGGACCGATGGCGCGTTCGACGCTCGAATGCGAAATATCGCGTTCGTGCCAGAGAGCCACGTTTTCCATCGCGGGCGTTACCGACATGCGCACCAGACGGGCAAGGCCGGTCAGGTTCTCGGTCAGAACCGGGTTGCGCTTGTGCGGCATGGCGGACGATCCCTTCTGGCCGGGCGAGAAGAATTCTTCTGCTTCCAGAACTTCGGTGCGCTGCATGTGGCGGATTTCGATGGCGATGTTCTCCATCGACGAGGCGATGACGCCAAGCGTTGCAAAGAACATGGCATGGCGGTCGCGCGGGATGATCTGCGTCGAAACCGGCTCTGCCTCAAGGCCGAGCTTGGCGCAGACATATTCTTCCACACGCGGGTCGATATTGGCGAAAGTGCCGACAGCGCCGGAAATGGCGCCGGTTGCGATTTCCGCACGCGCTGCAACGAGACGGGCGCGGCCGCGCGCCATCTCGGCATAGAAACGCGCAAAGGTGAGGCCCATCGTCGTCGGTTCGGCATGGATGCCATGGCTGCGGCCGATGCGCACCGTGTCCTTGTGCTCGAAAGCACGCTTCTTCAGCGCGTCCAGAACGCGGTCCATGTCGGCGAGCAGCAGGTCGGCAGCGCGCACAAGCTGGACGTTGAGCGTGGTGTCGAGCACGTCCGATGAGGTCATGCCCTGATGCACGAAGCGGCTGTCCGGGCCGATGAATTCGGCCAGATGCGTCAGGAAGGCGATGACGTCATGCTTCGTAACGGCCTCGATCTCATCGATGCGGGCGACGTCGAATTTTGCCACGCTGCCCTTTTCCCAGATCGTCTTTGCTGCATCCTTTGGAATGACGCCGAGTTGCGCAAGTGCCTCGCAGGCATAGGCTTCGATCTCGAACCAGATGCGGAACTTCGTTTCGGGCGACCAGATGGCGACCATTTCAGGCCGGGAATAGCGCGGGATCATGGGTGCATCCTGTAGAAAGAGGGGTGTTTAATTTTTGCGGGCGGCTTCGGCAGCGGCGCGGATCGCCTGGATATTGGCGCGGTAGCTCTCGACCGAATTGCCCTTGTAGACGGCCGAACCGGCCACGAGAATGTTGGCGCCAGCGGCAACGACCGAGCCTGCGGTTTCCGGCGTGATGCCGCCATCCACTTCAATGTCGATAGGGCGGTCACCGACCATCTCACGAACGCGCTTGATCTTGTCGAGCATCGGGGCGATGAATTTCTGCCCGCCAAAGCCCGGATTGACCGTCATGACGAGGACGAGATCGACATCTTCGATGACATTGGCCAGCGCTTCGGCAGGCGTTGCCGGGTTGAGCGCCAGACCGGCCTTCTTGCCGAGAGCGCGGATCGATTGCAGCGAACGGTGGGTGTGCGGTCCGGCTTCGGCGTGAATTGTGATGAGATCGCAACCGGCATCGGCAAAAGGCGCCAGATAGGGATCGCAAGGCGCAATCATCAGATGGGCATCGAAGAATGCCTCGGTGCGCGGACGGATCGCCTTCACCACCTGCGGGCCAAAAGTGATGTTGGGCACGAAATGCCCGTCCATGACGTCGATATGCACCCAGTCGGCACCGGCTTCCAGCACGGCATCGACTTCTTCGCCCAGACGGGCGAAATCGGCGGAAAGGATGGACGGGGCGATGGCGATGGGGCGCATATGTGATCTCCGTAACTTTGGCCAGCCCCTAGCACATGAGGGGCGGGAATCCTATCCCCAGCGCTTGTGGAACCACATCCACTGGCCGGGATATTCGCGCACCCATGTCTCGACGGTATCGTTCAGAAGCTGCGCAGTCGCCGCAACATCGATCTCGCCCTTGTCGTCGCGCGGCAGTTCCATGCGTTCATGAAGCTCAAGCCGGTAGCGCCCGCCGGGAAGGCGGATGCAGCGCGCCGGGTAGACGTCGCAATCATATTGCCGTGCAAGCTTCGCCAGAAGCGGGTTGGTCTTTACCGGACGATTGAAGAAGGTTGACGGTACGCCGCGGCGGAATTTCTGATCCACCAGCATGCCGACATTGCCGCCTTCATCGAGGATATGCGCAAGCGACCATGCAGCACCGGCTTTCGACGGCACCAGATGGCCCATATTGGTGCGACGGGCCTTCAGCACCTTGTCGGCGATATAGGGATTGTTCGGCGGGCGGAACAGCGCCGTGACGTTCAGGCCGAAAGTGGCGGCGCAGATCGGCAGCAACTCGAAATTGCCGGTATGTGCGGTGAAGAAGATATGCGGCTTCTTCTCGTCGCGCAGCCGTTCGAAAATCGGGATGCCTTCCACTTCGACCAGCCCCGGCGTGGTCGCATAGGGATCGAAATCGAAGACCGCGTCGAGGAAGATATATTCCGCGAAGAGGCGCGCCATCGAATCCCACATTTCGCGGGCGATGTCTTCGATTTCCGCGTCGCTTTTCTCGGGATAGGCCTGACGCAGATTATCGGTTGCCACCTTGTGGCGCGGCGTCAGCGGCCCGACCAGACGGGCCACCCTGGCTGAAAAGCTGATCGCTGCCTTCGCCGGGAACAGGCGCAGCAGGCCAAGCAGCAGAAACACGGCCTGTGCCCAGAGCCAGTAGTTGAACTGCTTCAGCTTGCGGGTCCAGCGGAAGAGCAGAAGTTTCAGCTTGAACATCATGGAATTACGGCTCAGTCGATCTCAAGAATGATCTTGCCGAACACGTCGCGGCCTTCCATGCGCTTCAGCGCCGTGTCGATATCGTTGAAGCCGACCACGGTGTCGATGACCGGATGCACGATGCCGCGCGCCATCTTCTGCATCGCATCGGCCATGTTTTCCATGCGGCAGCCGAAGGAACCGAAGATCTTGAGCTGCTGCTGGAAGAGCTGCATCAGGTTCATGTTGGTGGAAACGCCGGAGGTCGAGCCGCAGGTGACGAGACGCGCACCGCGCTTCATGCACAGCATCGAGCCGGCCCAGGTGTCCGCGCCCACATGCTCGAACACCACGTCCACGCCCTTCTTCTTGGTGAGCTTGCGCACCACACCTTCGAAGCGGTCTTCGCGGTAATTGATGACGTGATCGGCGCCGAGAGCCTTGGCTTTCTCGATCTTGTCGTTGGAGCCGACGGTGGTGATGACCGTGCAGCCCATCTTCTTGGCAAGCTGGATCGCCGCCGTGCCGATGCCGGAACCGCCTGCCTGAACGAGCACGGTTTCGCCCGGCTCAAGCTTGGCATTGTCGAACAGCATGTGTTCGACAGTGCCGAAGGTGACGGGGGCGACGGCAGCGCCGATGGCGTCCACGCCGGGAGGGGCCGGAACGAGCAGGCGGGCAGGCAGGTTCACGGCTTCGCAGGCAAAGCCGTCGAGATGGAAACCATGCACGCCGCCGACATGCTCGCACAGATTGTCACGGCCTTCGCGGCAGGCGCGGCAAAGACCGCAGGTGCGCGCGCCATAGATCGACACAAGCTGGCCGGGCAGGAGATTGGAAACGCCGGGGCCGACGGCATCGACGATGCCGGAAGCTTCCGCGCCGATGACGAGCGGCATCTTGCGCTTGGCAAACGCCATGCCGCGCCAGCCCCATACATCGATGTGGTTGAGCGCGACGGCCTTGATGCGTACCGTCACCTCGCCGATGCCGGGGGCAGGCGGGGGTGTGATATCGGTGATTTCAAGGCGGCGATCATCAAGAAGCTGCAAGGCGCGCATGGGCTGTTCCTTTCATGGCATGATCCCGGAGAGCTTCCGCCTTCCGGGATCATCAGGAATTTAAGTTCGTTGCCGGACGGATTAATTCGGATTTGCCGCCAAAACAAGGCTCGTATTCTGTCCGCCAAAACCGAACGAGTTGGAAAGCACGGCAGAGACCTCCGCCTGACGCTTCACATTCGGCACGACATCAAGCGGGATAGCCGGGTCCGGATTGTCGTAATTGATGGTCGGCGGCAACGTGCCGGTCTGGATCGTCAGAAGCGAGAATACGGCTTCGATGGCGCCCGCAGCGGTCAGCGTATGACCGATCATCGACTTGTTGGAAGAAACCGGGATGGAGGCAAGCCTTTCACCGAATACGGTCGAGAGCGCCAGATATTCCATCTTGTCGTTTTCCGGCGTCGAGGTGCCGTGAGCGTTGATATAGGAAATCTGATCTTCGGTCAGGCCCGCATCTGCCAGCGCGGCGCGCACCGTGCCGATGGCAGGCGAGGCGTCCGGCTTGGAGCGTGTGCGATGGAAATCATCGGCCTTTTCGCCGCAACCGGCCAGAATGCCCAGTACCCTGGCGCCACGCGCAACGGCGCTTTCCAGCGATTCCATGACCAGTGCGCCGGAACCTTCCGACATGGCAAAGCCGTCGCGGTCCTTGGAGAAGGGCTTGGAAGCCTTTTCCGGCCTGTCGTTCTGCGTGGAAAGGGCCGACAGCAGCGAGAAGCGAATGAGCGCTTCGGCGGAGACTGAACCATCGGTTCCGATAGAGAGAACGCGGTCGCTTTCGCCGCGACGGATGGCTTCCACCCCGAGCTGGATCGCAGTTGCGCCCGAGGCGCAGGCGGTCGACAGCGTGATCGGCAGGCCGCGCGTGCCGAAAGCTTCCGACAGGCGTTCGGCGATATAGCCGAACTGGGTCGTGTTGAAGAGTTCGTCCTGACGCGCGCGACGGCAGGCTTCCAGCAGAAGCTGATAGCTTGCCGGGCCTTCATTCTTCACGGTTGCGTCGAGTGCAAAGCGGCTTTTCCAGTCGAGTTCGACCGGGGGCGCCGCCAGGAACAGCGGACCGCCGAAATCGGTCGACGAAAGCCCGGACTGGGCGAGGGCTTCCTCACCGGCGAGTCGGGCCAGCGCTTCGGAAAGCGCCGATGCGCCCACGTCGCTTTCCGGCAGGAAATCAACAGTTCCGGAAAAGCGCGTATTGAGATTGTCGGTCGGAAAGCGGGTGATGGTGTGGATGCCCGATTTGCCGCTGGTCAATGCAGCCCAGTTGTCTTCCTTGCCCTGACCGAGCGAGGAAACCACGCCAGCGCCGGTGATGGCGACAATGGGACGGCCGAGATGGTCTGTATATTTCGTCATCTTATACTCTCACCAGCTTTGCTGCGCCTTCGGCACGCGTTGCGCCGACGATGGTGACAATTGCCTCGCTGACAGGGCCACCGGCGTCCTTTTCGGAGGCATCGAGCGGCGCGAAAGCCTCGCCCTTCCAGACCGAAATGGCTGCAAGCGCCAGTGCCAGCGGGAACTGCGCCTCGCGCATATGGCCGGTCATTCCGGAAATGCCGCGATAGGACGCCGAGAGAGCGTCCAGCGCGGTTTTCTCCGCTGCGGTCGCCGCATGGGCACCGGAAGCACCGGAAACGACATAGGACGGGTTCTTGCCGTCATTGGCGGCAAGCACGAGTTCGCGCACGGCATTTGCAAGGTCGGCATTGTCGCGACGGATCTGCGCGCTTTCAATCCCGGCCACTTCCGCATAGGCGCGGGCGCCGCGCTTCGCGGCATGTTCGGCGTTTTCGAGAACGAGGAAGACGCCGCCGGAACCTGAGATCATGCCGCCGCCTGCCGAGCCGTCGCGCTGCCAGAGCGGCGCCCAGCCGTCATGCTTGAGCAGACCGCCAAGCTCATGGCCGAGAATCATGTCGAAATGTTCGGCATTGTACGAACCGCCAACCAGTGCATGGGTGCTCTGGCCGGTGCGGATGCGTGCGGCTGCAGTCTCGATGGCCGAAAGGCCGGAACCTTCCTCGCCCATGAAAGTGCGGGAGGAACCCGTGACCTTGTGCACGATGGAAATATTACCTGCGAGCAGGTTGGAAAGCTGGGCCAGAAACAGCGTCGGGCGCAGTTCGGTCGAGAGCTTCTCGTTCAGCATGACGCCGCGATCGTTGCGGACGCGGCCTTCGTCCAGAATCTGCATGTCGACGGTGATGTCGCGTTCGCCGCCACCTGCGCCCACGACCATGTCCATGGTCGCGCAGAGCGCTTCATCATCCTTCATGCCTGCGTCCTGAAGCGCCAGCCCTGCGGCATAGGTGCCGAGGCGCTGCCAGGTTTCCATCTGGCGCTGGTCGCCGCGCTTTGGAATTTGCAGGCTCCAGTCCACTTCGCCCAACGGGTGAACGGTGTAGGGCGCAAAGGCGTGCCTTTCGAGACGCGGTTCGGAACCGGCCTTCGAGAAAGCGTTCCAATGCGCATCGACCCCTTCGCCGAGCGAGGAGATGATGCCGATGCCTGTGATGACGACTTTATTGTTCTGCATGGGTGCCGTTTGTCCGTCGGTGCTGAGACTGCTCCAGAAACGGAATCAGGGCGAACATTTCTGTCCACCCCTCAATACCGCCATATAATGTGCCGGATCAGCCTTTCTTGGCTGCGACCAGCTCGTCGATTTTCGCGCAGAGGTTCTTGAGAACGAAGTATTCTTCGGTCGGAACCTTGCCTTCGTTCACTTCCTGGGTCCACTGCTCAAGCGGAATCTTGATGCCGAAAGCCTTGTCGATTGCAAAGACGATGTCGAGGAAGTCGAGGCTGTCGATGCCCAGATCGTCGATGGTGTGGCTGTCTGGCGTGATGGTGTCACGGTCGATTTCACTGGTTTCGGCGATGATGTCGGCGACTTTGTCAAAAGTAGAGGACAAGTTTCGATTCCTTTATTCATGGCGGTGCCACAGTTGGCACGCATCTGACTGTTTGCGCGTGTCTAGCGTTTTTCCGGTGATAGGGAAAGTCATAATACTTTCATAAGCACCGGTCTGTCGAAAGCGCATATAAGGCGCGCAACATGCGAAGCGCAACATAAAGGCAAACTCTTGTTTTGGAAATATTCTCAAAACCGAGTTATTGCGATGCGGTCAGGGCTCGTTCCTGACCCGCCTGATAAAGTACCACAGACCGATGGCGGCGCAGGCTAACATGACGATCGCCAGCGCATATTGCACCGGTCCGTTCCCCGATACGATCGCCGCGAGGCCCGATGCCGCGCTCCCCATCGTACCCAGAGCTTCCGGGTGCATCAAAGCGGATGTGACCGCCGTATCGCCCTGACGTGCTTTCGTCGGCGCTACATCGTTCAGGGCGGAAACGGGGCGGGGGACGGGCGACTTGTCAGCCAGCGCCAGCGCGCGGGCTCGCACCCGCTCAACGCGCGCCAGCCAGCCTTTTCCGAAGGTGGAAGCCGTCGACAGGCCTTTCAGCCAGGATGCACGGGCGTCGCATAACGCATTGATGATCTCGCCGGCAGGCCGGATGCTCGCAGCCGCAACCGTCTTCGCGCCAATCACGCCGTCCTCCGGCACGCCCAGGACGCCTTGCAGCATCTTGGCCGCGCGCCCGGGGCCTGAATTGACTGCAAAGTCAAACACCGCATAGTCGATGCCGGAAGGCAGGTTGTCGCCGTCGATCTTGTTCCAGAACTGCGCCTGATAGATTTTCGTGGCGGTGGCCGCGGTCAGGTTCTGTACATCTTCCGGCGATACGCGATGCCCCTCCCATGCAGACAGGGTGGCGATGGTGATGCCCATATTGGTCGCGCCGCCGGGATCGGCGGGGTTGTTTGCATAACCGCCTTCTTCACTGAAAATATAAGGCATGACTTTCTGGAAATTCGACTTCATTTGAAAAGCCTCTAAATTAGTCTTTACCCATAATAATCAATAATTTACACGCCATGATAACATCAGTTTCCCGCAGGAAAACAGTCCGAAATTCATCTGTCATCCTGATCGATCAAGTTCTGTTCAAAATCATTATTTGATCATCTTGCATCTTGCGTCCCGCGCATGGATGCGGATTCATGGGCAACTCAACGCTGCATCATTTACAGGCGGGCAAACGTGAATTCGGAAATCTTTGGGTATGCACCGGACGGGCAGGCGGTTCACCGGCTCACTATCTCCAACGGCCCGCTGACGGCCAGGATCATAAGCTGGGGCGCGGCCATCCAGGATTTGCGCATGGAGGGCCACGAAGCCCCGCTGGTGATCGGTTATCGCGACTTTGCTGATTATCCGGCGCATTCGCCGCATTTGGGCGCGATTGCGGGCCGTTCGGCCAACCGTATCCGCAATGCCCGCTTTGAACTGGACGGAACGACCTATGAGGTCGAGCCGAATTTTCAGGGCCGCCACAACCTGCATGGCGGCAGCAAGGGATTGGGCAATCGCGTCTGGAAGATAACCGGGACGGGGCCGGATTTCGTGACGCTGGCCACGGTGGCCGCCGACGGCGAAATGGGCTTTCCCGGCAACCTGAATGTAAGCTGCACCTACATGCTCAATGCGGACGGAACGCTCATCGTTCGGCTGGAGGCCGTGACCGACAAGACGACCGTCTGCAACCTGCTGCATCACAGCTACTTCAATCTTGATGATGGCGGCGAAGGCGATATTCTCGATCACCAGCTTAAAATCGAGGCGGATGCCTATATGCCGGTCGATGAAGCTCTCATTCCGGACGGGCGTGTGCTGCCGGTCAAAGGGACGCCATATGATTTCCGGGATTTCCGCCCGATTCGCTTCGAGGAGAACGGCGCTCAGGTCCAGTATGACAGCAATTTCTGTCTGGCTGCGGCTCGCGGGCCCTTGCGTCCCTGCGCGTCAGTGAAGGGCGCGCGCTCCGGCATTCGCCTCGATATATCGACGACGGAGCCGGGCGTTCAGTTCTATGCGGGCAACACCATGGCCAATGACTGCATCGGCCTTATGGGCAAGCCCTACGGAAAACATGCAGGCTTCTGCCTGGAGCCGCAGATATGGCCCGGATCGCTGGAATATCCGTATTTCCCGCAGGCAATATTGCGTCCGGGCGAGATTTACGCCCAGACCAGCCATTTCAGCTTTTCGCGCGAAAGATAATTAAAGCGCATCCCGAAAAGTGTGAAACGGTTTTCGGAAAAGATGCGCGTCAAAACAAATGATTAGAGCGCCGATCTGATCCCAGTCCGATCGAAACGCGCCCTAATCGGCAAAGGCGGCGCGTGCGGTTTCCATCGGGGCAAGCGCGCCGCGTATCTCGACCACGCGGGCTGCTACCAGATGCGCCTTGCGGGCTGCCTCCACCGGGGCAAGCCCGTTCAGCCGCGCCGCGAGATAGGCGCCGTTGAAGCTGTCGCCTGCGCCCGTCGTGTCCACCGCTTGCGCAACGACGGAAGGCACCAGCACTCTTTCTTCTCCGGTGACGACGAGCGCGGGTTCCGTGCCGTCCTTGACGACGATCTCTTTTACGCCAAGCCCGGCAAGGCGATCAGCGCACGCGCTGGCGTCCTTGTCGCCGAAGAGCGCCTGTTCGTCCGGGAAGGTGGGCAGCGCAATATCGGCGATGCGCATCGCTTCGCTGATGATATCCTGCGCGGCCTTGCGGTCCGGCCACAGCTGGTGGCGGAAATTCGGGTCGAAGGCAATCCGCGAACCGGCGGCGCGGCATTGCCGCAGGACATCGAAGAACGTGTCGCGATGCTCGGGCAGGATGATGGCGACCGAAATACCCGAAAAATAGATGATGTCGCGGCCGGTCAGGCTCTTTTCCAGCGCTTCGCGGTCACTGGCCAGACGCCTTGCGGCGGCGTCGCTGCGCCAATAGGTGAAGGAGCGCTCGGCGCCGTTGAGCGTGATTGCATAAAGGCCGGGATGCAGCCCGTCGATGATGGGGCTATGGGCGATACCGATACCGTTGGAGGTCAGGAACACGCGCTGTTTCTGGGAGAAACTGTCCTCGCCGAAGGCGGTCACATATTCGACGGGATAGGATTTTTCCATCAGCGCCCGCATGTACCACGCAGTGTTGAGCGTATCGCCCGCAAAACCCATGCGCCACTGGTCGCCTTCATTGCCAGAAAGCTCGATCATGCATTCGCCGATAGACGCAAATCCGCCCATTTCAGTCTCCTCACTTCCAATGGGGCTAACGCCTATACTAATTTGCGGCTATGTAAAATTGGTTTGTCGGCATTTCGTCAGCTGTCATCCGGCCTTTATCGACTTGCCACATTCATTGTGTAAGCATCCGCCGACCGCATCGCTTCCCAAAGCGGAACAGCTTTTCAAAAGCGCGATGCATTGCCTGATATTCTGGAGTTCCGCTGACGTCGTGTCGCGAACCTCGCCTAAGGATTTGACATGCGTTATGCGATTTATTTCACGCCGCCATCCAACGATGCGCTTTTGAAGGTTGCCGCAAACTGGCTCGGACGCAATGCGTTCAGCGGCGAGCCGGTAAAGATGCCTGCGATTCGCTCGCTTGCCACCGATGAAATCGCCCAGCTGACCGAAGAGCCGCGCCGCTACGGTTTTCATGCGACGATGAAGGCTCCCTTTCGTCTGGATGAGAAGCACACGGAAAACGATCTGCTTTCCGCGTTGATGCATTTTGCTTCGTCGGCGTCGCCTGTCACGATTCCCCGCCTGAAACTTCACGCGATTGGGCCGTTCTTCGCGCTTGTGCCCGAAGAACCGGTGGCCGAGTTGAACCAGCTCGCCAACGATGTCGTGGTTGCCTTCGACCGGTTTCGCGCCCCGCTCACCGAGGGGGAAATAGCCAGGCGACGGCCCGAACGTCTCAGCGAGGCGCAGCGGCACAATATCGAGCGCTGGGGCTATCCTTATATTTTTGAGGAATTCCGCTTTCACATGACCCTGACCGGACCGGTGGAGGAGAAAGACCGCGCTCGCGTGGAGCGAACGCTGGATGAATTCTTCACGCCGCTGCTGGATGACGCCGTGGAGGTTGCGAATCTCGCCCTGTTCGTGGAACCTGAGAAAGGGGCGCCTTTCCAGATTCATTCTCTGCATCCACTGACAGGCGGCAAGGCGGCATCGGCTCGCGCCTCACGAGCGGTTGGGAGGCCATAACGAATGGGAAATGAAACGGTTCTGCGCAACGCACGCATCGTGCTGGCCGACGACGTTGTCCTCGGTTCCCTGAAGCTCGTGGATGGCAGGATCGCCGATATTTCCGCCGGTGCATCCAGTACCGGCGAGGATATGGAAGGCGACTTCCTGACGCCCGGTCTGGTCGAACTGCATACGGATCATCTCGAAGGGCACTATGCGCCGCGCCCGAAAGTGCGCTGGAACCCGATTGCCGCCGTGCAGGCCCACGACGCACAGATTGCCGCCTCGGGAATCACCACCGTTTTCGATGCCCTGCGCATCGGCTTCGATGACGACGCCGAAACGGGTATCGATGATATGCGCAAGCTTTCTTCGGCAATTGCCGAGGGCCGCGCTGCGGGGCGCTTGCGCGCCGACCATTTCCTGCATCTGCGCTGCGAGGTTTCAGCACCCGATTGCCTTCCGGCCTTTGAAAAATTCGGCAATCAGCCGCTGGTCAGGCTGGTGTCCCTGATGGATCACGCGCCGGGGCAGCGCCAGTTTACCGATATCGAAAGCTACAAGACCTATTTCCTCCGCAAGCTGAAATTCTCGGAAGAGGAGTTCAGGCTCTATTGCGAGCGCCGTATCGGCCAGTCGCAGCAATATTCCGCACCGACGCGCAAGGCGATTGCCGAACTGTGCCATCAGCGCGGGGTTATTCTCGCAAGCCATGACGACGCGACGGTCGAGCATGTGGCGGAGGCGCAGGCGCAGGGGATACGCGTTGCCGAATTTCCAACGACCCACACGGCTGCCAAGGCTTCAAAAGTTTGGGGCATGTCGGTTCTGATGGGCGCGCCGAATGTGGTGCGCGGCGGTTCGCATTCTGGAAATGTCTCCGCGCGTGAACTGGCCGAGGCCGGAAATCTCGACATCATATCGTCGGACTATATCCCGGCCAGCATGATGCAATCGGCCTTTTTCCTCGCCGATGTCGTGGAAAGCATCTCCTTGCCGCAGGCCATTCGTCTGGTTTCCGCCAATCCTGCGCGCGCCGTGGGACTTGAGGATCGCGGTGAGATCGTTGCCGGCAAGCGGGCCGACCTCGTCCGCGTGCAGATCGCCGATCACGTTCCGATCATCCGCACCGTCTGGCGCGAGGGGCGGCGGGTTATTTAGCCTACAGGGGCGGGCGCCGTCGGTTCCAGCCCCAGCCTGCCGTCGCTCAGGATATCGAGTTGCAGATTGCGATAGCTCTGGATGCTGAGATGGGAAGTCTGGGGGGAATGCGGATGCGTCGCGGTTACCACGACAACGCTCGCACCGGCAGTTTCTCCGGCAACGATACCGGCTGGCGCATCCTCGAACACAAGGCAGTTGTGCGGGTCGAAGCCAAGCCGCTTTGCGCCAAGCTGGAAGCATTCAGGGCTCGGCTTGCCGCGCTCGACATCTTCGGCTGACACGATGGTCCTGGGCATCGGCAATCCCGCCGCCGCGACGCGACGGCGCGCCAGTTCGAGCGGCGCAGAGGTTACAATCGCCCAGCGGTCTTCCGGCAGCGCGCTCAGAAACTCATGAGCGCCATCGATGGGCGCGATGCCTTCCAGATCGGCCATTTCGGCCTGAAGCAATATTTCCGCCTCGCGGATCGGGTCAACGCCGGGCAGGGCAAGGCGGCGGACGGTCTCCACTGCCCGAACACCGTGGATGGTCGGCAGGAATGTAACCGGATCGATGCCATGGCGTATCGCCCATTCGCTCCACACCCGTTCGGTTGCCTCGATGGAACTCAATATCGTGCCGTCCATGTCGAACAGAAACGCATCGAATGATTTGCCGAAAGGGGAAAAGGAGGTCACGCCGAATTTCCTTGAACTGGAGCATGTCGCCCGAAAGTGGGAACCGGTTTCGGGATAAAGACATGCTTAAAACAGAAAGATAGAGCATTTCCAACGATTCAATCAAAACAGGAAATGCTCTAGCAAGATGAGAATCGGGAATGCTTCTGCACTCAATCATAGTGCGTCTTGGACGAGAAGACAGTCGTGGAGGGACGAGAGTTTGTCTCTGGTGTGAAATTTTTCTGCGCTTCACTATATAAAGCGCTGGTGACCGCGATAGCGGCGAAACTTGATCATTTCGATCAATTGTGGCTTTTGGCACCCTTCCGAACTTGAATAAATGTCGAAAGCGCCGACTGCGACTGAATCGCATTCTCAGGATTGTTGTATAAATGACTGAAATAAAATCAAAAAATCGCAACTATCCGAACGTTCGCTTTGCCGTCGCGCCGATGATCGATTGGTCGGACCGGCATTGCCGCTATTTTCACAGGCTCTTTTCCAGCCATGCATTGCTCTATACCGAAATGGTCGTGGCGGATGCCATCATCCATGGCCCGCGCGACCGGTTGCTGGGTTTCGACGCGGCCGAACATCCGGTTGCGCTGCAACTTGGCGGGTCCGACCCGGCAAAGCTGAAAGAGGCGGCGAAGATCGGCGCCGATTACGGCTATGACGAAATCAATCTCAATGTCGGCTGCCCGTCGGATCGCGTGCAGTCCGGTACATTCGGAGCCTGCCTCATGCAGACCCCGGATGTGGTGGCGCGTTGCGTTTCAGCCATGAAGGAGGCGGTTTCCGTGCCCGTCACAGTCAAATGCCGCATCGGCGTTGACGATCAGGATGTGGAGGTTGCGCTCGATACTTTGGCCGATATGACGCTTGACGCGGGAGCAGATGCGCTTTGGGTTCATGCCCGCAAGGCCTGGCTGAAAGGGCTCTCGCCGAAGGAGAACCGCGAGATTCCGCCGCTCGACTATGATCGCGTCTATCGCCTCAAGGAGCGGCTCGGCGATGTTTTCGTCGGCATTAACGGCGGCATCAATACGCTTGATGAGGCAGAGCAACACTTGCAGGCCGTCGACGCCGTGATGCTTGGTCGCGCCGCTTATCACAATCCCGAACTTCTGGCAGAGGTGGATGTGCGCCTTTATGGCGGCGAACAGCGTGATAACTCGATGGCAGACATCATCGACGAGATGTGCGCTTATATTGATCGCCATATCGCGGCGGGCGGCAGGCTGTCCCATGTGAGCCGCCATATGGTCGGGCTTTTTACCGGACAGCCGGGTGCGCGGCGCTGGCGGCAAATCCTTTCGACGGATGCCACCAAGCCGGGGGCAACCAGCGATGTGCTGCGTCAGGCCCATGCCGTCGTGACCGAAGCGGCGGCAGAAGCAGCTTAATCGATCAGAATAAGCTGGTCGCCGCGGACGGTGAAACCGCCGAGCGTCTGCAGAAAATTCATGCCGAGCAGGCTGCCGGTCATCAGCCCTTCCTTCGTCACCATGGCGCGCACATTCTGGCGTTCGATATCGCCGATCTGCAAAGTGGCGATGGTGATGACTGCCGCGCTTGCCGTGCCATTGGCCGTCATGATCGGAACGGAATAGTTGAGCGAGGCGGTGTCTATGCCTGCGCGCTCCGCATCCTGCTGGGACAGGACGACCGATGACGCGCCGGTGTCGACCAGAAAATGAACGCGTGCGCCGTTCACACGTCCGTTCACCTCGAAATGGCCGTTTGCAGCCTTTGCAAGCGTTACGGTCAGCGCACCATCGGCATTGCGGCCCGAAATAGGGCTTCCCGGCACCAGCCCCGCCGTGACCCGGCTTGCAACGTCCTGCAACTCGTAACGGTACTGGTAGCCCGCAACGAGGGCGAGAATGATCACGGCCCAAACGGCCATGTTGCGCGCAAAGTCGGTCAGTTTGATACCGGAACCGAGCAGGCCGGCGGCAAGCACGACGCCCCAAATGCCCAGATAGGCGGCGCGGGCAAACACGTCATTGTCCATGCCCAGCGTTGAGCCGCCGTCATTGTTGGACATCAGCAGCAGGACAACAACCGCGACTGCCGCAATAATGAGCCAGAAAAAGCGCCCCATCAGCCAATTCTCTTTTCTACGATGATTTCGTGCCTGTCGGCGAGAAGCGACAGGACGGCTGTTCGCTCTTCCGCGCTCATGCTGGACCAGCGTGCGATTTCGTCAAGCGTCCGCGCGCAGCCGAGGCAGAAACCGGTTTCCGTGTCGATCGTGCATACCAATATGCACGGGGATTCGATGGTTGACATATCCATGGATGCAATGTGGTTGCATCAAAGGGCCATGACAAGCCCGGCGAGCACGGCAATCGAACCGATCTGCTGTGCCGCGCCCAGAGTATCTCCCGTTTGTCCGCCTATTTTTGCCATGCAAAGTCGGGCGAAGCCGAAAAGCAGGACGGTCACCAACACCAGCGCATTGATGAGCGACAGGAAACCGCCGGAGGGTATCAGTGTAAGGACAAGAACTGCCAGCCCGATGCCGGAGCCGCAAACAACGGTCTCCCATTGTGGTTGGCCGACGCTGTCGGAAAGCCCGCCCGGACGCGCCGAGGGCAGGGCATGCCAGAACGCAAGCATGCCAGCACGGCTTGCCGCTTCGCAGCCGATCAGCGCAAGCACTGCATATCCTGCGCCCGCCCGGTCGATGATCGCCATCAGGAAAGACGCTTTCACACCGACAAGGACGATCAGGGCAAGCGCGGCGAAAGTCCCGATGCGGGAATCCTTCATGATGTCCAGCCTGCGATCAGCGGAAGAGGCGCCGAAAAAGCCATCGGCAGTATCGCCCAGCCCATCTTCGTGTAGCGCCCCGGTCATCGCCGCCAGCGCGCCAATCGCGAGCAGCGCACAGGCAAGGGGCGGGAGTTTCATTCCATGGGCCGCGTAAAGCACGAGGCCTGCCAGCAGGCCCAGCAGGGCACCCGCGAGCGGAAATGCCCGTGCATTGCGCGGCAACGAATCATCGCCGTTTTCAAACCAGCGTTGCGGAAGCGGCAGGCGGCTTAGAAAGCCGAGGCTGCGGATCGTGTCGCCAAGGAGACTATTTCGCTGCAAGTCACTGTTCCACTTTGTTTCCGACCCGGATTTTCGCGATAATTCGCCTCAATGTTGCTTCAACTCAAAGAGGTGATTTGAAAATTCGCGTCAGTGCTTATAGGACGAGCCCCACGAATTTACATCTCCCATCTTTGATTGGACTGAACCTATGAGCGCCAGCGGCCTACCTTTTGACGATTTCCGGGAACTGATCCGCAATCTGCCGGGGCCTGATCTGGGGGCGGAAAGGGCCGTTCGCGAGCGTGAGGCTACGCTGACGAAGCCCGCAGGTTCGCTGGGGCGCATGGAAGAGATCGTGGCATGGCTTGCCGCATGGACCGGAAAGCGCACGCCGCAGATCAATCGCCCGCTGGTTGCGGTGTTTGCCGGCAATCATGGCGTCACGGCCAAGAACATCACGCCGTTTCCGCCGAGCGTGACGGCACAGATGGTCGAAAATTTTGCCGCCGGGGGCGCTGCGATCAACCAGATCTGCATCGCCAACGATCTCGGGCTGAAAGTTTTCGATCTGGCGCTGGAACATCCGACGGGCGACATAACGGAAGAGCCGGCTATGGATGAGCGCACCTGCGCTGCGACCATGGCCTTTGGCATGGAAGCAATTGCCGGTGGAACCGACCTCCTGTGCATCGGCGAAATGGGCATCGGCAATACCACGATTGCGGCGGCCATCGCGCTGGCGCTTTTCGGCGGAACGGCGGAAGACTGGGTTGGACCCGGCACCGGCTCGACGGGTGAATTGCTTGAACGCAAGCTTGCCGCCGTGCGCAAGGCGGTTGCGCTCCATCAGGCGCATCTGCAGGACCCGCTGGAGGTTTTGAGCCGCCTTGGTGGCCGTGAAGTCGCGGCCATGGCTGGCGCAATCCTCGCGGCGCGCATGGAAAAAATCCCGGTCATCGTCGATGGCTTCGTGGCAAGCGCTGCGGCGGCGGTGCTCTATGCCGCCAATCCGGAAGCCATTGATCATTGCCTGTTCGGGCATGTTTCCGCCGAGCCAGGCCATCGCAAGCTTCTCGCGAAGATGGGCAAGCAGCCGCTGCTCGACATGGGAATGCGCCTTGGAGAAGGAACCGGCGCTGCGCTCGCAGCCGGTATCGTCAAGGCGGCGGCACTGTGCCATGGCGGTATGGCGACGTTCGAACAGGCTGGAATATCCGGCTCGAAATAACGGTCGCCAGATCATCAAAAAAAGCCCGCTATCGAGCGGGCTTTTCTTTTAAACAAATGCTTGAATGCGACAAAACAAATATTTGAAGCGGTTCCACGATTCCGTTCTAACTGGAGCCGCTCTAGTTGTTATCTTTGTCGAGCACCATGTAATCGAGCGGCAGTTCGGTCGTGTATTTGATCTGCTCCATGGCGAAGGACGACGACACGTCGCGGATTTCGATCTTGCTGATCAGGCGCTTGTAGAAGGCGTCATAAGCGGCAATGTCCGGCACGGCCACGCGCAGCAGATAATCCACGTCACCGCTCATGCGGTAGAATTCGATGACTTCAGGAAATTCCTGAACCACTTCGGAAAAGCGCTTCAGCCATTCGTGGCTGTGCGAGCTTGTGCGCACCGATACGAACACCGTCACCCGCGCATTGACGCGAACCGGATCGAGAATGGCCACACGGCGCTTGATGACGCCATCTTCTTCCAGCTTCTGGATGCGGCGCCAGCACGGCGTCGTGGAAAGGCCAACCTTCTTGGCAACGTCTGCCACCGCAAGTGTCGCGTCTTCCTGCAATAAGCGCAGTATCTTCCTGTCGAGCCTGTCCATGCGTTTCCGTTCCCGGTTTTAGAAATCGTTTCCCGAACTTTGCGAATAGGTGAAACGTCATACCTTATGGTTTGCAATGACCGGAAGTTACAGGAAAAATATTCTGATGAAAACGAATGGAGTAAAAATTATTTATCGTCGCCGATGAGGTGTCGCACTTTTGCCTGAAGAACAGGCACCACTTCAGCGTCGAACCACGGATTTCGCTTGAGCCAGCCGGAGTTGCGCCAGGAAGGATGAGGCAGGGGCAGCGCGATTCGCCCCGCCTGATTGGGCGTCTCCATGAAATGCCGCCAGTTCCTGACGGTCTCGGTCAGATTGCGGCCCCGATAGTCGGGCAGGTGATAGGCAAGGGCGTATTGCCCGACCACCAGAATGAATTCCAGCTGAGGCATCGCGGCGAAAACGCGGTCATGCCACGTCTGGCGGCATTCGCGGCGCGGCGGAAGATCGCCGCCATGTTTGTCATAGCCCGGGAAGCAGAAGCCCATCGGTACGATGGCGAAGCGTGACGGATCATAAAACTCTTCGCGTGACACGCCGAGCCATTGCCGCAGGCGATCCCCGGAGGGGTCGTTGAACGGCAAGGATGTGTTATGGACGCGAATGCCGGGAGCCTGGCTGCAAATGCCGATTTTCGCGGTATCCGAGACGATACAGACGGGATTGGGCTCGTGCGGCAGGGGCGGCGGAAACCGCGGTGTGTCGCGACAGATACGGCAGGCCCGGATCGAGTGTTTGAGCTCGTCCAGTTTTTCCATGAATTCCATCAGCTCCGTGGATAGTTCATTGTGGATAGATCATTGGGGATAGATCATTTCAATGAAGGTGCGAATGTGTTCCCTTATATAGGTAAACGCATCGCGGATTACAGCCAGGGGCGGTTTGGGTTCGGTTGGCTGTTCAGCGTTCGGGCCGTGATGTTCCTTGCGCCACAGGGACGGCTGCTCGAATTTTCCGGCCCAGATGCCGCGCTGGCCGCGGCGGGCATCTCTTTCCTCTCGCTGATAATCGCCATAGGAAACGGCCCAGCCCTGTTCGACCATCCAGCCGTTGAGATCGGTTTCTCCAAGATAACAGCGGGCCAGTTCGCGGCCATAGTGATCCCGTCCTTCCGTCTCGCAGCGAATCGAGGACTTGCCGATTCTGGATCGCAGAAGGTTACGGGCTTCCCTGCCGCAATCGTAAGGCGTTCCAGCCCGGATACATTGCTGCTGCATCTCCGGCGCGTCGATACCCTTGAGGCGTATGTGAATCTTGCCAAGGATTACCGTGTCGCCGTCGATCACATAGACCGGGCCCGCCAATGCCTCTCTGGGCGCCGACCGGATCGGCAGATAGGCAATCAGCAGGGCTAAAAAAGAAAAAAGCAATATAGTCAAAAGGATACTGCGAAAACTTATGCCATTGCTTTTGCGGGGTTGGCGATAGGGACGTCTGTAGGGACGGCGGTATCTGCTCATGGGTGCGCTTCCCGACTCCCTTGCATCCTTGATTGAGACAGACTGCGGGCTCGTGTCGATGGCGTCAACAGGAGCGGATTTCCGGTCGCAACAACAGCCGGTTTGTTGTCAATTAGCAACAGTCTTTACCGATGCTTTAGGCTAGAAAGAGCTATGGTAGATTTTGCCCATTTCCCGCCACAAACAGGCGTCACCGATCATTGGAAAGGCAGAAGCCACCAAAATATTGGGAGCCGCAAGCTCCAACAGGACAGGCAGGAATGACGAAGGGCGCGTTGTTGCACGGCAAACGGATTGGGAACAGGGTGAACCCTGTTCACGCACCTTTTATTCTTTCCCATCATGGCAAGGCTTTTTTCGGCCAAGATCGGGTCTCAGTCTTGACGAAAACAGCGTGCATTCTGTCCTCCATGAATGTTTCCTCCACTGAGTGTGAAAGACCAGCGTTGTGATGCGTATCCGCAGTTTTTCATATAGCGCCCTTGCCATGGCTCTCGGCTTCGCCATTGCCTGCAACAGCGCCTTTGCTTTCGATCTCAATGACGATTCAGAAAAGTCGAGAAGCCCGTTTGAACTGTTCAAGTTCGGCTTCTCCGCCTACAAGAACGGTCATAAGGACGAAGCGATCAAGGCGCTGCGCTATGCTGCGGATCGCGGTCATCAGGGCGCCAAGTGGAAACTGGCCCGCATGTATGCCGATGGCGACGGCGTGCCTGAAAACGATTACGAAGCCTACAAGATTTTCGAAAAGATCGTTCGTGAAGGTTCGGAGCCGGGTTCGGAAAACGACTCCTATGTGGCGGATGCCCTCGTGGCGCTCGCAGGCTATGTAAAGCGCGGCATACCGGGGTCGCCGGTTAATGCCAATCCGAGCATGGCGCGCGATCTTTATGTGCAGGCTGCATCGAATTTCGGTGATTCCGCAGCCCAGTTCGAGCTTGGCAAGATGCTGCTCGATGGAGACGGCGGAGAACGCAATTCCGTCCAGGCAGCCCGCTGGTTCCAGCTTGCAGCCAAGAAAGGCAATGCCGGTGCGCAGGCCATGCTTGGAAACATGCTGTTTCAGGCTGGCAAGACCGTTCGCGGCCTTGCCATGATGACGGCGGCTTTCGAACGCTGCCCCGCCGAGGATTGCCCGTGGATACGCGATATGCAGGAACAGGCGTTCTCGATTGCCGGTGAAGCCGACCGCCGCAACGCGATTGCTCTCTCCGGCGATTACAAGGGCGATTTCTGATCGTCTTTGATTTGGGTCTTCTCAGACCGCAAGCCTTATCGTAACCGGCACATGGTCGGATGGCTTTTCCCAGGCACGGACGTGCTTTTCCACGTCACTCGATATGAAGCGGTTGGCAGCTTCCGGCGACAGCATCAGATGGTCGATGCGGATGCCGTTGTTCTTCTGCCATGCACCGGCCTGATAATCCCAGAACGAGTAAATCCCGGCTTCATCCGTTGACGCACGGATTGCATCGGTGAACCCCATATTCTCCAGCCTGCGGAATGCCTGGCGCGATTGCGGCTGGAAGAGCGCATCGCCAACCCACTGGCCCGGATTTCTGGCGTCTTCCGGTTCAGGAATGACGTTATAGTCACCCGCAAGCACGAGCGGCTCTTCAAGGGCGAGGCGGTCTCTGGCCCAAAGCTCCAGCCGCTGCATCCACGAAAGCTTGTAGGGAAACTTCTCGGTGTCCACCGGATTGCCATTCGGCAGGTAAAGCGAAACGACACGGACAACACCCTTGTCGGTCGAATAAACACCCTCGATGAAGCGCGCCTGTTCATCGCTATCGTCGCCGGGAAGGCCGCGATTGATCTCATCCGGCGATTTTTTCGACAAAAGGGCTACGCCGTTGAAGCCTTTCTGGCCGTGTGTTTCCACATGATAGCCGAGGGCTTCGATTTCCAGTCGCGGAAACTGGTCATCGACCGATTTGATTTCCTGCAGACAGACAATGTCGGGCGAGGACTCCTTCAGCCAGTGCAGGAGGTTGTCGATGCGGGCTTTGACGCCGTTGATGTTCCAGGTCGCGATTTTCATACCGCTATGATTATGCGCTTGGGGAGGTGAGGGCAAGCAGCGTGCAATCGCGCGTCACAGCTTTTCATCGGCTGCAATTTCACTATCCGCTCATATTTCGGCGCGCGCCCCTTTGATTGGCGGTTTGGCATTCCTATCTGCTCTGGACAGGAGCCAAACAGGAGATATTCGAATGTTCGACGCCAAGAAACTTCTCGAACAGTTTCTGGGATCACAAATACCCGGTACGTCGGGAAGCGTCCGCGACAAGGCCGGGCAGGTGACCGATCTGGCAAAGAAGAACCCGCTTGCGACAGGTGCCATTGCCGCCGCCATTCTTGGCACGAAGACCGGGCGCAAGCTCGCGGGCAATGTGGCGACCGTGGGCGGCATCGCTGCCATCGCGGGTTTGGGATATCTTGCCTACAAGAATTACAAATCCGGTCAGGCGCCGCAGACGGCAGAACAGCCCGTTGCGAAGGAGCCTGAACTTCTTCCGCCGCCTCCGGCCGATTCTCCGTTTCACCCGCAATCTCCGGCAATGAGCAACAGTTTTGCGCTGACGCTTGTGCAGGCGATGATTGCCGCCGCCAAAGCCGACGGCCATATCGACGACGCCGAGCGCGCTCGCATCATGGAGAAGGTGAGGATTTCCGGTCTGGACGATGAGGCGGAAGCGTTCCTTGAAAAGGAACTTGCCGATCCGGTTGATCTCGATGTTCTGGTTTCAGCCGCGCAGACTGAGGAACAGAAGGTGGAGCTCTATACGGCTTCCCGCCTGGCAATAGACCCGGATAACCGGGCTGAACGCGGATATCTGGATATGCTGGCCGGTCGTCTCGGCCTGCCGGATGCGCTGGTGGACCACATCGAGGCGACGGTCGCTTCGGTAAAGGTTTGAGGCCGTTTTTTTCCCGCAGCCATGAAAAAACCGGCCGCCACATGGCAGCCGGTTTTAATTTTCTGGTGGGTTCCAGTTAGATGGCGAAGCTGGTTCCGCAGCCGCAGGCCGAAGTGGCGTTCGGATTGCGGATCTGGAACGACTGTCCCATCAGGTCGTCGACGAAGTCGATTTCCGAACCATCCATATAGGGAACCGAAATGGAATCGATCAGCACCTTCGCGCCCAGCTTTTCGATAACGATGTCGTCGTCGGTCTGCTCATCCACCAGATCGTACTTATAGGAGAACCCGGAACACCCGCCGCCTTCGACAGAAACGCGAAGGGCAGTCTTTCCCGGTTCCGAACCGAGAATCTTGGCGATCCGCTTTGCCGCGGAATCTGAAACGGTAATGCCTGTCATCTGCCTTGTTCCGTTTGCAAATGCGAATATCGAACCGGACGATTTCTCCAGAATTCCGATAGCCGCATACTTGCCTTCATGATTAGCTGATAGCTATGAACGCCAATAGCGGAAGTCAATGTCTGTACCGGGTCCGCACCAGTTTGTGTAATCATATTACAGTGAGGGATGCATCGCAATGTCGCTGGAAGGAATAGGCTTTGGTTATCGCGAACGCGCGCCCTATGCCTGTGATCCTGCGCGCAGCCGTGGCCGTCTGGTGCCGGAGCCGGAAAGCCCGACCCGCACGCCATTCCAGCGGGACCGCGACCGGATCATCCATTCCACCGCCTTTCGCCGCCTGAAGCACAAGACGCAGGTTTTCATCGCCCATGAGGGCGATCATTACCGCACGCGTCTCACGCACACGATAGAAGTAGCCCAGATTGCCCGCGCTTTGGCCCGCGCATTGCGGCTCGATGAAGATCTGGCCGAAGCGGTGGCGCTTGTCCATGATTTCGGCCACACGCCATTCGGCCATACGGGCGAGGAGGCGCTCAACGAGCGCATGAAAGCCTTCGGCGGCTTTGATCACAATGCGCAGTCGCTCCGAATCGTGACCAAGCTTGAGCATCGCTACGCCGATTTCGATGGCCTTAATCTCTCATGGGAGACGCTGGAAGGGCTGGTCAAGCACAATGGTCCCCTGCTTGGCGCTCATGCGACGCATCCGGATATCCCGGTTCCGTTGCCGATTCTCGATTTCAACGAACGCTATGATCTGGAACTGACGCGATTTGCCAGTCTGGAAGCGCAGTGCGCAGCCATTGCCGACGATATCGCCTATAACGCCCATGATATAGATGACGGCTTGCGGGCAGGGCTTTTGAGCCTCGATGCACTGGACGAAGTGCCGTTGACGAAACGCCTGCTCGATCTGGTGCGGACGCGTTATCCCGATCTCGACCCCGTGCGAACCGGACATGAACTTGTGCGCCGGCAGATTACGATCATGGTGGAAGACGTGATCGAGGAAGCGCAGCGCCGTCTGGCTGCGGCAAAACCGATGAGCGTGGATGACGTGCATGACCAATCGCGTGCGCTGGTGGCATTTTCCGACGCCATGCGAACCGATGAAAAAGTGCTGAAGCGGTTTCTCTTCAAGAATCTTTATTTCCACGACAGCGTCGTGGTGCGCAGGCACGCCGCCGACAAGATATTGCAGGACCTTTTTGATGTCTGTTTCACCAATCCGTCCAACATGCCGCCAGAGTGGCAATCGGGCTGCGAGCGGCTGGATGAAGCGGCACGGGCGCGGCGGGTTGCCGACTATCTTGCCGGGATGACTGACAATTATGCCGTGCGAGAACACCGACGATTGTTTGACCGCACACCCGATTTAGCTTAATCGGGGCTAAACGAAGCGGCATTGTCGGCAAACCGGCTGGATTCCGCAGAAAATCAAGGCATTTTCGAGCCAAAAGTGCGAAGCGGTTTTGCATCGGACAATGCGACAAAACAAAGCCCGGCGTAAGCCTGACAGGACAGACCATGAATATCTTTGCAGATTTCGACGCACGTATCAAAAAGACGTTGCAAGATATTGATCTGAAACCGAAAGACGGTAGCGAACTGGACCTCTCGCGCATTGGTGTCGAGCCGCCGCGAGATGCATCCCACGGCGATATCGCCACCAATGCTGCAATGGTGCTTTCCAAGGCTGTCGGCCAGAACCCGCGTGAACTTGCCAGCCGCATCGCCGAGGCCCTTGCCTCGGACGAAGATGTTGAAACCGTCGATGTTGCCGGTCCGGGCTTCATCAATCTGCGTCTCAAGGCCAGCTACTGGCAGCGCGAACTCGCGGCGATGCTCAACGAAGGCACGGATTTCGGCCGTTCCAAGCTCGGCTCCGGCACGAAGGTCAATGTCGAATATGTTTCGGCGAACCCGACCGGCCCCATGCATGTGGGCCATTGCCGTGGCGCGGTCGTGGGCGACGTTCTGGCCAACCTGCTGAAATTTGCAGGCTATGATGTGGTCAAGGAATACTACATCAACGATGCGGGTGCGCAGATCGATGTGCTGGCGCGCTCCGTCATGGTGCGTTACCGCGAGGCGCTCGGCGAAGATATCGGCGAAATTCCGTCTGGCCTTTATCCCGGCGACTATCTCGTTCCGGTCGGCCAGGAACTTGCAAAGGAATTCGGCACCAGGCTTCTCGAAATGCCCGAAGCCGAAGCGCTCGCTCTGGTGAAGGATCGTACGATCGATGCCATGATGGCGATGATCCGCGCCGATCTCGATGCGCTCAACGTGCACCATGACGTGTTCTTCTCCGAACGCAAGCTGCATGTCGATCACGCCCGGGCGATTCGCAATGCAATCAACGACCTGACGCTCAAGGGCCATGTCTACAAGGGCAAGCTGCCGCCGCCGAAGGGCCAGCTTCCGGAGGACTGGGAAGATCGCGAGCAGACCCTGTTCCGTTCGACCGAAGTGGGTGACGACATTGACCGTCCGCTGATGAAATCTGACGGTGCTTTCACTTACTTTGCCGGCGACGTTGCCTATTTCAAGGACAAATACGACCGCGGCTTCAACGAGATGATCTATGTGCTGGGCGCCGATCATGGCGGCTACGTCAAGCGTCTGGAAGCGGTTGCAAGGGCTGTTTCCGACGGCAAGGCGAAGCTGACGGTGCTGCTCTGCCAGCTGGTCAAGCTTTTCCGCGACGGCGAGCCTGTGCGCATGTCGAAGCGGGCAGGCGAGTTCATCACGCTGCGCGACGTGGTGGACGAAGTCGGCCGCGATCCGGTCCGTTTCATGATGCTTTACCGGAAGAACGACGCGCCGCTGGACTTCGATTTTGCCAAGGTGACGGAACAGTCGAAGGACAATCCGGTCTTCTACGTGCAGTATGCTTCCGCACGTTGCCATTCGGTTTTCCGTCAGGCAGCCGATCAGCTCGGGCTGGCCGATCTCGACCGGGTCGGCATGGCCGCGAATTTCGGCAAGCTTACCGATGAAAGCGAAATCGCGCTCGTTCGCAAGCTCGCGGAATATCCGCGCCTGATCGAGGCTGCGGCCATTCATCAGGAGCCGCACCGGCTTGCTTTCTACCTCTATGACCTCGCCAGCGCGTTCCATTCGCAATGGAATAGAGGCACGGAGAACCCGGACTTACGTTTTATTAAGGTTAACGATCCAGACTTGTCGCTAGCCAGGCTAGGGCTGGTACAGGTTGTTTCCGATGTGCTGACCTCCGGATTGACGATAATCGGTGCGGATGCTCCAACGGAAATGCGCTAGAGTATAGTTTGGAAGGTGAAGACCTTTTGAGACGGATTATACTCGAAGAATGGTCTCCGCAGTCTGCGGGCCGGAATATGCGGCTCGAGATGATTCCGGAGACCAGGCGACTGTCATGAAGCTTTTCAGGTCGAAAGACTGATTGAAGGCAAAAGTTGGCAAGTCGAACGGGTGGAAGGCCATAATGAACGCAAGTCATTGGTCTTCCTTCTGGCGCAGGAAACTTCCGTCAACTTTTGCCCACATTGCCTCGCTAAAAAAGCAATGTATGGAGACGTCTTGCGGCGTCCAGGGTTTGAGTTAGGAACACGCTATGACGGACAGCAGTGCAAATCCCCGTAATTACGGCGAGCGTCCGTTGCACGAAGACGACCCGCTGATGGAACTGTCGCGGATCATGGACTTCGGCACGCCTGCTGATGACAACGTCGCTTGGAATGAGCGCCGCCCCACTCAGTTTGGGAATACTCATTTCGAGGACAGAACCGATCCCGGCTTTGATCCCTCTCTGGATCTGGAACGCGAACTGCTCGGCGATTTCAGCGATTATTCCCAGCCTGTGGACCAGTCGCAGTTCGCAGCCGCACCGGCGCACGATGATTCCCATCAGTCTGGCGCACCTCTGATACATGAGGAAGAACTTGCTTCCGCTCTGGAAGACGAGCTCGATCTTCAGATGGATGAGGATGAGCTGGCTCCCGAAGCGGAAACGCCTTCCTTCGAGACGCTTGAGTTTGAGGAAGCCGATCGCACCGAGCCCGTGCCGCAATTCGACTATAACGACTATTCGGCTGCTCGCGATTCGAACGCGGACGACTTCACCGCGTCGTCTTCCGTGTATGGTCGCAGGGAAACTATCGAGCCCCTTCATATCGATCAGACCGATTACGATCCGACGATCTATCAGCCAGCCATTGAACCGCATGAAGAGGCTTACCAGTCGGCACGTCACCATGACTGGAATGTTCAGGCTGTCGAGCCCGAACAGCCATCCTATGCTGCAGTTTCCGCGCCGGTTTCGCTTGAAGACGAACTGGAAAATCTCCTGTTTGGCGACGAGCCGCAGCCCGCATCCCCTGAGCTTGCATCACATGACGAGACTTATTTCTCGCATGGGGCGCCTGCCGAATCGCCGGATGCCCATCACGATGTCGCACCGGTGCAGAATTCTGGATATCAGGATGCGCCTGAGCTGGACGACTTTCATTTCGATGATCTGCAGCTCGACGAGCCGGCCCATGACAGCGCAGCGGAAGCCGTCGCGCCATCGGAGCAGGGATACGCCTACACGCCGCAGGCAACTCCTTCCGCATACCCGTATTATACGCGGAGCAATTTCGCTTCGGGAGTTGCAGGGCAGGATGCGGTAGCAAGGGCGCCGCAGGCCGACTACGCGCCCGCAGTGGAATCGGCATCATCTGTCGACAACGAAGACGATTTCTCCTTCGACGACGATTTTTCTTTCGATGCCGAGGAAGGCGCGGCTCCAATTGCTGCCGAGGGAACCGACGACGATCTGTCGGAACTGGATGAAATCAGCCTCTCGGAAGATGATTTCGGCTTCGAGCCATCGGGCGACGTTTCCCAGCTGCCGGACGAGAACGCTTTCACCGAAGAGGATTTCTTTACCGATGATGATCTTGATCTGAGCGCGGAGCCGGAAGCGGAAGCAACGGCTTATGCGCATGCTGTGCGTTCGGATGATGATTACCGGGCTTCTCCGGCTCCGTTCTCGCCGTTCGGGACGGCTCACGGGGCTGCGGTCAGCGCACCTGCGCCGGAAGTTGAAACGCTGAGCGTGGCCGAAGAAAAGGTCGAGCAGACACATTCCCTCGATCTGCCGGAAATCAATTACGGCGAAGAAGAAAACAATGCCGGACTGACGGATCTCGAAGCGGAATTCGCAGAGGTCTTCAATACGGTTGGCGTCGATGAAGCGGCGAAATCCGATGCACAGAGCGAAGCTGACAGGGCTTTCGAGGACATATTCCGCGAAAGCGCCTCCAGCTATCTGCCGGACTCCGGCGCGGGCCTTGGAGCCGCTGTGGGGGCTGCCGCGTTGGGCGTTGGCGCTGCCACTGCTGCGGGGGCATATGGCCGTTCGCAGGCGACGACGCAGGCTCCGGCGCAGCCTTCCGGCCAGTTGGGCAATGAGGACGATTTCTACAATCACTGGGCCGCTCAGGGCGCACAGCCGCTCGAAGCTGGCGATTATGGTGAACGCGCCGCGATGCAGGCGGAAGATGATCTTGGCAGCGCTGCCGAAGCCTATCGCAATCGCCCGGTTCGCGGTCGTCGCGGCCTTATCCTGGCAAGCGTGGCCGGTGTGGCCGTGCTGCTTGGCGGGATCGGCTACCATTTCCTCGGCGGCAGCGGTTCCGGTGAACCGGTCGTGATTCGTGCCGACAATCAGCCGATCAAGATGCAGCCGGAGAATCCGGGCGGTGCGACGGTTCCGAACCAGGACAAGGCGGTTTATGACCGCGTTGCCGGTACGCTGCCGAACAATCCGGAACAAAAGTCGCTGATCACGTCCGGCGAAGAGCCCGTCGATATTTCGGGCACGGATGACAGCGAGAACATGGTGGATAACACCCCTGACGAGCAGCCGGTGGCGAATAATGCTCCGGCCATGAATCAGGACAGCAACCGCAATGCGCCGCTGGTCCAGCCGCGCGAAGTGGAAACCATGATCGTGCGGCCGGATGGCTCCATCGTTCAGCCTTCTTCGGCACCGGAAGAAACCGCTTCGCAAATGCCTCCGGCAAACAGCGTGCAGCCCGCTGCGCCTGCTGGTGGCGATGAAATCGCCGCGCTTGCAGCAGGCAACGCGCCTGCGGCACCCGCCGCCCAGACACAGACAGAGACACAGGCTTCGGCTCCGCAGCCACAGCCTGCGGCAGAAACTCCGCGTCTGCCCGTCCGTGCTCCGGTGGTGCCGTCGCGTCCTGCTGAACAGCCGGTCAATATCGTCGGCAACGTGCCGCAGCGCACGCAGGCCCCGGCTGCTGCCAACCCGGCTCCCGCACCGGCTGCGCCGCAGGTTGCATCGGCGGCAGGTGCAGGCGGTTACTTCATCCAGATCGCTTCGCAGCCATCGGCTGAACTGGCCCAGAAGTCCTATGCGAACATGGCCCAGAAATTTGGCAGCGTGATCGGCGGTCGCAGCGTGGACATCAAGCGGGCCGACATTCCGGGCAAGGGCACTTACTATCGTGTCCGCGTTCAGGGCGGCTCGAAGGAGGACGCATCCGCGCTGTGCGCACGCCTCAAATCCGCTGGCGGCAGCTGCTTCGTCACGCAGTGATCTGTCGGACACTGAATATCGAAAAGGGCGGCTTAGGTCGCCCTTTTTCATGGTCCACTACCAAGCCCCGATTTTTTCGGTTAAACCGGGGCAGGGTTGTTCGAGTACAGCATTTCCAGACAATTTTGGGGAAGAGCGCATGAAAGACTGCAAGGCATGGATTGCCGGTGTGTCGGGAACGAAACTGACGGAAGACGAGATCGCGTTCTTCCGTGATGAAAGGCCCTGGGGCTTCATTCTTTTTGCGCGCAATGTCGAAAGTCTGGAACAGGTTTCCGAGCTGACGGCGCATATGCGTGACCTGACGGGACGCGACCAGACCCCTGTTTTCATCGATCAGGAAGGTGGCCGCGTGCAGCGCCTCCGCCCGCCGCTTGTCCCGAACTACCCCTCAGCCTCGGAAGTGGGCGCGATTTACGCGCGCGACCGCGAGGCGGGCCTGCGTGCTGCATGGCTTCATGCCCGCCTGCATGCATTCGACTTGCTCAGGGTCGGCGTCAATGTGGATTGCCTGCCGGTGCTGGACGTGCCTGTGGAAGGCGCGCATGACGTCATCGGCGCACGCGCCTATTCCAAGAATCCGCATGCGGTGGCCGAAATGGGCCGGGCCGCTGCGGAAGGCTTGCTGGCTGGCGGAATGCTGCCGGTGGTCAAGCATATGCCCGGACATGGCCGTGCATTTGCCGACACGCACAAGGAACTCGCCCGCGTCACCGTTCCTCTCAACGAGCTGGTTGCGCATGATTTCGTGCCGTTCAAGGCGCTCAACGACCTGCCGATGGCAATGACGGCCCACGTCGTTTTCGATTGCATCGACCCGCAACGCCCATCGACACTGTCGCCAACCGTCATCAACACCATCATTCGCGATGTGATCCAGTTCGATGGACTTGTCATGAGCGACGACATCTCCATGAAGGCGCTCTCGGGCAGCCTCGGCGACATTGCGGATGGCATCATCGGCGCGGGCTGCGATGTGGTTCTCTATTGCGCAGGCGTGATGGAGGAACTGAAGGAAGTTGCAGCGCGTGTGCCGGTTCTTGAAGGCAAGGCAAAGCGCCGCGCCGACCTGGCTGAAGTCTACGCAGGCGACCCCGATCTTTCCGACGAGGAAGAACTGCGTGCGGAATTCAGCGCCATGTTCGAACTGATAGCGTAATCGTCAAAACTTGGTAAACTGACATCATCGGCGGATTGATCTGCCGGTGAACCTTATCGGCAGGGAAACGGGCTTGGCAGCATCGGGAGCAGACACAGACGGCAAAGACGGCACGCTCGTGCCGATGGATTCGCTGTGGCAGGGCGACACCGAACGCAGCGAAAGCGAACCGTCGCTGCTCATCGATGTGCAGGGATTTGAAGGGCCGCTCGATCTGCTGCTCCATCTCGCACGGAGCCAGCGTGTCGATCTTGCCCGTATTTCCGTTCTGGCGCTTGCCGAGCAGTATCTGGTGTTCGTGGAGCAGGCGCGCGCCTTGCGCCTTGAACTTGCTGCCGATTACCTCGTGATGGCCGCATGGCTTGCCTATCTCAAGTCGAAGCTGCTGATCCCGAAGCAGCAGGGGGATGACGGGGCGACCGGTGAAGAACTGGCCGCTTCGCTGCATTATCGTTTGAAGCGACTTGAAGCCATGCGCGACGCGGCGGCCAAGCTCGTCAACCGCAACCGGCTGGGGCGGGACGTCTTTGCGCGCGGCATGCCGGAAATGGTGATGGTCGACAGGACCAGCCAGTTTTCTGGAACGCTGTACGATCTTCTTACCGCCTATGCTTCCCAACGGCAGCGCCAGGCGGTTTCACATGTGCAGATCGCCAAGCGGGCTGTCTGGTCGCTGAAGGAAGCGCGCGTGGCGCTTGTGCGCCTGATGGGATCGGTGGGGGACTGGATATCGCTGGATCGCTTCCTGATCGATTATGCCCTTTCACCGCGCGAAAGGGCTTCCGCACTTGCCAGTTCCTTCGCCGCCAGTCTCGAACTTGTGCGCGAAGGCAAGCTGGAAGTAAGGCAGAACGCTCCTTTCGAGCCGATCTATATAAGGGCGACGGGCGACCTGAGCGAATTGGATGAGGATGAGGATGTCTGAGGCGGAACGTCGAAATCTGGCTGAAATCGATAGCGACGACGATCAGATCGAAACGGAGGTTTCAGTCTCGACGCAGGGGCTGGCCGAGCTTGCCCGCATTGTCGAGGCGATTGTCTTTGCGTCTTCGGAACCCGTTTCCGAACGCGCACTATCGGAGCGTCTGCCCGCCAATGTGGACATTGCTCCGGTTTTGAAGCATCTGCAGAAGATATATGAAACGCGCGGCGTGCATCTGGTTCAGGTCGGCGGCGCATGGGCGTTTCGCACCGCCCCCGATCTCGCCTTTCTCATGAGCCGCGAAGCCGTGCAGCAGCGCAAGCTTTCGCGCGCTGCGATGGAAGTGCTCGCCATCATTGCCTATCATCAGCCCGTCACGCGGGCCGAGCTGGAGGACATTCGCGGTGTCGAAACCTCGAAGGGTACGCTTGACGTTCTGATGGAGACGGGCTGGATCAAGTTGCGCGGGCGCCGCCGCACGCCCGGTCGCCCGGTCACCTATGGGACGACGGATGCGTTTCTCGACCATTTTGGCCTTCCGGAAATCCGCGATCTGCCGGGATTGGAAGAATTGCGCGGGGCAGGGCTCCTCTCTGCGCGCATGCCGTCGAGTTTCGCCGTCCCCGTGCCGAACATCGACCCGGACGAACTGACGGAAGACGAAGAGCCGCTTGAAGATATCGATCTGGAAAGCCTTGGCTTGCTCGCCCCACGCGGTGAATAGTCCCAGTCTGGCCTTTGCAGCCAATTTTATTTGTCGCAAAGCCGTTCACCGTCACACTTCTGTTTGAAAGATTTGTTGAAAGCGCTTAAATCGTAACTGGCATTGCAGGAACATGCCGCGCTCGCGGCAATGAGAGGAATAAAATGGGTAGCTTTTCCATCTGGCACTGGCTGATCGTCCTGGCGGTTGTGCTTCTTCTGTTCGGCCGCGGCAAGATTCCCGAGCTGATGGGCGATGTTGCCAAGGGCATCAAGAACTTCAAGCAGGGCATGTCCGACGAGGACGCCAAGGATGAAGCCAGGGATTCAGGTCGTACGATCGACGCCAAGGCTGATGAAACCGTCAACGACGTCAAGAAAACCACCAAGTCCTGATCTGACGGATAAAGCATGCTGCGTGCGGGAAAGCGCGCAGCATATTTTGCCATTTAAAAGTGCGGTTTTCCGCCGAAAGACGGGACGCGCGCGCGAATTGCGCGGGGTATCAAGAATATGTTCGACATCGGTTGGTCTGAACTTCTGATTATTGCGATCGTGATGATCGTGGTGGTCGGTCCCAAGGATTTGCCGAAGATGCTGAGGGCATTTGGCAAGGCAACCGCGCGCATGCGCGCTACCGCCAACGAGTTCAAGCAGCAGTTCGACGAAGCCTTGAAAGAGGCCGAGCTTGAGGACGTCAAGAACATCATCGACGAGACCCGCAAGCTGGACCCGCGCTCGAAGATCACGCAGGTGTTCGATCCGATTCGCAGCGCCGGTGATGATTTGCGCGCAGGCCTCCAGTCCACGACTTCCATGTCTCCGGCTACGCCTGAAAAAGTCGCTGAAGTGACCACGCCGGTTGATGCCGGTGGCGCACCGGTTCCGCCTGCTGTGGAGCCAGCCGCTGAAAAAGCCGTAGCGCCGAAGAAAACCACCCGCAAGGCTGCACCGAAGGCAGAGAACAAAGCGACCGAAACAGCCAAAGCGAAAGCGGCCCCGAAGGCGGTTTCCGCCGCAAAGCCTGCTGCCAAAAAGTCCGCAGCGGCGAAACCGGAAACTGCAAAGGCTGCTGCCGCGCCTGCCAAGAAGACCACGAAGAAGACAGGAACCAAAGCGTGAAACGCGACGAGGACGAAATCGAACAGAGCGCAGCGCCTCTGCTTGAGCACCTGATCGAACTGCGCCGCCGCCTGATCTGGGCAATTCTGGCATTTTTCGTGGCATTTGTTTTCTGTTTCGCTTTCGCCAAACAGCTCTTCAACCTGCTTGTCGTGCCCTATCAGTGGGCGCTCGACTGGGCGGGCATGGACCGCTCGAAGGCAGAACTGATCTATACTGCGCCACAGGAATTCTTCTTCACGCAGGTGAAGGTCGCAATGTTCGGCGGCATCGTGCTGGCGTTTCCGATCATTGCCGCGCAGATTTACAAATTTGTTGCGCCGGGCCTCTACAAGCATGAACGCATGGCGTTCCTGCCATTCCTGATTGCTTCGCCGATCCTGTTTTTGATGGGCGGCGCACTCGTCTATTTCTTCTTCACGCCGATGGTGATGTGGTTCTTCCTCGCCATGCAGCAGACCGGCGGCAGCGGCGAAGTGCAGATTTCACTCCTGCCGAAAGTATCGGAATATCTGAGCCTCATCATGACGCTCATCTTTGCGTTTGGCCTGGTCTTCCAGCTGCCGGTCGTGACCAGCCTGATGGCGCGCGTCGGGCTGGTGACTTCGGCGGGCCTCAAAGACAAGCGCAAATACGCAATCGTCATCGCTTTCATCGTCGCGGCTGTGCTGACACCGCCTGATCCGGCGAGCCAGATCGGCCTTGCCTTGCCGACGATCCTTCTCTACGAGATTTCAATCATCGTGGCTCGCATGATCGAGAAGAAGCGGGATGAGGCACAGGAAGCTTCCGACGCCGAGAACAACGCTTCATCATCCTGATTTGTCACGTTGATTCTGTGAGGTCGCAGGTTGTGCGGCCTCGCTCCTGTTCAATTTCACGAAACGGCTTTTCCCATGCTCGACATCAAATGGATACGCGAAAACCCTGAAACCCTCGACAAAGCGCTCGCCAAGCGTGGGGCTCAGTCGCTGTCGTCCGAACTGATGGCGCTGGACGAGAAACGCCGCGAATATGTCGGCAAGGTTCAGGCCGCGCAGGAGCGTCGCAACGCCGCCTCGAAGGAAATCGGCAAGGCCATGGCTGCGAAGGATGCAGCAACGGCTGACAAGCTTAAGGCGGAAGTTGCCGAGTTGAAGGATTTCCTTGCTCAGGCCGAAGACGAGGAACGTCGCCTGACCAGGGAGTTGAATGACGCGCTGTCGTCCATCCCCAATATTCCGCTCGAAGACGTGCCGCTCGGCAAGGATGAAAGCGACAATGTCGAAATCCGCCGCATCGGCAACCAGCGTAATTTCGCCTTCCAGCCGAAGGAACATTTCGAGTTGGGCGAGGCGCTCGGCTACATGGATTTCGAGCGCGCTGCGAAGCTCGCAGGTTCGCGCTTCACGGTGCTGAAAGGGCCGCTTGCGCGTCTGGAACGGGCGCTCGGTCAGTTCATGCTCGATCTCCACACGACAGAGCACGGCTACACCGAAACGATGCCGCCGCTGATGGTGCGCGACGAAGCTGTCTATGGAACCGGTCAGCTGCCAAAATTCTCGGAAGACCTTTTTCGCACCACGGATGGCCGCTGGCTCATTCCGACCGCCGAAGTTCCGCTGACCAATCTGGTCGCCGACGAAATCGTCGACGCGAAGTCGCTTCCCCAGCGTTATACGGCGCTGACGCCATGCTTCCGCTCGGAAGCAGGCTCCGCTGGCCGCGACACGCGCGGCATGCTGCGCCAGCATCAGTTCCTGAAAGTGGAAATGGTGTCGATCACCGATGCCGACAGCTCGATCGAAGAACACGAGCGCATGACGGCCTGTGCCGAGGAAGTGCTGAAGCGCCTCGGTCTGCCGTTCCGTACAGTCGTGCTCTGCACTGGCGACATGGGCTTCGGCGCGCAGAAGACCTATGACATCGAAGTGTGGCTGCCTGGCCAGAACACCTATCGCGAAATCTCCAGCTGCTCGGTCTGCGGCGATTTCCAGGGCCGTCGCATGAATGCCCGCTATCGTCCGGAAGGCGAAAAGTCGACCCGTTTCGTGCATACGCTGAACGGTTCGGGTGTCGCCGTCGGCCGTGCGCTTATCGCCGTGATGGAAAATTATCAGGAAGAAGACGGCAGCATTCATATTCCTGAAGCATTGCAGCCATACATGGGCGGCCTCACGCGGATCGAGAAAGCTGCGTGAATCAGAATCATTGATAAATGAAGGAGTGACGACGTGCGAATTCTGCTGACGAACGATGATGGTATCCACGCTGAAGGCCTCGCAGTTCTGGAGCGGATCGCACGCAAGCTCTCCGACGATGTTTGGGTCGTCGCTCCCGAAACCGATCAGAGCGGCCTCGCGCATTCGCTGACCCTGTCGGAGCCGCTCCGTCTCCGGCAGATCGATGATCGCCATTTCGCATTGCGCGGCACGCCGACCGACTGCGTCATCATGGGCGTGCGCCACGTGCTGCCGGGCGCGCCCGATCTCGTTCTCTCCGGCGTCAATTCCGGTGCGAACATGGCCGACGACGTAACCTATTCGGGTACGGTTGCCGGTGCGATGGAAGGAACCTTGCTGGGTGTACGCGCCATCGCGCTGTCGCAGGAATATGAATATGAAGGCGATCGCCGTATCGTTCCGTGGGAAACGGCAGAAGCTCACGCGCCGGACCTTATCAAAAAGCTGATGGAGGCTGGCTGGCCGGAAGGGGTTCTCCTGAACCTGAATTTCCCCAATTGCGGGCCGGAGGAAGTGCAGGGCGTACGCGTCACGGCACAGGGCAAGCTCAGCCACGATGCGCGCCTCGATGAGCGCCGCGACGGACGCGGCTTCCCTTATTTCTGGCTGCACTTCGGGCGCGGCAAGGCACCGGTTGCCGACGACAGCGACATAGCGGCCATTCGTTCCGATTGCATTTCGGTTACCCCGTTGCACCTTGATCTGACCGCGCATAAGGTTCGGGCAGAATTGAGTGCAGCACTTGGGGTTGAAGCATGAGGCAGGCAGCGTCTGAGCGCCCACGGCTTTCGGACAGGGAAGGATTTGCATCCTTCGTCATGCGGATGCGCGGATACGGTATTGACGATCCGCGTCTCTTCGCAGCCATTGAGGCCACGCCCCGCCAGAGTTTTCTGGCCTCCGCATGGTCTCATCTCGCTTACAGCCCCCGCACTGCGCCGCTCGACTGCGGCGAGTACATGGAGGGCATCGATGAGCAGGCCCGCGCCATTGCTGCGCTGAAATTGGAGCCCGGTCATCGGGTTCTGGAAATCGGAACAGGCTCCGGTTTCACGGCGGCTGTCATGTCTTCGCTTTCCGGGCGTGTCACGACCGTCGAGCGCTACCGCAAGCTTTGCGACCACGCCTTGCAGCAATTCGTGTCGCTGAAGCGTGAAAACATCATGGTCAAGCATGCCGATGGTCGTCATGGAATGCCGGGCGGTCCGTTTGATCGTATCCTGATCTGGCTCGCTTTCGACGAGGTGCCGCGTCACTTCGTTGATCTGCTGGCGACGCATGGGGTGTTGATTGCCCCCATCGGTCCGGGCGATGGCCCGCAGGTCATGACGCGCATCGCCAAGGTTGGCAGCCGATTCGAGCAGGAGGACCTGATGGCGGTTCGCTACCAGCCTTTCATCGAAGGCGTCTCGTCGGTTCTGTGACCGACGCGTACTGATTCGTCAAAAAGAAGGCTTTTTGGCTCTTTCCGGCCTCGTCGGGGAGGGCCTCCGGCCGCTTTGTGCGCTTATGGTATTTAATTGGTGAATCTTTTTTCGAAGATTTGTCGTTCTTAACCAGAGAGTAACATTAACGCGTTTTAATCACCTTACTGAGTTTCGAGTATGGGCGAGTTGAACATGCGTTTACAAATTTTGCAGCACACGTCTGAACGTCTCCTGCGGAATGTCGCGATCGTTCTGATTGCCGGTTTTGGTGCCGGGTGCAGTGCCGATACGATGCGCTTCACTGATGGTATCAGTACGGGCTCTACGTCCAGTCAGCGTGTCGCGCAGCAGCCGGCTGGCGATCTTTATGCATCTGCGGCTCCTGTAGCTCCCGCTTCCAGCGGTTCGGTCCAGCGCAATTCGCTGCCGCCGGTGACGTCGGCGCCAATGGCGGCGCCTGTCGCGGCAGCGCGCCAGTCCGTCCAGGCTCCGGTTGCAGCGGCATCCAATCACATCCAGAGCCAAGTCGGGCAGGCACAGGACATGGCCGCAAACCGTGTAAACAACACGGTTAACGCAGCCGAAACCAAGGTTGCCAGCGCAGCCACTGCTACGCGCAATACCGTGAACGGCGCGCAGGAAAAGGTTCTGGGCCAGCTTCCAGCTGCCCCGGCTGCACCACGGCCGACGGATAACAATATCGCGGTCGTGCCGCAGGCGCCTGCCGTCAACGGCAAGAAGCCTTCGGCAACCGACATGGCCTCGGCGGGGGCAAATGCTACCACGCCGCCAGCGCCGAACGGCACCTATACTGTCAAGAGCGGCGATTCACTCTTCTCCATCGCGCAGAAGCACAATGTGCCTGTCGAACAGTTGAAGAAGGCCAACGGACTGTCGAACGGCGCCATCCGCGTCGGTCAGGCCCTCGTAATTCCGTCTGCCGCAGCAGGCAACGCGACACAGGTCGCAGCTGTTTCGCAGCCGCCGGAAAACCCGGCCAAGGCTGCTGTTGCGCCAGCCGCCAATGCCGATGTCAAGCCTTACACGCCCCCGCAGGCGAGCAACAAGGTGATCGAGGATGCCGAAAAGGATCAGGCGGCAGCGCCTTCCTCAACCGGCATTTCCCAGATGCGCTGGCCGGTCCGTGGCCGTATTCTGGCAAGCTTTGGCCAGCGTGACGGCACATCGGTGAGCGACGGCATCGACATCATGGTTCCGGAAGGAACTTCGGTGAAGGCTGCTGAAAACGGCGTCGTCATCTATGCCGGTGACGGCCTCAAGGAGTTCGGCCAGACGGTTCTGATCCGCCACGACAACGGCCTTGTCACCGTTTACGGTCACAACAGCCAGATACTGGTTCAGCGGGGGCAGAAAGTCCGTCGCGGCGAAGAAGTTGCAAAGTCGGGCATGAGCGGTAACGCGAAATCTCCGAAGCTGCACTTCGAGGTGCGCAAGAATTCCGCTCCGGTCAATCCAAGCAAATATCTGGAATCCTGATCGGGAAGACGGTTCCTGAAACGCGGTGATAGTTCAACTTGAGAACCTCCCGCTTTAAAACGGCCGAGTTAAAAAAGAAAGGCGGGCCCCAAGGCCCGCTTTTCTTGTCATGGTGGTATCGTGATTTCACATCGCTATGCCGAGGCGACCCGCCAGATCCTGTATATATTGCCATGCAACACGGCCTGAGCGGTTTCCGCGGGTGGTGGACCATTCCAGCGCTTCGGCGTGCATCTTGTCGGAATCGTAAGCCAGCTTGAAATAGGCCGCATAGCCATCGACCATGGCGAGATAATCGTCCTGGCTGCATTTATGGAAACCGAGCCAGAGACCAAAGCGGTCTGACAGCGAAACCTTTTCCTCAATGGCTTCCGAAGGGTTGATCGCCGTCGAGCGCTCATTGTCGATCATGTCGCGCGGCATCAGGTGGCGCCGGTTCGAGGTGGCATAGAAGATCACATTGGCTGGACGACCTTCCACGCCGCCTTCGAGAGCCGCCTTGAGCGACTTGTACGACGTATCGTCGTGATCGAAGGAGAGGTCGTCGCAGAACAGGATGAAGCGATAGTCCGTGTCCTTGATGAGATTCATCAAGGTAGGAAGGCTATCAATATCCTCGCGGTGGATTTCGATCAGCTTGAGCGGTACCCGCTCCGGCATTTCGGCGTTGACGCTTGCCTGCGCAGCCTTGACGAGCGAGGATTTGCCCATGCCGCGCGCGCCCCAGAGCAGCACATTGTTGGCCGGGAAACCTTTTGCAAAGCGCCGGGTATTGTCCACCAGCTGGTCACGCACCAAATCTACGCCACGGATCAGCGCGATATCCACTCGGTTGACACGCTTGACCGGATCAAGGGTCAGTCGTTCCGGTGCCCAGACAAAGCAGTCTGCGGCATCGAGATCGGGTGTTTTGGCTTCCGGCGGCGCAATGCGTTCCAGAGTGGCGATCAAACGGTCCAGTTTCTGGCTGAGTATGTCTTCGGTCGTCATTTCTTGTCCCTGATGATAGGAATATGGACTTAACATGCCACAGCGGAGGCGAAAAGTGTGCGACCTTGGCACAGGCGGGGTTATCGCCGGTTGCATTTGGCGCGCTAACCATTGTAATGCCGATAATAATTTGTCTTCGAGACTTCAGAGGAGTTCCTAATGTTCGTAACACCGGCTTTCGCTCAGGCATCCGGCGGCGCTGCTGGGCCAGACATGCTCATGAGCATTCTGCCGTTCATCCTGATCTTCGTGATCATGTACTTCCTCATCATCCGCCCGCAGCGGACCCAGATGAAGAAGCGTCAGGAAATGCTGTCTCAGGTTCGTCGCGGCGATACCGTTGTCACCGGCGGCGGCATTGTCGGCAAGGTTCAGAAGGTCGTTGATGACAACGAACTCGAAGTCGAAATTGCTGAAGGCGTCCGTATCCGCGTCATGCGCAGCACTCTGATGGATGTTCGCGTGAAGGGCGAACCTGTCGCCGACAACAAGAACAAGTAATTCTTTTACGACAAGCAGGCCCCGGTAAGATTTCCATAACCGGGGCCTGTGCATTATTCGGCAAGCGCCAGAACGTGCGCGCCACGACGCCGGAGAGCGGTTCGCAACAGGTGAACTCCGGCCTGCTCTATCCAAGCTGATACGGAATTGCTGCTCTATGCTCTATTTTTCACGCTGGAAATCTGCCCTGATCTGGCTCGCGGTTCTCGTGAGCTTCATCATCGCTTCCCCCAACTTTTTCTCGCGTGAAACGCTGGCCAAACTGCCAGGCTTCCTGCCGAAGCAGCAGATCGCCCTCGGGCTGGATCTCTCCGGCGGCTCGCGCCTGGTCCTGCAAGTGCAGAATCCGGGACGAGGGGAGCTCGAGCTCACGGCGAACATCATGCGCCAGCGCCTCGAGGAACTGGGATATGGCAAGCCCTTCGTCGAAGCGGAAAACCGCAATCAGATTCGGGTTGAAGTTCCTGGCGTCTACGACGCGCAGCTTCTGAAGGACATTCTCAGCGTTCGGGGCAATTTCTCCTTCCGCGCTGTCGACAGCACGATGGGGCCGGATGACGCCATTCGTGGAACGCCGCCGGCCGACAGTGAGGTCATCTACTCCTATGACGATCCGCCCGTCGGTTACCTGGTCAAGAAACAGCCGATCCTGACCGGCGCCAATGTGACCGACGCCAAGGCGACGCTGGCGGACGACGATACGGAACCGGTCATTACGCTGACGCTGGACGATGCGGGCCGAAAGAATCTCGCCGAAGCAACCTCGCAACTGGTTGGCGGAAGCTTTGCCATCGTTGTCGATAACCAGATCGTATCCGCGCCTGCCGTGGATGAAAAGCTCGACACGAATGAGCTGCAGATTTCGGGCGCTTTCGATCTGCAGGCGGCCAACAATATGGCGGTCGTGCTGCGTTCGGGCGCGCTGCCGCAAAACGTGACGGTTCTGGAAGAACGCACGATTGCATCCGCTCTGGGCGAAGATTACGCCAGCGCCGCAGCATTGGCCGCTTTGCTGGCCGCGCTGCTCGTCGGCCTGTTCATGGTCTTGTCTTACGGCATCCTTGGTGTGATCGCGATGATCGCGCTCGCCGTCAACATCATCATCCTTACAGCCATACTCTCGCTGATCGGCGCATCGATCAGCCTTGCAAGTATCGCCGGTCTGGTGCTGACCATAGGTCTGGCTGTTGACGCTCACATCCTCATTTATGAACGTGTGCGCGAAGATCGCCGCAAGGGTTATTCCGTCGTCCAGGCGATGGAATCCGGCTTTTATCGCGCTCTTTCAACCATCATCGATGCGAACCTTACCACGCTGATTGCGGCGCTCGTCCTTTTTCTGCTCGGCTCGGGAACGGTGCATGGTTTCGCGCTGACGGTCGCGGTCGGTATCGGCACGACGCTCTTCACCACGCTCACCTTCACGCGCCTGCTGATCGCGCAATGGGTGCGCACGGCCAAGCCGAAGGAAGTGCCGAAGCGTCGCCTGAAGCTGGTCCCGACGGTAACCCACATTCCCTTCATGCGTCTCCAATTCGTCACGCTTGGCATTTCGGTCCTTGCCTGCGCGATTGTTGTCGCCTTGTTCGTCAATATCGGCTTCAACTACGGCATCGATTTCCGTGGCGGCTCGATGGTCGAACTGCAGGCGCGCAGCGGCGACGCCAATCTGGAAGATATCACCGAGCGGCTGACCGAGCTCAACATCGACAGCACCCGTGTCCTGCCGGCAAAATCTCCGCGCTCCGCGCTCGTCATCATCGGCAGTCAGGAAGTCGGCGACGATGCAGAACAAACCGTCGCTGTGAAGCTGCGCGGCGAGTTCGAGCAGGATTATTCATTCCAGCGCGTCGAAGTCGTTGGACCGACCGTTTCGGAACAGCTATCCCGCGCCGGCATTCTGGCGGTTATTCTGTCGCTGATCGGCATCTTCATTTACGTGTGGGTTCGCTTCCGCTGGCAGCTTGCGCTTGGTGCGGTGCTGTCTACCCTGCACGACGTCATCATTCTGGCGGGCATGTTCATTGTGTTCCGCATGGAATTCAATCTGTGGAGCGTCGCGGCAATCCTGACCATCATCGGCTATTCGCTGAACGATACGGTGGTGATCTACGACCGCGTGCGCGAGAACCTGCGCGTCTATAAAAGCGCGCCGCTGCCTGCCATCATCGACGCCTCGATCAACCAGACGCTGTCGCGTACCTTGCTGACGTCCTTCGTGACATTCCTCGCGCATATCCCGCTTTATGCCTTTGGCGGCGCGGATATTCGCAGTTTCGCGCTGGCATTGAGCGTGGGTATTATAGTGGCGAGCTACTCGTCGATCTTCATCGCGGCTCCTTTGCTGGTCCAGTTCGGCCTCAAGCCGCGGGGGCCGAATGAGTCCAGCGATTCCATGGACGACGAACTGGCGCAATCGCTGAATTTGGAAAGCTGACAATGGCCCATGGGATAGAGATAAGAGAGGCTCATTTTCCGGGCCGCGCGCCCATTGATGCCTATGGCAATGGGGGCTTTCGCTTTGCGGAAATGTCGCATCGCGGATCGATCCTGTGTCTGCCCTCGGGAATTCACGGCTGGGAACCTGCCACGCCGCCCTTGCTGGCTAAAGCCGATCTGGAAATGATCCTGGAACAGGCATCCGATATTGAAATCCTGCTGGTAGGCACGGGCATGGATCTGCGCCGGATTCCTGAAGACGTTCGCGCCATCTTGCGCGACCATCGCATTTCTTCCGATCCCATGAGCACGGGCGCTGCCGTTCGCACCTATAACGTGCTTCTGGCCGAAGATCGTGCGGTTGCGGCGGCGCTGATTGCTGTAGATTGATACCATGAACGAGAATGAGGCACATTGCCTGGCATTGCTTCGCGAAGCTGACCGGGATCGCTATCTTTCGGTACTTTACGCGCCGGAAGACCGTCGCGGCGGTCTGGCTGCACTATACGCGTTCAATGCCGAAATTGCGCGTATTCGCGAACTGGTCCACGAACCGCTGCCGGGTGAGGTGCGCCTGCAATGGTGGCGTGATCTGATCAATGGCGAGGCGAGGGGCAGCGCAGAAGCGCATCCCGTTGCCGCAGCCCTTATCGGAACAATCGACAAATATGAATTGCCGCGAGCAGCCTTCGACAATTACTGCGAAGCACGCATCTTTGATCTTTATGACGATCCGATGCCGAGCCGCAACGATCTGGAAGGTTATTGCGGGGAAACCGCTTCGGCGATCATCCAGTTGGCCGGTTTTATACTGGACCGGGATGCCGCGCAGGCACAGACCGAGACAACCGGCCATGCCGGCGTCGCGCAGGCCGTGACCGGTTTGCTTCGTCTCATGCCCATTCATCGGCGGCGTGGGCAACTTTATATCCCGGCGGATATGTTGCAGGCGGTGGGTGTGACCCGCGAGGTCTTCCTCGCCGGTGAAGACAAAGCGGGCACCGGACGCGTCATCAGCATCATGCTGGCCTTCGCGCGGGAGCATCTGGCGATTTTCGAGAAAAACAAGTCTCAACTGCCGAAGAGCCTTGCTCCGGCATTTTTGCCTTTGGCGCTTGTCCCGGCCTATCTGCGAGCAATCGAGCGCCTTGGCACCGAGGCTGTGGAGAAAGTGGCGGACATTTCGGCCATCCGGAAACAATGGCTGATGCTGCGCGCCAGTTTCTAAATGGATCGACTGACGCTTATTTGGTACGTTTGAACAACCTGCCTAGCCAGATGAACGGCAGCAACAGCAGAAAGCCGAGTTTCTTCAGAAAGGCAAGCGCGACTGCAATAATTCCCGCCGTGGCCGCCTTGCCATATTTCACACCCATCAGCCCAGCAAGGACGCTCATGGCGCCGTATGCAGCGACTTTGTCACCAGATGTAAATTCTGCATAAGAGTTGCCGACTGTGGGTTTATATGATGATACGAAATCATCTACCACAGCTTTAACTTCCTGTTCTGAGCTAACCGCATCGGATGGGACCGCTGTAATTGTCCTGCGCCCATAACGGTCGAATATGGATGCTTTGATATTGACAACGGGCTTTCCGCCCCAGTCAACTAATATGGCATAATAGAGGACATTTTTCGACTTATCCAGATGTGGATAGAGAAGCCATTTTGAAAATTCTATTTTTTGATTGAGTTTCTGGGATTGAGCCTTAAGCCCTTCCTTAAAGGAGTCGGTCAGATTCTGGATGTCCTCGTCCCGATTGCCCGATTCCCAATCATCCATCTTAACGTAGCCGTCGAGATTGGGCTTTTCAAATATTACGTTGTCTATTCGAGGCGTGAGAAAGAATATCGCTTTATCAATTCCTGCGCATTCGTCTCTTGTCCAACCATTGTTCTTTACAAAAAGATCACAGGTTTCATTATCATTTAAATAAATCGCTTGATCTCCAGCGGGAATAATTTGACCTCTGGCGATATTCAGCGGCTGGGTAAAATTTATCGGGTGATAATTCTCCCCCTCCGCATGAACGAGGGTCGGCTCAGCGAGAAATACTGCATGCGCAACCATAATGAATATTATATTCTCTTTAAGCTGTCTCTTCATTTCCCTCGCCCCCGCAAAGCAGATTCTCAACCACGGATATATATAATTTCGAAACTACAATCAAACCTTATGGGCGTACCCGGCATCCAACCCAAGCCATTGCCTACAATCAGCCAGAGCACGCGCGGAAAGCGCACGCTTCTTGGCAATTGTCTTCTCCTTGCCGCGCAGGCGCTTGCCTTCAGGCTTGGGAACATCGACAGGCGGAAACAGGCCGAAATTGACATTCATCGGCTGGAACGAACGTTTACCCGGTTCGTCATCCGCCACGATATGTCCGCCCGTAATATGCCCGAGCAGGGCACCGAATGCGGTGGTTCCAGGAGGCGGCGTCAGTGTCTGTCCAAGCTTTTCCGCAGCAGTGAAACGGCCTGCCAGCAAGCCGATCGCTGACGATTCCACATAGCCTTCGCAGCCCGTAACCTGACCGGCAAAGCGCAGTGTCTCGCGTGATTTCAGACGAAGCGTAGCGTCGAGCAGCACGGGCGAATTCAGATAGGTGTTGCGGTGAAGGCCGCCGAGACGCGCAAATTCCGCATTTTCCAGACCCGGAATCATTTTGAAGATGCCGGTCTGCGAGCCATATTTCAGCTTCGTCTGGAAGCCGACCATGTTGTAGAGCGTGCCCAGCGCATTGTCCTGGCGAAGCTGCACGACAGCATAGGGCTTAACCGTGGGATTATGCGCATTGGTAAGGCCCATCGGCTTCATCGGGCCGTGGCGCAAGGTTTCCGGCCCGCGTTCGGCCATGACCTCGATCGGCAGGCAGCCATCGAAATAGGGTGTGCCTTCCCACTCCTTGAAGTCGGTCTTGTCGCCTTCAACCAGTGCGGCGACGAAGGCCTCATACTGCTCCTTGTCCATCGGGCAGTTGATATAGTCCTTGCCGGTGCCGCCGGGGCCAACCTTGTCATAGCGCGACTGGAACCAGCACACATCCATATTGATCGAATCAAAATGGATGATCGGCGCAATGGCATCGAAGAAGGCCAGAGCATCCGCGCCGGTTTGCGCCTGAATGGCCTCCGCCAGTGAAGGCGCGGTCAGGGGGCCGGTGGCAACGATGGTCGTGCCCCATTCCGCCGGAGGCAGGCCGGTGACTTCTTCCCGAACAATGGTAATCAGCGGATGGGCTTCAAGCCTGGCCGTGACGGCTTGCGAAAAGCCTTCGCGGTCAACGGCCAGCGCACCGCCAGCCGGAACCTGATGTGCATCGGCGCAAGCCATGATGAGCGAACCGGCGAGGCGCATCTCGGCATGGAGAACGCCGACGGCATTGGTTTCGGCATCGTCCGAGCGGAATGAATTGGAACAGACCAGTTCGGCAAGCTGCTCGGTCTTGTGGGCATCGGTTCCGCGCACGGGGCGCATTTCGTGCAGTATGACGGGCACGCCCGCCTGCGCGAGCTGCCATGCAGCTTCAGAACCGGCAAGGCCGCCGCCGACGACGTGAACGGGAGTAAGATCGGATGTGTTTGACATGGCCATTCCCATATCGCCTTTGCAGGGCGCCTTCAATGGAGAAGGCTGGCTAGGACGGGAAACGAGCCGCAAAAAGAAATGGCATCCGTCGCGGGAGGAGGAGCGACGGATGCCATTATGGTAAGACCGGTGTTGAGAGGAGGAGAACCGGTCTTGTTATCGCCAAACCTGGGAGGAGGATGGTTTGGCGATAAACCAAGTCTGGTGGGAGGAGGAGCCAGACTTGGAGAAATCCCTATTGGGAAAATTATGAGGCTCGTTGAATTAGCGAGCCTTGGTCTGGCGAGCCACGAACGGAATGTCCGCGCGGGAGATGCCAAGATCGTTCAGCTCGCGGGTCGAGAGCTGGCTGAGTTCATTGACGGTGTCGCGGTAACGGCGCCAGTTGTTGTAAGAGCGAAGCAGGTTCATCGTGTTATTCCTTCATCGTTGAGGAACTGGAGTTCTGTTCAATTCATCTCGTTTGTTGCCCATGATATAAGCTATTGTTTTCGCAGGTTGCAGACCCGACTTTGCATAGCTGCCTTGCGGGCTCTGCACGTCAGCCTAAATCGATTAGACTGGCCGGGCACAAAATTGCCGCAAAGCGATTTGATCCCACTCTTTGCCGGCTGCGCGGTTTCCTATATGTTCTCAACCGCTTACGGTTGCGACAGCAACAACTGACGGAATGAGCAGGAGCTAATTTGTCATTTTCCATTTCTGTTGAACGCCTGATAGAGCGATGGCAGCGGGACGGCCTGATCGATGCGGAGACTGCATCGAAACTGAATGCCGACCTCGAAAAGCGAGCATCGGTCTTCAGTCTCGGTTCCGTTCTGGCCACCCTTGGCGGGTTGCTTCTTGGTGCAGCCGTTATCATGCTCGTCGCCGCCAACTGGCAGGAAATGCCGCGTCTTATGCGCATCGGTCTCATATTCGTTCTTATATGGGCAAGCTATCTCGGTGGTGCGTGGCGGCAAGCGCGGGGTGACAAGCTGTTTCCGCCAGTATGCTATATTGTAGGCGCTGCATCCTTCGGAGCGGGGCTGGCGCTTGTAGGGCAAATGTATCATTTGTCCGGCGACATCCATTCCGCGGCAATCTACTGGTCTGTCGGTGTCCTGATTTCGGCCTTTCTTCTGCGCGCCCCGGTGCTGGCTGCATTTGGGGCAGCCGTCGCCTGCTTCTATCTTTCGACATATGTGTTCGACACGTCATCTTATGATGACTTGACCTATCGCTGGGTCGGACCGCTGCTATTGGCGTTCGGTGCCGCTGCGGCGTTGTTCACGCACTCGCGGCATGCGGCGCACCTGTGGGCGATGTTCTCCATAGGCTGGGCTTTGCTCATCTATGCGGAGCGCGAAAGCAATACCGTGCTGGTGCTTATGCTGATCGTGGGTATTGGTCTCATACTGGCCGACGGTTTTGCCCATGCAACAATGCAGAGACTGACCCGCTTCGCTCATCCGCTCGCGGCCTATGGCCTGCTTCTGGCGCTGCTGTCGCTCGTCACGCTTCAACTCAACCAGATGTTTTCCTATTCCAGCATTTCCGCAGGTCTGGACAGGGATATAGTATATAGCATCTTCATTCTGGCGCTTGCGATCGGAGCGATTGCGGTAGCCGGGCGGAACAATGGCGGGTTGCGCTCCATCGCCTATGCCGCATTTTCGATCCAGGTTCTCTATCTGGCTTTCGAAACGGTCGGCACGATGATCGGCACCTCCGGCTTCTTCCTGACTGCGGGCATTCTGGTCCTGCTGCTGGCGGCATTCGTGCGGCGCATGGAGAACCGGTTCGGAAGGAAAAGCAGCGTGGAGGTGCATCCATGACCACCCGGTTCAGATGGCTCTATGTAGGGGCGGCCATAACCGCATTGCTGCACACGGGCATTCTTTATGCCGCCATTGAAAAGCGCGCCTCGATCCTGCGCTCCGGCGCGGAAGTGACGCTCCAGACGGAGCCTTCCGACCCGCGTGATCTGATGCGTGGTGATTATGTCGTTCTTGGCTACGAGATTTCCAGCCTCGCGCGGAAGGAGATCGGCGGCACGCCTTCCGCCGGTTCGCGAGCCGTCTATGTGGCGGTAAAGCCCGACGCCAACGGCATAGCGCGGTTTTCACGCGCTTCATTCGCTCCTCTTTCGGATCTTGCTGCGGACGAAGTGCAGATTCGCGGCGAAGCCGCCTATTCCATATCCGATGATCCGCAATCGAATGTTCGTCTCAATTTCGGCATCGAACGATATTATGTACCTGAAGGGCAGGGACGGGTGATCGAGGACAGCCAGCGAGAGCGTCGCATCACCGCCGTCGTTGCCGTCGATCCGAAAGGCGCGCCGGTCATCAAAGCCCTGCAAGAGGATGGAAGGCAGCTCTATCAGGAGCCGCTATATTGACCTTGACGGCACCTCCTTTTTGAAAAGGGTTGGCTGATGTCATGGGATCGCTATATAGAAGCGGAAAAGGGCAGCCAGATCGAACCCGGTAATTCTCTACGGGGAAGGTGGCTTTTTTCCTTTGAACCGGGAAAATTGGATGATATAGAGACGCGCGCTTTCGAGGGGCGGTTCAATATCTGAGACGAATGATGGTGTGTTCTGAGGAATGCGCTTCGGTTCAGAAGCGGATGTGGCGAAATTGGTAGACGCACCAGATTTAGGTTCTGGCGGGAGACCGTGGGGGTTCGAGTCCCTCCATCCGCACCAACTGCCATAAGGCAAAAGAATTTCTCTCCCGCGACAAGGCAAGAAAGCCGGTGACGGCGGGACAATGACAAGAAGTGAAGGTTTGAACATGCAGGTTACCGAAACGCTCAATGAAGGGCTGAAGCGCGAGATCAAAGTCGTGGTTCCGGCCAAGGACCTCGAAGCCAAGCTCTCGGAGCGGCTCGAAACTGCGCGCGGTCGCGCCAAGATCAACGGCTTCCGTCCGGGCAAGGTTCCTGCAGGTCATCTGCGCAAGATGTATGGCAAGTCCTTCATGGCCGAGATCGTCAACGAAATCCTCAACGATTCGTCGCGCTCGATTCTCGCTGACCGTAATGAAAAGTCGGCTACCCAGCCTGAAGTCATCATGTCGGAAGACGAAAAAGAGGCCGAAAAGGTTCTCGACGGCAAGGCCGATTTCGTTTTCTCGCTGAACTACGAAGTTCTGCCGGCAATCGAAGTCAAGGACTTCTCCAAGATCGCCGTTACCCGTGAAGTCGTCGATATTTCCGATGAGGAAGTCGACGAGCAGGTCAAGCGCATCGCTTCCTCGACCCGCACCTTCGAAACCAAGAAGGGCAAGGCAGAAAACGAAGATCGCGTTACCATCGATTACCTCGGCAAGCTCGACGGCGAGCCGTTCGAAGGCGGCGCCGACAACGACGCGCAGCTTGTTCTCGGTTCCGGCCAGTTCATTCCGGGCTTCGAAGAGCAGCTCGTTGGCCTCAAGGCTGGCGACGAGAAGGTCATCAACGTTACGTTCCCGGCTGAATACGGCGCCGCTCACCTGGCCGGCAAGGAAGCTACCTTTGACATCAAGGTCAAGGAAGTTGCCAAGCCGAACGAACTCGTTCTTGATGACGAAACCGCAAAGAAGCTCGGCATCGAATCGCTTGAGCGTCTGCGTCAGGTTGTTCGCGAACAGATCGAAAGCCAGTACGGCCAGATCACCCGCCAGAAGGTAAAGCGTCAGATTCTCGACGCGCTGGACGGCGACTACCAGTTCGAAACGCCGCAGAAGCTTGTTGACGCTGAATTCAACAACATCTGGCAGCAGATCAATTTCGACCTGCAGCAGGCTGGCCGCACGTTCGAAGACGAAGAAACCACGGAAGAAGCCGCTCGCGAAGAATATCGCAAGCTTGCTGAACGTCGCGTTCGTCTTGGCCTCGTTCTCTCCGAAATCGGCGAGAAGGCAGGCGTGGAAGTAACGGAAGAAGAACTGCAGCGCGCTGTTTACGACCAGGTTCGTCGCTATCCGGGCCAGGAAAAGGAAATCTACGAATTCCTGCGCAAGACGCCGGATGCCGTTGCCAACCTGCGCGCCCCGATCTTCGAAGAAAAGGTCGTCGACCATCTGCTCGCCAACATCAGCGTGACCGACAAGAAGGTTTCGAAGGAAGAGCTGACGGCTGAAGACGAAGATGCAGCTTCGGAAGCAAAGCCTGCCAAGAAGGCTGCCGCGAAGAAGAAGGCCGCTCCCAAGAAGAAGGCCGACGAAGATAAGTCTGAAGAGGCTTAATTCTTCCTGGTTTGATCTATATGAAAGGCCGCGCACTGCGCGGCCTTTTCATTTCAAGTGCAATTCGCGGTCGAGGGTGTGACATGAATGGGCTGCCATATCTCCATCTGGAGCTGACGATGCACGAAGAGCCATGCCAACCTGCATGGCCAGCTAATGTCAGCATAGTCGGGTTCTCTCACGAATATGCACGCGCCACCCATGATTTGCTGGTTCGTGCCTATGCCGGTGGTGGCGGTTCGGTTGCCGGTTTCGACGACTGGTACAATGGGCTGATAACTGATAGCGAGTACGATCCCGAGCTGGCCGTTCTGGTTCTCGATCAGTCCCATCGGTCTGTCGCATTTGTGCAGTGCTGGAATAGTGCTTTCATAAAGGATCTGGTTGTCGATCCAGGCAGGCGGCGGGAAGGTTTGGGGGAAGCGCTTTTGGTTCATGTGCTTCGCCTTTTCTTCCGCCGTAGTCAGACAACGGTTAGTTTGAAAGTGGAGCGGAATAACCCTTCTGGCGCCGAAAAACTTTACAGGCGTCTAGGTTTTAGCGAAGTCCCGGTTGCGAAGCTGCATACGAAAGCTTGAGCAAATCACGCTGAAGGGCAGAGAAGGCTTGCCAGTCTTCGCCGTTTGTTTTAGCCAAAGTCAGATAGAATTTTTGCTGCGCATTGCGTCGCACAGGAAGAGATAGACGAGTTACTATGACCCTTATTGATACGCGCACGCCAGAACCGAAACGCTTCATTTCCGGCGCCACGGGCGACTGGGAAGTCGTCATCGGCATGGAAGTCCATGCGCAGGTCACGTCAGAATCCAAGCTGTTTTCCGGCGCCTCCACTTCGTTTGGTGCGGAGCCTAATTCCAATGTTTCTCTGGTTGATGCGGCCATGCCGGGCATGTTGCCGGTCATCAATCTGGAATGCGTCAAGCAGGCGGTTCGCACGGGCATCGGGCTCAATGCCCAGATCAATCTGAAGTCGGTTTTCGATCGCAAGAACTATTTCTATCCGGATTTGCCGCAGGGCTATCAGATTTCGCAGTTCAAGCAGCCGATCGTCGGCGAGGGCAAGATCATGATTTCGGTCGGCCCGGACAATAAGGGCCAGTTCGAAGACGTGGAAATCGGCATCGAGCGCCTGCATCTGGAGCAGGATGCGGGCAAGTCCATGCACGACCAGCATCCGACCATGTCCTATGTCGACCTGAACCGTTCAGGCGTGGCGCTGATGGAAATCGTGTCGAAGCCGGACCTGCGCTCGTCGGATGAAGCGCGCGCCTATCTGACCAAGCTGCGCACGATTGTCCGTTATCTTGGCACCTGCGACGGCAACATGGACGAAGGCTCGATGCGCGCCGACGTGAACGTTTCCGTTCGTCGTCCCGGTGGCGAATTCGGCACGCGCTGCGAAATCAAGAACGTCAACTCGATCCGTTTCGTCGGCCAGGCCATCGAGTATGAAGCGCGTCGCCAGATAGCGATTCTCGAGGATGGCGGTTCCATCGATCAGGAAACACGCCTGTTCGATCCGGTTAAGGGTGAAACGCGTTCGATGCGCTCCAAGGAAGAAGCGCATGATTACCGTTATTTCCCCGATCCCGATCTGCTGCCGCTCGAGTTCGATCAGGCCTTCGTCGACGCGTTGGCCGCAGAACTGCCGGAATTGCCGGACGTCAAGAAGCAGCGCCTCGTGGAAACGCAGGGCATTTCCGTTTACGACGCCTCCATCCTCGTGACCGAGAAGGCGATTGCTGACTACTATGAGGCAGTTGCTGCCGGTCGCGACGGGAAGGCTGCTGCAAACTGGGTCATCAACGATCTTCTTGGCGCGCTGAACCGGGCAGGCAAGGACATCGAGGAATCGCCGATTACTCCTGATCAGCTCGGCGCGATCATCGATCTCATCAAGGAAGGCACGATCTCCGGCAAGATCGCGAAGGACCTTTTCGAGATCGTCTGGAATGAAGGCGGAGACCCGAAGAAGCTCGTTGAAGAACGCGGCATGAAGCAGGTCACGGATACCGGCGCCATCGAAAAGGCCGTGGACGATGTTATCGCCGCCAACCCGGAAAAGGTCGAGCAGGCGAAAGCCAAGCCGACACTGGCTGGCTGGTTCGTCGGTCAGGTCATGAAGGCAACGGGTGGCAAGGCCAACCCGCAATCAGTCAATGAACTGGTCAAGGCCAAGCTCGGGATCGAAGAGTAATGTGGGTCAGGAGCGCGACAGAAGCCGATCTCAAGGCAGTAAACGAACTGCTCGTATCGACCTGGCACGCGACCTTCGATGATCTTCTCGGGCGGGAAATGGTGAATGCCGTTACCGCCCAGTGGCACAGCATCGCCGTGCTGAAGGCCAATCTCAAAAAGCCTTACTCGGAGTTCATTGTTGCCGATAATGGCAATGGCGGCATCGACGGTATGGCTTTTGCCAGTCAGTCGGAAGAAGGCAAGGCTTCGCTGCATCAGCTTTATGTTCGCTCCGATGCACAGGTTCAGGGTATCGGGACGATGCTTCTCGCTGAAATCGAGATGGCTTTTCCGGGGGTCCGGACGATGAAGCTCGAAGTGATCGAGAGAAACACCAAAGCGGTGAATTTCTATGAGCGCAAGGGCTACAGCAAGGTCGGCCGTAATGAAGATTGGGGCGATCCCAATTGCAAGGAACCTGTGCTGGTGATGGAAAAGTCACTCGAAGGCTGGAGCATGTAAAGCGTGTCACTCCAAGCGGGGACCGTTTTGGGGATCAAGACATGCGGAAATATAAAAGCCTGAAGCGCGCAGCGCTTTGGCTCTTCATACTCTTGTGACAGCGGCAACTTGACCCTTGCCATGGCCGGGCGATAGGGCCATAAGCAAGAAAACCCGGTGGTTCCGATCACCCGTGGCAATGATGGATCTGGAATAGGTCATGAAGAAATTTATTACGCAAGTTTTCACCTGGTGGAACGGTCAGACGCTCGGCACGCGGTTTCATACGTGGCGCAAGGGCGAGCGCGTCGGTGAGGACGAGTTCGGCAATATCTATTATCAGGGCGGCAAGGATTCCGAAGGCCGCACGCGCCGCTGGGTAATCTTCAATGGCTATGCGGAAGCAAGCGCTATTCCTCCCGGCTGGCACGGCTGGATGCATCATCGGGTCGATACGCCGCCGTCCAAGGAAGACTATCGTCCGCGCGAATGGCAGAAGCCGCATCTGCAGAACCTCACCGGTTCTCCTCTGGCTTATCGTCCGAAGGGCGCCATTGCCCGTCCGGGTGCGGAGCCTGCGGAACGTCCGCGTGTGACCGGCGAGTACGATGCCTGGACGCCGGGCAGCTGATAATCTGTTTCGGTTCTTGTCCGGCGCGTTAATCCGCGCCGGATTTCTTATGTCCGCCTTTTGACGCCATCGCGAAAAGGCCTGAGGATAGATGGTTTGCTTCACGCCCCGGGGCTGCATTGCGGCTTGCGACAGGGCAACGAATCGTCACAATTCATGCTTAGGAATTGTTCCAGCTTAATTTAACCCTTTGGATGCGGATCTCCGTTTTGACGAAGCAATCTCCCGGCAACGGAAAAAACTCGATCAAAAGGGCTGTTCAGCTTGCCCTGATCTCGTTCATGGCGACTGCCAGCTGCTTTCAGGCAGCGATGGCCGAACGCATTACCAATCCGGTTGCGGAGTTCTCGGGTCTCGACAAAATCACAGGCCGCATCACGACCTTTGATGTGTACATCAATGAGACCGTTCAGTTCGGCGCGCTCCAAGTGACGCCGAAAGTCTGTTATTCGCGTACGGAGAATGAAGCGCCACGCACGGATGGCTTCGTTCAGGTCGATGAGATTACGCTGGATCGTAAAATACGCCGTATCTTTACCGGCTGGATGTTTGCCGATAGCCCCGGCCTCAATGCTGTCGAGCACCCGATCTATGACGTCTGGCTGAAGGACTGCAAGCAGAAGTCGGAAGTGCCCCCGCCGGATCAGCGCAAATAAACTCAGCCTTTTGTTTACGCATCATTCTCTGCAAGCCGTAGGCGGTGTGCTCTAGAAACGCGCGGTTCCGTCGAGCGCCGTTTCCAGCAGTTTCTCGTATTTCTTCCTTGGAACTTCCACGGCCCCGAATCTCTCAAGATGCGGCGTGGTGAACTGTGTGTCGAGAAGAACGAAGCCTCGGCTGACCAGATGCTGGACCAGATAGGCCAGGCAGACCTTGGACGCATCCCGCTTGCGCGTAAACATGCTCTCGCCGAAAAAGGCGCGCCCGAGCGTGACGCCGTAAAGTCCGCCGACAAGCTTGCCGTCATGCCACGCTTCGACCGTGTGGCAATGCCCGATCTCGAACAGTTTTCTGTAGGCTTCGCGAATTGGACCATTGATCCACGTGCGCGCGCGCTCGCCGGTGCCGCTGGCACACCCTTCGATCACGCCATCGAAATCGCTATCGAGCTTAATGTCGAAAATGCCCTGTCGGATCGTTTTCTGGAGGCTTTTGGGAATATGGAAGCCATCGAGGGGGATAACGCCGCGCCGCTCGGGACGAACCCAGAAGACTTCCGGATCGTCGGCTTCTTCGGCCATGGGAAATATTCCCGTGGCGTAGGCCCGCAGGAGCAGCTCCGGTTCGATTGAATAGTCGTCCGGGGACACTCCTGCGGTCACTTTCGTCAGGCGCTTTCGCTCTTGGTTTTCTTGGCCAGATATTTTTCCAGCCAATGAATGTCGTAGTCGCCGTTGGCAATATCCTGATTGGCAATCAGGTCCTGGAAGAGAGGCAGGGTGGTTTTCACGCCATCCACCACGAACTCGTCCAGCGCACGGCGCAGGCGCATCATGCATTCAACGCGGTTGCGACCATGCACGATGAGCTTGCCGATAAGGCTGTCGTAATATGGCGGAATGCGATAACCGGAATAGACGCCCGAATCCACGCGGATGCCGAGGCCGCCCGGCGTGTGATAATGGGTGATCAGCCCCGGCGAGGGCGCAAATGTCAGCGGATCTTCCGCGTTGATACGGCACTCGATTGCATGGCCGGAGAAGCGGATATCCTTCTGCTTTACCGACAGGCCGAGACCGGCAGCAACGCGAATCTGTTCGTGAACAAGATCGATGCCGGTGATGGCTTCCGTGATCGGATGCTCCACCTGGAGACGCGTGTTCATTTCTATGAAATAGAATTCGCCGTCTTCATAGAGGAACTCGATCGTTCCCGCACCGCGATAGCCCAGTTCCGCACAGGCATTGGCGCAGACCATGCCGATCTTGTCGCGTGCTTCGGCATTGAGCGCCGGTGAGTTGGCTTCTTCCCATACCTTCTGGTGGCGGCGCTGCAGCGAGCAGTCACGTTCGCCCAGATGGATGGCATTGCCAGCCCCGTCACCCATGACCTGAACTTCGATGTGACGCGGCTTTTCGAGATACTTCTCGATATAGACGGCGTCATCGCCGAAGGCTGCGCCAGCTTCGGAGCGGGCGGTTGCAAGAGCGATGGAAAGATCTTCCTCGCTGCGGGCAACCTTCATGCCGCGTCCGCCACCACCGGCCGAAGCCTTGATGATGACCGGATAGCCGATTTCCTTGGCGATGCGGGCAGCTTCCACGTCGTCCGTCACACCGCCGTCGGAACCCGGAACGACCGGAATGCCGAGGCGCTTTGCAGTGCGCTTGGCTTCGATCTTGTCGCCCATGATACGGATATGCGAAGCGGTGGGGCCGATGAAGGTGATGCCGTGTGCTTCGAGGATTTCCGCAAACTTGGCGTTCTCCGACAGGAAGCCGTAACCCGGATGGATTGCGTCGGCGCCGGTGATCTCGCAGGCAGCAACAATCTGATGGATGTTCAGATAGCTGTCGCGCGACGGCGGCGGGCCGATGCACACACTTTCGTCTGCCAGGCGCACATGCATCGCGTCGGCGTCGGCCGTGGAGTGGACGGCGACGGTCTTGATGCCCAGTTCCTTGCAAGCCCTGAGCACGCGAAGAGCGATTTCGCCACGGTTGGCTATGAGTATCTTTTGAAACATTGCGCTTTGCTGCCCGTTCATTGAATAAGCCGTAATCTGCTATCTTATTCGATTACGACGAGCGGCTCACCGAATTCAACCGGCTGAGCGTCTTCGATGAGGATGGCCTTCACAGTGCCGGCGCGCGGGGCCGGAATCTGGTTCATCGTCTTCATGGCTTCGATGATGAGGAGAGTCTGGCCTTCCTTCACCTGCGCGCCAACCTCGATGAAGTTGCGAGCGCCCGGAGCCGGAGCCAGATAAGCGGTGCCAACCATCGGTGACGGAACGGCGTTCTTCGACAGATCGGCCTTTGTCGGCTCGGCGGCGGCTGCAACCGGCGCAGGAGCGGCTGCAACAGGCGCTGCGGCAGGCATAACGGTCGCTGCGGCCTGAACCGTAACCTTGCGTGAAACGCGGATACGCAGGTCACCGTGCTCGACTTCGATGTCGGTCAGGTCGGTTTCATTGAGGATATCCGCCAGGTCGCGGATCGTTTCCTTGTCGATGACGGAGTTTTTGCTGGACATATCAGGCCCCTTTAACGCTTTGCCCGTTGTTTTCTTCTTCTTTGGCAATTGCCGCAAGCGCGCGCAGACCGAGCAGGTATCCTTCCGCGCCAAAGCCGCAAATAACGCCTTTGGCGACTGCGGATACATAGGAGTGATGCCGGAAAGCCTCACGCGCATGTATGTTCGAAAGATGCACTTCCACAGCCTTTACCTTGGCCGAGCGGATCGCATCATGAATAGCAACCGAAGTGTGGCTATAGGCGGCCGGATTGATGAGGACATAGGCGTCTTTATCGCCCGCTTCCTGAATCCAGGTCACCAGATCGCCTTCGTAATTGGACTGACGGAAATCGACATCAAGTCCGAGTTGTTCAGCCTCACGCTTGCAACTCGCTTCGATATCCTCGAGCGTTGCAACACCGTATATCCCCGGTTCTCGTTTGCCGAGAAGGTTGAGATTGGGGCCGTTCAAAACAAAAACTGTTTTTGCCATATCCGTCCGCGACTGATAACGCACTACCACGAAATTTCGGTATACTTCGCATTCCATATAGAGGGCTTGGACGCAAGCCGAAACCCTCTAAATCATTGCAGATGTTTTGCCGAACCGGTTTTTCCCGCTATTCTTTGCAAAATAAGGCAGGCAACACGGCAATTCTCTTCATCTGATACAGCTGTCGAATGCCGCAGCTTAAACTGTTTCACTAATGTGATCCGTCAAGCCGCGAACCCGCTGCCTAGTTTTTCGCGCCAGCGCGCGCAGCGGCGATTCTCTCGACCAGTCCATCCACGCCGATTGCGCCGGGAACCAGTTCATCGCCGATGATGTAGGATGGCGTGCCGGTGATATTCAACTGCTGCGCCAGCTGATAGGTCTGCTGGAATGCGCCGGTAATGGCTGGGTCCTTCATCTTTTCGCGCAGCTGTGTTTCATCGGCCCCCAGTTTCACGGCATCGGCGATGGCGGATTCTTCCGTAGCACGCTCTTGCGCACCCAGCAGTACTTCGTGGAACTCAGCATATTTTTCCGGCATCAATGCTCTGAACGCCTGTGCCACGACATGCGCCTTGGCGGAATCCGGTCCGAGGATTGGAAATTCCTTCATGACGAACCGCACATTCTTGTCGGTTTTCAGGATCGCTTCCATGTCGGGCAGGGCCCGCTTGCAGTAACCGCAATTGTAGTCGAAGAACTCGTAGACAGTCACGTCGCCGTCCGGATTACCGAAGACCGCATCATGTTTCGGATCGTAAAGGGAGCTGCGATTGGCGGCCAATACCTGCTTGATCTGTTCTTGGGCTGCACGTGCCTGCTTGGTTTCAAGCGCACTTTGCACTTCCAGCATCAGTTCCGGATTCTGGATCAGATAATTGCGCACGACATTTTCGATGGCCTGCTGGTTCATCGCCACAGGCGCCGCGGCAGGGGTTTCCACGGAGGCGGGCGCCGGAGCTTGCCGGGCGGTTCCCGCGTAATAACCCAATGCAAGGGCGGCAATGCCCGCAATGCCACTGGCAACTGTTATGGAAACTGCGTTCTTCATTCCAAATTCCAATCTGTCTTGAATATCGGCGTCAGGCGTAAATTGCCGCCTTATTTGCTTTTCTTGGCATTGATGATGTCCTGCGCGCGAAGCCACTCCGGAGAGCGGGGCTTCATCTGCTTTTGCGCGCGGATGGCGAATATCTGGGCCTGCTGAAGCTTGCCAGAATAATAGTTCATGTCGGCTGTGGCGAGGTCTGCGAGCGCCATATCGCCTTGCTGGCCGTATGCCTGCGCGAGATAGGCATAGCCGCCCGGAAACTCCGGATCGGATGCGATGCCGGCCTTGATCTCCTTGATCGCCGTCGGCATGTTCGCCTTGGCGCCGGTTAGCATAAGGGCGCGCCCATAGCTCATGCGCAACAGCGGCGATTTACGCGGATCGAGCGAAACGGCCTTCTGGAAAGCCTTTGCCGCTCCCGAAGCATCGTTTGCTTTCAGCAGGACTTCGCCGCGCATCTCCTGGAAATATGGGCTCTTCGGCTGCTCCTTGACCAAGGCGTCGAACTTGGGCAGTGCGGCGCGGGCCGAGCCGTTCAGGAATGTCGTGATGGCATTGCCATAACGGGCAGGGAGGCCGCCGGGATTATTGCGGAACATGCGTTGAAGCGCGCCCATATCGCCCGAATAAGCGGCGATCTTCGCGCGTGCCATATCGTGGCGCAACTGCAGGGCCGGTGAATCGGTCTTGTTGAAATAGGGGCTCTTTCTCGCAAGCTCTTCCAGATTGGCAATGCGCTCACGCGGCAATGGATGGCTGATACGGTACTGATCGATCTGTGTGCCGGTAAGCGACAAGGCCGATGCAAAGCGCTCGAAAGTGTCGAGCATTCCCTTGGTGGATTGCCCGGTGGCATTGAGATAGTTCACGGCGAGGCGATCGGCGGTCATTTCCTCGGTGCGCTGATAGTTGAGCACACTGCGCATGGCCATTTCGCCCGAACCCATTGCGATGCCCGCGCCGGCGCCTGCCGCGTTGCCGCTACCGCTTGCGGCACCGGCCACACCCGCGCCAACGCCCAGCAGCATGCCGATGATCGCCATATTGCGAGCCCGGCTCAATTGTTCGCGCAGGCGCTCCTGATGGCCGCCGGCGAGATGGCCCGATTCGTGCGCGATCACACCGATGATTTCATTGGGTGTTTCCGCCTGCATGATTGCGCCTGTGTTGATGAAAATACGGCGTCCATCAACGAAGGCATTGAAACTCGGCGAATTGACCAGGATGACGCGAACACCGCGGCCGCCCAGTCCGGCCGCCTTGAGGATCGGCGCGGCATAATCGGCAACAAGGGCCTCGATTTCCGCGTCTCGAACGATGGGAACGCCACCCCCGCGCGACTGCGCGAATGCGGGCAGGGCACTGGTGACGGCTATGGTCGCCGCGGCCATTACGGCGACCGAACGTCTGACCATCCTATGGAAAGAAAATCTTCTGGCTGGGAAAGGTGAAGTCATCATCCCCATCGTGCTGCTCTTCCTTCTTCAAACCGGCGCGAATCTTATAGCCTTTGCTTTCAATCACCGATAGGCGGAGGTTGGGATAATCTATTTGGTCGTATTTTCTCGAAAGGTGCTGTTGCTTTAGCAATCCGGCGATTATACGGCGGGTTCAGAAAGCGACATTCGCAATTTTTTGGAGGTAATGGTGGTCACTCTTTCCAGCCGCAGCGCAGTTGAGCCCTTTCACGCCATGGACGTTCTGGCAGAGGCCAACCGCCGTCGTGCAGCCGGGCATCCGATCATTTCCATGGCGGTAGGCCAGCCAGCCGATCCCGCACCTGCCGCTGTCCGGCAAGCTGCCGAACGCGCCTTGAAGGACGGGCGCATCGGCTATACGGACGCTCTGGGGCTGATTGAACTGCGGGAGGCGATTGCTGCGCATTATGCCGATCACTACGGGATTTCGGTCTCGCCGGAACGCATTGCCGTAACCACTGGCTCATCGGCTGCCTTCAATCTGGCCTTTGTCGTCTATTTCGATCCGGGCGACCGGGTTGCCATTACACGCCCCGGCTATCCCGCCTACCGCAATATATTGACGGCGCTTGGCCTTGAGGTCGTGGAAATACCGACGGGCAATGGAACCTCGGCGTCATTGACCGCCGAAGCGCTTGCGGCGGCGCATGCCGAGAAACCTTTGAAGGGCGTTCTGTTTGCAAGCCCGGCCAATCCGACCGGCGCTGTCATCGACAAGCCGGAACTCAAGGCGATCATTGAAACGGCTCGCGATCTGGGTATCCGGGTGATCTCGGATGAAATCTATCACCGGCTTTCCTATGAGACGGATGATGTCACCGCATTGGAGATTTCCAACGATGTGACCATCATCAACTCATTCTCCAAATATTACTGCATGACCGGCTGGCGGATCGGCTGGATGGTTTTGCCCGAAAGCGATACGCGCGCAATCGAGCGACTGAGCCAGAGCCTTTATATCTCCGCGCCTGAGCTTTCGCAGCGCGCCGCCATCGAAGCCTTCCATTCAACGGCGGAACTTGAACGGGTGAAGGATCGCTATCGCCAGAACCGGCTGATCCTGCTGGATCATCTCCCACGTATCGGCCTCAGCCTTGCCGCGCCGATGGATGGGGCCTTCTATGCTTATTGCGATGTATCGCGTTTCACCAATGACAGTATGGAATTTGCCCGCCGGATGATCGCCGAAATCAATATTGCAGCCACACCTGGACGCGATTTCGACCCGCTGGACGGCCATCGGACGATGCGCTTTTCCTATGCGGGCAAGATCGAGGAAATGGAAGAAGCTGTTCGCCGGCTTGAAGACTGGTTGCCACAGCAGAGGGCCTGAACCCCGGCTCGGGCCCTGGAAAACTAAGCTTCTGGAGCATTTCCGGCAAAAGTGTGAAACGTCTACGCGGGGAAATTAGTTCACTGGACCGATTTCTTAACCCGCTTCGATGCGTTGGAAAATGCGATAAAATAAATAGTTAGAGCGGTTCCGGCGACTCTGTCAGAGCAGGAACCGCTCTAAAGCAAAGAAAAACCGGCGTTTCCGCCGGTTTTTTCATTTCAATCCTGAAGCGGTTTTCAGAAGAAGCCCTTCTTCTGCCACCAGCCGGCGCGCTTGGGCTTCTGCTCTTCGCTTTCGCTTGAGGTCACAACAGGTTCTGCGTTCTTCTCCGGTTCGGCAATCGTCGCCACGTCAGCTTCAACCGCCACCGTGTCGTTGACTTCGGCCGCTGGCTTTGCCGCTGCTCGGCGGGTACGCCGCTTGGGCTTTTCCGCTTCTGCTTCGGGTTCGTCGTTGGCTTCAACCGCTACCGGTTCGGCAGGAGCCTCTTCGACCGCCTTCTTGCGAGCGCGGGTCTTGCGGGCGGGCTTCGCAGGCTTTTCCTCTGCCTCGGCTGCAACAACCTCCTCAGCCGCATCTTCAGTCTTGGCAGACTTGCGGGCGCGGGGCTTGCGTGCAGGCTTGGCTGGCTTCTCTTCGGCCACCGGTTCTACCGCTGGAGCAGGTGTTTCCACGGCTTCTACGGCTGGTTCGACCGCTACGGCTGCTATTTCTTCGACTACTGTTTCCTCGATCTTTACCGGCAGGACCGGCGTGTAACCGACAAACTCGGGATCGGGAACCTTGCGCGCACGCGGTTCATCGTCGCGACGATTCTTGCGACCGCCCCGGCGACCGCGGCGGCGCTTCTTGCGACGATCTTCCTCGCTCAAGGAAGCATTGGAAGATGTCTGCTGAGACTCATCTGCGTCATCGTCTTCGTCAGACGATTCTTCAGAGATGGAATCGGACTTCGCGGACTGCTCCTGGCCCTCGCGATCACGACCGCCGCGACGACGGCGACGGCGACGGCGCTTGCGGTCACCTTCTTCACCGCGCTCTTCAGAAGCCTGAACATCAGCCTTCGCTTCTTCTTCGGCTTCGTCCTCATCGACCGGGATTTCCGGATCTTCGATATCGTCCTCGATATAGGCCATCGGCTGCACCGGCGGCTGGGTGATAGGCCGTGTGGACGGCGCACCCTTGTCGATGACGAAATGCTGGTGGCCGACGCTCTCATCGGCGTCAATGCTGATCGCTACACCAAAGCGTCCTTCCAGATCAGCCAGAAGCTGACGCTTGTGATTGAGGACATAAAGCGCCGACGAAGCCGGTGTGCGGACGTGAATGTCGAAACCGGAATGACGCAGCAGATAATCCTCGATACCGCGAATGATGTGCAGCGCCATGGAGGAATCCGAGCGGATATGGCCGGTGCCGCCGCAATGCGGGCAGACCTGCATCGTGCTTTCAAGCACGGATGCACGGATACGCTGGCGCGACATTTCCAGAAGGCCGAAATGCGAGATGCGGCCCACCTGAATGCGGGCGCGATCATCCTTCAGGCAGTCCTTCATCTTCTTTTCGACAGCGCGATTGTTGCGCTTTTCTTCCATGTCGATGAAGTCGACGACGATCAGGCCGGCAAGGTCGCGCAGGCGCAACTGGCGCGCAACCTCTTCGGCAGCTTCCAGATTGGTCTGGAGCGCCGTGTCCTCGATGGAATGCTCTCGTGTCGAGCGACCCGAGTTGACGTCGATGGCAACCAGCGCTTCCGTCTGGTTGATGATCAGGTAGCCGCCCGATTTGAGCGTGACCTGCGGCAGCAGCATGCGGTCGAGCTGGGCTTCCACGCCGTTGCGTGTGAAGATTGGCACCTGCTCACGGTAAGGCTGGACGACCTTGGCATGGCTCGGCATGAGCATGCGCATGAAGTCTTTGGCCTCGCGATAGCCGTTTTCGCCGGCAACGAGGATTTCCGAAATGTCCTTGTTGTAAAGGTCACGGATCGAACGCTTGATCAGGCTGCCTTCCTCATAGACGAGGGCAGGCGCCGTCGATTGCAGCGTCAGCGTGCGCACATTTTCCCAAAGACGCATCAGATATTCGTAGTCGCGCTTGACTTCGGCCTTGGTCCGGTTTGCGCCAGCCGTGCGCAGGATCACACCCATGCCCTGCGGCACTTCGAGTTCCTTTACGATCTCCTTGAGGCGCTTGCGGTCCTGAGGGTTGGTGATCTTGCGCGAAATGCCGCCGCCGCGCGCGGTGTTCGGCATCAGAACCGAATAGCGTCCCGCAAGCGAGAGATAGGTGGTGAGAGCCGCGCCCTTGTTACCGCGCTCTTCCTTGACGACCTGAACCAGAAGAATCTGGCGACGCTTGATCACTTCCTGAATGTTGTACTGGCGGCGATTGGTGCGCGCATGCGTCGGAAGCTCTTCAAGCGCGTCTTCCGAACCAACGGATTCGACCATGTCCTCTTCATGTTCGATATCGTCTTCGTCGCCGTTATCGAGGGCTTCCGAGATCACATCGCTTTTCTGCGAGAGGGCCATGGCCGGTGTGCCGGGCACGTAATTTTCAAATGCCGGACCAACCGGCTCAGCCGCCGGCAATCCGTTGTCGGACGCACTGGCCTGCGCGTCACCGTTCTGGCCGTCACGGCGTCCGCGACGCCGGTTACGGCGAGACCTGTCATTGCGATCATTCCGATCGCTCCGCTCACTCTTGGCGCGCGGCTCGTCTTCGTCGTCTTCCGCACGTGCGGCTTTGGCTTCGGCCTCAAGCAGCGCGAGACGATCAGCTACCGGGATCTGGTAGTAGTCGGGATGAATTTCCGAAAATGCGAGGAAGCCATGACGGTTGCCGCCATATTCCACGAACGCAGCCTGAAGCGAAGGTTCGACGCGGGTGACGCGTGCGAGATAAATATTGCCTTTCAGCTGCTTCTTATGTTCCGACTCGAAGTCGAATTCTTCAATCTTGTTGCCCCGAGTAACGATGACCCGGGTCTCCTCCGGGTGGGAGGCATCTATAAGCATTTTGTTGGACATTATTGTCTTTCCTGCCGGCGCGAAGACGCAAAACGCGTGCGCCGGACGAAACCCTGCGGGCTGTCGTGCTCATTGCGTTGCATCTGCCGGATGGTTCTGGGTTCGTCGGAATAAAAGCTGCTGCCTCCGCGCGCGATGGCCTCGTGGCGATCACGGTCTTCAGGCTCGCAATGGTCAGTCTTGCTTGACCCATAGCTGTTCCGAACGAAACGACCTCATATATGACCCGGGAAAGCCGGGCCGACCTCTTTGCTCTTTTCGAGCGTTGGCGACAGCACGTAAAGATGCGCAGTCGGCCGATGGAAACGGAGGGCGGGGGAGCCACATCTCCGCTGAATTCTGTGCTGGTTATTGGGGGCGACGAATGAATATGCCGCTGTTTTCGCTACCATTCCTTGCGGTTCGTTTAGAGAACCGGCAAACGATTCTGATAGTTCACCCAAAACCTTCCATAGCTTTTATGGCGTCGTTTGAACGATGACAAGTGCGAATATCATTTGACTTTCGCATCGCAATTTCGCCGAAAGCTGAGTATAGGCCCGATTCAAGGTCGAAATACGGCTGGAAATCCTTCATTAACTGTAGTTCTGTACGAGTGTTTCAATGGGTATTCGAGCGAGAGGGTGCAGGACAAACGTGCCGGTATCGCGATTATTGATACCAGTCATCCAAATGATGTTCCTGATTGTGGCAGCCGATGCATTTTCGAAGCGCTGAAAACGCGATGACACGATTGCTGAATTTGCGATGCCTTCTGGCGTTGTTGGCCCTTTTGTCGGTTCTGCCGTTCCAGTCCGCCTCCGTCTATGCGGCCGATCGCGTGACCTCGCCGCTGGCTGCGCTGACTTTCCGGATGGCGGGCGACGATTTGCGGACGCGCATCGTCGTCATGTTCGACAGGGAACCCAAGCTGTCGACCCTGCTTCTCGACAATCCGCATCGGCTTGTCGTCGATCTGCCTGAAACACGCTTCGGTTTCGATGAAAAGAGTCTCGAGCCCCGGGGGCTCGTGTCTCGCGTTCGCTACGGCCTCGTGGGCAAGGGGCGTTCGCGCCTCATCCTGACACTCCGCGGTCCGTTCAAGGTGGAGGATTTGCGCGTTCTGAAAAATGAAAGCGCATCAGGCTACCGTCTTGTGGCCGACATCGTTGCGACCTCGGACCGGGAATTTGCGGATCAGTTGCAGGGCCGCAAGGAAATAACCAGTTCCACCGATCGCGATGAAAAGCCGGTCGAGGCCGCGTCGCAGAATGGGACGGCTCGCCCGTTCACGATCATGATCGACCCCGGCCACGGTGGAATTGACAGTGGCGCGGAAAGCCTTAGCGGCATCAAGGAAAAAGACCTGACGCTCGCTTTCGGGCAGGAACTCAGAGATCGTCTGGCGCAGGACAAGAACATCAAGGTTCTCATGACGCGCGAGGACGACACTTTTCTGCGGCTTTCCGAAAGGGTGAGGATCGCCCGCCAGCACGAAGCGGATTTGTTCATCTCCATCCATGCCGATACAATCAACCAGCACGATATTCGCGGCGCGACGGTTTATACGATTTCCGACAAGGCATCGGACTCTGTTGCGCGCGCCATGGCTGAACGGGAAAACAAGTCCGACACCCTTGCCGGTGCGGCGCCCGAGGAGCAGCCCGAGGTTACCGACATTCTTCTCGACCTGACCAGGCGTGAAACGCACACATTTTCGCTGAGCTTTGCCGAAAAGGTGATTCACTCCCTGCAAGGGCAGGTGAACCTCATCAACAATCCGCATCGCTTTGCCGGTTTTCAGGTACTGCGCGCGCCGGACGTGCCATCCGTGTTGATCGAAATCGGATATTTGTCCAATGCCGAGGACGAAAAGCTTATCAGCAACCCGGAGTGGCGCAAGAAGCTCGCGGACAGGCTTGCGATTGCGATCAAGGCGTTTGAAGCGCTGAAACATCCCGCCAGCCTCAGCAAAGGGTAGGGACCCTGAAATATGGAGAACTGTGGCGATGTCTCTTAAATGCGCTACATCTTATAAGATGCAGGCTTGCAACAGTTTAGCGGATTTTCGTCATGCAGGCGAAAGCAGCAGCGTTAAATTGGTAAAAACACGTAAACCATCTTGCCTTTGACTCATTTGCTGGTCACTAAGCCAGTGATTGCCTCATGGCATAATTGGGTTAAAGGGTTGGCTGTTCGTGCTTTGACCCTTATCATGTGAATAATCTGAAGGCAGGATTCCGCATTTATGGTAAGGCTTATCGGATATTTCTTCGGGATCGGAACGGTGCTGATGCTCCTCGTGGCAGGTGGCGTCGCCCTTTACGTCGGAAGTCTCACGAAGGATCTGCCAGATTACGAGGTGCTCGCAAAATACGAGCCGCCTGTAATGACGCGCGTTCATGCCTCCGATGGTAGCCTCATGGCGGAGTTTGCCCGTGAGCGCCGTCTTTATATTCCCATTCAGGCGGTGCCGAACCGCGTGAAGGCCGCTTTCGTTTCGGCTGAAGACAAGACCTTCTATGAGCATCATGGTCTTGATTTCGCCGGCCTTGCCCGCGCCATGTTGACGAACGTCAAGAATATGGGGTCCGGTCGCCGTCCGGTAGGCGCGTCCACAATCACGCAGCAGGTTGCAAAGAACTTCCTCCTGACGTCGAAGCAGACCTATGATCGCAAGATCAAGGAAGCCATCCTCGCGATGCGCATCGAGCAGGCCTATTCCAAGGACCGTATTCTCGAGCTTTACCTGAACGAAATCTTCTTCGGCCTTGGTTCCTACGGTATTGCCAGCGCGGCTCTGACTTATTTCGACAAATCGGTCGGCGAACTTTCCATCGCCGAAAGTGCATATCTTGCCGCCTTGCCGAAGGGCCCGAACAATTATCACCCGTTCCGCCAGCCAGAGCGCGCTATCGAGCGCCGCAACTGGGTCATCGACCGGATGAGTGAAAACGGCTACATCACCGCGGAAGAAGCGACCGAAGCCAAGAAGCAGCCGCTGGGCGTGAAGGAGCGTTCGGACGCCCATTACGTGTTTGCCTCGGAATATTTCACAGAAGAAGTGCGCCGCCAGATAATCCAGAAATATGGCGTCGATGCGCTTTACGAAGGTGGCCTTTCCGTTCGCACCACGCTGAACCCGACGCTGCAGGTCGAGGCGCGCAAGTCCTTGCAGGCTGCGCTGCTGCGTTATGACGAGGCTCGCGGCTGGCGTGGCCCCATGAAGAATGTCGAACTTGGCAACGATTGGGGTACGGCATTCGGCGACATGCAGTCCTATACGGATGTGCCCGAGTGGCAGCTTGCGATCGTGCTCAATGTTTCCGCCGCTGGCGCAGATATCGGTCTGCAGCCGCCGCTTGAGGCATCGGGCTCGCGCAGCAAGGAGCGCAAGCGCGCATTCATCGCGGCCGATGATATGAAGTGGGCGATGCGCATCGTGAATATCGGTGGCAAGCGCACCAGCGCCAAATCACCGGAAGGCGTGCTGAAAGCGGGCGACATTATCTATGTCTCCAAGTCCGGCGAATCCCGCTTCCGTCTCCAACAGTCGCCGAAGCTTGAAGGTGCGCTCGTTGCCATGGACCCGCACACAGGCCGTGTTCTGGCCATGGTCGGCGGCTTTTCCTACGCGGAATCGGAGTTCAACCGCGCAACGCAGGCCTATCGCCAGCCCGGTTCGTCGTTCAAGCCGTTCGTCTATGCTGCGGCCCTCGATAATGGCTATACGCCGGCTTCCGTGGTTCTGGACGGTCCGCTGGAAGTCAATCAGGGCGGTACGCTGGGCGTCTGGGCGCCGAAGAACTATTCGGGCAAGTTCTCCGGCCCGTCCACGCTGCGCTACGGTATCGAACAGTCACGTAACGTCATGACCGTGCGTCTCGCGCAGGACATGGGCATGAAGCTGGTCGCTGAATATGCAGAACGCTTTGGCATCTACGACAAGATGCTGCCCGTTCTCTCCATGGCGCTTGGTGCCGGTGAAACGACCGTTCTGCGCATGGTGACGGCCTATTCCATCATGGCGAATGGCGGCCAGAGCATAACGCCGTCGATGATCGACCGTATTCAGGATCGCTACGGCAAGACCGTGTTCAAGCACGATGCGCGCCAGTGCGAAGGCTGCAATGCACAGGACTGGGCCAATCAGGACGAGCCGACGCTGATCGACAATCGGGATCAGGTACTCGATCCCATGACCGCTTATCAGATCACCTCGATGATGGAAGGCGTCGTTCAGCGCGGCACGGCGCAGATTTTGAAGAGCCTCGACCGCCCGATGGCTGGCAAGACCGGTACGACCAACGATGAGAAGGACGCCTGGTTCGTTGGTTTCACGCCCGATCTCGTAGTCGGCGTGTTCATGGGCTATGATACGCCCACACCGCTTGGCCGCGGCAATACGGGCGGCGGTCTCGCAGCGCCTGTGTTCAAGTCCTTCATGGAGCAAGCTCTGGCCGGAACACCGAAAGTGGATTTCCGCGTGCCAGAAGGCATGACGGTCATCGCTATCAACCGCAAGACCGGTATGCGTGCCAATCAGGGCGATCCGAATGTGATCATGGAAGCTTTCAAGCCGGGTACGGGACCATCCGACAGCTATTCGGTCATCGGCATGGATTCCTTCCGCGAAGGTTCTCCGGTTGCGCCGCAGTCGCCGCAGGCAACCCGCGCTATCAACTCAGGTTCGGGCGGACTTTACTGACCGGGAAAAACGGGGCTTTACCCTTTACACTGCGCCGCGTGCTCACTATGGTCCGCGGCGCCTGGACTGTCTGTCCATGCCCGAAAGTCTGGGCCTCTTAACGACCGGCTCAGCTTCTCAATTGAATAGAATGATATTGAAGGAACGATTTGCCCATGCGCGCGGAAATCGAGACGCTGGTTGACGAAATCCAGCAGGCCATAAGCCTGCTGAGGAGGCATCTTTGACTGGGATCAGGCGATAAAACGACTCGGCTATCTCAACCAGAAAGCTGAAGATCCCACACTCTGGAATGATGCCCAGGAGGCCCAGAAGCTGATGCGCGAGCGCCAGCAGCTGGAAGACAGCATCAATGGCATCAATCATCTGACCCAGACGCTGAACGACAGCATCGAACTGATCGCCATGGGCGAGGAAGAAAATGACAAGTCGATCATTCAGGATGCGGAAAACACCATCCGCGAACTGAAGGAAGAGATCGACCGTCGCCAGATCGATATGCTCCTGTCGGGCGAAGCCGATGCGAACGACACCTATGTCGAAGTGCACGCCGGTGCCGGTGGCACCGAAAGCCAGGACTGGGCGTCGATGCTGCTGCGCATGTATACGCGCTGGGCGGAGCGCAATGGCCGCAAGGTCGAAGTGATGGAAGTGCACGAAGGCGAAGAAGCGGGCATCAAGTCCGCGACCATTCTCGTCAAGGGGCACAACTCATATGGCATGATGAAGACCGAATCGGGCGTCCATCGTCTGGTCCGTATTTCGCCTTATGACTCCAACGCCCGTCGCCATACGTCCTTCGCCAGCATCTGGGTATATCCTGTCATCGATGACAATATCGACGTGCAGGTCACAGAAGCAGATGTTCGCATCGATACCTACCGCGCTTCGGGTGCTGGCGGCCAGCACGTCAATACGACCGACTCGGCAGTGCGTATCACGCATATTGCGACCGGGATCGTGGTGCAGTGCCAGGCGGAACGCTCACAGCACAAGAACCGCGAAAAGGCATGGTCGATGCTGCGCGCTCGCCTTTATGAAGAGGAACTGAAAAAGCGCGAAGCGGCGACGGATGCAGCGAATGCCACCAAGACCGATATCGGTTGGGGACACCAGATTCGCTCCTACGTCCTGCAGCCCTATCAGCTGGTCAAGGATCTGCGCACCGGTGTGGAAAGCACCAACCCGCAGGAAGTGCTGGATGGTTCCGTCACGCCGTTCATGGAAGCCGCGCTCGCGCACCGTATTCAGGGCGGCGGTGAACTGATCGACGATATCGATTGATTGCTCACTATCTGCACGGCATAGAGAACAAAACCCGGCTTCGGCCGGGTTTTTCGTTTCAGAAACTCAGAGTAACGGCTCTATCTGTTTTCCGGCCTTGAGAAAATTGACCGGATTGACCGCACGTCCGTTTTCACGGACTTCATAATGCAGGTGGCTGCCGGTCGAACGTCCGGAGCTTCCCGCTTCGCCGACCACAACTCCGGCCGCAACCTGCTGCCCGTCGCGTACAAGGACCCGGCTTAGATGCGCAAAACGGGTCGAGAAGCCATTACCATGATCGATCTCGACCATATTGCCATACCCGCCGAAGCGGCCTGCCTTCACAACCTTGCCCGCTGCGGTGGACTTTACGGTCTGGCCGTAGGCTGCACGAAAATCGATGCCGGAATGAAAAGCAGCCGTACCGAGAAACGGATCACGGCGCACGCCGAACAGGCTGGTTAGGGGGTTCCCGGGAGCCGGATTGGCAAGGGGAAGGGCGCTCACACGCTTGCGGACCTGATCGAGCCGGTCAAGCGCGCTATCGAGATTACGCAACTGCATGTCGAAATCATTAACCACTGTGCCGGGCGACGAAACCGGGATAAGCGGTCCGCCCATCGCCACAGTTGCGTTGCCGGGCGTTTCGATACGCAGTCCGGCGGCGTTCAAAGTGTCGAGAATGCTGTCTGCTTTTTCATAGGCGGCATCGGCCAGCACTCGCACCTTGCCATTCTGCTCGCTTTCGATGCGATGAAGGTTATGGGTGATGGTGGCAAGTATCTTGTCGGAAGTTTCAAGCGTTGATTCACCCGAAATCCCGCCAGAAAGGCGCAATCCTACCGAACCGGCATCCGCACGGCGATCAGGCTTTCCAGCCGGCAATTTTCCGGGCACAGGACCGGTGATGATTGGATCGATGCCGGGGAAATCGCGTCCGGCAAGGGCTTCATTGGGGATATACTGGCTGTGCTGCTCAATATCCGGCGCCGTTTCCGCAGGCATTTCCGGCATTGGCTGCAATTGCGAAGCCCGTTCCAGCAGTGGCGCAAGTTTGCCATCACGTGCGCTCAATGTCTGCTGACGCTGCATCAGTTCAGCGACCTTGTTCTCCATCACCTGCTGATCCAGCATCTGTCGGCTGGTGATACGGTCAACTTCGGTGCGAAGCGCTGAAATGCGGTCTTCATAGAGCTGCTGGTTGCGAGCATGGCGCGCGATGCCGGCGCTCATGAGATCATCGCGAAGCACCAGATAAGCCGTCGCGCCAAGATATCCTGCCGAGAGAGCGAGAAAAACCGCACCGCCAAGAACTGTCATCCAGGGGCGCAATCTGAAATGGCTGATCTTTTCGCCGCGCGCAATAATCAGGACAGGCGGTTCCTTGCGCTCTCCGAACACCTTTTTCGTGGATGTTTTCGCCTGATTCCCAGTCATGCCAGCCGCATGCCCCTTCTCGATTCCCTTACCTGATTACAACTTATTAGGGTTAACAGACCTTTACATTCGGAGCTTGCGCGGGCCGTGCCACGAGGTTTGTTTTTACCGAAGGGACCGGCGGGATAAGGGCTAGATGGATACCGGGGACAGCGAACGATAGAAGGACGGGGTCAAGCCCGCTTCGGCACGTGCCAGTTCGTTGAAGGGCGGCTTCAGGTCGCCGCGGAAATTTGCACGCACCAGCTCCTGAAATCTCGCGACCGGATCGATTCTGTTCCGGGCACAGAAAAAACGAAACCATTTGGCGCCGACGGCGACATGCGTTTTCTCATCATTGTAGATGACGTCCAGAATTGCACTGGTCTCATGATCGCCAGTCTCGATCATCTTCTCCAGCAAGGATGGTGTCACATCGAGCCCACGAGCCTCGAGAATAAGCGGCACGACAGCGAGACGGGCTTCGAGATCGTTGCGGGTCTGGTGGGCGGATTGCCAGAGCCCATCATGGGCGGGCATGTCACCGTAATCCGCACCCAACGACTTGAGGCGATCACGGAGCAGTGTGAAATGCCGGGCTTCATCATCGGCGACTTTCATCCAGCCATCAAAGAAACTGCGTGGTATGGGTTTGGCGGCGAAACGGGCAACAATGTCCAGCGCAAGATCGATGGCGTTCAGCTCGATATGGGCGAGGGCGTGCATCAAGGCGATGCGCCCGTGTTCCGTGTTGAGCGATCGCTTCTTCAACATCCGCGGAGGTACGAGTTCCGGCTTTTCAGGCCGTCCGGGACGCTCGGGCAAAGGCGGATCGAGCGGACTGCGAACCGACAGTGTGCGGCCAAACCAGCGGGCGGCAGTTTCTCGTGTCAGCCTGACCTTTTCGTCAAGATCGCTGGCGGATATGGCGCGGATGGCATTGCCGCGCAGCGTCTGTTCGTAAGATGGCTTGTTTGTCATCGTTCAAAGCGCGCGTGCAGCCTCGAGAACCGCATCGGCATGACCGTCTACTTTCACCTTGTTCCAGACCTGAGCGATTTTTCCTTGCGCATCGATCAGGAACGTCGTGCGTTCCACGCCCATATACTTGCGCCCATACATGCTTTTTTCCACCCATACGCCATAGGCTTCAAGCGCTACACGGTCTTCATCCGCGGCAAGATCGACGGTCAGGTCGTGCTTCTTGCGAAATTTCGCGTGTTTTGTCGCGCTGTCGGGAGAAAGGCCGATGACGCGAACCCCTATCTTGTCGAATTCCGGCGTCAGTTGGGAGAAGGCAATCGCTTCCTTGGTGCAGCCAGAAGTGTCGTCTTTCGGATAAAAGTAGATGACCACCGGCTTGCCCCTAAGGGACGACAGGGAGATTTCGCCATTATCCGAAGGCAGAGTGAAATCGGGTGCCGGATCGCCAACTTGGGGATGAGCCATATCTGCGCCTTTCTTTTATGGATTAGGATGGAAACCACCTGTTACAGTCTGAGCTATCGCATTCAGGCAGGGCTTGTGCAACCATTCACGGCGTCATCGTGACGGTAGTTGATATGCTCAAGGCTGCCAGTTCATGCATGTCGCACAAGTGACGAACTGCTTATAAAACAGGTGATTACGATCACTTAATAAAGTAAATTCTGAGAGATCGTTTGGCATGGCACTCTTTTTCTGGCTGGGTTGTTGACAGAGAAACCGCAGAAGATCCGCTTCAGCAAGCGGGAGATGAAAAGAATCGAGCGTCTCGCCGCTGATGGCGAGGGAGGCTTTTTGCCCGGCCCGGCACGTTCGAGCCGCTCATTTCTGTCGCGCTGTTCCCATGCAGTTTTATCGGTCTGCATTCTTCTGGTTCTCATCACGGGCGCCGGTTTTGTCATCCTTCGCAGCGGCGTTGACAGCAATCTTTTGCGTGACGAAGCGCAGAAAAGCCTGACGCATATTCTCGGAGAAGGCGCATCGGCCTCCATCGGTAGCGCGGCGCTGTCGCTGGATCAGGACAGCCATGTTGCACTCGAGGCCCGGGATGTGTCGATCGCCGATCCAAAGCAGGGTGTGGAAATCAGCGGAATCAAATCGGTGCGTCTCGGATTGGCGCCGCTGCCGCTTTTGACCGGCAAGGTGCGCGTCGCCCAGCTTGAAGTGGACGGTGTGTCCTTTGAAATGCCGGAAACGGAGGGGCCGGGTTTCTGGAAGTCGCTGCCTTACGATGAAAACGGTATTCTCGATTTCGACGCGGTTTCAGGCGAGCTTTTTGCTGCAATGCGCCGCAGCCTGGAGCTTTTGCGCGCCCAGGACACGCATGTCATCGGCATTTTCAACAGTACCGTCGCATTCAAGGTTGGCGACGAGCAGCAGGTTCTGGATATCGAGGAGGCCCGCCTGATCGAAGAAGGCGGGAAGATCGGCATCACCGGCAGCGTCATCTGGAAGGGCAAAAAAATTGCGCTGGATGGCAAGATTGACCAGCATGCAGGCGATAACAGCCTGGCAGGCTTTGAGCTGAACATCCGCGACATTCCCATTGCACTGGGTTCTCCGCCGGAAGTTGCTCCCCTCATAAACGGCAACCGTGTCAATCCGGCCCATTTCGAACTGGAGGCATCGGCCCGCTTGTCCCTGATGGGGTCAGCAGCAGATGGCGACAAGCCCGAGCGTCTCGCGACTGAACTCGCCATTGATGATCTGGATATGCAACTTGGCAAGGTCGAGGACGTGCGCGGGGGTGTTCGCCTTAATCTTGAGCATGCGGTCGGAAGCCGTAAAATCGAGATCAAGTCATCCCGCCTGCAGCTTGGCGGTTTGCAGGCACAGTTCAACGGTGCTTTTGGACCAGAGCCGGAAACCGAAAACAATACGGGCGGGCCTGCATATCGCTTTGAGGTGCTGACCACTTCGGCGACGAGCATGCCGTCGGAATCGACCGATCCGCCGTTATCCTTCGCAACACGGATAGCGGGACGCTACATGGCCGATCAGCAACGCATCCAGTTTGCAAATCTCGATGTGCAGACGGAGAACGGACAGCTCTTTGGTCAGGGAAGCATGGCATTCGGGGCCGGTTCGCCGGAAATGATCTTCTTGCTGCGCATTCCCAAGATGCCTGTGCCCGACGCCAAGCATCTCTGGCCTATCGATGTTGCCGACGGTGCCCGAGAATGGGTGCTCAAAAACCTTTTCGGCGGAACGCTCAAGGATAGCCGCATCGATATTTCGCTTGCGGGCGGCCGTTTCAACGGGCCGGGCTTGCCTCCGCCGCTGACGGGCGATGAAATCAAGGCGGATTTCAAGGTCGTCGACACACGCTTCGATGTGGTGGGAGAACTGCCCCCCGTGCGGGACGCCGAGGGTGAAATATCGGTCCGTGGGGCCTATACGACGATCAAGCTTTTGAAAGGCGTGGCCTACACGCCGAACAACCGCAAGGTTGACGTGTCGGACGGTACGCTCATCATTCCGTGGGGACCGCAACGCCCGGTTATCGCCGAACTGGATCTTGGTGTCTCCGGCGAAGCGGCGGCCATTGCGGAAATTGCCGGGAACAAGCCCATCGACGTCTTGAAGAGTGTGCCTTTTCAGCCCGGCGATGTGACTGGCGATGTGAAATCGCGCGTCAAAGTAAACTTTGCCGTGTCCAAGGACCCGCCGCCCGGCACACTTCGCTGGAATGCCGATATTGGCTTTACAGGTCTCAATATTTCGAAGCCGATAGCAGGCTCGTCCGTCAGCGATGCGACGGGCAGCATCAAGGTCGATCAGTCAGCCGCCAATATCACCGCCGATGCGATGCTCGACGGTGTTCCTGCAAAGATCAATCTGGTCGAGCCGGTCGATCGGTCCGGTCCGGTCAAACGCGAGCAGAAGGTCCGGCTGGATATTGACGACAAGACCCGGAACGCGGTCTTTCCGGGGCTGAACTCCATCTTTTCCGGCCCGATGTCGGTTGACCTCGGAATGGAGGACGGCGGGAAGCGCCATGTTTCGGCCGATCTCGGCAAGACCCAGATTGACCTCCCCTGGCTCGGATGGCGCAAGGGTGCCGGCATACCCGCGAAAGCCACCTTCGATTTGGTCCAGAGCCCTGACGACAAAAGCAAGATGGACATCCATAATCTTGTTTTTTCCGGGGATGCTTTCGGCGCCAAGGGCGATCTATCGATCGCGAAAGGCGACTTCCAGTCCGCGAATTTCAGCGAGATACGCCTGAACAGAAACGATAGCCTCGCGGTCAAGGCGACGAAGAGCGGCAACAGCTATCGTGTCACTGTGCGCGGCTCGCAATTCGATGCGCGCGCTCTGATCAAACAGGTCTCGGACCTTGGGGGAAAAAGCGGAAGCGGCAGCAAATCCAGCAACCCACGCGTGGTTGTAAGCGCCCAGATCGACGAGGTCGGGGGCTTTAATGGCGAAACGCTGCGCAACGTCAATGTTTCCTATGAAAGTGCTGGCAGCAAGGTTTCGGGCGTGTCGGTCAACGCTGTTACATCATCCGGTGAATCATTCGTGGCGACGAACAACGATCAGGGCGATGCGCGCTCCATTTCGCTTCAGTCGAACGATGCTGGCGCGGTTCTTCGCTTTTTCGACTTCTATGACAAGATGCGCGGCGGCAAGATCACAGTCGGGCTTGCAGCACAGGGCAACGGTCCTTTGCGCGGCCAGATCGACGCACGCAACTTTGCCATTATCAACGAACCGCGTCTGGCCAAGATCGTTTCCAGCCCACCCTCGGATGGGGGCACAAGTCTCAATCAGGCCGTAAAACGCGATATCGACGTATCACGTGTCGACGTGGAGCGCGGTTTCTCGCTGATCGAAAAGGGCAATGGCTACCTGAACCTGTCGAAGGGAGTGGTGCGAGGACCCGCCGTCGGTACGACCTTCCAGGGAACGCTCTATGACCAGCAAGGCAACATGTCCATCACCGGCACATTCATGCCCGCTTACGGCGTCAACCGACTGTTCGGCGAACTTCCTATCGTGGGTGCGCTGCTTGGCAACGGACGCGACCGTGGCTTGATCGGGATTACCTACAAGCTTGCTGGCAGCGCCAAGCAGCCCCAGGTGATCGTCAACCCGATTTCAGTCATCGCTCCCGGCATATTCCGCTCCATATTCGAGTTCTAACGCAAAACGACCGATCTGAACGAGGTTGCGCACGATGAAACGGGTCTTTCTGACACTGGCTTTCTTGCTGCCGGCGGTGCATGCGAATGCGGACTCTGTCTACGACAAATGCATTCAGCAATCCGATGGCACAAACTCCGCTTGGGCGGAGTGTGGCGGCGCGTGGGTGAAGCGGGCCGACAGTGCGCTGAACGCGGCATGGAAGAAGACCTACGGTCAGGCTGATGGGCAGACAAAGACTGATTTGCTGGCCGAACAGCGCCTTTGGAACAGCTACAAGGAAGCGTCCTGCAAATTCTACGCGAATGGCGATTGGGGACGTGAAGGACAGGTGCTTTCGTTTCCAGCTTGCCGGGCGGAAGTCATAGAAGCACGCACCAGGCAATTGCTCGGATATAACGAACGGTGATCCGCCGACGAGCTTTCCCGCTTTAACGATGCCCCTCACAATAAAGCCGGGCGCAAGGCCCGGCTTTGTTCATTCCATGATCGTCCGGCTCATGCTGGACGGATCAGCACGTGACGCTTCTTGCCCAGCGACAGCTTGATGACGCCCTGATCGTTCAGAGCACCGGCGTCGACCATCATGCGGGGGTCACTGACCGGCTCGTCATTGATGCGCACCGCGCCGCCTTCAACATGGCGACGGGCTTCGCCATTGGTCGTGCACAGTTCAGCGAGAACCATCAATGCCAGAACACCGATGCCACTGTTCAACGTTGCCTTGTGAACGCCGACCGTCGGGAGGTTTTCCGACAGTTCGCCATCCTCGAAGGTCTTGCGCGCCGTTTCAGCGGCTTCCTCGGCTGCGTCACGACCATGCAGCATGGCCGTTACTTCCGTCGCGAGGATTTTCTTCGCCTCGTTGATTTCAACACCTTCAAGAGTGGCCAGCTTGGCGATCTCGTCCAGCGGAAGTGTCGTGTAGAGCTTCAGGAACCGCTCCACGTCCGCATCTTCCGTGTTGCGCCAGTATTGCCAGAAATCATAGGCGCTCAGCATTTCGGCGTTCAGCCAGATGGCGCCGCCAAGCGACTTGCCCATCTTCTGGCCAGATGCCGTCGTCAGCAGGGGCGAGGTGAGGGCGTAGAGCTGTGGCGTTCCCATACGGTGACCGAGATCGATACCGTTGATGATATTGCCCCACTGATCCGAACCGCCCATCTGGAGGCGAATGTCGTGGCGCTTGTTCAGTTCCACGAAATCGTAGGCCTGAAGGATCATGTAGTTGAATTCGAGGAACGACAGCGACTGCTCACGATCGAGGCGCGTCTTCACCGAATCGAACGAAAGCATGCGGTTGACCGAGAAATGGCGGCCCACATCGCGCAGGAATTCCAGATAATTGATGTTGCGCAGCCAGTCGGCATTGTTGACCATCAGGGCGTCGGTCGGGCCATCACCAAAGGTAAGGTAGTTGGCAAAGACACGCTTGATGCCGGCGATGTTCTCGGAAATCGTATCCTCGGTCATCAGCTTGCGGGCTTCGTCCTTGAAGGACGGGTCGCCAACCATGCCGGTGCCGCCGCCCATCAACGCGACGGGCCTGTGGCCGGTCTGCTGGAGCCAGTGCAGCATCATGATCTGGATCAGTCCGCCTGCATGAAGGCTCGGAGCCGTGGGATCGAAGCCGATATAGGCCGTCACGGTTTCCTTGGCCAACAATTCGTCGAGGCCACTTTCATCGGAAATCTGATGAATGAAGCCACGCTCGGAAAGCGTGCGAAGAAAATCGGATTTGAAACCGGACATTCCTTTTCCCTGACTGATAAGGCGAAGTTGAAACTGGTCGCAAGCGGCTGCTTACATCCATGTGATAAGTCCGCCTTTAGCACCAATCAACCGCCAATAACAAGGAAACTCCCGAATTGGCGGATTGCAAACCGGTAATTTGGCTTCATCTATTGGGGGGAACTGGCGTTGGCCTCAGTGTTGTGCGGTGCTTGAAAACAGATTGAGCACAATGACACCGGCAATGATCAATCCCATGCCGAGCACGGCGGCGAGGTCGAGCTTCTGGCCGAACAATAGCCACCCGATCAAAGCAACGAGCGTCACGCCTATTCCAGACCATACCGCGTAGGCGATGCCGACGGGGATGCTCTTCAGCGTCAGGGAAAGAAAATAGAAGGCCAGTCCATAAGCGACGATGACGATCATGGATGGTCCCAGCCGGGTAAAGCCTTCGGACGCCTTGAGGCTGAGCGTTCCGATGACTTCGGACACGATGGCGATAGCGAGGATAGCATAAACCGGCATGTCACGCTCGTGAGATGGATGTGAAAGGACGAATCATTTGACGGCGATGGTAACATCGCATGAAAAATCCGGCGGGAGACCCGCCGGATGAGACGCTGCAAATCTGGAAAACGACTTGCCGGATTGTTTATTAGCGAAGGCGCTTCGGACGCGCTTCCACCAGTTCGCCAGCCAGACGGCGATCAAGATATTCGGCGCAATCCTCGATTAGTTCATCGCCCTGACCGGTGAAGAAGTGGTTTGCTCCCGGAATCGTGGTCTGGGTTATCGTGATGCCCTTCTGGGTCTTCAGCTTGTCGACCAGAGCCTGCACGTCCTTCGGCGGCGCGACCTTGTCGTTATCGCCATGGATGATGAGGCCGGATGACGGGCAGGGCGCCAGGAAGGAGAAATCATAGGTGTTCGGCTGCGGGGCGACCGAAATGAAACCTTCGATTTCCGGGCGGCGCATCAGAAGCTGCATGCCGATCCACGCGCCGAACGAGTAACCGGCTACCCAGCACGTCTTGGAGTCGGGGTGAAGCGCCTGCACCCAGTCGAGAGCGCTTGCCGCATCCGACAGCTCGCCCGCACCGTGGTCGAATTCGCCCTGGCTGCGTCCAATACCGCGGAAGTTGAAGCGCAACGTGGTGAAGCCGCGCTGCTGGAACATGTAGAAAAGATCATAGACGATCTTGTTGTTCATGGTGCCGCCGAACTGCGGATGCGGATGAAGGATGAGCGCGATTGGAGCATTCTTTTCTTTGGAAGGCTGATAGCGACCTTCGAGGCGTCCGGCAGGGCCGTTGAAAATGACTTCTGGCATGTGTACTCCGCTCGTAACGGGAAGACCGGATCTGGACGGCGAAACTTGACGTTGTTGGACGCCGCTTCTAGAACCGGTTTGAAATTTCGACAGACTGAAAGCGAGTTTCAGTTCCTATGGGGGCTTAATAGGCTTTTCTTGATTGAAAATTCAAGAAAATTGCGCTTCCAGAATTTTGTTTAGGAGATAGGTACGGTGAACGGGAGCGGCAAGAGGCTCTATCTGGACTATAATGCCAGTGCTCCGTTGCTTGAAGAGGCGCGGGATGCGGTTGTCAACGCACTCGGCATTACCGGAAATCCATCCTCCGTGCATCGTGAAGGCCGGGCCGCACGCGCGCTCGTTGAAGCAGCGCGTCGCAACGTTGCCGCGCTCGTCAATGCCAGGCCGGACCATGTTTTCTTTACATCAGGTGCAACAGAAGCCGCTTCGACGCTGCTGACGCCGCACTACATGATGGGACGGTCGCCGGTCCGCCTGTCGCATCTCTATGTGAGCGGGACGGAACACCCATGCATGCTGTCCGGTGGCCAGTTTGCCCCGCAGGACGTCACGGTGCTGCCGGTCGACGCAAACGGCATAGTGGAGCTTGATTCCCTACGGGCTGCCCTCGGCCGTCACGACAAAAGCGCCGGGCTGCCGCTCGTGGCGATACAGGCTGCCAATAATGAAACGGGGATCATCCAGCCCGTTGCGGAAATCGCCGCTATCGTAAAAGCTGCTGGCGGTGTTTACATCGTCGATGCCGTGCAGGCTGCTGGACGTATTAAATTAGACATTTCAGATAATTGCGGTGATTATCTCATAATCTCCTCACACAAGATCGGCGGGCCGAAAGGTGTCGGTGCCATCATTGCCATTTCCGATCTCATGATGCCGCGCGCGCTTGTTCGCGGTGGGGGGCAGGAGAAGGGGCATAGAGCGGGAACCGAAGCCCTGCCGCTGATCGCCGGTTTTGGGGCTGCGGCTGATGTCGCCAAAGCGCGGCTGGACGGGGATGGCTGGTCTCCGGCAATGCTGGACAGGCTGGAAGCAGGGCTGGCCGCAATTGCTCCAGACGCGGTGATCTATGGCCAATCGGTCGATAGACTGCCGAACACGACATTCTTTTCCCTTGAAGGACAGAAGGCCGAAACCGTGCAGATCGCATTTGATCTTGGCGGGGTCGCTCTTTCAGCAGGTTCGGCCTGCTCGTCTGGCAAAGTCGGTCCCAGTCATGTCCTGTCGGCAATGGGATACGGAGACAGTCTGGGGGCAATCCGCGTTTCACTGGAGCCGACCGCAACGCCCGATCAGGTCGATGCGTTTCTCGAAGTGTTTCGCAAAATTGTCGAGCGCCGCGCTAAAAGAGCCTGACCCCAAGCCGAAATTGAAGTTCCGCCCCGGGGACGCATGTTACCCGAAAACGCTGTTTCACGGGGGATTTTTATAAGTTGATTGTTTTAATCGGCATTTTTTCGGGCAAATTTGCACCCGGCGCTTGAAATTCAGTTTAGAGAGGTTTTAAAGAAGGGCCACGCACACTATATCGAGACGGTAATCAAGACTATTATCGCCTTGACGTTTGCAACTGTCGGGCCTTGACCCCGACGAGGATGGAGAACGCCGATGCCTGCAGTGCAGGAGACCATTGATCAGGTCCGCGGCCTTGACGTGGACCAGTACAAGTATGGCTTCGAGACGACGATCGAAGCTGAGAAGGCTCCCAAGGGCCTGAACGAAGATATCATCCGCTTCATTTCCGCCAAGAAGAACGAGCCGGAATGGATGCTGGAATGGCGTTTGAAGGCCTATGAACGCTGGCTCACCATGGAAGAGCCGACCTGGGCTCGTGTCGATTATCCGAAGATCGATTTCCAGGACGCATATTACTATGCGGCGCCGAAAAACCAGTCCGGTCCGAAGTCACTGGATGAAGTCGATCCAGAATTGCTGAAGACCTATGAAAAGCTTGGCATTCCGCTGCGCGAGCAGGAAATTCTTGCTGGCGTTCGCAAGCAGGGCGAGCCGAGCGAAATCGACGGAAATCCGTCCGATAATGTCTATGCGTCGGGCCGTGTGGCCGTTGATGCCGTGTTCGACAGCGTTTCGGTCGTCACGACCTTCAAGGAAGAACTCGCCAAGGCTGGCGTGATTTTCTGCTCGATTTCCGAAGCGATCCGCGAGCATCCCGAACTGGTGCAGAAGTATCTGGCTTCTGTGGTTCCTGTTTCGGACAACTATTATGCGACGCTGAATTCGGCTGTCTTCACGGACGGTTCTTTTGTCTATGTTCCGAAGGGCGTTCGCTGCCCGATGGAGCTTTCGACCTATTTCCGCATCAACGAAAAGAACACCGGCCAGTTTGAACGCACGCTCATCATCGCCGATGAAGGCGCGTATGTTTCTTATCTCGAAGGTTGCACCGCACCGCAGCGCGACGAAAACCAGCTGCACGCGGCTGTCGTTGAGCTGATTGCGCTCGAAAACGCCGAAATCAAGTACTCGACGGTTCAGAACTGGTTCCCCGGCGACAAGGATGGCAAGGGCGGCATCTATAACTTCGTTACCAAGCGTGGCGATTGCCGTGGCGATAATTCCAAGATTTCGTGGACCCAGGTAGAAACCGGTTCCGCAATCACGTGGAAATATCCATCCTGCATTCTGCGTGGCGACAATTCGCGCGGTGAGTTCTATTCGATTGCCGTTTCCAACGGCCATCAGCAGATCGACTCGGGCACCAAGATGCTGCACCTCGGCAAGAACACGTCGAGCCGCATCATCTCCAAGGGTATTTCGGCCGGCAAGTCGAACAACACCTATCGCGGACAGGTTTCGGCCCATCGCAAGGCTGAGAATGCCCGTAACTTTACCCAGTGCGACTCGCTCCTGATCGGCAATGATTGCGGCGCGCATACGGTGCCGTATATCGAGGCGAAAAACGCCACGGCGCAGTTCGAACACGAGGCAACCACCTCCAAGATTTCGGAAGACCAGCTGTTCTATGTGATGCAGCGCGGCATTCCGGAAGAGGAGGCAATCGCTCTCATCGTCAATGGCTTCGTGAAGGAAGTCATTCAGGAACTGCCGATGGAATTCGCCGTCGAAGCCCAGAAGCTTATCGGCATTTCGCTTGAGGGCAGCGTCGGTTAACCGACGCGCCCATTCCATCTCGCATCAGATTTTCTGGCCAGCCTTTTCCTGGCATTAGAACAAGGTTTACATTCATGCTTGAGATCAAGAACCTCCATGCAAAGATCGCCGACACGGATACAGAGATCATCCGTGGCCTGAACCTCACCGTGAACAAGGGTGAAGTTGCTGCGATCATGGGTCCGAACGGTTCGGGCAAGTCCACGCTTTCCTATATCCTCGCCGGTCGCGAGGACTATGAAGTGACGGAAGGCGACATTCTCTATAACGGCGAGTCGATCCTCGAGCTCGACCCGGCCGAACGCGCCGCCAAGGGCATCTTCCTGGCTTTCCAGTACCCGATGGAAATTCCGGGCGTTGCCACGATGGAATTCCTGAAGGTTGCGATGAACAGCCAGCGCAAGGCGCGTGGCGAGCCGGAACTGAAGATTCCTGAATTCATCAAGCGCGTGAAGGACGCCGCTGGCGGCCTCAACATCGACATGAACATGCTCAAGCGCCCGCTTAACGTTGGCTTCTCGGGCGGCGAAAAGAAGCGCGCTGAAATTCTGCAGATGCAGCTTCTGGAGCCAAGTCTTTGCGTCCTCGACGAAACCGATTCCGGTCTCGACATCGATGCGCTGAAGATCGTTTCGGAAGGCGTGAACGCGCTGCGTTCGCCAGATCGCGCCGTGGTCGTCATTACGCACTATCAGCGCCTGCTCGAGCATATCGTTCCGGACAGCGTGCACGTTCTGTACAAGGGCCAGGTCATCAAGTCCGGTGACAAGAGCCTTGCGTTGCATCTTGAAGAAAACGGTTATGCCGACGTAATCGGCGAAGCTGCCTGAGGAGGGATGGATCATGAATATCCAGACCGCCCCGGCTGCCAAGCCCCGAACGCCGGCTGAAACTGCGCTGATCGACAGCTTTGCCGACCGCATGGGCGACCTGCCGGGCAATGGCGACGTTGTCGTTGCGCGTGATGCGGCCCTTGAATCCCTCAAGGAAAACGGCATTCCGTCCCGTCGCGTCGAAAGCTGGCACTACACGGATTTCCGTACGCTTCTGAAAGGCGTGGCGCCCTTCGATACCTCCGCGGGAACGCAGGCATTGCCCGCGCTCATCGCCGGTTCATCGATCGTCGCTGCGAGCAACGGCGTTGCTCTTGCTGCGAATGCACCCCAAGGCGTGTCGCTGACGCCGGTTCGAGAAGCGCTGGCCGACGGCTCGCTCGTCACCCAGCTCCGGTCACGGGGTTTCGACGATACGATTGGCCAGATCAACGCTGCCTATGTCAGTGATGGCTGGATGGTTTCGATTGCAGATGGCACCGAACTGGAAGCTCCGCTGGAACTCCAGAATATCCAGAAGGCCGGACAGGGACACACACGTTTCCCGGTTCGCATTGGTGCCAATGTCAAGGCCACGATCATGGAACGCCAGAATGGCGGTGAGGGCGATGCCTTCTCCACTTCTGTCAACCATGTAACCGTTGGCGATGGCGCCGAAATTCTCTGGGTTATCCTGCGAGATTTCGGTCAGGCAACGCAGCTCTCGCAGTTCAATGCGACCATGGGCAAGGGTTCCCGCCTGACGCTTTACATCATCAATGCGGGCGGCAAGCTCGTGCGTCAGGAAGTGCACGTCAACGTGGCCGGAGAAGATTCCGACTTCGAACTGCGCGGTCTCAACCTGCTGGCTGACGACAGCCATACCGACGTGACCATGACGGTTGGCCATCTGGTGGAGAACACCCGTTCGACCGAGATCGTCCGCAATGTGGTCAAGGACCGCGCGCGCGGCGTCTTCCAGGGGATGATCCGCGTTGCGCAGATCGCCCAGAAGACCGACGCCCGCATGGCCTGCAACACGCTGCTGCTGTCGGATGAAGGCGAGTTCGATGCCAAGCCGGAACTCGAAATCTTTGCCGATGACGTGGCCTGCGGCCATGGTGCGACGGTTACCGAATTGTCGAAGGACTATCTGTTTTACCTGATGGCCCGAGGCATTCCGGAAAACGAGGCTCGTGGCCTGCTGATCAAGGCTTTCATCGCCGAGATTATCGAAGAGCTGGAAGACGAAACGCTGGTTGAGGCACTGGAAGAAGTGCTGTCCAACTGGCTCGCCAGCCATGCCTGATTGATTGAGGCGGAGCGTGTGAATATGCGCTCCGCCTTTTCCTGCCGAAACGGCAAGAGGAACGATCATGGACCATAAGAATCCGCTTTTAGCGCGCTATGACGTCGAAGCCATCCGCCGGGATTTTCCGATCCTTTCGCGCGAAGTGCACGGCAAGCCGCTCGTCTATCTCGACAATGGCGCATCGGCGCAGAAGCCGCAGAGCGTCATCGACGCGGTTGCTCACGCTTATTCCAACGAATATGCCAATGTTCATCGCGGACTGCATTTTTTGTCGAATGCGGCAACCGATGCCTATGAAAAATCGCGTGAGACGGTGCGCCGTTTCCTGAACGCCGGTTCGGTTGACGAAATCGTCTTCACGAAAAACGCGACCGAGGCGATCAACACGGTCGCCTATGGCTATGGCATGCCGAATATCGGCGAGGGGGATGAAATCCTGCTGTCGATCATGGAGCATCACTCCAACATCGTTCCGTGGCATTTCATTCGCGAAAGACAGGGTGCGAAGCTCGTATTCGCGCCGGTGGACGACGAAGGCACCTTCCACATCGAAGAATTCGAGAAGCGCCTGACGGAACGCACCAGGCTCGTAGCGATCACGCATATGTCGAATGCGCTTGGAACGGTTACGCCGATCAAGAAGATCGTGGAACTCGCCCATGCGCGCGGTATTCCCGTTCTGGTCGATGGCAGCCAGGGCGCTGTGCACCTGCCTGTCGACGTGCAGGATCTCGGCTGCGATTGGTATGTCTTTACCGGCCATAAGGTTTACGGCCCATCCGGCATCGGCGTGCTCTATGGCCGTTCCGAAATGCTCGAGAAGATGCGTCCTTTCCAGGGCGGCGGTGAAATGATCGAAGAGGTGACGGAAGAATACGTCACCTATAATCATCCGCCGCACCGTTTCGAGGCAGGCACGCCTCCGATTGTTCAGGCTATCGGTCTTGGCGCGGCACTTGAATATATGGAAAAGATCGGCCGTCACGCGATCCTCGCTCACGAGGAGGACTTGCGTGATTACGCTCACGAACAGCTTGGACGCATCAACAGCTTGCGCATTTTTGGCAATGCGCCGGGCAAGGGAGCCATCATCTCGTTTGCGCTTGAAGGAATTCATGCGCATGACGTGTCGATGGTGATCGACCGGGCAGGGGTCGCGGTGCGTGCAGGAACGCATTGCGCGCAGCCGCTCTTGAAACGCTTCGGCGTTACATCTACATGCCGTGCATCCTTCGCCCTGTATAATACCCGCGCTGAAGTGGATGCATTGGCGGAAGCCTTGGAAAAGGCAAGGAAGTTTTTCGGATGACCGACATGGAACAGAAAACTGAGGATCGAACCGCCTTTTCTGCCTCCGCCATCCCGCAGGAAGAACTCCTGCGCATGACGGATGACATCATTGCGGCCTTGAAAACGGTCTATGATCCGGAGATTCCAGCCGATATCTACGAGCTGGGCCTCGTCTACAAGATCGACATCGAAGATGATCGCACCGTGAAGATCGAGATGACGCTGACGGCTCCCGGCTGCCCTGTGGCGGGCGAGATGCCCGGCTGGGTCGAGAATGCCGTCGGCGCGGTCGAAGGTGTGTCAATGGTAGAAGTCACCATGACGTTCGATCCGCCATGGACCGCGGACCGTATGTCCGAAGAGGCACAGGTAGCCGTCGGCTGGTACTGAAATCAGTCTCTGCTCCTCCCGAAGTCGAGAGCCGGCTCCGGGAGGAACGCTTTCAAAAGCCGGTCGTCTTCGAATAATGCAGGGATTGCTTGCCCCAGCATGCCTGAAGCAGCCCGGCAACGCCTCCCAATGCCGTAGCGAATGAAACCAGTCCCTGTCCCCCCTTGAACGGCAGGGTAAAGGTTGCGCTCAGCAATTTCCATAATCGGCTAAGAAACCTGACTGGGAACTGCTGTATTGCCCGCCAGCGGTTCACTCTGTATTGGAGCGCGAATTCACTCGCATTATGGTCCCTGTTCCTACGGAAATGGTAAGAAAAGCTAATCCGGCAGCAGGGGACGGTTTCATAGACAATCGCGTCGGGCGCCCAGCCGGTCCTGGCGCCAAGTTTTTTGGCTTTAAGCCACAGGTTCCAGTCTTCTCCGCCCGTCAGACCCAATTGCGAATCAAACCGTAACCCCGTTCTTCGAAAGAAGTCGAGCCTTCCCATCCAGCTGCCGGTTGCAACCTTGATGGCGTCGGCCTTGTTTTCCTGCCACTTCTGACGCGCACGCAGTTCAGCTTTGACGCTGTTCTTCTCAACGCCGGACCAGATCAGGTTTTGCCAGATATTCAGTTGCGGATTGAACGGCCTTGGCCGTACCGGCGAGCCCAGGATATCGAGATCCATGCGCTGCTGCTCGGCCAGCAGTTGCTTCAGCCAGTCGGTTGCGACAGTCTCGTCATCGTCTACAAAAACAAGAAAATCCGCTCCCGCCTGTTCAGCAAATTCAAGGGCGCGATTACGTGCAGACGAAATGCCGATGCGTGTTTCGAGCAAATAAAGCACCGGGTATGGGTAAATTGTCGGCCTCATCTCGGCAAGCCAGCCATCCAAGGTGCTGACTGTATTATTTTCGACAATTAGAAATTCTATTTTCAAAGAATCCGGAAAGTCCATATCGCATAAAGAAAAATAAAGATTTGCAAGCATTTTGGGTCTATTACGCGTAATGGTCGCAATAATGATGCTAACTTTTTCCATTTATAAATCTCTATTATAGATGTATTTAAATACTTTATGGAATATAAATATAATAAAGAAATGTGCAGTATTACTATGGTTAAAGTTGGGCAATGTCGAGTAAGCGAAATTGCGCGGAAATCCTGCACGGAGACCTTGTGTAACCGGCAGTAATCAAGCTCGAAGCGAAGGCGCACTCGAATCCAGAAATCAAAAATGTGGCCAGTTGTGGAGAATGTTCCACAATGAACACTCCGCCTTGCGGCGCGCTGTAATGATAACAATGAGGATCTAGGTGGGAGGGTGTTATCGCCATGCTTATGTCATTGTAACAAAAGCACAATCCTCCAAATAAGAGGATTTGTTGGTGCCCCCAGAGAGACTCGAACTCCCGACCCCCTGATTACAAATCAGGTGCTCTACCAACTGAGCTATAAGGGCACTTGCGCCCGATTAGCACAAATGCAGCGACTGTAAAACGAAAATTCGTCGCAAGCAGGTCATGGCAACCGGGTTTTTCATGTGATAGCCAATAGCGGGTTGGGAAAACAGTGGCAAACTTGTCAGAGTTGGGCCGGATTCGGGACTGTAAACATGGAAGATAAATCGCTCGCGCTGCATTTTCTGTCATCAGGAACCGAAGAATCACTACTCGCACAAAAGGATCTGGTGGCTCGCTACGGCCATGTGGCAGCGGAAGATGCCGACATCATCGTCGCGCTTGGCGGTGATGGAACCATGTTGCAAGCCCTGCGCGACTTCATGAGCAGCGGCACTCCGATCTATGGCATGAATCGCGGGTCGGTCGGTTTTCTCATGAACGAGTTCAGCGTGGACGATCTGCCAGCCCGTATTCTGGCCGCTCAGATGGAAACCATTCGCCCGCTCGTCATGGTCGCAGAAACGGAATCCGGACAATCGTTCGAAGCATTGGCGATCAACGAAGTTTCTCTGTTCCGCCAGTCCTATCAAGCCGCCAAGATCAGGATAACGATCGACGGCAAGGTGCGGCTCGATGAACTTGTTTGTGATGGTGTGATGGTTGCGACGCCAGCAGGCTCCACCGCCTACAATCTCTCGGCGCAAGGCCCGATCCTGCCGCTTGAGGCGCCGCTTCTGGCGTTGACCCCGGTAAGCCCGTTTCGCCCGCGTCGGTGGGGCGGGGCGCTGCTGCCCAAGCATGTGACCGTTCGTATGGATCTGCTGGAAACCGAAAAGCGTCCCGTCAATGCAGTCGCGGACAATAATGAAGTCAAATCGGTTTGCTCCGTCACGGTGCGGGAAGCGCCGAACAGTCAGGTCGCCATTCTTTTCGATCGCAATCATTCATGGGATGAGCGCATCCTGACGGAACAGTTCAGGCACTAGCTCTGGCAGGAAAAGGGCGCGCGACCTGAGCTGTGCCCATTGCCTTTTAGCTTTTGATAATTTGAATAAATTTGTTCATGTTCGACGTTGATTTCGATTGTTGCAGCATGATTGAAGCAATTTGATATCTTTCGATGGTATTTTAGTTGACTTTTGCACGCTGTAGACGTAGGCGATGCTGCAAGAAAACGCATATTGCGTTGCAGACGCCTTATTCTGCCTTGGTTCCTGCGCCCGATGACGCGGCTGCAATGACAGGATGGGTGGAAACCATTTCCAAACCAGAGAGCTGCGCCTCCATTGACGACATTTGCCGAACTCGGTCTTTCCCCGAAAGTGCTCGCCGCTGTTGAAGCGGCAGGATATACTGCGCCCACGCCCATCCAGGCCGGAGCCATTCCTCCAGCCCTTGAACGCAAGGATGTTCTGGGCATAGCGCAGACGGGAACCGGAAAGACGGCCTCTTTCGTGCTTCCCATGCTGACGCTCCTGGAAAAGGGCCGGGCGCGGGCGCGCATGCCTCGCACGCTCATTCTGGAGCCGACCCGTGAACTCGCCGCGCAGGTCGAGGAAAACTTCGCCAAATACGGCATCAATCAGCGGCTGAATGTGGCTCTTCTGATCGGCGGCGTTTCGTTCGATGACCAGGAACGCAAGCTGGAGCGCGGTGCTGACGTCCTCATCGCGACGCCTGGCCGCCTGCTCGATCATTTCGAGCGCGGCAAGCTGCTGCTGACCGGTGTCGAAATTCTCGTCATCGATGAAGCCGACCGCATGCTCGACATGGGCTTCATTCCAGACATCGAGCGCATCTGCAAGCTCATCCCGTTCACGCGTCAGACGCTTTTCTTCTCGGCCACCATGCCGCCTGAAATCACCAAGCTGACCGAACAGTTCCTGCATTCTCCCACGCGCGTCGAGGTCGCAAAGGCTTCATCAACGGCCAAGACCGTCACCCAGCGCCTGGTGAAATCCACCAAGAAGGATTGGGACAAGCGTGCGGTGCTGCGCGATCTCATCCGCGCCGAAGGCGATACGCTCAAGAACGCAATTATCTTCTGCAACCGCAAGAAGGACGTATCGGAGTTGTTCCGCTCGCTGACGCGGCATGAATTCAACGCCGGAGCCCTGCATGGGGACATGGATCAGCGCGCGCGCATGACCATGCTGTCCAATTTCAAGGACGGCAAACTGCAGTTGCTGGTCGCGTCCGACGTGGCTGCCCGTGGTCTCGATATTCCTGATGTGAGCCACGTTTTCAATTTTGATATTCCGATCCATTCGGAAGACTATGTTCACCGCATCGGCCGCACCGGTCGCGCGGGCCGTTCCGGCAAGGCCTTCACCATCGTGACGCCTTCGGATACGAAATATCTGGCTGCTATCGAAAACATGATCGGTGAAAAGATCGAATGGCTGGACGGTGATCTGTCCACCCTGCCTGCCTCCGACGACGCGGACGATCAGCGCAAGGGCAAGAATGCGCGCGGCAAAGGCAAGGACGCCAAAGGCAAGGAAAAGCCGAAGGACAAGGCGAAGGCCAAGCCTGCGGAAATCGTTGATCCTGCCGAGCAGCCCCAGCCGATCATTGAAACCAGTGACCGCCGCGATGCGATCCGCGCTTCCAATGACGAGCGCCGCGGCAAGCCGCAGCACGAACAGAAGCGCCGTCGCGATCGTGACGATGACGGCCCGTCGCCTGTTGGCTTCGGCAACGATATCCCGGCCTTCATGCTGATTCCGACCGGAATCTGACGGAAGAAAACTGAGAATGTTCAATCGGCTGCAAGCGAGCGCTTTGCAGCCGATTTCTTTTTGGGCTTGGTTTTTTCGCTTCGCAAGGCCGCGTCATAGGCGAGGCGGGCCCAGCGCGTCATCACTTCCGGATCATCGAAGGCTTCACTTGGCACGCTCCAGTAGGGCATGGCGATAGGTTCGCCGCCTCTGCGTCCTTCGTAGGTCCATTGGGTCGCGCCAGCGTCAATAAATTGAGGAATGGTTGCTTCGTCAGCCTTGAAGAGCAGCTCGTCGCGAACGACGAGCGCAAAAATCAGGCCCTGATGATAGATGCCCTTGCCGCCGAACATTCGGCGGATGGTGACGGGACCAAAGTCCTGCAACAGATCGCGGAGAACTTCGTCATCCATCGGCAGGCGGACCTTTGTCTGGCGTCAGGCTGCGCCCTGCATCTGGCGCAGGCTTTCAGGAGAGGCGGCTTTGATTTCAACAGACTCACCGCATCCGCAAGCCGAGGTCTGGTTCGGATTGTTGAAGACAAAACCCGTGCGCAGGGTCGTCACCTCGAAGTCCATCTGGGTGCCGAGCAGGAAAAGAACGGCCTCCGGCGCGATATAAACCCTCGCACCGTCCTTTTCGATGACATCGTCGCCAGCCTTGGCCTCGGTGACGAGATCGATGGTATATTCCATCCCGGCGCAGCCGCCCTTTTTCACGCCTACCCGGATACCCAGGGCGCCGTCCCGCGATGCGATGATCTCGCGGACGCGATCAGCTGCTTTGTCGGTTAGCGTCATGACTGCGAAACGGCCCATTTTCTCTCTTCCGGTATCGTGCTGGCTTATGGACGGAGAATCGTCCAGTCTTGTCGCAACAGGCTGAGTTTCCTCTGCGATTGCCACGTTTTCACTATAGTTAGTGTTGTAACATCATTACTGCAATACACCAAATCGGGAGCGTCCCGAAGCGCTCTGCAAAATATTGCTCGGAAGAGGAGAAGCGTATGTCGAATGACCGGATGAAACCTCTCATGCTCGCTGCCGTGATCGGCCTTCTGGGTGCAGGGGTAACAGGCTTTGCAGCCGGAGGCGCCCTGGCGCAGAATCCGCCGAAGGGCGCGCCTGAAGAAACGCCGAGAAATGTCCAGGAAAAGCACGATAATGCTCCCGAGCCAGTTCAGGAAACCAAGCCTTCCGAACAGACGCAGGATGCCGCCGGAGGCGTGACGGTTCCGGACTATCGCGACGATCGTTCCACTCCAAAGGCGCTCATCGAATCCTATTACAATGCGATCAACCGCAAGGAATATGCGCGGGCCTATGGCTATTATTCCGAAGAGGGGCGGGAACCGGACTTCAAGACCTTCCTGAAAGGTTATGAAAACACCAAGAGCGTGAAGGTGGCGTTGCGGAAGACCGATCCCGATCCGGGGGCGGGGCAGATTTACTGGAGCCAGCCGGTGGCCATCGAAGCGGAAACAGCGGATGGCAAGAAGGAAGTCTTTACAGGCTGCTATACGATTCACCTTACAAATCCTGCCATGCAGGAGGATCCGCCCTTCAAGCCGATGCAGATCATGACGGGCTCGCTCACCAAGTCCCCGCTGGAACTGGAAAAAAGCGTGCCCGAGACCTGCGAAGCGCCTTGAATCGAAATGGCAAAAAGGCCCTTGACCTTGCCACGTTGGGAAGCTCCATCTTATGGCCATCCCTAGAAGGAGTGACTGATTTGATGAAGTTTTCCATTCCCAAGATGAAATGTGGCGGTTGCGCCGATAGCGTTACAGCCGCCTTGCGCGGACTTGATGCGACGGCTCCCATCGAAATCGACCTCGAAAAGAAGCAAGTCGAGTTCGGCGGCAACGTTCCCCAGGACAGAGTGCTCTCCGCCCTGGCTGCTGCCGGGTTTCCAGTGGCAAACGCTCAATAATGTGATTTCGGCTGCGCTTGTTTCAATGCGCTGCAGAAGATAGAGCCATCCCCGGAAGCATGATGCAGTTCCGGCTAGGCTGTGCGTCGAGAACAGATGCCGGGAAGCGAAGGGCTTTCCGGCATTTTCATGTCCCGACGCGCCGTAGCACTCAAATGTAGTGACCTCGGGCGTGCCCGGTGAATTCCCGGCGCTCTGATCGGGTAACAGTGAGCATAAATGCCGCAAATGCTGTGTTTCATTGACTGGACCCGCGATTTTTGCCACATCAACGGCAAATCTCGTTTATGGTGCTCCGGCAGGATGCAGGGCGCTCCAATGGCATGAAACATCGCACTTCGCGATAAGGAAGGGTTTAGGGCTATGGCAGCCGATTTCCAGGATCTTCGCACAAAGATGGTCGACAACCAGATCCGCACGACGGACGTAACCGATCTGGCGGTGATCGATGCTTTCCTGACCGTCCCGCGTGAGGCGTTCGTTCCGGCGGCTCGTCAGGTCCTTGCCTATATTGACGAAGACCAGCTTCTTGAAAGCGAAGGCAAGCAGCCTCGCTATCTGATGGAGCCTTCGCCTTTCGCCAAGCTGGTGCAGCTCGCAAACATCAAGAACACGGATGTCGTTCTCGATGTCGGCTGCGGCACCGGATATTCCGCCGCCATCCTTTCCAAGCTGGCCGGTTCGGTCATCGGCCTCGAAAGTGATTCCGTATTGTCGGCTGCCGCCACTGCTCGTCTCGCAGAATTGGGCTATGACAATGTTGTGATCGTTTCAGGCGAACTGCAGGCAGGCTATCCTTCGGAAGCACCTTATGACGTGATCGTCATTGAGGGCGCCGTCGACTTCATCCCGGACGCACTTCTCGCCCAGTTGAAGGACGGCGGACGTCTCGTTGCCGTTGAAGGGCGCGGGAATGCCGGAGTTGCGCGGATTTACGTTAAAGAAAATGGTGTTGCATCGGGACGCGGTGTGTTCAACACTGCGGTTCGTCCGCTACCGGGCTTTGAACGGATTCCGCAGTTCGAGTTTTAATTTTAGCGGATGATACAATTCTGCAACGCTGTGGAATTTGTTTGTGCAAGCTCTGGCGGGGGCAATGGAAATAACCGAATTTAGAGGTTATTAGGATTTGCCCGAACCAATCGGTTCGATAGTTGGATTCGTTTGTTCTTATAATGAGGTACCCGGTGTTCAAAACGTGCAAAGGACTGGTAGCGGCCGCAGCATTGTTGTCTGGCACCATTTTAACGGGGCAGGCGGCGTTCTCGGAGACGTTGACCGGCGCTCTCGTCAAGGCCTACAAGAACAATGCTAACCTGAACTACTCCCGCGCAGGCGTCCGCGTTACGGATGAAGGCGTGGCGATTGCCAAGTCCGGTTATCGCCCGCAGATTACGGGTTCTTATAACGTAGGGCGCGGCAAGACCCCTTCAAGCCAGGGATATCGTACGACAGGCACATTCGGCATTGAGCTGAATCAGATGCTGTTCGATGGATTTCAAACCAAGAACAATGTCGCCGCCGCCGAGACACAGGTCTTTGCCCAGCGCGAGAACCTCCGCAATGAAGAGCAGAACAGACTCTATGAGGCGGTGACCGCCTATATGGATGTCTATCGCGCTCGCCAGATCGCGGCCCTGCGTGAACGCAACCTTGCAGCCCTGAACGAACAGGTTCGTGCAGCCCGCGCTCGCCTCGACGTGGGTGAGGGTACGCGCACCGACGTTGCTCAGGCAGATGCCAGCCGCTCGAATGCGGTTGCTGCGCTCAATTCTGCACGTGCGGATGTCAAGTCGGCAGAAGCAACCTACGTGCAGGTGATCGGCGTTCAGCCGGACAAGCTTGCAACGGCTGCGGCAGCCAAAAATCTGCCGGCCTCGCCGGATCAGGCATTCTCCATCGCGATTGCTGGCCATCCGGGCATCCTCGCGACGCAGTACGCCGTCAACGCTGCCGGATATAACGTAAAGGCTAAGGAAGGCGCTCTGCTTCCTTCCGTCGGGCTTACGGCAAGCGCCAGCCGCCTCGATACTTATGCCGGTGAGGGCGGTTCGCAGACCGACGGTAATTCGGCTTCCATCGGTGTTGGTGTGAGCATTCCGATCTATACCGGTGGCCGCACTTCGGCACAGGTCCGCCAGTCCAAGGAGCAGCTTGGTCAGGCGCGTATCGAAGTCGACGTGGTTCGCGATCAGGTTCGGCAAGCGATAGGCTCGGCTTGGTCACAGCTTGAAGCTGCCCGTGCGTCGGTCAAGGCAAATCGGGACGGTATTTCTGCCGCACAGCTTGCTCTCGATGGCGTCATCGAGGAACGCAAGGTGGGGCAGCGCACCACGCTCGACGTGTTGAATGCGCAAAACGATCTCATCACGGCGCAGATCGCTCTGGTTGAATCCGAGCGTAACGTCATTGTTGCCAGCTATGCGCTCCTGAACGCGACCGGTCGCATGACCGCCAGCCAGATGGGGCTGCAGGTTGCCGAATACAAGCCGGAAGAGCACTACAACGCCGTCAAGGACAAGTGGTTCGGCCTGCGCACGCCGGACGGCCGTTGATCCTTTGTGCTGAATGAGAATTGAAAGGCACCTTCGGGTGCCTTTTATTTTGCCGGCGATTCGGGAATCTCGCGGCATCGCCAATCCTTAACAAATCCATAAAGCTGTGAGTTTGAGGGGACGTGTCCTGCGTGGGGATTCTCAAACGGGGGATCGTCCGCTACCCTTAATCCATTGATTCTCTGTCTTTTGCAGACAATGTCGCAATACAGGAAAGCGGATTAGCCATGGCACAGACATCCAGCGCAGCACGTGAACCGTCGATGGAAGAGATTCTCGCGTCCATCCGCAGGATCATTGAAGACAGCGATGTCACCCGCCAGCCCGCGCCGATGGCATCTCAGGTTCGCGGAGAGGTTGCCGAGTTCCGTCGTCCGCTCACCGAGCAACCCGTTGCGCAGCCGGAGAGGCCCGCAATGATGCGCAATGTGTTCCAGGACGAACCGACATTGCGCGGCCCGATCAGCGAGCCGGTGCCACCAGCGCCCGAACCGGCAATCGAGTCCGAGGATGAGGATGAAGTTGTTCTCAACGCCGAGAATGACGATCATTCCAATCCCGAGGCTCTGGCACATCCGCAACAGCCCGCCGCAACGGATATTTCGCTGGAAGAAATGGACCTTTCGGTTGAGGCGGAGATTGCAAAGGCGGTCGATACCTTGCTGGAACCGGAATCCGATGCGGAAATCGAGCAGGAAGCTCCTGTCCAGCCCAAGGCTGCCGCCCCGGTTACAGAAGCCGTTGCAAAGCCGCAGCCTTCTGCCCATATGTTGTCGCAGATCGCGGAACGTCAGGTAGCTGCTGCGTTTCAGGATTTGAATCATGCAGTCCGGGCCGAACCGCGTCGCTCGTTCGATGATATTGCTGCGGAACTGCTGCGCCCGATGCTGCAGGACTGGCTCGACAACAATTTGCCGACGCTCGTTGAGCGGCTTGTGCGGGAAGAGATCGAACGCGTGGTACGCGGCGAGCGATAAGCGTACCGGCTGATCCGTTGAAATCTGACCCGTCTGTGCAGCAGGCGGGTTTTCACTTTTAGAATGACCGACGGCGGCGCTGTCACTTTTAAAGTGATTTGTCAGCTGTTAGTTGCTATTGAGCCTTCAATTCATTCATCGCGCATAAAGACCGGATAATTCCATGCTTGAGAAGACCTATGACGCCGCGGCGATAGAGCCGAAAATTGCTGAACGCTGGGAAGAAGCGGGTGCATTCAAGGCGGGTGCAGGCGCGAAGCCGGGAGCCGATCCGTTTGCCGTGGTTATTCCGCCGCCGAACGTCACCGGATCGCTGCATATGGGCCACGCGCTCAACAACACGATCCAGGACATCATGGTTCGCTTCGAGCGCATGCGCGGCAAGAATGTGCTGTGGCAGCCCGGCATGGACCACGCAGGCATTGCAACCCAGATGGTTGTCGAACGCCAGCTTGCTGAACGGCAGGAACCAAACCGTCATGCCATGGGCCGCGAGAAGTTCATTGAACGCATCTGGCAGTGGAAGGCTGAATCGGGCGGCATGATTTCCAACCAGCTGCGCCGTCTTGGTGCCTCGTGTGACTGGTCGCGCGAGCGCTTCACCATGGATGAAGGGCTTTCCCGCGCGGTTCTGGAAGTTTTCGTCTCGCTCTACAAGCAGGGCCTCATCTATCGCGACAAGCGCCTGGTCAACTGGGACCCGAAGCTGCTGACGGCGATTTCCGACATTGAGGTCGAGTCTCGCGAGACGAAAGGCCATCTGTGGCATTTCCGTTATCCGCTTGAGAATGTCCCGTTCGACCCGGAAAACCCGCACACTTACATCGTCGTGGCGACGACGCGGCCGGAAACCATGCTGGGCGACACCGGTGTCGCGGTCAACCCGAAGGACGGGCGTTACCATGCTCTGGTCGGAAACGACGTGGTGCTCCCGCTCGTCGGTCGCCACATTCCGATCGTTGCCGACGATTATGCCGATCCGGAAGCCGGTTCTGGCGCGGTCAAGATTACGCCTGCGCATGACTTCAACGATTTTGAGGTCGGCAAGCGCAACGATCTGCGCGCCATCAATATCCTGACGCCCGAGGCCGCGGTTACGCTCAAGGGCAACAATGACTTCCTGGAAGGCCTTGAGCTGACGCCCGAACTGAAGGCGCTCATCAACGAGCTGGATGGGCAGGATCGCTTTGCGGTTCGCAAGCGCATCGTCGAATTGATGGACGAGCGCGGCTATCTGGAAAAGATCGAGGACCACACGCACGCCGTTCCGCACGGTGACCGCGGTGGCGTGCCGATCGAACCCTACCTGACCGACCAGTGGTATGTGAACGCTGCCGAACTTGCCAAGCCTGCAATGGCGGCTGTTCGCGACGGCACCACGCAGATCGTTCCAAAGAACTGGGAAAAGACCTATTTCGACTGGATGGAAAACATCCAGCCGTGGTGCGTCTCGCGCCAGCTTTGGTGGGGACACCAGATTCCAGCCTGGTATGGCCCGGACGGCAAATGCTTTGTCGAAAAGAGCGAAGAAGAGGCGAAGGCCTCTGCGCGCGCCCACTATGGCGAAGATGTTGCGCTCGAGCGTGATACCGACGTTCTCGACACGTGGTTTTCGTCTGCGCTGTGGCCGTTCTCGACGCTCGGCTGGCCGGACAAGACGCCGGAACTCGCAACCTATTATCCAACCAGCGTTCTGGTTACCGGGTTCGATATCCTGTTCTTCTGGGTTGCCCGCATGATGATGATGGGTCTCCATTTCATGGAGGAAATCCCGTTCCGTACGGTTTATCTGCATGCTCTGGTTCGCGACAAGCATGGCGCGAAGATGTCGAAATCGAAGGGCAATGTCATCGATCCGCTTGAGCTGATGGATGAATACGGCGCCGACGCGCTGCGGTTCACCCTTGCGATCATGGCCGCTCAGGGTCGTGACGTTAAGCTCGATCCGGCTCGTATTGCAGGCTATCGCAATTTCGGCACCAAGCTCTGGAATGCGACGCGCTTTGCGCAGATGAATGGCGTGAAGCTCGACGCCGGTTTCAAGCCGAAAAACGCCACGCTTGCCGTCAATCGCTGGATACTGACGGAACTGACCAAGGCCACGCGCGCCGTGACCGAGGGCATCGACAACTATCGCTTCAATGAATCAGCGGGCGCTGCCTATCGTTTTGTCTGGAACCAGTTCTGCGATTGGTATCTGGAACTGCTGAAGCCGATCTTCATGGGCGACGATGAAGCTGCCAAGGCTGAAGCACAGGCTACGGCAGCCTATTGCCTCGATCAGATCTACAAGCTTCTGCACCCGTTCATGCCTTTCATGACGGAGGAACTCTGGACCCTGACCGCAGGCGAGGGGCAGAAGCGCGATACGGTGCTGGCGCTCGCGGCTTGGCCGGAACTGTCGTTCGAGGATGAGGAAGCAGCGGCTGACATCAACTGGCTGGTTGATCTCGTCACCGGGATTCGTTCGGTTCGCGCGGAAATGAACGTGCCTGCAGGGGCAATCGCTCCTGTTGTCGTTCTGGATGCGAATGCGGCAAGTATTGACCGCTTTGCCCGTCACGATGCTGCGATCAAGCGTCTTGCGCGTGTCGAGAATGTTTCGTTCGAGGCACAGGCTCCAAAAGGTTCGGCACAGATGCTGCTGGGTGAGGCGACGATCTGCATCCCGCTTGGCAATCTGATCGACCTGAAGGCGGAAGCCGCACGCCTCGCCAAGGAAGCTGGCAAGATTGCCGCCGAAATGGACCGCATCGAGAAAAAGCTCTCCAACGAGAAATTCGTTGCGAATGCGCGTGAAGAAGTCGTTGAAGCGGAGCGTGAGCGGCTTGGGGAACTGAAGGAAGCCGCGCAGCGTGTGGCAACGGCCGAGTCACGCATCCGTGATGCAGGCTGAATTGACCTGACATAAGAAAACAGATTCCGGTCGAATCAAACACCCGGCAGCTTCCGCTGTCGGGTGTTTTGTTGCCCGGTAGTCGTATTTCGGCGCGTTTCAAGCGGCGGAGGGAGTGATCGAACTGGCGTTTCGATTGTTTTTGAGCAATGTTGCGCTTTCGCAACAAGGCGAAAAAGCGGCCGAAAATTGGCCGATTCAGACATGTTTTGCCATGTGCTTGGTATAATTTTACTAATGAAACGACGATATGATCGGTGTTTTAGCCATTTTCTGCATATGCTTCGAAAGTTCCAAAACGCTAATCCAAATTAATGCATCTTGCGGGCTGAATCCTTCCTGATTTACGTTTTCGTCAACGTTAATACCGTTGCTGTGTGGGAGGACATTTATGAGTGTACAGCGCGTGAAAATGGCAGGGATGGTCGCAGCTTTCCTCGGAAGCGCGGTCGCTGCCAATGCGGGCGGCTTCGAGCGCGGCTCGCAGGATTTCGATATTCTCTTTGAACAAGGCAATGCCGTTGAGGCGACCGGCACCTTTGTGGCTCCTCAGCGCAAGTTGAAGAATATTGGCGGCTCTTTGGTCGGCGCCTCGACAGGCGGTATCAATCCGATTACCCGTCGCCCCTACGAGACGGAAGTCGATGAAGCGAAGAGCTATTGGGTTCCAAAAGTTTCGGCAAAGTTCGACCTTACCAACGATCTCGCTTGTGCGGCTCAATATCGCCAGCCTTGGGGTATCGAGACGGATGTCGGCGTCGATACCGTGCGAATGTTCACCGCGATTGAACAGAAAATCTCCTCCAACGATTATGGTGTAAACTGCTCCTATCGGTTTGCAGCTGGAGAGAAGAGCTATTTCCGTATTCTGGGTGGCGTGAGCTATCAGGAGCTCAAGGGCGAACAGACCCGAATGATACCTCCGGGTTCAGCCTTTGGCGGTTCGTTCCGCGTAGCCTCGCTGGATGTTGAAGATCAGTCGGTGGGTTGGCGTCTTGGTGCCGCTTACGAAATCCCTGAATATGCGATGCGCGCAAGGCTCGTTTATCAGTCGGAAGTCAAATACAACCTCGAAGGCACCATCGACAATCTGGCGCTCAACCCGCTGACAGGTCGCGGCATACCGATCAACGTTGAAAGCGACGTTTCTACACCTCAGTCGGTGGAATTCAGGTTCCAGACCGGTATCGCTCCAGACTGGCTTGCTTTCGGTTCGGTCAAGTGGACCGACTGGTCGAGCATTACTTCTGTGGACTTTAGTTCCGCGGATAGCAGGGTCGTTCGTCAGGGAACCAAAATCACCAGCCTGAACCTTTACTATCAGGACGGTTGGACGGTTAGCGGTGGTGTCGGTCACAAGTTCAACGACCAATGGTCGGCTGCTGCGACCGTTACCTGGGATCGTGGCACCAGCACGGGCCTGACTTCACAGACAGACATCTGGCTCTTTGGTCTCGGCACGAACTACAAGCCAAACGATCAGTTCGAAGTTCGTCTGGCTGGTGCTGCTGGCTGGCTTTCCTCGGGTGAACTGGACGATACCGTTATTGCTGGTACGCGCAATGCCACAGGCTCCAAGGGCGAATTCGGAAATGATTTCGTTGGTGCCCTGTCACTCACTGCGAAGGTCAAGTTCTAAGTTCGACATATAAGACACGAAAAAGCCCGGCGTTGCCGGGCTTTTTGTTGGAAACCGCTTGGGCTCAGGACCGTTCAAGCCGCGCAAGCAACGAAGACGTATCCCAGCGGTTGCCTCCGATCTTCTGCACTTCCTTGTAAAACTGGTCCACGAGAGCCGTAACCGGCAGAAGCGCGCCATTGCGGTCCGCTTCCTCAAGGCAGATGCCAAGGTCCTTGCGCATCCAGTCGACTGCAAAACCGAAATCATATTTGCCCTGGTTCATGGTGCCGGAACGGTTCTCCATCTGCCAGGAACCCGCTGCCCCCTTGGAGATTACCGAGATCAGCTTTTCGATATCGAGACCAGCCTTCTTGCCGAAATGGATGCCTTCCGCCAGCCCTTGAACGAGACCGGCAATGCAGATCTGGTTGACCATCTTTGCAAGCTGGCCCGAGCCGACCGGGCCCATGAGGCCGACCATGCGCGCATAAGCATCGATTATTGGCCTGGCGCGTTCAAAAACAGCTTCCGGCGCTCCAACCATGACCGTCAGCACACCGTTTTCAGCGCCTGCCTGTCCGCCGGAGACAGGCGCATCGATGAAGTGAAAGCCGCGCTTTTGCGCTTCGGCGTCCAGTTCGCGGGCAACCTCCGCGGAGGCCGTGGTATTGTCGATGAAGATCGCACCCTTCCTCATGGTCGAGAATGCGCCATCCGGGCCGATGGTGACGGAACGAAGATCATCGTCATTGCCGACACAGGCGAAAACAAAATCCGCATCGCGAACGGCTTCGGCGGGCGTGGTAGCAAAGCTGCCGCCGAATTCTTTTGCCCATTTTTCGGCCTTGGCCGTCGTGCGGTTATAAACCGTGACGTCGTGACCGCCCTTGTTCTTGAGATGTCCGGCCATGGGATAGCCCATGACGCCCAAACCCAGAAAGGCGACTTTAGCGGGTGTCGTCATTCGTTCATTCCTCTGAATAGTTGTAAGCAATCAGGTGAGAGGCGTCATAACGGCTGCCTGATAGGCCGGACGCTGTTTCAAACGGTCATACCAGTCTTCGAGCCGTGGAAGGGAGGGGCGCTCAATGGGGAACTCGAACCATGCATAGGCATAGCAACCGATGGGGATGTCACCAATGCCGAAATTGTCGCCCGAAAACCAAGCGGCATCCCTGAGGCCGTCATTGGCAATCTGCATCGAATGAGCCAGCCCCTGAAGACCGCGTTCCAGAATGGCCGGATCGCGTTCCGCTTCCGGCAACCGGATCAGATGCTTGATGACATCGCTGAAATTGGAGGCAAGGGAGGTGGAGGCCCAATCCATCCACTTTTCAGCCTGCGCGCGCTTGGCTGGGTCCTCGATCCAGAACGTTCCCTTGCCATAGACTGCCGCAAGGTAACGGGTGATGGTATTGGATTCCCACAACACAGTCTCGCCGTCTTCCAGCAGCGGAATCAGCCCGTTCGGATTGCGCGCAAGATAAGTGGGGTCTTTCAGCCCACCAAACTGGCCGCCCACGTCGATCTGTTCATAGTCGAGATTAAGTTCCCGCGCTATCCAGAGCGCCTTCTTCACATTTGTGGAATTGATACGACCCCAGATTTTCAGCATGACTCAGCCTGTTGCATTACTGTCGAAAAATGCATTCTAAACAGATCGTCCCCGAAAGTCGCAAGACTTCCGGGGACGATATTTTGGCTTATGCCTATTTAGTGATCTCTAGCGAACAAGATGACGTGTCAGCCGTCGTTCGAGAAAATCCCAAACGTGCCGCAGACACTCGACGATCACCAGATAAATGACCGCTGCCCAGAGATAGGTTTGGAAATCGAAGGTCCGCGAATAGGCGCGGCGCGTTTCGCCCATCAGGTCGAGCACGGTGATGATGGCGACAATGGCCGATCCCTTGATCATCAGGATGATTTCGTTGCCGTAAGGGCGCAACGCCACGATAAGTGCCTGCGGAAGAATGACCTTCCAGAAGGTCACGCGCTTTGAAATGCCAAGAGCCGCGGCGCCTTCCCATTGGCCGAGCGCCACGCTCTGGATGGCGCCGCGCAGGATTTCAGCCTGATAAGCCGCCGTATTGAGCGAAAACGCCAGAATCGCGCAATTCCATGCATCACGGAAAAACACCCAAAGCCCGATGCTTTCGAGAAACGGACGGAAGGTCCCAAAACCGTAATAGATAAGGAATGTCTGCGCGAGCAGTGGAGTGCCCCGGAAGAAATAGACATAGCCGAAGGCAAGTCCGCGAAGCCATCGATTGTTGGACATGCGCGCGGCCGTGATCGGCAGCGAGAGCAGGGCGCCTATGATGATGGAGACAGCGACCAGCTTCAGCGTGATCAGAAGACCTGACCAGTAGCGCGGCCCGTAGGTTTCAAACAGATCGACGCGCCATGCGTTGTAGAGATAGATCGCAAGGCCGGCGAAGAGAAGGAACCATAGAGCGACGATGACGTGGCCTGCGACGCGCATCCGCGTCCATTGCTTTACCACGGGCGGCGGGGCCATCACCGGGACTGTCGTGTTGGAAACCGTCTGGCTCATATCATGCACCTCGCGAACGGTTGGCGCCTGCATCGGCCCAGCGGGCAATGCGGTCGATGAAGTAGGACGAGATGATTGCGAGAACCAGATAGAGCAGGCAGGCTATGCCGAAGAACAGAAACGGTTCCTTGGTCACGCGCGCCGCGATGGAGGTTTGCCGCAGGATATCCGACAGGGTGATGACGGAAACCAGCGATGTATCCTTGAGAAGCACCAGCCACAGATTGGCCAGACCGGGCAGGGCGATGCGGATCAGCTGCGGCAGGATGACCTTGCGCATGGTCTGCCAGTGCGACAGGCCGACGGCATAACCGCCTTCATATTGCCCGCGCGGGATGGCGCGGAATGCCGAGAGGAAGACTTCGCTCGAATAGGATGAGAAGACGAAGCCCAGCGCAACCATACCCGCGCCGAACGCGTTGATTTCGACATTGGCTTCGACGCCGAACAGGCTCAAGAGCCGCTGCAGTCCCAGCGATGCGCCGAAATAGACGAGAAAGAGGGTCAGAAGTTCAGGCAAACCACGAAAGATCGTCGTGTAGATGTTTGCTGCCAGCCGTATCGAGGGTTCGCTGGATTGTTTGCCGACGGCAACCAGAAAACCAAGTGCGAGACCGACGGGAAGTGTTGCGAGGGCCAGCGAGACGGTAACCAGAAGGCCCCAGGCAATGCTTGCCCCCCAACCGTCCGGGCCGAAACTCAACAAAGTGGCGTAATGTTCCATGCGCCTATTCTTTTTCCTGAAGGCAACTGCCTGTATTTTTAACGCCTGCGGGCATCAACCCGGCGAGGCTTGGTGCGGCATGCCCGTACAAATGTTTTGCGCCGGTTTGCCAAAACGCAAACCGGCGCATGTCTATCAATTTGGATTAGTTTTCAGCGCCATAAGCATCGAAGTCGAAGTACTTGTCGTTGACTTCCTTGTATTTGCCGTTCGCGCGGATGGCCTTGATGGCTGCGTTAAACTTTTCAACCAGTTCGGGGCGGCCCTTCTTGAAGGCGACGCCAGCGCCCGGGCCATGGATTTCGATAACTGGCGGGAACGTACCGACCATCTTGCAGCAAGCCCCATCCGGGGACTTCAGCCACTGGGCCAGCGTCACGCTGTCGTCGTTAACGGCATCGAGACGGCCATTGGCGAGATCGAGGCGATATTCTTCCGCCGTCGGATAGGCCTTGATCGTGCTGTCGGTGAAGGTCTTTTCAGAATAGTTGGAGTGCGTGGTGGAAACCTGCACGCCGATGGTCTTGCCTGCGAGGTCTTCCTTGGTCACACCCTTGATGTCGGTGTCTTTGGGAGCCGCAATGCCGGGAGGCGTGTTGTAATACTTATTGGAGAAGTCGACCTGCTTCTTGCGCTCGTCCGTGATGGACATGGATGCGATGAAGGCGTCGAATTTGCCTGCCTGAAGCGCAGGAATAGCGCCGTCCCATTCCTGGGTAACGAATTCGCACTCGGCTTTCATCTCCTCGCAGAGCGCCTTGGCGATATCGACGTCGAAGCCCGAGAGGGTGCCGTCCGGATTGATGAAGTTGAAGGGAGGATAGGCGCCTTCGGTGCCGATCTTGAGCTTGAGTGGTTCTTCTGCGTTGGCAACGCCAGCAGCCATGCTGCCGATTGTGATTGCCAGTGCTGCGACCGATGCTGCAGTGGCGATACGCTTCAATACGCGCATTTTCAGTCCTCTCGTTTGTTCTGGCTGGTTCCCTGATTATTTCTTCTGGTTCAGCCGCTTAAGGGGCACTCACGACCGTGTAACTTTAGATTGCACGTTTGGCAGCGGATTCCCCCTGTCCCTACCAATAGATGGTTGAGCCGATCATGCGCAATATTTTTTCGCGCTTCCATCTCCACCATCAGGTCTGTCGGCGATATTCCCACCATTTTTAGACGATTGGCAAGATGGTCCGTGTAATTAAATTGTGTCTCTTGAGAGTGAATTCGTCTGCATTTTCTGCATGTTTTTGTCTAGTAATAATGGAAATCGCTATTTTGACCATAAAATTTAGGGAGTTGCTCAAAGCGCCATCTCGCCTTCGATAAAATCGGCTATTTTCTCGATATCATTGATGTCGAACACGGGCGCTGCTTCGCCGGGTTGGGGCTGGTCGCTGGCGATGGCGACGATAGTCGGATCGTCGCGGGAAAGCGCGGGCCCGTGATGGCTTCCCTGCCGACGCAGCTCGATTTTCTTGTGTGTTTCGCGCTTATAGCCTTCGACCAGGACAAGATCACAGGGCGCCAGTTTGGCGGCAATCTCACGCAGGGAAGGCTCTTCTTCGCCCAGGTTCTCATGCATGATCGCGTAGCGCTGCGACGAGACTATGGCGACTTCCGCCGCTCCCGCCTTTCGATGCCGCCAGGAATCAGTTCCTTCATGGTCGATGTCGAAATTGTGATGGGCATGCTTGATCGTGGCGATACGGTATCCGCGGGCGGTAAGGCATGTCACCAGGCGTTCGGTCATCGTTGTCTTGCCGGAGTTTTTCCAGCCGGTAATGCCGAAAAGCTTCTGGTTCATTCCATCGACTCAGCCAGTTTTCGGGCCGCGACAAGATCGTCGGGCCGATTGATGTTGAAGAACGGATCATATGTTTCCGGACTATCGCCAGCGAAGGCAAGCGGAAAATCGACGGTCTCAAAACCTATATGCTCAGCGAACGCAAGCACGCTCGCCCTGTTCGTTTCGGAGAGCCAGGCGGACAGTTCATCCGCCAGCCCCGTTTCCCACAGGCCGAAAATGGGATGCACCCGGTCAAGGGAACTGGCGAGAACGATACGCGCTCCGCTTTCATTTCGACGCGAAAGAAGGCGGCCGGCGAGATCGTGAGGCAGGAATGGCGTATCGGCTGCCGTTGTCAGTAGAAGGGAAGACCCCCGCGCATGGATCAAAGCCGACAGGATGCCGACGAGTGGTCCCCCATGTTTTGAAGGCAGGTCTCTTATGATCGGCAAGCCGAGTTTGGCCAGACGGGGATCATCGCTGTTCGCATTGACAACGAGAGTTTCGACCTGCGGGCTGATGCGCGTGATGACATGGGCAATGATAGAGCGGTCGCCGTCGAGTGGCTGAAGGAACTTGTCGCCCGCAACGCCACCTTCCTGCATGCGGCTGGAAAGCCCCCCGGCGATGATGGCCCCTGCAATCATGACGGTTCCACGCCTGTCGGGATCGTCGCGAGCGTGCTCTTGTTGCGTTCGCGCTTCTTCAATACGTTTTCGCGATAGACCATGTAGACGCCGCTTCCGACCACCAGAATAGATCCGGTGATCGTATATATGTCAGGCGCTTCACCGAAGATCAAAGTGCTGAGGCCGATCGCCCAGAGCAGGCTCGAATAGCGGAACGGTGAAACGAACGAAACTTCGCCTTCGCGCATCGCCAGAATGATGAAGTGATAACCCACGAGAAGCAGAACGGCCGCAATGGCCATGGCGCCGACAGCCGTCATCCCGAGTGGCTGCCATCCGCCCATGGGAACTGTCAGCGCGCCGCCCGTCAATGTTATCGCGCCCGCAGTCAATGTCGACAGAAAGAGAGTTGGCACATGCGCCGGCACCCGGCGTGTCGCGATATCTCGTGTAGCGGCAAAGCACACGCTGGCGAGAAGCACGGCGACAGCGGCCAGGCTCGCCGCGCCATCCGTTCCAGGCCGGATGATGATGAGAACGCCTACCAACCCGACAAGGATACAGCACCAGCGACGCCAGCCCACTTTTTCCTTCAGGAAGAGCGCCGCCCCGAGCGTCACGACAAGCGGCGTTGCCTGAAAGACGGCGGAACAGAAGGCCTGCGAAAGATGACCGAGGGAGTAAATATAGGTGATCGTGGCGACGACTTCGCCCACAACACGCAGGATCGTCATCCTCTCCAGCGAAAGATTGCGCAACGCGCCGTGGCGCCATGCCAGCAAACCGATCAGCGCCGTCGCGAATATGCCGCGGACCAGCATATACTGCCCGCTGTTCATCTCGGTCAGGAGATATTTTGTGATCGTATCGCCGATGGTGAAGGTCCCCATGGCGAGAAGCATGAAAATACTTGCACGAAAATTCGCTGATTGCGGCACGATACAGAATCCGTTTTGGGCCTGAGCCTTGGATTGCATACCGTTTTAAAGTCGATCTCGCGACAATTATTTCAGGAGATTTGTGCTTTTCAAGTATAGGCGGCTCAACCGCCGGTAAGGCTCATGTGGCGCGCAACCGCCGGGCGATTATGATCGCGGTCGATGATGAAATCGTGCCCTTTCGGCTTGCGCGAAATGGCTTCGTCAATCGCCTGGCTGAGCAGCAGGTCGCTTTCGCTTTCCCGCAGCGCCTTGCGCAGATCGGCATCGTCGTTCTGGCCGAGGCACATATAGAGCATCCCCGTGCAGGTCAGCCGGACACGATTGCAGCTTTCGCAGAAATTATGGGTCATCGGCGTGATGAAACCAAGCCGCCCGCCAGTCTCGGCAATCGTCACGTAGCGGGCAGGGCCGCCCGTGCGGTACGCGATGTCCGAAAGCGTGAACTGGCGCGACAGGTCTTCCCTTACCTGCGACAGCGGCAGATACTGGTCGGTGCGGTCGAACTCGATCTCGCCCATCGGCATTGTTTCGATCAGGGTCATGTCCATGCCACGGCCATGCGCCCAGCGGATCAGTTCAGGAATTTCATGTTCGTTGAAATCCTTCAGTGCGACCGCATTGATCTTGACGCGGATACCCGCACGCTGTGCAGCCTCAATCCCCTCAAGAACCCGGGGCAGGTCGCCCCAACGGGTGATCTGATGGAATTTTTCAGGGTCGAGCGTATCCAGCGAGACATTGATCCGGCGTATCCCGCACTCTGCCAGTTCGTCGGCAAAGCGTGAAAGCTGCGATCCGTTCGTGGTGAGGGTCAGTTCATCCAGCGCACCTGATTTCAGATGGCGCGAAAGCTGCCGGATCAGGTGCATGATGTTCTTGCGCACCAGAGGCTCGCCGCCGGTCAGGCGCAGTTTCCGAACGCCCTTGTCGATGAAGGCGGTGCAAAGCCGGTCCAGTTCCTCGAGCGTCAGCAAATCCTTCTTGGGCAGGAACGTCATATGTTCCGCCATGCAATAGGTGCAGCGGAAATCGCAGCGATCCGTAACCGAAACGCGAAGATAGGTGACGGCACGCCCGAAAGGATCGATCATGGGTCCAGTCGGGGAAACAAGTGGCTGGGCTTGGTTTGTGTGCATCATAAGCCGTTGTTTCCGCTTGCTGCGGAAGAATGTCCGCATCGTTTCCCTAGAGATAGGACCTGCGGACTTCATTGTCCAGTTTCGCGCGCACGAAGCTCTTTCAATAATGATCGCGGCTATTGCGATATTTTAACGCGGGGCCTATCAAAGCTGGCGAATATCCAAGCTGGAGAATGGTTATGAGCGAAGTCTGGCCCACCGAATTGCGCGTTTCGCACGACCGCAGGCTGCTGACGGTGGCATTCGACGATGGCCAGAAATTCGAGCTGACCGCCGAATTGCTGCGTGTGCTGTCACCTTCGGCGGAAGTGCAGGGCCATTCGCCGGAACAGCGCGTGACGGTTGGCGGCAAGCGCAATGTCGAAATCATGAAGGTCGAGCCGGTCGGCAATTACGCCGTTCGAATAACTTTCGACGACATGCACGACACCGGCCTGTTTTCGTGGACCTATCTCCACAAGCTCGGCACCGAGAAGGAGGCGCTGTGGCAAACCTATCTCGATGAGCTTGCCGGGAAGGGGCTCAAGCGGGACCGCTGACCTATTCCTTCTCCAGCATTTCGCAAATGCGGCGCATCACATCGCCCATCGCGTTGCATTGCGCGGCTGTCGACTGCGCCATGACGCGGTCGATCAGTTCCGTATAGACCGTCAGCGCGTGTCCCAGCAGCTTTTCGCCCTTGGCGGTCAGGGTTAGGCGCATCACACGCTTGTCAGCCGGATCGCCTTCGCGCACCAGCAAGCCACGCTTTTCCAGCTTTGGCAGCAGCATGGTGATGTTTGAGCGCCCGACAAGAATGCGGCGCGCAAGATCGTGCTGGGATTCGCCGGGACGGCGATAAATATTCATCAGTACATCGAGGTCGGCGATCTTCAGATCGAAGGTCGATAGCCCTTGGGCGAGGGCGCGTTCCACCGCCTTGCCAGCGCGCGCGACGGCAATCCAGTTCTTGAAGCGGGGATTATCCCACGGCAGTTTTTGAGTCTCGTCTTGCATTTTGTTCATTCTTGTACAATTATTTGTTCAGGATTGAACATAATTGAGGCCCTGTCATGACATCGTTCTCTTTGCAGGTTACGCGATTCGGCCTGGGTGTGCTCGGACGCATTGATGCCGAGAAGGCGGGCCGCGCGGCATTCAGGATTTTCTGTCGGACGCCAAGCCGCAAGCCGAAGACGAAGGCCTATGCGGCGCGCCTTCAAAAAGCGAACACGGAACTTGGCCAGGCAAAGCGGCTCGATCTGATTATCGATCGCGGGTTGATCGCGACTTATCTGTTCGAGCCGAAGGTTCCGGTGGGGCGCACCTCGCTCGTCGTCCACGGATGGGGATCGCGCACCGCCGACATGATGGCGATCATTCGCGAGCTTGTCGCACGCGGCGAACGGGTCGTTTCCCTCGACCTGCCGGGACATGGTGCATCAGCGGGCCACACGCTCAACATGATACAGGCAATCGCCGCCGTCGATGTGGCGTGGCGGCAGTACGGCCCGTTCGACGCGATGATCGGCCATTCGTTCGGCGGCGCGGTCATCATCAATGCGGCGGCGGGGTCCGTCGGTTGCTACCGGTCACACCGCCCGGCAAAGCTGGTGACGATTGCCTCTCCGCACTCGATGGCGGGCGTTTTCGACGGTTTCGGCAAAGTGCTCGGGCTTGGCCGCGATGCGCGCAACGCCATGAAGGAGCAGGTCCGCTACATCGCGGCGCGTCCGATCACGGATTTCGATACCGATGTGCTCCTGCGCCGCATGACCATACCGACGTTGGTCGTTCATGCGCATGACGACAAGGAAGTTCCCGCCATTTGCGCGGAAATGGTTGGCAAAGCTGGCTCCCATGTCACGGTGCGCTGGGCCGACGGGCTTGGCCATCGCCGCATCATCGCAAGTGCGGAAGTAGCGTCCATCGTGGCGGATTATCTTGATGATGCTCCGGGGTTAAGGCTCGTCGCCTGATCGTGCTTCGCCGGGAACAAGTTTGTCCCATGCCGCCATGGCGCCCCGCGCGGCTGCTGTAAGGTCTGCTCGCGTTCCACCGTCGCGCGCAAGAATGGACATGCCGTTCTGTACCGTTGCGTAAAAGGTTGCAACCGCTTCGCAGTTGACCGACATGGCTATGTCGCCGTCGCGAATGCCGCGCTCGAGCCGCTTTTTCAAAATTTCGATATTGGCCTGGCGACAGTTGCGCAGCATGGTGCAGACCTTGTCGCTTGACTGCGTACGGTGCAGCGCATCCAGTGCGATCATGCATCCGCGAGGCACCGATTCCTGACAATAAGCGTCGACGGTGGCGTAGAGAAACTGCTCGAATGCCCTGCGGACCTCCGGCGTCTTATCCAGCGTCGACCATATTTCTACCCCGACTTCACCGGAATAAAGGGTGAGGGCTTCAAGATAGAGCCCTTCCTTGCTGCCGAAAGCTGCATAGAGGCTGGGAGCATTGATGCCCATGGCGGCTGTCAGGTCGGCCAGCGACGCGCCATCAAAACCTTTTTCCCAGAATTTGAGCATTGCAGCACGCAGCGCTGTCTCGCGGTCGAAGCTGCGGGGGCGTCCTTTGTCTGCCACGCTCCCTCCTTTCTGTATCGATCAATAAATAAATCGCTTGACCGCTCTGTGCAAGCCTGTCAGCAATTATTTATCAATCGATACAGAAAGGAAATGACATGCCAGCAGAAGCTCTGAACGGGAAGGTTGCTTTCGTCACTGGCGGAAGCCGTGGCATCGGAGCCGCAATTGCGCGGCGGCTCGCGAAAGATGGGGCAGCAGTCGTAATCACTTATGTGAATGGTAAGGAAAAGGCCGACACCGTGGTCTCCGGGATATTGGCCGATGGCGGCAAGGCGCTGGCGCTGAAGGCCGACAATCGCGATGCCGGCGAGATTGCAGCGGCCATCGATAATACCGTCAAGGAATTCGGCCGTCTGGATATATTGGTCAACAGCGCCGGCATCTGGCACGCAGCCCCGCTGGAACAGGTCACGCTTGCGGATTTCGATGACGTAATGGCGGTAAACTTCCGCGCTGTCTTTGCCGCCGTTTCCGCAGCCGCTCCGCATCTCGGTAATGGCGGACGGGTGATCACTATCGGCTCAAACCTCGCCGAAAGCGTGCCTTGGCCGGGCATCAGCCTTTATGCGGCAAGCAAGGCGGCGCTGATCGGTCTGACGAAAGGTCTGGCGCGCGATCTCGGCCCCCAAGGCGTCACGGTCAATGTCGTTCACCCCGGCTCGACCGATACCGACATGAATCCGGCAGCAGGCGACCATGCGGAGCAGCAGCGCGAACGCATCGCTACCGGCAGCTTTGGTTCGCCCGACGATATTGCAAGTCTGGTCGCCTGGCTTGCCAGCTCCGAAGGACGCTTCGTGTCGGGAGCCTCGCTCACCGTCGACGGTGGGGCCAACGCCTGAAACGAAAAGGGCGGCTCACGCCGCCCTTGTTTTCTGTCTCTTGCTTGAACTGCCTAGCCCAGATTGAGCTCCTTGAAGAAATCGTTGCCCTTGTCATCGATGACGATGAAGGCCGGGAAATCTTCCACTTCGATGCGCCAGATCGCTTCCATGCCGAGTTCCGGATATTCGACGACCTCGACCTTCTTGATGCAATCCTGCGCCAGACGGGCAGCCGGGCCACCGATGGAACCCAGATAGAAGCCGCCGTGCTGGCCGCAGGCTTCGCGCACCTGGCGCGAACGGTTGCCCTTGGCGAGCATCACCATCGAACCGCCGAAGGATTGGAACTGGTCCACATAGGAATCCATGCGGCCAGCCGTGGTCGGGCCGAATGAGCCGGAGGCGTACCCGGCAGGGGTCTTGGCCGGGCCTGCATAATAGATCGGGTGGTTCTTGAAATAATCCGGCATGGCTTCGCCGTTTTCAAGCCGCTCGCGAATCTTGGCATGGGCCAGATCGCGCGCCACGATGATCGGTCCGGAGAGTGACAGGCGCGTCTTGACCGGGTGCTTCGACAATTCCTTGAGAATGTCCTGCATCGGCTGATTGAGGTCGATTTTGACCACATGCGACGACAGTTTTTCCTCGTCAATGTCCGGCATGTACTTGGCCGGATTGGTTTCCAGCTTTTCCAGAAAGATGCCGTCTTTGGTGATCTTGCCCTTGGCCTGACGATCCGCAGAGCAGGAAACGCCAATGCCGATCGGCAGCGAAGCGCCGTGGCGAGGCAGGCGAATGACGCGCACGTCATGGCAGAAATATTTGCCGCCGAATTGTGCGCCGACACCGAGCGACTGCGTGAGCTTGTGGATTTCAGCTTCCATTTCGAGATCACGGAAGGCGTGCCCGGTTTCCGAACCCTTGGTGGGCAGGCTGTCCAGATAGCGCGTCGAGGCGAGCTTGACCGTCTTCAGGTTCATCTCGGCGGAAGTGCCGCCGATGACGATCGCCAGATGGTAAGGCGGGCAGGCGGCTGTGCCGAGGCTCAGGATCTTGTCCTTGAGGAAATCGATCATGCGGTCATGGGTGAGGAGCGATGGCGTTCCCTGATAGAGAAACGTCTTGTTCGCCGAACCGCCGCCCTTGGCGACGAAAAGGAATTTGTAGGCGTCTTCGCCTTCTTCATAGATATCGATCTGCGCGGGCAGGTTGTTCTTGGTGTTCTTTTCCTCGAACATCGACAGGGGTGCCAGCTGCGAATAACGCAGGTTCTTCTTGTTGTAGGCGTCGAGAACGCCTGCGCCCAGCGCATCGGCATCGCCGCCTTCAGTCCAGACGCGGCGGCCCTTCTTGCCCATGATGATGGCCGTGCCGGTGTCCTGACACATGGGCAGCACGCCGCCAGCGGCGATGTTGGCGTTTTTCAGGAGGTCGTAGGCAACGAACCGGTCGTTGTCGGTCGCTTCCGGGTCTTCGAGAATCCTGGCAAGCTGCTGAAGATGGCCGGGGCGCAGCAGATGGTTGATATCGGCAAAAGCCGCTTCCGAAAGCAGGCGAAGCCCTTCCGGGTCAACCGTCAGGATTTCCTGTCCCTTGAACGTATCGACAGAAACATGATCCGAAGTCAGCTTGCGGTAAGGGGTGTCGTCTTCGCCAAGAGGGAAAAGATCGGCGGCGCTTGCTTCTGCCATCGCGGTACCTCGCTTGCTTGCCAGCTGCGCCAGCCGGAAATGGTCACCGTTCCGGCTCGCGCGATAGGTTGATCGAAGCCCCGAAGACAGCTCCGGAACCAAAGTCTGAGGGGCTTTTAGCGCGATGCGGGATGGATGCCACTGCGTCACTTTGTTCATCAGGGCAATCCGGGTCGGTCTCCCAAGAAGGTGCCTCAAACAATTGTGATAGGTGTGGAACGCGAAATTGCTTCCCGAAGCATTAGCGTTAAAAGTTTCTATACGAGATTGGTAAATTCTACGTGCGAGATTCGGACGGATTCGCTTGTTCAGCGAACGCATCAATTTGGGCGGTTTGAAATGCAGTTTCCCAGACACTCGCAGACAGATGAGAAGAGCAGCGCTGGGCGCGGACTAACTATCCGTCGCGCAGCGGCGCTGGCTTTGGCAGCTTCGGTGTTTCTCCCCACGGCGCAGGCTGAAGCCGCGAATTCGTTATTGGAGCTTTTTCAGCAGCGCCGCCAGCAGCAGGCGCCACAGATTGCACCCCAGCCGGAGCTTCCAAAAGCTGCGACGCCAAAAGCAGTCGCGGCTCCGCGTCCTTCCACGCCGAACACGGCCGCGCGCAGCGTTCCGCCAGCCCAGCGCGTGACGGTGAAGGGCCCGCAGATTTACGATTACAAGCCCGATGCTCTGGTCAATGTCGATTTCAGCGCGCTCGACATGGGCGTCACGGCGGCCACTGAACCTGCCACGGTCGATCCGTTGACATCGGGCATGTCGCCGATCCGCCCGAAGATACATGAGGAAACCCCGGGGCAGCGTGCATTCGATGCAGCGGTGGACTATCTGAAGTCCGTCAACGTCAAGGCGGAGAAAGAGATAGCGCAGGCTATCGTTGATTATTATTCCAACAAGCGCAGCTTCATGTGGTCGGCCGATGACAAGGCGCTGGACCGCGCCAAGGACGTCGCTGCTTTCTTTGCCCGTGCCGATGAAGACGGACTCAATCCCGACGAATATGCGGTCACGATTCCCGCTGATACTTTCGATGCTTCCGCCCAAGCCGAGCGCCAGCAGAAACTTGCAGAATTTGAAATCCGCATGTCGGCACGCGCTCTGCGCTATGCCATCGACGCAGGCGAGGGGCGGGTGATCGCCGACCGCCTCAGCGGTTTCCACGACCTGCCGCGCGATCGCGTCGATCCGAAAGCCGTTCTCGAAAAACTGGCGTCGGAAAGCGATCCGGCTGCCTATCTGCATGGCTTCCAGCCGAACAACGAGCAATATGTGGCCTTGAAGCGCGAACTGGCGAATACCGAGCCGCCCTCTGCCGAACCGATCCGCATCTCGCTGAATGGCGTCATCAAGCCCGGCGATGCCAACCCGCAGCTTGGCAAGGTCGTCGCCCTCATTTCGAGACATGCGCCCGCCAGCTATCTAGCAGAGCACAGGCAGGTGCTGGACGCCCATGCCAACGGCGACGTTTACGATCCGGAGCTGGTTGCGGCCATCAAGGACTACCAGAAGCTTTCCGGCAGCACGCCGGATGGCGTCATTGGCCGCAATACGCTTTCTGCCCTTCAGGGCGAGCAGTCCTCCATCAAGCGCGACCGTATCCTTTATTCCATGGAACGCCTGCGCTGGCTCCCGCATGATTTCGGCACGCGCTACGTGATGGTCAATCAGCCGGCTTACCGTGCGGAATATTTCGAGGATGGAAAAGAAAAGCTGGCCATGAATGTGGTCATCGGCTCTCCGAGCCACCAGACCTATTTCTTCTACAACAAGGTGCAGACGGTCGTTTTCAATCCGTCATGGGGCGTGCCGCGCTCCATCATCCTGAACGAGATGCTGCCGAAGGTCATGCGGGACACGAGCTATCTCGACCGCAACGGCTATGAGGTTTATGCGGACGGCAAGAAGGTTTCGGCCAGCGCCGTCAACTGGAGCGCGGTTGCCGCAGGCAAGGCCCATGTCGGCATTCGGCAGAAGCCGAGCCTCGACAATGCGCTGGGCGAACTGAAGATTCTGTTTCCCAATTCGCATGACATCTACATGCACGACACTCCGGCCAAGTCCTATTTCAGCCGCGACATGCGGGCGCTCAGCCACGGCTGCATCCGACTGGAACGCCCGCGCGACATGGCCGCTGCCGTCATGGGAACAACCGTGCAGGATCTGGACAAGTATTTCGGCAAGAACGAACGCGGCATCAAGGTGAAGGAGCCGGTTCCTGTCTATATCTCCTACTTCACGGCATGGCCGGATGCGAGCGGCCAGATTCGCTATTATGGCGACGTCTATGACCGTGATTCCGGCTTGCAGAAGGCATTCGACAAGACTGCGGGTTCGCGTCTGGCAGCGCTCTGAAATCCTTTGCCATTCAAGACAGAACGGCAACCATTGCAGAATGGTTGCCGTTTTTGTTTGTCGCTCGGGACAGACGGGAGAAGATAAAATCTCTTTGGGAAGTGGCACACCAGACGCTTGACTTATGCAGGCGCAGGCCAGTATATCCGCACCACCTTGATTGAGCACTGCTCATCGGGCGTGTAGCTCAGCGGGAGAGCACTCCCTTCACACGGGAGGGGTCACAGGTTCAATCCCTGTCACGCCCACCATCTATCTAATTGATATATAATCATAATCCGTTGTCTGAAAATTAACTATCTCGGCAAATACTGGAAAACGAAAGCAGAACATGGCCGAGCCAAGCGAGTAAAATCCGTGGAATTAGTTCTTCTTCCGTTCCAGCTTCTTTGACACTGGCAAGAGATTCGAGCGCTTCGCCTCATCCGTTGCCACCACGTGCGCGTATCTGGCTGCCGATGCCATATCTGTCCAAGCGCCAGTTCCCACCAACCCACGCACGTCCAATCCCCCGTATTTTCGCATCCACGTAGCCCATGTGTGCCGGAAAACGTGGAACGTCACAAAGTCCACGTCGGGGCCAGCTTTCGTTTTCACTTCTTCCAGCCATGTGTAAAGTCGTCCTGACTTTCTGAACCGGAATAGCTTTCCTTCTCGATCAAGCCCACGCGGATGATTCGCAATAGCCGCAACCACAGTAGGCGGCAGGTGAACCGCTCTGGGCTTCCCATTCTTCGTTGCTGGCAGGTATGCCATTCCTTCGGTCAAATCCAGCCTGGAAATTTCGAGCGTTGTTAGCTCACTGAGCCGCATGCCGGTATAGAGAAGGGTATGCAGGAATATTCCGAACTCAGCATCCTTCTTGTATGCGGCGTCGAGAATCTTGAACGCCTGCTTGTCCGTCATCCAATCAGTCTTCATCTGACCGCGGGAGCCTTTAGGGCGCTTCCATTGCTGGTTAAGACCTGCATGCTTTAAAATGGCCGATATAACCGTGTAGACCTGCCTGTTGCGTGTCGCTGCACTCGCGTTCGGGTAGAGGGCAATTGCCGTCGTATCAATTAACTGCTGATCAATGTCTACCAAACGGTAATGGCCGATCCTTTCAACGATCGGCTCTATAAAGCGCTCATTATGGGTTGCGGCGATGTAATCCGTCACCGCGTCTAGGAAGGTCGGCTCTCCGGGTTTCCTGAAAACTCCCGCTTCGATTTCTTCTTTCCAGAGTTTGAGGAGCTTTGCTGCCGTAGCTTTGTCAGTCGTCTTTGTACTTCTGTCCATTGTGACCCCGAAGTGGGTGCCGCGAACGTAGTAGTACGGCGATTTACCCGCACGGGGAGGGATGAGCTTGAGTGGCATTTCGTTTCTCGTCTTAATCCTTCAACAATCGCGTCCAGGTCCTTCTCAGTGAAGAACTTCTTGTGACCGACTGTGAAATAGAACGCATGGCGCTTGATAATTTCTTGCAGTGTTCGCCGGCCGATCCTGAGACGGTCAGCGGCTTCGTTCATGGAAAAAATCGCTGACATCCTCACTCCCTTTCCCGCTGTGCGGCGCGGCCTTCGAGGTGATCCATGCGCGCAATGAGATTATCGATTTTGGCTTCTAAGCGCTCAGCGGTCGATTGTGTGCCGCCTTTGCAGTGACATTCCGCTTGGTCTCCGTAAATCGTTCGGTTCCAGCAGCCGGGGTGTAGAAAACGACCGCCCGGTACATCAGGATCAGTAATCCATCGGCAGCGGCTCATTCTCCACCGCCTTTCAGGGCTTGGCGACCGGCCCATTTATCCAGACGGTCCAGCCGTTCGCGCATTTCATCCGTGAAGCGGGCAACAGCAGCAACATCTGCTTCTTCGTTCAATCGCTCGGGAAGCGTCAAAGCATCGCCAGCCCATGCGGCTGCGTTCTTGGCGATGAACGCACATTGCATCGAAAATTGTGAGGTCGTCAGCTTCATTCTGCCTGCTCCCCAAGTGCGGATGCGGCGAGCATGGCGCGCCAAAAATCGCTGTATGTGACGTAGGAGGATTTTATTGCATCCTCCCTCTCACATGCTTCTAACATATCCCCGGTCGGCTCCTGTAGAGCGGCGAGGATGGTGGAGATGGCGGCTTCGGCTGTCGGAGTGTGGTCCACGACTTTGCTGAAATTCAATGCCTCCATATCTTTGAGACGATTAATCTTTGGCGGGTTTTCGATTATGGCCCTCGCCACCTTCTCGATGAGTTCCTTACTCGGCATGGCTGGCCTCCATCACTTCGCCAAGACCAATCACGCAGTAACGAGGCTCAATGCCGAACTGACCGCCTTGGAGAATGAAAGTAATCCGCTTGAATAGATGTTGACCGAACGTGTCATAGAACCGGCCCGTTTCGTCCATCTTCACAAGCTTGAGGGTGTCACCGGTCTGGAAGGCGCGATCATTCAAGCGGACTTCGAACGTTTTACGTCCATCATCGACGGCTTCGAAATACTGTGGCAGTGTTTTCAGAACGTGAGTTTTCATAGCTTGCTGGACTCCTTCGCGCGCAAGAGGGCGATCAGAAGGGCGATGGCGGGTGTTGCGGCTCTGCCATCAGCGCACGCTGCTTCGTCTTTCCTGTCGCAGTTTGACGGGTCGTATTTGTGAACATATGCCCATCCATTCGGGAAAAGTTCTGTTCTCCCAACTCGCCACTTCCACCCCGGCAACACCCTCTCAGCCAGCGCGATAGCGGCGTCTACAGAGGCGGTGAAAGCGGGTGACGATCTGCGACCGATCTTGTGCGTTACCTGACCGTTGCGAGCGTATTGAATGACACTGCCGTCTTCTTCGGCCTCATATTCATATCGCCAGTATTCCGCTAAGCCATACCCGCCGAACGGATCGCTCTCTGCGGATTGAAGTTCGATAAGCCAAATCTCCGCATCCACTTCCCTGTCAGGCGCGTCTAGCTTGGAGAGGCGCGTAATGAGGTCAGAAGTCATCGCCCATAGACCTTTCGTTGTAATAGTGCTCCCGCTCTGCCTGCACTTCTGGGTGTCCATCATGTTTTTTCATGCATGGTGTGCAGAGCCGGATTGGGTCGTCAAAATCCTTGCGGAAGTGCAACCCTCTAAGCTGAACGCGGCCGCAAACATCGCAAACAACCTGATTTCGTGAGAGTTCGTAGCTGCTCATGACGACTTCCCTCCCAGCACTGCGCTGGCTTCGAAGAAAGCCTTCGCTGTCATTTGGTATGACAGTTTCGACCCATTCGCGGTTTTCCTGTTGAGCGTGAAGACAACATCGTCGTTGTTGAAATTTGCCGCGAACAATTCGCCTGCGATCTCGGAAAATGGTCGCAGCACTTCTTCAAGATATTTCTCTCGCTCTGACTTGCACCCATCCCCCTCCACCTTACCGGCGTCGGCAATATGGTCCGGGGAGGATAGGGCGCGGATGGCGGCTTTGATCTTCGGCAGGGTTTCAAGGGCAGGGTCGCCTTCGTCCGGCTTACGAATAAAGCCAAACTCAAAGCCGTTCTCGATAAACTGCTCTGCCGACCTTAGTGCCTCCAACGCCAGCTCACGCGCTGCGGATGGCTCAAGCGCGGAGAGGATGCGAGCCTCAAAGTCGGCCTGTGCGGCGGCTTTGGATTGGTATAAGCCGCGCTCAACTTCGTAGCCTGTTCGCCCTAGAAGGAACCAGCCTGTATCAGTCGCGATGTATCGACCAACGGGGCTTTCTGCGTCTTCCGCTTCGCGCCCATCCTCTGTTATGCGCGCATTACCCCACTCCAGCTTCTTCACCCGCACCGCTGCTAGGTGAGGGGCGGCGGCTTCCAAGGCGCGCATCATGCCAATACCTGAAAGATGGCCATCCTCAAGCTTGTACGCATCACATGCCGCCTTCACGGCTTCTTCCGGTAGGGTGGTCATGGCTGGACCTCCGTGCTCGCGTAAATGCGGCGTTTCCATTCGGGGAGGGGCTTGGAAAGGCGCTTCGGCTCTTTGATGGTTTTCGCCAGCTTGGAAGAAGGCTTGATCGCGCCGTTGTTCTTATCCCGCTGGCGGTCGGCCTTGCGGGTGCGGCGAATATCGTCTGCAGTCTTTTCCGCGTGGCACTGCTGGCAAAGAACCTGCGCATTGGCCAATACCGGCTCGCCGCCGAGAACATCAGGCAAAATGTGGTCTACTTCGGCCTCTCCCTTTTTGAGAGCGGCCTTGCACTTTTCGCAGTGACCGGCAGCGCGCTCGATGGCGGCATTACGGATTTTCCGGGTGAATTCTTTCCGGGCCATGTCAGCGTCTCACATAGCCGAGTTCTTCGGCCAGTTGCTCGGCCATCAGGCCGTTGAGTTCGTCGTAAAGGTGGCTCCTTGGGCGGTGCTGGCGCTTGGCCGTCTCTATTTCCGCAATCTTCGCGGTAATCTCGGCCTGAAGGTCGCGGCGCTCCGGTTCGGGGAAAAGCCAGTTGAAGAATTTCGCAATGAAAGAGGGGATCATCACGCAACCTCCTCACGGACATAGCCGTAGGTTTCGGCAAGCCACTTCTCAGCCTTTTTGAAGAAAGCTTGGAATTCAGCTTCGCTCATTTTGTCGAAGGAAATTGAGCCGGGGAGTTGAACCTTTAAGCCGTCCGGCAGGCGGACCAAATCAACTACGCCTGTCTCAAGTTTAATGATTTCATGCAGGCGGTCGGCGCTATAATTCAAACCGTAGCCGTCAACGACTTCCTGTACCATGGCCCAATAGGCACGATGGCGGGAGACGTTTCGGAACTGTTTGATTTCAACCTTGACCAGTTCACCGTTGCGAATGCTGTCCAGCGCGGCCATGTCGAACTCCATGGCCGGGACAAGAGCGTTGCCTTTGCGGACGAAACCATAAACGGGCTTTTCTCGCTTGCTCATGGCTCACCCCGCGTTGACAGGATGAGAGTTGAGCATTGCGCGAAGAACGCGGGCAATCTGGTGCTTGCGAAGGTCAAAGGCACGCTGAAGCGCTTCTTCATCCTCGGTCAAGGTCGCTTCAACGTCGAAGCCGTCCCAGATTTCTACAATTTCTTCCTCAGTCTTGCCGGTCGCCATGGCTTCATCGACTTCGGACAAGAAGGCTTCAATGTCGAAGTCCTCACCGTCATTGACGATTTCGGCTTCTTCAACGACGTCCTCTTTCGAGGCGGTAATGGCAGGCGATGGCTGGGAAGGCGGGCTTGGCGGTGATGGTGGCGTGACGCTTACCGCCTCCTGTTGGGCCGGGATGTCTTGCACTTCTTCCGCAATGCCCAGGCCGCGAAGAACATCCGAGAAGCCGTCACGCAATGCAAAGGCGCGGGCTCGCATCTTCAACATGCGGTCTGAATACTGTGACCAAGGGCCGGATTTTCCCCACAGTGAGGCTTTGCGAGCATCGGCTACGGAGAATTCGCCAAGTTTGGCCTCTGGGTCGCCTTTGCGCTTTACGAGGCAGAGAGCCTTACGGCTATCCCCAGCACCCTCAAACCATTCCTTGAAGCTTTCCATTTTTCCGGACGCCTGCACGACACCAAGCGCACCGTCACCCCAGAGTGTGGCACGGCTGTTGATGACAGCAATCGATTGTAAAGCCGCCATCGGGGTCAACCCCACTTCCATGCCGTGCATGATTGCGACCATGGCTTTTTCTGGCGTTTCCAGCCCTTTCGGGGCCATGCCTGCCTTGCAAACGGCTGACGCGATCCGCCATGCGCCGTCAAAATCCTGCGGGACGATTGCGCTAACCCTGCCGCCTGCTGGCAATGATGGGAGGCGGTTACCTTCGTGATGAGCTACAGCGTTCATTATGCGGCCCTCGTTATTTTGGTGATGTGCGCCCATTTGCGCCCACATTGGATGTCTGAAATAGTCGCCCGAGAAACGCCGAAGATTTCCGCAATCTCCCTCTGCATCATCGTTCCGGTCAAAGACGCAATCTCCAAAACATTGTCTTCGGAAAGGATGGCGGAGGGGTTCTCTGAACCGGGCATGGAATGACCAGGAGCGCGACATTTGCGCGTTCTGTCATCAATGTTTTCTCGATGAGTACCGGCCCAAAGGTGATCCGGGTTGACGCAGGATGGCACATCACACTTGTGACACGCACATTCGGACCTCATTAGCGGACGGCCAAGCTTTTGGCTTAAAACCAATCTGGTTGCCAAATGCGTTCTGCTATTGATCCCAACGGTAGGGTAGCCATCGTTGTTAACAGCCCCTAACCAGATCATGCACCCGGAATTTGGCTCAGGAATTGTCCGGTCAAATAGACGATCAAGCTGCACGTTGTTCCTCCACGCGCTCGACGCCAGCAACTTCGATACCGGCGCGAACCGCACGGTTGGCAAGCTGCTCGACAAGAGCTTTCATTTCGGGGTGATCTTTCAGGGCAACCAAAGCCTTGTCGTAATCAACGATCCGGGCAGAGACGAAAGTGCGAAGGCTGACCTTTGCCCCGGTACGACCAGCTTGCGCATTCGTGGCCTGCGCAGCCTTCTCGCGCTCGGCGGCTTCTGCCTTTAACTGCTCCGCCTCGGCCAATGCCGTTTCGTCGTTACCTTGCTCTGCTGCGCGGGCGCGCTCCTCAGCCTCGCGGCGCAGCCGGTCGGCTTCTTCCTGCTCCTTGCGGCGGCGCTCGTTTTCAAGGCGCTGCTGCTCGATCAGAAATGCGTCCATATGGCGCTTGAGCTTCTTGGATAGGTCGGCGGGTTCTTCCTTGAGGTCGCGCCATTTGTCATCCACAGCGCGGCCCGCGTCCAAATGAGGCTGCTTTTCGACCTTGTGCAGGTCTGTCGCCTTCTTGGCGATCCCGGCTAGCTTCTTCGACCAAACCGCCGCCTTATCGGCCTGCTCCTGAGTGGTGATAGGTGTTTTCAGGAAGGTATCGGCCAGTTCCTTCTCGGCTTGAAATTCCAGCTTAAGCGCTTCGTGTGGATCATCCGGCAGATTGTGACCGATAGGCGCAACGGGCGCGTCATCATCCCAACCTTTGCCGTCTACAGCCTTGCGATATGCAGCCTCAGAAACCGGGAACCGGCAAACCCACGACCAGAGGTCAACCGGGTCGCCCATCTTGTCGCCAATCTTTGCAACAAGCTGGCCGTCCTGTTCCCAGATTGCGACCGGTAGCCAAGGCCCATCCTTGCCGTTGCGCTTGCGGTAAAAACCGGGCTGCGCATCGCCTTCGTGAACAGGCAGGCCCCTCCCGATCTGCTCAGGATTAGCAAGCGCGGCGGTCCAGTATTCGTATGTATGCGTCATGCTGCAATTCCTTCCTGTTCCTGTAGAAGGTCGGTTAGTTCGAAAAGCTTTTCAGCGAGATATCGGCGGGTCGGTACGTGCGGATCGGTTTTGAGACGATGCTCAATTTCAGCGATCAGCCGCCTGACCTCGGTTTCGGTGAGGTGATCGGCGTTCATGACCACACCTTGTGGCCTTGCCATCCACTTTCCATGGCGTTCAGGCCTTCCTCGTGATCTTCACAAGCGTTGCAAAGTCCGGGGCCATTAACGGGAATGCCGCAATGTCGGCAGTTGCTCGGCGAATGATAGACAGGCTTAACCTTGACCTTGCCGACCTGAGCCTTGACGCTCGGTGCTTGCGGCCAAGCAGTAACGCCAGCCAATTTGCGGTCATTGAGTGCCTTTGCAGCCCATGCGCTTCGCTGAGCAAACTTCTCATTCACATCACGCGGGCGCATGCCGACTTTGTAAGCAGCGGAACACGACTTATCGCAGCACTTGCCCCAGCCGCGCTTGTGATCGGCCAGCCTGACATTGAACAGAGCGCCACAGGCAGCACAGTTCTTCTGGATGAGCATGATTACCTCCACCGGCTGTCAGAGCCGATAAAACGGGACTGTTCGTCTGTGATGAAAACTGGGTTGATCTGCGCATTCACGAACACATGAGCGTGCTTCAAGTGATGCGCGAACATGATGCGGCGATAACGGGCCGAAGCGCTCGGATGCTCTGCCAGCCATTCGCGATGATCAGCCCATGCGCGGGCCATTACACGGCTCTGGCGGGAGTAGGAACGAACCGGCTTTTCTGCCTTTACGGTCAGGCCGATAAGCGTCTTTGCCACTTCGTTGTAGGTATTCTGTACTGAGGGATGCATGTTGCGCTCCGATCTCGTTTGTTGAGATCGAATATACACGCTTCTGCGTGCATTGCAATAGGATGCACGCAATTACGTGCAATTATTTTTGACACCAGCCCGCGCCGTGGTCATCATGAGGGGAATCAACAGGGTTACAAAAAATGAAGATTCATCATGATGCTCATCGAGAAATGGTTCGCCTTTTCCAAGAAGGTGCGAGTATGCGAGAGATCGGAATTTCGTTCTCAGTGTCGCGCCAGCGCGTCTCTCAGATTGTCAGAATATCCGGGGTGAAGGACGCGAGAACTCGTTATGAGGCGCGCCGAAGGCTGGAATCCTTGCGACTACACCAGGAGAAACAGGCAAAAAGAGATGTGACGGCACTGGAGCTATTTGGCTGCACTGCCGAGCAGCATGAAGAACTTTTAGAGATTGGGCGCTCAATGATGAAGGGAGGGGCATCAATCGGCCAAACCCCTACACGCGCTTGGCAGGCCCAACGCCAAAAGGCGAGAGTTCGAAACATTGAATGGGAGATATCCCTTTGGGATTGGTGGATGGTCTGGAAGTGGTCTGGCAAGTGGGATATGCGCGGGCGCGGCACAGGTTATATGATGTGCCGCTTCGGAGATGCCCGACCTTATTCGTTAGATAATATCTATATAGCGACCGGCTCACATAATGCGGCCCTCAGAAAAATTCTGAGGGATCAGATGCATGACACTATGTGAACCGCAGCGCGTGGCGCGCAGGTGTGAAGTACTTTATATCGACCCTTGCTAGCGCAAAACAAAACCCCGCCCAGATTGGCTATCTGCGGCGGGGTTATTCGTCAGGCATGAAAAACCCCGCCGAAGCGGGGCTCTATATATTAAGCAGCTTTTCGCTGCTCGTTCTGTCGGGGCTCGTTCGACATAAAGAACGATGTGCGCTTGAAAGCGTCTACACCAATCTCCTTAATCGCGTTCCTGACAGCTGAGTCAATCGCTGTAAGCAGAGTGTTTTGCGTCATATTTGCTCCCTTTCGCCCCTATAACAGCCTAACGCTGTTAAAGTTCCGTTATTCCGCTATAGATACATGTAACCATTGTCCGATGGTTTTTACAGACTCAAACACGTCAGATTCATTCAATCCGCGACCAACCGCAGTGAAAAAGGCCTTGTCAGCGGGGCTGCGTAGGTGGAACTTCACGTGTCGTGTCTTCATCGTTTTGTCCAGTGCGCCAGTTCGAATGACGTGGTACAAAAGGTCAATCATCGCCTTGCTATAAGCACCCTCTCCAACATCTGTCAAATCATATGTCGGTGATAGGGTAATGAAGCGGGTTCGGATTACTGGTTCTTGATATCCCGGAATGGTAGCATAATTCAGTTGGCACATTGCAACGTGCGAACCTTCCATTCGCAATGCGTACAAGCCAGCCTTGCCGTTTTCTGTGTGGACAAGATCCTTTACGACTGAAAATGTCAGGCCAGCAAAACTGTCAAAATCTTCTCCAATGCGCTCGCACTGCTCACGCCAGTCCTTTTCAAAAACTCCCCAGCTACCGTCACTTTCATGAAGTTTTACAAATTCGGATTCCAAAATTACCCCCGTGGATCGATTTAGTGCAACTGTCACCATACCGCGAGTCTTTGTTCTGTCCATAGGTGGTCCTGCTTGCATCTACACAACATCTAGCGGCGGCAAAATGCCGTTAACGCTTCGTCAAGAATGTTCTTGTTCTGTTCCGGTTTCTGAGTCATCCTGTCGCACATAACAAGCGTACAGGGAGTAAAGTGTATGAGCATGCAAACGCAGTATGTGGTGCAGGCATATAGCAAGGCACCCAAGGGCAAAATCAATGCCGATGCGCCATTTCTGGCGAAAGATGTAAGCCATGCGCGCCGGGTCGCGGAAAAGCTGGCATCAATCAAACCCGCAGTCGTTGCTTTTGTGAGCAAGGGTGATGCCGATACCGGCGATTATGAAGAGCCGAAGCTCATCTTCGCACATGGTGACAGATTGCCGCCAGAAGTGGCGGAAATGGAAAAGATATAGCGGCGGGGAGGAATGAATGATTAAATTCGTAACCATTCAGCCAGGTAAGGAAGGTGATAGGCTGGAGTTATTGCGCGTTGCCACGCTGAATGGTGGCCTTCTTACCGCAATGCGAAAGGCTGATTTTCAAGCAAAAGAACTCGCAGAAACTATGGCTTTGGCTCATGGTGGGCAGTGGCAGGCGCGAATTGATCATCAGCGGATGACTGTTCTGGTGTGGAAGGCTGACGCTTAATCACCGTATCGATAACCGAGAAAACGACCTCAACGCCTCGTTGATCTAACCCTTCGATCCGCTTCAACGTTTCAAGGATAGCCTGATCGCCCCGAATAGGGGCGGTCTCTTTCTCATCGGTCCTTCCCCAAAACAAGTATCCCAGATCGATATTGAGAACTTCGCTGAGCTTCAAAACCTTGTCAATGCTGGGTGATTTGTCGGTATTGCGAAGCTCATTTACCGTATTGACGCCCATGTTTGTCGCCAGACTGATTGCTCTGTCTGACCTCGGGTCTTCATCAACTGCCTTCAGAAGGCGGGTTTTCCAGTTCTCTGCCATACCGATTTTTTATCACGTACACGAAAAAGCGCGTGCACGTTGTTGCGTGTATTGATTATGCACGCGATAGCGTGTATATAGCGTTTATGAGCACGAAACTTCTCGAAGAAATAGAAGCCTTCATGGCTGAAACAGGAACCGGAGCTTTCAGATTTGGAATGAAAGCCATCAAGAACGGTCGCCTTGTTGAAAGGCTTCGTTCAGGCGGAAGAGTTTGGCCTGAAACTGAGATGGAAATTCGCGCATACATCCGCGCAGAGCGAGCCAAGGCATGTGTCCCTGTACCGCGCTCCCGTTCTGTGAGGGCGTCGGTATGAGCCATTCCAGCGAACTTAAGAATATCTATGCCGCAGCTTATCCACTGATCGAGCAGCAGATTGAGCTTGCGGAGCAGGTAGCAGCCTTGCGTGATGCTGCTGCTGCCAAAGGCTTCGACTGGTCGCAGATTAAGGCCCTGCTCAAAGCGCAGATCATGGATGAGCGCGACGGCACGGGCGAGGGTAAGCGTGTCCAGAAGGTCGTTGAGAAAGCGGAGTTCGCTTGCGCCTATGCCGATATGCTGGGACTGGCAAATATTAACGAGAAAAATTTTTCTTCCGCCCTTGAGAGCGAGGGCGAATAAATGCCCGCGACCGTTTTCCCAACCCATGACGGAACATTCATCGCCTCTTGCCGCAAGACCGGCAGGAGCGCGAGCGGTCGCACGCATGAACATGCATTGCAGAATTTCCATTCGTTGGTGAACTCCTCCCACACTGACGAAGAAAGCCGCGCCACCTTCAATAAGCGTGGCGCGGCTCCCTTTTCGAGCGAGGGGCGGCGATGAGGAACAAGCCTCGCTCAATCTTCAATTCAAGAACCCGTCGAGCGTCCTTTGTGCCGCGATCTTTTCCGTTCGCCCGGATATTCGACGGTAGCGGGTGCCTCCGGGCGAAGCGCAGCGTTCAAGGCAGAAATACCTGGAACACCCTCTGCGCTGTGCATTTCGGTACCCGCGCCTTTTTCGTTTCGGGCAATCGCTGCTTTTCGTGCGTTTTGCAGAACGCGCCATGCGGCATGCCCGATGTGCTCCAAATCTCAACTCCTGCTCTCGTTTCGTCTCAGGCTCTCTTTGCTGTCCTGAAACGTAGCTGGAGAGTTTTGCAATGTCCGACAAAGGTTTTGAAGGATCTGACAAAATGAGTGTCGAGTTTGTCAGCAGCGCCAGAGGGATGAGTGATTTCATCCTTCAAAGCACCTACCGGGGGCCGGGTGATACCGTTGACGCTGCCATGCACCGGGCTGAGCGCATGTATGGCGCTCCGGCATCTTGGATGCATCGCCTCCGCTATCGATCAATCAAAGATATGCCTGTTTCCGCATATGCGGCCATCGCTCGCGCCTACAAAGCGGCGCTTGAAGCATCAGAAAAAGCCTATGCGGCTGAGAGGGAACTAGCCCATGCGCGCAATTCGAAATTTCTTGGCATCGCGGATGCTCTGGCTGGAACGCCTTTTGCAAGCAGCGTGGCAGAAATTGCGCCAGTACTGGTTAAGGCTGACGCAGCGGCAGAGGGACGAAAAGACCTTCCCGACACGAATAGAGAAGGGTGAACGATGAACCCTTTCGCCGCCGCTGTTCTCTCAACTCTCCTGACAATCCTGCTGGTCTGTTTGATCGGCCTCTATTTCGCATGGAGGATGTAATGACGGCTACAGCACGCGGACTTTTCAGAGCGACGGGCAATAAGGCCAAGCCAGTTCACATCATGCTCGATGGCGAGATTGTTAAGGCCGATTCCCTTGTTCGTGAAAAAGACGATTTTTATCCGACGCCCCCGGAACCTACACGCGCATTTCTCCATGCGGAGATTGAGCGACTGCGCGACTTTCCTTGCATTTGGGAGCCAGCAGCAGGCGACGGCGCAATGGTCCGAGAAATGGAATCGCTTGGGCTGGTCGTTCGTGCATCGGATTTGATCGACCGCGGTTGCGATGCGGATATACGGTCTTTCTATGAGTTCCCGGCACCTCCGGCTCCGGCCATCGTGACGAACCCGCCATTTCAAGAATGCGGCTGGGGCAATGGCAAAGCACGATGGCTTTACCACGCGCTGGATACGCTTGATGTCGATTATATGGCGCTGCTGCTCAACTGGACGTGGCCCGGTGCTGGCGGTCTTGCATCATTCTGGGGCCGGTTCCCCGCCGCTCGGGTCTACCTCATGCGTTGGAAGATCGATTTCACCGGCCAAGGCTCTCCACCAATGCTCAACGCTTGGTTCGTCTGGGACAAGGGGCATCGCGGCGAAACCATCCTGCGCATGCTTGATCGCAAGGACGCCAGACAGGGCGAACTTTTTGGAGGTGAACTTTGACGATTACCCTTCAAGACAAACTTGCTCGCGTCGAAAAGATCAAGAATGAAAAGGTCTGGTGGCTCGCTGACTTCAGCGAAGGTAAGAGCAAGCGGCCAGATCATGAGCTTGAGAACCGCCGAGTTGACGTTGAAATCCTTGAAGCTGTTGCTCAGGACTACCGGAATGCCATCGCCCGTAAGGCAGAAGGCGAGGCGGCATGATCAAGCTCGCGCTCCCATTCCCTCCCTCTGTCTGGGATATTTATGTCGGCTGGGGCAAAACACGCCGCCTATCGCCGGAATATGCGAAGTGGCGCAGTGACTGCGGCTATTTCCTCAATGGCAAGAACGAATTCATCGAAGGCCCATTCAGCATTCAGGTTGCCTTGAAGCGTCCGCATAAGCGCATGGACCTCGACAACCGAATGAAAGCGCTTCTGGACGTTCTCCAGCATTACAAGGTCATCAAAAACGACAGCCTCTGCGAACGCCTCACAATGACGTGGGATGCGGGTTTGAAAGAGGAATGCGTCGTTATCTTGCAGCGCGCCCAGGAGGCGCAAGCGGCATGAACGGTCTTCCATATTACAAGGCATATCCGCGAGACTTCATTGAAGGCACCATTGGCATGCCTTTCGAGCTTAAGGCAGCTTATCGCCTTGTCCTCGATCTGATCTACATGCAGGGCGGAAATCTGCCAGATGATGCCCGTTACATTTCTGGCCTTCTCGGCTGCACGCTTCGCAAGTGGAACTCACTGCGCGGCGAACTTATTGCCATGGGTAAAATCGAGACTAACGGCGAGTTTTTGACGAATAAACGCGCAGTTATCGAACTCGAAACTACGAGAAAATTCACGGAAAAACAGGCGGAAAACAGGTCCAAGCCTAATAAAAACAAAGACTTAAAATCTCCACCGTGCGACCATACAGATACAGATAATACATCTTCACTTCGTTCAGATGTATCGATCAAGCCCGATTTCGAAGCTGAATTCGAGCAACAGTTCTGGCCAGCCTATCCGCGCCGTGTTGGCAAGGGGCAGGCTCTCAAAGCCTTCCGTGCCGCTCGAAAGCAGGCTGAGCTTGAAACGATCCTCGCTGGCGTTCGGCGCTATGCCGAGCAACGACGCGGCGAAAACCCCGAATACACCCGTCATGCTTCCACGTGGCTCAACGGCCAAAGCTGGCTCGATGAAGCTGACCCTAAATTTACCCATCACCGGAACGAACCGCCTCCCAAGCCCCGCAATATCGGGGATGCGATACGCGACGAAGCAAGGCGACTTGGAGTTTTGAAAGATGAACCAGTTAGCGAAAACCGAGGATTTCACGACGAAGGCCACTCAGCAGGAAATGTTCGAGTGCTTGACCTTGCTTTCCGGCCTTCGCTCAAGGGCTTCGGATAACGACAGCCTCAACGTGGCGCTTTACTACATCGCTTTGGAGGGAGTTACCCGCCACGGCTTGCAGGTAGCCACAAAGAACATTTTGCAAGGTTCGCTAGGACACCCATTCCTTCCTGACCCGCCAGAACTGCGCCAAGAGTGCAACAAGGTGATGAGACCAATTCTCGATGCAATGGCATGGGACGCCAATCGTGATCGAGTACTACGGGAGCAACGCGAGGAGCAGCGCCAGCGTGCGCAATCGCAATCATCATGGACGCCAGAAAGCCGATCCAGAGCTACCGAGAAATGGCAATCGGTCAAGGCCGCAATGCAGGACAAGAAGGACGAAGAAAATTCCTATGACGCCGCAATGGCTCGCCTACAGGCGGCGGCGGAAGCCAATGGCCATGAACTCGATCTGGAAACCATGAAGCCGATTTCAACCGGATCGTTCAAGCAGGCGGGGAGGGCAGCATGATGCGCCAGCCCATCACCCGCTACATGGCAGAGAAAGACGCAGTTTACGGCGAAGCATTTCGCCTTTGGCGTCAGGGCAAGGACACGCTGGAAATAGGCAGGATCATGGGGATCAGCGAAGCCGATGCGCATCGACGGGTCCATACGATGATCAGTCATGAAAACCGCCGCCCAGCCCGTTTTGTCAAGCATGGAACACTATCATGAAACCTGAGACAGTTTTGATCAATGAATACCTCGCCAAGCATGGAGCCCGCCGGTTCGAGCAGGGAACGTCTTCCGGCATCCACTGGCTCGCGCCTTTCTTGGCCGAATATGGCTATGAGATCGCCGGCGCGCCCCATGGAGGCGTCAAGGTTCGTCGTGGCAAAGGCCAGTGGAAACGAATGTCCATGCCGGGTCTGATTGCGCTGGCAGATGAAATCCGCATTGCGCAGGGGCTTGAGCCCTTCAGCGCGGTACACAAGCAAGCGGCATAGGACAGGGCGATGCTCTACGTAGTCAGCAACGTACCGGCAGAAGTCCAGATGCAGAAAAGCATTGATGATTTCTATGCAAAGACTGGCCCTTGCTGTGCTGGCTGCGATTACTGGCGTTGGATGAGCGCGACGGTTGGCGAGTGTGTCCGCTTTCCTCCTAACCAGAACCATGACGCGGCGGCAGGACTCGGCATGACTTCATGCTCATTGCCGCGCTCAACATCAAATCTGACAAAACGGGATCATTGGTGCGGCGAGTTCCGAGACGATCCCGATCAAGCATAACCAGGTTAACGAGGAACAGACATGGCGGCGAGAACGAAAGCAGCAAAGCGACATGCCAAGCGCGGGAGGCCGAAGAAGGAAGGGGTTTTGCGCACACCATCCGGTCAGATTAGTAGGGCAAAAGAGCCGCCTGCAAAGGTGGCGCAACTGGCAAGGATGAGGATATTCGGCATGAGTGCTTCGGAAGCATTAAGTGAATTGGCCGGTGATAACCTGGGGCGCTTGCATATGGCATGGAAGCGAGACAAGGCGGAAGGCATCAGCACGAGCCAGTATGACGCCGCCGAGCGCTACCGGGAAGTTTACAACGACAAGCGTAAGGCGGAATGTTCCTCTGGCGCGTACTATGACAACATTGGTTCGATTGGCGCTTCTGACCCAGATGAGTACGAGGCATGGGTAAAGCGAGCCAAGCAGGCTTATACCGACGCACGTAAGGCAATAGATGAAGCACAGGCCGAAACGCGAAATGGCAATATCTATGCTGCCGTTCAATTCATGCTTGAGAATGATCAATTCTTCCCGCACATGCTTGGAGATATTCGTCTCGCATGTAACGCGCTTCATAGACACTTTTTCACACAGAAACGCCGAAAAGTCGCATGAATGTCTTGCCATATCCGGCGAAGCAGAATAATCTGCGCATAGTTTCAGGGTGCAGAATTGCGACCTGATAATAATTCAGCGGCTTTCGGGCCGCTTTTTGATTCATGCGGGTGCAAGTAGCAGGCGACCGAATGTCCAACCGGTTGCCGGGAGGTGCAAATCCTCCCACAGCGCCAAATCGGGTTTGGACCTTTGACGCTCCCGAATGGAGGCATCAGTTCGACGGACTGGTTAGCTGACCTGTAGATAAGCGCAAGGTGACGGGTGGAGAGAGTGCCACACAGTTTCGAGGCAACGCCTCAACGGAATGTGCGAGACGCGGTGAATGCCAAGGCCGTCCTCCCCGCAAGGGTGTAGAGTTACCGAGAGTTTTGGCGCTCGGCGCACATGCAATTCGAGTGGATAAACAGGCTCGCATAGCTCAGCTGGATAGAGCATTGAACTTCGGTTCACAGGTCGTAGGTTCAAATCCTGCTGCGAGCCTGCCACTCGGACACTAATCAGAACGGCGGCGCTGAAAGCAGAAGCGCACGAAACAGCAGAGACGGATACTGACTTCGCCCGCAAAGGGATGAAAAGGGTCCTCGGAAGGCCGTCTAGCCGGGATAGCGTCCGGCCCGTTCTGTAGCAACCTGTAGCCGTCTGCAGCCGTCGCCTTCGGGTGGCGGCTTTTTCATTGGAGAGAGGCACGAAACTAAAATGGGATGGCTTCATCCTGCGGCATAGACCGGAGCTTCAAGAAGTCGTCACGGTCGAATATTCCGTACTTTTCTATCCAGACCTTCAAATCGAAGGTGGCGTTTCGGACGAACTCTTGCGCGGTTTCCATTTCGGTGAACTCATATGGCCGTGACGTACCGTCTTCGAGAAGTTCCAAAACCTTGATCTGATACATTGCTGCCCTCCTGTTTCCATCAGGATAGCGCATCTGTCTAAATAAGCGATCAACAATCAGCCCCGCCATCGTGCGGGGTTGTCTTTGTCAAACATCGGAGAACGATATGCGCTTTGGCTTCAGTGTCATGGCGGCAGCACTGCTGTCGTCTGTTCGTGGGTTCTTTAGCGGGGCATTGACTTCACCGTTCCCAGAGATTGCTGCGCCAGCACCGCACCGCCATCGATCGACAGGCAAGCGCATTCGTCTAGGTGGACGCACCTACAAGCCAAATGGTGCGCGTGAAGTTGCTCGCCGTCAGCGCCAGATTTCCGAGGGCAGGCTTACAGCAAGCAACGGCGTCGTGTGATGGCGTTCCTAGAATTCGCCTTCCAATCGTTCTGGCACTTCATCGGCGTAGTCATCCTGATGCAGTTGGTTGTACTCGGGATTGCTGCCGCAAGGGGAAAGTAATGAAGAGACGCGCATTCCTCAAATTCCTCGGCCTCGCTCCTGTAGCTGCTGCCGTTCCTGCAATGGCGCTGCCAAGGGCGGAGAAGCCTACCGAGATTGCCAAGGGTACGTTTCGAGTGACTGCTGAAACGCTGGGCGCTCATTCCAGCAATATCGGTACTTCAACGGCTGGTTTAGTTCTTCGCAGCTCAGACGGACGTGTTGTTATCAATACGCGCAATCATACAATCAGGTTCTCTGGCTGATTTGAGGCGCTACCCGTGCTTTCTCTTCGACCATGCGCGCGCGAGCTTCTTCTTCAGTTCTGCACCTTCGCACTTGGCGACGGAGACCGTCGGCATTGAGTGTAATGACAAGCCAGTACTGCCCTTCCTGCTCCATGCTAACCGTGATGTGGGGTTTCCCGCTCATTAATTGATCCTCCCTGTACCCATTAGGAATTGAACCGTGAGTCTCACGCCGAAACAAGAGCGGTTTGTCGCTGAATACCTGATTGACCTGAACGCCACACAAGCAGCGATACGGGCAGGGTACAGCGAGAAGACTGCCACTGAACAAGGTTCGCGCCTGTTAACCAATGTTAAGGTACAGCAAGCCATCGCAAAAGGTCAGAACAAGACCGCTGCCAAGCTTGAAATCACTAAAGAGCGCATTGTCGAGGAATTGGCCAAGATCGGCTTCTCGAACATGCTCGATTACATGCGAGCAGGGACAGATGGTGACCCGTATCTGGATTTCTCGAACCTGACGCGCGAGCAAGCCGCAGCGCTGGCCGAGGTCACCGTCGAGGACTTCAAGGATGGTCGGGGAGAAGATGCGCGAGACGTTCGCCGCGTCAAGTTTAAGCTTCACGATAAGAAGGGCGCACTTGTCGATATGGCTAAAATGCTCGGATTTATGATCGAGAAGCACGAGCATTCCGGGCCAGACGGCGGACCGATACAGACAGAGACAAGAACATGGCGGGAAGTGCTGCGCAGCGAAAAGAGATAGAAGCCGCGACATATCTCACCAACCCGAACCTATACGACTTTTGGGAGCGCGTTTTCCTCGGCAAAGCCGATATTGCGGTTCTTCACGGAGGGCGGTCGAGCTCCAAAACCCGTGATACGGCATGCCAGTTGGTTCGGTTGATTGATCACCTGCCGGTACGAATGCGCGTTCTGTGTATCAGGCGCTTTCAGAACCGCATTCAGGAATCGGTCTACACCGAGTTAAAGTGGGCCATTAACCATCTCGGCTTGCAAGCATCTTACGAAATTCAGAAGACAACGATCATTCATCGAGCCACGGGCTCTGAATTCATCTTCTACGGTATCGAGCGCAATCTGGAGGATATCAAGGGGACTTCGGACGTTGACATTCTATGGGTAGAGGAGGCTGAAAAACTAACTGAGGATCAGTGGGTTGTTATCGGCCCAACGATCCGCAAGGAGGACAGTCTTGCGATCCTGCTGTTCAATCCGAAGTTTGTTACTGATTTCGTCTGGAAGAATTTCGTTGTCACGGAACAGCCCCACTCGGTTGTGAGGAAGATCGACTATACGGAAAATCCTTTTCTGTCGCAGAAGGCGCTTCGGGACATCGCCACGATGCGGGAACGCAACCCGGAGATGTTCGAGCACGTATACGGTGGCATTCCTCTTGGCGATAGCGAGCTTTCTATATTCAAGCGCCGCTGGCTGGATGCTTGTGTAGACGCCCATACAGTACTGAAACTCAGCTTAACCGGTCGGAACGTCATAGGATTTGATCCGGCCGATGACGGTGAGGACAAAAGCGCCACCGCAGACAAGATTCACGGCGTTTTCACAGATGTGGAAGATTGGACATCCGGAAAGGATGAGCTCGTCCAGAATGCCAAGAGGGTATGGGCTAAGGCAAAGCTGGTCGGCGCCACTGTGTCATATGACACAATCGGCGTCGGGGCGTTTGTCGGCGGCTATATCGATGAGCAGAACCGGTTATCTGACACAAATGTCGAGCATTTCGCGTTCCATGCCGGCGGCGCGGTTATGGATGGCGATAAGCCAAGTGACCCACTGAACAGCAATAGTCCGCTGAACAAGAACGAATATCTGAACCTGAAGGCCCAGGCGTGGGCAAATACGGCCCGGCGGGCCATGCTGACATTCAACGCGGTCACGCGAGGCCAATCGATCAAGCCGGAAGATGTGCTGTCGTTTTCCTCCGAAATGGGGAAGGCGAAGCTCGACGCGCTGTTCACTGAACTCTGCGTTCCCTGGTGGGTGGAGAGCGAAGGCAAAAAGCGCGTTGTTCCTAAGCTGAAGCTCAAAAAGGATCTGGGCGTTAAATCGCACAACCTCGCTGATGCGGTAATCGCAGCGGACAATGTGAACATAGACATTGAAGGCTACACCCTCGAACAAATGATGAAAGCTTACTCATGACCGAGACAAAGCCCCGTGTTCGCGTCAACACTGCTGGCGTGATTACGGATGGATTTGCCAATTTCGTCGCCGGTCTGGGGGGCGGGAACGCAAAGACATCCGCTCATACATACGTCATCGATCACGACCAGATGACGCTTGAAAACGCCTATCGTGTGTCGACGTGGTTCGGGAAGATCGTTGATATCCCGGCTGACGATGCAACCCGTGAATGGCGCACATGGAAGGCTGACAAGGAGGATATCGAACGGATTGAAGCCGAAGAAAAGCGTCTGCAGGTTCGCCAACAGGTGCGACAGGCTTTGATCTGGGCGCGGCTGTACGGCGGAGCGGTTATCATCCCGCTTGGCTTGCCCGGTGCGCTCAACCAGCCTTTGTCTGTCGATCGCATTGCCAAGGGAAGCATCAAGGCTCTCACGGTTCTCAGCCGGCATGAAATCACGGCGCAGGATATCATCACGGATCCGCTTGATCCGATGTACGGCAGCCCTGCCAAATATGTGATCAACTCGGCCAACGGTCAGCAGGTCGAATTGCATCCGTCGCGCGTGATCCGGGTCAACGGGCGTACAGTGAACAATCGGCGTGTAGGCGCCAATGGCTGGGGTGACAGCATCTGGATGCACATCAGCGATGCTGTGATGGCTGCAGATAGTGCTGCATCCGTCATTGATGCCCTTCTGCAGGAAGCCAAGATTGACGTTGTCCGCATAAAGAACATGATGACCATGATGGCAAATGCCGACATGGAAGCGACGATGATTAAGCGCTGGCAGATGGTGGCCGTGCTGAAAAGCATCTCGAACGTGCTCATGCTGGACGGTGATGACGAGTGGGATCAGAAGCAAATCACCTGGACCGGTCTGCCCGATGTCACCAATACGCTGTTGAACGTCATGGCCGGTGCCGCTGATATCCCGTTAACACGCCTTACAGGCAAGCAGGAAGCGGGCCTGAGTGGCAAGGATGAGGGGTCACTACGGAACTACTACGACAGTGTGAAAGCCAAGCAGGAACTCATTATCAGTCCGATGCTGGCCCCTCTGGATGCAATGCTGATCCGTTCCGCTCTCGGTAAGTCCGATGATGGTATCTGGGCATCGTGGGTTCCACTGTTCCAGCTGTCAGAGAAGGAAAAGGCTGAAATTGACAAGATGGAAGCCGAGACGGTCGACATCTATGCTCGTACCGGTCTTGTACCAACCGATGCGTTGGCAGAAGCCACCCAGAACCGTATGATTGAAAGCGGACGCTGGCCGGGCCTTGATGAGGCACTGGAAGAAAGCGACGACGACGTCGACGGGACCATCAACCCCGATGAAATTGACTATGAAAACGAATAGCCGCGGTCATTTCAACCGCGGCTATTAATTATCTGTCGGCTTTACCAATATGCATCCGCACGTCATCATCGAACAAGCCAACGCCTGGGAAATTTAGGCGAAATTTATGCAATGCAGATTCGATCTGTTCACCGAACTTCTGCGAAGCATCCAATAAGATGTCATGGGCGAAAATTCTGCTGTCGCCTTTGTAGATTTCCAAAGTGTAGATCATGAGCCCTCCGAATCGTTGTTCAGCAATGCAAAGTTGCAGAACTTAACGACCTAAACCAGTAAAAAGTTGGCAGCCCATGCGCATTGATCTCAAATGGCAGGTGAAGGCGACCGGCTATCGCAAGGCTGATGTCGAACTGCCCCAGATCGAGCCAACCAAGGCGCAGAGAGATGAACTGGCCCGCATTTACCTCACGGTGGTGCGGGTCTGGCGTGTCGGTGTAAGGGATCAGATATTCCCGGTTTATAAGCAGGCTCTGGCCGAACAGGTCGCCATCGATAAGCTGATGCGTGACCGTGTCGGGTCAGTGGAAACGGAGATTGAAGCTGTCGACGGGCAGGCTGTGCGGGCCGTCCTGTCGTTTCGTGGTCTCTTTCGTGTCTGGGCAACCCGGTTGCAGCTCTGGCACATGCGCCGGTTCATCCAGACCATCAACTACGCAACCAAGGTCGATCTATCGACCCAGATGCAGCCAGTCGACGTTCAGGAAACACTGGATGACGTACTGGCCCGCAATGTCGCTCTGGTCAGAGATGTTTCCGATCAGGCGAGGGGGCGAATAGCGGACATCGTTTACCGCGGTCTCCAGAATCGCACTCCTGCCCGTGAAGTGGCCAAGCAGCTCAGTGAAGCGCTGAACCTTTCGCGGGATCGTGCGCTCAGGATCGCAACCGACCAGACACAAAAGCTCTCATCCGCCTTGGACAAGGATCGGCAGCTTCAGGTCGGTATGACCGAGTTTGAATGGCGGCACTCTGGAAAGAAGCACTACAGACCAGAACATCTGGCCAGAAATGGCAAGGTGTATGCCTGGAATAGTGAAGTCGCCAAGAAAGACCCGCCGGGGTTTGCCCCATTCTGTGGCTGCAAGGCCAAGGGGATACTGAGGATGGACTGATGACGGTCAAAGGTCTGGATAAGCACGTCAAGCGGCTGCAAAACATGCGCAAAGCCGCAAGGCAGGTCACAGGCGCGCTTTATGCGGCTGGACAGGATATCGAGCTCGACGCCGAACGATCTATCACCGAGGGCTCTGTATCTGGCGCTGGCCATGTTCCGTCATTGCCCGGTCAGCCACCTAACCGCGATACCGGTCATCTGGACACGAATATCGAAACCGAGATCAAGGCTCAGAACCCGCCGACCGTCCATGTAACCAGTCATGCAGAATATAGCGCAGCGCTTGAATACGGCACATCCAAGATGGCCGAGCGCCCGTTCATGCGACCAGCAACCGAAAAGAACCGCAAGAACGTCTCCAGCAAGGTTGCTGAGACGGTGCGGGTAACAATCAGGAGAGGATGATGGCAGTCACTCCCATTCCGAATACCGACGTTTCATCCTACATCGCATCAGATGGCAGTCTCCAGCAGACTACGGTCGTTGAAGGTGGCGGTGGCGGCGCATCTGGTCAGGTTGAAGTAACGAACTTCCCGGCATCCCAAGCCGTCACCGGCCCGCTGACCAATGCCCAGCTTACAGCCGTCACTGGCACAGCCGCCCAAACTGCGGTCACGACCGATCCAGCAGCGGCTGGGCAGACGATGCTCGCTGTGATGCGCGGCATACTATCTGAAATGCAGGCGCAGACGGCCTTGCTGAACGACATCAAGACCAACACGACGCCTGCATCACCATGATGGATGGTTATTTCTTCTTAGGTGCAGGCTTGTTGGGTTTCCCATCGGAATGAGCAAGCACGGCCCCGGCGAGCTTCTTCGCGGTCTTCCCCGCATTCGGGTTCGCTAGTGTCTTTCCCGCTAGAGATTCGATTTTTGGTGAGTGCCCCTTTGGTGTCTTAGCCATGTTCAGCCCCTTGCTGGTTAACACAATGAGATGACCATGATTCTCTCCCACCTACAACAATAGCGATAGTAGGTAACCACAATGAAATTTATTGATGCTGCACCCATCTCGGGAACGAGACGGACCGGAGACGGCTACCTTGTGACCACTGCGCGCAGCGTTCGCACCGGTATCCAACTCTATGCCGGTCATGAGGTAGGGCGCCCGGATATGTCGGTTGTTCGTGTTTATCGCGATGCCTCCGAGGTGTTTGCTCCTGAGAGCCTGCAATCGTTCAGTCACGCGCCGGTAACGATCGATCATCCAGATGAGGCGGTCACTGCCGACAACTGGAAAGAGCTTTCTGCTGGTGAGGTTTCCACCGCTGCCAAGCAGGACGGCGAATGGATCATGTTGCCGCTCATCCTGAAGGATAAGAAGGCAATCCAGGCCGTCGAGAACGACAAGCGAGAACTTTCCGCCGGCTACACCTGCGACTTGGACTGGTCCTCTGGAATGACTGCTGACGGCCAGCCCTACGACGCGCAGCAGAGAAACATCCGCATCAATCATCTGGCCATCGTGGATAGAGCGAGAGCCGGTTCACAAGCTCGCATCGGTGACGGTGCGTCATGGGGCGCCATGCCCGTTCAACAGGACAGCAAGAAGGAGAAATCCATGTCCGATAAGCCACTGAAGACGGTCACCGTTGACGGGCTCTCGATCGAGGTAACCGATCAGGGCGCTCAGGTGATCACCAAGCTTCAGAAGCAGCTCGCTGACGCCGACGCGGCTCATGTGAAGCTGGTTTCTGATCACGATACCGCAATCAAGGCCAAGGACGGCGAACTGGCCAAAAAGGATGCCGAAATCGACGCCCTGAAAGCAAAGGTTCTCGACGGTGCGGCGCTCGATGCTGCCGTGCAGGCCCGCGGCGACCTGATCGCCAAGGCCAAAGCCATCGCACCGGAAGTCAAGACGGATGGTCTGTCCGACGCTGCTATCCGCAAGGCGGTCGTGGTCGCCAAGCTGGGCGATGCGATGGGCGACAAGGGCGAGGCTTATATCGATGCCCGCTTTGACATCCTTGCTGAGGATGCGGCCGGCACAGAAACGCTTCGCAGCGCGATTTCGACCATCAAGAACGTCAATTCCAACGACGCGGTTTCGCAGTACGAGGGTTCTCGCCAGAAGTACCTCGACCGTCTTAACCGCAAGCAGGCGTAAGGAGAACCGCACATGCCTCCGTTTCAGACGACAACTGCCCTGAAGCCTGCAAAGGGTTTCCCGGGCATGATGGCCAACATGGAAGAGTGGAATGCGTTCTCGGCGTTTGCCGAAGACGTCACCGCCAATCCGATCGGCTTTGGCCAGCCCGTTATGAAGGGCACCGGCGCAGACCAGGTGAAGAAGCTCGCCGCAGGTGGCGTTTTCGCCGGCATCACCCGTGCCAACATCGATTCCGGTGCAACCGCTACCGCAGATGGTGGCCAGTACGCCGAAGGCAAGATGTTGGGCGTAGCCGATATGGGCGTGATTTTTGTCACTGCCGGTGCTGCCATCACCAAGGGCCAGAAGGTCTACTGGGTTCCAGCAAGTGGCCGCTATTACGGTGCATCTGCTGCTGGTCGCATCCTGCTTCCAAACTGCGAGTTTGACGACAATGCCGCCGCTGCCGGTGAAGTTGTCGCCGTTCGCCTCCGTATCACTCCCGGCAATGATCCAGTCACGGCTGCTGCCTGATTTGGCTCTATAGAAGGACAATCACACAATGCGTAATCTCAACGACGCGGTCGGGGTCGATATCGGCTTTGTCCGTAACCAGTCGCACGTGCTCAATTCCCGTGCGTTCGAGATCGAGTATCCGGAGATGGATTATGCATCTCTGGTTCCGGTCAACACCAACTATCCCGAGTGGGCATCCGGCGTTGACACCTATATCGGTGACAAGGTCGGAGCGGCAAAGTGGCAGTCAGGCTATGCCAAGGACGTACCGCTTGCTGACGTCACCCTGCAGATGGTGTCGAGCACCTTTGCAATGTACGCGGTTGGCTATCGCTGGAATATCGAAGAGCTTGGCAAGGCCACTTTCGCCAGCTATCCGCTGACTGCCCGCAAGGCCACCGCAGCCCGCTTCGCAGCGGAGGTGTTTGTCTGGGAGACTGCCCTTATTGGTGCGGGCCACCCTGGCTGGACTGGTTTCATCAATAACCAGTACATTACGCCAACCGCCGCTCCAGCAACGGGTACCGCAGCACCACAGACTGCTTGGGTTCTCAATTCTGGTATCGGAAACAAGACGCCGGAACAGATTGTTGCCGAACTCAACAGTCTGGTGATGGGGCCGCCATCGACCACTGGCGTCCTCACGTCGCTGTTGGCTGATACTATCCTGCTGCCACCGCTCGCACTGACCTACCTGGTCAACACCCCTTACGGCGTAACCAGCCCGAACATGAACATCCTGCAGTATTTCGTTGCAAACAACGAATACACGCGCCGCACTGGCCGCCCGATCACCATCCGCGAACTTCCCGTTCTTTCGACGGCGGCAACTGTCGGCGTAGCAGGTGGTGGCCGTGCAATCGGCTATCGCAACGCGCAGGATGTTCTCGAACTGCCCATGCCGATGCCGTACGGTTTCCTGAACGTCTACCAGGATGGCCCGCTGCAGTACACGGTTCCGGGCATCGGTCGCGTCGGCCAGTTGCAGATCTTCAAGAGCAACGGTGTTCGATATCTCGACGGGATCACGCCGGTTCCGGCCTAATATCCATCACGGCCCCGGCAAGTCGTCGGGGCCTTTATCTTTAACGAGGCGACCAATGCATCGTATCAAGAACCTGACCAACTCGCCGTACGACATTCGCGTCAAAGGCGGCAAGACTGAACGCCTTCCGGCTCGCGGTGATATCACGGTTGACGTTGATCCGCTTCATTTGCCGCTTTATCGCACGATTGGCTATTTCCAGTTGTTCGAGGGGTCGACTGTTCCGAGTGCCGAGCCTGTCGGCAACTGGGTTGACGGCAAGCCCGTGGCTGAGAAAAAGGCGAAGGCTTCCAAGGATGTTGACCCGGAACTTGCGAAACTGCGCAAGGATTACGCCGACCTGACCGGCAAGAAATTCTATCACAAGTGGGATGTCTCGGAACTGCAGAAGCGGATTGACGCTGAACTGGCTGGTTGACCATGGCCTATGAAGACCTCACGCCGGCCAGGTTCAAAGAGCTAAAGCCTCAATTCGCTTCGGTGGATGATGCTGTAGTGCAGAGCTACATCGATATGGCTTCAGTCTTTGTCGACCAGTCATGGCCTGAAAAGCTCTACGAGCAGGGATGGGTAGCCTACACTTGCCATCTGATGACGTTGGATGGGCTAGGAACCGATGCAGAGAGCCGCTCACAAGCTTCCGGGCGCTCTCAGTATCAATCCATCCGATCAGGAGAATTGACGCTCACACGGTTCCAGAAAGCCGCAGGAGATACGTCCTATGGTGACTGGCTGTCTCAGACTAACTGTGGCGCCTATTTCTTCCAACTTCTTCGAATGGTGAAGGGCGGACCACGTGTGGCCGTTGGCGCCGTCGGAGGCTGCTTGTCTGGCTATGCGAAAGATTGGCCGGGGCCTGCTTATGGCTGGCCCGGTGTCTTCGGAGGTCTGTAATGGCTGGTCTACTCGACACGACCGATATCCAGCAGCTGTTCGGCGATATCTTTTCTGACATCTACGGTGACGGCCAGTTGATCACGGTAACGATGGTACGTGGTCCCGGTGGCGTTCAGATACCGCAGGAATCGTCAGTGCCATGCAAGGTACAGGTTGACCGAGCCGATGAAGCCATACGCCAGTCCGCCGGTTATACCGACACTGATGTGAAACTGATCATCCTGCAATCAGGTCTTGCCGATAAAGAGCCGGACAGTGACAGCATTGTCGTCGCACAGGGCAGGCGCTGGAAGGTTTCAGGTGTCCGATCAGATCCGGCTCGGGCAGCTTGGATCATGCGCGGCATAAGACAGGCTTCGGAGTAACGGATATGGCAAAAGCGAAACAATCAACTCCGGCGCAACCGTCTTCTCGGTGGTTCCGCGTCATCGGTGAGCGTTTTGACTGGATCATAAGGCCCGGTCTGATGAAGTCATTTCAGCGAGGTCAGGTTTCTTATGAGCCACAGGCTTGTATCGACGCAGGCTTGTCCGGTGGATTGATCGAAGTGATTGAGCGTCCCGCAGGCGCGAAGGTCGGTAAGGACGGGAGTGTCATCCTTGGCAGTTGATCTATCTCGCCCATTGAAAGCGGCCATTGTCGATCATATCGCGGCCGATCCCGGAGTTCTGGAATTTGTCCCGCTTGATCGCATCTATGCGATGTCACCGCCAGCGAATCCTGTTTGGCCGTTCATCCGATATGGCAGTCCGATAACCGGAGCTTTCGAGGCAACTTGCTGGAACGGCAGCACCACGCGAGTGACTATTCACGCCTTTGCCGAGACGAAAACGATCTATGCGGGCGAGGACAGGGCGCTTGATATAGCGGCGGCAATCGTCAATGCCATGGGCTCTTTCGCGCCAGATAATCTCGGCGTTATCGAATGCGAATGGCTCCAGACCAGATGCATACAAGAAGATGGCGAGGCCGATCGATGGCATTCCATCACTGAGTTTGACGTGACGGTCATCAAGACCGTCTGACCAATCACACACCTTCAACAAGCCATGACGCCGCGCCGACGAGGTGACGGCGCGTTTTGACATGGAAAGGAACAAGTCACATGGCACAGCGCGATTACAGCGTTCGCTTTGGCGCCCAGCAGATCCTGATCGGGCCAAAGTACACTCCCGGCGAGACCACGCCGCCAGCAGGTGCGATCTTCTCGTCTCCGTGCGGCATTACGGGGCTAACGCGACAGATCACCACGAATACGAATGATGTGGCGTTGCCTCCCTGCAATGCTCCAGACGATCCGATCTGGCTTGGTATCGACATTGTGTCGAAGCGCATGCAGTCGACGTTCACCGGCACTCTGGCGGATGAAGCTCTGCCGCTCTGGGATGCGTGGTCGCAGGGCTCCGATCTCTATTGGTGCCGGTGGTATCGCAATCTCGGTGCTCCGAATGCTGGTTACTGGGAAGGCCCTGCAGCCCTGACCGAGTATCAGGAAGAAAGCACCGATCGCGGTCGCTACACCAACTCTGGTACGATCATCTGGGATGGTCAGCCGGAATGGCATGCGATTCCACCGGCACCGAGCATCACCACGGCAGTATCCATTCCGACGACGGCGCCAGAAGTTGGTACAGCATTCGTTGCTACGCCTGGCACATACACAGGAACGCCAGCACTTGCATATCAGTGGTTCGCTAACGGTATCGCCATCTCGGCAGCTACCACGGCGAGCTATACGCCTGTTGCCGGTGATGTCGGCAAGGTGCTGCATGTGGTCGAGACAGCGACCAATGTTTCAGGCTCCATCAACAGCCAATCAGCGTCGTCACTTCCTGTCGTGACGGCATAAGGTGACACATGTCAGCAAGTCTGAGAGCTGAGATTGTTCTCGAATGGGGCGATGGCGAATATGCCTTCGCCCTCCGGGGCAAGGAAATCGAAGAGCTGGAGCATATCTGCGGCAAGGTCGGTATCGGCGCCATTTATCAACGTGTCATGCTCGGCGTGTGGTTCTTCAACGACCTGTATCACACGGTTCGCCTCGGTCTGATCGGCGGCGGTATGGGTGCGGTAGAGGCTAAGCGCCTGACTGACATGTATATAGGTCGTGAGAAGCCAGCCGTTCTGGTTACCGGCCCGAACAACCCGGAAACTGTCGCCAAAGCTGTTCTGAACGCTGCATTCCACGGTGTCGGAGATATCGATGCGGGGGAGCCGAAGGCCGGGGAGAACCCGGCGACCGAATAGAGTTCGGCAAGTATCGGGCGGTTCTCCTGCATGCTGGTGTCAACCCGAGAGCGATCGACGCGATGAGCATGTACGAGATTGCCAGTATGAACGCTGCCATCAAACAGATGGACAAGAAGCAGATGCCGAGCGTGTCAGATTCGGATTGGGCTCAAGCGGAACAGCTTCTGGCCGCAGCGACACTCAATGATCCGTCAGTCAGATTGCACTGACAATCAGTCGGTGAACTGCCCGCTGTTTGCCCGGTAATATTCCTCATCTGAAATGAGGCCTGCCTTACGGCATTCATCGCGAAGTGTCTGCAAGGGCGCCCCGGCTTTGGTCAACGTACCGCGACAAGCGGCTTGTCTGTCACTTTGTGCCGTCTGCGCTGCCGTTACTTGCGCCTCCCGGTATTGCGTCCATCCGAAATAAGCACCGCCGGCAATGATCACGACGCATGCCGCTGCGATCAGAACTTTCAATCCATTATCCAATGAGGCCCCCTTATGGCTGTCACTGCTGACCAGGTGGTCGTTGAGCTACGAGCAGAAACTGATGCATATAATCAGCGTATAGCGCAAGCATCTGCCAACTTCACGAAAAACATCGCAGCAATGTCACAGGCAGCGGTGACGGCGGGTAATGCATCAGCTGTTTCGTTCAACAGCGCAATCGGTGCCTTCGAAAAAGCGGCGCCAGCGATCAAGAAAACTGCCGATGAATCCAAGCTTGCGCAGCAACAGATGCGCAATCTGGCATTCCAGTTTCAAGATATTGGCACCATGCTGGCGGCTGGCCAGTCACCGTTTATGCTCCTTGCTCAGCAGCTGCCGCAGATTACGATGTACGGTGGACAGATGACAGGCGTAATGGGCGCCTTGAAGTCTACCGTTGCTGGCCTTATCAGCCCACTTGGCTTGGCAACCACGGCTTTCGTTCTGTTGGGCAGTGCTGCGATTTCATACTTCGATGAGCTTTTCACGAGCGGCACGAAGTCGGAGGAGCAGCTTAAGAAAGAAGCTCAACTAATTCAGGACGTCGTTGACAAGTGGGGCGAGGCTTTGCCTGCCCTGAAGGCCTACAACGATGAGCGCCGGAAGGTCGAGGAAAACAAGAAGGTCGAAGACGCCACCGCTGTAGCTGTCGCCGATCAGTGGGCAAAATTGCGTGAACAGGTCGGCGGCTTCACGGTCGAATATGCCGATCTTATGGCTCAGCTGCAGGGTGCAGGAGCTCCCGTTGAGGAGCTAGAGCGATTCCGTGAAACGTTCTTCAATCTAAAAGGCAACATCGAAGCCGGCACGGCGACACAGAAGGATTATCAAGCGGTCACCGAAGCTCTGTCGACATTGCTCAATTCCACAAGCATTCCGGCAATTGATAGTTTCGCAAGTGCCATTTCGGCTCTTATCGGCCCGCTGAATGAGGCAGCCCGTGCAACTGCAGAGCTCAATGCCCAAGCGAACATGCAGACTGGCAAGGCACCTTTTGAGGACTACGCCGCCAATCTTATCAAAGGCTTTGATGAGCTCTCTAAGAAAACAGACGAGTTCACCGCCAACGCTGCAAAGCGCAATGCGATGTCGAAGGATCAGCTCGATGTCGAGAACGAAATCGCTCGTGTTCGGTCCGAAGCGGACAAGGCTGGCGCAGTACTAACCGAGAAACAACTTCGTGATCTGGCACAGCAGAATGTCGAGGCTGATAAGCGCAGATCGGCAGAGGAATCGGCTCGTCGTAAGGCTGAACGTGAAGCTAACCGTAAACCGCGGAAGCCACGTGAGAGCGATCTTGAGCGGACATCGCGCAGTTTCAGTGATCGGACCGCAACCACTGTCGCCGAAACAGAAGCTCTGCGGAAGCTCGATGCCACGGTCGAGGACTACGGTTACACGCTGGCCAAGGCTCGTGCCGAGCAGGCTCTGATGAATGCCGCCCAAAAGGACGGCAAGGCGATCACGCCGGAAATGCGCGAGAACATCGGCCGGATTGCGGATGAGTATGCCCGAGCAACTGCCGAGGCAAATCAGCTCGCGGAGGCTCAGGACAAGATTCGCCAGCGTTCGGAAGAATGGCAGGATCTGGCCAAGGATGCGACACGCGGTATCGTTGATGATCTGATCGCCGGTAAATCAGCGGCTGATGCGTTTTCGAATGCTCTCGGGCGCATTGCACAGAAGCTGCTCGATATGGTTTTTGATGACTTGTTCACCGGGCTTTTCAAGGGATCGGGCGGCGGTGGCGGCTTTTTGGGAGGTCTGATTCCCGGTTTCGCGACCGGCACGAACTACGCTCCAGGCGGATTGGCTATCGTTGGCGAACGTGGTCCCGAGCTCGTGAACCTCCCTCGCGGATCACAGGTAATACCCAATCACGCGATTGGCTCACCGGCTAAGCTGTCAGGCGGCGGATCATCGGGAGGAACATTCACGTTCGCTCCCCAGATTGATGCTCGCGGGGCTGATGTCGCAGCTGTGGCTCGTCTTGAGCAGGTTGTTGCGCGGCAACAGGCTGAGTTTGAGGGCCGTGTCGTTGGAACCATGCGCAAAGCCAAATCAACCAGGAATTGGAGAGGCTAAGTGGCGATCACGTATCCCTGCGACATCCTTGCCGAGTTTCCGGGCTGGTCAACCGACTTTGATCTGGCTTATCGGCAGGAAGCAAGCCGAACGGCAATCGGGCAGACCTTCGTCAAGGACTTCGGTTCGCCTCTCTGGACGGCTTCATATCAATCCCGATCTATGCGCCCGAATGAATTGGACGCTTGGCGGGCGCGGTTGAAGGCGCTGGAAGGAGGGTTGCAACAGTTCCGGGGCAGGCCAACCAGCCGGTGTTATCCCATCGCCTACCCGAACAGTACGGGCATGGGAAATGTTTCTGCGGTGACGGTGGGCAGCATCGGAGCGAACCGGAACACAATTGGCCTCTCTGGCCTACCGGGTGGCTACATCGCCAGCGTGGGCGACTATCTCCAGATCAGAACGAACGACCTTCACCAGATCGTCAACGTGTCCGGTTCGGAGGTCGAAGTTAGACCGCACCTTTGGCCAACTACAGCAGTTGGTGACGCTGTGACGCTCGTTAAACCGTCCTGCCTGATGACGATTGTGCCGGGTTCGATCAACACCACGGCTGATCTATCGACGGGCAGGGGAGTTATTACGTTCCAAGGGTTCGAAAGCCGATGAGAAATCTATCAGCCGAAAACTACGCGGCTCTGCAAGCCCGCCAACTGGTGGCGCGGGACTTCCTCTGGCTGGTAGCGCGGGACCGTTCGACAGGCGCTCTGTTCTCGTATGGCTTCTGGTCGGACGTGGGCGATGTGCAAGCGCCCATCCTCAATCCGAATACCGGACAACCTGAGACGCGCAACTTCGAAGGATCAGGAACGCTCATTCAGATCAGTGACATACCGCTTGTCGCCAACCTCACGGTTCAGACTATCGATGTCACGATGAACCAGATCGATGAAGCCGTGAACAACATCGTTCGCGGTTACGATCTGAAACAGGGACAGGTCGAGGTCTATCGCGGTCTGTTCTCACCGGCATCTCGGCAATTGGTCGCTCCGGCGGTCAATCGCTTCATCGGCTATGTCGATCAGATCGAGATCAACACCCCGAAGGAAGGTGAGGAAGGCGCGGTCAAGATGACATGCGTCAGCCATTCGCAGGAGTTCACCCGATACAACCCAGGAACCCGTTCCCACGAGGATCAAAAACGACGCGACCCTGACGATGATTTCTTCGTGGATGCATCGACCATTGGTGAGCGTGAGCACTTCTGGGGCCAGAAGACCGGCAAGTTAACCACGGCAGCAATTCAGCGTATCGGGACGAGCGTAAGGGCTGTCAACCAATGATCCGTCGGGCTGTGACGGCGGACCGGTTGGGTATTCTATCGATGGTCAAGCGGTTTCATGCCGAAAGCGGGGCAGGGCTTGCTTTCAGTGCGGCCCTTGCCAGCCAGACGATTGACCGGGTTCTGGCTGATGACAATTCTCTCGCTCTCGTCCTCGAAATGGATGGCTGCCTGCGCGGCATCTTTGCGGCGACGGTCCAACCGCATTTTTTCAGTCTGGAGCTGTGCGCGCAAGAGCTCGTCTGGTGGGTTGATCCGGCCTATCGGGGCCGTGGCGCTGTGAAGATGCTAGCCGAGTATGAGGCTTGGGCGCGGTCAAAGGGATGCCACGCGGTCAATATGGTCGGTCTGGGCGGCGATCCAGTCACGACACGACTTTACGAGCGTCACGGTTACATGGCGCAGGAACGACACTTTTTGAAACGGCTCTAGCCGCTCTCCGAGGACATCAATGGCTGTTTTTACTGGCTTGTCCACAATCGTGGGCGGCCTGCTTTCGTCTACCTTTTTGTCAGGTGCACTTGGTGGCGCGCTGCTGCGTATTGCGGTGGGCGTTGGCTTGTCTTTGGCCGCCCGTGCATTGTCTGGCGAGAAGACACCAGAAGCGGGCGGCGTAAAAGGCAAGCTTCAGGCCGGTGGCGACGTTTCGCGCTCTGTCGTGTTCGGTCGCACGTGTACGGCGGGGTCCCTGGTTTATGCGAACACATGGGGCAAGTCTGGCAAGACGCCGAACGCCTACTTCACTCAGGTGATTGCGCTTGCTGATCATCCAATCCGTGACTTGACCGGGCTGTGGGTCAATGGCGAACCTGTCACCATTGATACGAGCGATACATCTTACGGCGATTGGGGCTTCCCGGTTAAGGAATACGAGACCGATGGCGACGACAATCACCTCTGGATCAAATGGTATGACGGCACACAGACCGTAGCCGATCCGTTCCTCGTCAACACGGTTTCGAACTCTAGATACCCATATAGCAACAAGCGTATCGGCAAAGGCGTGGCCTATGCCATCGTCACGGCCCAGATCGATGAGGAACTGTTCACCGGCTTCCCGCAGTTCAAATTCGAGATACAGGGCCGCAAGCTATACGACATCTCGAAAGACAGCACGGCAGGCGGCAGCGGGACGCACCGGTGGTCAGACCCGTCTACATGGGGCGGCGATGGCGACGATTTGCTTGCGGTGCAGGTCTATAACCTGCTTCGCGGCATTATCGAACAAGGAACGTGGCTGTACGGCCTCCAGACGGTCACCAGTGCGCGTTTGCCTGCTGCCGACTGGATTGCGCAGATCAACAAGTGTCGCTTGCAGGTGCAAGGTCCTGACGGTCTGGAGCCGCAGTTCGTCACTGGTGGCGAAATAACCGTTGATACTACGATTGGCGATGCGGTTGATAAGCTCCTGACTGGCGGCAATGCGCGTCTGATCGAAAGCGCTGGCGTCTACAAAATCCGTGTGGGTGAACCCGATGCTCCGGTGGCGTTCTTCACGGACGATGAAATCATTTCGACCGAGGAGCAAACCTTCACGCCGTTCTTCGGCTTGTCTGAGACGGTCAACGGGATCACGGCAACGTATCCAGAGCCGAATGAAGGATGGAACACCAAGGCAGCGCCGCCGCTCCATAACGCCACATATGAGGTCGAGGACGGCAATAGACGCCTGCTGACCGATGTGCCGATGGATTATGTCTATCGGTCTGGTCAGGTGCAGCGCCTGATGAAAGCGGCCTTGAATGAGGCCCGCCGTGCCCGTCGTCACACGTTCGTCCTGCCGCCGGCCTACTGGACGCTGGAACCGGGCGATGTGATTTCGTGGACATCTGAGCGTAACGGCTACGTCAACAAGCTCATGCGCGTTGATGGCGTGACGGACAAAGCCAATCTTGATGTCGTGGTGGACCTGACGGAAGTCGATCCATCCGATTACGATTGGGACCCTGATACGGATTACACGCCGCCGGTCTTTGCGCCAATTGGCACGATCCGCCCGACGCCTCAGCCGATTGTCGATTTCTCAGCCGTCGCATCGGTGGCACAGGACGATAACGGAAACAACCGCCGGTGCGCGATCCTGCTTGGATGGGATGGCGATCAACCCGATGTCGATCTGGTCATGTACGAGATCAGAACGGCTTGGGATTTGTCCGTTATCTTCGCAGGCCGCACCGAACGGGTTTCTGTCGGATCGATGCTCGTGGCTCCGGGGATGCTGCTACTTCCCACGAAGTCGTATCAAATCCGCGCCCGATACGCGACATATGCCGGGAACCGTCCGTTCGAATGGTCGGACTGGATACCTGTCACGATGCTGGATATCCGGCTTGGGCCGCTCGATATCTATCCAATCGACATCGACCAGTTGAATGAAGACATTCAGAAGAACCTCGAATGGATCGGTGACAGCTTCCGATATGTTCAGGAAGAGCTTGACCGTATCGGTGCTATGGCGGCCGAACAGGACAGCGCGAACTATACCGATAAGCAGATACTGCGCCGTGAACTAACGGCGTCCGCTGAAGGTCTGACCGCTTCGTATACCGAAGCCATCGCGGTTGCAGTCGGTCCGGGTTCGGCAATCGCCACCCGTATCGAGAACCTAGAAGTCAAGGTAAATAGCGACATCGCGCAGGCTGTTGATCTTCTTCAAACGCAGATAACCACGACCAACGGGAATGTGACCGCCAATGCGAATGCAATCACAGCACTGCAAGTGCAGGTCGGTGACGTTTCTGCAAGTGTAACCGTCCGCGGTGAAGCGACGGCTGCACCGTCGGGTTGGTCGGCTCGATATGGCATTCAGGTCCGCGGCGGATCAGGAGGAAACTGGTCTACAGCAGCAATGTTCTTCGATGTGAACGCATCGGTGAGCCGTGTCGTGATCAACGCAGATCAGTTCGTTGTGACGAATGGCACGAATAGTCAGGCTCCAATGACCTTCATCGGCGGTGCATTGGCCCTTCAGGTCGCCAATATCGGTGACGTGACGGCGGGCATTCTTCGGTCGCCTGACAATCAGGTCGTGTTCAACCTTGCAGCGAAGACGCTGATCTTCAGTGACAATACGTGAGGACCGATGGCCCAGCGCATTTATCTGAGTGGCAATCCTCCCCGGCTTATCACGAGTAAACCGGGGCAGAATGCATCACCTTCATTGCCGGATGCACAAAAGACGTTCGACAGTGACTGGTTTTATGGTGGCGGGATCAAGTTCCAGCTCACGGCGAACTCCCTGACGGATACAAAGGTGAACTTCCCGTATGCGTTGAACTACATCCCATCGGTCGTTGCATTAATGATCGTGGATATGGACAAGCAGCAAATGAGCGGCATGTGGGGCGGGATTTCTTCAATTCCCCCGCCACCATCGAATGCCAAGGGAATATTCCTGCTCACCGGTCGGTACGATATCAGCACATCATCCATCTATGGTCTGTCATTGGAGACGAACCCTTCGTTCAACTACATTCACCGCTTCTGGGTTTTTGAAGGATGACAAATCGCATCTTCATGGGGCAGCTTGGTTCACGAATGCTGTTTCGCATTTCGCCTCCGGGCTATAGCGCAACCAGTCTTGCTGACCCCGCCATTGTCTCATCCGACAACGATTATCTGAAGGTTCACCAAAGAGGCGCGCCCGCCGGTGACGTGATGATAAACAATGGGAGCGGTGGGGCTGGCGGTCGATACGACTACATTCTGAAGGTTGATTTCCCAGATTTGGGATACATTCCTTTGGTGTTCTTTACTGTCTGCATCGACAGCGAGGGAGGACTTAACAACCGCGTGATATTCCCGAATGATACATCTGCTGCCACGGATCGATATCCTGTCGATGTGAAATGCGCCGTTTCGACTAACGGAATATGGTGGCGATGCACCGGGTATACCTTTTCCCAGACGCTGAAAATCAAGTACATCGTGTTCAAGAACAGGCTGTTGTGATGGCTCGGAGGATCATTCTCAGTCCGGCGGGGCTTCAGATATCCAAGCCGGGGTATGACGCCGCTGTGGCTTCACCGGAAAACATGGCGCTCTATCCAGGAATGGAGCCAATGCGGCCCGCCTATTCAGGAATAGTGACATTCGGCGGGGCTGGCAGTCAGGACTTCTCCATACCAAACCCCACAGGTGCAATCCCTTATGTGGTGTTGCGAGGCTCTGACGGGGTGCAGGCTAACCGAGGAACCTACTGCGCCGAGATGTGGGAGCCTTACACCGTCTGTCGCGTTCGCAATATCGACGGCAGAGCGCGAACAGTCCGCTTCTTCGTACTCATTTAATTCAGGAAAACCGACATGACCGAAACGACGGTGAATGAACCGGCGAAGCCTACGCACGTGCAAATCGATCCGATGGCGGCGGCTGGTGAATATGCGGCTCTCAATGCCTATTACCGAGATAGAAACTTGGTTTTGGCTAACGAACTGGCTGTTCAGCGTAGTCACAGTGCCATGCTGGAAGCCCAGATAGAGAACCTGCGCACAGAGCTAGAGCAGCGCAACAAAGACCTTGAAGCCGCTCAAAAGACCAAGAGGAGCGCGTAATGGCTATTCGCCCCGATTATGTGACTGGCAGTCTGACCTTGACATCTGGCAGCCCAAATTTCACCACCTCCGGCAGCGCTCTGCAAGCCGCTGCGGTGCAGGCCGGTGACGAAATCATTACCCGATCCGGCAACGTGCTTATCATCGCCTCGATCACGGGCCAGAACTCCGGCACACTGATGCAGCCTTGCCCTGCATCGGCGGCGGGTGCTGGGCAGCCATTGCGTATCCGCTTCCAGCCAGACGGAAGCCGGTATCAAGGCGCGGCTCGTGATCTGATTGAGAAGTTGGCAAGCGGGAACCTGGAAGCTTTAGCCGGACTGACAAGCGCCGCCGATACAATGGCGTATTTTACGGGCGCGGGAACGGCAGGACTTACGGGTTTGACAGCCTTCGCCCGCACGATCCTTGGTCGGGCGACAGGCGCGCAAATCTATGGCGACCTGGGGGAGGTTCCTAACGGGCAATTTCCAACACGGTTGCAGTCAGGCGCTGGATCAGCACTGGCAAGCACCCGTGACGCTCGCGAGTTCGGTGTGTTTTATGCCAATACTTCAACGACAAACAGGCCGTCTGGGTCTGGTGTTGGACTTGTTTTTGCAGTACCCCAAACATCAACCTATCTACGACAGTTCTATTATGAGCGAGATACCAATCGAGCATGGACCTGCAACTGTGTGAATGGTGTCTTTTCTGTATGGGTAGAGATGCCAAGCGATATTTCCGCACTGCAAGTTAATCTTGAAAATACGAGCGCGGTTGAACTAGGCAGAGGGCTCTCTGGCGATAGGGCGGCTTTTGTTGACTTTCACGCTGAAGGTGCGCCCGGAGCTGTTGACAGAAGTGCGCGAATAGTTCGTAACGCCGGAACGAACGGCACTTTCCAGTTGTCTAACAATGGTTCCGGACCTATCTCGCTATCTGCGGCGGCTGGCGTTACGATACCGACTGGCCCGCTAACTAGCCAGTGGGCTTATGACAACACCACCGCTTCAGCAGCAAACGTCTATCTGACTTCCTCCGCCGCTTTCGCTCGGTCTACCTCTTCTGGCCAGTTCAAGACTGACGTTGAAGATTTGGACAGTGAACACCGTGATCTGATCATGGAATTGCGACCAGTCTGGTATCGTTCGCTTTGTACGCTCGATAACCCAGAATGGAGCTATTACGGTCTTATTGCCGAAGAAGTCGCGGAAGTCGATCCTCGTCTTGTTCATTGGCAGACTTCCGAGACCATTTATGATGAAAAACGGTCAACGGTCTCGGTGGATGAACTGGTTCTCAACGAAGAAACCGGAGAGGAAACAATTGAGAACCGCGAGATTGAGATTGTAGAGCGGGTTCCACGTGAGGTGAAACTCGATGAGCCAAGGGCGGTCGGCGTCATGTATGACCGGCTAGTACCTCACCTGATTGCGAAAATTCAGGAACTTACCGCCAGATTGGAAGCATTGGAAAATCGTTCATAACACCTTCCGCTCAGATCGTGAGCTTTGGCCGCTGCTAGAGACGATGGCGACTGAGCTGTTCGGGGACGAGAGGGCGGCTGAGCTCCTGTTCCCGGCCTAACCGTTACTGAAGACTTGACGATCCGCACCGCCTTTAGGGTGGTTTTTTTAACGCCGGTTTCCGTTCCCGTCATAATAGAAGAAAACTGTTATAACGATGGCGGCAGCTAGCGCCATTAACGCCCACAATATCCATTCGATGTGATCGTAAATGAATGAGCCATTGGCACCTCCTTAAGGGCCAACCCAAGAGGAGTGAGAATGTTCATTCAAATGGAAAGCCCCGGCAAGGTTTCATTAACCGGGGCAGGCGCCTTGGGAAATCAAGCTGAAAGCGACGATAAGCGCCCAGTCTCACATTAAAGGCGCGATTGTTAACATTTTAATTCGTGCCCCCAAAAAAAACCTCGGTGCTGGGAAGGTCGCTACCGAGGTCGCGCTGTAAGGGAGGGTAACTTCAGCAGCGCTAATCGATCATCTCACAAAGTAAGGAAAACACAATGGCCAAGGGAACCTTTGCCAAAGCGATGCCACATGTCTTCTCGGAAGAGGGCGGGTACGTCGATCATCCGAAAGACCCCGGCGGTGCAACGAATATGGGCATCACGCTCGCTACGCTGTCAGCCTGGGAAGGGCGTCGTGTCTCGAAAGCCGAAGTGAAGGCGCTGACCAAAGCCAAGGCGACGGATATCTACCGGGAGAATTACTGGAATAAGGTTTCCGGTGATGATCTGCCTGCCGGTGTGGATTATGCCACGCTGGATTTTGCTATCCACTCTGGTCCAGCCCGCGCCGTCAAGATGCTCCAGAAAGTCGTCGGCGTCGATCAGGACGGCGTAATCGGAGCAAAGACGCTCGCTGCCGTTCGCAAGATCGCCGCCGACCGGATCATCAACGAACTGTGCGATGCGCGTCTGGCATGGCTGAAAGGCCTCGGCACGTTCTCGACGTTCGGCAAAGGCTGGACTTCGCGTGTCTCGCGGGTTCGGTCTCGCGCTCTGGCTTTCTCACGAGATACCGCGCCTTCTCCTTCTCCGGCACCACAGGTTCCGACAGGCAAGGCCGTACAGTCGGATACGTCCTTGAAAGAAGTGCTGAAGAAACCCGAAGCTTGGGGGCCGCTTGGCGGGCTGATTACCGGCGTCGGTGCAATGGCTGACGGTTCCGGCCCGATGCAGTGGGCGCTGGCTGTCGCAATGGTCGCGCTTGTCGGGGTCGGTCTGTACTTCTTCATCCAGCGGGTGAGGAAAGAGGCATGATCTGGGCGATCATTCCTTCATGGCTGAAATACTCGCTCGCTGCCGTTCTGGCGGCGTTTCTGCTTGTGGCGGCTGGATATCTCACCGGAAAGCGTGAAGGCCGTCAGCAAGCCGTTTCTGAGCAATTGCGCGAAACCGTCAAAGCCGAAAAGGAAAGGGGCAAGGACGATGAAAAATTACGCGGGCTTACGGATTTTGATTTTTGTGTTCTTGCCCTTCGTCGTCGCGGGTTGTCAGTCGACCAGTGCGACGAGCTGCGCGGGGTGGAGACAGAATAACCTATCGCCTGCCGGTCTGGTCGCGCTGACCAAAGTGGACCGGCCAGCAGCGGAACGGGTTGAAGGCAACGATGAAAACGGAAAACGGCGGGGCTGCTGGAAGTGATGGACATGCCGGACAATGAAACCGATCTTCGCGCCCGCGTCGTGGGGCTGGAACATGCGGCGCAAACGAGTAATCAGAGATTGACGACACTGGAAGCTTGGCAGCGCCAGAGAGACATAGACAGCGCTCGCCATGATGAAAAGTGGGTGGCGATGGATGCGCGGATCGATACGCGATTCTCCGGGTTGGAAAGCTCGGTCAAAAGCATCCAGTCAACGCTTTCCAGGATCATGTGGATTGTGATCAGTGGTATCGGAACAGCGTTTGTAGTATTCGTTATCAGCGGTGGGCTGAAATTAATTTGAGACATGTCTAGAAAAGCCCCTATACGAGAACCGCGCACGGAAGTAGGGACGGCATCATAAGCCATTATCTCAAATATTGCCTATCTACGAAAAGAACGTTTTCGCGATGAGCCTCCGCATGACCGTCTAAGTATATTGGAAAGCTTTGACCAATCCTCTGAGGGTGATGACATCTGTTTGTGAGCGTCTTCAATATCGCGCTGCGTAGCAACAGCATGTTTCGCCACGCTAAAGTTAGTGTTCGGAATGGTAAGGCCGATATTCTCTTCATGGTTATTCATTTTAATCTCTCTTTTGTGTTGGCTCCCTCGCCGAGCAATAAAAAAGGTCGGGCGAATGCCCGACCCTAAAGTCAACTTCTTTCTTTTGTGCCAGTACATCCGTGGTCACGAGAAAGAAGAAACTTCATTCAAGCCGCCTGCAAATTACAAACGGACATTTTCCCCGACTTGCGATCCTGTTCCAGATCATAAGTCAGTTTCTGGCCTTCATTGAGCGTATGCATACCCGCTCGCTCAACAGCGGAGATGTGAACAAACGCATCCAAACCGCCGTTTTCAGGCTGGATAAAGCCAAAGCCTTTTGCTGCATTAAACCATTTAACTGTGCCGGTGTTCATTTGAACCCCTTTCATAGTATATTAAAAACCGCGTTTAGAAAAACGCAGAGACGAAACGATTTTTAAAAGGGAGTTTTCGTTCATCGCACGGTGCTAATCGCGCAGCAAGCAAAGCTCAGCAAGAAAATATCGATAATTGTCTTTTAGATGGTTAAATAAAAATTGTCAAACGATTAATAAATTATGGGGCAATAAAGTGGAGAAAGCTTCTTAACTCGCTTAATATTTCCATTGTTTTTACAGTGAAATAACGATTTCAAAAATTATTATTTGAGAGGCCCAGTTTGGGCCCTCTCGAGGATAATTTTTAAGCCGTGCCATAGGCGGACGACACTTCCGTTTGTGGACCTGGGTCTGTTTGAATGTCGCCCATTACTCCATCCATAAAACTCTTCAGAATTAACGCTGACTCATTATAATGGGGTCCCGGCAGGGGTTTCATCCTGGACGTGAGATAGCCAGCCTTAATAATCATCTGCTTCAGAATGCGATGGTTTGAGTGAAAATCGCCATTATAGATATTGGAAGACATCGCGTCCTCCTTTCAAATTGCGGGCAAGGGCCATTTGACCCGTGTCAGGAGCGCCCGTATTCAATCAAAACACTGACAATTAAGGGTGGACTGTTTGTGATTTGATAGCAAGAGAACAATTAAGGTCACTTAAGGGCAGGTTGTATTTTTAAAGAGTGGACTTTCATTATATTGTTCTGGAGAAGTTTAACTATTATCAAGATGAATCCTTTTTCTCTGCCTGCTCCAGTCGTGCAAGTAGCTCTGAAAACTGCTCCTCTCTCTCATCTGAAAAATCCTTTGTCAGGCGAGCTTTTAAAGATTGGGCTATTGCTTCGGCGGACTGGAGGGTTCTTGGTATCCCGCGAGGTGCTAGCCGTGCATCATTATGGTGGTTCTTGAGTTCTGTCATAGCCTCGGCCTTTTTGGGTTTCGGCTTAACAGTCAGGCAGCGTTTTTGTTCCGCGCAAAAAGATAGTGGAACATATACTGCAAATTTGCGCCCGACAGATTTGAAAACCCGTCGGGCTGGGCCGTGCTAGCCTCACGCTATGGTTCAGAGCGTCACGGATAGCCTGAACGATCTCAGTGCCACTGGCAGGGCCGGATTGTCAGTCCGGCAGGTTGGCGGCTTTGATAAGGGATTCGCGGGCGGTGCTCGGCAATCCTTCAAGATCGGCCAGGCAAGCTTGCAAGGCTTCTTCGTATTCCTTGCCGTGCGCTGCTTCCGGCCAGTCGTTAAGCAGGCATATGAAGCACTTAAAACTGGCAAGGACCGTTCCTTTTAACTATAAGGCCAGTCGATTCCGCGTTTGGCGAAAGTGTCGAGACCAAATCAACTCTAAGAGGCTGGAATGAACAATCGCTACGGAACCCTCGCTTCCTGGGTCTATGATCTGGATAAACCGGTCGGGCGTTCTTTCGGAGATGTAGAATATTATCAGCAACGTCTTAGAGAATCCGAAGGTCCGATCCTAGAGCCTGCTGTCGGCAACGGCCGTGTCCTTGTGCCGTTGCTCGAGGCGGGTTTCTCGGTAGAGGGTTTCGATGCATCTAACGAGATGCTTGGTTATTGCCAAGAGGAATGCAGGAAGCGCAATCTTTCCGCGAATTTGATACGAGAGACATTCGAAGGTTTCTCCTATGGCAAAGGCTTTGCAGCCATCATCGTCCCAGCTGGTTCATTTCAGTTGGTGACTGATACGAGATCTGCGACCGCTGTGCTGAGGCGGTTTTATGATCATCTGGTTCCCGGCGCGAAATTGATCATGGACCTCGATCCCATCGGGAGTTTCCTTGGCCCGACCGGTTCGGTACGGCGTTGGACTACAGAAGACGGCGATCTGCTCACGCTCACAGATCATCGGGTCGAAACCGACTATGTTGCGCAGACCACACTCAGCCATCTCCGCTATGAACAATGGCGGGATGGAAACCTTGTGAAATCTGAGATTGATTTGTTCAAGTTGCGGTGGTGGGGTGTCGAAGAATTCTTGATGGCGCTCCAACGTGCGGGTTTTGTGGATGTCGTGGTGTCTGGTAACTACCAGCATGGAAGAGCACCGCACAATGGCGACGAGATCATCAGCTTCGAGGCGCGGCGTCCCAGTTAAGCCGAGATGGAGCTTCTCGGCTGTGGGGCTTGAATGCCCACATGAATGGCCGATCAAATTCCAGCTGCTTCCTACGCCACAACTCTTCAAACATCCTTTTCACAAGGGTGACGACTTCTTCCCTGTTCTCACAGACGCCGCAGGGCAGAGCCTGAGAGGGGCTTCGGGTGCAGACCAGTGCCCATTTCCAAGTTCCCGCGTCGGGGCCGAAATCGCTTCTCAGGATGCGACAGAAATCGCCCCAGTCCGTATAGGCAATGAAGTCTCCGGGGCGCGTCTGTCCGCCGATGACCGTTCGTTCCCATTTCAGCTGCATCATTTGTCTGGCAGTCCGTAGCTGATGAAGTTGCCCGCTCTGTTGCCGCATTTGCTGCAAACCAGTCGTGGCTCGATCTCTTCGAGCGTAACCCACTCTCCGAAGCGCGCAGCCATAAGCGGAGCGGACTTTTCCAGATAGTGACGGCAATTGGCACAGCTAAAGCGCACCACGTTTCGCGGGCGCAGTTCTCGCAGTACCGTTCGCATTTCACTTCACGAAGATTGTCGGCTTCCAGCCACGCGCAAAGCCCATCGACATAGCCAGACTGGCACACTCGATTTCCTTGACGAGAAAATCCCGATCCTTAAGCAGTGATTCTATCGCAGCCCGCGCATCACCTTTGTGGTAGGCGAGAACCAATTCAATTTCGTCGTCGTATTCATTTCCCTGCGCAACCGCATTCATTGTTCTGCTCCAGCGAAGCAGACACACACGCCACCAAGCATGTCTGTGAGGTTATCGGGCCGCCTTCCGATGTTCTTATTCTGTTCACGGTCGCTTAGGAGAGTCAAATTGATTTTTAAGAGCCAGCTTTTAGAAGCCTGTAAAATTCCACAGAATGAGAAATCCGTGCAGAATCCGTGGAAAATGATAGAATCGGTGCACAAGCTATTGTAAACACGCGCGCACCGAATCCCTTCACACGGGAGGGGTCACAGGTTCAATCCCTGTCACGCCCACCATTTTCTTACTGGGGTCGTTTGCGGGAGGGGGCGAAATCCTACGCTAAGCTGAGAACGCGCTTCCCGTAGTCCCTGAGTTCGCCCTTCGGTCCGACATATCGATAGAGAGTGACGCGCTCGATCCCGAGTTCCTTGCAGAGATCGGAGATGGGCAGCACCCGCAAACCGATATTGCGATCAGACAGATCCTTCACAGTGTTGACCAGATGGGCGAGCGAGCGCCCGAGGCGGTCGAGCTTCCAGACAACCAGCACATCGCCCGCACGTGCTGCCAGAAGCGCGATCTTCATAGATTTTGTCCTGTTCGACGCCGGCGGCGCTCAGGGCATCGTGTTGCAGGTCTAGCGACTGCGACCCATCAGCTTTTGGAAATGCGCTCATAGCGATCAACATTTTCGCCATTCCATGATCATGGTGAATGGCGTCGTGAGATATCTTTGCACCCTGTCTTGGGGACCGCTGGATGGTTTCGGTTCATCGAAGAACGTCAGTTTCAGGCCTTCACCAAGCAATACAGACATGTAAGTGCTCATGGGGCGATGCCAGTTTCGCACTCGCAAGCCATCCCATTCAAACCACTCTGCCTGTTCACTAAAATAGTTTCCAAGAGGATGGTACGCACGACCGTCTTCGCCTTTGATCCACCCAATTGTGCCATTGGAAGTGAAGAAACTTGTCAGGTTTGCGATCAGAATTCTTCCACCGGGTTTGAGAATGCGAGTGGCTTCTCGAACCGCCGTGTGCATGTCGTCAATGTCGATAAGGCTTAGGTAGAATACTGCGAGGTCGAACTCTTCATCATCGAAAGGCAATTTTTCGGCAAAAGCGTTGAGATATTTACCAGCTGGATCACGGTTTCGTGCTCTTTCAATAAACGGTTCGATTGGATCAATTCCGACAGCATCGATACCGATCTTCTTTGCCATACGGCAAAACCGCCCTTCGCCACAGCCGATATCCAACATTTTTGCCGCGCCCGACAATTCGGATCGTTCCAGCATCGGCTTGTCGAGAATGAATTCGCGCGCGAAATCGCCCGCATCTGGCATTCTGTCGATCCACGCTTGAGAAGAGCTAAGCCACCCGTTCTCATCTGGGTCACGTTGATTCATTGCGTGGTATTCCCTGTTTCACAAACGGTGGTTTGAGGCGGCGCATCGGTCGCGGATGGTTTGTTCACTGGAAACGTATCTCAACCAGCTTCACAAACAAAGCGTCTTGAACATCGTCTGATTTTGAAAAAGGAACCCGGACGCCGCGTCGCTTGCTCATACCGATCCGGGAACAGTTACTGGCATTGCTCGAAGAAACGGCTGACGATCGGGTGACCCGCTTCGTGTGGCTGCGTCAGTTCGAGCCTGGCTCGAACTCTTCGTCGGCCAACCGTCTGCTCGACCGGTTGGAATACCTGCAACGTGTCGATCTTCCCGAAAATCTGCTGGCCCATGTCTCGCCGCTGGGATGGGAGCACATCAATCTCACCGGAGAATATCGTTGGCCAAAGCCTTAGCGTCGGATTCCGCCCCCTCCCGCAAACGACCCCTTACTCCCACGCCGAATGATCCGGCTCGCCGCAGCTGCCGTGAGCGCGCACGAAAGAAGCCGGAAAATCCGGCTTGATCGATTGCGAGTTTATCGGAAACGGGCGCCGATGGTCTATCGCGACAGGATGACATCCCATTTGCCGAACTCTACGAGGCCGCAGGTTTTGGCGAGCGTAACGGACGGCAAATTGTCGAGTTGGCAGCGATACTGCGGTTCAAAGCCCCGCTCGATCGCAAAATGGCTAATCCCACGGAACAGTCTGGATGCATATCCCTTGCCTCTTGCATGAGGCAAGGTCAGCACGCCCGTATCCGCGAGTTTCGTGTCATCCCATGGATACATGCTTGCAGCGCTGACAAGCTCGCCGTTCTCGAATGCGCCAGCGACGAGCCAGTGATCAAGTTCCACAGACGCGGCGTCGAGATCAGCCTCGGTAGCCTTATCGCAGAATGCGTTGAAGAGTGCGGCGTCTTCTTCCGTAAGCAGACGTATATCGGGAGAAACATCCATTTCGGCGATGTTTTTCAGCTCCGCCTCGGGAAAATAGAACAGGTGGTCTGCCCCGTGGCACTTTATGCCAGCCCTATCAAGGCGGCGGTGAAATTCCGGTGCGCTTGACGGGGTGTCCGAAAGCAACTGCCTGGCCAGCGCTTCGCGCAGAACGACCAGCGTTTTATCCGCCATCTCAAGAATGGCGCCATCGGCTTCGATCTCGAGCGCCGGCGTGGTGGCGATCGAAAAGTGTTTGTCTTCAAACACGACGCCTTCCCCACGAAAGGTGTCACGCCAATAATTGTTCACGGTATCAGAAAACACGACAGTACCAATTCTTGCTCAGTTTTCCGGAGCATGACCCTGCGTTTGTGAAGATCGTGTGAATTTTCTGTCGGGCTTACGTGAGTTTTCTGTCGAAAGGGCGGCGCAGCGCGTCAAACTTCATCGGTCTCAGGGACGTTCATATCTCCAAAGCATAATGCACGCTGCAATCACCACCGCAGACGTCAGAACGCCTATGACAATAGAGAATAAGACCATTGCATTGTCCCTGTTCCGTTTGTTTTCTTTATCGGAGGGGAGAATGACCGAGGAAAATCACTTCGTCAGGTCCGCAATGACGAATCAACATTTTTGACAGTTGAATTGACGAGTCGCGGTTTTCGCGCATGGGCGCAACAACGGCCATTTTCGGCGTTACGACGTATATTTCTTCATGCTGTTATAAAACCTTCACCGTCGCCGGTTAGGCGAGGGCGACCGCTTGTTGAGCGGATCGGACGGGCATTAAGGGGCAGACTAACAAAATCGCTGGAATGGTGGATTCGTTGCATGTTGCGGCGATGAAGAGAATTATTTTTTCTATTTTTGAATAGATGAAGTATATATAATATTATATGAAGTAGTTTTATATCACATATAAATAATTCACAAAACTTACATCGAATAAACATTGATCAAATTCTAGTGAATAAATATAGCGGTGGCGTCTAAATCTTCCACTGGAGACGCATTTTATGACTATCAGAAAAATTCTTCTTGGTTCGGCTGCATCGCTCGTAGCGATTTCCGGCGCGCAGGCAGCCGATGCAATCGTGGCGCCTGAACCCGAAGCAGTCGAATATGTCCGCGTATGCGATGCATACGGCGCTGGCTATTTCTACATTCCGGGAACGGAAACCTGCCTGCGCATTCATGGCTATGTTCGCTATGATGCAAGCGGCGGCGACAACAACTATGCTCGCACCCCGGCACAGCTGGAGCGCGACACTTGGAACAAGCTGGCCCGCGTCAGCCTGCGTTTCTCCACCGCTTCCGAAACGGAACTCGGCACGCTCAAGACCTATAGCGAACTGCGCTATGACTGGAACGGCGACGGAAACGGCAAGGCCGACAACTACAATGGCGGCTCCACCAGCACCTCGCTGCGTTATGCCTATATCCAGCTTGGCGGCCTGCGTGTCGGTCTGGATGAATCGGCTTTCGTTACCTTCACCGGCTATCTGGGCAACGTCATCAGCGACGACGTGATCCTCGCTGGCGGTTATCGCACCAACCTCATCAGCTACACCTTCAAGGGCGGAAACGGCTTCTCGGCCATCGTCTCGCTCGAAGAAGGCGGCAATTCCGACTCCAACGTGGACGTCACCATCAAGGACTACATGCCGCATGTGGTTGGCGGTCTCAAATACGAGCAGAGCTGGGGCAAGATCGCAGGCGTCGTAGCCTATGACGCCCGCAATGAGGAATGGGCCGGAAAGGTCCGCGGCGATGTCAACATCACCGATCAGTTCTCGGTCTGGCTGCAGGGCGCCTATAAGTCCAACGACGATCATTACGGCACGTCGGGTGGTTATCGCGTCCGTATCGTCGACTCGTTCTACGGCACGTGGGGCGGTGACTGGGCAGTCTGGGGCGGTGCAGCGTTCAAGGCGACCAGCAAGGCGACCTTCAACGTACAGGCCGCTTACGACGACAGTGAAACCTTCGCCGCAACCGCCAACGTCGCCTACCAGCTGGTTCCGGGCTTCACCATTACGCCTGAAGTTTCCTACACCAAGTGGCAGGACAAGAACACCAGCATGGATGGCAAGGACGCCTGGCAGGGCAAGATCCGTTTCCAGCGCTCGTTCTGACAGGCTGGCTGATAGTGCCGACAACGGCACAAGCATTGTCGTAGAACTATGATGACCTCCAGTCCATGTTTCTAGCGACAGGGGCGGCGACCTGACCGGTCGCCGCCTTTTTATATTACGCTATAGAATTGAAGAACGGCATAAGAAACAATAAGTTAAAGGTATAGTCGAGATTCTGCTTTAACTAAAAAAGCCCGGACTGTTCGTTCCGGGCTTTTGGATGCTCATGGCTGGGTTCTTAGTCGAGAATGTAGCAGGCCTTGGCCTTGCCGCGTGCCGGATCGCCGAAGGCGCGATTGTCGCAGCGAACGCCATTCCGGAAGACGCCTTCCGTGAACCGGCCCTCAGCGCCGTAGCGGACGCGCTTGCGTCCGTAAAAATCACAGAAACCGCCTTCCTTCGCGCAACGGCTCCAGTCACGGTCACGGTCACGATCATCGTAGCGGTCATACGGGTCATACCGGCCCGGACGATCGCGGCGATCAGGGCGGCCCGGACGGTCTGGCCTGTCCCAGCGATCCTGAACGACGAAGGAGCAGCTCTTCTTCTGGCCCGGCGCGGGATCGCCGAAAACCCGGTTGGAGCAGTTGACCTGCGGGCGGTCGATGAAGCGCGAGGTATTCCGTCCGCCAGTGCCGTAAACCACTTCGGCCGGATAGGGCAGCTGGCAAATTCCGTTCTCGCTTGCGCAACGCTGGAGCTGTGCTGCCGATGCCGGTGCAACGAGCGGAGCGAGGACGGTTACCAGGCCGCCAAGGCATATTGAAGCAATGGTCGTCTTGAGTGCAGGTATCATGATGTGTCCCTCTGATATCGGTGAAATATGCTTTAGTTCCGGTATCTTGAACAGAGGATGAATGTGCTGTGTCCAATGGGAATTTTGCCGGGTGGTTAAGAATTCCATGAGGCGGGGTCGACAAACATTTTCCGCTCTGGTTTGCTGCGGCAAGAATGAGGTTCTGAAATGCACCGACTGCCTTTTCGTTTCACATCTATCATCGTCGTTCTGGCGGGCATGATCGCCGTCGGGTTTTATGTCGGCCACAAAACGAAAGAGGCGCGCCAGACATCGCTTGTTCAACGTTCCGCGCCATCTGAAGCTGGAATATAGTCCTGCTCTTTTGCTCCGAACGAGCTTCCTTTCCCGCAGGTTTCATGAAATGAGAGTGAAACCTCACCTTCACTCTTCGGAGGCTGCCCGCATGCATGGCGAATATAAAGTCCACGGTGGAAAACTTGTCGTTGTCGATCTGGATGTCCGCGACGGACGCCTGAGCGATGTGCAGGTTGCGGGAGATTTCTTCCTTGAGCCGGACGAGGCGCTGCAGGACATCTGCAATGCCCTCGAGGGCCTTTCAGTCGATGCATCGTCGGAGCAGATCGCAGACGCGGTGAGGGCGGGCCTCCGCCCGGATGCCATGATGCTGGGTTTCAGCCCCGAAGCGGTGGCGATTGCCGTCAGGCGAGCACTGGGCGTTGCGCGCACATGGCGGGATTTCGAGTGGCAGATCGTTGAAATGCCTGCGGTTTCGCCCGCCATGCATCTCGCATTGGATGAAGTTCTGGCACAGGAAGTCGCCGCGGGGCGTCGCGCGCCTACACTCCGCTTCTGGGAATGGGAGCGCCCCGCCATCATCATCGGCGCGTTCCAGTCGGTGCGCAACGAAGTCGATATGGAAGCGACACGCGAATTCGGCGTCGAGACCGTCCGCCGCGTGACTGGCGGCGGGGCCATGTTCGTGGAACCTGGCAGCACCATCACCTATTCGCTCTATGCGCCGGGCGAACTCGTGCGTGATATGAGCTTTGCTGATTCCTATGCATTTCTGGACGATTGGGTGCTGAAAGCGCTCAATTCGCTTGGCATCGACGCTTTCTACAAGCCACTCAACGATATTTCGAGCTCCAAAGGCAAGATCGGCGGTGCTGCGCAGAAGCGCTTTTCCAAGGGAACGGTCCTTCACCATGTAACCATGGCCTACGACATGGACGCCGAGAAGATGGTGAAGGTGCTGCGCATCGGGCGTGAGAAGCTGAGCGACAAGGGCACAGCAAGCGCCGTCAAGCGCGTCGATCCGGTGCGCAGCCAGACGGGCCTGCCGCGCGAGGAAGTCATCAAGCGCATGAAGGAAACCTTCATGTCGCTCAATGGCGGCGTCAGCAGCACGATAACGTCGGAGGAATACGCGGCTGCGGAAAAGCTCGTGGTCGAGAAATTCTCGACCGAGCAGTGGCTGCACAACATTCCCTGAACATTCTGTCTCGCTCACAATCGCGAAGCGGGGTGACTTGCCCGTGCCGCCATGGCATAGGGAGGCCGCAACGCGACCGCCTTACGTTCCACATCCTCTCACAAAGTTCTTCCGTTTCATGATCCGCATCGACAATATCAGCAAGTCCAACAGCCATCGAATTCTCTATATCGAGGCGTCCGCCGCTTTGAACCGCGGCGAAAAGATCGGCCTTGTCGGTCCCAACGGCGCGGGAAAGACGACACTGTTCCGGATGATTACGGGCGATGAACAGCCGGACGAAGGACAGGTTTCCGTCGAAAAAGGCGTGACAGTTGGCTATTTCGACCAGAATGTCGGTGAAATGGGCGGGCGGTCTGCCGTGGCGGAAGTCATGGAAGGTGCTGGCCCGGTCAGCGTGGTCGCAGCCGAACTCCGCGAGCTTGAAGGTGCTATGGTTGATCCGGACCGCATGGACGAGATGGATGCGATCATCGAGCGCTACGGTGAAGTGCAGGCGCGGTATGAGGAACTGGACGGCTATGGTCTGGACGGCCGCGCGCGCGAGGTTCTCGCGGGCCTGAGCTTCACGCAGGAAATGATGGACGGCGATGTCGGCAAGCTTTCCGGCGGCTGGAAAATGCGCGTTGCGCTGGCGCGCATCCTGCTGATGCGCCCGGACGTGATGCTGCTCGACGAACCGAGCAACCATCTCGATCTCGAAAGCCTCATCTGGCTGGAAGCGTTCCTGAAGAATTACGACGGCGCGCTGCTGATGACCTCGCACGACCGCGAATTCATGAACCGCATCGTCACCAAGATCATCGAAATCGACGGCGGCTCGCTCACCACCTATTCCGGCGACTATGCATTCTATGAGGGGCAGAGGGCGCTGAACGAAAAGCAGCAGCAAGCCCAGTTCGAGCGTCAGCAGGCGATGCTTGCCAAGGAAATCAAATTCATCGAGCGCTTCAAGGCGCGTGCTTCCCATGCATCGCAGGTCCAGAGCCGCGTGAAGAAACTGGAGAAGATCGACCGCGTGGAGCCGCCACGCCGTCGCCAGACCGTCGCCTTCGATTTCGCTCCGGCGCCACGTTCGGGTGAGGACGTGGTGAGCCTCAAGGGCGTGCACAAGACCTATGGAAGCCGCACGATCTATGACGGCTTCGACTTCATGGTCCGTCGCCGCGAACGCTGGTGCATCATGGGCGTCAACGGTGCGGGAAAATCGACGCTGCTGAAACTGGTCGCGGGCGCTGCCGAGCCGGACAAAGGCAATGTCAATATCGGTGCCAGCGTCAAGCTTGGTTATTTCGCGCAGCATGCAATGGACGTGCTCGACGGGGACGCAACCATACTGGAATGGCTGGAAGAGCGCTTTCCGAAGGCCGGCCAGGCTCCGCTTCGTGCACTCGCTGGCTGTTTTGGATTTTCCGGCGACGATATCGAAAAGAAATGCCGGGTGCTTTCAGGTGGTGAAAAAGCCCGCCTGGTCATGGCGGCAATGCTGTTCGATCCGCCGAACTTCCTTGTTCTGGACGAGCCGACGAACCATCTTGATCTCGATACCAAGGAAATGCTCATCAAGGCGCTTGCCGCCTATGAGGGTACGATGCTGTTCGTATCGCACGACCGGCATTTTCTCGGTGCCTTGTCGAACCGCGTTCTGGAACTGACGCCGGACGGCATTCATCAATATGGCGGCGGTTATACGGAATATGTCGAGCGGACGGGGCAGGAGGCCCCGGGCTTGCGTTCGTGACGCATGATTTACGACAAGATTTGCGTCGCTTAATCAAAATAAGCCATTGATGCACATGCGCGGTTCGGTTAGAAACGCGCATGCAAAGGCTTCGAGCCTTCCGGCCATGCACCCGTAGCTCAGCTGGATAGAGTGCTGCCCTCCGAAGGCAGAGGTCACAGGTTCGAATCCTGTCGGGTGCGCCATTTTTCTCAATAAAATCAAATAATTACAATAGTCGCGAAATTGGTGGGTGGAATTGAGCTATTTGCTGACACAGTTTTGACACAGTGCCGAACCTCGACACACTAGCGATCACGGTGATTTCAGGTGGCAACGATTCGACAAAAGGGCCCAGAACAGTGGCATGTTCAAATTCGGCGAAGTTTGGCCGAACCAGACAAGCACGTTTCGAACGAAGGTATAAGCCGAAACGTGGGCGCGTGACGTGGAATCCAGCATGGATAAAGGCGTTTTCGTTGATCGTTCTCGCCGACATGAAGAGACGCTTATCGATCTAGAAAAGCGCACGGTACTGTTGCGACGGGTAAAAAACAGTCGAAATCCGCACGAAGCTCGCGACATTAAAATTGGACTATCGCCTCGCGCCATGGAGATTTTGCAAGATTGCCTGATAACCCTAAGCGCGATGGACAAGTTTTCAAAATAACAAAAGACGCCTTGAAAACAGCCTATACAGAGCCCGCAAACGGGCTGGGGTTTCAGGGAAAGCAAGGCCAGAATTTAACAAGGAGTCCATAGTGTTCCTTGAATATTTTAATTTATACGAATAAACTAAGGGTGCAGAAAATTATACTCCTAACACTAATAAATTTTATAATCATGGCAGGATATATTAAAGAATCAATTTTAAAAGTTTCCATTGATAGGGTGATTATATTTTCGTCAATACTTTGGGCATCGCCTTTATCAGCTCAAATTCAAAGTGAAAAACAATGGGAAATTTTAGGTGCCGCTAGGTTTTGTTTCGCGCACAAGTTGGTTCTCGAAGAGGTGGTTAGAATGCAGGAATTTGTACTCGAAGAAACCACTACTTTTAATCGAGAAGAAGGCTTAAAAGCCTTAAGGTTTGGTGAGAAGGGATATTTTTATGAGAATGGAAAAATAACCCCCTTTAGCGAAGCGTTTCCATCTTTAGAAGAAGCATGTAAGCATCTCGAAATCGTCGTGCGCTCTACATACGATGCATTAGTTTTTATAAGGGAAGACACAAAGAAACGAGAGCAAAGGAAGCGTGAACAACACTGAATTAAAGATAACGTATCTCAGTCCTGACCTGCCACCTGAACGTTCATCGGGTGCGCCATAAAAATCAATAGTTTACAGGTAGAATTGGCAGCGACTACGGGTTCAATTGAGTCTGGAAGTCCAGTGCCGACGCTGCTTTGAGCAGATAATCCGGTGAGAATCGGGCGCACGCCCTGAGTGTGATTGCCGAGAAGAGCGCGCCAGATATTCGGAATCTCATCATTCGTCCGCGCGTACCTGCGCGTGTGAAATTAACCCGAAGATGAATGTTCCACCGACGACGTTCCCCAACAATGTGGGGAGGCCGAACTTGAAGAGGCTGTCAAATGGGGAGACTTCCCCAATTATCAGCAGAAACAACACCTCGATCGAGCCAACGATGATGTGTGTCAGATCGCCGATCGCAATGAGGTAGGTGACGAAAAATATCAGCGCTATGTGACCCTGTTTGGTGCTGTGGAGCATCCAGACCAGCGTCGCGATAAGCCACCCTGACATTATGCCCTTGCTGAACAACTCATTGCTGGTGTTGGCCATGAGGTGCCTTCCCATGCCGATGAAGGTCTTTGTCACCTCGTCTGAAAAAATAGGCATCGAGGCCATAACGTAGGCCGCAATGGCGCCTCCGATCAGGTTGCCGAAAAGGACTATTCCCCAGAGCCTGATCATCTTCAGAAAGTGGGACAATGTAGGTTCAACCATGAACGGCAGAACCGGGGTGATCGTATTTTCGGTGAACAGTTGCTGATTGGCGATGATGACGATTATGAAACCGACGGTATATCCCGCGGAACTGATCAGGAAGAACAGGTCGCCGTCGGGGAGATAGGTCTCCAGAATGCCGCGAGCGATCATCGAAGTGCTCATGGATATACCGCCCGCAATGGCAGACCAGAGCAGCGCCATCGCTTCGCGATTTATCTCCTTTTCTCCGTCGCGCCGGATCAGCTCGTGTATTGCCGCCGATTTCGACGGGAGAACTTCTTTTAGTCCATCCGCAGTCGGTTCTGTCTCTTCCGGATTGGACATGGCGATCCCCTCACTGTTTCGATTTCGGCAGATAGAGCGTCACAGTTGTTTGTCGAGAGACGGAACTTGATCGCCGGAGGCTCGTTTCGTCTCTCGTGAACAGGAGAATTGAATGCGAAAGTCCTTATTGTTTTTTATTCTGGCCGTTGCCGTGATCCTGGGCTTCATTTTCGCAACGCCTTATTACTATGGCGTAAGTCCGCAAAATAGCGGCGAACAAGGCTCGTCTGCCGGGCAGTAGTCTCCAAGCCCCAAAAAGGCCGCAACAGGTCGGCATCCCCTTGCTTCCGCGTTGCTCATAGTACCCATCGAAGGCTCAAGCCCTATCAACGGTGAAATTCAATCGTTTCTGTTAGGTGAACAGGCGATTGTGTTCGCGACCTTTGGCGGTCACCGCTGTGTAAGAAACCGGCAATCGGCAGCAAACCGGCATTGGGAAATCCCAGGGATAGAAAGCGTTCGACCGTTATAGGGCCGGTGCGCCGCAAGCGAAAAGACAGTGTGCAAGCCGCGCCGAACCATCTAATGATAGCTACGGGGGAGAAATTATGACGAGTCGGCCAATTCGCATTGCCGGCGTGAATCTTCCCCTTTGCAAGAGGCCGGACCGGAAGAACAATTCCGGAGCGGGCCGGTACGAAATGGGAGGAACTGGAATGCGCGTTTTAAAGCGTATCGCTGTGGCAGCTTCGATGGTGGGGATCGTGGCCACGACAGGTGGTTTTGCAATTGGCGCAGCAAGCGCCGAAGAACCGCTGAAACTGATTATCGGAACGGAAGGCGCGTATCCGCCGTTCAATTTCATCAATCCGGATGGCTCTCTTTCCGGCTTCGATGTCGATATCGCACGGGCGCTTTGCGAGGAGATGAAGGCCGAGTGCACATTCATCACACAGGAATGGGATGGCACTATTCCCGCGCTTCAGGCCGGGAAGTTCGACGCTTATGTTTCCTCCATGTCGATCACGGAAGAGCGCAAGAAACAGGTCGATTTTTCCGATAAATACTACAACACGCCACCCGGCATTGCCGCGCCGAAGGACACCGACATCAAGGGCGTGACCAAGGAAGATCTGGCAGGCAAGACGATCGGCGTTCAGGTGTCCACGACGCATGCGAATTATGCCGAACACGCCTTCACCGAGAGCACCATCAAGGCCTATCCAACAGCGGAAGAATACCGCCTCGACATGGCCAATGGCCGTCTGGATGCCGTCAATGATGACAGCGTAACGCTGAGCGAATGGCTGAAGACGACGGACGGCGCCTGCTGCAAGATGGTCGGCACCTATCCGCCCGATGACAACATCCATGGTGTTGGCGTCGGCGTTGCCTTGAAGAAGGGACGCCCGGAACTGGTCGAAAAGTTCAACAAGGCGATCAAGGCCATCCGCGCCAACGGCAAGTACAAGGAAGTCAACGACAAATACTTTGATTTCGACGCCTACGGCCCTGAAAAATAAGGACAAAAGGCCGTTATCCCGTCGGCCTTCGCAATGCCGTCACCGGCGGCATTGCCATTGGCAGGCCATGATGGCGGCAAGACTGTGCCTCCATATAATCATGAGGCAGTTGTTGGAGTTGAGAATTCTCGTGCCGGTAAGGACAATGTCTGATCTTGCCGTGCACGGGAGTTCCAGATGTATCGAATACTGTGCCTGATGGTTTCCGGTTTCGCGCTTGCGCATATGTCTTCATACTATCGGCAGGATATGCCGGTCATATCCTATGCCGCAACAAAGGGCTGTATCTGTGACAAGAACCGCCAGCCGGTCTCTGCGTGTCTGGATGTTTGCCAGTGGACCAACTGAATTTAATGAGGAATTGAGAATACCCCGGAGAAAAAATGCGACCTGAAAATCTCGTCATTCGCGCAGTGGAAGCCGCGGATGCGGAAGGGCTCACCCATTTGCAGAACATGCCGGGATTTCGTTTCGGCACCTTGCGCACTCCGTTTCAACGCCTCGAAACGACACGCAAGTGGCTGGAAGCGCTCGGGCCGGAAGCCACGGTTCTGGTTGCGACGATCAATGAAGAGATTGTCGGAAACGCTGGCTTGCTCCGGCACGCAGGACGGCGTGGTCATAGCGCGGCAATCATCATGGGCATACAGGGCATCGGCACGGCATTCATGGCCGAACTGATCGACATTGCCGACAACTGGCTCGACCTGAAACGGCTTGAACTCACCGTTTACGTCGACAATGCCCCCGCAATCCGCCTCTATGAAAAATTCGGCTTTGTTTCGGAAGGCATACGCCGCAAAGATGCTTTCCGGGCCGGTGAGTTTGTCGACTCGCTCGCAATGGCCAGGCTCAACTTCTGACGCCGTTCTTTCGCGATTATCGCACCGCTATAACTGCGGCCCAGTCAGTGGAGCGTTTATCGTAGGCGCTGCCGGTCCAGCATTCAATTTCGATGCCCGACCATTGACCGTTATCGCTCCAGTATTCCTGCAATTCTTCCGGCGACAGATAGTTGTAATAGCGGCCAAGCGCGTCGTGGCCTTCAGCCGTGCCGGTCTTGAAGCTGGCCCACACGATCCCGCCTTTCACCAAGGCACTGTGAACGCGTCTTATGATAGGACCAAGTTCGGTTCTCGGCACATGGGTGAGCGAGGCGCAGGCGTAAATCCCGTCATATTCCTCGATTGCGGAAAGTTCGTCGAACATCATCGTGCGGACGGGCTGCCCCAGCCGTTTTGCAGCGATTGCCGCCAGTTCGGAGGAGCCATCCGTCGCATCGAGCTGAAATCCGGCCTTCAGAATGGCACTCGCATCGGTGCCCGAACCCGTTCCCAGTTCCAGGATTCGTCCCCCTGGCTTGCAGCGCTTCAGAAAGCCGAACAGTTTCGGGTTGGGCGTGTCGCCGTCGGCTGCATAGTCGATCGCATTGGAATTGTAGAAACCCAGCGTGTTGTCCTGCATGTCGGAGAATCCCTCACCCCGGTTTCGAAGAGCCCGGAAATTCCGGAATCGGCGCGCGCTCTTATGCAGCGAAATCGCACCATATTGAAGGCCTGAAAGTGTCGATGGGCCGACTTTCCGGGTTCGCTTCGGGCAAGCCAAAGTCCGATCCAGCAGAGCACATAGAATAACGTTGCATTTTCGCCACAATGCGTTGCATAGATGCAACGCTATTGGGTAACATGGTTAATATGAACACGGCGAATCTGACGGCGAACATGAACGGCGAGGAACAATCATCGCAAAGCGGCGAGGGGCGCAGGCTTCTGGCCCTGCCGGGCATTATCACGGTCATTTCGGCGCTTGTCACCGCCTCGATTTCCTTTGCCATTCTGATCGGCATTACACCGATCACGCCTGACAGGACCGTCACGCTGGCATTGGTCATCATCAATGTCGCGCTGATTCTGTTTCTCATCCTGCTGATCTGCCGCGAAGTTTACCGCATCGTGATGGCCCGGCGGCTCGGGAAGGCGGCTTCGCGCCTGCATGTCCGTATTGTCGCGCTGTTTTCGCTGATCGCGGCGGTGCCCGCCATCGTGGTTGCCATCGTTGCGTCGGTCACGCTCAACCTCGGTCTCGACCGCTGGTTCGATACCAACACCCGCGATATCGTCAATTCCTCGCTCAGCCTGTCACAATCCTACATTCTCGAAACCGGGCGTAATCTGCAAAGCACCTCCTATTCCATGCTGCAGGATCTGGACGCGCAGCGAACGATATACAGTCTGGACCGGGGAGGTTTCATCCAGCTTATGTCATTGCAGGTACGTGGCCGCGGCCTGCTCGGTGGGTTTCTGGTGCGTGAAAACGGCGACGTTGTGGTTGCAAGCAATGTCGGTACGGAAACCGGACTGCCGCCACCGCCATCCGGCGCGCTCAACACCGCCAGCGACGGAAAGGCTGTGGTCATTCCGCCTGGCAACAGTAAATTCGTCGGCGCCATCATCAAGATGCGCGAGATACCGGATGTCTATCTCTACACGGTTCGCGCAGTCGATCCTCAGATTCTCGACGCCATGCGCCTGATGGAAGCCAATACCCAGCGCTACCAGGAAATGGATGCCAACCGCATTCCGACGCAGATCGCCTTTGCGCTGCTCTATTTCGGCCTGACGCTGATCGTGCTGCTTTCGGCTATCTGGACCGGCATTGCCGTCGCCGACCGGCTGGTGCGTCCGATCCGGCTGTTGATCGGGGCATCCGACGATGTGGCGGCTGGCAATCTCGACGTTTCGGTTCCGGTGCGCACTTCGGATGGCGACGTGGGCGCGTTATCCGGCACTTTCAACAACATGGTGGCGGAGCTGAAAAGCCAGCGCAACGAGCTGCTTTCCGCCAAGGACCAGATCGATGAGCGCCGCCGCTTCTCCGAAGCCGTGCTTTCCGGCGTGACGGCAGGCGTCATCGGCATCGAGACCGATGGCTGTATTTCCATCCTGAACCGTTCGGCGGAACATATGTTCGGCGTCACTTCGGAAGATGCTGTCGGCAAGAACCTCACAAGCATCGCGCCGGAGATCGGGCAGGCTTTCGAGGTCGCCCGTTCAACGGGGCGCGCGGTGCATCGCGAGCAGGTCAGCATGACCCGTGGCGGCGTGGCGCGCACCTTCAACGTACAGGTAACTGTCGAGGACACGGAATCCGAAGATCATTCCTATGTGGTGACGGTGGACGACATCACCGATCTGGTGCAGGCGCAGCGTTCGTCCGCCTGGGCGGATGTCGCGCGCCGCATCGCGCATGAAATCAAGAACCCGCTCACGCCGATCCAGCTTTCCGCAGAACGCATACGCCGCCGTTACGGCAAGGTCATCACCGAGGACCGCGAGGTTTTCGATCAGTGCACGGATACGATCATCCGTCAGGTCGGCGACATAGGCCGCATGGTCGATGAATTCTCCGCCTTCGCCCGTATGCCGAAGCCGGAAATGCGGCTTATGGATATGCGCGAGGCATTGCGCGAAGCCTCCTTCCTGGTCGAAGTCAGCCGCAGCGATATTCGTTTCCAGAACGATTTCGGCTCGGAAAAGCTGGTGGGTTCCTTTGACAGCCGCCTGATCGGACAGGCCTTCGGCAATGTCATCAAGAATGCCAGCGAAGCCATTGACGGACTTCCGAAGGAAGATCGCGCCAGGGAAGGCGAGGGCGGGCATATCCTCATCCGTTCCTATCAGGCGGATGGACAATTGTTTGTCGATGTCATCGATAACGGCAAGGGCCTGCCGGGCGACGACCGCCAGAAGCTGCTCGAACCTTATATGACGACGCGCGAGAAGGGCACCGGCCTTGGTCTCGCGATTGTCCGCAAGATCGTCGAGGATCATGGCGGGCATCTGGAATTGCATGATGCGCCTTCGGATTTCCACGGAGGACGGGGCGCAATGATACGTATGGTCTTCCCGCAAGCGCCCACCAACGAAGCTGGCGTGAATGCCGGTTCTGCCGGTGAGATCGAAGCAGATGCGGGAAATGACGAAAAGAACATAGCTGGACAGGTGATTTGATATGGCTGCCGATATTCTTGTGGTTGATGACGAAGCGGATATCCGGGAACTTGTTGCAGGCATTCTGAGCGATGAAGGCCACGAAACCCGCACGGCCTTCGATGCGGACAGCGCGCTCGCCGCAATCAACGATCGCGTTCCCCGGCTGGTCTTTCTGGATATATGGCTGCAGGGCAGCCGTCTGGACGGGCTCGCTCTGCTCGATGAAATCAAGAAGCAGCACCCCGAACTGCCGGTGGTGATGATCTCCGGTCATGGCAATATCGAAACGGCGGTGTCTGCGATCCGTCGCGGCGCCTACGACTTCATCGAAAAGCCGTTCAAGGCGGACCGCCTCATCCTCATCGCGGAACGGGCGCTTGAAACCTCGAAGCTGAAGCGCGAAGTCTCGAACCTGCGCAAGCGCAGCGGCGACCATCTGGAATTGATCGGTGCATCGCTGGCCATGAACCAGTTGCGCCAGACCATCGAGCGCGTCGCGCCGACCAACAGCCGCATCATGATTACCGGACCGTCGGGCGCTGGCAAGGAACTTGCCGCCCGCGCCATCCACGCGCAGTCGGGCCGCGCCAATGGGCCGTTCGTGACCGTCAACGCCGCGACCATCACGCCGGAGCGCATGGAGATCGAGCTTTTCGGCACCGAAATGGATGGCGGCGAGCGCAAGGTCGGGGCGCTGGAAGAGGCCCATGGCGGCATTCTCTATCTCGATGAAGTCGCCGACATGCCGCGCGAGACACAGAACAAGATTTTGCGTGTTCTGGTCGACCAGCAGTTTGAACGCGTGGGCGGCACCAAGCGCGTGAAGGTGGATGTGCGCATCATCTCCTCCACGGCGCAGAACCTCGAAGGCATGATTGCGGAAGGCACGTTCCGCGAAGACCTGTTTCACCGCCTCTCGGTGGTTCCTGTACAGGTACCGCCGCTTGCCGCCCGGCGCGAGGACATTCCGTCACTGGTCGAGTACTTCATGAAGCAGATCGCCGAACAGGCGGGCATCAAGCCGCGCAAGATCGGGTCCGATGCGATGGCGGTTTTGCAGGCGCATAGCTGGCCGGGCAATCTTCGCCAGCTTCGCAACAATGTCGAGCGCCTGATGATTCTGGCGCGCGGCGATGATCCGGAGGCGCCGGTGACGGCCGACCTCCTGCCGGCTGAAATCGGCGACACGCTGCCGCGTGCACCGACGGAATCCGACCAGCACATCATGGCGCTTCCGTTGCGCGAGGCGCGCGAGCGTTTCGAGAAGGAATATCTGATCGCCCAGATCAACCGGTTCGGCGGCAATATTTCGCGCACGGCGGAGTTTGTCGGCATGGAGCGCTCGGCGCTGCATCGCAAGCTGAAATCTCTCGGCGTATAAATAGTCAAGTGTCTCGGGCGGATGTGTCATGCGGGTAATCGTTTGCGGAGCAGGGCAGGTCGGATACGGCATCGCTGAGCGGCTTGCCGCCGAGGAAAACGATGTTTCCGTCATCGATACCTCGGCCCGCCATATCGAGATCGTGCGCGACACGCTCGATGTCCGTGGTTTTGTCGGGCACGGTTCGCAACCGGACGTGCTTGCCGCCGCAGGCGCCGATGAAGCGGATATGATCATTGCCGTCACCTTGTCCGACGAGGTCAACATGGTGGCCTGTCAGGTGGCGCATTCGGTCTTCAACGTACCGACCAAGATCGCCCGCATCCGAGCGCAGTCCTATCTCAAGGCCGAATATCAGGATCTTTTCCTGCGCGAAAACCTGCCGATCGACGTGATCATCTCACCGGAGCTGGAAGTGGGTGAGGTGGTTCTGCGGCGCATCGCCTTGCAGGGCGCAACGGACGTGCTGCGTTTTGCCGACGACAAGATCATCGGCCTCGCCATCGAATGCCTGGAGGAATGCCCGGTCATCAATACGCCGCTGAAGCAGCTGACCGATCTGTTTCCCGATCTTGCGGCCACCGTCGTCGGCGTGGTGCGCAATGACAGCCTTTTCATCCCGCGATCTTCGGACGAGCTGAATGCCGGCGACCTCGCTTATGTCGTGACGACCCGCGAGCAGGTGCGCCGCACGCTCTCCTTGTTCGGCCACGAGAAACCGGAAGCCAGCCGCATCGTTATCGCGGGCGGCGGCAATATCGGCTTGTACGTGGCCAAGGCCATCGAGGACCGCAAATGGCATACGCGCGTCAAGATGATCGAAAGCGAGCACGAGCGTGCCTTCGCCATCGCCGACCAGCTCAAACGCACAATGGTGCTGCACGGCAGCGCGCTCGACCAGAACTTGCTTCAGGAAGCTGACATTCAGGACGCGGACCTGATGGTCGCGCTCACCAATCAGGATCAGGTCAATATCCTGTCGAGCATCATGGCAAAGCGGCTGGGCTGCAAGTCCAACATGGCGCTGCTCAATACGGTTGCCTATCAGGACTTCACCCACATGGTTGGGATCGACGCCTATATTAACCCGAAGGCCGTGACGATTTCGAAAATCCTCCAGCATGTCCGGCGAGGCCGCATCCGGGCGGTCTATAGCGTTTATCGCGACATGGCCGAACTGATCGAAGCCGAAGCTCTGGAAACATCATCGCTGGTTGGCGCGCCGTTGCGCGATCTCGACTTGCCGGAAGGGCTGCGAATCGGTGCAATCTACCGTGATGGACAGGTGATCCGCCCGAACGGCGATGTCCGCATCAAGCCGAAGGACCGCGTCGTCATCTTCGCAACCTCTGACGCCGTAAAGCATGTGGAGCAGATGTTCCGCGTCAGTCTCGAGTTCTTCTGAGTAATAAAGCCACGAACAAGGTAGGCTCGCAGCTTTCCCCTCAATAAGATTAAGAGGTATCTGAAAAATGTGACGGGTGTTCCTTCCACGAGAATGACAAATCTGTCAGCCTTCAGTTTACAATAAAGTACGCAGAATGATTGAGTTCATCGCCATGCGTGCCGGATAAGGCCCATCCGGCGAAAGTCCTTGTTGAAATTGTTCAAAAATGGAACATGTTTCCGTCTTTCACGTCGCACCAGAGCGGATAGCTTATGGCTTCCCATGAAATCCTATTAGTTTGAGCTTATATCAGTGAATACAACGATTAAATCATTGAAAAACTTACAGGAAATTCTCATTAATTATATTGGCGTAAAACCAAGGGAGAACGGCTGGTTGTCTATCCCCCTTGGTTGTCCGACAAGCCTATGCGAGTGATCGATAGAATTTAAGAAAAAATTCACTCAAGTAGATGATTCATCGGCGAATTTCTATTCGTATTATTTCCTATATATATAAAGTAATTATTGAAATTATGGGTTCAAAACGGTAACGGAATACAAGTATCCATCTTTTGTTCCAATATCAACGCGATACTTTTGCGTTAATGCGATTTGCGCCGATATTAGAGCGCTGATGATTTTATCTTGATTTTCATTGTTTTTAATTCTGCATCTAAAATCAGAATCATCTGATATAAAATTAAAGTAAATTGAATTTTCTTGCGGGGTTGCGTTAAAAAATGCCCATACATCTATTCTACTAATATTAATATATACAGCGTCTTCTGCAAGTTTTTCGGATTCTGAAACTCCTGACATAATATTTCCTTTATAAAATTCTACAACTATACTTACATTGTAAAGATTGCACTATTTTTTACTGAAGTCAAATGCTCGAGAAAAAGTAACAGGTATTGTTGGGGAACCTGTCTCATTTCAGTAGTATACAATCGAACGTGTACCCTTCAGATTTGGGTACGCTGTTCCGTCCAGTCGTTCACTGACGCAGTGGAGAGCATGCCTAATGAAGGGGGCATGCCTGGAATTTGCCGCGAGGCTAATGAAATTGACGGTTGCACAAAGATTCCCATCCTGTTAACCGAAGCTGAATAGCGAAGCAGTTGTCTTTCCACAGCAATTGCAGTCAGGTACCGGTTTTGCACGCTCCGGTGCTTGATTTATGTGCATGCGCGTGTTCGTTTAACACATCGCGAGCTGGCTGCTGATCGATTAAAGGAATAAAAACAATGGCTGAACGATCGCAAAATCTACAAGACCTTTTTCTGAATTCTGTACGCAAGCAGAAAATTTCGCTGACGATTTTCCTTATCAATGGCGTGAAACTGACCGGCATTGTGACGTCCTTCGATAATTTCTGCGTGCTTCTGCGTCGTGATGGTCATTCGCAGCTTGTCTATAAGCATGCGATTTCGACGATCATGCCGAGCCAGCCTGTGCAGATGTTCGAAGGCGAAGAAGCCTGACGCTTTCCCAATATCATTGGAGCGCACTGGCTTTGGTTGTCGCTCCAAATTTTGTTTCTGCTGATGATAACCGGACACGCATTGCCTGTCCGGTTCGTCATGTTTGAACGATCCGGGGCGTCTTTCATTTGAAACAGCTTTAGCGGTGACTTATCTGCAGCCGTAGATAACACGTTTCCGTGTCCCCGGAGTGAACATTGTCCAAATTCAAGGATAAGAAGCCGTCATCTGCCGATGCAGACAAGGGCTTCGGACTTTCAGAGCCAGAGCCCACACGGGCAGCCGTCATCGTTCCCGTCCTGCCGGAGCGGTATAGTGCAGGCACGACCGCCGAGGAAGGCGCGCGTCCCCAGTTCCAGCGCTCGAACGAAGCGCGGCTTGAGGAAGCCATGGGGCTTGCCCGGGCGATTGCGCTCGATATCGAACATGCCGAAATCGCGATTGTCGCCAATCCGCGTCCGGCGACCCTGCTGGGCGCGGGCAAGGTGGAATCCATTGCCGAAACCGTCCAGGAAAAGGCCATCGGGCTGGTCATCGTCGATCACGCCCTGACGCCGGTGCAGCAGCGCAACCTCGAAAAGGAATGGAACGTCAAGGTCATCGACCGCACGGGACTTATCCTCGAAATTTTCGGCGAGCGCGCGCGCACCAAGGAAGGTGCATTGCAGGTCGAGCTGGCGCATCTGAACTATCAGAAGGGCCGTCTGGTCAGAAGCTGGACTCACCTGGAGCGCCAGCGCGGTGGTGGCGGCTTCCTCGGCGGTCCGGGTGAAACCCAGATCGAAGCCGACCGCCGTTTGCTGCAGGACAAGATCCTGAAGATCAAGCGCGAACTTGAAACAGTGGTGCGCACCCGCACTCTGCATCGCCAGAAGCGGCGCAAGGTGCCGCATCCGATTGTAGCGCTCGTCGGCTATACCAATGCCGGAAAGTCCACGCTTTTCAATCGCATGACGGGCGCGGAAGTACTGGCCGAAGACATGCTCTTCGCCACGCTCGATCCGACATTGCGCCGCATCCGGCTTCCGCATGGTGAGACGGTCATCCTGTCGGATACGGTGGGTTTCATCTCCAACCTGCCGCATCATCTGGTCGCTGCCTTCCGCGCCACGCTTGAAGAAGTGGTCGAGGCCGACCTGATCCTGCATGTCCGCGACATTTCCGATCCGGACAATGCCGCGCAGGCCGAAGACGTGGAAAGCATTCTTGCCGGGCTGGGCATTGAGCCGCAGGACCGCAAGCGCGTCGTCGAAATCTGGAACAAGATCGACAATCTTGACGAAAGCGGACGCGAAGCCGCCCTGCGTCTTGCTGCTGCCGGCAGCGAGGAGGGGCGTCCCATTCCGCTTTCGGCCATTACCGGTGAAGGCGTTGACAGGTTGCTTTCGCTTATCGAAACGCGGATAGCGGGTTCGCTCGGCACGGTCGATGTCGTGCTGTCTCCTTTCGAGCTTCATCTGCTCGACTGGATTTACCAGCATGGCAGCAATGTGGAGCGCGAGAATCTGGAAGACGGCTCCGTTCGCATCAAGGCCCGGCTGACCGAAGTGGCCCGCAAAACGCTGGACGAGAAGCGCGGCATCCGTCCTGAAAAGCCGGAGTCCGATTGGGACTGAGGCGGGAAGTGCCGCGCCACTTGCGAAACAGGGGCGCAACGCCCTATGTATGAAACACCGACGATTCAAAACTATTCACTTCGCCATAAATATATCCAGAGGCCCATAATGAGAGATCCGATCGAAACCGTCATGAACCTCGTCCCGATGGTGGTTGAGCAGACCAACCGTGGCGAACGGGCCTATGATATTTTCTCGCGCCTTCTGAAGGAGCGCATCATCTTCGTAAACGGACCGGTTGAAGACGGAATGTCGATGCTGGTATGCGCGCAGCTTCTCTTTCTCGAAGCGGAAAATCCGAAGAAAGAGATCAACATGTACATCAATTCGCCCGGCGGCGTGGTGACGTCCGGCATGGCGATCTATGATACGATGCAGTTCATCCGTCCGCCGGTTTCCACGCTTTGCATGGGCCAGGCCGCCTCGATGGGCTCGCTGCTTCTGACGGCAGGCGCCACCGGCCAGCGTTATGCGCTGCCGAATGCGCGCATCATGGTCCACCAGCCATCGGGCGGTTTCCAGGGGCAGGCCTCGGACATCGAGCGCCATGCGCAGGACATCATCAAGATGAAGCGCCGCCTGAACGAAATCTACGTCAAGCACACGGGCCGCGATTACGAGACGATCGAACGCACGCTCGACCGCGACCATTTCATGACCGCGCAGGAAGCGCTCGAATTCGGCCTCATCGACAAGGTGGTCGAAGCGCGCGACGTGAGCGCGGACGAATCGAAGTAAGAGCCGGATTCTCCGGCTCGCACCTGTTTTCAGCGCCCTTTGCCACAAAAGGGGCCCAATTCTTGCACCTACGTGATGGTTAACGCGCCGCGTTAAGCATCTGTTGGGGTTCGGGGCGCTAAACTTGGTCAGATTATGCCGAATCTTTGCCGGGAACATATTTTTCATTTGTTCGGCGGTGCAGCTTCTGCAAAAGTCGCCAGATGGTTCCTTCGGTCGGGGAGCCATACGGTGACGAATCCTGAGACTACTGGCCCTTGATTACAGGTCCAGGACTATAGGCAGCGCGTATCTGCTGCTGTTGTGACCGGCGGGAGGCGCGTTTCTCCTCCAGCACTGGGTCCGAACCGGAAGAAACGATCGATCTGAAGCGCCCAAGGCTCATTTCGATCAACTGAAAGGAAACTGCAATGAGCAAAGTCAGCAACGGCGGCGGCGATTCCAAGAATACGCTCTATTGCTCGTTCTGCGGCAAAAGCCAGCATGAAGTGCGCAAGCTGATTGCAGGCCCGACCGTTTTCATCTGCGACGAGTGCGTCGAACTCTGCATGGACATCATCCGCGAGGAAAACAAATCCTCCATGGTGAAGTCGCGCGAGGGCGTGCCCACGCCGCAGGAAATCATGGCCGTCCTTGACGATTACGTCATCGGCCAGAAGGATGCCAAGCGCGTTCTGTCGGTTGCGGTACACAATCACTACAAGCGTCTCGCCCATCAGTCGAAGAACAGCGACATCGAGCTTGCGAAGTCGAACATTCTGCTCGTGGGCCCCACGGGCTGCGGCAAGACCTATCTTGCCCAGACGCTCGCCCGCATCATCGATGTGCCGTTCACCATGGCCGATGCGACGACGCTGACGGAAGCAGGCTATGTCGGTGAAGATGTCGAGAACATCATCCTGAAGCTGCTTCAGGCCGCCGATTACAACGTGGAACGCGCACAGCGCGGCATCGTCTATATCGACGAAGTCGACAAGATCAGCCGCAAGTCGGATAACCCGTCCATCACGCGCGACGTGTCGGGCGAGGGTGTTCAGCAGGCGCTTCTGAAGATCATGGAAGGCACCGTCGCTTCCGTGCCGCCGCAGGGTGGCCGCAAACATCCGCAGCAGGAATTCCTGCAGGTGGACACGACGAATATCCTCTTCATCTGCGGGGGCGCATTTGCCGGTCTGGACAAGATCATCTCTGCACGCGGCGAAAAGACCTCCATCGGCTTCGGCGCCACCGTCAAGTCGGTCGATGAACGCCGCATCGGTGACGTCTTCAGGGAACTGGAGCCGGAAGACCTTCTGAAATTCGGCCTTATTCCGGAATTCGTCGGTCGTCTGCCCGTGATCGCGACACTCGAAGACCTCGATGTCGATGCCCTGGTGCAGATCCTGACCGAGCCGAAGAACGCGCTCGTAAAGCAGTATCAGCGCCTGTTCGACATGGAAAATGTCGAGCTGAGCTTCCACGACGACGCCCTGCGGGCGATTGCCAACAAGGCGGTCGAGCGCAAGACGGGTGCACGCGGCCTGCGTTCGATCATGGAAAAGATCCTGCTCGACACGATGTTCGAACTTCCGACGCTGGAAGGCGTGCAGGAAGTGGTTATTTCCGGCGATGTGGTGGATGGCAGCGCCCGTCCGCTCTATATCTATGCCGAGCGGCAGGACGAAAAGGGTAATGTTTCCGCCTGAAGCATTTCCGGCAAAAGTGCGTAGCGGTTTTGCGTCGGGTAATGCGCAATATTCGCGGCAGCAATCATTCAAAAGAAGGCCGCGCAAGCGGCCTTTTTCATGTGCCGGGCCATAGGCCAGCCATGTCACGGAAAAGTGCAGGCCGAGGAGATGACATGCTTCAGGCTTGCGTGGGGCTTAACCTGTCACTATTGCAGGGCAGCAATCAGGGTACAGGCCAAGCTGGATATTGTACTAATGCGCGGCACAGCGCAGGATAGATGACGATTCTATGAAAGCCGGCCCGATAAAGCCTATTGAATTGCCGGGGTCGGCTCTCCAAGTATGGACCGAAGCACATTCGTGACCTGCCTCATGACGAAAGGGGGCGCGGATGTGGCAGTCAGGTTGAAAGACCTGAGAAAGGACTTGAACTATGACGAGTACTGAACAGAAGACACCGCTGGGTGGCTCTGAAGCGGGCGGTGCAGACGGGCTCTATGCCGTTTTGCCGTTGCGTGACATCGTCGTTTTCCCTCATATGATCGTTCCGCTTTTTGTCGGCCGCGAAAAGTCCATTCGCGCGCTGGAGGAAGTGATGGGCGTGGACAAGCAGATCCTGCTTGCCACCCAGAAGAACGCCGCCGATGACGATCCGGCACCGGATGCGATTTATGAAATCGGCACGATTGCCAATGTGCTGCAGCTTCTCAAGCTGCCGGACGGCACCGTCAAGGTGCTGGTCGAGGGCACGGCGCGCGCCAGGGTTTCCAAGTTTACGGACCGCGAAGACTATCACGAGGCCTATGCTGCGGCTCTGCCGGAGCCTGATGAAGATGCCGTCGAGATCGAGGCGCTCGCCCGCTCGGTGGTTTCCGACTTCGAAAACTACGTCAAGCTGAACAAGAAGATTTCGCCGGAAGTGGTTGGCGCCGCCAGCCAGATCGACGACTATTCGAAGCTTGCCGACACGGTTGCCTCGCATCTCGCGATCAAGATTCCCGAGAAGCAGGAAATGCTGTCGATCCTCTCGGTGCGCGAGCGCCTCGAGAAGGCGCTTTCCTTCATGGAAGCCGAAATTTCGGTTCTCCAGGTTGAGAAGCGTATCCGCAGCCGCGTCAAGCGCCAGATGGAGAAGACGCAGCGCGAATACTATCTCAACGAGCAGATGAAGGCGATCCAGAAGGAGCTTGGCGATGGCGAGGACGGCCGCGATGAAGCGGCAGAACTCGAAGAACGCATCAACAAGACCAAGCTTTCCAAGGAAGCCCGCGAAAAGGCACAGGCCGAGCTGAAGAAGCTGCGCAGCATGAGCCCGATGTCGGCCGAGGCGACGGTCGTCCGCAACTATCTCGACTGGCTGCTGTCCATTCCATGGGGCAAGAAGTCGAAGATCAAGCAGGACCTGAACTTCGCCGAGGAAGTGCTCGATGACGAGCATTTCGGCCTCGACAAGGTCAAGGAACGCATCGTCGAATATCTCGCGGTGCAGGCCCGCTCGACCAAGATCAAGGGCCCGATCCTCTGCCTCGTCGGACCTCCCGGCGTCGGCAAGACCTCGCTCGCCCGCTCGATCGCCAAGGCTACCGGCCGTGAATATGTCCGCATGTCGCTCGGCGGCGTGCGTGACGAGGCCGAAATCCGCGGTCACCGCCGCACCTATATCGGCTCGATGCCCGGCAAGGTCATCCAGTCGATGAAGAAGGCGAAGAAGTCCAACCCGCTCTTCCTGCTCGATGAAATCGACAAGATGGGCCAGGATTTCCGCGGCGATCCGTCATCGGCAATGCTCGAGGTGCTGGACCCTGAACAGAACTCGACCTTCATGGATCACTACCTTGAAGTCGAATACGATCTGTCGAACGTCATGTTCGTGACGACGGCCAATACGCTCAACATTCCCGGCCCGCTTCTGGACCGTATGGAAGTCATCCGTATTGCCGGCTACACCGAGGATGAAAAGCTCGAGATCGCCAAGCGGCACCTGCTGCCGAAGGCGATCAAGGATCACGCCCTGCAACCGAAGGAGTTTTCGGTCACGGACGATGCGTTGCGCAATGTTATCCGCCTCTACACGCGGGAAGCAGGTGTGCGTAGCCTCGAACGCGAACTGATGACGCTGGCGCGCAAGGCCGTGACCGACATTCTGAAGTCGAAGAAGAAGTCGGTGAAAGTCACCGAAAAGAACCTCTCCGACTATCTGGGTGTCGAGCGGTACCGCTTCGGCCAGATCGATGGCGAGGATCAGGTTGGCGTCGTGACAGGCCTTGCCTGGACCGAAGTCGGCGGCGAATTGCTGACCATCGAAGGCGTCATGATGCCCGGCAAGGGCCGCATGACCGTCACGGGTAACCTCCGCGACGTGATGAAGGAATCGATCTCGGCGGCGGCATCTTATGTCCGCAGCAGGGCAATCGATTTCGGCATCGAGCCTCCGCTGTTCGACAAGCGCGACATCCACGTGCACGTGCCGGAAGGTGCGACGCCGAAGGACGGTCCGTCCGCCGGCATCGCCATGGTCACGGCGATTGTCTCCGTGCTGACCGGCATCCCGGTTCGCAAGGACATCGCAATGACGGGCGAAGTCACGCTGCGCGGTCGTGTCCTGCCCATCGGCGGCCTCAAGGAAAAGCTCCTCGCGGCACTGCGCGGCGGCATCAAGAAGGTTCTGATCCCGGAAGAAAACGCCAAGGATCTGGCGGATATTCCGGACAATGTGAAGAACAGTCTTGAGATCGTTCCGGTGTCCCGCGTGGGCGAGGTGCTCAAGCACGCTCTGGTTCGCGAGCCCGAGCCGATTGAATGGACGGAGCCCGCAAACGCGACACCGGTCCCTTCGGTCGAGGAAGAAGCTGGCGCCACGATGGCCCATTAAGGCATTTCCGGCAAACGTTCGAAAGAGTTTGCTTATGGGCAATGCGCTGAAATGAACTTCCGGCAGGCGATTCTGATTCAGTCGGATAGTCCTGCCGGAAGCTGTCTATCAGGACCAACAATCGAAATGCCGGGCAATTTGCCCGGCATTTCTGTGTTTAACCCCGGTTTTCCGGGGTTTTTTCACGTTGACAGGCTTGGTTTGTGAAACGATTTGAATAAACTCCGACCAATCCGGTCACGTTATCCGTTCCGGTAGATAAAGAAAGGAAATGCCAATGAACAAGAACGAATTGGTTGCCGCAGTTGCGGAAAAGGGCGGTTTGACGAAGGCTGACGCCGGTACTGCTGTTGACGCCGTACTCGCTGCTGTTACCGGCGCCCTGAAGGCTGGTGAAGAAGTCCGTCTGCCTGGCTTCGGCGTTTTCTCCGTTTCGCATCGCGCTGCCTCGACCGGCCGTAACCCGTCGACCGGCAAGGAAGTTGCTATCCCGGCTCGCAACGTGCCGAAGTTCTCGGCTGGCAAGGGCCTGAAGGACGCCGTAAACGGCTAATCATGATCTGGAGAGTGAAAGCTCTTCGAACGGATCGTGACATTAAATTTCCAGCCATCGCGGCATGATCGCGATTGGCTGCCGAGAAGGCCCGGTTTATCCGGGCTTTTTTCGTTTGTATGGTGAGGGGGTGCTTCAACAAACCCTCGCGATATGGCACCTTGAGAACGGTTATCTCGGGCTGATTTGGAGACGCATATGCTCGCCGTTGGTTTAGTTGGTTTTGCATTAAGCGTGCTGCTGGCGGTGGCCGCCAACAGCCGGTTTGCGGACCTTGAGCGGCTTCCCATGCAGTGGGGGCTGTCAGGCCAGGTTAACTGGACGGCACCGCGCGTTCTGGGTCTGGCCTTTGTTCCTGTGCTTTACACCGTGCTGGCCGGTATCTTTATTTGGGCCGCGGAGCATGATCCCGAAAAATACACTGCAAAATCGGTGGGCATAGTGCTGATCGCACTGATTGCGGTACAGATCCTCCACTTGTGGATGATCGATCGATATCGGTTAAAGCTGCTCAAATAACGGAAGCCGGAAGCTTTCGCAGCCAAAAGGATACGGCTCTCTCACTGAGCGTCCTGCTGCGGACATCGCGCCATAATCAAAACCGTGTCCGGAGAGCGAATGAGCAGCATATCGTCATAGGGGCGCGTAATGGTCACAACACCGTTATTCCTCTGCAATATCGCGGATATCATTCTCTTCTCCGCCGGAGAAACAGCGTCCCCATCAGCAATTCCCAGCCTGCGCACAAGCGGCTGAACGTCAGTATATGAACCGAACTGGTTTTCAGAGCGGGCCGTATAAATGGTGGATGACGGGTTTTTGCTGGCAGGCGCGGTGGTCGCTTCGAATGAATGCGGGTTCAGAACCCGCACAGCTATTCTTCCAAGACTCGAGGGTTTGCAAAAAAGATCAAGTTTTGCTGGATCGATTTCGGCTGGCCGCAATGTGCTGATCGCAAACCAGTCCCCATCAAGACCGTCGAAAATCTTCTTGCGATTTGCTTCTGGATTGGTGACGTCCCCCACCAGAGTTTCCATGGTGGCTTTGTAACGATCAAGAATGTCGGCCGCGTCAGCAAAAACCGGCGTAGCAGTGAGCGCCAGTGCTGAACAGACGACCAGTCCAAGAATGCTGTGCCGCATGTCTATCCCCATCGGTCAGATTGTTTGCACCTTATCTCACAAGTGGCGACAAGAAGGCCAGCAAAGCTGGCAAGTGCAAAAAAACCGCGGGGATAGGCATCAACAGGGGGAGGCTCTACATAGGCGAAGCCGTTCCTACTCAGCAGCCTCTGAACTGCGCTTGGGGCGGCGTTCCAGCAGTTCCTTGAGGAAGTGGCCGGTATAGGAGCGCTTCTCCTTCACAATGTCTTCCGGACGGCCTACGGCGACAATCTCGCCGCCGCCATCGCCGCCTTCCGGCCCAAGATCGATCACCCAGTCAGCCGTCTTGATGACTTCCAGATTGTGCTCGATCACCACGACCGTGTTGCCCTGTTCCACCAGCTCATGCAGCACTTCCAAGAGCTTCGCCACATCGTGGAAATGCAGGCCGGTTGTCGGTTCGTCCAGAATATAGAGCGTGCGGCCCGTCGCGCGGCGCGACAGTTCCTTGGCAAGCTTCACACGCTGCGCTTCGCCGCCGGAAAGCGTCGTTGCCTGCTGGCCGACCTTGATATAGCCAAGGCCCACCTTGACGAGCGTCTCAAGCTTGTCGCGCACTGCAGGCACGGCGGAGAAGAACTCCGCACCTTCCTCGACAGTCATATCCAGTACATCGGCGATGGACTTTCCCTTGAACAGGACTTCCAGCGTTTCGCGGTTATAGCGCTTGCCGTGGCAGACATCGCAAGTCACATACACATCCGGCAGGAAGTGCATCTCGATCTTGATGACGCCATCGCCCTGGCAGGCCTCGCAGCGCCCGCCCTTCACGTTGAACGAGAAGCGGCCCGGCTGATAGCCGCGTGCCTTGGCTTCCGGCAGGCCCGCGAACCAGTCGCGGATCGGCGTGAAGGCACCGGTATAGGTTGCCGGGTTGGAGCGCGGCGTGCGGCCAATGGGCGACTGGTCGATATCGATCACCTTGTCGAGGAATTCCAGCCCTTCGATACGGTCATGCTCTGCCGGATGCTCGCGCGAACCCATGATGCGGCGCGAAGCTGCCTTGAACAGGGTTTCGATCAGGAAGGTGGACTTGCCGCCGCCTGAAACGCCGGTGACGGCGGTGAAGGTTCCAAGCGGAATATCCGCCGAGACGTTTTTCAGGTTGTTGCCGCGCGCACCCACCACGCGAATACGCTTGGACTTGGAAATCTTGCGCCGCTCCGCCGGAACGGCAACTTCCATCGCACCCGAAAGATATTTGCCGGTCAGCGAGTTCGCATTGGACATTACATCCTGCGGCGACCCTTGCGCGATGATCTTGCCGCCATGGACACCAGCCGCTGGGCCGATATCGACCACATAATCAGCGGTCAGGATCGCATCTTCATCGTGTTCGACCACGATGACCGTATTGCCGAGATCGCGCAGATGGCGCAGCGTGTCGAGAAGGCGGGCATTGTCGCGCTGATGCAGGCCGATGGACGGCTCATCCAGCACGTAGAGCACGCCGGTCAGCCCGGAGCCGATTTGCGAGGCAAGACGGATGCGCTGGCTTTCACCGCCCGACAGCGTGCCGGAATTGCGCGCCAGCGTCAGGTAATCAAGACCCACATCATTGAGGAATTGCAGGCGCTCGCGGATTTCCTTGAGGATGCGGGCGGCAATTTCGCGCTGCTTGTCGTTGAAGCTGCTGTCGATATCACGGAACCAGGCATCGGCCTTGCGGATCGACATTTCGGTGATTTCACCGATGTGCTTCATGCCGACCTTGACCGCCAGCGCCTCCGGCTTCAGGCGGAAACCGTTACAGGCAGGGCAGGGCGTCGAGGCCATGAAGCGCTCGATATCTTCACGCGACCAGGCGGAATCGGTCTCCTTCCAGCGGCGTTCCAGATTGGGGATCACGCCTTCAAAAGCTTTCGTCGTCTGGTAGGAACGCAAGCCATCATCATACTGGAAGGTGATTTCCTTGCCCTTGGTGCCATAAAGAATGGCCTGCCGGGCTTCTTCCGGAATATCAGCCCATTTTGCGCCGATCTTGAAGCCATAGGCTTTGCCTAGCGCTTCCAGCGTCTGGTTGTAGTAGGGCGACGAGGATCGCGCCCACGGGGCAATCGCGCCGTCCTTCAACACTGCCGTTTCGTCGGGAACGATCAGGTTGGGATCGATGGCCTGCTGCGTGCCGAGGCCGTCGCAGGTCGGGCAGGCGCCGAAGGGATTGTTGAACGAGAACAGGCGCGGCTCGATTTCCGGGATGGTGAAGCCGGAGACCGGGCAGGCGAACTTTTCCGAAAACAGAATGCGTTCATGCGTTTCGTTGGCCGATTTGTTGGCAGCGCCGCCTTCAGCCGTTTCTTCAGGCGGCAGCGGCTTGTCGGCAAATTCGGCAACGGCCAGCCCTTCGGCAAGCTTGAGGCAGGTTTCAAGGCTGTCGGCGAGGCGGGTCGAAAGGTCAGGCCGAACCACCACGCGGTCAACCACCACATCGATATCGTGCTTGTATTTCTTGTCGAGCGCCGGAACATCGGCGATTTCATAGAAGGTGCCGTCGACCTTGACGCGTTGAAAGCCCTTCTTCTGAAGCTCCGCCAGCTCCTTCTTGTACTCGCCCTTGCGGCCGCGAACGATGGGCGCGAGGATATAGAGGCGGGTGCCTTCCTCAACCGCCATGACGCGATCGACCATCTGGCTGACCGTCTGGCTTTCGATGGGAAGGCCGGTCGCCGGCGAATAGGGCACACCCACGCGCGCAAAGAGCAGGCGCATATAGTCGTAGATTTCGGTGACGGTGCCGACCGTCGAACGCGGATTGCGGCTCGTCGTCTTCTGCTCGATGGAAATGGCTGGCGACAGGCCGTCGATCTGGTCGACGTCCGGCTTCTGCATCATTTCCAGGAACTGGCGCGCATAGGCCGAAAGGCTTTCGACATAGCGGCGCTGGCCTTCCGCATAGATCGTATCGAAGGCAAGCGAGGATTTGCCCGAACCGGACAAGCCTGTCATCACGATCAGCTTGTCGCGAGGCAGATCGAGATCGACATTTTTCAAGTTGTGTTCGCGCGCGCCACGTATGGAAATGAATTTCTGATCGCTCATTCCGCGTCCTGCCTGCTCATGATGCCATGGATAAACGGGCGCCGAATGGTGAAACCCGTCGCGCCGGTTTCTAATATGGGGTGGAACCCTCCGATAAGAAGGGGTCTCGGGTCATTCATCGGTGCACTCTTATCACTGGAACAAATATCGAACAACCAGCCTTCTGATAGGCGATACGAAATGTGAACGCAAGAGCGTTGACTGTCACTCCTGACAGGAGCAGACTGGTCTTGCTCGCTGATGGCGGAGAGGTGTCGTGGTGGGATGACGCGGCATCGGCAAGAGGTCCGCAGGAGGCGGGAAACCCAGTAGGGAGGTAAGGAGCATGAGTCCACCTGACTACGTTGCCTAGCTTTCACAACGATGAAAGCACAATCCATTTCGGTCGCGGCAGCATCTTTCCGCAAGGAATGATGCCTCGTTGATTGAAACTGCGATTGCCGAAAATCTGAATTTGCGCGGAAGGCAAATGACCGCGCGTCATCGCCGTCCGAAAATATCTGCTGGCGAATTATTGTCGGCACAAGAGCATTGCTCAAAACCCAAGCCCTGCGCGCCAAAGATACAGTGAGCGGCAGGGCTTTTTCTTGGAGCCCGATCCGGCGCACACAGCGCCTGTGGCTATCGCTTCAGAAAGGGTGGAGGGAAGGCCGATTTCAAATTAAGGCAGATGCAGTTTTTGCGCCCGAAATATGCAAAACTGCATTTTCTGCACGGGAAACGGTGCAAAAACCCATGAAAATTTGTGGCGAACGCATGTCTTTTTCGTGTCGAAGGTTGCATTTTGAACAAAACAAGAACATAAACTCTGTGGACATTGACAAATTCACTGCGCCGGACTGAGCGCTCATTGAGTCAGTCCTGTAAGGTGAGCATATGAGTTTCTGGTGATGGCGCATCGCTGCGCCTGAGCTTTCAATTGGAAAGTGCCTCTTGTCCGTGCGAAGCTGTGCGGAAAGAGTGTGCATGCGAGACCCGGAGTAATTTTTCGATGGCTGGTAGCGTCAACAAAGTCATTCTGGTCGGCAACCTTGGTGCCGATCCGGAAATTCGTCGTCTGAACTCGGGCGACGTGGTTGCCAATCTGCGCATTGCAACGTCTGAAAGCTGGCGTGACCGCCAGACTGGCGAACGCAAGGACCGCACCGAGTGGCACAGCGTCGTCATTTTCAACGAGAACCTTGCCAAGGTCGCGGAGCAATATCTGAAGAAGGGTGCCAAGGTCTATATCGAGGGCGCGCTCCAGACCCGCAAATGGCAGGACCAGAACGGCAATGACCGTTACTCGACGGAAGTCGTGCTGCAGAAGTTCCGCGGCGAGTTGCAGATGCTCGACAGCCGTGGCGAAGGTGGCGGTGAGGGCCGTTCATTCGGCGGTGGCGGCAATCGCAACCAGATGTCGGACTATTCCGGTGGCGGCGGCGACTTCGGTTCGTCCGGCCCGTCTTCGGGTGGCGGCAGCGGCGGCGGTTTCTCCCGCGACCTGGACGACGAAATTCCGTTCTGAGAACGCGTATAACCCAATTTATTAGTGAAATGCGATAAGGCGCTGTTTTGCAGCGCCTTTTCTGTTTTTTAAACTGATGTTCTGGCGTCCAAACTGGCAGAAATACCCGCGTCCGAACCTCGAGCATGATTCCGAAAAGGGGAACGGCCTACGCAGGGAAATCAGTCTATCGGACTGAATTCTGATCCTGCTTCGGTCGGATGAAATCACGCCCAAATAATAGCTTGCGGCGGGATGGCTATTCTACTTGAAGGCATCCCGCTGCCTGTGCGCCAGACTGCCGGAATGTCAGATCGATTGCAGCGAGACCCGCTTTTCAAGCAGGGCAGCGGCTTCTTTCCGTTCGCTGTATCGGTTCGTCAGATGGTCTGAAATACCGCGCGTCAGCAAGGTGAACTTCATCAGTTCTTCCATGACGTCGACTACGCGATCATAGAATGACGAGGGTTTCATGCGGCCGGCATCATCGAATTCCTGCCAGGCCTTGGCGACCGATGACTGGTTGGGAATGGTAATCATCCGCATCCAGCGACCCAGAATGCGCATCTGGTTGACGGCATTGAAGCTTTGCGAACCGCCGGAGACCTGCATGAGGGCCAGTGTTCGCCCTTGCGTTGGGCGGATCGCGCCACCGGGCAGGGGAATCCAGTCGATCTGCGCTTTCATGACGGCACTCATCGCGCCATGGCGTTCAGGACTTGTCCAGACCTGCCCCTCCGACCAGAGCATCGCCTCGCGCAGTTCCTGCACCTTGGGGTGATCCGGCGTCCCATGGTCCGGCAAAGGCAGGCCATCGGCATGGAAGACGCGGGTTTCCGCGCCCATTGCATCAAGCAGTCGCTGCGCTTCCAGCGTCAGGAAACGGCTATAGGAACGTTCGCGCAACGAACCGTAGAGCAGCAGGATGCGAGGCTTATGGTCCGGGAAAGGTGCGCGAAGAGCATTCTCATCCGGCAGGAGAAAGGATTTCCGGTCGAGGTTGGGCAAGTCCGCGGCAGTCATTTCCTTTCTCCATAGGTGACCTGCTCGCCATCTTCCTTTGTGAAGGAAGCAACCGGGTTTTCCAGAATATCCAGAACCAGCTCGGAAGGGCGGCAAAGCCGGGCACCGCGCGGAGTTTCAACAATCGGCCGGTTGATCAGAATCGGATGAGCCATCATGAAGTCGATCAGTTCCTCGTCAGTCCATTTCGGATCGGACAGGCCGAGTTCGGCATAGGGCGTACCTTTCTCGCGCAGCAGTTCGCGCGGCGTCAGATTCATTGCCGCAAGCAGGCCGACCAGACGTTCCCGCGTGGGCGGGTTCTGCACATATTCGACAATCACAGGCTCTTCGCCGCTCGCCCGGATCATAGCCAGCGTATTGCGCGAGGTGCCGCATTTCGGGTTGTGAAAAATAGTGACGGTCATCGGGAGTTTCCTGTTTGTGTTGCAGGCTTCTGATCGGCGCCGCGTTCATACCAGTCTTTGGAGCGGTTCACGATCCAGACGACCGACAGCATGACCGGCACCTCGACCAGAACGCCGACCACGGTTGCGAGCGCCGCGCCGGATGAAAAGCCGAAAAGGCTGATTGCAGCGGCGACGGCAAGTTCAAAGAAGTTCGACGCGCCGATCAGGGCCGACGGTCCGGCAACGCTGTGCTTTTCGCCGGACAGGCGGTTGAGAAGATAGGCCAGCCCCGAATTGAAATAGACCTGAATGAGGATCGGCACCGCCAGCATGGCAATGATGAGCGGCTGCGCGATGATCTGTTCGCCCTGAAAACCGAAGAGCAGGACGAGAGTGGCGAGCAGCGCCACAAGGGAGAGCGGTTGCAGTATCTTCAGCAGCCTGTCCAGCGCGCTTTGTCCGCCCCCTGCCAGCAGGCTTCTCCGGATGATCTGCGCAAGGATCACCGGAATGACGATATAGAGGACAACGGAAAGAACGAGCGTATCCCATGGAACCGTAATCGCCGAAAGTCCAAGCAGAAGCCCGACGATCGGAGCAAAGGCTATGACCATGATGGCGTCATTCAATGCGACCTGGGACAGGGTGAAGTGCGGCTCTCCTCTGGTCAGGCTTGACCATATGAAGACCATGGCCGTGCAGGGTGCCGCGGCAAGGATGATAAGGCCTGCAATGTAAGAGTCGATCTGGTCGGCAGGCAGATGCGGGCGGAAAAACCAGCCGATGAACAGCCATGCAAGAAGCGCCATCGAGAACGGCTTGACGGCCCAGTTGATGAACAGCGTGACGCCGATGCCCCGCCAGTGCCGACCGACTTGCCGAAGCGCGGCGAAGTCGATTTTCAAAAGCATGGGAATAATCATCAGCCAGATGAGAATGGCGACGGGAATATTGACCTTGGCAATCTCGGCGGAGCCGATAGCGTGGAACAGTGCCGGGAAGAGGTGGCCCAGAGCGACGCCCGCAACAATGCAAAGGGCAACCCAGACGGTCAGATACCTTTCAAAGACAGACATCAGCGTTGCTCCACATGCCTTTCCATGTCGGCATCAGGGTGTTTCTCATGGGCGACTGACTGCCCGTGCGCGCGCCGGGCGCCAGTTGAAACCGATTTGTCATTTTAACGTCCGTTGGGGTGAACTGGCGTCGCCAGAACGTGGTTATTGAGCGGCGTCAGCCGTCCTGGGTTCGCAGCAAGGTGTCAGGCTTTGGAGCAGAGGCGCGCAGAGTTCGGCGCTGCCGCCGCAACAATCCTTGATCATGAAAAGCGTCAGTTCGCGAAACTGATCCAGATCCGCGCGATAGATGATCGAGCGGCTTTGCCGCTCGCTCCTTACGAGACCAGCCCGTGACAGGGTAGCCAGATGGGCGGACATCGTATTTTGCGGAATGTCCAGCATACGGGCCAACTCGCCCGCCCTGATCCCGGCAGGTTCGTGTCGGACCAGCAATCGAAAGGTATCAAGCCTTGTCGATTGTGCGAGAGCGGCCAAAGCCAGGATTGCAGATTCGTTTTCCATATATCCAGAATAATGGATATAACATCCACGTCAAGCTGCGATCAGGAGTGGCCATCCAGCAGTTAAGCCTTATGCCAGTGGGGTGATGCGAACGCAGCCCGGATAATGCTTAATCGGTCCAGAGGCTTAACCAAAACTGCATGGCGGACACCTCAGCTGTTCTCGTCATTCTCAATGGAGAACTCCATGCGATCCGCCGAAAATCGCGACAGGGAATATTGGATCGGTTTTCCGTCCGTATCGACGTTTACTGCACGCGCTGTCACGACGATGGCACCCGGAGACAGTTTCAAGATTCTCAGGTCTTCCGGACCGGCATGACGGGCCGATATGACAGTCGATTTTCGCAGGTAATCTGGGATCCCCGCAGCCTTGAACGCAGCCGTTATCGAGCCGCTTTCCGCATAATCCTCTGCAAAGGAAGGAAAGCGCGCGGCATCGATCCAGTGAGTCGCAATCGAAATTGGATAACTATCGGCGTTGTGCATCGTTTCAACCCGGATCACCTCGTCGCCCGCATGCAGTTCAAGTGCGTCTGCGATTTCCCGGGTTGCGGTTTCCCTGCCTGAGGCCAGCAGAACCCCCTGCATTTCACGCACCTGCGAAGCGAGCGACTGGGAAATGCGGGTGCGGCGCCCAATCTGGTAGGTGAGGCGCCTTGCGTTGGCGACGAAGGTGCCGCGTCCTTGCTCGGCGCGCAGCACGCCCTCCTGCGTCAGCGCTGCAATGGCGCTGCGCACCGTATGGCGATTGACGCCGAACCTGTCGGCCAGCTCCATCTCGGCAGGCATGCGCGCGCCGGATTGAAGCTTACCCGCCATGATGTCGCCGCGTATCTCATCGGCAATCTGCCGCCAGATCGCAACGCCGCTGTTTCTCTCAATGTGTCTGGTCTTTGCCATCAACTGTCATCGTCCTGTCATTGGCAGGGTGTATTCATTCTGGTATTGTATAGTTGTCTATATAACTAGACAATCTGAAAGATCGCGTCAACAGGATTTGAAGGCAGGGAAGCTCATGTACGGTACGGAGCATGGTGCGAAGGGAGGCGGAGCCGGTTCCGCCACTGAAAGCAAAAAGGCACCGGATGCAGTGCAGCTCGCACGGCAGGCAAGCATGGCGGTTCTTGCGCGCGCCAGCAGCGAAGAATTGCAGGCCTTCTGGCAGGCATGGTCCGACAAGCCGGAATTTGAGGTTTTGCGCGGGCCGGAAACCGGCCTTGTGATGCTGCGCGGACGCATCGGCGGCGGCGGCGCTCCCTTCAATGTGGGCGAGGCGACCGTGACACGCGCCACTGTGCGGCTTTCCGATGGTTCGGTCGGTCACTCTTATGCGCTTGGCCGCGATCAGGAAAGGGCGCGCCTTGCCGCTCTCTTCGATGCGCTTTGGCTGGATGAGAGCCGCCGCGACGCGGTGGAAACGCAGGTGCTGAGCGTCCTGCGCAAACGGCACGACGATGCCGACGCCACGCTGCGCGGCGAAGCGGCTGCTACCAAGGTCGATTTCTTTACAATGGTTCGGGGAGACAATTGATGCTTCCTTCTTCTCCAGCATTTGAAGGCGGTCTGGCTGATCCGGTGACGGATGCGCAGTCTGTCTTTCATGCCGTCATGCACGCCATGGCCAATCCCGGCCGCATCTATCCGCTGGCCGCAGCTGCCACGCCGCCGCGGCCGCTGACACCGGAACTGGGTGTAATCGCCGCAACCCTGCTCGATCATGATGCGACGGTGTGGTGCGATGCGGCGATAGCCGCCAATCAAAATGCAACCGCCTGGCTTACTTTCCACACCGGTGCGCCGCGTGTTGAAAATGCCGATGCCGCGCAATTTGCTCTGGTAAGCGATGTGTCGCGGCTTCCGTCCCTGGCCGATTTTTCGCAAGGCAATGCCGAGTTTCCCGATCGTTCCACAACCATCGTTCTGGCTGTCGCTTCGCTGAAAAGCGGGCAGGGCTTTGTGCTGAAAGGCCCCGGCATCGACGGTGAGCGCTCGCTCCACGTCGATGGTCTGCCACAGGATTTCATCCTGCAATGGCGTGAAAACGGTGCGCAATATCCGCTTGGCGTTGACCTTGTTCTGGTCTGCGACGGCGCTGTTGCAGCACTTCCCCGCACAACCAGAATTTCTGCTCTGGAGGGCTGAAAATGTATGTTGCCGTAAAGGGTGGCGAAACGGCCATCCGCAATGCCCACCGTCTTCTCGATGATCGTCGTCGCGGCGACCGTTCGGTTCCAGCGCTTCGCCTCGACCAGATTGCCGAACAGCTGGCGCTGGCGGTTGACCGCGTCATGGCGGAAGGTTCGCTCTATGACCGTGAACTGGCAGCCCTTGCCGTGCGCCAGTCGCGTGGCGATCTGATCGAAGCAATCTTTCTGGTGCGCGCCTATCGCACCACCTTGCCGCGCTTCGGCTATTCCCGTCCGATGGAAACGGCGCAAATGCTGATCGAGCGCCGCATTTCGGCGACCTATAAGGATCTGCCGGGTGGCCAGCTTCTGGGGCCGACCTTCGATTATACGCACCGGCTGCTTGATCCCGATTTGGCTGGCGATGTGGCTGTGCCGGAACCGGAACTGCGCCCCGCAGAACCCGAAGAAACGCCGCGTGTGACCGATATTCTCGGTGTCAACGGCATGATCGAGGAAGACGGCTCGCTGCCGGACGGGCATGAACCGGGCGACCTGACCCGCGAACCATGGACATTTCCGATGGAGCGCGACCTGCGCTTGCAGGCATTGGCGCGGGGCGACGAGGGCTTTCTGCTGGCGCTCGGCTATTCCACCCAGCGCGGCTATGGCAACAACCACCCATTCGTTGGCGAAATCCGTATTGGTGAAGTCGAGGTCGAGTTCGATGTGCCGGAGCTTGGCTTTGCTGTCTCGCTCGGTCGCGTACAGCTGACCGAATGCCAGATGGTCAACCAGTTCAAGGGTTCGACCAAGCAGCCGCCGCAGTTTACACGCGGCTATGGGCTGGTGTTCGGCCAGAGCGAGCGCAAGGCCATGTCCATGTCGCTCTGCGACCGTGCGCTGCGCGTGCGCGAATTCGATACGGATGTGACCGCACCCGCGCAGGATGAGGAATTCGTCATTTCCCATTCCGACAATGTGCAGGCGACCGGCTTCGTCGAACATCTGAAACTCCCGCATTACGTGGATTTTCAGGCAGAACTCGAACTCATCCGCCGTATGCGCGCCGAATATGAGCAAGCGAACAACGATACCGAAAGTTTGGCAAAGGAGGCCGCGGAATGAGCGATCTGGCCAATTACAACTTCGCCTATCTGGACGAGCAGACAAAGCGGATGATCCGCCGCGCCATTCTGAAGGCCATTGCCATTCCCGGCTATCAGGTGCCGTTTGCCAGCCGTGAAATGCCGATGCCTTATGGCTGGGGCACGGGCGGCGTGCAGGTGACGGCCTCGATCATCGGGCCGGATGACGTGCTGAAAGTCATCGATCAGGGTGCCGACGACACGACCAACGCGGTTTCCATCCGCGCTTTCTTTCAGAAAACAGCCGATGTCGCTGTCACTACCCATACGGGTGAGGCGACGATCATCCAGACCCGTCACCGCATTCCGGAATATCCGCTGACCGAAGGGCAGGTGATCGTCTATCAGGTGCCGATCCCGGAACCGCTGCGTTTCCTGGAGCCGCGCGAAACCGAAACCCGCAAGATGCATGCGCTTGCCGAATATGGCCTCATGCATGTGAAGCTCTACGAAGACATTGCGCGGCACGGCCATATCGCCAAGACCTATGATTATCCGGTGATGATCGAAGGGCGTTATGTGATGGCGCCTTCGCCGACGCCGAAATTCGACAATCCGAAAATGCATATGTCTCCGGCATTGCAGCTTTTCGGTGCCGGTCGCGAAAAGCGCATCTATGCCGTGCCGCCCTATACGGATGTCGTGAGCCTCGACTTTGAAGATCACCCATTTGAGGTGCAGAAATTCAAGGAACCATGCGCACTTTGCGGCGCGAAGGGCGTCTATCTCGATGAAGTCGTGCTGGATGATCGCGGCGGCTCGATGTTCGTCTGCTCCGACACCGATTTTTGCGAAGACCGTCAGGCGAATGGCCATTTCGGCCATCTGGCAGCGAACAAGGAGGCCGCACAATGAGCGAGCAACCTCTACTGAGAGTGAACAGCCTGTCGAAATTCTACGGCAATCGTCGTGGCTGCGCGGATATTTCCTTCAATCTGTGGCCGGGTGAAGTGCTGGCCATCGTCGGCGAATCCGGTTCCGGCAAGACGACGCTGCTGAACAGTCTGGCAACCCGTCTGGAACCGACTTCCGGCACGGTTGAATACCGGATGCGCGACGGTGAATTCCGCGATCTCTACAAGATCGGCGAGGCGGAACGCCGCTTCCTGATGCGGACGGACTGGGGGTTCGTGCACCAGAACCCGGCAGACGGATTGCGCATGACGGTTTCGGCCGGTGCCAATGTCGGCGAGCGTCTGATGGCGGTCGGCGAACGCCATTATGGCAATATTCGCAACACGGCAACCGAATGGCTGGGACGTGTCGAAATTGCCTCCGACCGTATCGACGATCAGCCACGCGCCTTTTCCGGCGGCATGCGCCAGCGCCTGCAGATTGCCCGCAATCTGGTGACGGCGCCACGTCTCGTCTTCATGGACGAGCCGACCGGCGGTCTTGATGTGTCGGTGCAGGCGCGCCTTCTCGACCTTCTGCGCGGCCTTGTCAGCGATCTCGGCCTTTCGGTGATTATCGTGACGCATGATCTCGCCGTCGCCCGGCTTCTGTCCCATCGCATCATGGTCATGAAAGACGGCCATATTGTCGAGCAGGGCCTGACCGACCGCGTGCTGGATGACCCGCAGGCGCCTTACACGCAGCTGCTTGTGTCGTCTATTCTGCAAGTTTAGTAAATTAAAACAGATGTTTATTGCATGTTGTTCCTAAATTAGCCGAACTTCATGCGTGAGGTGAAAAATGCCTATGTTGCAAACATCAGCCCCGCTTGCCGTCACCGGCGTTACCAAGACCTTCGTCATGCATTTGCAGGGCGGCATCGAACTTCCGGTCGTTCGCGGCGTGAATTTCGAACTGAATGCCGGCGAATGCGCCGTGCTTGGCGGGCCTTCGGGCGCGGGCAAAAGCTCGATCCTGAAGATGGTCTATGGCAATTACGCGGTCAATGGCGGCTCGATCATGATCCGCCATGCCGACACGTTTGTCGATCTTGCCACTGCCGATCCGCGCGAAGTGCTGGCGGTGCGCCGCGATACGATCGGCTATGTCAGCCAGTTTCTGCGCACGCTGCCGCGTGTTGCGGCAATCGATGTGGTTGCCGAACCGCTGGTCGCGCGTGGCGTCGACCGTGAGACAGCGCTCAACCGCGCCCGCGAACTTCTGGCGCAGCTCAATCTTCCGGAAAGGCTTTGGGCCTTGCCGCCTGCGACCTTCTCCGGCGGCGAACAGCAGCGCGTGAATATCGCGCGCGGCTTTATCACCGATCATCCGGTATTGCTGCTCGATGAGCCGACGGCTTCGCTCGATGCGAAGAACCGCGCGGTCGTAGTCGACCTCATCAAGGCCAAGAAGGAGCAGGGCGTCGCCATGCTCGGCATCTTCCACGATGAAGATGTACGTTCGGTCGTTGCCGACCGGATCATCGACGTGACGGCTTTCTCTCCGCGGGGGCTTTCATGACCAAGCTCTCGGTGGAACCGCTGGTTCACGAAACGGCCATCGTCAACGGCTGCACGCTCGGGCGCTATACCGAGATTGGCGAGCGCAGCCGCGTTTCGGAAACCGTGCTGGGCGATTATTCCTATCTCGGCGTCGATTGCGAAATCTGGTGTGCGGAGATTGGCAGGTTTTCCAATATTGCCAGCCACGTGCGCATCAACGCCACCAACCATCCGACATGGCGTCCCACCCTGCACCATTTCACCTATCGCGCCGGTGATTACTGGCCGGAAGAAAAGGATGAGACAGAGTTTTTCGAGTGGCGTCGCGGCAACGCGGTGAAGATCGGCCACGACACATGGCTCGGCCATGGCTCGACAATCCTGCCGGGCGTGTCGGTCGGCAATGGTGCGGTTGTCGGTGCCGGAGCCGTGGTGAGCAGGGACGTCGCGCCCTATACGATCGTGGGCGGCGTGCCCGCGCGGCTCATTCGCGAACGCTTCGACGCTGCAACCGGCAATCGCCTTGACCGGCTGGCCTGGTGGGACTGGAGCCATGATCGTCTGCGCCAGGCGCTCGATGATTTCCGCACGCTCGATATCGAAGCCTTCCTCTCGAAATATGAAACAGCCGCCAACACAAATGCGGTGATGAAAGAGCTGTCCAATGGCTAATGAAATCGTTCTGAAAAACGCGCGGATCGTGCTCGCCGATGAGATTGTTTCCGGTTCCATCCTGATCCGGGACGGCAAGATCGCAGCAATCGACCACGGCAACAGCAATGGCGGCGACGACATGGATGGCGACTACGTCATTCCGGGCCTCATCGAGCTGCACACCGACCAGCTGGAAAGCCACTATGCGCCGCGTCCGAAGGTGCGTTGGAATGTCGATGCCGCCGTGCAGGCGCACGATGCGCAGGTCGCGGCCTCCGGCATCACCACGGTATTCGACGCGATGCGCGTCGGCTCCGACTACGACCGCGATTTCGTCGGCAAGGATATGCGCATGCTTGCCGACGCGATTGAAAGCGGCGTGCGCGAAAATCGCCTGCGTGCAGATCACTTCCTGCATCTGCGCTGCGAAGTCTCCTCTGCCGATTGCCTCGAAACATTCGAGCTTTTCGCGGATGATGACCGCGTAAAACTCGCATCCTTGATGGATCACGCACCGGGTCAGCGGCAATTCGTTGATCTTGAGACCTATCGCACCTATTACATGCGCAAGATGAAGCTCACGGATGAGGAGTTCCGGGTGCATTGTGAAAAGCGTATGGCGGATTCGGATGCCTATTCGGCCAGACACCGCCGCTCCATTGCCGAACTGGCGGCAACGCGTGGCATCGTTCTGGCCAGCCATGACGATGCAACCAGTGCGCATGTCGATGAATCGCTCGACCATGGCGTGCGGATCGCAGAGTTCCCGACCACGATGGAAGCCGCCAATGCTTCAAAGGGCGCTGGCCTTTCGATCCTGATGGGCGCGCCGAATATCGTTCGCGGCGGCTCGCATTCCGGCAATATCGCCGCGCGCGATCTGGTGGACAATGGCAGCCTGGATATCCTGTCGTCGGATTATATTCCGTTCAGCCTCATTCAGTCGGCATTCGGTCTGGCTTCCGGCGAACGCCCGATTGCGTTGCCGGATGCGATCCGGCTTGTGACCAAGAATCCCGCCGATGCCATGGCTATGGATGATCGCGGTGAGATTGCCATCGGCAAGCGCGCCGATCTGGTCCGTGTCCGTCCGAAGGGCGCAATTCCGGTTGTCCGCACCGTCTGGCGCGAAGGCGAACGGGTGCTCTGATGCAGATGCAATCCAACAGGCCGAAAGGCTGTTTCGTCGCCGTTGTCGGCCCCAGCGGGGCCGGCAAGGATACGATCATGGATGCGGCGCGTGTGGCTCTGGCGGGCGACACGCGTTTTCACTTTGTGCGTCGGATCATCACCCGCCCGCAAATGCCGGGAACGGAAGATCACGACAGTCTGGATGAAGCAGCATTTGCAAAATCGGCGGGCGAGGGTGCCTTCGCCCTGCACTGGCAGGCGCATGGCCTGAACTACGGATTGCCGAAATCGCTGGAGGATGAAATCGCCGACGGAACGGTGGTGATCGCCAATGTTTCACGCCGGGTTCTGGGCGATGTTCGCAGGCTCTACCCGTCGCGCTCGGTGGTCGTGATTACGGCCCGGCCGGAAGTTCTGGCGGAGCGGCTCGCATCGCGCGGCCGCGAGAGCCGGGAGGAAATCGTCGCGCGGCTTGCACGTGAAGTCAGCTTCGATGACGGTGCGGGCGATGTTGTCACAATAGACAATTCCGGCGAAGTCGGTCTGTCCACAAAAGCCTTCCTGCGCCACCTGGAGGAAATCAGCGTCAAAACAATCGCTTAGATAAGGTTCTTGTAGCAATATCTAAATTTACACAAACGTCACGGGGCTTTCATTGCAGTGTCATGGAAGCCATTCAGAGTAAGCATGAATGGAGACGAATTCATGCTTCAACTGAAAAACATAACGCGCCGCTATAATGACAAGGTGGCGGTTTCGGGTGTGGACCTCGAAATCGAGCCGGGCACGTTTGTGGGAATTATCGGGCGCTCGGGCGCAGGCAAGTCGACGCTTCTGCGCATGATCAATCGCCTTGTCGAGCCTTCAGAGGGAACCATTCACTGGGATGGCCGCGATGTTACCGGGCTGAAGGGCGCGGGCCTGCGGGACTGGCGCGCGCAATGCGCGATGATTTTCCAGCATTTCAATCTGGTCGACCGTCTGGATGTTCTGACCAACGTCCTGATGGGCCGTCTGAACTATGTTTCGACGCCGAAATCGCTCCTGCGTATCTGGAGCGATGAGGAGCGCCTGATCGCGCTTTCGGCCTTGCAGCAGTTCGACATTGCGCATCTTGCAGCGCATCGCGCGGACGAGCTTTCGGGTGGCCAGCAGCAGCGCGTGGCGATTGCCCGCGCGCTCGTGCAGCAGCCGCGCATCATCCTCGCCGACGAGCCGATTGCATCGCTCGATCCGCGCAACACGCGCAGCGTCATGGACGCCCTGCGCCGCATCAATCGCGAATACGGCATCACGGTTCTCTGCAATCTGCACTCGCTCGATATTGCGCGCAGCTATTGCGACCGTCTCGTCGGCATGTCCGCCGGCAAGATCGTATTCCGCGGCACACCGTCGATGCTGACAGATATGGCATCACGCGACCTTTACGGCATGGAAGCCGCTGACGTCATCGATGCAGATGAGCAGTTGGACGCACCGATGCCGATGCCAGTTCCGCAGTCGGCTGAAGCCGTTCTGCGCCAGCTTTCCGCCTGAGCGCACAAAGCTCCGGAAAAGAAACACGCTCCAAACTCAGGATTAACAGGAGATACCCATGCTTAACCGTAGAACCTTTCTGGCGGCTGTTGCGCTCACCGCTACGATGACCTTCAATGCCCAGGCTGCCGACTGGAGCAAGGACTATCCGGAAATCGTTCTGGGCGTTATCCCGGCTGAAAACGCCTCGACCACTTCCGACCGTTATGCGCCTCTGGCTGCCTATCTCGGCAAGGAACTCGGCACCAAGGTAACGCTGCGCGTCGCCAACGACTATGCTGCCGTCATCGAAGGCCAGCGCGCCGGAAACATCCAGATCGCATTCTATGGCCCGGCTTCCTACGCCCGCGCCGTCATGACCGGCGTTGAAACCACGCCGCTCGTCAACCAGCGTCACGACACCGGCGTCAACGGCTATTATTCGGTCGTTTATGTTCGCGCCGACAGCCCGTACCAGAAAATGGACGACCTGAAGGGCAAGACCATTGCTCTCGTCGATCCGAACTCGACCTCGGGCAACAACGCACCGCGCTTCTTCCTCAACCGCGAAGGCTACAGCGTCGATACGTTCTTCGGTAAGAACTTCTTCGCCGGCAGCCACGAAAACGCAGTTCTCGCTCTGGCGCAGGGCACCGCCGATGCCGCCGCCAACTCCTGGAACTCGGAAAACGATTCCAACCTGACCCGCATGGTCAGCCGCGGCGTTCTGAAGGATGCCAACGGCAAGGAACTGACGAAGGACGACTTCCGCATCATCTTCAAGTCGGACTTCCTTCCTGAAGGCCCGTTCGCCGTTCTCAGCACCCTGCCGGATCAACTGAAGGCCGACATCAAGCAGGCTTTCCTCGACATGCCGAAGAAGGACAAGGCTGGCTTTGACGCTCTTTCCGACGGCAAGGATCAGGAATTCGTAGCCACCGAAGCCAAGGACTATGAGCCGATCATCGAAATGCTCAAGTTCAACGACAAGGCTCGCAAGTCCTGATCCGTGAGAAATTGAAGTGCCCGGAACGTAACCCGTTCCGGGCATTTTTTTAGGGCAGGATTTCGAAAGGTTTTCGGGATCAGGCTTGATCAAAGGAATTTCGCATGACGGTATCCTCACTCGACGGCAGTGGAGCAAAAAGCCTGCTCGCCGATTACCGCAGGGAAGTCGGCAAACGGCGGCTCTATGGTATCGCGCTTCTCCTTGCGCTTGTCCTTGTCGCCATTGCCGCCTCCGTCGTTGCCGATGTTCGGCCCGGCACCCTGGTCGAAAATCTCTTTCGCTTCACAAGCTATCTCGGCCGCATTCTGCCGGATCTGACCATCGCCAATTTCTGGGGCGACCTCGCCGCCTGGTACTGGAACCTCGGCGGCTGGCTCAAGATGCTGTTCGAGACGCTGCTGATCGCCTATCTGGCGACATTGATCGGGGCGGTCGTCGCTTTCGCTGCATCCTTCGCAGCCTCATCCAACATGGCCCCCAATTCGACGGTTCGCTTCATCGTCCGTCGCGGGCTGGAATTGTTGCGCACTGTTCCGGAAATCGTCTTCGCGCTGCTTTTCGTCATCGCCTTCGGCCTTGGGCCGATGGCCGGTGTTCTGGCGCTGATGCTGCACACCACAGGTGCGCTGGGCAAGCTGTTCTCCGAAGTCGTCGAGAATATCGACATGCGCCCGGTGGAAGGCATTCGCGCATCCGGCGGTTCCGGCCTGCAGGTCATCCGCTTTGCCGTATTGCCGCAAGTGGCCGCGAATTTTGCTTCCTATGGCCTGCTGCGCTTTGAAATCAACGTGCGCGGCGCTTCCGTCATGGGTTTTGTTGGGGCAGGCGGTATCGGGCAGGAACTGCTCACCTCCATCCGCCAGTTCTACTACAGCGATGTCAGCGCCATTCTGCTTCTGATCATCGTGACGATCGTCGTGATCGATCTTGTCACCCAGCGCGTGCGTCACGCACTGCTTGGCCGTATTGGTTGAGGAGAGAACTATGACCGATATTGCACAAAGTCTCTCCCGCGAAGCACATGCGCACGAAAAGGAATTGAGGACCGAATATGCCGATCTGTTCGGCAATGGGCGGACATGGCGCAATCTGGCGATCTTGACCGTAGCTCTTATCACCTCGGTCTGGTTCGCCTTTTACTGGCTCGATTTTTCGCTGCTGCGCATTCTGAACGGCCTTGGTCGCCTCGGCGATTTCGCGCTGATGATGATGCCGCCATCCTCCGGCGGGCGTTTCAGCCTTTATCTGTGGTCGATGATGGAAACGCTGGCGATTGCCTATCTCGGCACATTGCTGGCCGCGATCCTTGCATTCCCGTTCGGCTTTCTCGCAGCGAAGAACATCATTCCCAATGTGTTCCTTCATTTCGGCATTCGCCGCTTCCTCGACACCATTCGCGGCGTCGACACGCTTATCTGGGCGCTGATCTGGGTGTCGGTCGTGGGGCTTGGACCGTTCGCCGGTATTCTTGCGATTGCCTGCTCGGACTTCGGTGCTTTCGGCAAGCTGTTCTCCGAAGCCATTGAAGGCGCAGACAAGAAGCCGGTCGAAGGCGTCGTCTCATCGGGCGGCGGCAGGCTGCACGGCTATCGCTTCGGCGTGTTGCCGCAGGTTCTGCCCCTCATCGGCAGTCAGGTGCTTTACTTCTTCGAGTCAAACACGCGTTCGGCGACAATCATCGGCATTGTCGGGGCAGGCGGCATCGGCGCGCATCTGGCCGAACAGATCAAAGTTCTCAACCTTCAGGACGTTTCCTTCCTGATCATCATGATCCTGATCGCTGTTGCCCTGATCGACTGGTTCTCGTCGAAGCTCCGTCACGCCATGATCGGCAAGAAGGCGCAGAAATCGGCTTAACCACTGATAAGTGTCTTGATGCCGTCAGCCACGAACTGAACGGCAAGCGCTGCCAGAATGACGCCGAGAAGGCGAGTGAGGATGGAACGGCCGGTTTCGCCAAGAAACCGGTCGACGCGCTCTGCCAGCAGCAGCACAAGATAGGTGATGAACAGGCAGACGAAGATGACGCCGAGAAGGGCCGCTTTCGGTCCCACGCCTTCAAAGGAATTTGACGTCAGCACGATAGCCGAGATCGCACCCGGACCGGCAATCAGCGGAATGGCGAGCGGGAAGGCGGCAATATTGCGGATGTGATCCTTGGTGATCGCAACCTCGGCGCTCTTTTCCTTGCGCTCCGTCCGCTTCTCGAAAATCATTTCAAAGGCGATCCAGAAGAGGAGCAGGCCGCCCGCGACGCGGAACGCGCCGATGGTGATGCCGAACATGCCGAGTATCTGCGCGCCCGCAATGGCAAACAGCGCCATCACGATAAAACCGATGATGGAGGCGCGAAGCGCAACCTGTCCGCGATGGTGCCGCTCCATGCCCGGCGTCAGCGCCAGGAACAAAGGCGCCAGCCCGGGCGGATCGATTGTAACAAGCAGGGTGACGAAGGCGCTGAAAACCGTATCGTAGAACCCCATACTGCACGCGCCCTTCCTGTTGGCATGTTATGCTCGATCGGATACATGGATTGTAGACGATCACGAGCACATGGTCGATGCAAAGCGCGAGGTCGGGCAACATCGTTGCTCAATCTTTATGTGAATATCTTTTAAGTCATTGAATTGACATGCGGAAATAGCCCGCCGAAAAGGTCGTGAAATTGGCGTTTTTTGCTGGTTTCCGTTATAAAGTGACTTTATCGATTCTGTTGAGAAAGAAATCTGAATAGTGTCAGATCAAACGCCTCCACCCGGTTCCGACGATATGAATGGTGGCCCAAACGGCGGCCCTAGCGGTATCGAACCGATTTCCATCATCGAGGAGATGCAGCGCTCCTATCTCGATTACGCGATGAGCGTTATCGTGAGCCGTGCGCTGCCCGATGTGCGCGACGGCCTGAAGCCCGTGCATCGCCGCATTCTCCACGCCATGAACGAAATGAACCTCGCCTATAACCGCCCGTACCGCAAGTCGGCCGGTGTGGTCGGTGAGGTGATGGGTAAGTACCACCCGCATGGCGACGCCTCTATTTATGACGCCCTCGTGCGTATGGCGCAGGATTTTTCCATGCGCGATCCGCTGGTCGACGGGCAGGGCAATTTCGGCTCCATCGACGGCGATCCTCCGGCGGCGATGCGTTACACCGAATGCCGTCTGGAAAAGCTTTCCGAATCCATCCTGTCGGATATCGACAAGGACACGGTCGACTTCCAGGACAACTATGACGGTCGCGAGCAGGAACCTGTGGTCATGCCTGCGCGCTTCCCGAACCTGCTCGTCAATGGTTCGGGCGGTATCGCTGTCGGCATGGCGACCAACATTCCGCCGCACAATCTGGGCGAAGTGATCGACGGCTGCGTTGCGCTGATCGACAATCCGGCCATTGATCTGTCGGAACTGATGGAAATCATTCCGGGCCCGGACTTCCCGACCGGCGGCATCATCCTTGGACGTTCCGGCATCAATTCCGCCTACACGACCGGACGCGGTTCGGTTGTCATGCGCGGGCGCGCCACGATCGAGCCGATGCGCGGCGACCGCGAAGCCATCATCATCACCGAGATACCTTATCAGGTGAACAAGGCTTCGATGATCGAGAAGATGGCCGAGCTGGTGCGCGACAAGCGCATCGAGGGCATTTCCGATCTGCGCGATGAATCCGACCGCGAAGGCTATCGCGTCGTGGTGGAGCTCAAGCGTGACGCCGTTGCCGATGTGGTGCTGAACCAGCTTTATCGCTACACGCCGCTGCAAACCTCGTTCGGCTGCAACATGGTGGCGCTGAACGGCGGCAAGCCGGAACAGCTCAATCTGCTCGACATGCTGCGCGCATTCGTCGTCTTCCGCGAGGAAGTAGTGACGCGCCGCACCAAATTCCTGCTCAACAAGGCGCGTGACCGCGCGCATGTGTTGGTTGGTCTTGCAATCGCCGTCGCCAATATCGACGAGGTCATCGCGCTGATCCGCCGCGCTCCCGATCCGACGACGGCGCGTGAGCAGTTGATGGAACGCCGCTGGCCGGCAGCAGATGTCGCACCGTTGATCCGTTTGATCGACGATCCGCGCCACACCATCAATGAAGACAACACCTACAACCTCTCCGAAGAACAGGCTCGCGCCATTCTCGATCTGCGTCTGCAGCGCCTCACCGCGCTTGGCCGTGACGAAGTGGCGGACGAACTGAACAAGATCGGCGAGGAGATCCGCGATTATCTCGACATTCTTGGTTCGCGCCTGCGCGTGATGACCATCGTCAAGGAAGAGATGATTGCGGTTCGCGACGAGTTCGCAACCCCACGCCGCACCGAAATCGGTTTCGGCGGCGCCGAAATGGATGACGAAGACCTGATCGCCCGTGAGGATATGGTCGTCACCGTCAGCCATGCGGGCTACATCAAGCGCGTGCCGCTGACGACCTATCGTGCGCAGCGCCGCGGCGGCAAGGGCCGCTCCGGCATGGCGACGAAGGACGAGGATTTCGTCACGCGCCTGTTCGTGGCCAATACGCATACGCCGGTTCTGTTCTTCTCCTCGCGTGGCATCGTCTACAAGGAGAAGGTCTGGCGTCTGCCGATTGGCACGCCGCAGTCGCGCGGCAAGGCGCTCATCAACATGCTGCCATTGCAGCAGGGCGAGCGCATTACCACCATCATGCCGCTGCCCGAGGATGAGGATTCCTGGGCAAATCTCGACGTCATGTTCTCGACCACCCGCGGTACGGTTCGCCGTAACAAGCTGTCGGACTTCGTTCAGGTCAACCGTAACGGCAAGATCGCGATGAAGCTCGAGGACGAGGGCGATGAAATCCTCTCGGTCGATACGTGTACGGAATTCGACGACGTGCTTCTGACCTGCGCCGGTGGCCAGTGCATTCGCTTCCCCGTCACCGATGTGCGCGTCTTTGCGGGCCGCAACTCCATCGGCGTGCGCGGCATCAATCTGGCGGATGGCGACAAGGTCATCTCCATGGCGATCCTGCATCACGTCGATGCGGACGCGGCTGAGCGCTCGGCCTACCTGAAGCGTTCGATTGCCGAACGCCGTGCCCAGGGCGCGGATGACGCGGATGATATCGTGGTGGTTGGCGAGGAGGTCGGAAACGAAACCGAGCTCAACGAAGAACGCTATCAGGAGCTGAAAGCGCGCGAACAGACCGTGCTGACGGTCAGCGAATATGGTTACGGCAAGCGCTCCTCGTCCTACGAGTTCCGCGTTTCCGGCCGTGGCGGCAAGGGCATCCGCGCCACCGATACGTCGAAGACCGACGAAATCGGCAAGCTCGTCGCCCTGTTCCCGGTCGAGGCAAGCGACCAGATTCTGCTCGTTTCGGACGGCGGACAGCTTATCCGCGTGCCGGTTGACGGCATCCGCATTGCTGGACGTTCCACCAAGGGCGTCACGATCTTCAACACGGCGGACGGCGAAAAGGTCGTGTCGGTCGAACGCATTTCCGAAACGGATAGCGACGAAGAAAACGGCGGTGAGAGCGATGCGGCGCCGGAAGGCGAAGCACCGGTCGCAGGCAGCGAAGAATAAGCTGAAAGCCCGGGTCAGGCGGTTTTGCGGCGGATAATGCAACAAAACAACGGAACCGGGCTTTTGGTATAGATCAATGAAAAAGGCCGATGGCGGGAACCATCGGCCTTTTTCAGATGCCAAGACTGGAGGAATTGGCGATCACACAAACTCTTATCCAGCAAGCTCCAACACTATCGCGTGAGCTCAGCTGTTAACTCCTAGCGCGAACGCATGTTGCGCAGAGTATTGATGTCGAATGCGACATGACGCACGCGCTGACGCTTGGCTTCATTCTCTTCGAGAAGCAGTATGATTGCCGAGGCAGCCATTGCGACCATCATGGATAATGCCAGAAGAAAGATCATCATCGTGTTATCCTTTCGACATACATACGCTTCAAAAGCGAAAAGGTTGCACCAAACTTGCGCCTATTTTGGTAAATCGGTTGTGAACTTGCCGTGAAATTGCGGTTCATATCGCGTTCATCTGTTTTCTTGGTTTCTGTTTCCTTAGCGCTGTGGTTCTTGTTGAAAATCCCGTCAGAAAAGGCTAGCTGGAAGAAATGACAATCGCGATTTATGCGGGTTCCTTCGACCCGGTGACCAACGGCCATATGGATGTCCTGAAAGGTGCCCTGCGCCTTGCCGATGAGGTTATTGTCGCGATTGGCGTTCACCCGGGAAAAAAGCCTCTCTTCACTTTTGAGGAGCGCGTGGCGCTCATCGATGAAAGCTGCAAGGCCGTGCTGGGGAAGGACGCAGGCCGGCTTTCCGTTATTTCCTTCGACGGTCTTGTTATCGACGCGGCCCGCAAGCACAGTGCTCAATTGATGGTGCGCGGTTTGCGCGACGGCACCGATCTCGACTATGAAATGCAGATGGCAGGCATGAACGGCACCATGGCACCGGAATTGCAGACCGTGTTTCTTCCGGCAGACCCGGCAGTGCGCACGATTACCGCCACATTGGTTCGACAGATTGCCTCCATGGGCGGCGATATAAAGCCTTTTGTTCCGGCGGCTGTCGCTGCCGCCCTGAACGCCAAATTCAAATCCTGACCACAGGGAGTTTTTCGATCATGTCTTTCGTTCGTTCAGCGCTAGCCGCTGCCGCCTTCTTCGCGCTCTCGCAAGGCGCAGTCCACACCGCTTCTGCCGCCGAAAACACCGTGGTTCTCAAGCTGAAGGATGGCGACGTGGCCATCGAGCTTCGTCCCGATCTTGCGCCAAAGCATGTTGCGCAGATCGAAAAGCTGGTCGGCGAGGGCGCTTACAACGGCGTCGCCTTCCACCGTGTCATTCCGGGCTTCATGGCCCAGACCGGCGATGTAAAGTTCGGCAACATGGACAAGAACTTCGATGCATCACGCGTCGGCACTGGCGGCTCTGACTATCCGGATATTCCAGCAGAATTCTCCAAGGAACCTTTCGTTCGCGGCACGGTGGGCATGGCCCGCAGCCAGAATCCGAACTCGGCCAATTCGCAGTTCTTCATCATGTTTGCGGACGGCTCATTCCTCAACGGCCAGTATACGGTGGTCGGCAAGGTTGTCAGCGGCATGGATGTCGTCGACAAGATAAAGAAGGGCAGCGAAGCCGATAATGGCGCCGTGAAGAACCCCGACAAGATCATCAAGGCCACGCTTCAGGCCACCAAGAAGTAAATACAAGGAGAGGCCCAATGGCTTACAAAGACCCTGAAAACACACTCGTTCTTGAAACCACCAAGGGCAATGTCGTTCTGGAGCTTTATCCGGATCTCGCGCCGGATCACGTGGCGCGTATCAAGGAACTGGCGCGCGAAGGCGCTTATGACGGCGTTGTGTTCCACCGCGTGATCGATGGCTTCATGGCCCAGACGGGCGACGTGAAGTTCGGCAAGACGGGCGGCGCTCATTTCAACGGCTCGCGCGCTGGCATGGGTGGTTCGGACAAGCCGGACCTGAAGGCGGAATTCTCCAACACGCCGCACAAGCGCGGCACCGCATCGATGGCGCGTTCCGCCAATCCGAACTCGGCCAACTCGCAGTTCTTCATCTGCTTTGCCGATGCTCCATGGCTCGACCGTCAGTACAGCGTCTGGGGCCAAGTCATCGAAGGCATGGACAATGTCGACAAGATCAAGCGCGGCGAACCGGTCTCCGATCCGGACCAGATCGTGACGGCGCGTATCGCTGCCGACATCTGATCCTGCCTGTTTCAAAGAAAAATTACGGCTCCGGTTCATGCCGGGGCCGTAATAATGAGGTCTATCATGCGTGTTGATCTTTTTGATTTCGATTTGCCGGAAGAGAGCATCGCTCTGCGCCCGGTCGAGCCGCGTGACCACGCCCGACTGTTGCGTGTCCGTCCCGGCCAGCCATTCGAGGATCGACAGGTATTCGAACTGCCTGATCTGCTGCAACCCGGCGATGCGCTTGTCTTCAATGATACCAAAGTGATACCGGCGCAGCTTGAAGGCATGCGCGAGCGCGACGGCAGTATAAGCCAGGTCAGCGCCACGCTGCATATGCGGAGCGGGGCCGATCGCTGGAAGGCTTTCCTCCGTCCGGCCAAGCGCGTGAAGGAAGGCGACCGCATCCGCTTCGGTCATTCCGGATCGAGCTGCTTCCTCGGCACGCTTGATGCCACCGTGGCGGAAAAGGGCGATGCGGGCGAGGCGCTTCTGGTGTTCGATCTTTCCGGCGCCATGCTGGACGAGGCGATTGCTTCGGTCGGGCACATTCCGCTGCCGCCTTACATCGCATCGAAACGTGCCGAAGACGAGCGCGACCGCAAGGATTATCAAACGGTCTATGCGCGAGAAGAGGGCGCGGTCGCAGCCCCGACTGCCGGCTTGCATTTCACGCCGGAGCTTCTGGAAAAGATCAAGGCCAAGGGGGTTGAAGAATATTTCGTGACGCTGCATGTGGGGGCGGGGACTTTCCTGCCGGTCAAGGCCGATGACACCGCCGACCACAAGATGCATTCGGAAATCGGCCATGTGTCGCAGCGCACTGCCGATGCGCTCAATGCCGTTCACGAGCGGGGCGGCAGGATCGTCTGCGTCGGCACCACATCCCTGCGCCTCATCGAAAGTGCGGCGGGTGAGGACGGCGTCATCCGTCCATGGTCCGGTGCGACCGATATTTTTATAACTCCCGGCTATAAGTTCCGTGCGGTCGATCTGCTGATGACCAACTTCCATTTGCCGCGCTCGACGCTGTTCATGCTCGTATCGGCATTCAGCGGTCTCGACACGATGCGCGCCGCCTACGATCACGCCATCAGCAACGGTTATCGCTTCTACTCCTATGGCGACGGCAGCTTGCTTGAGCGAGCCGACAAAGTTAAAGACACCGCATGACTCTGGAAAACCTAAAGACAAGCGAAAACTTCGAATTCAAAGTGCTGGCAACCGACGGCGCTGCTCGTCAGGGCGAGATTTCCATGCCGCGCGGCGTGGTGCGTACGCCTGCCTTCATGCCAGTCGGCACGGCGGGCACGGTCAAGGCCATGTATATGGATCAGGTGAAAGAGCTTGGCGCGGATATCATCCTTGGCAACACCTATCATCTGATGCTGCGGCCCGGAGCCGAACGTGTGGCACGTCTGGGCGGCCTGCACGAGTTCGGCGGCTGGAAAGGCCCGATCCTGACCGATTCCGGCGGTTTTCAGGTCATGTCGCTCGCGCAATTGCGCAAGCTTGACGAAAATGGCGTGACATTCCGCTCGCATATCGACGGCAAGCCTTATGAGATGACGCCGGAACGGTCCATCGAGATACAGGGGCTGCTCGACAGCGATATCCAGATGCAGCTCGATGAATGCGTGGCGCTGCCTTCGCCGGAAAAGAACACCGAGCGCGCAATGGAATTGTCGCTGCGCTGGGCCGAGCGCTGCAAGGTCGCTTTCGGCAACCAGCCGGGCAAGGCGATGTTCGGCATCGTGCAGGGCGGCGATGTTGCGCGCCTGCGCGAAAAATCGGCGGAAGCGCTAAAGGCCATGGATCTCAAGGGCTATTCGGTCGGCGGGCTTGCAGTCGGCGAACCGCAGCAGGTCATGCTCGACATGCTGGAAGTCGTATGTCCGATCCTGCCGTCGGAAAAGCCGCGCTATCTGATGGGCGTCGGCACGCCGGACGATATTCTGAAATCCGTGACGCGCGGGATCGATATGTTCGATTGTGTCATGCCGACGCGAGCAGGCCGCCACGGCCTTGCGTTTACGCGGTTCGGCAAGGTGAATTTGCGCAATGCACGCCATGCCGACGATCATCGCCCGCTCGATCCGGAATCGGATTGCCCGGCATCGCGCGACTACAGCCGCGCCTATCTGCATCATCTGGTGAAATCGGGTGAAGCGCTCGGCGCCATGCTGCTGACCTGGAATAACCTGGCCTATTATCAGTATCTGATGAAAGGCATCCGCGCATCGATTGCCGGGGGACGCTTTGCCGATTTCTCCGCCGAAACCTCGGAAGGATGGGCGAGGGGCGATATTCCGGCCCTTCTGTAATATCTCCATACTGCACAAGGAGGAGCATCCCGGTGTCCCGCTCTGAACGCCTCCTTGAGCTTTTGCAGTTACTCCGCACCTATCGTCGCCCGGTAAGCGGGGCGACGCTGGCGCAGCAGCTCGGTATCAGTATTCGCACGCTGTATCGTGATATCGCGAGCCTTCAGGCGCAGGGCGCAGTTATCGAAGGGGAGCCGGGATTGGGTTATATCCTGCGTCCCGGCTTTATGTTGCCGCCTATCATGTTCAGCCAGGAAGAAATCGAAGCGTTGGTTCTCGGCACAAGATGGGTTGCGGACAGGGGAGACGCTGAACTCGGCGCAGCTGCACGCAATGTTCTTGCCAAAGTGGCAGCAGTAATGCCTGAGGATTTACGCGTTACGCTCGACGCGGTAAGCCTTCTTGTCGGCCCCAGCAAGAAAGATGCGGTCGATCTGGTGGATGCTGCCGCTCTTCGTAGCGCCATTCGCTCGGAAAGAAAAATCACCATATTCTATAACGATGCGGCCAGTACTTCGACCGAGCGCCTGATCTGGCCGTTCGCCCTGACTTTTTTCGAACAGGTGCGGGTAGTGCTCGCTTGGTGCGAAATGCGACAGGATTTTCGACATTTCCGTACTGATCGCATCGCCAGATTGAGCGTTGAGAGCGATCGCTACCCCAAACGACGTTCTGCGCTCCTTAAAGAGTGGAAGACCCGTCAGGGGATCGTCCGGAATTTTGATTGATACTGCCGGAAACTGACAGTGTGTCTTCGTAGTGTTGCTCGTATCCAATCAAGGAGCGACAACAATGAACCATCCGAATTTCACAATTCTATACGTAGAGAACCCGCTATCGAGCGGTCGCTTTTACACAGAACTGCTTGGGATTGAGCCTATCGAAGCCTCACCGACTTTTGTGCTCTTTCTGTTGAACAACGGTCTGATGCTGGGACTGTGGTCCAGACACACGGTAGAACCGGTCGCTGATTCCGGCGCGTTTGGTGGAGAGATCGCTTTCCGGTACGCGAGTTATGAAGAGATCGACAAGATATATGCAGACTGGACCGCGCGCGAGATTTCCAACTTGTCCAAGCCGCAAACATTGGAGTTCGGACGCTCGTTTGTGGCAATTGATCCAGACGGACATCGCCTGCGCGTATTCTCTCCGGCCGCAAGATGATACGAATCAGAGGAAGAAAAACCACCGGGGCGCATCTCGCCGATGCGTCTCAGGCGAGCGGCCTATCCGACCGTCAACATGTTCTCCAGACGACAGAGAACGGCGCGCTGCTCTTCGTCGTCCAGAATTTCACATTCCATCAATTTGGAGCATTCCAGCCCGGCGACGGCCAGATAGACGATCAGCGCCGTATCGGAATCGGTCGTGTCCTTGATCATGCGGTCGAGGAAAGCCCTGTGATATTGCCGGACAGGCACCATGAAACCGGGGTCTTCGGCAAGCGCGGCAAGAACGCCGCAGGCAGGAGGTTCCTCATCGGCCTGCACCCGGTAAACATCCAGAAAAGCCCGCGCCACGCGGTTTTTATCGCCTTTCTGAAGTGTCTCATGAACCTCCATGGCGTGTTCATGCTCTTTCATGTATTCTTCGACCACCGCTTCGAGCAGTTTGGCCTTGGTCGGAAAAGTATAAAGCAATCCGCCTTTTGAAAGCCCCGCACGGGCTGCTACGGCATCGAGAGAGAGGTGAGCAGGGCCGATCTCACGGGCAAGCTCGATAGCAGCGCGCAAAATACGTTCGCGCGACGAGACTTTCTTTTTAGTTGGCAACTTACTGGTGTCTCCTGACAGTTCGAGTGTTGACAATACCGTCTGGACGGTACAGTTATTCGCCACTTTCATTCAAGTAAAATACGCGCGACCTTTGCGTGAATGCGAAAGAAGGCGCCGCGGCCAATCCCCCAACCCTGATCGATCAGGGAGCCATCTGGAGTGCATCCGCAATGATCAAGCGCCTTATACTGGCAATAATATTCCTCGTGATCGTCGTCGGAGGCCTCGTCGGCTTTAACCTGTTCCGATCACAGGCCATCAAGGACTTCTTCGCCAACATGCAGCAGCCTGCCCAGACGGTTTCGACCGTCACGGTGGAGCCGGGCGTCTGGAAGCCGGGTGTCGAGGCCATCGGCACGGCCAACGCGCTCAATGGTGTTGACCTGACCGTGCAGCTCGACGGCGTCGTGCAGAAGATCAACTTCAAGGCCAATCAGGAAGTCAAGGAAGGCGCCCTGCTGCTTCAGATGGAAGACAGCATTCAGAAGGCGGACCTCGCAGCCGCTGAAGCCGAAGCCGTCCTTGCCCAGCAGAACCTGAAGCGAGCTGACACGTTGCGCACCCGTGGCGTGGGTGCGGTGTCGAATGTCGATACGACGGCCTCGGCCTCCGATGCTGCAAGCGCACGCGTTGAAAAAATGCGCGCAACGCTGGCGCAGAAGTCGGTCAAGGCTCCGTTTTCCGGCGTTATCGGCATCTCCAAAGTCGATCTTGGCCAGTATCTGACCCCCGGCACGGTCATCGCCACGCTGCAGAACACCGACGTGATGCGTATCGACTTCACGGTTCCTGAACAATCGCTGGCGTCCATCAAGCTCGGGCAGACCGTCAAGGTCGGTTCGACGGCGGACGCGCTCGACTTTACGGGCAAGATTGTCGGCATCGATCCGAAGATCGACCCGGCCACCCGTCTCGTTTCCGTGCGTGCCGAAGTGCAGAATCCGGATCACAAGCTGACGCCGGGCCAGTTCGTGCAGGTTCGTGTCGAACTGCCGGAAGAAGACAATGTCATCGCTCTTCCGCAGACCACGATCATCTCCAGCCTTTACGGCGATTATGTCTATGCTGTCCGTCCGGAACAGAAGCCGGAAGGCGCGAAGGCCGCCGAAGGCGACAGCACCGCCAAGGCTCCAGCAGCCGATGCCAAGCCTGAAGAGGGCGAAAAGCAGGTGGCGCAGCAGGTCTTCATCAAGCTTGGACGCCGTTATTCCGGTCTGGTCGAGGTAACGAGCGGCCTCAAGGCCGGCGACATCATCATCACGGCAGGCCAGAACCGGCTTTCGCCCGGTGTTCCGGTGAAAATCGACAACACCGTCAATCCGATTCCGGCCGGCCAGCCGGCCGACAAGCAATAGGCGAACCCGATGAGCTTTTCCGATATCTTCATCCGGCGCCCCGTGCTTGCCACGGTGGTCGCCCTCATGATCATTCTGTTGGGCCTTCAGGGGATCGCGCAGCTTACGGTGCGTGAATATCCGAAGGTCGACGAAACCGTCATTACGGTAACGACCACATATGCCGGTGCGAGCGCCGATCTCATTCAGGGCTTCATCACCGCTCCGATTGCAGAAGCGGTCGCGACCACCGAAAACATCGATTACGTGACCTCTTCGAGCCGTCCGTCGTCAAGCACCGTGACGGTGCAGATGAAGCTCGGCGCAAACCCTGACGCGGCGCTGACGGAAGTCATCGCCAAGGTCAATCAGGTTCGCGGCGACCTGCCGGACGAATCCGATGACCCTGTCATCGTCAAGGGCACGGGCCAGAACTTCGCCACCATGTATCTGGCGGCGCAGAACCCGAACATGACGAGCGAACAGATCACCGAATATCTGGAGCGCGTTATCCAGCCGCGCATGTCCACCATTCAGGGCGTTGCAAAGGCGGAAATTCTGGGCGGCCAGGTCTATTCGATGCGCGTCTGGCTGGACCCGATCCAGCTTGCGGCCCGCCAGATCACGGCGCCGGAAGTTCTGGCGGCCATCAAGGCCTCCAACTTCCTGTCGGCTCCTGGCACGACGAAGAACGAATATGTCGCGTCTTCGATCACGCTGAAGTCGACCTTGCAGACCCCGGAAGCCTTCGGCGCCATGCCGATCAAGGCGTCGGGGGATGACGTCGTTCGCCTGCGTGATGTGGCGCGGGTCGAACTCGCGGCGAAAAGCACCGACACCATCGTTTCGTTCAACGGCTCGGCGGGTACATTCCTCGGCGTCTTCCCGACGCCGGCGGCAAACCCCATCGACATGGCGGCGGCGGTCCGGAAGGAGCTTCCGTCCATCCAGGCATCGCTGCCGGAAGGCATGTCGCTCGTTCTGGTCTACGACGCGACCGAACAGATCAGCTCGTCGATCAAGGAAGTCTTCACGACCATCGGCGAAGCCGTGGCCATCGTCATTCTGGTCATCATCGTCTTCCTCGGATCGTTCCGTTCGGTGCTGATTCCGATTGTCACGATCCCGATTTCGCTGATCGGCGTGTGCTTCTTCCTTTATGTGCTCGGCTTCTCGATCAATCTCCTGTCGCTGCTTGCCATGGTTCTCGCCATCGGTCTTGTGGTCGATGACGCCATCGTGGTCCTGGAGAACATCCACCGGCATATCGAGGAGGGCCTGAGGCCCATTGACGCCGCGTTCAAGGGCATGAAGGAAATCACCGGCTCGATCATCGCCATGACGATCACGCTGGCGGCGGTGTTCGCACCGCTCGGTTTCACGGGCGGCCTGACGGGCGCTCTGTTCCGGGAATTTGCCTTCACGCTGGCCGGTGCCGTCATCATCTCCGGTATTGCCGCCTTGACGGTTTCGCCAATGATGTGCGCCCGCATGCTCAAGCACGGCGACCAGACCCGGTTCCAGAAGTTCATCGACCGGACCTTCTCGCGTTTCGAGAAGTGGTATCACCGCCGCGTCTCCAACTCGCTCAACTATCGCGGCATCACGCTGATGATCGTTATTGCGCTGATGGGCCTGACGGGATTCCTGTTCATGAACACGTCGAGCGAACTGGCACCGGAAGAAGATTCCGGCGCGCTGTTCTCTATGTTCCAGGCTCCGCAATATGCAACCTCGGCCTATACCAATCTCTACGCCGAACAGATCGACGAACTGACCAAGGATCTTCCCGAACTGAAGACCCGCTTCCAGATCGTCGGCATGGACGGCGGCACGACATCCGGTATCGCGCTATGGGTTCTGAAGGACTGGAACGAGCGCACGCGTTCGCAGAAGCAGATCCAGGAGGACCTGACCGCACGTATCTCCAAGGTCGCAGGTGTCGAAGCCTTCATCTTCGCGCCTCCGTCCCTGCCGGGAACGGGTGGCGGTCTGCCGATCTCGATTGCGCTGCAATCGACCGGCCCGGCCGATCAGGTCTTCGAGCTCGCCGAGGAAATCAAGAACGAAGCGCAGGCTTCCGGCCAGTACATCATCGTGCAGAACTCGCTCTCCTTCAACGCGCCGCAGATCACGATCACCATCGACCGTGACCGTGCGGCGACGCTGGGTGTGCAGATCAGCGATATCGGTTCGACACTGGGTCTCCTGACCGGTGGCGCATCGGTGGCGAAATTCGACCGCGATTCGAACAGCTATGACATCATCACGCAGGTGCCTGATGTCTACCGTTCGAACCCGGAAAAGCTGGGCGACTTCTATGTGCGCAGCGTCTCCGGCTCGATGATCCCGCTGTCTTCGGTCATCAAGGTCAGCCAGAACGCATCGCCTGCCGCTATCGAGCAGTTCAACCAGCTGAATTCGGCAACGATTTCGGCGCTGCCGCTGCCGGGCGTCACCACCGGGCAGGGCCTGCAAACCCTGGTCGATCTGGCCAAGTCCAAGATGCCGGAAGGCTTCTTCCTGGATTATTCCGGCCAGTCGCGACTGGAAGTGGAGCAGGGCAACACGATCCTGATCGCCTTCGGCCTCGCCGTGATCGTGATCTATCTCGTGCTTGCGGCGCAGTTCGAAAGCTTCCGTGATCCGTTCATCATCATGATGTCGGTTCCGTTGTCGATCTTCGGGGCCATCGTGCCGCTGAATATCGGCCTCGGTACCCTCAACATCTATACGCAGGTCGGTCTCATCACCCTTGTCGGGCTGATTACCAAGCACGGCATTCTGATGGTCGAATTCGCCAATCAGCAGCGCCGCCTGCATGGCCTGTCACGCCGGGATGCAATCATTGTCGCGGCTGAAACCCGCCTGCGTCCGATCCTGATGACCACTGCGGCCATGGCGCTCGGCGTCGTGCCGCTCATCATCGCGACCGGTGCCGGTGCGGCGGCTCGTTACTCGATGGGCCTCGTGATCTTCACCGGCATCGTGATCGGTACGATCTTCACGCTGTTCGTGGTGCCTATGTTCTACACCTTCATCGCGAAGAAGGATGTGGAAGGCGAGTATGTTGCGTCCTCCGAAGAGGGCGGCGAACCGGCTCCGGTGCAACATCACTGAAACTTGCGTTGAACCAACGACAAGGGGCGGCCTAGAAATAGGTCGCCCTTTTTTGTTCTGCTGACGTTGCGAATGCGGCGTTCCAACCCATATGAGCCAGTATGATACCTTTGTCCGTTCTTGATCTATCGCCCGTTCCCGAAGGCAGTGATGCAGCGCAGTCGCTGCACAACACACTGGAACTTGCGCAACATGCCGAACGGCTCGGCTTTCACCGTTACTGGCTCGCCGAACACCACAATATGCCGGGCATCGCCAGCGCGGCGACATCCGTGGTTATTGGTTACGTCGCCAACGGCACCTCGACCATCCGCGTCGGTGCAGGCGGCGTCATGCTGCCCAATCACGCACCCCTTGTGATTGCGGAACAGTTCGGCACGCTGGCCTCGCTGTTTCCGGGCCGCATCGATCTCGGTCTTGGACGCGCTCCCGGCACCGACCAGATCACCGCCCATGCCCTTCGACGCAATCTCGACAGCGATGCAAACGCATTTCCGCAGGATGTGGTCGAGTTGCTCAACTATTTCAAACCTGCCGAGCCGGGCCAGCGCGTGCGCGCCGTGCCAGGTGAGGGGCTGAATGTGCCTGTCTGGATTCTCGGTTCCAGCCTGTTCGGCGCGCAGCTTGCCGCCATGCTGGGATTGCCATACGCATTCGCCTCGCACTTTGCGCCTGCCGAGATGGAACGCGCCATTGCGCTTTATCGCGAGCGGTTCGAACCATCGGAATATATGCAGAAGCCTTATGTGATGCTGGGCCTCAACGTGATCGCTGCCGATACGGACGAAGAGGCGAATTATCTTTTTACCTCGCAGCTACAGGCTTTCGTGAACCTGCGCAGCGGTCGCCCCGGCAAGCTTCCCGCACCAGTCGAAGGCTATATGGAACGGCTTGATCCGGCAGCACAGGCGCTTGTGCGCCAGATGCTTTCATGCCGCGTCGTCGGTGGACCGGAGACAGTAGCGCAAGGCATCAAGGCCTTTGCGGAGAGCACCGGCGCCGACGAGCTGATGTTGACCGGCATGATCCACGATCACAAGAAACGCCTGCGTTCATACGAGATCGCAAGTCGATCAATCGCCTGACTCGTCGGTCTCCATATCTGCATAGACCAGATAGCGAAGCGGGCCAGGAGTAATCGCATCGAACGGGTAACAGGTCGCCAGCACGAGGTGGCGGCCTTCGCGGTCCGGCGCGATCCTCGCCTCATCCCACCGCACCACGGCCATGTGGCTGACGCGATAGGAAACCGTCTTTCCGTCGCTGCGAGTGACGAGTATCTGGTCGTTCTCCTCGACATTCTTCAGAAATGCGAAATGCGTGTCGCGATGCGCAGCATAGACGGCCGTTCCCCGTTCGCCCGCCATCGGCGTGTTGTCCAGATGGCCGGGGCCAAAAGCCAATGCCTGCCCGCTGGCGCCTTTCAGGGCAATGGCTGATTCTTCAAGCCGCGGGACTTCGATACGGGTTACCGGCCAGGTATCGGCCCAGTTCCACGGTTTGACGGGAGCGCCTGTTTCAATGCTCTCTGAAAACGCCCGTTCAAGCAGGATTTGTGCGACAAACGCTTTGGCATGTATCCAGATACCCTGACCGGAAAGTACCAAACCCATTGCGACCAGCATCATGCCAAGCGCGGGGAGAAGGGAGCGCTTCAGCGCGCTCCCCGTAACAAACTGACTGACAACCATCACACGTTCTCCCTGCGGCGGAAGAACCAGAGGACGAAGAGCCCGACCAGCATCGAACCGAGGCCTTGCATGAGCAGGAGCGTCGCCGGCGTTGCCGTCTGCGGCAGCGGAAGGGGCTGCGACGGCGATGATGGTGAAGCAAGGCGCTCATGGCTGCGAACAGGGGCGCTCACGCCATTCACGTCCATACTTGCATGCTCCTCGACATTGCGTTCCGCACGGATGCCGAACAGCTTGTCATAATCCCAGCCAGCAGGCAGTTGCAGCGGAATATCGGCGCGGGTGAGTGGTGTGTTGGCTGGTCGCGACAGTGTCTTGTCGACCGCCACCAGGCTCGTCAGCCGGCTAACCAGATGATGTTCCAGTGCGAGCCGAAGAACGCGCGCATCGGCTGCGTCCTGAGAAATCTTGCCAAGGGTAAGTTCCACTTCCGCATCATCAATCTTGCGGCGAGCCCACAATTTTGAAATGCCTTCCGCATTCATTGCCTGATCGAGCGGCAGATTGACTGTCCATGGACGGCCATCAATCTCGCCTTCGATGACAAGATTTCCGGCTGCCTTGCCCATCCGCGCAGCGATAACCAGTGGTTCGCCACGATAGAGATCGGGCAGAATGGATGGGGTCATGCTTACATTCTTTTCCGAGAAACTGGCCTTCAGATCGGTAACAGTAGGGTTTTCTAGCTTGTCGAACAGAGCCCGCATGCGTTCGTCCACTTCCGCCGCCGATCCGATATGGGTGAAGGTTCCGCGTCCAAGCTCCGCCGCATGGTTCATCAGATAGGAGTTGGGGGCAGAGCCGATACCGACCATGAAGATACGAGAGCGCCCCCGACGTGCTGCAATGGCATCCAGCAATTGCTGCTCATTGCTGATTTCGCCGTCGGTCAGAAACACGATCTGGCGCAATCCGTTACCCCGATGGCTGTCATCAAGCGCTGCATGAAGGGCTGGCAGCATTGCCGTACCGCCTTGCGCTTCAAGGCTGGTCACGAAACGGCGGGCGGAGGCGATATTCTGCTGATTGGCCTCGACCGAATCCTCGAAGAACCTGGTCAGCGTGTCGTCGAAGCGGATCACGTTGAACCGGTCTCCGGGCTGAAGATGCGACAGTGCATAATCCAGGCTGGCCTTTGCCTGTTCGATGGAAGTACCGCCCATCGATCCGGAATTGTCGATCACGAAGACGACTTCACGCTGCGCCTTTTTTGCGCTGGCAACAGCCGGTGGCGTAACATAGGCAAGCACATAGTCGTCCTTGCCGACATGTTCGCGGAAGAGCCCGATCTGCGGCGCATCTTTTGCTACAGCACTCCATTCCAGAACGAAATCGCGGTCCGCAGCAGCGGCGCCGTCCAGCGTAATCTCTCGCGTGGCGTCATTCGCCGCATCGATCCTGACCTTGTGGTAAAGGCTTTCGACCTTGCCAAGCGGGAAGCCGGGCTTCAATTCGACCGAGATGCTCACGGGATTGGTCCGCAGTTCAGCCGGGGGAGCTAGTGGCGTTACAATCGGCGCGTTATAAGGATCGGGCTTGCCAGCATCGCTCGACTTGCCCCAGCCATTCTGCATTTCGACTTTCTGGACAACGGGTGAGGCAATGTCCGGATTGTAGCGCGGTGCGACGACCAACGGCACACGCAACGAAAAACGCTCATCGGCAAGCCGCACCGCCTGCTGATACTCGACCTGGATGACGACTTTTTCGTGCGGGCCGATGTTGGCAACCGCATTGGTGAACACGTTCGGTCGCTGCTGTTCGATCAGCGTGACTTTCTTGCCTTCGCTTTTCGCCTTTTCATATATTTCACGGGCTGCCTGCTTTTCCTTGATGTCAGCGACAATCACGCGATCGCCGATAACCATCTTCAACGAATAGACTGCGCTTTCTTCGGGCAACGGAAAAACATACAGGGCTTCAACGAAACTGTCGGTCGGGTTCTCGAATGCCTGCGTCAGCCGGGCTCTGGCCGTCGGCCCGCTCACATCGAGGTTGACGTCCGTAGCAAGCCGGGGTGCTTCGACATAACGCCCGGCTTCGCTTGTTTCCAGCAGAAGGCTGCCGGATTGAACCTCGTTCGGTGTGACCAGACCGGGTGTCTCGGCGCGCGCCTGGGCGATCTGCAACAGGCAGAAAATGACGGCCAGCGCGGGCAGCAACGCCATGTTGCATAACCAGACGAACGAACAGAAGCGGGAGAGTCCCCCGCCTCCAATGCTATGATTTGAAAGACTTATCGCGGGTGACATGACATGCTCCTTGTTCACCTCGAAGAACTGGAGCCATTGTCGCCGGAGCGGCTGTTTCCACTCCAGCGTAAGCTTTGCCAAGTTTCAGCCGTCCCTTTCCGCAAACCGCCTTGCCCGTTACGCATATGTGTGGAATTGTGAAGAAAAGTACGCAGTTCAGGATAAGCCATGTCCGATCAGGACTCTCACCTTCCCGACCAGATCAATACCCGCGTTGCCGTTCGGGTTCGTGAGGAAATCGCAAGACGGCGAATTTCGCGCCAGCTTTTGGCCGATGAAGCGCGGATCAGTCTTTCGACATTGGAAAAGGCACTGTCGGGCCACAGGCCCTTCACGCTCGCAACGATCATCCGGCTCGAACAGGCAATGGGCGTAGCCCTGCGCGAGCAGGCGGGTGAAGCTCCCGTTCAACTGACCAGAAATGGCAACAGCCACGCAGCGGAAGAACTGGGGGCCTATTCGCGCGCCTCGGTTTCATGGCTCGAAGGCGATTACCTCACCTTGCGTCCGTCCTTCGGCGAGGACAAGGCGCTCTTCGCCTACATCACGGAAATCGGTTGGGATTTCGACGCTGGGCATCTCAATTTTCGTGAGCGGGAACGTTCCGACGTTTCGTTCTCGCAACAGGGAGCGGTTTCCGTTCCGCATCTTTCGGGGCACATCTATCTGGTCACGAATACGTCCGGCCAATATCGCATGGCCGTCCTCTCCCGCCCGAGCATCACGGGTGAAATGTTTGGTATCCTGACGACATTGCGGGCCGGGCAGGGCGCACATCTAACACCCGTTTCGACGCCGCTTGCGCTCGTGCCGATGCGGCAATTCACCAGCCCCTCATTCGGGCGTATACGCGCGGACGATCACTCCTTCGCCGACTATGCGGCGATCCTGCGCAAGACCCTGAACGACGGCTATGCAGGTTTCGTGGCCGGGTGAGCCGCATTCTCGCTTTTGATTTCCGCGAGCAGCCAGTCCCGAAAAGCAGATACAGCCGGAGTGCTCGAACGAGCCTTCGGCGTCACAAAGTAATAGCTGCTCGGGCTTCTGACCGTATGCGGGCAGGCGACCACAAGCTGTCCGTTCTCGATTTCAGCCCGTATGAGGAAAAGCGGCATCAGTGCCACGCCCAGACCGGCAATGCAGGCCTGCGAGACATTTGAAAACTGCTCGAAACGCATCCCCGGAGAAACCGGGGCGGCGATGTCGAGGCTCTTGAACCAATGATCCCATGCGCCGGGTCGTGACGCCATGTTGAACAAAGGGAGCGGCAGAAGATCGGTCGGCGCCTGCACGGGATGTTGCTGGAGAAAAGCGGGGCTGCATACAGGCGCCACCGTTTCATCCATCAGGAAGACACTGTCGGCATTGGGCCAGTCCGGCTGGCCGATATGGATCGCCGCATCCAGCCCTTCGCGATCAAAGTCGAACTGGCCGATACGGGTCGCAAAATTCAGGATGATATCCGGATATTTTGCCACGAAACGCGGTATGCGCGGTATCAGCCAGCGCGTCCCGAATGTCGGCAGGAAGGCCAGATTGAGTGTGGTACCGCGCATCTGCGACATGACTTGCAGTGAGGCGGCCCGAATGGACGCCAGCGCCGGCCCCACGGCCTTGAGATAGGCGCGGCCGGCATCCGACAACACAACATGACGACTGGTGCGGTCGAAAAGTGCTGTTCCGAGCTGTTCTTCAAGCGTTGCAATCTGTCGGCTCACCGCGCCTTGCGTCAGCGACAACTCCTCGGCCGCAGCCGAAAAGCTCTCATGCCGCGCAACGGCATCGAAGGCGGCAAGCGCACTGGTGGAAGGAAGCAGGCGTCGGGAGATCGAAGTCATCATCCATTACTAAATGGAATAGATCGATGAGTAAACGTCGATTGCACCGAACTGCGGCACGGTCCATATTTCCTGCAAATTTTCATTGAGGAGAATACACTGATGTCACGTGCGGCTTTTAGCTGGGAAGACCCGTTTCTGCTGGATGACCAGCTGAACGAAGACGAGCGCATGATCCGCGACTCGGCCAAGGCTTTCGCAACGGATGTTCTGCTGCCTCGTGTCGAAAAGGCCTATCTGGACGAGACGACCGATCCTGAACTCTTCCGTCTCATGGGGCAGGCTGGACTTCTGGGCGTGACGCTTCCTGAAGAATACGGCGCGGCCAATGCAGGCTATGTGTCTTATGGTCTGGTAGCGCGTGAAGTCGAGCGGGTCGATTCCGGTTATCGCTCCATGATGAGCGTGCAATCGTCGCTCGTGATGTATCCGATTTACGCCTATGGTTCCGAGGAACAGCGCAAGAAATATCTTCCGGGCCTCGTATCCGGCGAACTGATCGGTTGCTTCGGTTTGACCGAACCTGATGCGGGCTCCGACCCGGCAGGCATGAAGACCCGGGCGGAAAAGATCGACGGCGGCTATCGTCTCAGCGGCTCCAAGATGTGGATTTCGAACTCGCCGATTGCCGACGTTTTCGTCGTCTGGGCCAAGTCTGCCGCGCATGACAACGCCATTCGCGGCTTCGTTCTCGAAAAGGGCATGAAGGGTCTTTCCGCGCCGAAGATCGGCGGCAAGCTTTCGCTGCGTGCATCGATCACCGGTGAAATCGTCATGGATGGCGTCGAAGTTTCGGAAGATGCGCTTCTGCCGAATGTCTCCGGCCTCAAGGGTCCGTTCGGCTGCCTCAATCGCGCTCGTTATGGCATTTCCTGGGGCGTGCTCGGTGCGGCGGAGGATTGCTGGTTCCGTGCGCGTCAATACGGCCTTGACCGCAAGCAGTTTGACAAGCCGCTTGCAGGCACGCAGCTTTATCAGAAGAAGCTCGCCGACATGCAGACAGAGATTGCGCTTGGCCTTCAGGCATCCTTGCGCGTCGGTCGCCTGTTCGACGAAGGCAAGATGGCGCCGGAAATGATCTCCATCGTCAAGCGCAACAATTGCGGCAAGGCGCTGGATATCGCCCGTCAGGCACGCGACATGCACGGCGGCAACGGCATCCAGATCGAGTACCACGTCATGCGTCACGCGCAGAATCTGGAAACGGTAAATACCTATGAAGGCACGCATGACGTTCATGCGTTGATCCTGGGCCGCGCCCAGACCGGCATTCAGGCTTTCTTCTGATAGCTGTTAGAGCATTTCCTGTTTTTCATCAGTCGTTGGAAATGCTCTATCCATTTGTTTTTACGCATGTCTTTAACCCGAAACCGGTTCCCATTTTCGGGAGACATGCTCCAGTCAAGCCTTCCATTCGGGCCCGTTCGCAGTTCGCGGGCGGGCCTCTTTATTTTTGTATGGGATTGCAGAAAATGCAGAACACACCGCTTGACGGTCTCAAAGTGGTAGAACTGGCGCGCATTCTTGCCGGGCCATGGGTGGGGCAGACGCTCTCCGATCTGGGAGCCGATGTCATCAAAGTTGAAAGCCCCGAGGGCGACGATACGCGCAAATGGGGCCCGCCTTTCATCGATGTGGAAGGCGAACGGTCTGCTGCCTATTTCCACGCCTGCAACCGCGGCAAGCGCTCGATCACAGCCGACTTCCGCACTGAAGAGGGCAGGGAACTGGTCCGCCAGCTCGTGGCTGACGCCGACGTCGTCATCGAAAACTTCAAGCTGGGCGGCCTCGACAAATACGGCCTCGACTATGAGAGCCTGAAGGCCACCAATCCGCGCCTGATCTACTGCTCGATCACCGGTTTCGGCCATACAGGCCCTTATGCGGAACGCGCAGGCTACGATTTCATGATCCAGGGCATGGGCGGCATCATGGATCTGACCGGTGAACCGGACCGGGAGCCGCAGAAGATCGGTGTGGCTTTCGCCGACATTTTCACCGGCCTCTACAGCGTGATTGCAATTCAGTCAGCCCTCATCATGCGGGAGCGCACCGGCACCGGCCAGCATATCGATATGGCGCTGTTCGACTGCATGTCGGCGGTGCTTGCCAATCAGGCAATGAACTATCTGGCGTCCGGCGTATCGCCGAAGCGCATGGGCAATGCGCATCCCAACATCGCGCCCTATCAGACGCTACCCGTTTCCGATGGCTATTTCATCATCGCCTGCGGCAACGACGGACAGTTCGGAAAACTGACTTCACTGCTCGGTATCGGTGATATCGCTACCGACGAGCGCTTCGTCAGCAATTCGGCGCGCGTGGCCAACCGGGCGGCCCTGACGGCGTTTCTGGAAGAAAAGACCCGAGCGTGGAAGCGCGACGATCTTCTGGCCGAGCTTGCCAGAATCGGCGTGCCTGCCGGCCCGATCAACACGGTGGCCGATGTGTTCGCAGACCCGCAATTCGAGGCGAGAGGGATGAGAATAGACCCGCAAGGTGTTCCCGGCCTGCGCACACCCATTCGCTTCTCTGATGCCGAACTGAAGCTCGACAACCGTTCCCCGAAGCTTGGTGAACACAGCGACGCGATCCTCTCGGAGATCGGAAAAAGCTGAACGAAAACCCGAAACTTTATCGGCGCGCTCTTCCTTGAAGGGCGCGTTTTCGTTTGCAATGCATTGAAGAGAAGTGAAAGTTTCTAATCAAGAAACGACTTTAACCCCTTGCGGGGAAAGTATTTTAAATTGTTCTTGAGAGAAGATGGTGCGGTCGAGAAGACTCGAACTTCCACGGGTTGCCCCACAGCGACCTCAACGCTGCGCGTCTACCAATTCCGCCACGACCGCCCGTGGTAGGAGCCGAACTCCGTCGGCGAGTGGGCATTTAGCAAATCACTTTGGGGTGCACAAGCCCCATCTGCATCTTCCGGCAATCTTTTTGAAAAAGAATGTGAAAAAGCTTGTGCTCAATCACGACAGAAGGGAAAGAAACCCCGAATTTCCGGGCTTTTTCAAAGACTTCCACAAATCAGAAAAATTTCTGAAAAACGTCATCAAGCGGATGCGCGGCGGTCAGCGACCAAGCTCAAGGGAGCAACGGGAAGCGAATCCGGTGAAACCGATTCCCCCGGATTCGTTTCGGCTGTCGAAAATCAGCCGGCGATGCCCTGCAGGCGCTTGATATCCTCAAGGCGCTTCAGCGTTTCTGTATATCCGGCATCGATGGCTTCGGATGCGCGATGGAAATCGGCAAGCCCGATCTGTCCCACGATCGGCATCAGCGTGACGTCCGGCGGGTCGCCAGCCATGCGGGCGCGCGATATACGATCCTGAATGATGTTGAAGGCTTCCATCATCACGCCGGTAATGCCGAGACGCGCTTCCTTCTCGCCATGGATTGCGTCGGTAAGACTGTCCTGCCGGGTTTGCGCGTGTTTGATGACCGCCGCGCGACCATACTGGTCGTAGTGGAGGTTGACCGCCAGAACGAGGCGCTGCTCATAAGCCCTGCATACGGATACCGGCACGGGATTGACCAGTGCGCCGTCGACCAGCACACGTTCCTGCCAGCGCACGGGCTCGAAAACGCCGGGCAGGGCGTAGGAGGCGCGCATCGCTTCCACCAGAGGGCCGGAGGACAGCCAGATTTCGTGCCCGGTGCGCAACTCGGTGCAGATCGCAACAAAGGGACGATCCAGTTCCTCGATGCGCAGCCCATCCAGATGCTCACGCAGGCGACCGTCCAGTTTCATGCCGCCGAACAGCCCGCTGCCGCGAAATGTAATGTCGAGAAGATTGAACATGCGCCGCCGGGTAAGACTGCGGGCGAACTCTTCCAGTTCGTCCAGCTTTCCGGCCAGATAACAGCCGCCAACAAGCGCGCCGATCGACGTGCCGGCGATCATCTCGATATCGATATTGGCTTCGTCCAGCGCGCGCAGCACGCCGATATGGGCCCAGCCGCGTGCAGCGCCACCGCCCAGCGCCAGGGCTATCCGGCGCGGGTCTCGCTTGATTTCAGGCTTTTCAGCGGATTCTTCTGCTGGCAGAGCAAGGTCGTTATTCGCAGCCTTCCGCTTCTGCCCCCATGCAAGCATCACGATGGACACCTCTTCGTTTCCGCCCGAAGCACTTCCGGCAAAAGAGCCCGGTAAAAGGGCAAACGGTTTGCGTCAGGAAATGCACAGGCAAATAGCTAAAACGATTCCGACAGTTCCGTTTGGCGGGAACAGCTTCACGTTAGTGAAACATAGTATCCAAAGAATAAATGCTGCGAATTGATGGCGCGACTCATATTCGCGCCATCACATCCTTTTGACCGGGGTTAGTGCCCGTGATCGCAGGAGCCTTCAACGGCCAGGGAAATATCGCCGTTCTCGGCAATAACCTGCCGATAGAAGCAGGAGCGGCGTCCTGTGTGGCAGGTGGGTCCATCGCCTGCAACGCGTACTTTCAGCCAGAGCGCGTCCTGATCGCAATCGGTGCGCAACTCGACCACGCTTTGCAGGTTGCCCGACGTCTCGCCCTTCTTCCAGAGCGTGGAACGCGAGCGTGACCAGTAATGCGCAATTCCCGTTTCGAGGGTGAGCCGCAGCGCTTCCTCATTCATATGGGCGACCATCAGCAATTCGCCGTCACGCGCATCGGTAACGACAGCGGTGATGAGGCCCGATGCATCGAAGCGCGGCATGAATGCCGCGCCTTCTTCTATGGCCTTCTTGTCGGAAGGCTGTGCGGGAAAGAAGCTCATTTCAGCCGCTTATCTGCGGGTCAGGGTCATGAAGCGAACCTGCTCCTCCGCATTTACCTGCATTTCGCCGGTAAAAGTGGTGGTGATGGTCGTCGAACCCTGCTTGCGGATGCCGCGCATGGCCATGCACATATGCTCCGCCTCGATCATGACGGCAACGCCGCGAGGCTTCAAAATGCGCTGGATACTGTCGGCGATCTGCGCAGTGATGCTTTCCTGCGTCTGCAGGCGGCGCGCGAAAATATCCACGACGCGGGCAATCTTGGAAAGACCAACCACCTTGTGATCGGGCAGATAGGCGACATGGGCCTTGCCGATGATCGGCACCATATGGTGCTCGCAATGCGAATGGAACGAGATGTCCTTTACGAGAACGAGATCGTTATAGCCGCCGACTTCCTCGAAAACCGTACCGAGGACTTCTTCCGGGCTTTCCGTATACCCTGCGAACAGTTCCTTATAAGCCTTGGCCACACGCTTCGGCGTTTCCAGAAGGCCTTCGCGCTCCGGGTCGTCTCCAGCCCAAAGCAAAAGCGTGCGTACCGCCGCTTCCGCATCGGCCTGCGTCGGCTTGCCATGCAAAAGAGTTACATCTGCCTGCTTGTTCGGCAGGCCGGATTCGTCATCTTCTTTGAGGATGCGAGCGTCCATCAGTATTCTCCAGTAGTCTCCTTCAAGGAGGAGACGAGTTAAACGGACAATACAACGATACGCTTTGCGAGCGGGCGATGTATTGATCCGGCGCTTACGGTCACCGGACAGGTTTTCGTGCGACTGCCCCCGGGGTCTGTGCTATTGTTACCCATGGCGCAGACGCTACTTGCCTATTATATAGACAATAAATTGCAACTTCAAACCGCAGCCGGGCGACAAATTTATGTTTTTCTCCGGCACGGCGGAAGGTCGCCTCTATGATCGATGATATTTACAACAAACGCATCCTGGAATTCGCCGGAAACATGGAGCGCCTGGGGCGTCTTCCCGAACCGGACGCGGTTGCCAAGGTGCATTCCAAGCTGTGCGGCTCGACCGTTACCGTCTATCTGAAAATGGCTGATGGCGTCGTGACGGATTTCGCGCATGAGGTGAAGGCCTGCGCGCTTGGACAGGCTTCCTCGTCCGTCATGGCGCGCAATATCATCGGCGCTTCCGCGGAGGAGCTGAAAGCCGTTCGCGATGAAATGTACAAGATGCTCAAGGAAGAAGGCCCGGCACCGGAAGGGCGCTTTGCCGATCTGAAATATTTCGAGCCAGTGCGCGAATACAAGGCGCGCCATGCCTCCACGCTGCTGACCTTCGATGCGGTTGTCGATTGCATCCGGCAGATAGAGGAGAAGGCCAAAGCTGCCTGATGTGTTCTTGCGGCAAGGATCATGCGGGCGAGGGGCCCCCAAAACGCTATAGCAGGAACTTTACCGATCCCTGGCGCAAGACGCCGGGAAGGCTGATCGGCACGGCATTCGTACGATTCTATCAGGTGACATTATCGTCCCTCATCGGCAATTCCTGCCGGCATCTGCCGACCTGTTCCGAATATGCCTACGAAGCCATCGCACGTCACGGACTGTGGAGCGGCGGATGGATGGGGTTGTTTCGCGTCATGCGTTGCGGGCCGTTCGGCACACACGGATTCGATCCCGTACCCCGAACGCTCCCCAATGAACTGAAATGGTATCTGCCCTGGCGCTACTGGCGGTGCTCATCTCCGCGTGGGGATTTCTGACAGTTTTTTGTTAGCTGATTATAATTCATTAAGGATATCAACGTTTCATTGAGAATTGGAATTTAAGGCAGTGCTGTGGTCTTTTTCGGGCCGCAATTTGCCTGCATGTCCCCCTCGGCGTTCATATTCCTGCGAGCTGTTATGCTGAAATCATCGTCCCGCCTTTCGCGTCTCATTGCATCCTTTGCGCTTGGTGCAGGTGTGCTTTGTACATCCGCGTCCATGGCGAGCACCTCCTGGGTGGTTTTCGATGCCGATAGCGGGCGGATTCTCGGTCAGGACGACGCCAATATTCAGCATGCGCCTGCTTCGCTGGCGAAAATGATGACGCTTTATCTCGCTTTTGAGGCGCTCAAGACCGGTAGGCTGCATTGGGACGATGCAATGCCCATTTCGAAGAACGCCGCATCCAAGGTCCGCATGAAGCTTTGGCTGAAGCCGGGCGAAACCATCACCGTGCACGACGCCATCTATGGCATGATCGTCATATCGGCCAATGATGCGGCGACGGTAATGGGCGAGTATATGGCGGGATCGGAAGCCGCTTTCGGTCGCCTGATGACGCAGCGGGCGCGCCAGATCGGCATGAAGAGCACCTTCTTCGTCAATCCTTCGGGCCTGACTGCCAAGGCCACACAGCTTACCACCGCTCGCGACATGGCAATTCTCGGCATGAGCCTGCGTCGCGACTTTCCGGAACAATATGCGCTTTTTTCCACGCGCTCCTTCACGTTCCGCAACCGCGTCCTGAACGGTCACAACACCCTGATGTACCGCTATCAGGGCGTGGACGGAATCAAGACCGGCTATACGGACGTGTCCGGCTATAATCTCGTTTCCTCGGCTATCATCAACGACAAGCATCTTGTCGGCGTTGTTCTTGGCGCCGGATCGGCGCGGCAGCGCGACGACCAGATGGCGAAGCTTCTGACACGATTCAGCACCGAAGGCGCCGATACCAAGGGGCAGCTTGTTGCAATGGCCAGGCCGCAGCCTGTCGCGAAGCAAACAGCCGCAGCCCAGCCCAAAGCCGACGCTGTCGCCGGGCTGATCGACGATTCGCGCATCGAGCAGGGCGATGGCGGGTTCCTGATCGCCTCTGCCGCTGGCGCATCTGCCTGGACGATCCAGCTTGGCGCTCCGCCGACGCTTGACGGCGCAAAGCAACTGCTGGCCAGGTATAAACCTGCGGTCGACAAGGTCGCGCCCGGTCTGAAGGCTGAAATTTCTCCGGCCGAAAAGCGTCGCAAGGTCTATCGCGCGCGTTTCTCCGGCTTCAAGGATTCGGCCTCCGCCGAAAAGGCATGCGCTCAGCTGAAGCAGCAGAAGATTGACTGCCTGCCGATCCGGAACTGATTTATTCTTTTCAACGTCGATAAGCGCGGCCTGACGCTGTCAGCGTGTCGCGCTTTACTGACCGGGCGAAAAAGACTAGAACCCAACCTTCATTTCATACGCATGAACCCCACCCGCAATCGTTGGCGGGACTGGATAAGGATGACTAGAATGTCGAATACCGTTTCCATGCAATTTCCCGATGGCTCTGTGCGTGAATACGATGCGTCGATGACCGGCGCGGGCCTTGCGGAATCGATTTCCAAATCACTTGCCAAAAAAGCTGTTGCCTACGCCGTCGATGGCACCGTGCGCGATCTTTCCGATCCCCTCGGCGCTTCCGGCAAGGTCGAGATTCTGACCCGCGAAGACCCGCGCGCGCTCGAACTGATCCGCCACGACACGGCGCACGTTCTGGCAGAAGCCGTGCAGGAGCTCTTTCCGGGCACGCAGGTCACCATCGGTCCTGTCATCGAAAACGGCTTCTATTACGACTTCGCGCGCAATGAACCGTTCACGCCCGACGATCTTCCGGTGATCGAAAAGAAGATGCGCGAGATCATCCAGCGCAACAAGCCGTTCACCAAGGAAATCTGGTCGCGCGAAAAGGCCAAGCAGGTTTTTGCCGACAAAGGCGAAAACTACAAGGTGGAACTGGTTGATGCCATTCCTGCCGGGCAGGATCTCAAGATATATTATCAGGGCGACTGGTTCGACCTCTGCCGCGGTCCGCACATGGCCTCGACAGGCCAGATCGGCAATTCCTTCAAGCTGATGAAGGTTGCCGGCGCCTATTGGCGCGGCGATGCCAACAATCCGATGCTGACCCGCATCTATGGCACTGCCTTTGCGAACGATAACGATCTTCAGGCCTATCTCCATATGCTTGAAGAAGCCGAAAAGCGCGATCACCGCCGCCTTGGCCGGGAAATGGACCTGTTCCATTTCCAGGAAGAAGGGCCGGGCGTCGTGTTCTGGCACGCCAAGGGCTGGAAGATGTTCCAGAACCTGGTGAGCTATATGCGCCGCCGCCTCGACAGCCACGGCTATCAGGAAGTGAACGCGCCGCAGGTGCTGGACAAGTCGCTGTGGGAAACCTCCGGTCACTGGGGCTGGTATCGCGACAACATGTTCAAGGTGACCGTCGCCGGGGATGAAACCGACGATGATCGCGTGTTCGCGTTGAAACCGATGAACTGCCCCGGCCATGTGCAGATATTCAAGCACGGCCTGAAATCCTATCGCGATCTGCCGATCAAGCTTGCTGAATTCGGCAATGTGCATCGCTACGAACCGTCCGGCGCATTGCATGGGCTGATGCGTGTGCGCGGCTTTACGCAGGACGATGCGCATATCTTCTGCACCGAAGAGCAGATGGCGGCGGAGTGCCTGCGCATCAACGATCTCATCCTGTCGGTCTACAAGGATTTCGGCTTCGAGGAGATCACCATCAAGCTGTCCACCCGTCCTGAAAAGCGCGTGGGGTCGGACGAACTATGGGATCGTGCAGAAAGCGTGATGATGTCGGTGCTGGATCAGATCCAGCAGCAGTCCAACAACATCAAGACCGGCGTCTTGCCGGGCGAGGGCGCGTTCTACGGGCCGAAGTTCGAATATACGCTGAAGGATGCCATCGGCCGTGAATGGCAGTGCGGCACCACGCAGGTCGATTTCAACCTGCCGGAACGCTTCGGTGCTTTCTATATCGACAAGGATTCGGAAAAGCGCCAGCCGGTGATGATCCACCGCGCGATCTGCGGTTCGATGGAACGCTTTCTGGGCATTCTGATCGAGAACTTCGCCGGTCACATGCCGTTGTGGTTCGCGCCGGTGCAGGTTGTCGTTGCCACGATCACCTCGGACGCCGATGAATATGCCGCACAGGCTGCCGCCAAGCTGAAGGCCGCCGGATTGCAGGTCGCAACCGATCTGCGCAACGAGAAGATCAACTACAAGGTCCGTGAGCACTCGTTGCAGAAGGTTCCGGTGATCCTGGTTTGCGGCAAGCGCGAGGCGGAGGAAAACACCGTCAATATGCGCCGTCTCGGTTCCCGGGATCAGGAATCGATGACGCTCGACGAAGCCCTCGCGCGCCTTGTGGAAGAGGCGACACCGCCCGATCTGCTCCGTCTGAAGAATGGCAATTGATAATAAAAAGGCCGCGCACTGCGCGGCCTTTGATTTTTTAAGGCGGGGAGAGTCAATCCATACTGTCCTGAGCAGGTTCGGATTCGCCATTGGCGACGACTTCAACTTCCTCGTTCTTGCCGGACGATACCTTGAAATCACGCTGATAAATGCGGTCCTTGTTCTTGGCGACCGCAACATAGTCGCCTTCGATGAGAACCATTGATGAATAGGCGCCGGCGCTTTCACGCACCACATCGCCGGAAGCGTTGAGGATAGACCAGGATGTGTCTGCAAGCGCTTCGCCGCCGCGCTCGCGCACAAGCTTCAACGTCACTTCCGCAGCACGATGCTGAACTGTCGCTTCGGTCAGTTTACCGGCTTCCACCCGAATATCCGCACGGATGATGGCGTTCGCCGAGCCATAGTTGGAAACAACGTGATAGGTGCCGCTGTTGAGGCGGATGATCGTGTTCGGCCTGACGTCGGGGACGATCAGCGAACGGTCACTATTATCCTCGTCGGCATAAATCGAGAAACGCAGGAGATCATTGTTGATCTTGCCGCCATCGGGCAGGATAGCGCTAAGCTTCATCCCACCGGCATCCAGCATCATCACTTCATGGCGCGTCGCATTTCCAACCGTGATGCGCTTTGTGGCACCCGCGCGCCCATAGGCGACATGCACGAGATAGCTGCCTTCGGGCAGGTTGAAAACCGCGCCGCCGCCCTGTGCGCTCGCGATAAGCGGCAATTGACCATCAGCTCCGACATCGGGCGAGAATACACGCCAGACAAGCCCTGCCGGGATGTCTCCGCCGTCCTCACTCAGTCGCGCCTTGAGATCGAGTTCGCGCGTCTGGGCAAGCGGATTGTTCTCGGGACTTGAGGGGGAGGCGTAATTGTTCAGCGTCGGGAGATTGAGCGCCGGTTGCGGCAAGTCGGGCAGGCCGGTCGTCGTGGACTGCAATTGCGGAATATGTGTCTGCGGATCGAGGCCCTGAGCCAACGATGGCACTGCACTGACGGCAAGCATGATCGCTGATAGAAGCGATCCTCTCCCGAGGGCTGTTTTTCTCTTTGAATAAAGCAGGTTCAAGCAATCCGACATGCTGTATTTTTGAGCCCATGCGGGTGGCGAATTCAAGGCCAAATCGCTTTCGGAGCCCGCATTTTTGCAAATTCATGCAATTGTTCCATCCTTGAATTTTGACTTTACAGTTTGGGTGCAACGGGCGAGAAGAGGCAGCCCAATAAGTGGAGCAATATAAGCAGCATTTTAGTGATGAGGTTATCCGTGGCCCACCCGGTATTCGATTTTCTGGCGCAGCGCAGTTCCACCCCGATTTCGGCGATTACCGAACCGGCACCCGAGGGCGAGGAACTTGCAGCACTGCTGAAAGTCGCCGCGCGCGTGCCGGACCACGGACGTCTGACGCCGTGGCGTTTCATCCTCTATCGTGGCGATGCACGTGTCAGGGTTGGCGAATATCTGGCCCGGCGAGCCGAAGAAATTGAAGGCCCGCTTCCGGAAGGTCGGAAGGAAAAAGAGCTGACGCGCTTTTCCCGCGCGCCGCTCGTTGTTGGCGTCGTGTCATCGCCCGTCGCCCACGAGCGCATTCCGGAATGGGAACAATTTCTGTCCGCCGGGGCCGTAGCCATGAACCTTTGCACCGCTGCCAACGCGCTCGGATACGCTACCAACTGGATTACAAACTGGTATGCCGACGACGCGCCCGCCCGCGCATTTCTGGGGCTGGCGCCTCATGAACGCGTTGCCGGGTTCGTTCATGTCGGAACGGCGGCAAACAAGATGCCGGAACGTCCGAGAGCAGATATGGACAAGATCGTATCGGAATATTCCGGCCCGTGGGAGCAAGCCTAGTATCGGCTTTAACAACCATTGCTAATCAACGGACAGGCTTATGTTTTACGAACCGAGGGAAGGGCACCCGCTGCCCCATAATCCGTTCAAGGCGATCGTGGCCCCGCGCCCCATTGGCTGGATAGGGACGCAATCGAAGGAGGGAGCAGTCAATCTCGCGCCCTATTCCTTCTTCAACGCGATCTGTGACACGCCGCCAATGGTCATGTTTTCCTCGAACGGTGCGAAGGACAGCGTTTCGTTCATCGAGCAAACCGGTGAGTTCACCGCAAATCTGGTGAGCGATCATTTGAGAACGCAGATGAATGCGTCATCCGTCAACGCCCCGCGCGGCGTCAGCGAGTTTGACTATGCGGGTCTCACGAGGGCAGCAAGCAGGCTTATCGCAGCGCCGCGCGTCAAGGAAGCCTACGCCGCGCTTGAATGCGTTGCGGTGCAGATCAAGCGATTGCAGGATAAAGAGGGCAGGCTGACTGACAATTACATGGTGATTGGCGAAGTTGTCGGCGTCCATATCGATGAACAGGTTTTGACCGAGGGACTCATCGATATTGCCAAGACCAAACCTGTTAGCAGGCTCGGCTACATGGATTTTTCCACGACGGAAAGCGTCTATCAGATGTTCCGGCCAAAATGGGAAGACAAGAAATAGGCGTCATGAGAGCATGATTCCAGAGAGCGGGAACCCGCCTTCAGCAAAACAGAATCCCGCTCTAAAGACCCTTTTTCTTCGCTTCACCCCAGATTGCTTCCATTTCGTCGAGGGTAGCAGCGTCGAGATCGCTACCGGCTTCACCGAGTGTCTTTTCGATGAAATGGAACCGCCGCTTGAACTTTTCATTGGCGGCGACAAGTGCGGTTTCCGCGTCGATTTCGAGATGGCGGCCAAGATTGACCATGGCAAACAGCAGGTCGCCATATTCCTCTTCGATATTTCCGCGTTCCTGTGCCGCCATTGCTTCCTTGAGCTCTGCGGTTTCTTCGGCGATCTTGTCGAGAATCGATGCCGCTTCAGACCAGTCGAATCCGACTTTCGCAGCTTTCTGCTGAAGTTTCAGGGCGCGGAGCAGGGCGGGAAAGGCTTGTGGAATATCATCCAGGAAGCCGTTCTTTTCCGTCGTTTCAAGTCCAAGTTTGGAGCGCCGCTCGGCCCGTTCGGCTTTTTCTTCTGCCTTGATGCGGTTCCACGACCCCTTGGCCATGCCGGCACTTCTGGCTTCGGCGTCACCAAAAACGTGCGGATGCCGCCTGATCATCTTGTGCGTGATGGCTTCGACAACATCGCCGAATGCAAAGCTGCCCTGTTCCTCGGCCATGCGCGAGTGAAACACCACCTGCAACAGCAGGTCGCCAAGCTCTTCACGCAGATCGTCCATATCGTTGCGCTCTATGGCATCGAGGACCTCATAAGTTTCCTCGAGCGTGTAGGGCATGATGGATTCGAAACTCTGTTCCACATCCCACGGACAGCCGGTTTCCGGGTCGCGAAGCGCTGCCATGATTTCCAGCAAGCGATCAATATTGCGGGATGGTTTCATCTTCGCTCCATCAAACTTGGCTAATCCGTGTCTGTCAATTCGAGAGAATCGTGCCGGATGGCTTGAAGTCTGTTACTGATTTTGCATAGTCAGCCGGGGATCGCACATCGGGGCGGTATGTTCAACAAGCGGATACATAAACGATGACAATTCTTGTGACTGGCGGTGCCGGCTATATTGGTTCGCACACCTGCGTTCAGCTCATCGAGGCAGGCCACGACGTCGTTGTGGTCGATAATTTTGATAACAGCCACCCGGAAGCCCTGCATCGCATCGAACAGATTACCGGGCGCACGCCGCGCCGTGAAGCAGGTGATATTCGTGACCGCGCCTTTCTGGAACAGGTGATCCGGCATCACAAATGCACCGCGGTCATTCACTTCGCCGGTCTGAAGGCTGTGGGGGAATCGAGCGAAAAGCCGATGCTCTATTATGATTGCAATGTGGTCGGGACACTCCGACTGTTGCAAGCCATGGAGGCCACGGGCGTCAAAACGCTGGTTTTCAGTTCGTCGGCCACTGTCTATGGCGATCCGCAGAAACTACCGATCACCGAAGACCAGCCACTGACGGCGACGAATCCCTACGGTCGCACCAAGCTCGTCATCGAAGACATGCTTCGCGATATTTATAATGGCGACAATAGCTGGAAGATCGCCATTCTGCGCTATTTCAACCCGGTTGGCGCGCATGAGAGCGGCCTGATCGGTGAAGACCCGAAAGGCATTCCGAATAATCTGATGCCGATCATCGCGCAGGTCGCGACCGGCCGCCGCGAGAAACTGAATGTCTGGGGCAATGACTATCCGACGCCTGACGGCACCGGCGTTCGCGACTATATCCATGTGGTCGATCTGGCTGCTGGGCATCTGAAAGCGCTCAAGAAGCTTGATGAGCCGCAGTGCTTCTCGGTCAATCTGGGCACGGGGCAGGGCTATAGCGTTCTCGATGTGGTCAAGGCCTTCGAGCATGTTTCCAACCGCGAGATCAAATATGAGATCGCACCGCGTCGTCCTGGCGACGTGGCGGAATGCTACGCCGATCCAACCTTTGCCCGCGACTTCCTCGGCTGGTCAGCGGAGAAGAACCTGCGCGAGATGTGCCAGGACATGTGGCATTGGCAATCGAAGAACCCCAACGGCTACGAATGAACCGGACAGGTCCGAATTAGTTCATAGTTCGGGCCCGCTCTTGAAATTGCGAGCTGTTTCCGGACATCGGGGGGATTGCAACTCCTCCCGAGACTTTTGAAATGCCGCGAGATTGGACGATATGATGCGTTTCCTGCCTGACAAATTCACCAGCATGCTGATCGTGACCATCCTGTTTGCGTCGGTGCTACCCGTACATGGTGAATTTGCAGAGTGGTTTGCACTGGCGACCAAATTTGCTGTCGGGCTCCTGTTCTTCCTGCATGGTGCCCGGCTATCGCGAGAGGCTGTCGTTGCAGGCATAACGCACTGGAGACTGCATCTGGCGGTGCTCTCATCGACGTTCATCCTGTTTCCTATCCTCGGTCTGGCGGCGGGATGGTCCGTTCCTGGACTGTCGCAGTCGGCCTTTTTTACTGGCATCCTCTTTCTTTGCGTTCTGCCTTCGACGGTCCAGTCGTCGATCGCCTTCACCTCAATTGCGGGCGGCAACGTTTCGGCGGCAATCGTGTCGGCGTCAGCGTCAAACATTTTCGGCATGTTTCTCACACCGTTGCTGGTCGGCCTGTTGTTTGCGGTCAAAGGCGGCGGTGGAATATCGGTCGACGCGCTTGAATCCATCCTGCTCCAACTGCTGGCGCCATTCGTGCTCGGGCAAATCCTGCAACCCTGGATCGGGAGTTTCATGCGGCGCCACGGCAAGGCGCTCGGTTTCGTCGATCGCGGCTCCATCCTGATGGTGGTCTATCTGGCTTTCAGCGAGGCCGTGGTTGAAGGCCTTTGGCGTACCGTGTCCTGGGACGATCTTGGCATGATGGTGGGCGTCAATATCGTCCTGCTGGTCGCCGTGCTGCTTGCGACCTGGTACGGAAGTAAATGGCTGGGCTTCAACCGGCCCGACCGCATCACGATCATGTTCTGCGGCTCGAAGAAAAGCCTCGCCAGCGGCGCACCAATGGCGAGCGCCATTTTTGCCGGTGCGAATGTCGGCAGCATCGTTTTGCCGCTGATGCTCTTTCATCAGATACAGCTCATGGCCTGCGCAGTGATCGCCAGAAAACTGGCCGACCATAAAGATCACGACGAACGTGTTACGGCTGCCGCGGAGTAGGGCGTTCTCCTATTTTTCCGGAAATAGAAACGTCGTTACGAAGCGGGCGCCCCATTTGGGCCCGTCCGACGGTGCTTCCGCATAATACCGCGCAGAAACACCGAGGCTGACCCGTTGTTCTCCGAACTTGAAAACCTTCGATATGCCCGCGTTGATCGGCACGGTCCACTGCTCCGAGGTCCAGTCATAGGAGGACTCCGACGAAAGGCTCAGCGCTGTCGTATCGGGAAAAGTATAGGTGAGAAACGGCTGGGCAAAGCTCTGGCTGACAGCCTCACGGTCGCTGTGCCCGGCATAGGACCATATATGGTTGGCCAGTGCGCCATAGGTCCAGCCGCCATGCTGCTTGAGGATGACACCTGTCGGGCCTGCCCCCCATTTGCCGGTGCCAAGCTCGCTGCTGGTGGCGGTCGGCCACAGAAACACGGGGCCAACGCCCCAGGTTATACCGTCCAGAGACTGCGCGGGCGAAAGGAAGAAACTCTGTTCTGTGTCGCTCAGACCAAAACGACTGTCGAAACCGGCCGCTGGAGCCTCCTGATAGACGACGGGCACAATTGTGCGGACGATAAGGTTCCAGTCCTCATTCAGCGAAAACGGAATGACAGGCTGAATGTTGAGTGAATATCGGTAAGCATCCTTGGGGCCGAAGCAGCAGTCGTAATTCTGCTGGAAAGGAACACTGATGAGGCTTGAAATGGGGTTGGCGAGTTTTTTGGCCAGTTCCTGTTCTGCATCAGCGCGAGCGAGATTGATACTCGCGGCAACAGCAGCCAGAAAGACCAATAATTTCAAAATTGAACTGCGCACCTGAGCCTCATTACAGTTAAATGATATAATGATGTAAATGCCCGTAAAGTATCATGACGCTACCATTACGATTTTATATTTCCATCGATTATTTTTCCCAATGGAAATTATAAACAATATTAGATTTATCTGTTTTATTTAAAACGGAAACAAACCTTTCCATAATGCGCTTGCGAGTGCAATTGGATCGGCGTAGGAGAACGGGCAGGGGCTGGCTCCGCGATTACGGGATTCCGGCCTTCAAATATTCTAACGAAATGTGCGCAATTGTTGCGCTGTCTTTGCACGTGCGCAGTGCAAGGCGGAGAAGGCAGAAATCAATGGCAAAGAACGATGCCCAGGCTTTTGATCAGGAAGCACTAGCAGAAGCCTATAACCGGGCTCTCGCTCTGGAAAAGGCTGGCGATTTCGATGCTGCCGCCAAGGCATATGAGGATGTGCTGCGCATCGATCCTGATGACCATGGCGGCGCTGCCGTGCGGCTTGCGAGCATGGGACGCGGCGCTGTGCCGTTAAAGGCGCCGGATGCCTATGTGTCCACGCTTTTCGATCAGCACGCCGAAATGTTTGACACAATCCTTGTAGACCAGCTTGGCTATGACGTTCCGCTGCAGCTGCGCGAAATGCTCCTTGAACTGGACGAGGAGTTTTTCGCAGAACGCATGCTTGATCTCGGCTGCGGCACCGGTTTATCCGCCGACGCGCTCGACGACATGGCCGGACATAAGACGGGCGTCGATATTTCTGAAAACATGATCGAAGTCGCTTACGAGAAAGGCGATTATCAGGCGCTGTTTGTCGGCGAAGCCGTACGCTTTCTCGAGACCACCAACGAACCGCAATGGGACCTGATCGTCGCCACCGATGTCCTGCCATATATGGGCGAACTCGACAAATTCTTCGCGGGCGTCGCCGCACATCTGTCGTCAGGCGGACATTTCGGCTTTTCAAGCGAGACATTGGACGATGCGCGACTTGCCGGACGCGCATTTATGGTCGGTAATTATCAGCGCTTTGCACACGCACAATCCTATGTGCGTGCGATGCTCGACAACCATGATATGGACTGTGTGTGCTGCGAAGATATTGTCGTTCGCAGTGAACAGGGAGCGCCGGTTCCAGGACATCTCTATATCGCGCGGCGTCGCTGATATTCACGCTGGCGGCACGTCCTCGAAAGCAAGGGCAGCTTTCATAATGGCATCGGCTTTGAGGTCAGGTTCTCACGCGAACTTCACATCGGATAGTTCCATAATCTATCTTATGCAATCGACGTATGTTAGCCAGGGTGGGTTCCAGCGTAAAGTGCGACTTGCCGATGAGCTGCCTTTTGCGTCGTGCGTTTTGTACCGATCGACCGTGCACCTGCCCGCTCTGCGTCGTTGATTTCGATCATTCCCTAGAATCGCGGACCATGGGAGACACGGCGGGGTTCACAGCCGTCCGTTTTGGCTTCTAAGACCAAAGCATGCGTGTACTGCTCGTCCATATGCGCTAATACGCAGGCGGCGCCGTGACCCGCAAATCGAACGGTGGCAGTATCCGGCGTTGGACGCAGCGAGCGCCATTTCCGGCTCAAGCCCGGAACGGCGAGGAAGGTAGTTTTAAAGATGTTGGAAGCACGTATTCGCAACACTTCGCTTCGGGACAAGATCATTACCGCGGAGCAGGCCGCGAGCCTGATTAAAGACGGCATGGTCGTCGGCATGAGCGGTTTCACCCGCGCTGGCGATGCCAAGGCCGTGCCGGTGGCCATGGCTGCGCGCGCTGCGACCGACCCCTTCAAGATCACGCTGATTACCGGTGCATCGCTTGGTCACGATGTCGACAAGCTGCTCACCGAAGCCCATGTGCTTTCGCGGCGCATGCCATTTCAGGTCGACAGAACCCTGCGGGCCGCCATCAATCGCGGCGAAGTGATGTTCATCGACCAGCATCTTTCCGAAACCGTCGAGCAATTGCGCTCGAACCAGATCGGCCCCATTGATTATGCCGTCGTTGAAGCGCTTGCCATAACCGAGAGCGGCGGGATTATTCCCACGACATCAATCGGCAATTCCGCGAGCTTTGCCATTCTGGCCGAAAAAGTCATCGTGGAAGTGAACCTCAACCAGTCCATGGCGCTTGAAGGTCTGCACGACATCTATATCCCAACGAAGCGCCCTTCCCGCGACCCGATACCGGTCACGGCCTGCGACAGCCGCGTCGGCCTGCCCTACATTCCGATCCCGCCGGAAAAGATCGCGGGCATCGTCATCACAAAGGAGAATGACAGCGCATCAACCGTCGAACCGGCCGACAGTGAAACCATCGCCATCGCTGGCCATCTCATCGAATTTCTGATGCAGGAAGTAGCTGCCGGGCGTCTGGACCTGACGCTCAATCCGCTTCAGGCGGGTATAGGCACCATTGCCAATGCAGTCTTGAACGGTTTTGCCGACAGCCCGTTTCACAATCTGCGCATGTATAGCGAAGTGCTGCAGGATAGCACCTTCGATCTCTTCGATGCCGGAAAGCTGGACTTTGCATCGGGATCGTCCATCACGCTCAGCCCCGCTTGCGGAGAGCGCGTGTTCAACAATATCGACCGTTACCGCGACAAACTCATTCTGCGTCCGCAGGAGATCAGCAATCACCCGGAAGTCATCCGTCGTCTCGGCATTATCGGCATCAATACCGCGCTGGAATTCGACATTTACGGCAATGTGAACTCCACGCATGTGGACGGCACCCATATGATGAACGGCATCGGCGGTTCAGGCGACTTCGCCCGCAACGCCTTCATTTCGATCTTCGTGACCAAATCCGAAGCCAAGAACGGCGCCATATCGTCCGTCGTACCGATGGTTACGCATGTCGATCACACAGAACACGACGTGGATATTCTCGTGACCGAGCAGGGCCTTGCAGACCTCCGCGGCCTCGCTCCGCGCGAAAGGGCGCGCGCGATCATAGACAACTGCGCGCATCCGGACTATCGCGACCAGCTTAACGACTATTTCGACCGGGCCTGTGCGCGTGGCGGACATACCCCTCACCTGATCGAAGAAGCTTTCAGCTGGCATCAGCGCCGCCGCGAAACGGGCAGCATGCGCAAATGACGAGTTGGATTCTCCAGAACTGAACAGCGCGTTGCGTTTTAAGTTCTTGCTTATAAAGCGGAACCTTCTTTTTCTTGGAACGTTAACCGGCACATTGTTTTTGGATTGGAAACGATGTGCCGGCAGCAAGGGCCCTGCTCTTCTTCCGGTAGAACGGCTCAACCGGACGACGCGGAGGAACGGTCGTCGGATGGGCAATGCAACCCCAAGTTCCGGGAAGGATCAGACCGCCCATGTCCATCCTCATCAGCCTGCTGATAACAATTCTCGTTATCTTCCTCATACTTTATCTGATCAACATGCTGCCGTTGGATGCCAAGGTCAAACAGATCGCTCAAGTTATCGTGATCATTATCGGCATCATTTCGCTTCTGAAATATCTGGCGGTCTTCTGATTTAAAGCCTTCAGCAGCTACGATCCCGGAGTTTGTGGCTTTGCGCTACTCCGGGATCTTCCAAAACGCCTTGCGAGAGGCGCTCCATACTTATATTAGCTATTGATGATTTATGTCCCATCAGGATCGTTCTTTTAAACATAGTTGTGCTTATTTACATTTCTTCGTAATATATAACCACCATGCTACCTATGATTGTGTCATTAATGGCACTCATAAACAAAAAATTGTAGGACGCGCATGGTGATACCTTTCCCCTCTCCGGCGTTCCTTTTATAAGGCCCGCAAAATATAGCCCGTTCATTCTGGGTTAAGGCGGGGTCGTTGATCATCCTCACTCAGGGTTGGGAGTGCGAGGGAATGAAGAAGACTGCTCTTGTGAAAGCAGCACTGATAACGCTGTCTGTCGTTGCGTTCTCGCTGGGGGCAACGTCGATAGTGGCTTTTTCCGCTGGCGCCACTCCTGGCATCATTGCGCTTAGCCTCAGCGCGGGCATTCCCGCTGCAACGGCCTTCCCTTCCCTTGCCTATATTTTCCACCAGCATGGGAAGCTGAAAGACGCTTATCTTCAGCTGGAGAGGGCCCATGTTGAACTACAGGCACGGTCGCGGATCGACCATATGACCGGTCTTCTCAACCGTGAGGCGCTTTTTGAAGCCATGAAGATCAGCCGTTCCCGTATCGAAACCGGCACCCTGCTCGTTATCGATGCCGACCACTTCAAGGCGATCAACGATACGTTTGGCCACGGCGTCGGCGACCGCGCCTTGAAGCTGATCGCTTTCGCGCTTCAGAATGTGACGCGGAAGGGTGATCTGGTCGGCCGGATCGGCGGGGAAGAATTTTGCGTGTTCTTGCCGGGCGCGAGCGGAGAAACCGGCATGCGTGTTGCACAGCGTATACGCGCGGAAGTGGAGAACACACCGTTTCACACGACCGAGTATCAGGTCTATCCTTTGACGATCAGTATCGGTGTTGCGTCCGCGCCGAAGAACGAGACGAACTCGCAGGTGCTAAGCCGTGCGGACCGTTGTCTCTATATGGCAAAGCAGCGCGGGCGCAATTGTGTGGTCTTCGATGAGGAAAGCGGACGGCTAGCCAGCGCGTCCATCGTTTCCATCGCGAGTGTTCGGGAAGTGGCACGCGGTTAGAGCATTTCCAGCAAAAGCGTGAAACGTCTACGCGGGGAAATCAGTTCACTGAACTGATTTCTTATCCCGCTTCGATGCGTTGGATAATGCGATAAAATAAATAGTTAGAGCGGTTCCGGCGATTCTGTTAAAACAGGAACCGCTCTAGCGCCAGCCCCTACTCCCAAGGTTCGATGATCTCTTCGGACCAACCAACCGGGACGAAACCCATTTTCTGGTAAAGCTGCAATGCGCGCGGACTGTCGAGCGTATTGGTATGGATCGTCACCTTTTGCGGTCCATGCGCCCAGGCCGCTGAAATAGCCTCGCTTAGAAAGAACTTGCCAAGCCCCCGCCCCTGAAAATCGTCAATTAGACCGAAGTAAAGGATTTCTGCGGTGGCGGGTAATGCCGACAGGTCCAATTCGACAAAGCCCGCCGGACATCCCTCCGCATAAAGAACGTGGATTTCGGTGGTGCCGGCGTGGATCGCAGCCGCAACCTCTGCGTCCGTCTGAACGCGGCGCATCATCCAGTGATGCTTGCGCCCCACCCGTTCATAGAGATAGCGATAATAGTGGACGGGCATGTCGCCCGCACGCATGATTGCCAGCCGGATACCGGAAGGTACCGGCACCGCGACTGCCTGACGGGCAGACATTTCCAGATGGGTGATGCGGGCAACCAGCTTTTCCGACATGCTTACTCGGCTTCACCCGTCACGACAGGCGTATCCTGCCTGCTGCCCCATTCACTCCAGGAGCCATCGTAAAGGCGGTTTTCGGTATGACCGAGCGATGTGAGGGCCAGCGTGATGACCGCAGCCGTTACGCCCGATCCACAGCTTGTAACAACCGGCCTGGAAAGATCGATCCCGGCCTCATCGAAAATCCTGCGCAGGCTGTCCAGATCCTTCAGTTCGCCGTTTTCGGACAGAGTGCCGACGGGAACGTTGCGTGCGCCGGGCATATGGCCGGATCGCATGCCGGCGCGCGGTTCCGCATCGCGGCCTGTGAACCGTCCGGCAGCACGTGCATCGGCGACCTGCGAACGCCGTTCGTCCACGATATCGCGCATTTCGGCGAAATCGACCACAGCGGCTTTGTTGAAGGATGGCGTGAAAAGCGTCGATGCAATCTTTGTGGCTTCATCGGTAGCCGGATACCCGGCCTTTTTCCAGCCGTCAAAGCCGCCATCAAGCACAAAGACATTCTTCACGCCCATGACACGGAACATCCACCAAACGCGCGGCGCGGAAAACATGCCCGGCCCGTCATAGACAACGACTGTCTCATCGGCTGTAACCCCCATGGCGCCGACATGCTGGGCAAAAAGCTCTGCCGATGGCAGCGTGTGCGGCAGACCCGATTCCTTGTCGGCGATCTTGTCCTGATCGAAGAAAACCGCGCCCGGAATATGCGCCGCGTTGTATTCTTCCTGTCCATTGCGCCCAGCAGCGGGAAGATACCAGGATGCATCGACAATCGCGATGCCCGGCTTGCCGAGCCGTTCTTTCAACCAGTCACGCGAAACGACGAAAGCGCTTTTATCAGCCATGACAATCACTCCCCTACGGCTCAGGATTCCGGCAAGGCGCCGAAACGAATGCGGAAACGGCGGTTTTCCTTGCCCTTCTTTTCGATCTTGCCGATGTGGATTTCACCCACTTCCTGCGTCTCGGAAACGTGTGTGCCGCCGCAAGGTTGCGAATCCACCACTCCGTTTTCACCAATGAGAACAAGGCGTATGCGACCGAGCCCCACCGGGGGGCGTACATTCTTCGACTTCACGATATCCGGATTGGCCAGAAACTCTTCATCGCTGATCCAGCGAATGGCGACAGCATCGTTGGCGTTCACCCTCTCCATGAGCTTTTCGGTCACGAATTCCTTGGTGTAGGTCGGATCGGGAAGATCGAAATCAACGCGGCTTTCGTCCTCGCCGACAGCGGCGCCGGTAATCGGGAAAGGGCAGACAACAGACAGCAGGTGACAAGCCGTATGCATGCGCATCAGCTTGTAGCGTCGGGGCCAGTCTACATGCAGCACCAGTTTTTCGCCGATTGCGGGTGCAGCCTGCCCCTCTGCCGGCACATGAATGATTTCGTTCTTGTTTTCGCCGGTAACGGTCGCCGCGATCTCTATACGAGAGCCGTCCGCACGTTCGAAGAAACCGATATCCCCCGGCTGACCGCCGGAGGTCGCGTAAAAATTGGTCTGGTCGAGAATAATCCCGCCCGTTCCGGTAATGGCGAGCACCGTGCCCTCCGCCGTTGAAAGATAGGAATCTTCGCGGAAAAGCGCTTCGGTCTCGTATGCCATGATTATCCCTCGAACGGTATGTCTATCTCGGTTTTCGTCTCCAGCCAGCCCGGTACGGGCAGGTTCTTGCCCCGCAGGAAAGCAGGATTGAACAGCTTGGACTGATAGCGATTACCATAGTCGCAAAGCACCGTCACAATTGTGTGGCCCGGACCGAGATCTTTTGCAAGCCGGATTGCGCCTGCAATATTGATGCCCGATGAACCGCCGAGGCAAAGCCCCTCATTTTCCACGAGATCGAATACGATATCGAGCGCTTCCGCATCCGAAAGACGATAGGAGAAATCGGGGGTGAAGCCTTCGAGATTGGCGGTGATACGCCCCTGCCCGATGCCTTCGGTAATCGAGTCGCCTTCGGCTTTCAGCTCGCCCGTCGTGTAAAAGGAATGAAGTGCAGCTCCATACGGATCGGCAAGTGCGATCTTGATATCGGCATTGTGGTCCTTCAGACCGAATGCTGTACCGACAAGCGTTCCGCCCGATCCTACTGCCGCGACAAATCCATCAACCTTGCCACTGGTATCGCGCCAGATTTCCTGTGCGGTGGTTTCGACATGAGCTTGCCGGTTGATTGGATTATCGAACTGATTGGCCCAGACAGCACCATTCGGCTCGCTTTTGGCGAGTTGTTCGGCCAGGCGTCCGGAAAGCCGCACATAATTGTTCGGATTGCGATAGGGCGCGGCTGGAACTTCGATCAGTTCGGCGCCAAGCAGGCGCAAGGCGTCCTTCTTTTCCTGGCTCTGCGTTTCGGGGATAACGATGACAGTGCGATAGCCGAGCGCTTTTGCAACCATCGTGAGCCCAATGCCGGTATTGCCAGCCGTGCCTTCGACAATGACCCCGCCGGGTTTCAACAGCCCGCGCTTTTCCGCATCGCGAATAATATAGAGCGCTGCCCGGTCCTTCACCGACTGACCGGGATTGAGGAACTCGGCCTTGCCGTAAATTGCGCAGCCGGTCAGTTCGGAAGCCTTCTTCAAATGGATCAACGGCGTATTGCCGATTGCGTCGAGCACCGATTGGAACATGGCATCCGTCCTTCCTGTTTCGCAGAGGAAACTATGAGGAACAGCTCTGCCCTTCAAGCAAGCAGGGAATATTTTTCCCCGCCATTACGCAAAGCGAAACCCGTTTCGCGGCCATAAATAGAAAAGCCGCCCGAAATGGGCGGCTTTTTGGAAAAATGTTTGAGAAGCGGAATTATGCCGCGCGCTGGCCGCCATTGCCGTTGGCATTGCGGCGCTTACGGCGGAACGGGCGCTTCGCTTTGGGAGCGGCGTCCGCCGTTGCGTGGGCGGCTCCGCGATGATCGCCAGCTTTCGGGGCTGCGCGGCGCGGTTTCTGTGGCGTTCCGCCTTTGCGATGGGTCTTCTGCGGGCGTTCGCCGGGAGTTGCCGCGCGGGGTGCCGGAGCCGGTGCAAGTTCCACGGGGGCATCCTTGATCGGAAGCTTGCTGCGCGTCACGCGCTCGACCGCTCGCAGCTTGGATTCCTCCGCCGCCGGATCGTAGAGCGTGATCGATGCGCCGCTGGCGCCATTGCGGCCAGTACGGCCAATGCGGTGCACATAGGTTTCCGGCTCGTCAGGCAGATCGTAGTTCACGACATGGCTGATACCCGGAACGTCAATGCCGCGTGCAGCGATGTCGGTTGCGATCAGAATTCGCAGCGACCCGTCACGGAATCCGTTCAGCGCACGCTGGCGCGCATTCTGCGACTTGTTGCCGTGGATCGCAGCGACTTCGTAGCCATCCCGCTCCAGATGGCGCACCACTGCATCCGCACCGTGCTTGGTACGGGTGAAGACGATGACCGAACGCATGGCCTTGTCACCGAGCAGCGCGGAAAGAAGACGGCGCTTCTCCTTGGTGTGAACCGGATGCACGACCTGCGTGATTTCAGCAGCAGTCGTTCCCTGCGGAGCAACTTCGACGCCAACCGGGTCACGCAGCAGGCTTCCCGCCAATGATGCGATTTCCTTCGGCATGGTCGCCGAAAACAGCGCGGTCTGGCGTTCGGAATGGGTCGCCTTCGCGATGCGCTTCACATCGTTGATGAAACCCATATCGAGCATACGGTCCGCTTCGTCGAGAACAAGCCAGCGAGTCTGCGAAAGGTCTACCAGACCGTCACGCATCAGATCAGTGAGACGGCCGGGCGTAGCGATCAGAACGTCGATGCCCGGCGCGATGCGCTTGATCTGCGAAAGTTTGGAAACGCCGCCAAGAACAAGCGCGGTCGAGATATGCGCGTGCTTGGAAACATTGCGGATCGTCTGTTCGATCTGCACGGCCAGTTCGCGCGTCGGCGCGAGGATCAGCGCACGTGCGGTCTTGGGACGGCGCTTGTCGCCAAGCCCGATGATCTTCTGCAGGATAGGCAGGCTGAAAGCAGCGGTCTTGCCGGAGCCCGTCTGCGCAATGCCCAGAATATCGCGACCTTCAAGCTGATGCGGGATAGCCTGCAACTGGATCGGCTTCGGCTCGGTCATGCCAGCGGCTTCAACGCCCTTGAGCAAAATGCCGGTAACGCCAAGAGCGGCAAAGCCGCCCGAAATTTCTTTTGTCAATTCAATCTCTCTCAGTGGCACCATGCTGTCATGGTCCACATCCAATGCCGGTCAAGCGCAACTTGCCGAACTCTATCTGTTCAATGATAACGACGGGACGCCGGAACTTTAAACTCCTGGCGACTTGCGCTGCCGTGCCCGAACATTTCTCGGGTCTCCCCGCCTCCGGACCATTCCGGAAGACAGAGGCGAGACGCAACAAGTCCAATGCCGGGAAAGCCGACAAACACGTCGGCCCATGCGCCTGCCCCGGCATATGGGGTGTTTTCGCCAGAAAAGCAACCGATTTTGCTTAAACCACCAAAATCAGATGATGAAGTCGGCAAGAACCTGATTGTCCGTAATGTCCTGATAAGCCCAGCCCGCTTCTGCGAACTTCTTTTCCAGAAGCTTGAAGTTCGAGGCATTCTTCGTTTCGATACCGATCAGGACCGAACCGAAATTGCGCGCCGACTTCTTCAGATATTCGAACCGGGCAATGTCATCCTCGGGCCCCAGCAGGTCAAGGAACGAGCGAAGCGCGCCCGGCCTCTGCGGGAAACGGAAGATGAAATATTTCTTCAAACCTTCAAATCGAAGTGCACGCTCGCGAACATCCGGCAGGCGTTCGAAATCAAAATTACCGCCCGAAACGACAATGACGATCCGCTTACCCTTGAGATCGCTCTTCTTGAAATCCTTGAGTGCGTCGATGCCAAGTGCGCCGGCCGGTTCAAGGACGACACCTTCGATATTGAGCATCTCGACGATGGTCGCGCAAAGCCGGTTTTCCGGAACCGTTATGACAGTTTTCGGATCAAAGCCTTTGAGAAGCTTGAAGTTTTCCTTGCCGATCTCAGCAACAGCCGCGCCATCGACGAAATTATCGACGTGGGTAAGCTTGATGCGCTTGCCTGCCTCAAGGCTGCCTTTCAGGCTCGCCGCGCCCTGTGGTTCGATAAAGCGGAAACTCGTCTTCCAGCCGCGATCCGAAACATATTGGGTAACGCCGCCGGACAGTCCCCCGCCCCCCACGGGCAACAGGATAAAGTCAGGCTTCTTATCGTCGGGCAATTGCCGTTCGATCTCCAGCGCCACCGTGGCCTGTCCTTCGACAATGCCGGGATGGTCGAAAGGTGGCACCATCACGCCCTTGTTGCTTGCTGCAAATTCCTGCGACGCGGCATAGCAAACGTCGAAAATATCGCCTACCAGCTTGATTTCGATGAATTCGCCGCCAAAAGCGCGCGTCTTGTCAATTTTCTGCTGCGGCGTTGTGACCGGCATGAACACGACGCCCTTGCGGCCAAAATGGCGGCAGACAAATGCAAAGCCCTGTGCGTGATTGCCTGCGGAAGCGCATACGAACACCACATTCTTGTCGGTCGTTTCGACAGCCTTGGAAATGAAATTGAAGGCGCCGCGAATCTTGTAGGAACGGACAGGCGTCAGGTCCTCGCGCTTGAGCCAAATCTCCGCACCGTATTTCCGCGACAGGTAATCGTTAAGCTGCAACGGCGTTTCTGGAAACAGCGCGCGCATTGCCTTTTCGGCCTCGGATACGGATTTGACGAAGGCGGTCATTATTGGACTTTCTGCATTTCCAACGGAATTTTGCCCATCGCTACATGGCTTTGACCTCATAGACAAGGTTGAAGCCTTGCCGGATGCCAAATCAGCGATCTGGAGCGGGCATATATTCGGCAGTTCTAACTGTTGATGTTAACAGGCTTTGTGGCTTGAAATCGTGATACAAATCATGACATAGACAATGGCAATTGCTGCGGTCGTGGCGAAATTGGTATACGCAACGGACTTAAAATCCGTCGTCTTTTAGACTTGCGGGTTCAAGTCCCGCCGACCGCACCACCTCTGCTTACTGTTGTCGTTGTGCGTCGCTGGTAGCTTTACCGGGCGGTTAGAGGCCATCAATACAAAAAGATAATAAAATACAACTCCCTAAATGAGATACATAACATACAACATGAAAAGCCGCAGATCAGGTCTGCGGCTCCTCCATGCTTGAAACCTGATTAGCCGTGCAGTCTGGCGGTAATTTCCGCAACACGCTTGCCCTGGAAATGGGCTCCCTCCAGTTCCTGCTCCGAAGGCTGGCGCGAACCGTCGCCATCGGCGGTCGTCGTCATTCCATAGGGCGCACCGCCACGCACCACATCGTTACCCATCTGCCCCTGATAGGCATAGGAAAGAGGGACGACGATCATGCCGTGATGCTGCATCTGCCATTGCGTGGAAATCAGCGCGAGTTCCGCACCGCCATGTTGTGTGGCTGTGGAAACCATCACGGACCCGACCTTATTGACGAGAGCGCCCTTTGCCCAAAGTCCGCCGGTCTGATCGAGGAAGTTTTTCATCTGGGCTGCCATCATGCCGTAGCGGGTAGCAGTAGCGATAATGATGGCGTCGTAATCTGCAAGTTCCGCCGGCGTAGCGATCGGCGCATCCTGATCCACCTTGTAGTGCGAGGCTTTTGCGACATCGGGCGGAACCAGTTCGGGCACCCGCTTGAGAGTGACCTCCGCGCCGCCTTCGCGCGCGCCTTCCACAGCGGCCTTGGCCATTTTCTCGGTATGACCATAGGCCGAATAATACAACACCAGCACCTTAACCATGTGACTCTCCCTATCCCGGTTTGCGAGGCCCCAACCTCGAAAGCTTCAATTAGGGGAGCGGCCTCCTTTGGAAAGGCGCAACCGCAGCCAAACGAATGAAATGCTGAAATAAAGCAGTTGCAGCCTCGTCCTGCTGGCGCTTAACTGATGGCAGAAAATGGAGTCTGGATATGACCAACAATCCGCAGCAAGCCGTCAGGGCCGCGATGCTGGCAATTGGCGACGAGCTTCTCTCTGGCCGCACGAAGGATAAGAATATCGGGCATCTTGCCGACGTGCTCACAGCGGCCGGCATCGATCTGAAGGAAGTACGGATTGTTCCGGACGAGGAAGCGGCCATCGTCGACGCTCTCAATGCGCTGCGACCGCATTATGATTACGTCTTCACGTCAGGCGGGATAGGCCCCACCCATGACGATATCACTGCGGATGCTGTTTCGACGGCGTTCGGCGTGCCTTGCATCTATGACGAGAAAGCCATGAGGCTGCTCGGTGATAATTACGCGAAGCGCGGGCTGGAATTTACCGACTCGCGCAAGCGCATGGCGCGCATGCCGCAAGGCTCGGAGCATATTGCGAATCCCATCTCAGCTGCTCCCGGCTTTCATATCGGCAATGTCTATGTGATGGCTGGCGTACCCTCCGTGTTCCAGGCGATGCTCGACAACGTACTGCCCACGCTGAAGACCGGACGGAAGCTTCTGTCCAAATCCGTGCGCTGTCCCTTTGGCGAAGGTGTGATCGGTGCGCCCCTGACCGAAATCCAGAAAGAAAACCCGGATACGATCATCGGTTCCTACCCGAAATTCGAGAATGGGCGCTTCAGCACCGAACTTGTCGTCCGGGGCAGCGATCCTGCGAAAATTGATGTGGCGATCAATGCAATCGAGAAAATGATCTCGTCACTCGAAGAGATGGGCGCCGCTTGATCGCCTGCAACCTTTTGCCTGCGCAACTCGTTGCATTATATGCTAAAATAGAAACACAGCCGGAAGGAGTTCTATCATGTCCTACAAGACGGTGGTTGCCTATTCTCGCAGTGAATCCGAGTTGAAGCGGGTTTTGTCCGCCGTTGGACTTTTGAAGCAGAAGCTGCCCGATATTCATGTCATCGGGCTGTATGCCACTCCTTCGCCCATCGTCTATGCCGACCCGAACGGCTTCATCGATCCCGGAATGTTCGAACTGCATGACAAGCAGCACAAGGAACTTTCCGAAAGATTGAAACATGTCTTCGAAGAGGAAATGCGCCGTCAGGGTACCAATTATGAGTATCGCATCACGCGCTCGGAAACGGGCACAGCCGCAGACGGCGTGCTGACGGCTTGTCTTGGCGCGGAATTGCTGATCGCAGGACAACCGGACCCGGACGATCCGGCCACCAACGACGAGACCGCCGATACCATCGTTTTCAATTCAAGCTGCCCTGTTCTGCTCGTACCCTATGCACCGGTGCTGCCTATGGTTTCACTGGATCGTATCGTCGTCGCCTTCAACGGCAAGCGTGAAGCCGCCCGCGCTGCGTTCGACGCCCTGCCCCTGATGAAACATGCGGACAGGACGGAAATCGTTTGGGTTGATCCGCCGGAAGTCGAAGGCGAGGATCAGGCGCTGGCAAGCCACGATATCGCAGAATCAATTTCGCGCCACGGCATCGAAGTAACGCCGACGGCAATCGCCTCGAACGGACGCTACGCCCAGGATGCTTTGCGGGAGCACATTATCGCGCAACGTTCCGATCTTCTCGTGATGGGCGCCTATAGTCATTCAAGGTTGCGAGAACTGGTCTTTGGCGGCGTGACGCGCTCCATGTTGAACGAATTGCCAATCCTCACACTTTTCTCGCGTTAAAAGGCATGGCTGAGGACCGGTTTGTTCGCTCAGCCCCCATGTGATCGCACGACACGCTTGCAAGAACGCCATTTTTGCGGTTATCAGCATCACCCGGCGCTGACTGTGCCGGGTGGAGAGCCTTTTTCTTACTCGCCGCCTGCCTGAATTGGCGCGGGTGGAAAAGCCGCAGATCCTGACAGTTACAGCGCTTGGCAACCGTCACAGCGCATTTTTGGTTTTAAAAGGTCCGGAGAACAAACTCCGGATCGTTCCACGGAGCGTTTCGATGTCCTTGCCAGATAAAGCCTTTCCCGTTTCCTGGGACCAGTTCCACCGCGATGCCCGCGCCCTCGCCTGGCGGATCGCCGGCATGAACCGCGATTGGCACGCAATTGTTGCCATTACGCGTGGCGGACTGGTTCCAGCGGCCATCGTTTGCCGCGAACTCGGCATTCGCCTCATCGAAACCGTCTGCATCGCCTCCTATCATGACTACACATCGCAGGGAGACATGCAGATTCTTAAGGGCGTCAGCGAAACGCTTCTCGAAAATGGCGGTGAAGGTGTCATCGTCGTCGACGATCTGACCGATACGGGCAAGACTGCCGCCATCGTTCGCGAAATGATGCCGAAGGCCCATTTTGCAACCGTTTATGCCAAGCCGAAAGGCCGCCCGCTGATCGATACCTTCGTGACCGAAGTATCGCAGGACACCTGGATCTACTTCCCGTGGGATATGGGCTTCACCTATCAGGAGCCGATTGCAGGCGGAAAGCGCGGCTAAAGCCCGAAGCGAACTTGCCCTAAATCCATAGGGATTCCTTTGAACCGGGGCTCTCAGGTTTACCGGATCATAACGCTACAAAACGAAAACAAACGAATGCTATTGCGGTGATATTTCCGCCGCAATCGCACCTTATAGAAACTCCACCGAAATAACGCCGACCAAGGGCAAAGTGCCTTTCCTAAGCTGCTATCCCATCTCGTAATTTCAGTAATGCCTTTAAATTAAAAGATTTTTTGGAACATTTTCGAAGGTTCGCAGTCTAAGTAATCAGTTGTTATTTTGGCGAATCGGATCATGCTATAAAGAAAGAGGGGATTTTCGCGGTGAAGTCGCAAGCAAAACAACTTATTGCAACCGAAAAGCGTATTCTTACGCCTTCGGGTCGTTTGCAGCAGGTTGCAGCACTTGTGCATCGTCGCGACATGGGCGCACTCAAGGTTCTCCTCATCACGAGTCGTGGCACAGGGCGATGGATCATTCCAAAGGGCTGGCCGCAAGTGGGTCGTACCCTTGCAGAAACCGCTCTTCGCGAAGCCTATGAAGAAGCTGGCATTCGCGGCGAAGTCTCTCCAATACCGATTGGCAGTTTTTGCTACTGCAAGACGGACCTGCCGCCCGAGCGCATCAACCAGTTCGTGGCTGCGGTATTTGCCGTGCAATTCACAGGTCAGGAAAAAGACTGGCCTGAGCGGGACCAACGCATCAGCGAGTGGGTATCGCCGCAGGAAGCTGCATGTCGTGTCGAAGAGAGTGAATTGAAGCAGATTCTGACCCAGTTTGGTGATTCGGGAATAGCGGCGGCCGCCGAGTAGGCAGCTAGCCGCCCCGCCACCGCAATTTCTCCCGGCTTGCGACCTATTTGCGGGGATTTCCCCTTTCTATAGAAAATCCTACCGAAATTGCTCCATGAAGCGCCACGAGGGGCGAGGTTCCAGGCCCTTCGTTCTCCAGCCGGCTTGTTTCTTAAAACTGTCGCTTCTCCCCGTTATCCACATTTGCCCCAACTGGTTACGCACAATATCTAGATGCTGAAGCGTTGCAGCAAACCATTGCTTGACGCTCGAAGCCGAGTCGTTTTTTATGAGACTATCGTTGCGTAAGTAGCGTGGTCGGGCGTTGTAAATCCGTCGATCTTTTTTCGGTCAAGTTGAGTATCGAACGAGCGTCACGCTTTGAAAGTGTGTTTTTCGCTCGGTGCTTTCTTGCGCCCGTATTCTGGGCATTCCGGTCTTTGGAGAAGCAGATGCAGCGTCGGAAAGAAACAGCGTTAACACTAGATTTAGTATTTGCGCTCACACTCCTTACAAGATAAGGTATTTTTCGTTCTGCTGATTTTTAATCGCGAATAGCGTTAGCAAGGTTGCAATTAAGCTCCCCTGAGGCGTTTTTTCGTGGGATTGAAAGAGGCGGAAGCGGATTTCCGGGAGCTTTCTCCCCAACAAGACGCTCCTCCCCGCAGAAGAGCTGTTTTGACAGAGACGCGATACAGACAGGCCGTGGCTGAAAACCGTCACTAAAGCTACTATATATAGAACGTTTGGATGGGACAGATGAAGATCGAACGCCGTTTCACGAAAGAGAATCAGTCGGCCTATGCGGACATCGCGTTCCGGACTGCGACCAGCGAGATCAAGAATCCCGATGGGTCCATCGTATTCCGTCTTGAAAACATCAATGTGCCCGCGCAGTTCAGCCAGGTGGCCGCTGACATTCTCGCCCAGAAGTATTTTCGCAAGGCCGGCGTCCCCGCGCAGCTGAAAAAGGTTGAGGAAAACGACGTCCCTTCATGGCTCTGGCGCTCGGTCGCCGATGAGGAAGCGCTCGCCAAGCTGCCGGAAAACGAACGCTATGGCTCCGAGATGGATGCCTGCCAGGTTTTCGATCGTCTCGCCGGCACCTGGACCTACTGGGGCTGGAAAGGCGGCTATTTCGCCTCCGAAGAAGATGCCCTCGCCTTCCGCGACGAGCTTGCCTATATGCTCGCAACGCAGCGTGTGGCGCCAAACAGCCCGCAATGGTTCAACACCGGCCTGCATTGGGCCTATGGCATCGATGGTCCCGGCCAGGGCCATTTCTACGTCGACTGGCAGACTGGCAAGCTGACCAAGTCCAAGTCGGCCTACGAACATCCGCAGCCACATGCCTGCTTCATCCAGTCCGTTGGCGACGATCTGGTCAATGAGGGCGGCATCATGGACCTTTGGGTCCGCGAGGCGCGTCTGTTCAAATATGGTTCGGGCACCGGTTCCAACTTCTCTTATCTGCGCGGCGAAGGTGAAAAGCTTTCTGGCGGCGGCAAGTCCTCCGGCCTCATGAGCTTCCTGAAGATCGGCGATCGCGCTGCGGGCGCAATCAAGTCCGGCGGCACGACCCGCCGTGCCGCCAAGATGGTCGTTGTTGATATCGATCACCCGGATATCGAGGAATATATCGACTGGAAGGTGAAGGAAGAGCAGAAGGTTGCTTCGCTCGTCACCGGCTCCAAGATCGTCAAGCAGCATCTGACGGCCATCATGAAGGCTTGCGTCAATTGCGAAGCCGGCTCTGAAGCAACTCGGGACGATTGCTTCGACCCGGCGAAGAACCCTGCCCTGAAGCGTGAAATCCGGGCCGCGAAGAAGAACCAGGTCCCGGAAAACTACGTCAAGCGCGTGATCCAGTTCGCGCGGCAGGGCTACACCGACATTCAGTTCAAGACCTACGATACGGACTGGGATTCGGAAGCCTACCTCACCGTTTCGGGCCAGAACTCCAACAACTCCGTCTCGCTGAAGGACGAATTCCTGCGCGCTGTCGAAAATAACGGCGATTGGAACCTCACCGCACGCCGCGACGGTCGCGTCATGAAGACGCTCAAGGCGCGCGACCTTTGGGAAAAGATCGGTTACGCCGCCTGGGCGTCCGCCGATCCGGGCCTGCACTACAACACGACCATGAACGACTGGCACACCTGCCCGACGGCTGGTCCTATCCGCGCCTCCAATCCGTGCTCGGAATATATGTTCCTCGATGATACGGCCTGCAATCTGGCGTCGATCAACCTGCTCACCTATCGCAACAAGGACGGTTCGTTCGACATTGCAGCTTACGAGCACACGGCCCGCCTGTGGACCATCGTTCTCGAAATTTCGGTAATGATGGCGCAGTTCCCGTCCAAGGAAATTGCCCGCCTCTCCTATGAATACCGCACGCTCGGCCTCGGCTATGCCAATATTGGCGGCCTGCTGATGACTTCCGGCATTCCTTATGACTCCGACGAAGGCCGCGCTATTTGCGGCGCGCTGACCGCGATCATGACCGGCGTGGCCTATGCGACCTCCGCCGAAATGGCGAAGGAACTGGGCACCTTCCCGAGCTACGAGCCGAACGCACAGCACATGCTGCGCGTCATTCGCAACCATCGCCGCGCCGCACATGGTGAAACGCAAGGGTACGAAGGTCTTGCCGTCAACCCGGTCGCGCTCATTGCCGAGGATTGCCCGGATCAGGATATGATCGTCCATGCCCGTGCGGCCTGGGACAAGGCGCTGGAACTGGGCGAAAAGCATGGCTATCGCAATGCACAGGCAACCGTTATTGCGCCGACCGGCACGATCGGCCTCGTCATGGATTGCGACACAACCGGCATCGAACCGGACTTCGCTCTGGTGAAGTTCAAGAAGCTAGCCGGCGGCGGCTACTTCAAGATCATCAACCGCGCCGTGCCGGAAGCACTCCGCACGCTCGGCTACTCGGAAAGCCAGATTGCCGAAATCGAAGCCTATGCTGTCGGCCACGGCAACATCAATCAGGCGCCTGGCGTCAATCCCTCTTCCCTGACGTCCAAGGGCTTCACCGATGAGAAGATCGAAGCCCTGAATGCGGCTCTCAAGAGCGCGTTCGACATCAAGTTCGCTTTCAACAAGTGGACGCTGGGCGAAGATTTCTGCAAGGATGTGCTGAAGCTCACGGACGAGCAGCTCAATGACTTCTCGTTCGAAATGCTGCCTGCCCTTGGCTTTACCCGCAAGGAAATCGAAGCTGCCAACATTCATGTTTGCGGCGCGATGACCCTCGAAGGCGCTCCCTTCCTGAAGGAAGAACACTACGCCGTGTTCGATTGCGCCAATCCATGCGGCAAGATCGGCAAGCGTTATCTCTCGGTAGATAGCCACATCCGTATGATGGCTGCCGCGCAGCCGTTCATTTCGGGCGCGATCTCCAAGACGATCAATATGCCGAACGATGCAACCGTCGAGGACTGCAAAGACGCATACATGCTTTCATGGAAGCTGGCGCTCAAGGCCAACGCGCTTTATCGCGATGGCTCCAAGCTCTCCCAGCCGCTCAACGCCTCGCTGATCGCGGACGATGAGGATGAAGACGACGCAATCGAGGCGCTGATTGAAGCACCGGCAGCCGCTCGTGCCGTTCAGGTTACCGAACGCATCGTCGAGAAGGTTGTCGAGAAGATCGTCCACGAACGCGAAAAGCTGCCGAACCGCCGTCAGGGTTATACCCAGAAGGCAGTCGTCGGCGGACACAAGGTCTATCTGCGTACTGGCGAATTCGGCGACGGACGTCTCGGCGAGATCTTCATCGACATGCACAAGGAAGGCGCCGCCTTCCGCGCAATGATGAACAACTTCGCCATCGCCGTTTCGCTCGGCCTGCAGTATGGTGTGCCGCTTGAAGAATATGTGGAGGCTTTCACCTTCACAAAATTCGAACCAGCCGGCATGGTTATCGGCAACGATGCCATCAAGACCGCGACGTCGATCATCGATTATGTCTTCCGTGAACTGGCTGTGTCCTATCTCGGTCGCAACGACCTCGCCCATGTCGATACGAGCGATTTCGGCAATACGGCGTTGGGCAAAGGCATCAAGGAAGGCAAGACCAATCTGGTTTCGACCGGTTGGACGCGTGGATACAAGCCCACGCTCGTGACGAATTCGAACAACGAAGCCAAGGGATCGACGAGTTCTGCGCCGCAGGCCTCCAACGTCACCACCTTGAAGTCGACCTCTCCGGCGGGCAATCGCCCGGCAACGATCGGCTTGGTCACGGATGGCGCAACGGCTTTCAAACGCGAATTCGAGGAACAGCCTGCACCGGCGCAACAGCAGGAAAGCACATCGGCAACGGAGCTGTTCTCGGACAAGGCCGCCGCAGACGCTGCCTCGGCCCGTTCGGAAAGCGCAAATGCCGCCAAGAAGCTGGAAGCTGATCGCCGCATCAAATCGATGATGCAGGGCTATACGGGCGACAGCTGCACCGAGTGCCAGAACTTCACCATGGTTCGCAACGGCACCTGCCTGAAGTGCGACACTTGCGGCGCAACGAGCGGCTGCAGCTAAAGGTCGTCGGTAAAAACAGCAATACTGAAAGCCCGCCTCGCGCGGGCTTTTTGTTTGTCGAATGGTAGCTGGGAAAGATATTCCCCCGTAAGCAAAACTGTAACACTTGGCAGATTGCAATGAATTTTGGAACGAAGGAGCAATTTCAGCGTTTGGATTGAATAACCGGAACGTATAAAGGAGATAGTTATGTTCAGAACTACACTTCTGACGACGACCTGTGCTTTGCTGATCGGCGGATCGGCTTTCGCCCAAACAGCAACTCCCTCGCCTGCTCCGGCAGAAGCGCCCGCAACCACGCAAGACATGCCGGTTTCATCCAAGGACATGTTCGGCAAACCCATAACCGGCGAAGCGGGCAAGGTCGGCTTTGTGGAACCGAAAGAAGGGCAGTTGCTTGTTTCGTCCTTCATCGGGCGAAGCGTTTATGAAAGCGATGCGCCTGACGCACAGTCCGTGGGCAAACTGAATGACCTGATCGCCAGCCCCGATGGACAGATCGAAGCTGCCATCATCGGTGTCGGCGGTTTTCTCGGTGTCGGTGAAAAGGACGTCGCGGTCAGCCCTGATCAACTTCAGCTTGCTACACGCAGCGACGGAAAAACATGGCTGGTCATCAAGGCCAACAAGCAGCAGTTGAATGACGCACCGGCCTTCGACCGCTCAAAATTCTTTGCTGATGGCGTCGCCGATCCATCTGCGGCAACGGAGACCAACGCGCCAGCGACGGACACGCCCGCAAGCGGGACCGCGCCTGCGCCAGCCTCCCCGGCACCCGCTCAGTAGAGCTGGCAAATTCCGTCACGGAAAATGGAACATAAAATTACCCCGGCGACCCAGCCGGGGTTTTCGCATAGGCAAAACACGCCCCGCGGTTGAATTCAGCGCCCAACCACGCTACGCACAATATAACTCCGTATCGAAAACAGGTCCCGGGAAAGAATATTGTCGGAATTCTTGCTTGCTCATCCTTGGGCCGAGACGCTTGCTGCGCTCGGCGGATTATTCCTTTCGGCATTCATTGCGAATTTTCTCATCAAAGCCATCTTGCTGAAACTGCTCGATCGGATTGTCGAGAAAACATCTTTCGGACAGGACGAAGAGCTTAAGAGGCACGGGGTCATCAGCCGCCTTGCCAATATCGTTCCTGCCTTGATTATTTCATCCGGGATCATGGCCGTGCCGGGTCTGCCTGAGGGCGTGATCACCGTCATTCGGAATGTGGCCATAGCCTTCATCATTCTGACGCTGGCATTGGCAGTTAATTCGGCTTTTGGGCTTGTCGATACGCTCTATCACCGTCGTCCAGAGGCGAGATTCCGCCCTATGAAGGGCTATATCCAGGTCGCCAAGCTGGCGGTCTATATCATCGCGACGGTTCTCATCATTGCCACCTTGCTGGACAAATCGCCGGTTATCCTGCTTTCCGGTGTCGGTGCCATGGCGGCAGTGCTGATCCTCGTCTTTCAGGATACGCTGCTTTCCCTCGTCGCCAGTATGCAGATCGCTTCCTCCAACATGGTGCGTGTCGGCGACTGGATCGAGATGAAGAACCTCGACGCCAATGGCGATGTCACGGAGATCGCGCTCTATACGGTCAAGGTGCAGAATTTCGACAAGACGATCACCACAATTCCCATCCGCAAGCTCATCACCGAGCCGATGAAGAACTATCGCGGCATGCAGGAATCCGGGGGCCGACGGATCAAGCGCGCGCTTTACATTGATCAGAACACCATTCGATTTCTGTCGGAGGAAGAGCGCGCCAGACTGGGCACGGTCGATTGGCTGGCGGAATACCTGCCGAAGAAAGCCAGGGAAATCGCCGAATGGAACCAGAAGCTGGGCGACCGCGCCAACAATCCGGTCAACCGGCGTCAGTTCACCAATATAGGCACGTTTCGGGCCTATGTAGAAAATTATCTTCGCAACCATCCCGGCGTGCACAAGGGTATGACGCTGCTGGTGCGTCAGATGGACCCTACGCCCGAAGGTTTGCCGCTCGAGATCTATTGTTTCGCCAACACAACGGTCTGGGCCTCGTTCGAACAGATCCAGTCCGACATTTTCGATCACCTCTATGCGGTACTGCCAGAATTCGGCCTGAGCGCTTTCCAAAATCCGAGCGGCAACGATTTTCGCAAACTGACGTTCAACGCTCCCCCTGGAGAGCCTCAATGATTTTGGCGTTCAGCAATTGAACGTTATAGCCAGTGCGGGATGGTGTCAGGCCAAGGCGAACCACGGCAAGATGCATTGACGGAACGACCATGACGCTTTGCCCGTCATGTCCCGACATCCAGAAAGCATCTTCCGGAATACCGTCTTCACCTGCTTTCACGCCGCCCAGTTGAAGCCAGACCTGCGCAGAACCGTAACGTCCTTGCGACTCCGGCGTGGGCTTGCGCATGAACGAAATATAGTCCGCAGGCAGTACCGGTCTTCCGTAAAGCTTTCCGTCATCTGCGAGAAATGCACCCAGACGTGCCCATTCGCGCGCCGTCGCGTACATATAAGAGGAGCCGACAAAGACGCCCGAAGCGTCAGTCTCCAAAATGGTGCTGCGCATGCCAAGTGGGCCGAAAAGCGCAAGTCGAGGATAGGCCAGCGCCTCTTCGCGGCTGTTAAAACTATCCATGAACAGCTCTGATAGAATATTCGCCGTTCCGCTGGAATAGTTGAACTTCGTGCCGGGTGCTTCCTCCAGCGGCAACGAGGCGGCAAATCGGGTCATGTCCGGCTCGAGAAAAAGCATACGCGTGACATCCGCCACGGTACCGTAATCCTCATCGAAGCGCAGGCCGCTGTTCATCGCCAAAAGGTTTGCCAGGGAAATCCTCGACCGGCCGTCATTCTTCCATTCAGGCAAAAGGTCCGTACGTTCCGTCGCCATGCGTCCCTCTGCGATGCGCATGCCGATCAGCGTTGCCATGACGGATTTGGTCATCGACCATCCCAGCAAGGGCGTATCAGCACTAAAGCCCGGACCATAATTCTCCGCGATCAGTTTGCCGTCGCGGATAACGGCGATCGCCCGCATGCCGGGGCCAGCCAGGGCATCGTTTTCGATTACGGCCTGTATCGCCGGGTCGCTCTCGATTTGGATGGGCTCTGCCGGCACTTGCGGCCCCGTCGGTAATTCAAACCGCAAATCACTTTGGTGGATATTCGCGCATCCAAGCGCCGGGCGGTAGGTTGCGGTACTTGGCGCGAAAAAGCCGAAAATGCGCACTGTTACGCTGCCGCGATCCTTGTCGACGGATGCATTGAGAAACCGGAGCAACGGATTCCCCGGTGCCTGAACATCGTCTGCAAGAACACTGGCAGCATCACGTCCTACTATGAAGACATTTGAACAGACGATCTTGGCGGCGTAGCCCGTGCCGACACGCAAAAGTTCAGGCGGTTTGACAGCCAGCCACACGATTGCTCCAAGCAGGGTGGCAAGCAGTGCTCCCCCTGCAAACTTCAGAGTGCGCTGCATGCTGCCCCTCGCAAAATTGGTTGCATCAGATCATATCAGTCCAAGGTGGCTTGCCAACTCCCGCGCTGCCGCGCCACCTGCCCTGTTTGCACCGATGGTTGAAGCTGACGGACCGTATCCGACGAGATGAATGCGGGCATCGGCAGCCACTTGTGTCGCCAGACGCCCGGTCATGAGAATGCCGCCTTCGGAGTTGCGCAACTGCAGCGGGGCAAGATGATCGAGCGAACTGCGAAATCCGGTGCACCACAAGATCACGTCGAAAGATTGTTCCCTTCCGTCTTCCCAACGAACCCCGGTTTCCGTAATCTCCTTGAACATTGGCAGCCGGTTGAGCACACCGCGAGCCCGCGCTGCTTCAATGGCCGGAGTCAGCGGCAAGCCGGTCACAGAAACGACCGATCCCGGCGGCAAGCCTCGGCGCACACGCTCCTCGACCAGAGCCACCGCAGCGCGCCCCAGTTCAGGCGTAAACGGTCCTTCCCTGAATGCAGGCTCCTTCCGCGTCACCCATACGGTTTCCGTCACGCGCGATATTTCGTCCAGAAGCTGCACGGCCGAGATGCCAGCGCCGACGACCAGAACCCGTTTACCTCTGAACTCCTCCGCTGTCTGATAATCACGAGTGTGTAGCTGCTGGCCTCTGAACAGTTGCGAACCCGGATAAGGCGGAACATAGGGCGTCTCCCATGTGCCGGTCGCGTTGATCACCCCGCGAGCCGAGTAATTGCCCTGATCAGTCTCCACCCGAAGCCGCTCGCCACGGTCACAGACAACTCTTACGGTTTCGGGACGATGCACGGGAAGATCGAACTTTTCTTCATAAGCCCGATAATATTGCGGGACGGCCACCGACGCGCGCACTTCGCCATTCTCCGTTTGGACGATATCTTCAAACTTCATGCCAGGCAGATCGTGAATGGCATTTGCAGTCTTGAGCGTCAGCGAAGGCCATCGAAATTGCCAAGCCCCACCCGCCCCTGGAGCCTTGTCGAGAACCACGAATTGCCGTTCTCCGGCAAGACCGAGCCTGTTCAGGTGATAGGCTGAAGAAAGCCCTGCCTGCCCGGCGCCAATGACTACGATGTCGACCTTTCGGGCAACTTTGACATGAGTATTTTCGGCTGCTGGTTCAACGACGGGCTGCGTATCTGACATGGTGCGCTACAAGTTCCAAAACACGGGTCTGACTTCGTAGATAGGGATTGGACAGACGAGCTGGAAGTCCAGTTAACTCATCATTGCAGGGGCGCGGAGCCGCTTGTTGAGCCCTTCCCAGACACTCACGACGAGCATGATTACCGTCGTCAGGATTCCCATCTGTAACAGATTGGCCGCGTAACCTATGGGGATGGCCATCAGCAGGGCCAGCACGCCAAAAATATGGGACGCCGGGATCAGGCCATAGACAACTTTTTTGTAGATCGCGCTGCCCATCAGATAGATTGCCGGTCCAGCGACAAGAATAAGAACATAGGCAGTTTTCAGCGGATCATGTGGATGTTCCATCACCAGATCGTTTCCCACTGCCGTCGCAATAATGCCGGCGACCAGTATTGCGTGGACATAATGGAAATATGCGCCGATCCGCCCTGAGTCTGGGGAGTGAGTGATCGTTTCTGTCGCGTCCTTGCTGGAAGTTCCGAAATATAGCCACCACATCGCAAGTGTGCCGCCGAAGGTTGCAAGCACAGCGGATATCAAGGCGACATTCCAGACATCGGCACTCGACAGCGATGCACCGGTAGCGAGCAGTGTTTCGCCAAGCGCGACGATCACGAACAATTGGCAACGTTCCGCCAGATGCCCTCCTTCGATGGTCCAGTCCCTCGTATGGGAACGTCCGAGCCCCGGCAATGCAAAGCCGAACATCGGCGATAGATATTCGCAAAGCACGGCGATCAGCCAGAAAGCCATGCGGATTTCATGTTGAACAAAACAACCGGCGATCCAGAAGACGGCTGCAATGGTGAGCCAGCCGAGCATTCGCCGGTAATTGGCGGCAAGCGGATGCTTCTGCCCAAGTACAAAAACGATATAGCCGGTCCGGCCGAGCTGCATGGCCACATAAGCCAGCGCGAATATCCAGCCATTCTCCGCAAATGCGCCTGGAATAGAAGAAGCCATCACCAGGCCGAGCAGCATGATACAAAACAGAAGGCTGCGTATCTGCGGCGTCTCCGGGTTGAACCAGTTTGTCACCCAGCAGGTATATTGCCAGCCCAGCCACACGGCGAACCAGAGGATAAGCGTTTCCGCTACGCCGGTTAATGTCAGATTGTGCAAAAGCTCATGGCTGAGTTGCGTAACCGCGAAAACATAGACCAGATCGAAGAACAGTTCCTCGAAAGTTACCCGGGCATGGTGCCCGTCTCTTTCTCTCAGAAGCGGATGTGCGGCGGTGGCAGAAGCTGTATTCATGCGAATGTACCTTCCCCTCAGACGGCAGACATTCAATCCAACTCCACCAGCTTATCCTGTAGTGAGCACATCGCATATCCGGCTATGCTGATTTCCACGTGAAGAAGCCAGTTCGGGTCACCTCGCGTCAAGCGTGTTGCCAGCCTTGATCCATACGTCGATTCCATCGGCCGCCGCACGGCCCATCGCGAAACAGGCAGTCAGAAGATACCCGCCAGTGGGCGCCTCCCAATCGATCATTTCTCCGGAAACAAAGACGCCGGGAAGCTTCGGCAGCATGTAGTGCCCATCGATTTCATGCCACCGAATGCCGCCAGCCGACGAAATCGCTTCCTCAAGCGGGCGCGGACGAATAAGCGGAATGGAGAGCGCCTTGATGGTGGAGGCCAGCGCTTTCGGACTTCTGTCACGTGTAAACTCGGTCACAAGCGCGGCTTTTACGCCCGTAAGCCCCGCTGCCTTGCGCAACAGGTTTCCAAAACTCAGCTTTGCATCCTGCCGGGCAATATCGCTTTCCAAGCGCTCGACAGTTCGTCCCGGCGCAAGATCGAGGGTCAGGGACGTCTGCGCGTTTTCCTCCAAGCTGTCGCGCAGGGCTGCGGAATGCGCATAGATGAGGCTCCCCTCGACACCGCCTCGGGTAATGACGAACTCGCCTTGTGTCGTGCCTGCATCAGACGTGGCTGTGACAGACTTTACCGGTTCACCGGCGAAACGCTGGGCAAAGAAATCGCTCCACGCGACATCAAAACCGCAATTGGCTGAGCGAAACGGCGCTATGTCGATTGCTTTGCGTCGAAATTCGTCGATCCAAGCCCCGTTCGAACCGAGTTTCGGCCAACTTCCGCCGCCAAAGGCAAAGAGCGCAGCGTCGCATCTGACGACCTCAACGCCATCAGGCTTCTCAATTCGCAGGCCATTGCCCTCGAAACCAAGCCAGCGATGCCGGGTAAGAATACGAACGCCCTGATCTTCGAGACGTTTTACCCAGGCGCGTAAAAGCGGCGATGCCTTCATTGCCTTGGGAAAAACACGGCCAGAAGAGCCGACGAACGTGTCGGCCCCCAATTCATCCGCCCACTTGCGCAACTGGATGGGACCAAAGGCCGTCAAGGCTGACAAGACGAGCTCGCTGCTTGAGCCGAACCGTTTGGCGAAAGCTGTAAAATCTTCTGAATGCGTGATATTCAGGCCGGACTTTCCGGCAAGCAGGAACTTGCGGCCAACCGTCGGCATCTGCTCGTAAACCGTCACCCGGTGGCCCAGAGCGGATAGTCTTTCGGCGGCCATCAAACCCGATGGCCCGCCTCCGAGAATGGCTATATTGCCCTTCATGTTCAAAGCCAACGAAGCATTAGTCCTGCTTCTCCAGCATTTCCTTAACTGTCGTTGCCAATTGCTTGAGCGAGAACGGCTTTGGCAAGAACCCGAACTTGGCGTCCGCGGGAAGATTTCGCGCAAAGGCGTCCTCTGCGTAACCCGATACAAAGATGAACTTTATATCCGGATGCGTCTTGCGCAGTTCACGCAGCAATGTCGGGCCGTCCATTTCGGGCATGACCACGTCCGAAACGACAATATCCACCTCGCCGCCCAGCTCTTCCATCACTTCAAGCGCTTCGACGCCAGACGCGGCTTCATGCACCGTGTAGCCGCGCGACTGGAGTGCACGCACTCCGCCCATGCGGACTGCATCCTCGTCTTCCACCAGAAGAACCGTCGCGGAACCGGAAAGATCGGTGGCTTTCTCCACCTTCTTTTCCTTCACGACGACAGGCGCATCATCTGCGCGTTTTTCCTCAATGTGGCGCGGCAGGAATATCTTGAACGTCGTGCCTTTTCCGACTTCGGAATCACAATAGATGAAGCCACCGGTCTGCTTGATGATGCCATAGACCATCGACAAGCCAAGGCCGGTGCCCTTGCCCACTTCCTTCGTGGTGAAGAACGGCTCAAAAATCTTTTCGAGCACGTCTGCGGGTATGCCCGTTCCTGTGTCTTCGACCTCGAAGACTACATAATCCGCTTCCGGCAGATCACGATAATGAAGCTTCGCGGCTTCCTGCATCGGCACATTGCGGGTGCGCAGCGTAATTTCACCGCCTTCCGGCATGGCATCGCGCGCATTCACCGCCAGATTGACCGCAACCTGCTCGAACTGCCCGAGATCGGCCGTGACCGACCATAGATCGCGACCATGATCGATTTTCAACTCGATGTCCTTGCCAACCAGACGTGCCAGAAGCATGCGCAAGTCCGCCAGAACGTCCGTCAGGTCGAGCACTTCCGGACGCAGCGTCTGACGGCGGGAGAATGCGAGCAACTGCCGCACAAGCGAGGCGGCCCGATTGGCGTTCTGCTTGATGTTCATGATGTCTGGGAATGACGGATCGGATGCGCGGTGATTGGTCAGCAGCAAATCCGACGACATGATGATGGCAGTGAGCACATTATTGAAGTCGTGTGCGATACCGCCTGCCAACTGGCCAACCGCCTGCATCTTCTGGCTTTGCGCCATCTGGTTTTCGAGGGCTTTTTGCTCGGTCGTCTCAACCGCAGAGATAATCGCAGCTTCTTCGGCGCGCTCGCCACCCAGGTCGGTTACGGGGCTCATGTAGAAGCGGATATGCCGCTCTTCATTGCCCGGCAGCACTGTATCGACGGGCGAAATGCTCGCCTGCCCCGCAAAGGCAGCGGCAAGCGCCCTGTTGAAGGTCTCGCGGTCGCGCTCATGCACGACGATCTCAAGCTTCGCATTTCCGTCAATCGCATCGCGATCAACGACAGGCGCGAAAATATCGAGGAAACGCGCATTGGTGCGCAATATATGTCCGGCGGCATCAACCGCTGCGATAGCCATGGGAGCCGAATTGAAGAAGCGCGTGAACCGCACTTCGGCGGAGCGCAGCGCCATTGACGAATCTTCACCCTCCGCACGATCAAGAACGATGGTGCGGCTCGTGCCGCGCGTTCCGTCACGCGCGGCCTGAACACGGTGATAGAACCGGACGGCAAGGCTCTGCCCGTTGCGCTTGATGAGATCCAGATCAATGACGGTATTGCGGCTTGTGCCCGGCTCAGCCTTCACTGCCTTGATGAGCGCCATTCCGCTGCCGGCCACAATATCGTTGAGCGTCAACGATCCCGGCGTGAATTGGGTCAGGTCGACGCCGAGCCATTCGGCGAGGGTCGCATTGAGATAGATAATCCGGCCCGAAGGATCAGCCGAAAAGAAGCCAGCCGGCGCATGATCGAGATGATTGATCGCCTCCTGCAGTTCCTGAAAGAAGCGCTCCTGCTCGGCACGCTCGTCGGAAATATCGGCAATCTGCCACGCGACGAGCGGACTTTTGAATTCCTGCCCTGCTTCAATGGGACGTGCCTTGATGCGATACCAGACCGGTGCCAGCGAACCGCGTCCTTCGCGGGAAAGTCCGCCCGAAAGCCGCACTTCCTCCTGCGCCGACAAGCCATCACGCACGGCATTCGTCAGACGGTAAATTGCGTCCGATGCAGCAGGTTCCGCTGTCAGCACATTGTCGAGCGAGCGGACGCCTTCGGCATTCGCCACGCCGGTCATCATGGCATAAGCCTGGTTGGCATAAACGATCTGGCCGCGCGCGTCGGAAATGACTGTCCCTTCCGGCTGCGAATCCATGAAGGAATGCGCGAGATCCTGCTCGCCGTTCTTCTGGCTGAATTGAATGAGTCCTGTCGCTGCGCCGAAAAGATAAAATACGCCGACCATTGACAGAATGCCCATGAGAACGAGGGCAAATCCATCTCCCAACTGGTCGCGAAACACAAAATAGGCGATGGCTGCGACCGTCAGCAATATGCCTACGATCAGGAGGCGAAGGGCACCACTGCGATTGCGCTTGGGCATGACGAGCGGTTTCGGGTAGGCATTGTCCGTCTGTCGCGACATCAAGCCAGCTGCCCTTTCATGTTGCGTGGCTGAACATGAGCGGGCATCAGAGTGCCGTGCATCTTCTTGATCAGCCAAGACGTCATTTCAATCATCTGCATATCCGATTTTCTCGAATGCACTTTTCCGCGCGGTTCGGCTATCACGTGGGACCGCAAAGCCGATATGTCAGGGTATACCCGATTCGCAGAATGCTTTATTCGGCGAGCAGTACAAGCATTGCTGCACTGAAACGGTGCAAATTGGACTTTTTTGCACTGTTTTGCCTGGGGATCATATATTTCTCGCATTCCCAAGAAACATTCCCAAGGCTTAGAAATTCAACTACTGTATGAACAACGCGATGATGTGGAGTGTCGGGGGAAGCGCAGTCTCCATTCATCGCAGGTTTTCGTTTATTGTATAAGAGGGTATCCGCATGAAGGAATGGCTCAGCGGCATCGTTGGAGAGAGCGCGGCTAATATTGTCGGCTTCATCCTAATATTTGCGATCATTCTTTGCGGAATTTTCGTTGTTCTCAGTATTATCCGCCGTTTCAGCGGCGGTACTTACGTATCCAACGGACGTACGCGGCAACCGCGGCTCTCCGTGATGGATGCGGCGGCAGTCGACAGCAGGCGCAAGCTGGTCCTTATTCGCCGTGACGATGTGGAGCATCTGTTGCTCATCGGCGGCCCCACGGACGTTGTGGTGGAGCAGAATATCGTCATGGAATCGCGGGCCCATGCGCGGGTGCAGCCTTCTCGGATAGAACCGGAGCACATCGAACGCTTCAAGCAGCACGAAGTGCTGACCAATGAAAAGACCCCTGCTCTGTCGCTGCAGACGCCTCCGGCAAACGAGAAGGACGAAGCGATCCAGATCAGTTCCGCAATCGAAACACCGGCTTACCGCAAACCCGAGCCAGCACGAGATGAACCGGCCCCACAGGCTGCTACGCCGGTTCGTGTTCCGCCCCAGGCTCCGGCTGTGGCGTCACACTCGTCGCAATCGCCTGTCGAGCCGAAACCCGCTCAGCCGGTGCAGGCTCGACCACAACCACGGCCCGCGCCGAATTACCCCCCGCAACCGCGCACAGTATTGCCGCCCCGCCCCGCGCAGGCACAGCCACAGTCAACACGCGCCCACCCGGCCTATCCATTAAGCCAGGTCTCGCGCGGAGTGGTGAGCTCAACCTCCTCAGGTGGTGTCACCGCTACCGGCGTTGCTGCCGTTACGTCCGTCGCCTCGGCAAATCTCGGCAGTATCGTTCCTGAGCGTGAAACAACGGTCGCGGACAAATCTCCAACGCTCGACGTAGCGGGTCCCATGGTATCCACAACGGCAGCGCCGGCATTCTCCACGCCTTCCGAACCGAAGCGTATCGAACCTGAGATTCCGATTGCGGCGTCAAAGCCGGCGGTATCCGAGCCAGTTTCGACAGAACCGCCCGCTGATGATCTGGCGGACCTCGGCAATGCATTGCAGGACGCCATCACCGCAGACATCAATTCGCAGAGCTCTGCCAGCGAGGAGAGCAAGGAAGCGGCCTCATTCGATACCGAGTTCTTCGAGAATGAGCTTCTGAGTTCGCTTGATATTTCGGCAACCGACGATACGCTCGAAGACAAGACAAAGGACGATATCGAGGACGAAATGGAAAAGCTCCTCGGTGAATTGACCAAGGATGGAATCCGCCGGGATTGATTTCCCGCCGAAGCCGTATCGATAAAAGAAAATAGGCTGCGGAAACCGCAGCCTATAATTTTCAAACCGTCTCGGACCTAGAGCATATTGCGATCAGATTGAATTAGATCGACGCTCTGTTTCACACGTTCCGGAAGGCGCACTAGTCGTCGCGATAGACTTTTTCTCGACGCTCATGACGCTCCTGTGCTTCGATTGAAAGCGTAGCGATCGGACGCGCATCAAGCCGCTTCAAGCTGATAGGTTCTCCCGTCTCTTCGCAGAAACCGTATGTTCCTTCATCAATGCGGCTCAGGGCCGCGTCGATTTTTGAGATCAGTTTGCGCTGTCTGTCGCGAGCTCGCAGCTCGATTGCCCGATCCGTTTCGGAGGATGCCCTGTCCGCCAGGTCGGGATGGTTGGCATTTTCCTGCTGCAGCGCCTCAAGCGTTTCGCGCGCTTCACGCAGAATATCGTTCTTCCATGCGATCAGTTTCGCACGGAAATAAGACTTCTGCCGCTCGTTCATGAACGGCTCGTCTTCAGTGGGCCTATAGTCAAGGTCAATCAATTCACTCATTCTGAATTACCCCACATCTAGGAGACGCGAGCGGTTATATAGTTCCATAGCAACAAGGACACAACATCAAACAAGCGTACTTCACTACTTTTTAGTGCATCAATTTTGTATGATTATGCGTAAAAATGATGCAACATAGAACTGAACGCAAAAATTTGCTCTTGCCACTTTCAGAATAACTTCAATCAATTGCGGAAAACACCGGTATATTTTCAGTCGAAACCACCCTCCCTCGGGAGAAGTTCCTGAAGCTCAATAATTAGGCAAATGGCACCTGTAAATAATGCTGACAGCCATCAAAAAATCGGGAGAATAGGCAACCGGAGCGTTCATTCGCTCTCGGATTATGGCGAAAAATGCAGGAAAAACACAGCTTGGAACGTTACAGATGAGTCGCTTGCTTCTTCTAAGACACGCGAAAGCCGTGTGGGCCAGACCGGGAATGAAGGATTTCGATCGCCCTCTTGATCAGGAAGGCAAAGCTGCACTCGACCGGCTCGCAAGGGCTATGAAGTCAACCGAGCTTTATCCCGATCGGGTGGTTCTTTCCGGTTCGTGCAGAACGCGAGAAACTGCGTTCGGCCTTGTTGAGCGTCTCGGTATCGAGGTCGAAACCATCGTCGACGATACGATCTATAGCGGCGGCGCGGCTGACTACATGCAAGCCATATGCAAACACGGTGACGCGGCGACGCTGATGCTTGTAGGACATAATCCCAGCATTGAAGATCTGGCACTCGCCTTGTGTAGCGATGGCAACCAAGATAGCCTTCTGAAACTGCGCGCTGGCTTTCCTACTGCCGCACTGGCCAATATCACGTTTCCCGCCTCGCTCACCGATCTTGAGCGTGGCGCTGGTTATCTGGAAAGCTTCATACTGCCCCGGTAGATTTTCCGCGAAGCAACCGGCATTCCTTGCCAAGGGCGCTGGGGCCACCCTATCTATACCGCTGACAGATCAGTGAATTCGGCGAGGATTAATTGGCTAAGCTGACAAGTATTGGCGACGAAGCGAAGATCGCACTGGATACGTTGGCAGATCGTGCGACCGGGATTTTGTCTCCATCATTGCGGCTCGGCGTGACGGGTCTGTCGCGCGCCGGAAAGACGGTCTTCATCACGGCTCTCGTTCACAACATGCTGCACGGTGGCAGGCTTCCGATGTTCGAAGCCTATAAATCGGGCCGCATTTCACGAGCCCTGCTCGAACCGCAACCGGACGATGCTGTCCCCCGCTTTCAATATGAAGAACATCTGTCGGCATTGATCGATGAGCGTATCTGGCCGGACTCCACCCGCGCCATCTCCCAACTGCGCCTCACGATCGAATATGAATCCGCTTCCGCCTGGGGACGTTGGCTGTCACCGGGCAAGCTCTCGGTTGATATTGTCGATTACCCGGGCGAATGGCTGCTCGATTTGCCTCTGCTTGGCAAATCTTATGCGGAATTCAGTGCGGACTCCTTTGCTCTGGCCCACGAGCCAACACACAAGGATCTGGCCCAGGAGTGGATTAGTGAAGCCGCTCTCGTCGCCCCTTCTGAAAAAGCAGACGAACTGACGGCCCAGCGCCTCGCCAGAAGTTTCACGGCGTATTTGCGTGCTGGCAAAGCCGATGAGCGCGCATTATCCACCCTGCCGCCGGGACGCTTCCTGATGCCGGGAGACCTAGAGGGCTCGCCCGCGCTGACATTCGCGCCGCTTCCAAATCTGAAAGCGGACGATCTGAGGGCCGGCTCGCTGGGCGCAATGATGGAACGGCGTTACGAAGCCTATAAAACCTATGTCATCAAGCCATTCTTCCGCGAGCATATTGCGCGGCTCGATCGGCAGATCGTGCTTATCGATGCCACGCAGGCGATGAACGCAGGAGGCGCCGTCGTGGCCGATCTCGAACGCGCGCTCACCGATATTTTGTCGTGTTTCCGGCCGGGGCGCGCCAATCTGCTGACGGGCCTGATTAAGCGCCGGATCGGGCGTATCCTTGTTGCGGCAACGAAGGCCGATCATCTGCACCATGAAAGTCATGACCGCCTGCAAGCCATCGTGCGGCGTCTGGTCGAGCGGGCTATCGAACGCGCTGACTTTTCGGGCGCGGATATTGATGTACTGGCAATGGCTGCGGTCCGCGCGACCCGCGAGGCAACCGTGACACAGGGCAAGGAAACTCTCCCGGTCATCGTGGGTACCCCACTGAAGGGCGAGAAGATCGACGGGGAGGTGTTCGATGGTGAAACCGAAACAGCCATATTTCCCGGAGACTTACCGAAGAATCCCAATGCGATCTTTGAAAAGTCCTTTGCGCAGGATGATCCGGCCATCCGTTTCGTCCGTTTTCGCCCTCCGCGGCTTGAGCGTACCGCCGAAGGACTGACACTTTCACTGCCTCATATAAGGCTGGATCGCGCCTTGCAGTTTCTGATTGGGGATCGTCTCGCATGACTGAGAAGACACCACGTAGACCGGCTTCATTCACGGTAAATCAGCCCACAATCCATCCCGAGACGGTGGATGAAGCGCCCCGCCGTCCCCGCGCGGTCCGTGACCTTGATGCGGTTGTCGCGCAACCGGATGTTTTCGGCTTGAGCGACGACGAGGCAGCCGAGTTGGAGATCCTCGACCCATCCTATGAAGCGCCCGAACGCAAGGGCTGGTCGCTCAGCAAAATACTGTTCGGCGCGCTCGGCTTACTTGTTTCCTTCGCCGTCGGCATCTGGATTGAAGACCTTATTCGGGCACTGTTTTCGCGTGCTGACTGGTTGGGCTGGACCGCCTTGGGCGTCGCTATAATTGCGCTTGCCGCCTTTATCGCCATCGTCGTTCGCGAACTGGCAGCACTCCGCCGCCTCGCTTCAGTGCAGCATCTTCGCAAGGACGCGGCCGATGCAGCGGAGCGTGACGATATGGCAGCAGCCAGAAAAGCCGTGGACGCGCTGCGCTCGATTGCGGCAGGCTTGCCTGAAACTGCGCGTGGACGACAGCTTCTGGACGGCCTCACGGACGATATCATTGACGGGCGAAATCTGATCCACCTTGCCGAAACGGAAATTCTCCGCCCCCTCGACCGGGAGGCGCGCGCACTCATTTTGAATGCATCCAAACGCGTTTCGATTGTCACTGCGATCAGCCCGCGGGCGCTGGTCGATATCGGATATGTCATTTTTGAATCAGCTCGGCTGATCCGCAGGCTTTCACAACTCTACGGCGGTCGGCCTGGGACATTGGGTTTCCTTAAACTTGCCCGCCGGGTAATCGCTCATCTGGCCGTGACGGGCACGCTGGCCATGGGAGACAGTGTGATCCAACAGCTTGTCGGCCATGGTCTTGCCTCCCGCCTGTCGGCCAAACTTGGCGAAGGCGTGGTCAACGGGCTGATGACGGCGCGCATCGGAATTGCAGCTATGGATGTGGTGCGTCCATTCCCGTTCAATGCCGAAAAACGGCCCGGTATCGGCGACTTCATTGGCGATCTTGCAAGGATCAGCGGTGAACGCACCGATAAGAAGCCTTCTGGAAAATAGCAGTTTATTTCCGAAGCATTAACCATTCCCGCCGATTATGGCAGATAGAAATCTGCGCCAGAATCGAGCGATCCGGTGTATCGGCACACTCCCCTTCAATCCGTGCCCTTCCCCTTCAATCGGCTTTTGGCAGCCTCGGAATATCCGACGGTTTGCGAGGTGCGGCCAGTTTTGGTCGTGACATGCTGAAAAACAACGATTAGGAATGACGTCCAATCAAGGTCGTGAATCCGGGACAGAGCTGAATATGAAGAATTGCATCGCCGCCTGCCTGACGCTGCTGCCCGTGTCATTTTCTGCCGCGCCGGTTCTGGCCGCCGACAAAGACAAGCAGTTCTTTCAAACGATCGAAGGCCAATGGTCGGGCCCGGGCGAAATCGTTGCCGGAAAATACAAAGGCACGAAGTTCGTTTGTAATCTCGCTGGATCGACGCCGGATGAAAGCGTTGGAATGACGCTGGATGGCACTTGCCGCGTCGGCGTTTTCTCGCAACCGATGAAGGCCACCGTTACACGCGTTGGCTCGGCTTATTCCGGGAAGTTCAACGACGGCGCCGAAGGCAAGGGGCTTGACGTTACATCGGGTTCGGTCAGCGGCAACAAGGTCGTCTTCGGCCTGAACCGCAAGCAACTCAACGGTGCGATGCTGGCGCGTATCTCCGATCCGAACACGATGAACGTGACGGTTTCCGTTCGCGTCGACAAGGAGCTGGTTCCAGTCATCGGCATGAATTTGAAGCGCGTCGATAATATCGCTGTCGGCAGCATCGCCAAGAACTGAGCCGACCCTATTCCCGCCACCAGCCCGCATCCGTGCGGGCTTTTTCTATTCCAGACTGTTCGATCCCGGCATTCCAGTCCGCAATCGTCTTGCCTCCGATTTCGAGAGAAGGCGCGATATCGTTCAGCGGCACGAGCACGAAAGCGCGCTCGTGCATACGTGGATGCGGCAGTACCAGAGCGGTATCAGTCATAATGACAGCCCTGCCCGCTTCATCCTGCATTGCCAGTATATCTATATCGATAATGCGCGGTCCCCATCTCTCCAGCCTGACACGCTTTAAAGAGCGTTCAACATCGAGACAGGTCGCAATCAACTCCAATGGCTGCAACGAAGTTTCGACTTCGGCGCAGGCATTGTGAAACCACGCCTGGTCCGTCTTTCCCCATGGCGGCGTGCGATAAACTGCCGAAACGGCGACGATATTCGTGTCGGCCCTCGCATCCAGCATGCGCAAGGCCTTGCCCATCGAGGTGACAGGATCATCGATATTTCCGCCGAGCCCCAGCCAGGCGCGGTAAGATTTGCTCGTGTTCACTGCGGGTAGACCACGGTCACTTCAACATGGTCCAGGACACCCGGTACTGGTGCGTTCGGCTTGCGTACGGTGATTTCCGCGCGCTTTACCTGCGGAAACCGGGTGGCGAGCGCTTTTGCAACGTCGAGAGCCAGCGTTTCGATCAGATAGCGCTGGCGGCCCGTGATAATGTCCTGAATGACGGCGAATGCGATACCGTAATGCACAGTGCCGTCAATATCGTCGTTCTCCAGCGCGCTGCCGGGATCGACATCGAGAATGGCATCGACATAAAAACGCTGGCCAAGCTTATGCTCTTCATCGAAAACGCCGTGGTGCGCAAAGAACGCGCAATTCATCATTCGGATCGTATACACGGCTTCACTTTCTGTTTTCGCTGCGTCTTGATTGCAGGATATCATCTGCAACGGCAAGTGCGTCTCTATTAAAAGCGACATTGTGAACACGGAAGATGTCGGCACCTGCCAAACGCAGTGCGACCGACGTTGCCGCAGTTCCTATATCACGGTCAAGCGGATTATCCCTTCCCGTCATACCGCCAATAAAACGTTTGCGCGATGTACCGACCAGTAACGGAAACCCGAGTTTTTGCAATTCATCGGCCCTGGCCAAAAGCGCAACGTCTTCATTCTTGTTCTTGCCGAAGCCGAACCCGGGATCGAGCACGATGCGGGATTCTTCAATACCTGCGTCTTTCGCTATATTCAGCGAGACATTGAGGAACGAGAACTGATCTTCAATGACATCGGCAAGAACGGGGCGATCCCTGCTGGTGTGCATGATGACCAGTCCCGCGCCGCTGTATCTAGCTACATGAGCAATTTCCGGTTCGCGCTGGAGCCCCCAGACGTCATTGACGATATGTGCTCCGGCATTGACCGCGGCCTGCGCCGTTGCAGCGCGGTAAGTATCGACGGAGATGATGCAATCATATCTCCTTGCCAAGGCCTCGATGACGGGAACAACGCGTGCGATTTCAGTTTCGGCATCGACGGCGGCGGCTCCGGGACGGGTCGATTCCCCGCCCACATCGATGATTGTCGCTCCATCAGCGAGCATCTGGCCAGCCGCTTCAATGGCCTTTTCCAACTCTTCATGTTGGCCGCCATCGGAAAAAGAGTCAGGCGTGACATTTAATATGCCCATGATAATGGCCTTGGTCCCCACATGGATGCTTCGTCCATGCGCGAGGTGCCATTCTTTCGTCATAGCGAAATGTTCCTGTGCCATTCTCCGTGCCACTTTTCATTGCGGCGAGGTTGCAAGCAACCTCGCCTGAAGTCATTTTGTGAAGGGCGTTATAGTTCTCTTGACGATTGCATGCCATGCTTGTGGCAGCAAAAAGCGAATTTCCTACTGGTTTTAGAAAGAGGTGCCAGGACATGAATTTGAGAAAGAAGGTTCTGGCTCTCGGTGCAGTTCTTGCCATGGTAGCTCCCCAGGCCGAAGCCGCGTCGATCTTTCGCGAATTCAGCTATTACACCGTAAGCGGCAAAACGGCGGCGGACCTCGACAAGGCACTTTCCCGCAGCGGCCCCTTCCTCAAGAAGACAGGCCGGCATCACCCCGGTGCCGCTGAAATCCGTTTCGACGCGAAAGTGCGCTATGGTCGTGCACCCGGAAAAGACTGCAAGGTGCAGGATGTTTACGTGAATGTTCACGCAAAGGTCTCCCTGCCCCGCTGGAAGCAGCGTCGCAAGGCTACGCCGGAACTCGCGTTGATCTGGGATACGCTAGTGCAGGATATTCGTCGGCATGAAGAAAGCCACATCGTGATCGCCCGAAGCTTTGCGAGCCGGATGGAACGGGAAATACGTGGTCTGCGCAGCCGCCCGGATTGCTTGGTGCTGCGCGCGGACATAGACAAGGTAACAGCCCGCCTCATGGAAGCACATGACAAGGAGCAGCAGCGGTTCGACCGGGTTGAGACAATCAATTTCGAAGATCGTTTCGCGCGCTTGCTGACCTATCGCATGGAGCGCGCCCAGCAGGCTTCCAAATAGCGAGCCGAATCTAGGCCAATTCCCGTCGTACGGCCTGCGTCATCAAAGCGGCTTCGTGAAACCCCGACAGGATCAGTTTCAGTTTGCCCGGATAATGACAGGCATCCCCAATGGCATAGACCTTTGGACTCGAAGTTCTGAAGGTCTCTGAACTTACAGCCAGCATGTTACCCGTTTTCAACAGTGAAAGCTTTGCAAGCGGGTCAGGACGGATAACCTGCCCATTACCGGTAAACGCGCCGAGACCGGAGGCAATCACCGCAGCGCGGGCGTTGAACTTTTCACCATCGCAAGTGCTGATGGTCACCCCGTATTCATCGACAGAGATGCTGTCTGCAATCTTCTTGAAATGAAAAACCGGATTATACGGCTCGATCTGCCTGAGAAGCCGTTCAACGAGCTCCTCGCCCATGATTTCGGGAAATCCGGGTACGTCATAGATCGGCTTGTCAGCATAGAGTGCCGTGCATTGACCCCCGGGCCTATCGCAAGATTCTATGAGATGGCACTTGAAACCAAAAAGCCCAAGCTGAAAGACGGAAAAGAGTGCGACGGGTCCGCAGCCGATAATGACAATATCATTTTGCGGCTCGTCACCCATCGCATCCCTACTTCTTTAAAAGCCTAGTTCTGGCGTTCAGGCACCTGTACGACGAGGCCCTCAAGATCGCCCGACACCCGGATCTGACATGAGAGGCGCGAGGTCGGGCGAACTTCATAAGCGAAATCCAGCATATCCTCTTCCATCGGGTCCGGCCCACCGACGGTGTCCGTCCAATCCTCGTCAACATAGACATGGCAGGTTGCACAGGCGCAAGCGCCGCCACATTCCGCATCGATGCCAGGAATGCCATTGCGAATGGCAGCTTCCATCACGCTGGACCCGTTGTCGGCTTCGACTTCGGTTCGGGTCGCGCCGTCAGCGGATACGAATACGATCTTCGTCATTTTAATTCCTTGAAACGCGCAAATTTCACGCGATCTTTGTCTTCAGCGTTCGCACCATCCCGGCTTGAAAACGCAAATAAACTCGAAATCGCAGATACGGCGTTCTGGAAACAGTTTCAACCTTGACCGCGCACTTGTCCGCAACTGCGCCAATATGCCGTGCGTCGATTGAAGGTTTCCTCGCCTGGCAAATCCGACAGTTGCGTTCACGACCGTAAAACTCTTCCTTGCCGTCAGCCAAAAGTGCATCATATGATAAGAAGCAATGATTGTGAGAAAAAGCGGATAGAATCCCGAGCCGACACGATGCAATCATGGAGAGGACCGCGAAATGCTTTGCACGCAAAGAGAGTATTTTTGTTAATAACTTTGCGGTGCTCTTTCAGGCAGTCCCAATGGTTCAGAACAATTTCCACAACTTGCTGGTAAATGCCAGAAGGCCGGAAATGTCGAATTTTCACGAATTGAGCCGGTTTCCGTTAACCTTGTATTTAAAGTTTTAGGTATCGGCAAAAGACGCCTATTTCCTTAACAGGCACGACCCGATACGATGCAAAATGGCGGAGAAAGTTTTGTAACGGCTCTTTCATGGTCCGGCCGTCGCAGTAATGAGTACGAGGTAGGCAAACAATGGCTTCCAAATCCAAGGCACAGAAGCTCGACCTTGAGGTTGAAAAGGCACTGGAACAGGCACTCGATATCGATTTCGGTGACGATCTTGATATGGATATGGACTTAAGTGCGTTCGAAGAAGGCTTCTCGGTCGATGATCTGGAAGAGCAGATTTCGCGCGCGGCTGAAGAACTGGTTGCCGAACAGAAGACCAAAACGGCTGAGCCCGCTGCCCGTTCTCCAGTGGAAACCGCTGCAAAAGCCGCTACCATCACCACAGCCTCGGTGATTGCGACGCCTGCGGCGCCACCGGTTCCCCCGGTCGTGAAAGCTGCAGGTCCCGTGGCGCAAGCCGTGGCCAATGTGCAGCACAAGCCTGCCAATACCTCGAAGACAGCGGCACCCACGCCGGAGCCGGTCAGCAAGCCTGTTTCCGCTCCGTCTGTCGCGACGACTGCCAATGTCGCCTCCTCTACCTTCACGCCAGCAAACGACGATTCCCGCAGTGAAAAAGCAATAATCGCAGCTCCACGCCGCGCGACCGAAAACTCGTCGAAGCTGTTCTGGACCACGACCGCAATCAGCGTGCTTTGGGCTGCTGGCGGTGTTGCGCTGAGCAAGGCCATCAATCCTGATGTCTTCTCGAGCATGCAGGCCACCAAGGACTTCTTCACTTCCCCCGCCGGTCTCGGCGTCGTGGCTGGTGTAGCCTTGCCCGTCGCCATGTTCTGGGGATTTGCGCAGCTCGTAAAGCGCGCTCAGGAAATGCATCTGGCTGCACGCAGCATGTCGGAAGCTGCCATGCGGCTGCTCCAGCCGGAAGCTGTTTCCGGTGATCGCGTTTCTACTCTTGGACAGGCTGTGCGTCGCGAAGTCGCCGCCATGAACGAAGGCATCGAACGCACATTGGCGCGGGCCGTCGAGCTGGAAACGCTTGTTCAGTCCGAAGTCAATCAGCTGGAACGCGCCTATAGCGATAATGAAGTTCGCATTCGTTCGCTGGTTAGCGACCTCGGCAACGAGCGTGAAGCTGTCGTCAGCCATGCCGAGCGCGTGCGTTCGTCGATCTCGGGCGCGCACGAACAGCTCAAGGAAGAACTTTCGAGCGCTTCCAACATCATCCGCGACAATGTTCTTTCTGCCTCGCAACAGTTGAGCACCCTGCTCACCGAATCTGGCGAACGCCTGATCGGCAGCATCAATGAAAGCGGCGGCGCTATTGCCGAAGCCATCGAAACCCGCACCGGAGACATAGGCTCGCGCATCACGACTTCCGGTGAAGCCTTTGCCAACCTGCTGGACACACGTATCGCGACACTTGATGAACAATCCCGCACCGTATCCGACCGTCTGGCTGAGGCTTTGGACGAACGTACGACCGGTATTGCCAATCTGCTTGGCGGCGCAACGCAGTCCATGGTCAGCGAATTCGACACTCGCCTCGCCAACCTCGAAAGCACGCTTTCCGAGCGCGGCCGGTCGCTTCTGTCCGAATTCGAAGCTCGCGCACATGCGCTCGACAGCAGCACTGAAAAACTCAACGCTGCTCTCGAAACCCGTTCGCGTCAGATTAATGAAAATCTCATCGCCCGTACCCGCGAAATCGCAGAGACCTTCTCCAGCGGTCGCACTTCGCTGAGCACGATGATCGATGAAACCAAGACGAAGATCGGTGAAGATCTGACGTCTATCGGCGAAAGCGTCGGCAACATCCTCGGCGAAAAGGCGGATGCCTTTGCCGGAAAGCTTGCCGAAAGCCGCGATGTTCTCGCTGCATCGCTGGAAGGCGAAACCGAACGGGTTTCCGCCGTTATCCGCGGACACGCCGACACGCTTGCGGCACGCACAAGTGACATCGAAAATGCCGTTAACGCGAGTGCATCGGCGCTCAATTCTGTTGCCGACAACCATGCGGCAATTCTGGAAGAGCGGACCCATGCGCTGCGCCAGACAATGGAAAGCCACTCTGCTCTGCTCGATGCGAGCTTCGCAGATCACAGCCGTTCGCTCGAAGAACGTGCCACCACGCTTCATGGCATCATTGCAGGCAACCAGGCTATGCTTGCTCAATTGATGGATGAGCGCGCGGCCGCAATGCGGGATAACTTCAACGAAAATCGCGAAGTTCTCGCCCGCACCTTCGATGAACGCGTAAATTCGCTTCAGGCACTTATCGCCGACAATCAGGATACGCTCGCGCGTATTCTCGATGAGCGCGCCAGCAGCATGAACGCGTCCATCGGCGCCAGCCGCGACACGTTCGTCGCAACATTGGGTGAACATATCCGTCAGGTCGAAGAACGCACGAGCGGCCTGCATACCGTTCTGAATGACCACAACAATGCCCTTTCCGGCATTCTTGACGGTCATGAGCGCACGATTGAAACCCGTGCCGCCGAAATCCGCTCGACGCTGAGCGAAAGCACCGCCTCGCTGAGCCAGACGCTTCAGGATCACAGCGACATTCTGGAACAGCGCACGGCCAACCTGCACAATGCAATTGCCGACAGCAGTTCCGCTATTAGCCGCGCTTTCGAAGGCCAGACCGGCATTATCGAAGAACGCACCCAGACGATGGAAAAGGCGCTCACCATCGGCGTCGACAATGTCCGCCGGGCACTGGAACAAAGCGCCGGCATCGTTGCAGGCACGCTACGTGAAAAGATCGGCGAAGCAGCAAGCACGCTTTCAGCTGAAGCAGCCAAGGCCGGTGAAGCTCTGGACGGTTTCGGTGAGGCATTCAGCGCACGCCTGATCGATAACCTGTCTGGCACGGAAGCCCGCCTCGGCGACCGCGCCGATGCGATTGCCGGTCGCCTCGGCGAGATCGAAAGCCGCCTCACTGGCGAGTTGGGCTCGATCGAAGCCCGCATCGCCAACACGGCCAGCAGAACCAGTGAAACGCTTGCCGGTCACAGCGAGGCCTTTGCGGCCAGCGTCGCCGACAATCTGGCTGGAACAGAGAGCCGTCTCAGCGAACGCGCCAATGCCATCGCGAGCGGGCTTGAAGCAATCGAAAACCGCCTCACCAGCGAACTCAGCACGATTGAGGCTCGTATTGCAGATACGGCGTCCAAGACGAGCGAGACGCTCGCAGGTCACAGCGAATCCTTCTCGGCCAGCGTTGCCGACAATCTCGCTGGCACCGAAACCCGTCTTGCAGAACGTGCCGATGCAATCGCTACCCGTTTGGGCGACATCGGTTCGCGTATCACGATGGAACTCGGCTCCGTCGAAGCACGCATCGCACAGGTAACCGACACGACTGCGGTTACGCTGGAAGAACGCACCCGCGAACTCAACGCCGTTCTTGCTGCCCGTTCGCAGGAAATCACCAAGATTCTCAACGATACGGCAGAGCCGCTCGTGCAGCGGCTCGCTGATAGCGGTCGTGGGCTGGCACAACAGCTTGAAGAAGCAACCCATGCCGCAACCGACAGACTTCGTTCGGAAAATGCCGCATTGGTCAATGCACTCGCGAGCCGGACTGCAGAAACAATTGCTGCTGTCCAGCAGGCCAAAACCGGACTTTCCGATAATGTCAGCGAACTGATCGACCGTCTCGCCGCATCGAACGGCGAGTTGGGCAAGCTGATCGATGCAGCGACGCGCAATCTTACCGACATTGATGGTCGCCTTGTCGACACGACATCAAGCTTCGTCGAAAACACCAACCGCGCCGCGCAAATGTTCCAGGCCTCCACGGGCCTGATCGACGGCAATATCGGTACTTTGCGGGCTATCTCGGACAGCACGCTGTCTCAGATTGCAGACATCGCCGACCGCTTCGAAGAGCATGGAAAGGTTCTTTCCTCGGCTTCCGAAATGATCAATTCGGCTCAGAACGGTCTCGTCAGCACGCTTGAAGATCGCCACCAGGCGCTCGACAAGCTGGCATCCGGCCTGGTCGAGAAGTCGGAAGGCGTGGAAAAGCTGATGCAATCCTTCGAAGAACTGGTGGCATCTGCATTCCAGCGCGCCGAAGGCCAGACCCGCTCTTCTGCCGAAAAGATGCGCGAAAGCGTTTCGGAAATCGTCGAACAGGCTGCACAGAAGTTCTCTGCGGCAACCGACGACATCCGTCGCACGGCCAGCGAAATCCGCAACGAGCTCAATACGACGCGTGGCGAATTGAAGCGCGGCGTTCTGGACATGCCTGCTGAGGCAAAGGAAACAACGACGGCGATGCGCAAGGCCGTGAGCGAGCAGATCAATGCGCTCAAGGAACTGGCCGAAATCGTCAACAAGTCCGGTCGCCTGGTAGATGTCGGCGAAAGCCGCGCAGATCGCCCTGTTTCGCGTCCTACACCGGCTGCAGCTCGTCCGGCTCCCGTTCAGGCGCCTGTGGCGCAGGCAGATGTCGCTCTCCGTCAGCGCGTCTACGAAGCGCCGAAGGCGCAGCCTGCATCATCCGAAGCTGCGCAACCGGAAAAGCCGCGTGGTTGGGTGTCTGATCTCCTTGCCCGCGCATCCCGTGAAGAAGAAGAGGCCGCGCAGCCCAAGGCACAGCCGACAGCAACGCCTCGCTCGCCAAGCCATGTCGTTGAATCGCTGAACTCGCTATCGGTGGATATTGCGCGCGCTATCGACCATGAAGCTTCTGTGGAACTGTGGGACCGCTATCGTCGTGGTGAGCGGAACGTCTTTACCCGTCGCCTCTATACGCTGAAAGGTCAGCAGACCTTTGACGATATCAAGCGCAAGTATCAGACGGATGGCGAATTCCGCCGCGCCGTGGACCGCTACATGGATGACTTCCAGCGTCTTCTCGAGGACGTCGCCCGCAACGACCGTGACAACATGGTAACGCGGACTTACCTCACTTCAGATACCGGCAAAGTCTACACAATGCTTGCTCACGCAAGCGGTCGTCTCCGCTAAGAAACGGAAATGAAGAAAAACGCGGCCTTCGGGCCGCGTTTTTTGTTGGTTGGACTATCGGCCAGCAACAGGCTGCGTCAATCCATAAAAAAGGGCCAGCGACTAGAGCATTTCCAGCAAAAGTGTGAAACGGTTTTGCGTTGGATAATGGGATAGAACAAATAGTTAGAGCGGTTCCGGCGATTCTGTTAGAATAGGACCGCTCTAATCGCCGGCCCTCCTCATCAATCAACTTTCGCGGGTTCAGAGCGTCGTCACCGTCCAGCTCACGATTTCGCTGGCAGTCCGTTCAAAGGCGGCGTCGAGCGCCTTCACATAAGCTGCATTCGTCGCGCTGCCGACGGGAATGGCCGTACGGAAAACACGGGTCGCACGAACCTCCCCGTTCTTATCGTTCATCAGCCTCACGGCCAGCTCGACAACTGCGAGCTTTGGCGAGGCATAGGCCTGAATGCCGAACATTCGAAGATCGGTCAGGATCTGATAGTTGATTGCCAGTCCGTCTCCCGGACGGCCAATCCCGCCAAATACACCGGTATTCTCATAGGCTTGCACCAGACGAGACTGCACGATGTTTGTCAGCCTGTCTCCCCATTGGGCGCCCTTCAGATATTCGATGGAACCCGGTGCGGAACTGACGACTATATTCTCGCTATCAAGCGCCTTGAGAGCTGTTGGCGTCGGAACCAGCAACTGCACATTTTTGCGGCTCGGTGAAGTCACACCGGGCTGGGGCGCAGACAGATTGAACGTGTCGAGCGGTGTTGTCGTCCCGCAGCCGGCAAGAAGCAGGCCGAAAATAAAAGGAACCGAAGCTGTGCGGAGAACGACGCGACGTGATTTCATATCATTAAAGCCGGTTTTGAAATTCAATGACGCGTCCTCCCGTCATAACGAGGTACATTCCCCTGACCGCCAAAGATAAGACGCTGGGGATTGCGCTCAAGATCGGTGATAGCTTGTTCTATGCGCTGAATGGAACGGCGGCTGTCAACCACAACGGACTGGACATCCCGCAGTCCCTGTCCGGAAAAACGCTGCAGATTGTCTGCAATAGGTCCCAGTCGCTTGTCGAGATTGTCTGACGTCTGCCGGATGGACTCCAGTGTTGCCTTCGCTTGGGCAACAACGCCATCCTTGTCATCGCTGGACAAAAGCTTGTCGGTCTTGGCCAGGATGGCATCGACGCGCACAGACGCGGCATTCAAGCGAGCCATCATGTCCTTGGCGTCGGTGACGATCTGGTTGATATTGCCGGTATTCTGGCCGAGTTCCTCAATGATGTTGGCATTCTTCGCCAGAGCGTCGGTGAACGTCTTCGTATTGTTGATGGTATCTGTCAGTGGGCCGCGCGCATCCTTCACAAAGCCTTCCAACTGACCGAGCACCGAATTTGCGCGTGCAGCGATATCCTGCGCGGTTGCGAGAAGATTGTTGATTGAGGATGGGTCGGCATCAATGCGGGCAACACTGTCTACCTTCGCAGCCTCTGTCAGAAGATTGGGCTCATCGAGGCGGCCGCCCTTCAGCTCGATATAAGCCTGTCCTGTCAGCCCCTGAAAACCAAGAGTTGCTGCCGTTGAGCGAGTAATAGGCGTGGTCGCGTTGACGCGGGTCTTGACGATAACCATTTCGGGATTGGTTTCATCAAGATGCAGCGCCCGTACATCGCCAACCTTGATACCGTTGAACAGAACCTGGCTTCCGATCGAAAGGCCTGTGACTGAGCCTGGAATACGAACGTCAAGTTCCAGAGAATCGCGTGCTTCCCCAAAACGGGCGATCCAGAACACGAAAGCGAAAGCCAATAGGCTGACGATCAGCGTAAAGACACCCACCAGTACGTAATTGGCTTTAGTTTCCATATCTTATCCAGTCTGCAAGCGGCTGCCGGGCCGCCGTCTCGTTGGCGCCGACGGATCGATCTGACGCGCACGCTTGCCCCGAAAATAGGATTTAACCCACGGATCGTCCACCGTCAGCATGTCTTCAATAGTGCCGCTGACGAGCACCTTCTTGCCTCCAAGCACAGCAATCCGATCGCAGATTGCAAAAAGACTGTCGAGATCATGCGTGACCATATAAACGGTCAGCCCCATCGTATCCCGCAGATTGGCGATCAGGTCATCGAATTCGGCTGCACCAATGGGGTCCAGTCCCGATGTGGGCTCATCAAGAAACAAGATGTCCGGGTCCAAGGCCAGCGCGCGTGCCAGTGCAGCGCGCTTGATCATGCCGCCGGAGAGCTCGGATGGAAATTTTTCCGCTGTGTCCGGCTTCAAGCCGACCAGATCGATTTTCAGCCGCGCCAGCTCGTCCATCAGTTTCGGTGACAGGTCAAGATACTCGCGCATCGGAACCTGAATGTTTTCAAGAACGTTCAATGCTGAAAACAACGCCCCATGCTGAAACAGAACGCCCATGCGCATATCGATGGACATCTTTTCCAGCTCGTTCAACTGATCAATATTGCGGCCGAGTATCTCGATTTCCCCGGTCTGCTTTTTATTGAGACCAAGAATGGTTCGCATCAAGACGGATTTGCCCGAACCGGAAGGGCCGATAAAACCGAGCACCTCTCCCCGATAAATCTCAAGAGACAACTTGTCGAGCACCGTCTGGCGTCCGAACGAAACCGTTACGTCGCGTACCGAGATCATCGGCACGGCCGTCTGGCGAATGTCTTCATCCTGCGGTTGCGACCGATGGTCGATGCCGTTCTCCATAACCATTCTTTAGCTGAGCTTGGCTTCGGACTGAACCAGTGAACAGGATTGAGGGTTCAATTTTCTGTGCAACTGTGTCTCAAAGAACCCATTAAAAATAAAGAACATAAGCTGCATTTAAAAATTGATAGCCGCATAGAACATTGCGAACAGACCATCCACAACAATAACCACGAAGATTGCCTTCACAACGGAAGCAGTCACGCGGCGTCCTAGTGATTCCGCGCTGCCTCCAACCTTCATACCTTCTACCGAAGCGAGAATTCCGATGATCATCGCCATGAACGGGGCCTTGATAAGACCTGCAAAATAAGTGTTCAGCGCCACAGCGTCATGCAGGCGGCTGATGAAAGCATCTGGCGAAATATTGGAATAGAACCAGGCAACACCACCTGCCCCGATCAGCGCGGCGAGATCGGAGACGATGGTGAGCAATGGCAGCACTATGACCAGCGCCACGAGACGTGGAAAGACCAGAACGCCGACCGGATTGAGACCTATGACCGTAAGAGCGTCGGTCTCCTCACGCATTTTCATGGAGCCGATTTCGGCTGTAATGGCGCTTCCTGAGCGCCCCGCGATCATGATAGCCGTCAGAAGTACGCCGAGCTCACGCAACACCAGAATGCCGACCAGATCGACGACAAAGATTTCAGCGCCGAAATAGCGCAACTGAAACGCACCCTGCTGGGCAATGATTGCACCGACAATCGTCGACATCAGAATGATGATGGGAATTGCCCCCACCCCCATGCGGTCCATCTGCGTGACAATCGCAGCGAAGGGGATGCCGCTACCGCGTCCATATTTCAGCTGGGCTCCGCGGATGGTGGCACCAAGAATGTGCATCGCCATCTTGAAGTCACTACCCAAGGAAACAACGCCACCGCCCAGCGCGGCCAGAAATGAAATAAGGAAGAACGGTTTTTTCTGGCGTGGGACATCCAGGGTACGCTCGACGGCCTGCCCTACTTCCTCCATAAGAGGAACCCAGGATTGACGCACACCTTCCAGTTGCACTTCCACTTGCTGCGCGACAAGACGCTGCCGCAAACGCTCAATGAGCCAGGCGCCTGCCGTATCGAGACCGGACACGCCAGAAATATCAATGATCGTGGCTTCTCGCTTGTCCGCGTTCTCCAGGCGGCGCACCTTGTCATCGACAAGATTGACGCTCTGCGATACCCAGCGACCGTTCATCCGTATATGGCGCACGCCGTCGTGCTCCGCCAAATCAATCTTCGGCGCAGAGTTGTCGGTGGCTCTTGCTTTGTCGGCAGTGTCGGTCAACATGGCCTACCTCATATACGAGTCGTTGAACGACCGAAATACTGCGTCCCAGAGGGCATCTCTATGCACAATACCTTGAATATCACTGTAGAACGCTATCCCATCGCCGGAAAATTCACAATCTCCAGAGGCTCCAAGACAGAGGCCGCTGTTGTTGTGTGTGCGATCAGCAACGGTTCTCGTCAAGGGCGTGGCGAATGCGTTCCTTACGCACGCTATGGCGAGAGTATCGAAAGCGTAAGCGCCCAGATCGAGGCCGTCCGCTCCGCTATCGAGAACGGCGCGACGCGACAGGATATTCAGCGTTTGATGCCTGCTGGGGCTGCACGCAACGCAGTCGATTGCGCTCTATGGGACCTCGAAGCAAAGCAATCGGGCAAAAGCGTTGCCGATATGCTCGGTATGCCGCCACGCCCCCTCGAAACGGCAATCACCGTTTCGCTCGGCACGCCTTCCGAAATGGCGGAATCAGCGGCAAAAGTCGCCCATTATCCTCTTATCAAGGTGAAAATGGGCGGTGAAAACGATATAGAGAAAATCCGCGCCGTCGCAGATGCTGCTCCGAACAGCCGGATCATCATCGATGCGAACGAGGGATGGACAGCCGACAATATTGCCGAGAACATGCGCGCCGCCGCAGCAGCAGGCGTCGTCCTTATTGAGCAGCCCTTGCCAGCCAACAACGATCAGATTCTCAGTGAAATCGAACGACCGGTCACTATATGCGCCGATGAGAGTGTTCATACGTCGGTGGGCCTTGAAGAACTTGCCAAACGCTATGACGCAGTCAACATCAAGCTCGATAAAGCGGGAGGGCTGACGGAAGGCCTCATCATGCGGGACAAGGCGATCGACCTGGGGCTTGAGATCATGGTCGGCTGCATGGTCGGCACGTCGCTCGGTATGGCGCCGGCAGTCCTGCTTGCCCAGAAAGCCAATGTGGTCGACCTAGATGGACCGCTGCTTCTGGCCCATGACCGTAATCCCGGCCTGCGTTATGAAGGCGCTCTGGTCTATCCGCCGGAAGCTGCCGTCTGGGGCTGATCTACGCGTTTATAGCTCTCGCTCCCTGTCCCGTTGACCGGAGCGAGCGCACTTTCAAAGATATCGGCGCAGGCATCCCAGGTGAATTGTTTGAGCACTGTTGCAGGCTCAAACGGCTCCATCTCCAGGGCGGCCAAGCATGCCTTGCCTAGGTCTTCGGAAAGAACGCCTGCACCGGTAACACCGACAACATCTCGTGATCCGGGGACCGGATAGGCTGCGACCGGCAGGCCGGATGCAATCGCTTCAAGCAAAACGAGACCGAACGTGTCCGTTCGGCTAGGAAAGACAAACACGTCGGCTGCGGCATAAGTCTGGGCCAGTGCTTCGCCTTCGCGTTTCCCGACGAACACCGCTTCTGGAAACCGCGTCTGCAGATCATTAAGGGAGGGGCCGTCTCCGACAATCAGCTTTGTGCCGGGAAGATCGAGTTCCAGAAATGCAGGCAGGTTCTTTTCTGACGCGACCCGTCCCACACAGATAAACACCGGTCGGGGCAATTCCTTCAGCACCTCGGGTCGGGGATAGAACAATGTCCGGTCGACACCGCGCGTCCAGAGATCCAGTTGCGTAAAGCCACGGGCCTTGAGGTCATCCAGTATGGATTGGGTAGGCACGAGCGTGTGCCGGGCTGCATTGTGGAAACGCCGAAGGAATGCGTAGGTCCAACTCGGAGGGACCGGAAAGCGTTCCTGCAGATATTCTGGAAACCGTGTGTGGAAACTCGTCGTGAAGGACCACCCCATTTTCATACAGGCACGCCGAGCCATAAATCCAAGTGGGCCTTCAGTTGCAATATGCACGAAATCCGGCTGCAGGGTTTTTAAGCGCCGCTTGAACGCGCCCGGTGTCGTCAAGGCCAGCCGGATTTCCGGGTATGTCGGACACGGAACTGATCTGTAGTCTAATGGGGATACGACAGTGACGTCATATCCCCGTTCAATCATCAGATCATGACACTTGGTCAACGTGCGCACGACGCCGTTGACTTGTGGATGCCAGGCGTCGGTGACGATGACGATTTTCTTCATCGGCGAAGGTTCGCCAATTCGCGAACGGGGCGCGGCAGTTGGATTATCCTGCCCTCGTCATACTCTTCGCTGTCGGAATTGACGCGTCCTGCCTTCGGGCGGTGGTCACGGCGTTCGGTCCATTCGACGAGTTCCATCCGACCGTCGAAATGTTCGATCACAGCGGTGCAGCTTTCCACCCAGTCGCCCGTGTTGATGTATTCGACGCCATTCATGCTTTCGATCGTCGCATGATGGATATGACCGCAGATCACTCCGTCGACACCAATACGCTGCGCTTCTTCAGAAACCACATTCTCGAACTGGCCGATAAAATTGACCGCCTTCTTGACCCGGAATTTCGCCCAAGCCGAAAATGACCAGTAGCGCAATCCGAAAAGCGAGCGGACACGGCTCATCACTGTGTTTATCCAGATTGCACTGTCATATGCCCAATCGCCGAGATAAGCGATGAAGCGAGCATTGCGGACAACTACATCGAACTGGTCGCCATGGATGACCAGAAACTTGCGACCGTCCGCCGTCTCATGAATCGCCCGGTTCATCACTTCGATGCCGCCGAAATGCGTTCCCTGGAAATTTCGCAGGAATTCGTCGTGGTTGCCGGCGATGTAGATGATATTGGCGCCCTTGCGGCTTTTGCGAAGCAGCTTCTGGACGACATCATTATGTTCCTGCGGCCAATGCCAATTGCGCCGCAGGCGCCATCCATCGACAATATCCCCTACGAGATAGATTGTCTCCGCTTCATGATAACGGAGAAAATCCAAAAGCAGTTCAGCCTGTGCTGCTTTTGAACCGAGATGCACATCCGAAATGAAGAGCGTTCGGAGTTTTCTGGGCTGTGGAGCATCTGCGCTCATTGGTTGTCCCCTTCAATGGCAACCTGATCTGAGCGCAGAAAACCCGATTCCTGTCACAGCGATATGACAGCTGTTTTTATGGTACCGTGAGCAACTTCACACAGCTTCGAACTATGTTTCAAGCTACGAGCTCCACCTTTGGACCAACATAACGCGATTGCGGACGAATGAGCTTGTTGGTCGCGATCTGCTCTCGGCAGTGAGCTATCCAGCCCATGGCTCTGCCCATTGCAAAGACGCAGGTGAATGCCTCGCGAGGGAAACCCAGTTGCTCAAGCAAAAGGGCGGTATAGAACTCGACATTGGTTTCGAGAGCCCGATCCGGCTTGTGGCGCCTGAGAATTGCTATGGCTGCCTTTTCCACCGCCTCCGCCAACTCAACCCGGTGTTTTCCACGCTCATGCCCAAGGGATTCTATACGCTTCAAGGCGCCTTTCAGGGCGTCGGCACGCGGGTCGCGCACACGATAGACCCGATGGCCGAAGCCCATCAACCTTTCTCCGTCGGCAATTGCCGATTCAAGCCACCACTCTGCGTTATCAGGCCTGCCAATGGCATCAAGCATATCGAGTACCGGCCCTGGAGCTCCACCGTGTAACGGCCCTTTCAACGCACTGATTGCGGCGAGCAGGGAAGAAGTCAGGCCGGCACGTGTCGATGCCACGACGCGGGCGGCGAATGTCGAGGCATTCAATCCATGATCGCAAACCGCCATGAGATAAGTATCCAGCCCGGCAACTTCCACTTCGTCAGGCATTCCGGCATTCATCATGCGGAGTATGTCCGCACTATGCGGCAGTGTGGGATCAGGGCGAATGGGGCGCCGCCCCTTGCGTTCACGCAAAATGGCGGTTGTGAAAACCGCCGGTGCGGCCATCAGATGCAAGGCGGCTGTCAAATCGTCCTCGTCCGGGATGCGCGCCATCAAGGCACGCAGTGCTTCCAGCGGCGACAATTCCATCAGTGCGTCATCAAGCGCATCCGTGTGATAAAATACCTGCAAGCGGGCTTCGCCGAGCGCCTTCTGAAGCTCTTCTCCTGTCGGGAGTTGTTCGAAGAATCCGTCCCACAAAAGTTCAATTCCATCTTCGACGCTGCTGTGGGGGACCAGATCATCCAGCGATCGACCGCGGATGACCAGCCTGCCTGCAAGCCCATCAACATCAGACAGCACGGTTTCGGCAGCAACCACATCTTCAAGTCCGCTATTCATGGTATTTCTCCTTGTTTGCCTTTCGACATTGGTTCCAAGTATAATTGACGTCAATCTTGATGAAATCGATCAATGTTGGGAGCAATAATGAACTGGCTCACAGCGGAGGAAGCGCTTTCCATTCTTCAGACAAAGCCGCAAACCCTTTATGCCAACGTCAGTCGCGGCCGCATTCGTTCCAAGCCGCTGCCCGACGACCCCAGACGCAGCCTCTACAGAACGGAGGACGTTCATCGATTGGCCGAGAGGCGTCCCGGTCGCAAAAGAGACAGCGTTGTTGCTGCCGATACTATTCGTTGGGGGCTTCCCATCATGCGTTCGGGCATTTCGACCATTGTCGACGGTCGCCTGCTCTATCGCGGTCGTGACGCGGCCGAACTGTCCGAAACAGCAACCCTGGAAGAAGTGGCCGCCCTGCTATGGCAGATGAATTTCGATACCAGTGCCAGCAGTCTCGACGAGACGAAGCTAAGCAGACATCAGTCACAATCTTCGCCGTTGGAAAGGCTGTTTACCGTCTTTGCCATTCAGGCAGCGAACGATTTGCCCAGTTCCGGACGTTCCACGGCAATCCTGCAGCAAGAGGCTTTCGCTCTGCTGCAGTTATTCCACAATACGATCCTTGACGTTCCCTCATCCAGCGCCCCTATGCATGAACGCGTTGCGTCAGCCTGGCAAAAGCCGCGGGCGAGCGATGTGATCCGGCGCGTACTGGTGCTTCTGGCTGATCATGAACTCAACGCATCAGCCTTTGCCACCCGCGTTGCGGCCTCGACAGGAGCGCCACTTTCCGCAGCAGTTCTTGCCGGGTTATCTACTTTGATCGGCCCGCGACATGGACGTGCCGCAACTGCCGCAACGACAATTATCGCACAAGCCCGTCAGATAGGCGCCGAAGCCACCATCAAGGACCTGCTCAGGCAAGGTGCCCAATTTCATTTGTTCGGCCATCCGCTTTACGGCGAAACCGGGGATATCCGTGCTTCCGCCCTGCTGAAACATCTGGAACTGCCCGCGCCTTATCGCGATCTTGAACAGAGCGCTGCAGATATTCTTGGTGAGAAACCGAATGTCGATTTCGCCCTCGCCGCAGTGACTGAAATCTATGGACTGCCGTCGGATGCGCCACTGTTGTTGTTTGCGCTCGCGCGCATCGCAGGTTGGCTCGCTCATGCGCTGGAACAGGCGGATAGTGGATCGCTGATACGGCCAAGGGCAGAGTTTACGCCTCCGCTTGAATAGCGGAACTCACTAAATTTTGTTCTCGAGTAACACGGTTTCTGACCTAAAAGGTGGACATATGAGCCGATGAACCAGAATCCGGTTGATCAGACTGCTTGCTTGGTGGCATGTCTTGAAAACTGAACGAATTGCGAGGACGAAGCCGTGGATTTGGGCCTGAAAGGTCGAAAAGCAATTGTGTGCGCTTCCAGCAAGGGGCTCGGACGAGCCTGTGCAGAGGCACTCGCCGAGGCCGGGTGCGACCTGGTTCTCAATGGGCGAAATGAGCAAACCCTCGCAGAAACCGCGAAAGCAATTCGGCAGGCATTTAATGTAAGGGTTGACGCTGTTGCCGCGGATGTATCCACCGCTGAAGGACAGGCTGAACTGCTTTCCGCCTGTCCTGCGCCTGACATTCTCGTCAACAATAACGGCGGGCCGGCCTTTAAGGATTTCCGCCTTCTCGACCGCGATGCGATCCTTCAAGGTGTAACGCAGAATATGGTTACTCCTCTGGAGTTGATCAAAGCCGTGATCGACGGAATGGTCGAGCGCCGGTTCGGTCGTATCGTCAACATCACATCGACGTCTGTATACGCGCCTATTCCTGGCCTCGATCTTTCATCCGGGGCTCGCGCCGGTCTCACCGCGTTTCTCGCCGGTGTCGCCCGTACGGTCGCAGCCTCCAACGTGACGATCAACAACATTCTCCCCGGCGCTTTCGACACAGACCGGCTTCGCAGCGGCTTTGCATTTTCCGCCCAGAAGAATGGCACAACGCCCGATGCGGAAGCTGCGAAGCGAGCGTCGGCAATTCCTGCCGGGCGAATTGGCCAGCCAAAGGAGTTCGGGCAGGCATGCGCCTTCCTTTGCTCGGAACATTCCGGGTTCATTACCGGGCAGAATCTCGTTATCGATGGCGGCGCTTATCAGAGTGCGTTTTAACAGCACCAAACGATAGATCTGCAAATTTGGAAAAACTCATTCTCGAAAACGGGCCTACTGAGACTTGAGCCGATAGACTAAGAACAATAATGGCCCAGCGTGCGGAAGTTGTGAGCGAAAGCTGCGTGCAGAAACGGGATGTCACCGTTTCGTCCGCGTGCAAACAAGCTTTTGCCCTGCACAAAAGATTTTGGAAAGCGATGCGACCATGACCAAGAAAACACCTTCCACTTCCCGTTCGGATTTCGATGAAGCAGCCTTGTTCTTTCACCGTTATCCGAAGCCCGGAAAGCTGGAAATTCAGGCGACAAAGCCCCTTGGCAACCAGCGAGATCTGGCGCTCGCCTATTCGCCCGGTGTAGCCGCTCCCTGCCTCGCGATCCACGAAGACCCTGCAACGGCTGCCGAATACACCGCCCGGGGGAACCTCGTCGCCGTCGTATCGAACGGCACGGCGGTTCTTGGCCTTGGCAATATCGGTGCACTTGCTTCCAAGCCGGTCATGGAAGGCAAGGCCGTCCTTTTCAAAAAGTTTGCCGATATCGACGTGTTCGATATCGAAATCGACGCGCACGAAATCGATCGCATCGTCGATGTAGTCGCTGCCTTGGAGCCAACTTTCGGCGGTATCAATCTTGAAGATATCAAGGCTCCCGAGTGCTTCGAAGTTGAAGAGCAGCTTCGCGCAAAAATGAACATCCCTGTCTTCCATGACGACCAGCACGGCACGGCGATTATCGTCGCTTCCGCAGTGCTGAACGGCCTGGAACTCGCTGGCAAGAAAATCAGCGATGCCAAGATTGTCACCTCCGGAGCAGGTGCAGCGGCTCTTGCCTGCCTTAATCTGCTCGTCAATCTCGGTGCAAAGCGCGAAAACATCTGGGTCTGCGATCTCGAAGGTGTCGTCTACGAAGGCCGTAACACGCTGATGGATCGCTGGAAGGAAGTTTACGCGCAAAAGACCGACGCGCGCGTTCTGGCAGACGTTATCGGCGGAGCCGATGTTTTCCTCGGCCTTTCGGCCGCTGGCGTGCTAAAGCCCGAACTTCTCAAGCAGATGGCCGAAAAGCCTCTTATCATGGCACTCGCCAACCCGAAGCCGGAAATTATGCCGGAAGAGGCCCGTGCTGCCCGCGCCGACGCCATGATCTGCACCGGACGTTCGGATTATCCGAACCAGGTCAACAACGTCCTCTGCTTCCCTTATATCTTCCGTGGCGCGCTCGATGTCGGTGCCACTGCAATCAACGAGGAAATGAAGCTCGCGGCGGTTCGCGCGATTGCTGCGCTCGCCCGCGAAGAGCCTTCCGATGTCGCCGCACGCGCTTATTCCGGCGATACGCCCACTTTCGGACCCGACTATATCATCCCCTCGCCATTCGATCAGCGCCTGATTCTCCGCATCGCCCCGGCAGTGGCCAAGGCCGCCATGGAAACAGGCGTGGCGACCCGCCCGATCGAAGACATGGAAGCTTATCTCGATCGCCTCAATCGCTTCGTTTTCCGGTCTGGCCTCATCATGAAGCCAGTCTTTGCCGCAGCGCGTGCACAGGAAAAGCCGAAGCGCGTAATTTATGCCGATGGCGAAGATGAACGCGTGTTGCGTGCAGCCCAGGTTGTGATCGAAGAGCGCGTCGCCGCTCCGATCCTCGTCGGTCGTCCACAGGTTATCGAAACGCGCCTGCGCCGCTACGGCCTGAAAATCCGTCCGGGAACGGATTTCGAACTCATCAATCCCGAAGACGACCCGCGCTATCGCGACTACGTCGATCTCTATCTGTCCTATACTGGCAGACAGGGCGTCACGCCGGAAGCCGCGCGCACCATCGTACGTACGAATTCGACCGCGATTGCCGCCCTGGCCGTCATGCGTGACGAAGCAGACGCCATGATCTGCGGTCTTGAAGGCCGCTTCGAACGCCACCTTCGTGTCGTGCGCCAGATTATCGGCAAGGTTCCCGGCATCCGCGACTATTCCGCTTTGAGCCTGCTCATCTCCCAGCGCGGCGCGCTGTTCCTCACAGACACTTATGTCAACGTCGAACCGAGCGCGAACGAAGTCGCCGAAATGGCAATTCTTGCCGCCAAAGAAATCAGCCGCTTCGGTATCGAGCCGAAAGCGGCGCTGGTGTCGCATTCGAATTTCGGATCGAAAGAATCAGCAAGCGCGGAAAAAATGCGTGAAGCAGCCGCAATTCTCGCCGAAAAGGCGCCGGAACTTGAGTCCGACGGTGAAATGCATGGCGATTCGGCACTCTCGCAGGCCCTTCGCGACCGCGTTTTCCCGAACTCGCGTCTGAAAGGTGAAGCCAACCTTCTCGTCTTCCCGAACCTCGACGCTGCAAACATTACGCTGAATGTGGTCAAGATGGTTACAGACGCGCTGCATGTGGGGCCAATTCTGCTCGGAGCAGCTCGACCAGCTCATATTCTGACCCCTTCCGTCACCTCACGTGGCGTTGTCAACATGACCGCGCTGGCAGTGGTTGAGGCTTTGCAGAAATCCGGAGAAACCCTTCGTAAAAGAGGTTGATCATCTAAAACTAAGTTAGAATTACTTAATATAGGTATAGTTGGTGGCGAGTATATTTAGGTATACTCGCCATTAATATTTAATTTACTATATTCTTCAAACATGTTTTCATCGCTAACACGAGGAAATCATGTCTATTATTTCACAGTGTTCTAATAGAAATTTGTTTTACTCAGTACTTTTGATAATTTCGGGAGCGTTGGCCGGCTGTACGACGGTACCTCCTGCAGAATTGTGCTCACCCAAAGAACAAAAGCAGCTTAGAAAGCAACTTCTCGTTACCCAGTCACTTCTGGATCGAAACGAAACCAATCTCTCGGTTTTGCGAAAGACAGCAACTCAGGATCGTTGCCTGGGAAGTTTATTTGCTCCAGCGGCAAAATCAGCCCAGTGCACCAAATTGCTGACAAAGATGGATCGGCTGACAGCGGAAACAAGAACTTTGCACGAGCGCGTTCACGAGTTGAATATGGCACTTGCCGGACGCCCGTCACCGTCCAAGCATGTCAAATCATGCAAAGCCTCCTGGGTCGTCGTCCCCAAGAAAGTTCAGCCTAAAGCTGCCCACATTCCGCAGCGGAAGATCAAGACCCCCGCCAGGCCGATCACCAAATCCGTCGCCACGGTTACATTACCGGTCTATGAAACGCCCGCTCCCGTCAAAGCCGAGGAAGTGAACTACAAGCCCTCCCCGATAACGCAAACGTCAAACGCACCGACCTATGTTGCGCCAGTCACATCCACCCCGCCTGCTGAGCGCGCCTATACCGCAAACACAAAAGTCAGGGTCGTCGGCTCAGAGTTCTTTCCGGACCAATCAGCACTAGCAAGTCAGCCAACTCCGGACCATGCGCCTGCCCCGTGAGTGCCAGGCGTAGCGGCATGAAAAGATTCTTGCCCTTGCGACCCGTTGCTCCCTTCACGGAATCAGCCCAGATTTTCCAGGTTTGATGATCCCAGGGCGCTGGCGGCAGGAGAGTGAAAGCCTCTCTGAGGAAAGCGCAATCGTCTTCCGAGAAATCCGGCGTTTCTGGCAACTCGCCATCAACGATAGACCACCAATGAGCCGCATCCTTGAAGCGGTCGAGATTCCCCCGTACCGCGAGCCAGAAGGGTTCGGCCTTGTCGCCGGAAATACCCAATGCCGCCAAGCGCAACTTGGCTTCTGAAAACGGCATCTCGTGCAGCAGGGCGCGATTGAGTGTATCGAGTTCGGCGGGGTCAAATTTCGCCGACGACTTCGATATCGAAGCCAGATCGAATCGCTCAGCCAGGCTTTCCATATTTGCGGAAGCCGAGACACTTTCCGATGTGCCTATCAGAACAGCAAGCGAAGCTACGGCCATAGGCTCGAATCCAGCTTCGCGCAACGATCCTACCGATAGAGCCCCGGTTCTCTTTGAAAGCCCCTCGCCTGAAATCGTTGTCAGCAGATTGTGATGACCAAAAACGGGCGCTTTGGCACCAAGAGCTTCGAAAATCGCGATCTGCACACCCGTATTGGTCACGTGGTCATCACCACGAATAATGTGGGTGATGCCGAGATCTATGTCATCGACTACAGACGGCAGCGTATAGAGGTAGGTGCCATCCTCGCGCACCAGTACCGGATCGGACATCGAGGCAAGATCCACCGTCTGCGGGCCGCGGACCAGATCGTCCCAATGCACCTCAGTACGCTTGGTGTTAAAAGGATCGGCATCGAAATTTGGCAGCAGGAAACGCCAATGCGGCTTGCGCCCCTCGGCTTGGAAGGCTGCTTTCTCTTCGTCCGTGAGCTTCAAGCCCTCGCGGCCATAAACGGGTGGCAAGCGACGCGCGAGGCGAAGCTTACGACGACGCTCCAGCTCATCCGCCGTTTCGTAGCAGGCATAAAGCAACCCGGCCTGTTTCAGCTTTTCGACCGCCCTGCCATAAACATCGAAACGTTTCGACTGATATTCCACGCGATCCGGTTTGACGCCCAGCCAATCAAGATCGACTGCAATTGCCTGCGCATACTCGTCCCTGGAGCGTTCAACATCAGTGTCGTCATAGCGCAGAATGAACTTGCCGCCATTCTTCTGCGCAAAAAGCCAGTTTGACAGCGCTGTACGCGTATTGCCAATATGAATATAGCCCGTTGGCGACGGAGCAAAACGAACGGTCACAGTCATTCTATTGTCTTTCAGCGGTCGCGGAAGCGGTTCGTTATAGGGTAGCGGCGATCGCGTCCGAAATTCTTCTTGGTAATTTTTACACCAGGTGCCGACTGACGGCGCTTGTATTCAGCCAGATAGAGCAGATGTTCAATCCGTTGGACTGTTTCGAGCGGATGCCCTCGTGCAGCGATCTCGGTGTTGCTCATTTCGTTTTCGACAAGGCATTCAAGGATGTCGTCCAGAACCGGGTAAGGCGGCAGACTATCCTGATCGGTCTGGTTTTCGCGCAGTTCGGCCGATGGCGCCTTGGAAATGATATTTTGCGGGATCACTTCTCCTGATGGTCCAAGCGCACCAGTCGGCACATGGTTGTTACGCCATTCCGACATTGCATAGACCTGCATCTTGTAGACGTCCTTGATCGGGTTGAACCCGCCGTTCATGTCGCCATAAAGCGTAGCATAGCCCACCGACATTTCGGACTTGTTGCCCGTGGTAACAACCATCGAACCGAACTTGTTCGAAACCGCCATTAAAATGGTCCCGCGTGCGCGGCTCTGCAGGTTTTCTTCTGTGACACCGCTTTCGGTTCCCGAGAACAGCGGATGCAACGCTTCAAGAAAGCCTTCGACCGGTGCAGCGATCGGCACAACATCGTAACGAACACCGAGCGCTTTTGCACAGTCAGCTGCGTCTTTCAGCGATTCGTCGGATGTATAGCGGTAAGGCAGCATGATGCAGCGCACGCGATCCTTGCCCAGGGCGTCTACACCCAGTGCCGCACAGATCGCCGAGTCGATACCGCCCGAAAGCCCAAGCACCACATCCTTGAAACCATTCTTGTTCACATAATCCCGCAAACCGAGCATGCAGGCGGAATAATCAGCTTCGAGTCCTTCTGGAAGATTAGCTTTCTCGCCCTCTTCGCAGCGCCAGCCATCATTGTTCCTATGCCATACGGTGAGTACGATTTGCACCGCAAACTGCGGCATTTGCAAACAGAGCGACCGGTCAGCGTTGAAGGCGAACGATCCACCATCGAAGACCAACTCATCCTGCCCGCCGACCTGATTGGCATAGACCATCGGCAATTCGGTTTCGATCACCTGCTTGAGAACCACCTGATGACGCCGATCCATCTTGGCGCGGTGATAGGGCGAACCATTCGGCACAAGCAAGATCTCCGCCCCGCTCTCCGCCAGCGTTTCAGCTACACCGAGTTCACCCCAAATGTCTTCACAGATCGGTATTCCGATGCGAACGCCACGGAAGTTGACCGGGCCCGGCATCGGCCCGGACTGAAATACCCGCTTCTCGTCAAACTCGCCATAATTCGGCAGATCCACCTTGAACCGTTCCGCAATAACCTCGCCGCCATCCAGAACGGCAATGGAGTTATGCAGACCACTTTCACGACTGAGCGGCGTACCAATAATGACGCCCGGCCCTCCGTCAGCGGTGTCGTTCGCCAGATCACGAACAGCCTTTTCGCACGCAGCAAGAAAAGATGGTTTCAGAACCAGATCTTCCGGCGGATATCCTGAGATGAACAATTCCGTAAAAAGAATGAGATCGGCTTGCATTCTGGCGGCTTCAGCGCGCGCGGCACGTGCCTTTGCCAGATTTCCGGCGATATCACCCATGACGGGATTGAGTTGCGCAACGGCAATACGGAGCATGGCGAGATTCTCGTGAGAGGCTAACATGCCCAAGCTTTAGCGCGCTTGGGCAAGCAAATGCAACGGATGCAATCAATCAACGCTTTGTTTGTCAGGCCAGATAGGTATTGGCGAGAATGTAGCCCCAGACCGCAACGACGAACACAATGGAAATCAGAACAGCGAGCGATCCGCAGTCCTTTGCAATCTGGATCTCCTTGTGAAAATCCCGGGAAACGGCATCACAAGTCGCCTCGATACCGGTGTTCAATACTTCCACGAGGAGAAGAAACAGGATCGAGCCGACCATGAAGAGGAAAGCGAGCCAGGTCGGCGCAAGAAAGTACGCCACCGGCAACGATAGAAGAAACAGCACCAATTCCTGTTGGACGGCCTTTTCATGTCCCGCGAGATATTTCAGTGCCCGCATGGAGTTGAGAAAAGCCAGAAAAATGCGCTGCATGAATACCCCCAATATGATCGGTCACGGCAATCAATAGGCGAGTTTTCCTGAAAAGCAACAGGGCGGAGATCGAAATTGCTACGTTACCCGCCCATAGGCGTGCATCTTCGATGTTGTTCTGATTTACGTAAGTCATTACATCTAAATAGGGATAATATAATCAACTAATAGCAACCGGTCATCAAAATAATTGCCGGAATATTTTTGGAGTATATCAAAACTACAAAGTTTCGTATGTATTGAATGTCAACTACAAGGAAATATTTATGTTTAAAAGAGCATTATTTCTTACATTCGTTTCCACATTGACGATTCTTTCCGTCGAAAAAAGCTACTCCAATGAAGGGCAGCAATTCGGCGACAGCAAATCACAATCCTGCATGAAATACGCCACCATACAGTGCAAACCGTTCGAGAAAAGCCCCATACATGCACAATGCATAGATCAAAAATACAATGAATGCATGAGCAAGTAATTTAAAGTATTTAGAAGATAATAATGGATGTGCGTTTTGATGCTTAACATCAAAACGCACTATCTTTGCAGGATCAGGCGATTTCCGCCAGTTGGGCACTTCCAGCATCGCGCTCCTTCTTGAGGAGTTCAGCCAGCAAAAACGCCAGTTCCAGCGCCTGATCGGCGTTCAAACGTGGGTCGCAATGCGTATGGTAGCGATCATGCAGATCCTCGGCCGAGATCGCACGTGCGCCGCCTGTGCATTCCGTTACGTTCTTACCAGTCATTTCGACATGGATGCCGCCCGGATGCGTGCCTTCGGCACGATGTATCGCGAAGAAAGATTCCACTTCCTTGAGGATACGGTCGAACGGACGGGTCTTGTAGCCGCCAGCAGTGATTGTGTTGCCGTGCATGGGGTCGCATGACCATACGACCTTACGGCCTTCCTTCTCGACAGCACGAATAAGCTGCGGCAGATGATCGCCGACCTTATCGTAGCCAAAGCGCGCAATCAGCGTCAGACGACCTGCTTCATTTTCGGGATTCAGAAGATCGATCAGGCGGATGAGATCATCCGGCTGCAAAGATGGGCCGCATTTGAGACCGAGCGGATTCTTGATGCCGCGGCAGTATTCAATATGCGCGTGATCGGCCTGGCGGGTGCGGTCGCCGATCCAGATCATGTGACCGGACGTGCCATACCAATCGCCAGAGGTCGAGTCGACACGGGTCAGCGCTTCCTCATATCCAAGAAGCAGCGCTTCATGGCTGGTGTAGAAATCGGTTTCGCGCAACGAATGATTGCTGTCAGCCGTAATCCCGATTGCACGCATGAAGTTCATGGTTTCGGAAATACGCTGAGCCAAAGCTGCATAGCGTTCTGCCTGTGGGCTTTTGCCGACAAAGCCGAGCATCCACTGGTGAACGTTCTCCAGATTTGCGTAGCCGCCCTGAGCGAAAGCGCGCAGCAGATTGAGCGTCGCCGCCGACTGACGGTATGCCATGTCCTGCCGCTGAGGATCGGGGGTGCGCGAAGCTGAATCAAATTCGATACCGTTGATGATGTCACCACGGTAAGATGGCAGTTCTACGCCATTCAGCGTTTCCATGTCGGACGAACGCGGCTTGGCGAACTGCCCGGCGATACGGCCAACCTTCACAACAGGCTTCGATGCGCCAAATGTAAGCACGACGGCCATCTGAAGAAATACACGGAAAAAGTCGCGGATATTGTCTGCGCCATGTTCCGCAAAACTTTCGGCGCAATCGCCGCCCTGAAGCAGAAATGCCTTGCCTTCCGCAACCTCGGCCAACTGCTGCTTGAGCTTGCGCGCTTCACCTGCAAAAACCAGCGGCGGATAGGTGCGAAGACGGGCCTCAACGTCGTTCAGAGCCTGTGCGTCCGGATAAAACGGCACTTGCTTGATCGGTTTGCTTCTCCAGGAATGCGGGGTCCAGTTCTTCGTCATTTGAGCACCTGTTTGCTTCTATCCGCTCGATTTCTCTCGGATTATATCCTCCTTGCACGAAAGCCGGAATCCCTTAACGGACAGCCCCATCTGACAAAGATGACAGCATACCCCGGAAAACCGGCGTGCGTGATCGCGCTGATATAATGCAGGCTGAAACTTTATGCCAGCAATATTCGTTAACCGAAGAAACCGGCCGCGAAAGATTTATCCGGCGACTTTCTCACCATTCACAACCCGATAGGTCGGCTTGTACATGGTGACCAGTTCTTCGGCCGCGGTCGGATGAACCGCCATCGTGCGATCGAAGTCATCCTTGGTCGCGCCAGCCTTGAGCGAAATGCCCAGAAGCTGGGCCATTTCACCAGCATCCGGCCCCATGATATGGGCGCCGATCACACGGCGGCTTGCTGCATCCACGATGAGCTTCATCAGCATTTTCTCGTTTCGACCGGAAAGCGTGTTCTTCATCGGACGGAACAGTGCTCTGTAGACTTCAAGCTCCGGATACTTCTTCGCGGCCTCATCTTCCGGCAAGCCGACAGTACCGATTTCCGGCTGCGAGAAGACGGCCGTCGCGATTAGTTCATGATCCGGCTTCGTCGGATTGTCCTTGAAAGCTGTCTCGAGGAAGCACATTGCTTCATGGATTGCCACGGGCGTCAGCTGGACACGGTTCGTGACGTCGCCCACTGCCCATATATTCGCGATATTGGTGCGTGAATAATCGTCCACAAGAATGGCACCCAGCTCATCCGTCTTTACGCCGGCCCTCTCCAGACCGAGACCGGTCGTGTTGGCTTTGCGCCCGATAGCCATCATTGCCTGACCGACTTCCAACGTGTCGCCATTATTCAGCGAAATCTTCAGGTTGCCGTCGGACTGCTTCTCGATTTTCTCGAAAACCGCTTCGCAAATGATACGGATGCCCTTTGCTTCCATGGTTTCGTGCAAGAGATGGCGCAGGTCGGGATCGAAACGGGAGAGAATTTCCTTGCCGCGATAGACGAGCGTGGTCTCGACGCCAAGACCATGGAATATGTTCGCGAACTCAACAGCGATATAACCGCCACCTGCGATGGCGATCGCTTTCGGCAACTCGGCGAGATGGAACGCTTCATTGGAACTGATGCAATATTCATGGCCCGGCATGGTTTCCGGCATCCTTGGATGACCGCCCGTCGCAATCAATATCTGGTCGGCCGTTATGCGGCGCCCCTCCGCCTTCAGTTCGACGGTATGCTCATCGATCAGTTCGGCACGGCTGGCGAAAATCTCGACCTCAGAATTTTGGAGCCCCTTGGTGTAGAGCCCCTCTAGCCGTGCAATCTCCTTGTCCTTGGCATCGATCAGCTTTTTCCAGTCGAATGTCGATGCACCCACATTCCAGCCGTAGCCAGCAGCATCTTCGAAATGTTCGGGGAACTGCGAGGCATAGACAAAGAGCTTCTTCGGGACACACCCACGGATAACGCAAGTTCCGCCCATGCGATACTCTTCAGCAAGGGCGACTTTCTTACCCATCGCTCCGGCAAGACGGGCAGCCCGGACCCCGCCGGACCCGCCGCCGATAACAAAAAGATCATAATCGAAGCCGGACATGGGATTCTCCAAAAAACATTAGGTTGGCCGATATGTAGGCAAAAGAAAAAGCCCGGCCAAGTGACCGGGCTTTCAAATTCCGTGTTACCGCTAAAATTACTGCTGTGCAGGCTGCGCCGGAGCGGCAGCGGCGCCTGCCTGTGCGGCCAGAACTTCTGCCACGCTGGTTGCCAGATCGCGGGCGATGCCGTTCTGCCAGATATTGGCGGCCTTGACGACTTCACGTGTTACAATCGGGCCTTCCGACAAAAGCTTCTTGCCTGCAGACGACGTATAGAATGCTGCGATAGCCTTCAGTTCGTCTTCCGAAAAAGCCTTCGCGTAAGCGCGAGCGGATTCGGTTTCGAGATCTGCGCGGCGGGAAGCAAGAGCCAAAGCCTTGTCATCGACTGTCTTGGTGATGAGGGCTTCCAGATTCGGGTCCTTCTGAATCAGCTCGCCCTTCAGGGAGCGCGCCGCATTCGGAAGAATTTCGTCGAACTGCTCGGTGGCATTAATTGCAGAAATAGCAGCGCGGGCAGCTTCCAGATGAGCTTCAGAGATTTCCTGTGCCGATGCTGCGTGAATGCCCGACATCAGTACGAGCGCGGAAAACGGTGCAATCAGACGGCGAAAGCCAGTTGCCGGGATCATAAGTCAGTACTCCGTTCAATCAGTTCAAGACCGGTTCATGGTGCGGATGCCGTCGTTGCCGGCAATCACTGCCGCACGCGCGAGTCCGATGAAAAGTCCGTGCTCGACAACGCCTGGAATTGCGAAGAGAGCGTCAGATAGTGTCTTTGGATCGGGAATGCGGCCAAAAGATGCATCCACGATATAATGCCCACCATCTGTTACGAAGGGTGAGCCATCTTTTAAACGCAGTGCCAGCGGGCCTGCAAGGCCACACTTTGCAGCTGCTTCCTCGATAGCGCGGAAGGTCGCGCCAAGACCGAAGCGGTTGACTTCCACTGGCAGAGGAAAACGTCCGAGCGTCTCGACCACTTTGGAGCTGTCGGCAATGACGATCATTGCATCAGAGGCGGCAGCAACGATCTTTTCACGAAGAAGCGCCCCACCGCCACCCTTGATGAGCGAGAGATTGGTATCGACTTCGTCCGCACCGTCAACCGTGAGATCGAGATGGGGCGTTTCGTCAAGCGTTGTAAGCGGAACTCCGAGTTCCTCACAACGCTTGGCGGTACGTTCGGAAGTGGGTACGCCAATGATCTTGAAGCCGCCACTTACCTTTTCAGCAAGCAGTCGCACAAACTCCTCGGCAGTTGAACCGGTACCGATTCCCAGACGCATTCCGTCCTTGACGTGTGTGAGTGCTTCTGCGGCTGCTGCAATTTTTAACTTGCGAGCTTCATCCATACCAAGTTCCCCGAAATCCCAGCGGATTCTCATTGTCATCCGGTTCGCCTCTAGCATGCGGGCGCGGCGCAACAAAGCTTCTATTCGAACTATGACGCAGAATTTCGGATTTTAAGCAAATCTGATCGTGAGGTTGAGCCGGGGACGACAATCAGATAGGAGTTCTCTATTCCCTATTTTCACATACGAGAAGCTAATGTCTGCTGCTAATCCCAAGCCCATCATCGTTTTCGATCTCGACGGAACCATCGTCGATACAGCACCAGACCTTCTCGATAGTCTCAATCACTGCCTGGCGATATCCGGACTGAAAACAGCCGACCGTGAATCGTTGCGCAGATTCGTGGGACAAGGCGGACGCGTCATGATCGAACGCGCATTCGCCGCGCAGCAGAAACAGGCAGACGAAGCGCAACTCGATAACCTCGTAGAAGAGTTCCGGGAGCATTATGCGAATAATATGCCGGGGCATTCCACTTTCTTTCCAGGCGTACTGGAGGCAATGGACCGTTTCTCCGCGAGCGGTTACGAACTGGCGGTCTGCACGAACAAATTCGAGGCCCTGTCGGTAAAACTCCTGACTTCGATGGGCGAAGCCACGCGATTTGCAGCGATCTGCGGGGCAGATACATTCGCTTATCGTAAACCCGATCCGCGTCACCTTACTGACACCATCGCACGTGCAGGTGGCAATCGCGAACGGGCCATAATGGTTGGCGACAGCCGCACCGACATCGACACTGCGAAAGCGGCTGGCATCCCAGTTGTTGCCGTCGATTTCGGATATACTGATCTGCCCGTGCAGCATTATGGTCCTAGCCGCGTCATCTCGCATTTTGACGAGTTCACTCTCGAAATGGCTGGCGAACTTATCGCTGCCGTAACCGATCCAGTGTAACGGGAAGCAGAAAATGTCTACGCTGCGGATTCTAGTATCGGGCGCGATTTTCTTAGCCGCATTATCAACGGCGTCTGCGGATGATGGATCACCGGGTTTGCCCGGCGTGCAACCGCAAAAACCAATCGTGGCCGCTCCACCACCCGCTCCTGAACCGGATCAGGCACAAAGCGGCGACTGGAGAAATTTTCGTGTCGGCAATACCGACGTGTCGATTTCGGGCAGCATTAGCGTCGATGTCGGCACCGGAAACAGTCGCTCGTCCCGCCGCTAATTTCGGGAGGCTCGGGCCAGCGCCGACAGGACGGTTGGCAGTTGAGCGGGCAAATCTTCGGCGATAAGCCCATGACCGAAACGGCGGGCTGCGTCGGCATGTATCCACACAGCAGCACAGGCTCCCGCGAATGCGGGCATGCCCTGCGCAAGCAGGCCGCAAACAATTCCGGTCAGAACATCGCCTGATCCTGCCGTTGCGAGCAAAGGAGTTCCATTGGCGTTGACCACGGCTACCCCGCCCGGTTCCGCAATCACGCTATCAGGCCCTTTATATACAATGATAGCGTTGGCGCGCCTTGCCGCCTCACGCGCCTTTTCAATCTTCGAGACCGCAGCCTTTGCAATATCGGGAAAAAGCCGTCGAAATTCACCTTCATGTGGTGTCAGCACAAGTGCAGACCGGGCATCCTGCCGGCGATCGAAAAGCTCATTTGGGTTCTGCTCAAAGGCCGTAATTCCGTCAGCATCGAGGACCAGTCCGTGGTATCCCTCTAGTCCGCCATCGGCGAGAAATAGTGCATGCTCACGCGCAAATGCAGGATTCCCGTAGCCCGGACCGAGGACCGCTGCTCCAACCTTGCGCTCGGCAAAAAACTGTCGAACATCCTTCAAGCTGCGGGTTTCGCGAACCATGATGCTGGTCAGATTGGCTGCATTAATCGCCATCGCATCGGGCGGAGATAAAAGCGTAACCGCCCCTGCCCCAATGCGTGCTGCGGCGAGAGCCGAAAGACGCGCAGCGCCAGTCGAATGAGGGCCGCCCGAAAACACGGCTGCATGGCCGCGACTATATTTATAAGTTTCAGCGCCCAGCACAGGAAGGGCACCTTCCCAAAGCTCGGGAGCATTTTCAAAAATATGGGGCTCGATGGCTGCAAGTATATGATCAGGAATGCCGATATCCGCGACGTGAAGCACCCCGCAATGCGCCCTTCCCGGCTGCAGCAGATGGCCGGGCTTCTTTCGAAAGAAAGTAACTGTGGCGCGCGCCCGGATCGCTGTTCCCAGAACTTCTCCGGTCTCACCCGATATGCCGCTAGGCAAATCAACAGCCACCACCGGTACGTCCGAACTGTTCAGCGCATCAATCGCAACGGCTTCGGACCCATGAATATCGCGGGCGAGCCCGGCACCGAATAAAGCATCAATCACGCCCCCAAAACTGACGGCTGAAAACTCACCCAGATTCGAGACAGGCCCATTATAAAAAAGCGATGCGCGCATGGCATCCGAACCTTTTTGCGGAGGAGCCGATGCAAAACATATGACCTCCAGACCGGCTTCCAGCAGAAATTGCGCCGCGACATAACCGTCCCCGCCATTATTGCCGGGTCCGCACAGAACCGCGACCGGCGAAGTGCGGGCGAACATTCCCTGAGCAACCCCCGCGACGGCGCGTCCTGCCGCCAACATCAGCGAAAAGCCATCCTTGATACCAGCCTTTATCGTCTGGCGATCCGCTTCTGCTATTTCGTGCGGGGTCAGCAACTCGTACATCGCGTACCTTTTGAACATCGGTGATTGGCGTGATTAAATACGCGGCAGCGAGCTTTATGCAAGCTTGCCTTCTTTTAAGGCGAAATGGCTATTTTTTAGCCAGAAGGCCCAGTTGATAGAACCGCTTTTCTTGCGCGCCGCCAGAGTGGCGCTTGCACTAGCATCATGATTAGTGCCAATCTCCCTCCAGATGAAGGAAGTGGAAGAAAATTTTCACGCCCCATTCAAACTGGCACAGTTCATGCTTCTCTATGGATGAAGCGGGCACAATGCTCATTTCCGAAGAAGAGCGGAGACCATTCTCTGATGAAAAAGATCGAAGCCATCATAAAGCCCTTCAAGCTGGATGAAGTGAAGGAAGCCCTTCAGGAAGTCGGCTTGCAGGGGATCACTGTTATCGAAGCCAAAGGCTTTGGACGACAGAAGGGTCATACCGAGCTTTACCGCGGCGCCGAATACGTCGTCGACTTTCTTCCCAAGGTGAAAGTTGAAGTCATCGTCGCAGACGAAACCGTGGACAGCGCTATTGAAGCCATCCGCAAGGCTGCCCAGACGGGACGCATCGGCGATGGCAAGATTTTCGTCTCCAACATCGAAGAAGTTATCCGTATCCGTACCGGTGAATCCGGCGTGGATGCCATCTGACAATACCTGCGTACAATCCATCGTCGTGCAAACAGGGAATTAATATGACGACTGCCAACGATATTCTGAAACAAATCAAAGACAACGACATCAAGTTTGTCGACCTTCGCTTCACCGATCCGAAGGGTAAGCTGCAGCACGTTACGATGGATATCGGCCTCGTCGACGAAGACATGTTCGTCGACGGCGTGATGTTCGACGGCTCTTCCATCGCTGGCTGGAAGGCAATCAACGAATCCGACATGGTTTTGATGCCGGACCCGACGACCGCCCATATCGATCCGTTCTTCGCTCAGTCTACACTCGTCATCCTTTGCGACATTCTCGACCCCGTTTCGGGCGAGGCCTATGGCCGCGATCCCCGCACGACGGCGAAGAAGGCCGAAGCCTACATGAAGTCGCTCGGTATCGGCGATACGGTCTATGTCGGCCCGGAAGCTGAATTCTTCGTCTTCGACGACGTGAAATACAAGGCCGACCCGTACAATACCGGTTTCAAGCTCGATTCGACTGAACTTCCGTCGAATGACGACACCGATTATGAAACAGGCAACCTCGGCCACCGTCCGCGTGTTAAGGGCGGCTATTTCCCGGTTCCGCCAATCGACAGCGCGCAGGACATGCGCTCGGAAATGCTGACCGTTCTCACCGAAATGGGTGTGACTGTCGAAAAGCATCACCATGAAGTGGCTTCTGCCCAGCACGAACTCGGCGTCAAATTCGACACGCTCGTGCGCAATGCAGACAAGATGCAGATCTACAAGTATGTCGTGCATCAGGTTGCCAATGCTTATGGCAAGACGGCGACCTTCATGCCGAAGCCTATCTTCGGTGACAACGGCTCGGGCATGCATGTCCACTTCTCGATCTGGAAAGAAGGCAAGCCGACCTTCGCTGGCAATGAATATGCTGGCCTGTCGGAAAACTGCCTCTATTTCATCGGCGGCGTCATCAAGCACGCAAAGGCCGTGAATGCATTCACCAATCCGTCAACCAACTCCTACAAGCGTCTGGTTCCAGGTTATGAAGCTCCGGTTCTGCTCGCCTATTCGGCTCGCAACCGTTCGGCTTCCTGCCGTATTCCGTTTGGCAACTCGCCGAAGTCCAAGCGTCTGGAAGTTCGCTTCCCTGACCCGGCTGCCAACCCTTATCTGTGCTTTGCTGCCCTGCTGATGGCTGGTCTTGACGGCATCAAGAACAAGATTCATCCGGGACAGGCCATGGACAAGGATCTTTATGATCTGCCCGCCAAGGAACTGAAGAAAATTCCAACCGTCTGCGGTTCCCTGCGCGAAGCCCTGCAGTCGCTCGACAAGGATCGTGAATTCCTCAAGGCCGGCGGTGTGTTCGACGACGATCAGATCGACAGCTTCATCGAACTCAAGATGGCCGAAGTGATGCGTTATGAAACGACGCCGCACCCGGTCGAGTACGACATGTATTACTCGGTTTAAAAAAATGCGCGGACGCCGGTTCAGGTAGTCCGCGCGTTCTTTGCCTTCTACCTACCCCAAAAAAGAAACCCCGGCGACGCCGGGGTTTCTTTGTTAGACCAATGAAATAGATATGTTATTTAAAGGGCTGCGAGCACGCGGGCAGCCATCATCATTTCGATTTCACGGTTCCTGCGGCGCTCCACTGCTTCCGCATCGGCTCCCCAATGTTCGATGGTCCAATCCTCATCGATATGGGCCAGCTGCCAGCCTTGTTCTGCTGTCACTTCGCCCTTTGCGATAGCCAGGGCAATAATCGCTGACCCCGTCAGTGTCGTCATCGTATGCAGAGACGCCAGTGCGATTGGATCCTTGAAAGCAGACAGATGCACACCAAAGGCTGCTATGGCTTCACGCGGCTGCTCAATATGCATTACACCTTCGGCGAGCGAAAACCGTGCGCCAAGCCCTTGCATCCAATCGATCAGCGGGTCCCATTGCTGCGTCTGCCGAGAAACGAGTTCCTGCGGACTGTCGGCGCGATAGCAAAGCATATCCGTACCTGCAAAACGTAGAATATCCTCGAAAACCGCCTGCGGGTCCTGCGCAATTCCGTCGATTGCCGTATTGACCAAACGCGTTGCTGGCATTTTGCCGGGATCGATGACCTTTTCCTGAGCAGCAAATTCGTCCGCCACGATCTCGGCAGCTGCCTTCGTCGGCAACCTCAGCAGGCTACGCGCTGGCGTCTTGACCGGACGACCGTCCAGATGGACTGCAAAACCGTCTTCAACTTCGGCTACTTCTGCTTTCTCGTAGAAACGTTTGGGCAGTTGCGCCAGCATCTGCTTCTGCGCACGCACGATGGGGTTCTCGTCGGAAAGCTGCTTTCCCGCTTCAAGATCACTCAGAATATCACGCATATATTTATCCAGTTCTGTATCGCTGACTTGGCAGAACGCCCCAACAACTAGAGGACCTGTTCGTCCATAGTCTGCAGCAATGCATGGAGTTCAGATGGCACTTCCAGAATATGATGGGCGCCAGCTTCGATCAGTCCCTGCCGGTGATGATAACCCCAGGAGACGCCTGCGGCCATAGCGCCCGCCGAGCGGGCCATCTGCATATCATAAACAGCATCGCCGATAACAATCGTTCGATTGGGTTCTATTCCCATTTCAGCACAGGATTCAAGCACCATTGCCGGATGCGGCTTCGACGGGCAGTCATCGGCGGTACGTGTGACCACGAAATGGTGCCCTATACCGTGACGTTCGAAAACAGAGCGGACGCCCCGCTGCGACTTCCCGGTTACGATACCGAGCAGAAGATCGTCCCTCGCCCCAAGCTCGCTCAGGAGCGGCAGAATTCCATCATAGAGCGGCTCTGCGAAGTCCGGCGCCTGTCGCAACATCACAAAGTTTTCCTTGTAGCGTTGTGTCAGCCAGTGGACCTGCTCGTCCGGTTCCCGATTCAACAGCTTCGCAATGGCAAGATGCAACGACAGGCCGATGATCGAATGCGTTTTCTCGATTGCAGGAGGTTCCAGACCAGCGTCGGCAAAACTGGTTGCCATGCATCTGTGAATGAAGTCGCCGCTGTCGACGAGCGTTCCGTCGCAATCGAAGAGTACAAGTTTCATCGGGCGTTGGATACCTTTGCCGGCTTGTTGATAATCATCAGTCCGCAACCGATCAACGCGAGAGCCGCAAATATTTTCCAGCTCAGTGGCTCGTTCAGTATAAGGCCGCTCAATAACACGCCGAAAGCGGGCGTGAGAAAGGCAAAGTTTGAAAGTTTCGACACGGGGTATCGGCGTACCATCCAGAACCAGAGCGGATAGGTAAATGCCACCACGAATACCGCCTGAAACAAGAAGGCTGATATGGACAAGACATCTGGGCTGCGAAGCAGCGGGCCACTCAACGAAATGAACGGCAACGGCACCAGCGTCGCAATCACCAACTGGTAAAGAAGTGTCTTTTCCGGCGCTGTATAGGCAAGCCGGGTCCGCTTGATGACCAGCGTGGTTAAACCCCACAACACACCAGACACCAGCGCTAGCATATCGCCATATATGGCATGCGGTCCCGGCCTGCTGACATGATCGGAAAAGACCAGAAACACGCCCAGAAAGGCGATACACATGCCGATGAACGCACGAACAGACATGCGTTCGCCCAAAAGGAAATGACTGCCGATCGCGACCCAGAACGGCATGACATTCATCATGAGCGTTACACGTCCCACGCTTGTCAGCTCCATCGCCAGAAAAATCAGGACGAACTCGGTGCCGAACAGCAATCCGGCGGCTATTCCCGCCGCAAGCGTGCCATCACGCTTGAAAAGCGGAATACGGCGCCAACAGCACCAGAGAAAGACACACATGCCGCCGAGCGCAGAACGTCCCGCCGCCATGAGCATAGGGTTGAAACCTTGATTGCCGATCTTGATGGCAACCTGATTAAGCCCCCAACTGAACATGATGAACACGACCAGCATGATGGCCAGCCCATCGAACGAAACTCGTCCTTCGGACGATCCCCCCGCTTCGCCTGACATTTTTAATCTTCCGCGCTTTCCTCGTCAAAGCCGAGCAGATTCCACGACTGCACCATATGTGGCGGCAAAGGCGCCGTCACATCGATGATGCCGCCCGACGGGTTCGGAATGCGAATGCGGCGTGCATGAAGATGCAGCCGTTTCTGAATCCCGCCCGGAAACTCCCAATTCTGGTCAGCTTCAAAATATTTTGGATCACCGATAATTGGATGACCGATATAAGCCGCATGAACGCGCAGCTGATGGGTTCTACCGGTATAGGGTTCCATCTCGAGCCAGGTCAGGTTGTTCCCTGCCTTCTCGATGATGCGATAATAAGAGACCGCATGATCGGAGTCCGGTTCGCCATGCTGGCAGACACGCATCTTGTCACCGTCGGGCGTCTGATCCTTGACCAGCCACGTGGAAATCTTGTCCTCGCGCTTGCGTGGAACACCTTTTACCAAAGCCCAATAGGTTTTCTTGGTATCGCGCTCACGAAAAGCGGCGGTTAACGCCTGTGCCGCGCCGCGGGTACGCGCCACGACCAGCACGCCCGACGTGTCACGGTCGATGCGGTGCACAAGACGCGGCTTTTCGCCCTTTTTGTTGCGCCATGCCTCCAGCATACCGTCGATATGTCGCGTTACGCCGGACCCGCCCTGCACAGCGAGACCTGCCGGCTTGTTGAAAACATACACTTTCGGGTCTTCGTACAGAAGCATTTGCGAAAGCACATCACCGTCCTGCTGGCTGCGGATTGTTCGCGCCGTAACCGGTCCAGTGGCTTTTTCATCGACGCCGAGCGGCGGAATTCGAACAGTCTGCCCGGCTTGAACACGTGTATCCGCCTTTGCCCGGGAGCCATCGATACGGATTTGGCCCGACCGCAGAAGTTTTTGCAGGTGACCGAAACCCAGGCCTGGATAATGGACCTTGAACCAGCGGTCGAGCCGCATGCCCGCCTCGCCTGTATCCACAATCTTCTGTTCAACGACTGCCATGGAGAAACCCGATCAACTCTTCCTAATACGGCGTGTACTAACCCGCCGGTCATTTAGTCATCTCAATAGACGCGAGTTTCGCGGATTGCTAGGCGGAATTCCCGAAAACCGAAATTTGGCTGCTTTGAAGGAAACCGGTTCTCTTTCTCCAAAGAGTTTGATTTCCACGCATAAACTTCACGCTCGGTTACATACGTTTTTAATTTATGGTCGGTCTTGACACCCAATCGCCACTTCTTGTCGCCATCTGATATTGATAGAACAAGCGGGCTATACCATTTAGCCCGTGAATACACGAGCGGGAGTGCGAAAGTGTCATTGCTCAAAATCTACTGGCGAGCCATGGAATATCTTGCGGTCGAGAAGACTGCAACGATAACCATGTGCGTGGCCAGCGTCCTGGTTGCCCTGGTCACACTTGCCGAACCAATTCTGTTCGGTCGGGTCATTCAGGCTATCTCCGACAAGGGTGACATTTTCTCGCCCCTGGCGATGTGGGCTGCACTCGGCGGCTTCAACATTGTTGCCGCCGTCTTTGTGGCCCGCGGCGCAGACCGTCTCGCACACCGCCGCCGTCTGGGCGTGATGATCGATTCCTATGAGCGTCTCATTACGATGCCGCTTTCGTGGCACCAGAAGCGCGGCACGTCCAACGCGCTCCATACGCTGATCCGCGCAACGGACTCGCTTTTCACACTCTGGCTCGAATTCATGCGCCAGCATCTGACGACAATCGTTGCTCTGGCAACGCTTATCCCGGTTGCCATGAACATGGATATGCGCATGTCGCTGGTGCTTATTGTGCTCGGCGTCATCTATGTGATGATCGGGCAGTTGGTCATGCGCAAGACCAAGGACGGTCAGACAGCTGTCGAAAAGCACCACCACAAGCTTTTCGAGCATGTCAGCGATACGATCAGCAACGTCTCGGTCGTGCAGAGCTACAACCGCATTGCGTCGGAAACGCAATCCCTGCGCAATTATGCCAAGAATCTCGAGAAGGCACAGTTCCCCGTTCTCAACTGGTGGGCACTTGCCAGCGGCCTGAACCGGATGGCCTCGACCTTCTCGATGGTGGTTGTCCTCGTCCTGGGCGCCTACTTCGTCACCAAGGGCCAGATGCGCGTCGGCGACGTGATCGCCTTTATCGGTTTTGCGCAGCTGATGATCGGCCGTCTCGATCAGATCAGCGCCTTCATCAATCAGACCGTAACCGCACGCGCCAAGCTTGAAGAATTCTTCCAGATGGAAGATGCGACTGCTGACCGTCAGGAACCGCAGGACGTTTCGGACCTCGCCGACGTCAAGGGCGACATCGTTTTCGACAACGTTACCTTCGAGTTTCCGAACTCCGGTCAGGGCGTCTATGACGTGTCTTTCGAGATAAAGCCGGGGCAGACGGTGGCTATTGTCGGCCCGACCGGCGCGGGCAAGACCACACTCATCAATCTGCTGCAACGGGTCTTCGATCCGGCAGCCGGTCGCATCACCATCGATGGAACCGATACGCGTACCGTCAGCCGTCGCTCCCTGCGTCATGCAATTGCGACGGTCTTTCAGGACGCCGGACTGTTCAATCGCTCTGTTGAAGAGAATATTCGTGTTGGTCGTGAAGACGCCACATCTGAAGAAGTGCACGCTGCCGCTCGCGCTGCTGCCGCCCACGACTTCATTCTGGCCAAGAGCGATGGCTACGATACCGTTGTCGGCGAACGTGGCTCGCAGCTTTCAGGCGGCGAACGCCAGCGTCTCGCGATTGCGCGTGCTATCCTGAAGGATTCGCCCATCCTTGTTCTTGACGAAGCCACCAGCGCGCTTGACGTCGAAACCGAAGAGAAGGTGAAACAGGCGGTGGACGATCTGAGCCATGACCGCACTACCTTCATCATCGCGCACCGTCTTTCGACGGTTCGCTCGGCCGATCTGGTCCTGTTCATGGACAAGGGACATCTGGTTGAAAGCGGCAGCTTCGATGAGCTTGCCGCACGCGGCGGTCGCTTTACCGACCTTCTGCGCGCTGGTGGTCTCAAGCTTGAAGACAAGGCTACCAAAGTCATCGAAGGTAGCAACGTCATGCCTTTCCCGACCAAAGGCGCAGTTGGCTAAAATCAGACATGTTGCAAGCGAAAAGCCCGCGGTGATCTCATCGCGGGCTTTTGCTTTTTACTAACACGCCTGAATTTAAAGCGGCACCTCGAAGCGGAGTCCATCATATCCGGGCTCCACATTGTCCGGTGTCTCACGCAAGACGGTTTCATAATCGAGCGGAACATGCATATGCGTGAGAACGGCGCGCTTGGGCGCCAGCTTCTCAATCCATTCGAGCGCCTCGCTGAGCGAGAAATGGCTTGGATGCGGGCGGTATTGCAATGCATCGATTATAAGGACATCGGCTCCGCCCAAATAGTTGAGGCTTTGCTCGGGAAACGCGCTCACATCGGTGCAATAGACCACAGAACCGATGCGAAATCCGAGCGACTCGATATCGCCGTGCACCTGGCTGAATGGCTCAAAACGAATTGCACCGCCGGCCCCCGATATTGAAAACGGGGTTTCGGGGGCAATTTCGTGCATGCTGAGGATCGGCGGATAGCTCGATCCGGCAGGTGTCTCAAAACAGTAGCCGAAGGCCTCGAAGAGCCGATTACGCGTCAGCCGATTGGCATAAACATCCATCAGACGACGATTTTCGACGACGTAGGTGCGAAGATCGTCGATTCCATGAATATGGTCCGCGTGCGGGTGGGTGTAGACAGCCGCATCGAGGCTGTGTGCGCCCGCATCGATCATCTGGGCGCGGAAATCCGGGCCTGTATCGATCACAACCGTTGTGCTCTTGCCGTTAATGTCAAACCGCTCAACCAGAAGCGATGCACGACGACGCCTGTTCTTCGGGTTCCCGGGATCGCAACTGCCCCAATCGCCATTGATGCGCGGGACGCCGGGAGAAGAGCCGCAACCCAGAAGCGTAAAGCGCAGGCAGTTTCGGGGGAAATTCACGCTCAATTTTCCTCTGAAGGCCGAGGCATCTTGGAAAACAGCCTGAACACGTTATCACTCGTGATACGCGCAACCTCATCATTGCTAACGCCAATCGTTTCGGCCAACATGGCGGCCGTATGTTGAACGAAAGACGGCTCATTGCGCTTGCCACGATGTGGCAACGGGGCAAGGAACGGAGCATCTGTTTCCACCAGCAGGCGATCACGCGGAACGATGGATGCTATTTCTCGGATTTCCGGCGAGTTCTTGAATGTCAAAATGCCGGAAAAGGAAATATAGCCGCCCAGTTCAATCCCTTTTTCAGCCAGCGCTCGTCCGGAAGAAAAACAATGGAGAATGAACGGAAAAGTACCCTTTTCCGTCTCCTGCTCAAGAATTTCAGCCATATCATCATCCGCACTGCGCGCATGTATAACAAGCGGCAACTGGGTCCGACGCGCGGCTTCAATGTGAACGAGAAAACCTTGACGCTGCGCTGCCGGCGGAGCGTAGTCGTAGTGATAATCGAGACCTGCTTCGCCTATGGCGACAACCTTCGGATGTTCCGCAAGGCGCACGAGATCGTCAGCCGTAACATCCAGTTCTTCATGCGCGTTGTTGGGATGGGTACCGACGGAACAATAGACGGACTCATAGGCTTCCGCGATGGCACGGATCGTATCGAATTTCCTGACCCGCGTGGAAATCGTCACCATGCGCTTGATCCCGGCGTCGAGCGCGCGCTGCACAACAGCATCGCGCTCCGGCTCGAAATCGGCAAAGTCGAGATGACAATGGCTATCGACAAGCATCATCGAACTCAGTTCTACTCTTCTGTTTCCACATAACGCGGGAATACCGGCTGCGGAGCTGGCAGATCGGTACCGCCGACAAGTTGGCTTGCCGTAACGTCAGAGAACTGACGCTTGTGGGCAGGAATTGCCAATATGTCGAGGAGCTTTTCAGCCGACTGCGGAATGAACGGCTGTACCATGATGCCGACACGACGGATCACTTCCGCGGTCACATAAAGGACGGTTCCCATACGCGCCGGATCGGTCTTGCGCAATGCCCAGGGCTCCTGCCCCGCAAAATAGCGGTTTGCTTCGGCAACGACAGCGAATATCCCACCGAGCGCCAGATGCAGCGCCTGATCGTCCATTGCCTTGCGCGCGGTATCCAGCGCCGCCTCGGCCTGATCCAGAATAGCTTTATCAGCTTCCGAGAATTCACCTGGAACCGGGATCTTGCCTTCGCAATTCTTGGCGATCATCGACAGCGAGCGCTGGGCAAGATTGCCGAGATCATTCGCCAGGTCGGCATTGGTGCGATTGACAATAGCGTCATGGCTGTAGCTGCCGTCCTGACCAAACGGTACTTCGCGCATCAGGAAGTAGCGCAACTGATCGAGCCCATAGCGCTCAACGAGACCGAACGGATCGATCACGTTACCGAGCGACTTCGACATCTTCTCGCCGCGATTGAACAGGAAGCCATGCGCAAAAACCCGCTTCGGCAACGGAATGCCAGCCGACATCAGGAATGCGGGCCAATAGACAGCATGGAAGCGAGAGATGTCCTTGCCGATGATGTGTGCATCGGCCGGCCAATAGCCCCATTTCGCGTCCGTAGTGTCCGGATAGCCGAGGGCCGTGATGTAGTTCGTCAGGGCGTCGACCCAGACATACATGACATGCTTTTCGTCACCCGGCACCGGAATGCCCCAATCGAAGGTCGTGCGGGAAATCGACAGGTCCTTCAGCCCGGACTTGACGAAGCTCACGATCTCATTGCGACGTTCCGCAGGCATGATGAAGCCGGGGTTTTGCTCGTAAAGATCGAGCAGCCTGTCCTGATAGGATGAGAGACGGAAGAAATAGCTTTCCTCCTCAACCCACTCGACAGGGGTGCCCTGCGGGCCATAACGAACGCCGTCCTCGCGAACTTCTGTTTCCTCTTCACCGTAATAAGCCTCGTCACGCACGGAATACCAACCGGCATATCCACCTTTGTAGATATCGCCATTATCAGCCATCGCTTTCCAGATAGCCTGGCTGGCCTTGTAGTGGCGCTCTTCCGAAGTGCGAATATAATCATCATTGGAGCTGTTCAGCACGTCTGCCATCTGCCGGAACGCGGCCGTATTGCGGTCGGCAAGCTCTCGCGGCGTGATGCCTTCCTTGCGCGCGCTCTGCAGCATCTTGATGCCGTGTTCGTCCGTACCGGTCAGAAAGAATACATCCTTGCCGTTCAGTCGCTGAAAACGTGCCATCGCATCGGTCGCGATCAGTTCATACGCGTGACCGATGTGTGGCTTTCCGTTGGGATAAGCAATCGCGGTGGTGATGTAATATTTTTCGCGGCTCATTATGGACCCGGTCTTTCGATGTTTGGAAGCGCGCACTCTGAACAAAACAAGGCACACGCGGAAGAAAATTCGTCAGCGGTGACATAACGCATGTCAGCGGCCATGTCACGCAAGTGGAGGCAGACCAGAACGAAAAGCGCGATGGGTTTTTTCCAGAAGGATTACCACCGCTTGCCTACGGTCGAGATTGTAGGTTTCGGCATCCACGGTTTCGCGTGACAGATCGCTCCAGAAACGCGACCAGCGGTCTGCATCATGCAGTTGCCCGGCCTCGGCGCGACGCCGAGCTTCCATTGCAACCCGCCCCAGCAGGTGGTCGCGAAACAGCTCATACTGAACTTCCGACTCACGGCCATTCAATATGCCGCCAAGCGCCTGTGCTTTCGGCAGATCGAAATTCTGTCCTTCAAGAAGGGTATCGACCGTGTCGGAGATTTCGATACCGCCATTTGCCACCAGCAAAAGTGCCTTGCGCACACTGCCTTCCGATCGCTGGAGCAGCGTTTCCGTTACCCTACCGGCGTCCATTCCGACACCGGGACCGACATGAGACAAGGCGTCCGTAAGCGCCTTATCGTCAAGCGGCTTGAAACCAATGCTCTGACAGCGCGACCGGATTGTCGGGAGCAAACGTCCAGACGAGTGGGAAATGAGGATAAAGAGCGCCCGTGCGGGAGGCTCTTCCAGCGTTTTCAACAAAGCGTTGGCGGCATTGCGGTTCATATCGTCGGCTGGATCGACAATGACGATGCGCCAGGCGTGGTCCGATGCCGTTCTTGTCAGAAAATGCGTGACACGGCGAATTTCCTCCACCGGGATGCCGGTTTTGAACTTTCCGGTCTTCTGATCGAACGGACGGTTGATATGCAGGACAGCCGGATGCATGCCGCCCGCAATCTGACGCCAGAGCGGTCTTGCAAAATCCGGAGCGGTAATATGTGCCGGCGCCTGTCCATTGTTGCCATGCGCCAGCATATGGCCGGCGAGGTGAAAGGCGAGCGTTGCCTTGCCGATGCCCTGCGCACCTTCAAAGAGCAGCGCGTGATGCATGCGCCCCTCACGATAGGCTTGAGCCAGAAAATCACTGATCTCGCGATGTCCGGAAACATAATCGCTCGCGGATGGCTCAGGCACACCCTCAATCGAATCGTGAGCTTTAGGGACGTCGAGTTCCTCGATCACAACAGCCCCCTTTCCTTTAGAATACTATCGATCTCTCTTGCGATCTCGCTCGCGATCACGTCTTGCGGACGATCGGCGTCGATTACCTTGCAGCGCCGAGGCTCTGCTTCCGCGATTGCGAGAAAGGCCTGCCGCCGTGCCTCGTGCACTGCGATATCTTCCTTCTCGAACCGGTCCGCAGTTTCGCTGCCGCGCCGTTTTCCGGCACGTGACAACCCCTTCTCCGCAGGAATATCGAGAATGATCGTCATATCTGGCATGATACCGTCGATAGCAATGCGTTCCACTGCCGACATATAGGTGCTGTCGAGATTGCCGGTAACGCCCTGATAAGCGCGGCTGGAATCGATGAAGCGGTCGCACAGCACCACACGCCCCTCGTCCAATGCCGGGCGGATAAGCTGGTCCACATGGTCTGCTCTTGCAGCGGCAAACAACAGCGCCTCCATCGCCGGACCGTAGTTCTCCGCATTGCCGCTCAATATGACGTGACGAATTGCTTCCGCACCAGGAGAACCGCCAGGTTCCCGTGTGATGACCGGATCGAAGCCGCTTGCACGCAGGTGCTTGGCCAGCAACGCAATTTGCGTCGATTTGCCCGCTCCTTCGCCGCCCTCGAATGTGATGAACAATCCCGACAAGCCAACTTCCAAATGTTTGAATCGATGTCCGAATGGACTTCTGTGAAGTTATTATCGGCCTTTGGTTATCAGGTCGAGCCTGGATTACGCATGACGCAGGCTAAAGGTATTTCCGTAGCCAACCTGTGGAAAGCTCCATCGCCGCCCCCAAGGCGCGCTTTGAAAGGCTTCCCTCATCGACAGATTGAGCCGTAAAAACAGGCACATCGCGGAGAATGCTTCCATTCAGCTCAAGCTGAAGAACGCCGACTTGCTGATCGTCGGCAACGGGGGCATCAAGTGGGCCCTTATAGACGATACGCGCTTTAAGCCTATCGCGACCATTCTTCGGCAGCAACAACTCGACACTGTCCTTGACCTTCAGCGGCACATGCGCGAGCGCACCTCCAAAAACCTGCGCTTCACCTACAATTTCGTTTGCGGGATACAGTAGCACATCGTCAAATGCCGTCATCCCCCATTGCAGAAGCCGCTTTGCCTCCTCCTCACGCTCCTTGATGCTGGAAAGGCCGCTCATCGCCAGATAGAGCCTGCGGCCATTCTGCTCAGCGGACCCGACGAGTGCAAAGCCGGATGCCTCCGTAAATCCTGTACCCATACCGTCAGCTCCCACATCAAGCCGCAGCAATGGATTGCGGTTGCGTTGCATGATGTTGTTCCAGGTGAAGGCTGGTTGAGCATAATATTTATAGTATTCAGGATGGGCGGTCCGGATATGCTGGGCCAATCTGACCAGATCCTGGAGAGAAACCGTCTGCCCTTCGGCGGGTAACCCTGTGGAGTTGACGAATCTGGAGGCGGTCAAGCCGAGTTCCCGCGCCCGGTCGTTCATCCGCTCTGCAAAAGCGCGTTCGCTGCCTGCCAGCCCTTCCGCCAGCACGATGGCCCCATCATTCGCCGCCTGAACGATCATTCCCTGCAACAGATCAGCAACCGTCGGCGACGATTTGATACGCGCAAACATCGTAGACGTTCCTGAAGGAGCGCCGCCCGTTCTCCAGGCATTCTCGCTGACGGGATAAGCAGTATCGAGTGTGGTAAGTCCCTTTTCGAGAGCTTCAAATACTACTTCAGCCGTCATCAGCTTGGCCAGAGAAGCGGGAGGAATCGGGACATTGGCGTTCTTGGAGAAAAGCACCGTTCCGCTCCGGTCATCTACGAGCAACACCTGCGGCGCTTTCGTAACGAATGCTGCGTCAACAGGGGCTGCCCCACAAATAGCTGGCACCCCAACCGCCACCGAAATGCCAGCGGCAGCGGCACGGACGAATACCAGTGTTTTTGATAACAGCCCCATGCGAACCCCGTTACGTGAGCAATGTCTTAGAGCTTACGCAACGAATCTGACCAAAATCAATATGGCAGCTCTTATCACCGCATCGTGAGCTCAATCGAGGCGAACGACAAACGCATTCACTGCACCAGCCTTCCAGGCCTCGCGCAACAGGGCATCGTTTCCACCCTTCGTCGCCACCGCCGTCAACTCATAGGTTGCGCCGGTTTCGGTCGGAAGCTTGGTCAGTGTGAATCTGGTCGAGCGAGGCAGCGATGACTGAATCTGTTTTGCCTCTTCCAGCGTTTCGAAAGTACCAAGCTCGACATATTCTCCATGTTCTTCAGCCAGGCGACGCTTCCACGCGCTTGAGATCGCATCCTTGGACAAGATGCTGCCATACGCACGCTCCTCAGCATAAGCAGCCACAGCAAGCCGATCGGTGGCATAACCGGCAAGACCGCTCACACCGGCAGCATTCGCCACGCCGAAGCTGGTTGCTGGTCGATGCGATGGCACAGGAACGTTTGCCGGCAGCAACGGAGCTGCCCCACCAGACGGATCGCCATAGGCCGGGTCGACCGCAAAAGGTGAATTTTCAGGTACAGGCGCAGAGGTCGGAACCGCATCCATCACAGGCATCGGAACACGAGACTTCGGCGAGGTAGGCGTCGGTCCGTTCATCGCCATCATGACGCCAGTTGCCGGCTGGCCGATCGCATCACCACCTCCGGGACGGTAAGAGGCCATCAGGAATGCGTCGTCGTTCCCGTCGAGAGGCGCTCTGCCAACATACTCAACCTTCACATTCGCTGTGCCGTGGTGCTGGTAATCGAGCATTTCGGCTGCTTTCTGGGAAAGATCGATGACGCGGTCGAATTCATACGGACCGCGATCATTTACGCGCACGATGACCGAGTTGCCATTGGCAAGATTGGTGACGCGAGCATAACTGGGCAATGGCATGGTTGGATGCGCAGCGGTCAGGTGCGCCATGTCGTAAACTTCACCGTTTGCCGTCAGGCGGCCATGAAAAGCTTCGCCATACCAGGAGGCATGGCCAACTTTGACATAGTTCTTGTCTTCCTTGGGATAGTACCAGCGTCCCTTAACCTTGTACGGCTGGCCCGTCTGATCTCGTCCGCCGCCACGCGGCAAGGGCTTTCCTTTTGCAAAAGCCACGCGGGGACTGGCCTTCACACCGTATTTGGACTCGGCGAAATATTCCTTGGATCGCTTGCTCTTCGATTTCGGCTGCGGTGCCGATGCGCAGCCCGCCAAGGCGACAGCAATAGCCATGAATGACAATAAGGCGACTGAACCGCGCTTGTCTCGCAGCTTAGCCGTCTTTCCGTTGACCGAATGTTTCAGCCCTCGTTTCGAATCCATACGCCACACGCCCGTTACTCAACAAACGCAACCGGAAACGCTGGTTGCGCCTTTTTAGATTTTAGTGATGTCACCGATTCATTGACGGATCATTAAAGTTTTCGGAATTCTGCCCATTTGAGTCGCGTTGCCCCCCTTCTACTCAACTACACCGCACCACGTTCATCCTGCCCGATGGAACAATCGTTCATTAGAAACGTTGGATTTTCAATAGGAAGGAGAAAACAAATGTTCAGAGCAATGATCCTTTGGCTGATGGGCGTCCCGCTTATTCTCGTACTGCTTATCTGGTATTTTTTCTTTTGACGGTGGAACGTTCGGCCCTTTGAACCGTTATTCCTATGGCTCAAATGACCTCCGAGCCAGTCACCTAACGTCATGGATTAGGCCCGTCTAAAAAGGCGGGCCCTTTTTTCTCGCAATCGCGTTACGGCCTCGCCGTGGGATCGGGCATATAGACTTTTATTGCCTTGCGCAGCAGACGGAAATGGGCGGGCGTCCATGTCGACAACTCCCCGTCAGTATTGACGGCGCGAGGTTTCTTGGTGCGGACAATCACCTCCGTTGTCGGAAAGGCCCGTACATCATCCCATTTCGAATGCGTACCACGACGAAGGCTTGGCAGAAGACGCAACAGCTTCCACCAGTGATCGACTTCCAGGCTGTAGAAATCGAGTTTACCGTCATCCACAGTGGCATCCTTCTCTACGGCCATCCCCCCGCCGTAAAATTTTCCATTCCCCACAGAGACCTGCAACGTACGGATTTTTTCCGTCATGCCGTCATGTTCCAGATAAGCCGTAAAAAGCTCCGAACGCATGAGAATCCGTGCCGCGACAATCGCGTAGCCGAGTTTGCCCCATTTCTTCTTCGCCGCGGAACTCAGCTGCTGCGCCAGTTCGGCGCTGAAACCTATGCTTGCGACATTGAAGTAAAGATGACCGTTCACCTCGCCAAGATCGATGGGGCGCGCCTCATAAGAAGCAATGCGCCGCGCCGCCTCAACCGGATCGGCAGGAATGCCGACGGTCCGGGCAAAATCGTTTGCGGTTCCAAGTGGCAGAATTGCGAGCGGCCGTCCCGTTTCCATCAATCCTCTGGCCGCAGCATTCAACGATCCGTCGCCACCACCAACGATGACGAGATCGCAATCTCTTTCCCCAAGGATCACATCGGAAATCGTCTCGTCATCTTGCGGGCTTCGCTCGACGAGTTGGAGCCCGCCGTGCTCCAACGCGGAACGAATGTCCGCACCGTATCCCCTGCCGTTTCGGGCATGTGGATTTACTATAAGCAGTGCCCGCCGCATTGTGGTCTTGCACATGGATTTCCTGTTATCTGCAACAGCCTGCAATCTGGCTGCGTGGTTGAGAGCGCAATTTGCAGATGGCCCCTCGAACTCGGATATCAATGGGACAGGTCATGAAAGATTTGTCACGGCGCTGTAGTGTTTCGTGAGGCGATGAGAGCGATCGGAATGGCAAGCCAAGGCTGTCGACAAAACAGTTTGACGAGCCCAGAAAGAGAACATAGGTTGTCAAAACAAACTGTAAATCGTTCTGAAGCGACCTCCTCGGATTTGTCGCTAATTTATTGAAATAACTTACAGTTTGCGGGTATGATGTAATGGTAGCCTGTCAGCTTCCCAAGCTGAACGCGCGGGTTCGATTCCCGCTACCCGCTCCAGCCGGCCCCATTCAAAAGCGAAAGCCTACCGGACATTTTCTCCGGTCTTGGGATCGACTTTGACCTCAACCTTGGCGCCAGCCTTGGTGACATACTCGATCTCATAATATCCGCGATCGTTCCAGTCGACTTCATCGATAAAAGCCGTATCCGCCTTCTGTTCGATTTTTGCGATTATCTCCGAAAGCTTGGAGCCTTCCGATGGCGGTGCGGCATAAGCGGCAACGGCGGATAAACCAATAAACAAGGTCGTAGCGGCAAGACGCATGATCTTCTCCTTTATCTACCGTAAAGGATAGGGGTTCAGGCGCCGTCTTCAAGCCCAACAGACAATTACTTGATGATAGGGCTGATCGAACCGGTGAAGGTCTGATCAATCATGGCAGAGAGTTTCGGCTCAGCTCCGGATAAGATCACAACGATGGCAAGCATCAATATCAACGGTGCGGCAAGAATACCGCTCCTTACAGCCGGTTCAAGAATACGCCGAGTTTTGTTGTGTCGTGTTGATTGCTGACTTCTCATACAACCAACAGTAGCTGAACAGACTTAACCGCCCGTTAAATAACGTAGTTAATGCGTTATCAGCACGTGATTGTCGCTAATTTCCCTTGTTTCCGCGATATATATTCACACCGAGTTCGCGAATTTTCTTGCGCAGCGTATTACGGTTCAGCCCCAGAAGATCGGCCGCCTTGATCTGATTTCCCCGTGTCGCCGTAAGACATGCCAGGATCAGGGGATATTCCAGTTCCGCCAGAACCCTGTGATAGAGGCCCGGCGGTGGCAAATCCGAACCGAAAGACGCAAAATAGCGCTGCATGTTCTGCTCGACCGCCTGTGAAATGGAGATATTTTCCATATCTCCGGCGCCTGCTGGAACCACATCCGGTTTGGTAAGCTCGGCCCGCAACTCCGTTTCGATAATTTCGGGTGAAATTTCTTCTTGCGGATAAAGTGCCGCAAGTCTTCGCACGAGATTTTCAAGCTCGCGGACATTGCCCGGCCATGGATACCGGCGCATCATTTCTAACCCCGCAGTGCTGATGCGTTTCTCCGGCAGTCCTTCTTCAGCAGCCCGCTTGAAAAAATGGCGCACGAGATCGGCTACGTCCTCGCTTCGCTCGCGAAGTGGCGGCAGGCGCAGAGGTACGACATTCAGACGATAATAGAGATCCTCGCGAAACAGTCCTTGCGCGATCAGTTGCCGCAAATCCTTGTTGGTTGCAGCAACGATACGCACATCTGTCTTGATCGGCGTGCGTCCGCCGACTGTCATATACTCGCCCTGTTGCAGCACACGCAGAAGACGGGTTTGCGCTTCCATTGGCATATCGCCAATCTCATCGAGAAACAGCGTGCCGCCATTTGCCTGCTCGAAGCGGCCGCTTGAGCGGTTTTGTGCTCCGGTGAAAGCACCCTTCTCATGACCGAACAGTTCAGACTCGATCAGATCGCGCGGGATTGCCGCCATATTGATCGCAACAAAGGGTCCTTTTCGGCGACGCCCGTATTCGTGAAGGGCGCGCGCAACCAGTTCCTTGCCCGTACCGGATTCACCTGTCACCATGACGGTCAAATCCGTCTGCATCATGCGCGCCAGCAAACGGTAGATTTCCTGCATCGCAGGCGAGCGGCCAACCAGCGGCATGTTGTCTGCCTGCTCGTTGGAAAGGGTTGCGGCGGGCTTGTTCTTAGGCTCCGACAGCGCTCGACCAGCTATGTTGATGAGTTCCGTCAGATCGAATGGCTTCGGCAGATATTCGTATGCTCCCGCCTCGGAGGCCCGGATTGCCGTCATGAATGTGTTCTGCGCACTCATAACCACGACCGGAAGGTCCGGGCGCATCTTCTTGACGCGCGGGAGAAGGTCGAAGGCGTTTTCGTCGGGCATATTGACGTCGGTAATGACCAGATCCCCGTCACCTGCCGCCACCCAGCGCCAGAGCGAGGCAGCATTGGAAGTCACGCGCACATCGTAACCTGCACGCGACAAGGCCTGGTTCAGCACTGTCCGAATGGCGGCATCGTCATCCGCCACCAATATGGTTCCAGACGGACGTCCTGCGATCATGCGTTATCTCCAGTATTTCCAGCCGTATTTTTCCATGCGGGCATCAAAACCCGAAAAGTCGTGCGCGAAGGATGGCTGTCGCATTCGATGATGCCGCCATGATCACCAATGATCTTCGCGACCAGCGCCAGGCCGAGCCCGGAACCGTTGGTCTTCGTCGTCACGAAGGGATCGAACAGATGCGGGAGCATGTCCTGCGGCACTCCCGGGCCATTATCATGCACGCAGAACTCGAGAGGCAGCGCCACCCTGTCCCGCGCACCCGGCACCTGGAGGCGGATGCCCGGACGATAGGCCGTGGACAGAACAATCTCGCCGCCCTCACGCTCACCGATGGCTTCCGAGGCATTCTTCAGCAGATTGAGAAAAACCTGCACGAGTTGGTCACGATTGGCGAAGACCGGCGGGAGCGACGGATCATAATCTTCCACGAAACGAATCTTCCGCGCGAATCCGTTCTTCGCAATTGCCTTCACATGATCCAGAACCGCATGAATATTGACCGCAGAGCGCTCGATAGGACGTTCATCCGAGAAAACTTCCATGCGGTCGACGAGTGAGACGATCCGATCCGTTTCGTCAGTAATAAGCCGCGCAAGGGCGCGGTCCTCGTCACTGACAACCTGCTCCAGCAATTGCGCCGCGCCACGGATACCAGAAAGCGGGTTCTTGATCTCATGGGCCAACATCGATGCAAGCCCGGTCACCGACCGTGCAGCGCCGCGATGCGTCATCTGCCGATCGATCTTTTCGGCCATCGTCTTTTCCTTGAAGAGAATGACCACCGCTCCCGGCAGTTCTGCGACGGGCGCCACGTAAATATCAACGATACGTTCGGCTCCAAGACGCGGCGACGAGACATCCACGCGATATTCATTCACCGGCATCTGGCTGGTGCGAACCTGATCGACCAGCGCCAGAAGCGGACTGCCGAAAGGCAGAAAGGATTCCAGTCGGTTGCGCGCCAGAATAGACGAGCCGGAACGAAAGAATTGTTCCGCATCCAGATTGGCATAGGCGATATAATTCTCGGCGCTAACCATGATGACCGGCTGGCTGATGGCATCGAGCACGACGGAAGGAATGCCGTTCGCTTCTGTTCTTTCGCGCATCAGGCAACCTCTTTGAGCGCGACTTCCGGAACTTCGCGCGTGAAAATACGGCGCAAAGCATCGATAACGGCTTGCCGGTCGGTTTGAGTCATAACTTCCGCTTTCTCGGCAGGCATACATGCCGCACCCGCATGACGATCAAGATACCAGCCAAGATGTTTACGGGAATGACGGACACCCGTCGTGCTTCCATAGTGGTCGAGCATATCTTCGTAATGCTTTATAATATATTCGAGAACTTCACTTCGCGACTTTGGGGCAAAATCACTTCCTGCGATTGCGCCAGCCAACCAAGGCTGGCCATAAGAAGCACGTCCCACCATCACGGCGTCCGCACTGGAACGGCGCAGAATTTCCTCAGCATCCTCCCGACACGCCACATCTCCGTTGGCGACCAACGGAATCTTTACCGCATCGCGAACGGCGCGAATTGCATCCCAGTCCGCCTTGCCTTCATAAAACTGGCAACGGGTCCGCCCATGCACAGTCACCATGGCGATACCGGCACTTTCCGCCCGCCTTGCGAGTTCAGGCGCATTGATGCTTTTCTCATCCCATCCCAGCCGCATCTTGAGCGTAACCGGAACGTTGACCGCATTAACGGTGGCCTCAACAAGCGTCATTGCGTGATCAAGATCGCGCATTAGTGCGGACCCGGAATAGCCGCCCGTCACCTTCTTAGCTGGACAGCCCATGTTGATATCGATGATATCGGCGCCTTCTCCCTCGGCGATCCTGGCCGCTTCGCCCATCCAATGGGCTTCACGTCCCGCGAGTTGTACAACGTGTGTTCCAAGCCCTTCTCCGGAAAGGCGCAGAAGACTTTCCTTGTGGTGGTTGCACAGTTCGGCGCTAGCGACCATTTCAGACACCACCATGCCCGCGCCAGCCTCTGCGGCACGCCTGCGGAAAGGAAGGTCCGAAACTCCCGACATAGGCGCGAGAAAGACGCGGTTGGCAAGCGCCACACCGCCGATGTTCAAAGGTTGATCGAGAAAACTCACCAATAATGCCTATTTGATGTGCATAGCGCGATTAGCACATACATTAATCAGTCTCACTTTTCAACGCAAGGAAAAGCGCGCGTAAGATTACGATAAATCAATTGTCGTCTGGCATTTATCCGCGCAAGGCATTATTCGGCTTGGAAACACAACCCTTGGCAGAGGCGACAACCATTTCAAAGATTGCAGCAGTCATTGTGGCAGCTGGCCGCGGAGAGCGAGCCGGGCAGAGTGTCGAGGGGCCGAAACAGTACCGGCGGATCGGCGGCGAAGCCGTGCTTGCCCGTACTTTGCGCGTCTTTATCGACTGCCCCCTGATTGATAGCATCGTTGTCGTGATTCATCCTGACGATCATGCGCTTTATGAACGCGCCCTTCCGGAAAACGGAAGCAATATTCTGGTTGTGAACGGCGGCCCCACCCGGCAGGAATCCACGCGTCTTGGTCTCCGTGCGTTGCAAGACTCTGCGCCCCAACATGTCATGATCCATGATGGCGTGAGGCCGTTCGTCGGCCAGGACTTGCTGAAGCGTATCGTTGAAAACCTTGCGCCGGATGAAGGCGTTCTGCCCGCATTGGCTGTCTCCGACACGCTCAAGCAGTCGGCTACGGACGGAACCGTAAAAACGACTGTCCCCCGCGCCGGTCTTTTTGCGGCGCAGACACCACAAGCGTTTCCCTACGCGCCGATCCTTAACGCGCATGAAAAGGCCTTCGCAATCAATCGTTCTGATTTCACGGATGATGCCGCCATTGCCGAATGGCAGGGCATTGCTGTTCGCATCATCGAAGGATCGGCAGACAATACAAAGCTTACCTGGGCAAAGGATATTGAAATGGCTGACAAGCGCCTGCGGCAAGACCACGTTTCGTTTCCCGATATTCGCACCGGCAATGGCTACGACGTTCATTCTTTTGAACCCGGCGATCACGTGACGCTGTGCGGTGTGAAAATCCCCCATGAAGCAAAACTCAACGGCCATTCAGATGCCGATGTCGGACTTCATGCGCTGACCGACGCCCTGCTTGCAACACGGGGAGCCGGCGATATCGGCACGCATTTCCCTCCTTCCGATCCGCAATGGAAAGGTGCGGCTTCCCGCATATTTGTCGAGCATGCCGCAAATATCGTGCGTGAGGCAGGCGGTCGTATCGCCAATGTCGATGTTACCTTTATCAGCGAAGCACCGAAGATTGGCCCGCATCGCACAGCAATGACAGAAGCGCTTTGCGACATGCTGGGCATTGCAGCGGACCGCGTTTCCGTCAAAGCCACGACCAATGAAAAGCTGGGCTTCGTGGGACGTCGTGAGGGTATCGCAGCAATCGCAACTGCAACCGTCATCTATCCCGGCGAGGTTCCCGAATGAGCGCACTCATCGCAGAAGAAAAAGCCATTGTCGTGCTGGAGGCATGCCGCAACGCCGGTGTAATGATCGCCACGGCTGAGTCCTGCACAGGTGGACTGATAGCCGGAGCCTTGACCGATATCGCCGGATCATCCGACGTCGTGGATCGCGGTTTTGTCACCTATTCCAATGAAGCAAAAGCCGAAATGATCGACGTTCCCCTGGAATTGATCAATCGCCTTGGCGCGGTTTCGAAGGAAGTAGCACTTTCCATGGCTGAAGGCGCACTTGCGCGGTCCCGCGCCGGTGTAACTGTGGCTGTTACCGGGGTTGCCGGACCTGGTGGGGGCTCCGATGAAAAGCCTGTCGGCCTTGTTCACATCGCCTCGGCGCGAAAAGGCTACACGACGCTCCATCGCGAATGCCGTTTCGGCCAAAAAACCAGAGCTGACATCCGCCACGCAACGGTTCTTGCTGCATTGGACCTCGTGCTGGAAAATCTTCGACAGCCTTGAGGCGTACACTTTTATCTGCCCCGCCCTACCTTTGTCTTTGGTCAAGATAAGGAGAACATGGCGATGCGTTTCGACGGAAAGGTGGCAATCGTTACCGGTGGGGCAAGCGGCATTGGGGAAGCAACCGCTCGAGCTTTCATTCGCGAGGGAGCGAATGTCGTCATCGCCGATTATTCAGAGCACGGCCAGCAGTTGGCCAATGAGCTTGCAGGCGGCAGCGAGCGGGCATTATTCGTCAAGACCGATGTGGCCGACACGAAAGCCGTGCAGGCGCTGATTGCTAAAACCGTCGAAACCTATGGGCGCCTCGACATCATGTTCGCCAATGCAGGCATCGCCGCAGATGGCCTGATCGATGAACTGGTCGAAACTGCATGGCAGAAAACCATCGATATCAATCTTACCGGCGTCTATCTTTGCGATAAATACGCTATCGACCAGATGCGTTCGCAAGGCGGCGGCGTGATCGTGAATTGCGGGTCCATCCATAGTCATGTCGGAAAATCTGGTGTCACAGCTTATGCGGCAGCAAAGGGAGGCGTGAAACTCCTGACGCAGACGCTTGCAATTGACTATGGAGCGCAGAACATTCGGGTAAATGCAGTCTGCCCCGGCTATATCGACACACCGCTGCTCAAGGATATACCCGAAGACAAGAAAGAGGCTCTGGTAGCCTTGCATCCAATTGGCCGGCTCGGACGCGCCGAGGAAGTTGCCAGCGTCGTGCTCTTCCTGGCGAGCGACGAAGCTTCCTTCGTCACCGGTGCGTCCATATTGGTCGATGGCGGTTATACGGCGCAATAAACAGAGCCCCCGAAAATCGGGGGCTACATTCAGGCCGTTCCGTAAATCTGATCGGCCCGTTTCTCGAAAGCTTCTGAAAACTTCTTGAAAGCTAGATCGAACATGGTTCCCATGAGAAGACCAAGCGTCCGGCTCTTGAACTCGTAATCGATGAAGAACTCGACATCACATTCGCTGCCATCACCCACGGGTTTAAAGGTCCAGCGATTGTCGAGATAGCGAAACGGCCCGTCGAGATATTTCACATCAATGACATTATCCTCAGGCTTCAGCAGAACCTGGCTGGTAAATGTTTCGCGTATGAGCTTGTAGCCCACCGTCATGTCGGCAATGAGAAGGGCCTTGCCGTCACGCTCCTTGCGGGAGCGAACCGACAAAGCCTCGCACATTGGCAGAAATTCCGGATATTTCTCTACATCCGCTACGAGGCCGAACATCTGCTCTGCCCGGTGATGCACCCGCCTGACGGTTGTAAACTGCGGCATGTCTGATCTCAGGTCCTGGCTGCGATCTGCGCCTCGCGGGCTGCCCTCAGCTTGGCAAAATCATCGCCAGCATGATGCGACGAGCGGGTCAACGGGCTGGACGCGACCAACAGGAAGCCCTTCGTCCGGCCAATCGTTTCGAACGACTTGAATTCATCAGGGGTCACGAAGCGAATGACAGGATGATGCTTGCGGGTCGGCTGAAGGTACTGACCGATGGTCATGAAGTCCACATCAGCCGAACGAAGATCATCCATCAGCTGAAGGATTTCATTCCGCTCTTCGCCAAGGCCAACCATAATACCGGACTTGGTGAAAATGGTTGGATCGAGTTCCTTGACGCGCTGCAGGAGGCGGATCGAATGGAAGTACCGGGCGCCGGGACGAACCTTGAGATACTTCGAAGGAACGGTTTCCAGATTGTGGTTGAACACGTCAGGACGTGCCTTAACGACGATTTCAAGAGCGCCTTCCTTGCGCAGGAAATCCGGCGTCAGGATTTCGATCGTGGTCGCAGGCGTGGCTTCGCGGATAGCCTGAATAACTTCCGCAAAATGCTGGGCACCACCGTCGGCAAGATCGTCGCGATCCACCGAAGTGATGACCACATGCGTCAGGCCCATCTGCTTGACGGCCTTCGCGACATTTTCCGGTTCATTCGGATCAAGCGCGGTTGGAATGCCGGTCGAGACATTGCAGAATGCGCAGGCGCGTGTGCAAACCTCGCCCATGATCATGAAGGTGGCGTGCTTCTTTTCCCAGCACTCGCCGATATTCGGACAACCAGCCTCCTCACAAACCGTAACCAGCTTGTTCGAGCGAACGATATCGCGCGTTTCGCTATAGCCACGCGAGACAGGAGCCTTGACGCGGATCCAGTCCGGCTTCTTCAGGACAACATTGTCCGGACGATGCGCCTTTTCTGGATGCCGTTCGCGCTTGCCTTGGTTCACCAGATCGAGAACTGTAACCATGCTTTCCCTGCCTATCCGGGCCATTTTCAAGAATGGACCTGAAATGCTTTCAAAATTGGGCTTGGTCCTAATCCCTGCCCTCTACCCTGTCAACTTGAGCGATTTGCTACTCATCGCCGCGTTGCCAGTCCGAGAGCGCAGAAGACCAACGCCCATATGAGGCCAAATACCAAACCAGCAGTCCCCAGCGCTAAGGTGAGCATCCACACGCCATACCAGCCGGCCAAGGCCATTCCGTTGATCGATATGGTGTTCCCGCCAAGAACACTCAAGGTGCCAGCTGCAAACCCCAGCACCAGTCCTCCAACGGTGCACCATTTGATAGTGGGCCAGGCGGCACGCCGCCAAGGCCCTCCGTTTTCGATCAGCGGAATGAGCGTCTCTCCATCTTATGCATTCAGCACGCGACCATAAGCGTCCAGAACGCTTTCCTTCATCATTTCCGAAAGCGTCGGATGCGGGAAGACCGAATGCATCAGTTCTTCCTCAGTGGTTTCGAGGTTCATGGCGATCACGAACCCCTGGATGAGTTCGGTCACTTCCGCTCCGACCATATGGGCGCCGAGCAGCTGTCCCGTCTTCTTGTCAAAGACGGTCTTGACCAGTCCCTGATCTTCACCAAGCGCAATCGCCTTGCCATTTGCGGCAAAGGAATAGCGGCCGACGCGGATATCGTAACCCTTTTCCTTGGCCTTTGCTTCGGTCAGACCAACCGACGCAACCTGCGGATTACAATAGGTGCAGCCCGGAATCATATTCTTTTCGAGCGGATGCACGTTCGGAAGACCGGCAATCTTCTCGATGCAGATAACTCCTTCATGCTCAGCCTTGTGTGCAAGCATAGGCGGGCCGGCAACGTCGCCGATAGCATAGATGCCCGCCACATTGGTCTTGCCATAACCGTCGATGACAACGCATCCCCAGTCGGTTTTCACGCCGAGAGCTTCGAGGCCGAGGTTTTCAATATTGCCCTGAACACCAACAGCCGAAATCATGCGGTCAACGGTTAGCGACTGGGTCTTGCCGTCTTTGGTCTCGATGTGAGCGGTCACATTATTTGCGCCCTTCTCCACCTTTGTAACCTTGGCATCGGTAATGATCTTCAGGCCGCGCTTTTCAAGCTGCTTGCGAGCGAGTGCGGAAATTTCCGCATCCTCAACAGGCATTATCTGCGGCATCAACTCCACGACCGTCACGTCGACGCCCATGTCGTTGTAGAAAGAGGCAAACTCGATGCCGATTGCACCCGAGCCCATCACAAGCATGGATTTCGGCAGTTCCTGCGGAACCATTGCCTCGAAATAGGTCCAGATCAGCTTGCCGTCCGGCTCGATGCCCGGCAGAGAGCGCGGACGTGCACCTGTAGCGACGATGACATGCTTCGCCTTGTAGCTGCCCTCGCCCAGAACGCCCTTGGGAACGGGGTTCTGCGGCTGCATCGGCTGCTTTGACGACTTCCCGACCGAAATCTCGACCGGATTGCTGCCCGAAGCAGCCTTTACCAGCTTTGCCTCACCCCAGATCACATCAATCTTGTTCTTCTTCATCAAGAAGCCGACGCCGCCGTTAAGCCGGGCCGAAACACCGCGCGAGCGCTGTACGACAGCCTTCACATCAGGCGTAATCGTACCTTCCAACTTGAGGCCGTAATCCTTGGCATGTTCGCCAAAATGCAGGATTTCCGCCGAGCGCAACAGTGCCTTGGTAGGAATACAGCCCCAGTTGAGGCAAATCCCGCCCAGATGTTCGCGCTCGACGATAGCGGTCTTGAGGCCAAGCTGCGCAGCGCGGATTGCGGTTACATAGCCACCCGGGCCCGAGCCGATAACAATAACGTCGTAAATGTCGGCCATATTGTCCTGCCTTTGCTCAGTTCACTTCACGGGTGAGCAGCACCCAGTCGTGTCTTTTGTCCTGCCCAATGCGTTCTATCGCTTCGAGCCGCTCAATTTCCTTGAAACCATGGGCGCCGTAAAGGGAGAGCGCCACATCGTTGTGGCTTTCGGTTATCAGGCTGATTCCCGGATTACCGTTCCGGCGTGCCAGGTCGATTTCATTGGCGACGAGGGCGCGGCCAATTCCTTTGCCGCGAAACTCCCGATAAACGCCAACGCTGTCTATGAAACGGTTGCCTATCGCCTTGCGCTGCAGGTCGATCAACTGATCGAGAACCGGATGCTGCGGCGGGATGTCGTTCAAACTGTCATCGAGTGTGAAGCCGATCGAAAGTCCGGCAATGTCGCCTGCCCATTCGGCAATCGTGGTGCTCTGCCAGCCTTCGGTCCCGTCAGCGCGCATATATTGCCGCCCCCGTTCCATGGCCGTTTCAGTCCGTCCATCGAGAACGGCTCCGTACCAGAGCCATGACGCAAAACCGTGCGACGAGATATCGACAAGAATGGCGATCTCTGCGGCTTCACGGCGTTGAGCCGGGCGTAGGTTCAGTTGTCCAGCCATTAAAAACCTCAGGCGTCGAGTTCATTGGAACGCGACGCCCTTGAAGTTGATCGATCAGACCAGCATACCCATCGGGTTTTCGATGTGGCGCTTGAAGGCCTGTGCAAGTTCCGCAGCCAGCGCCCCGTCGACGGCACGGTGGTCGGTTGAAAGGGTTACGGACATAACCGTCGCAACCTTGATTTCACCGTTCTTGACCACTGCACGCTGTTCACCAGCACCGATTGCGAAAATGGTCGCATGCGGCGGATTGATGATAGCGGCAAAGTCCTTCACACCGAACATGCCGAGGTTGGAAACAGAGGTCGAACCGCCCTGATATTCCTCAGGCTTAAGCTTGCGGTCACGCGCGCGCTTGGCAAGATCCTTCATCTCATTCGAGATGGCGGAAAGAGTCTTCGATTCCGACTGACGCACGATTGGCGTAATCAGACCACCCGGGATCGACACGGCAACACCGACATCCGCACGCTTATGCTTCACCATGCCGCCTTCAGTCCAGGAGACATTGGCTTCAGGGATGTCACGCAGCGCAAGAGCAACAGCCTTGATCACCAGATCGTTGACGGAAAGCTTGTAGGCCGGAACCTCGCCCTTCTCGGTCTTGATCATCGGTGCAGCGGCATTGATCTGCGAACGCAGAGCCAGAAGTGCGTCCAGCTCGCAATCAATCGTCAGATAGAAATGCGGAACAGTCTGCTTCGATTCCACCAGACGACGTGCAATTGTCTTGCGCATGCCGTCGTGCGGAACAATTTCGTAGGTGCCTTCCTCAAAAAGCTTGAGAACGGCATCGTCAGACATCGGCTTTGGAGCGGTAGCAGAGACGGCTTCGGTCTTCGGCGCAGCGGCCTTTACGCCACCCGACGCCAGAGCAGCTTCCACATCCCGCTGAACGACACGTCCATGCGGACCGGTGCCCTTCACAGCAGCAATATCGACACCGGATTCCTTGGCAATGCGACGCGCGAGCGGCGACGCAAACACCCGGTCACCCTTGTTCGCAGCAGCAGGCTGCTCTGCCTTGGCTGGTGCAGTGGCTGCCACAGGAGCGGCAGTTGGTTTTGGCTCTTCCTTCGGAGTTTCGGCCTTTGCTTCAGCCTTAGGGGCAGAAGCTGCACCCTTGGCCGCAGCAGCCACGTCCTCGCCTTCCTCGGCGAGGATGGCGATCAACGCATTGACCTTGACGCCTTCAGAACCCGCGGGAACCACGATCTTGGCAATCGTGCCTTCATCCACGGCTTCCACTTCCATCGTGGCCTTGTCGGTCTCGATTTCAGCAATGACATCGCCAGGAGCGATCTTGTCGCCTTCCTTGACCAGCCATTTCGACAAATTGCCTTCTTCCATCGTCGGAGAAAGCGCTGGCATGGTGATATTGATCGGCATGTCCAGACCCTTTCTGTTTAAGCGGTATAGGTAACGGATTTCACCGCTTCGACCACTTCGGCGACAGTCGGCAGCGCCAGCTTTTCCAGATTTGCCGCGTAAGGCATCGGAACATCCTTACCGGCAATGGTCAGGATCGGCGCATCGAGATAATCGAAAGCCTGCTGCATGACGCGGGTAGCAATTTCCGTACCCACCGACGACTGCGGGAAACCTTCTTCCACTGTCACCAGTCGGCCAGTCTTCTTGACCGATTCGATGACGGTCGGAATGTCCATCGGACGGATCGTGCGCAGATCGATGATTTCGACATCGATGCCCTGCTCGGCCAGTTCTTCTGCCGCCTTGACGGCGTAGGTCATGCCAATACCGAACGAAACGATGGTCGCGTCCTTGCCCTGCTTGTGAATGCGGGCCTTGCCGATCGGCAGAACGAAATCATCAAGCTTCGGCACATCGAAATGGTGACCGTAAAGGATTTCATTTTCGAGGAAGATCACCGGATTCGGATCGCGGATAGCAGCCTTCAGCAAGCCCTTGGCGTCAGCAGCCGTGTACGGCATGACGACCTTCAGACCGGGAATATGGCTGTACCAGGCAGCGTAGCACTGCGAGTGCTGGGCAGCAACGCGCGCAGCCGCACCGGATGGACCGCGGAAGACCATCGGAGCGCCCATCTGCCCGCCGGACATATAAAGCGTCTTGGCAGCGGAGTTCACGATCTGGTCAATTGCCTGCATGGCAAAATTGAAAGTCATGAATTCAACGATCGGGCGCAGTCCTGCGAAAGCCGCACCAACACCAACGCCGGCAAAACCGTGCTCGGTAATCGGGGTATCGACAACGCGCTTGGGACCGAATTCATCGAGAAGGCCCTGCGTTACCTTGTAAGCACCCTGATATTCGGCAACTTCTTCACCCATCACGAAAACGTTCGGGTCACGGCGCATTTCTTCAGCCATCGCATCGCGAAGGGCTTCACGAACCGTGGTGGAGACCATTTCAGTTCCAGCCGGAATGTCTGGATCGGACGCCACTTCGAGCGCGGGAGCCTTGGGCGCAGCCGGAACAGCGTCGGCCTTCTTTTCTTCGGCCTTGGGTTCTTCCTTGGCTTCGGCCTTCGGCGCTTCAGCCTTGGCGGCAGGAGCAGCACCGATATCGGAAGCGCTTTCGCCGTCACCGAGAAGCACGGCAATCGGCGTATTGACCTTCACGCCTTCCGTGCCTTCATCGACAAGGATCTTGCCGATCGTGCCTTCATCGACAGCTTCGACTTCCATCGTCGCCTTGTCGGTTTCAATTTCAGCGATCACATCGCCGGACGTAACCTTGTCGCCTTCTTTCTTCAGCCACTTGGAGAGCTTGCCCTCTTCCATGGTTGGGGAAAGTGCGGGCATGAGAATTTCTACGGGCATGACAACACCTTCTTGGAATTAGAGCAGAATATCCGTGTAGAGCTCGGATGCATCCGGCTCCGGATCGTTTTGAGCGAAATCGGCAGAATCGGCGACAATGTCGCGAACTTCCTTGTCGATTTCCTTCAGCTCTTCCTCGGTTGCCCAACCCTTCTCGATCAGACGCTGCTTGACCTGCTCGATCGGATCGTGTTCGGAGCGCATCTTCTGCACTTCCTCCTTCGAGCGATACTTGGCAGGGTCCGACATCGAGTGACCGCGATAGCGATAGGTCTGCATGTCGAGAATGATCGGCCCCTTGCCGGAACGCGTCCATTCTACAGCCAGGTCGGCAGCAGCCTTGACCGCACGAACATCCATACCGTCGACCTGGATGCCCGGAATATTGAAAGAGAGACCGCGCTTCGAGAAATCCGTTTCTGCGGACGAGCGCGAAACCGATGTACCCATGGCGTAGCGGTTGTTCTCGATGATGTAGACCACCGGCAGCTTCCACAGCGATGCCATGTTGAAGCTTTCGTAGACCTGCCCCTGATTGGAAGCGCCGTCACCGAAATAGGTCAGTGTGACATTGTCGTTGTCGCGGTAACGATTCGCGAAAGCCAGACCCGTGCCGAGCGAAACCTGTGCACCGACGATACCGTGACCACCGTAGAAATGCTTCTCTTTGGAGAACATGTGCATGGAGCCGCCCTTGCCCTTGGAAAGGCCGCTGCGGCGTCCGGTCAGTTCAGCCATGACGCCGCGCGCGCTCATGCCCGCTGCAAGCATATGACCATGATCGCGATAGGCGGTGATAACCTGATCACCTTCCTTCAGCGCCATCTGCATTCCAACCACCACGGCCTCCTGGCCGATGTAGAGATGGCAGAAACCGCCAATGAAGCCCATGCCGTAAAGCTGGCCGGCCTTTTCTTCGAAACGCCGGATCAACAGCATTTCGCGATAAGCGTCCAACTCCTGCTTCTTGTCGAAGTTCGCAGGTGCAGGTGCCTTGGGTGCAGTTACAGAAGACGCCTGCGCTTTGTTAGCAGGCGCCTTTTTAGCCCTCGGTGCCATTTCTCGCTCCCTAAATTGTCGTTCTATTGTGACGTTATACGGGCGCACCACAAGATACAATATGCGCCCAGAGCATAGCTGCTATGTCGCCAAACCCTTAAAAACATATCACAAAAAGACAATTAACCGGATTTCAGTTAATTCGATCGATCTTCCCGGGAAGTGATAATTGTCACTTCATCGGGATGGGAGAGATTAAGCGCCCTGCGGGCCTGCTCGTCAAGCATATCCTTTTCGATGGAACCGTCACGTAAAAGTGTGACTCGCTTTTCAAGCGCGTTGCGATCGGCAGTTACCTGTTCGAGCTGCTTGGCCAGAAGGCTTTTCTGCTCTTCCAGCTGGATACGGGAATAGAGACCAAATTCGCCATGATAGGCGTGAAAGCCAAAATAGCTCAGAAACGCAGCCGTCAGGATAGGCAATACAAAACGCCCACGGATCGATTTACGCTTCTGCTTGGTCCACATTTCGGCTTCCTTCCTGGATATTCGGAGCCACGGCGAATCCTGCGAAAGGCAGCATTCCGAATTCCACCATCAAGCATTATTTTGCTTAACAGAGATTTACCAGAACCCTCGCTACGGCCAGTGGGGCAGCGTTTTTGTATACTCACAAAGCGGAAAGACGCGGAGCGGCCAGAATAGGAAAGCGGCTCGCCGTCAGAACAAGCCGCTTCCTCGTTTTCATAGAAAGTCTTTAATCTGATCAGACATCGACGATGGTGGAAAAGCCGCCAAATATCATGCGCTTCCCATCAAATGGCATCTGGTCGCCCATCGCTTTCATGCGCGGGTCACTCATCATCTTGCTGTTTGCAGCATCGCGCGTTGCCTTGTCGGGATATTCGAACCAGGAGAACACAACCTCCTCGTCGGCTTCAGCCTTAACAGCACGTCGAAAATCGGTGACCTTGCCATCCGGCACATCGTCTCCCCATGCTTCGACCATGCGCGTTACGCCGAATTCCTTGAACAATACAGCCGCTTCGGCAGCATGTTTGCGATAGAGTTCCTTGTTCGCCTTGGGGACCGCGACAACAAATCCTTCAATATAAGCCATCTTCTCTCTCCCGTTGCTAGCTCCGCCCACGGCTCGGTTACCAGAATTGCAAGCCGTTCCCTCATCAGCTTGAGCACCAATGCAATAATATTGATATCAATATAACTGCATTGGGTCAAATACCCGATATCTGGATCAAATAGAGCCAAAACGAAAAAAGGCGGACCGAAGCCCGCCCTTTGTATGATTCGTTGCGAAAAATTACAGGAATTTCAGGGCGTTGCGACCAGCATAACGCGCCTGCTTGCCAAGCTCTTCCTCGATGCGGATGAGCTGGTTGTACTTTGCCGTACGGTCCGAGCGAGCCAGAGAGCCGGTCTTGATCTGTCCACAGTTGGTGGCAACCGCGAGATCGGCAATGGTTGAGTCCTCGGTTTCACCTGAACGGTGCGACATGACAGCAGTGTAGCCGGCCTTATGAGCGGTTTCGACAGCATCAAGCGTTTCGGACAGCGAGCCGATCTGGTTGACCTTCACGAGAATCGAGTTGGCGACGCCCATGCGGATACCGTCGCGCAGACGGGCCGAATTGGTGACGAACAGATCATCGCCAACGAGCTGGCACTTGTTGCCGATCAGATCGGTCAGATATTTCCAGCCTTCCCAGTCATCTTCAGCCATACCGTCTTCGATGGTGACGATAGGATAGTCGCTGGCGAGCTTGGCAAGATACTTAGCTTGAGCCTTCGGATCGCGCGTCTTCCGTTCGCCTTCATAGACGTAGTTGCCATCCTTGAAGAACTCGGTTGCCGCGCAATCGAGGCCAAGAGCGATGTCTTCACCCGGCTTGAAGCCAGCCTTCTCAATCGATTCCATGATGAAATCGAGGGCAGCCTGGGCATTCTTCAGATTCGGAGCAAATCCGCCTTCATCACCCACATTGGTGTTGTGACCGGCATCCTTGAGGCGCTTCTTGAGCGTGTGGAAAACTTCCGAACCGTAACGAACAGCTTCACGAACGGACGAAGCGCCGACCGGAAGAATCATGAATTCCTGGAAATCGATCGGATTGTCGGCATGTGCGCCGCCATTGATGATGTTCATCATGGGAACCGGCAGGACATGGGCGTTTGCGCCGCCGACGTAGCGGTAAAGCGGCAGACCGGCTGCCTGGGCTGCAGCCTTGGCAACGGCAAGCGAAACGCCCAGGATTGCATTGGCGCCGAGATTGCCCTTGTTGGCCGAGCCGTCGAGCTCGATCATTGTCTGGTCGATAAGCAGCTGGCTTTCTGCGTCCATGCCGGCAATCGCGTCGAAAATCTTGCCGTTGACCGCTTCAACGGCCTTTTCCACGCCCTTTCCGAGATAGCGGCCGCCACCGTCGCGCAATTCTACGGCTTCATGTGCGCCAGTCGATGCGCCGGACGGAACCGCCGCGCGTCCGAAAGAGCCATCTTCAAGCACAACGTCCACTTCGACGGTCGGGTTGCCGCGGCTGTCGAGAATTTCGCGACCGACGATGTCGATGATTGCAGTCATAGGAACCAGTCCTTCCCTATAGATTGCCCCGCCATATGCGCGAGGCGCTTAACAAATCCGATGCGGCCACTTCTTAGCGCAAAATCCCGAAACTTTGCAGACATTTCAGAAAAGATTATCCACCGGGCCGGTTTCTAAGCCTTAGCGAAACAAAAGGCGGAGGAAAATCCCCCGCCTTTCTAAATTCTCCGAGAACTGTTTAAAGCCCCTTCGCGATACGATCGAAAGCCATTAGCTTTTCGAGCAATGCGGGCATCTTATCCACCGGCACCATGTTGGGGCCATCGGACGGCGCGTTATCGGGGTCCTGATGCGTTTCGATGAACAGTCCCGCGACGCCAACGGCAACGGCCGCGCGCGAAAGTGTTTCAACAAACTCGCGTTGTCCGCCCGATGAACCGCCCTGCCCGCCCGGCTGCTGTACCGAGTGAGTCGCATCAAACACAACCGGCGAACCAAGGCCAGCCATGATCGGCAAGGAACGCATATCGGAAACAAGCGTATTATAGCCGAAAGAAACGCCGCGTTCCGTCACCAGTACATTCGGATTGCCGCTTTCCGTGATCTTGGAAAGAACATTCTTCATGTCCCACGGCGCCAGAAACTGGCCCTTCTTCACGTTCACGACACGTCCAGTCTTTGCCGCAGCGATCAGCAGATCGGTCTGACGGCAGAGGAATGCCGGGATTTGCAGGACATCAACCACGGGAGCAACTTCGGCACATTGCTCTTCCGTATGGATATCGGTCAGTACTGGAAAACCGAACTCTTTCTTGAGATCGGCAAAGACTTCGAGCGCCTTTTCGAGACCAATACCACGCTCTGCCTTCAAGGAGGTGCGATTGGCCTTGTCGAAGCTCGACTTGTAGACGAGACCGATGCCGAGTTTGTCGGTGATTTCCTTGAGACGGCCTGCCATCTCGAAAGCGTGTTCACGCGTTTCCATCTGGCATGGACCTGCGATCAGGGCAAATGGCGCACTGTTTGAAAAAGTAACGTTTCCGATTTTTACGGATGAATTGGCAGTGGCCATGACGTGAACCTCAATATTGGATGTTTTCCGGCACCTTATCTGGCGTAAAGGCTGGTTGAAAACAAGACCGGATCCGGATCCCTAATGCATGTCTCCCAAAAGTGGGAACCGGTTTCGGGATAAAGACATGCATGAAAACAGAAGTTTAAAGCGTGTCATACGAGTACGATAAAATGCGACACGCTCTAAAACGAAAACGCGCCCCGAAAGGCGCGTTAGAGTTTTAGACCAGACGGCTCTGCTCGATTGCCGCTTCGATAAAGGAAGCGAAGAGCGGATGTGGTTCGAACGGCCGGGATTTCAGTTCGGGATGGTACTGAACACCGATAAACCAAGGATGGTCAGGGTATTCAACTGTTTCAGGCAGAACACCATCCGGCGACATGCCTGCAAAGTTCAACCCGGCAGTTTCCAGACGTTCCTTGTAGTCAATATTGACTTCATAGCGATGACGATGGCGCTCGGAAATATCGGTCGAACCATAGATTTCCGCGATCTTCGAGCCCGGCTTCAATGCTGCTTCATATGCGCCAAGGCGCATCGTGCCGCCAAGGTCGCCTGCCGCTGCACGCTTTTCAAGCATATTGCCCTTCAGCCACTCGGTCATCAGGCCAACAACCGGCTCCTTGGTCGGACCGAACTCGGTGGAAGAGGCGTTATCGATACCAACAAGATTACGCGCGGCTTCGATGCAGGCCATCTGCATACCGAAGCAGATGCCGAAGTAAGGAACCTTGCGTTCGCGAGCAAACTTCGCCGCCAGTATCTTGCCTTCCGCACCACGCTCGCCGAAGCCGCCAGGCACCAGAATGCCATGAACCTTTTCCAGATAGGGAGCCGGGTCTTCACTTTCGAAGACTTCCGCCTCGATCCAGTCGAGATTGACCTTCACCTTATTGGCAAGACCACCGTGATAAAGCGCTTCGATCAGCGACTTATACGCATCCTTGAGACCCGTATATTTGCCGACAATGGCAATGGTCACTTCACCTTCCGGATTGTGGAGGCGGTTGGAAACTTCTTCCCAGCGATCCATGCGTGGCTTTGGAGCCGGATCGATACCGAATGCAGACAGGACTTCCGAATCAAGACCTTCCTTATGATAGGCAATCGGAACATCATAGATCGTGGCCACGTCGAGCGCCTGAATGACTGCGCTTTCGCGGACATTACAGAACAATGAAAGCTTGCGCCGTTCCGATTCCGGAATCTCGCGATCAGCGCGAACCAGAAGGATATCCGGAGCAATGCCGATAGAGCGCAGTTCCTTGACCGAATGCTGGGTCGGCTTGGTCTTCAATTCGCCCGCCGCCGGAATATAAGGCATCAGGGTCAGGTGGATATAAACCGCTGTTCCGCGTGGCAGTTCATTGCCGAGCTGTCGGATTGCTTCGAGGAACGGCATGGCTTCGATGTCGCCAACCGTGCCGCCGATTTCGCAAAGCACGAAATCGTAATCTTCGTTGCCTTCAAGGACGAAGTTCTTGATCTCGTCGGTCACATGCGGAATGACCTGAACCGTCGCGCCAAGATAATCGCCGCGGCGTTCCTTTTCGATGATGTTGCGGTAGATACGGCCGGTCGTGATATTGTCCTGCTGGTTGGCAGGACGACCGGTGAACCGCTCGTAATGGCCCAGATCAAGGTCGGTTTCGGCACCATCGTCAGTAACGAACACCTCACCATGCTGGTAAGGCGACATCGTGCCGGGATCGACATTCAGATAAGGGTCGAGTTTACGGATACGCACGCGGTAACCACGTGCCTGAAGGAGTGCAGCCAGAGCTGCGGCAGCTATGCCTTTTCCAAGGGAAGAAACCACGCCGCCAGTGATGAATACATATCGCGCCATGGGCTTATCTCGTTAGACTTTCTTGATTGATTCCGCCACAAAAAAATGCACCCCGGTGGTGTTTTTTCACCGGAGCCAGGCGGTAATCGTCGTTGCACAAAGAAAAACCGGAGCCAGAAACCCCGGAGCGAATACGCTTGTACTCTCTAGCGCCCATCTTCACATAAAGCCATGTCGAAGCTCGAAATCCACAGCTTCCGAGATGATGAATGCGCAAAAGAAAAGGCCGGGCCACGAAGCCCGGCCGCTTTCACATAGTCAATTACAGATCAGAGAACAACCACTTCGGTGCCAAGACCGACGCGCTCATATAGATCCATTACGTCCTCATTGATCATGCGGAAGCAGCCGTTCGAAGCCGAGCTTCCAATGGTCCAAGGCTGCACGGTGCCGTGAATGCGGATATAGGTATCCTTGTTTCCCTGGAACAGGTAGAGGGCGCGGGAACCAAGCGGGTTGCCCGGACCACCATCCATCCCATTCTTGAAGCGACCATAGTGGGCAGGATCGCGCTCGATCATTTCCTTGGTCGGAATCCAGCGCGGCCACTCACGCTTCGCGTTGATTGTTCCGGTGCCCTTGAACTCCAGCCCCTGTTTGCCCACAGCAATGCCGTAGCGGCGAGCCGTCGAAGACGTTTCAACGAGATAAAGGAAGCGCTGTTTCGGGTCGATCACGATCGTGCCGGGCTTATAGCCAGTGAATGCTACTTCCTGCGCCCGGAACTTGGGATCGATGTTGTACTTGCTGGCTTTTACCGCATTGCCGCTCTTGGAAGCCTTTTTCTTCTTAGGCTTTTCGGGATTGGCCTTGGTGTCGCTTGAAAGCGCTACCTGCTGAACGGATGCGGCAGCTTCATTGAGCTGCGCTTCAGCGCTTACGGGCGAAGCTGCAAATGCCGGAGCAGTCGCCCCAATGCAGAGACTTGCAATACCTGCCATCAGAATACGGCGTGAAAACATGTTCGGTTCCCGAAAAATCAAGCACAAGGGAGAAACGCCTGCCGCATTAATTGCGACCAGACTTTCGCCCTGCTTACTGCAAAGCGATCCGGTTCTCAATTCGCTGCCACCGTTCTGCAATGCGATTCGGAGCAGCCTATTGCCTAGCTGCAACACTTTGCAGCTCGATGGTTAACAAAAAGAAAACCGGCCGCAAGGGCCGGTTTCCGCATTCAATTCACGCTACGCGTTTTATTGCGAGCTTGGAACTGGATTGGCCGGGGTCGCCGGAACAGCCGGAGCCTGTGGCTGCGCGGCATCAGGCTGCGTTGCCGGCGCACCGGCGCCTGGAGCCGCAGGTGCTGCCTGATTTGCGTCCGGGCGTGAAGACTCACCGCCCAGCTGGTTAAGAATACCGCCGCCGTTTCCACCAGCCGGGGTCGTCTGGCTACCGGTTGCAGCCGGAATACGGTTGAGGATGTCGGTAGGCTTTTCCCCATAGCGAGCCATGATGCCGAGGATAAGCGACGTGGCGAAGAAACCAATCGCAAGAATGGCCGTCGTGCGGGTCAGCGCGTTCGCAGCACCGCGAGCCGTCATGAACCCCGAACCACCGCCAATGCCAAGGCCGCCGCCTTCCGAGCGCTGGATGAGCACAACGCCGACAAGCGCCAGCACGATCAACAAGTGAATGACAATGAGTACGGTCTGCATGGGTTACGGTCTTTACATCCCTAAAACTAGAGCGGCTCTTTACACGCTATTGTCCGATAATCCAAGCCCCGAGACCAAGATAGACAGACGTGAGACGCCGGTTACAAATTACGATAGGTTTCGCATATGGCGAGAAAATCGTTCGCCTTCAAGCTCGCACCGCCGACAAGCGCGCCGTCCACATCCGCGACGCCAAGCAATTCCAATGCATTTGAAGGCTTGACCGAACCGCCATAGAGCAACCGAAGATGGGCACCTTTCGCGCCGAAACGTTCAATCAGTTGCTCGCGCATGAAAGCATGCGCAGCGCGCACGTCCTGCACCGTCGGTGTCAGGCCTGTGCCAATTGCCCAGACTGGCTCATAAGCGATGACGGTATTCTCCGCATTGACACCGTCGGGCAAGGAACCGGCAAGCTGCTCGCCGATTACATCCAGCGTGCGCTCTGCTTTGCGTTCATCGGCAGTCTCGCCGACGCACACGATGGCGATCAGTCCCGCGGCCCAGGCGGCTTCGGTCTTGGCGCGAACGACCTCATTGCTTTCGTAATGGTCGGTTCGGCGCTCGGAATGTCCGATAATGACATGTGTGGCGCCTCCTTCCCTGAGCATCTCGGCCGAGACATCGCCCGTATGCGCGCCGGACACCTTATGGTGGGCATCCTGACCACCGAGACCAACGGTCTCACCCTCGAGCGTTTCCGCCGCACGGGAAAGAAGCGTCGCAGGCACGCAGATGACTGCATCAAGCTTGCGGCCGAGATCGGAGCTCAGACCGGCAGCAATCGCACGCAGTTCGGTCAGGGATTCTCCCGTTCCATTCATCTTCCAGTTGCCAGCAACCAGCGGACGGATTCCCGGAGTCATTTCATTCTCCTCGCCTGTTCGAAACAGCAGGCGTGATCACGCGCCTTGAAAGCGGATCAGCGCCAAAATTTGCCACTGACTAAGCGTATTCGTGCCGCAATGCAAATGTTCTTAGGTTCCTACTTGCAATGAGACCTTGCATATAGGGCTGGCTTAAGGTTATCCCCTGACTGGCTCTATCCATAAAAGCCGAGCTTCGTTTTGTTCTTGAAGGGTTTCCAATGCTCGACAGCCTGCGTTCCGCCGCTCAATCCTGGGTCGCCAAACTTCTGCTTGGCCTGCTTGTACTGAGCTTTGCGATCTGGGGCATCTCCGATGTCTTTCGCGGCGGCCTGTCAGGCAACGCCGCGTTGACGGCCGGGGGCTCTGAAGTCAGCGCCACTGATTATCGCTTTGCCTACGAGCAGCAGATGATGCGTCTGTCCCAGCAGTTCCGCCAGCGCCTGACGCGCGAACAGGCAAAAACGCTCGGCGTCGAAAACCAGGTGCTTGCCCAACTCGCAGCCGGCGTGGTTCTGGATGAAGGCGCGCGCAACATGCAACTTGGCCTTTCCAAGGACGGAATTGCGCGGCTGACGGGCGAGGATCCGGCTTTCCATGATGCAAGCGGCAACTTCAATCGCGCTCAGTTCGACGCGGTTCTTCGTCAATCCGGCATTCGTGCGCAGGACTATCTCGACAACCGCGCCAAAGTCGCCCGCCGCCAGCAGATCGTGGAAGCGGCCACGGATGGCATTAAGCTACCGGACGCAGCGTTGAAGGCGTTGGCCCTATATCAGGGTGAAACCCGCAGTGTCGACTATGTTACCATTCAGGCGGAAAAGGCCGATGCCGTTCCCGCGCCATCCGACGATGCGCTCAAGACCTATTTCGAAGCGCGCAAAGAAGAGTACAAGGCGCCGGAATACCGTAAGGTAACCTATGTGAAGCTGGAGCCGGCTGACATTGCCGATCCCTCCGCCGTCACGCAGGATGAAATCAACGAGTATTATGAGAAGAACAAGGATCGCTTCGGTACAATCGAAAAGCGCGCCATTGAGCAGTTGAACTTTGCCGATGACGCAGCGGCTGAAGCTGCACAGCAGAAAATCGCCGCTGGAACGAGCTTCGTTGACATCGGTAAGGAACAGGGCAAAACCGAAGACGACCTGAAGCTCGGCACGTTCGAAAAATCCGCTATTCCCGACCAGGCCGTGGCCGATGCAGCATTTGCGCTGGCGGAGAATGGTGTTAGCCCAGTCGTAAAGGGAAGCTTCGGTCCCGTGATCCTGCGCGTAACGCAGATCGAACCGGCTCATGTGAAGCCGCTGACCGAAGTCGAAGGCGAGATTCGCACCACCCTTGCGAACAATATCGCAGCAAGCAGCATCAGCGGCATTCATGACTCCTACGAGCAGGAACGCTCCGATGGCGCATCCATGGCAGATGTGGCTAAGAAACTGAGCCTGAAAACTGTCACCGTGGAAGCCGTCGACGCCGAAGGCAACGATCCTTCCGGCAATCCCGTCCAGCTGCCGAACTCGGAAGCACTCCTTGCAGCCGCCTTTCAAGCCGATCAGGGTTTTGACAACGACGCCCTGACCATGGGCAATGTCGGCTATCTCTGGTATCAGGTTGATGGTATCACCCCGGCCCGTGACCGTACGCTTGATGAAGTCAAGGATAAGGTTGTGGCTGCCTGGAAGGGTGAAGAAGCCGTCAAGCGCCTCAACCAGCGTGTGGAAGAACTGAAGAAGCATCTCGATGGCGGCGCGACACTCGACACGATCGCTTCCGAACTGGGTGTCGAAAAGCAAACAAAGCGCGGTGTTGTTCGCACCACCAATGATGCCGATATCGGAACCGCTGCCGCAGCGCAGATTTTCCGCGGAGCAAATGGTTTCACCGGCAGCGCTGCCGCACCTTCGGATGATGCCCAGATCCTGTTCAAGGTTACGGAAGTAACCGAACCTGCCGCAGCTGGCCCGGAAGCCATTCCGGAACAGCAGCAGAAATATCTGGCGACCTCACTCTCGGATGACATCCTTGAACAGCTCGTCGGTGAATTGCAGAAGCAGTACCCCGTTAAGATAAATCAGACCGTCATCAACAACGCCTTGGCGTTTTAGGGACGGTGGGCATCCAAAATGGCTGATCTAAAACCCTATATTGCGAAAGCTGCTGCTGGAGAGCTGCTTTCGCTGGAAGATTCCAGGGCCGCTTTCGACATCATGATGTCTGGCCAGGCAACGCCATCGCAGATAGGTGGATTGCTGATGGCGTTGCGTGTACGTGGTGAAACGGTACCGGAGATCGCTGGGGCCGTCGCCTCCATGCGCTCCCGCATGCTGGGAGTCTCCGCTCCCGACAATGCAATCGATATCGTCGGAACCGGCGGTGACCAGTCCGGCTCCTACAATGTTTCGAGCTGCTCGGCGTTTGTCGTGGCTGGCGCCGGCGTCCCTGTGGCCAAGCATGGCAACCGGGCCCTCTCCTCTCGCTCAGGTGCCGCCGATGCGCTCGCCGCGCTCGGCATCAATATCGAAGCCGATGCAAACACGATTGGCCGCAGCATCACCGAAGCCGGTCTTGGCTTCATGTTCGCGCCGATGCACCATTCCGCCATGCGCCATGTCGGCCCTTCACGGGTCGAACTCGGCACGCGTACCATCTTCAATCTGCTTGGACCTCTTTCCAATCCGGCCAGCGTCAAACGTCAGCTCGTCGGAGTATTCGCGCCTCAATGGCTCGTACCTTTGGCCGAAGTGCTCAAGGAACTGGGTTCCGAAGCGGCATGGGTTGTCTATGGCGATGGTCTCGACGAAATGACCACCGCAGGCACGACGCAGGTTGCGGTTCTTGAAAAGGGTCAAATCCGTACTTTTGAAACCACGCCGGAAGAAGTCGGGCTTCGCCGTTGCGATCCTGCGGAACTGAAAGGCGGCGAGGCTGCCGTGAACGCGAAGGCTCTGCTAGGTGTACTTGAAGGCGATAAAAACGCTTATCGAGACATCGTGTTGCTCAATTCGGGCGCGGCGCTCGTCATTGCTGGCAAGGCGAAAGATTTGAAAGAAGGCATCGAACTGGCGACGCAATCCATCGATAGCGGTGCCGCACTTGGTGTTTTGCAGAAGGTGATTGCCGTTTCGAACGACAACACCGCCTGACGGAAAGGATCAAGTTATGTCTACCGATATTCTGCGCAAGATTGAGGCTTACAAACGCGACGAAATCGCCGCCGCCAAGGCCGAGCGTAGCGTGGCAGATCTGAAAGCACGCGCTCAGGATCAGGAAGCACCGCGCGGTTTTCTCAAGGCATTGGAAGCGAAACGCGCGGCTGGGGAATTCGCCCTGATAGCCGAAATCAAGAAGGCGAGCCCTTCGAAAGGCCTTATTCGTTCCGATTTCGATCCGCCCGTCCTTGCACAGGCCTACGAGGCTGGTGGGGCGGCGTGTCTTTCCGTGCTGACCGACGCGCCGTCCTTTCAAGGAGCGCCAGAATTTCTCACGGCGTCCCGCAACGCTTGTGGCCTGCCGGCACTTCGCAAAGACTTTTTGTTCGATACCTATCAGGTGCATGAAGCCCGCAGCTGGGGCGCTGACTGCATTCTGATTATCCTGGCCAGCGTCGATGACGATCTGGCGAAAGCGCTCGAAGAAACCGCTTTCGAGCTCGGAATGGATGCCCTCATCGAAGTACACGACGAGACCGAAATGGAACGCGCACTCAAACTGACGTCGCGTCTGCTCGGGGTCAACAACCGTAATTTGCGTACGTTCGAGGTCGATCTCGCCGTTTCGGAACGCCTGTCAAAAATGGCTCCCTCCGACCGTTTGCTGGTTGGGGAAAGCGGCATTTTCACGCACGAAGATTGTCTGCGGCTGGAAAAGGCGGGGATCGGGACGTTCCTCATCGGAGAAAGCCTGATGCGCAAGGCAGATGTTGCAGCGGCGACCCGCGAACTTCTGACCGGCAAGGCCTGACCGATGGTCTCCAAACTCACCCATATCGACCAGAGTGGCGCTGCCAACATGGTAGATGTTGGAAGCAAGGACGAGACAGAACGTCAGGCTGTGGCCGAAGGATCGGTCAGAATGAAGCCGGAAACGCTGGCGCTCATTCTGGAAGGCAATGCAGCCAAGGGTGATGTCATCGGCACTGCGCGTCTGGCTGGCATCATGGCAGCGAAAAAGACCTCGGACCTTATTCCCCTCTGCCATCCATTGATGCTGACCAAAGTCGCGGTCGAAATCGAATCGGACCACACGTTGCCCGGCCTGCGCGTTCGTGCACTCGCCAAGCTGAAGGGACGCACCGGCGTGGAAATGGAAGCTCTCACCGCCGTTTCAGTTACCTGCCTCACGATCTATGATATGGCCAAGGCGGTCGACAAGCATATGGAGATCGGCGGCATCCGCGTTATCGAAAAGAGCGGCGGCAAATCAGGCGACTGGACGGCATAAACCGCTTTTTCCCGATATGCTGCTGACTTTGCTTTGGATCAATTCTGCCAATCGTTTTTTATGGTTTAGACGGGGCAGAAATTCAGTTCGAGAGGAAACGCCATGGCCCTTCTCCCGGTCGATGAAGCCCTGGCCCGCATTCTGAAGCCGGCGGAGCCGCGCGGCACTGAGCAGATCGCTTTGTCAGATGCTGGTGGGCGTGTCGTTGCAACACCCGTGCTGGCACATTTTCTACAGCCGCCTTTTGACGGTTCGGCGATGGACGGCTATGCCCTGATCGCGCCGGACAACATCTCCTATCCTGCCGAGTTCGATATCATCGGCAAGTCGGCAGCGGGCAATCGCTTCGAAGGCGAATTAAGAAGTGGACAGGCAGTCCGCATTTTCACCGGCGCGCCGCTTCCCAACGGTACCGACACAATCGTCATTCAGGAGCATACCGAGCGCTCAGGCAACCGGCTGATCGTCCATAAAGGCATGGAACCGGGACGGCATATACGCCGCGCGGGCCTGGACTTTTCGCCGGGCAACATAGTCATCCCATCAGGCCGTGAACTGGATGCCGCTGCGCTGTCGCTGGCAGCTGCCAGCGGCAATGCGAAAATTGACGTATTCAAAAAGCCCACGGTAGCCATTATCGCTACCGGCGATGAGCTTGTTGCTCCGGGCGAGATACCCGGAAAAGACCAGATCGTTGCATCGAACAGTGTTGGAATTGCCGAGATCGTAAGACGAGCAGGCGGGACTTCCCAAGATAAGGGGATCATTCCCGATGATCCCGCTAAAATAGAGCAGGCAATAGAAGATAGCCTGCAAAGCGGCGTCGACGTTTTGGTCACAATCGGCGGAGCTTCGGTCGGTGACAGGGACTTTGTCCATGGCGCGCTGCAGAAACTGGGCGTCGACCTCGATTTCTGGAAGATCGCCATGCGGCCTGGCAAACCGCTGATGCATGGACGGATCGAGGTGAATGGCAAGATCGTCCATATTATCGGCTTGCCCGGCAATCCTGTTTCCAGCCTGGTGTGCAGCCTTGTTTTTCTCCGGCCGCTTGTCGCGAAGCTCGCCGGCACCAGCCTTGACGCCGATATCCGTCCGGCGAAGCTGGGTGTTGCCCTTCCAGCTAACGATCATCGCCGCGATTATATCCGGGCGACCATCGAATCACGACCGGATGGAACGCTGGTCGCGTCGCCTTTCCCGGTGCAGGATTCGTCCATGTTGTCCGCCCTCGTCCACTCAAAAGCGCTTATCATCAGGGATGAGAACGCTCCCGCGGCCGCCAGTGGCGATGATTGCCGAGTTCTGATGCTATAGCGGCAACGCCTTCTCGGAACATGAGGAATTCACCCTAAGCCCCGGTGGGATATATATTATTCAGAATGTCGTTCCACCCACTCCGGTGGCAGGAATGCAGCCCCGGAACATCCCATCTTTCCTTGTTCTTAGCATTAACGATTTTAAAACCATTGCAGAACAAGACTGGAACATATAGTGTTCGTTCTGGTTTTGTTTTTCTCGATTCTTGGCCGGGAGGGTGTCGCGCATGTTGACCCGTAAGCAGCACGAGCTTCTGCTGTTCATTCACGAACGTCTGAAGGAAACGGGCATTCCTCCCTCTTTCGACGAAATGAAGGAAGCGCTCGATCTGGCTTCAAAATCGGGTATCCATCGTCTAATCACTGCTCTGGAGGAGCGTGGCTTTATTCGCCGCCTGCCCAACAGGGCGCGTGCGCTTGAGGTGTTGCGGTTGCCGGATTCAATCGCTCCTGGGCTCAATGCGCAAAAGAAGTTCGCCCCCAGCGTGATCGAAGGTAGTCTTGGCAAAGCGCCGCCACCCCCTCCACCAGCTCGCCCTGCCCCTGTAGCTACCAATGACGACACGTCGGCTACGGTATCCGTACCGGTAATGGGACGAATAGCTGCGGGTGTGCCGATCTCCGCCATTCAGAACCAGACCCACTCCCTCAGTCTCCCGCCAGAAATGATCGGCGCGGGCGAGCATTACGCGCTTGAGGTCAAAGGGGATTCAATGATCGATGCCGGAATTTTCGACGGAGACACGGTAATCATCAAACGCGGAGATTCTGCAAATCCCGGTGAGATCGTGGTAGCTCTGGTCGATGATGAAGAAGCGACCTTGAAGCGCTTTCGCCGTAAGGGTGCCTCCATCGCTCTGGAAGCGGCTAATCCCGCTTATGAAACGAGGATATTCGGCCCTGACCGTGTTCGCGTACAGGGGAAGCTCGTCGGTCTCATCCGCCGTTACTAGAGCACGTCTTCCGAACGCGGAAACGGATTTCAGGTGACGCGTGACAAAACTAGATCGAGCGGTTTGGATTGAATAGAAGCGAGAGACCGCTCGAAATCAATTGCAGCGCGTTGTAGCGTCGTCCGCGCCCGATGAACAGTCTGCTACGTTTCGAGTGGAAGCGGATTTGGGCTTGTATTCTCGTTCGGGCAAGCCGCGTGCCGCGCGCGAATGAATGCGATGCAAATGCCAGGGACGGCTTGGAACATCAACAGCGTATGTAATTCGGTCGTCCGGACGCAAATCGGGTGTCGGCTGCTTCTTGTCGAGCCTCGCAGTTTCATGCGATTTTCCCGTTGCCGCTTTGGGAGAGCGGCTTTCATCGCGTTGTTGTCCGAGTCTGATTTCTGCGGCTCCTTTCAGCGCCAGATCGCGTTTACTGGTGCTGGTAATCGTTGGTCGACGACATGTTGCATCCTTGCCCGGAACAGCCAGGATGACCACATCCCCGATATTGCAGGCAGTTTCCTGCATTGCCGGTTCTGCAGTATAGGCAAGCGTGCGACCATCACGCAGGGTAATCGTGCACACTCCCTCAACACACTCAAAACCATCGGACGCGGCCAGCTTTTCTTTTTTAACCGAAAGCGGGGGGATCATTTCCTTGACCAGATAGGCAGTTTTCCAATTGTCGATCGTAAACTGGGAAGGTCGATTTCGATTAACCGCAAGCCTTCCGTCCTCCAATCGGACGCCTACCAGCTTGGCATCTTCGGATACGACGATATCGGGAAATGGTTCCCTTAAAAAAACCACCAGGCCCAGGACGACAAAGGGAAGCGCCAGTACCTTCAGTCTGGTGGAAAGCACAACCGCCAGAACCAGCGCAATGGTCCAGAAAACAAGAGTAAGCGCGGGCATGGTTCCTGGATTACCATCCGGCGACCAGGCAGCGACGAAGGCAGCAATGTGCCTTACCGCGAAAATGCCCCAGCCCATTATTTGCAAAGGCACCCAGTCAAGCTGCAAAGGCATCAGCACCAGGCCGAAAACAGCAAACGGCATCACAAGCAGCGCTATTGCGGGTTCTGCGAGAACATTTCCCACCAATCCCAATGGCGCGGTGTTGTTGAAATGATAGGCGGCGAAAATGCCGCTCGCCAACCCGGCAATGAGCGAGGTGCCTGCCGCAGCCGCGACTAGCTTTAATATCCGCCGAACAAAGCCGTCGCTAGGCTTCCTACGCTTCTCTATGCCGACACGCCTGTTCGCATTGAGTTCGCTCCACCAGGCATAACCGGCGATCAACGCAGCGGTTGCAGAGAACGACATCTGAAAACTCGGCCCCAAAATCTCATGCGGCGAAAGAGCAATCATCGCGAGCGCCGCTATGGCCAGATTGCGCATGCTGATGGCAGCGCGATCGACCAGTAATGCTCCAAGCATAATCGCAATCATCACATAGCTTCGTTGCGCAGCAACGTCCGCACCGGACATGGCAAGGTAGAAGGTACAGCTTAGCAGGGAGAGAAAAGCCGCGTATTTCTTCACCGGGTGCCGGACGCTGAAAGCGGGAAACAGCGCGAAGGCGGATCGTAGCGTCAACATGACGACGCCAGCGGCGAGCGCCATATGCAAACCCGAGATTGAAAGAATATGTGCGAGCCCTGCCTTGCGCAGATCGTCGTTGGTTTGCTCGCTGATCCCGGCGCGGGTGCCTGCCACGAGCGCCGAAGCGACACTACCATCCTCCCCTCCAATCACTTCCTCAATCCGTTCGGAAACCCGGACCCGTAGCATAGCAATCCACTGGGATATTTCCGCTGTCAGTTCATCCGGCGGGGGAACAATCGCTACTTTGGGCGTCCCGAGAAAGAACCCGTTGGCGCCAATGCCATTGAAATATGCGTGAAAAGAGAAATCATAGTTTCCAGGGCGGACGGGGCCAGATGGGATGCGCAATCGCGCAAAACCGGACAATCCACTGCCGATCGCTGTTGTCGCCGGTATATCTCTGGCATTAATGCGAACGCGCTTCGGCGGAAATCGAAGTTTGGGGCGCTCGGTCTGAAGCACCTCAAGTGTTATCCGCCAACTACCATTATCCTGATATTCAAGCGCAACGACCCGGCCCGTCACACGCGTCGCCACGTCTGAGCCCAACATCGCCGTGGCACGACGTTCCGTCTCCCATTTGCCGACCATAAGCCCCCCGATGAGAGCGATAGCCAAGGTCGCGCCTTGGGCAACCGCGAAATGCTTCCGCGTCGCAATTCGCAAGCTGACGGCAATCGCGAGCATGGACAGAAGCGGAGTCCACGCAGGTTCGAATGAAAGCGTGAAATAGATTATCGCGCCAATACCGGCAAAAACCGGAAGCAGGAGGAAGAATGCGCCGCGTCCGGCTTCCGTTTCCACCGCAGCCTTGATCTGGCTGCCTGCGACCGAAGTTATAGACAAAAGCCGTTCACGCAGGCTCAACACCGAAGGCTTGACAGGTGGTAAGTCTACTTCGAATTCACCTGGAGGCGAAGTCTCCGGAAATAAGGCGCGCAGCGAACCATCAGGCATGCTTCTGACAAGTGCCCGTTCGTTTACCTCGCTCGCTTCCCTGATGCCTGTCATGCCCCCGCCTGACCGCAAAAGTTGGCCTAAGCCGCCAGAGTACCCCGAAAGAACAACGGCTCATCGGTGCGAAAGGGTTGCGAAGCCCTTGCGCACGTTGCTGCCTATGCTACATGAACCGCAGCCGAAATCGAGTGAGTTCGTACGAAGAACCACGATTACCTACCGAGTTGCCTCGCGCAGGCATTGGAATTCAAGTTCGCGCCTGTGTCTCCGGCATTCGCCGCTGCTCTGGAATGGCGCACGACATAGTGGAGCTATCATGCCGAAACCGGTCGTTACCCGTTTTGCCCCTTCGCCCACGGGGTATCTGCACATTGGCGGTGCGCGCACTGCCCTGTTCAACTGGCTTTACGCCAAGCATAACGGCGGCAAGATGCTGCTGCGTATCGAAGACACCGACCGGGAACGTTCTACCGATGCCGCGACGGCTGCCATTCTCGATGGACTGACCTGGCTGGGGCTGGATTGGGATGGCGAAGCCATCTCGCAATTTGAGCGCGCGCCTCGTCATCGCGAAGTAGCGGAAGAGCTGGTTACTCTTGGCAAGGCATATTACTGCTATGCAACGCCGGAAGAACTGGAAGAAATGCGCGAGAAAGCCCGCGCTGAAGGTCGTCCACCGCGCTATGACGGTCGCTGGCGTGATCGCGATCCGTCAGAAGTACCCGCAGGCGTAAAGCCGGTCATTCGCATCAAGGCGCCTCAGGAAGGCGAAACTCTCGTGCAGGATGCCGTGCAGGGCGATGTGCGCTTCCCGAACAAGGATCTCGATGATTTCATCATCCTGCGTTCCGATGGCACGCCTACCTACATGCATGCAGTCGTTGTCGATGACCACGACATGGGTGTGACCCATATCATTCGCGGCGATGATCATCTGACCAATGCCGCGCGGCAGACAGTCATCTACAACGCAATGAACTGGGACGTGCCGCAGATGTCGCATATCCCGCTGATCCATGGCGCTGACGGCGCAAAACTCTCTAAGCGTCACGGCGCTCTGGGTGTCGATGCCTACCGTGCGATGGGCTATTTGCCCGCAGCCCTGCGCAACTATCTCGTGCGCCTGGGCTGGAGCCACGGCGATGACGAGATCATGTCGACCGAACAGATGATCGAATGGTTCGACGTCAAGGACATCAACAAGGGTGCCGCCCGCTTCGATTTTCAGAAGCTGGAGGCGATCAACGGCGTCTATATGCGCGCCAGCGACGACCAGGCGCTCTATGATGCGCTTATAGCCGTTCTTCCGGAGATTGAAGGCGGCAAGGAAATTTCCGACGCGCTGGACGATAAGCGCAGCGCACAGTTGCTCGCCGCCATGCCCGGCCTGAAGGATCGTGCCAAAACTCTTGTGGAACTGGCTGACGGATCGAAATTCATCTTCGCTGCTCGTCCCCTTGATCTTGACGAGAAGGCAGCCTCCCTCCTGAATGAAGAGGGCCGCGCTGTACTCAAGTCTGTTCTGCCGGATCTGGAAGCTGCAACCGAATGGACTGCCGAATCTCTCGACGCCGTCGTGAGGACTCACGCGGAAAAAACCGGGCTGAAACTCGGCAAGATCGCACAGCCCCTACGCGCAGCATTGACCGGTCGAGCCACCTCTCCGGGCGTGTTCGACGTGCTGTTCGTCCTTGGCCGTGAGGAGTCGCTCGGGCGTATTCGCGATCAAATCGGTTAAGGTGGGAACATTCACGCTGACGTGACAAAACCGGCGTAAATAGTTCAAATTACGCATTGCATCGCGAACCGTTTGGGATAGTTTGACGGGCAAAATCGTTAGGATAATGCGTGAACGCTAATGGTCCCCACAGGGGCGGGACCATTCCAAGAGATAAAAGACAAATTATAACGACGATTACAATTCTGCCGTCGTGCGGGCGGCAAAGTGGACATGAAAGGAAACACGATGTCAGATAGGACAGCCAGCTTTACACTAGAAGGCAAAACATTCGACCTGCCTGTACGACAAGGCACTGTCGGACCAGACGTCGTTGATATTGGTCCACTCTACAAGAATTCCCAGATGTTCACCTACGATCCGGGCTTCACCTCCACGGCATCGTGCGAATCCAAAATCACCTACATCGACGGTGACGAAGGCACCCTGCTCTATCGCGGTTACCCAATCGATCAGCTTGCCGAACACGGCGATTTTCTGGAAACCTGCTACCTGCTTCTGTACGGCGAACTGCCAACGGCAACCCAGAAGGCTGACTTCGACTATCGTGTGACGCGCCACACGATGATTCACGAACAGATGACGAAGTTCTTTACGGGCTTCCGCCGTGATGCCCATCCTATGGCCGTGATGGTCGGCTGTGTCGGCGCGATGTCGGCTTTCTATCATGACTCGACCGACATCACCGATCCGCATCAGCGTATGGTCGCGTCGATCCGTCTGATCGCCAAGGTCCCGACGCTCGCTGCCATGGCCTATAAGTACCATATCGGCCAGCCGTTCATGTACCCGAAGAACGATCTCGATTTCGCGTCGAACTTCCTGCACATGTGCTTTGGCGTTCCGTGCGAGGATTACAAGGTCAATCCGGTTCTGGCGCGCGCGATGGACCGTATCTTCATTCTCCACGCGGATCACGAGCAAAACGCCTCGACCTCGACCGTGCGCCTTGCCGGCTCGTCGGGCGCCAATCCATTTGCATGTATCGCAGCCGGCGTTGCCTGCCTCTGGGGCCCTGCCCACGGCGGCGCTAACGAAGCCGCGCTCAACATGCTGGCTGAAATCGGTTCCGTCGATCGCATTCCTGAATTCATCGCCCGTGCAAAGGACAAGAACGATCCGTTCCGTCTGATGGGCTTCGGTCACCGCGTCTACAAGAATTACGATCCGCGCGCCAAGATCATGCAGAAGACCTGCCATGAAGTTCTGGGCGAACTCGGCATCAAGGACGATCCGTTGCTCGACGTTGCGATGGAACTGGAAAAGATTGCCCTGACGGATGAATACTTCATCGAAAAGAAGCTTTATCCGAACATCGACTTCTATTCGGGCATCACGTTGAAGGCCCTCGGCTTCCCGACCGAAATGTTCACGGTTCTCTTTGCACTCGCCCGTACCGTTGGCTGGGTCGCACAGTGGAAGGAAATGATCGAAGATCCGCAGCAGAAGATCGGTCGCCCGCGCCAGCTCTACACGGGCGCCGCCGAACGCGACTACGTGCCGCTCGCAAAGCGCAAATAAATATCAGATCCGCACAAAAAACCCGGTTGCAACAGCCGGGTTTTTTTCATTCCTGCTCGCAGCAGGTAGTCAGGTCTTGGACACAATCATTTCCAGCAAAAGCGCGAATGTTGGGTTGCGACAGAACACTTCCACCGATTCAATTTAAACTGGAAATGCTCTTGCCTGCCAGCTCAAGAACGACCCGCGCACCGATCTCGCCAGACGGCTGCTCGGTAGCCATGATCGAAGCAACCTTATCGAACCCGTCAAGCTGTGCCTGCCGTGCCGATCCGGGCTTCATCAGCCGCTCGAGATTGCGAGCAAGCATTCCGGGGCGAACGAATTCATTGAAATACTCAGGTACGACCGGCTCATCGGCTATGATGTTCGGCAGAGCCGCGCTCCAGATGGTTATCTTGGGCATAAGAAACTTGCGTGCAAACCAGTCCGCCTTATAGGAAAGCACACTTGGAATCCGTGAGAGAGCCAGTTCCAGCGAGACCGTCCCGGAAGCGGCAAGCGCCGCATCAGCCCTGGAAAAAGCTTTCCACTTTTCCTCATCGCCAAGGACAATAAGCGGTTTGACCGCCCAATTCTTCGAAAGATCCCGCACCATTTCCGCGATGCGCGGCAGTGTCGGCAAAACAACATCGAGTTTTTCGGTTCTGGCAGCAAGTTCACTAACAGCCTGCCCGAACGGTTCCATCAGCATCTGGATTTCAGTACGGCGAGACCCTGGTAGAACGAGCAGCGTTTTGCGGGAATCATTAGACCGTTGCACTTCCAGTGCCTTTTGTTCTGCCCTTGCCTGCAATATCGGTTCATAGCTGGAAAGGCGGTGCCCGACATAGGTGGCACTCGGTCCACTCAACTTTTGCATGACCTCCACCTCAAATGGAAGAATGGTCAGCACGTGGTCAAAATAGGCTTTCATCGCCCGGGCACGCTGCGGTCGCCAGGCCCACACACTCGGCGCTATATATTTTACAATGGGAATAGACGCATTCGCTGCTCTGATCCTTTGGGCAACGCGGTGCGTGAACTCGGGACTATCGATCAGAAGAACGCAATCTGGCTTCTCCGCAATAATGCGTTGCGCGGTCTGCCTAATGCGCCGCATCAGCCCCGGTAAATTCCTGAGAATTGCTCCCAGTCCCATAAGGGCAATTTCGTGCGGATCAAAGAAAGACTTCATGCCCCGGGCCGCGAGGTGATCGCCACCGACACCGACAATATCAACAAGCCGGTCTGTCTGATTTCGTAGTGCATCAATCAGATCAGCACCAAGAAGATCACCGGATTCTTCACCGGCCACGATTGCTATTTTCAGAGGCCGGCTGTTGGTGCTCACGTCCGCGCATCCTTTCTCTCGCGACTGACTGTCTCTATGAAGAGACCCTTGTCGTTTGCTGCAGCGATGGTTTCACCGAAGCCTAGAATGAATGTCCTGCCTGCCTCAACCGCTATTCCCGATAATCCCGCTTTGGCGGCATTCTCGACTGTTGAAATCCCGATGGTTGGAAGGTCGGCTCTTTCATCCTGCTGCGGCTTTGCCATCTTGACGAGAACACCGCCTCGGCGAGGTATGCGGCGAGCCGCACGCAACTCCCGCACACGTTCGATCATTTGATCTGTGCCTTCCGCTCCTTCGAGAGCCACCACACGTCCGCCGACCGCAATTGCGCCCTGCCCGACATCGAGATCACCGAGGCGAAGCGCAGATTCCATCGCAAGTTCAAGATTATGGCGTTCTCGGGCGTCTGGCACGGCTCGAGTCAGAATTTGAGCCGGTGATGGGGAAAGCAGATCCGGGACAACTTCATGAGCCCCGACAACTTTGAAACCAAAAGATTCCAGCAGCCCTATGAACGCACGCAAGAGCGCATCGTCGCCCTGTCCCAGTGCCCGCAGAACATAAGGCACCGCCCGCAGCGTAGGCCAGTCAAGCTTCAAATCGCTGACATGAGGGCGGCTCGTCACGCCACCGGCGAGAACAACCCGATCCACTCCCGCAGCTTTCATAGAGCGCACCAGCTTTGCAAACTCTACGATCGAGATTTCCTGATGTTCATACTTGTAAAGTATCGGGTCGGCTTCTCCGCGCAGCGGCACAAGGAAGGGAGACTTTCCCGCTGTCGCCAGAGCCTCCGCCACATTGATCGGCAGCAGGCCGTTCCCGGCGATAATGGCAACGCGCCCCGCATAGTCTGCGAGACGCTGGATTTTCTCAATCTTCGCCGCTGTCATGTCCGGCCCCGCCATGCACCGCATCAAGCGGAGGTGTACAGTAGGCACGCTTGGTATCGACGTTGATGAAGTCGATCATATCGATGACAGCCGGGGAGCCCGGTATTGCAATTAGAACGTCTTTGGCGCGGTCCCGAATCGGCTTTGTACGGTCGAACAGCATCCTGACAGCATGACGAAGATTATGAATTTCCTTGCGCTCCATACCAGAGCGCTTCATGCCGACGATATTCAATCCGCCAAGATGAGCATGCACGCCTATCGCCATGCCGTATGGGATAAGATCGCTCACCACAGCAGCCATGCCACCTACGAAAGCGTGGTGTCCGATACGCACGAATTGATGGATAGCGGCGCCACCGCCCAGAATGGCATGATGTCCGATCGTCGTGTGGCCGCCAATCATCACATTGTTGGAAAATGTGACGTAATCGCCAATATCGCAATCATGCGCTACATGAGCATAGGCCAGAAACGAACAGTTGTCGCCGACCGAAGTATAGCCCCGTGCGCTGTCCGACCCTTTGTGCATGGTCACGCCTTCACGGATCAGGCAGTTCTTTCCGACGTTCAGCTTGGTGGGACCACCCTTATGCTTGTTGTTCTGCGGATCGCACCCCAGAACAGCGTGCGGATAGACCCTCGCTCCCTCGCCAAGCGTCGTCGCGCCCGTTACAACCACATGGCTCATCAATTCCGAATTGTCGCCAATGACGGCGCCAGACTGAATGTGACAGAAGGGGCCGACAGACACACCCTGCCCCAGTTCCACGCCCTGCTCTACGAGAGCGGTGGGGTGAATGAAGGTTTCTTTCATTGATATGCTCACTGGTTTTCTTCAGCTGTGCTGATCATGGCAGCCACTTCAGCTTCCGCAACCTTCACACCATCAACTTCCGCAACGCATTCATATTTGGAGATATTTGCGCGTTGCTTGATCTTCTTGACATGAAGCAAAAGTCTGTCACCCGGTATGACGGGACGACGGAATTTCGCATTGTCGATAGTCATGAAATAGACCACACCCGGACGCCCAGTCTTGCGCTGAAGCAGGGAAATAGCGCCTGCCGTTTGGGCCATGGCTTCGACAATCAATACGCCCGGCATGATCGGCTTTTCAGGAAAATGGCCTGTAAAATGCGGCTCATTGATTGTCACATTCTTGATACCGGTCGCAGAGACGTCACCGTCAATGTCGACGATACGATCAATCAGCAAAAACGGATAGCGATGCGGCAGCACTGCCAGAAGGTCCTGGATATCTGCTGCTTCCAGCTTGGTCTGATTTGCATCACTCATCAGAGGATTGCTCCTTTCTCGATTGCCCGATGCTGCGGATATTCGCAATATCGCGGAACCACTGCTTGATAGGCCGCGCGGGAATACCGCCCCAGCGCTCACCATCGGGTATGTCATTCATAACGCCACTCGCCGCGGCAACCTGCACGCGCGAGCCGATGATCAAATGGTCGGCAAGGCCCACGCGTCCACCCAGCATCGTCTGGTCACCGATAACGCAGCTGCCGGAGATGCCGCAATGTGCGGCAATGATACAAAAGCGGCCGATCCGCACATTGTGCGCGATCTGGACAAGATTATCGACCTTGGTGCCTTCACCGATAACGGTGTCATTCAACGAACCACGATCCACCGTTGTATTGGCGCCGATCTCGACATTGTCCTGAATAATGACCCTGCCGAGCTGGGGAACTTTTTCCAGACCAGCCGGGCCTGGGACGTAGCCGAAACCATCTTGCCCAATCCGAACGCCCGGATGAAGCGCAACCTGGTTGCCGATAAAAGCACATTGTACGGTAACGCCCGGCGCAATATAGCTGTTGCGACCGATCTGGCTACCTTCCCCAATGACCGCAGTTGAAGCGACCAGGGTACCACTACCAACGGTAACGCCCTTACCGATCACTGCTCCGGCTTCGATGGTCGCGCCATCCTCGATATGCGCAGTCGGGTGAATGATCGCCGCCGACGAAATACCTGTTTCACCAAACCAGCTTACCGGCCTGACCGACGCAGGAAACAGCATCCGCCCTACGGAGGCAAAGTCTCGCTGAGGATTGCGGGTCACCAATGCAGCTATATGCGACGGTACTATGTCCGCTACGGCTTCCGTACACAAAACACCGGCCGCACTGATCGTTGAAAGTCCATCGGCGTTCTTTTTGCCCTCGACGAAGACAAGAGAACCTTCAGTTGCATCTTTAAGAGAAGAGAGACGCGCAACAGAACGCGGCGCAAGCTTCGCATCGCGAAGTCTTGCACCGGTAAAATCTGCTATATCGCCAATCGTGAGTTCACGCGAAGGCGCGAAAAAAACAGGATCTGCCATCAAAACACTTTCTTTCCCGGGGTTGTTATACCCCGGGAAAAGGCAAATCTATTAGAACTTGGTCGAAACACCGAAGTTGAAGTTCTGAACCTTGTCGGTATCAGCCTTCGCGATCGGGAACGCATAGTCAAAGCGCAGCGGACCGAACGGAGAAGCCCACATCAAGCTGACACCTGCCGAAGCACGAAGCTTTTTGTCGTCGCCGTAGATCGGAGAACCGCCCTGCGAGGAGTCGTTGCCATAAAGCGTTGCAGCGTCTGCGAACACGGCGCCACGGATACCCAGGCTCTCAGGAACCAATGGCATCGGGAACTGAACTTCAGCCGTACCATTGATGTAGGTCGTGCCGCCCATCCAGTAACGCTTGCCGTTCGCAGCATCCTGGTACGGACCGATACCATTGAACTTGAAGCCACGAATGATGTCCGAATTGTTCTTGAACAAGTCGAAGATACGAACGCCATCATCACCAAATTCATGGATATAACCACCACCGATGCCCAGCATACCGACGATATCGGCTTCCTGAGAAAGCGTCTTGTAGTAGTTACCCTTGAACGTGGTCTTGATGTACTTGGCGTCACCACCCAGACCAGCAAACTCCTGCGTGAACTTTCCATAAAGACCGTCATGCGGGTTCTTCATGTCATCGATGGAGTTGTAGGTCAGCGAATAGCTGATCGAAGAACGCAGCCACGGGCTATGTTCGGCAGCTTCAAGCAAGGCTGGAGCATAGTAGTTATCGGCATCAGCCCGGAAGAGGTCGTACTTTTCCTGAACCAGGTTATACGCGATACCCGCCGAGAAGTTATCCGTGATCGGCAGACCGAAACGGATGGTACCACCGGTCTGCTCGACGTCGTAGTCGTCGTTTACGCGGTATGTACGACGGAAAACGTCAAAGCCAGCCGAGAGGCGGTAACCGAGGAAATATGGCTCGGTAAACGACAGGCCGTAATTGCGCATATCGTCCTGACCGGCACCCGCGCTGATACGGATATACTGGCCACGTCCGAGGAAGTTACGCTCGGTGATAGCAGCTTCAACCTGCGCACCTGGCGATTCACCACCGGTGGTATAGCCACCGCCAATCGAAAATTCACCGGTCGACTTTTCAACGACATCGACAACCAGAATGACCTGATCCGGCTCAGAGCCAGGCGCGGTCGAAATGTTGACGGTCTGGAAGAAATCAAGCGCTTCCAGACGACGCTTTGCGCGCTGCACCATGACCTGATTGAAGGCATCACCTTCATTCACGTCGAATTCGCGGCGAATCACGAAATCGCGGGTTTTATCGTTGCCGCGGATTTCAATGCGCTGAATGTAAGCGCGCGGACCTTCATCGACGCTGTAAACGACCGAGATCGTGCGGTTTTCGAAATCACGATCGCCACGCGGCTCGACTTTCGCAAAAGCGTAACCGCTTCCGGCGACATTTTCGGTAACCGCCAGAACAGAATCCTCGATTTCCTTCGCGCTGTAAGGCTTACCCGAGCGCGTCTTGACCAGATGATCAAGAGCCTGCCCGTCGACACCAGCCACGTTGCTCTCGACGCTGACATTGCCGAACGTATAACGCTGCCCCTCATCTACCGTGATGGTGATCGTGTATTCGTTCGTCGAAGGATCGAGAACAGCATTGGACGAAATGACGCGGAAATCCGCATAGCCGCGATTGTAATAGAAACGGCGGAGCGTTTCTTCGTCAGCCTGAAGACGACCTTCGTCGTAGACGTCGTTACGCGTCAGCCACGAAAGCGGATTCGAACGCTTGGTCGAAATCACATCACGCAGACGACGGGAACCGAAAGCCTGATTGCCGACAAAATCGACGTTCGCAATCTTGGTGCGCGAGCCTTCGTTGATTTCATAAACAACATTTACACGGCCTTGGCCGAGATCAACGGTACGCGCATTTACAGTCGCATCGCTGCGCCCGATATGCGCATACGCACCCTTGATTGCCTCGACGTCCGCTTCCATCGTTGCAGCATCGTAAGGCGAGCGAGCCTTGAGCTGAACGGCGCGGGCAAGATCGGGATCCTTGATCTTTTTATTGCCCTGGAAGAGGACATTGTTGACAACCGAGCGCTCGGTAACGTTGACGACGAGCGTGCTGCCGGACTGGTTGATGCGGACATCCGAGAACAGCCCCATCGCAAACAGACGCTTCACCGCAGCATCAATATCGGCGCTGGTAAAGGCCTTGCCCGGACGAATATCGATATTGTCACGGATGGACTGCGCGTCGACGCGTGTATTACCGCGAACCTCGATACGGCTAACGACAGCAGCCTCGGCAACATTGACCGAAGCCAGCGAGAGTGCAGCAGTACCCGAAGCCACAAGAGCCACTGACATGGCGAGCGCAGAAGCGGCGCCAAAGAATTTAGAACTTGCCGTCATAGGCTTTCCGAACCTTCGTTTCTTTCTGTCCCCGGGGCGATTAACCCAGAAAAGCACGTACAGATACAACCGTCATACCCGGTTTTTCCATACAAGCAAGCGTCACGGTTAAATTCTGTTTACTTAAGCAACCAGCGTGGCATCCGCGCCACGCGATTTAGGTGTTATGGTAAACAAATCGCTTAGCTTTTCCAGCAGTCACTCCCAACCTTCATTTCTGTTTAACACCTTCCCCGGTCCTCGCCGGAGAAGAAACGCATCATAGCGGTTTGCTCGCTGGAACTTCCAGCCTGCACCGATCCCCAAGATCACCACCTGAGCCAGCCGGAGAGTCATCTAGCAGGCAAACAGGTCGTTGAAAAGTACGAACCCCATGAATCCCATAACAAGTAAGAACCCGGCACGATAGAAAATATCCTGCGCTGCGGCAGACACCGGACTGCCCTTGATGGCCTCCACCGCATAGAAAACCAGGTGACCGCCATCCAGCGGAGGCAGCGGAAACAGGTTCAAAAGCCCGATGCCGACAGATAACATCGCCATCAACTGGATGAGCCAATCAAATCCCTGGCTTGCTGCCTTGCCAGCCATATTGGCAATCTTGACCGGCCCACCAAGCTGGCATTTATCCTCACGACCGACCGCAAAGCGCTGAAAAAACTCTCCGGTGCGACCAATAATATAGCCCGTTTCCATGACAGCTTGTGCCACTGATTCGAGCGGGCCGTATTCAATCCGGCGGAAATTGCCTACAGCTTCAGTGGTTTCCACACCGATAGCGCCAAGCTTGATTTTGTTTCCAAGCGGATCGGTGCGCTCGACAATTGCCGGAACGGCTTGAAGATCAACCATCTTGCCATCACGCTCGACAGTGAAATTCAGCTTGTCCCCGGCTCGCCCGGATACGATGCGCTGCACATCGGAAAAAGTGGTGATTTTTTCGCCGTCCACGCTGATGAAGCGATCTCCAGCCTCAAACCCGGCCTCAGCCGCTGGACTGCCCGGCTGAACACCCGCGATAAGCGGATCAGAAATCTGACGGCCGTAAAGCGCGAAGAACACACTGAAGATGACGACAGTCAAAATAATATTGAAAGCAGGTCCAGCAAAGACCGTCGCCGCGCGCTTCCAAACAGGTTGGGTGTGAAACGCCCTTCGCTGCTCATCCACGCTCAGGCTCGCATTATTGACGTCCACCGGAGAACTCGTGGCACTCTCATCGCCAATGAACTTGACGTAGCCGCCAAGCGGGATGGCGGAAATCTTCCATCGCGTTCCGTGCTTATCCGTGAAACCGATCAATTCGGGCCCAAAACCGATGGAAAAAGCCTGGGAGCCGATGCCGCACCAGCGCGCAACCAGATAGTGGCCCATTTCATGGACAAAGACCACAACGGTCAAAACGAACAGAAAAGGAATGATGGTCCCGACAAGCAGGCTTTCGCCACCCAGAAAAAAGGCCAACGCGTCCTGCAAATCACTGCTCCTTACAAAACACTAGCGGGTCGCCAAAAAACCGAATGAATTTGAACAATTCCTTGCGCCCTTAGAAACTGAAGAAAATCGCGGACGGCACGTCTGGCTCGGCGAAAATTGCACCAAACAGGTACAAAAGTGCGGCAGCAGCTACAAGTCCGTCAACACGGTCCAATACACCGCCATGTCCTGGTAGCAGGCGCCCTGAATCCTTTGCGCCGAACTGACGCTTCACCCATGATTCCGCGAGGTCGCCGATCTGCGATACGATAGACAGCAGGAGCGCGAGCAGCGGTACAAGCCAACTGCCTGGAGCCGCCACCAGAGAAGCAACCAGAATGCCACCGGCCACCGCGGCAGCGGTGCCACCGATCGCGCCGGACCACGTCTTGTTCGGCGAGAAGCGCGGCGCCAGCTTCGGCCCACCCAATGCCCGACCGTTGAAGTAGGCTGCGATATCTGTGGACCAGACCACAGCGAAAAGAAAAACAATGGCTGTAAAGCCGAAAGGTTCGTCGCCGCGCAGGAGCGAAAGCGAAACGGCGGAGGAACCCGCATAGAATAATCCTGCCGCCGGCCAGCCGCGTCCTGCCCGCCATTGGGTGAGCAAAAGTATGAGCGTGCCCGCTATCAGAACGCCGATGGTCAGCAACGCAGAGCGGTCCATAACGAGCAGAATACTCGTAAGAACCAGCCATCCCCAACCGAATACTCGCGAGAAAAGTGTCTGCTTGGGTGCGGTCAAGCTGGTCCACTCATGGAACATGGCCAATCCGATCGCGATCGAAAACAGCGTGAAACCCAAACCGCCAATCCATGTCAGCCACAAGGCAGCTGCACCGAGAACAATAGCAGTAATGATACGGGTTTGCAGATTGGACATTGAGACCTTTCGACGGACCGGCTTGCGCCTTTCTAGAGCATTTCAGTGGTTCCGATTCTCAGGAACCACTTTAGACTGCCGCCCCCTTGGTCGAAGGGCATGCGATTTCTTCTTCGAGTTCTTCAATTCCTGTGCGCACTTCAACACCACCGAATCGACGCTCCCGCTGGCGAAAAGCATCATAGGCAGCGTCGAGGTCCGATGAACGAAAATCGGGCCAGTGAATGGGCAGGAATAGGAATTCCGAATATGCCGCTTGCCAGAGCAGGAAATTCGACAGCCGCATTTCTCCGCTCGTGCGGATGATAAGATCCGGATCGGGTATCCCCGCCGTATCAAGATTTGCGGAAATCAGTTCAGCGGAAATGGACGCCGGATCAAGCAGGCCGGCGGCAACGTCGCGCGCCAGGCTTCGCACGGCACGAACGATCTCGTCGCGGGAACCGTAGTTGAAAGCTATGATCAGGTTGAGGCCGGTATTGCGATGCGTAAGCGTTTCTGCTTCTACCAATAGCGTCCTGATATCGGGGGCAAGCTCCTCGCGTTCGCCGATGATGCTGACGCGCACATTGTTGCGGTGCAGCTCCGCGAGATCGCGACGGATGAAAATCTTCAGCAAGCCGAGGAGGTCATTCACCTCTCCACTCGGGCGCGACCAGTTTTCAGAAGAGAAAGCGAACAAAGTCAGGTAGCCGAGGCCACGATCCCCGGCTGCCCGTACCGCCTCGCGAAGAGCTTCGACACCTGCCCGATGTCCGGCACTACGGGGCAAGTTGCGTGCCTTCGCCCAACGGCCATTGCCATCCATGATAATGGCGATGTGGCGCGGTTCGGACATGGCGAAGCTCTCCTTCAATGAAAACCATGCAAGTCCTAGACCTGCATGATCTCCCCTTCTTTCACGGCAACGATCTTATCCATCTCTGCAATGGTTTCGTCAGTCAGCTTCTGCACTTTTTCCGACAGAACACGGCTATCATCCTGACTGATGAGGCTGTCTTTCTCCAGCTTTTTCAGCGTATCCATGCCGTCGCGACGCACATGGCGGGCAGCGATGCGGCCCTGCTCGGCGTATTGATGTGCAATCTTGACCAGTTCCTTGCGGCGCTGTTCATTCAACTCCGGCAGCGGAATGCGCAGCGTCGTACCGTCGGTGATTGGATTGAGGCCGAGGCCTGAATCGCGAATTGCGCGTTCCACGGCGCCCACCATGCTCTTGTCCCAGACGGAGACCGAAAGCATGCGCGATTCGGGAACGGTAATATTTGCAACCTGGTTGATCGGCATTGTCGAGCCATAGGCTTCAATCACGATCGGCTCCAGCAAGCTTGCGGAAGCACGGCCCGTGCGCAGGCCACCAAGATCGTGCTTCAAAGAGTTGATAGCGCCTTCCATGCGGCGTTTCAGGTCGTTGATGTCGAAAGCATCACTCATGCATTTTCTCCTTCGATACGCAGCAAGGGCCGATCAATTATCGGAAACGATCGTGCAGCGCCCCTTGCCTTGCAGAATTTCGGCCAAGCCGCCGTTTTCATGGATGGAATAGACTATTATCGGAATGTTGTTCTCACGCGCAAGGGCAACAGCGGCTGTATCCATGACCGCAAGCCCGCGATCGAGAACTTCCTTGTGCGTCAGACGATCGAAACGCGTGGCGTTCGGATCTTTCTTCGGGTCGGCGGAATAAATTCCGTCAACCTGCGTGCCCTTCAAAAGCGCATCCGCCTCGATTTCGGCAGCGCGAAGAGCCGCCGCCGAATCCGTCGTGAAGAATGGATTTCCGGTACCGCCAGCAAAGATCACGACCTTGCCCTCATCCATGTAGGCCGTAGCCTGTCTCTGCGAGAAGCTCTCACAGATTTCAGGCATGGCGATGGCCGAGAGCACGACGGAGTCGACACCGATCTTGTGCAGGGAGGTACGCAGCGCAAGAGAATTGATGACCGTGGCCAGCATTCCCATGTGGTCGCCCGTCACGCGGTCGCCACCTTTCGAGGCCACTGCCACGCCACGGAAAATATTACCGCCGCCAATGACGACGCCGACTTCGACCCCAAGCGACCGTGCCTGCTTGATATCGCTTGCAATACGGTCTGCCACGGAAACATCGATGCCAAAGCCCTGGCTGCCCATCAATGCCTCGCCTGAGGCTTTCAAAAGGACGCGTTTGTAGGCGGGTTGACCTGGCATTGGATGCTCTCCGCAGATGGTGATCAAGTGGATGTGTTCGGGTTCCGATACACGAAGGGCACCGCGTTGTCACGCGATGCCCTTCGTAATCAAAAGCCTTTTCAGGCAATCAACGCATTCCGAAAAGGGAAAACCTATTTTCGGGCGAGATGCGCTGAAAAACAGACCGGCTTAGCCCTTGGCAGCAGCAGCTACTTCAGCAGCGAAGTCGGTTTCTTCCTTTTCGATGCCTTCACCGAGAGCGATACGGGCAAAGCCCGTGATCTTGGCCGGCGCACCGATGGTCTTTTCAGCTTCCTTGAGGGCAGCTGCAACCGTCAGGTCAGGATTGATAACGAAAGCCTGCGAAAGAAGAACGACTTCCTCGTAGAACTTGCGCATGCGGCCTTCAATCATCTTTTCGATGATATTGTCCGGCTTGCCGGATTCGCGAGCCTGCTCGATGAAGATCGCCTTTTCGCGTTCGGCAGCTGCAGGGTCGACATCTTCGGCGGTCAGAGCCAGCGGGTTGATTGCAGCGACATGCATGGCAACCTGGCGACCGAATGCGTTTGCAGCTTCTGCATCGCCAGCGGTTTCGATTGCAACGAGAACGCCCAGCTTGCCGAGGCCATCAGCAACACCGTTGTGAATGTAGGTCGCGACAACGCCCTGCGGGACGGTCAGCGCAGCCGAACGGCGGAAGCCAATGTTTTCACCGATGGTGGCAACAGCGTCCTTTGCCGTTTCGGTAACGGTCTTGCCATCGATCTTGGCGTCGGCCACAGCTTCGGTCGAGCCATCGGTCGACAGAGCAGCCTGGGCGATCTTGCGGACCAGATCCTGGAAAGCATCGTTGCGGGCAACGAAGTCGGTTTCGGAGTTCACTTCAACGACAACAGCCTTGTTGCCGGAAGCTGCAACGCCGACCAGACCTTCAGCAGCCGTACGGCCGGCCTTCTTGTCAGCCTTTGCAATACCCTTGGCGCGTAGCCAGTCAACGGCAGCGTCGATGTCGCCATTGGTTTCGGCAAGTGCTGCCTTGCAGTCCATCATGCCGGCGCCGGTGAGGTCGCGGAGTTCTTTGACGAGAGATGCGGAAATGCTCATGATGTCGCCTTTCATGAAAGCGAAGGCACACCGAAAGGGTGTGCCAACTTTTAACCGGCGCTTGGTTTCTGGATCGCGACCTGACCTGAGCGTTGCACTACAGGAATCACGATCTCGCACCGGGATGAAACGAGATTATCCACCCGCCCTATCACAGATATGACGGATGGATGAAATCATACGCTGATTAAGCGCCTTCAGCCGGAGCTTCGAGGGCTGGCTCTACCGGAGCTTCAGCCTGTGCACCGATGTCGATGCCCATCGCGCCCTGCTGACGCGCAATGCCGTCGAGAGCAGCGCGGGCAATCAGATCGCAATACAGGGCGATAGCGCGTGCGGCGTCATCGTTGCCCGGGATCGGGTAATCGATCTGGTCCGGATCGCAATTCGAATCGATCACGGCTACGACCGGAATACCAAGACGCTTGGCTTCCTGAATAGCGATCGCTTCCTTGTTGGTGTCGATGATGAACATCAGGTCCGGAACCGAGCCCATGTCCTTGATACCGCCGAGGGCGCGGTCAAGCTTTTCACGCTCGCGCTCGAGGTTGAGGCGTTCCTTCTTGGTGAAGCCCTGAGCTTCGCCAGCCAGCAGTTCGTCGAGCTTGCGCAGACGCTGGATCGAGTTGGAGATCGTCTTCCAGTTCGTCATCATGCCGCCGAGCCAGCGTGCATTGACGTAATACTGTGCCGAACGATTGGCAGCATCGGCAATGATGTCCGAAGCCTGACGCTTCGTGCCGACGAACAGAACGCGACCGCCGCGGGCAACCGTGTCCGAAACGATCTTCAGCGCGTTGTGCAGCAGAGGAACGGTCTGGGACAGATCGAGAATGTGGATGTTGTTACGGTCACCATAGATGTATGGTGCCATTTTCGGGTTCCAGCGGTGGGTCTGGTGGCCGAAGTGAACACCAGCTTCCAGAAGCTGGCGCATGCTGAAATCAGGCAATGCCATCTTTATTTTCCTTTTCCGGTTTAACCTCCACGGGCTGAGGCGATTTCTCGCCACCGGAGGTTTTTGCCGGATTTCTCCCGACAAAAGCCCAATCCCGTGTGTGGAATAGGCGCGCTGTTAACTCATCGCGCCGGAAAATGCAAGTCGTCTGCACAATATAGCCCTGAACGAGCTAACAAACATGCCCACCAGCGCGCCTACTTGCAGGCTCCGGCCTGTTTTGCCGCATCGTAGACATCAAGCTTCACGAGTTTTCCCCTCATGGAGAAATCTCCATAATCCATGGTAAGGTCGCGGGTAATTCCATTGCGATAAAGCTTGAAATTGATGCGATAGATGGGCAGGCCGTCCTGCTTTTCCTTGTCATCGAAATAGGCAATCGTTACCGGCCAGACCTGATCCTTGGAAAACTTGCCCATGATCTTGGTCTCGTCGTCCGGCAGCGCCTGTTCCTTGCCGACGACAACGGTGGTTGCAACCACCCGGTCGGCATCTTCGGAAGCATCAAACAGCGATGTCTGGTAGAACTTCTGCCCAGCTTCCGCCTTGCCGATCAGTTCTTCCATATGACCAGTGGGAAATTGCGTTCCCTTGAGGTCGAGCTTGTTTTCCTTCGGCTTGCTCAACTCGACGACGGTCTTGCCACCCTCGAGCTTCGCGTCGCCACGCACTTCCTTGACCAGTTCCTTGTCCACGAAGGTCTTGTTAACGAAGCGGAAGTTCTTTCCGTCCGCTCCTTCGAACGTCGTCGTCTGCTGGTCGGTCACGCGCTGCGGCTGCTCTTCCATATCGATCCGGGTCACGAAACGGAAATTGGTGGTGTAGCCTTCACATGCCGATCCGTTAAACTCATACACCATGCGGCCGGTCAAACCACTGATCCCTGATTTTTCATCGGCTCGATCCAGAGTCAGATCATAGACTGCGCGATGTGGAACCAACGTTACCGTCGAGGCCGCATGAGCGGCGACCGCAAAACCGGCCCATATACAAGCAGCCGTTCCACTCGCCGCAACCGCACTCTTGAAAAAACGCATACATGAATCTCCCGATGAGTTGACGAGCATGATAAAAAAACTCGTGGCGGAAGCGAGGCAAAAAAAGCACCCTTCCCCAAAGCTTCACCGATTCTGCTTATAGGTAGATCGTGAAGTACCTTTGCAAGCAAGGATTAATGTAATGACCGACACGATCGACAGCCGCCTTAAAAATCTGGGTATATCCATCCCGGAAGCCGCCGCACCCGCCGCAAACTATGTTCCTTTTGCCCAAAGCGGCTCTTTGCTGCTCACTTCTGGCCAGCTTCCACTCGAAGGCGGCAAGCTGGTGCACACTGGCCAGATCGGAGACGAGCTGACAGTTGCGCACGGACAAGCGGCGGCGCGCGCCTGTGCTGTCAACATTCTTGCCCAGGCAAAGGCGGCACTTGGCGACCTCGGCCGCATCAAGCGAATTGTAAAAATTACGGCTTTCGTAGCTTCAACGCCCGACTTTGTGGAGCAGCATTTGGTTGCCAATGGCGCATCCGATCTCCTCGTCGCAGTCCTCGGCGACGCTGGCAAACATGCCCGCTCCGCAGTCGGCGTTGCCAGCCTGCCGCTCAACGCACCTGTCGAAATAGAAGCAATCATCGAGGTTGCGTGACATGACGTCCATTGACTGGATCAAGAAGCGCCCCGTCGCTCATCGTGGATTGCACGATCTTAACAAGGAACGCTGGGAAAACACCCTTTCGGCGTTTGAGGCGGCAGCCAAAGCGGGATTCGCCATTGAATGCGATGTTCATCTCACCCGTGATGGCGGCGTGGTCGTCTTTCATGATGACGAACTGAAGCGTCTCGCCGGTCGCCAAGGCTACATCAGCGATTTGACGCTTGCCGAAGCGACTGCGCTCAAGGTCGGCGGCACCGCCGATCACGTACCGACGCTTGGTCAGATGCTTGATCTGGTCGATGGCCGTGTTCCTCTTGTCATCGAATTGAAGGGCATAGAAGGTAAGGATGACGGTCTGGTGGCCGCCGTTGCCAAAGAATTGGCGTCTTATAAGGGCGAAGCGGCCGTCATGTCTTTCGATCACCACCTGATCCGCCGCTTTGCAGCAGATGCGCCGGGAATCCCGGGAGGGCTTACCGCCGAAGGTACCCGCACGGAAGATTTTGAAAGACATTTCTCAATGCTGGCGCATGGCATTTCCTTCGTATCCTATAACGTGCATCATCTGCCCAACCCGTTCGTGACTTTCGTTCAGGAGAAGTTGCACATGCCGGTGATCAGTTGGACCGTTCGAGATCGTGAAATGCAGAACCATAGCGATCTCAATGTCGACCAGATCACGTTCGAAGGTTTTGATCCACGCGCCCTGTTAGCTTGACGACAACACGCCGAGCGCCGCAACATGCGCGATAACGGCAAAGGAATAGCGGTGAACGACGAAGACCCGCGGAATGAGCAAAGCTTCGTTCTCCGTGTCGTTGAGAATATCAGCGAATTCACGAAGGACGAATGGAGCAGTCTTGTCGGGGCTTCCCGACAGGACGCGAACTACAATCCCTTCATAACCCGCAACTTCCTGTTGGCTCTGGAAGAGTCGGGCTCGGTTTCCCGAAAGGGGGGCTGGCTTCCGAAGCATTTGCGCCTTGAAGACGATCGGGGCAGTCTCATCGGAGTGGTGCCAAATTATCTCAAAGGACATAGCCAGGGCGAATATGTCTTCGACCACGGCTGGGCGGATGCTTTTGAGCGCGCCGGAGGCCGATATTACCCCAAATTTCAGGCAGCAGTGCCCTTCACACCAGCTACCGGCCCGCGCCTGATCAATCACGTCGCTTATGAAAGCGAAACGGTTCGACTGGCGCTGGCCGGCGGATTGAGGGAACTGGCGGACCAGACCGGTGTTTCATCTGCGCATGTTACATTTGCACTGCCCGATGAGATCATCGCACTGGAGCGCGCAGGCTTTCTCCATCGCACTGATCAGCAGTTTCACTTTAAAAACAACAACTTTAAAAGCTATGATGATTTTCTGAGCGAACTTATATCCCGGAAACGCAAAGCGTTAAAAAAAGAACGCCGCGAGGCTTTGTCGGACGGCATAGAAATCGACTGGCTGACCGGCAGCGACCTCACGGAAGCCGTCTGGGATGATTTCTTTGCGTTTTATATCGATACGGGCAGCCGTAAATGGGGGCGGCCCTATCTGAACAGGCAGTTCTTTTCGCTGATCGGCGAAAGCATGGCCGAGGACATCCTGCTCATCATGGCAAAACGCAACGGGCATTATATCGCCGGCGCGATCAATTTCATCGGCAGCGACACGCTTTTCGGGCGGCACTGGGGCTGCATTGAAGATCATCCCTACCTGCATTTTGAGGTTTGTTATCATCAGGCGATCGATTTTGCCATCGATCGAAAACTGAGTGTCGTGGAGGCTGGCGCACAAGGCGAGCATAAAATCGCGCGCGGTTATGTGCCGGTCACGACCCATTCGGCGCATTATATTGTCCATGAAGGTTTTCGGAATGCAGTGCGTGATTATCTTGAGCATGAGCGCCGCGAAGTCGAGCAAATCCAGAGCGCTTTGCATGAACACTCCCCATTCAGGGACGCATGAACCGATCCACCTTGCCTAACAGGAATAGATGCGGTCTGATCCATTCAAACATTCCGCATTGGAGAGAATCGCATGCCCGCTACCTACGACGACAATAATATCTTCGCCAAGATTCTGCGCGGTGAAATTCCATCCACCCGTGTTTATGAAACCGACGATGTCGTTGCCTTCATGGATGTGATGCCGCAAGGCACGGGCCACACGCTGGTCGTGCCAAAGGCACCTTCCCGCAACCTGCTCGATGCCAAGCCGGAAACCCTCGCGAACGTTATTCAGGTTGTGCAAAAAATCGCACAGGCCGTAAAAACGGCTTTCAACGCCGATGGGGTAACGGTCATGCAGTTCAACGAACCTGCATCCGGCCAGACCGTCTATCACCTGCACTTCCATGTGATCCCGCGTTTTGAAGGCGTCGCGCTCAAGCCCCATACGGGACAGATGGAAGACGCAGCAGTTCTTTCAGCAAACGCTGAAAAAATCCGCGCAGCAATTTGATATGACTCAAACTTTCAAAGTGTAAGCAGACCGATCACCAGCAGGATTTCCGCGACCAGAACACCGACCAGCAATCGCTTGCCTGTCATGATGAAAGCGGCAAATCCTGCCACGGCGGAACCAGCGCGCAACCACAGCGGCGAGTTGGCCAATTCGCCATTGGGATAGAGAATAAGCTGTGCAATAACGCCTGCAACCAGCGCGGTTGCGATGCATCGTACGAGAACAAGCGCCTCGGAATCCTCTCGTACCCGCCCGCCAACCAGCACTCCCATCACGCGGAACAGATAGGTCGGCAAGGCTCCCGCCAGCAGGATAAACACGAACGGCCACCACCAGGTTGAAAAACTGTCCCAGTTCATTCACCCGCTCCCGCTGGTATTTGACGCATCTTATGAAAGCCGAACGCTACCAGCCCGCCGAGAATACCCGTGATCAGCAGATCATATCCCGGGACCAGATGATGAAATATGGGAAACAGAGCGATCCCGGAAACCATCGCAACCTGCCCTGCCCGCTCCCTGGCTGACCGCCAGAGCGATGTCAGAAAATACATCGGCGTCAGCATGAAAAGTGCCGCAAAAACGATTGGCGGAAAAGACGTCGATAACGAATAGACGATTGCGACGATGATCGCATTGGTTCCCACCAGCACCATTCCGATTCCCGCAAAATAACTGGTTCTCATATCACGCGGTATCTTGCGCAACTCTTCCATGGCCATGACCCACGCGGTGACGGCCACGAAATGACATAAGGCCGCGAGCGTCAGTTTCCGGGTTTTCGGGCCCTGCAATTCGGGAAGCAATGCAACCACCATCGGCATCAAACGCACCGACGACAGCCCAACGGCGAGAGCTGCGGCAGGCAAAGCCACGCCGGCGCTGATCGCGCCGATCAGAACGACCTTGGCCGGAAGAGCCCAGATGGTCAGGGTCATGAAAACCGCCTGGACAACTGTAATTCCGCTTTCGATGGCCAGCCCGGCAAAACCGATGAATGAACTCATCAGCAATAGAGCCGGAATGCTGCAAATGCGCATACAACCGCGCAGAAACCATCGTATGTGGCGTTGATCTTCTGGATTATGTTCAGGAGGACTGAGATGAATCGGTGGCATGGAGCCACGTTAGAGCAAGGTCCAAGCAAGTTGCACCCGGTTTCTTCCGCCTGAATGGGAAAACCTCAGTTTTCGTCCATGCTCGTCACGGATCCAAGAAAAACGGCCCCGGAGGGGCCGTTTCTATCCCGACTATTTCTTGCGCGGCACCTTCGGCACCGAGGACTTGGTCGCCGAAGACTTCGAGGACGTTTTGGGTGCCGGGTCGTCCTTGCCCGCCAGCACTTTTTCCTTTTCAGCCTTCTTCGGAGCAGCCTTCTTGCGTTGCAACTGCTTCTTTTCAGCCGGAATGTCCTTTTTCGGACTGACCGGCTTGTCGGCGACACTTTCCAACGACAGATCGGTTTTTCCGTCAGGCTTGGTCACCACGTCCACGCGAACCGTGCCGCCGTGCTTGAGTTTTCCGAACAGCACTTCATCGGCCAATGGCTTCTTGATGTGCTCCTGGATAACCCGGCCCAGCGGACGTGCACCCATGCGCTCGTCGTATCCCTTGTCGGCCAGCCAGGCGATTGCACCTTCGGTCAGTTCGAAAGTCACACCGCGTTCAGCAAGCTGTGCTTCAAGCTGAAGCACAAACTTCTGCACTACCTGATGGATGACCGGAACCGGCAGCGGGCCGAACGGAATGATCGCATCCAGTCGGTTACGGAATTCCGGCGTAAACAGACGGTTGATCGCTTCCATGTCATCGCCTTCGCGACGTGTGGAACCAAAACCGATTGCTGCCTTGGCCATATCCGACGCACCAGCATTGGTGGTCATGATCAGGATCACATTGCGGAAGTCGATCTTCTTGCCGTTATGATCGGTCAGCGAGCCATGATCCATTACCTGCAACAGGATGTTGAACAGGTCGGGATGCGCCTTCTCGATTTCATCGAGCAGCAGCACGCAATGCGGATGCTGATCGACCCCATCTGTCAGAAGACCGCCCTGATCGAATCCGACATAGCCGGGAGGGGCACCAATAAGCCGCGAGACGGTATGGCGCTCCATATATTCCGACATATCGAAACGCAGCAGTTCGACACCGAGCGAACTTGCCAGTTGCTTGGCGACTTCCGTCTTGCCGACGCCAGTAGGGCCGGAGAACAGATAAGAGCCGATTGGCTTGTCCGGTTCACGCAGTCCTGCACGGGCGAGCTTGATTGAGGCCGACAGAGCTTCGATTGCCAGATCCTGACCGTAGACGACGCGCTTCAGCTCGGCATCCAGATGTGACAGAACTTGTTCGTCATCCTTCGACACCGATTTCGGCGGGATACGGGCCATCGTTGCGATTGTCGCTTCGATTTCCTTTACGCCGATGGTCTTTTTGCGCTTGTTCTCAGGCAAGAGCATCTGGCTGGCGCCCGTTTCGTCAATCACGTCGATTGCCTTGTCAGGCAGCTTGCGATCCGAAATATAACGCGCAGACAATTCCACCGCCGTCTTGATGGCATCGACGGTGTACTTTACCTTGTGGAAATCCTCGAAGTAAGGCTTCAGCCCCTTCATGATTTCAATCGCATCCGGGATCGAAGGCTCGTTGACGTCGATCTTTTGGAAACGACGCACCAAGGCGCGATCTTTCTCGAAGAACTGACGATATTCCTTATAGGTGGTGGATCCGATGCAGCGGATAGCGCCCGACGAAAGCGCAGGCTTCAACAGGTTCGACGCGTCCATTGCGCCTCCTGAGGTAGCGCCAGCGCCGATGACCGTGTGAATTTCGTCGATGAACAGGACCGCACCCGGATACTCCTCGAGTTCCTTGACGACCTGCTTCAGGCGTTCTTCAAAGTCACCACGATAACGGGTGCCAGCCAGAAGCGTACCCATGTCGAGCGAAAAGATCGTCGCGTCGGCCAACGCCTCGGGCACCTGCCCTTCAACGATCCGCTTGGCGAGACCCTCGGCGATGGCGGTTTTGCCAACACCCGGATCGCCCACATAAAGCGGATTGTTCTTCGAACGGCGGCAAAGCACCTGAATGGTACGGCTGATTTCGCTGTCACGTCCGATCAGTGGATCGATGCGACCAGCCTTGGCCTTCTCATTGAGATTGACGCAGTAAGCTGACAGCGCGTCCTGCTTTTTCTTCGCGCTCTCCTCCTGCTCAGTGCTTGTCCGTTCTTCGCTCGGGCTCTCCGCGCCGCGCGGCGGACGGGTTTCGCTGCTCTGCGGACGTTTGGAAATGCCGTGCGAAATATAATTCACGGCGTCGTAACGGGTCATCTGCTGTTCCTGGAGGAAATAGGCAGCATGGCTTTCCCGTTCCGCAAAGATGGCAACCAGCACGTTCGCGCCAGTCACTTCCTCACGGTTCGAGGACTGCACATGGATGACCGCACGCTGGATGACCCGCTGAAACGCAGCAGTGGGTTTGGAATCTTCGTCATAACCCGTGACCAGGTTATCAAGTTCGCGATCAATATAATCGGTAACGATACGCTTGAGATGCTCAAGGTCGACGCTGCAGGCACGCATCACTGCGCCCGCATCCTGATCGTCGATCAAGGCAAGCAAAAGGTGTTCGAGCGTCGCATATTCGTGATGCCGCTCGTTTGCTATTGTGAGGGCTTGATGCAGAGCCCTTTCAAGGCTTGGGGAGAACGATGGCATATGACCTCACTTTTTCTCCATCACGCATTGCAGCGGATGCTGGTTTTGGCGGGCGAAATCCATGACCTGGCTGACTTTGGTTTCGGCGACTTCGTATGTAAATACGCCGCACTCGCCGACCCCGTGATTGTGAACATGCAGCATGATGCGCGTGGCATCATCCCGGTTCTTCTGGAAAAACCGCTGCAGGACATGAACGACGAACTCCATGGGTGTGTAGTCGTCGTTGAGGAGCAGGACACGATAGAGGCTGGGTTTCTTGGTCTTCGGCTGCGTGCGCGTGACCACAACGGTGCCGTTTTCCGGACCATTCCCGCCGTCGGTCTTGCTTTGCATGACTATATCGAGATGCCTCATGAAACCTATTACCCGGATGCCCATCTGCCTGACCCAACTTGCCCTATTATGTAGGTCGTCATGTGGTGATTTTAAGCCCTTCACTGGCACTTGCAACCGGGACTTATTGCAATAACGCGGCTTGACCCAGTTATATGGTATCTCGAATTGAAGGGCGTTCTTTATAAAATAGCGGTCTAAATGCCTGAGTTCTCAAATACAGACCGGGCTAACTGTCCCCCAAAAAACTCCACCCTATAGAAAGCGGAATACAAATTGCCGTTTCGACCTTTGGAAAAAAATACTATTTTGCACATATAATCAGAACGATAATAGGTGCATTTTATATAATATTAGAAAGCAACTTTTTAACACATACTTATTTCAAGTCGCCGCCCCTCCCCCTCCTATACGATAAGGCAGCGGTAAAAAATTAAACTCGCGAAAGCGGGTTTTTTTGTTGTTTTCGCCCCCTCCGTCACGAAGGGGTAGATTTCGGTTCAATGACACATCTGCGTGAACGCCGAAAGGGGCCCTATCGATATCCGCTACCGGTCCCGTTGCCCTCTCCCAAATTTTTCCGAAATTTATGAACAATGCGGTTACCATAAACGGATTGGTAACGCTGATGGCAGTAGGATCACCAAATTAGACGCTGTGTGCCTTTTGTGCCGCAGTTTAAAAAATCCGGGATACAGGTAGGTCATCATCGTGCGTACCGCATTTAGTAAAGTCGCATATGCCTTGAAAAGAGCGGCACAAGCCACCCTTCTTCTTGCAGTTGTAACGGGGTGTTCGACAGCTTCGACAACAATACCGGCGATAGCGGCGGGTGACCGATACGCAGCCATCGTAATTGATGCGAACACCGGCAAGACGCTGTTCGCCTCGAACGCGGATGCACAGCGCTATCCTGCCTCCCTCACCAAGATGATGACCCTCTACATGCTGTTCGAGGCCATGCAGGCAGGTCGCATGAGCAAGGATACGCGTATCCCCGTTTCCGCTTATGCGGCTGCGCGTCCGCCCACGAAAATCGGTTTCCGTCCGGGACAGAGTATCCGCGCTGAAGATGCAGCACTGGCCATGATCACCAAATCGGCCAACGACGTAGCGACAGCGGTTGGAGAATATCTTGGGGGCTCGGAAGAACGCTTTGCCCAGATGATGACCGCAAAGGCGCGTCGTCTCGGCATGCGCAACACAACTTTCCGTAACGCGTCGGGCTTGCCGAACATGGCGCAGCATACAACTGCACGTGACATGGCAATCCTCAGCATTGCGCTTCGCCAGCATTTCCCGAATGAATTCTCCTATTTCTCGCGCCGCAGCTTCGTTTTCCGCGGCCAGACCATCAATGGTCACAACCGTTTGCTCGGTCGCGTTGAAGGCGTGGACGGCATCAAGACCGGCTATACCAATGCATCCGGCTATAATCTGGCCTCTTCGGTCAGTCTCGACGGCCGTCGGCTCGTGGCAGTCGTGATGGGCGGCAATACCGGCGCAAGCCGTGACGCCCATATGGCGCAGCTCATCCGCAAATATCTTCCTATGGCGACACGTAGCCGTAACGCCGCTCCGCTCGTAGCTATGCGCAACGATGCTCCGCAGCTCGTCGCCTCGGTCGATCTTCCCAAGGCGAAGAACGCGCCCGTTCCGGTGACACGCGAGGCCGCGGCTGTGGAAGATTTCATCAACAATGAAAGCGGCGAAGGCGACAGCGATCAGCCGCAGGTTCTGGCGCTCGCAGCTCCAACGGCACGCCCTGCGGCGCTCGCCGCACAGGCTGCGATCCGTCCAACGCCAAAGGCAGCTGTTCCATCAGCGCAGGCCCAGGACGTCGATCCGGTTACAACCGCATCTGCGCCCGCCGCTGGCGGCTGGGCCATCCAGATCGGCTCCCTGCCGAGCGAAGGCCAGGCACGTGACATGCTGGCCAAGGCGTCTGCCACGGCAGGCGGCACCCTGCGCGCAGCGTCTCCCTATACCGAGACGTTCAGCAAGGGCAGCGCAACTTTCTATCGCGCCCGCTTTGTCGGCTTCTCTTCCAAGCAGGCTGCATGGGACGCATGCGCCTCGCTCAAGAAGAAAAATTTCGGCTGCTATGCGGTCGCGAACTAATCGATAGCGAGGAGGCTCGCCTCCTCGTTGCCAGCTTCAAACCCGAATTTGTAGTGCGTAGAGGGTTTCGAGATGTCAAATATGAGAGAAACTTTCGGTCAGTCTCCGTTCAAAACTGTCGACTGGACACCGGATGAAGGTAAGGCATCAGCGCTCGGCGCGCTGTTCTCGGTGCAAGGCCTCAAGCAGGCCGCATTGCGAATCGCGGATGTAAGGCGCGGTACCGGCTTTCAGACCCGCGATCTGGTCGGACTGCTCGTCTGCCATGCGGCGCGCAACAAGCGCCTGGTTCAACCGCGTGCGTCCATGCGCATGACCTTGCCAGTGAATTTCGATAGGGTTTCAGTCCGTCTGACGATAGAAAACTGAAACTTCAAAGATAGAACGAAAAGGCCCTGCCGTTTAAAAGCAGGGCCTTTTTCATGGATAGGTCACCTCTACAGCAATCCGAGCGCCGCCAGTTCCTGCCGCAATTCCGCTGGTAAGGCAGCCCTGCCTGCCTTACCGGCGGACTCGTCACGCGGGACTTCATTGTCATTCAGATAGCGCCAACCCTGGAACGCACGGCGCGGCTGCCACTCGGTCGGAATGACCTTGGGCTCCAAAACCAGATGACAGCGATTGATACCCTGCTCATCCGTGAACGGGCGCACATCCAGCAAACGCTGACGGCATTGGACATTGCCCTTGATAACCCAGTAGAGCGAGCCGCCCTCCAGCAGTTCGTCGATCCGCTTGGGTACCATCCTCGTTGTATGGAACTGTTCCGGCACGAGGCCGGCAGCGCGCTGTTCCGCCAGGCGAAAATCGATCCAAGCCGCAAGATCTTCGATACTGTCGCAGCCGACGCAAAGTTTAACGAGATTGAGAGCCATACAGGTGATTTAGCCAAGACGAATGCAAGCTTCAAGCCGGGGCACCGCATTCTGCCAAGAAATGCTGATCAACAGGCGACCACGTTCACCGCGAGACCGCCTTGACTGGTCTCCTTGTAACGCTCGCTCATATCGTGGCCGGTCTGACGCATCGTCTCGATACAGGCATCGAGCGGAACAAAATGCTTGCCGTCGCCCTTTACGGCGAGCGAAGCGGCAGTGACGGCCTTTACAGCGCCGAGCGCGTTACGCTCGATGCACGGCACCTGAACCAGCCCGGCAACCGGATCGCAGGTCATGCCCAGGTGGTGTTCAAGCGCTATTTCGGCAGCATTTTCAATCTGTTCGGGCGACCCGCCGAGCACGGCTGCGAGACCGGCTGCGGCCATGGCCGATGCGGATCCCACTTCGCCCTGACAGCCGACTTCCGCGCCTGAAATTGACGCGTTGTGCTTGATGACCCCGCCGATCGCGGCAGAAGTCAGGAGAAAATCCCTTATGCCTTTCTGATCGGCATCATCATGAAAATGCAGGTAATAGCGCAGAACTGCCGGCACAACACCAGCGGCACCGTTGGTGGGAGCAGTGACTACCCTGCCGCCCGACGCATTTTCCTCGTTGACGGCCATCGCATAAACGGAAAGCCAGTCATTGGCCAGCAGTGGGTTGCTGCGGTTATTGCGCCAGTCGTCCTGTAGCTTGTCGTGAAGCTGGCGCGCACGACGGCGAACATTCAAGCCACCGGGCATCACGCCGTCGCGGCTCAATCCGCGCTCAATGCAGCCGCGCATGGCGCCCCAGATGCGATCCAGTCCGTCATCCAGGTCGCCGCGGGCCATATGCTTTTCTTCATTGGCTCGCTTCATTTCAGCAATCGACAGCCCGCTATCATGGGCCATCTCAAGCATTTCGGCAGCACTTCGGAATGGGAACGGCACGTCGGCCTTGTCGTCCTGCTTCGCTCCACTACGCTGAACGCGGCTCAGTTCTTCTTCCGTCACGACAAAGCCGCCGCCGATGGAAAAATATGCGCGACGCAGCAAGAGATTGTCGTCGGCGTCAAATGCGGAAAAGGCCATGCCATTGGCATGTCCCGGCAATGGTGTCTTCCTATCCAACACCAGATCGACTTTCGGATCGAAGTGGTAGACTGGATGCCCTTGCGGGTTCACCTTCTTCTCAGCAAAGACCTTTTCGACTTCAACATCCATGATGTCGGGGTCAATCGTATCCGGCAGATGGCCACACAGCCCCAGGATAACGGCGCGGTCCGTTGCATGCCCTACACCTGTATAAGCAAGAGAGCCGTGCAAGCTCGCTTTCAGACGGTGAATCTTGGAATGTGCCGGCCTGGGCCAGTTCCCGTCGATCACCTCGTTGAGAAACATGCGTGCAGCCGTCATCGGGCCCATCGTATGAGAACTGGAAGGCCCAATGCCAATCTTGTAAAGATCGAAAACCGACAGAAACATTCCACACCTTCTGCAGCCGTCATAAGGCTGATTGATTCCTGGTCGCAGCGCCGCTTGCGATTTGCCCGATCATCCATATTAGACAAAAATGGGCAAAATGTCGCTAACGCGGAATCCGCGCATTCCTATCAGATAGTTGTAGGAAAGGATCAACGCAAACGGAATGCCGAAATGCGGCATCAAATTTCCGGAATACGCAATGCAGCCTGACTTCTAGACGGAGAACAGATAGGCCATGAGAATGACAGCAGCGAGACCAATGACTGCCCAGAGCGTAACACCCCAGCAGGATTTTTGAACGGTTTCGTCCATGGAAATTTTGGCAACCTTGTTGTGCAACTCTTCTACACAGCGCCCTTCACAACGCTGTTACCGATCATATAGCTTCGTGATCCTCGGAACGCAACGATGAAAAACGGCTGAAATGCGGCGACGAATTCCACGCGCCGGGCACACAATCCCACTATACATTAATTATCAAACGGTTACCGGATGATAACGTTAATGAAAGCTTTAAAGTGACGGCGAAAATGCGGCATCAGGGTTGAGGCAAAAGCATATCTGTCTTGCCAGCCAGCCAATAAGCGGCCAGTCCTACCCACTCACGCATGGCCACGCTGAACCGCGAAAGCGCTTCGTTCGGGGATTCGAGATAAAGGGCAAAGTGCTCGCTGGCGCGCGTCTTGAAGTCCACCGGCCAGGCCACAACCTCAAACTCTGCCTTGCGAAAACATCCGATGGACCGCGGCATATGATATGCCGAAGTGACCAGAAGCCACGTTTCACCCGGCTTCGGTTGAGCCAATTCCTTCGAGAAAACCGCGTTCTCGACGGTATTTCGAGATTTGTTTTCAAAAATATAGCGCTCGCCGGAAAAGCCAAGATCGGCAAGCATCTGCCGGGTGCTATCCGCTTCTTTGGCGGATTTTTCAAAGAATGCGCCCTCGCCGCCAGATACAATGACTTTGGCGTCGGGGTATAGTCGTGCCAGCCGCATTGCTTCAAAAATGCGATCAGCCGCGCTATTCAACTCAAAGCCTTTGCGACCAGCATTGATTTCGCCATTCATATAGCCGCCCAGCACGACGATCCCGTCCACACGTTGCGGCATTGCATCCGACTTTGCGAAACGATCTTCCAACGGAGCGAGCAGAACGGCACCCAACGTCGTAAAGGCGGCAAGAAACAGCGTGGCCAGTGACAGCGCCAGCAGCCCCATGCTGAAACCGCGCATACCTCGCCAGATGGCAAGAAAAGCAATCAGCACGAGAACAGATATTATCGTAACGGGTTGAAAAAACAGCCAAAAAATTTTCGACAGACTATAAAACAACCAAGCTCTCCAATATCTGCCATTTACCTGCGCCAGCGCCAGCACGAATCCGTGTGCTTCCGCATACTATAGAGTTGCAAATGGCTGTGTTAGAGATTTGCCGGGAATCGAAAAACGCCGGACATTGCTATCCAGCCGAAAGGAACCATGTCTAACATCACCCACCAGGATACCGCATCCTCGTCCCGGGTTCGCCTTGGGCGCATCGACATTGCGCGCGGAATTGCGCTGATCGCGATGGCGATCTACCACTTTGGCTGGGATCTCGAGTTCTTCGGCTATATGGCGCCAGCAACGACTGCTCACGGCGGATGGAAACTTTTCGCGCGCTGCATCGCGTCGAGCTTCCTGTTTCTCGTGGGCTTTAGCCTTGTCCTGGCGCATGGCAACGGAATCCGCTGGAAGCCGATGGCGAAACGGCTGGCTCAGATCGTTGTAGCGGCGGCGGCGATTTCAGCCGTCACATGGTATATGTCTCCGGACAGTTTCATTTTCTTTGGCATCTTGCACCAAATCGCTCTGGCAAGTGTACTCGGCCTTCTGTTTCTGCGCCTGCCAGCCATTGCAACCTTGATCGTCGCAGTATTCGTCATCAGCGCTCCGCTTTTTGCGCGGGCTGATATTTTCAATCACCCAGCGTTGAATTGGGTGGGGCTTTCGACCGTAACGCTGCGCTCCAACGATTACGTACCGCTGTTTCCATGGTTCGGCGCAGTCCTTGTCGGAATAGCTGCCGCACGGGTTTTCCAGCGCTTCGGCTGGCTGCAGCTTTTGGCTGGCGGGATCAAACCACGCTTTCTTGAAAAGCCGCTGACCTTCATAGGCAGGCACAGCCTGGCCTTCTATCTCATTCATCAGCCTGCGCTGATCGCAATGGTTTACTTGTTCTCGCAGTTCCTGCCCCCGGCACAGCCGACGCCGCGAGAAGCCTTCACGCAGTCCTGTGTGGCAGCATGCCTGCAAAACGGCAGCGAACAGCTATGTCAGCAGTTCTGCGGCTGTGTGGTGACGGAACTGAACAAGGCGAAACTGTTCGACGACGTCTTCAGCGGCAAAATCGATCAGGACAACAACAACACGGTTCAAGCCATCGCACAAATGTGCTCTCCAGTGCCCGACGCTCAGTAGGCCAACTCAGGTATTGACGCCCAGTTCGGCGAGGCGCTCGATGCAGGACTCTTCGATCTGATCGAGTTCGCCCAGTGTCTCTTCAATGTCACGCCGCTTCTGCCGAAGATCAGCGCGTTTTTCCTCAACGCGCTTCATGAGCAGTTTCAGCTGCCCCGTTTCCCCGGGCGGCTCGCGATACATCTGAATGATCTCGTGAATTTCCGCGATGGAAAACCCAAGTCGCTTGCCACGCAGAATCTGCTTCACCAGATGGCGATCGGCCGGACGGAACAATCGCGTACGGCCACGTCTCACAGGAGCGATCAAGCCCTCATCTTCATAAAAGCGCAAAGTACGGGTTGAAATACCGAACTCGCGCGTCAGCTCCGTGATCGTATAATATTCGCGCACCAAAACATTTCTGCCTTATATCAAGCGGACCATGCTCCAAACCAAATTGGATTCAGAGCTTAAGTTGTGCTCCCGCATTTACGTAAAAGTCAATATGCAACCGATGTAAACTACAATTCGGTTAGCTAGAATTTGGGCGAAGGCGGGACGGTCAACTCGATTTGTCAATCTCGGCGACAAGTGCGGTTCATAACAGCATTGTTCTAAAAAATCCCGCAATTGCGTTGGTTTCACCGCTTTCCGGCTTGCCATCATATTGCCGCTCATGCGTTATGAACTTGCGGAAACCAGCTACGAACGGCGATTCATGCGGCGCTCTATAAAATTTACTTTGATCGGACTTGTCGTCATCGCCGTGATAGGCGCGAGCCCCTTTGCCGTGGAAGCAACCGTGGTCAAGATTGGAGAAGGCTCGATTCGTCAGCTCGCAAGGGATGGCAATTTCTGCAAGACCGACCAATGCGACGAAGGCATGAACTACGCGCTTGGTTTTCTCGAAACCAATTATGGCCTGTCGCCTCATGACGTCAAATGGTGTATGGGCGTCGATGTCATTTCACATTATGAGTTGCCATTCGGTAACGCACTGAAAACTTCAATAACGGACCGAATGTACCAACGGTGTGGCGACCCGAAACAGGACGAACCACCTGGCGATTACTCGGATGAATAGAGACGCTCTTCATGAAGCGAATTGTGCGCATCGGCGCCTGGGTGATACTTCTGGCCATTCTGGCAGTTACGATCAGCCCGATCAATTTCCGCCCCGTCACCGGCGAACCAGCCGATCTCGAAAGGTTTGGGGCTTTCTTTCTGGTCGGCGCTTTGTTTGCGCTGGCCTACCCACGTCGTTGGATGGGCGTTCTTTTGCTGACGGTCGGCTGTGCGGCGCTTTTTGAACTGATGCAGCGTCTTGCTCCCGGACGGCATGGGGAGTTCATAGATTTCGTTTTCAAGGCTGCCGGAGCAGTGTTGGGTATCGCCGTCGGCTATGGCCTCAGCCTCATCCGCCCTTTTCGGCAGAACACCTGATCAGGCGGGAATAGCCTGCAGCCTGTCCGGCGCGGATTCACGCATGAATTCCAGATGAATAGAGCGCAGAAGTGCAGCCAGGTCGTCATTGGCTGCAGCATATCGGCTGGCACGTGTGGCCTCGCACATAAGGGCTGATATTTCTGCCGCTCCCAACCGCTTCCGCCCGGCGGCAACGGCTCGCCATGCCTCGATGGCAACAATCAAGGGCGCATGCGTAGCATCGCTCAATCCGGCAGAGCGCAACAGCGCAGCAAGAGCCGCAGGACGACCTCCGGAAATAATCGCACAAATCCGCGCGTCATCGAGATCGGAAAGCGCAGCCAGCAGGCTGGCGAAAAAATCTATACGTCCGCCTGCAACGGCGCGAATGACAAAGCTGGTTGTAATCTCCCCGCGCAGACGCAGATGCTCGACCAGCGCCGGGAGTTCTTCCTGCGAACAGGTTTCCGCCAGATGCATCGATGCGCGAACTGTAGCATCTCCGACGATTTTATCGGCGCGACGTTCGCCCAATAGCATCTTCACCAGCGGGAGGGACTGCAGGACCTCCCCCACTTTCACAGCCAGCAGATGACGGCATTCTGCCGGAAGATGTGGATGAGACAGCAGAGCCTCACGCACCACAGCATCATGTCCGCAGCGTTCACTCATGCGCCGGAACGAAATGGAAGCGATCCGGGCGCAACTGTTAAAGAGCATTTCAGCAACCGCATCGTTACTTCCGACTTCTGCAATTGCTGCTGAAACTGCGAATGAAACATGAGGTCGCGCGGCGATCAAAACCTGCATTGTTGGTGCACCATAGGCCACACGGTCGATCAGGTCGACGTCGCTGAGAAGCGTTGAGCGCGCGAGGATATAGCCCGCAACCTCCGGCTGGTCAGCGGCAAGCGCCGTTACAATATGCAGAGGCGAACGCACGCTGGTGGAGAGCACGTCTGCCATCGCCATGCGAACTTTCGGAGAAGGATCATCAAGTAAAAGCGTCAACGCCGCTTCTGCCTGCGCGCGCACCTGATCCGGCTGGTGCTGGTCGACACATTGTCTGGCCAGATGTGCAGCCCGGACAACACGCGCAGATACCGGCTCGCAACGGCCAACAAGCGCATCTTTTTCGATATACATTCTGGCCCCGCTCCAGATCGTTCTTGTATTCGAAAAGCTTAAATTAAAATGGTTTACGAGCGGTTTACCATGTTTGTTAACCGCATTGTCGCAGCATGGAACCGAACGCACCCTTCCTCGTTGTACCGTTATAAAACGTAACGGAGACTCCAAATGGCTGATGAAAAGATCACCAACGACATCCAGCAGGCGCTCGAAAAGCAGATCGCTGACATGCGCAGTGAACTGAAACGTCTTTCCAAATCGCTGGCGTCCCAATCCGGTGACCTGAGGGAACGTGCGGAAGATGCGCTGGACGATGCATCCGGTCGTTTCCGTAACGCGGCGCAAGCGGTGCGTGAACGCGGCCAGGTGGTAGCCGAAACTGTGCGCGAAAATCCCGGTACGGCTACAACGCTCTTCGGAACCGCCGGTATTATCGGCATCCTCATCGGCGTCGCGATTGGTTGCGCCATTTCCGACCGACGTTAACCGCAAAATTCACAATATTGTGCCCGCGCTTTTATCCGAGGCGCGGGCTTTTGCATGCGCTCTTTACGGAATGGTCATGGTCTGCTAGCTCCACCTTATTGGCAATTCGCCACCGGTCGCAGCCTACCCGGTCAAAACAAGGACAAGCGCAATCATGCGCTGCAAGACTGCGACGTGGCTTGAAACAAAGGCACGTAAATGTCTGAAAAGACCATCTATTCCGACTTAAAACAGCTCGGCTCCCATGCTTCTGTGCCGCAGAAGCCGGAAGATGCCGTCCTCGAACGGGTTGCAAATCCGCAAGCGGGAACACCTTATTGCGTCCGTTTCACCGCGCCCGAATTCACCTCGCTTTGCCCGATGACGGGTCAGCCCGATTTCGCGCATCTCGTGATCGACTACGTCCCCGGACAGTGGCTCGTGGAGAGCAAATCCCTGAAACTCTTCCTGTTCTCATTTCGTAATCACGGCGCATTCCACGAAGATTGCACCGTGACCATCGGCAAGCGGCTCGTCGACCTGCTGGAGCCTGAATGGCTCAGGATCGGCGGTTACTGGTATCCGCGCGGCGGCATTCCAATCGACGTCTTCTTCCAGACCGGAGCGGCGCCCCAGAATGTCTGGATACCAGAACAGGGCGTCCCGAACTATCGCGGCAGAGGGTGATCGGCCTATATCGGTTGTCGCCGAACGTTGCGATCCCTATTATAAAGGCTGGCGACATGGCCACATGAAAGCCTCTTGAAAGGACCTCCATGAAAAACTTAGCTATTCTGATTTCTCTGGTGGTTCTGGCCGGATGTGGGGGAGCCGGCAAGGCCGCGATGGACACGGGCAAGAGCTTTGATCGATTCGCCTGCATGTCGCGCAATTTCAAGGGAGAACCGCCCTGTCCGCCGCAGGAAGGCACAAGCCAGCCAGCCCAATAAAACCAGAGAGGAGGCCTGTCATGGCTATCGAACCCAAGGATGTTCTGGACTTCTGGTTTTCGCCCCGGATGCGGGAAAACTGGTTCAGCAAAAGTGACGAGATCGACGCCGAAATTCGCGAGAAATTTCTGGCTGCTTACGAAGATGCGCGTGCCGACAAACTGGAGCAGTGGAAACAGCAACCGGAAAGCGCTCTGGCGCTCACCATTCTTTTTGATCAGTTTCCGCGCAATATGTTTCGCGGCTCTCCACGCTCATTCGAAAGCGACGGGCTGGCCCGCGATGTGGCGGCGCAGGCGCTCGACCATGATTTCGATCGGCAGCTATCGCCTGACCAGCGCCAGTTCTTCTATCTGCCCTTCATGCATAGCGAACATTTGAACGACCAGAAGCGCTGCGTCGCTCTCTATGAAAAGCTTGGCGACGAGTCCTCGCTCGGCTTCGCCCGTCAGCATCACGACATCATTGAGCGCTTTGGCCGCTTCCCGCATCGCAACAAGGTGCTCGGGCGCGACACGACCCATGAGGAAGCTGAATTCCTCAAGGAACATGCTGGCTTCTGACCTTCAGAGCAGCCGATACGGTAAAATCCCGCGGCGGTCGTGATCGACCGCCAATCGGCTTTTCAGCGGGGGAACCGCCCGCTGCACACATTCAGCACGCTCACAGATGCGGCATGAAACACCTATCGGATCGAAGGCAGAACGCACTGCTATGTCGAGCCCATCGGCATAGACAAAATCCTGCGCATAGGCCACCTCGCAGCCCAGGGCGATGGCATAGCGGCGCTGGGGAGCGTTGAAGCCCCCTTCGCTCTTTGTCAGTTCTGTCGCAATGCAAAGGTAACGCGCGCCATCCGGCGTTTCAGCCAGTTGGCGAATGATCCGGCCCGGCATCTCGAATGCCTGATGCACATTCCACAACGGGCATGCAGCGCCGTAACGGGCAAATTGTAGCTTGGCTGCGCTATGCCGCTTGGTGATGTTTCCTGCCCTGTCTATGCGGGCAAAAAACACCGGCACACCCCGCTGACCGGAGCGCTGCAAGGTACTCAGACGATGCGCGACCTGCTCAAGACTGGCTCCGAAGCGTGACGCCAGAAGTTCCAGATCGTGGCGCAGTTCTTTTGCTGCTGAAAGAAAGGTTTGATAGGGCAGCATGAGGGCCCCGGCAAAATAGTTGCGCAAGCCGATCTTGCAAATCTCGACTGCCTCGGCAGAGCGAAAATCCGCCCGCCTGGCAATCGCACTCACAAGCTCTTCCATCTCCAGTTCGGCGATCTGAAACGCAATCTGGAAATTACGGGTTGAAGCGGGCGAATAGGGATTGAGATAAAGCACCCGCGCCTGCGCATCGAACCGGCGCAAAACCGCTTCTTCCGGCGCAGCCCGCGCAATATGCACACGGTGACGCTCCCCCATATACTGCGGCAGGGCCACACCGATGTCGCGTCCCGGAATGCTCAACTCGCTCGCCAGCTTTTCTGCGGCAATATCGATCTCATGTACGTAATTGTCGATAAAATGGAAAAAGTCGCGCACTTCCTCATAAGGCGCAGGCTCGGCTGCCGACGGAGCGCGACCCAATTGATTATCCAAACTTGCAAGCTGTTCACTGTTGCGGCGATAGGCTTGGTGGCAGGCGATCAGCGCATGGGCCAGCCCCGGCGCATTTTGCGTAATAAGCTTCAGCTCCTGCAGGTTCGGCTTGTAATTGTCGAAGACCGGATCGGCCAGCGCTTCGGAAACCGCAGATAGCAAACGATCGTCGTCCCCCAGGGAAATAGCACCGATGTCGATCTGGTAGTTTTCGGCCAGTGCCAGCAGGACCGCCGCCGAGACAGGCCGCTGATTATTCTCGATCTGATTGAGATAACTCGTTGAAATTCCAAGCCGTTCGGCAAAGCCCGACTGGGTTGCTCGATGCTGCTCCCGGATTTCACGTATCTTTCTGCCGATATAAAGTTTTCTTGGCGCCATTTTGCAAATTCGCATTTCGCTATTTGCAAATTTATAACTTACACAATCGCACCTTTTCAAGCTTTTCCGGAGCGCCTTCGGATTTTAAGCAGGAAGGAGAAAAAGACTATCTTTTCAGTTTCATAACACGCCTTCCGAAGGCCGCCCAAAAGTGGGGACTTTATGCAGGAACTTCTCGAACAGCTTGAATCCCGTCGGGCGGAAGCCCGCCTCGGCGGCGGTCAGCGCCGCATCGACGCGCAACACGCAAAAGGCAAGCTCACTGCTCGCGAAAGGATCGAAGTGCTTCTCGATGATGGATCGTTCGAGGAGTTCGACATGTATGTCACCCATCGCTGCGTCGATTTCGGCATGGAAAAGCAGAAAGTCGCTGGCGACGGCGTGGTGACCGGCTGGGGCACGATCAATGGCCGTCAGGTCTATGTGTTCAGCCAGGATTTCACAGTTCTGGGCGGTTCCTTGTCCGAAACGCACGCGCAAAAGATCTGCAAGATCATGGATATGGCCATGAAGAATGGTGCGCCGGTCATCGGGCTCAACGATTCCGGCGGCGCGCGTATTCAAGAAGGCGTTGCATCGCTCGCAGGCTATGCCGACGTGTTCAAGCGCAACGTGGATGCTTCCGGCGTAGTTCCGCAGATTTCGGTCATCATGGGACCTTGCGCTGGTGGCGCGGTCTACTCGCCCGCCATGACCGATTTCATCTTCATGGTGCGGGATAGCTCCTATATGTTCGTGACGGGCCCCGACGTGGTCAAGACCGTCACAAATGAAATTGTCACCGCGGAAGAACTTGGCGGCGCCTCCACCCACACCCGAAAATCATCGGTGGCGGACGGCGCTTATGAAAACGATATCGAAGCGCTCGAACAGGTCCGCATTCTTTTCGATTTTCTGCCGCTCAACAATCGCGAGAAGCCACCCGTGCGTCCGGTCTTCGATGACCCTGCGCGGCTCGAAATGCGGCTCGACACGCTGATCCCGGATAGCGCGACCAAGCCTTACGATATGAAAGAGCTTATCCACGCGCTGGCTGACGAAAGCGACTTCTTTGAAATTCAGGAAGCTTTTGCGAAGAACATCATCACCGGCTTCATCCGCATGGATGGGCAGACCATCGGTGTGGTTGCGAACCAGCCCATGGTTCTTGCCGGCTGCCTCGACATTGATTCATCGCGCAAGGCTGCTCGCTTCGTTCGCTTTTGTGATGCCTTCAATATCCCGATCCTGACCCTTGTCGACGTACCAGGCTTCCTGCCGGGCACAGCCCAGGAATATGGCGGGGTCATCAAGCACGGCGCAAAGCTGCTTTTTGCCTACGCCCAGGCGACCGTTCCCATGGTTACGCTTATTACCCGCAAGGCCTATGGGGGGGCTTATGATGTGATGGCCTCGAAACATATCGGCGCCGACATCAATTATGCCTGGCCGACGGCAGAAATCGCTGTGATGGGCGCCAAGGGCGCGACGGAAATCCTCTATCGTTCAGAACTGGGCGACATTGAGAAAATCGCCGCGCGCACGAAGGAATATGAAGAGCGTTTTGCCAATCCGTTCGTGGCTGCCGAACGCGGCTTCATCGACGAAGTCATCATGCCGCATTCATCGCGTCGCCGCATTGCCCGCGCTTTTGCAAGCCTGCGCAACAAGAGCCAAAGCACGCCGTGGAAAAAGCACGATACGATTCCCCTTTAAATTGAGCACAGCGCATATGACGAAATTGTTCACGACTCGCATTCTTCCTGATGGCTCGACCGAGGTCCAACGCCCTGAACGAAAGAAGGGATACTATTGGGTGGAGGTTCCCATAGCCGACGAGACCGAAATGGAGCACTTAGTAAACAAAGGATATGCAGTTCGTGTCCGCGGGGATCGTACTCGCCAATGGAATTTGAAGAGGATTAAATAATGATCAAGAAAATCCTCATTGCCAATCGCGGCGAAATCGCATGCCGGGTCATCAAGACGGCAAAGAAGATGGGTATCGCAACGGTTGCCGTTTATTCCGACGCCGACCGCAATGCGCTCCATGTCAAAATGGCCGATGAAGCGGTCCATATCGGACCAGCGCCGTCCAATCAGTCCTATATCGTCATTGATAAAATTCTGGCCGCCATCAAGGAAACCGGGGCCGATGCCGTGCATCCGGGCTACGGTTTCCTGTCGGAAAACCCGCGTTTTGCCGAAGCACTGAAAGCCGCCAATGTCACCTTTATCGGCCCGCCGGTAAACGCGATTGATGCCATGGGCGACAAGATCACCTCGAAGAAACTTGCGGCCGAAGCCGGTGTTTCCACCGTGCCCGGGCATATGGGCTTGATCGAGGACGCAGACGAAGCCGTCAAGATCGCTGGCAGCATCGGCTATCCGGTGATGATCAAGGCTTCTGCTGGCGGTGGCGGCAAGGGCATGCGCATCGCATGGAACGACGATGAGGCTCGCGAGGGCTTCCAGCTTTCGCGCAATGAGGCGAAATCCTCCTTCGGCGACGACCGCATATTCATTGAAAAATTCGTCACCCAGCCGCGCCATATCGAAATTCAGGTTCTGGGCGACCAACACGGCAACGTCGTCTATCTGGGCGAACGTGAATGTTCGATCCAGCGCCGCAACCAGAAGGTCATCGAAGAAGCCCCCTCGCCGTTCCTGGATGAAGCCACCCGCAAAGCCATGGGTGAGCAGGCTGTGGCTTTGGCAAAAGCCGTTGGATATTTTTCGGCAGGCACGGTGGAATTCATCGTCGATGGTAACCGGAACTTCTATTTCCTTGAAATGAATACGCGTTTGCAGGTCGAGCACCCGGTGACGGAGCTCATCACCGGCATTGATCTGGTTGAAGAAATGATCCGCGTAGCATCCGGTGAAAAGCTCCGCTTCAGCCAGAGCGACGTGAAGCTGAACGGCTGGGCGATGGAAAGCCGCCTCTATGCCGAAGATCCCTATCGCAACTTCCTGCCTTCAATCGGCAGGCTGACCCGTTATCGACCGCCGGTCGAAGGCCGCAATCCGGATGGCACAATCGTTCGTAACGATACCGGCGTATTCGAGGGCGGGGAAATCTCGATGTATTATGACCCGATGATCGCAAAGCTCTGCACCTGGGGTCCGGACCGCGCCAGCGCTGTCGACGCGATGGGAGATGCGCTGGACGCATTCGAGGTTGAAGGCATCGGCCATAATCTGCCCTTCCTGTCGGCTGTGATGGATCATCCACGCTTCCGCGAAGGTGCGCTCACCACCGCATTCATTGCCGAGGAATACCCGGACGGCTTTACTCGTGTGCCCGTTTCGGAAGACGACGCACGCATACTTGCTGCGGTAGCCGCACAGATCAATCTGGCGATAGAACAACGCAACGCGCAAATCTCCGGGCGGATTTCCAGCGACCAGCAATCGGTGGCCACCGACTGGGTTGCGACGCTCGGCGGCTTCGCCTTGCCGGTGCGTATCGCAGAAGGCGAAGGCGGGACAACAATCAATTTCGTGGATGGCGGCAGCCTGCCTGTTGCCAGTGACTGGCATCCCGGCAGTCATCTGGGCTCATTCACCGTTGGCGGCAAGCCGATTGCCATCAAGGTTTCACGCTCCGGAACTGGCTGGCGGCTTCGCTGGCGCGGCATGGATGTTGTTGCCCACATTCGCAAGCCGCGCATAGCCGAACTTGCAAAACTCATGCCGGTGAAACTGCCCCCGGACACGTCAAAGATGCTGCTCTGCCCGATGCCGGGCGTCATCACATCCATCCTCGTCGGGCAAGGCGATACGGTCGAAGCCGGGCAACCGCTCGCCACGGTAGAGGCCATGAAGATGGAAAACGTGCTGCGTGCCGAACGCCGTGCTACCGTAAAGCGCATCACAGCGGAAGCAGGTGCAAGCCTCGCTGTCGATGAGCTGATCATGGAATTCGAGTGAGGTTCGATATGAGCGAGCGCCCCACCACCCGCGCAGACTGGGAAACGTTGGCTGAAAAGGAATTGAAGCGGCCAGCAGACAGCTTGATCTGGCACACGCCGGAAGGGATTGACGTCAAACCGCTCTATACGGAAGACGACCTAAAAGGGATCGGTCATCTGGGCACCTTGCCTGGTTTCGAGCCTTTCGTTCGCGGTCCGCGTGCCACCATGTATGCGGGGCGCCCCTGGACGATCCGGCAATATGCCGGGTTCTCGACGGCGGAAGAATCCAATGCATTCTATCGCAAGGCTCTCGCCGCCGGTCAGCAGGGCGTTTCGGTCGCCTTCGATCTCGCCACCCATCGCGGCTACGACAGTGATCACCCACGCGTGGAAGGCGATGTCGGCAAGGCTGGCGTGGCAATAGATTCCGTCGAGGACATGAAGATCCTTTTCGACGGCATTCCGCTTGAGAAAATTTCTGTTTCGATGACGATGAATGGCGCGGTGATCCCGATCCTCGCCAATTTCATCGTCGCGGGTGAGGAACAGGGCGTGCCGCGTGCGCAACTTTCCGGTACGATCCAGAACGACATTCTCAAGGAGTTTATGGTTCGCAATACCTATATCTATCCGCCGGAACCATCCATGCGGATTATTGCGGATATTATCGCCTATACGGCAACCGAAATGCCGAAATTCAACTCGATTTCCATTTCCGGCTACCACATGCAGGAGGCAGGCGCGACGCTGGTTCAGGAACTGGCCTTCACGCTTGCCGATGGGCGCGAATATGTACGCGCTGCGCTCAATAAGGGCTTGAATGTCGATGAATTTGCGGGACGACTGTCATTCTTCTTCGCCATCGGCATGAATTTCTTCATGGAAATTGCCAAGCTGCGCGCCGCGCGCCTGCTCTGGTCACGCATCATGAAGGAATTCGATCCGAAAAAGCCCGGCTCACTGATGCTGCGCACACATTGCCAGACTTCCGGCGTTTCGCTTCAGGAACAGGACCCCTATAACAACATCGTCCGCACGGCCTTCGAAGCCATGTCGGCCGCATTGGGTGGAACGCAGTCTCTGCACACCAATTCCTTTGATGAAGCCATTGCTTTGCCGACGGAATTCTCCGCACGCATTGCCCGGAACACTCAGCTCATCCTCCAGAATGAAACCGGCGTGACCAAAGTGGTCGATCCGCTGGCGGGCTCCTATTACATCGAAAACCTCACCAATGAGCTTGCCGAAAAGGCTTGGGCCTTGATCGAGGAAGTCGAGAAACTCGGTGGCATGACCAAGGCCGTCGAAAGCGGTCTGCCTAAACGTCTCATCGAGGAAGCGGCCACCAAACGGCAAGCGGCAGTCGATAAGGGCGAGGAAGTCATTGTCGGCGTCAACAAGTTCCGGCTGGAGCAGGAAGACGAAATCGACATTCTGGAGATCGACAATTCGGCCGTTCGCCAGTCGCAGATTGCGCGTCTCAACCGCATCAAGGAGACGCGCAACAAGGCAAAGGTCGAAGCCGCACTAGCGGAACTGCAAAAGGTAGCGGAGACCGGCGAAGGCAACCTCCTCGCCGCCGCAGTCGAAGCCTCTCGTGCGCGCGCCAGCGTCGGAGAAATTTCCGACGCCATGCGCCGCGCATTCGGCGATCACGCCGCCCTTCCGAAGGTCGTCAACCGAGTTTACGGCTCAGCCTATGAGAACGAACCGGAATATCAGACGCTGGTTGAGCGACTTGGCGATTTTTCAAAGCAGATCGGCGAAACGCCGAAAGTGATGGTGGCAAAGCTCGGCCAGGACGGACATGATCGCGGTGCCAAGATCATTGCGTCAGCCTTCGGTGATATAGGCTTCGAGGTGCTGGCTGGTCCGCTGTTCCAGACGCCCGACGAAGCCGCTGACATGGCAATCAAGGCGAAGGTCCATGTTCTGGGAGTTTCGTCGCTCGCAGCCGGTCACAAGACACTTCTGCCCCAGCTTGTGGACACACTGCGCAAAAAAGGGGCGGAGAATATCATCGTGGTCTGCGGCGGTGTCGTTCCGCGTCAGGATTATCAGTATCTGTTCGATAATGGAGTGGCAGCGGTGTTTGGGCCGGGCTCCAATGTGCTCGACTGCGCCCGTGCAGTGCTCGACCTGATGGAAGGTAAGCGCCGCAATCTTTGAGTATTATCAGTCAGATACATTGATTGCAGGACTCATTTTCTGAACTACTTCAGAAGCCGGGCGAACAGCCCGGCTTCTTGCTTGCAGCCATCTTTCAATCTTTCGGCCCGGTAAAACCTGCGATCGTTGAACCAGTTACGGAGACCGGATCGCTGGCGGGAAACGTGTCCTCCAAACCTTCATCGAGCTGGCGTTCGAGCTCTGCCCGATCACCAGCACGGCGGGCGCTTGGACGCGTCACAAAACTGCCCGGCTCGATACCGCATTCCGTACATGCAACCCCAAGAGCCTCACCCAGCTTCATGGCAGCGCGCCGAAGTACTTCATCGCGTGCCAATTCTGCGTCTGTCTCATTCTCCACCTTGACGGTGATCTTCTCTTCGCCCTCGGTGACGAATTCCACCATATAGAGCTTGAAGCCCCCCACCGAGCTGATGCGGGTTTCAACAATTTCCATCGGCTAACCTCCGCGTTTCTATGCAGGGGAAACGTTGACCGGCGCGTGAAAGTTCCCTGCATTCATGTGATCGCGGAACCGCGCCCCTCCATCGAGCGTTTCATGTCAGCCATTTTGGAGGTTTAGATGTCACAGTTCTTCACAAAGCTCAGTGAGAAAGCTGCCGAACTTGCAGGTCATTACCTGGCGTTCGTCTTGGCGAGTTTGTTCATCATCATATGGGGCGTCACCGGCCCCCTGTTTAACTTCTCGGACACGTGGCAACTTGTGGTGAATACGTCGACCACCATAATCACATTTCTGATGGTCTTTCTTATCCAGAATGCGCAGAATCGCGAAGCGAGTGCGACCCAGGCCAAACTTGATGAAATCCTGACTATCGTCTCTACGACCAAGATCGAGACCATCGGTGCGGAACATCTGCCCCTCAATGAGTTGAAGCTGCTTTTACAACGGTTTGAAGAGCAAAGCGAAGCCATCCACGCCGAGGAGCAGAAATAAGGAGCCTATCTTTCCATGCTGGCGGCCGCGCCTATATTCCACCGGGAAAATCCCATCGTTAGCAGAAAGGATGTCCCATGGCCGTCACCAGAAAGCAGGAAGCGCGTGCCCTCAATGCCGACGAAAAAGAACTGGTCGAAAAATCGCACCATCCTTTTTTGCAAAACGTTCCCGATGAAGAACTTGGGCATCTGGCGAAACTAGTCCGCGAACGCCGCAAGAAAGCACGAGATCAGGCCCATCAGCGCAGGCGCGAAATGCGCGGAAAGGCAGCGGCTCGCGGAGCCACTCCTTCCAAGGCCGACGAGGGTTCGCATCTCAAAGTTTCCATTTTGGCAATGGCAGTGCGTCGTATCAACACGGAAGTAGAGCGTCGGCGCCAGATGGCGGCCAGCGCCCAATTGATTGCCAATGCGCGTAAAGCGCTCGCGGCCAAGGAAGCAAACGAAAAGAAGGGCAAGGATTTCAACACGCGCCACGCACTGCAAGGCATGCGTAACATTCCGAACGAAAAATACGACAGCCTCGTCCGCCCGGCGGAACGTGGGCGGTTACGGAAGGCTGCAAGCGTAGCGCAGGCCAAGAAGGATGCCCGCCAGAAGGAAGCGGGTTAAGCACGTCTGCTCGTTACAGCATTTCCAGCGCCGTCTTTCGGGACGGCGGCGAGAAAGCCTGGTCCAGACGTTTCAACTGATCGTTGGAAAGCCGCAACTCAGCGGCTTTTCTGTTATCCCGGACATGATGCAGGTTGGACGACTTTGGAATCGCGATGACATTGCCGCTGCGGATCGTCCAGGCAAGCGCGACCGAAGCTGGCGTTCCGCCTGTCTCGCCCGCAATTTCGGCCAAGACGGGATCATCCAGCAATCGTCCCTGTTCAATTGGCGAATAAGCCATCAGCGGGATTTTTCGCTCTGCACACCACGGCATCAGGTCGAATTCGGGTCCACGCCGCGTCAAATTATAGAGTATCTGGTTCGTCGCGACCTCCATGCCGCTTGCTACACTGGCGAGTTCTTTCATGTCGTCCGTGTCGAAATTGCTGACGCCCCAGCTCGCGATCTTGCCTGCATGTTTCAGTTGTTCGAAAGCCGCGACAGTCTCTTCCAGTGGATAGCGACCACGCCAGTGCAGAAGGTAGAGATCGATACGCTCGGTACGGAGCCGCTTCAGGCTTCTCTCGCAGGCCTCGATTGTGCCCTTCCGCGACGCGTTGAACGGCAGAATCTTGCTGACGAGGAATACATCGTCCCGCCGACCTGAGACCGCTTCCCCAACCACGTCCTCCGCCTCGCCGTCTGCATACATTTCCGCCGTATCGACCAGCGTCATTCCCAGATCGATACCGCTCCTCAGCGCTTCGATTTCATAGCGGCGTTGTGCGCTGTCCTCGCCCATATACCAGGTGCCCTGCCCGAGCGCCGGAACCATCTGTCCCGATGGAAGAGTAATCCTTGGCATGGTTCCGGTCATGGCATTTCCCCTTGAAACGATCATGGCCATGATCGTCACCTGGCCGCAAAATTCAAGACCTTGGGGAGAGATCAGGCGAAATGCAGACCGAAGCCCTGCATGAGCCTGCGAATGGCGTAATCCGGATTCTGCGAGGTCACCACCGCCAGATCGTTGTGATGATGCAGTTCCTCATCGACTCGACGCGGTTTCAGCAAAGAAACGGTACGCCGGGCAATCGCTTCGGCCGGATCGAGCCAATCGACCGGCCATGGCGCCAGGCGCCGAAACACATTGGCAAGGAACGGATAATGCGTACAGGCCAGAACAACAATGTCGGTCCGGTTGCCATCCTGTTCAATGAAACAGGGGGCAATCTGTGCCACGACCAGCGCTTCGTCGATCTTCTCGCCACGAATATGCGCTTCCGCTACTGCCGCAAGCTGGTCAGCACCGACGAGACGAACATGACACTGAGACGCAAAGGATTGAATGAGATCGCGCGTATAGGCCCGCCTGACGGTGCCGGGGGTGGCCAGCACGGAAACAAGGCCTGATGAGGTTCTTTCGGCGGCGGGCTTGATCGCCGGTACGGTTCCCACGAATGGCACCGCAGGATAGGCGTTCCGTAAGTCGTCCAACACCAGCGTGGAGGCGGTATTGCAGGCAATGACCGCAATTTCAGGATCATAGTCGGCAATGAGCTTGCCGAACAGTTGGACGATTCTCGCCCTCAACGCATCCTCTTCCCATCCGCCATAGGGAAATCCGGCATCGTCCGCGACATAGACGAAACGGCGATCCGGCATCAGCACCCGCGCCTCCCGCAAGACCGTCAGCCCTCCGATGCCGCTGTCGAAAACCAGAATCGGTCTTTCGGTGTCGGCGGAAGGCGCGGCAGAGAAGCTCACAGCGGGTGCGTTTTTCATTCGTCCTTGTCCTTTGTTGCCGGAGCCTCGGTCGCGGGCTTGCGCGCACGCCCATCAGGAGCACCCGAACCACGCGGCTTTTTCGGCGAGAACACATCGAGCGACGTGATGACGCCGCGCAGAAGTTTCAGCTCTGCTGATGCGAAACCGGCGCGGGTCAGCACTGCCCGCAGATTATTGACCATGATTTCCTTGCGGGCTTCCGGGCGAAAATAGCCGCGCACATCAAGGGCTTCTTCGAGATGGTTGAAAAGTCCCTGCAATTCCTGCTTCGGCGCCAGCTCAAGTTCCGGCCCACGGAATACCGTCTCCGTTTCGTTCTCAAGACCCGATTTCATCCACTCATAGGACATGAGCAGGACAGCTTGCGCGATATTCAGCGATGCAAAGGCTGGATTGACCGGGAATGTCACCAGTTCGTCCGCAAGTCCCACTTCCTCGTTGCTGAGGCCGAAGCGCTCACGGCCGAACAGGATACCTGTCTTTTCGCCAGTTCTAAAGCGACGGCGCAACTCGCCACCGGCTTCCACGGCGCTGCGAACCTGCTTGAAACCGTCGCGTTCGCGAGCCGTCGTTGCATAGACGAAATTGAGATCAGCGATAGCGGAAGGCAGGTCGTCATAAACCACAGCATTGTCGATCACATGATCGGCCTTGCTCGCTGCGGCCCTCGCCTTCTCGCTCGGGAATTCCTCGCGGGGATTGACCAGACGCAGTTCTGCCAGTCCGAAATTGGCCATGGCGCGCGCCACCATGCCGATATTCTCCGGCAATTGCGGCTCTACCAGAACGATTGCTGGTCCTTCCGCGAGTATGGGGCGCTGTTTATCTGTTCCTGCCATGATGTTTTCCGCTGTGCTATAAAATCGTGGCGCTTCCCTGACATAATTGACGCTGAATCGCAAAGATTCCCCTTACAGGTCCGGGTGAAAAGCCTGTGTAGTAGCCCGATAACACCTATCTTCCGCCCATTTGTGCCAGACTGTCGCCACCGGATACAGGATCAAGGGAGGAAACCATGTCGGGTAAGAAAATATTGATGCTTTGCGGCGACTTCGGCGAAGACTATGAAACCATGGTCCCGTTCCAGACGTTGCTGACTGTTGGCCATACGGTTCATGCGGTCTGCCCTGGCAAGAAAGCCGGGGACCATATCGCGACAGCCATTCATGATTTTGAGGGCCACCAGACCTATACGGAAAAGCCGGGCCATAACTTCACCCTCAATGCAACCTTCTCCGAAGTAAAACCGGATAGCTATGACGCGCTTGTCATTCCCGGTGGCCGGGCGCCGGAATATCTGCGCCTCGACGACAAGGTTATCGCCGTGGTGAGACATTTCTTCGAGGCGAACAAGCCCGTTGCAGCGGTCTGCCACGGCGCACAACTGCTCGCCGCAGCGCGCGTTCTGGAAGGCCGCACCTGTTCGGCCTATCCGGCTTGCCGGCCTGAAGTCGAACTCGCCGGCGGCACCTATGCTGATATTCCAGTCGATCAGGCCGTTACGGATAGCAATCTCGTCACTTCGCCTGCGTGGCCTGCCCATCCGGTCTGGCTGGCACAGTTCCTCACAGTCCTCGGCACCAGGATCACCCACAGCTGATCGCGCTGCACCGCCTGCACCCGACACGGTTGCAGGCGGGGTAAAACTGCGCGACAGTAAGTCTGGGAGAATGATCCGGAGGAAACCATGTGCAGGCTGTTCATCGGCGCCAATCCTGAACTCTGGCTGAGCGTGACGCGATCGCTGCGCATAGACGGCGTTGTAACAAGCGTTCGCCTTGAAAATTTCTTTTGGTGGGCTTTGGAAGATATTGCGGCGCGCGATGACCTCACTGTCAGTCGCCTCATTGGCAAACTTTATGATGAATCCCGGAATGAAGGCCACGACCTCGATAATTTCGCCTCATTCCTGCGGGTCTGCTGCGGTCGATATCTTTCGCTGCAGCTGAATGGTCTCGTACCCACAGACAGGGCAACTGCTATCTCCACGCTGGATGCAGACGCCATTCTGGCAAGTGAAGAGAAAAACTATCGCCAGCGGCAATCATCTTGGGAGAAGTCTCGCGATAACGACAGGTCGGCCCACCGCGCCGCATGATCGGGTTTGCCTGAAAGACGTTTCGCGCATTTCGCAAAATCTCTCCCGAATTTTTGACCATTCAGATGGTCTATAGGCCAAAGAATAAGCCTCTTACGCTTTGCCTTATTCGCCGTGAGTGCTATACGGGCGCGACGCATTGAAAAAGAGGCTTCATCCATGGCAAAAATCAAGGTTGCGAACCCGGTCGTCGAACTCGACGGCGACGAGATGACCCGCATTATCTGGCAGTTCATCAAGGACAAGCTTATCCATCCTTACCTCGACATCGATCTGAAATATTACGATCTGTCGGTTGAGAACCGCGATGCGACCAACGATCAGGTCACCATCGATGCAGCCAATGCCATCAAGGAACATGGCGTCGGCGTGAAGTGCGCAACCATCACGCCTGACGAAGCGCGCGTTGAGGAATTCAAGCTCAAGAAAATGTGGAAGTCGCCAAACGGCACCATCCGCAACATTCTGGGCGGCGTGATCTTCCGCGAGCCGATCATCTGCAAGAACGTGCCGCGTCTGGTGCCGGGTTGGACCCAGCCGATCATCGTTGGCCGCCACGCATTCGGCGACCAGTACCGCGCGACGGATTTCAAGTTCCCCGGCAAGGGCACGCTGACGATCAAGTTCGTTGGTGAAGATGGTGAAACCATCGAACACGAAGTCTATCAGGCTCCTTCGGCTGGCGTGGCTCTTGCCATGTACAACCTCGACGAATCGATCCGCGAGTTCGCCCGCGCTTCGTTCAACTATGGCCTGCAGCGCGGCTATCCGGTCTATCTCTCCACGAAGAACACCATCCTGAAAGCCTATGACGGCCGCTTCAAGGATATCTTCCAGGAAATCTTCGACGCAGAATTCAAGTCGAAGTTCGAAGAAAAGAAGATCTGGTACGAACACCGCCTCATCGACGACATGGTCGCTTCGGCACTCAAGTGGTCGGGCGGCTACGTCTGGGCATGTAAGAACTATGATGGCGACGTTCAGTCGGACATCGTGGCACAGGGCTTCGGCTCGCTCGGCCTGATGACCTCCGTTCTGATGACGCCGGATGGCAAGACCGTTGAAGCTGAAGCTGCCCACGGCACCGTCACCCGTCACTACCGCCAGCATCAGAAGGGCGAGGAAACCTCGACCAACTCGATCGCTTCGATCTTCGCATGGACCCGCGGTCTTGCCCACCGTGCCAAGCTTGACGATAATGCCGAGCTGAAGCGTTTTGCCGACACGTTGGAAAAGGTCTGCGTGGACACCGTTGAAAGCGGCTTCATGACCAAGGATCTGGCGCTGCTCATCGGTCCGGATCAGCCTTGGCTTTCCACCACGGGTTTCCTCGACAAGATCGATGAAAACCTCAAGAAGGCAATGGCCGCCTGATCGGCTATTCGACCTATTCTCGATATGCAGAACCCGGCAGCGTCGCTGCCGGGTTTTTTCATTTCCTTTTCAAGGGAAAAAGCGCATCCTGCCACCTCTTACAGGGAGGATGAAATGGCTGAGTTGAAACTCTATACCAACCCGATGTCGCGCGGACGTATCGCGCGCTGGATGCTGGAAGAGATCGGCAAACCCTACGATGTGGAAATACTGGATTTCGGCCCGCCGATGAAAGGCCCCGACTACTGCACGATCAACCCCATGGGAAAAGTGCCGGCCCTGCGTCACGGCGATGCGGTGGTAACGGAAGTGGCGGCGATCTGCGCTTATCTCGCAACGACATTTCCCGAAGCCGGTCTGGCGCCGCATCCGAATGAGCGTGCAAATTTCTTCCGCTGGCTGTTCTTTACGTCCGGCCCCGTCGAAGCTGCACTTTCCAACCATGCGCTCGGCGTTGAAATCCCCGCCGACAAGCAGGGAATGGTCGGCTACGGCAATTACGACACAGTGGTCAACACTTTGGAAAAAGCCGTCTCACAGCATCCATATATCACCGGCGACCGTTTCACCGCAGCTGACGTTTACGTCGGTTCACACGTAGGATGGGGCCTGCGCTTCGGCACGCTGCCCGCCCGGGGAGCATTTGTGGCCTATTGGGACCGGTTGAAGGATCGCCCCGCGATGAAACGAGCCACTGAACTGGACGAAGCAGCCGCTGCCGCCACACAACATTAATACTGAATCGCTGGCTGTTCAGGTCACGTGATCTGGCCAGCCAGTTCAAATGTCCGCGAAAATGCCTGTGATCCTTTGGGCGAAAAAGCGATGACCCGACCCGCTTCCCGGCGTGCCCACCCTTGCGAAATAAAATGGTTCAGGAGCGCCGCACCCAGTGCACCGCCAAGATGGTTGCGGCGTTCGCTCCAGTCGAGGCAGTGTCGGCAGACCGGCCGCTTGCCCTGCTCCAGGGTAGTGACATTCACACCAAGACAGTTGAAAAACGATTTGCCCTTCTCGGTCAGCATCGGCTCGCCATCGTCGGCAATGAGACCAAGTCTATGCGACGCATCAAGCATTTCGACGCCACGTTCACCCGCCAGATGATCGTAGCAGATGCGCGCCTTGCGTAGCGCCTGGTCTTTCGGGCCGGTCCGCACCCGCACGGCGCCGGTGCGTTGAGCGAGTCCCATTAGTCCTTCCAGAACCTGCGCAACATCCGTTCCTGAAAGACGGAAATAGCGATGCCGTCCCTGCTTCTCCGCAACCAGCAGATTAGCAGCATCAAGTTTTGCAAGGTGCCCGCTGGCCGTTTGCAATGTCACACCTGCGGCAGACGCAAGCTCACTGACCGTCAGTGCGCGGCCGTCCATCAGCGCCGTGAGCATGTTTGCACGCGCAGGGTCGCCAAGCAGTGCGGCAACGGAAGCTATGATCGGACCATCTTTCATACTTCGATGCTAACCGAACTATAGGGATATTTCAATTGCTACATTGTCAGCATCGAAGACAGGCATTTGAAGGAGACATGCATGATTACCTGTTTCATCCGCTATCAGATCGACCCGTTCAAGGCGGATGCCTTTGCTGAATATGCACGCAACTGGGGACAGGCCATTCCGCGATGCGGCGCCAATCTCATTGGTTATTTCGGACCACATGAGGGTTCGTCAACGACAGCCTATGGGGTCTATTCAATCGAAAATCTTGCCGCTTACGAAGCCTACCGAGCTCGGCTTGCCGCCGATCCGCTTGGTCGCTCCAATTATGAATTTGCGCGCCGGGAGCAATTCATCCGGTCAGAGGATCGCATCTTCCTGAAACTTCAATCCGCCCCGCACGGGGAGTTCATCAAGCCATGATTGCAGTCATATTCGAAGTCTGGCCGGCTGATGACGACAGGCGCGGCCAATATCTCGATATTGCAGCAAGCTTGCGCGACGATCTTTCCAGAATCGACGGCTTCCTGTCGATAGAGCGCTTTCAAAGCCTTGCCGATCCGGACAAGTTGCTCTCACTTTCGTTCTGGCGTGACGAAGAAGCCGTGCGCGAATGGCGCAACTTGCCGTCCCACCGACTTGCACAGGGAGAGGGCCGCAAAGGCGTTTTCGAGAACTATCGCTTACGTGTGGCCAGCGTCATGCGCGATTATGGCCTCGATGAACGTATTGAGGCCCCCGAAGACAGCCGTGCAGCGCATGCTGTATAATGAAAAGCCGGGCACTGCCCGGCTTTTTCTATTTCTGTTTTCGACCTTAACCGATCAGCGCCTTGACCGCGGCGATTGCATCAGCCGCTTTTGCACCATCCGGGCCACCGGCCTGGGCCATATCCGGACGACCACCGCCGCCTGCGCCACCAAGAGCTGCGGAAGCGGCCCGAACCAGATCGACCGCGCTGAACCGACCAAGCAGATCTTCCGTGACCGCCGCTACTGCGCTGGCCTTGTCGTCTTCGCCGACACCAATAAACAGCACGACGCCGGAACCGACCTGCTTCTTGCCTTCATCAGCAAGCGGCTTCAGATCACGCGGAGAAACGCCGGTCACAATCTTGCCGAGGAAATTGACGCCATTCACGGCTTCAACTGCACTGCCCCCGTCCGCCGAACCGCCGCCAAGTGCAAGCTTCTTGCGGGCATCAGCAAGTTCACGCTCCAGCTTCTTGCGTTCATCGAGCAGTGCATTGACGCGTTCCAGCGCTTCAGACGGTGTCGTCTTCAATGCACCGGCGATGGCCTTTACGCGTTCGTCCTGCTCTTCGAGATAGAGGCGTGCAGCCTCACCCGTCAGCGCTTCCATGCGGCGAACGCCAGCGGCGACCGCGCCTTCGGAAACGATACGCACGAGGCCTATATCGCCGGTCTGGCGCACATGCGTGCCGCCGCAAAGCTCAACCGAATAGGCTTTGCCTTCCTTCGAGCCGTGTTTGGCGGTGCCCATGGAAACGACACGAACTTCATCGCCATATTTTTCACCGAACAATGCCATGGCACCTTCGGCAATGGCATCGTCAACGGCCATCAGACGCGTGCTGACAGGAGCGTTCTGCAAAATGATCTCGTTGGCAAGGCTTTCAACCTTCGCCAGTTCTTCGGCAGAAATCGGTTTGGGATGCGAGAAGTCGAAGCGCAGGCGATCCGGCGCGACGAGCGAACCCTTCTGGGCGACATGGCTGCCGAGCGTTTCCCGCAGGGCCTCATGCAGAAGATGCGTCGCCGAATGGTTGGAACGGATACGGGTGCGGCGCGCCGAATCCACTTTCAATTCAACCGCATCGCCGGTCTTGACCGTGCCCGTGGCAACTTCGCCGATGTGCACGAAGACGCCCTCGCCCTTTTTCTGCGTATCCTTGATGGTGATGACAAAACCTTCACCGGAAATCGTACCGGTATCGCCCTGCTGGCCACCAGATTCTCCGTAGAACGGTGTCTGGTTGACCACCACCGAAACAACCTCGCCTTCAGAAGCCGACTGCACTTCAGCACCGTCGCGCACCAGGGCAGCCACAACACCTTCCGCGCTTTCAGTTTCATAACCGAGGAATTCAGTCGCACCGACCTTATCCTTGATACCGAACCAGATCGTTTCGGTTGCGGCTTCACCGGAACCAGCCCAATTGGCCCGTGCCTCGGCCTTCTGGCGTTCCATGGCCGCGCTGAAACCGTCCGTATCCACGGCAATGCCACGCTGGCGCAACGCATCCTGCGTCAGATCAAGCGGGAAGCCATAGGTGTCGTAAAGCTTGAAAGCAGTTTCACCGTCGAGGCGATCGCCTTCAACAAGGTTTTCAGTTGCGTCCGACAGAAGTCCAAGCCCGCGATCCAGCGTCTTGCGGAAGCGGGTTTCTTCGAGCTTGAGCGTTTCCGAAATAAGAGCCTCAGCGCGGATCAATTCAGGATAAGCCTGTCCCATTTCGCGGATCAGGGCTGGCAGCAGACGCCACATCAGCGGCTCTTTTGCACCCAGAAGCTGGGCATGGCGCATCGCGCGGCGCATGATGCGACGCAGCACATAACCACGGCCTTCATTGGATGGCAGAACGCCATCGGCGATCAGGAAGCTCGACGCGCGCAGATGGTCGGCGATCACCCGGTGGCTGGCACGGAATTCGCCGTCAGCCTTCACGCCGGTAGCCTCTTCCGAAGCGCGGATCAATGCCTTGAAGAGATCGATATCGTAATTGTCGTGCACACCCTGCAGAACGGCTGCAACACGCTCAAGCCCCATGCCAGTATCGATAGACGGACGCGGCAGGTCGATACGCTGTTCAGGCGTGATTTGCTCGAACTGCATGAAAACGAGGTTCCAGATCTCAATGAAACGATCGCCGTCTTCGTCAGCCGATCCGGGAGGTCCACCCCAGATATGGTCGCCATGGTCGAAGAAGATTTCCGAACATGGACCGCAGGGCCCGGTGTCACCCATGGCCCAGAAATTATCGCTGGTGGCAATGCGGATAATACGGTCGTCGGAAAGACCGGCGATCTTCTTCCAGTAATTCGCTGCGTCGTCGTCCGTATGATAAACGGTGACAAGGAGCTTGTCCTTCGGAAGACCGAATTCCTTGGTGATCAGGTTCCAGGCGAAGCTGATGGCCTCGTCTTTGAAATAGTCGCCAAACGAGAAATTGCCCAGCATTTCAAAGAAAGTATGGTGACGCGCGGTATAACCGACATTGTCCAGATCGTTGTGCTTCCCGCCGGCGCGAACGCATTTCTGAGAGGTCGTGGCGCGATTATAGGAACGATGTTCGAGGCCGGTGAAGACATTCTTGAACTGCACCATCCCCGCATTGGTGAACATGAGCGTCGGATCGTTACGCGGAACGAGCGGGCTCGATGGAACGACCTCATGCCCGTTCTTGCGGAAATAATCGAGGAATGTGGACCTAATCTCGTTGACGCCAGCCATAAGTCACCTTTGGGCTTTACTGCCCTGCACGGACACAGCTTTGCAGAAAGCTGCATCGATTATCCTGTTCAAACTCCCACAGCCGCCAACCGTCATCGAAGGCCCGAGGCTCTCTCGCACTGCTAGGACGTGAAGTGGAGTTTTCGGTTGACCGCTTTTAACGGTGCCGTGCTTTTCTGTCCAGATAAGTACGCTGCGCCATAAAAGCAATTTCTGCTGAAAGACGTTAAAGGAGGCGCTTTTCATACCGCAAGAATCTATCGCCCAAAAACAAAGCCCCGTGCGAATGCACGGGGCCTTGGTAATTCAACCCAGACTGGCGATCCTACATTTCGGCGGCGTCGCCAGCGTCTTCTTCGGGTCCGCCATCTTCGAGGAATTGCTCGGCAATAAGCCCGGCATTCTGACGAAGCGTGGTTTCGATCTCGCGGGCCACTTCCGGGTTGTCCTTGAGATATTGCTTGGCGTTTTCACGGCCCTGCCCGAGCCGTTGGGAATTATAGGAGAACCACGCACCCGACTTTTCGACAACACCAGCCTTCACGCCAAGATCGACCAACTCACCGGTCTTGGAAACGCCAGCACCATACATGATGTCGAATTCGACCTGCTTGAAGGGCGGAGCAAGCTTGTTCTTGACGACCTTGACACGGGTCTGGTTGCCTACGACTTCATCACGTTCCTTGATCGAGCCGATGCGGCGAATATCGAGACGAACCGAAGCATAGAACTTCAGAGCGTTACCGCCGGTCGTCGTTTCCGGCGAACCGAACATCACACCGATCTTCATGCGGATCTGATTAATGAAGATCACCATGCAGTTGGAACGAGAGATAGACGCGGTAAGCTTGCGAAGCGCCTGGCTCATGAGACGCGCCTGAAGACCAGGCAGAGAGTCGCCCATTTCGCCTTCGATTTCGGCGCGAGGCGTCAAGGCTGCGACCGAGTCGACGACGAGAACGTCGATAGCGCCCGAACGCACAAGCGTATCGGTGATCTCAAGTGCCTGCTCGCCGGTATCCGGCTGCGAAATCAGCAGGTTTTCAAGATCGACGCCCAGCTTGCGGGCATAGACCGGATCGAGCGCATGTTCCGCATCGACGAATGCACAGATACCGCCCTTCTTCTGTGCCTCCGCGATCGTGTGCAGCGCCAGTGTCGTCTTACCGGAGCTTTCCGGGCCGTAAATCTCGACAATACGTCCTTTAGGCAAGCCACCAACGCCGAGCGCGATGTCCAGCGAGAGCGATCCGGTCGATACTGTTTCGATCTCTACGACCTGATCGTTCTGGCCAAGGCGCATGATCGAGCCCTTGCCGAACGCCCTTTCAATCTGCGACAATGCCGCATCGAGAGCCTTAGTCTTGTCCACTGAATTTTCCTCAACAAGTCGCAATGAATTCTGAGACATCTTACACCATCCTCTTGTCTCGCTAGAAGCCCGGCAGGCTCGTTGCCACGATCTATTTGTATCTGTTTTGTTCTCATTTTGCAATGCAGTTAACTCATTGATTATAAACAATTCTGAAATTTTGTTCTTTAATCGTTCTCTAACATCAGTAATTACGAAAATAATAAAACCATCCACCAATTAACTTATTTCAAACCAAACAGTGAGCCCGACGATTCGCGAGAACAAACAAAAACGCAGCCCTTCTTGCGAAGGACTGCGTGATTGCGGTGACTGGTTTTTGCGAAACGGAATCAGCTGGCAGCGCGGAGCGGCGAAATCTGGATTTCCACGCGGCGGTTCTGCGCGCGTCCTTCCGGTGTCGCATTGGTGGCAACCGGCTGGCTGGCCCCATAGCCGATGACGGCAAAACGACGTGGGTCGATGCCCTGCGAACCGAGATAGCTCGCAACCGAGGCGGCGCGGCGCTGCGACAAAGCCTGATTATGGCTGACGCTGCCCGTCGAATCGGTGTGGCCGTAGACATCCACGAGCGTCTGATTGAACTTGCGCAGCACGATCGCGACCGAATTAAGCGTCGGATAGAACTGGCTTTTCACCTGATCCTGATCGGTATCGAAGGTGATGCTCGAAGGCATGTTCAGGATGATCTGGTCGCCATTACGGGTCACGGAAACGCCCGTGCCCTGCAACTGCGCGCGGAGCTCGTTTTCTTGACGATCCATGTAATTGCCGATTGCACCGCCACCGAGCGCACCGATACCGGCGCCGATCAGCACCGCATTGCGCTGCGCACGGCTCGAACCGCCGACCATCAGGCCGCCGAGAGCACCCACAGCCGCGCCGATCGCAGCACCACCGGCAGTGTTCGACATCTTCTGTTCCCCGGTATAAGGATCAGTGGTGCAGCCTGCGAGAAATGTGGCGGCGAAAAGGGCAATACCGGTCTTTTTCAGCATGAAATGGTCATCCTCGATTAGCGAATCCGCTCGCATGATAGTAGCGATTAAGGCCGGATGGTGTTTTGGATACGAGATTGAATCCGGCCAGTCGCTTTTTAACTGAAGCCTCCGCAATTGCGCAACTGCGCGGCGTAACGATTGGCCATTGATTGGGCGCGTTTTGCGCCATTGAGCGCCGTTGCATTCCCCCGCCAGGCGCCGCGTGCATAACCGCCATGGCCGGAATAGTAGGCGAGATACAGGCTGTAGGCATCCCCACGATTGATCCCGTTCTTCAGATAGCTCTGGTAGTGATACCAGCCGATGAAGTGGACCGCGTCAGCAAAATTGGTGCGCGATGCCGTCCAGCGACCCGTTTCGCGCTTGTAGCGGTCCCAAGTGCCATTCAGCGCCTGCGAATAGCCATAGGCGCTGGAAGCCCGCTTCCACGGGATGATCCAGAGAATCTTGGTGCGCGGCGGCCGCGCATAGGGCTGGAAGCCGGATTCCGTATAGATCGTCGCCATCAGAACCGGAACCGGAACGCCAAATTCGCGTGAAACCCGTGTGGCAGCCGTCTGCCAGTTATTGAACCAACCGTCGCGTTGATCGAAGACCGCGCATACATTGTTGACCTGCCGTGGGGCGGTCGCGCAGCCTCCAAGGATCACGAGCGCGACGAGAAACAAAACGCGCATCATGGAAAACCTCGTCTCTTTGCAAAGATTGATAAAGCGTAAAAATTAAGAAGACCTTTCTAATGAGAGGTCGCCCCCTACCCGCCGCTTCAAACCCCTGTGAAGAAATAAACAAGAGCCGCATCCAATGCGGACGCGGCTCAAACTGTGGATGAATGTGGATAACTATGGGGATAGTCAATTTTCAAATGAATAGAACGCTTTTCCTGAAACAGAAATTCCGGTCGTCACCGGCGCCCCTGACGCTCCTGCCGCAACCGTGCCCAATATTCCAGGCGCTTGCGAATATCCCGTTCGAAGCCGCGCTCCGGCGGATCGTAGAATTTCTGCCTTCCCATGCTTTCCGGAAAATAATCCTGCCCCGAAAAAGCATCGGGCTGATCATGGTCGTAGGCGTAGCCCTCGCCATAGCCCTCATTCTTCATCAGCTTGGTTGGCGCATTGAGGATATGCTTGGGCGGCAGAAGCGAACCATTCTCCTTGGCCGCACGCATAGAGGCTTTATACGCCATATAAACCGCATTCGATTTTGGGGCGGTCGCAAGGTAGACGCAGGCCTGCGCCAGCGCCAGCTCGCCTTCCGGTGACCCCAGATAGTCATAGGCATCCTTGGCGGCATTGCAGATGACCAAGGCTTGCGGATCGGCAAGGCCTATGTCTTCCACCGCCATACGCACAAGCCGCCGACCGAGATAGAGCGGATCCTCGCCCGCATCGAACATACGCGAAAGATAATAGAGCGCCGCGTCGGGGTCCGATCCGCGAACGGATTTATGCAGCGCCGAAATCAGATTGTAATGCCCGTCCTGCCCCTTGTCGTAAACCGGAGCACGGCGCTGCACGACATCCTGTAATTTTTCTGCTGTAAACACTTCATCCGGACGGGCAGCGCGCCAGACTTCCTCGGCAAGCGTCAACGCTGCGCGTCCATCCCCATCGGCCATTCGAATAAGACTGGCCCGTGCTTCTTCGTCCAGCGGCAGCGGGCGCTCTTCCTGCTCCTCGGCGCGAGTTAGAAGTGTTGCGATGCTCTCGCCGTCATGCGGATGGAAGGTCAGCACCCTCGCCCGGGACAAAAGAGCGGCATTGAGCTCGAAAGACGGGTTCTCTGTCGTGGCGCCGATCAGGATAACGGTGCCGTCTTCCATGACCGGCAGAAAACTATCCTGCTGTGCGCGATTGAAGCGATGAATTTCGTCCACGAAAAGCAACGTTTGACGCCCGGACATACGACGTGCGCGCGCAGCTTCAAAAACCTTCTTGAGATCGGCAACGCCGGAAAAGATTGCCGAAATCTGTTCGAACGCCAGATCAGTCTCTCCGGCAAGCAGGCGAGCAACAGTCGTCTTGCCGGTTCCCGGTGGTCCCCAGAAGATCATGGAGCCGAGCGACCCGGATGCGATCATGCGCGTCAGCACACCTTCAGGCCCGGTCAGGTGTTCCTGCCCGGTCACTTCCGACAGATGTCTAGGACGCAGACGGTCAGCAAGCGGACGGTTGCGGTCCGCGTTCGGGTCTGCCGCTGCTGAGAAAAGATCGCTCATTCAATTGCTCTATCAAAAGACCATACCGCTTCAGGCATAATGCGGCCCGAAGCGGCATGCAACTTTTAGCAATCTATCGGTATCGGTTTAACGCACAAACTGGCGCAACAGCATTCCGTTACGCTCCACCTCAAGCCGCCAGGCGAGACCGCGCCCTGCTTCCAGAATCGCGGTCAGATCCCCCACTGTCCGGATGGAGTTTCCGTTGATGCTGCGAACGATATCACCGGGACGCAAGCCGAGCCTTGCCGCCGGAGACCCGGAATAGACCTCAACGACCGCCACACCCTGGCTGTCGCGCTTGAGGCGTAATTTTGCAGCGGTCGAAGGCGTAAGTTCAAGCACTGATGCACCAGCAAAGGGATTGTCGCCTTCGATAACCTGCGGCGCGGTTTCCTTGACCGCTGGCGCTTTGGAGAGCTTCACCGGGATGGTCTGATTTTTTCCGTTCCTCATGATTTCGATCGATACGGTGTTACCAATACCGGCCGTCGAGAGACGATAACCAAGAACATCCTGGTTATCGACGCGGACGCCCTGGACGGACAAAACCACATCGCCGATTTTCAGCCCGGCCGCTTCAGCCGGTCCGCCTTTTGCGACCGCCGTGATCAAGGCCCCGTATGGCTTCTCCATGCCGAGGCCTTCGGCCAGATCGGCGGTCACGCCCTGGAAAGTCGCGCCGATATAGGGGCGCTCGAAACTCGTGCTGCCATTCTGTGCGGCTTCGACAACGGCGCGAACCATGTTCGACGGAATCGCGAAGCCGATCCCCACTGAGCCGCCGGAACGCGAATAGATCGCGGTGTTGATACCGATCAGGCGCCCGCGCATGTCGATCAGCGCACCGCCCGAATTGCCGGGATTGATGGCAGCATCGGTCTGGATGAAGAAATCGAAGTCCGAAATCCCAACCTGAGTGCGCGATTGCGCGGAAACGATACCGCTCGTCACCGTCTGGCCCACGCCGAATGGATTGCCAATCGCAAGCACCAGATCGCCGACTTCCACGTCATCAGAGTTACCGAGGCCGAGGACTGGAAACTTGTCCTTGGCTTCGATTTTCAGAACGGCGAGATCGGTGGTTTCGTCACGCAGAAGCAGCTTGCTTTCAAACTCGCGCCCATCCGAGAGGGCGACCTTGATTTCATCCGCATCCTTGATGACGTGGTTGTTCGTCACCACGATGCCCGAACTCTCGACGATCACCCCGGAACCGAGCGATTGCTGGATGCGCGGCTTGCTTTCGCCAAACTGCCGTCCGAAAAACTGCTCAAAGAAGGGATCGCCCGCAAAGGGCGAACGCGCCTGCACCTGACGAGCGGCATAGACGTTCACAACAGCCGGTGTCGTTTCCTTCACAAGCGGAGCGAATGACAACTGCATGTCGGCCCGGTTGAGCGGTATCTGTTTCTGTGGCGCCGCGGGAGCGTCCTGCGCCATGGCTGAAGGAACAGCCAGTCCGACCGATGCCAGCACGAGACCCAATATGCTTAAACGTCGCCAATTCATGCACATACTCCGCACTTATCAAGGTCTGCCGCTTCCACAAAGGAAGCAAGACTCGGGTGTTGAATGTAGTCAACTGAACGCAAGGATAAAGGGCCACATTGTGACCTGGGGCCATAAACAGTCGGTTTTTGGCGCATGCTGCCCCGCAAAAAACATGAACGGCCAAGAACGCAAACAAAAAGGGCCGCACAAGGCGGCCCTTTGATTGATCAGAAATCAGCGCAGATTATGCTGCGTCTGCTTCCGCAGCCTGTTCGGCTTCGACGCGGGCGCGGTCAGCCTTGCCCTTTGCATCGACGTCGCGTTCCACGAATTCGACAACTGCCAGAGGCGCGTTGTCGCCAGCGCGGAAGCCAGCCTTCATGATGCGGATGTAGCCACCGTTGCGGGTCGCATAGCGAGCAGCCAGCGTATCGAACAGCTTTGCGACGAGCTTGACGTCGCGAATAGCCGAGATAGCCTGACGGCGGGCATGCAGATCGCCGCGCTTGCCGAGCGTGACAAGCTTTTCAACGATCGGGCGAATTTCCTTAGCTTTTGGAAGCGTCGTCACAATCTGCTCGTGTTCGATAAGCGAAGCAGCCATGTTGGCGAACATCGCCTTGCGGTGCGAGGCAGTGCGGTTCAGCTTACGGTATCCGTTACCGTGACGCATGAGCCTTCTCCTTAATTAGTTCTAGCCGGATAGCCGGTCTTAATATTGGTCTTCGTAGCGCTTTGCGAGATCTTCGATATTTTCCGGCGGCCAGGACGGGATTTCCATACCGAGATGGAGACCCATCGATGCCAGAACTTCCTTGATCTCGTTGAGCGACTTGCGGCCGAAATTCGGAGTCCGCAGCATCTCGGCTTCCGTCTTCTGGATCAGATCGCCGATGTAGACGATGTTGTCGTTCTTCAGGCAGTTTGCCGAACGGACGGACAGTTCGAGTTCGTCCACCTTCTTGAGCAGAGCCGGGTTGAAAGCCAGTTCCGCAACCTGTTCCTGCGGAGCTTCCTTCTGCGGCTCTTCGAAGTTGACGAAGATCGCCAGCTGGTCCTGGAGAATACGAGCAGCATATGCCACTGCGTCTTCACCGCTGACCGAGCCGTTTGTCTCGATGTTCAGCGTCAGCTTGTCATAATCGAGGACCTGACCTTCACGGGTGTTCTCGATCTTGTACGACACCTTGCGAACCGGCGAATACAGGCTGTCGACCGGGATAAGCCCGATCGGAGCGTCTTCCGCGCGGTTGCGGTCGGCAGGCACATAGCCCTTGCCGGTGTTGACGGTGAATTCCATGCGGATTTCAGCGCCTTCGTCCAGCGTGCAGATGACGTGATCCGGGTTGAGGATCTCGACATCGCCGACAGTCTGAATGTCGCCAGCCGTAACGACGCCTGGGCCTTCCTTGCGGACGACCATGCGCTTCGGGCCCTCGCCTTCCATGCGGATGGCGATTTCCTTGACGTTCAGAACGATATCCGTAACGTCTTCGCGGACGCCCGGGATCGAAGAGAATTCATGCAGAACGCCATCGATCTGAATGGCGGTCACGGCAGCGCCGCGAAGCGACGACAGAAGCACGCGACGCAGGGCATTGCCGAGCGTCAGACCGAAGCCGCGTTCCAGCGGTTCGGCAACGACGGTTGCATGCGTGCGGGAGCCGTTGGTGATGAAGTCCACCTTGTTCGGCTTGATAAGTTCCTGCCAGTTCTTCTGGATCATGTAAGTATCCCTCTATCAATCGTCGCTACCATCCTATCGTAGCGATCAAGTGTAGAAACCGCAGAGGAGCCCCGAACTTGAAAAGCCCGAGGCTCATACGGCATGTGAATGAGGATTAGACCCGGCGCTTCTTGCGCGGACGGCAACCGTTGTGCGGGATCGGCGTAACATCGCGGATCGACGTGATCACAAAGCCGGCAGCCTGAAGGGCGCGCAGCGCGGATTCACGGCCAGAGCCCGGTCCGCAAACCTCGACTTCGAGGGAGCGCATGCCATGTTCCTGTGCCTTCTTGGCGCAGTCTTCGGCAGCGATCTGAGCGGCAAACGGGGTCGACTTGCGCGAACCCTTGAAACCCTGAGCACCGGCAGACGACCAGGCAATCGCATTGCCCTGAGCATCCGTAATGGTGATCATGGTGTTGTTGAACGTCGAATTTACGTGGGCAACGCCCGACGAGATGTTTTTACGCTCGCGACGGCGAACGCGCGTGGCTTCCTTGGCCATGACAGTCCTTTCAATCGATCTCTACACCGCCGTAATTCCAGCGGCTACACCGGTCCTCAAGAAAGGACCAGCATCAAACCCAACCGGCGCACCGGAAAGGCTCGACGGAACATACGTCCCGTCGAAATTACTTCTTCTTGCCTGCGATTGCCTTCGCCGGACCCTTGCGGGTGCGTGCGTTGGTGTGCGTGCGCTGGCCGCGAACCGGCAGCGAACGACGATGACGCAGACCGCGGTAGCAGCCCAGATCCATCAGGCGCTTGATATTCATCGAAACTTCACGACGCAGGTCACCTTCGACCTGGTAGTCAGCATCGATTGCTTCGCGGATCTGAAGGACTTCAGCATCCGACAGCTGGTTAACGCGACGATCGTCAGCAATGCCAACCTTCGTTACGATTTCCCGAGCAAATTTCGGTCCGATCCCGTGGATGTACTGAAGCGCAATAACAACGCGCTTGTTCGTCGGGATGTTGACGCCAGCGATACGTGCCACGTCTGTTCTCCTTGAGTTATAGAAATTTCCATCTGGCAGATGCGATCAACCAGACAGCATTAAATGACCGGTACCGGCCTCTTTCGATTTCCGCCAGTACCCGCCATTCAAAACCAGTTGAAGTGGCGCAGTCTTTGACGGAATCGCCCGAAAAAGTCAACTCTTAACTGTCCGTAAAGCCATCAAACCGGCCTGACAGACAATTCAAGCAACTTCTGGAAGCAATAAACGGGCAGAAAACGCTTCACGCTTTCCCTGCCCGTATTGGAACAAGGCTTCTTCAAGCCTCTTCAATCTTTACGCCGGAACGAGAATTCTCTCGATTTCGGCGGTAACTTCTTCAACCGGCGCCATGCCATTGATGACGCGCAGTTCACCGGTTCCCGCATAATAGCTCGAAAGCGGCGCCGTCTTTTCACGGTACTCCACGAGACGCTTGCGGAAAGCTTCGGGATTGTCGTCCGAACGGACCTGACCGCCCTTGGCGATCGTCTCGTTCACGCGGCTCTCCATCCGCTTGACCAGGGCATTCTCGTCAACCTTCAACTCGATCACTGCATCGAGCTTGAGGCCCTTGCCTGCCAACATGGTTCCCAGAGCTTGGGCTTGCGGCACCGTGCGAGGGTAACCGTCAAGGATGAAACCGTTCGCGCAATCCGGAGCATCGATGCGCTCCGATACGATCTGGTTCACAATCTCGTCGGAAACCAGTTGCCCGGCGTCCATCACGGCCTTGGCGCGCTTCCCGATCTCGCTCTGCTGGGCGACTGCTGCACGCAGCATGTCGCCGGTCGAGAGCTGAGGAATTCCATGCTTCTTGGTAAGAAGTCCAGCCTGCGTCCCCTTACCTGCTCCGGGCGGCCCAAGAAGTATCAGTCTCATTTATTGCGTTTCCCACCTCTGAGTTTGGACTTCTTGATCAACCCTTCATACTGATGGGCGATCAGATGCCCCTGAATTTGCGCAACCGTGTCGAGCGTCACGCTCACAACGATCAGCAGCGAGGTGCCACCAAGATAGAAGGGCACACCGGTTGCGGAAATCAGGAATTCCGGCAGGAGACAGACAAGCACGATATAGATGGCGCCGACAACAGTGATGCGTGTCAGCACATAGTCTATGTATTCGGCGGTACGCTCACCCGGACGAATGCCCGGAATAAAGCCGGAATGCTTCTTGAGCTGGTCAGCGGTGTCCTTGGGATTGAACACAATGGCCGTATAGAAGAAGCAGAAGAATGCCATCAATGCAGCATAGAACAGCATGTAGAGCGGCTGTCCGTGACCGAGCGCATTGAGAATGGTCGTCGCCCAGGCAGGCATTTCCGTCGTGTTGGCGAAGCCGGCAACAGTCGCAGGCAGAAGCAGCAGCGACGAAGCGAAAATCGGAGGAATAACGCCTGCGGTATTGAGCTTCAGCGGCAGATGCGAGGTGTCGCCCTGGAACATGCGATTGCCGACCTGACGCTTCGGATACTGGATCAGAAGACGACGCTGCGCACGTTCGACGAAAACGATGACCGCAATCAGCACGATAGCAAGAATGATGACGCCCAGAATAAGGCCCGTCGACAGCGCGCCGGTACGGCCGAGTTCCAGTGTGCCGGAAATTGCGTGCGGCAGGTTTGCGACGATACCAGAGAAGATGATCAGCGAAATACCGTTGCCGATACCGCGCGCAGTGATCTGCTCGCCGAGCCACATCAGGAACATCGTGCCACCCACAAGGGTAATCACCGACGAAACCATGAAGAAAGGTCCGGGGCTGGTAACGATGCCGTTACCGGACTGCAAACCGACCGAAATCGCGTAGGCCTGCACAAGCGCCAGAAGAACCGTGCCGTAACGCGTATATTGATTGATGATCTTGCGACCCGCCTCGCCTTCCTTCTTCAGCGCTTCAAGCGACGGCACAACGGACGTCATGAGCTGCACGATAATGGAGGCAGAGATATAAGGCATGATGCCGAGCGCGAAAATGGCCATACGACCAACGGCGCCACCGGCAAACATGTTGAAGAGCCCGAGCACACCCTGGCTATGCTGCTGGAAAGCCTGCGCAAGCGCGTCAGGATTGATGCCGGGAAGCGGAATATAGGTGCCGAACCGGTATACGAGCAAAGCACCCAGCGTGAACCAGATGCGCTTCTTGAGTTCTTCTGCCTTCGAGAAAGCCGAAAAATTGAGATTGGAAACTAGCTGTTCAGCAGCCGATGCCATTAAATTTCTCCGGTGAAAAGTCTCCGGTCCTCCGCCCCCGTCAGCGCAATCTATAGCGGTCGCGCCTCGAGACTAAAAAGACCCTACCCAGATATGCGCATTGGCATAAATGTGCAAGCGGCGGCACTAAGGCCGCCGCTTTTTATTTTTGTGTCGAAGCCTTACTCGGCAGCGGCTTCAGGAAGCTTGATGCTACCGCCAGCCTTTTCGATCTTTTCGACCGCAGCCTTGGAAGCACCGGCTACCTCGAAGGCAACCTTTGCCTTCAGTTCGCCGTCCGAAAGGATGCGAACGCCGTCCTTGGCGCGACGAATCACGCCGGCAGCCTTCAGCGATTCGAGGTTCACAACAGCCTTGGCGTCGAGCTTGCCTGCATCGATAGCGGCCTGAATACGGCCGAGCGACACAACGTTGAAGCTCTTTGCAAAGATGTTGGTGAAACCGCGCTTCGGCAGACGGCGGTAGATTGGCATCTGGCCGCCTTCGAAGCCATTGATCGAAACGCCCGAACGGGACTTCTGACCCTTGACGCCGCGACCACCGGTCTTGCCGGTACCCGAACCGATACCGCGACCAACGCGCTTGCGCGCCTTGACCGAACCTGGCTTGTCACGCAGATCGTTGAGTTTCATATCTCTATCTCCCTGCGCTATCACGCCTCGTCCACAACGCGAACGAGGTGTGGAAGCTTGGCGATCATGCCACGGACTGCCGGAGTATCTTCCAGCGTGCTGCGGCGGTGCATTTTATTAAGACCCAGACCGATCAGCGTTGCGCGCTGCTCGGCTGGACGACGGATTGGGCTTCCGATCTGCTCGACCGTAACCGTCTTGCCCTTCTTCTCAGCCATCACTCAAATCCCTTGTCTATGGCGTATCCGGTGGCCTGAGCGGCCCCGGACGAACACAAACTATCGGCTATTCTTCCGAACCGACCACATCATGGCGGCGAGCCTGAAGGGTCGAGTACTTGATGCCGCGCTGTGCAGCGATGTCCTTCGGATGCATCTGATGCTTCAGAGCATCGAACGTCGCACGAACCATGTTGTAAGGGTTCGACGAACCGAGCGACTTGGCGACAACGTCCTGAACGCCGAGCGTTTCGAACACTGCACGCATCGGACCACCGGCGATGATACCCTTACCAGCAGGAGCTGCGCGAAGCAGAACCTTGCCGGCGCCGTGACGGCCTTCAACATCGTGATGCAGCGTACGGCCCGAACGCAGCGGTACGAAGATCATGTCGCGCTTGGCGGCTTCGGTAGCCTTGCGGATAGCTTCCGGCACTTCACGTGCCTTGCCATGACCGAAGCCTACGCGGCCCTTCTGATCGCCAACAACGACGAGCGCAGCAAAACCGAAGCGACGGCCGCCCTTGACGACCTTGGCAACACGGTTGATGTGAACGAGCTTATCGACGAATTCGCTGTCGCGCTCCTCACGGCCGCGATCTTCGCGGTTACGTTCTCTCTGTGCCATATCCTGATTTCCTTTTTCTTTTCCGGAAGCACAAATGCTAATTAGAAGCTGAGGCCGCTTTCGCGAGCAGCTTCGGCGAGAGCCTTCACACGGCCGTGGTAAATGAATGCACCACGGTCGAACACTACGTCCTTGACGCCAGCCTTGACGGCGCGCTCAGCAACCAGCTTGCCAACGGCAGCGGCTGCTGCGGAGTCGGCACCGGTCTTGAGCTTGCCCTTGAGGTCGCCATCGAGAGTCGAAGCGGCCGCAAGCGTAACGCCGCGGACGTCGTCGATGATCTGGGCGTAGATGTTCTTGGAAGAACGGTGCACGCTGAGACGCGGACGGCCATTGGCGACAGCCTTGACCTGGCGGCGTACACGAGCAGCGCGACGCTGCAAAGTTTCTTTTGGCGATGCCATGACGCGCTTCCCTTACTTCTTCTTGCCTTCTTTGCGGACGATCTTCTCGCCAGCATACTTGACGCCCTTGCCTTTGTAGGGCTCGGGGCCGCGATATTCGCGGATCTCAGCCGCGACCTGACCGACCTGCTGCTTGTCGATACCCGAAACGACGATTTCCGTCGGCTTCGGAACAGCAACAGTAATGCCAGCAGGCACGTCGTAGACCACTTCGTGGCTGAAGCCGAGCGAAAGCTGCAGGTTCTTGCCCTGCATGGCAGCGCGGTAACCGACGCCGCTGATTTCGAGCTTCTTTTCAAAGCCGTCCTTCACGCCAACAAAAATGTTGGAGATCATAGTGCGGGACATGCCCCACTTCGAACGAGCTTCCTTCGACTGGTCGCGTGGATCGACGCTTACAGCGCCGTCTTCCATCTTGACCAGAACTTCATCGTGCACGACGAAGGAGAGTTCACCCTTCGCGCCCTTTGCCTTGACGATCTGCCCATCAACACTGGCGGTCACGCCTGCCGGGACCGGCACGGGTTTTTTACCGATACGAGACATTTTGATACCTGTCTTTTATCTGTTCGCTGTCAACCGCATCAGAAGATGCGGCAGAGCAGCTCACCACCAACGTTTTGTTCACGGGCTTCATGATCCGCCATCACGCCCTTCGGCGTGGAGAGGATCGAGATGCCGAGGCCGTTCGCGACCTGCGGGATCGACTTGACCGACACATAAACGCGACGGCCAGGCTTCGATACGCGGCTGATCTCACGGATAACCGGAACACCTTCGTAGTACTTCAGTTCGATTTCGATCTCGGCCTTGCCGTTCACGAATTCACTCTGCGTGTATCCGCGGATGTAGCCTTCAGACTGAAGGACATCCAGAACGCGAGCGCGCAGCTTGGAAGCCGGGGTCGTAACCTTGGTCTTCTTGCGGCCTACTGCGTTGCGAATACGGGTCAGCATATCGCCGATAGGATCTGACACAGACATATGCTACTCCTTACCAGCTCGACTTGACGATGCCCGGTACCTGACCGAGCGAACCCAACTGACGGAGCGCGATACGCGACATCTTCAGTTTACGGTAGTAACCACGCGGACGGCCCGAAACTTCGCAACGATTGCGAATACGAACCTTCGATGAATTGCGCGGCAGTTCGGCAAGCCGGATGGTGGCGCGGAAGCGCTCTTCCAGCGGAAGGCCCTGATCCATTACGATCGCCTTCAGACGTGCACGCTTGCCAGCGTGACGCTTAACCAACTTTTCGCGGCGCTTGTTTTTTTCGACTGCGCTAGTCTTGGCCATATTAATATACCTCGCTACGCTTGCCGTTACTGCCGGAAGGGGAAGTTGAATGCACGCAGAAGAGCGCGCGCTTCATCATCCGTCTTGGCGGTCGTGCAAACGATGATGTCCATGCCCCAGATCTGATCAACCTTATCGTAGTTGATTTCCGGAAACACGATGTGCTCCTTGATGCCCATGGCATAGTTGCCGCGGCCGTCAAAGCTCTTCGGGTTCAGGCCGCGGAAGTCGCGGACGCGAGGAAGAGCGATCGTGACAAGACGATCAAGGAATTCGTACATGCGGTCCTGGCGAAGGGTAACCTTCGTACCGATCGGCATGCCCTCACGCAACTTGAACGTTGCGATCGAGTTACGGGCGCGGGTCACGACGGCCTTCTGGCCGGCGATCTGGCTGAGGTCTTCAGCAGCAACCGCAGGCTTCTTGGAATCGCCAGTGGCTTCGCCAACGCCCATGTTGAGGACAACCTTGGTGATGCGCGGAATCTGCATCTCGTTGTCGTATTTGAATTCTTCAAGCAGAGCCTTACGAATGTTTTCGTTGTAAAGCTTCTTGAAGCGGGGAAGTGCCTTAGCTTCAGCCATCGATCAGCGCTCCAGAACGTTTTGCGACACGAACCTTCTTGCCGTCCTCGACGCGGAAACCGACGCGAGTCGGCTTGCCGTCCTTGGGGTCAGCAATTGCCAGGTTGGACAGGTGGATCGGCGCTTCCTTGGAGATAATGCCGGCTTCCTGGGTCTGGGTCTGACGCTGATGGCGCTTTACAATGTTGATCCCGCGAACGAGCGCCTGCTCATCCTTCGGCATAACCTTGAGAACTTCGCCCTTACGGCCCTTGTCCTTACCGGACAGCACGACAACGCTGTCGCCTTTGCGAATCTTCTGCATCGTCTTGCTTCCTTACAGAACTTCCGGAGCCAGCGAGATGATCTTCATGTGGTTCTTTGCGCGGAGTTCGCGCGGAACCGGTCCGAAGATACGCGTGCCGATTGGCTCTTTCTTGTTATCGATGAGAACGGCTGCATTGTTATCGAAACGAATAACGCTGCCGTCCGGACGACGGATGTCCTTGGCGGTGCGTACAACAACCGCCTTCATTACGTCACCCTTTTTGACGCGGCCGCGCGGAATAGCTTCCTTGATCGACACCACAATGATGTCGCCAACGGAAGCGTAACGCCGCTTCGAGCCGCCCAGCACCTTGATGCACATGACACGACGTGCGCCGGAATTATCCGCCACGTCGAGGTTTGTTTGCATCTGAATCATGACTGGCCGCCTTCTTTCCTCTCAGCTGGTTAAGGGCTCCTGCCCTACCTAAGCTGCGTGTTTATAATTTAGCCTGCTGCTTCGTTCGTCAGAACGACCCAGCGTTTGTCCTTCGAGATCGGAGCCGATTCCTGGATGGAAACGAAATCGCCAACCTTGAACTGGTTGTTTTCGTCATGCGCCTTGTACTTCTTAGACTGACGCACGGTCTTCTGGAGGAGCGGATGCGAATAGCGGCGCTCAACCTTGACCACAACAGTCTTGTCATTCTTGTCGCTGACGACAACGCCCTGCAGAACGCGTTTAGGCATTATATTCTTCCTTATGCCTTGCTTGCGGCCGCCTTCTGGCGGGCAATAGTCTTAATACGCGCGATGTCGCGGCGAACCTGCTTCACGCGCGCGGTTTTTTCGAGCTGGCCGGTGGCCTTCTGAAAGCGCAGGTTGAACTGCTCTTTCTTCAGGGTGCCCAGCTCGTCATTCAGTTGATCGAGGCTCTTCGCCCGAACGTCTGCGGCTTTCATAGTTGCCTCTCTCTTATTCAGCAATGCGCTGGATAAAGCGCGTCTTGATCGGCAACTTTGCGGCGCCGAGTCTGAGGGCTTCGCGTGCCACATCTTCGGGTACGCCGTCAAGCTCAAACATCACGCGACCTGGTGCCACACGGCATGCCCAGTAGTCAACCGAACCCTTACCTTTACCCATACGGACTTCAGTAGGCTTCGAAGTTACCGGCAGGTCAGGGAAGATGCGGATCCACACGCGACCGGCACGCTTCATGTGACGGGTGATCGCGCGGCGGGCCGCTTCGATCTGACGTGCAGTGACGCGTTCCGGCTCAACGGCCTTCAAACCGAATGCACCGAAATTCAGATCCGTGCCGCCTTTCGAGTTGCCGTGAATACGGCCCTTGAACTGCTTGCGGAACTTGGTGCGCTTAGGCTGCATCATTGTTCTCTACTCCAAATTTCTCGCCCGCGGCCCGCTTTTTAAGCGTTTTCGCGGCGGCGGTTCGACGAGGAACCCTGATTGTCACCCTCGACCGCACGACGCTCGGAAGCCATCGGATCGTGTTCAAGGATTTCGCCCTTGAAGACCCAGACCTTCACGCCGCAGATACCATAAGCGGTCTTCGCTTCTGCCGTGCCGTAGTCAATATCGGCGCGCAGCGTATGAAGCGGAACGCGACCTTCACGGTACCATTCCATGCGAGCGATTTCCGCGCCACCCAGACGACCCGAGCAGTTGATACGGATACCTTCGGCTCCAAGACGCATTGCCGACTGAACGGCACGCTTCATGGCGCGACGGAATGCCACACGGCGTTCGAGCTGCTGAGCGATCGACTGGGCGATCAGCGTAGCGTCGATTTCCGGCTTGCGAACTTCAACGATATTGAGCGACGTATCGGCATTGGTCATCTCGGAAAGCTTCTTGCGGAGCTTCTCGATGTCTGCACCCTTCTTGCCGATGATGATGCCCGGACGAGCCGAATGGATCGTCACGCGGCACTTCTTGTGCGGACGCTCGATAACGATCTTGGAGATCGCGGCCTGCTTGAGTTCCTCGGTGAGGAATTCACGGATCTTGACATCTTCATGCAGCAGCTTGCCGTACTCACCGGTATTCGCGTACCAACGCGAATCCCAGGTGCGGTTGATGCCGAGACGAAGACCGATCGGATTAATCTTCTGACCCATTATGCGGCCTCCCCTTTTTCCGCAACTTCGCGGACAACAATGGTGAGATGCGAAAACGGCTTTTCGATCCGGCTTGCACGGCCACGTCCGCGGACGTGGAAGCGCTTCATGACGATCGACTTGCCGACATAAGCTTCGGCGACGATCAGAGCATCGACGTCGAGGTCATGGTTGTTTTCAGCGTTCGCAATTGCGGACTGAAGCGTCTTCTTGACCGTATCGGCGATCCGCTTGCGCGAGAACGTCAGATCGGCAAGTGCCGCATTCACCTTCTTGCCGCGGATCATGCTCGCAACAAGGTTCAGCTTCTGCGGGCTGACGCGCAGCGTGCGGGCAACAGCTTGCGCTTCGTTGTCCTTGAGCTGACGGGGAGCTTTAGCCTTGCCCATCGTTACTTCCTCTTCGACTTCTTGTCCGCGCCGTGACCGTAATAGGTACGCGTAGGCGCGAATTCACCGAACTTGTGTCCGACCATTTCTTCCGAAACCGACACCGGCACATGCTTGTTGCCGTTGTAGACGCCGAAAGTCAGGCCGACAAACTGCGGCAGGATGGTGGAGCGGCGGCTCCACATCTTGATAACTTCATTACGACCGCCTTCGCGTACCTTCTCAGCCTTCTTGAGAAGATAGCCGTCGACAAACGGACCTTTCCAAACTGAACGAGCCACTTCAGACTACCTCTCTTACTTCTTGCGCTGATGGCGCGAACGCATGATGAACTTGTCGGTCGCCTTGTTCGAGCGCGTCTTCTTGCCCTTCGTAGGCTTGCCCCACGGAGTGACAGGGTGACGACCACCCGAGGTACGACCTTCACCACCACCATGCGGGTGATCGACCGGGTTCATTGCAACGCCGCGAACGTGCGGACGCTTGCCACGCCATACCGAACGACCGGCCTTACCGTCGTTGATGTTGCCGTGGTCCGGGTTGGATACTGCACCGACCGAAGCAAAGCAGGCACCTGGAACCAGACGCTGTTCACCCGAATTGAGGCGCAGAATGGCCATCCCCTGATCGCGACCCACGAGCTGTGCGTAGGTGCCGGCCGAACGAGCGATCTGACCGCCCTTGCCCGGCTTCAGCTCGACGTTGTGGATGATCGTGCCCACCGGCATGGAAGCGAGCGGCATTGCGTTGCCCGGCTTCACGTCGACGGAGTTACCGGCAATGACCTTGTCGCCAACAGCAAGACGCTGCGGAGCCAGGATGTATGCCAGTTCACCGTCTTCATAACGGATCAGCGCGATGAACGCGGTGCGGTTCGGATCGTATTCCAGGCGTTCTACGGTGCCGACAACGTCAAGCTTGCGGCGCTTGAAGTCGATGAAACGGTACGAACGCTTGTGACCGCCGCCCTGAAAGCGGACAGTGATACGACCGGTGTTGTTGCGGCCACCCTTCTTGGACAGACCTTCGGTCAGGGACTTGACCGGCTTGCCCTTGTAGAGTTCCGAACGGTCCACGATGACCAGCTGACGCTGGCCTGGCGTGATCGGATTAAAATGCTTGAGTGCCATTGTCTCTTACTCCATGGCCTCTCAGAGACCGGTCGAAACGTCGATGCTCTGGCCTTCGGCCAAAGTAACGATCGCTTTCTTGACGTCGCTCTGGCGCCCGATAAGGCCGCGGAAACGCTTGACCTTACCCTTGCGCACTGCAGTGTTGACTGCGGTAACCTTGACGCCGAACAGCGCTTCGACTGCAGCCTTGATTTCCGGCTTCGTTGCCTTGCGGGCTACGTTGAAGACAACCTGGTTGTGTTCGGAAACCATGGTGGACTTCTCGGTGATAACCGGGCTGACGATCACGTCGTAATGGCGAAGATCAGTCATTTGAAACGCTCCTCGAGGGCTTCGACAGCCGCCTTGGAAAGAACGAGCTTGCCACGGCGAAGGATGTCGTAAACATTGATGCCCTGCACTGGCAGAACGTCGATGTTCGGGATGTTCGAAGCCGCGCGCTGGAAGTTCGCATCGATCTCTGCACCGCCGATGAGGAGTGCGTTTTCGAGACCGAGCTTGGCGAACTGCGAAACAAGCTGCTTCGTCTTGGCTTCCGTTGCAGCCAGATCATCGATGATGATCAGGTCAGATGCCTTTGCCTTTGCAGACAGGGCATGACGCAGGCCAAGAGCGCGAACCTTCTTCGGAAGATCGTGATCGTGCGAACGGACAACCGGTCCGTGAGCCTGACCACCGCCGCGGAACTGCGGTGCGCGAGCCGAATGGTGACGAGCGCGGCCCGTACCCTTCTGCTTGTACATCTTGGCGCCGGTGCGGCTTACGTCGCCACGGCCCTGAGCCTTATGGGAGCCCTGCTGGCGGCGAGCCAGCTGCCAGCGCACGACGCGCTGAAGAATGTCGTCACGCGGGTCGAGGCCGAAGATTTCTTCGTTCAGCTTGACCTTGCCGGCATCCTTGCCTTCAAGAGTGGTAATCGTGAGATCCATTATTCGGCTCCCTCAGTCGCGACAGCTTCAGCCTTCGCGGCACCTGCACGCAAAGCGGCCGGCTTCGGCGCGTTCTCAGGCAGCGAGACCTTTACCGCGTCGCGTACGATGATCCAGGCACCCTTGGAGCCCGGAACCGCACCGCGAACCAGGATCAGGCCGCGATCGCTGTCCGTCGAGACAACTTCAATATTCTGCGTGGTTACGCGGGTCTGGCCCATGTGACCAGCCATCTTCTTGCCCTTGAACACCTTACCCGGGTCCTGACGCTGACCGGTCGAGCCGTGAGCGCGGTGGGTAATGGAGTTACCGTGCGAAGCACGATGGCCGCCGAAGTTATGACGCTTCATAACACCGGCAAAGCCCTTACCGATCGAAGTACCCGTCACATCGACCTTCTGGCCGGCGACGAAGTGTTCGGCGGTGATTTCAGCGCCGACTTCGAGGAGGTTATCCGGCGAAACGCGGAATTCCGCGACCTTCGCCTTAGGCTCGACCTCGGCCTTCGCGAAATGACCGCGCATAGCCTTGGACGTGTTCTTTACCTTGGCGATACCAACGCCAAGCTGAACAGCCGTGTAACCGTTCTTTTCAACTGTACGCTGAGCTACCACGTGGCAATTCTCCATGCGGAGAACCGTCACCGGCACATGCTCGCCGGCGTCGTTATAGACGCGGGTCATGCCCAGCTTCTGTGCAATAACACCTGAACGCATCGGGTTCGTTCCTTCCGTCCTCAAGCCGATTAAAGCTTGATCTCGACATCGACACCGGCGGACAGATCGAGCTTCATCAGCGCGTCCACCGTCTGCGGGGTCGGGTCAACGATATCGAGAAGACGCTTGTGCGTGCGCATCTCGAACTGCTCGCGGCTCTTCTTGTCGATGTGCGGCGACCGGTTAACCGTGAACTTCTCGATCCGTGTTGGAAGCGGGATCGGTCCGCGCACATTTGCACCGGTACGCTTGGCAGTCGACACGATTTCCCGCGTCGAAGCGTCAAGGATCCGATGATCAAACGCCTTCAGGCGAATGCGGATGTTTTGACCGTTCATTTCATCTGTTCCTTGTTACGCGGAAACGCTCGCTCTTGAGCGAGCGTTCCTGCACAAACCTTCATTACTCGATGATCGAGGAGACGATGCCTGCACCGACGGTGCGGCCGCCTTCACGGATAGCGAAGCGGAGCTTCTCTTCCATGGCGATCGGCACGATCAGTTGCACGTCCATGGCGACGTTATCGCCAGGCATGACCATTTCCGTGCCAGCCGGCAGCGTGACAACGCCCGTCACGTCCGTCGTGCGGAAGTAGAACTGCGGACGGTAGTTCGTGAAGAACGGCGTATGACGGCCACCTTCGTCCTTGGTCAGAATGTAGGCTTCTGCCTTGAACTTGGTGTGCGGCTTCACAGAACCCGGCTTGCAGAGAACCTGGCCGCGTTCAACGTCTTCACGGCCAACGCCGCGGATCAGCGCGCCGATGTTGTCGCCAGCCTGGCCCTGGTCGAGCAGCTTGCGGAACATTTCAACGCCGGTAACCGTCGTCTTCGCCGTCGCCTTGATGCCGACGATTTCAACTTCTTCACCAACCTTGACGATACCGCGCTCAACGCGACCCGTCACAACCGTGCCACGGCCCGAGATCGAGAACACGTCTTCGATCGGCATCAGGAACGGCTGGTCGATCGGACGTTCCGGGGTCGGAATGTAGTCGTCAACAGCAGCCATCAGCGAACGAACGGCGTCTTCGCCCAGTTCCTTCGAGGAATCTTCCAGAGCAGCAAGAGCCGAGCCCTTGATGATCGGGATTTCGTCGCCAGGGAATTCGTACTTCGACAGAAGTTCGCGAACTTCCAGTTCAACCAGTTCGAGCAGTTCTGCGTCGTCAACCTGGTCGCACTTGTTGAGGAACACCACGATTGCCGGAACGCCAACCTGACGGGCGAGCAGGATGTGCTCGCGGGTCTGCGGCATCGGGCCGTCAGCAGCCGAAACCACCAGGATCGCGCCGTCCATCTGGGCAGCGCCGGTGATCATGTTCTTCACATAGTCGGCGTGGCCGGGGCAGTCGACGTGTGCGTAGTGACGGTTTGCGGTTTCGTACTCGACGTGGGCCGTCGAGATCGTGATGCCGCGGGCGCGCTCTTCAGGAGCGGCGTCGATCTGGTCATACGCCTTGAACTCACCAAAGAACTTGGTGATCGCTGCAGTCAGCGACGTCTTGCCATGGTCAACGTGACCAATCGTGCCGATGTTAACGTGGGGCTTCGTACGTTCAAACTTACTCTTTGCCATTTGAGCTCTCCGTAAATTTAGCCTGCTCAGGCATTCTTTTAATTGGGAGCGTGACCCTTAGATCACGCAAACTTCTTCTGGATTTCCTGTGCGACCGCCGTCGGAACCGGCTCATAATGGTCGAACTGCATCGTGTACTGTGCACGGCCCTGGGACATCGAACGCAGCGAGTTCACGTAACCAAACATGTTGGCCAGCGGAACATTTGCATTGACGACCGTGGCGATGCCGCGGGCTTCGGTGCCGGAAATCTGACCGCGACGCGAGTTCAGATCGCCGATAACGTCACCAACGTAATCTTCCGGCGTGACAACCTCGACCTTCATGATCGGTTCGAGGAGCTGCGCGCCAGCCTTCTGCGCACCTTCACGGAACGCTGCACGGGACGCGATTTCGAAGGCGAGAACAGACGAGTCAACGTCATGGTACGCACCGTCGATCAGGGTGGCCTTCACGCCGAGCATCGGGAAGCCAGCCAGCGGGCCTGCACCCATGACGCTTTCGATACCCTTCTGGACACCCGGAATGTATTCCTTCGGAACCGAGCCGCCGACGATCTTCGATTCGAAGATGAAATCATCGCCGTCATGCGGTTCGAAGATGATCTTGACGCGAGCGAACTGACCCGAACCGCCCGACTGCTTCTTGTGGGTGTAATCGATTTCAGCCTGACGGGTGATCGATTCACGGTAAGCAACCTGCGGAGCACCGACGTTGGCTTCAACCTTGAATTCGCGTTTCATGCGATCGACGAGAATGTCGAGGTGAAGTTCGCCCATGCCGGCGATGATGGTTTGACCGGATTCTTCGTCCGACTTGACGCGGAACGAAGGATCTTCGGCGGCCAGACGATTGAGCGCGATGCCCATCTTTTCCTGGTCGGCCTTGGTCTTCGGTTCGATAGCGATTTCGATAACCGGATCCGGGAATTCCATGCGCTCGAGGATAACCGGCTTCAGCGGATCGCAGAGCGTATCGCCAGTGGTGGTTTCCTTGAGGCCAGCCAAAGCAACGATGTCGCCAGCAAAGGCTTCTTCGATGTCTTCACGGCTGTTGGAGTGCATCTGCAGCATACGGCCGATACGCTCACGCTTGCCCTTGACGGTGTTTTCGAGCGAAATGCCCTTGGTCAGCTTGCCCGAGTAAATACGAGCGAAGGTCAGCGAACCAACGAACGGGTCGTTCATGATCTTGAATGCGAGCATCGAAAGCGGTGCTTCATCCGAAGATTCACGGGTGGTTTCGCTTTCCGTCTTGACGTCGATGCCCTTGATGGCAGGAACATCGGTCGGAGCCGGAAGGAATTCCACAACAGCGTCGAGAAGCGGCTGAATGCCACGGTTCTTGAACGCGGTGCCGCAAAGAACCGGATGGAACTTGACGTCGATGGTGCCCTTACGGATCAGAGCGCGCAGCTCGTCATTCGTAGGCATGGTGCCTTCGAGATAGGCTTCCATTGCAGCTTCGTCGATTTCCACGGCCAGCTCGATGAGCTTTTCGCGGTATTCTTCAGCCTTGTCCTTCAGATGGGCAGGAACTTCACCAACCGTCGCAGCTGCGCCGATGGTACCGTCCCAGGTCAGGGCCTTCATTTCGATCAGGTCGATGACGCCTTCGAACTCGTTTTCAGCGCCGATCGGCAGCTGAACCGGGAGTGCTACTGCGCCAAGACGCGAGCCGACCATTTCTACGCAACGGTAGAAATCGGCACCGATCTTGTCCATCTTGTTGACGAAGACCATACGCGGGACGTGGTACTTTTCAGCCTGACGCCACACGGTTTCGGTCTGGGGCTCAACGCCAGCGTTGGCGTCGAGCAGCGCGATTGCGCCGTCGAGAACGCGCAGGCTGCGTTCAACTTCAATCGTGAAGTCAACGTGACCAGGCGTGTCGATGATGTTGAAACGGCGCTTCTTACCATCACGGCCCTGCCAGAACGTGGTCGTAGCAGCGGAAGTGATCGTGATACCGCGTTCCTGTTCCTGCTCCATCCAGTCCATGGTCGACGCACCATCGTGGGTTTCGCCGATCTTGTGGTTCTTACCGGTATAGAACAGAATGCGCTCGGTCATCGTCGTCTTACCGGCGTCGATGTGAGCCATGATACCGAAATTGCGGTAGTCTTCGATTTTATATTCGCGGGCCATGATAGTCGCTCTTTGAATAGGTTTCGACGATTACCAGCGGTAATGCGAGAAGGCGCGGTTGGCTTCAGCCATGCGGTGCGTGTCTTCACGCTTCTTCACAGCAGAACCACGGTTGTTGGCAGCGTCAAGCAGCTCACCGGAAAGACGATCGATCATCGTCGTCTCGTTACGGCCACGAGCAGCATTGATGAGCCAACGGATGGCAAGTGCCTGGCGGCGTTCTGGACGCACATCAACCGGAACCTGATAGGTTGCACCACCAACGCGGCGCGAACGGACTTCGATGTGCGGAGCTACGTTGTCGAGCGCCTGATGGAACAGCGCGACCGGCTCGGACTTTGCCTTGGCTTCGATTGCATCGAGCGCACCGTAAACGATGCTTTCAGCAACCGACTTCTTGCCATGAAGCATGACTGCATTCATGAACTTCGTGATAACGAGATCGCCGAACTTCGGATCCGGATTGATCTCACGCTTCTCAGCCTTATGGCGTCTGGACATTTCGTCTCTTCTTTCAATTACATCGGGCTCAGCTCGCCTTCTGGCGGCCGGTATCCCCGGAAAATCTTACTTCGGACGCTTTGCACCGTATTTCGAACGGCGCTGCTTGCGGTTCTTGACGCCCTGGGTGTCGAGAACGCCGCGGATGATGTGGTAACGCACACCCGGCAAGTCCTTTACACGACCGCCGCGGATCATGACGACGGAGTGCTCCTGCAGGTTATGCCCTTCACCAGGGATATAACCGATAACTTCGAAGCCGTTCGTCAGACGAACCTTGGCAACCTTACGCAGAGCCGAGTTCGGCTTCTTCGGGGTCGTCGTGTAAACGCGGGTGCAAACGCCGCGCTTCTGAGGGTTTGCCTGCAGTGCAGGAACCTTATTACGCTTTACCGGCGCAATGCGCGGCTTGCGGATAAGCTGGTTTACGGTTGGCATACAACCTTCCTCTTTAAAAAATCTCGTATCCACGCCCCAAGGGGCCGTTTCACCGGCATGCTCATGCACAAATTCGGAGTCAGCCCTCGTCAACCGGTGGCCACCCCGAACAAAAGCAGAGGAAGCTGACGCTTCATGCGAACGGCAAGTTGCATTTCGATCGTAAAACGAACCCTGTTTGAGACGAACTTCAGGACGCGTCGTCCCGAAAAAGCCTGTCTCACATCGGCTCAGATGGGCTGCTGATACGTCTTTAGCGACGTTTCGTCAAGGGCAGCGGCTCAAGTTTCTTTAATGAAAGCCCTGAAACCGGCCTTTTGATCCCGCCCGGACAGGTTATTGCGCCGCATTTGACGACTATTCGCTGATATTACGCGATCAAAACCGTCATTTTCCTATGCAAGCATGGCGCAGCCACTCAGGTCAGGCTATTGAAGCACATCCGAGTCGAAACGCAACCGAATATTAAGGGTTTCTCAATGTCTTCCACATCCCCAAATGATTCCACACCTGCGGGCGACGATTCGCCCACCGTCCATCTCGTCATCGCTGATGTCTGGAACGAAGGCGAAGAATCCCCGGTCGAAGTACACCTGCTTTTGAAATCGGACGAGAACGAAGATCTCGTTCAGACCGTCCTCAGCATTCTTGCCGAAGAAGGCTACCATGAAGCCGAGCTTCTGGAGATGGGCACACTGACCGAAGAGCCGGAAGAAGAACCGCACAAGAGCGCATGGGCCACCGCCCTTAGCGGTGAAGTCGCGCTGATCGAATTCGACGGCGACGACGAAGAAGAAGAATAAGCATCATGAAGAGCGCCGGTTTCAACCGGCGCTTTTTTCTTCTGCTGACGCTGGCTCTCCCGTTATCCCGAAATGCAAAAAGGCCGCCCTGAAAGGCGGCCTTTTTCAGTTTCGTATCCGCCGATCTTATTCGGCGGCGTTGTTGGTCATGTCCACCAGCATCGCATTGGCTTCCGCGGAACCGGAAGACTTGCGGCGCTCGTCGATGATCAGATCGTCGCGAGCGGTTGCGATGCGACGGATCTGGTTGGTCATGCCGCCAGTACCGGCCGGGATGAGACGGCCAACGATGACGTTTTCCTTGAGGCCCTGCAGCGTGTCCATCTTGCCGGCCACCGCAGCCTCGGTGAGGACGCGGGTCGTTTCCTGGAACGACGCAGCCGAGATGAACGAAGGCGTCTGCAGCGAAGCCTTGGTGATACCGAGCAGAACAGGATTGCCGGAGCCCGGCTTCTTGCCCTCTTCGATAAGACGCTCGTTGATCTCTTCCAACTCGATGCGGTCGACGTGGTCGCCCGGAATGTAGCCGGTATCGCCGGATTCCGTGATTTCCACCTTCTGCAGCATCTGACGGACAATCACTTCGATGTGCTTGTCGTTGATCAAAACGCCCTGCAGACGATAGACTTCCTGGATTTCGTTCACGAGGTACGAAGCCAGAGCTTCGACGCCCTTGATCGCCAGAATGTCATGCGGCGCCGGGTTGCCGTCGAGGATGTACTCACCCTTTTCGATGACGTCGCCGTCCTGAAGATGGAACGGCTTGCCCTTCGGAATGAGGTACTCGACCGGCTCGATCGTGTCGTCGTTCGGCTCGATGATGATGCGACGCTTGTTCTTGTAGTCGCGACCGAAGCGGACGGTACCATCGATCTCGGCGATGATGGCATGGTCCTTCGGACGACGTGCTTCGAACAGTTCGGCCACACGCGGCAGACCGCCGGTGATGTCCTTGGTCTTGGCGCTTTCCATCGGTAGACGGGCGATAACGTCACCAGCCTTCACATGCGCGCCAGGCTCGACCGAAAGGATCGATTCCACGGAGAGCAGGAAGCGGGCATCGCCACCCTTCGACAGCTTCAGGATCTTGCCGGCCTTGTCCTTGATGACCATGGCAGGCTTGAGGTCCGAACCGCGAGGCGTCGAACGCCAGTCGATGACGACGCGCTTCGTGATACCGGTCGACTCGTCAGCCGTTTCCGAAACCGAGAGACCATCGACGAGATCTTCGAACTCAACGTAGCCTTCAACTTCGGTCATGATCGGACGGGTATAGGGGTCCCACTCGGCAATACGCTGGCCGCGCTTGACCGTATCGCCCTCGTCCACGAACAGACGCGAACCGTAGGTCACGCGGTGGACCGCACGTTCCTTGCCCGTTGCGTCGAGGATCAGGACAGCCATGTTACGGCCCATCACCACGAGGTTGCCATCGGAGTTGCGAACCACGTTGCGGTTACGCAGCTTGACGGTACCTTCGTACGAAGCTTCGAGATACGAGCTGTCAACCACCTGTGCGGTACCGCCCAAGTGGAAGGTACGCATGGTGAGCTGGGTGCCCGGCTCGCCGATCGACTGGGCAGCGATAACGCCGACCGCTTCGCCCTGGTTGACCGGAGTACCGCGTGCAAGGTCGCGACCATAGCACTTGGCGCAGACGCCGTTGCGGGTTTCACAGGTCAGGGCCGAACGGATGCGGATCGACTGGATACCAGCCTTCTCGATGATCTCGACGTCCTTTTCCTCAATCATGCGGCCAGCTTCGACGATGACTTCGCCGGTTGCCGGATGCAGGATCGGATCGAGAGCCGTACGGCCCAGAACGCGCTGGCCGATCGAGGCAACGATCTGACCGGCATCGACGATCGGCTGCATGGTGAGACCGATTTCGGCGCCGCAATCGACTTCCGAAATGATCGCATCCTGTGCAACGTCAACGAGACGGCGGGTCAGGTAGCCCGAGTTAGCCGTCTTCAAGGCAGTGTCTGCCAGACCCTTACGGGCACCGTGGGTCGAGTTGAAGTACTCGTTAACGGTCAGGCCTTCCTTGAAGTTCGAGATGATCGGAGTTTCGATGATTTCACCCGACGGCTTGGCCATCAGGCCGCGCATGCCGCCAAGCTGACGCATCTGGTTGACCGAACCACGGGCACCCGAATGCGACATCATGTAGACCGAATTCATCTGCTTCTGGCGACCGGTCACCGGATCGAATTCGACGGCCTTCAGGCGCGCCATCATCTCTTCGGTGATCTTGTCGGTAGCCTTGCCCCAGGCGTCAACGACCTTGTTGTACTTTTCGCCCTGAGTGATCAGGCCGTCATTGTACTGCTGTTCGTATTCGGTCGTGAGCGCTTCGGTGTCGGCAACGATCTTCGCCTTCGTGTCCGGGATAACCATGTCATCCTTGCCGAAGGAGATGCCTGCACGGCAGGCATGAGCGAAGCCGAGCTGCATGATGCGATCGCAGAAGATGACCGTCTCTTTCTGACCGCAATGGCGGTAGACGTGATCGATCATCTTGGAGATGTTCTTCTTGGTCATCTCCTGATTGCAGATGTCGAACGGCACCATGACGTTCTTCGGCAGAAGTTCGCCAATGATCATGCGGCCAGGCGTCGTGTCGTAGATCTTCGACACTGGCTTGCCTTCGGCGTCGACCGTCTTGAAGCGGCCCTTGATCTTGGTGTGCAGCGTGACGACCTTGTTTTCAAGCGCATGCTGCAGTTCGCCCATATCGGCGAACATCATGCCCTCGCCCGGCTCCTTCTCCGCCACGATGGACAGATAATAGAGGCCGAGAACCATGTCCTGCGAAGGAACGATGATCGGTGCACCGTTGGCCGGATGCAGGATGTTGTTGGTCGACATCATCAGCACGCGGGCTTCAAGCTGAGCTTCAAGCGACAGCGGAACGTGAACAGCCATCTGGTCACCGTCGAAGTCGGCGTTGAACGCCGTACAAACGAGCGGATGCAGTTGGATGGCCTTGCCTTCGATCAGGGTGGGCTCGAATGCCTGAATACCGAGACGGTGCAGCGTCGGTGCACGGTTCAGGAGAACCGGATGCTCACGGATCACTTCGTCAAGGATATCCCAGACTTCTGGGCGTTCCTTTTCAACCAGCTTCTTCGCCTGCTTGACGGTCGAGGAATAACCCTTGGCGTCGAGACGTGCGTAGATGAATGGCTTGAACAGTTCGAGCGCCATCTTCTTCGGCAGGCCGCACTGGTGCAGCTTCAGTTCCGGACCGGTCACGATGACCGAGCGGCCGGAATAGTCGACGCGCTTGCCGAGCAAGTTCTGGCGGAAGCGGCCCTGCTTGCCCTTGAGCATGTCGGACAGCGACTTCAGCGGACGCTTGTTGGCGCCAGTGATGACGCGGCCACGACGACCGTTGTCGAACAGCGCGTCCACAGCTTCCTGCAGCATGCGCTTTTCGTTGCGGATGATGATGCCCGGTGCGCGCAATTCGATCAGGCGCTTCAGACGGTTGTTACGGTTGATGACGCGGCGATAGAGATCGTTCAGATCGGATGTCGCGAAACGACCGCCGTCCAGCGGCACGAGCGGACGCAGGTCCGGCGGAATGACCGGAACGATCTTCATGATCATCCATTCCGGACGGTTTCCCGACTCCAGGAAGTTTTCAACGATCTTCAGACGCTTCATCAGCTTCTTCTGCTTCAGGTCCGAGGTGGTCTCGGCAAGCTCGACGCGCAGATCGGCGGCGATCTTTTCGAGTTCCATCGAAGCCAGAAGCTCGTAGATAGCTTCAGCACCAATGAGGGCCGTGAACTGATCTTCGCCGAATTCATCGACGGCAATCATATATTCCTCTTCCGAAAGAAGCTGGTGCTCCTTCAGCGAGGTCAGGCCCGGTTCGGTAACGATGTAGTTCTCGAAGTACAGGACGCGCTCGATATCCTTGAGCGTCATGTCCAGGAGCGTGCCGATACGGCTCGGCAGCGACTTCAGGAACCAGATATGGGCAACCGGGGCCGCGAGTTCGATGTGGCCCATACGCTCGCGACGAACGCGAGAGAGCGTGACTTCCACGCCGCACTTTTCGCAGATGATGCCCTTGTATTTCATACGCTTGTACTTGCCGCACAAGCATTCATAGTCCTTGATCGGGCCGAAGATGCGCGCGCAGAAGAGACCATCGCGTTCAGGCTTGAACGTACGGTAGTTGATCGTCTCCGGCTTCTTGATCTCGCCGTATGACCAGGACAGAATCTTCTCAGGGCTGGCAATCGAGATTCTGATGGAATCGAACGTCTGTGCCGGAGCCTGAGGATTGAAAAGATTCATGACCTCTTGGTTCATGCCGTTCTCCTTGAGGGCGATCCGTCGCCCTGTGTCGTCGATGACAAGCTGAAAATCCTTGCCATCCTGAAAAGAAATCGCGGTGCTACGCAGTTATGAACTGGCTTGCCGTAGTCTCGCTTCCTCTTGCGGTGAAAAACCGCCGTCATCGAAAACGAGTTTACCGGCGCGCCACGGCGATACCATGGCGCGCCTCGAAGTTTATTCCGCCGCGTCCGGCAGGGCCGGCTGTTCAGCGTCACGCGTGTCGTCGAGTTCGACATTGAGGCCGAGCGAGCGCATTTCCTTGACGAGAACGTTGAAGCTCTCCGGAATGCCCGCTTCGAACGTGTCGTCGCCGCGCACGATCGCTTCGTAGACCTTGGTACGGCCTGCCACGTCGTCCGACTTGACGGTAAGCATTTCCTGCAGCGTGTAGGCCGCACCGTATGCTTCCAGAGCCCAGACCTCCATTTCGCCGAAGCGCTGGCCGCCGAACTGGGCCTTGCCGCCCAGAGGCTGCTGCGTAACGAGCGAGTAAGGTCCGATCGAACGAGCGTGGATTTTGTCGTCGACCAGGTGGTGGAGCTTCAGCATATAGATGTAGCCCATGGTCACCTGACGGTCGAACGGCTCACCCGTACGGCCATCGTAAAGCGTCGACTGACCAGACGTTGCAAGTCCGGCATCCGTTAGCATTGCGTTGATGTCGGCTTCAACCGCACCGTCGAAGACCGGCGTTGCGATCGACACGCCGCGCTTCACCTGGTTGGCCAGCATGAGGACGGAATCGTCATCATAAGACCGGACCGGTTCATTGCGGTCGTTGTCCGGATAGATGTGCTCCAGCGTCTGGCGCAGAGGCTCGATATTGGCCGTCTTGCGATAAACATCGATGAGCTCACCGATCTTCTTGCCCATGCCTGCGCAAGCCCAGCCGAGGTGGGTTTCCAGAATCTGGCCCACGTTCATTCGGCTCGGAACGCCAAGCGGGTTCAACACGATGTCGGCATGCGTACCATCTTCCAGGAACGGCATGTCCTCGACCGGCAGAATGCGCGAAACCACACCCTTGTTGCCGTGACGGCCAGCCATCTTGTCGCCTGGCTGGATCTTGCGCTTCACAGCGACGAAGACCTTGACCATCTTCATGACGCCCGGAGGCATCTCGTCGCCGCGCTGTACCTTTTCGACCTTGTCCATGAAGCGTGCTTCGAGCAGCTTCTTGGAGTCGTCGTACTGGCTGCGCAGAGCTTCCAGCTCGCCCTGAAGCTTCTCGTCTTCAACGGCAAACTGCCACCACTGCGACCGCGGATACTCCGTCATGAGATCGCGGCTGATCGTCGTGCCCTTCTTGAAGCCCTTCGGGCCGGCAGCGGCAACCTTGCCATCGATCATGTCGGCGAGACGGCCATAGACGTTGCGGTCCAGGATCGCCTGTTCGTCGTCACGGTCCTTGGCGAGACGCTCGATTTCCTCGCGCTCGATAGCCATGGCGCGTTCGTCCTTTTCAACGCCGTGGCGATTGAAAACGCGAACTTCCACAACCGTACCGTAGGTTCCGGGCGGCATGCGCATGGAGGTGTCACGGACGTCCGATGCCTTTTCACCAAAGATGGCGCGCAAAAGCTTCTCTTCCGGCGTCATCGGGCTTTCGCCCTTCGGCGTGATCTTGCCGACAAGAATGTCGCCAGGATGCACTTCGGCACCGATGTAGACGATACCGGCTTCGTCGAGATTCTTCAGCGCTTCTTCCGAAACGTTCGGAATATCGCGGGTGATTTCCTCAGGTCCAAGCTTGGTGTCGCGGGCAGCAACTTCGAATTCCTCGATATGAATCGAGGTGAACACGTCTTCCGAAACGATCTTCTCGGAAAGCAGGATCGAGTCTTCGTAGTTGTAGCCGTTCCACGGCATGAACGCGACGAGCACGTTGCGGCCGAGAGCCAGATCGCCCAGATCCGTGGACGGACCGTCAGCGATGATGTCGCCCTTGCCGATCGGGTCGCCGACGCGAACGAGCGGACGCTGGTTGATGCAGGTCGACTGGTTCGAGCGCTGGAACTTCTGCAAACGATAGATATCGACGCCCGACTTGGACGGATCAAGATCTTCCGTTGCACGGATAACGATACGGGTCGCATCCACCTGGTCGACGATACCGCCGCGACGCGCTGCAATAGCTGCACCGGAGTCGCGAGCGACGATCGGTTCCATGCCGGTGCCGACGAACGGCGCTTCAGCGCGAACGAGCGGAACGGCCTGACGCTGCATGTTCGAGCCCATGAGAGCGCGGTTGGCGTCGTCGTTTTCGAGGAACGGAATCAGAGCCGCAGCAACCGAAACAAGCTGCTTCGGCGAAACGTCCATCAGGTCCACGTTTTCACGCGGAGCCATCATCACTTCGCCTGCATGACGGCAGATGACGAACTCGTCAACGAAACCGCCCTGCTCGTCCAGTTCGACGTTGGCCTGGGCAACCGAGTGCTTGGCTTCTTCCATGGCCGACAGATAGACAACGTCGTTCGTCACCTTGCCGTCGACAACCTTGCGGTACGGGCTTTCGATGAAGCCGTACTTGTTGACGCGGGCAAAGGTTGCGAGCGAGTTGATCAGACCGATATTCGGGCCTTCCGGCGTTTCAATCGGGCAGATACGACCATAGTGGGTCGGATGCACGTCGCGGACTTCGAAGCCAGCGCGCTCGCGGGTCAGACCGCCCGGTCCAAGTGCCGACAGACGGCGCTTGTGGGTGATTTCCGAAAGCGGGTTGGTCTGGTCCATGAACTGCGACAGCTGCGAGGAACCGAAGAACTCGCGCACGGCTGCAGCAGCCGGCTTCGCGTTGATCAGGTCCTGCGGCATGACAGTGTCGATTTCGATCGAGGACATACGTTCCTTGATCGCGCGCTCCATGCGGAGCAGGCCGACGCGGTACTGATTTTCCATCAGTTCACCGACCGAACGCACGCGGCGGTTGCCGAGATTGTCGATGTCGTCGATTTCGCCGCGACCATCGCGCAGTTCAACAAGCATCTTGACCACGGCCAGGATGTCTTCCTTGCGCAGAACGCGCACGGTGTCTTCCGCATCGAGGTCCAGACGCATGTTCATCTTCACGCGACCGACGGCCGAAAGGTCGTAACGCTCTGCATCGAAGAACAGCGAGTTGAACATCGCTTCGGCCGAATCCATCGTAGGCGGCTCGCCCGGACGCATGACGCGATAGATGTCGAACAGGGCTTCCTGACGGCTTTCGTTCTTGTCGACAGCCAGCGTGTTGCGGATATACGCGCCGATATTGACATGGTCGATATCGAGAACGTTGATTTCCGTCTCACCGGTGTCGAGCAGGGTCTTGAGGACCTTCTCGTCGATTTCGTCACCGGCTTCGAGATAAATCTCACCGGTTGCGTAATTGACGACGTCTTCCGCCAGATAAGAACCGAACAGATCGTCTTCCGTCGCCTTGATGGCCTTGAGGCCCTTTTCGGCAAGCTGCTTGGCCGAACGGGCGGTCAGCTTCTTGCCGGCTTCCAGAACGACTTCGCCGGTGTCCGCGTCGATGAGATCGGAGATGATCTTCATGCCCTTGAAGCGGTCAGCCGAATACGGAATGCGCCAATTGTCGCCATCACGCGTATAAGTGACGGTCTTGTAGAACGTCGACAGAATTTCTTCGCCGTCCATGCCGAGCGCCATCAGCAGCGTGGTGGCCGGCAGCTTGCGGCGACGGTCGATACGTGCGTAGACGATGTCCTTGGAATCGAATTCGATATCGAGCCAGGAACCGCGATAAGGAATGACGCGAGCCGCAAACAGGAGCTTGCCCGACGAATGGGTCTTGCCCTTGTCATGATCGAAGAAGACGCCCGGCGAACGGTGCATCTGCGAAACGATCACGCGCTCGGTACCATTGACGATGAAGGTGCCGTTGTCGGTCATGAGCGGCATATCGCCCATGTAGACATCCTGTTCCTTGATGTCCTTGATCGACTTCGCGCCGGTATCTTCGTCAATATCGAACACGATGAGACGCAGCGTCACCTTGAGTGGCGCCGAATACGTCAGATCGCGCTGACGGCATTCGTCAACGTCGAATTTTGGTGCGTCGAACTCGTAGCGAACGAATTCGAGCATTGAAGCGCCGGAGAAATCCTGAATTGGGAAAACAGACTTGAAAACCGCCTGCAAACCCTCGTCAGGACGCCCACCGGATGGTTCTTCAACCATAAGGAACTGGTCGTAAGATGCCTTTTGAACCTCGATAAGGTTCGGCATCTCGGCGACCTCTGGGATCTTGCCGAAAAATTTGCGTACGCGCTTGCGACCATTGAAAGAATGGGTCTGAGCCATCGTCGCTCCTCGTTCTATAGCCTTGCGGCTTGCTCACGCCTTGCGGCCTTTATCATGCGCCGCCCTTCGGCGGTCCTTCGAGCACATGAACCTTCAGATCGGCCCCTTCAGATCGGATGGATCGAAAGGATCATATGCAAACTTTCCAGAGCGGCCTTCAGCATCGTTGCCGACACGCGGCGCTCTTAACGGGCTAAAACCCGTTTCCTGAAAGCCGTTTCGGCACTCAGGAAAAGGGTTCCAGTCATCCGACCCACCGGGAAAGTCCGGCGGGAACTGGCGGATGGAAAACCATCCGCCAGAATAGTCCGAACTTACTTGAGTTCGACCTTGGCGCCAGCAGCTTCGAGCTGTGCCTTGATCTTCTCAGCTTCGTCCTTCGAAGCGCCTTCCTTGACAGCCTTCGGAGCGCCTTCGACCAGGTCCTTGGCTTCCTTGAGGCCGAGACCGGTGATTGCGCGCACTTCCTTGATCACGTTGATCTTGTTAGCGCCGCCGTCAGCGAGAACGACGTCGAATTCGGTCTTTTCTTCTGCAGCAGCAGCAGGGGCAGCGCCACCAGCAGCAGCAACAGCGACCGGAGCAGCAGCCGAAACGCCCCACTTCTCTTCCAGAAGCTTGGACAGCTCAGCGGCTTCCAGAACGGTCAGGGCCGAAAGGTCTTCAACGATCTTTGCGAGATCAGCCATTTTTGTACTTCCTATTATAAAGGTTTGAACTGTTGACAGCGAGAAACGGCCTTAAGCCGCCTCGTTCTTCCGGGCGTGCGCGCCGATAACGCGGGCGATCTGGCCCGCCGGAGCGCTGGTAAGTACTGCAAGACGCTGAGCCGGGGTCTGGATCATTCCAACCAGCTTTGCGCGCAGTTCGTCGAGCGACGGGAGCGAAGCAAGCGACTTGACGCCATCGGCGTTAAGCGTCGTTGCACCCATTGCACCGCCGAGGATAACGAGCTTGTCGTTAGCCTTGGCGAATTCGACGGCTACTTTCGGAGCGGCGATCGGATCGTTTGCGTAAGCAACGACCGTCTGACCCGTAAACAGGTCAGCAATACCTTCCGATTCCGTGCCCTGAAGAGCGATTTTGGCAAGGCGGTTTTTCGCGACTTTAACGGACCCACCTGCATCACGCATCTTCGAGCGAAGATCGCTCATCTGCGAAACGGTGAGACCGGTATAGTGGGCCACGACGACCGAACCGGACTCTTTGAAAGCGCCGTTCAGCCACGCGACAAATTCGCGCTTTTCCGCTCTATCCACTGTCTCTCTCCAGTTGACAGGACCACATGGCCCTGCCGGGTTGCCTTTGCCGGACGAACTTTACAGTCAGTCCGACGTTCGAGGATCCTGTCCCCTTCAGCTCCACCTGCAAGCAGGCTTCACCCAAAGGCAACTACGGTTCAAACCTTGCATGCACATTCGTGCGAAACAGGGTTATTCCACGTCTCATGCAGGCTTTGCGTTTAAGGAAAACCACCCGAAGATGATGATCCGCCTGCAATCTCGGACAGGATAACCGGATTTTCATCCGGCTATCCGGGTCTTGCGACCCGGAATTCTTGCCGTTCGTCCTGTTGCTCCAGAACTGGCTGGCAGCCATGCCTCTCCAATCGGAAAGGCTTGGGCCCCGGCGAACCGGAGCCCTGAAACTTAGGCGACGACCTTGACGGTTGCCGGGTCGACCTTGACGCCAACGCCCATGGTCGAGGAAATCGACACGCGCTTGACGTATTCACCCTTGGCAGCCGATGGCTTTGCCTTGATGACGGCGTCAGCGAAAGCCTTGATGTTTTCTTCGAGCTTGGCATTGTCGAAGGAAACCTTGCCGATACCGGCATGGATGATACCAGCCTTTTCGACGCGGAATTCTACTGCACCGCCCTTGGAAGCAGCAACAGCAGCTGCAACGTCGGTGGTGACGGTACCAACCTTCGGGTTCGGCATCATGCCGCGAGGGCCGAGAACCTTACCGAGACGGCCAACGAGCGGCATCATGTCCGGGGTTGCAATGCAGCGATCGAATTCGATCTTGCCGCCATTGACGATTTCGAACAGTTCTTCCGCACCGACGATGTCGGCGCCAGCCTTCTTGGCTTCTTCAGCCTTGTCGCCGCGAGCGAAAACAGCAACGCGAACCGTACGGCCCGTGCCATTCGGCAGGTTGACGACGCCGCGGACCATCTGGTCGGCGTGGCGCGGATCGACGCCGAGGTTCATCGCGATTTCGATGGTTTCATCGAACTTGGCGACAGCACGTTCCTTGACGAGACCGATAGCAGCCGACAGATCGTACAGCTTGTTGCGATCGACGCCTTCACGGATCTTGTTAATGCGCTTGGAAATCTTCGCCATCGTCTCAGCCCACCACTTCCAGGCCCATCGAACGGGCAGAACCTTCGATCATGCGCATCGCTGCTTCAATGTCAGCGGCGTTCAGATCCTTCATCTTCGCTTCAGCGATCGTGCGAACCTTGTCGCGGGTGATCGTGCCGGCGCTTGCCTTGCCCGGGGTCTTCGAACCGGACTTGAGGTTAGCGGCCTTCTTGAGGAAGTAGGTTACCGGAGGCGTCTTCATCACAAAAGTGAAAGACTTGTCCTGGTAATAGGTGATCACGACTGGAATCGGCGAACCCTTTTCCATTTCCTGCGAGGCAGCGTTGAACGCCTTGCAGAATTCCATGATGTTGATGCCGCGCTGACCCAGGGCCGGACCGATCGGGGGCGACGGATTGGCCGCACCTGCCGCTACCTGGAGCTTCAGCTGGCCTGCAATTTTCTTAGCCATTGCTTTCTGCCTTTTTTACTTTGCCGGAAATCCGGCTTTCTCGATTAATGCCGGAAAATCCGGCTCTCGACTGACGCCAGTTCGACTGGCGGGCAGTTCGGTGGTCCGGAGATCGGCGACCGGCTAAGCCGCCTTCCCTTCCACCATTTCCGCTCCAGCCGAATTTCGCCTGGAGTGGAGCCCTTCACGGGCAAACGATCAGAGCTTGTCGACCTGACCGTATTCCAGATCCACGGGCGTTGCGCGCCCGAAGATGGAAACCTCAACCTTGAGACGCGCGCGCTCTTCGTCGACTTCCTGAACGATCCCGTTGAAGGAAGCGAACGGACCGTCGGAAACGCGAACGTTTTCGCCAATCTCGAAGGATACCGAAGTCTTCGGACGCTCGACGCCATCCTGAACCTGATTCAGAATCTGGTCGACTTCCTTCTGGGAAACCGGCACCGGCTTGGAATCGCCAAGGAAGCCAGTGACTTTCGGAGTATTCTTGATCAGCGAGAAGACGGCATCCGTAAGGGTTGCACGCACCAGCACATAACCCGGGAAGAACTTGCGCTCTGCGTCAACCTTGCGGCCGCGGCGCACTTCAACGATCTTCTCGGTCGGCACGACGATCTGCTCGATAAGCTCGGACAGACCCTTCTGCTTTGCCTTGGCCTCGATGTCCTCGGCGACCTTCTTTTCGAAATTGGAATAGGCGTGAACGATGTACCAGCGCGCCGTCATCTAAAAACTCCCCAATCCTAACTTATCGACCAAGGCCGAGAATAAATTCTACGCCATAGGCCATAAGCTGGTCGGCAAGAAAAAAGAACGCGGCAGCCAGAAACGCCATGATCACCACCATAATGGTGGAGATGACCGTTTCACGCCGTGTAGGCCAGGTCACCTTCGCCGTTTCGGCGCGAACCTGCTGAAAAAAGGTGATCGGATTCGTCTTGGATGCCATCTGCCGCTCTGTCATTGATCCGGCGCTATCCCCAAACTCTAGCTCGCAAAAACGAATCAAAAGCCTGAAGTCACGCGTATACGGCACGCAAAGCTGAAAATTCAGCCCCACGCGCCGCGTGTCTGTTGACGCTACATAGAATCGATTCCCGAAAAAAACAAGCCCAAAGGTTAAAAGAATACCATACAGGCTTATCGGAGATCCGATCCTTGCGAATATCACTCGGCGCACCATCCAATCGTGCGGCGGCGATCCTCCCCTGCCCGGCCAACAAATCCCGCAGGGAATTTTCTTCTTCCACGACGTCGCCTTGCCGAAGCCTGCGCCATCATCGAAAAGGTAAGGCGGCATAGATCGCCGCCTAAACTATCATATAGAAAACGGGCGCTCATAGTCAAGCCATGAGCACCCGTTCTGAAATGGCAGGGGCAGCAGGGTTCGAACCCGCGACCTACGGTTTTGGAGACCGTCGCTCTACCAACTGAGCTATACCCCTATGCGGCATTTACAATGCCAGACTGGCGGCGTAACCGCCAGTCAAATTCATTACTCGATGATCGAGGAGACGATGCCTGCACCGACGGTGCGGCCGCCTTCACGGATAGCGAAGCGGAGCTTCTCTTCCATGGCGATCGGCACGATCAGCTGCACGTCCATGGCAACGTTATCGCCAGGCATGACCATTTCCGTGCCAGCCGGCAGCGTGACAACGCCCGTCACGTCCGTCGTGCGGAAGTAGAACTGCGGACGGTAGTTCGTGAAGAACGGCGTATGACGACCACCTTCGTCCTTGGTCAGAATATAGGCTTCTGCCTTGAACTTGGTGTGCGGCTTCACAGAACCCGGCTTGCAGAGAACCTGGCCGCGTTCAACGTCTTCACGGCCAACGCCGCGGATCAGCGCGCCGATGTTGTCGCCAGCCTGGCCCTGGTCGAGCAGCTTGCGGAACATTTCAACGCCGGTAACCGTCGTCTTCGCCGTCGCCTTGATGCCGACGATTTCAACTTCTTCACCAACCTTGACGATACCGCGCTCAACGCGACCCGTCACAACCGTGCCACGGCCCGAGATCGAGAACACGTCTTCGATCGGCATCAGGAACGGCTGGTCGATCGGACGTTCCGGGGTCGGAATGTAGTCGTCAACAGCAGCCATCAGCGAACGAACGGCGTCTTCGCCCAGTTCCTTCGAGGAATCTTCCAGAGCAGCAAGAGCCGAGCCCTTGATGATCGGGATTTCGTCGCCAGGGAATTCGTACTTCGACAGAAGTTCGCGAACTTCCAGTTCAACCAGTTCGAGCAGTTCTGCGTCGTCAACCTGGTCGCACTTGTTGAGGAACACCACGATTGCCGGAACGCCAACCTGACGGGCGAGCAGGATGTGCTCGCGGGTCTGCGGCATCGGGCCGTCAGCAGCCGAAACCACCAGGATCGCGCCGTCCATCTGGGCAGCGCCGGTGATCATGTTCTTCACATAGTCGGCGTGGCCGGGGCAGTCGACGTGTGCGTAGTGACGGTTTGCGGTTTCGTACTCGACGTGGGCCGTCGAGATCGTGATGCCGCGGGCGCGCTCTTCAGGAGCGGCGTCGATCTGGTCATACGCCTTGAACTCACCAAAGAACTTGGTGATCGCTGCAGTCAGCGACGTCTTGCCATGGTCAACGTGACCAATCGTGCCGATGTTAACGTGGGGCTTCGTACGTTC